>Ga0207687_10000003_pt1 | contig 875159 bp, 762 predicted proteins | sample KBSM54metaG_FD_184399 | JGI IMG/M metagenome (GOLD analysis project Ga0207687, IMG submission 184399) | Miscanthus rhizosphere microbial communities from Kellogg Biological Station, Michigan, USA - KBS M5-4 metaG (SPAdes) (version 2) | ecosystem: Host-associated > Plants > Roots > Rhizosphere... | reverse complement strand
ACGCAATACGCGCCGCAGCTTGAAAAACCAGGAGAACCGATCAGCAAAGAAACAATGAACGCGACGCTCGATCCCTCATCCGGGTGACTGCGACCGCCGGCTTGGTCGACAGCGATGCCAGACCGTGAGCCAGATGGCAGCATCCAGTTTGAACGGACCTCAGCATGCACCGGGCTCGATCGAGCTCACCAAGAGTGCGAATGGAAGCAGGGTCACAGGACGAGCGACGAAGAGAAGACAAAAAGGAGGCGGCGCCAAGTCGCCACCCCTTGACGGATTAGGCCTTCTCATGGAAGCCGGCGAGGACGCCAGCGCTCCGGCCGTGATTTCACGGGACGCGCCGCAGGCGCAATCAGTCCTAACTTTCGTCTTCGCCTTTCGTCTGAACGGACCATGAAGACAATTCGTCTCGTCGCCACTGCGGTAGTGGTCTGTTTCTCGTTCGCCCTGCACGCGCAGACGCGCGAGCCGTCGGCTACCTTCGCCATCAAGCTCGCCAGCGGTCCGATCGCGATTGACGGCAATCTCGATGACGCCGGTTGGAAGGACGCCTACCGGATCGACAAGTGGTACGAGACGAACGCCACCGACAACACCGAGCCGAAGGTGAAGAACGTGGCTTGGATGTCGTACGACGATCATTTCTTCTACGCCGCGTTTCACTTCGAAGATCCGAATCCGTCGGCCATCCGCGCGCCGTACGCCGATCGCGACAACGTTCCCAGCTCGACCGACTACGCCGGCGTCATCCTCGATACGCGCAACGACGGGAAGACCGCCATCCTCTTTCTGTCGAACGCGCGCGGCATTCAGTACGACGCGGTGAGCGACGACACGAGCGGCAACGAAGACAGCTCGCCCGATTTTTTCTGGGAGTCGGCGGCGAAGATCACGGCCACCGGCTGGGACATGGAGCTGCGCATCCCGTTCTCGTCGCTGCGTTATAAAAAGGCCGATCCGCAGACGTGGGGCATCCTGCTCTATCGCAACTATCCGCGCGACCGGCGCTACCAGTTTTTCGCCAACAAGCTGCCGAAGGGCGGCAACTGTTTCATCTGCAACGAGAACAAGATCGTCGGTCTGGCGGGCCTGCCGCAGGGCGGACACATCGTCGCCGCGCCGTACATGACGATCAAGGAGCAGGGCTCGCCGCGCCTCGACGCCCTCGGCAACCGCATCGGCAAGGACCTGGTCAACGCGCCAGCCAAGGCCGATGCTGGCCTCGATGTGAAGTGGACGCCGAACGCCGACACCGCGATCGACGGCACGCTCAATCCCGATTTCTCGCAGGTGGAATCGGACGTGGCCGCGATCTCGACGAACCAGCGCTTCGCGCTTTTCTTTTCCGAGAAGCGGCCGTTCTTTCTGGAAGGCGTCGAGCTTTTCAATACTCCGATTCAGGCCGTGTACACGCGCACGATCACGTCGCCGCGTTACGGAATCCGATCGACCGGCAAGTTCGGCGACAACGATTACACCGCGATCGTCGCCTCGGATCGCGGCGGCGGGTCGGTCATCCTGCCCGGCCCGAACGGCTCCGATCTCGCCGATCAGGATTTCAGCTCGACGGTCGCCATCGGCCGTATCCGTCACAACGTGGGGCTGTCGTACGTCAGCCTGCTCGGCACGTTTCGGGAGTCCGAGGGGAGCGCGCACAACCGCGTGCTGGGGCCCGATTTTCAGTGGCGGCCGAATGACAAAGACACCGTCACCGGACAGCTCCTCTTCAGCGATACCAAGACGCCGAATCGTCCCAAGCTCGCGGATGAGTGGAACGGCCAGACGCTGAATGGACATGCGGGCGACGTATGGTGGTCGCGCTCGACGCGTCATTACGACTGGGTGATCGAGCAGCGCGACTTCAGCGACGGCTTTCGCGCGGACAACGGCTTCGTGCCGCAGGTCGGTTATCGGGAGTCGTTCTTCGAAGGCGGCTACACGATGCGCCCGACCACCGGCTTCGCCAATCGCATCCGCCTGTTTCTGAACGGCGATTACCAGTCGGCGAGCAACGGCGATCGTCTCTTCAGCGACCGCTCGGCCGGTATCGGCTTCGACGGCAAGTGGGCGTCGAGCACGCGGCTGCGCTTTTCGGTCAACGGCGTACGCAGCGGCGACAAGGTGCTGACGCGGCATCAGCTGCTCTACGCGATTCAGTTCACGCCGTCGCGCATGATCTCGAACATCCAGATCAACGGCTCCGCCGGCGAAGACGTCGATTTCTCCAATACCCGCCTCGGACGCGGCCTGAGCGCAACGGTCAGCGGCATCGTCCGTCCCACCGACCACCTCGAGCTGCGATTGAATCAGAGCCTGAGCTGGCTGAACGTGAACCCGCTGCCGAGCCAGATTGCCGCGGACCGCGGGCGCCTGTTTACTGCCCAGGTCGAGCGCGTGCGCGCGACGTACACGTTCAACTCGAAGATGTACGTCCGCGGAGTCGTGCAGAACGTCCGCACGAACCGCAATCAGCAGCTGTTTCTCAAAACGCCGAATCAGCACAGCGGCAACGTGACGTCATCGATGCTCTTCGCCTACAAAGTGAACTGGCAAACCGTCCTCTTCCTCGGCCTCGGCGACGAGCACGACGTCGACGTCGCTGACAACAAACTGCAGCCCGTCAGCCGGCAACTGTTCATGAAGATGTCGTACGCGTTCCAGCGGTAGTTACCTCCACTCTTTTCACCACAGAGGCACAGAGATCACAGAGAACTCTCCGTGAAAAGCGCGATGCGCATGAAAAAGGCCGCCTGTTACGGCGGCCTTAGAAATAGCACGTTCGAGTGATTACGCCTTGCGCTCCGGAGCGGGAGTCGGAACGGGGGGCGCCGGAACCGGCGTCGAGACGTCGGTCGACGGGCCCGATCCCGGCGCGATGGTCATCGTCTCGCCGGGGCTCTGCTCGGGGTAGTACTCCTTCATCTTCAGGTAATCGTTGCCGGTCTCTTCGCGCAGGATGTCGTTGACTTCCCATCCTTCCAGCGTCTCGCGCTCGAGGAGCTTGCGGGCGATGCGGTCGAGCGACGACTTGTGCGTGGTGATGATCTCTTTGGCCTGGTTGTAGGCCTTATCGAGAATCCGCTTCACCTCGCGATCGATGTCGACCGCCGTGGCCTCGGAGAAATCCTGATGCTGCGCGAACTCGCGGCCGAGGAAGATTGCTTCTTCTTTCTTGCCGAAGGTGACCGGACCGAGCTCGGACATGCCCCATTCGCAAACCATGCGGCGAGCCATGCCTGAGGCGCGTTCGATGTCGTTGCCGGCGCCGGTGGTGATCTCGTTGACGAAAATCTCTTCGGCCAGACGGCCGCCCATAAGCACGGCCAGCATCGCTTCGAGGTAGCGCTTCGAGTACGAATATTTGTCCTCGGTTGGGAGCTGCTGGGTAAGTCCGAGGGCGCGGCCGCGCGGGATGATGGTGACTTTGTGCAGCGGATCGGCGGCGGGGAGAACCGCGGCGACGATCGTGTGTCCTGACTCGTGATACGCGGTGACGCGCTTTTCGCGGTCGCTCATCACCATCGACTTGCGCTCGACGCCCATGAGGACCTTGTCCTTGGCGAACTCGAAGTCGACCATCTGCACTTTCTTCTTGTCGTAGCGCGCGGCGTTCAGCGCCGCTTCGTTGACGAGGTTGGCCAGATCGGCGCCGCTGAATCCCGGCGTTCCGCGCGCGATGACGGACGGATCGACATCCTCGGACAGCGGAATCGTGCGCGTATGCACGCGGAGGATGCCTTCGCGGCCTTTGAGATCGGGCAGATCGACGACGACGCGGCGGTCGAAACGGCCGGGGCGGAGCAGCGCAGGATCGAGTACGTCGGGACGGTTCGTGGCGGCGACGAGGATCACGCCGTCGTTCGATTCGAAGCCGTCCATTTCGACGAGGAGCTGGTTTAACGTCTGTTCGCGCTCATCGTGTCCGCCGCCGAGGCCGGCGCCGCGGTGGCGGCCGACGGCGTCGATTTCATCGATGAAGATGATGCAGGGGGCGTTTTTCTTGCCCTGTTCGAAGAGGTCGCGCACGCGCGAGGCGCCGACCCCGACGAACATCTCCACGAAGTCGGAGCCGGAGATGGAGAAGAACGGCGCGTTCGCTTCGCCGGCGATGGCGCGCGCGAGCAACGTCTTGCCGGTGCCGGGAGGTCCCATCAGCAGCACGCCTTTGGGGATCTTGCCGCCGAGCTTCGTGAACTTCTGCGGCTCCTTGAGAAACTCGATGATCTCGTGCAGCTCGATCTTGGCTTCATCGACGCCGGCTACATCCTTGAACGTGACCTTCTTCGCGTTGCCGGAAAGGAGCTTCGCTTTCGATTTGCCGAAGGAGAGCGCCTTGTTGCCGCCGGCCTGCATCTGGCGCATGAAGAAAATCCAGAGGCCGACGAGGAAGAGCACGGGAGCCCATGTGATGAGGGCGGTGATGAAGGGCGCGTCGGCGGCATGCTCGACCTCGACCTTGACGTTCCGCGCGCGGAGCTGGTCGATCATGGCCGGATAGTTCGTCGGCGCGGTGGTGTGAAATTCTTTTTTCGGAGCGGGGCCCGCCTGCTTGAACTCTCCCTGCACATCGTCGCCGCGGATCCTCACGCTCTCGACGCTGCCCTGGTTGACTCGGTCGAGGAAAGTGCTGAACGCAATCGTTTCGCTCGTTGCTTTGGTCGTCTGGAAAAGGCTCCACAGCAGGAACACCAGAACGATGATGACGACCCAGAGGAGCGCCGTTTTAACCGTCGAATTCAATGAATGCCTCCAAGGGAGCACGCGGATGCTTCGTGCGTGCCATGCATAACGGGGTCAACAACGGCACCCCTGCGGTTGAAAATTCTATTCGTGATGGCGGGGGTCTCGCGGTCGCGCGGTTGCGGAGTCTCGCGGCGGTCGAAGGCGAAAACACCGCGAGACCGCGCCGCCCCGAGACCGCGAGGCCACTGCGTCCTAAAGCGCGCTGATCGTGACGTAGTATCCGTCCGGATCCCGAAGCGAGAACTCATTCGTTCGCGTATTCGGATTGAGATTTGGCTCCTCTTCGAGCCGGGGGACGAGCTGGCGGGCCCGTTGTAACGCAAGGTCAAAATCGTCGACGCGAAAGAACAGGAGCAGTCCGTTCCCTGGCGTCGCGTGGTCCGGGCTGGTCAACGACGGATGTTCGTGAGCGCCCCATTCGTGCAGGCAGAGCAGGACAGTTCCATCGGAGTCGGCGATCTGGCCAAAGTACGAATGGGCTGGTTCGGTCTCCGGACGGCCGAAAAGGGACTGGTACCACCTGAAGCTCGCGCGGACGTCCTTCACCGCGATGATGGTCCAGGTGCGTTTCATGCCCGCTAACTAACGGTGGCGAGGTAGGGAAGGTTTCCGTGGCGCCCGTCGATCTCCAATCCGTAACCGACGTATGCGCCTTCGCCGCCCTGGAACGCGAAGAAATCGACGGTGAGGTCGACGGTGCGCGCGTCGGGGCGGTCGATCAGCGCGACGAGCTTGAGGTTGGCGGGATTTCTCTGCCGAAGCTGCGCCATCAGGTACGTCTCGATCACGCCGGTGGAGACGACGTCTTTCACCACGTAGACATTGCGTTCGCGGATGTCGATCCAGCTGAGGAAGTCGATGTCGACGGTGGAGTCCGTCTGCGTATGCGAGACGTCGCGGATGGTGTCGATGAAGCCGTAGCCGGCCTCGCCGGGGATGCGCCGGAGCAGATCGGCCACGAAACACGACGCGCCGTTGAGGATGCCGAGGAGGAAGAGAGGGGATTCGCCGGCATCGTCGCGGAGCTCGGCGGCGAGGGCGGCCACGCGCCGTTCGATTTCATGAGCGCCGAAGACTTTCGTGATCCTGCTCAATCGCCACCTCGTACAAGTCAGCGTTTTCGCCTGTCACTTTGAATCGCTCGGAAACTTCTACACCGGCTACCCAGACGATCGTGTCGTTCCAGATCAGGAGGGGGATCCGGTCGCGGGACGTTGCGGCAATCTTACGATCAATGAGGAAATCCTTCAGCTTTTTGTCGTGCGCCATGCCGAGAGGCTGGAAGCGGTCGCCGCGGCGGCGATTGCGGACGGTGAAGTGCGGGATGGCGCCTTTTGGGAGCTGGAATCGTTGGGTTGCTGGGTTGCTGGGTTGCCGGGTTGCTGGGTGGGTGATGCGGATCGTTGCTTTGATCTCGGGGATATGGACTTCTTTGTTGACGTCGATTTCGATTTCGAATTGCGGCGTCTGTTGCTGGTCGCGGCGACGGAGAATGATTTTGTCGTTCTCTTTCAACAGCTCGAGCTTTTTGGTCACTGAGGTCCGTTCAATCGCGGTGGCCAAGCGTTGCAGATCGCTGGCGGAGATGTCGCGCGTCTCGGGGTCAAGTCTTCGAATGTGGCGCAGCAAAAGAGCCTGGCGTAACCACGCGTCGTCCGGCATCGATCGGAATCGCGTTTCGTCCTCGGACGCGATCACATCCTCTGCCGCATCGATCGCTCGCTCCACCAGCGGCCACTGCTGGCGCGCCTGATCGGCGACGGCGGCGAGGTTGTCGATGACGCTCGGGTCGAACTCGCGCAGCATCGCGCGAATGCGATTGCGCAGAAAGCGGGGATCGGCATTGCTCCGATCGAATCGCGGCGTGACCTTGCGCTCCGCGAGAAACTGCTCGATCTCCGCCCGCGTGACGTCGAGCAGCGGGCGGATGACGCCATCCTCGCGAACGGGATGAATCCCGCGAAGTGCCGCGATGCCGCCGCCGGTCATGAGGCGCATCAGCACCGTCTCGGCCTGATCGTTCTTCTGATGCGCGGTGGCGATGAGGGCGTCGCCGGCGGTCTCGCGCAGACGCGCGTGCCGCACTTCGCGCGCCGCCGCTTCGATGCCGCGATGCCGGACCGCCTCGGGATCGAGCGCTCCGTCGGCTACGCGAAGTGGAATGTCGAATCGCGCGCAAAGCTCGCGGACGAACGCCTCGTCGTCATCCGACTCGGCACCGCGCAGGTGGTGATTGACGTGCGCGGCGGTGAGCTCGACGTCGGTCTCCACCAGCGCCAGAAGCAGCGCGGTGGAATCGATCCCGCCGGAAACCGCGGCGACGATCGGCCCTCGAATCTGATTCGCGGCGAAGAAACGCCGGATGGCCTCCACGATCACAGCGATAGCCTACTTCGCTCCGCGCGCACTCCAAAGAACCCTACTGCCAGCCGGTGATCACGTGGAAGAGCGAATCCGCCGCGCCGCGCGAGCCTTCGACGAAGAGGAACGACTGGCCGTCCGGACTGGGCGCAAAACGCTGCGCGTTCGCCGGTTCGGGAAACAGCTCGCTGCTCGTCGTCTCGCTCCACTGACCGGCAACGCGCGGGATCACGCTCATGACGACATTCTTCGACGAGAGGTAGAACAGTTCCTTCCCGTCGGCGCGCCAGCGCGGCGTATTGCCGCCATCCGTCGAGATGCGCACGCGCGGTGCACCGGCGTCCGTCAGGCTTTGCAGATAGACCTCGCTCACTCCCGTCGCATCCGACGAAAACGCCAGCCACGTTCCGTCCGGCGAGGCTTGCGGGTCTTCCTCGGAAAACGTGCTGTTCAGCAGCGGCTCCGCTTTTCCCGTGCGCATGTCGAGCCGGAAAATGTCGTCTCGCGTTTGAGGAAGCAGGCGCGTGAAGAAGAGCGTCGATCCGTCCGGCGAGAAACTTCCCGCAAACTGAAAGGTGCCGGGTGGCATCAGATCCTCGGCTGCCGATGCGGTGATGCCGCGGCGCACCAGGCGCGGGAGCGATCCAGCCGCTGCCTGCGAATAGACGATCGAGCGTCCGTCCGGCGACCAGATTGGCGTGATGGCCAGTCCCGGCTCGTTCGTGATGCGATCGCGGACGCCGCGCCCGAGGTCGTAAATCCAGATGTCGCCGAGTCCGGTGGCGCGGTTGAGGACTGTAACCGCCGCCCGTTTTCCGTCGCCCGAAACGCTGAGGCTCAGTTCGTCGAACGGCCCGTGTTCGTCGATGACGCGGGCCGTCCCCTTTCGATCCGTCATCACCAGGCGGCCGGTGCTCGTATCGGTGCGATAGACGATGACGCCGTTCGCGGCATCGAACATGGCGCGGCCCGAGGGATAGAAGTAGGCGACGTCGTTCGCGATCAGCGAGGGCTCCCCGGTCATGACGCCCTTGTCGATGTCGAACCGTTGCGCGAGCAGCTTCGCATCGCGCACGTAAACGAGTTGATCGCTCCCGACGAGCATCGTCCCGGAGGCATTTGAGAGCAGTGCGGACTTTTTCGGCGAATCGAGTGACGCCAGCATCAGCTTTCGATCGAGCGAATGCCTGGATGCGGACTGATAGAGAAAGTGGCGCTCGTCGGGAAGGAGTCGCGGCCAGGTCTGGCGCCAGTCGCCCGGCTGGAGAACGGTGGCCTTCACCGGCGTTCCGCCGGTATCGGAAATGCGGAAGATCTCGTTTCGTCCGCCGGCGCGGTCGGCGAAGAGGATCGTTTTTCCGACCCACGATGCCACCGCTCCCGCACCCCACACGTCGCACAGCGCCTCGGGGACAGCGGTGCCGCCGACTCGCGTCTTCCACAACTTGCCGTGCGCGCTGAAGCCGATCCACGCGCCGTCCGACGACCAGAACGGCGCGGAGCCGTCATCCGATCCTTCCACTTTGCGGACGTCGAAGGAGTCGAGCGGCCGCAGAAACAAAGCCTGCTTCCGGTTCTGACTGCCGGTGAAGCAGAGCGTGCGCCCGTCGGGAGAGAGTGCGAAGTTCGCCGATTCCGGCGAAGAGAGAAACTCGATGCCCTCCGGCGGCGAGAGCTGAAGACGAACGGCCGACGGCGCAACGTGCGGCATAAACAACCGGCTTGCTCCGAACACCAGCAATCCGCCCACGACCGCGGCAATCGGCAGCCCGATCAGAAGCCGGCGCGATGCCTTCGGCGACTGAAGCGCAGGGACCGCTTCCGTCGACGTCGACGATTCGCTGAGCCATCGCAATTGACGCGCGACGTCCTGCGCCGTCTGCCAGCGATCTTCAGGACTCTTTTCCAGCGCGGTGAGAATGATCCGTTCCAGAGCCGGAGGCGACGCCGGCTGCAGCGAACGCAGAGAAGGCGGGTCGGATGAGAGGATCGCGGCGCTGATCGCTGCCGCCGAGGTTCCGCGGAACGGCCGCTGCCCGGTGGCCATTTCGTACAGAACGCATCCGAGCGAAAAGATGTCCGTGCGGTGATCGATCGCTTTCCCTTCCAACTGTTCCGGCGACATGTAGACGACCGTGCCGACCACCATTCCTTCCGCCGTGATCGGATTGACGAGCGTCGTTGCGCTCGCGTCGGACACGCGCACCGGTTCTGCCCATTTCGCCAGACCGAAGTCGAGCAGCTTGACGCCGGAGCTGGTGATCATGATGTTGCCCGGCTTGAGATCGCGATGCGTGATGCCGGCGCGATGCGCATGCTGCAGCGCCTGCGCGATCTCGGTGCCGTAGCGGAGCACCTGGCTGAGCGGGAGCCGCCCTCGCACGAGCTTGTCCGCAAGCGTTTCGCCCTCGAGGTACTCCATGACCAGATACTCGGTCTCCTCCGCGCGGCCGATGTCGTAGAGCGCGCAGATGTGCGGATTCGACAGAGCTGAGATGGCGCGCGCCTCACGCTCGAATCGCGCCCGCCGCTCGCTGTTCGCGGTCAGACCTGACAGCAGCACTTTGATCGCAACGGTGCGCCCGAGGCGCGTATCGCGGGCGCGGTAAACCTCGCCCATCCCTCCGGCGCCGAGGAGAACGTCTACTTCGTACGGCCCGAGCAACGTTCCCTTCGCAAGACTCACGTGTGCCGCGATCATAGCCGGAGTGCGCAGTTCGTCGTCGAAAACCGCCGTTCGTAACACCCACATGCAGTTGGTGTTTCGAGCGAAAGAAGCAACGCCTGCGCTTTGTCTCTCCGTGTGCAACACAAGGAGAATGACAATGAAAACGACAGTGACGAAGTGGGCAACGAAGGCGGCGGGAGCGGGCGCGATCGCCCTTCTTCTGGCAACGCCGTCATTCGCGCAGTCGCGCGGTGACTGGAACCGAAACAACAACCAGAACAACGATCGCAACGGGCAGTCGAGCGCCCGCGACAACGACAATCGCTCGCACGACAACAACGCCACCAACAGCTATCGCGAGAACCAGCGCATCAACGAGACCGGCAAGGTGACGTCGTTCAGCCGCGAGCGCGACGGCTACCGCGTGCAACTCGACCGCGGCCAGTCATTCTGGGTTCCGCAGGCGAAGTTCGGCAGCCGGGCCCGCGACCTTCGCGTCGGCGTCTCCATCACCCTGGGCGGCATCTTCCGCGGCGGCTCGATCTACGCCGACGCCGTGAGCTGGCCCGATCAATACGACCGAGGCTATGACCGCGGCTTCGTGCGCGGCGTGGTCGACCGTGTCGACTATCGCACCGGAACGGTCTGGCTTCGCGACGATGCAACCGGCCGCGTCATCACCGCCGACGTCGACGGCCGCTCCGCAATCCGCAGCCTGCGCCGTGGCGAATACGTCGAGCTGACCGGCCAGTGGATCCGCGGCGGCATCTTCGATGTAGCGCGAATCGATAACGTCCGCGGCCGGCGCTACTGATCCAAATCACCACGCTGTACGACAACGCCCGAGGGATCTTCCCTCGGGCGTTTTTGTTTGCAGACCGCTCGTAGACGCCCCTCACCCGCACTTCGTGTCTCCCTCTCCCGGGGGGAGAGGGACTCTCGATAGGCACTCGCGTAGATCTCCCCTCGAGAGCCCTTCTCCCCGCTCTTGGGGAGAAGGTGGCGAAGCCGGATGAGGGGCGTCGCGCAGAACGCTGCCCTCACCCGCACTTCGTGTCTCCCTCTCCCGGGGGGAGAGGACTCTCGATAGGCATTCGCGTAGATCTCCCCTCGAGAGTCCTTCTCCCCGCTTTTGGGGAGAAGGTGGCGAAGCCGGATGAGGGGGCGTCGCGCAGAACGCTGCCCCCACGTTCACTGCATATACCCCAGCGAGCGCAGCGACGCTTTCTCTTCCTCATCGAGATCAGCGTGGCTCTTCGATGTCGCCGTCGCCGTTGAACGCCAGCGGTCGAGGATGATGCGGAGCTGATCGCGCTGCTGTTGCTGGAGGGCGTCGAGATTCGTCCGCTCGCCGGGATCGCGCTGGAGGTCGTAGAACTCTTCCTTGTGCGTGCGGAGATTGCGGATCAGTTTTGCTCCGCCCGTGCGCACCGAGGCGACTTCGCCGCGCAGATCGCCGAACGCGGGAAGGACCGGCGCGGGACGCGGCGGACCGGGAGAAGTGAGCAGGCAGGCCAGGCTGCGGGCCTGCGTTCCGGCGCGCGGCTTCGTCACCGGAAATCCGGCCAGCGTGAGCAGGGTAGGGGCGACGTCCATCAGCCGCACCTGGCCCTGCAATCTCCTGCCGGATGCGACGTGACCCGGATAGCGGATGACGAGTGGAACGCGCAGGACTTCGTCGTAGAGCGTCTTGTAATGCGCGGCCTGGCCGTGCTCGAGAAACTCCTCGCCGTGATCGGCGGTCACGGCGATGATCGTGTTGTCGTCGCCGCCGATGTCGTGGAGGGCAGAGAGGATCTTTCCGATGTTGTAGTCGACCCACGCAATCTCGCCGTCGTACAGCGCGACATCATGATTGAGGTCGCGGCTCGCCATGCCGAGGTGAATCGAATCGACGTCGCCGGTAGCACGTCCCGCATAACCGCTGTCGAACATGCGCGCGTACGGCGGCGGCGGGTTGTAGTTGTAGTGGACGTCGAAGAAGTGCAGGAAAAGAAAGAACGGCTCTTTCGCGCCGGACCGCTGGTGCAGAAAGTTGATCGCGCGCTGGGCAACCTGCTGCGACGTCACCGCCGCGCGTGATTTCTCTCCCGCCACGCGCAGCAAGGTGTAGTCGTCGTATTCGTCGAATCCGCGGCTGAATCCGTAGATGCCGTCGAGGTACGTGGCGGAGACGAATCCCGCCGTTGCGTAGCCCGCGCGCTGCAAACGCATCGGCAGGGTGTCGATGGCGCGATCGAGACGCAGTCGATTCGTAATCACGCCATGCTCCTCGGGTGCGAGCGACGTCATCAGCGTCATGTGCGCGGGCAGCGTCCACGATGTCGGCGAGATCACGGTCTCGAACACGCTCCCCTCGGCGGCGAGCGCGTCGATATTCGGCGAGGTGTTGCGCGCATAGCCGTACGAATGCAGGTGATCGGCGCGAAGGGAGTCGATGGAGATGAGAATGATGTTCGGAGATCCCGCTCGCGGCGCATGACGAATCGTCGCGTCTTTGCGGTTCGCAAACAGCGCGACCGAAAACGCGGCCACTCCCAGGGACGCGCCCGCGATTGCCGTTCGCGACAACCATCGGCGCGATGCGCTCAGCATCCGGAACGCGGCGAACACGATCATCGCCGCGACCGCGCAGACAGCCGCGTTCATTGTGGGAGAGAGAATGCCGCCCGCTGCAAGTCCGAGCGCCGGAATCGAAAGAAGCGCGACCGAGATCGCGGCGCTTTTTTCGGGCCGCATCCGCTGTGTCGCGAACCCGATCAACATCGCCAGCGGGAAAAGAATGCAGAAGGTGGCGATCGTGCCGGTAGCGAAGAGCAACGCGACGTCCGCGATCGACCCCAGGCTGCGCTCGGTGTGCACCCACGCGGGAGCGGAGGCGAGCAGGTTCCAGTCGAGCTGATCCGCCACGCGGCGCGCCAGCCGGATGATGCGCAGGTCGCGCGCTCGCGCGGCGCCGGAGCCCATGAGCGCGTACAGATTCACCAGCGCGCTGAGCAAAGAGAAAGAGATGGATGAGGAGAGCGGCAACGGCAGAACGGGCATCCGTCGAACCATGCCGCCCGCTACGAATGACGTCGCGCGACGTTGAACGCGCTGGTGGCATACTGCCATTCGAAACAGTGGAGGTTCTGTGAATTGTCCGCGTGATGCTTCAGCACTCGAATCGAAAACTTTTGGGAAGGAGACGATCCGAACGTGTCCGCAATGCTCGGGGATGTTTCTCGAGCACGGCCAGTTGAACTCGGTCGCAGAGCCGACGCCGGGCGATCTCGAGTTTTCAACTGTCGACCACGATTCGTTCGCGCACGACGATGATCACGGAGCGCTTCAATGTCCGCGCGACGCGGCCACGATGCGCAAGGTCGACTTCAATATCGAGAGCGACATCATTCTCGACTACTGCCCGTCGTGCCACGGTTTCTGGCTCGACGCGAACGAGCTTGGCAGGATCAACGAGGAAGTGAAGCGGCTGAACGAAGCGGGCGCCGAGGTGCCCGATCCGTTGCTCCTGCGCATCTCGCAGTTTTTCTGGAACCTTCCGCTGCCGCACTGATGATCAGCGACACCTGCCGGGCGTTGTTGGCCGACTCGCAGCGCTTCGCCACGAGCTACGGATCCGGCCTTTTCAACCATCTCCCGATGGCGCTCCTCGCCCTCGAACGCCTCGGCGGCGACGACGCGCGTCTTCGCCAGTTCGCCGCGTTCTACGAAAAACGGCTCCATCTCAAAACCGCCGGCGATCCGCTTCCGAATGACGATTGGCGCGAAGCCCTCGGCCAACGCCGCTACGAAACCGCGTTGATCGCAACGTTCGAACACGACCTTCGCGATCGCGGCGCCGCCGCGCTCCTCGGCGACGTCGTTCCGCACCTCACCACCGGAATCGCCAGCGAAGCTTTTCACGGCGCGATCCGTACCGCATACGCGATCGACAGCGGCGACGACGTCGACGTCGCCGGCGCGCTGGCGTCATGGGTGACCGGCTTTAGCGAGTTGCCGGGGCCGTCTGCCGCGAAACGCTTCGACATGATCGAGGATGCATTTGCCGCGATTGCCTCCGACGACCGCTTCGCGACGCCGATCGAAGGCCGCAGCATCGACGGACGAATCGCGAAGGTGAACGCGCTTCCGGCGTTTGACGACTACCGCCTGGCGATCGCGAATCCAGCTCTTCCCGACCTGGCCCGAATCGCCGCGAAGGTCTTCATCTCCACCGGCGATTTCATCGCCCTCCACCTGGTCACGGGATGCCACGCGGCCCGTCTTCTCCAGCCGTTCCTCCTGCCGACGGCTGTCGACGTCCTCGCTACCGCGATGCTCGCCGCGTACGTTGTCATCGGACGTCCGACGGTCACCGGGTTAGCAGGAAGGGGGTCCTTCGACCGTGCTTCAACCCCTCCGGGGTTTTCGCCGGCTCAGGATGACAAGGCAAGCCGCCGCCTTCCCTCGACGATCATCGACGACGATGCCGACCTCGCGTCAATCGCCGTCAAGAGCGACGACGACCACGACCTGAAGCTCGTCTACAGCTGCTTGCAGGAAGAGGCCCACTACAAATCAGGCCTGCATCGACTCGCCGCCGCCGTCCGCCTCGGAGCGAGGCCGTGATCCGCCGGTGACTGCGAATAACACTAGCTTCTCGCGACTACCCGAAACGCCGGCGTCGTAAGAAACTTGTGATCAGTAGTTTAGCGGAGAGCGAAAACCTCCACGTCTTGCTGCGTGCGCACGTGCACACCGGCCGTGTAGCAATGCAACACCCCCGGTGCGCACGTGCACACCGACCGTGTAGCAATGCAACACCCCCCGTGCGCACGTGCACACCGGCTGGGGAGCAATGCAACACCTCCCGTGCGCACGTGCACACCGGCCGGGGAGCAATGCAACACCCCCCGTGCGTACGTGCAACACCGGCTGGGGAGCAATGCAACACCTCCCGTGCGCACGTGCACACCGGCCGGGGAGCAATGAACCACCCCCCGTGCGCACGTGCACGGCGGCCGGGGAGCAATGCAACACTCCCCGTGCGCATGTGCACGCCGGCCGGGGAGCAATGCAACACCCCCGGTGAGCACGTGCACACCGGCCGGGGAGCAATGCAACGCCCCCCATGCGCACTTGCACGCCGGCCGTGTAGCAATGCAACACCCCCCGTGCGCACGTGCACACCGGCCGTGTAGCAATGCAACACCCCCCGTGCGCACGTGCACACCGGTCGGGGAGCAATGCAACACCCCCCGTGCGCACGTGCACACCGGTCGGGGAGCAATGCAACATTCCCGATCGTCATCACATACAGCACGTCGGTCGGCTGATCCGCGTCAGCTGACCCTCGGCATCCAACCTCCCGCGGGTAGGGAAATCGCCATATCGATACTCTCCTTGCGAGGTAGCTCACGAGGAGGAGTCGAATGCGTCGATTCGTAGCGGCAGTTTTCGCGGCAGTTTTGCTGTCGCTGGTCCTTTTGCCATCTGTGCAGGCCGCGGCGCCGCGCGCTCGCAGGAACATCGACTGTCTCTCAGCTGACGAGATTGCCACGTTCCGCCATGCCATCGATGTGCTGAAGAAGCGCGATCCGGCGAAAGACAATCCGAACGATCCGCTGCACAACAGCTACAAGTGGTACGCCGCTCTTCATAACGGCGACGGCGTCGTCTCGAACTGCAATCACAAGAACGAGCTGTTTCTGCCGTGGCATCGTGCCCTGTTGCTGGTGTTCGAGCGCGCGTTGCAGGAGTCGGATCCCGACAATGGAACGCGTTCGATCATGCTGCCGTACTGGAATTGGGCCGTCGATCCGAGCGGCTCGCGCTATCCGAAGGTCTTCGAGGTGAAGGGCGATGTGCTTTACGCGGTGCGCCTGACCAACCAGCCGGAGAAACGAAAGTACAGCGAGGCGCAGCTCCGGACCGTCATCCAGGACAGCACGAGCTGGCGCATGTTCGGCGGTGCGGAATGCAAGGATCCGGACTGCGCCGGTTCTGCTTCCTACGGCAATTTGGAGCATCCGTGGCACAACCAGATGCACAACTGGGTCGGCGGCGCGATGCTGAACGACACGAAGGCCGCTGTCGATCCGCTCTTCTGGTCGTTCCACGACTACATCGATCTCGTCTTCGCGCAATGGCAGGCGGCTCATCCGGGAGAGGTCCTCGGCTGTCTCGACTGCAAGCTGCGCGGGATGCCGGAATGGACCCCGCGCAACGTCACGAAACTCGACGACCTCGGTTACTTCTACGACCTCACCACGTGCTCCGCACCGTCACTCGAGTCCGGGGCATTCGGGATGCCAAAGGCGGCGATGCTGCTGACCAAACCGAAGGCGAACATGGCCAAGGGGCCGGTGATCGTCGACGTGACGATCCCGCAGCCCGACTTCGTCACGGCCGAGGTGGAGATCCGCGGTGCCGAAGTTCCGTCGACGTTCAACTATCGCGGAGCGGTCTACCTCTATCCCGCGGGAACGAAGCTGGCGTCACTCGACCCGGATTTCAACAAGCGATACCGGCTCGGCGACTACAGCGTCTGGGCTTTGCATCACGGCGGCCATCAGATGCAGGAAGAGGCAACGCTGTACGTCGACGCCACGACGGAGCTCCGCTACCTTGCAAAGACGCATGCTGGTCAGGCCTGGAAGCTAGCGATCGTTCTCGAAGACGTGCAGCTGACTGATCCCGAGGCGAAGGCTGTGCCGCTCTCTCTCAGATCGGAAGTGCGCTTCGACGAGGTGTCGTTCGTCTTCGACCGGGGGAAACAATGACGAAGAAAGTGCGCTGGGAACTGCACATCCTTCCGATGATGCGGCCGATCGACCGCGATCACATGCTGCGCCTGCGCAGTGCTCGAAAGCTCGACCTGTGGGACTACGATCAGGTCCGCGCGCGCGCCACGCCGGACAAGGACGGGAACAATGTCTTCCTGAAATGGATCGAGGACGGAGACATGCCTCCGGCAAATGCCGGCGGCCCGTGGCCCGAGCAGTGGATCGCGCTCTTCAGGCAATGGATCACGGACGAATATGCGCGCCTGGATCTCGCCGAGGGCACCTACACCGCCGTCCGGACTGGCGGTACGGTGTTGGTCACCGCGACCGTCGATCTCCCCAGCGTCGAGGACGCGGTCTGGCTCGATCGCGACCGCTCGAATCTCGCCGCCCCGATCCGCGAATACATCCTCTGGCACGAGCCGAACGGCGAACCCGACGAGCCGTTTCCCACCGAAGCGACGGACGCATTCGAAGCCGGCCCGGAGGTGACGATGGTGATCGTCAACGACAAGAACGGACGCCACGAGGTGCCGATCACGTAGGGTACGCGAGGCCTCACGCGTACGCGGCGTTCAGCAAGAGATCAAACAGCGCCCTCTGCTCGTCTTTCGTCCCATGTTCGAACTCGAGCAGTTCAATTTCGTGTCCGCGTAATACATGAGCGATCGCCTTCTCGTCGGTGCGGTCGTTCCGGAGAAAAACGACGCGCCGCAGGAATTCATAGTTACGGAGTTGTTCGAGCTCCCAGACACAACCCTCGTGCGTCATGTCGAAGTCGCGCAGGTCCATCAGCACGACGTCGGCACTTTTCACGATCGGGATGAACGCTTGCTTCCACGCGTTATTCAAGCAGAAAGCCGCGTTTTCCGGATAACGTGCATCGCCTTCGATCGCGGCGGGGTGTTCATTCAGCCAATCCAGCGCATGCTGCGCGCTCCCGAGAAATTGCCCGCCCGTCCGGCGCAGGACGAACGCCGCCAGCATGTCGGGTTGCAGCATGCCCGTGGCAACATCGCGCTCCACGATGATGTCGATCGCGCCGACCCGCCGCCAGGTATCGCGTAGAGCGTCGAGGAGATCCTGGCGCTCGTCCGGTCCGCCGAAGGCGCGGAGCAGCAGCAGTCGTTTCGGCGCGATCGGCGGTCGGCGTTTGCGGAGCAGGAACAGCAGCGCGTGCAGAGACAGCGTCGACACGGCGAACGCACAAAGGAACCACCAGCGCAAGCCGATAAATGTATCGTTCATCAAAGCCCAGAGCTCGAAGTAGAGGGTGAGCCACACCCACGCCAGGTGGATGTGTAGAAGCTCATTCGTAAGCAATGGCCGCTTCTGCAACCACATCAGGAACTGGAACAATGCTCCGATGACGAGCATCTGCAGGACGACCCCTCCAATCACTCCTGCGATACCAATGTAGCGGGGGACCGAGCGGTCGTTCGTCGGGTTGAGCACTGCGAGTCCGATCAGCGCGAGCGCGGCGGCGATGACGCCCACCGGCCAGGGTCTGCGCAACAGGGCTCGCACGAGATAAAAGCCGCCGATCACAGCGGCGAGGCTGGGAAGGATGACCCACAGGCGCAGACCTTTCAGCACGTCTTCACCTTGCCGGGTGTATTCGGGCTGCAGGCGATCCAGAAATACGCCGACGCCGAGAACGACGAACAGGACCGGGAGCAACAGAATCACGAATGGTTCGATCACACGGTCGGTCAGCAACAACAGCGCTGGGATAACTAGAAGGGCAAAAACGGATACCCAGATCATGATCATGACCACGTCTTTGCTTGTCAGCAAGATGATCGCAACGCCCGCCGTGCCAAAGATCAGAAATCCCCAGAACCTTTGCTTCCGTGGAAGACGCAAGGCCCACATGAGGATCAGGAGCTGCGGCGCGATCGACGCGTACGCCATGGCCAGCCTGGTTGCAAACGAATCGATTGTGACAAACGCGAGAATCGTCACCACGACGCTGATCGCAAAGACGACGGCTGCGATGCCGTGCGCAATCTGCATGTCTCGCGTCGCCGCGGTGGCGTCGTCACGCTCGGTATGGCTCGATCGCGCCACCTCTTTGGCCTGAACGACGCGAACAATCGCCGCCCGGTCGTCGATCTCCACCGGGAGTACGGCGGGGGGATTGCCGTCTGGAGACGTCCACATCACGCGGCGGTAATGCGCGCGCAAGCGCCGCGACACGAGGTTCAGCAAGACCGGAATTGCCGCGAGGATCAAAGCCGAAATGACGATGCCGAACACGGCGACGAAAACGTTGATGATGTTCATGTCCACACTCGTCAGGCGTATGCGACGTTTAACAGCAAGTCGAACAGCGCGCGCCGTTTTTCAGCCAACCGCTGACGGTAGTCGAGCACGGTGATCTCCCGTCCATCGAGGAGTGTCTCAAGCTCCGGGAGATCGGTGTGGCCATCGATCAGAAAGACGACCCGTCCTAGGTTCCTGTGATCGCGGAAATGCTCCAGTTCCCAAACGCACCCTACGTGTTGCATGGTGAAGCCGCGCAGATCCATCAGAACGACATCAGCGCGTTTCTCGAGCAGCGGGAACGCGCTCTTCCACTCCTCCGACGAACGCATCACGTTCAAGGGGTATCGACCATCAGCTTCGATCTTCGTATCGAGCTGTGCGATCTGTCGCGCGACGTATTCCTCGCCGTTTAGCGACTGCGAATGCGGCGCTGCAAAGAAGGACAGAAGTGGGCCCACGGTAAGGGTCGCCACGTCTGATCCGTCGAAAAGCTCGATCGTGCCAATGCGGCGCCATGTGTCTCTGAGATCCTCCAGCAGATCCCGGCGCTCATCCAGTCCCGCGAACGCGCGGAGTAGCAGCAGGTGCTTTTCCGCGATACTCGGACGGCGCTTGCGAAGCCGGAACAGCAGCAGGTGTTCCGTCACCATCGAGCATGCGAGTGCGAACACGAAGGTCAATCGTGTGGCAAAGAATGCATCGTTCAGGAATGCCCAGAGCTCGAAATACGCGGTGAGCCCGAGCTCTGCGAGGTGTTTGTGCATTTGCTCGTCGGTTAGGAATTCGAGCGAACGTAGCAGGAGAAACACGATAGCTGGGATGATCAGAATCGCGAACACCGACGCCCACTCCAAGGTGCGGGCCGAATCCTTCGCGAAATATGAAATGAGAAATATGCCGAACACGATCTGAGTGACAAACGTCCACGTCGCAATGCGGAGAGAGAGGCGCAGCGACCAAACGAGAATCAAAAGCTGCGGAGCGAGGGATGCGTAGGCAACCGCTATCCTACTAGCCGATGGCAACCGCGCGAACGCGACGATGACCGCGAAAACGATCGCGGCATACAGCACGGCGGCGATGACGTGAGCGAGATGACCATCGCGTGTCGCGGCTCTGGCTTCGTTGCGCGCGTTGTGTCTCGAAGCAGGGACATCAGCGGCGTCGATCACCATAATGCTCGGCGTTGGACGAGACGACTTAGCCGCTGATGGTTTCGCGCGGTGTTTTGCCGCGCCCCAGCGCCTACGCAGCAGAGTCGAACGCTGCCATCCAGCCGTCAACGCCAGCGTGGCTGGAAGAAACCCGAGGATCAATGCACTGGCGATTAACCCGAAGAGGACCATTCGCCTAGAATGCCTTAAGGACGCATGACCGAAAGACAAATCATGCAGTAATGCACCCTCTTCAGGACAAATGGGCGCTAGAAAAGAGAAAAAGTTGGTGGCGGTGCCCAGAGTCGAACTGGGGACCTAGCGCTTATGAGACGCCCGCTCTAACCATCTGAGCTACACCGCCATCGGGTGGGAATCACGGAGGCAAATTTGAACGACGTTAGTGGCTGAGCCTTGGGCAACCAACGCCGCCGGCCGTGCCGGCCCGCGAGGATATACTCAACGCCTCGCGTCGCGGAAAATTTCGGCGGCGCGCGGAGCGTGAATGTCCGACGTCGAGGGGCGGCAGTGCATCCGTTGCGGGGTGGCCGAAGAGAACGCGCTGCTGGATCGGTGCGTGGCTTGCGGCAAGTACTTCTGCGCCGACTGCGCGTATCGCGCCACCGGCCGGCGGTTCTGTTCCGGCGAGTGCGCCCGGGCGTTTTTCTTTGGAGAGACTGATGACTACGAAGGCGATGACAGTTCCGGCGATTGACGCGATTGCGCCGGCGCGCCGGCCGCGGCGTCTGCGGCGGACCGATTCCATCCGCGCCATGGTGCGCGAGACCGTGGTGCGGCCGGAAGACCTCATCTATCCGCTCTTCGTCGTGCCGAACACGCGGCCGAAGGTGGAGATCGGCTCGATGCCCGGCGTATGGCAGTTGCGCGTGCGCGAAGCGGTCGACGAAGCGCTGCGCGCGGCCGACGCCGGCATCCGCGGACTGCTGCTTTTCGGTCTCCCCGAATACAAAGACGGGATCGGATCGGCGTCGTGGGATCCGGCCGGCCCCGTGCAGTCGGCGATCGAGGCGATCAAGCGCGCCGTTCCGCAGATGACGGTGATGGCCGACGTCTGCCTCTGCGAGTACACCGATCACGGGCACTGCGGCGTCATCGTCGATCGTAACGGCGTGAAGGACGTCGACAACGATCAGACCTTGCCGCTGCTGGCGAAACAAGCGGTTTCCTTCGCCGCGGCCGGCGCCGATTTCGTGGCGCCCTCTGACATGATGGATGGCCGCGTCGGCGCGATTCGGGAAGCGCTCGACGATGCCAGCCTCACCGAGACCGGCATCATGGCGTATTCGGCGAAGTACGCATCGGGGTTCTACGGCCCGTTCCGCGAGGCGGCGGAGTCAGCGCCGCAGTTCGGCGACCGGCGCAGCTACCAGATGGATCCGGCCAACATCCGCGAAGCGATCCGGGAGATGGAACTGGACGTCGAGGAAGGGGCGGACATGATCATGGTCAAGCCGGCCTTGTCGTATCTCGACGTCATCGCCGCGGCGCGCGACAACTTCGACCTGCCGGTGGCGGCGTACAACGTCAGCGGCGAATATTCGATGGTGAAGGCGGCGGCGGAGCGCGGCTGGATCGATGGACCGCGGGTAATGAACGAGATCCTCACGTCGATCAAGCGCGCGGGCGCCGATCTGATCATCACCTACCACGCGCTGGAGTTCGCCAGCGGATATCGCGGCTAGGATTTCTTCTCGGTTCCGCAGGCCTTGCTGCAGCAGTGCGTCTTGTGCGAGCAGTACTCGCCGCCACCGCTCTTCTTGCAGCAATCCATGTGGTCTTTCTTGCAGGCTTTGTGAGGCTTGCAGCAGGCGTGGTCCTGCTTCGTGCAGTGGCCGGCCTGGGCGGTGCCGGCCAGGGCCATCGATGCCACGATTGAGACCGCGAGGAGAATGCGAGGTAGCTTCATAAATCCTCCGCTGAGTTAGGGCCGTCTTTATACCACGCTGCCAGGTCCAGCCAGTGCGCCGAGGCCGGCGCCGCAATGTTGACTCGTTAGTCGGTGAAGGCCATCACGTGGAAGGCGCGGTCGCTGTAGGCGCCGTTCGAATCGTGCGTGTCGACCCAGACGCCGTGATTGATCTCGGTTCCGCTCAGGCAGCAGCGCAGAGCGACGCCGATCTCGCCCGCGGGCTCGGTGGCGATACCCGGCCGGCCAATGGTGGCCTCGTACACGCCGCCGCTGACGTCGCCCGTGAAGATGACTTCGTACTGACCCGTGGTGAGGCGCTTGGAGCGAATGACGTTACGTCCGCGGACGAGCGTGCCGTCGCGCTCGATGACAGCCCAGTAGGTCGAAACACAGCAGTGCTCCGGCCGGGTAATGACCGGTTTGGCCGGGGCTGACGACAGCGCTTGTCTCGCAGTTTTTTCGTCGGGCGCGTTGAAGTTGGTGGGCGCTTCTTTTGATAGATCAGCCATATCGAATTCCTTTCCAAAATCTCTCTGCAACGGTGACCGGCCTCGGACACTGAGAGATAGTGATGGAAGGATCGAAAGCGTTTCAGCGATAGCTAAGTTCAACCGCACCAGACGGCAGTAACCGCATCCGGATGGTCGAGGAGGTAGCCGTCCTCGCCGGCGTCATATTCGATGACGGCGCCGTCGAGGCGGGAGGCGGACATGTCGTCGAGGGCGACGCGGATGCCGTTCACGTCGACGACTTCATCGCCGTCGATCGGACCGTCGGCGTAGGCGAGGCGGTATCCGCTGCCGCCGCAGCCGGTGGTGAATGCGATGCGGAGGATGCGGCCGTCGAGATCTTGATGAAGATGCTCGGCGGCAGCCGAGGTCAGGGAAAGATTCATGGTCTGGCGGGGCCGTGCACGAGGCGCGTCTCCGCGTCCTCGCGCTTGAACCAGTCGCGATCGAGTTTGGTGAGCTCCAGCTCGCGCTCCAGTTCGACGATGTGGGCGCGCTTGGATGCGCCGAGGTAAACGACGAAGCCGCGGTCGATCGGAGTGGCGCCGCGGCCGAGCTCCGCGAGCTTTCGCTCCATCGTCCGTTCGCGGGCGATGAGGAACTCGGTCGTCTCGCGGTAGGAGAGATCGCCCTCGAGGATGTCCTGAAAGGCGAGGTCGTTGGCCAGCGTCACCTTCAACCGCGACGTGCCGGCGGCGGCGATCTTCATCTCGATCAAGTCGCGCGTGGCGCGCTCGTCGACCGCGAACTGTTTGAACATGTTCGCGGTCAATGGATTGGGCAGGTTCTCGGCCAGCTTCTCGAACGTCTTGTACGCCTCGACGGTGTACTGAAACAGCGTGTTGAGCTGCTGGTCGGTGAGGACGGCGGGAGTTGCTTCGATTGCGGTCATTCGTTACCTCGGGTGTCGGGTGTCGGGTGTCGGGTGTCGGAGCAAAAGGCGCTTCTCCGACTCCCTACCCCCGACTCCCGGATTCACTCTATTTTCGCTACTTTCAATATCACGTCGCCGATCAGTTTTGACTGGCAGGAGAGGCGGTACGGCGGTTCAAGCTCCTTGTACGTTTCGTCGGGCGTCGGCGGCGTCAGGTTGTCCCAGCCGTCGACCACTTCCACCCTGCAAGTCCCGCACGCACCATCGCCGCCGCAGACGTGGCTGACGCGAACGTCCATCGCGCCGGCGCAGGAGAGGAGCGTGGATCCCGCGGGAAACTCCGCCGCCTTTCCTTCGTCGACGAATATGACCCGCGGCATCGGGGCGGATTGTATATGCGGTCTCGCGGTCTCGAGGTTGCGGGGTCTCGCGGTGTTTGTAGCGCGAGCCCCGCTTTTCGATGTGCCCGCCACGAGACCGCGAAACTGCGAGACCGCGCTACCGCAATGCACGGTGAGCCATGTACGAGCTCCTCACCAGCGGCGCGGATTCGACATGGTGGAATCCGAGGGATCGCGCTTTTTCGCCGAGAGCGGCGAATTCGTCGGGGGTGTAGTAGCGGCGGACCGGGTGGTGGTTGCCGGTGGGCGCGAGGTACTGGCCGAAGGTAATGATGTCGACGCCGGCGTCGCGCAGATCGCTGGCCACGGCGAGCACTTCCTCTTCCGTTTCGCCGAGGCCGAGCATCAGCGACGATTTGGTCAACATGTTGTCGTTCCGCTCCTCGGAGGCCCAGCGCAGGATGTCGAGCGATCGCTTGTACTTCGCGACCGGACGCACCGCCGGATACAGCCGCGGCACCGTCTCGAGGTTGTGCGCCAGCACTTCGGGTGCAGAGGCGATGACGGTACGAAGCGCGTCGCGATTGCCTTCGAGATCGGAGATCAGGACTTCGACCGCGGCGCCGGTGTCGTCGCGAACGGCGCGTACGGTCTGCGCGAGATGTTCCGCGCCGCCGTCGGGCATGTCATCGCGATTCACCATCGTGATGACCGCGTGTTTCACACCCATCTTCGACACCGCTTCCGCGACGCGGCGCGGCTCGTCGGCATCGGCAGCGAGCGGTTTGCCCTTGCCCACCGCGCAGAAGGTGCAGCGTCGCGTGCAGATCTCGCCGAGGATCATGAACGTGGCCGTGCCGGCGCTCCAGCACTCGAAAATATTCGGACAGCGCGCTTCCTGGCAGACGGTGTTCAGTGCCAGGTCGTTCATCAGCTTCGACACCGGAAGCTGCGCGAGGTCGCCCGGTACGCGGATCTTCAGCCACGCGGGCCGATGACCGGCGCGGCGGTTGATGGGTGCGGGTTCGGGGTTTGTCGTCATCGGGAGGGGTTGCCAGGTTGCCCGGTTGCCAGGTTGCCAACAGCCGCGGGCAACCCGGCAACCGGGCAACTCGGCAACCCGCGTTCCACTTTCTCCAACGCCTCGCGGTCGTCGGTCCAGCGGATCTTTTCATACGCCTCGGCGAATGTGAACCAGCCGTAGTCGTCGTGTTCGGCGGCGTCCATCCGCACGGGCATGCCGGTCGGAACTTCGACCGCGAAGCCGGTCTCGGTGGCGATGATTGGCGCCGGATACTTTGCGGCGAGGAACTGCGACTCGATCATGAACGACTGCTGCAGATCGAGCGCCTCGGGCGCGCCGCTGTGTCCCGTTTCCTCGGCCAGCTCGCGGCGGGCGGTCTCGATCGGCAGCTCGCCATCTTCAATCGAGCCGGTGATCGGCTGCCAGAAGTTGCCGCGCTCCGGGCGACGATGGAGAAGTAGAACGCGCTCGCCATCGTGGACGACGACTTTCACGAGCTGGATGCTCTCCGAACGCGCCACTACGTCGCGCTCGAAGACCTCGGCGAATTTCGCGGCGACGATCTCGCGCACTTCGTCGAGCGATACATCGCGTCCGGCGATCTGCGAGATCGAAGTCACGCCGGTGCCGTGCAATCCGCAAGGTGTGATGAGCCGGAAGTGATCGAGATTCGTGGTCACGTTGAGCGCGAAGCCGTGCGAGGTCACCCATCGCGCGATGCGGACGCCGATCGCGGCAATCTTGTCGTTGCCGACCCAGATGCCGCGCTTTCCGTCGGCGCGCTCGGCAGTGATGCCGAATTCGGCGACGGTGCGGATGAGCACTTCCTCCAGCTTCGTCACGTACTTGCGCACGTCGCGATTGCCTTCGCCGAGGTGGATGATCGGATAGCCGACGAGCTGTCCGGGACCGTGATAGGTGATGTCGCCGCCGCGCGTGGTCTCGAAAAAACGAACGCGCTCCGCTTCCAGCGTGGAGGTCGACGCCTTCAGATTCCGAACGTCGCCGCCGCGTCCGAGCGTGATGACGGGCGGATGCTCGAGAAGGAGAAGCTGATCGGGAATCGCCTCTTCCTGCCGCATCTCCACGAGCTTCTGCTGGAGCCGCATACCGTTCTCGTACGTGACGAGATGAAGGTTGCGGAGCTCACACACGCGCATGACGGCTGCGAATACGCGGCGGGGATGCGCGGCATTCCCACCGCGGACTCCCGTAGCGCCGCCGGCTCGGCGGCTGGACCGCCAGCGGCTCGCTGGCGGTTTTCGTAATACGCCGCCGAGCCGGCGGCGGTCCAGCCGGCGGGCCGCCGGCGCTACGTTGCCAAGACCCTACAACGTGAACTGGCCCGCTTCGATGAACGCTTTCACCTTCGCCATGAACTGATCGGCGATCGCGCCGTCGATGAGGCGGTGATCGAAGGTTAGGGAGAGGATGCACATCGAGCGGATGGCGATGAAGTCGCCGTCCTTCGTTTCCACGACGACCGGGCGCTTCTTCACGCCGCCGACGCCGAGGATGGCCACCTGCGGCTGATTGATGATCGGGGTGCCGAAAAGTCCGCCGTAGATGCCGGGATTCGTGATGGTGAACGTACCGCCCTGGACGTCGTCGGGGGCGAGCTTCTTCGTGCGGGCGCGCTCGCCGAGGTCGTTGATCGTTTTTGAGAGGCCGAGGATGTTTTTCTCATCGGCGTTTTTCACGACGGGAACGATGAGGCCCCAATCGAGCGCGACGGCGATTCCGATGTTGAGATCGCGGTGGTAGATGACGGACGACTCGTCCATCGACGCGTTGATGATGGGGAACTCGCGCAGGCCGGCCACGACCGCCTGGATGATGAAGGGCAGGAAGGTGAGCTTGGTGCCGCGCTCGACGTACGCGTCTTTGTACTGGCGGCGGAGTTTGTCGATGGCGGTGAAGTCGACTTCGAAGACAGTGGTGACGTGCGCGGAGGTCTGTTTCGACAGCACCATGTGCTGGGCGATCTTCTTGCGCATCACCGACAGCGGCTCGATTCGGTTGTTCTCGCCGGCGGCGAAGGTCATCGCGGGCGGACGGGGCTGCTGGGGTGCTGGGGTGCTGGGTTGCTGGGTGGGTATCGTGGCGGGCTTCGGCTGCTGAAGGAAGTCGAGGATGTCGTTCTTCGTGACGCGGCCGGAAACGCCGGAGCCCTGCAGCTGGGAGATGTCGACGTTGTTTTCCTGGGCGATTTTTCTCACGAGCGGGGAGGATTTCGTTCTTCTGCGCTCGTCGAGGGAGGTGATGTTTTCTTCTTCGGGTTGCTCGGTTGCTGGGTTGCTGGGTTGCTGGGTGGGTTCGGGTTGCGGCGTGGGCGCCGCGGCTTCGGGTTGCGGTTCGGGCTTTGGTTCCGGAGCGGGTGGGGCAGGCGGTGCTGGTGCTGTTGCCGCGGGAGGCGGCGCGCTGGTCCCTGCGGCTTCTCTGTCGGCGCCGATTCTTGCTACGACCGAGTTGACGGCGACGGTCTGACCTTCCTGGGCGATGATCTCGGTCAGCGTGCCGGACGACGGCGAGGGGATCTCGGCGTCGACTTTGTCGGTGGAAATTTCGAGGAGCGGCTCGTCGCGCTCAACTTTGTCGCCGGGCTTTTTCAGCCATTTGACGATGGTTCCTTCGGCGATCGATTCGCCCATCTGGGGCATGACGACATCAGTGGCCATTGCGGGGTTGCTCCTGTTTCTCAGTACGCAAGCAGTTCTCTTGCCGCGGTCAGAACTTTATCGCGATTCGGTAGATAGAACGCCTCGAGCGGCGGGGAGTAGGGCGTGGGGACGTCGAGCGCGGCCACGCGTTTGACCGGCGCATCGAGGTAGTCGAACGCTTTCTCGGCGATGCGCGCGGCGAATTCGGCGCCCGCGCCGCCGGTCAGCGGCGCTTCATGAAGAATGATGACGCGGCTGGTTTTGGCGACGGAGTTGAGGATGGCTTCTTCATCGAACGGCAGAATCGATCGCAGGTCGATGACCTCCGTCGACACGCCATCCTTCGCCAACTCCTCGGCTGCTTCATCGGCGACGTAGATCATCGATCCCCAAGTGATGATGGTGAGGTCGTTGCCGCTTCTTCTCACGTTCGCTTTGCCGATGGGGACGATGTAGTCCTCGGCTGGCAACTCTTCCTTGATGCGGCGATACAAGAACTTGTGCTCGATGAAGAGCACCGGATCGTCATCGCGGATGGCGGCCTTGAGCAAACCTTTCGCGTCGTACGCCGTCCCCGGCGCGACGATCTTGAGTCCCGGCCGATTCATGAACATGGCCTCGGGATTGAGCGAGTGAAACGGCCCGCCATGCGTGCCGCCGCCCGCCGGTCCGCGCACGACGATCGGACATGGGCTGCCCACGCGATAGCGCGAGGTGGCGGTGAAGTTGACGAGCATGTCGTACGCGCAGGTGATGAAGTCGATGAACTGCATCTCCGCGATCGGCCGCATCCCCATCAGCGCGGCTCCCGAGGCGGCGCCGACGATGGCCACCTCGGAGATGGGCGTGTCGATGACCCGCTCCGCTCCGAACTCTTCGATCATCCCCGCGCTCGTCTTGAACGCGCCGCCATACGCGCCGACGTCTTCGCCGATGAGAAAGACGCGCGGATCGCGCCGCATCTCTTCGATCATCGCCTCGCGGATGGCGTCGAGATAGGTGGTTAGCATGAGCTGTCATCCTGAAGCGGCGGCGCCCCGGCAGGGGCAAAGCGCGCTGAAGGACCCCACGCGCGCTTGCCTCGTGACTTGCCGCCGCCCTCCCGGGTTAGCAGTGAGGGGGTCCTTCGACCGTGCTCTACCCCTCCGGGGTGTCGCCGGCTCGGGATGACAGCGTTATCCGTTGTCCCGAGCCTCACCGGCACAGACAAGAGTGTCTGTGCCACATGCACCCTGCCGTATCCGGGGATGCTGCTACATGGGAGAGCCAATGTGGCACAGACACTCTTGTCTGTGCTTTGGCAAGTTGCAGCGGCTGATGTTGCTAACCGCGTCATCGCTGCGCCTCCCAATATCCGTCGCCGGCGAAGAGACCCATCGCGGCTTCTTCGGGATTCGGCATCGGCGAGCGCTCGGCTTCATCCGTCGCCGCATCCACCTCCCGTTTCGCGCGCGATTGAATCGCTTCGAAATCGCTAGTCGTGGCGATGCCGCCGTCGACGAGCGCTTGCTCGAATCGCACGACCGGATCTTTCGCCGACCACTCCTCGATGAGCGATTGCGGCACGTACGACTGGTTGTCGTGCTCCGCGTGCCCTTTCATGCGGAACGTCTTCGCTTCGATGAGCGTCACGCCTTCGCCGGCGCGCGCGCGGTCGACGGCGCGGCGGGCGGCGGCGTAGGTGGCGAGGACGTCGTTGCCGTCGACGACTTCGCTCGCGCATCCGAACGCATTCGCTTTGTCGGCCAGCGTTTTGACCGCGCTCTGTTTCGACGTCGGCGTCGAGTAGGCGTAGCCGTTGTTTTCGAGGATGACCACAAGCGGGAGACGTTGCACCGTGGCGAAATTCATCCCCTCGTAAAACGCGCCGGTGGAGGAGGCGCCGTCGCCGATGAAGGCCATGCCGACGAGATTGCGCTTCTGCATCCGGCCAGCGAGGGCGATGCCTGCCATGACGGGGATCATGTCGCCGAGCATCGAGATCTGTCCGATGAAGCCGTCGCGCGCGGGATGTCCGAAGTGAATGTTCAGTTCGCGGCCGCGGGTCGGCGAATCGCCTTTGGCCATGTACTGCTTGATGATGTCCGACGGTTTCGCGCCGGCGACGAGGATCGATCCCATGTTGCGGATCAGCGGCTGCACGACGTCGCCCTGCAGGTAGTCGAGGGCATACGCCGCGGCGACCGATTCGCCTTCCTGCCCCAGCGATCGATACAGCCCGCCGATGACTTTCGACTGCCGGAAGAGCGCCACAAGGCGTTCCTCCAGCGTCCGCGTCAGCCGGAGAAAGTAATCGATCTCGAGCAGGTTCTCGCGCGTGAGGCCGTGGGTGTTGAAGTTCATTGGTTGTCTGTTATGCCGCGGGTCACGCGGTCTCGGGGTTGCGCGGTCTCGCGGTGTCCGAGCAACCGAACGCCGCGAGACCCCGTGACCGCGAGACCGCGCAACCGCGTCACTGATGTATCGAGTGTCCCGCCACGTCCTCGGCGGCTTCCATCATCGCCTCGGAGAGCGTCGGGTGCGCGTGGATGGTCTTGGCGATCGACTCGCTCGTCGCTTCCAGCTCTAGCGCCGCGCAGGCCTCGGCGATCAGCTCTGTCGCCTTCGGACCGACGATGTGGACGCCGAGAAGCTCGTCGTATTTCTTGTCGGAGACGTACTTCACCAGCCCGCCCGCTTCGCCGAGGATTTTGGCTTTCGAGTTTGCGGTGAAAGGGAACTTGCCGATCTTGACGTCGTAGCCGCGCTCCTTCGCCTTCTTTTCCGTCAAGCCGACCGAGGCAACCTCGGGATCGGTGTACGTGGCGTTGGGCACGTGGTCGTAGTTGATCGGACGCGGATCGAGTCCTTTCATATGTTCGACGGCCAGGATTCCCTCGGCCGATGCGCAGTGCGCGAGCGCGGGAGTCGGGACGATGTCGCCGATCGCGTAGACGTTCGGCTCGCCGGTGCGCATGAGCGGATCGACCTGCACCATGCCGCGTTCAAGAACGACTTTCGTTCCTTCGAGGCCGCAGTTCTCGGTGACGGCGCGGCGGCCGGTGGCGGAGAGGACGATCTCGACCTCGAAGGTCTGCTGCTTCCCCTTCGAGCTGACGACGACTTTCACGCCGCCATCGCCGACTTCCGCCGATTCGACTTTCGCGTCGGTCAGGACTTCGATGCCCTTCTTCTTGAAGATGCGGGTGAACTCTTTCGAGATCTCTTCGTCTTCGATCGGCAGAAGATGCGGCATCACTTCGACGATGGTGACCTTGGTGCCGAAGCGGGCAAAGATCGATGCGAACTCGCAGCCGACCGCGCCGGCGCCGATGACGAGCATCGATTTGGGGACTTCGCTGATTTTGAGGATGTGATCGGAGTTGATGATCCGCTTGCCGTCGGCCTTGATGTGCGGCAGGTCTTTCGGAACGGAGCCCATGGCCAGGATGACGTTCTTCGTGTTGAGCTTCTTGCCGTCAACGTCGACGACGCCCTTACCGGCCAGTTTGCCGAAGCCCTGAATGCGTTCGACCTTGTTCTTCTTGAAGAGGAACTCGATGCCTTTCGCGTTCGCGTCGACGACGCCCTGCTTGCGCGTCTGGACGACGTTCCAGTCGAGATGCACGTCGCCGACGGTGATGCCGAACTCCTTCGACTTCTGGATCTTGGTCCAGATGTCGGCGTTTTCGAGGAGCGATTTGGTGGGGATGCAGCCGCGGTGGAGGCATGTGCCGCCGAGGAACGGATCCTTCTCGATGACGGCCACCTTCATGCCGAGCTGGCCCGCCCTAATGCCGGCCACATAGCCGCCCGGACCGCTGCCGATAACCACCACGTCGTACTGTTGTTCAGCCAAGGAAAACCTCCCGTGAGTAATGCGGCGCGCATTATATGCACCGGAGCGCTGGCGTCCGCGCCGGCTGGTACGGCGGCGTCCCGTGGTCCGAAGCGAGCGACAACGGGAAACGGGAGGATGCACGGGGTTGGTCAATCGAGAGCCCTTCTCCCTCCGCGGTTTCTTGCGGAGGGAGAAGGTGCCGAAGGCGGATGAGGGAGGCCTTCCACGAGAGCTGTCACCAATTCATGTCCGCGCGAAAATCCCCCTCATCCGGCTTCGCCACCTTCTCCCCCGCAAAAAACGCGGGGGAGAAGGGCTATCGAGCGGGATCGGCTCGATCGATGGGTGATGCGATCTACTCCGAGGGCACGTACGTTGGGTCCTGCGTGGCGGCGTCGATGACCGAACCGTATGCGGTCACGCGTCCGCTGCCGCTGAGGACCTTTACCGTCACTCTGGCGTTGTAGACCGTGCCGAGGCCGAAGCTTTTTAGGGCGTCGTTGAGTTGGAGGAACTGGTTGGCCGCGAGGGTCAGCTGCGTTTTCGGGGCGACTTTCGAATCGGGGGGGATGGCGGAGATTTCGATCGTGACTGGGTTGCCGGTCGTTTCGACGAAGCCGAGGTTTGTGCGCATCTTGTCGGACGATTCGAGTTGGAGAATCTGGAGTACGCGGTTGTCGGACAGGCCGACCGATCCGGCTGGGGTCACGGCGGGGATGAACTGACCGTAAGTACCGTTGGAGGTCTGGTTGTACGTCCGCGCGGTGACGACGAGCTTCGAACTGGACGGCGTCGTGACGAGGATCGAGCCGCCGGAGTTCGTGAGGGCGTAGAGCTGCTGCAGCGCGTTGTCGATCGCCGTCACCTGGCCGGCGGGAATCGTCACCTGCTTCGTTCCGCTCGCGCCGGCGTTGCCGGGCTGCGGGAAGTAGGCGAGGGTCGCGGTGACCGAGGACGTCGTCGGATTGAAGAGGCGGATGTCGCTGCGCCAGCTGGCGAAGCCGTTGTTGATGTCGGCAACGCCCGGGATCACATAGCGCGTGGCCGATTCGGCGCCTTTCAGCACGGGGAAGACCATCAGCGGGTCGTTGGTGAGATTGTCGATTACCGAGGCGTATGCGGTGACTTTGCCGGTGGCGGAGACGACTTCCACTTCGAAGCGGCCGTCGGTGAGCGTGATGTTGTTTTCGGCGAGCAGATTGCGCTGCTGGTGCTCGCCGGGGAGGAGCGAAATCGGAATCGCCGGCGCGACTTCCACGCCGAGGTTGTTGAAGATGTGCACGAGGACGTTGGCAGGTTCACCGGCGCCTTCCACGATGCCGAAGTTCGTGCGGTAGGCGGTCGACTGCGCGATCTGCTGCAGCGAGAGGATCGTCTTCACCGACGGATCGGTGGACTGGCTGATGAACTGCGAGAACGGAATCGCGGGGATGTACTGGCCGAACGTGCCGGTGGGCGTGGAGTTGTAAGTGCGGCTCGAGGCGACGGTCTGAATGCTGACCGCTGAGGAGAAGTTGCTCTGCGTCGACGTCAGCGGGCGGATCTCGAGAACGCCGAGCGCCGTCGTGCCGTCGGAGCCGGTGCCGAAGAAGCTGGTCAGGATGTCGTCGAGCGCCATCGTCGCGCCGGGATCGACCTGGATCGTGGTCGACGATCCGGACTGCGTTGCATCGGTGTGCGTGAGCGTGAAGTTGAGCTGGTACTTCATCGCCTGCGCGGAGATGTTGGCGATGCGCACGTCGGATTCGAAGAGCGAGTCGCCGATGCCGGCGGCGTGTCCCACTGCAGGAATGATCAGCGAATTCGGAAGCGGCGTGTTCTTCCCCTGTGGCGCGACCGGCGTCACGGTGGTGACGGAGACGGGGACGGTAATCGGCGTCGTGTCGTCGGCGATCACGCCTTTGCCGGCGGCGCCGAGCGTGAGGATCACGGTGGCGGTGTTGGTGCCGAGCTTCAGCGCGATCGGATCGGAGAGCACGGTGAGCGTGACGCCGTCAGGACCGAGCGTGCCGGAGGCCGGCGTGACCGTCGCCCACGGCTTGTCGGTGCGCGCGGTGAATTGCACGGCGGGCGCTCTGCCGGGGATGAAGATGGTCTGATGTACGGCGTTCGCCGTTCCCACTTCGACGCTGGTCTGCTTCTGCGGCGTCTCGGAGATGATCGTGACGGTGACGATGCGCGAATACGGACCGCGCTCGTCGTTGCAGCTGCTGATGGCGCGCACGCGGTAGCGCCATTTCTGCGCCGCCGTGGCGGCGGTGTGGGAGAAGGCCGCGGAGACGTCGCTCACGACCTGCGTGGTGGCGACGGAGAAATCGGCGAGCGCCGATTCCTGCAGCTCGTAGCTGGTGGCGTTCGGCACGGCCTTCCAGCGGACGTTGTAGGTGCTTCCGGATGCGACCTGCGCCGGCGCTGTCGCGGCGGTGCGGTCGGGCGTGGTGCAGGGCGGCGGCGACGTCCGCACGGAGAACGTGCCGGTTGCGGAGTCGAGCGCGGGACACGAATCGAAGAACGCCTGCACGTGCCAGCGGATGTTTCCGCCGGGGATGCTGACCGTCAACTTGTTGACCGAGGTGGTGCCGATGACGCTTTCGTCATCGTCGTCGACCGCGGCCCACACTTTGTACGAAGTGGCGTTCTTCACGCGCGACCATTCGAAGTGGACCTGCGAGGCGAGACCGGCGGCGCCTTCGGCCGGTGCGAAAAGGATGGGACGCGTGTCGTCGCAGACGGTTTCGGTGAGCGTGAAGAACTGGTGCTTCGATTCGGCAGGCGGGCACCCATTAAAAAACGCCACCACCCACCACTCGTTCTGCCCCTCGGACACCGCTTTCGTGACCGTGGTGCGCGTGACCGTTTCGGCAAGCGGAGTCGGCGCGCCGTCTTTGTTGCGGATGACGAGCACGTAGCCGGCGGCGTTGCTGACCGGGTTCCAATCGAAGCGCACGGGCGATTCGAGATTCAGCGCTCCGTCCGCGGGCGCGATCAGCACGGGCGGATCCGTGACGCACGTTTGCGCTGCCGGAACGACGAAGTGCGATTTCGCGGAACGAACGGCGGGGCATTCGTCGAAGACCGCTTCGACGCGCCATTCGACGCTGCCGGGCGGAACGAGATGCGTGATCGACGTGCCGGTCGTCCGCAGCACCTCCATGTCGTTGCCGTTGAGCGTCCAATGCACGCGATATTCGGTGGCGTTCGCGACGGCGCTCCAGACGAACGCAACGGGCGCGTTGGCGGTCGCTCCGTCGAGCGGCGCGATGATCTGCGGACCGGCGCTTGCGCATCCGGCCGCAGGAATCACGAAGGCTGCTCTGGTTGACGCGACGGCGGGGCAGTTCTCGAACAGCGTCTCCACGAACCACTGGCCGGTGCCGGTGAGCGTCCCGAAATCGTGCTGCAGCTTCGTGTCTTTGGTGAAGCCGATGTCGGTGAACGGATCGCCGTTGAGCGAGACCCAGACGCGGTAGAGCGCGGCCGAATCGGTGGTGCTCCAGTTGAAGGTGACGGGATTCGAGACCTGCGCGCCGCCGATGGGCGCGGTGAGCGTGACCGCTTTGTGTGCATCGCAATTGGTTGCGGTGGCGATGCTGAAGCGGCGGTGCGGCGAGAACGTCGAGTCGCAGCCGTTGGTGAACAACGTCTCGACGTACCACTCGTCCGCGCCGCTCGGCAGTTGCAGCTGCTGCGACGTTCCCGTCGTGCGCGCCGCAAGGATCGGCGAACTGCCGTTGACGGAGATCCAGAGCCGGTATCCGCTCGCGCCGCTGACGGCGCTCCACGACAGCGTGACAGGCGAGGCGACAGTCGCGCCGTCGGCAGGCGACGTAAGTGTGGCCGCCCCTCCGCACGTTGTCGGCGTGCCGCTGACGAAGGTCGATTTCGCGGAGACCACGTCGGCGCAGCCGGCGAACGTCGTGACCACCCACCACTTCACCGTGCCGCCCGGAACAAGCGTCGTCAGCGACGTCGACGTCGTGGTGGCGACGAGGTCGCCGGCATCATCTCCCTGCGCGATGTACAGCTGGTATCCGGTGGCGCGGCTGACCGGCGTCCATTGGAAGGTGACCGGCGAGGTCAGACCGGTGGCGCCGTTGACCGGCGAAACGAGCGTCGTCGGATTGCCGCTGCAGACGACCGGTGTGGTGACGGTGAACGTGGAGACTTTCGAGTACGTCGATGTGGGGCAATCGCCGAACTGCGCTTCGACATACCAGGCGATGCTGCCCTGCGGCACAGGAACGGTGATGTGCGTTCCGCCGAACTGGCCGATGATGAAGCGCTCGTTGCTGCTGACGGTGCTGGCGGTCACTCCCCACACGACGTAGTTCGTCGCGCCGGGCACGACCGACCATTCGAAGAGCACGGGCGAGGTCAGGCCGGTCGCGCCGTTGGCGGGAGTGAGGAGCGTTGGCGACTGCGGATTCGCCGGGCAGGCCGAGTTGGCGACGTTGAAGTGCGCGTGCGCCGAGGCGATCGGCGTGCAGTTGTCGGCACCGGTCTCCGTCCACCAGTCGACCGATGCTCCGGCAGGAAGGTTGCCTTCGAAATGCGAGTCGCGCGTGACCGCCAGGACGGCCGGGGCGGCGCCGTTGATCGAGGCGAAGACTTTGTAGAAGGTCGCGCCGGAAACGTCGGTCCAATCGAAGCTGACCGGCGTATCGACTGTCGTGTTGGGTACCGGCTTGAGCAGCGTCGCGGGCGCCGTGGGACAAGCGGCCGTTGCGACTGTGAAGCTGAAGACGTTGCTCGACGTCTTCGCGGTCGTGCAGTTCGGCGGATAGGCATCGACCGACCAGTAGTACGTCCCCGCCGGCAGCGCCTGCCCGAAGGTGAAGCTGGTGAGGTTGCCGTTGACGATCGGGTCGTTCGTCGTCGGAACGGGAGGATTCTGCGTGCTGATGTGGAGCACGTATTTGTCCGCGCCGGACGAGGCCGACCAGCTCAGCGTCGGCGTGGACGTGGTCGTGCTCTTGTCCGCGGGAGCCGTGAGGCTGAACGAGCCGGGGGGATTGCAGGCCGCGGCGGCGGTCTTGAACGTCGCGCAGCCGCTGGTCGTCACCGGACAGGTGCTGGCGCTGCTCTTCTTCGCCACGACGCGCCATTCGTACGTCGTGCCGGCGGCCAGCGTCGGCGGATTGAAGCTCGTATTCGCGGTGGTGAACTGCGGCGTGCCGGTGCACGCTCCCGATCCCGCAACGCCGAAGTAGACGTCGTACTGACTGGCACCGCTGACCGGACTCCAGGTCAACGTCGGATTGGAGAAGACGTTCTGCGAGCCATCCGATGGTGACTGGACGGCTGGCGCGCCGGTCGGGCAGTTGACGGTGAACTGTTTCGTCGCCGACGCCAGCGTGCAGCTCGCGAAGTTGGCGCGGACCACCCAGTTGTACAGCCCCGAGGAGAGGCCGGCGGCGGGACCGCTGCACGAGTTCGCGTTCGCGCCGGCGGAGCAGATCAGCGTGGGGTTCGCCGTTCCGGTGGTGGCGAAGATGTCGTATCCGGTCACACCGCTCGTCGGCGACGGCGACCAGGTGAAGGTGATCGGCGTCCCTTCGTTCTGATTCGTTCCGATCGGGGACTGCGGGACGGGCGCGGTCCCTGTCGCGCATTGTTCTGCAAACGTGTGTCCGCCGAATGCCGCAAACGCGCACAGCAGAAGTGCAAGGCGAGTTTTCATGGGTGTCCTTGGCTGGGGTTAGACGGTTAGACGGATCGGAGTAATGGGCGTTGACATGAAAGTCTAACGATACTTATTGCCACCCGTGCTGAACAGCACGACGCTTTCATCGCTCGCGATGGTCCCGTCTGCACGAAGCGCGCGCAGCGCGAGGAGCGCAGCGCCGGCTTCGGGACCGGCATCGATTCCTTCGCTCGTCCGCAGCTCCGCCGCGGCAGTCTCGATCAACGCTTCATCGACTGCAATTGCTCCGCCGCCGGAGTCGCGCAGCGCGCGCAGCATCAGGCGATCGCCGATCGCGCGCGGAACGCGCAGTCCCCACGCTCCCGTCTGCGGCGATTCCCATTCGGGCGCGGTGTCGAGCCCTTCGTTGAACGCGCGCACCACCGGCGCGCAGCCGCTCGACTGCACGCTGAACATCCGCGGGCGCTCCGAGCCGATCCAGCCGAGGCGCTCCATCTCGTCGAAGGCCTTCCACATGCCGATGAGGCCCGTGCCGCCGCCGGTTGGATAGAGGATGACGTCGGGCAACTTGCCCAAGTCTTCCAGCAGCTCGTAGCCCATGATCTTTTTTCCCTCGACGCGATACGGCTCCTTCAGCGTGGAGAGATCGAAGCCGCCGTTTGCGGCGATGTATTGAGCGACTCGTTTACCCGCATCGGTGATCACTCCCGCCACCAGCTCGACCTCGGGGCCGTAGCTCCGGCACTCATCGACGATCGATTGCGGCGTGTCGCGCGGCATGGCCACGAACACCGGCAGACCGGCGCGCGCGCCGTACGCGGAGAGTGCCGCACCGGCGTTGCCCGCGGTCGGCGCGGCCAGACTGCGAGCGCCGAGGTGCTTCGCCATCGTGACGGCGGCAGCCATCCCGCGCGATTTGAACGAACGCGTCGGATTCTTCGACTCGTCCTTGATCCAGACGTTGTCGAAGTTCTTCGACTGCAGCAGCGGCGTGATGCCTTCGCCGAGCGTGACGATGGACGTGTCGTCGCCGACGGGGAGCACTTCGCGATACCGCCACATAGTCGCGGGACGCAATCGGATCTCATCGCGAAGCCCGGGCGCTTTGGCGAGGTCGTAACGAACGAGCAGCGGCGCGCCGTCGTTCGGACAGAGGTTCATCAGCTCGCGAATTTCGAAGGTGGCGTCGCAACGGGAGCAGGCGAGGTGAGCTGGGAAGCGGCGGTTCGTCATGTGGCGCGGATCGTATCGGACAAATAAAAGGGCCGCCAAACGGCGGCCCTTTTGTCATCCTGAGGCTGGCGAAGCGCGCCGAAGGATCTCAAGATGCGCGGCATTTCCTGAAACCCGGTTCCTGACGCAACTCGCGCAACTTGAGATCCTTCGGCGTCCTACGGCTTGTCGCCTGCGGCTCCTCGCCTGCGGCAGCCTCAGGATGACAAGCCGCGTGAATTACTGCGTCTTCTTCGCGTCCTCGACGGCCTTGTCGACGTTCTTCTGGAAATCGTCCATCGACTTCTGCGCGTCGCCGGGCTTCTCTTCCCACTTCGCCATCTCCGTGGCGAGCGCGTTGAGGGCGCCGTCGTACTTGGAGATGAGCTGCTGGTTGTAGGCGAGGGACGGGGAGACGTTGCTCGCCGCGTTCTGCTTCATCTCGGCGCGCTGCTTGTCGTAGTTGTCGAGCATTTCTTTGTACATCTTCTTCGACTGGTCGTCCTTCGCCTCGTCGTACGATTTCTTCATCTGCTCGTACGCGCTGTCGAACGACGCATTCGTGGCCTCGGACATCTTCGACATCATCGCGGCGCTGCTGGCGGCCAGCACCTGGCCCTTCACCCAGAGATACTCCTGCGTGTTGAAGCCGAGCTCTTTCGCCGCGCGGATGTCGGCGGTGAGCATGTCAGCGGCCGAGCCCATGGTCTTGAAGCCTTCCATCATGCCGGCGATCGACTTGTCGCCTGCCTTCTTCGCGGCGTCGGCGTGGGCTTGCGCTTCCTTCCTCGCAACCTGCGCGATGGCCTTCTCTTTCTCGCGCACCTTGAGATACATCTGCATCTGCGAGTCAGTGAGTTTTCCGTCCGAGGGCGGGTTGTACTTGTCGTTGGAAACGTCCTTCATCAGGTCCATCGTGCCGTGCTTTTCGAGGTCCTGAGCGATCTTGGCTTTGTCGAAAGCTTCCTTCGCTCGGCAACCCGCGAAGGCGATGGACAGCATGAGTACAGCGGAAAGAGTCCGGCGCATTTTGTTCCTCCAAATAAGATGTTGCGCGATTGTACGAAAGACCGATCGTTTATGGCAAGAGTCAGTCGACGAGCTTGCGCAGGCGCGCGGTGATGTCGCCGAGGTCGCGAAGGATTTCTTCGATCTCGACGCGATGCTCTTCACGCAGCGAATCGAGCTCCGACTGGAGCGAATTCACCTTCTGTTCGAGGCTGGCGACCCGATCGTCGGGTTCATCCATGACGGCGACGGCAGGTTCTTCGATCGATACCATCGCGTCGGCGTCGAGCTCTTCGACGTCGTCGAGGTCGACCGGTATCGCGACGTTGCCCGACATGGTGGACGGGCGTTCGCGGCCCTCGGAGAGCAACTGTTCGAGCGAGACCTCTTCCATCCGGTCGTAGCTGCTGTCGACCGGCGATTCGGGGAAGGGGACGGAGTCGGCGAACGGATTGAGGGATGGCTGCTCCGGCTCGGGCTCGGGTTCCGGCTGCGCTTCGACCTTCGCCGCGGCAGCAGGTTTCGCTTTTTCCACCGGGATCGGCTTCCCCTGCAGCCGCGCGTAGAGATGCTTGGCGGTGATCTTCGAGACGAGATGAAACGTCTCCATCACGCCCTCGCCTTTGATCGCCGAGGCCTCGGTGTACGGATAGCCTTCGAAGGCGAGTTGCTCCTGCAACTCCTCGATCGGCAGGACGCCCGGGATGTCGCGCTTGTTGTACTGGATGATGATCGGCGTGTCGTTCGGATCGATGTTGTTCTGCTCGAGGTTCTCCATCAGGTTGGCGAAACTCTCGCGCGTGGAATCGACCATCGACGGCTGCGAGTCGGCGACGAAGACGACGGCGTCGGCACCTTTCAAAACGAGCTTGCGCGTCTCGTTGTAGAAGACCTGGCCGGGCACGGTGTAGAGCTGAATCTTGAGGTTGAACGCGCCGACTTTGCCGATGTCGACCGGCAGCAGATCGAAGAAAAGCGTGCGGTCGGTCTTGGTGGCCAGCGACAGCATCTTTCCCTTCTGCGAGGGGTCGAGCTTGTCGAAGATGACCATGAGGTTGGTCGTCTTTCCGCACAGACCTGGACCGTAGTAGACGATCTTTGCGGTCATCTCGCGCGTGGCGTGATTGAAAAGGACCATCGGTTTCTCGGGGCCGAAAGTATCGCATAGATACAATCGCCGCATGATCGATGAGGACGGCGCGATCGAAATCCCGATCACCGACACGCTCGACCTCCACCCGTTCCGCCCGAACGAAATCCGCGACGTGGCGCACGAGTACCTGCTCGAAGCGCACGCGCGCGGCTTCCGCCAGGTCCGCCTCATCCACGGCCGCGGTATCGGCATGCAACGCGAGAACATCCGCAAGCTGCTGGCGTCGCTCGATTTCGTCGAAGCCTTTCACGACGCGGACGGGAGTGGCGGCGGGTGGGGCGCGACGGTGGTGGTATTGAGCCGGTTTCATGAGCCTGCGGATGTTAGGATGACGCAATGAAACGGATGACCGCGAAGCAGGCGCAAACGAACCTCGAAAAAGTCATCGAGGATGCGTCGGCCGCTCATGAACCTGTCGGTATCGACGGCGCGAAGGCACAGGGCGTCTTGGTACCGCTCGCCGATTGGAACGCCATGCAGGAGACGTTGTACCTTCTCTCGATTCCGGGTATGCGTGAGTCGATCCGCGACGGAATGGTTGAGCCACTCGATGCATGCTCGGAGTCGCTCGACTGGTGAGCAATCGCTGGCGCGTCGTTTTCACAAAGACGGCCCAGAAAGATGCGCGAAAGGTCGCCGAATCAGGACTGAAGAGAAAGACAGAAGAGTTGCTCGCCGTCCTTGCCGAGGATCCTTTTCGCACGCCGCCAACCTACGAAAAACTCGTCGGTGATTTGACGGGAGCATATTCGCGACGTATCAATCGCCAGCACCGTATTGTGTACACCGTCGACCGCGCCGAACGAACGGTGAAGGTCTTGCGTATGTGGACCCACTACGAATGAGGAAATGGCTCTGATTTCGCTATTCATCGAGACGACATGTCGACCCTTTTCGAAGAACTGAGCCGCGTCAAGACGTACGAATACACGGAGGAGGACGTCCGTGGATTCGAGTCGCTGCACGAGGAGATCCGGGCGCTGAAGAAGGAGCGCAACGCGGTCATCGTCGCGCACAACTACTACCGGCCGGAGATCCTCAAGGTCGCCGATTTCGTCGGCGACTCGCTGGAACTGGCGCTCATGGCGTCGAAGGTGAGGGATGCCGATGTCATCGACTTCTGCGGCGTCCACTTCATGGCCGAGACGGCGAAGATCGTCAATCCGTCGCGCACCGTGCTGCTGCCCAATCTCGCCGCCGGATGCCAGCTCGCCGACTCTGCTCCGGCCGAAGATCTGCGCAAACGCATCGCTGAGCTGCAGACGCAGTACGACGATTTAGCCGTGGTCAGTTACGTGAACACGACCGCGGCGGTCAAGGCGCTTTCCGACATTATCGTGACCTCGGCCAACGCGGCGAAAGTCGTGCGCACGCTGCCGAACAAGAACATCCTCTTCGTGCCCGACCGCAATCTCGCCCGGCATGTTGCCGAGCAGGTGCCGGAGAAGAACATCATTCCGTGGGAAGGCTTCTGCTACGTGCACCAGCAGATCACGCCGCATGAAGTGGCGCGCATCCGCGCCGCCGATCCGGAGATCGAAATCCTCGTCCATCCCGAATGCCGCGGCGACGTCGCCAGCCTCGCCGATGCCGTCCTCTCCACCTCGGGGATGGTGAAGTACGCGAAGGAACGGCCTGCGAAGCGATTCCTTGTCGTTACCGAATGCGGGCTCTCCGACCGGTTGGCGATGGAAGTGCCGGACAAGACGTTCGTGAAGGGCTGCAAGCTCTGCACGTTCATGAAGGTGACGTCGCTCGAAGACGTGCGCGACTCGCTCAAGTACATGCGCTACGAGATCGAGGTGCCGGAAGACGTGCGCGTGCCCGCCGAACGCGCGCTGCAGCGGATGTTCGACGCGACGGAAGGCGGGACGCTGCGCAGTGAGGTCATTCGGAAGTAGCGCTGTCATCCTGAGGCCGCCGCAGCCCTGAGCCGAAGGCGAAGAGGCGAAGGACGCCGAAGGACCCCCTGCCTGTAACCCGGTTGGGCGGCGGCTATCGACACGGCAAGCACTTGGGGGGTCCTTCGACCGTCCTTCGGCGGCTCAGGATGACAGGTGCGGTCACAGCTCGCGGCGCGAGAGAAACGCCGTGCCATCGAGCAGCTTGTGCGACCAGGCGCGCTTCCGCCATTCGTCGAAGTCGATCTCGCTGCATGACTTCACATCCTCGAACCACGCCTCGCGCAGTTGTTTGGCGATGCGCGGATCGGTGAAGCCGACGCTGACTTCGTCGTTGAGCAGGAACGAGCGGTCGTCGAAATTCGTCGATCCGACGCACGACCACGATTGATCGACGATCATCACCTTCTGATGCAGCAGCGTCTTGCGGTATTCGAAGACGCGAACGCCGCATTCGAGCAGATCGCCGAAATGATGATGGCTGGCGTGCTGGACGAGCGGTGAGTCGATGACCTCGGCGGCTGGCAGCATGACGCGCACGTCGACGCCGCGGCGCACCGCTTCCTTCAGCTCTTCGATCGCATCGGCGTGCGGAAGAAAGTAGGGATTCTGGATGAACAGCTCTTTCTGCGCCGCGCCGATGGCGAGGTAGTAGAGAAGTTGCACGGTGGAGATGCTGTCGCGCGGCGAAGCGAAGGCGACATGGGCATCCGTTTCGCCGACCGGATCGAGCTTTGGAAAATACGTTTCGCCGGCGGGAACGTGGCCGGTTTCCTCGATCCAGTTCTCGCAGAAGACGCCCTGCACCGTCGTCGCGACGGGACCTTCCATTCGCACATGCGTATCGCGCCAGTGCTGGCGATCCTGCGCCTGTCCGGTCCACTCCTGCGCGATGCCGTGTCCCCCGACGTAGGCGATGCGGCCATCGAAGACGGCGATCTTGCGGTGCGTGCGGTTGTTCATCCGCCCGATGTTGCTGATGCGCAGCGGATGAAAGAGATGCGCTTCACATCCGGCTTCGCGCAGGAGCTGGATCATCTCGTGCCGGCGTTTGGCGCGCGACGAGCCGGAGTAGTCGAGCAGGAAGCGCACTTCGATGCCGTCGCGCGCGCGTTGCGCGAGAGCTCCGGCCAGCCGATCGCAGATCTCGCCGTTCCACCAGACGAACGTCTCGATGTGAATGGAGGACTTCGCGTGCGCGATGTCGTCGAGCAGGCGATCAAAGTACGCGCCGTTCTGCAGCACCTCGACGCGATTTCCCTTGTCCAGCGCGCCCTCGGTGATGCCGATGAACGTCGGGACCATGCTCTCGACGTCCTTGCCGCGGTCTTCGAGATCGAACGTCGCTTTGCTGCGGCGGCGGTTCGTCGTCCAGAGCAGCAGCCAGAGAACGCCGATGACGAGATCGCGCCAGTCGAAGCGGCGGCGCTTGCGTTTGGCCATGGACTGCGATGGTTCACACCGCGTTCCAGCGCTGGGAACGCGGGCGTCTCGCCCGCAGTACTTGGCTTGACTGCGGGCGGGACGCCCGCGCTCCCAGGGGTCAGTGGCAGATGAGTTGATAGACGCCGGAGACGTCGCCGGTGACGTCGTCGAGATCCGCTTTCATCTTGCCCAGCACCGTCTGAAACTCGGGATCGGTCTGCAGCGACTGCGTCCACGGATGCTTCACCCAGGCGAACCAGCTGTGATTGCCGAGCTCCGCGCTGCGGTTGACCCAGCGCATGGCGCCGTCGCGATCGCCGAGCTTCGCGTAGCAGAGCGCCTGACGCATCGCCGCCCAATGCAGGCGATTGGCGTCGGCCTCGAATGAGTGCAGCGCCGCTTCGGCGCCGGCGCGGTCGCCTTTTGCGGCGGCGATCATCGCGCGAAGGCTCTTGCCGAGGTAGTGCTGCGGGACGAGCTTCGTGATGCGCGCCGTTTCCTGTTCCGCCGCCGGCAGATTGCCGAGGAGGATGAAGGCGTAGGCGCGGATGTCGCGGCCGGCCAGTTCGGTATCGCGCGCGGCCAACGCGCTCGCGGAGTTGTTCAGCGCGCCCTCGGGATCGACGGCGTTGACGAACCAGTAGCCGCGGATTTTCGCTTCGTTCGAATTCGGATCGAGGCTGATCAGACGATCGCCGAGGCAGCGCACGCGCTCCGTGTCGCCGACGGAGACGTAGTAGTTCGCAACATTGTTGAGCGCGGTCGTGTCGTTCGGATTGAGGCGAAGCGCGGCGAGGTTCTCGCGCACGGCTTCGCGGAAACGATCGGGCAAGCGCACGAAGACGCGTCCGAGGGCCAGGTGGGCCGCGGCCAGATTCGGATCGAGGCGTACCGCCTGGCGAGCGTAGTACTCGGCGCGTTCTGTAACGTCGGGAGCCGTGTCCAATCCGCGAGCCTGACCGAGCGACATGGCGATGGCGAGATCGGCGTACGCGGCCGCAAAGTTCCCGTCGATCGCGATCGCGCGCTTCAACGCGGCCTCCTCGGCCTGATGATCGGCGGACACGAGGCTGCCGCTGAGCGCGCGGGCGCGGAGGTACTCCTCGTATGCGCGCGGACTCGACGAGCGCGGCTCCGAGGCGTTACCCGACTTCTGCACGCCGAGTTTTTGATTGAGGCCGGCGACCGTACGCGACGACACCTCGTCGATCAGCTTGATCAGGTCCGCGCGTTTTCCATCGATCGAATCGGCCCAGACGTTGTAGCCGGTGCGCGAATCTATGAGCTGCAGATTCACGCGAACGAGGTCGCCGGCGGCGAGGAAATGTCCTTCCAGCACGCTGTCGACTTTGAGTTGTTCCGCGGCTGTCTTCATATCCACTTTCTTGTTGTGGAACTCGGCGACGGCGGACGTCGGGCGTACCTGCAGCGATGGAATCTGCTGCAGCTTGGTCACTAGCGCGTCGGCCAGACCGACGGAGAGGAAGTCGTCGTGCGTGTTGTTCGAAATGTTTTCGAGCGGCATCACCGCCATCGAACGAATCGGCGGCGGCGTGGCGGGCGCCGGCTGCGCCTCCGGTTTCGTCTGCCGGTTGAAGTAGACGATCGCGGCCGCTCCGATCACGAACGCGGCGATCGTCACGACGAGACGCATCCAGCGCGGACGCGGACGCGTGCGGCCGAGCGCGGAATGCGAACGGCTCGCGGACGTCGGAAAGCGCGCCGTAGGCGTATCGAGCTCGTTGAGGTCGGCGAGGAGATCCTGCGCGCTCTGATAGCGATTGTTCGGATCCTTCTTCAGCAGCTTGCCGATGATCTTCGTCGCTGCCGTCGGAAAGGCAGGATCGCGCGCCACGAACGGCTCTGGTTCCGCGTCGCGGATTTTTTCGAGCACCATAAGCGGCGCGTCAGCGTTGAACGGCAGCTGGCCGGTGGCCATCTGAAAAAGAATTACGCCGACGGAGAAAAGGTCGGTGCGCGCGTCGGCGGGCAAGCCGCGAATCTGTTCCGGCGCGAGGTAATGCAGCGTGCCGAACATGCGGCTGGCCGACGATTCGCGCGATTTCGTCAGCTCCGTCGGCAGCGATTTCGCCAGGCCGAAGTCGAGAATCTTCACCTGTCCGGTCGGCTCGATCATGATGTTGGCGGACTTCAGATCGCGATGGACGATGCCGCCTTCGTGCGCCGCCGCCGCGCCGGCCGCAATCTGGCGCGCGATGCTCAGAAACTCCCCGGCGTCGATCGGCCGCCGCCGCATCCGCTGCGAAAGCGTTTCCCCTTCGCAGTACTCCATGACGATGAAGGGAACGCCTTCGCCCGTCTCGCCAACCTCGTAAATCGTGGCCACGTTCGGGTGACGGATCGCTGCTGCTGTCCTCGCTTCGCGCATGAAGCGCGCACGGCGATCCGCGGCGGCGAGATCTTCAGCATGTAGAACTTTGATCGCGACCAGCCGGTCGAGTCGCTGATCGCGCGCGAGGTAAACCGTCCCCATCCCGCCCTTGCCGAGGATGCGGACAACATCGAAGCGGTCAACGCTTTGCGGGAGGTCGGACACGGAACGCGGCATTGTACGACGCGGCCGGGAGTCGCGAATCGGGGGAGGAATGGGGTCTCGCCGGTTGCTAAGTTGCTGGGTTGCTGGGTCTCGCGGTTACGCGGTCTCGCGGTCTCGCGGCTCTAGATTGCAAACGCTACTCGTCCCTTCCAAGACCGCGAAACCGCGCAACCTACTTTCGTGGTCAACTTTCTGACCAGTCCCTTTGACGGTAGGGTTATATTTGCACCCGTTCACAGAAACGTATCAGAGACTATGACCACAGCCGCCGAGCAGACATTCGCGACCGCGATTCAGCTTCCTCCCAGATATCAGCTACGCGCGATTCTCAAAGAGACGGCGACCACGTGCGTCTACCGCGTCTTCGACGTTGCCGATCAGCAGGACGAGGCGATCAAGATCCTTCGCCATGAGCTGTCGGAGCCGCAGCAGGTGCTGCGATTCAAGACCGAGTTCTCCACGCTGGCGTCGCTCGAACACGAAAGCATCGTCAAAGTCCGTGAGTACGGTTTGCTTCACGATCGCTTCCCGTACTTCACGATGGAGTACTTCGCCGGGAAAAAAATCTCGGAGTACTTCGACGGCCGCAGCTGGCCCGCGCTGTACGACGTGATTCTGCAGATCGCGTCCGCGCTGCATCACATTCATCACCTCGGCATCATCCATCTCGATCTGAAGCCGTCGAACATCCTCGTCGACGATCACGGCCGCGCGAAGATCATGGACTTCGGCGTGGCGGTCGAGAGCCGGCAGGTGCTCGACCGTCAGATCCGCGGATCGCTGCACTACATGCCGCCCGAGGTGCTGAAACAGGATCGCGTTGACTCTCGTGCGGATCTTTACGCGCTCGGCATGACGCTGTACGAAACCGTGACCGGCGCTTTGCCGGGCTACGGCCGGCCCTCGATCGAAGTCATTCGCATGCACCTCGACGAGGACGTTCGTCCGCCGTCGTCGATCAATCCGAACGTGCCTCCCGAGCTCGAGCAGATCATCATGAAACTGCTGGAGAAGGACCCGCGGCATCGCTACGCCTCGGCCGCGGCTTTGCTCCAGGACGTCGCCGCCGCAGCCGGAAAACGGGCCGATGCGGGCGAGTTGCTGGTCGGACGCGGCGAGCTGTTTGCCGCGCCGCTGATCGGACGCAAAGCGGAAGTGGCGCAGCTCGCAACGATGATCGACGAAGCGCGCGAAGGGCGCGGCAACGGCGTCATCGTCGCGGGCGCCGAGGGGATGGGGAAGAGCCGCATCGTGCGCGACGCCACACTGCGCGCGCAACTCGAAGGGGCGCGCGTTTTCTGCGGACATTGCCCGATCAACCGCAAGACGATCTACGCGCCGTTCTTCGAAATCTTCCAGCAGATGGTGATGGCGGTGAATCCCGACGCCGACGTCTCCGCCGAGATCCGCCGTCTGTTGCGGCCGGTCGTCGTCGCCGCGAAAGGGGAGGACGCGGAGCCGGCGACGGGACAGAAATATCGGCTCTTCAATCGCATCGTGCAGGCGATGCAGGACATGTACGGCTTTCTCAGCGCGAGCACCTCCGAGGGGGAGTCGACCGCATCGCCGCTGATCCTGGTCATTGATGATGTGCAGTGGGCCGATCCATCGAGCGCGGACCTCTTCTCGTTCCTGATCGGCGAGGCAAAGCAGAACCGTCTGCTGGTGATCGGAACGCTGACGATCGATTCCTCCAGCGAAGCGGCCAACGAGCCGGGCGCACATCTCGCGGCGTGGGAGCGGCGCGCGCGCGAAGGAAACTTCCCGATGATTCGCGTCGACGCGCTCAACGAGCCGCTCGTGCGCGAGCATCTGCAGTCGCTCCTCGGACAGAACGACATCCCCGACGAGTTGGTGCGCTGGACGCTGTGGGAGTCGGCCGGTTCGCCGCTCACCGTCCGCCGCGTCGTCGACTACCTGATCGCGCACGGCTACCTGCATTGGGAAGCGGAAGGTTGGGTTGCGGAGATGGATCGCATCCAAAGCCTGCGCATCCCCGGCGGCGCCGCGTCGATTCTGATGGAGCGCGTCGAAGCGCTGGTTCACGAACATCGCGACGTGATCGAAGCGGCCGCCGTCATCGGCGAATCATCGAGCGTCGATCTGCTGACGAGCGTTGCCTCGGCATCGCAGGAGGACGCGTACCGCGCCTTGCGCGAAGTCGTCGCGCTCGGTCTGCTCGACGAATCGAACGACGGCAAGACCATCACCTTCCCGCAGATTCATCTTCGCGAGGCGGTCTACAACGCGATGACGGAGCGGCGGCGCACCGAGTTTCATCAACGCGTCGCCGATGCGCTGGAGCCGGCTCTGAAAGCCGGTGCGGCGCATCTGCTCGGTCAGGTTGCCTTTCACTACGCCCGCGCCACTGAAAAATCGAAGGGCGTCCGCTACGCCGTCGAAGCCGGCGATATGGCCATGCGCACGATCGCGCATCAGGGTGCGACCGACTTTTATCGCAGCGCGCTCGAACTGATGGATCTCGCCGGCGCGGAGGAAGCGCGCAAGGCAGAAGTACGCGAGAAACTGGCCGATGCCTACTACCGCGGCAGCGACTATCGCTCCGCGATTCAGGCGTATCAGTTCCTGCTGAAGAGCATTCAGGCGCGCAGCGGCGACGACGCGCCGAATGCCGACCTCGCGCGGGTGATGAAGAAGATCGGGAAGGTGCTGGGGAAACGCGGCGATCAGGAAGCCGCGCTCTCGTATTTTCAGAACGCCATCGAGCACTACGAGAAGCTCGGGATGTCGACCGACGTCGCCGAGCTGCTGAACCGCATCGCATGGCTGCATCGCGAGAAAGCCGATCCCGAGGCAGCGCGCGCGTCGGCGTTGCGGGCGCTGCAGCTTCTCGATCCGAAGGAGCCGAACATCGTCTTCGGCTACGTCATGAATATGCTGGGCTGCATCGAGTTCGGCCTCGGCAACTGGGCGAAGTCGCGCGAGCTCCTGATGGAAGCGCTGAAGGTCGGCGAGAAAGTCGGTTCCGAGCAGCTTTGCAAAGTCGCGTCGACGAATATGGGCAACACGCTGTGGAAGCTCGGCGACTGGATCAACGCGCTGCAGTACTACAAGATGAATCTCGCGCTCTCGGAGTCCGAGGGCGATCTGTGGGATCTGATCACCGCGTACAACAACGTCGGCATCATCCAGTTCAGCCGCGGCGACTTCGTCACCGCCGCCGAGTACTTCGAAAAGTCCGTGCGCATCGACGAGAAAGTCGGAGCCATCGAGTACGAGGCGCTGGCCCGCGAGAATCTGGCCGAGGCGTTCGAGATGCTCGGACGCTGGAAAGACGCGCTCGCGCAGTACAACCGCTGCCTCGCGTTGCAGGGTTTCGACGAGACGCGCGCGTCGCGGTCGTCGGTCTACATCCCTCTCGCGCGGCTGATGAACAAGAAGGGCGACATCGCCAAAGCGATGGCCTACGCGCAAAAGGCGCTTGCGGCGGCCGAGCGCGCGCGGGATGAAGATCTCGTCGCCGAGGCCTGCTACGTGCTGGCAAACATCGAAGACGAACGAGAAAACTACGTCGACGCCGAGCGTTATCTCGCCCGCTGCATGTCGATTTTCGAGTCGCACCAGACCACGCAGGGCTTGGCGCGCGCGCACACGGCCGCCGCCAGCATGGCCTTCACGCAGCAGCGGATCGATGAAGCGACGCGGCACGCGGAGTTGGGAAGCCAGTACGCCAGCCAGCTCGATGACCGATTCACGCTGGCCAAGAACGACTGGATGTGGGGAAAGATCCTCTCGTCGCAGGGCAAGCGCGAGGCGGCAACGGCCAAGTTCGACGCGGCCCGGACGACGTTCGAGGAGTTGCAGACGCCCTATGAACTGGCGCGCCTGCTCTTTGACATCGGCCTGTTGAAAGACGAGCCGGACGAAGCGACGCAGACCATCCGCAGCGCGATCCGCATCTTCGAACGGCTGGAGGCGACGCACGATCTCGAGCGCGCCCGCGGAGCGCTCTTCCGCATCAAGCCGGCCGGCAAAGCGCCGGACAGCGGCGTGGTCGGACTCTACGAAGTGGTCAAGATCATCAACTCGACTCTCAACCTCGACGAGGTGCTGAACCGCGTCCTCGACCTCGCCATCCGCCGCGTCCGCGCTGAGCGGGGGATGATCATCCTGCTCGACCCGATCACCAGCGCGCTGCGCACGAGCGTCGTGCGCAACATCAAAGAAACCGAGGGCGGATCGAGAAGGTCGCCGCAATCGATCGTGAAGGAAGTGATCCAGTCAGGGCAGTCGGTCATCTCGGCCGACGCGCGCGCTGACGCACGATTCGTCGAATCGGAATCGGTCATCGCCGAGAACATCATGTCGATCCTCTGCGTGCCGCTGGTGATCCGCGACCGCATCGCCGGTGCGATCTACGTCGATCACCGCGAGGCGCGGCATCTCTTCTCGCAGAAGGACCTGACCTTCATCGAAGCGTTCGCCGATCAGGCGGCGATCGCCATCGACAACGCGCGGCTGTACGAGGAGCTGGAAGAAGCGCGCGCGCGGCTGTCGCTGGAAAACGAATCGCTGCGCCGCGAGGTGCTGGTCGAAAAGCATCTCGACTCGGTCGTCGGAAGTTCCGAGGCGGTGGCGAAGATCCAGTTCGCCATTCGCAAGGCGTCGAGCGGACATTCGACGGTGCTCGTACGCGGCGAGTCGGGAACGGGCAAAGGACTCATCGCGCGGATAATCCACAACGTCTCGCCGCGGCGAAACGGGCCGTTCATCATGTTCAACTGCGCGGCGCTGCCGGAGACGCTGGCGGAGTCGGAGCTGTTCGGCCACGAGAAGGGATCGTTCACCGGCGCCGACCGCCGCAAACTGGGACGCTTCGAGCTGGCCAACGGCGGGACGATCTTCCTCGACGAGATCGGCAAAGTCAGTCTCGCCATCCAGGCCAAGCTGCTGCGCGTGGTCGAGGACAAGGAGTTCGAACGCGTCGGCGGCACGCACACGATCAAGACCGACGTGAAGATCATCGCGGCCACGAACCTCGACATCGAGAAGGCGATCGATCAGGGGACGTTCCGCGAAGATCTCTACTACCGCCTGAACATCATCCCGCTGGTCCTCCCGCCGCTGCGCGAGCGCAAGGACGACATCCCGCTGCTGGCCGAGCATTTCATCAAGAAGATCTGCAAAGACCTCGGCGTGGAGACGAAGCGCCTGGAGCCGGGCGTGCTCGACCTCTTCATGCGCTACAACTGGCCGGGCAACGTGCGCGAGCTGGAGGCGACCATCCATCGCGCCATCGTCATGTCAAACGACGAGACCATCACGCGCAACGATTTCTACGGACTCTTCTCGCAGGTCGGCCCGGCCTCGGCGACGACGAGCCCTCTCCCGATGCCGACGTCGCTGCTCAATCCGATGGTGGGGAAGATGGAGATCACGAGCGACGTCTACGACGAGGTGATGTCGTCGGTCGACCGCCAGCTCATCGAGCGCGCCCTGGAAACGTCCGGCGGACGGATCCGCGAAGCTGCCCGCCGCCTCGGCCTGGCGCGCAACACGCTGAAGTCGAAGATGCAGAAGTACAACCTCTCGGCGAGGGAGTAGTGGACGATTTGTCATCCAGAGCCGCCGAAGGACGGCGAAGGATCTCAAGATGCGCGACTCCGGCTGGAACCCTCGGTTTCAGCACAAGTCGCGCATCTTGAGTTCCTTCGCCGTCCTTCGGCGGCTCTGGATGACAGCAGGTCGCTTACTAATCCACTAATCTACTGCTCCAATGCCTGACACCACTCCGCGCCCTGTCCAATTCACCGAAGACCGCATTCCGGCGGAGGGGATCGAAGAGACGATCTCCGATCTCGTCGAGTTGTTTGGCGGCGAGGTGACCTCCTCGGCTGCGAACGAGCGGAAGATGATCCTGCCGATGCGGCGCGGAATCGCGGCGGCGGGCGGCGTGGAGTGCACCGTTTCGTGGGCAGCAGGGGAGGCGGGCGACGCGGTCGTAACGCTGGTCTGCAATCGCGACGTCGATGCTCCGAAAGCGCAACGGGTTTTTCTGCTGGTGGCGGGCGTCATCGGGTCGCTGATGTTTCTGATCTGGCCCTTTTTCCCGCACTCGCGCGAGCTCGGCGCGCTGGCCTGGATCGGCGGCGTCATCGCACTCGCGGTTTACTTCATGACGCTGAAGAAGACCAGCGGCGGCATCGCCTACGACTTCCTCCAGCGTCTCGCGCGCACGCAGCGCGGACGGGTCGCGGCGGCCGAGTCGTGATCTGGATCGTCGTCCCGCTCCTCGCGCTCGTCATCTTCGGGTTGTACGTTCGTCGCGAGGCGGAGCGGATCCGCGCCGAAGACCGCCGTCCGCGCTTGCTCGTCAAACTGAAACTCGCCGGCGACGGCATGGCCACGCCCGCCGAACTGCATCAGCGCCAGGCGCTGGAAGCAGAGATCGAAAAGCGCAGCATCGGCGCGATCGTCGATGCCGGGTCGGGGGAAGGGTGGGCGACGCTGCAGGTTGGGGTGACCGATCCGCCCGCCGCAGCCGAGCGGATTCGCGAGATTCTGCGCGAAAAGAATTTGCTCGATCACGCGGAGGTCACGAACTCGTAGCGCCAGCGGCTCGCTGGCGGTCCAGCCGACGAGCCGTCGGCGCTACGGTGAACCTACAGCCGTCCCGCGATGATCGACTTCGCGATCGTCGCGAGCTGCATGTTCGACGTCCCCTCGTAGATCTGTCCGACCTTCGAGTCGCGCCAGAACTTCTCCACCGGGTACTCCTTCGTGTAGCCGTTGCCCCCGAAGAGCTGCACGGCGAGCGACGTGACCTTCTCGGCTACCTGCGAGGAAAACAGCTTGGCCATGGCCGCCTCGCGCACGAATGGCTGTTTCGCGTCCTTGAGCCGCGCGGCGTTGTAGACCATCAGCCGTGCCGCCTCCAGTTCCGTCGCTGCCTCGGCGATCTGGAATTGCACGCCCTGGAACTCGGCGACCGGCTGGCCGAACTGCTTCCGTTCTTTCGTGTACGCGATCGCGTACTCCAGCGCGCCGCGCGCCACGCCGATCATCTGCGCGCCGATCCCGATGCGCCCCTCGTTCAGCGTCTCGATGGCGATCTTGTAGCCCTTGCCCGGATCGCCGACGACGTTCTCTTTCGGCACCCGGCAGTCCTCGAGGATCAGCTCGCAGGTCGACGACGCGCGAATGCCGAGCTTGTCTTCCTTCTTGCCCACCCTGAAACCGGGGAAATCGCGCTCGATCAGGAAGGCGGTGATGCCTTTGTATCCCGCCTCGGGATTGGCGTTGGCGAAGACGATGAAGACGCCGGCCTCGTACGCGTTCGTGATCCACAGCTTCTGTCCGTTGAGGACGTAGTGATCGCCGCGATCCTCCGCCTTGCACGCCAGCCCGAACGCATCCGATCCGCTGCCGGCCTCGGAGAGCGCGTACGCGCCGACCGTATCGCGGGCCAGCATCGGCAGGTACTTCGACTTCTGATCGTCGTTGCCCCAGCGGATGATGGCGTTGTTGACCAGTGTGTTCTGCACGTCGACGAGGACGCCGCACGAGGCATCGACGTGCGACAGCTCTTCCACCACCAGCACCGCGTTGAAGAACGACGATCCGGCGCCGCCCCACTGCTCGGGTACTTCGATGCCCATGATACCGAGCTCGAAAAAGGCGGAGATGAGGTCTTTGGACATCGCGGCGTCGTGGTCCATCTGGTGAACCAGCGGACGGATTTTTTCGACGGCGAAATCGCGGACGCTCTCCTGAAACATCTGCTCTTCTTCGGAGAGGAGGGTGAGCGGCGCGCCGGTGGCAGGGGCGATTGTTTCGGTGGTCATGGGCGGATCATATCGAAAGGATGGAAATGATGGTGCCCCGGGCCGGGCTCGAACCGGCACGCCACTTTCGCGGCAGCGGATTTTAAGTCCGCAGCGTCTACCGATTTCGCCACCAGGGCAGGCGGACAAAGGTAACACGTTGACGAACGCCGCTGGCGGCATTACCTTTCCCCCTGCACAAAGTTCGTTGCACCGCTGCGAAGCTGGAAAAGCGTTGATCAACGGATCGGAGCCGAGAAGCAATCAACCGCTCTCGATCCCGCGCCGGATTTCTCTGCCGTTGATCAACGCCTTCGCGGCGGTGGTGAGGGGGAGGCGAGGAGATGGGCGTTTGCAACTGGTGCGGTAGTGCGTTCCCGCTGACACGGTCGACCCGCAAGTACTGCACGCCGCGCTGCAAGACCAACGCGTGTCTTGGACGGAAGCCGAGCCGCATCCGTGCCGCCGAGGTCGAAGCGCTCCACGAACTGCTGCACGCCGAGCTGGCGAGCGCCGAACTGTTCCGTGAGCGGCTGCGCGCGATCATCGCGCCGAATCTGCCGCCGATCGCGGAGCCTTCGGTGCCGCGATTGGATTGATTTCGGCCTGTCATCCTGAGCCGCCGGAGGACGGTCGAAGGACCCCCAAGTGCTTGCATCGTGAACGATCCGCCGCCCGAACCGGGTTAACAGGGTGGGGCTCCTTCGACCGTCTTCCGCGACTGCGGCTTCGCCTCCGTCGCTACGGCGGCTCAGGATGAGAGGGGCGCAAAACAAAAAGGGCGCCGTTTTACGGGCGCCCTTCCGGGGTGGAGACCAGCCCGTTTAAGAGCTAACCCCCTGAGTTTTACTAGGACAATCCATCGAAATTAGTACCTCCTCCCCCATGAATTTCCGGCGGACCCGCAACAAGCGCCGCTGCCATGGTTCAGCAGCCCACCTCGCATGCGTCGCGGACCGGATCGACCGCTCCTACTCGCCCCGTGGTGGAAGGGAGGAGCGGGATCTTGATGTCTTGTCGAAGACTGATTCAAAGAGCGATGCGGCCAACAGCCACATCCAAAACGTATACTCGCAGGTAAACGCGTGGCGGTGCTGATTCTTCCAGCCCACCCACCCGTAAACTGTCGAGCATGCGGAAGATGATACGGGTTTCGTACGCAATAGCAATACCGAATTTGGGGTTCCGAAACCTCGCGGTTGGCGAAAGCTGCCGCACAATCCCCTGTGCTACCATGCCCGCTTTCCGGAGCCAATTGAGATGAAACGACTTCCGGCCATCGCTGTGGCGTTTGCAACGCTCGCAGCACTCCCCCTCACAGCCGCCAACGTCACCGGAAAGGTGAGCTTCGTAACCAAGCGCGGACAGAATCCCGTCGCCGCCGAGACCCTCGTCTGGATCGAGCCGGTCAGCGGACGCGCGCCGCGCGTCACGCCAGCCACGTTCCAGATGACCACGCGCAACAAGATGCTCATCCCGCACGTGATGGCCATTCCGGTCGGCTCGACCGTGACGTTTCCGAACGACGATCCGATCTCCCACAACCTCTTCTCCCTTTCCTCGAACAACACCTTCGACCTCGGCTTGTACCGGCGGGGAGCAGGCAAGTCGCAGAAGTTCGATTCGCCCGGCATCGTCAACGTCTACTGCAACGTCCATCCGAACATGTCGGCGGTCATCCACGTGATGAACACGCCGTACTTCGGGTTCGCCGACGCCAACGGCAATTTCTCCGTCGCCAACGTTCCTCCCGGCAAGTACCGTCTCATCGCCTGGAACGAGCAGGGGGGCCAGAACGAGACGCCGGTGGAGGTCGTGGCGGCCGGAGCGCCGCCCGCAATCCCGCTGATCCTCGACAGCCGTAACTACCGCGCTACCCAGCACATGGACAAAGCCGGCAAGCCGTACAAGGCGCCGAGCTCGAGGGAATACTGAGTGACGGCTGAGACGGTCGCAAGCCCCCCGCGCACGATGAGCGGCGAGATGCCGATGCCGCGGAAGGCGCCGGTCGTCGAGAAGGCGAAGTTCCCTCTGGTCTGGAAGCTGTTCGGCCTGACCGCGCTGCTGATCGCGCTCGTCGTGACCGTGGCCGTAGCCATCACCATCGAGCGCGCCAACGCCATCGCCAAGACAACGGTCGACAACTCGATCGCCGCCGCGGCCAAGCTTTTCAAAGAATTCGAGCGCCAGCGCCTCGGACGCCTCGCGCTTCCTGCCGAGCTCCTCGGCACGGATCCGAAGTTCGCCGCCTACATTCAGGATTCGCTGACCGCCGGAACGTCGACGGCGGCGACGACAACCGCCGCGCCGGGCGTTCCCGCCGCTCCTGCCACGCTCGATCTCTCCAGCATCGTCGACCAGCTCGAACAGCGCCGGCAGGCCTTCGGAAGCGATCTCTTCATCCTGCTCGACGACCAGGGACGTGTCATCGCCCGCACCGACCAGCCGGCGATCACGGCCGCGTCGTACGAGGACATGTACAAGGAGACGCCGCTCGTCAAGAACATCGTCGACGACGCCTCGCTCGCCGGCTCCAGCGGCGTCATGTCCCTCGGCGGCAAGCTCTATCACGCTGCCGTCGCTCCCGTCGGCGCGGGACAGCCGCCGGTTCGCGTGGCGTATCTCGTCAACGCGTACGCGATCGACGACACGTTCGCCAATCGGATCGCGCAGTCGACGAACGCCGGCGTCATGTTCGGCAGCGCGGCGTCGCCGTCCATCGTCCGCTCCACGAACGCGCCGATTTTCGGAATGCAACAGATGTCCGGCGTCAACCAGATTTTCAAGAGCGGCAAGAGCATGCCGCCGTCGACCGCCGACGTCGAAGGCAGCAAGTACGTGATGACCGGCGAGCCGCTCCAGTCAGGCAACCAGACGGTCGGAGCTGCCGTCTTCCTCCGTTCACTCGATCGCGAGCTAGCTCCGTTCAAAGAAATCGAAAACGCGTTGCTCGTCGGCGGCGGCGTTGCGCTGCTGCTCGCCTTCATCCTTTCGTGGCTGATCGCCAAGCGCGTCACGCATCCGATCGAAGAGCTGGCCATGGTTGCCCAGGCAGTCACCGGCGGCGACTACACCGTTCACCCTCCCATCGATCGCAGCGACGAGGTCGGCATCCTCGGCCGCTCGTTCGCCAAGATGATCACTGCCCTTCGCGACAAGGCGGAGATCGAAGAGTTGTACGAGCAGATGGCCGCCCGCTCGCAGGAGCGCGAGGCGATCGGGGCGCCGCGGCAGGCCGAGGCCGCCAAGCTGGATGAGGGTACGATCCTCGTCACCGATCTTCGCGAACTTCCCGCTACGGTCGGCGAGGGGGATGCGGCCAACGTCATCGCCGCCGTCAGCAAAGCGATGAAGCTGCAGGAAGCAGAAGTCGCGCGTCAGGACGGCTTCGTCCGCGAGATCATCGGACACCGTCTCGTCAGCGTCTTCCGCGGGGATCGCGGCATTCTGCACGCCATCCGCGCCGCGCGCGCCATCAACGAAGAGCTGGCTACGATGGGCCCCGGACACATGACCATCGGCGTCGGGATCGCCACCGGCGAATTCGTGACCGGCTCCGTCGATCTGGAAGGCGACAACGGCATCGCCATCGTCGGCAACGCGCCGCTGCTGGCAGAGCTTTTCGCGTGGCACGCGCCGACCGGTTACGCCTACATCTCGTACGAAACCGCCCAGGCCGCGGGCGGCGAGATCATCTCGACCTCGACCCGCGAGCAGGTGCAGCTCAAGTGGCTCCCGCAGCCGCTGCCGGTCGCATCGCTGCCGCTCCTCTCGCTGAACACGAACATGATGCGAGCGATCGGTTCGGCATCCAGCTCGATGGCCACGATCCGGATCGATCAAACGGTGCCCGGCCAGACGTCGCCCGGCATCGCCGCGCAGGAGTTGACGCCGGGATCCACCTTCGCCGGCCGCTACCGCATCGATTCGATCATCGGCCGCGGCGGGATGGGCGTCGTTTACAAAGCCACGGATACGCAGCTCGACGAGACGGTGGCCATCAAAACGCTGCCGGGCGACGTCATGTCGCGCTCGCCCGAGGATCTGGAGCGGTTCAAGCGCGAGATCCGTCTGGCCCGCAAGATCACCCATCGCAACGTGTTGCGCACGTACGACTACGGCGAAGCGGAAGGCGTCTACTTCATCTCGATGGAGTTCGTGCGCGGTTACACGCTTGCCGAACTGCTCGAAGAAGCGCCGTCGCATCAGATGGTTCCGCGCGTCGGCATGGGCATCGCGCGGCAGATCTGCCGCGGTCTCGAGGCCGCGCACGAGCAGGGCATCATCCACCGCGACATCAAGCCGCAGAACGTACTTATTGACCACAAGGGCGAAGTGAAGCTCATGGACTTCGGCATCGCCCGGATGGCCGAGGCGCATGAAGGGATGACGCAGGCGGGGTTGATCGTCGGAACTCCGCATTACATGAGCCCGGAGCAGGTGCAGGGCAAGCAGCTCGACCCGCGCAGCGACGTCTATTCGATGGGCGTGATGCTGTACGAGATGCTGGCCGGCGTGAAGCCGTTCACATCGTCGTCGCTCACCGGCGTGCTGACTGCGCACATCACCGAGACCGCGCGTCCGCCGATCGAGGTTCGGCCCGAGATCGGCCGCAAGGTCAACGACATCGTCATGCGCTGCCTGGCCAAGGATCCGAAGTCGCGGTACGGCAACGCCGGCGAGCTGCTGCACGATCTCGATGCCGTGCAAATGCAGCAGCGATCCGTAGCCGCTTGATGCGCTTCGCGCGTTGTCGGTTGTCGGTTGATTGCGGCTTCGCCGCGTTGTCGGACAACCTGACAACCGACAACCGATAACCGACAACGCGCGCAAAGCGCGCTACGCTATGCGTCAATGTCCACGGTCGCACCGCTGCCTCCGCCATCGGAACGGCTCATGGCGCTCGACGTCTTTCGCGGCATCACCATCGCTGGGATGCTGCTCGTCAACAATCCGGGGAGCTGGGGTGCGATCTACCCGCCGCTCGAGCACGCGCCGTGGCACGGCTGGACGCCGACCGATCTCATCTTTCCCTTCTTCCTCTTCATCGTCGGCGTCACGACGCATCTGTCGCTGAGCAAGCGCGATCCGCAAACGCTGACGTGGACGATCATCCGCCGCGGCCTGCTCATCGTCCTCGCCGGCCTGCTGCTGAACGCCTTCCCGTTTTTCTGGTGGGGAAAGATGGCCGGCAATCCCGATCCGACCTTCCTTCAGCGCGTGCTCTGGCGCGCACAGCATCTGCGCTTCATGGGTGTGCTGCAGCGGATCGGACTGGCCTACATCGCCGCTGGTCTCCTGACGATTCGCACCACGCGCAAACAGCAGATCGCCATCATCGTCGCGCTTCTCCTCGGCTACTGGTTCGTGATGACGCTCGTCCCCGTTCCCGGCACCGGGACGATCGGATACTTCCTTCTCGATCAGCCCGAGCAGAACCTCGCCGCCTGGACCGATCGCCTGATCCTCGGCACGAACCACACCTGGGCATCGACGAAGACCTGGGACCCCGAGGGACCGCTGTCGACGTTGCCGGCGATCGCGACCGCGATGTTGGGGATCTTCGCCGGGCGCTGGCTGACGGACAAACGACGCTCACTGCTGGAACGGATCACCGGCCTGTACGGCGCGGGATGCCTCGGCATGGTCGCCGGCGAGTTGTGGAGTTGGGTCTTCCCGATCAACAAGAATCTCTGGACCTCGAGCTACGTCGTCTTCACCGCCGGATTCGCCTGCGTCGTTCTTGCGACGTGCCTCTGGATTCTCGACGTGAACCAGGTTCGCGGCTGGGCGAAGCCGTTCGTCATCTACGGCGTCAATCCCCTCGTCGCGTTCGTCGGCTCCGGCATCATGGCTCGCTGCATCGACTCGCTCTTCAAGATCACCATCGGAGACAAAAAGGTCTCGCTGCACCAAGCCAGCTTCGACGCTTTCTTCAAGCCGTACTTCACCGACAAGTTCGCGTCGCTGCTGTGGGGACTGGCCTTCGTCGGCCTCTGGCTGGCGATTCTCTGGCTCCTGCATCGCCGCAACATCATTGTTAAGTTGTAAACGGAGCGTGCTGCCTGGCGGTCGAATCAGTTATTCTTCAAGCCTTTGCTTGAAAAACTCGGATTCAGGGGAGAACACATGAGGAGAGCGATTTTCACCGCTGTAGCGCTGCTGTTTGCGGCCCTCGGCGCCACAGCACAGAGCACCGGCGAGGTACACGATCATTCGATGATGATGGATGTGTCGCCCTTTTCTCAGGCGGAGCATCTCGCGCATCTCCGCGAGCTCGTCGCCGCGAAGTCGATTCACGCACCCGCGATCCCGCAGCCTACGAGCGTCGTAAGCGGGGCCACGGTCAAGAGCTTCAACATCATTGCACGCAGCTTTGCCTTCATCGTCGATCCGTCGCCCTTCATCGTGAATCAGGGAGACATCGTCGATATCACGCTCAGCGTTCCGGGCAATGATGCGGCGGTCTTCGGCCACGGAATCCTGATGGAGACCTACATCGAGAACGGAGTGGACTGCGGGCGAAACCAGACCCAGCACATCCAGTTCACCGCCACGACGCCGGGCGAGTCGTTCGCCTTCGTCTGCACGCAGCCCGACTGCGGCACCGGCCACAGCAGCATGTTCGGCACGATGAAAGTGCTCGCGGTGCAGAACCCGGCGCCGACGATCACCACCATCGTTCCTGCCACCGGCAGCATCGCGGGCGGCACGGTGGTCACGATCAGCGGCACCGGCTTCAGCAACCCGACGGTGAAGTTCGGCGGCATCGCGGCCACGGCCGTGACGTCGACGGCCACCTCGATCACGGCGACGACGCCCGCGCACGCCGCCGGCGCCGTGGCCGTTCTGGTTACGAATGCGGACAGCCAATCGGCGACGAAGGCGAATGGCTTCACCTACGCGCTGCCGAATCCGACGATCAGCAACATCTCTCCCAACACGGGTCCGACCTCGGGCGGAACCCCAATCACGATCACCGGAACGAATTTCCAGAGCGGCGCGACGGTCACCATCGGCGCTCTCCCCGCGACCGAGGTGAACGTCGTCAACAGCACGACCATCACCGCCCGAACGCCGCTCGGTCCCGCCACGCAGCAGTTGGCAGTTGATGTGTCGGTGACGAATCCCGACAGCTCGAAGGGGACCGCGACCGGCGGGTTCACCTACACGGTGCCGGCCCTCTCGATCGTCAGCGTCACACCGAACATCGTTCTCCCTGCTGGTGCAGCCGGTGCGGGACCGGTCGTGGTGACGATCTTCGGCAGCGGCTTCACTTCTGCGCTGACGTCATCGGTATCGGTCGGCGGAGTCGCCGCGACGAATGTGCAGGTGACCGATCCCGTGACGATGCACGCCACCTTCCCGGCACGCGCCGCGGGCACGGCCGACGTGGTCGTGACGGTCGGCGCAACCAGCGTCACGTTGAAGAACGGGTTCTCCTGGCAGAACGCCCCATCGAAGCACCGGTCGGTAAATCACTAATTGATCCGGCGCCGGCGGTTCGCCGCCGGCGCCACGCATCAGTACAAGAGATACTTCGCCCGCCGCGCCGCGAACGCTTCTTCATCGGCGCGCCACATCGCAACGATTTCCGCCAGCGGCTTGTCCGCGCGAATCGCTTCCAGCGTGGCAGGATCGCGAAGCAGCGGCGCGATCTTGTCCAGCGCGAAGTCAGCCGGATAGAGGCGATGAAGCGCCAGCGCGATGGCAATCCCCATCGCCACCGGCTTCAGCGCCTTGCGATCGGTGATCGTGAGCCGGACGCCGCCGCAGCGCTGTTTCGCGAAGTTGCTCGATGACGGCGTGAACTCCGCCGCCTCGAATCGAATCCCAGGCAACGCCATCGCCGACAGCTCGCGCGCGAGCGCAATTCCGTCGACGTACGGCGCACCGACGATTTCGAATGGCGTCTTCGTCCCGCGTCCCACAGAAACCGCAAACTCCACGATTCCCACGCCGGGATACAGCGTCGCCTCAGTCAGGCTGCGCATGTTCGGCGAAGTGTTGATCCACGGCAGTCCGGCGTCATCCATGAACAGCTCGCGACGCCAGCGCTGCAGCGGAATCACGGTCAGGTCGGCGCCGATGTGCCGCTCATCGTTGAACATCCGCGCCAGCTCGCCGACCGTCATCCCGTGCCGGATCGGGAGCGGATGCCAGGCGATGAAGCTTTCCGTATCGTGAAGCAGCGGACCTTCCACCGCGACGCCGCCGATCGGATTGATGCGATCGAGCACGATGAACTTCACGTGCGCCGCGGCTGCCGCTTCCATCGACGCCCCCATCGTGGCGAAGTAGGTATAGAAGCGCGCGCCGACGTCCTGAACGTCGAAGACGAGAGCGTCGAGTCCGGCCAGTTGCTCCGGCTTCGGTTTCCGCGTCTCGCCGTAAAGGCTGTACACCGGCAGGCCGCTCACCGCATCGACCGTGTCCGCCACCGTCGCATCCACCGTTCCTCGTATGCCGTGTTCCGGCGAGAAAAGCGCAACGAGCGTGACGCCCGGCGCACTTCGCAGCAGATCGATGGTCGGATTCCAGGCGCGGTCGATGCCGGTATGGTTGGTGATCAGTCCGACGCGCATCCCGCGCAATGACGCGTACCGCTCGGCTTCGAGATGATCGATCCCGTTGTTCGTATCGGGCCCGCCGAACGTGAATCGCACCTGTCCGCCCGCGCGAACCGGCAACGCGCCCGCCGGCGCTTCGCGCGGCACGCCCGCTGCCTCGGCCGCAAGCGTTCCGAGCGCGACCTGAAGCCGCAGCACGTCGCCCGTTCCGTTCGGATGCACGCGATTCGAAAGGAAGATGTAGAAAGTCTTCGAGAACGGATCGATCCACATCATCCCGCCCGTGAAGCCGGTGTGTCCGTACGATCCAAGCGGAAAAATCTCGCCGCGCGGCCGGCTGAAGGAGGAGTCGAGATCGAATCCGCCCGCTCGCCGCACCGCCACGTTCGGAGGCGACGCGACGGTCGTCATCATGTTGACGATCTCCGGCTTGAATATCGGAGACCCGCCCGCCAGCAGCATCCGGCAGTAGAGCGTGAGGTCGTGAATCGTCGTGAATAGCCCTGCGTGTCCGGCGACGCCGCCCATCCGCCGTGCCGTCGGATCGTGCACCACGCCGCGCAGCATTCCTTCCGGCGTCTGCTCGGTAGGCGCAATTCGCAGATTGGTGCGCCGCCGATCCGGCTCCTGGCCAGAAGTGCTGCGGAACGAGGTGTCCATCATGCCGAGCGGCTGAAAGACTTCGTGGTACGCAAAAAGAGCGAGGTCATCCCCCGAAACGCGCTTCACGATCTCGCCGAGCAACTCGAAATTGATGTCGCTGTAGCGGAACGTGTACCCCGGCCTCTGCCGCGGCTCCTCGGCGATCGCCATCCGGATCGCGGTGTCGTAGCCGCTCCATGGCGGCGAAAGATCGAGATCGGGCCGCAGTCCCGAGGTGTGCGTGAGGAGATGGCGGATCGTGACCTCGTCGCGCCAACCGCCACGAAACTCCGGGATGTAGCGGCTCACCGGCGCATCGATCTCGATCTTTCCGCGCTGGATCAGTAGCCAGATCGACGGCGTCGTCGCGACGACCTTCGTCAATGACGCCGCGTCGAAGATCGTATCGATCGTCATCGGCTCCACGGCTGGAACCAGCGCGCGTTTGCCGTACGCTTTCTCGTAAACGGAATCGCCGCGCTCGAGATGGAAAACGCCGCCGGGCAGCTTGTGCTCGGCGATCGCAGTCTCGATCGTGCGATCGATCTCGCGGAGGCGCGCGGCGTCGAAGGTTCCCTTGCTTTGCATCGTGGTGCAGGCGGACAACAACGCGGCCAGCGCGGCGATGCTAAGCCGCCGCATGCTCCCGCTCCGGAATGAGTGCGCCAACGGCGAATGTCGTCAGCGACCCGATGACGGTGTACCACGGCCACGCCACATGCGTCGCGAATCGGATCACGAGGACAACGGCCAGTCCAACGCTCATCCCCGCCAGCGCCGCGCGAGGACCGCCGCGCTTCGCCGTGCCGAGGAGGAAGACGCCGAGGATCGGGCCGTTGATGAGCGAGGCCACGCTGAGCGCGACGCTGAGCGCCGACTCGCTCTTGTGGCGCATCGCCAGCGCCACCACAATCTGGATCACGCCGGCCACGATCGTCACGATATGCGACACGCGGAGGTAGTGGCGATCGTTCCTCTCGCCCTGAAACGGTTTGTAAAGATCGGCCACGAACGCCGCGGCGATTGAGTTGAGCGACGACGACATCGCCGCCGCGAAGATCGCCGCGACCACCAGTCCGGAAAGTCCGGACGGCAGATGGCGCGTGATGAAGTCAGGGAAGACCTGATCGGGCGCGCCGAACGGCGCCGCGACCGCGCCGGCCGCGTATCCCGCCAGTTTGTACGGCGCGTAAAACGCGAAGAGCAGGACGCCGATGAAAAGGAATCCGATGAACTGCGCCAGGATGACGACGCCCGACGACAGCAGCGCCAACGCCGCGCTGCGCGGCCGGTCGGTACACAGATATCGCTGCACCAGGTATTGATCTGTCCCGTGCGTCGACATGGTCAGAAAACAGCCGCCGATCACGCCCGCCCAGAAGGTGAACGTCTTCGTCGCATCGAACGCGAAATCGAGGACGCGGAACTTCCCGTACGCATGGCCGAGCGCCATCGCCGCGGATAAACCGCCTGGAATGTGCTGCGTCAGGACGATCGCCGCCGCCAGCGCGCCGGCGATGTAGATCCCGAGCTGCACGACTTCGATCCAGACCACCGCTTCCATCCCGCCATAGAAGGTGAAGATGATCATCACCACGCCGATGCCGACCACGCAGAGGGTGATGACCGACTCCGCCGAAACGCCGGCCACGCTGCCGTACACCGCGGCCAGAACGAACGCCGTCAGCAGCAGCCGCACGCCATCCGCAATCGTGCGCATGGCAATGAAGAGTGACGACGCGAGCGCGCGGACGCGCCACCCGAATCGCCGCTGCAGCAATTGATAGACGGTGACCAGATCTCCAGTGAAGTACGACGGGATGAAGAGAATCGAAATCGCGATCCGCCCGGCGAGATATCCGAAGACGAGCTGCAGAAAGGTGAAGTCGCCGCCGCGCGCATACGCGATGCCCGGAACGGAGATGAAGGTGATGGTCGACGTTTCCGTCGCCACGATCGACGCGCTGATCGCCCACCACGGAACGCCGCGGCCGGCTAAAAAGTACTGGCTCGTCGTCTGCTGCTTCCGCCCGAACCACGCCCCCGCCGCGACCACCGCAACGAGATATCCGACGATGATGACCAGGTCGAGGACGGACAAGTGCGCGGCATTGTAGCGGGGACACTGTCATCCTGAGCCGCCGAAGGACGGTCGAAGGACCCCCACGTGCTCGCCTTGTTGAAAAAGCCGCCGCTCTTCCCGGGTTTCAGGCAGGGGGTCCTTCGGCCGTCCTTCGGCGGCTCAGGATGACAGGGCCTTACTCCTTCATCAGCGGCTCGACCTTCCCCGTGATCAGACGTGCGCCGCGCTGGTAGGTGACGTATGCCCACGCCCATTGCAGGATGACCAGGACGCGGTTGCGGAAGCCGATGAGGAAGAAGATGTGTACGGCGAGCCAGGCAAACCACGCCAGGAAGCCGCTGAGTTTGAGACGGCCGAAATCGGCGACGCCGGCGGCGCGGCCGATCGTGGCCAGCGATCCTTTGTCCCAGTAGCGGAAGGGGAGGGTTGGCTGGCCGTTCAGGATTCGGGCGACGTTCTTCGCGGTGTGCGTTCCCTCCTGAATCGCGGCGGGCGCGACGCCGGGAACGAGCGAGCCGTCGTCATTCTTCGCCGCGGCGAGGTCGCCGATGACGAAGACGTCGGGATGTCCGGGGACACTGAGGTCCGGCTCGACGATGACGCGTCCGGCGCGGTCGAGCGGGACGCCGAGGCTGCGGGCGAGCGGGGAGGCCTGGACGCCGGCGGCCCAGAGGACCGTGCGCGTGGGGATGGTCGTGTCGCCGATGCAGACTTCGTGATCGTTGACGCGCGTCACGATCGCGCCGGTCATCACTTCGACTCCGAGGTTACGCAACTGTGCGGCGGCTTTCGCGGAGAGTGAATCTGGATACGGCGGGAGAACGCGTTCCTTCCCTTCCACCAGGATCACGCGCGCGCTGGACGGGTTGATGCGGCGGAAATCGCGGAGCATCGTCTGGCGCGCGATCTCGGAGAGTGCTCCGGCCAGCTCGACGCCGGTCGGTCCCGCGCCGACGATGACGAAGTTCAGCCACGCCTTTTGCCGCTCCGGATCCGTTTCGCGCTCTGCCGCTTCGAATGCGCGCAGCACACGGCGGCGGATCTCCAGCGCGTCCTCGATCGTCTTCAGACCGGGCGCGTTCTCCTCCCATTCGGGATGATCAAAGTACGAATGCGTGGCGCCCGTAGCGACGATGAGAATGTCGTAAGCCAGCTCGCCGTCCGCCATCGTAACGATCTTCCGGTCGACGTCGATGGCGGTGACGTCGCCCATGATCACGCTGGCATTCTTCTGTTTGCGCAACACCGCGCGGATCGGCGCAGCGATGTCGCTCGGATTGAGCGCCGCCGTGGCAACCTGATAGAGCAGCGGCTGAAAGAGATGGTAGTTGCGGCGGTCGACGAGCGTGACGCGCACCGCCGTTTTCGCGAGCGTCTTCGCCGCGTACAGGCCGCCGAAGCCGCCGCCGATGATGACCACTCTGACTTTATCCTGAGCGGAGCGAAGGATCCGGTTCGTGCTCGGCATGTCGTTATCAGTCTCCAGATCCTTCGCTGCGCTCAGGATAAAGTTGTTCGAACGAACTCCTCCCCGAACAGCGTGAACGCAGCAACCGAACCATCCGCGCCCAACCGGAACTGCACCGGCTCGTCGATGTCTTCGACGGTGTCGATGGCGCTGAACGTGTCGTAGTTCTCGTGGACGAGCGGAATCGTGAGCCGCTCCCAATGCAGGACGAGCGCGTCGTTGACGACGGAGATCGTCGCATCGCCAAAGCCTGCGTTGTGATAGGTCCCGGCGAATGCGCTGAGATCGTGCGACGGCTTCGGGGCGGTGGCGCGTTTGGCGATGCGCTCGGCTTGCTTGTCATCGGCCTTTGCACCCTCGAACTTCTCGGCATCGATCAGATCGGAATTCCAGTCGCGGGCGGGAACGCCGAGGAACTGATCGATGATCGTGTTCCGCAACGCCGCCAGCGCCGTTCCTCGCCCCACGTTCTCCAGAATGACGATGCCGAGGTTGCGTTTGGGCAGCAGTGCGACGTTGGTGCGGAAGCCGTTCAGCGCGCCGCCGTGAGCGACCAGCAGCTCCCCGTGATAATCGGAAACGTTCCATCCGAGGCCGTACGTGAGGAAGTTCGTGTCGGGGTAGAGCAGACGCGTGGCCGGGCCGATCGGGATGATCGTCTGCGGCGTGTGCGTCTCCTCGAGGGCCGACAGCGACATCAGCCGCCTGCCGTCGATCGCGCCGCCGGCGAGCTGGAAACGGAGCCACTGGGCCATGTCGTGCGCCGACGACTTGATCGTGCCGGCCGGCGCGAGGGCGTCGTAGTTGCGCATCGTCTGAATCGACGCGCGCTCGCGTTTGCCGTCCCAGCGATGTCCCGTGGCGTGATCGGATGACGGCCAGTCGGCGAAGGCGATGCGCGACTCCGTCATGCCGAGCGGCGCGAAGATGCGCGTGCGGATCAACTGCTCCCACGGCATCTTCGCCGCCGACGCCGCGGCCTCGCCGGCGGTGACGAACATCAGGTTGTTGTACTGATAGCCGGCGCGGATCGGCCGCCAGATTTTCATCGCGCCGATGCGGCGGATCAACTCCTCGCGCGGCAGATCGCTGTCATCCCACAGCTCATCGTGTCGCGCCACGCCGCTGCGATGCGAGGCGATGTCGCGCAGCGTGACGAGCGAATCCGTGCAGGGATCCGAAACGTGAAATCCCGCCACGTAGTTGCGCACCGGATCGTCCCACGACAGTTTCTTCTCATCCGTCAGCATGGCCATCGCGGTGGCGGTGAACGCCTTCGTCGTCGAGCCGATCTCGAAGAGCGTGTCAGCGGTGACAGGCTGCTGCTTGCCCACCTCTTTGATGCCGTAGCCCTTGATGAAAATCACGCGATCGTTCTGAACGACGGCGATGGCGAGTCCCGGCACGTGCCACGCGGCGATGGCGTCGCGGGCGTCCTTATCGATGATGGCTTCGCTCAGCTGCGCGGACGCGGACGCGGCGGCGGCGATCAGAGAAATTGCGATGGCAATGACGAAACGGCGCATGGCGTGGCATTCTAGTCGGCCATGCGCATCGCATCTGCGTTCCTCCTTCTGCTGACGCTCTCCTGCGCCGGCATCGCCGTTTACGAACGGCAGGAGCTCGACACGCTCTACTTCGGCACGCAGAAACCGGAAGGCGGCGTGGTCACCGACGCGGAATGGCAGCAGTTCCTGGCCAACGAGATCACGTCGCGTTTTCCGTCTGGCCTGACGACGTGGGAAGCATCGGGCCAGTGGCGCGACGCGCACAACGTGATCGAGCGCGAGCGGACGCACATCGTGCAGATCGTCCACCCCGCCAACGGCGACGCGGAAGGCCGCATCGCCGCGATCATCGCGGCGTACAAGAAGCGTTTCGCGCAGGAGTCGGTGTTCCGCGTTCGAAGCGACGTCTGGATGCCGCGATAATCGCCACGATCCATCCCGTCGCCGCGCCGGCCAGATGCGCCACGGGAACCGGCGCGAACGCTGTGCCGCTGGAGACGAAGATCGTTGTGCCCATCTTCATTTCGAAGAGCACCTTCAATGCGAACCCGAGCGCGCAGAGAGTCACGATCCAGCTTCGCCGCCACTCCATCGTCAGCAGCAGGGCGAAGAGCGCCGAATCGATGCCGGAGAGGCCGCGATAGGTCGTCACATTCGGTGCGAATGCCAGCACCGCGATCGGCACGATGACGATGCTGGCGAGCAGCGTCGCCTGAAACGCGCCGCGATCTCTCCGCGCACAGGCCAGTCCGAGGAGGAGAAAGACGAGCGCGTCCCAGGCGAGCTGCTCATGTGTGAAGTGCGTGAAGTGACAGGTGACGATGCGCCACGCCGCGCCGCCGCGCTGCAACTCGAGTAGTGAGCCGGGGATGAGCGCGGCGGCGACGGCGAGCAACGTCAGCGAGATCGTGGTTTTCATGTGGCACAGGCACTCTTGTCTGTGCGCCTTCTGCGAAAGAACGCGACCGTCGCCATCACCGCCAGCAGCGCCATCATCGGATCGACCGCCCCTCCGCCCTTCGTCGTCTGCGCCGGTCCGTTGAACATCGGCCGTCCTGCATCGACGCGATTGGAGCGCGGGCCGCCGCGCGACGAACGCGCCTGCTCCTCGATGGCGATGCGCTGCTGATTCGTTCGCGCGATGCCTCGTTTGGCAAAGTCGCCGTCGCTGAGAACGATCATCGAGGTGTAGTCGGTGACGAGCTGATACGCGATCCCGATCGTCCGGATCACTTTCTCCGCCTCCGCGGCGGACGCAAGTCCGGCGTTCTCCTTCATCACCGCGCGCTCGATTCCCGCCATCGCCCACATCCGCACCAGCTCCGGATACTCCGTGCTCACCTCGGGGAAATCGAACTGCGTCCTGTACGTCGCATCCTGCCCGGTCATCTTCGCCGCCAGCGTCACATTCGCGGGGCCGCCTTTCTCATAGCGGCCGAAGATCACGAGCTGTTGTCCGCGGTAAATCTTCCTCGGAACGTCGTCGGTGCGGTCGAACGTCTTCACGCCGTCGATGGTCAGCGTCGCGTCGTGCATCGCCTCACTGACGATCTTCGATTTTGCCAGCAGGATGGCGCCGATGATGTCGCCGTCGTTCGAGACGGCATCGTAGAAGCCGCCGCTGGTCTCCGCGATGAGGCGCATCAGCGGCCAGTTGCTGTTGTTGCCCATCAGGAATCCGAAGACGCGCACGTCGTACTTTTTCAGCAGCGTGTAGAACTCTTTCGGATCGACGATGCCTTCGTTCGTCACGCCGTCTGTGACAAGAAGGATGCTCGTGGCTCGATCCGCTTCGACGGCGTGAAGTCCCGCCTCGAGGCCGGCGTAGACATTCGTCCCGCCCTGCTCGCGCAACTGCTGCACTTTCGCCGACCACTCCGCCACGCTCTCGGGATTTGCATTCACGAAGCCGTTCGTCAACTCGCTTGCGCGGCCGCTGAAGGTGAAGATGCGAAAGCGGTCGCCGGTTCTGAACTGCGTCAGCGCCTGCTGCACGCCGCGCGCGAGCGTCGGCAGCTTTTCGCGCATGCTGCCGGAGACGTCGAGGACGAAGATGTAGTCGGCGCCGGCGGTGGAGCTGACAGTGATCGCCTCGCTGTACGTCATGCCGGATGCCTGCGAAGGCGAGGCGGAGCCGCCGATCGGCGACAAATCATCGCCGGGCGTGACTGTCATCATGAACGTGCCCGGCTCGTCCGCTTTCGGCTTGTACGTCATCAGTTCGACGCGGCCGGGCAGATTTTCGGCAAGGCGGTAGTAGAAAACGAAGTCGTGACTGAGCTCGGCCGCGGCGCGATCGACGACGACTTTGTAATGGCCATCGGCGAGCTTCGTCACCTTCGCGTCGTCCGCGCCCGGCGTGCGCACTTCGTCGACCGGCCATCCCGACCGGAGCTCCACATTGACCGTGAAGTGCTGCTCGACTTTCGGATTGCGCGTCCAGAAACTCGCCGCCGCCGCGTCGGTCCCGCCCTCCTGCAGCGGATAGATGTAGCGGCCCATGCCGCTGTCGATGGTCAGAGGCTGGTAGTAGACGAAGCGGATCTTCGTCTCGCTTTTCGCGCGCACGGGCGAGACGGAGAATTTGTACGAGTTGTATTCGACGTCGTCTTTCTTCTTCGTGCACGAGCATTCGCCCAGGCCCGCGTCATTGCCCTGATCGCGTTCCTCGGCATAGACCTTCTTCGCCTCCTGCGCCTCGATCACCTCTCCGTTTAGCGTCCGGTCGCGATTCCAGATCGTGATCTCGGAAAGGCTGGCGCTGGATGGGACAGGGAAGCTGTAGACGGCTTCCAGATCTTTGTCGTTCGGATTGAAAAACGTCTGTACGACCTCGGTGCGCGCGAAGCCGTTGTCGATGACGACGTTGACGATGTGCTCCTTGATCTGGATCGGCGCGTTCCCCGAGCCGGAGGCGGTGAGGGTGCCGGCGGCGAAAACCGCGGGTGTGATGAGAAGCGTCAGGATCGCGATGATGATTCGTTTCATGTCGGCCTCCATGGTTGCGGGCCGACAGGAGAGCGAGGCCGCTGCCACGGAGGCCTCTCCGTATTTTCAGACACTTAGCGAATGGCGTTCTGCGAATCGTGGACATCTGATGTACAGCGACGTACATTTCATGCATGCGCCTCTTCACTCCGCCAGATAAAACGCTCGCCTCGGACATCGCCGCGCTGGTCTACGCCAATCCATTTCTCGAGGAGCGGATCACGCGCGAGCGGCGGATTCTCGGCGACAAACACACAGACAAACAGCCGTACTGGAGCCTGCTGCCCGATGCGAAGCGCGAGGCGACAATCACCGCCATCGCCGCGCGCTGCGACACGCTCGTGCAGACGCTGCGCGAGCGCCTGCGCGAAGGCGCGCGCGGCCATCGCGACGAGCAGCAGCTCTACGACGACGTCATCGTCTACTTCCTCTACGAGCGTTACCGCGAAGCGATCCTTGGCCTGATCGAGCGAGGGGAGGCGGCGGCGCGCGTCGATTTCTATCCTCGCTTTCGCAGCGATGCCGTGACCTACCTCGGCGAGCGCACGGATGCCGCGCATCTCTTCGCCTGCTTTTTCCAGGTCCGGCGCGCGTTTCATCACGTGTTCCGCAACATCGTCGGCCGCACCCGTCCCGTGGCCGCGCTGCGGGCCGCGGTCTGGCAATCGATCTTCACGCACGACGTCCGCCGCTACCGCCGATCGCTCTGGTCGCGCATGGGTGACATCCCGACGCTGATTACCGGCCCTACCGGAACCGGCAAAGAGCTGGTGGCGCGCGCCATCGCCTATTCGCGATACATCCCGTTTGACGAGCGACGCGAACGTTTCGCCGGCCCGGTCCAACCTGCCTTTGTCGCCGTCAATCTTTCCGCGTTGTCGCCGACGCTGATCGAGTCGGAGCTTTTCGGACATCGCAAGGGCGCGTTCACCGGCGCGGCCACCGATCGCGAAGGTTTTCTCGAATCGTGCGGAGCGCTCGGATCTGTCTTTCTCGATGAAATCGGCGAAGTCGAGCCGGCGGTGCAGGTGAAGCTTCTGCGCGTTCTGCAGTCACGCACGCTCCAGCGGCTCGGCGAAACGACGCCGCGTCCGTTCGAAGGAAAACTGATCGCGGCGACGAATCGCGATCTCGCCGAGGAGATCCGCAAAGGGCGTTTTCGCGAGGATTTTTACTACCGGCTTTGCGCCGACACAGTCACCACGCCGACGTTGCAGGAGCAGCTTGCAGGAAATGAAGATGAGTTAGCGCATCTGGTCCGATTCATTTGTGCGCGCGTGGCAGGCGAAGCGGAGGCCGAGGCGCTTGCGGTCGATGTGATTCGCGCCATCGAAGTTTCTCCAGGTCCGGCGTACAACTGGCCGGGAAACTTTCGCGAGCTTGAGCAGTGCGTTCGAAGCGTGATGTTGCGCGGCAGCTATCGTCCGCGAGCCGCCGTTCCGCATCCGGACACTCGTCGCCGGATCGCCGACCACATCGTGACCGGCAAATTCACCGCCGACGATCTGCTCCGCAACTACTGCACGCTGCTGTACGCCACATCGCGAAACTACAGCACCGTCGCCGAGAAGCTCGGCGTCGATCGCCGCACCGTGCGCGCGAAAGTGGATCAGCAGTTGCTGCGGGAGTTGTGAGGAAAGACATCCGTAGCGCCGACGGCTCGTCGGCGGTTTTTATATACGCGCCGCCGAGCCGTCGGCGGTCCAGCCGGCGGGCCGCCGGCGCTACGATGCGTTCCGCGATTCTTGCAGCCGTTTCGGCGCGACCATTTTCCACGCGATCTCGACGATGTCCGCGGCTTCTTTCTTCGATGCCGCGGAGAGACGCATCAGGACTGCTGGATAGCCGAGGTAGTGATCGGTGATGTAGAAGACCTCGGGCTTCGCCTGCATCAGGAGATCGCGTTCGTCGAAGCCGACGCGGAAGACGACCGATTCGCCGTCTTCTTTCAGGCGCGCGAGGAACTTGCCTTTGACGCGCAGCGCCGCGGTTCCGTAGGACGTGCCTTCTTCGACGCCGGGGAGTTGCAGCGCGATCTTGCGGATCTGATCGTACGTAACCATTGCCTAGAACAGTAACCGCATTCCGAGTTGTAACTGACGCGGATCATTGACGGCGGTCGGTTTGCCGAAGGTCGGAGAGGTGATGATGTTGTTCGGGACCTGGTAATTCGCGCGATTGAGGACGTTGAAGGCGTCGGCGAGCGCTTCGATCGAGACGCGGCCGGTGAGCGGGAAGGTGCGGCTGAGGCGGAGATCGAGGGAACGATAATCGAAGGCCTGACCCCGATTGCGGCCGACGCCAGGCGGCCGGTCGTTGAAGACGCCATCGCCGTTGCGATCGTTGGGGAGCTGGATGTTGAACGGAAGCGCGGACGCGTAGCTGGCGACGTAGCTCAGGATCCAGCGACGCGGCATCGTCAGCGTTCCGCTGAGCGTCAGACGGTGGCGCTGGTCGTTGTCCGAGCGGCCACGCTCCGCAGCGATGTTGTTCGCGTCCTGCGGCTGGCTGAAGAAAAAGTTCCCCGAGGTGTCGAGGCCTTTCGAGAACGTGTAGGAGAGCCGGACGCTGCCCCACGACACCGGACGCTTCGTCACGGCGATGGTCACGCCGTCGTACCAGGAGTCGCCGATCGATTGAAACTGCGTGTTCGCCGGCGTGATCTTGCGCGACATGATGATGTTGCGTCCGCGAAGATGTTCGACGCCGATCGATGCGGTCGAGGTGGCGCCGAGCTGTTGCTCGTATTGCAGCATCGCCTGGGTCGATGACGACTCCTGAATGTGCGGATCGACCGTCGTGATGTTCGTCAGCAGGTTCGTGGGAAACGACGGCAGCACGTTCGGAAACGCCGGCGCGCCGGGAGCGCTCGCACCGAGCTGCGCGACGCGATACGTCACGCCGTTGCGCTGCAGTGCATTCGACACCGCGCGCAGCGGGATCGGGTCGTAGTAGATGCCGGCCGCGGCGCGGAGCACCGTGCGCGCGTCGCCGCGGATGTCCCAGGCTGCACCGAGTCGGGGGGAGATGTTGTTGCGATCTGTGTGGACGATGCTCGGCAGTTGCTGGACGTCGTAGCGCAGCCCCGCATCGATCATCAGCCGCGGCGTGGCGCGCCACTCGTCCTGCACGAACGCGCCGAGGTTGTCGTTCGTCTGGTGCGTATCGGGCTCGCCGAACGCCTGCTGGAAGCTGCTGTAGTTGCCGCTTAGAAAATTCGTCAGGCTGGAAAAGGTGTAGACGCCCTGCAGCGCGCCAGGGAAGCTGATCGTGACCCGGTTCTGGAGGAGATCGACGCCGGTTTTCAGCGAATGATCGCCGCGGAGCCAGGTCATGTTCTGCGCGATTTCCCTGAGATCGATGTCGCGCGCGGTGGGGGAGACGGTGAGCGTGCCGAAGCTGGCGATGCCGGAGATGTTCACCGCCGGGCCGGTCGGATCGTTCGGCGGCGCGTCGAGGCGGCTGCGCGTGATTTGCGCGCGTGTTTCGCTGATGACGTTGCCGGCGATCGTCCAGAGATTGCTCGCCGCCAGCGTGCGGTCGTGATTTTCGAGAGCCGTCCCGCGGCTGACGGCGTTCAGGCCGCCGACACTGCGCGCGTTGTCGCTCGTCACGTCATACGTATTCAGCCGCAGCGTTAGCGAATCGGAGGGCATCGCCATCGCGTCGACGCGGGCGAAGACGTTCGTCGTGTCGAGCGTGGTATCGAAGCTGTCGGTGGTGATGCGCGGTCCGCCGTAGTGGACTGTGTCGAGGCGCGCGTTGATGGCGGCGACGTTCGCGGCCGAAATCGTGATGATCCCCGCCGTCCGCTGCCGCATCCCCTCGGCGTTCGCGAAGAAAAACGCGCGGTCTCGAACGAGCGGACCGCCGAGCGTGGCGCCGGTCTGATGCTGATCGAGCGGCAGCTTCGTGTGCGACAGCGCGTTCGGCGCGTCGAGGCGCTGGTTGCGAAAGAAGCCGTACGCATCGCCGCGCAAGGTGTTCGTGCCGGATTGCGTGACGATGTTGATGATGCCGGCCGAGGCGCGGCCGAATTCGGCGCTGCCGCCGGAGCGGACGACTTCGAACTCGCGGATCACTTCCTGGCTGAAGAACGTGCCCGCCAGTTCCGCGGCGTCGTCGTTCGCGGAGAGGCCGTCGACGATGAACGAGTTGGCGAGATTGCGCTGCGTTGAGACGGAGATGCCCGTTCCCGGCACCGCCGACGTCTCCGCGAAGCGCTGGTTCGCGCCGGTGTTGGTGCGCGAGACGCCTGGCGCGAGCAACGCGAGATCGAGGTAGTTTCGACCGTTCAGCGGCAAACTCCTGACCTCCTCGGGGGTTATGTTCGACGCGATCTCCGTCCGGCCGGTGTCGACGGCGGGAAGTGCGCCGGTGACGTCGATCGTCTCCGACTGCGTCATCGCCAGCGTGATCGGGATGTCGAGCGACGAGCCGACGCCGAGGCGAAGTTTGCGATGCCACGGCGCGAAGCCGTCGCATGTGGCGGTGATGTCGTAGGCGCCGACGGCGAGCACGGGGAAGCGGAAGCGGCCCGATGGATCGGTCACCGTCTGTTGCTTCTGATTGCGCTCGATGTTCGCGGCGATGACGTTCGCGCCGGCGATCGGCGCGCCGGAAACGTCGCGAACGGTTCCGGCGACCGTGGCCGAGGTGATCGCGGGTTGGGCGTGGAGCGTCGGCGCCAGTAGTAGCAGCAAGAGGCATTTTGTGAGTTGCATGTGCACCTTCAGCGTGAAGATCGGCGGCTGCGCGAGCTTCCAAAGCACAGACAAGAGTGTCTGTGCCACACAGGCAAAGCCCTTTTGCAAATGAGGTTTGTCTGTGACTGGAAAGCCGGCTTGTGTGGCACAGACACTCTTGTCTGTGCTGGTCCGGCAGGAAGCTGCCTACGCGCGGGGAGGCGGAAGTGCGGGTGGGGTGGTGCGATGAAGCGGCCTGGCGAAGAGCATGGCCACGACATCGGACGATGTCGCGGAGAAGTTGGATTCGGAAGCCAGGAACACCGCGGGTTCGCGCGTCAGATTCGGGGCGCGGAACGACGACGCCGGCGCGGCGTCGCTGCGGTCCATCGAGCAGGTCTTCCCGCAGCCCGCGTGTTTGCGCAACGGGCAGGAGCCCGAGGCACTGCAGCAGCAGGATGCGCGCGCTGTCGATGAGATCAGGGCGAGCGCCGGCAGCGTCATCGCTGCGATCAGGAAGGCTGTAAAAAATCTGCGCAAGTGCGTCGATTATAGGCTTACCAAAACCATCGGGTAGGGAAACACCCTACTCGCGGCTCTCCTACTTTGGGTCGTTCCCTATCAGAGTCACGTTGGCCGGATCCTGCGATGGGTCCAGGAGGGAGAGTTCTATGGTGCCTCGGAAGTATCTGGAGAAGCTCAGGAGCGAGATGGCGGGGCGGGTGCTGGAATCCGGCGATCCCGGCTACGACCAGTCGCTCGTCATCGACAACGGCCGCATCGATCTGCGGCCCGGCATCGTGGCGATGTGCGCGAACCGCGATGACGTCGTCACCGCGTACAAGTTCGCCATCGAGCACGAGATGCCGTTCACGGTGCGCGGCGGCGGACACAGCGCCGCGGGCTACTGCCTGAATCAAGGCGGGATGGTCATCGACTTAACGAGTCTGACCAACAAGCGTCTCGACCTCGGACGCAGCGTCGTCTGGGCCGAGACCGGCAACCGCTGGCGCGATCTCTACCTTTTCCTGCAGGCCACGAACACCGGCCTGATTCCGATCGGCGGCGGCTGTCCGACGGTCGGCATCCCCGGATTCATGCTCGGCGGCGGCATCAGCTTCGTCTCGCGGTCGTACGGGCTGAGCGTCGACAACCTTCTCTCGATCGATCTCGTGACGCCGGACGGCAAGCTGCGGACCATTTCCGCCGAGGCAAAGTCGAAAGAGGATCGCGATCTGTGGTGGGCGTGCCGCGGTGGTGGCGGCGGTAACTTCGGGATCGCGGTCGCATTCGAGTTGCGCGTTCATCAGCCGAACACGCCGACGATGCTGTGCGGCCAGATCCGCTACCCGATTGAGTACGCGCAGGAAGTCCTCGGTTTCTACAACGAATGGATCGAGAAGGCTCCCGACTCGCTGGCCGTCTACGGCTACATGGGCAAAGTCGCGCTGCCCGCGCATCCCGACACGCTCGTCGGCACCGTTGGTCTCACGCCGATCTTCAACGGCAATAGCCGCGAGGGGATGGATCTCATCGCGCCGATCCTCAAGTTCCCGAACATCTTCATCAGCCTGTACGACATGACGCTGCCGGATTTCGAGATCTTCAATGGTCTGCTGACCGTCGTGGCGGGAAACAGCGCGTACATCCGTTCCGGATTCATGGCGCCGAAGTCGTTTACGCCGCCGTGCATCAAAGTCCTCACCGACTCCATGACCAGCGCGCCGTCGTCAGGCAGCCTGCTGGTCTGGACGCACATGGGCGGCAAGGTCACCGAGGTACCGAAGACGGAGACGGCGTTCTGGCATCGCGATGCGCGCTTCCTGTGGGAAGTGAAAGCGATCTGGCCGCACGCCAATCCCGATCAGAGCGTCGCCAACGTCAACTGGGCGTACCAGCTCGGCGAAGGGATGAAGCCGCACTCAATCGGCGCGTATTGCAACTACATCGATCCGCTGCTGCACGACTGGCCGCAGGAGTTCTACGGCGACAACTACGAGCGGTTGTGCAGCATCAAGGAGTCGGTCGATCCCGATCATCACTTCCGTTTCCAGCAGGGGATCGGATCGCCGTTCAATCCGGACGGCGCGTATCCGCCCAACCTCGCTCCGCTGTACCGCACGTTCCTCGTTTGAAGAGAGAAGGAGAGCACATGAGGAAATTCGCAACGATTACGCTGCTCGCGCTGGCCGTGGCCTGCAGGAAGGAGATCCCGGTCAACCCCACGACGGATACGACGGCGTCGACATCGACGACATCATCAACGTCGACGACATCGACGACGTCCACCGCTCCGCCGAGCGGCGGGCCGGCCATCGTGCTGAGCTCGAAGATCCCGGGCGACGTACAGGAAGCGCCGATCCCGCCCGGCTCGGACCGAACGCAGAAGCTGCTGGCCGCACAGGGCGACTTCGACATCTACTCCTGGAACACGTTCATCGCTCTCAACTGGCCGCCGGGACCGGACGGCAACGGCGATCCGAACAAGACGATCGGCCAGAACGGCGACAACGACACCGTCTGGGAGCACTATCGCGACGTCGCCGACGTCTTTCTCGCCGGCGGCGCAGTGCCGACGTGGAAAGGGGAGGACTCGGCGCCGCCACCCGAGTGCAAGGCGGACTACACGCCGGGCATGCATATCATCAGTCAGGTCGGTAAGACGCCGAACGTGCTGACCGTCTCCGAGTTCAGCCAGCCGTTCAACACCGGTCCGCTCATCGATCAGAACGGCGTTTACACGCGCTACCAGATCCTGGTGAACAAGCCGATGTTCGACTACATCCTGTCGAATTCGCTCTACTCGAAAGCAGGCCAGAAGGTCTTCAGTGGACAGGTCAAGTTCCCCTGCGGCGTCCTCGGCGGCGCGGAGGGCGCGATCATGGTGAAGTCGTCGTGGAAGGTGATCGATCCCTCCGAGAAGGACCGATTCCACTCCGCGAACGTTCTCGTCTACTCGCCCGCATCGTCGAATCCGAAGTATCCGGCTTCGTGCAAGAAGCAGACGGTCGGACTGGTCGGACTGCACATCGGCCACAAGACGAACAACGGGCCGCAGTGGCTCTGGTCGACGTTCGAGCACATCGACAACGTGCCGACCGAGGATGAAGTGGCGAGCGGAAAGTTCAAGGCGAAGTACAACTACTACAACCCGAAGTGCACAGCGGCGGACTGCCCGCCGAACAAAGTGCCGCCGCGTCCGTGGATTCCGAATCAGGTGGCGTCCTTCCACAGCCAAATCGTGCGGATGAACATGTTCAAGGGCGGCAGCGAGTTCGCCTTCACCAGCGCGGCGGAGCGCAATGCGGACGCGCTGAAGCTGCTGGTCGGCGTCAATCCCAACTCCGTCTGGAAGAACTACGAGTTGGTCAGCACGATGTGGCCGACCGATCCGGGCAACGGCAAGTGCCAGGCCACGGCCGGCAATCCGCTCGGCAATCCGGCGCCGGCGTTCCTGGCCAACACCACGCTGGAGACATACATCCAGGGTCCGCCGCTGGCGCCGAACGTCTCCTCGAACTGCATCGAGTGCCACAACAACGCCACGATGACCACGCCGGTGCCGTCCGACTTCACCTACGTCCTGCAACGGGCGAAATAGAAAGGGATACGACCATGACGATCACTCCAACAAGCGGCGGCCCGTCCGAAGCAGTCGTGCAGGATTTCGCCGACATGTCGGCCGTGTTGACCGGATTTCAATCGAGCTTTCTCCGCCCCTTCCTCGATCCGACGAATCTCTCCTTCTTCTTTTACACGTTCGCCGTCGCCCAGCCGGTGCCGACCGGGACGCAGTCGATGCAGTCGATCATGGATGGGCTGCTCAGCACCTTCGATTCGCTGAAGGCGCAGGCGCCGGCACTGACCGCGCAGCAGATCGCGGACAAGCTGCTGGAAGTGACGAGCAAGACGCCGTCGAATCAGGCGCAGCTCGCCCAGGCCATCATCCTGATGTGGTACCTCGGCTCGTGGTATCCGCCGCAGTTCCAGACGAACGGCCAGCAGCAGGTGATCTCGTCACAGGCGTACACCAAGAGCCTCGTCTGGAACGTCGCGCAGACGCATCCGATGGGCTTCAGCGCCTTCACCTTCGGCTACTGGGCGCAGCCGCCGGGACCGCTCGACCAGTTCGGCGTGAATACCGGAGGTGGACAGTGAGCAACGGCAACGGCAGCGCGTCCCCGCAATACGACGTCGTCATCGTCGGCGCCGGCGTCTCCGGCAATCTGATCGCCAAGAAACTCGGACTGGCCGGCAAGAAGGTGCTGATCCTCGAAGCCGGTCCCGCGGTCCCCGACAGCCGCGAGCAGTACATGGAGAACTTCTACCTGGCGCTGGCGAAGACGCCGGAGTCGCCCTATCCGTCGCTGGCGGGCCGCAAAGGTCCGGGCGTGGGCAAGCTTCCGGATCCGGCCACACTGCCGACGCCGCGTGCGACTGTGTTAATGATCGGCCAGCCGCCCGACGTCAGCCATCTCATTCAATCGCAGACTCCGGGCGAATCGGTCGATCCGAACAATCCGAAAGCGGACGTGCGGCAGCTACAGTTCTCCAGCACGTACGAGCGCATCGGCGGCGGCACGGCGTGGCACTGGCTGGGCAGCGTTCCGCGCCTCGTGCCGCATGACCTGACCATGCAGACGACGTACGGCGTCTTTCAGGACTGGCCGATCTCGTACTCCGAAATGCAGACGCTGTGGGGCGAGGCCGAAAAGGAGATCGGCGTCTCCGCCAGCGTCGCGCAGCAGCAGCCGCTCCAGGCGGCGATCGGCATGACCTATCCGCCCGGTTACGAATACCCGATGGGGCCGATCCCGTCGAGCGTGGTCGATCAGACCGTCAGCGGCGGCGTGAGCGGAATGAGCGTCCCGGGCGAGGGGAGCGAGGGCGGCAAGGAGTACTCCGTCTTCGTCACCAATACGCCCGCCGGCCGCAACTCCGAGCCGTACCAGGACCGCCGCGTCTGCGCCGGCAACACGAACTGCATCCCCATCTGTCCCATCCAGGCCAAGTGGGATCCGACCGTGACGCTCGGCGACGCGCTCAACACCGGCAACGTCACCGTCAGCTACCAGTCGGTGGCCACGAACATCGCGGTCGACGGCGACAACGTCACGCACATCGACTACCTGCAGTGGTCGTACGACGCAAACGGCAACATCCAATCGACGCCCGCCAGCGTGACGGGAAAGATCTACGTCGCCGCGGCGCACGCGATCGAAAACGCCAAGCTGCTCCTCCTCTCGAACGACAAGCAGGGGATCGCCAACAAGAGCGATCAGGTCGGCCGCAATCTGATGGACCACGTCCTCTACCTGGCCTGGGCGCTTTCCGATACGCAGGTGTGGGGCTATCGCGGTCCGCTCGCTACCGGCGGCATCGAGTCGCTGCGCGACGGCGACTTCCGTAAGAACCGCGCCGCCTTCCGCATGGAGATCGGCAACGAGGGGTGGAACTTCGCCTGCGGCGATCCCTACACCACGAACCTCGATTTCGTCCTCGGCACAAACGGCTCGCAGCTCAATCCGAAAGGCGTCCGCCTCGGCGGCACCGCTCTGGCGATGAAACTCAACGACCTGCTCACGCGCCAGTTCCGCTTCGGTCTCCTCCTCGAGCAGGCGCCGCAGCCGGAGAATCGCGTGACGATCGACGAGACCTACACCGACGGTCTCGGCATCCCGCGCCCGCACATCGACTACGGCCTGGACGAATACACGATGGAAGGTTTCCGCGTCGCCGCCGATACGTGCAGCGCCATCTTCAAGCAGATGGGCGCGGAGGAGTTCACGCAGCCGACCGTCAATCCGTATCCGAAGAACAAGTATCCGAATGACGCACCGATGGGTCCAGGCGACTTCATGTACGAGGGGAAGATGTACCACATGTACGGCGCGGGCCACATCATGGGCACGCACCGCATGGGGACCGATCCGAATGACTCCGTCGTCGACGCTTCACAGAAGTCGCACGACGTCCAGAATCTCTGGATCGTCGGCAGCGGCAGTTTCCCCACGGTGGCCACAGCAAACCCGACGCTGACCATCCTGGCTCTCGCCTTCAAGTCGGCCGACAGCATCATTGCCGCACTCGGAACGTAGTAAGAAAGGAACCCATGTACATCAACGACGCGTTCTTATCGATCATCCCCGGCAACGAAGCAAAGGCCTACGCGGCCCTCGGCGCGCTCGCCGATGCGGTGAAAGCGACGCAGCCCGATACCTGGATGTACCTGATCCACACGCCCAACCTCGATCCCGGCACGAACATCTACCCGCCGGTCACGTCGACGCAGATCGCTTTCGTCGAAGGCTATAAAGACTTCGCCGCCTATCAGGCGCACCACTCCTCGCAGGTGATGAAGGACTTCGTCGCGAACAGCGGCCAGTACTTCCTCAACATGTACGGTCCGACCGTGCCGTTTTTCCTGATCCAGGGGCTGGAGATGATCGACGGCTTCATCCGCCCCGGCGCCGACGTCATGACCGCGTGGCAGGTCGAGGCGCGCTGGGTGATGAAGCCCGGCTGCCGCGAGAAGGTGAAGGCCGCGCTCAAGCCGTACGTCGAGGCCGTGAAGAAGGAAGAGCCGGGAACGTTGATGTACACCGTCAGCGTGCCCGATCCCTCGGAACAGGCATTCTCACTCCCGCCGTCGCAGCTCGACGCGCTGGTCTACAACTCGTCGTGGTCCGACAAGCAGGCCTTCCTCGATCACGGCAGCGGGGCGGTCTATCAGGACTTCCTCAAAGCGGCCGGCGATCTCTTCGTGCAGGCCGGCCCCGGCTCGACGACGCATCCGTACATGACCACCTCGGTGATGAAGCGCTTCGCCGGCTTCTTCCGCAAAGAGGCGTTCGGCGTATGAAGAGCGCGGACGCAGCGGCGCTTTCCAGCGATCAGATCTCCGAGATCGAATCCGCATGTCAGGCCGCCGGGGGATATCTCCCGGCGGCCGTCGTCGACCGCATCGTCGCCTCGGGGATGCCGCTCGAGCAGCTGATGCTGAACCTGATCCCGCTGGCGCAGAAGTTCGCCATCCCCACGATCTCGAACTTCTTCGTCGGCGCCGTCTCGCACGGCTTGAGCGGAAATCTCTACTTCGGCGCGAATTACGAGTTCCCCGGCCAGGCGCTGAGCTTCACCGTCCACGGCGAACAAGCCGCGACGGCGCACGCGATCTCCTTCGGCGAGACCGGCATCGACCTCCTCGCCGTCTCCGCCGCGCCCTGCGGATACTGCCGCCAGTTTCTCAACGAGCTGACGACGGCCTCGAAACTCCTGATCATCCTGCCCAACACGCCCACTACGTCTCTGTCCTCTCTCCTCCCGAACGCCTTCGGCCCCGGTGACCTCGGCGTGACTACCGCATTGATGTCTCCCCAATCGCATGGCATGACCCTCGTCGACCGTATCGACGACTACGTCGTCAACGCCGCGCTAGAAGCCGCGAACACCTCCTACGCCCCCTACAGCTTCAGCTACGCCGGCGTCGCCCTGAAAACAACCGACGGCAGCGTCTACACCGGCAGCGTCGCCGAAAACGCAGCATTCAATCCAAGCATGTCCCCGTTGGAAGCCGCCGTCGTCACCCTGACCATCAACGGCGGCAAGAACTACAGCGACATCACCGACGCGGTGCTAGTCGAAGCGACGGCCTCCAAAGCAAGCCAGATCGGCGCAACACGCGATGTGCTTGGGACGATAACGAAGGTTCCGCTGCGGGTATACGAGGCGGTATAGAGCTTATGAACCTGCAGGGCACCTTACAAATCACAACGTATGTTGGCCTTTGTGTTGGTTTTGTCGCAGGTGTGACTTCGCAATTCTGGAAGGACTCCGTCGAAGTTGCAGGCACGACACGAAAGAGATTAACGCCGGTGGGGTGGATTTCTTTAGCAATCTCCGCGCTGGGGCTGTTGACAGGCGTGACCTCCGAGAAAATTCGACACGATCTGCAAGTGAAAGAGGAAGCGAGCCAGCACGAGCGGCAAGTAAAAGACGATGCGATCCGCCAGAAACACGCTGAAGAACTCCTTGCAGCTACCCAGCCTCTGACTAGCCTCTCTCTCAATTGGAAATTCTCCTCTACTGATCCCGTGCTTTGGAAGGTTATGGGTGAGGGCGAAGCCAAGATCGGGGAGAATGCGGAGTCCTCGCAAGGTGGCTCGCCAAGGACTCCGTTTGACGAAGAGGCATATACCGATACGCTTCTACCGCTGCTCTCCTATATTGCCCGAATAGGCCCGCCCTTCTCGCAGGATCCTCCCGTTTACGAGGAAGGCGGTCCAATCGATACGAGTTCGGTCGCGGTTTTAATGCCTCTCGACGATTCGCAGAATGCGATCCTTTCTTTCGGCGAAATCGGCCCGGGAGTCTCATGGCATCCCAGTAGCGAAGCCGCAAGCTTGTCTGCAGGCTTTAGAAACTCAAGACTGGCAAAGCCGCTGCGCAGCGGAAGTTCAGTTCCGGAGGCTTCCGAGGAACTTGCCGCCGTACGTACCAAGACGTCTAGCTACCAAATCAGTTGGAACCTCGATCCGAGTACGCTAGCGAACTCCATAGACAGGATGAATGCAGGGGTAGCCTCGACTGCAAAGATGCCCAGCAAGCTAAAGGTAGCGATTTTTTACGATATGCGAGCCCTGCCATTTGCGGAGGGCAATTTTGGCACGACCTACGCCGTAAACCTCTGGAGCAATCGCAGTATCCGTGATGAGAAAGTTGATTTTAGCAAGACGATTGATGGATTTGAGTTGTCACTAACAGTCAATGGTGCGAAGTTACCTGCTTATAGGCTTACCAGCATCGTTAGGAGAAGCCTCAGCGACGCCTATGATGACGAGATCAGTACACGCTGCACCATTCTGGAATTCGAGCGCTCGTAAGGTTCTCTGGAGGAGCGGCGATGTATCTTGATCACTGCGACAGTGGATCGTCATCGCTGGAGCCGGACCCCCCGTTGCGCCAGCCACAACGTCTTCCAGCTACGGATCCGAGCTACGGCGCCGTTCGCCGGAAGATGATCTGGTCATAGTTCAGGTATGTCGCGCTTTGACCGAACAGACCTCCCAGGCATCCTGGATTGACCTCGATGCCGACCTTCTCGATCGAATAGAACTCCCAACCATGCCCGGCATAATGATCGATCACGGACTGTAGCTGCGTGCTGACCGTTTGCGCGTTCTCCGCCGTATTGGCCTTGATGCGGCCGACAAACGGCACGACGTGGTAGTTGTATCCCGGAATCGACAATCTCCTGGCTAGCGAGACACGGTTTTCACGCGTGTGTGGCGTCATTTGGCGTCATTCAGCTGTGGAAGCCTATGCTTCCGTACCGCGCGACGGTAAACGCAGAAAGGACCGCTGACCGTTCCTCTCGAGCTGCGCGAGAACTTCCCCCAGACGAACAGGAGCGAGAAGCCCCATCGCGCCAGCAACAACGTCGTTCCGCTGATGACCGGAAGAATACCTGACGCTCGGTGCCTCGAAACCATCAGCGGCCGCTATCGTCGAACCTCAGCAGGGGGATTCATCGGATGCGCCTGCACGTATCGCTGTTCGTGTTGCTTGTTCCTGCAATCGCCGCCGCTGATGGACTGACAGATCTGCGCGCAACGCTTGGCCGGCTTCCGGGAACGACACCGGTCCACGGCACGCTCGACGTCACGTCGACCTCGCGATCGAACGAAGACGACAAGCCATTCGACGGCAAGGCATCGGTCGGATTCGAGATTGGCGAATCGGGTCTTCACATCATCTATCCCCGCGCGATGCTTGCGCAGGCGACCCAGGAGGCGCGCGCCGAGGCAAGGGATCCGGAGAAATCGACTCCGGTGCGCAGCGGCGCGAGTCACGTCCGGCCGCTGCACGTCGCCGAACTTCTGGATGGCGCCGCGCCGCTCGGCATCCTTCTCGAGTCGGCGCAGCTCGTTCAGATCAAGCCCGCAAACCTCGGCGGCCGCCCTGCGCGCCTGCTGTCGTTCAAGCTCGTTCCAAAGCTCTCGAAATCAGAAAGCAAACATGTGAAGAAGATCGACAGCGTGCTGTCGGTCTGGGTGGCCGAGGACGGAACGCCGCTCGCCGCGGAGCAGACGGTTTCAGTCAAGGCCAGTTTTCTTCTGATCAGCTTCGAGGCTGACAGAAGTTTAACTGGACGTATGCGCGCAGCGGCGATCGCCTCGTAGTGACCCGCTACGAATCCAACGACAAGTCCGACGGACTCGGTCAGCATTCGACGTCGCGCACGCTGGAAACCGTGCGTCTGGAGTAAGCGATGGACGTGATCGATCACCTGGAACAGGCGCCCGTGCGGGTGCACGAGCTCATCGAAGGACGCAGCGAGGCGGAGCGTAGTGCGGGCGTCCGCGCCTGCTGCCGCCGGGCGTCCTCGCCCGGCGGTGATGTTTCTGAAACTCGCCTTGGGTGACAGAAACCTCCGTCGGGCGAGGACGCCCGCCGGCAGCAGGCGGGGACGCCCGCGCTACAGCATCGAGATCACGTCGCGCACGTCATCACGAGTGAAGCTGCGAAACAGGTGCGGAAAGATCATTTTGAGAATTGCCGTCTCGACTCTGCTCAGCCACAAACGCCGCAGAATCTTTCGCACGGTTCGAATCGCCGCGCGCCATTGGCAGCAGCGCGAAAACAGACGTTCGTATCGCGCGCCGGCGTGCCGCTGGTAAATCGCGACGAGCTCTTTCCGCCGCCGCTCGCCGCCTGTCAGCGTCTTGTGATCCTTGTGAATTCGATAGATCGACAGATATCGATCGTCAGAGGTGAACAGCACTCCCGCCGCTTTCGCGCGCAGGAACCAATCCCAATCGAATGCAAAATCGAAGGATGCGTCGAGCGCGCCGGTCTGGTGCCATGCCAATCGCGTCCAGAAACTGCTCGGTTGAATGATGTAGTCGGTCAGCGCGAGATCGAATCGCTCGTGAAAACGGCGCACATCGCTGCCGTACGAGATCGAGCTGTTCTCGATGAGGTGAAGACAGTTTCCGAAAAGCAGCTCCGGTTTTTGTGGATCGAGTTTCGACGCGATGTACGAAAGTGTCCCTGGCAGGTACATATCGTCTGAATTCAGCCAGCAGAGAATGTCGCCCGTCGAGCGCGCGAACGCGGCATTGATCGCGGCAGCCTGTCCGCCGTCTTTTTCGCTCACCCAGTACGCGAGCTGGTTTTGATACTTCCTGATGATGTCGACGCTGCCGTCGGTGCTGCCGCCGTCCATGACGATGTACTCGAGATTGGGATAGCGCTGCCCGAGGATGGAGAGGATGGTTTGTTCGAGGTAGCGGCCCTGATTGAGCGACGGGGTGACGACCGTGATCTTCGGCTGGTCCACGTTCAGCGCACGGACTCGATCAGTTCTTCAACCGCCTCGGTATGCCATTCGAGCGGAGGACGCACGGCGCCGATCGGTTTGCCGTACCAGATTCCTCCTTCTTCGGCGTCGTCGAGAACTTCGAAAACCAGGACGTCGTTGAAGTCGTGCACGAGGTCGCGATGATTCCTGCGGATGCGCAGCTCCACGCGATGCACGCCGTTGTTCAACAGGTTGGCCGGAATCTCGAACGAGCTGCGATAGAGGCCGGCGGCGAACGGTTTGCCGTACCACTCGCGATCGCGCGAAGACGTCGTGCTGAAAATCGGATAACCCTCTTCCGTCCGCACGACGACGCTCAGATTCAGCCGCGCGTCGGGTACGAGATTCCAGTACTCGAAGTCGACGCGCAGCGGCGTGCGCACGGTGAAGTGATCCTGCCGCGCGCCGTTCGCGGGCGTGACTGCGGCGCGATGCAGCCGCACGCGATCGTTGCCCGGCGCCGCGGCGGGATCGTCCCACGTCTGCTGGCTCATCGTCGTCAGCGTCGTTTTCAGGTAATCGTTGATGACGCGGCTCGTCTCTCCCTCCTGCATGATGCGGCCGCCGGCCAGCCAGACGACGCGGCTGCAGAGGTTCTGCACGGCGGACATGTTGTGCGAGACGAAGATGATGGTGCGGCCGTCGCGCGAGACCTCGCTCATCTTGCCGAGGCATTTGCGCTGGAACGCGGCGTCGCCGACGGCCAGCACTTCATCGACGATCAGAATCTCCGGCTGCAGATGCGCGGCGACGGCGAAGGCGAGGCGCATGTACATCCCCGAGGAGTAGCGTTTGACCGGGACATCGAGGAAGCGCTCCACTTCGGCGAAGGCGACGATCGCATCGAAGTTGCGCGTGATTTCCGCGTGCTTCATGCCGAGGATGGCGCCGTTGAGGTAGATGTTCTCGCGCCCGGTCAGCTCGCCGTGAAACCCCGTGCCCACTTCGAGCAGGCTGCCGACGCGTCCGTAGAGGCGGACGCGCCCTTCGCTCGGCTCGGTGATGCGAGAGAGGATTTTCAGCAGCGTCGATTTTCCCGCGCCATTGCAGCCGACGATGCCGAGCCGCTCGCCTGGATCGACGTCGAGATTGATATCGCGAAGCGCCCAGAACGTTTCGTCCTCGTTATCGTCAACTTGACGGCCGCGCAGCCAATCGATTGACGACTTGAACGAACCGACCAGCGATTCGCGAAGCGTTGCATACGCGACCTTTTCCGCGGACGGGACGCGATATCGCTTTCCGACGTTCTCGATGTGAATGATGGGGCGCATGCTCAGATGAAATCGGCGAAGCTTCTCTCGGTCTGCTTGAAGTAGTGCGCCGCCAGAATAAAGCCGATGACGATAACTGCCGCGGCCAGTCCGATCGCCGGCCAATGAAACGGCGTGGAGAAGAGCGCGGCGCGGCAGCCTTCGATGATGGCGGACATCGGATTGAGGTGCAGCAGCCAGCGGAAACGCTCCGGTACGACGGTGGACGGCACGACGACGGACGACGCGAACAGCCAGAGCTGGATGACGAACGGCAGCGCGAACCGCACGTCGCGATACTTGACGTTCAGCGCCGACATCCACATGCCGGTGCTGAGCGCGCACAGCGTCGTCAGCGCAAACAAGACCGGCAGCATGAGGATGTGCGTCGTCAGTCCAACGCCGTAGTACAGCATCATCCCTCCGAGGAGGATCGCGGCCAGCGCGAGATCGACGAGCCCCGAAAGCACCGCCGCCGCCGGCATGATCACCCGCGGAAAATAAACCTTGGTGACGAGGTGGACGTTGTTGACCAGGCTGTTCCCGCTGTTGGTGACCGCATTCGCGAAAAACGTCCACGGCACCAGCCCCGCCATCGCGAACAACGGGTACGGAACCGTCCCGCTGTGTCCCGCCAATCGCCCGAACACGAGCGTGAAAATGAGCATCATGAACAACGGCTGCAGCAGCGCCCACGCCGCGCCGAGCACGGTCTGTTTATAGCGGATCTTGATATCGCGCCAAGTCAGGAAGTACAGCAGCTCCCGATTCCGCCACACCTCGGCGAGATCGAAGTTGATCCAAGAGTCGCGCCGCTCGATGACGACAAGAGGCTCGTCCGGCAGGACGGCGGCGACGCTTTCCGCGGAGCTGAGGTTCATGAAGGACGCGCGGGATTATGCCATGGTTGACACGTAATACGTTTCGTATTACATTTCCCACATGCGCGAGAATCAGAACAAAACGACGATCAGCGTTCGGCTGACTGCGGACGAAGAGCGCATCGTGCGTCTGCTGGCGAAACGGAGGAAGCGGACGGTCTCCGACGTGATTCGCGATGCCGTCGCTGACTTCGTCGTCACTGACGGGAAGACGCCCTATCGGCCCTACGACCAGATCGCCGATCTGATCGGCTCCGTCACCGATCTTCCGGCAGACCTGTCCGAGGGAACCGGCGACAAGTTTGCGGCGATCGTGCGCGAGAAAGCCGGACGCCGTAGATGATCCTCATCGACGCCGGCCCGCTGGTCGCTCTCATCAACGCCAACGACAATCACCACGAGAGCTGCCGCGCCGCGCTGGAAATGATCGAAGAGCCGATCGGCACGGTCTGGCCGGCATTCACTGAAGCCATGTACCTGCTCCGCTCATCATGGCAGGCGCAGCGTGCACTGTGGACGATGGTCGAACGCATGACGGTCGACATCATCGATATCGACGTCGATGACCTGACCCGCATGCGCGAGCTGATGGAGAAGTACCGCGATCTCCCGATGGATCTCGCCGACGCGGCATTGGTGTGCGTTGCGGAACGGGAAAAGATCCGCCGCATTTTCACGCTCGACCGCCGCGATTTCACGATCTACCGGCCGGTGGGCGTGGGCCGATTCAGCATCCTGCCGAAGTCGCGGTAAGGCTTTATCCGCAGCTTGCGCAGATCTGCGGATGAATCGCCTGCTACGAACTTCCCGCGGCGATCTTCTTCTGCGCCACCACCCGCATTGAGTGATCCAGGATCCGTTTGCGGATTCGGATCGACTGCGGGGTGACTTCCACCAGCTCGTCATCTTCGATCCATTCGAGGCATTGCTCGAGGGTCATGATTTTCGGCGGAGTCAGCTGCACGGCCATGTCGCTGCCGGAGGCGCGCATGTTGGTGAGGTGCTTTTTGCGGCAGACCTGGACGACCATGTCGGCGTCGCGGGAGTTTTCGCCGACGATCTGGCCGCCGTAGACCTTCATGCCGGGCGAGATAAAGAGGACCGTGCGCTCCTGGAGCGGCTCGATGGCGTACGCGGTCGTGTCGCCGGCTTCTTTCGAGATGAGCGCGCCGCGGTTGCGGCCGGCGATCTCGCCGCGATATGGGCCGTATTCAAGGAACGTGTGGTACAGCAAGCCGGTGCCGCGCGTCTCCGTCAGGAACTCGGTGCGGATGCCGAAGAGTCCGCGCGTCGGGATCTTGAACTCGATGCGCACACGGCCGGAGCCGGGGTTGACCATGTCGGTCATCTCGCCGCGGCGCGTCTGCAACTTCTCCATCACGGCGCCGACGTGGGCTTCGTCGATGTCGACGACGAGCGCTTCGTACGGCTCGGACTTGCGGCCGTCGACTTCTTTCAGAATGACCGTCGGACGCGAAAGCGCGAACTCATAGCCTTCGCGGCGCATGTTCTCGGCGAGGATCGAGAGGTGCAGCTCGCCGCGGCCGCTGACTTCGAAGCGGTCGGGGAGATCGGTCTCCTTGACGCGCAATGCGACGTCCTTGCGCAGCTCGCGATCGAGGCGCTCTTTGATGTTGCGCGACGTTACGTACTTGCCTTCGGTGCCGGCGAATGGCGAATCGTTGACCAGCCAGAACATCGACACGGTCGGCTCGTCGATCGCGATCGGCTCAAGCGCCTCGGGTTCCGCCGCCGAGGCAAAGGTCTCGCCGATTTCGACATCGGCGAAACCGGCAATGGCGACGATCTCGCCCGCGGACGCTTCCTCGATCTCCTCGCGCTTCAAGCCTTCGAAGGCGGTGAGCTTGGTGATGCGTCCCTTTTTATGCGTGCCGTCGCGAAGGATCAGCACGACGTCCTCTGACTGGCGCAGCTTGCCGCGCTGGATTCGCCCGATGCCGAGGCGGCCGACGTAATCGTTGTAATCGATGGCGGAGACGAGAAGCTGCAGCGGCGCATCGGCGTAGCCGGGCGGCGGCGGAATGCGCTTCAGGATCGCGTCGAACAGCGGGCGGCAATCGTCGCCGGTGTCTTCGAGATTTGCGCGGACGATTCCCTGGCGGCCGATGGCGTAGAGAATCGGGAAGTCGAGCTGTTCGTCCGAGGCGCCGAGCTCGATCATGAGGTCGAAGACTTCGTTGACCACTTCGACCGGACGCGCATCCTGGCGATCGATCTTGTTGATGACGACGATCGGCAGGAGGCCGAGTCCCAGCGCTTTGCGCATGACGAAGCGCGTCTGCGGCATCGGGCCCTCGGCGGCATCGACGAGGAGGATGACGCCGTCGACCATGGAGAGGACGCGCTCCACTTCGCCGCCGAAATCGGCGTGACCGGGCGTGTCGACGATGTTGATCTTCACTTCCTTCGGATGAATGAAGGTGGCTGGCAGGTCGTGGCCGGACGCGGTGTGCGTGGCTTCGTGATGGACGAGATGCCCGAGCGCGTCGGGCTCGTCGACGAGATAACGGATCGAGGTGTTCTTGGCGAGGATGGTGATCCCGCGCTCTTTCTCGAGGTCATTCGAGTCCATGACGCGCTCGTCCATCTGCTGGTTGGCGCGCACGGCGCCGGCCTGGCGGAGGAGGGCGTCGACGAGCGTGGTCTTCCCATGGTCGACGTGGGCGATGATCGCTACATTGCGGATGTCGTATCGAAACTGCGGCATGTTTGGGGGGTAACGCGAGGAGATCGAATGAATTCCTCATCCGCAGATGACGCAGATGGACACAGATGAAACCCGAACTAAACTAACCGTGTGCCCTGCGACCACATCGGACCGGCTGAATTGATCGAGATGGCGGAGGCGGATCTTCGCGAGCGCGGCGTTGCGGCGGCCGAGGGGATGCGTTTTCGGTGGAGCGAGAATCCGGTCGATGGGATGTGGGCGTCGATCGTGACGGAGATCGAGCGGCGCGGGGACGAATGGATTGTGACGCGGCTCGATCGCAATCGCGAGCCGTTGCCGGACGGCGAGACGGGATTCCGCGCGCTGTGATCCGCAGTCTCTGCGTTTTCTGCGGTTCGAATCCGGGACTCGATCCGCGCTTCGCGAACGTCGCGCACGATTTCGGCGTGCTGCTGGCGAAGGAGAACGTCGCCCTTGTTTACGGCGGCGGCCACGTCGGACTGATGGGAATCGTTGCCGATGCGGTGCTCGCCGGCGGCGGCAAGGCGATCGGTGTGATTCCGCGGATGTTGTGGGATCGTGAAGTCGGTCATCGCGGGCTGACGGAGTTGCACATCGTCGAAACGATGCACGAGCGCAAGGCGATGATGGCCTCCCTCTCCGATGCCTTCGTCGCCCTCCCCGGCGGCCTCGGCACGCTCGAGGAAATCTTCGAGGTCTGGACTTGGGCGCAGCTCGGCATCCACCGCAAGCCGCTCGGCTTTCTCGATGCGTTCGGCTTCTACGCGCCGCTGCTTTCGTTTCTCGACAGCGCGGTGGATGCGGGGTTCATTCGCGCGCAACATCGTTCGACGGCGATCGTGGATGTTGATGCGGCGGCGTTGTTGCGGCGGTTGGGTGAGTTCGCGGCGTAGCGCCGACGGCTCGTCGGCTGGACCGCCAGCGGCTCGCTGGTGGTTTTCGGACGCGCCGCCGAGCCGGCGGCGGTCCAGCCGGCGGGCCGCCGGCGCTACTTGCGCTACTGCGCGCGGTCGTCGCCGGCTTCGTACTTCCACGCCGTCATCGCGTGGGCGCCTTCGGCGAATCTCGTGTCGACGAAGTCTTCGAACGGGATGCTGTGATCGAGGACCCCCGTCTGCACCATCAAGTTCACGATCGTTTCGAAGTCGGCGCGGCGCGGGGAGAGCGGCTCGTATTTGACGCGGTCGATCGGATTCGTGAGGGCCCAGCGGAGGAGTTTCGGGTCCTGGTGGTAGTAGAAGCGGCCGACGAAATCGGCGGCGTGGAGGCGGTGGCGTCTGGCGCGTTCTTTTTCGTCGAGCCAGAGTCCCGATCGGGCGATGCCGTCGACCAGCGTCTGCACGGCCTCGGGGCGTTTGTCGATCACGTCCTGGCGGACGACGAGGACGCAGGAGATGTAGTCGGGCCAGTATTCGCGGGCGTGGAAGAGGACGCGGCCGAAGCCGGCGATCTCGGTCTGCGATGGATACGGCTCGCCCATGGAGAACGCATCGATCGCCCGCGCGGCTAACGCGCCGGCGACGTCGGGCGGCGCCATCTCCACCATGCGCAGGTCCTTCTTCGCATCCATGCCGTTTGCCTGCAGGGCGCGGAAGACGATCAGACGTTCATCGGAAAAGCGGCTGGGGATGGCGATGATGCGGCCGCGAAGATCGGACACACGATGGACAGGGCCGTCGCTGCGGACGACTACGGCCGATCCGTAGCGGTGGCCGAGGTAAACGATCTTCACCGGAACGCCCTGAGCCCGCAGGGCGATTGCCATCGGCGCGACCATGAACGCCGCCTGCATCTTGTTGGACATCAGCGCTTCTTTGATTTCAGGGAAGCCCTGAAACATGCGAGGGATGAAGAGATGTCCGGACTGCGAGTAGGCGGAGATGTAGTCGGTGACCGGGCAAGCGAGATGTCACGTTACGGGGATATACGCGACATTCAGTTTCCGATTCGCTTCCGGCAGCCGATCGTTCATCAGCACCTGCCAGTTCACGTTGAGCGCGAAATGCGCAGATGTGATGGCAACGATCCAGGCGGTTATGGCGAGGGTTAGTTTTTTCAATGGGTCTCCTTTCTTGGGTTGCTGAGTTGCTGGGTTGCTGGGTTGCTGAGTAGAGGCTTTCACCCAGCAACTCAGCAACCTAGCAACTCAGCAACCTAATCAATGATCCACTGCTCCACTTTTCGAATCCCGGTATCGAGCATCAGTCCAATCAATCCGATCATCAGCATTCCTGCCACGACCAAGTCGTAGCGTTTGCCGGCGTTTCGGGCGTCGATGATGAGGTATCCGAGGCCGGAGTCGACGGCGATCATTTCGGCGGCGACGAGAACGACCCAGGCGATGCCGAAGGCGAGGCGCAAGCCGACGATGATGCGCGGGAGGACGGCGGGGATCATCACGCGCGTCATCAGTTGCGGCGTGGTCAATCCGAAGTTGCGGCCGGCCTGGAGGTACATCGGCGGCACGTTGCGCACGCCATTCATCGCCGCGACGATGATGGGAAAGAGCGAGGCGAGGAAGATGAGAAAGATCGGCGCGGCGTTGCTGACGCCGAACCAGATCACGGCCAGCGGCATCCAGGCGAGCGGAGAGATGGGGCGCAGCATCTGGATGAGGGGATTGATCGCTCTGGCCAGCGGCACATACCAGCCGAGGAGGAAGCCGAGCGGGATGCCGATGACGATGGCGGCCGCGTAGCCTGCGAACACGCGGGTGAGGGAGTCGGCGATGTAGTGCCAGAGGAGCGCTTTTTCTCCGAGAGTGGCGATCGCCTTCGCGACCGCTGTTGGCCTTGGGAAGATCTTCGTGCCGGAGGCCTTCACTGCAATCGACCAGATGGCGAGGATGAGCGCTGCCGTAATGACCGGCATCACGAAGCGCAATGTTGAATGTTGAGTGTTGAATATTGAATGTTGAATGGGGCGGTTCATCGCGCAGCTCCCGCGACGTTGTCATCCTGAGGCTGGCGAAGCGCGCCGAAGGATCTCAAGTTGCGCTGCCTTCGCTGAAGCCCGGTTTCAGCACAACTTGCGTAACTTGAGATCCTTCGCCGTCCTGCGGCGCTCCGCCGCTTCGCGGCTACGCGCCTCCGGCGGCTCGGGATGACAGATGTACTCATACCTGATGCGCCAATCCAATCTCGCCGAAGATCAAGTCCCGTAATTCAATGTACCGCCGCGAAGACAAATCCCTCGGATGCGCAATATCAATGTCCACGACGCGGCGGATCCGTCCCGGACGCGCGCTCATCACCACGACGCGATCTGCGAGCTGCACCGACTCTTCGATGTCGTGTGTGACGAACAGGACCGTCTTCCGTTCCGCGCGCCAGATCCGCAGGAGCTCGCTGCGCATCTGCAATCGCGTGATCGAATCGAGCGCGCCGAAGGGTTCGTCGAGGAAGAGGACGTCCGGATTCACCGCCAGCGCGCGCGCCACTTCCACGCGCTGTTTCATCCCGCCGGAGAGCTCGCGCGGATACGCCTTTTCGAATCCCTTAAGTCCTACCAGATCGACGTATTGCGCGACCCGGCTGCGGCGTTCCTCTTCAGCCATGTCGAACAATCCGAAGCCGATGTTCCCTTCGACCGTCAGCCACGGAAAGACGCCGCGCTCCTGGAAGACGAAGATGCGGCGGCGATCGGGCCCGGTCACCGGCTCGCCGTCGATCGTCACCGATCCGGACGCCGGCGCGAGGAATCCGCCGGCGATATTGAGCAGCGTCGACTTGCCGCATCCCGAGGGGCCGACGATGCAGAGGAACTCGCCCTCCTCCGCACCGAGGGTGACGTGTTGGAGAACGTCCATCGCGCCGAAGCGCATCGAGATGTCGCTGAACTGGACTTTCACTCGGAGGCGTAACCCCAGCGAACGGAATCGAGCCGTTCCAGGCGGCGCATGAGCAGATCGAGCACGATCCCGACAAGACCGATGAGCACCATGCCGGCGATGACGAGGTCGTAGCGGTTGCCGGCGTTGCGCGCGTCGACGATGAGGAAGCCGAGGCCGGAGTTGACGGCGATCATCTCCGCGGCTACGACGACCAGCCACGCCACGCCGAGCGCGATGCGCATCGCCACGATGAGCTGCGGAAGCACAGCGGGGAGGAGCACGTCGCGCACGCGGGCGCGAAGCGGAATGCCGAAATTGCGCGCGGCGGCGAGATGGACGGGATCGATGTTGTGCACCGCGTTCATCGTGGCCACCGTGAGCGGCAGCAGGCTGGCCAGGAAGATCAGGAAGATCGCCGAGATGTCGCCGACGCCGAACCAGAGGATGGCGATCGGAATCCAGGCCAGCGGCGAGATCGGCCGCAGCACCTGCAGGATCGGATTGATGGCCATCTCGCCGAGCCGCATCATCCCCAGCGACAGTCCCAGCGGGACGGCGATGACGAGCGCGGCGAGGTATCCCCAGGTAACGCGGAAGAGCGAGGCCACGACGTATTTGACCAGCAGCCCGCGCACCGCCAGCTCGCCGATGCCGCGCGCGACGACGATCGGTCCGGGGATAAGCGACGGCCGCACCATCACCGCAATCTGCCATGCGGCAAGCGCGGCGAAAATGCCTGTCAGCGGAAGCAGACGCGAGCGCGACACGTTGGCGCGGAGAGTAGCAGATGCGGTGTCATCCTGAAGCGTCAAAGGACGCTGAAGGATCTCAAGTTACGCGGCCTGAGTTGAATCACGGTTCCAGCCAGTGTTGCGCATCTTGAGATCCTTCGTCGTCCTCCGCTGCTCCGCCTTCGGCTACGCAGCTCCGGCGACTCAGGATGACAATGCAACCATGAAACACATCCTCCTCATCATCGCAGCGCTCTCGCTCCTCTCCGCCGCACCCGCTCCGCGCGCCGTCGCCACCTTCGCCGGCGGATGCTTCTGGTGCATGGAGCCGCCGTTCGAGCGGCTGAAGGGCGTCATCTCCGTCACCTCCGGCTACACCGGCGGGCGCGTCGACAGGCCGACGTACGAGCAGGTCTCGGACGGCTACACCGGACATCGCGAGGCTGTCGAAATCGTGTACGACCCTCGGCAGATCTCGTATCAGCAACTCCTCGACGTCTTCTGGCACAACGTCGATCCGCTCGACAACTCCGGACAGTTCTGCGATCACGGCGGGCAGTATCGGACGGCGATCTTTGTCCACGATGCCGACCAGAAGCGGCTCGCCGAGGCGTCGAAGCAGGCAGTTGGCGTGCGGTTTCATCACGACGTTGTCACCGACATCCTCCCTGCCGCGCATTTCTATCCCGCCGAGGAGTACCACCAGGACTACTACAAAAAGAATCCGCTCCGGTACAAGTTCTACCGCTTCAACTGCGGGCGCGATCAGAGGCTGGAGAAGTTGTGGGGAGCGGCGCCCGCTCACTGAGTGGTTGCTAAATTGCTGGGTTGCTGAGTTGCTGGGTGGGGTGACCTAGCAACTCAGCAACTCAGCAACTTAGCAACTCGGCAACCTCCATTTCACATTCGCCTTGACAGATGTGAATCGCGGACCTATCTTCTCGTCACATTCGCAATCGCGAATATGAGGAGGATGCAATGACCGAAGTTCTCAAGGCCCACGTTTCCATCAATGTCCGCAACGTCGAGCGCAGCATCGATTTTTATCGCCGCATGCTGGGGATCGAGCCGTCCAAGGTCCGTACCGGATACGCCAAGTTCGACGTGCAGAATCCGCCGCTGAATCTGGCCCTCAACGAAGTCCCATCGCTCGACTCCGCCGGCGCGCTCTCGCACCTCGGACTGCAGGTCGCGTCGACCGATGACGTGCTGGCCATCCGCACGCGCTGGGCCGAGGCCGGCCTCGTCACCCGCGACGAGATGCAGACCGATTGCTGCTACGCCACGCAGGACAAGACGTGGGTGCACGATCCCGACGGGAACGAATGGGAAGCGTTCGTCGTGCTCAAGGACAACCTGCCGGAGTCCGCGAGCGCGTCGTCCTGCTGCTCCGGCGGCGTTTGCGCGACTGCAACGGCATAGCTACGCCGGCTTCGCCGCGGTCCACACGGGTACTTGCCACAAGGCATACCCGCGTGGATCGCGCGCGCAATCGATCATCTCGCGCCAACGCTGCTCGATCTCCTCGCGCGGCATGTCGCCGTATTGCGCGAGCGAATCGGTGTAGCCGTCGCGCCACGCTTCCCAGATGCGGGCGAAGACGTCGCGATCGACGCGAAGCGTGTCGACGACGATGTAGTCCGCGGCGATGTCCGTCATGCCGAGGTCGTGGAGGAGGGTGAAGGTCTTGCGTCCGACGTGGAGATCGCAACCGACGGCGGCGGCGTATCGCGGCGGAAGGCGTTGCCAGAATCCGTCCGCATCGAGCTCCGTCGGATGGCAGAACAACATCCCGTAATCTTCGGCGATCACGTGCATGCGGCCGCCGGGACGGAGCACGCGCCGGATCTCCTGCAGCACGCGCGACAGATCGGGAACGGCCTGGATGAGATGACGGCAGACGACGAAGTCGAACGACGCGTCGTCGAACGGAAGCGCGAGCGCATCGCCGACCTGGAACCGCACGCGCGATCTGAACTCCGCGCAGCGAGCGCGCGCTCGCGCGAGATGCGGCTCCTCCAGATCGATGCCGGTGAATGATGCGTTCGGAAACGCCGCCGCTAATCGCGCGGTGATCTCGCCAGTTCCGCAGCCGACGTCGAGCACGTCACCCGTCGGCGGATGGCGCATGAAGATCGGCTCCTCCTGCGGCCAGATCGCCTCCGCCTGCGCGGCGAGGTTCCGCACCATCGACTCGTCCGCCATCTCCTTCGCCTGGGAGCTGCTGGGATGCATGAGGGGGATTCTACGGCTAGTGCGGGCGTCTCGCCTGCTACCGACGGGCGTCCTCGCCCGTCGGTGGTTTCTGTCACCAATGCGCGACTTACACACAAACCACCGTCGGGCGGGGACGCCCGCCGGATGCAGGCGGGACGCCCGCACTACACCCCGAACTGCCGCAGGTGGTGATCGATGTGTTTGTACATCGTCTCGCCCCACTCTTCGCCGGTCATCGCTCCGAAGAAGGCGTGCGTTTGCGTTGCGGCGGCGGCGGGGCCACGGGCGACGAAGCGGCCGATGAGATCGACGAGCTTCTGTCGCTCCGTCGAGAACTCGCGCTCGTCCGCAACGATGAAGGATGGATCCGTCGGACCGTTGCGGCTGAAGGGTTTCTCGCCGAGGATCGACTTGCGGAAGAAGGGCATCAGGATCTTGCCGATCAGCTTCTGTTTCATCGGACGCTCGCCCGCGCCGGTCTCCAGCGCCCGCGCGCAATGCGTGACCATCTGCGCCGCGTTCATCTTTCCCCATTGACGCGGCGAGTCCGCCTGCAGCGCGTCGAGTCGCCGGAGAATGGACTCGCGATCGGCATCATTGAAAAGGCTTTTCATGGCGACGATTCTGCCTTATTTCGTCGCGGATGGTGGAAGGCGGCGCCCGAAGGCGCCGCCCATTTGCAGCTAGTCGACAGGAACGGTGATCTCGCGCGGCTCGGTGCCGGGAGCGGATTGGATTCGCGCGCCGACCGCGAGCCGAAGCACGACTTCGCCATTCTCCTGTTTGACGGGAACGTACTTCCAGCGCAATGAGACTCTGCCCTTCTGTTCGCCGTTTTTTCGCAGCACCTCGGCCGCGCGTGCGGTGATCTGCGGGACGGTCAGTCTCGTCGCCAGCTTGTGTCCCTGGCTGGCGATCGCAGGCCAGAGCAGATTGGCGCGATGCAGCGAACCGGCCGGCGTGTGGCTGACCACGGCGCGATGTCCTTCCACCGGAACTCCGTTGATCTCGCGGATGACGAACGTCTTGTACAGGATCAGCTGCGGCCGGCCGGGTTCCTTTTCGTCGCCGTCCGCGTCGCTGGCCAGGAGACTACGCGTCGCTACGCGGCCGATCTCGCTGCGCGGCACGCCGATTTTTTCCAGCAGCTCTACGCTCATCCCGCGCAACTTCGACTCGTCGAACGTCCCCTCGGTATTCGGAGCGTCGGCCGGCTGCGCGATGAGGAGCGCGCCTTCCATCGGATCGCGCTCGATGCGCCAACTGCGGGTGAATTCGACGACGCGGCTCCTGCCGAGCCGCTGCGACTTCTCCACCTTCTCGTTTTCGGGCAGAGTGCGAAGGGCGGTCGATCCTTCGAATGCCTTGAGCGTCATCCGCTCCTGCGGCAACGTCGCTTTTGGCGGCGTGGCGATGCGTGAGGAATCGAACTGGAAGCCCTGCGCCAGCAGCGAGCCGGTGGAGGTGATCAGGAAAAGTGCAAAGAATGTCGTTTTCATCGTTCGCATGGCGGGCCTCAATTCGGCAGCTTGCGGCCGCCGGAGGGCGCGCAGCCTTTGAAGTAGAAATAGGTTGATCCGGTCTTGGTGCCGGTGTCCTTGCGGTCTTTCCAGCCGCCGTTCTCGAACAGGCTGACGCGTTTGTTGTGGGTTTCGCCGATGACGATCGAGACGGGGCAGTCGTCGCCGCCATCGCCCCCGTTGTCGTCGTAGGCCGCGTCGAGCCAGTTCTCGCCCACGCCGTCGTACGTCGACGACTCCACGTACCACTTCACGTACGCCGTCACGTGATCGCCGCACGACGAATCGCCGTGGAACGCGTTCCACATCCGGAACACGCTGCTGTGCTTCGTGAACGCCTGCCGGTAGCCGCCGTTCTTCCAGGTGTCGTAGTCACCGGACTCGCAGGCTTTGATCACGGCGAGATCGAGGTCGCTGTTCCACAGCATGTTCTGGTCGGTCTGCACCGAGCAGTCGTAGCTGGAATTCCCCATCGACAGACTGGAAAACGCCGGCGACTCGGAATGACCGCCGTGCGTGTGGACGTAGATGACGTCCGCCTCGTCGGCTCCGAAATCCGTATGCGCGTCGTCGCCGGTGCAGGAGCACGATGCGGCTTTGCTCTTGTCGGTGAAGTAGCTGCCGCGCGCGTTGCCGTTGTCGTGGATGCGCACGTCTTCCCAAAGTCCCGCCGTCTTCAGTGCCGTGAACCACGAGGCGAACGCCGCGGCGGTGTCGACGTGCACCGGATGGGTCATGCCGGAACTGCCGCACTGGCCGGTCCCTCCGAAGTTGGCGATGCCGTAGACGTGCGTTTCGCGGGCAGCCATCGCCGGCCACACCGCAAAGGTGACGATGACGATCGTCAGACAGAACATCCGTATTCGCTGGGTCATAAATCCTCCTCCTTGTCGGGGAGTAGTGACGAAGGACGGCGTTTCGTTTCAGCCGCACTACGCTTGCGATAGCATCCGCGCCCGTGTGGCACTTCTTGTCTGTGCCACATTTTGGAGGTCAACATGAAGCGTGCCCTGATCGCTCTGGTCATCCTCATCGCTGCCAACATCGCCATCGCCGATGACCTCGGCGACATCAAACGCGAGATCGCCAAACGTCACGACGAAGCCGTCAAGCGCCTCCAGGATTGGATCGCGCTTCCGTCGATCGCCGCCGAGGATCGCAATTTCCCGGCGGGCGCGGAGTACATGGCCAAGCTCGCGCGCGATGCGGGCTTCCAGCAGGTCACCGTGCTTTCCACCGACGGCAAGCCTGGCGTCTTCGCCACGCTCGACGCCGGCGCGCCGAAGACGGTCGGCCTCTACTTCATGTACGACGTCAAGCAATTCGACCCCGCCGAATGGACCTCGCCGCCACTCGAGGCGCGCATCGTCGACAAGCCGAACCTCGGCAAGGTCGTCATCGGCCGCGGCGCCGTCAATCAGAAAGGTCCCGAAGCCGCGTTTCTCGCCGCGCTGCACGCGATCCGAGGAGCGGGCAGGAAGATGCCGGTGAACCTGGTGCTGGTCGCGGAAGGGGAGGAGGAGATCGGCTCGCCCCACATCGGCCAGCTCGTGCATCGCCCCGAGGTTGAAGCGGCGCTCCGCAAAACGGCCGGCGTGTTCATGCCCGCCGCCTCGCAGGATCTCGACGGCATCGTCACCGTCTCCCTCGGCGCGAAAGGTGTGGTCGAGCTGGAGCTGGTTTCGAGCGGCGAGAAGTGGGGACGCGGTCCGGCCAAAGACATTCATTCATCGCTCAAGGCGATGGTCGACAGCCCGGCGTGGCACCTGATCAAAGCGCTCGATACGCTGGTCTCCGCCGACGGCAACACGATCACCATCGACGGCTATCCGACGCCGCGGCCGCTCAATGCCGACGAGAAGGCGATGATCGCCGCTGCCTCATCGCGCCGCAGCGAAGCGCAATCGAAGAAGTCGCTCGGCGTGCAGCATTGGATCGACGATCTCCCCTGGCAGCAGGCGAATGAGCGGCTGGAGTCGCAGCCGACGGTGAATATCGAAGGCCTCGTCGGCGGCTACACCGGCCCGGGCGGCAAGACGATCCTCGCGCACCGCGCGGTCGCCAAGATCGACATGCGCCTCGTGCCCGACATGAAGAAGGACGACGCCGTCGCCGCGCTCAAATCGCATCTCGCGAAACGCGGCTTCGGAGACATCGACGTGAACGTGACCGGCGGCTACGATCCGACCAGCTCGGTGTCGACTGCGCCGCTGATCCAATCGCAGATCGCCGTCCTCAAACGCGCCGGGATCGATCCGCTGCTCTGGCCGCGGAATGCCGGCTCGTATCCCGGCTACGTCTTCACGAACGCCCCCCTCAGCCTTCCCTCTGGCCACTTCGGCCTCGGCCACGGCAGCGGCGCGCACGCTCCCGACGAGTACTACGTGATCGAATCCGCGAACCCCAAAGTGCAAGGCCTCGACGGCGCGGTGATGTCGTTCGTGGAGTATTTGTACGAGCTGGGGAGGTAGGCGAAAACTCGTATTTTCACCCCCGCTCCCGCTTCGTCACAAACAGCGCGTAGCTGATGACGGTGAGCAGGAGGAATGAGATCGCGGCGAGCCAATGGATTTCGGTGGATGCGGCGAAGCGGGCGCCTTTCGGTTTGTCGCTGATGAAATGGATGATCGTGTAGCTGTACGGCCACCAGATCGCGACTTTTGACGATACGGCGGCCAGCGCTCCCACCCAGGCCATGAATCCGATGCCGATCGGGATGAGGACATTGTTGGAGCGCAAGGCCATCAGGTATTGCGCGGCGACGATCGGCAGGACGTCGATGAAGTAGAGCGCGTTCTCGCGCAGCAGCGGCAATTGCAGGAATCCGCCTTTGGGAGCGGGGACGTCAGGCAGCGCCACAGGAATCATCCCGGAGACGTACATACCGGCGTTAAACAGCAGAAGGAACTCGACGATCATCACGAGAATCACGCCGAGTTTTGTAAGAAAGATGACAGCGGTACTGATTGGAAGCGCGTGAACCTGCTTCCAGGCGTTGCTCTTGAACTCGATCTGCGTAATGAGGCTCGTGGCCAGAATCGCGCCGAGGGGAAGGAAGAAGATGGCCATTGACTCCCAACAAGATCGCCAGAGATTCGGCCAGAACGCGGCCGCCGCATAGATTGGCGCAAGAGCTCGAAAATGGATTAGACGGACGACCGCCACAATGACCGGAGTAAACAGGCTGCCACCGATGACGAGCAGTGACGCGAAACTGCGTTTTCGCTTGAGCCACTCGCTGTGAAACACGTGGATGAACGCGGTCACACTACTCCCTCACCAGATTCAAGAAGATCGTTTCGAGGTCGTTGCGGACGGTGCGGATTTCATAGACGTCGAGGTTTCGCGCCATCAGCATTCTGTTGAGGGCCGCAATTCGCTCGCCTGTGAGTGCGGGAAGGACGATTTCGTCGTCGACGATCCGCGCGGCAATCCCGTCTTCTGTAATCGCTCGTACCGCATCGGCGTTGTCGCTCGTCGACATGCGGATCGACAGCACTTCCTGCCGGCATCGCCGCAGCTCATCGATCGTTCCCTGGAACAGCAGCTTCCCTTTGCCGAGGATTCCGACGTGCGTCGCTAGCCGGTCGATCTCGGAGAGCAGGTGACTGGAGACGAGGATCGTGCATCCGTCGCGACGATTGAGCTCCATCAGCAGGTTGCGGATTTCGATGATTCCGCTCGGATCGAGTCCGTTCGTCGGCTCGTCGAGAATGATCAGCTCGGGCCGGTGCAGCAGCGCGCCGGCGATGGCGAGGCGTTGGCGCATCCCGAGCGAGAACTGTTTCGCGCGCTTGTTGCCGATATCTGCCAGGCCGACCAGCTCCAGCACTTCCGCGATGCGGCTGGCCGGACAGCGGTGGACGATCTGCATCAGCCGCAGGTTTTCCGATGCGCTTAGGTGGTCGTACAGCGACGGGCTCTCGATCAGCGAGCCGACGTTGCGAAGGATAGCGATGCGCTCGTTGTCGAAGCGTTTGCCGAAGATGCGGATCTCGCCATGCTGCGTGCGGAGCAGGCCGAGAATCAGGCGGAGAGTCGTCGTCTTGCCTGCGCCGTTTGGTCCGAGGAAGCCGTAGATGCTGCCGGCCGGAACCTGCATGTCGATGCCGCGGAGGACGTCGTGACTCCCGAAGCGATGGTGAAGATTTGAGGTCTCAAGGACGTACATCGACTTTAAGTAAGAGTTAAATTATCATCCGCGTCGTGGAACCGTCAACGGCAATTATCCGGAACCACAGCGCGCGGATGCGGCGGTTCGTCACGGTCCTCTGGACCCTCTGCTTGACGCTTGTCGTTCTGGAGCGATTCAGCGCCGCGATCATCAGGGTCGTCGCCAGCGGATTCGCCGGCGAAGCTCTCCGCTGGCTCGCATGTCAAGCCGCCGCCGCCGTCCCCGAGGGGCTGTTTCTGCTCGGACTGTGGTGGGTGAGGGAGGCGCTGGCGGCGTTCGCGGGCGGCGAGTTGTTCGCGCTGCCGATGACGCGAATGCTGGATCGGGTCGGCGTCGTGCTCGCCTGCGGATCGGCGGCGCGAATCCTCATCGTGCCGGGCGTTTGCCGGCTGCTCGGATTCGATGCCGGACACTGGATCGCATTCGATGCCGCGGGGATGGTGCTCGGTGCCATCGGTCTGGCGCTGAAAGCGATCGCCGGCGTCCTGCGCCACGCCTCCACGGTCCAGTCGGAGCTCGACGAGATCTTCTGAATGCCGATCGGGATCACCATCGACCGCGTTCTGGCGAAGCGAAAGCTCAAAGCGAAGCAGGTCGCGGCGATGATCGGCGTGAGCGAGACGCACCTCTCGCTGTTTCGATCGGGCAAAGTGCGCGGCGTTCGCTTCTCCACGCTGGCGAAGTTGTGTGCCGCGCTCGATTGCCAGCCGGGCGACCTGCTCGTGTATCACCCCGATCCTGACGATCTCGCTCTGCCGGACGGCGACGACGATTGAATCCCGCTACAATGCGCGCCAGCGTTTGGGACGCATCCAGTCCGCGGAAAGGGCCGTGCCCACCCACGACATCAGCGAAGGTACGAACCTTCTTTCAGCCTGACCGTGCGGACTCCAGGCATGCGATGAAAGGAGTTTCGTATGTCCGACGCTGTCCCTCTCCCTCCACACCCTCACCTCGGCTACTACAAAAAACTGGCGAAGGATCTGCTCAAGGCGCACGCCTCCGAGGATCCCGCAGCGCTGCGCGATTGGGCGAAGCAGCTTCTGCCCGATGAGCGGATCGAACGCCTTCGTTCGGCGAAAATCGACAAGCTCGCCGACGCGCAGTTCGTCATCGCGCGTCTGCACGGATTCGCCAGCTGGCCAAAGTTCGCACGGCATGTCGATGAACTGCAGCACGCCGATTCTCCCGATTCGAGATTCGAGCAGGCGGCGGATGCGATCGCGTCGGGCGATATCGCCACGCTTCGCCGTCTGCTCGATGAAAATCCCGAACTGATCCGGCAGCGATCGAGCCGCGCGCATCGCTCGACGCTCCTTCACTACGTCTCGGCGAACGGCATCGAAGACTTTCGCCAGCGGACGCCGCCGAACATCGTCGACATCGCGCGATTGCTGCTCGATCGTGGCGCGGACGTGAACGCGGAGTCCGACGCCTATGCAGGCCGTTCGATGACGCTCGGTCTCACCGCAACGAGCGTGCATCCCGAGGCCGCCGGCGTGCAAATCGCGCTGATGGAGCTGCTGCTCGAACGTGGCGCAATGATCGAACTGCAGCCGGGCGAAGCGGTGCGGGCGTGCCTGGCGAATGGCCGCCCGCTCGCCGCACGATTTCTCGCATCGCACGGCGCGCATCTCGATTTCGCAAATGCTGCCGGTGTCGGCGGCCTCGATCGCGTTAAGGAACTGGTAACCACTGCGTCGCAAGAAGAGTTGGGAAGGGGATTCGTGTGGGCGTGCGGTTATGGCTGCAACGACGTCGTCGAATTCCTGCTCGGTTACGGCGTCGATCCGGCTGCCGGCACTCGCGTCGACATGACCGGCCTGCACCTTGCCGCGCATGAAGGGCATCTCGACACGGTCAAAGTACTCCTCGCGCACAACGCACCGCTGGAGGTGAAGAACGTGTACGGCGGCACGGTCCTCGATCAGACGCTCTGGTCCGCGGTTCACCATCCCATGCCGTCACACCGCGAGATCGTTAAGACTCTCATCGCCGCCGGCGCGAAGGTCGAAGACGATTGGCTCACCGGAATCCCGGAGATCGACGAGCTGCTTCGTCCGCATCAGCTCGTGCAACGTGGACGCCGTGCTCGCTTTGCGAAGCCGGACGAAGCACGCGCCTTGTTCGCCGAAGCGGTTGCGAAGTCGCGCCAAACCGTGGCGCGCCGCGAACTGGTCGAAGCGCTAAAAGGCCTCGCCCAGATCGACCGCGACCTCGGCCGCCGCAAGGAAGCGATGCCGTTCTACGAAGAGGCAGTCGCCGTCTGCCGCGACATCGGCGATTCTCTCCTCCTCGCGCACACCCTCCGCCACCTCGGCGACCTTCATCACGACGAAGCCCGCGACGATCTCGCCGAGCCGCTTTACACCGAAGCGCTTGCGCTCTACCGCGCGTCCAATCCATCGCCGCTCGATCTCGCCAACGCCCTCCGCAGCCTCGCTATCATCAAAGACAGCCAAGCATTGTGGGAAGAAGCACACCGTCTCTATGCAGCCGCGAACGTCCAATCAGGCGTCGTCGAAACAGCAACCCGGCTCGCGAAACTTGCGGATCGCGAAGGCGATCGCGATCGCGCCCGCGAATGGCTGCGCATCGCGGGGGAGGAAATGGATCGTTAGTACTGCCAAGTCACTGCCCTGTCATCCTGAGCCGCCGAAGGACGGTCGAAGGACCCCCAGCTGAAACCGCTCGGCGAGGACCGGAATCGCCAGCGAGCCGCTGGCGGTACAGCCGTCGAGCCGACGGCGCTACGTCGTCGCCGTCTATTCGCTTCTTACTAAACTGTCCCCATGAAATCCCTCCTTTTCACGCTCCTCCTCACCACCACCCTTACCGCCCAACCCGTCGTCATCCGCGCTGCGCGCCTGATCGATGGGCGAGGGCATGTGATGAACGATGCGGCGGTGGTTGTCGATGGCGGGAAGATCGTGCGGGTCGTGGCGGATGCGAAGGCGTTGAAGGGCGTCACAATCGATCTCGGCGATCGCACGCTGATGCCCGGCGGGATCGATACGCATGTTCACATCGGGTGGCATTTTGATGCGAAGGATGGGCGGTCGCATGACGATGAAACCGATCGCGACGAGACGCCGCAGGAGTCCGTGCTTTATGCCGAAGAGAATGCGGTGCGGACGATTGAGGGTGGGATTACGACTGTGCAGTCGCTCGGCGCGCCCGTGGACAAGCCGCTGCGCGATGCGATCGCGCGCGGGACGCTGATCGGGCCGCGCATTCTTACCGCATCGATCCGATTTCGGATAGCAAGCTGACGCCCGAGGCGATGCGCGCCGCGGTCGAAAAGCTTGCGGGCGAAGGTGCGGACGTCGTCAAAGTCTTCGCGTCGCAGAGCATTCGCAATGGCGGCGGGCCGACGATGTCGCAGGAACAGATGGATGCGATCTGCGGCGAGGCGAAGGCGCGGCATCTGCGCGTCGCGGTTCATGCGCACGGGCCGGAGAGCGTGCGGCGGGCGGTGATGGCGGGCTGCACGTCGATCGAGCACGGCGTCCTGATCGGGCAGCCGGAGCTCGATTTGATGGCAGAGCATGGGACGTACTTCGATCCGAACATCGACCTCGTCTTCCGCAATTACTTCGAGAACAAGTCGCACTATCTCGGCATCGGCAGTTACACCGAGGAGGGGTTTGCGCAGATGAAGCTGGCGGTGCCGAAGGCGCTTGCAGTGTTCAAACTCGCGCTGGCCACGCCGCGGCTGAAGGTCGTCTTCGGGACCGACGCGGTGGCGGGATCGCACGGACGGAACTTCCAGGAGCTGGAGTACCGCGTCATCACCGGCGGGCAGAAGGCGATGGATGCGATCACGTCGGCAACGTCGCTCGCGGCGGAGTCGCTCGGACTCGGCGATCGTGTGGGGACGATCGCCGGCGGCTACGAGGCGGATCTGATCGCAGTCGACGGCGATCCGCTTCGCGACATCAACGCGTTGTCGCACGTGTCGTTCGTGATGAAAGGCGGACGAGTCATCCGCAGATGACTAACGTATCCGTCCCCCGCCGAATGCACGGATCGATTTGTAGTGGACGTCGAAGTAATTCGCGGCGGCGCGTAAAGCGCTGGCGACGAGCCACTCCTCGCGCTGCTCGATTCCCTGCAACGGCAGGCGCATGTGCGCCGGCAATTTGAAGCGGCAGCGGCGGCAGAGCGCGGCGCCTTCGGTTTTCTCGAGATTGCAGCGCGGGCAACTTCTCCGTTTGGCGAGCCTGGCGATCTGTTGCGCGGAAATCATCACGACCCCTCCCTCCCATTTCACGCAAAAAGAAAAGACCGGGTGAGCACCCGGCCTTGAACTGCACATATTGCTGTGCAGGGGAGAGTAGCGGGATCAGCGGTGAAAATCAATAACGTGACCCCCGTTACGTCATCGCGCTCGCCGGCGACCCATTGTGACGCCTTGTCCTTCTCGAGATTGTCGTTTGCCGCGTGCGTTCTCGCGATCGCTGGGCAGTCGTCCGCGGTCACGTATATCGTTCCGCCGGACCGCTTCGAGGTCGAGCGGGCGAGCGCGATCATCGTCGGCCGCGTTCTCGGTTCGCACGTTGAGAGATCGCGATACGGAATCGAGACGGTGACGACGATTGCGCTCGAAGAGGCGATCGAGCGCAATCCGGGTAGCGTCGTGCAGGTCCACGAACCGGGCGGAACGCTTGGTGACGAGACGCGATTCGTTCCGGGAGCTCCAACGTTTTCAGACGGCGATCGCGTGCTCCTCCTTCTTTATCAACGCGACGACGGCTCCTACGCCGTCAGCGACCTCGGGCTCGGATCGTTTCGTTTCGTCGATGACGTGCTCGTTCGCGAATCGGAAATCGCGGGATGGGACGCCGGCGGCAAGCCGCATCAGGAGCAGCAGCGTTCGGCGGAACGATTCCTACGCTACGTCCGCGGTGTCGTTCATGGAGAAGTCGTCGCGGAGGATTACGTCGTGCCGAGGATGGGGCTGAAGGGGAGCGAGGCGATTCATTCGGCGACGTCGTTCACCGTCAGTTCGTACCTGCTCGATTACGGCTCCGGCCGCGGCACGCGATGGAACGTTTTTCCCGGCGCGGTGAGCTGGAACCAGGGGAGCTTCGAGAGCGGGCAACTCGGCAACGGCACCGCCGAGATCATGAACGCGTTCAGCGCCTGGAACGCCGGCGGCGCGAACTACGTGCTCGCCAGCGCGGCTGCGAATCCGAACGGCTTCTATGATCCGTTCGATGGCACGAACAACATCGTTTTCGAGAAGAACCTCACCTCGTCCGGCATCCAGCCGTTCAACTGTGCCTCGGGCGGCGTTCTCGGCGCCGCCGGCATGACGCACGCTGGCTTCGGCGCGGGATCGCACGTGTTCAAAGGCGAGACGTTCGCCACGACGTTAGAGGCCGACGTGAGCATGAACCAGGGCCTCAGCGCCTGCACGAAGAACCAGCTTCCTCCCGATCTTTTCAGGAGCGGCGTCGTTCACGAGTTCGGCCACACGCTCGGCCTTCGCCACTCGGATCAGAACCGCACCCTCAACGCCGCATGCTCCTCCGATCCAACGCTCGAATGCAGCAGCGGCGCGATCATGAACAGCTTTCTCTCGCTCGGTCTCAATGGACAGCTGCAGACGTGGGACAACACGGCGATGAGTGCTGTCTACGGAAACGCGCCTGTCTGCACACCGCCGTCGATCACGTCGCCGCCGGTCGGCTCCTCGATCGTCAGCGGCAGTTCGGCGCAGCTGTCTGTGACCGCTAGCGGCACCGGTCCGTTCACGTATCAATGGTTCAGCGGCGCGAGCGGCGACGTCTCGACGCCGATCAGCGGCGGAACGACAGCAGCGATCGCCGTGAGCCCGGCGACTACGACGTCGTACTGGGTTCGCGTCACCGGTCAATGCGCACCGCCGGCAAACAGCAGCGCCGCGATCGTGATTGTGACCGCGCCCTGCATCCCGCCGCAGATCATCGGCACACTGAAGGATCAGACCGTCCTCGCCGGAACGAAAGTATCGCTGACGGTCGATTACACCGGCAGCAGCACCACGGTGAGCTGGTTCGCGAACGGAAACCTGGTCGCGTTCGGATCGACGTTCCTCACCGCACCGCTGACGCAGACGACGCAGTTTCGCGCACGCGTGACGAACACATGCGGCTCCGTGGAGAGCAACATCGTTACGATCACTGTGATCGCGTCGCGCCGCCGGTCCGTATCGCACTGAGTCCCCAATCTGCGGATACCATCTCCGCATGGATGTCGGTTCGCAGCTCGGGCCATACGAGATCGTTGCTCGCATCGGCGCGGGCGGGATGGGCGAGGTGTGGCGGGCGCGCGATCGGCGGCTGCAGCGCGATGTCGCCGTCAAAGTCCTCCTCGGCACGGCGAACAGCGCGGATGCGCTGCCGCGCTTCGAGCGCGAGGCGCGCGCGGTCGCGGCGCTCTCGCATCCGAATATCCTCGCCATCCACGATTTCGGAACGGAGAGCGGGACGCTGTACGCCGTCATGGAGCTGCTCGAAGGCGCGACGCTGCGCGAGCGGCTCGATCAGAGTGAACTGGAACTCGGCCGCGCGCTCGACTGGGGCCATCAGATCGCGCAGGGACTCGCCGCTGCGCACGAACGCGGAATCACGCATCGCGACCTGAAGCCGGAGAACATTTTCATCACGCGCGACGGCGTGGTGAAGATCCTCGACTTCGGCCTGGCGCGTCTCGATGCGGAGGCGGCCAATCTCGATCAGATGAACACCGTCGCGCGCACCTCGCCCGGCATGATCATCGGAACGGTTGCGTACCTTTCGCCCGAACAGGCGCGCGGCGAGACCGCCGATCATCGCTCCGACATCTTCGCGTTCGGTTCCGTGCTCTTCGAGATGCTCACCGGCAGGCCCGCGTTCCTGCGGCCGAGCGTGGCCGAGACGATCGTCGCCGTGCTGCGGGACAGCGCGAAGCCGCAGAGCGAGAGCGGCAGGATGCCCGCCGAGGTCGAGGAGATCCTCCACCACTGCCTGGAAAAGAATCGTGACGAGCGATTCCGTTCCGCGCGCGATCTCGCCTTCGCGCTGCGGCTCGCCTCGCGAACGACTGCATCGGCGCCGCACGACACGATGCGTCTCACGCCGAGGCCGGCGGAGTCGGGAGTGCGCGCCAACGAGCTCTCCATCGCTGTGCTGCCGTTTCGGAACATGAGTCCGACCGCGGACGCCGAGTACTTCAGCGATGGGATGACCGAGGAGATCATCAACTCGCTGGCGGCCGTGCCGGCGCTGCAGGTGGCGGCGCGCACGACTTCGTTCGCGTTCAAAGGGCGCAACGAAGACATCCGCCGAATCGGCCGCGAGCTCGGCGTGGCGATGATGCTGGAGGGGAGCGTCCGGCAATCGGGGTCGCGCCTGCGCGTCACCGCGCAGCTCATCAACGTGGAGAACGGCTATCAGCTCTGGTCGAATCGGTGGGACCGCGAACTCGCCGACGTTTTCGCGGTGCAGGATGAAATCGCCCAGGCCATCGCATCGACGCTGAAGGTGCGCATCGAAAGCGAGGGGAAAACCGGCGCCGGCCGGACGGAGAACCTCGAAGCGTACGACCGCTATCTCAAAGGCACGTATCTCTGGGGACAGCGGCGCGCCGAGGAAGCGATCGTCGAGTTGAAAGCGTCGGTCGAGATCGATCCCGATTTCGCGGACGCCCACACCGCGCTCGCCGATGCCTGGGCCGTGCGCGGCTACTACGGCGGCGTGCCGACATGGGAAGCGTGGTCGCGTGCCCGCGCCGCAGTCGATGAAGCGGAGCGCATCGCCCCCGATTCCGCCGGCGTGGCGCTGTCGCGCGGAATCCTCGAGCACTACTACGGATGGAACAGCGCCCAGATCGAGCACTTCTGCCGCCTGGCCGCCGAGCGCAATCCGAAATCGGCGGATCCGTGGAGCTGGCTGGCGATCGGTTACGCCGCAAGCGGCCGGGTGAAGGACGCATTCGAAGCCGGCGCGCGCGGAATCGAGCTCGAGCCGCACCACGCGAACGTGCGCACGTCGCAGGCGTGGGGCTACATCTTCGGCGGCGACAACGACACGGCCGTGCGTTTGCTCGAAAAGGCCGTCGAAGTCGGTCCGAACGCCGGCTACGCGCACTGGAGCTACGGCATCGCGCTTCGCTACGGAGGCCGCGTCGCCGAGTCAGTCGCGATCTTCGAGCGCCTCGTCGAAAGCTCGCACGGCAAGATCGCGCTCTACGTCTCCCTCCTCGGTGCCGCACTCGCCGTAGCCGGCGAAAAATCAAGAGCGGAGGAGATTCGCGCCAGCCTGATCGCGCGCAGACGCGAAGGTGATTACGTCCCCTCCATTGATCTCGCCACGGTCCACGCCGCCCTCGGCGATCACGACGCCGCGCTCGACGCCCTCGAACGCGGCCGCGAAGAACGCAACGGTCTGATGTGGGGCCGCATCCACATGCACGACTTCATCGCGCTGCGCAGTCACCCGCGCTGGATCGCCCTCGCGCAACGCCTCGGACGCAACGCGCCGTGGTTTGGAGAGCGGTGAGGACTTCCCTCAAAACGGATGCCGCCAGCGGAGGCCGGGGAAACGGCTGTAGTCACGGTCGGTCGTAATCCACTCGCAGCCTGATTCGATCGCAAGCGCGGCCAGGAACGCGTCGGCAATGAGATCGCCGCGCGCGTGAGCCTTCGCGCACAAGGCAGTGAAGATTTCCCAGTGGCGTTCACCAGGGGTGATGAGGACGGCGTTCGGTTGATCGCGCAGAAATTCACAGAACTCGAGCGCGCGGGGGAACGGTGTCGGCGGGTTAAAAATCTTCGGGTGCGAGACGACCCTCATGAATCCGCTGAGGATCAGGTCACTGACGCCGAACGCCTCGGGACCGGCGACGACATCCTCCATCCAGTCGCGAAAGCGACGATGATCAGCGGCGTCTTCCCGGTGTGCGTAGATCAGAACGTTGACGTCGGTCAGAATCACGATCGCTCTCCATTAGTTCGAGCAAGGCTGCGCTGTCGTCCAGATTGACGCCGGGATGCAGGCCTCGCCCCCGGAAGGTGGGAAGCTTCCTGTTGGAAACCTTTCGTGGAGTACGTCGCCGGCTGAGAGACTCGCGCAATGCGTCATCGATTACCGAGGTCAGCGTTCTGCCGCTCGACGCGGCGACTCGCTTGGCCTCGGCGAGGAGGTGAGGGTCGAGCCGTACCGTGGTTCTCATGCGCGTCAAAACATACGTAGCGAGCATCAATATGTCAACGTCACTGCGAGTTAAGCTACCGACGTTTGCGAACGATTGCGAGGCACCGGTGAAAGCACTTCGACGTCTCCTTCCGTTTTTCCTGTTCCTCCTCGCCACATCCGCGTTCGCCGCCGATGCGCCGCTGAAGGCGCTCGTTGGCGGGCGGCTGATCGACGGCTTCGGCGGGCCGCCGATCGCGAATAGCGTGATTCTCGTTCGGGGTGATCGGATCGAGGCGGTCGGTGACGTCGCGTCGATTCCCGTTCCCAAGGGTGCCGAGATCATTTCCACCGAGGGGATGGATGTGCTGCCGGGACTTTGGGACATGCACGTTCATCTGATGATCGACGGGCACTCCGACTACGCGCATTGGTTCAAGAAGTATCCGGCGATGTATCGCAAGGTGATCATGCCGGCGTCGGCGCGGCAACTGCTCATGGCGGGCGTGACGAGCGCGCGGGACCTCGGCGCGCCGCTGGACGACATCCTGGCCGTGCGCGATGCCATCAATCGCGGCGAGATTCCCGGGCCGACGATGTATGTCGCAGGTCCTTTCATTCAGCATGAGCCGTATCCCGGAGAAGAGGATTCGCGCTGGGGCGTGAAAGGCGCGGACGACGCCCGGGCCAAGGTCCGGCGCATCGCCGAGGCGGGCGTCAACGAAGTCAAGATGATCGATCAGGATTTGATGACGATGGATGAAGTCATGGCCATCGTCGACGAAGCGCACAAACACGGATTGACCGTTGTCGCGCACGCCCATCGTCCCGAGGAGATCCGGCGTGGGCTGGCCGCGGGCGCCGATTGCTTCGAACACACCGGGCTGGCCACGGCGCCGGAGTATCCGCCCGACATCATCGAGAAAATTCGCGAGCGCACGGCGAAGATGAGCCTCGGCCCGCTCTTCTGGACGCCAACCGTCGAAGGTCTCTGGAATTACGAATCGCTGCGCGACAACCCCGAGGTTCTCGATTCCGACTCCTGGCACCTCGGATTGCCGGACGAGATCGTCAATGACATCCGCCAGTCGCTGAAGCATCCGGGCCAGCTTCCGTACTACCAGATCACGCCGCAACGCCGACCGACGCTGAAGCGGAAGATCGAACAGCTTCGCGAAGCAGGTGTCGTGCTCCTGATCGGAACCGACAGCGGCATCCCAATGAACTTCCATTCGCAATCGACGTGGAATGAGCTCGACGTCTGGGTGCGCAAGATCGGAATCCCGGCCATGGACGCAATCCGCAGCGCAACGTACTGGCCGTCCGTGCTGATGAAAGTGTCAAAAGACTCCGGCACGGTGAGCGTGGGGAAGTTTGCGGACATCATCGCCGTGAAGGGCGACGTGCTCGAACACATTGATCTGCTCTCCCGCGTCGACCTCGTGATGCGACATGGAACGCGGGTGAAGTGAACACCGGTCAAATGCCGTGAGGAGTTGCGGCCGATGCTACACTCGTGGCCTCTTCAAAAAGGGGGCTCGTATGCGTCACGTCGCCGCGGCGTTGGTTGCCATTTTTCTGGTCACACTTCCGGCGTTCGCGCTCGATCCGGGCCGCGCTGAGGGGAGCCTCACCATCGACGGGAACAAGATCCCGCTGAATTACGCGTACGCCATCGCGAAGCAGAAGAATCAGCTCAACGACCGCAACGAGCTGACGCGCATCATCCTCACGGAGAAACCGCTGCCGGATGGTGCGAAGCTGACCGAGTTCGACGATCACCTGCCCACCGAGATGAACGGCGTCATCGTCGCGGTCGATAAGCAGGGACGCGTGAGTCATGTCGCGGTGCAGCATCCGAAAGGGATGTTCGACGGCGGCTACTTCGAAGGGATTCCCGACTACGAGTTCAAGCCGCGCAAAGGCGACGCCGGAACGTTCGGTGGCAGCGTCTCGTCGATGCGCGTGAAGACGAACACGATGACGTTCTCCTACGACGCGACATTCGTGGCCGCGCTGCGATAAACGTTACACTTCGCCGTCCAATGGCCCTCTTTTCGTCCGATCTCAGCGATGCGGTGAAGCGGCTTGCCGCGAAAACGTACACGACGCAGGAAGAGCGCGATGAGCTGCTCGGCAAGATGGAGTCGGCGCAGGACATCAAAGCGCGCGACGTCGTCTGGATGCTCTTTCGTCCTGACCGCGCCATCCGCGACACCGGCACCCGCATCCTGACCCGCCTTCGCGATCCGGAAACGCTCGATCTGTTCCTCGTTGAAACAAAAGGGAAGCCGGAACAGGCCCTCCGCGCCGCGTCGGCCGCGCTCTTCACGCTTGGGTTGCCAGGGTTCGACACGCGCCTTGTCGAGCTGCTCGCTCCGATGGCGAAGGAGAAAAAAGAGACGCGCGAGCTGCAGGAAGCGACGCGGCGGCTTCTCGTCGAAGCGCCGATGTCGCGGCAACTGGAGCCGCTGATCTGGCAGCTTGCCGCGACCGGCGACGCTGAAGAGCGGATGCCGTTTCTCAACAAGATCTCGGCCGCGGACATGGACGAAAACAACGTCCGCCGCTGGCGCAAGCTGGCCACCGATCCCGAGACTCCGATTCGCGACAAAGCGATCGAAGTGCTGGCCACGCGCGCGCCGCAGCATTCGCTCGACGTGCTGATCGAAGCGCTGCCGCGTTCCGGCTATGCGCTGCAGCAGATCATCGTCGAAGCGCTGACCAAAACGGCGGCAGGACAGGGCGTGGCGTTCGCGGAGCGCCTCCTTCCGGCGCTGGCATCCGGCGACCCCGGCACGCGAACCTCGGTGCTCAAAGTCCTCCTCGGCATCGGCGATCCGGCCGGCGTGATCAAGCGCTACATCCGCTTCTCCGCGTCGCTGGCCGGCTTCGTGCGCGATCGCGCGCTCGAGTCGCTGCGCGAATTCGGGGTCTCGCTCGTCGAGCCGGTGATCCAGCTGCTGCACGATCCCGATCCCGACATCCGATCCGGGGCGATCGCCGTCGCCGCCGGATTCGAAGACGTCCGCATCGTGCCCGCCACGGTCGAACTGCTGCGCGATCCCGACTGGTGGATCCGCATCTGCGCCGCCGAAATGCTCGGGCGGGTGAAGGACCCGCGCGCCATCGATCCGCTGATCGCCACGCTCGGCGATGCGGACATGAAGTGGGCTGCCGTCGAGGCGCTCGGCCGCATCGCCGATCCGCGCGCGCTTCCCGCCCTCGGGCGCATGCTCGCCGATCCAGCGCCGGACGTGCGCATCGAAGTCATGCTCGCGCTGAAAAACTTCAAGCATCCGCAGGTGCAGAGCGCGCTGACGACCGTGGCGACCAGCGATCCCGATCGCGTCGTGCGCACGCACGCCATCGAGATTCTCGACGAGCTGGCGGTGGCCGATCACAAATCGCAGTCGGAGAACGATGCCGTGCGTAAGGCGGCGCTGTCGGTCAGCAGTGCGCAGGGCGAGCCGCGGCTGAACACGATGCTGATCGCGACGCGGAATCAAGGCGCGTCCGACTTTCATCTCGCCGTCGGATCGCCGCCGATCGTCCGACTGGCCGCCGACCTTCTTCGCGCGCAGGGCGAGCCGTTCACCTCAGCGCAGACCGAGGCCATGCTGCGCGAGGTGCTGACGCCGGCACAGTGGAAGACGCTGGAGAAAGATCACCAGATCGATTTCTGCTACGTCATCCGCCAGGCTGGCCGCTATCGCGCCAACGTCTTCTTCGATCACCGCGGCTATAACGCCGTCTTCCGCGTCATCCCCGACAAGCCGCCGACGATCACCGAGCTCGGGCTGCCCGCGCACCTTGCCGAGATTTCGGATTACCACCAGGGGCTCGTACTCATCTGCGGCCCGTCCGGATCGGGAAAATCGACGACGCTGGCCGCGCTGGTGAATCTCTTCAACGAAACGCGCAACGACCACGTCCTGACGATGGAGGACCCGGTCGAGTTCGTCCATCCGTTCAAGAACTGCCTGGTCAACCAGCGCGAGGTCGGTTCGCACACCGGCTCCTTCGCGCGTGCGTTGCGCGCGGCGCTGCGCGAAGATCCCGATGTCATCGTCATCGGCGAGCTGCGCGATAACGAATCGATTTCGCTCGCGCTCACGGCATCCGAGACCGGCCACATCGTCCTCGGCACGCTGAACTCCACGAGCGCGCCGAAAGCGATCGACCGCATCCTCTCCAGTTTTCCCGCCGACGAGCAGCCGCAGATCCGCGCGTCGCTTTCGGAGTCGCTCAAGTACTGCATCGCGCAGCGCCTGCTGCCGGCGAAAGAGGGGCGCAAGCAGGTGGCCGCGTTCGAAGTGCTTAAGGGCACGAGCAACATCGGCACGATGATCCGCGACGAGAAGACCTACCAGATCTATTCGGCGATGCAGATCGGCCGCTCGCTCGGCATGCAGACGTTCGACGAAGCGCTGAAGGACCTGCTGCGCCGCGATCAGATCACCCCCGAGACGGCGTACCTGGCTGCGCTGAAGAAGGAAGATTTCGAGTCGATGGTCAGCGAGGACTTCATCGCCAGAGGAACGACGTAATGGCCGTCAACAAGATCGACCGCTTCCTCAAGCTGATGAACGACCGCGGTGCGTCGGACTTTCATCTCACCGTGGGACGTCCGCCGATGCTGCGCGCCTCGGGCACGATGGAGTCGATCCGCTACCGCACGCTCACCGAGACCGATTTCGCCGAGATGCTCAAGGCGGTCACGTCGCCGAAGATCTGGGACGAATTTCTCCGCACGAACGACGTCGACTTCGCGTACGAGATTCCGGGCGTGGCCCGCTACCGCGTCAATCTTTTCCGGCAGCAGCGCGGCGCGGGCGCGGTCTTCCGCGTCATCCCCACGAAGATCATGACCATCGAGCAGCTCGGCCTGCCCGATCAGCTGCGCCGCATCGCCTTCATCCGCAGCGGACTTGTGCTCGTCACCGGTCCGACGGGATCAGGAAAGTCGACCACGCTGGCCGCGATCATCGATCTGATCAACGAGACGCGCGGACTGCACATCATCACCATCGAAGATCCGATCGAGTTCGTTCACTCGAACAAGAAGTCGCTCCTGCACCAGCGCGAAGTCGGCACGCACGCGACGTCATTCGCCGAGGCGCTGAAATCGGCGGGACGCGAAGATCCTGACGTCATCCTGGTCGGTGAGATGCGCGATCGCGAGACGATCGCCATGGCTCTTTCGGCCGCCGAGCGCGGCACGCTCGTCTTCGGGACGCTGCACACCAACAACGCCGCCAAAACGATGGACCGCATCATCAGCGTCTTTCCCGCCGCCGAGCAGGAAGGCGCCCGCAACGTCCTCGGCGAAACGATTCGCGCTGTCGTGGCTCAGCAGCTGATGCCGAAGATCGGCGGCGGCCGCGTGGCCGCGATGGAAATCCTCTTCGCCTCGCCGGCCATCGGCAACATGATCCGCGAAGGGAAGACCGCGCTGGTCACGAGCGCGATCCAGACCGGCGTCAAGGAAGGCATGATCGACATGGACACCTCGATCCGCCGCCTCTACCAGGCCGGCGTCGTCACGGCCCAGGCGGCTTATGACAAGTCGATCGAGAAGGAAAGCTTCAAGGATTTGGCGGAGAAGGTCTGAGGCTTCGGTTCAGTCAGTGACTCACGGCAGAGGAAGCGGAAGGACGATTGTCCGTCCGTCGAGAGTTCGCAACGTGACACCGTTCGTGCTGACCGCGGTGACGGTGGCGTCGAACAGCTTTTGCCCGAAGACGAGGGGGAGGATCGTTCGCGACGAGCCGGGAGCATAGAAGTATGCCGTCCAGTGGTCGCCGTTGGCGGCCAGCGCGGCGAGATGGATGTCGTCGCTGCCAACTTTTTCGACATCGCGGATCTCCGCCCACGGCCGGCGATACGCGGCGGCGTGCGTTTTCGCGGCTTCGTCGAGACTGATGGCCGCGCCGGTGCCGAAGATCACGTGCTGGCCGTCGATTCTGTAGGTTTGGTGAAACGCCGAGGCGATGCCGTGGAAGATCCGGTCCCACGGCATGTCGTTGGCCATGATTCCGATGCGCCCATTCAGCGTGCGGGGAACGGAAATCGTGAGGCCGGTGATCTCCGCGAATGTGCGCAGAATGTCGATCACGTCGGCGTCGCGGAGAGTCATCGTGATCGGTTCGCCGTCGTACGATTTTGACGTGGCGGTCGGGGGGCCGCACGCGGCGCGGCAGACGCGGTGCAGCGGACCCGGTCCGATGAATGCCGCCCCTGATTTTTTCACCGCCGCCAGGGCCTCCTCGGGCGTCACGTTTTCGAGATCGACGCTAACCCGCCCTTTCACATCCGGCTCGATGATGAAGGCCTCCTGCGGGCTGATGGCATTCAGCGCGAGGAAAAAATCGGCCACGCCGGCGTTGCGGAGGTGAAGCGTCAGGTTGCCGCTGCCCTTTCCGGTGATCGCGACGGGATGCTGCGCCGATTTCGAATCACACAACGCGGCGGCGCGTTCGTCGAAGAGATCGAAGGCGAGCCCGTGCGGGCGCGACGCGTCGGGAACCACTCGCGCCGCGGCGGTAAAGGCCGTGCAATCGCCCGCGGGCGTCGTCCGGGCATGGCCGCCGTCGAAGCCGGCGTTTTTCAATGACGCATCGAGTTCCGCGCGCGCCTGTGCGCCGAGGACGACGCCGTTGAGCGTCGCGATGCCGTGCTCCCAGCGAAACTCCGTAAGTGCCGCCGCGCGAGTCTTCCAATCCTTGTCCAGCGCTGCCAGCGCATCGAGAACCGCGTCCGGCTGAAAACGGGCGTCGAGTTTCGCGATGGTGGCGGACGTCCCGCGGAGGTATTCGAGCCGCCGCCGATACGACTGCATGATCAGATCGCCCGCGCGCTGATCGAGGGGCGGCGGTGGAGGAGGCTCGCTCCAGCAGCCGGCCGCCACCCGCACGTTGAACGTGACCATTCCGCCAGGGGATGCGGCGATGCTGATCGTTTCGAAATCGAGAAAGCGCGCCACACGCTGCAGGGCGATGCGCCGAAGGAGTTGATCGGCATCCTCCAACGATCCTCGGCCTGTAACGTCGAGGCGGGCCAGGCGCACCGGCGATTCATTGCCGTTGTCGAGCGCGACGTCCTCTGTTCCTTCCAACGCCTGCGCCGAGAACGTCGTAAGGCCGATCTTCTTCGCCGCGCGGTCGATGTACGCGACCAGCTCCGCGGCCGGAGCGGCGGAACAGTCGGGGAGCATCATGCGGGTGCTGAGCGACATCTCCGCTTCCTGCACCTGCTTTCTCAATTCATCAATCGTCTGCGCCTTGGCATGCAAGGCCACGGCGCAGACGATGACGATCAGAGCTCGCGTTACGAATTTCATCGCTATTGCGAGGGAACGTACGTCGGGTCGGTGGTGCGATTATCGATTACGGAACCGTATGCGGCAACGCGCCCGGTGCCGCCGATGACCTTCGCGGTGATACGGCCGTTGTAGACGTTGCTGAATCCGAGCGACTTGAAGATGCCGCCTTTCTGCAGGTACTCGCCGGCGCCGAGCGGGACGACGGTGCGCGCGGCCACTTTCGAATCGGGCGTGTAGGCCAGCAATTCGACGGATGCCGAATTGCCCGTCACTTCGACCAGGCCGAGGTTCGTGCGGAAGGCCGGCGATTCTTCGAGTTGCACGATCTGCAGCGCGCGGTCGCCGTTGCCGACGGCGTCGGCGGTGGTGACGCCGGGGATGAACTGCCCGAACGTGCCGCCGTTGGTCTTGTCGCGGCTGAACGTGCGGGCGGTAAGGACGAGTTGCGAATCGTTCGCCGTCGTGGCCACGACCGAGCCGCCGCCGGTGATGTTCCAGAGCGTCGGCAGCACGTTGTCGATGGCCAGCGTCTCGCCGGCGCCGATCGTCTTCACTTTGTTCGGAACGCTTGCGCCGGTGAATGCGAGCGTGACGTCGACCGGCGACGTGCCGCCGTTGTAGATGCGCATGTCGGTGTGGAAGTTGGAGAACGAGCTGTCGAACTCCGCCACGCCCGGAACGACGAAGCGTTTCGCCGAGATCCTCGACGGATCGGCGGGGAAGACGAGCAGCGGGTCGGTGGTGGTGTTGTCGACGACCGAGGCGTAGGCGCTGACGTGGCCGGTGTCGCTGGTCACGCGCAGTTCGACGCGGCCGTCGGCGATCGACGGAACGCTGAAGAAGTTGTCGAGCCGCTGCTGCTGCGATTCGTACGGTTTCAGGCTGTACGACCGCTCGGCGACTTTGTGGCCGGCATCGTCGAACAGCGTGGCCACGAAGTCGACCGGCTGGCCGGAGCCTTCGATGAAGCCGAGGTTGGTGCGGAAGCCGCCGATCGCGCTGCTTTGCGAAACCTGCTGCAGCGAGACTTTCGAAACGTCGCTCTTGGCCAGGAAGTTGACCAGCGGCAGCGCGGGGATGAACTGGCCGAACGTGCCATTCGCGGCGACGCTGTACGTGCGGCTGGCAGCGACGGTGGCGAAACTGATGCTCGGTGTGTCTTTGCCGGCGTAGTTGAGCGGACGGATTTCCAGCGAGCCTTGCGGCGCTTCGCCGAGAACGCCGGCGCCGTACCAGTCTTTGACGATGTCGTTCAGCGCTTTCGTGTCGCCGCCGTTTACGGTGATCGTCGTCTGCTTTCCGACCGTCGTTCCGTCGGTGCCGTTGGGCGTGTAGGTGAGCTGGTAATCGATCGATTGCGACGACGTATTCGTCAGGCGCACGTCGCTGACGAAGCGCGAGCCGATGCCGTCGGCGTGGGCCACGGCAGGAATGAGCAGGGCGTTGAATCCGCCGTTCGGGTCCTTCGGCTTCGGAGTGACCGGCGCGACGACGCTGACCGAGACGGGGACGTTGATCGGCGCCGGCGGATCGCCGAACGCGCCGACTTTGGCGGCGCCGGGCGCGCGGTTGAGGGTGACGGTGGCCTGTGTCGAGCCGACGTCGAGCTGCGAAAGATCGATCGTCGCCGTCACCGTCACGCCCTCGGACGGAAGCGGTCCGCTCGATGGCGAGATGGTCATGAACGGCTTGTCCGAGGCGGCGCTGAACGTGTCGCCGGTCGCGAACGCGGTCTTTCCGGCAGCCGGGATTCCGGGGATGAAGATCTTCTGTGTGATGGTGCAGTTCGGCGGCGTGCAGGGGAGCTGCGCGAGATTAAAATTCGGCTGCGTCGACGGCTGCGGCGCGGTGACGAGGACGCTCGTGGATTGCGAGTACGTTCCGAAGTCGCCGCCGCACTTCGGCGACGCGTGGACGCGGTAGTAGTAGCGCGTATCGGCGGTCACCGTGTGCGTAACGCTGCGTGAGAACGTGCCGCCGCCGATGTTGAAGGTCTGTGCGTCGCTGAAGTCGGCTTTCGTCGCTTCCTGCAGTTCGTAGGAGTTGTCGAGGTTCGCGTTTCCGTTCCAGGAGACCGCGTACGGCGAGGCCGACGGCGCCGTCGGCGGAGCGGTCATCGTCAGCACGCGGGGCGCGCAACGGGTAGTCACGGTCACGCTGCTGCTGTTGCTGTTGCCGCACGAGTTGGTGACGCGGACCCAGAAGTCGGTCGGACCGACGTTGCTGATGCTGCTGGTGAACACCGGACCGGTGGCGCCGTTCACCGGATTCGCCGGATCGCCCGTTGAGGCGTTGAACCACTGATACGAGGTGGCGCCCGTGGCGACGACGGAAAGGGAGAAGGTGGCGCCTGCATCGACAGTGACGTTCTTCGGCTGCGTCTCGATCACCGGCGGCGTGCATTGCGGAATGGTGAGCGTAGCCGGCGTGCTGTCCTTGATGCCGCAGCCATTTGTGGCGCGCACCCAGTAGCTTGTGGTCGCGTTGATCGGATCGGTGACGAGGATCGTGCCGAAGTTGAAGTATTCGTCGCCGGCGAGAATCTGCGAGATGACCTGCTCCTGCGTGGCGCCGCCGAGGAGTCCCGAGGTGATCGCGGTGGCCTCGCCGGACGTCGGCGTGCGGCGGAGGAAACGCGTGTAGTACTGCTGCACGTGCCGGTTCTCGGCCTCGGCCGAATTGAGGATCGACTGCGCGACGCTCAGGCGCGAGCTGCTGCCGAGGAGTGCGGAAAACGTGCTGACCTCGGCGGCCGATGGCGCGCGTCCAAGGGCATCGTTGAAGATGCGGTTGATCCAGCCGGCGTTCGTCGAACCGGCCAGCGCGAAGTATTCGGTCGACGCGGCGATCTGGCCTGCGATCTGTTCGTCGGTCATGCCGGAGATGAAGGCCGGCATCCAGAAGCTGACTTCCGGCGCGGTGATGGGACGGTGGAGGAAGGTCGAATAGAAATCGGTCAGCAGCCGCTGGCGGTATTCGGCCGAGCCGAGAACGCTGAGTACGACGCTGGCGCGCGTTGCTCCGCCGGTGAGCGCCGCGCCGAACGTCGAGATTGCGGCGGCGTCGGCGGGACGTCCGAGAAGATCGATGTAGATCTGATTGATCCAGCGATCGTTCGACGGTCCGCTGCCGGCGACCGGCGTGGAGGTGTCGCCCGCGTTTCCTTTGAACCATTGATAGGACGTCGCGCCGGTGGCGAAGGCAATGAGATACGTCTGCGATCCGGCCGCCACGATTGCGCCGGCGGGTTGGATGGAAAACGACGGCGTCGAGCACGTGCCGTTGATGGTGATCGTGGCGACATTGCTGTTGATCGAGCCGCACGGGTTGGTGATCTTCACCCAGTACGACGTCGTCTGCGTCAGCGCGGGCGTGGTGAAGAACGGGCTGTTCGTGCCGACCGGCTTGCTCGTGTCGTTGGTGCTTGTGCCCTGATACCACTGGTAGCTGAGCACTTGCGATCCGCCGGCGATGACGGTGAGGTTCGCCGTGCCGCCGGAGTTGATCGTCTGCGAGTTCGGCTGCGTCGTCACGCTTGGGGCGGTACACGTCGACTGCTGCGGGAAGACCGTCGTCGTCGCGGTGACAGTTCCGCAGGCGTTCGTAACGCGCACCCAGTAGTTGTGCGACGTGTTGATGGCTGGCGTGGTGAAGGTGGAGCTGTTGGTGCCGACGGGATTCGACGTGTCGTTCGGCACTCCTTCGAACCAGGCATACGTGAAGGTGCCGTTGCCGCCGGTGACGTTGGCGGAGAGCGTGGTGCTCGCGCCCGCGGGAACCTGTCCGCCGCCGCTAATGCTGACCGACGCCGGCGCCTGACACGCGGGGCCGTTGCCGTAGACGGTGTCGACGGCGTCGAGATCCCACTGTTGCAGTCCGTTGATGGCGACGTTGACGGACGACGCCATCACCGCGTTCGAAGCGAACGGATTGCCCTGATCGGAATGCCGGAAGCCGATCGCGTGGCCGACTTCGTGGAGGATCAGCGCGTTGAACTGCGCGGGGCTGATGCCGGGGCGGACGGTGATGTCGGAGTCGGTGATGCCGACGAACGTTTCGCCGTTGAAGGTGTGAGTGAAGCCGCCGGAGATGACGGTGCAGCCGAGGGTGCTGTCGCAAAAGCCGCTATCGGGGCCGGAGTAGCCGAGGTAAACGACGGAATTGTTGTCATCCGGATCAGGTGCGCTCGATGCAGTCGTGCCGGCGTACGTGAGAGCGATGCCGGAGTTCGGATCGTTCGTCCAAGTCGCCGCCGCGTTGGCGATTCCGCCAGGCCCGTCGATGCCGGAAAGGCTGCCGGTGGAACGGAAGGCGAGTCCACCGCCGGATTCTCCGCCCGGTACGCGCGTCGGAAAACATCCCGGCGTTCCGCAGGCAGTGGCCGTGTACGACGACGCCGTGAACAAAGCCCTCGGATGCAGCGAAGTCGCGATCGGCGTCAGCTTCGTGACGTACGCCTCGCTCTTTCCACCGCGAACGAAACGCGAGAACGCATCCGCCAGCCGCGGCGGATCGTCGTGCAGCTCCGAAACGCTGCGCGTGACGACCGCTTCTCCGCGCGTATTGCGGGTGAAGGAGAACTTGCCCATCGCCATCCCGGCCGTGAAGTACGTGCCGTCGGCGCGCTTGCGCAGGAAGACCATGACGCGCTCACCGGGCGTATACGTCGCCGAGTCGCTGATGACGGTGAAGCGGTTGCCCGCCGTGCCGCCGATCTCGCTGACGGTGATCGTCTCCGCCGCGGTCCCTTTCAACGTCTGTTCGACGTCGAGACGGTAGTCGGTTGCGATGTAGCCGTCCGCGCGAACGTGCGAGGCGGCGTCGCGAACGGTGGCCACGACGACGGCATCCGATCGATCGGTGAGCTGGCGATCGCTCGTGGGCTGGAAAACTGTGGCCGAGGCGGCCGAGGCGAGAAGAAGGAAAAGGAACGTGAGCCGGATCTGCTTCACAGGCGAGACCTCTCTTTTGATGGCGACGCGGACCGGACGATCCGCCGTCAGGTTTTTCTTCCGTTACTTATTTGAACAAGCGTGACATTGTAGCGAGGTGCCGCTGTGATCGCGAACACAAACGTTTAGTGCCACTCGCGGAGAATCCGTTTCATGTCTCGTTTCGCTTTTTGCTTCGCCTCGCTCCTCATCGCCTCGGCGGTCCTCGCGCAGTCTCCCCAGCGCGGCGGCGCGCTTCCTGAGCCGCTGCCGCTTTTCCCGCCCGGCAACTGGTGGAACGCGGACGTCAGCGCGGCGCCGGTCGATCCGAACAGCAGCGCGTTCATCGCGGACGTCGGCGCCACCCGCGGCATGCATCCCGATTTCGGCGGCGACAGCGGCGATTCCTCGGCGCCGATCTATGGGATGCCGTTCATCGTCGTGGCCGGCTCGCAGCCGCTCGTGCCGGTGACGTTCGATTACGCCGATGAGAGCGACGTTGCCGCGCCGGGCCGTCCGCCCGGCTATCCGATCCCCGAGGAGGCGAAGACGCAGCAGAAGTGGATCGAAGGCGGGCTCTCCGGCAACGATCCGAACGCCGACGGTGACCGGCACATGCTGCTCGTCGATCGCGACAACCGCATGCTCTACGAGCTGTACGCGCTGCACTGGACGGGTTCGCAGTGGACGGCCGGTTCCGGCGCGACGTTCCCGCTCGATTCGAACGCGCGGCGTCCCGATGGTTGGACGAGCGCAGACGCGGCGGGACTGGCGATTCTGCCGGGTCTCATCCGCTACGACGAGGTCTACGGCACCGCGCCGATCAAGCACGCGTTCCGCGTGACCGTCCGCCATTCAAACGGCTACGTCTTTCCCGCCTCGCATCGCGCCGGCTCAACGCGCGGCGCGCTTCCGATGGGCGCGCGGTTGCGCCTGAAGGCGTCGAAGGACATCTCCGGATACCCCGAGCCGCTGCGCCGCATTTTCCAGGCGATGAAAACGTACGGCTTGATCGTCGCCGATAACGGCACGGACCTCTACGTCACCGGAACCTACGACACCCGCTGGGACAACGACATCCTCAATCCGGCATTCGCCGCGATCAAAGGGAGCGACTTCGAGGTGGTGCAGTTGGGATGGCAGGAGACGGCGCGCGGTGGGCGAACCCGCGCGGTAAGGCATTGATTTTCGTAGCGCCGGCGAGCCGCCGGCTGGACCGCCAGCGGCTCGCTGGCAGGCCTTTCACAGACGCCGCCGAGCCGGCGGCGGTCCAGCCGGCGAGCCGCCGGCGCTACGGTTACTTCGTTCGTTTCACGAACTCCGCATCGATCCCGTGGATCTTCATCTCCACCAGCTTCTCGACCGGGATGTTGTTGTATCCCGCGCTTTTCAGGTCGCGGATGTACTGCGGCGAGACGCCGTGGATGCGCATGGCGACGAGGTCGTCGGCGCTGAGGTTCGGGTAGCCGAGGTCGCGCAACTCGCGGACGTAGTCGACGGAGGCGCCGTGGATGCGCAGCGCGACCAGGTTGTCCGATTCGAGGTCGCGGACGCCGAGCTCCTTCATCCCTCGGATGAACTCCGGACTCACGCCATGGATGCGGAAGGCGATGACGTCATCCGCATCCGGCTGGTAGCCGAGCGCGCGGATGTCGCGGATGAACGAAGGTGTGGCCCCGTGGATGCGGAACGCGACGAGGTCGCCGCTGTCCGGGTGATAACCGAGGGCGTTGATCTCGCGCACGAACTGCGGCGTGGCGCCGTGGATGCGGAAGGCGATGTACTGGTCGAGATCGTCCTTGTAGCCGAGCGACTGCATCTCGCGGATGAAGTTCGAGGATACGTCGTGGACTGCGAGCGCGAAGAGCTTCTCGTCATCGAGCTCACTCGCCGCGACGCCGAGGCCGCGAAGGGTGGAGGCATAGGACGCATTCGGCTCGAACGTGAAGCGGCCGACGCCGTCGCCGTTCATGAACGTGCCGGTGAAGTGCAGCGTGCCGGCGTCGCGGATCATGCGGAAGTCGACCGGCGTGTCGGAGCGAGCGTCAATCTGCGTGGAGGTCAGTCCCGTGAACGCAGACCGGTCGATCGGATGGCTGTTCTGATTGTGATCGCTGACCAGTTGGATCTGCATCCTGCCGTCATCGCGCGAGGTGAGATGCCACGCACCGTGTTGTGCGGCGCGAGCGGTAAACGCAGCGAGAAAAAAGAATAGAGCAAGAGCTAGAGAGCGGCGCATTGGTTGTCTCCTCGGCTTGATTGGACGCCCGGGCTGGGCGTCTCGTTAGAAAGTTGCCAGGTTGCCCGGTTGCCGAGTTGCCGTTCCCCAAACGGGACCTGGCAACTCGGCAACCACATCGTCACTTCACTTTGTATTTCGCCAGATCGCGGATGAAGTCCGCGTTCACGCCCATCGCGGCCATGCGGACCAGGTCCTTGACCGAGAGGTTCGTGTAGCCGGCGTCGTTGAGCGATTTGATGAACTCGGGGTTGACGTTCTGCGCCTTGAGCTGGACCAGTTCGCCGGGCGTGAGATTTTTGTAGCCTGCGTCGGAGAGTTGCTTCACGTACGCCGCCGAGATGCCCATCGCGCGCATGTTGCTGAGCTGTTTCGTGCTCAGGTTCGCGTAGCCGGCGGAGCGCAGCTGCGCAACGTAATCGCCGGTGACGCCGAGGGCGCGAAGGCTGGTGACGTCGCGAGCGGTGTCGAATTTGATGCCGGCATCGCGTAGTGATTTCAGGTACTCGGGCGTCACGCCGACGGCACGCATTTCGGTGATCTCGTCGAGCGAGAGCTCTCCGAGTCCGGCGTTCCGCATCGTGTCGATGTAGGCGGGCGTCACACCGACGGCGCGGAGTTGGATCAGATCGTCGACGGTGAGCTTGCCGCCCTCGCCGATATGACGGCGGTTGCGATGATGATCCGGCCGCGGCGTCGGCGCCTCTGGTGCCTCGATGTCGATGTCGCCGAAGTTGGCGCTTTCCAGCGCGCGCATGGCGATGCGCGGCGCGACGGTGGTGGCGACGCGGATGCTGGGAGCGATGGCGATCGGGGCGATGTGCTCGACGATTCCGTCAGCGACGCCACCCGCGATTCCGCCCGCCACGCCGTCAGCTACGCCGCCGGCAACTCCGCCAGCGATTCCGCCCGGAACTCCAGTGACGACAGCGCGCGGTGCAATCGCCGGCATCTCGTCCGCCTCCTCCGCATCAGGCGCCTCGGCGTCATCGGAGTCGTCTTCGTCCGTGGCCTTGTCGGCTTTTACGTCGACGGTCGACTGCGAAACCTGCGGCTTCGGAGTTGGCGTATCGGCTTTCTGCTGCTCGCCGCGCAACGGCAGCGACGGCGCGATGATCAATGCAAGAAGAACGGTGAGGAGCGCAGCGCCGGCCACGAAACGCGACGGCGCGTTCGGCGACTCCGCGCGCGCACCGGCCAGGCGGCGAATGCGGCCGATGAGCGATCCGCCGTTGGCAGCGACGAAGGCCTGCGCGTCTTCGATTCGCAATTCTTCGAGACGGGTGAGGGCGCGCGCATAGACGAGCGGCTTGCCGGAGACCGAGACCGCGACGTCATCGCAGCAGTGCTCGCGCTCCACGCGGATGCGGTTCGAAATCCACCACACCGCCGGATGGTAGAAGAGCAGGGTTTCGACCACGGCCTGCATCAGGTTGACGAAGAAATCGTTGCGGCGGATGTGGGCCAGCTCGTGCGCGAGGATCATCTCCATCTGTTCGGTGGAAAGGCCGGTCAGCGAGGTGGCGGGAAGCAGGACGACGGGACGCAGCCAGCCGATGACGGTCGGAACTTCGACCGCTGCTGATTCGAGCAGTTGCACCGCGCGGCGCAGTTTGAGCGCATGCGCGAGACGCCGCGCGCTCCGTTGCCACTCCGGCGCGGCTTCAGTCGCGTTTTTCTTCGCGATCGAGTGCGCGCGAAGCCATCCGAAAAGAAGACGGACCGAGAGAAGCAGAACGCCGGTCAGCCAGATCATGACGATCTGGGGGAGATGTGATTTGGTGAAGGTCGCGATCGTGGTGAGGCGGTTGTCGGTTGCCGGTTGTCCGGTGTCGGATGTGGTCAGTTCGATTGTCTTGTCCGAGGTTGGAGCGGTGACGAGGGAGATGCTGGGCGCTTCGCTCGCACTCCCGTCGTACGCGCGATACGCCGTGACCGCACCGAGGACGACGAGAAGGGCGAGGGCGCCGCAGGAGGCGAGGTAGCGGGCGTTCGCGCTCTGCTTCGAGAGAAGCGCGAGCGTGGCGGCGAGGATCGCTGCGACGAGGACGCCTTGCCACAGAAGATGGAGGAGCGCCCAGCCGATTGCCTGACCGATTGGCGACCCGAGTAACGTGCTGATTCCGTTCATCGCGATTCTCCTTCGAGGGTGTCGAGCAGTTCGCGGATGGCGGTCAGCTCGGCGGCGTTTGCTTTGCGTCCGGAGAGGGCCTGCATGACGAGCTTCGTGGCCGAGCCGCCGAACGCGCGCTCGGCGAGGTCGGTCAGGAGCTGGCGCTGCGTCTTCTGCTCGCCGTAGCGCGATTCGTAGACGTGCGCGCGCTCGCTCTCGTCGCGAACGACGAGCCCTTTTTCGGTCATGATCTGGAGGAGCTTGAGGATGGTGGTGTAGCCGGTAGAGCCATCCTTGTTGAGCTCTTCATGGACGTCGCGGACGGTGCTCGGTCCGCGTGTCCAGAGCACGCGCAGGATGGCCAGCTCGGAGTCGGTTGGTCGTGGTGGCTGTCGATCGGTCATGATCATTTCCTCTTGTACGCAACCAATCATACGAAGTTTTTCGTCGATGTCAACGAAGAGTTTCGTATATGCGGTTGCGGGGTCTCGCGGTTGCGCGGTCTCGCAGTGTTTGGTTGCCAGGTTGCCGGTTGCCAGTTGCCGCGGTGTTTGACTTGCCAGACCGCGAGACCGCGAGACCGCGTAACCGCGCTACCGCGTCTTCTTCGGCATCAGGAACGTGCGCCTTGCCAGTTCCGAGTCGAGCGTTTCGCGATCGTAGTAGCTGTCGAGGATGGATGGCTTCCAGGTGAAGAGATCCGCGTTCGCGGCTTCGAATGCTGCGAAGTCGCCGGCTGGATTTCGCTCCATCCGTTCGTGGATCAGGAGGAGGTACGCCCAGGTGATGGTCTCGTGGTAGAGGTTGGGCACGCCGTTGTGGTTCGCGAATCGTTTCAGAGATTCGGTGAAGCGCTTGAGGGCGTCGAGGAGCGTCATCTCGCGCAGATAGACCCAGGCCAGACGTACGTGATCGCGATGATGAAAGTCGTCGCCGGCGATCTCGCAGCGTTCGAAGGCTTCGGCGAAGTCTTTGTCGGTCATGTTAAGAGCTGCGTTAACAACGCATCCTTTTCTTTCCAGATCGCGTCGATCCACACTTTTACTTCGTCGCGATCGAGAGACTCCGGTAGAGCGACGCGGCGCGCGTGGACGATGATCTTCGGGACGCGGCCGGTGACGAACTGGAAGATCGTTACGTCGTTGCCGGGCGGGTAGGCGAGGGTGACGTCGTACATCGCGTCGAGCTGATCGCCGAGGGCGGCGAGGACGAAGGAGATGCCTCCGATGCGCGGGCGGAGAAGGTGGCGGTAGGGCGAACTCTGTTCGGCGTGCTTCGACTTTGAGAAGCGCGTCCCTTCCAGAAAATTCAGGATGGCCACGGGGAAGTTGCGGTAGCGCTGGCAGGCTTTGCGCGTCGTCGCGAGATCGGTACCGCGTTTTTCGGGATGCTTCTCCAGATACTCCCGCGTATGGCGGCGCATGAAAGGGAACTCCAGCGCCCAGCAGGCCTGGCCGACGATCGGAGCCCAGAAGAGCTCCTGTTTCAGAAAGAACCGGATGAACGCTGCGCGGCCGTGGAAGGCGCGGTAGAGCGCGAGGATGTCCACCCACGAGATGTGGTTGCTGACGATGAGGTAATGGCCGTCGGGCTGCACGTCGTCGCCGATGCCTTCGATCTCCCACTGCGTCGGCAGCATGCGATCGAAGATGCGGTCGTTGCCGCCCACCCAGCGCGTGGCGAGCGACGCGAGCATCAGGATCACGCGGGTGCGTGCGCGGCTGCGCGGCGCAGTCATCTGGACGGCGAACTTGAGGAGGCCGAGGAGGGCGATGCAGCCGCCCCAGAACGCGGCGTTCAGGGCGAGGAGAACCAGCGTGATCGCGCCACGGATCATGGTTCCGAATTCGCCAGGCGTACGAAACGGACGACGCCGCAGACGGCCACCGATGCGAAGAGGACGAAGAGTCCAGCCCGCCAGTCGGGCTCTTTCCATCCGCCGAAGTCGAGCGCCGTGGCCGCGGCACCGGCGATGAGCGCGCTGATGACGACCGCGGCAAGCTCGCCAATCCAGCCGATCGGTCGCCCGAACGGAACGCTTCGGATCGCGAAAAAAACCGCGGCGGCGCACAGCATCCAGAGCCCGATTCCCATGGGCGCCAAACGTTAGCACGCCTTTCGCATCAGTCCGCCCAGGCGGAGAGCTACCTATGATGACTGAAGCCGCGACGCACTCGAACAACGATCACAACAAGATCCTCGCCATCGAAGACGATCCCGAGGTTCTGGCGCTGTACAAGTCGTACCTGCAGAAGCGCGGCTACGAAGTGCTGTCGGCGACCGGCGCCAGCGAAGGGATGTCGCTGCTGCAGCGCAATCCCGATACGCGACTGATCCTGCTCGATCTCAACCTTCCCGGCGGCATGAGCGGCGAGGAGTGGATCGCCTGGTTCATCACCCAGGGTAAACAAACCCCGGTCGTCGTGGCCTCGGGGAAGGGCGACATTCTCACCATCACCAAGGGCAACAACCGCACCGCCGCGCTCACCAAGCCGTTTCACATGGAGGAGCTGCAGGAACTGATCGAAGTCCTGTTAGCGGAGAACTGGCACGATCAGGTGAGCGTGGATAAGAAGACGCATTGACGCGGTTGCGGGGTCTCGCGGTTGCGCGGTCTCGCGGTGTGCCGAGTTGCCAGGTTGCTCGGTTGCCGATCGTGGGGCCAGATGCATCGTCTCGGCAGCACGTGAGGAGAAACCGGCAAGTTAAACCGCGAGGTTCTGACGTGTCGCCCAGCATGGAGTTCGTGTCTCGGCAACCAGGCAACTGGGCAACCCGGCAACCACACACCGCGAGACCCCGCAACCGCGAGACCCCGCAACCGCGAGACCCCGCAACCGCGTCACCCGTCGTTCCCGATCGCCTCGACCGGACAATTATCCAGCGCGTCTTTCGACAACGTTTCTTCTTCCGGCGTCTCGGGCTGCTTGTAGACGTAGGAGAATCCTTCCTCGTCGTTGCGCTGGAAGTTGGCGGGGGCGGTCTCGCGGCAGAGATCGCAATCGATACACTGCGTATCGACGTAGTACCGCCCGGGCACCTGCCCCGGCACCCTGTCGTTCGGATCAGCCATTGGTATGTTGTCTCCGTGAAACGCCGCGAGCTGCAAACGCGTCGCCGATTTGGAGGCGCGCATTGTAGCGTGCCTCAGATGGTTTCCAACCTGGAGGTTACATGAAACGAGCTCTCATTTTTGCATTCACCGCAACGATCTCCGCGAGCGCCTTCGCACAGTCGATGCCGCCGCGCGAGCCGGCGCCGATTGATACGGTCAGCGTCACCGGCACCGGCCGCGTCACGCTCACGCCCGACCGCTTTTCGTTCAACGCATCGGTGCAGACGATCGCGCCGACCGTGGAAGAAGCGGTGAACGAGAACAACACGAAAGTGGCCGCCGTGATCGCCGCGCTGAAGAATGCCGGCGCGAAGTCGGAGGAGATCCAGACCTCGAACTTCTCCATCTACCCGCAGCAGGACTACAGCCAGCAACAGCAGGGCAAGCTGCCGCGCCTGATCGGCTACCAGGTCTCGAACAGCATCACCGTGACGAAAAAGCAGATCGCCGATGCTGGCAAACTGCTGCAGTCCGCCATTGCCGCGGGCGTCAATCAATCGTCCGGACTATCGTTCTCCGTCTCCGATCCGACCCGCGGCCGCGATGAGGGTCTTCGCGCCGCCTTCGCCGACGCACGCGCGAAAGCCTCGCTCCTCGCGCAAGCCGCGGGCCGAACCCTCGGATCCGCGATGGCCATCACCGAGGGGGGATCATCGAACCCGCAGCCGCCGCGGCCGATGCTCGGAGGCCGCGTCATGGCCGCGCAGGTCGCCGAACCGGTCCCGGTCGAGAGCGGATCGGAGGAGCTGTCGTTTACGGTTTCGGTGGTGTTTGCGATGAGGTAGCGCCGATCGCTTCGGCGAAGTCCGCGTCGGAAAGGGAAGCAAAGTCCTCACGGCGCAGCTGCTTCGCGCGTTCACGCCACCCTTTGTTCATTTTGATGGCCTTCTGAAGCAGCTCGATCGCCTTGCGCCGGTCATTGTCGTTGCCCGTTTTTCCATAGCGCTGGGCGTACGCGCAGGCGAGATTCAAATAGGCGCCGGAGTCCTTCGGATGGTTCTTGAGGTAGAGCTCCGTCCACTCGATTGACTTGTCGATGTGTTCGGGGAACCAGAGGAAAAAGTAGCCGAGGAGTCTCGCGGCGTCGTCGGATGACTTGCGGGCGTAGAAATCCTCGAGAAACGCGATCGCCTCGCGTCTCTTGCCGCTCTCGCCGAGGGCATAGGCGTATTCGATGGCGAGGTCTTGATCATCGCCGCGACGCGCTCCGGCACGCTCGAAAAAAGGAACGGCGCGTTTGAAGTCTTCGGACGCTGAGAACGCCCGCGCCAGTTGGCGGGCGACGTCCGGCGTGACCGAGGAGGGGGTGGCGTCCGTCTTGTCGGCGAGCTCCAGCAGTTTCGCGACGCGGGCATCGAGCTCCTTATTTTCGGGCTCAGGGTCACGCGGCTGCGCACCCGCTTTCGCAAACGGCTCGGCCTCTTTGCCGACCGTGAGCAGAAGATCGTTGTCGGCTTTGCGGAACGCGCCCGAGATGAACAGTCGCGTGGAGAGGTAGCCGAGAAGAAAGCCGACCATCGCAAAGAACACGGCCGCGGAACCGATTACGGCGTATGCGGGCGGCCGCAGCCTGAGCGTTTCGGAAACGTACCGGTTCATCTCCATGAGCCGATCCGGAATCGACTTGAGGTTGATCAGACCGAGGCCGACGATGATCTTCGTCAGCCAGTCGGAGATCTGCTCTAGATTCGTGTTGACCTGATACGACGTCGATCCGGTCGATGTGTTGCCTTGAAGCGTCCGAGGAATCCCGAATAGAAAGCCGGTTGCCGCACCCGCGGCGACGGCGGCGAATGCAAACAGTCCCAGACCGCCGATGCGAAGGCCCGACGATTGCCAATCGCCACCCGCACAGGTCGCGAAGATCGCCAGCATCGCGGCCCCGACGACTCCCGCGTAGTAGATGTATCGAAGAATGTTCCGCGCCAGTTCGACTTCATTCGACGGCGTAGGGTCGAAGGGCACTGACGTTTGCAGGTTCTGGAGAAATACAGGTTCAGGCGGTTCTGGCGCGCCGCCGGTATCCGAAGCCGTGTCGTTCATTGACGAATTAGACAGCCAATCCGGCTGATTTCTCCTCAATCGCCCGAAATGAGATTCCCGAGCACGTCTCCCGCAAGCCCGCCGAGGCCCTTCGATTCGTCGCGGTGTCCACCTGCTGCAGCCATCAAGCGATTCGCAAGGCGGCTGAACGGCAGCGTCTGCAGAACGACGTGTCCCGGTCCGGTCAGCGTCGCGTAGAAGAGGCCTTCGCCGCCGAAGAGCGCGTTGCGGAAGCCGCCGACGAACTGAATGTCGTAGTCGACCGTGTCCGCCATCGAAACGATGCATCCCGTGTCGACGCGCAGCTTCTCGCCGGGTGTGAGATTGAACTCCACGATGTTGCCGCCGGCGTGGAGGAACACTAATCCCTGTCCGCTGATCTTCTGCAGCAAAAATCCTTCGCCGCCGAACAGCCCCGCGCCGAAGCGCTTCGTGAATGCGACCGTCAGATCGATGTTGCCGATGGCGCAGAGATACGCGTTGCGCTCGGCCAGGATGGTCGTCCCGTTCAGCTGGATGGGGATGATCTTCCCCGCGATCGGATTCGCCAGCGCCAGATGCGCGGACGCGGTCTCGCAGCGGAAGACGCTCATGAACAGCGACTCGCCGGCCAGGAACTTGCGCATCAGTCCCTTCATCAGACCGCCCTGCATCTTCGCCTGCAGATCGATCCCCGGACCCATGTACAGCATCGCCCCCGCCTCGGCATACAGCTCTTCGTTCTGATGCAGCTGAACCTGCAGCGCCTGCATGACGTCGCCGATGATTTTGTATTCCATGGCGCGGAATGGTATCGCGGTCTCGACGTTGCGCGGTCTCCCGGTGTTCGCTTCAGCCGCCGCGGTTGCAAGCTTCAGCCGCGAGACCGCGAGACCGCGAGACAATGCCTCCGTGCGCACCGAACCGCAGCCGCTGCTCGACGTCCTTGCGCGGCTCTATCCCGACTCGTCGCGCACGACGCTTCGCCAGATGCTGCAGAACGGCCGTGTGCGGGTGAATGGTGCGACGGAGAAGGACGCGAAAGTCATCATCGAGCCCGATGAGATGGTGGAAGTCGTGGCCCGCTCCGATCAGCGCGTCCTCCCTCCTGGCATCGCCATCCTTCACGAAGACCGCGACGTGATCGTGATTCTGAAATCGCACGGGCTCTTGACCGTCGCCACCGAACGCGAACGTGAAGCCACCGCCCAGGCCTATCTCAACGAATACCTCGGCAGCGCGGGCGAGGACCGCATCCAGGTCGTGCATCGTCTCGATCGGGAGACCTCAGGCGTGCTGGTGTTCGCGAAAAACTTCTTCGCGCGCGAACGGCTCAAGGAGCAGTTCATGGTGCACAGCGTGGAGCGCATTTACGTCGCGATCATCGAAGGCGAGATCGAGCCAGCCGAGGGGACGATCGAGTCGAATCTCTTCGAGCAACGCGATTTGAAGATGGTCAGCGTCGACGCGCATGCCGACGCCAAGCACGCCATCACGCACTACCGGACGATTTCAACGAAGGGCGCGTATTCGATGCTCGAAGTGACGCTGGAGACGGGAAGGAAGAATCAGATCCGCGCGCATTTGTCCGAGGCCGGCCATCCCGTTGCCGGCGACAAGATGTACGGCGCGAAGACGAATCCTCTCGGCCGCCTCGGCCTCCACGCCAAGCTCCTCGGCTTCGATCATCCGACGACCGGCAAGCATCTCGTCTTCACGGCGGCGCTGCCGAAGGGATTCCGCGAGATTCTGCGCTGACGTTCAATGGCGCGATGCGCGGCGACGCGGCGGAACGAGATCGTCGTTGACGATGGTGATCCGGATCCGCGGCGATACGACGTTGGCGTCGAGGCTGCGGAGAACGACGCTGAATGCCTCATCGGACTCGGGAACGCTGTCGCCGGTGAGGTGCAAGGCGATGCTCGCCGAGGTCTGGCCCGGCGCGAAGGTCACCGTTCCCGCATCCGCGGCGTAATCGGAGCCCGCCATCGCCGTGCCGTCTTCAGTCGACCATTCGACGCTGACGGGGACTGCCGATGGCGGGAAGAGGGTGACGGGGACGAAGACCACGGAGCTGCCGTTGCCCTCGGCAACGAACAGGTCGCTCGCGCTCACCGACGCGCTTCCGCCATCCACGATCAGCGTCGTCGATCCGGAGGAGAACTGCGTGTCGCCCGAATACGCGATCGTGAGCGTGTGTGAGCCGGCGGCGAGGATCGGCAGAGTGAACCGTGCGGAGCCGTTGCCTGAGAGTGCGGACGACGCCAGAAGCGTTGGGCCCTCGGAAACCGTCACGCTGCCACCGGGCGTGCCCGATCCGGGAGCCGCGGCAGCGGCGGAGACGCGCACGACGACCGGTTGTCCGGACGAATCGATGAAGGTGGAAACGGCCGACGAGGCTTTCGCGACGTTTTGCGTGATCGCGGAGGAAGTGCTGCCTCCGTGACTCGCATCTCCGTTGAACGAGGCGGTGATGGTGTGACTGCCCGCCGCGAGCGGAGCCGACAACCGCGCCTGTCCGGAAGCGTCCAGCGGCGCGGTTCCGAGCAGCACGGCGGCGTCGTAAAACGACACGTTCCCGGCAGGCGTGGGGCCGGTGCCGGTTACGGTGGCGGTGAACGTCACGCTTTCACCCGAAACGCTGGCGGAGGAGGACGCCGTCAGCGATGTAGAACTGGCGCCGAGCGCGGTGAGAACGATGTCGTTGCCATCGTTGCCGTGATACGTGATCCGAAAACGGACCCCGTCGGAGGTGAGCTCGCCGCCTTCCGTCACGATCGTGTTGGTCCCGCCGGCACGAAAAAAGCCGCCGACGGGATCGGTCCCATCATTGTTCATGATGACGAACTGCTGTCCGGATGCAGGCGTGAAGCCCGCGAGATGAACATAAAGGAAGGGAGGCGCCGTCGTGCCGAGGTCGATCGTTCCGGTGACGTTCACCTGCGAGTAGCTGTTGCCCGGTTGTGTTCCCGCCAGCACAACGTTGAACGTGCCGCCGACCGAGGCATTGAAACCGCTCGACGTGATCTGATCGCTGAACGCCAGGCTGCCGGTATCGATGCGGCCCGGCGTGAAGGTGAACGTCTCCAGATTCAGGGAGGTTGTTCCCGGGCCGAGGTTCCCACCGTGAAACGCAACTGATCCGATAGTCCCGCTGCCCCCGAGCTCGCCGTAGCCGTACACGGTTGCCGAAGCGTTTGCCAGCGATACGCCGTTCAGTTCGAGATGTCCGGAGCCGCTGAATCCCATTTTGACGTTGCCACTGAATGTGTTCTGGCCGGAGACGGTCAGCCAGGAGTTGAGGTCAACGGTTCCGGAGCCGGAGAGATTGGTGATGTACGTGGGACCAAACGCCATTGAAAGAGTCTGTGTGCCGAGGTCGACGCCGCTCTTGAAGGTGCCACCCCAGATCGAGCTCGGTCCGGCTAACTGGACCGGTACGTTGAAGGTGACGTCGCCGTAGCACTCGATGCTTCCGCTCAAACGCACCGGCGAGCCATTCACGGTCCATTGCGGGCCGTTTCCGTTATGAACCTGGTAGAACACCAACCGTTGAACGATGACGCTCGCCGGCAGGTCGTTGGCCATGACGGTGACAGAGGAAGCACCGTAGTCGTTGAACCAAAGCTCATCGCCGGTTTGCGGTGCGCCGTTGGGCGACCAGTTCGCGGGCACGGACCAGCGGTTGTCGGAGCTGCCGACCCAGCCGCGCGTGATGGCGGCAGCGTTCCCGGCGGCGAGCAGCAGGGAGATCAGCGCACAGGCGAGGGATCTCACGGCGCAAAATCGTAGCGCCTTGCGTGCCGGAACGGTAATCCGGCTCCTCGGGGTGTCAGACGAAGCGTTTCGGGCTGGGATACGGCAGGGCGTGCTACGATTTCCGCATCGATCGCTTCAGAGGGTGACGAACGCATGGCCAAGACACGGGTTTCTCCAAAGTATCAGGTTGTGATCCCGCGCGAGATTCGCGAAGGACTGTCGCTACGCCCCGGACAGGACATGCAGGTGATTCGGAAAGGCAACGTCATCATGCTGGTGCCTGACCGCCCGATCTCCGCTTTCCGAGGCATTCTCAAAGGAGTCCCGACGACAGGTGTTCGCGAGAAGAAAGACAGGCTGTGATCGTCGTCGATTCGTCCGGCTGGCTTGAATTTCTGACCGATGGCCCGCTCGCCGATGAATACGCGAACTACCTGCGCAGGCCCGAATCGGTGGTTACTCCCACGATCGTTATCTACGAGGTGTACAAACGCGCCAAGCGCGTGCGGGGCGAAGAAGAGGCCGTCGATGCTGTAGCGGCTATGCAGAAGACTCGAGTGGTGTCGCTCACCGACGAACTGGCGCTGATCGCGGCGGATCTGAGCCTGCTCTACAAACTGCCGATGGCGGATGCGATCGTCCTCGCCACTGCACAGGCCAATGACGCGGATGTCATCACGAGCGATTCCGACTTCAGGAACATTCCTCGGGTCGTCTACATCCCGAACAAGAACCTCTAAACGAAGCTCACCGCCAACTTCGATCCCTCTTCCCTGTGGATCGTATCGACGAAGCGGATGCTGTTCGTCTTGAGCGACATGAACAGCGATGACGTGCGGATGCCGCCGCCGAAGAAGCGGACGCCGCGCAGGAGGTCGCCGTCAGTGACGCCGGTCGCGCAGAAGATGATGTCGTTGCCGGAAGCCAGCTCCGCGGTGTCGTAGACCTTCTCGCCGTCGACGTAGCCCATCGACTTCAGGCGCTCTTCCTGCCATTTCTCCAACGGCTTGAGGCGGCCCTGCATGCGTCCGTTCAGACAGCGCATTGCGGCCGCGGTGAGCACGCCTTCGGGCGCGCCGCCGATTCCCATGGCGGCGTGAATGCCGGTGCCGCGAACGGCGGCAGCGATGCCGGCGGAAAGGTCGCCGTCGGTGATCAGCTTGATGCGCGCGCCCGCCTCGCGGATCTGCGCGATGAGATCGTGGTGGCGTTCGCGGTCGAGCACGACGATCGTCAGTTCATCGACGTCGCGCTGAAACGCCTCGGCGATCTGGTTGAGGTTCTCGTGAACGGAGTTCTTCAGATCGACGTAATCGGCAGCAGTCGGGCCGACCACGATCTTGTCCATGTAAACGTCGGGCGCGTTCAGCAGCCCGCCTTTTTCCGACGCCGCAAGGACGGCGATGGAGTTCGCCGAACCGGTGGCGCAGAGGTTCGTTCCCTCCAGCGGATCGACGGCGATGTCGATCTCGGGATAGATCTCGCCCTCCGTCCAGCCGCGGCCGAGCGGCTCGCCGACGTAGAGCATCGGCGCCTTGTCGCGCTCTCCTTCGCCGATGACGACGGTGCCGCGCATCTTGAGCCGGTTCAGCTCTTCGCGCATCGACTCGACCGCCACCTGATCGGAGTACTTCCGTTTGCCGTAGCCCATCGTCCGCGCTGCAGCGATGGCGGCCTTTTCCGCGACACGCAAAAAACCGATCTCGAGACTGGATTCCATGACGCTCCGTTCGTGGCGAATTTAGCGGCGCAGACTCTAGCAGAATCCGCCCGGCGGAGTTGTGCGGTGTCGCCTTCATTCGACGATGACGGTCATCTTCATGTTGCCGTGTCCCGAACCGCAGTAGTGGTCGCAGATCGCGGGAAACGTGCCGGCGATGCCGGGCGTGATGGTGATCTGGGCCGGCTTACCGTCGTCGGCATCGAGATCGACGCCCAGCGGCTTGACGAACAGACCGTGCGCGCGGTCGGTGCTGACCAGCCGAATCGTGACCGGCTCGCCGCGCTTGAGGGTGATCTGCTTCGGATTGAATTCGAATCGTTTGGCGGTGATCTCGACGACCCGCGGGGCAGGTTCCTGCGCCAAACCGAGCTGCGTGATCACGATGACGGCGACGACAACCAGAGTTCGTTTCACAGGCTTTCTCCTCCTCGGAGCAGTTGTTGGATTCCTTCGGTGCCGGAGATCTCGCGCATCGACAGCTCGACGTCGTCAATCCCGGCCGCGAACGGATGCGTGACCGGATTGCCGCTGACCGTGCGGATGCCGAGGTTGCGGAAGGGTTGTTGGGCGTTGAAGGGAAACGGCTTCTTCTCAGCCGCGGACGGATCGGGAAAGGCGAAGATCAGTGATCGCGCCGCGTGATGCTGCGCGTTGCCGGTCACGATGTGATGCGGGCGATGAATGTGGCCGTAGAGAACGGTAACGCTCTCGTACGGCGCGAGGACGTTCATTACCTCGCTGCCGTCGGCGGTGAACCACTCCCATTCCGGCTTGAGATCGAAGAGCGGACGATGGGTGAAGACGACGATCGGCGTGCTTTTCGCGAAGCGCGCTAAATCCTTCTTCAGCCACGCGATCTGTTCCGCACCGACGATCGGCTTACCGTGCGAGACGTTATCGAGCGCGATGAAGTGCGCGCCGCGGTGATCGAACGAGTAGTGCGTCTCGCCGAAGTTCTCGCGGAACAGCACACCTCCGTCGAGCGCGGCGTCGTGCTCGCCCGGCACGTGCATCCGCTTCTTCACGCGCAGCCGGCCGCTGATGGAGCGGAAGGCGGCGAAGCGTTTTGCGTGCTCGGCGGGATCGTCGCTGTCGTGCGTCAGATCGCCGGTGAAGAGGATCAGGTCCGGCTGCGGATCGAGCGCGTTGATCACGTCGACGGCGCGCTCGAACGCCTTCGTTCCGAGCGGATCGGGCGGCCCCTGAAACCCGACGTGTGTGTCGCTGAGCTGCACGATGGAAAAGGGTCCGGGCGCTTCGCCGTTCTGCCGGTGAAAGAGTCCGGCCATGGCGGAGCCGCGCGCCGTTGCGGCCAGCGGCGAGAACTGCAGCAGCGCCCCGGCGCCGATCGACATTGCGGAGATGCGCATGAATGCGCGGCGGTCGAATTCGTTCTTCATCAGTTGTCCTTCCGAGGTGTGCAACTGGCGCCGGGCTTTTTTCATCCATCGCGCAGTTACATGGAGTAGAAGTGTTCCGGATGACGCAGAACTCGGCAGGTGCGCGGCCGGCGTTCGAGGAGCTGGCGCTGCCGCTTTTCGATGCGCTGTACGACTACGCGCGCTGGCTGACGCGCGATCCGGTCGAAGCGGAGGACCTCGTGCAGGAGACGTATCTGAAGAGTTGGCGCGGCTTCGGCTCGTTCGCGCCGGGAACGAATTTTCGCGCCTGGATGTACCGCATCCTGCGCAATACGTTTCTGACGTCCCGCAGCGGACTGCGCGCGGTGCCGCCGGTGTCGATCGACGAGGATCCGGAGACCTACGAACAGATCAGCGTGACCGAAACGCCGGAATCGCTCTTCTTCGCTCGGGTCGATAGCGATGCGTTGCGCCGGACGATTGAGGATCTGCCACTGCCGTTTCGCGAGGTGCTGGTGCTGTCGGACATCGAGAACATGAGCTACCGGGAAATTGCCGAGACGCTGTCGATTCCGATCGGGACGGTGACGTCGCGCCTGATCCGGGCGCGGCAGAAAGTGCGGAGCGCACTGCGATGACCAGCCATCTGACAGCCGAGGAGATCGAGCAGTTCGCGGATGGCGAACTGGATTCGGCGGCGCATCTGCAGCAGTGTCCGCAATGCGCTAGCGCTGTGTTGTCGGTGATGCAGATGAAGCGCGCGGTGCATACGATTCCGCGCATCGCGCCGCCGGCCGGCTTGCGCGCGCGGGTGCTTGCACGTCCGCCGCATCGATCGCGCGCGCCGTGGTGGATCGCGGCGGCGGCGATCGTCGCGTTCGCGATTGCCGGCACGGCGCTCTGGCGCGCGCGCGATGCAGCGTCTCGCGAGCTGGTCGACCTTCACACCACGATCCTGGCCAGCGCGAATCCGGTCGACGTCCTCTCCACCGATCGCCACACGGTGAAGCCGTGGTTCGAGGGACGGCTGCCGTTCGCGGTCGACGTCCCCGATCTCGCGCAGCCGTTCCGCCTCATCGGCGGACGCGTCATCTACTGGCGCGGCCAGCCGGGCGCGTACCTGCTGATCGGCAAGGGCGCGCATCGCATCTCGCTGTTTGTGTTCGCGGACGATGCCGTTCCGCGCGCGATCGCGTCGCATGCGGGGATGACGATCGACGTCTGGCGTTCGCGCGGACTTGCCTACGTTGCGGTCGCCGACGTTCCATCAGGCGATTTGCAGCAGCTGCGCCGGGCGTTCGCCTCGGGCACTTGATCCTGAGCGAAGCGAAGGATCTGGCGAGCCAGGCGAAGGTGGTTACCAGTCACCAGATCCTTCGGTCGCTGCGCTCCCTCAGGATTAACTGGGAATCACTTCGGGGACGCGACCGCGCGTACTTCCGGATGGTGAATTCGTCCGCCGAGGAACGCGGTGCGGGCGGCGATGGAGAGGGACCAGGCGATGAGGACGGCGATCACCACCTCCAGCCAGCGAGGACGCGTTCCGCGGCGATGGCCGATGAAGAGCGCGACGATGGCGATGACGGCGGTGATGCACGATCCGCCGACGAAAAAGCTCGCGGCCAGATCGTGCTCGTGGATCAACGTCGTGTCGACGCCGGCGATCGGCGGCTTCGCTTTCGTCATGAACTCCGCGGCGCCGTCGCCGGTCATGTCCGCGGCGATGCCGCAGAGCGCGGCGATGATCGCGACCACGAACGCCGCCGTGACGAACTCGCGCCGCCGTTTGATCAATCCGAACAGGATCAGGCAGAGCGCGAAGAGCTCGGCGTAGAGCGGGGAGTGGTTGATGGCGAGGTGGATGTGAACGGTGCTGAAATCCATGTTGTCGATCTCCTTGCGAGTTCTCTAACTCCCGGGGTCATTAAACCATCCACGTTGCCACCTGCGACGCAAGCAGCCGCCGCAGGTTGCGGCGAAGAACTTTCAGAGTGCGCACATCCGGAACGTGATGCTGCTGCGTAGTAGGAGCATGTCGCGTGGATTGGGATTGCCAGATTGCCCGGTTGCCGGGTTGCCGCTCCGCGCGATCATCCTCCTTCTCTTCGTCGCCGCTACCGCCTCGGCGCATGATTTCTGGATCGAGCCATCGACGTTTCATCCCGCTGTCGGCGATCGCGTGGCGACGGCGTTACGGGTCGGACAAAAGCTCGCGGGCGAGCCGCTGCCGAACATCCCGCCGCTGATCGATCGATTCGTCGTTCGTGGTTCGGACGGGGAGCGGCGCGTGGTCGGACGAGCCGGCGCCGATCCGGCGGGCGTCGCGTTCATCGCCGAGGGCGGGTTGCACTGGATCGGGTATCAGAGCAATCCGTATCCGGTGGCGCTCGAGGCGGCGAAGTTCGAAGACTATCTTCGCGATGAAGGGCTGGAGCGTATCGTCGACGAACGGAAGAAGAAGGGGCAGTCGTCGGCGCCGGGACGCGAGCGGTTCTATCGCTGCGCGAAAGCGTTGCTCGATACGCCGGGAACGGCGGCCTTCGATGCGCCGCTCGGCTTCACGTTGGAGCTCGTTCCGCGAAAGAATCCGTACGCGATGCACACCGCCGGCGAATTACCGCTCGCCCTCACGTTTCGCGGGAAGCCGCTCGCGAACGTGCTGGTCGTGGCGATGAGCAAAGCGGATCCGGAGAAAGCCGTCCGCGTGCGCACCGACGCGAAAGGGCGCGCCACGCTGCGCCTCGCGCATGCCGGCTTCTGGGTCATCAAAGCCGTGCATATGGAAGCCGCTCCCGCCGATGCCGGCGTCGATTGGGAAAGCTGGTGGGCGTCGATGTCGTTCGAGCTGCCGAAGTGAAATCGCGCCGCCTGCTTGCCGCGATTCTCCTGATCGCCGCCTTCGCGTTGCCGCTCATCGCGCACGAGCTCGGGCTCGTGCAGGTCGAGGCAACGTTTCGGAAGGATGGAACCTACGTCGTCGATCTGCTCGTCGATCGCGAGCATCTTCCGCTTCAGGCGTCGGGCATGGCCGCCTCACCGGAAGTTTTTCTGCGCAGCATCGAGAAGTCGGCGGTGCTCGCATTCGACGGCAAGTCCGCGCCGCCCGAGAACGTCGCGGTGTCGGTGGTCGAAGGAAAGCCGAACGTCACGCGCATGCGGCTGACCGGCCGCACTCCGCCCTCGGTCTCGCGGTTCACCTTTGCGGACGACGCAATCATGGGCTTCTTCGTTCTCAAGCTGCGCAGCGAGGGAAGGGGAGAGACGGTCACGCAATGGATCGACGGCGGCAAAACGAGCACGCCGTTTCCGCTCGACCGCGCCGTCGTCCCGCTGACGCGCTGGCAGATCGTGACGCTCTACCTCCGCCTCGGCTTCACGCACATCCTCCCGCGCGGACTCGATCACGTCCTCTTCGTCCTCGGCATCTTCCTTCTCGCCGTCGATCTGAAGCCGGTGCTGTGGCAGGTGTCAGCGTTCACGCTCGCCCATACGATCACGCTGGCGCTGACGGTCTACGGCGTCGTCTCGCTCTCGCCGCGCATCGTCGAGCCGTTGATCGCGCTGTCGATCGTCTATGTCGCGATCGAAAATATCTTCACCTCGCGGCTCCACGCGTGGCGGCCGGTGGTCGTTTTCTGTTTCGGGCTCCTGCACGGGATGGGATTCGCCGGGGTGCTGACCGAGATCGGCCTTCCGCGCTCCGAATTCGTTCCGGCGCTGCTCTCTTTCAACGCCGGCGTCGAATGCGGGCAGCTCACTGTGATCGCGGCAGCGTTCCTCGTTCTCGGTCTGCCGTTCCGTAAGAAGCCGTGGTACCGGCGGCGCATTGTTATCCCGGGATCACTCATCATCGCTGCAATCGGGCTCTACTGGTCCATTCAGCGCGTGTTCTTTGCGACATAGAAAATCGTACGACCGTTTCTCCCGACGCACCGTAGATCGACTGTAATCAACAACCGCAGTCGACAACGCTGCAAGAACAAGGAGAAACTATGAGACTCTCCCCCGTAGTACGTGTGGCCGGCGCATTCGTCGTTGCGCTCGCCATTTTAGTGCCGCAGGCCTACGCCTCCAGTCACAGAGAAGCGCTGGCCATCCTCAATGAGCCGTGCGCCGATAACACAGACACCTTCGCCTGGGTGTCGAACGGCGCGCATGACAAGCTCTACCTGATCATGGATTACAACCCGCTCCATGAGCCGGGCCAGGGAAATCAGGGATTCCGCGCTTGTAATGGCTACCGCTATGAGTTTCACATCGGCAAAGGAACGAGCCTGAAAGACGAGGCGGTCTATCGCGTCGAGTTCAAGAACACGCTCAATCCGTCGCCCGCCCCTGCCCCGACCGACGCCGTCGGCGGCGGCAATGAGCTGCTTTGGCAACTCACCGGCGGCACTGAGACGATGACGGTGACTCGTGTAATGGCGCCCGGCCAGCCAAATGCGGTGGTGCTCGGCGAGAACATCAAGGTTCTGCCGAACAATCACGGCCCACAGACCGACCGCCTCGTCTACGGCCTCGGCGCATTCAAAGGCTATGACGCCGGCGATCCCGCGACGCGTGAGCGCGGCCTTTACGATCAAACGTTCATCGACAGCTATATCCAGACGCTGGCCGGCGGCGCGCGCATCATCGCCGGCGATTTCGACGATCCCTATCAGCTCGACGAGAAGGGCATTTTCGACCTTGTGAATCTCGGTAAGGGCGACCTCGGCGGGCTTCAGGGCGCGCGGAGCACACCGATCGAGGACGTCTTCACCGGGTTCAACGTCTCGTCGATCGCCCTCGAAGTTCCCACCAGCGACCTCTTTCCGAACGGGATTCCGCACAATGGGACGCTCAACGCCAACTCCACCGACAGTCTGCTGCGGATCTGGGTCAGCATCAGCCGCCAGGCAACGCAGACGGTCGACAACAGCAACATCATTACGGGGCTTCGCGGTACCGGAAATTATGTGCAGGTCGGCCGTAATGCGCTCCCGCTCTTCAATGCCGGCCTAGTCGGAACGCAACGTCAGACGCTCTACCTGCATACCGATCCGATGAAGGACGTTTCGCGTTTCGGCGCTGATATTCTTTATCCGGTTCTCGTTCGCGACGCGGAAGCCCTCGGCATTTACAAGGCGCTCGGCGTCCCGGCGTCTGCGGTGACGACGCTCAAAGGACCTCGCCTCGACATCATCAACGCCATCAACCTCGGCCGCCCGATTCCTGTCGCAGACGGTTCCACCGGCGACGTCATTACACTCGACGCGGCCATCGACTCGCAATTTCCCAATGGCCGCCGCCTCGGCGGCGGAGCCGCGCCGAACAAGCATCAAGTCAATGTCAATACGGTCCTGATCAGCCTCATTGTGGCCGGCGATCCCGGTGCCGGTCTGGCCAAAGGCGTCGAGACGAATGACAAAGATTTCCTCCCGCGCTTCCCGTTCCTCGCGCCTCCGCATCAGGGATTGCTGCAAGGCCACGGCGGCACCAATGCAGTCTCAACGCCGGTCATCCCCGATCCGACTCAGCCGCAGCCATAACGCATTACGAACCTAATAGGAGATTGACAGCATGAGACGCATTTCGCTCATGGTTTTCACAATGGCGGCGGTAATGACATCATCCGCCTTCGCACAACACCTGCACGAGCTGAGCTTCGCCTCCGATTTCCAGACGTTGCCCGTGGCGGCAAATACGCCCGGCGTCGGCGGCTCGTTTCAGTCGTATGTGGCGATCCTCAACCCGACCGCGTCCGCATACTCCGTCACCGCCACGCTCTATGACGCGGCCGGGACGAAGCGAACCGCGCTCATCTCCCTCGCGGCGGGCGAGATGAAGACGTATACGAACTTTCTCGACGCGGTCTTCAACGGATACAGCGGCGCCGGCGCGGTGACGTTTTCCAGTCCCGATACCGCTGGCGGCACGCGCAACAATCGCTTCATCGTCAGCAGTGAGGTACACACGGCCGGCGCGCGCTACGGGACCACGATTCCGCTAATCGAGTTCCCCGGTTCAGCTTCGCGCTCGTTCGCTCCGGGCATCACCGTCGATTCGAATACCCGCACGAACGTCGGCTGCTTCGACCAGTCAGGCGCCGCGAACAGCGTGAAGGCGACGATCCTCGACAACACCGGCAAACAGACGATCGGAACCGTCACCCTCAACCTGGCCGCAAACGGCTGGGGACAGACCGCGGTGAGTTCGATCGTCAGCGGCGGCTACATCCAGTTCGATCCTACGGACTCCGCCGTCTGCTACGCCGTTGTCGTCGACAACGCCACCAACGACGGCCGCTTCATTTCGGCGGCCGAATACAAGCCGTGAAGCTAAAGTAAACGGTCACTTGATCGCCGAGGCGGACTTGCTTCCCGCCTCGGCCGATCGCGTTTACTTTCCTGCTGTGGGAAAAACTGGAGAGCTGTCCGTCTCAGTAATCGCAGGAGGCGGACCCCATGCGTGAATGTCGCTACCTCATCGTGTTTCTCACTACTTTGGCGTGGACATTGCGAGTCTTCGGCGATGGCTGCAAACCGGTTGACGCACCGAAAGAGGGCATAGTGCTGAACGGCGCGACCGGCCATACCGTGACGTTCGATTTAAAGAATCCCGCGGTCGCGACCGCGCCTGCAACGATCAAAGACCTGACGTTCTGCTGGCTCTCGGAAGAAGAGATGCAGGCCGGCAAGACATGTACTAACGCGACGCGAATTGCGCCGTCGCCTTCAATCATGGTCGGGCGTTGTGTCGAAAAAACTTCGGGAACAGAAATCTCTCATACGATAGACTATCCCCAATTCGGCTCAACGGGATCGCCATTCGATGAAGCAAAGGCGTTTGTCATCAACTACACGCCTTCAGCGACCAGGAAAGAAGATTCGCGTTATCTACGCGTCGAATGGAAGCTGTCGACACCCGGAACCGTCAAGCCCCCGGCAACGACGGCGGCAGCAGTGGAGACCTCTGAAGCTCGGATGTATCGCGTTTCATTCGCAGGACTGCCCGCAGATTTTACGTTGGATCCTCGCTTCAAGTTATGGCTCTATACGGGATACGCGTTCATGTACAGCAGGAAGGACTTCTCGGACTCTTTCGCTGAGTTACGACTCCATTCTGAAAGCCGCTGGGCAGACGGGCTGCAGCGGATCAAAGCTCGCAAGCCAGCGGAGTACGCGCAGATGATGAAGGATGGGTCGCGTGATCCTAAGGTGGTCGGTTGGGCGGAACTTTTGACTTTCCGCAGCTACGGCGAAGTTGGGTTATCGTCCACGACGGCGACAACGCCCACAGACACCCCAGAGACGCCGAGCAAGGCTCGGCGTTCGTTTGATTTGGGCTACGGTCTTGGTTTTGGGAAAACTTGGGTCGTTGCGGTCGAAAATCCAGAAATCAACACCAATGCGTTCTCAACATTATTAGTGGCACACGTAAGCCATATCTCAATTCCTGGTCAAGACGAGGTAAAAACGAACGGAGTCATCACAACCGAAGCGGTTAAAAGCAAGATTCGTTTTGGCAGCAGTTTTGGTATTCGCGTGGAGAACGAAACCGGGCATTTCAAAGGCGCATACGGCGAGCTTGGTTGGGGTGAGAGTTCGCAGTTTGAATTGCAGAAAACAGGTAGGGCCAAGTTCGACGGCTACTTACCATTTAACGACCCTGGCCTGCTGCGTGTCGCCGCCCGTCTGCAGACCGATATCCCGAGTGTTTTTGCTAAGCTAAACCCTGATCGCGGGTCAACCCCTGCAGAGCGGAGTGCGTCGCATGAAGCAATACGTGCGGGCGATGTGAAGATTACAATTCTCTTCAACATCGACATACGCGATTTGATGCACCGATTAGGAACGCCGGCGGAGGTGCAGAAGTAGCCCTTACTTCGTCGCCTCCGCCTCTCTTCGCGCGGTCGCTTCGCGCTCGTCCTTGGCGGACATCGGCGGGTTGTACGCAGGAATCCCCGTGACCGCTTCGCCGATGATGAGATTGTGGATGTCGTGCGTTCCCTCGTACGTTTTCACCGACTCCAAGTTCAGCATGTGGCGGATGATCGGGTACTCGTCGCTGATGCCGTTTGCGCCGAGGATGTCGCGGGCGGAGCGGGCGCACTCGAGGGCGATGTTGACGTTGTTCATCTTGCCCATCGAAACGTGATGCGGTTTGAGCTTGCCCTGATCCTTGAGGCGCCCCATCTGTAATGCGAGGAGCTGGCCTTTCGTGATCTCGGTGATCATCCAGGCCAGCTTGTTCTGCACGAGTTGGTGTGACGCGATCGGCTGGCCGCCGAACTGGATGCGCGATTTCGCGTACGTCCGCGCCGTCTCGTATACGCTCATCGCGGCGCCAAGCGCGCCCCAGGCGATGCCGTAGCGGGCCTGGGTGAGGCAGCCGAGCGGGTACTTGATGCCGTTCGTTTCCGGCAGCACGTTTTCGGCGGGGATGCGGCAATCTTCGAAGAACAGCTGCGACGTGACCGAGGCGCGCAGCGAGAACTTGCCCATGTGATAGGCGGTAGAGAAGCCGGGCGTGTCCTTCTCGACGAGGAAGCCGCGGATGACGCCGTCATGCTTCGCCCAGACGACGGCGACGTCGGCGATCGATCCGTTCGTGATCCACGCCTTCGCGCCGTTCAGCACCCACGAGTCGCCGTCCTTGCGCGCGTACGTGCGCATGCCGCCCGGGTTGGAGCCGAAGTCGGGCTCGGTCAATCCGAAGCAGCCGATTTTTTCGCCGGCTGCGAGCTTCGGGATCCAGTAATCGCGCTGTTCTTTCGATCCGTAGGTGTAGATCGGATACATGACCAGTCCCGATTGCACCGATGCGAAGGAGCGAAGGCCGGAGTCGCCGCGCTCCAGCTCCTGCATGATCAGGCCGTACGCGACGTTGTTCAGGCCCGGCAGGTCGTACTCCTTGATCGTGGCGCCGAAGAGGCCCATCTCCGCCATCTTCGGGATGAGATGCATCGGCATCTCTTCCTTGCGATTCGCTTCTTCGATGATGGGGATGACTTCCTCATCGACGAAGTCGCGCACGGTCTGACGCACCATCAGCTCTTCCTCGGAGAAGAGCGAATCGATATCCATGTAATCAACGCCGGGAAAACTGGGCACGGTGAGGCTCCTTCGGTGCTGCTGGTTTGGGACGGGATGATATCGCAGCCCTTCGTAGCGCCGGCGGCCCGCCGGCTGGACCGCCGCCGGCTCGGCGGCAATGATGCGTGACGCGCCAGCGAGCCGCCGGCGCTACGGTGTCACGTTCGCCGTGTACAACACGTGTGGGTGCGGATATCCGAAGTCGATCCGCTTGGCGTTCACGTCGACGAAGCCGAGGCGTTCGAGGCGCTGTTTGAATGCCGATGGCGCCTCGTAGCTGAAGGATTCGCCCAGCGTGAGCCCCATCACGGAGGCGGCGCGTTCCTGAATCGCGTTCCACCCGTTCTTGAACCGCGCCGTCGGATCCTGTTCTTTGATGATGAGGATGCCGTTCGGCGCGAGGCGATTGCGGCAACGCGTGAGCAGCGCGTCCCATTGATCGAGAGGGATTTTGTAGAGGACGTCGATGATCGAGATCGCGTCGAAGGTTCCGGCGATCGCGTCATCGAAGCCGATGACGAAATCGATGCCGTCGATCGGCCGTACTTTGCGGGCATCCGGTTCGACCGCGACGACGCGGTGTGGACGGGCGAGCACCGCGAAGAGGCCGTGACCGGCGCCGATGTCGAGTAGCGATGCGTTTGGCGGCAGGGCCTTCAGCACGCGCAGCATCGGCGAGGTCAGGAAGCGGAGCAGGATGTGGATGCGGTCGCGCGCGCGGCGTTTGCGAAAAATGCGGTGCAGTACGATTAACGCGCGGATGAATCCCACGCGAGCGATTGTACGGGGCTGGTGGCGCGAGGCGCTCGGCGCCGCCGTCGTTCTGGCCTCGCGCATCGTCACCGCGCCGCGCACGCCGTGGGAGAACGACGAGTTTCTTTTCGCCGAAGCGGTGCGGAACTTCGATCCGTCGCGGTATCACCCGCATCCGCCGGGATTTCCGCTGCTGGTACTGATCGGGAAAGTTTTCGGCTGGTTCGTTCACGATCCGTGGCGCGCGCTTATCGTCTTCAGCATCGTCGCGGCGCCGATCGGATTCGCGGCCATCGCGCGCGCCTTCCGGAACTGGATCGGCGATCCCGATCTCGCCGTCTGCGGCGCGCTGCTCTACTACTTTTCCGCGTCGATGCTGGTGCACGGCACGCTCGCTCTTTCCGACGGGCCGGCCATGATGTTTCTCGGGCTCGCGCTCTTCGCCATCAGCAGTGCGCACGACGAGGAGCACGAGAGGAACGCGATCGCCATCGGCATCTGGACGTCCGCGGCAATCGGTACGCGCCCGCAGCTCCTGGTGCCGGTTGCGCCGATGCTGCTCATTGCGCTGCTGCAGATGCGTACCATGCGGCAGCGCGCGGCGTGCGTGATCGCGTTCGGGCTCTTGTCGGCGATGTGGTTCCTTCCGCTTGCCGATGCGGCCGGCGGATTCGAAAAGTTGCGCGTGTACGAAACCAAGCAGGTCCAGTACGTCGCCGCGCACGACGCATCGGTCTCACGCGGCGGCAAGTCGATGGCGCAACTCGCCGTCCGATTCGTCTTCCATCCGTGGGGGACCAAGTACGTAACGCTTCCGCTCTTCGCCTGCGTCTTCCTCGGCATGGCGGGATTCGTTGGTCTGCTGCGGCGCGACAAATGGCGATCGACGATGCTGCCATTCATCGTTTTCGCAGTCGTCCAGTTGATCTTCGAGCTCGGTTGGATGGATCCGGCGGATGCCGCGCGCTACAGCCTGCCGTTCATGATCGTGATCGCGCTTCTGGCAGCACTCGGTCTCGCCGTGATTCGCCGCAGCGTCAAGATCGCAAGCGCTCCGCTCATCGTCACGGCAATCCTGGCGATCGCCACGCTCGCGTATGTCTGGCCGCTGGCCGGCGAGCGGACGAAGATCGCGTCCCCTCCGGCGGCAGCAGCGGCGTTTGCGAACGCGAATCTGCCGCCGAACAGCGTCGTCGGATACGATTTCGCGCTCAAGCCACACGCCGAGTATCTGCTGTCGCGTTTTCACGTGATCCCGATCGAGAAGGCGATGGCCGAGTTATACGACCGGCCAGACGTTCCGCTGTTTCTCTTCGCCAACGGCGGATCGGGCGCGAGCGGCGCGCACGTCTTCACCTGGCCGGCCAGCGATGCATATGAGAAGTTGACGCGCGGGTTTTATCGGCAGGTGACGCTCGTTCCGAAACCGCCGCCCGAGCGCTATCTGCCGGTCCGCGGCGCGTATCCGCTGGAGTGGACGGAGAGCGGCGACGAATGGCGTTGGCTCGGGCCGGATGCGACGATCCGCCTTCCGCGCGCGCACGGAAGCGAGGCCGCGCTGACGCTCCGCTTCTCCGCCGACGTGCCGCACCTCAGCGACAGCGTTCAGATCTCGATCAACGGACGCGATGTTGCCGTCGTCACCGTCGGCAGGGAGCCGGTCGTGGCCAGGCTTGCCTTGCCGCCGGAGCCGCAGATCGACATTCGCCTGCGCTCGTCGCGCTCGTTCTCGCCGGGCGCGCTGCTCCACAACGCCGATCCGCGCACGCTGGCCGTGCAGTTGACCGGCGTCGACAGCGGCGCAAAGCGCTGAGTGCACTTGTTCTGTATCATCGTTCGCCGTGCGTACTCCGTCCGTCGCGCTGGTCATCCCGATGTTCAATGAGGAGTTGAATATCGAGCACGCGATGAACGCGGCGGTCGAGGCCTGCACGAAGTACACGGACGACTACGAGATCATCATCGTCGACGACGCGTCGACCGATCGCTCGCCGTTCCTCGTCGCCTGCCGCGCCGCCGAAAATCCGCGCATCCGCATGGTCCGTCACGAGCACAATCGCAAGCTCGGAGGCGCGCTGAAAACCGGCTTCGCCGCGGCGACGAAGGACCTCGTCCTCTACATGGACGCCGATCTTCCCTTCGATCCCGACGCCCTCGGACGCGCCATGCGCGCGATGTCGGTCACCGGCGCGGATCTCATCGCCGGCTACCGCCTCGACCGCACGCTCGAAGGTCCGAAGCGAACGCTCTACTCGTATCTCTACAACGGTCTGATCGGCGTTCTCTTCGGCTGGCCGCATCGCGATATCAACTTCTCCTTCAAGCTGATGAAGCGCGAGCTGCTCGACGCGGTCGAGCTGAAGTCCGAGGGGTCGCTGATCGACGCGGAGCTGATCGTGAAAGCGAAGAACCGCGGCTTCACCATTCAGCAGATCGGCCTCGATTACTTCCCGCGTATCCGCGGAGAGTCGCACCTCTCGTCGCCCGGCGTGATCTTCAAGATTTTCCGCGAGCTGGTGCAGCTCTATCCCGAGATGCGCGAACGGGTATCCGTCGAAGAGGTCCAGCGCGTCGTCCGGAAAAAACGTGAGGCAGCCGGCGACGTACTCGCCGACGACCGCCATCCGATCGAGACCTGAGTTTTGGTACCTCCGGTGCAGGAAATGCAGGACAAGGTTCACCCATGCCGTATCCCCACCCGTCTTCCGATCTGCGGCCGTTTGTTGCGCTGAGCAAGTTCCGTGTGGCGAACGGGTTGACTCCCGAAGTTCGTGCAGCGTTCGTCGGCCGTCCTCATCTCGTCGACGACGCGGACGGCTTCGTTCGTATGGAGGTCATTTCTCCCGTCGACGATCCCGACGAGTTCTGGCTTCTCACGTACTGGACGAACGAAGAGAGCTTCCGCACCTGGCATCACAGCCACTTGTACCGCGAGTCGCACAGCGGCATCCCGCGGGGACTGAAGCTCGACCCCGCTGCGACTCAGGTACGTTTCTTCGAGACGATCAGCGACTGACGCATGAGCAATTTGATTGACCTGCTTGCGGCGAACCGGAGCGACCTGGCGCGTGCGATCGCCGAGACGCATTTCGACCGCCATCCCGAACTGCGGGAACGGTATGGCGCGGCCGGACTCGCGCATTGCACCTCCGACGCCGCGTACCACCTTCAATACCTGGAACAGGCGCTGCGCGTGCGCAACGACGAGCTGTTCGCCGACTATGCGCGCTGGGCGAAGATCATGCTCGAGGCCCGGCACATACCGGCCGCGGACCTGTCATCGAACCTGGCCACCGTCGCCGACGTCGTCGGCGAGAAGATCCCCGCGCTCGCGGCAAACGTGAGGCAGACGATCGACGCCGGGTTGCGGGCGCTCGAAGCCGTCGTCGAAGCGCATGACGCGCGCCAGCCGCATGCCGAATTGGCCGAGGCCTATCTGCGCGCGGTGCTGGCAGGCGACCGCAAGGTAGCCAGCAGGCTCGTTACCGATGCCATCAGCAGCGGTGTTTCCCTGCATGACGTCTATCTTCACGTGTTTCAGAGTACGCAGCACGAGATCGGCCGTCTCTGGCAGCGGAACGAGATCGGCGTCGCGGATGAGCATCTGGCAACAGCCATCACGCAGATGGTCATGTCGCAGCTCTATCCGATGTTGTTCTCAGGGCCGCGCCGGCAGCGTACGTTCGTCTCCGCCTGCGTCGGCGGCGAGCTGCACGAGATCGGTGCGCGCATGGTGGCCGACTTTTTCGAGATGGATGGCTGGAAAACCTACTACCTCGGTGCCAACACCCCGGTCAGCGGGATCGTGAAAATGATCTGCGAGCGGAAGGCGGACATTGCCGGAATCTCCGTCACCATCTCGTTCAACCTGGACGCGGCGAAGCAGGTTATCCACGCGATCCGCGAGGAGATGGGCTGCCGGGATACAAAAGTCATCGTCGGCGGCTATCCGTTCGCGGTCGCTCCCGAGCTGTGGAAGACGATCGGCGCGGACGGCTATGCCGCCAACGCCTCGGAAGCGATCCTGCTGGCGGAGAGGTTGCTCGGAGAGCGTGCGTGATGGATTCTCCGGCCGCTGGAAACCGGGGAGTGCGGCATTTCGACGTTCTGGCGTTTCGGTGCGACTCCGCGGGCGTCGTCGAAGAAGTCGTAGCGGACGACCTGAAGCTCGACCGCACGGTGCGGCCCGGCCAGTCCCTGTTCGAGATGATCGATTCGCACTCGCATGAGAAGGCGGGACAGTTCCTGGCCACCATCGTGGCGCGGCAGGCGGCCAGCGGATGGGAGCTGAACATCGATGACGATGGCAAGCTGTTTCCGGCCGTCTTCACCGGCACGATGCAGGCCGGCAAACTCTTCATCGTGGCCGGCCGCTCCGCGCGCGACATCACGAACATCGTCGAGACGCTCGAACTGATCAACAACGAGCAGCTGAACGCCTTTCGCATGGCCTTCCGCGATCAGCTCGATACCTTTGACCAGCGGCGCCGGACGGACGCGACGGCGTACGAAGAGCTCTCAAGGTTGAACAACGATCTGGCCAATGCGCAGCGCGAGCTGTCGGAGAAATCGAGGGATCTGGAACGGCTCAATGAGGAGAAGAACCGCTTGCTGGGCATGGCCGCGCACGATCTCCGCAATCCGCTCTCCGTCATCCTCGGCTATGCCAGTTTTCTCGGCATGGAAGAGGGAACCGATCTCGAGAAGAAGCGGATGTACGACGAGATCGCCAGCTCCAGCCGCTTCATGCTCGATCTGATCAACGACCTGCTCGACGTCTCGCAGATCGAAGCGGGGCGGCGGGAGATTCAGATCTCCACCTTCGACGCCCTTGCCGTCATCCGCCGCGTGATCGAGGCGTATAGGGCTCCTTCCTCGGCCAAGGGCCTCCGCCTCTCGCTCCACGAGCCGGAGGATGGCGGGATTACGATGACCAGCGACGCAGCGAAACTGCGGCAGGTCGTCTCGAACCTCGTGAGCAACGCCATCAAGTTTTCGGAGCGGGGCGGCGCGATCGACGTTTCGGTGATGAGCGACGGGCCGCAGCTGAAAGTCCTCGTGAAAGATGAGGGCATCGGCATCGCCGCCGATCAGCGCCAGGCGATCTTCGAACCGTTCGTGCATCTCGCCGGCGCGGGCACCGGAGGAGAACGAAGCACGGGACTGGGACTGTCGATCGTCCAGCAGCTCGTCGATCTGCTCGGCGGGACGATCCGTGTCGACAGCGTGGTGGGCGCCGGTTCGACGTTCCAGGTATCGATTCCGCTCGTCATGTCGAGCGGCTCACGCTGACGGGTTGTGTAGAAAGCTTCGCGAAACATGCGGTGAGTCGCAGTAGGCGGCAACTTCGCGGCCTATCGCCGGCGGTGGCAGCGACGAGAATGGTTAGGATGCGTGTGCGTGGTGAATCCTCAATCCGTTTCGTCGAAGCGTCTGATCGTCACTGCCGACGACGTCGGCCTGCATCGCGGGATGACGGAGGGCGCGATTCGTGCGCATCGGGACGGCGTCGTTACGGCGTGCAGCATCGTCGCGAACGGCGTCGCGTTTTATGACGCGGTGGCGCGGCTGGCGGACGTTCCCTCGCTCGAAGTCGGCGTGCATCTCACGCTGGTCGAGGAGCGCTCGCTGACCGGTATGCGTTTCCCGAGCTCGTACGTCGGGTTCGTGCGCGGACAGATGGATCGCGTTGCGATCGAAGCGGAGTTGCGCGCGCAGATCGAGCGCGTGCTTGCCGCGGGTCTGCGCGTGACGCATCTCAACAGTCATCAGCATGTGCACATGTGGCCGCATGTCTTCGCCATCGTCAGCAAATTGGCGGACGAATACGGCATCGGTTACGTGCGGCGCGTGCGCGACCGCGGCGGCAGGGGAGGGATCATGCGCCGCCTCTCGATCGCCGCGCTGAACGCGCTCGGCAGCGGCGGCTCGACGATCGGCGTCATGGAAGCCGGCCACCTCACCGCCGATCGCATCATCGATTTGCTGCGCCACGTCAGACACGCGACGGAGCTCGTCGCGCATCCGGGTGTCGACGTCGATGCGTATCCGCACTGGAAATATGAATGGAATGCGGAGACCGAGGCGTTATGCGATCCGCGGCTGCGCAACGCTATCGCGGATCGCGGGATTGCGCTTGTCGCCCCTACCGCACTTCAATCGCCGGACTGAACTCCGACGTCTGCGTGTAAAAGAGGTCGGTGATTCCCTCGGGCTGCGGTTTGGCGAAGCCGTTGTATTGGATGCGGGTCATGGTCGCCGAAATGAACTGTCCGGTGAGGTCGCCATCCACCGCCAGGACGAAGTGACGCTGATTCGTCGGGACGTTGACGGTGCCGATCGGGCGCTGCCCTTCGCCGAGGCCTGTGGGATCGGGAGCGTCGTTCGCGAATAGGCCGACCTCCGCGTTGAACGTACTCGGCGGCGTCGTGGGACTGATGTCGCCTTCGATGACGGTTTGCCGCGCGACCGGGTCGTAATGCGCAAGCGTGATCGACGGCATCGACACGCCGCCGGCTGATTGGCTCGGCCCGTTCAGGCCGATATCAATGCCGAGGAGCTTGTTGCCCCAGATGCGGTTCCTGCGGATGGCGACGTCGGTCACTCCCGTCGCCACCGCCACGCCCATCTCACCGTTGAACGCGATCACGTTGCCGTCCTGATCGGGAGTCCCTGAGTTCGAGAACGAGACGGAGGCGCCGACGTCGGAGCCGTATCCGCCCGCTCCGATGAAGACGCCGGCGTTTCCGTTGGGCAGAGGATCATCCGAGTGCGCCATCACCCCGATGCGGTTTCTCTGAACGATCAGCCGTCCTGAGAGTCCGAAGATGCCGCTGTGCAGATTGCCCGAGATGACGCTGTCCCTGATGCCGACGCCGACGAAGGTGGCGATGGAGCTGGAGTTATTCAGGAACGACGTGCCGATGCCTCGGGAGTTTGGACGGGCGATCGATCCGGTCGGATCGGTTCCGACGAACAGATGATGAAGGCTGGTTGCGGACGAACATTGAGTTCCGGAGGTCTGCACGACGGAGATGCCGTTGCGTCCGAAGCCGTTGATGGCCAGGTTTGCGACCTCGGCGCCGCAATTGGTAACGACAAGACCGTCGCTGTCCAACCCGGCGCCGGTAATCTCGACATCCGGTCCCTCGGGGTTTACGTCGCCGAAGAACGCGCTTTGCGTCGCGCCGTCGATTTTGATGTGCGGCGCCGTCACCGCCGGAAGAGGTGAGGTGACCACGATCGTTTTCAACGGCCCGGTCGAGGTCTCGATGCGGAAGACAATCGCACACGTTTCTGTCGGGAGACACTGGCTGTTCGCATTCAGAATGGCTTGCCGCAGAGTGTCGTTGCCTTTGTCATTCGTGTTGAAGACGTAAAACGTCTTGTAGAGCGCCGTCTGTTGCGTGGTCGCGTTCGTAATCGCATCGAAGTCGTGCTCGCGTTCCGTAACGACTCCTTTGAAGATGACGGACCCGCTTCCGTAGCTTGACGGCGCCAGAAGCTGAAATGAGAAGGTCGGCCCGGACGTCCGGCTGTCCGTGTACGGCAGCGAATCGACGCGGCAGGTGATGCGTCCGGCCACCACGCTGCTGCATCCTTCCGGCACTGACTGCACCACCACGTCCGTGCGGAAGTCGACGGTCGCCTCGACGTCATGCGCCGTCGATTGCGCGTTGTTGCGAAGCGACATCTGAAGCGTGAACGGCAGCGACAGGTTCTGAATCGGCGGCGTGGAAAGCCAGATCACCAGGTCCGGATCGGCCGACACCGTCACGACGATCGACGCGCTGTTGTTGCCTGGATTCTGATCCGGCGTGCTGCTCGACGCGGTGGCGGAGAAGGCGACCGTTCCGGCGGTCGCCGGCGCCTTGAACGACACGTAGGCGCCGCGGCTCTGTCCGGACGGGATGTCGCCCAGGTCGCAATTGCACGTGGTCGGAAGCGAGGAAGAGATCGAAACCTTCACCCCCGCCGCGGTATCCGGCCCGTTGTTGTGGACCTGAAAGAAAACCGACGAATTGAAACCGGCTGCGATGGTCGGTACGGGATCAATCGTCGTGACGAGATCGGCCGATGCGAAGAGGGAGACTGAAAAGAGGAGAAGCGCTGCAGTGATGGCGAGCGATTTCATTTGATAGTCCTTGTCTCCGGCTATTGCACCGGCACGCCGCGGCTGAACTCCGAGGTTTGCGTGAGAAGGCCTTCGTCGATCCCTTCCGGTTTGGCGAAGCCGATGTAGTTGGAACGCGTACTCGTCGCTGTGATCCATTGGCCGCTCAGGTTGCCGTCTGCTTCGAAGTGGAAGTGCGCGCCGGACTTGTCGAGAGTGGCGATGCCGATGGACCGTTGCCCCTCGCCGAAGCCGGACGGGTCGGCGGCGTCGCTCGCGTAGACATTGACCGCGAGCGGGAATGCGTCGGTGGGCACCGGATTCAGAATCTCGCCATCGATGACGGTTTTGTTCGCCGCGGGATCGAAGCGCGCGATCGTAAGCACCGGCGCCGGTATCGTTCCGGCGTTGACGGGCGTCGGTCCGTTCAGACCGATGTCGATGCCGAGGAGACGGTTCGACCAGATCCGGTTATTGCGCACCGCGACTTCGCTGACGCCGTTAGCGATCGCCACACCTGTCTCGCCGTTGAACGCGATCACGTTGCCGCCGACGGTCGGGCTCTGGAATGCCGAGAAGCCGTCGGGGCCGACGTCCGATCCGAAGCCGCCGGCGCCGATGAAAACACCGCTGTTCCCGTTCGGCAGCGGTTCGTCCGCGTGCGCTTTCACGCCGATGCGATTGTTCGTGATCGCCAGCCGCCCGCTCAGTCCGAAGATGCCGCTGAAGGTGTTGCCGGAGATCACGCAGTCGCGGATGGTCGTCTTCACGCCGGCGCTGGAAAAACTGTTGCCGTTGACCACCGAGGTGCCGATGCCGCGCGAATTCGGATGCGGCGTGGACCCCGTCGGATCCGTCCCGACGAAGAGGTGATGGAGGATTCGCAACTCGGTGCCGGTGCCGCAGCCGGTCTGCGTGCCGGTGACGGAAATCCCGTTGCGCAGGAAACCGCCAATGACGAGGTTCGCGATCTCGGTGAAACATGCGCCGACGAGAAGCCCGTCGCCGTCGACCGTACCGCCGCCGCTGATCTCGATCTCCGGACCGTCACGATTCGCATCGCCAAAAAATGCCGTCTGCGTCGCGCCGTCGATGCGCAGGCCGAGGGCAGTGATCGCTGGAAGAGGAGACGTGACGCGGATCGTCTTCCACGGCGTGGGCGACGCTTCAGCGATTCGGAAGGCGATCGAGGACGGAGCGCCGCCCGCGGCGTTCGCATCGAGAATCGCCTGCCGCAGCGATCCGGCGCCGGAGTCGGCCGTCGTCGTCACGTAGAACGTCTGATTGAGAGCCGTCGACGCGTGTCTGCTATTCGAGGCCGGCTCGAAATCCGGCTCCCGTTCCGTAGATGTCGCGGTGAAGTCGATCGTTCCGCTGCCGTATGTCGGAGGTGCGACGAGCGTGATGACGAACACCGGCACGGCGCCCTGCAACATCTCGTCCGAATGGCAGATCACGCGGCCTGCCGCCGGACTGGTGCAGCCGAACGGCAGCGTCTTCACCGTCACGTCCGGGCGGAAGTCGATCGTCGTGTCGACGTCATGCGCCACGATCGACGAGACGTTAAACACGAGGACGCTCAGCGGAAAGGGAAGGGCGAGATCGGCGCGCGACGGCGCGGTGAGGCTGACGGCGATATCGGGATTCGGCGACACGTGCACGGTCATCGACGCGCCGTTGTTGCCCGGATTCGGATCGGGCGTGCTGCTCGTGACGGACGCGGTGACGATCGCATCGCCCGGCGCGTCGGGCAGCTCCAACGCAATGCTCGCCGAGAAATCGCCGGCCGGCAGATTGCCGATCGGACAAGCCGTTGCACACGGACCGATTGCCACGGCCCCAGTGACGGTGAAGCTGACCACGACGTCTTTTGCCGTATCAGGCCCGCTGTTATGAACCGTGAAGGTGACCCCGCGTTCCACTCCCGCGGGGAGCGTCGTTTCGCCGGATGGGTAGGGGATGAGACTCAGGTCAGCGTCGGCGAAAAGGGCGGTTGAGACGATCGAAATGACCACTGCGAGCAAAAGGGTCTTCATACGAATAAGTCTATACGGGGCTCGCAGGCGTCCCGCCTATAATCCGCCGCCGCATGTCAAAGAAGATTGCTGTGATTCCCGGCGACGGGATCGGTCCCGAAGTCATCGACGCGGGTCTTCGCGTCCTCAACCGCGTCAACGATGCGCGCAAGCTCGGACTCGAATTCGTTCATTTCGGCTGGAACGCCGACGAGTACCTGCGCACCGGAATCTCCATCCCGCCCGGCGGCATGGACGACATCCGCAACAACTACGCGGCCGTCTACCTCGGTGCGTTCGGCGATCCGCGCGTCCCCGACATGAAGCACGCCGCTGACATCCTCCTCGGCATGCGCTTCCAGCTCGATCTCTACGTGAATTACCGCCCGGTGAAGCTGCTCAACGAGCGCCTCTGCCCCCTGAAAGGCAAAGGTAGTCAAGATATTGACTTCGTCATCTTCCGCGAGAACACGGAAGGCGCCTACGTCGGCATGGGCGGCAATTTCAAGAAGGGGACGAGCGAGGAGATCGCGATCCAGGAGGACGTGTCGACGCGAAAAGGGGTCGAACGGATCATCCGCTACGCCTTCGAGTTCGCGAAGAAGACCGGCCGCAAGTCGGTCTGCATGTCGGACAAGAACAACGTGATGCGCTTCGGCGGCGACCTCTGGCTGCGCACGTTCGAAGAGGTGGCGAACGAGTACCCCGCCATCGAGCACTTCCACATGTTCGTCGACGCCCTGACGATGCAGATGGTGCGCGCGCCGGAGATGTTCGACGTGATCGTGACCAACAACATGTTCGGCGACATCGTCACCGACCTCGGCGCCGCGCTTCAGGGCGGACTGGGGATGGCCGCCTCCGGCAACATCCACCCGGGCCGCGTCTCTCTCTTTGAACCAATCCACGGCTCCGCGCCAAAGTACGCGGGAAAGGACGTGGCGAATCCCATCGGCGCCATCCTCACCGCCGCGATGATGCTCGAATACCTCGGCCACTTCGCCGAAGCCGACATCATCGAACACGCCGTCATCGGAGCGATCGACGCCAACGAAACGACTCACGACCTCGGCGGCACGCTGGGAACCCGGGCGGCGGGCGAGGCGATTCTGCAGCGGCTGGAGTTGTGAGTATGAAAGCGCCGTTACTTCTGCGCGTCGCCGCAGTCATCACGTTTCTCTACTTCGCCGGTCACACCGCGGGCTTTCCATGGACTCCCGGCCTGGGACCTGGGGAAAGACCTGTGATCGAAGCGATGAGGAATCATCCCTTCGACATGGAAGGATTCAGAAGAACCTACTGGGACTTGTATTTTGGGTTCGGACTCATCGTCAGCGTCTTTCTGCTGATGCAGGCAGTCGTCCTGTGGCAGCTCGGGTCACTGGCGAAAACCGACTCGTTGCGCGTGCGTCCGATCGTCGCCTCCTTCTTCGTCGTTTTTGTCGCCAACGCAGTTCTCTCCTGGAAGTACTTCTTCTCAATTCCGGCGATCATGTGCGCCGCGATCTCCGTCTGCCTGGCGCTTGCCTTTGTCATGGCAAGCCGGAGCGCCCGCGTTTTTGAACCTGCCGTCATCGAACGCGCTTAACTCCGGGTACGCGACGTGCTTTGGGAGAACCCATGGCGAACATCGAGCTTGGAATCGACCGGCTGCTCCGCGAGCGCAGCACTGCCGGCCAGCGCGTCGGCCTTCTCACGAATTACGCGAGCTTCACGTCGGATGACCGCCGAACGGTCGAAGCGATCCACGATGCCGGGCCGAAGTCGATGCTCGTCTTCGGGCCGGAGCACGGCTTCTGGGGCGAGGTGCAGTACATGGAGACGGGCACCACCGAGTCGTATCGCGACATTCCGATCGCATCGATGTACGGCGGCGACTCGGCGCACCATCTCTTCCCCACGCCGAACGATGTCGCGTCGCTCGACGTGCTGATCGTCGACCTGCAGGACGTGGGAGCGCGCTACTACACGTTTTACGCGTCGATGCTCAATTGCATGCACGTCGCGGCGGCGGTCGGTACGCCGGTCGTCGTCCTCGATCGCCCCAACCCGATCAACGGTGTCACCGTCGAGGGAAACCTGCTGCGGACGCCGTTCATCAGCTTCGTCGGGCAGTATCCGATTCCCAACCGGCACGGCCTCACCATCGGCGAGCTGGCGGTCTACCTGAACGAGACGCAGCAGGTCGGCTGCGATTTGACGGTGGTCTGGATGAACGGCTGGAAGCGCGGCATGTGGTGGGACGATACCGGTCTGCACTGGACCAACCCATCGCCGAACCTGGCGCACTTCGAGACGGCCATCGTTTATCCGGGGGTGTGCCTCTTCGAAGGAACCCAGATCAGCGAAGGCCGAGGCACCACGCGGCCGTTCGAGATGTTCGGCGCGCCGTGGCTCGACGGCTTCCGGCTGGCGGACGAGCTCAACGCGCGCGAGCTCCCCGGCGTGCAGTTCACGCCGTTCGTCTTCCTTCCGCAGTTCGAAAAACATGCGCAGCAACGCTGCTTCGGGGCGCGCCTCATCGTCACCGACCGCGGGGCGCTTCGCTCGCTCGACGTCGCCGCATGGGCCATCAAGCTCGTGCACGACAGCAATCCGGAGCGCTTCGGCTGGCGCGAAACGATGTACGAATTCGCGAACTGCTCCGCCATCGACGCCCTCACCGGCGGCGTCGCGTTCCGTTCCATCATCGACACCGGCGGCGATCTCCCGCCGCTGCTCGACCGCTGGCGTGAAGAGGCCGGCGCCTTCGCCGAGTCGAAGCGCGCGGTCGAACACGCAGGCTACGCCGGCGTGGAGCAGGAGCCCGGACGCGCGCTTCAGCTCGTGTAGCCTCGCGTCGGCTTGGGAGGCGATACGATACTCCGGCGGCTGGAGCTGCAGACGCGATGAGCCTCATCGACTGGTCCGATCCCGACGAGATGCTCGGATTGCTCATCGAGTATGTAGACGACGAGGCAATCGCGTCGCAGGATGTCGCGAGGTCGAACTTTCTGCAGGAGTTGTCGAGCGAGCTGGCCGTCGTTGCCGATCTAGGCTTCGACTCAGCGGCCCGGATCGAGCAGACGCTTCGTGAAGTCCACGACGCACAACCAATCGAGTTCGCCGCCGATGAAGTCATGACACACGTGGAAGCCTGCATCGAAGAACTACATCGGATCGGCGTGGCGGCCAGTAACGGCGCGTAAATCGCCGCGGTGCAGACGGCTGCCGCTAGTAGTGATACTTCCAAAACACAGCATCGATGATTCAAAACGAAGCATCGATGATTCAAAACGAAGCATCGATGATTCAAAATGAAGTATCGATGATTCAAAACGAAGCATCGATGGTTCAAAACGAAGCATCGATGGTTCAAAACGAAGCATCGATGATTCAAAACGAAGTGATCGGCGTCAAGACGAATAAGGCCAAGCCAGAGCCGCTTCGAATCCCGGGACGACCTGCGCCAGCCACTCCGACTGCGCCGACACCAGGTCGCGGAGTTCTGAGGCCAGCACGGAATCGACGGATTTGCCATCCCGCGCCGCCAGCTTCTCCAGCGCCACGACCTCGATCCGCGGGATGCGCACCTCCAGATCGCTGAGCTGCAGCAACTCCGGCAGCGCATCCGCGAGGTCGGCGCCGAGAGCCGCTTCGATGTCCACCTGCTCCCAGAAGCCCACCGCGAACGACACCAGCTCGTCCCACGGCAGCACGACCTCGCCCGCCACCACAACCCCTTCCAGTTCCCCCACCTCCATCCACCCCTCGACATCCTCGACGCTCATTCCGATCGCCTCCGCCGCCGCGGCGGGCGTGTAGGTAGGGTTGGGGTTGAGAAAGAGGTCGCGGATTCTGGCGATTGACAATGGGTCTTGACTCGCATCAGTGTCTTTGCCAAGCATCATGGATGGAGTCTACGCCAATGATGCTGTGCAATCAAGCGCGAGATGACCCGCGACGAAGCCCTGAAGACGCTCGGCTCCCGCATCGCCGAGCTCCGGCGCGAGAAGGGCCTCACCCAGGAAGCACTAGCCGAGGCGATGGGCGTCTCACGCAACCACGTCGCCGATATCGAATTGGGGACGCGGAACACCGGGGTGTGGAGTCTGTTGTTGGTGTGTCGGGCGCTTGCAGTCCTTCCAGCAGCTTTGTTCGAAAATCTAAACTCCAATGCGTTACGTCGTTTGCGTCGCTGATCTGCGGACCTTGGAGCGCCGCCAGTGTCCACAAAAAGAATTCTCAAGGTTATTCGCCATGCGTACGATCAGGCTGAGTGGGCAGGATATGCAGAAGCGGTTATAAGCCTAGCACGCATACAACCCCGAGACTTTGCCGCGACCCTGGATCGAGAACGGCTATTGCCTCGCGACGCCTCACCCGAAATTTTCAAATACCTGCGTGAGCGTGTCACCGACGTTGCAGCCAATCAGGTGCTGGTAATTTTCGACGACCTCTCATCCATCGATGAACGACTAAACGCTGTTCGCAGGCGTGCTGGGACGCTAAAAGTATGGCGGCGCCCATTCGCCACCATTTTCCAATTCGCGGCTCAGATCGAGAAACAGGGCAACGCAATACATGACTTATCGCTTGAACGGTTGCCGGAGAAGGCTGCTTTTCCGCAAGTACTGTTGGGTGATTGGTTGCCGATCGGCGATGGCTCAATGGCGTCACCCGAGGCGGCTCACGAGGAACTCGCAGAGGCGTTTCAGCTGGTCTTGGCGCACGTTCAGGCTACATTTGCTGGAGGGTTGAACGATGTGCCAAAGCGCGAAGATGCTACAGACAAATCGTCGTTGATGGAATTAGTTGCCTTAGCGCAGATCTGGCGTGCCTTTGAAGATCTTCGTCAGCAGGTGATTTACATGGGCTGGCGCTCCGGTCGAACTGAAGACGGCGATCTGTTATTTTCTCCGATTGACTGGGCAGAGTTTCAACGCATCGAGGTAGGCCGCCATCGACGTATAGACCAGCTGACAACAGCTGCGGCAATTTTCATGAGCCGACACACCCCAAGGAATCACGACGCGAGTGACCTTGTCGTCAAATCGCTTCAACCTCCGGAGCCGCACGAATCCTGGGACGGCAATATCAATCGTGTTGCACTGGCGCGGATGGCGAGTGAGGACGCCTTCGCTGACGCATTCGATGCGAACAGCGTAGCGCTTTTCTACAAGCCGATCGCGGACGAGTTGGTATTTGGGCCGCGCGAAATTCCCTGGCACATCATCAGCCGGATTTGGAGAGGCGTAAGGGCGATAGCCACGAGCCTGAGCGAGAAACTCAAGAAGCTGGGATCCGCACCGCGCCCCGTGCTCGTGGAAGCTAAGGTCCTCATTGATGTGCTCAGCGAGGCATGTGGCGTCACTGCAGAGCGGACAAGCGAGGTGCTTGATGTCCTCACGTTCGACAGGTCACAACGTGAGCTGGAGATCTGGGATACGCCACTCGTCCGGGCTCCGGAAGGAAGACTGTTAGTGATTCCTCAGCTGATCTTGAATGGGTCGCCGCTTAGGAGGCTTGAGAACTTCGCAACCGCATGCGACCCAAATCTGTTCGATCGGCGAGGTAACGCACTGGAAGAATTTGTTGCTCAGGTGTTCATGCAACAAGAGATTCCTGTCCAATCACGCCTGCGCTTTGGGTCGAAGAAGACGGAATGTGACGCGGTCGTGTGGTGGAATGGATGGTTGATCCTTCTAGAGGAGAAATGCACGAAATCGATATTCTCAGCCTACGATGCACACCGTGGTCGTAAAGCGATCGAAGACGCGGCGGGACAGCTCGTCGCTCGCCGCAATGCCATTTTGGGAAATTGGGACGCTTTTCGGGCGGCGGCCAATAGGCTTCCGTTGCCTTCAACGGTAGTGCCACCAGAGAGCGTGGTCCTCGTGGCGGTGACAAACATCCCGCACTTCACGGGCCAGCGGATTGGGGACGTTGTGGTTACCGACGACTTCTGTCTGCATCGATTCTTCGGCGATCCATCCATCACTCTTGTGAAGGGCGTGGAACCGGTCGGAAATCTGGGCATCGTCCGTCCGATCGGTGAGGTATCTCCAGAAATGTTCTTTGAATACCTTGCTGCACCCTTTCAGATGCGAGCGGGGGAGGCGGCGCTAGTGGTACTCCAGCGGTGGTTGCCAGCCGTCGACGAACAGACTCCTGTCGCAGTCGTACGAACGACGTATAGGTCACCGCTAGCGGACATCGCGCGAAACATGCTAGGTCGGCTTGATGCGTCGAACGAGACAGATCCTAGCGTCTGAGGTGACCACCTCGGTCGCGCTAGCTCGGAGGGCCGCTGATCCTCCGGCGCTGCTCTGGTAAAGTGACGAGCGGGCGGCGACCGGCAACGATTTCTGGTGCAATCGCGACGGCCAGGTCGGTGGCGGAGTCCCGGCGTCCCGTTCGGCTCGGTGCGGGCTGCGCATTTGCGAATTGAACCCGGGAATGCTCGGCGGCGGTATGCTGTCGAACCTAGTCCTGGTGGTTGATTTGAATCCCAACGAACAACTGAAGGAGAACGTGTGAAGAAACTCTTGATTGGAATCCTGGCCCTGGCCGCGACGAGCGCGGTGTTCGGTGCCGAGGGGATGTGGATGCCGCAGCAGATTCCGTCGCTCGCGGCGGAGTTGAAGAAGGCAGGGCTGAAGATCGATCCGCAGCGCTTCGCCGATCTCACCGGCGATCCGATGGGCGCCGTCATTTCGCTCGGCGGCTGCAGCGCCTCGTTCGTTTCGCCGGACGGGCTCGTCGTCACCAACCACCACTGCGGATTCGGAGCGTTGCAGTTCAACTCCACGCCGCAGCGCGACCTCATCACCAACGGCTTCCTGGCCAAAACGCGCGAAGAGGAACTGCCTGCCGGTCCCGGCTCGCGCATCTTCGTAACCACGAATATCGAAGACGTCACGGCGAAGGTCACTGGCAACTTGCCGGCGTCGCTCTCGAACATCGATCGCGAGAAGGCGCTCGACCGCAACGTCAAGCAGCTCGTCGACGAGTGCGAGAAGCCTGGCGGCGTCCGCTGCCGCGTGGCGTCGTTCTTCGAGGGTGCGCAGTATCTCCGCACCACGCAGATGGAAATCAAAGACGTCCGCCTCGTCTACGCGCCGGCGCTTGGCATCGGCGACTTCGGCGGCGAGACCGACAACTGGATGTGGCCGCGCCATACCGGTGACTGGTCGTATCTCCGCGCGTACGTCGGCAAGGACGGCAAGCCCGCCGACTTCTCCAAGGACAACGTGCCGTATCACCCGGCGCACATCCTCAAGGTTTCGACCGAGAGTGTGAACCCGGGCGACTTCGTCCTCGTGGCCGGCTATCCCGGCCGCACCTTCCGCTACCGCACCGCCGCGGAAGTGGGCAACATGCAGAGCTACGTTTATCCGACCACCGTCAAGTACGCGACGGATCTGAACAACATCCTTCGCGACCTCGGCAAGAACAACAAGGCGGTCGAGATCGCGAACGCCAGCCGCATCAAGGGCAACGACAACGTTCTGAAGAACTACACCGGCACGCTGACCGGCTTCAACAACTTCCACATCGTCGCGCAGCGGCAGAAGCGCGAGGCCGATCTGGCCGCGTACATCGCTTCGCATCCCGATGCGGCGAAGTACAAAGACGTGATGACGCAGATCAACGCGCTCCAGCAGCAGTCGATCGCCAACGAGCAGCGCGACACGGTGCTGAACTGGATCGTGCGCAGCTCGCCGATGCTGGCCCAGGCATTCACGCTCAACCGCCTGTCGATCGAAAAGGCCAAGGCCGCCGACATCGACCGCGAGTCGGGTTTCCAGCAGCGCGACTGGCCGCGGATCGCCGAGGGCGTGAACCGTGCGCAGAAGAGCCTCGAGCCGAACAGCGACCGCGCGGGACTGCGCTACTTCCTCAACGAATCGCAGAAGCTTCCCGCCGGCCAGCGCATCGCTCCGATCGACGAAGCGATCAACAAGGCCGGCGGCGTCGAGCCATTCCTCGATCAGCTTTACGCGAACACGAAGATCGGCGATCTCTCCGCGCGCAAGGCAATGATGGACGAGTCGACCGCGCAGCTTGCCGCACGCAACGATGCGATGATCAACCTCGCCGCTGCGATCACGCCGCTCTCGCTCGACGTCGAGCATCAGCAGAAAGAGCTCGGCGGCGCGATGTCGCGCATCCGTCCGATGTACATGGACGCACTCCGCGCTTCGAGCGGCGGCCGCCTCTATCCCGACGCCAACGGAACGCTGCGCATCACCTTCGGCAAAGTCGAGGGCTACGCGCCTCGCGACGGCGTCGTCTACACGCCGTTGACGACCATCGGCGGAATCGTCGCCAAGAACACCGGCTCCGGCGAGTTCGACGCACCGAAGGCCGAGCTCGAAGCGATTCGCATGAACAGGACGGCCGGCTACATCGATCCGAAGCTGGGAACCGTCCCCGTCAACTTCCTCTCCACCGTCGACACCACCGGCGGCAACTCCGGCTCGCCGACGTTGAACGCGAAGGGCGAGCTTTGCGGCCTGCTCTTCGACGGCACCTACGAGTCCCTAGGCTCCGACTTCGTCGTCGATCCCGACATCACGCGCTCGATTCATGTCGATGCGACGTACATGCTCTGGGTCATGGACGCCGTCGACGGCGCGCACAACCTCCTCCGCGAGATGAACGTCCCGGTGCGCTTCACCAACGGCGCAACGCCGGCAACGGGCCGGTAGGATTTTGTTTTCGTAGCGCCGGCGGCTCGCCGGCTGGACCGCCAGCGGCTTCGCTGGCGGTTTTTTTTGTCGAGAATCGCCGCCGGGCCGGCGGCGGTCCAGCCGGCGAGGCCGCCGGCGCTACGGAGCTGCAAAAACTTCCCTCACACTGCTGCGTATCCATAATCCTGCGCTCTGATATCCTTTGCGCTCATCGATGACACAGAAAAAAGGTTGGGGCTCGACGGTGGCCGGATGGTTCATCGTGCAGGATCCGACGACGGCGTCCGCTGAGGAAGGCTACAACCCGAATTCTGATGTTGCCGCCGACGGCGACGTCCCCTCCTCGGCCTCTGCCGCTCCGCCGCTCGACGTCTTCAAGACTGCGCCACCCGAGGCGCCTGGCGGGAAGGTCGATTTCGACAACGTCTTTGAGGCTGCCGGAATCGATGCTGAAGAACGGGAACGCGTCAGCCGCACGCTCGCGCTGCTGACCGACCTTCCGCCCGGTACCGACGACACCGTCAAGAAGCAGATCGTCATGGCCTCGCTGCGCGCCTTCAACGTGCCGGTGGAGAAGATCATCGAGAGCGGCGCGCAGGAATTGCAGGCGCTCGAGGCGTACATCCGCAGCGGCGCCGCGGACGTCGAGAAAGTCACCACCGAGGCCGATCAGCGCATCAAGCAATACGAAGACGAAATCGGAAAACTGAAGATCGTCATGCAGCAGCGCGTCGAGGAGCAGAACAAAGTCATGGCGGCCTGCAATACGAAAAAGCTCGAGGTTCAGAAGGTGCTCGAATTCTTCGGCCAGGAAGCGGTGGCGCGTGTCGTCCGCGAGTCGCCGAAGCTCCAGGAACCTTCCCACTAGACCGCGAAAGGACCATCAGCCATGGGTGTGATTTCCCGCATTGCCAATCTCTGGAAAGGCTTTCTCTCCATCTGGATCTCAGACATCGAGAAGGAGCATCCGGAGATCGCCTACGAAAACGCCATCAACTCGATGGTCACGAAGTACGCGCGGCTGAAGAGCGCGACGGCCGCCATCATCCGGCGCCGTGAGGAGATCGACGAGCGCTACCAGGCCGCCACGAAAGAGCTGGCGCAGACTGAGGCCGAGCTGAACACCGCCGTCTCGACGAACCAGGACGATCTCGCCGTCATCCTCATCCAGAAAAAGAATCAGCTTACCAATGACATCACCGACATGAAGGCGGAGATGGAGACGGCGAAGAACGATGCGGACTCCGCCAAGACCTCGCTGCTCTCCGTGCAGACCGAGATCCGCAAGCTGAAGGCGGAGCGCGACACCATGCTGGCCAAGATGCAGTCGGCGCAGGCGCGCATCAACATCCAGGAGCAGCTCGACGGCCTTTCGGTCGACGAGGAAGTCAAAGCGCTCGACACAGTCCGCACGCACATCAAGAACACGATCGCGGAAGCGAACCTCGGCAAGGAGCTGGCCGACTCGTCGCTCGACTCCCGGCTCTCGAAACTTCGCAGCGAGGTCGGCGACGTTCAGGCGCGCGAAGAGCTGGCTGCGATCAAAGCCCGCAAAGCCGCGCAGCAGGGGCAGTCGCAGAAAACCATGTGATCGCCTGTCGCGCCGAGGGCGCGATGCATAACCCTCGACCACCGAACCACTTCTGAGGAAGCGAGGAATTCATGCGTCTCACACCGTTTGCCAAAGCGTTCATCACCATCGTCATTCTGGCCGTCATCGGTTACGCGGCGTGGCACTACAAAGGCCACGACCTGCGCAAGTGGGCCACCGGCTCCGACAAAACCGCGACCGCGACCGGCACGGCGGACAACTCCGCCGACTTCAACGCGCTCAAGAACGCGCCGTCCGATCCCGGCCGCGATGCCGGATCGAACGGCGTCCAGCCGGTCGGCCTGACCGGCAGCGGCAAGCTGAATCGCACGCTGGTCGTCGCCATCAACACCTGGGCCGGCCACGCGCCCGGCATCGTCTTCAACGACGGACTCGAAGCCGGACCGAATTCGCAGTACCGCAAGCGCTTCAACATGGACGTGAAGTTCGTGCTGATTGAAGATCCCGCCGCGAAGCTGGCGGCCTTCCGCAAGGGCGATGTCGACATCATGTGGAACACGGTCGACAACTGGGCGCGCGAGGCGTCGATCCTGGCGGAGAACAATCAGAAGGCGCGCTCGATCGTGATGCAGGACTGGTCCCGCGGCGGCGACGGCATCGTCTCGCTGGCGTCGATCTCGTCCATCGAAGGGCTCAAAGGCCACAAGATCGCCTGCACGCAGTTCACGCCGTCGCACTTTTTGATCCTGTACCTGCTCTCGCAGTCGGGACTCTCGCCGGCCGATCGGGCGGACGTGGAGAAGAACATCATCTTCACGCAGGACGCGCCGGCCGCCGCGGCGATGTTCAAGGCGAAGCAGGTCGACGCCGCCGTCACGTGGGAACCGGACCTCTCCGCCGCCGTCGCCGCGCGCGGCGATGAGGCGCACGTCCTCGTCTCTACGTCCGCCGCCACCAACATCATCGCCGACACGCTCTGCGCGCGGCAGGATGTGATCGACAAGGCGCCCGAGACGATGCGCGATTTCATCCACGGCTGGTTCGAAGGCATCGAGATGATCAAGAAGGATCCGGCCGGCTCGTACAACACGGTCGGCCACGCGCTGAAGCTCGATACCGATACGGTCAGCGGCATGCTCTCCGGTCTCAAGCTCACGCCGTACGCCGACAACGCGCAGTTCTACGGTCTGACCGGCGGCAAGGCGCACTACGAGACGCTGTTCGATACCGCCTTCGTCATCTGGCGGAAGAAGGGACTGGTCACGCGTCCCGTCGAAGCGAAGGATTGGGCCGATACGCGCTTCATCCAGGCGCTGGCGGCCGAATATCCCGGCGCGACGGTGAACGAGCCGAAGGTCGCGGCGAAGGCGCCGTCGGCGAACGACCGCGCCATCATCAACAAACAGATCCAGATCCACTTCACGCCCGGCTCCGACGAGATCATGGCCGGCTCCGAGTTCGTCCTCGACGCCCTCGGCGAGACGATGACGTCGTTCGGCAACACGTATCTGCGCGTCGAAGGAAACACCGACGCGACGGGATCGCAGACGCAGAACCTGACGCTCTCCGAACGCCGCGCGCTGGCGGTGAAGAACTATGTCACCAAGAACTTCCCCAACGTCGATCCGAACCGCTTCCAGACCATCGGCCACGGCTCGAAGAACCCGATCGCCGAGAACCAGACCGAGGCAGGACGCCAGCTCAATCGCCGCACGGATATCAAGGTCGTGCTGGCGACGGAAAAATAGGGAGTAGGGGGTCGGGAGTAGGGAGTCGGAGGTTTTCGTCCTCCGACACCCGACACCCGACACCCGACACCCGACACCCAACGAAAAACCAATGACCCAGCACAAAGCCTCCATCTGGTCCGTGCGCCAGCCGGTGCCGCGCGCAACGGCAACGATGCTCAGCATCGTGATGCCGGTGCTCGTCCTCGGCGTCTGGTGCGTCTTCAGCTACGGCGGCCTCGCGCCCGCCGACTTCCTGCCGTCGCCGACCGAAGTCGTGCGCGGCACGCTGCAACTCTTCCTGCAATACGACCTCTGGACCGCGATCGTGATCTCCACGCGCAGGATCGTGATGGCATTTCTGCTCGCATCCGCGGTGGCGCTGCCGCTCGGCGTGCTGATGGGCGCCTTCACGCCGATCCACCACCTCTTCGAATCGATCATGGCGCCGCTGCGCTACATGCCGATCTCCGCGTTCATCCCGCTGCTCATCCTCTGGTTCGGCATTTACGAGAAGCAGAAGATCGCCTTCCTTTTCCTCGGCGTCTTCGTCTATCTGCTGCCGGTGGTCGTCTCCGCGATCCGATCGGTTCCCGAAGAGTTGGTGCAAACCTCACTGACCCTCGGCGCGAGCCGATTGCAGGTGATCCGCACCGTTCTCCTTCCGGCCGCGCTGCCGGAAATCTTCGACTCATTCCGCGTCATGAACGCGATCTCCTGGACGTACGTCATCCTCGCCGAGGCTGTGAACCCGGAGCATGGATTGGGATACATGGTCGAGCTGGCGCGGACGCATCAGAAAGCATCGTGGTCGTTCGCAGGACTGCTGGTCATCGGCGGCATCGGCATCATCACCGATCAGCTCATTCGAACCGTGTCGATGTTCCTCTTCCGCTGGCGGGAGGACGAGCTGTGAGCGACGAGACTCCCGAAAAATCGACGCCGCACGCGGGCGAGCCGGGCACCGTGGCCGTTACCGTCGAAGGAAAAAAAGGCGCGCCCGCGACCTACAAGGCGTCGCTCACCAGCGAAGCACCGAAGCTGCGCATCAAAGACCTCGGCGTGACCTACATCGATCGCCACGGCCGATCAACCGAAGCGGTGCGCGAGGTGAGCCTCGACATCATCGACAAACCCGGCATCGGCGAAGTGGTCGTCTTCCTCGGCCCTTCCGGCTGCGGAAAGTCGACGATCCTGAAATCGGTCGCCGGACTCCTCCCGCCGACGCGCGGCGAGGTCCTCGTCGAAGGGAAGCCGGTCGAAGGCGTCGGCCGCGACCGCGGCATGGTCTTCCAGGCCTACACCTCCTTCGGCTGGCTCACCGTCCGCGAGAACGTCGAATACGGCCTCCGCCTCCGCTCGATCCCGCGCGACGAACGCCGCAAGCTGTCGGACAAATACCTGAAATCCGTCGGCCTCGACGAATTCGCCGATCACTACCCGAAGGACCTCAGCGGCGGCATGAAGCAGCGTGTCGCGATCGCCCGCACGCTGATCAACCAACCCAAACTGGTCCTGATGGACGAGCCCTTCGGCGCCCTCGACCCCCAAACGCGCTGGGGCATGCAGAGCCTCCTGCTCGACGTCTCCCGCTCGGAAGACAACACCATCCTCTTCGTCACCCACGACGTCTCCGAAGCCGTCTACCTCGCCGACACGATCTACGTCCTCGCCCCCCGCCCCACCCACATCCTCCACCGCATCGACGTCCCGTTCTTCGCGAATCGTGACATCGGGTTGAAGTCATCCACGGAGTTCCGGAACGTGGAAAAGAAGCTGCTGGATTTGCTGTACTCGCCGGCGGCGGGGTAAGCGGCGCGAACGCCTCACCGCGTGATCGAATCGGCGTCGCCGAGGTCAGAATCCTATTTTCGATTCGGTGCCCATCTTGTCAAGAAGGTGGAGTCCGCGGATTAGGACAGCCACCCGCGTACGTTACCTTGCGCCGAGGTGTTTGAGTCTGCTTCAGGTGCCACGTCAGCGATCAGTACTGAACGATTGATACAAACTCCTGCTTCATCGATTTGCCGATGTAGCTCTTGCGTCTACGGTTAGCGGAATCGCGGTAACTTTGCGGGATATCTGTGAGCGAAATCGAGTCTTCCTTCGCATGAATCAGGAGCACGCACTTTTCGATCTCTCTCGCGCCGCCGAAATCATGAGTCGCGAAGAAGTCGAGGACTTCACGGGTCATACGCGTGACCTTTTTGTGCATCCTCCGAACATTGCCGAGGAAAACCAGTAGGTTACCGTTCGCCTCTATGCCGGGAAGAGAGTACTTGAGGTAGAGACGACTCAGAAAGTCCTTTGCTTTCGCCTGTTTTTCGATCGCAGCTCTGAATTTATCGTACGTTGCCTCAGTGCTCGCAGCAAAGAACCACACGACGCGCTTCATCGTCAAGGTGATCCCATCGGTATGATATTCACCATCCCACATCGGTCCAAGAAGGTGCGAAAACAGGTAGTCACCGCTGGGTAGCTCCGTGTCAGCTTCGTCGAGAAACAGCAGTCCTTTTCCATGTTCGGCAATTTGACTCGTAACACGCCGCAGCTGCACGAAGAGGTCTGACGGTTTCTGCAACTGCGTGGCATTGATTTCGATGAGCTGAAGTTTCCCGGCCGAGCGCGTATCCCGCAGCGCATTTTTCACAAAGAACGACTTGCCTGTTCCGGGTGGTGCGGTGATTAGAATATTGAGTGGCCGAGGGGAAGGACCTTCAAAGTAGTGATCGACGGCGGCGGTCATTTCCTCTTTGATGGTGGTTAGCGCGGCATGCTCGCCATTCCAGACGAGGAAGTCTCCGAAGAGACGATGATTCTCTACGTTGATCTCAGTCGCGTGTCGAATACTGTGCTCAAGCGAGGGTGCCTGATCGACAAGATTCGTGCCGACGGTGGGTGTCGAGGCGCGGACGTCGAGTTTCCACCACGACTCAAGCGCCCAAAGATGTAGCGCAGTCACGTACATATTTGCTGGAGCTGGAGGGGGGCCAGCGTATGTAGCGGTGGACGCTACATGACAGGACTTCCAAATGATTCGTTGAAGATAGTGTTCAATGAGTCGCTTGACGGTCCGCTCGCCAGTTTGAATTTCTTGCTGTGCAAAGTCTCTCTTCAGTCTGCAGAGGCTGATGAGGGCGAGGCATGATCCCCGGGCGGTGTTCTCGGCGATTTCCGGCAACTCCTGTGATGTAGGCTGATACGCTCGCCGCCGGAAGAGCTCACGAAGACTCTCGTCATTCTTTCCGCCGATTTGTGGCCACATCCTCGACAGCACGTTCGCGACTTCCGCAGTCATGGCGCACGCCGAAACGACCTCGAGGGCCCACAGAAATGTCGACTGATCGGCCAGCGAACGATCGGGTTGGTCCGCATGACGCTGGGTTTCGGTGACGAGATACCAGCACAACCACGCGGTCGCTTCAGGTGTAAGCCTCTCGCTGGGCAACTCTAGGTGGTCGCGTAGGACGACGGTCGCTGCCTCGGCGAGCGGATCGACGAGCGTCCGATGGGTGTTGCGCAACGCGTCTTCGAGCAGCGCCTTCTGCTCCCAAGTTAGAGGGCTGCTTGGCGCTAGCTCGCCTTTGATTGCTTTTTCTACCGCCCAGCGCACTACCGTTGTCTGGCTTCGCGGTGGCGTCTCAGCGGCCGTACCGACCGGCGGTTCAGGCCACAGTGCGAAACGAATGGCGGCTTCGGCCTCGGCGATCGCTTCTTGAACGGCTTTGTCGTATTGGAGATCCCTAATGATGCGACCGGTGAGCCGAAGATAAACTTCGGCGCGTCGCACGACGAGTGTGTGCAGCGGCACGCCGGCGTGATCGGTCGGGTACTGCCATGCGCCGTCCGCAAGATCTTCGATCATCGCTATGCGCGACGAACGATCGAGCCGGTAACCGAATGCCACTGCGCAGATTGAATCCTCGAGAATGGCATTTGCCATGTGCATAGGCCGAAGGCGGCGGAATCCTCGAAGCATTCGCTCGCGATCGTCTTTCGCTTCGCTCGCTTTCTGATCCTCATCCGCCTTGATTTTCGTTTGCTTCTCGACCAGCGTGCGACAGACGTGCGGAACGAGCCACACCAGAAGCGCAGCCCGGTTGAGCTCGATCAGTCGGCAGACGAGATTATTGTCGGTCCTCTTCAAGGCGGATGTCCGCACAGTGTACGCTCGATTAGAATCTGCGCATGCATACGTCCGGGCCGCCCCGAGTAGCCATCGATATCGGTGGAGTGATCGAAGACTCGTGGCCAGACAAATACGAATGGTTATTTCAGCGAGGGATCTTCCCGGAGCGCATTCTCTGCCGCAGTGAACTGTTAAGGATTCTTCCCAGTGGCGCTTACGACGACCTGCTGCAGGCTGTTTTCGCCGAGACGGCTATTCTGCGGCACCCGCTGGTACACGGCGCTGCAACCGGAGTGCTCGCCTTAGCCGAGCGTTTCGACGTTCTGCTGCTGAGCTCACGGTCGCCAGCAAAGCAGCGCATCACGCAACAATGGCTTCAGCGAAAGGGCCTTGGTGTCTTTGGCGATCGCATCGTGTCGGTCGGCAATGCCACTTCGAAACTCGCATGGTGCCGAGATGCGGGTGTCAGCGGTCTCGTCGAAGATGATGCGACTCGCTTCTTTGATCCGCTCGCGACGGACGTGCTGCAGATTCATTTCAATCGCAACGAGACGCTAGTGAGCCGTTCTGCCCCGGCAATCGTTTCCGTTCCATCGTGGGGTGACGTACTGAGGGTGCTCAACGCTCGTCATCCTCACCCGAGAAGGTTGTGGAGATTGGAGAGGCCCACTTCAGCCGGATGGATGCCGCGCTTGACTCCGTAGGTGAGACCGAAAGCCGAAGGCCGACGGTCTCTTAAGCCGCGGCACGCCGACGACGGTACGTCATTTCGAAAACGTCTGACCCTAGATGCGGACGGCCGGAACGAGGCCGTCATCGCCAAGCGACGTGCTCGTCCCCGCGCTCGACGAGTTGCCTTCGGCATCGTTTGGCGTCGTGTGCTGCATCGCTTGACAAGATTTCCTTACCGTTTGCGCGACTAGTAGCGAGAGGAATGTTCATGAAAAACCGTTTCGTGATTCTGGTGGCATCTGTTCTTTCCGTGTCCGCGTTCGCGCAATCGCCGGCGATGAAGCCTTTTGAGATCAACATGGATCGGGTCAGGGTGAGCTCGTTCGGCGGTAATTTCGGCACGACCACGACCTATCTGATTCCGACGTTGCGTCTCCGGGCGTCGGTGGCCGGGTCGGTGTGGGCGCAGAAGGGGGGCGCCAAGTCGCATGGCAAGTACTGGGTCAACGGCGCCGATCACGACTTGATGCAGGGGCTCGCGAAAACGTTGCAGGACGATCTCGTCGCGAAGATGCGCGCAGCCGGCCACACCGTGCTGACGTACGACGACATCAAGTCTGATCCCGAGGTCGCGTCATTGAGCGCGGACAAGATCGACGCGCGCTACGGACTTCCTTCCAGCGGCGGCGTCGGTATGCCGGTTACGTTCGTCGATGCGTCGCCCAGCGACGCGCAAACGTTCTCGGCGCCGATTCAGGGGCCGGCCTGGTCCTTCCGCGGCATCGCCAAGGCGAAGAACCTTACCGTCATCGTTCCGGATCTGACCTTCACCACGCCGCAGATGTTCGGTCAGACCGAGAGCCACGCCTGGGAGGACAAAGCGGGGATTTCGATGGACCCGACCATGATCTTCGAGGGCGCGATGGTCTACGGCCTGACGGCAAAAGGCGGCCCGGCGATTCAGGTGCAGCGCCACGGCAAACGGACCGCGGCCGACGTCGCCGGCACGATCGTCAAGGCAGGCGAGAACGACCTGCACGTGCACAACATCATGGACTTCAAATCGGGCGACTACGTGATGGCGCTCGACAAGACCGCATTCAGCGACGGCATCCTCCGCGTAGGTCTGGCGCTCAACGATCTCATCGTCGCGCAGGTGAAGAAGGATCACCATTGATGTGAGTCATCAGTTCAAACCGCACCGAGGTTCCCAGGCAGGCGTCCTTCAGCCTCGGCGACGGGCCGCGAACCCTACGGAACGTCCGCGAACCTCCTGCCGGTACAATCCCCCCTCGTGGCTGATCCGATCAAACCGAACCAGACATCAGGCATGCCGCCGCCCAAGTTGGCGCAGGCTGTGCGCGATACGGCGAAGGACATGGCGAAGGAGGCGATCTTCGAGAAGCGGCCGTATCTGAAGATGGCGTTCTCCAATCCGTACAACCTTTCGCTGCTCGGCGGGGCGCTGGCGGCGTCTGTTTTGACGCTCAATCCGGTGCTGGCGCTTGGGGCGTTGGGGGCGGAGGCGATCTGGCTTCTGCACGGGCCGGACAATCCGACGTTGCGGCGGCTTTTGTGGGATCCGCGGTTCGAGAAGATTCGGCTGGCTCTCGAGGAGCAGGATCGCAACGAGCGGATGAAGGGGCTGCCGGACGAGCAGCGGACGCGCGTCGAGCGGCTGGTGGCGCGGCAGCAGGACATCAACCGGCTGGCGTCGCAGAATCCGTCGTTCACCGGCGATCTGTTGCGCGGGGAGCTGATCAAGACGCGGAAGCTCGTCGACTCGTTTCTGGAGATGGCACTGACGTGCAGCCGGTATGAGAACTACCTGGCCGACATTGATCTGGACTCCCTCGAACGCGACTGCGAACGATGGCGCGCGCGCGCGGCGGCGAAGACGGCGACGCAGCAGGAACGCGACATCGCGGGGAAGAATCTCGCCGTGATTTTGAAACGCCTCGAGAAGCTGAAGGACATCCGCAACTACCTCGGCGTGGCCAAAGGACAGCTCGATTTGATTGAGAACTCGTTCCAGCTCATCGCCGACCAGATCGTGACCATGCAGTCGCCCGCGGAGCTGTCCGGGCAGCTCGACGACCTGCTCGACGGGGTGGAGTCGATCCGGCAGACCGCTGTCGATACCGAAAAGATTCTGCACGCGATCGAAGCTTGATGGCGTCATCCAGAGCCGCCCTTCGACGCGCTCAGGGCGAGCCCCGGTACGAGGCCGCAACGCGGCGTGGAGCCGGAGGACGGCGAAATATCTGAAGATGCGTAAGTTGCGCTGAAACGACCGCGCGCTACACACCGCCGGTGCGCACGTGGGCGCCGCCCGTGTCGCAACGCTACACCGCCGGTGCGCACGTGCACACCACCCGTGTCGCGACGCTACACCGCCGGTGCGCACGTGCACACCACCTGTGTCGCAACGCTACACCGCCGGTGCGCACGTGGGCGCCGCCCGTGTCGCAACGCTACACCGCCGGTGCGCACGTGCGCACCATCCGTGTCGCAACGCTACACCGCCGGTGTGCACGTGCACGTCGCCCATGTCGCAACGCTACACCGCCGGTGCGCATGTGCACGCCGCCCGTGTCGCAACGCTACACCGCCGGTGCGCACGTGCACGCCACCCGTGTCGCAACGCTACACCGCCGGTGCGCACGTGCGCACCACCCGTGTCGCAACGCTACACCGCCGGTGCGCACGTGCACACCACCCGTGTCGCAACGCTACACCGCTGGTGCGCACGTGCACACACCCATGTCGCAACGCTACACCTCGGGTGCGCACGTGCACACGGCCATGCCGCGTCGTCGCAGGCGCCATGCGCAGGCCTCTCAGAGAGTCGAAGGGGCGGCTCTGGATGACAATCGACTAATCTATTCACGAATATGTCTGAGAAAACGCTCCCTCCCTGGGCCGAAGACCTTCGTCGCCGTTACGTGCGCGGGGAGGCGTCGGTGTTCGTGCTGCATGGCAACGTTTACGACGCGGTGATCAGCGGCGGCGAAACGCTGACCATCACCGAGTTTCTCGGGAACACCCTTCTGAGCGATACGAAGGACACGGTAGTGGTCTACAACGTGGCTACCGGCGTCCGTTTTCTCAAGCGCGCGAAGGGCGTTGAACATCTCGACGATCTGCTGCTCCCCGAGGACAAGACGCGCGCGCTGGCGGCGATGGAACGGCTGCTGATCGGGTCATCGAAGACGGCGGTGATTCTCGAATACGCGGAGGCGCTCGCGCCGGCGGGCGATCCGAATTTTCAGAGCGAGTCGGATCGCGGCGCGGTTGTGACGCTGCACCGCTGGTCGTTCCTTCCCGAGATAGAGCACACGGACAACATCGTCCTCCTCGTTTCGGAGAATCTCACCGATCTTTCCTCGAAGCTGATCTCCAATCCGAAAGTGGCGGTGGTGGAAGTCCCGATGCCGGACCGCGATATGCGCCGCGCCGCGGCGTTGATCGCCGACAAGGATCTCAGCGCGAAGGAAGCGGATCGCTACGCCGAGATCACCGCCGGTCTGAAGGCGATCCAGATCATCGCCATCCTCACGCCTGCGCCGCGCAGCGAGAGCGAGGCCGCCGAGCGTGAAGACTTCATCGCCAGTCTCCTCGGCGGCAGCGACGCGAAAGAGCGCGCGAAAAAACTGGCGTCGCTTACTTCAGGTTTGGGCCAGGAGGAAATCATCAAGCTGCTCGCGCCGGGCGCGCAGCCGGTGGAACGCGCCGTCGCCGATCGCGGTGACCGCGCCCGCGCGGAAGTCGATCGCCTCATCGCCAGCCGCAAACGCGAGATCCTGGAGCGGGAATGCTTCGGTCTGATCGAGTTCGTCGTCCCGGCGTTCGGATTCGAAGTCGTCGGCGGCATGGACGAGGTGAAGAAGGATCTGTTGGTGATCGCGGGCAGCATCCGAGACGGCCAAATCGCTCGCGTTCCGATGGGAATCCTGTTCACCGGTCCGATGGGCACGGGGAAGACGTTTGTGGCCGAGGCGTTCGCGCGCGAATGCGGATTGACCACGATCAAGCTGAAGAACTTTCGATCGAAGTGGGTGGGTGCGACCGAGGGCAATCTGGAGAAGATCCTCAACGTCATCCGCGCCATCGGGCAGGTCGTGGTCATCGTCGACGAAGGTGATCGCGCGTTCGGCAATACGGATGGAGACGGCGACGGCGGAACATCCTCGCGCGTCATTGCAAGAATCAAAGAGTTCATGTCGGACACTTCGAACCGAGGACGGATTCTGTTCCTGGTGATGACGAATCGTCCGGACAAGCTCGACGTCGATCTCAAGCGCGCCGGGCGGCTCGATCGCAAGATCCCCTTCCTCTACTCGCAGACGCCGGAAGAGGTCGAGAACATCGCGCGCGCGGTCGTGCGCAAGAATCGGATCAACACGGACGTCGATTTCACCTCCATCCGGGACGCCTTCTCGAAGAAGCTGGTCGGCTACTCGAACGCCGACGTCGAAGCGGTCATCCTCATGGCGAACGACGATGCGGCGCGCAGTTCGTCGACGTCCGTTTCCGCCGATCAGTTCGTGGCCGCGGCCGCCGATTACTTCCCCAGCCGCGATACGGAGCTGCTCGAGTACATGGAGCTGCTCGCCGTTTTCGAATCGTCCAGCAGGCGTCTGCTTCCCGAAAAGTACGCGCACATCACGCCCGAGGAGCTCGACCTCCGGCTGCGGACGCTGCGGGCCACGGTCGGCTCCCGCAGGTGACGGACGTTCGGCTATAATCGCGCCCCCTCAAAATATCCGGGACCGAGGTCCCGCCCGACCATAAGGAGCATCCCGATGTCCGGCCACAGCAAATGGAGCACCATCAAGCACAAGAAAGGTGCGGCCGACGCGAAGCGCGGAAAGATCTTCACCCGCATCCTCAAGGAAATGACCGTTGCCGCGCGCATGGGCGGCGGCGATCCGGCCGGCAACCCGCGCCTGCGCGCTGCCGTGGCCGAGGCCAAGGCCAACAACATGCCCAAGGACAACATCGAGCGCGCCATCAAGCGCGGCAGCGGTGAGCTCGAGGGCGTGGTTTACGAAGAGCTGACGTACGAGGGCTACGGCCCCGGCGGCGTCGCGGTCATGGTCGAGACGATGACCGACAATACGAACCGCACGACTCCCGAGATTCGCCACATCTTCGAAAAGTGCGGCGGCAACATGGGCACGCCCGGATCGGTGCGTTTCCAGTTCGAGCGAAAGGGTTACTTCGCGGTCGAGAAGAGCGCGGCCAGCGAAGACAGGCTGATGGAAGTGGCGCTGGAAGCCGGCGCCGACGATCTGCAGTCCGGCGATTCCGAGGTCTTCGAGATCTACACCTCACCCGAGGCGTTCGAGCAGGTGCGCGAGGCGCTGGAGAAGAACAAGATTCCGACGGTCGAAGCGAAGATCGGCCAGATCGCATCGAACTCCGTCAGCCTCGACGAGCAGAAGGCGAAGTCGATGATCCGGCTGATGGAAATGCTCGACGATCACGACGACGTGCAGAACGTCTGGACGAACTTCGACGCGCCGGATGAGGTCGAGGAGGAGTAGGACAATCGAGGGTCCCTCGCCCCGCGTCGAGCGGGGAGAGGGCGACACGAAGTGCGGGTGAGGGGCGTAAACCCCTCATCCGCCTTCGGCACCTTCTCCCCAAAAGCGGGGAGAAGGCTCTCAAGGGGAGATCTGCGAATCACGTGAGATGCTTCCCGCGTGACCCTCGTTTTCTCCATCGCCGATTACGACTACATGGCTGACGCGCTCGTGCGCGCGGGCGGGTTCGCGCGCGGCGACGTGATGCGCAGCAACTTTCCTGACGGCGAGCACTATCTTCGCGTCGAGGCGAACGTGCTCGACAAGCATGTCGTCGCCGTCGGCGGCACGATCTCCGATACCGCCACGCTGGAGCTCTACGACCTCGGATGCGCGCTCGTGGAAAACGGCGCGGAGACGCTGACGCTGATCGTGCCGTGGTACGGCTACGCCACGATGGATCGCGCATCGAAGAGCGGCGAGTCGGTGAAAGCGAAAAATCGCGCGCGGCTTTTCTCGTCCATCCCGCCGGCGAAACTGGGCAATCAGATCCTGCTGCTCGATCTGCACACCGAGGGCATTCCGCATTACTTCGAAGGCAACATGCATCCGGTGCACGTCTACGCGAAGCCGGTGATCGAGCCGCTGGCGCGGGAGCTCGGCGGCGATTCGTTCATCCTCGGATCGACCGATGCCGGCCGCGCGAAGTGGGTGGAGACGCTCGCCAACGACCTCGGCGTTCCGGCAGCATTCGTCTACAAGCGAAGGCTAGGTCCCGAATCGACCGAGGTGACCGCCGTCAGCACTAGCCTGAAAGGGGAGACGGTCGTCATCTACGACGACATGATCCGCACCGGCACGTCGTTGATCAGCGCCGCCCGCGCATACCGCGAGGCGGGCGCGGGGCGGCTCGTCGCCATCGCCACGCACGGCGTCTTTCCCGGCGATGCGTTCGACAAAATTCAGTCGAGCAAACTCTTCGACGCCATCGCCTGCACCGACAGCCATCCACGTGCTCTGGCACTGCGCGACCGCGGCCTGATCGTGCGATCGGTGGCGGAGTTGTTTGGTCGGTTTTTGAGGTGAGGAGCCTGTCATCCTGAGCCGCCGGAGCCGGGAGCGCGTTAGCGCGACGCGGCGGAGGACGGTGAAGGATCTCAAGTTTCGCGAGCTAGGCTGAAACCCTTGGGATTCAACGCCGCTCGCGCACCTTGAGATCCTTCGGCGTCCTCCGGCTTGTCGCCTTGCGGCTCCTCGCCTCTGGCAGCCTCAGGATGACAACGCCAAACCTTCTGCACCGATGACGCCATCGCCTGCACCGACAGCCATCCACGTGCACTGGCACTGCGCGACCGCGGACTGATCGTGCGATCGGTGGCGGAGTTGTTTGGTCGCTATCTTCGATAGCGTGCGCCGCTGCGCGGCGCGTTGTCGGTTGATTGCGCTTCGCGCGTTGTAGATCCGGAAAAGACAACCGATAACCCGCGCGCCAGCGGGCAGCTAACCGACAACCGACAACGCGGCGAAGCTGCAATCCCCAAACCTTCTCCACCGATTTTCGTCTTACCATCCGTTGCTTTCATGAAGATCCGTGCCCAGCTTGTGCTCGCCTGCTTTCTCCTCTCGGTTCTGCCGCTGAGTGTGATCGTCGTCTATTCGTATCGGTCGTCGCGCTCGGCGCTGGAGTCGGCGTATCGGAAGGAAGCGGATGCGCGGACGCGGCAGATGGACCGGAGGCTGGCCACGATCCGAGGCGATCTGCAGCAACGCCTCGCGGAAGTGTCGGCGCTGCCGATGCCGGCCGGGACAACCGATCGCACGCCGGACGTCGGCAACATCCTGATGACGATGGGCGATGCCGCGTCGCTCGTCGATTCGCTCGAGATTCAGCCGATGCGCGTGACCCCGCCGCCGGTGGTGCGAGCGATGGTGCGCGAGGCGATCCGTCAGACGCCGCATCCGAATCGGAACGCACCACCGGGCGTCGAAGAGCCTGCGCCGCCAGCCGCTCCTGCGCCGCAGGCTGAGGCGGACGACGGCGAAGAAGCCGATGCAACTGCCGAAGAAGCCGAGACGCCTGGTCCGGTCGTCATCGCCATTCCGCCGCCGCCGAAGCTGCCGAAGTTCACGATGTCGCCGGAGCAGCGCGCGCAGATCAACGAGATCTCCATGCTCGGTACGAGACTCGGAACGAGCGCGCAGACAATGTCGCCCGAGGAACGGACGGCGACGGAGAAGAGAATCCAGCAGTTGCAGAAGGATCTGAACGCCTCGCTCAGGGCTGCGCAATTGCAGTGGAGGGAGCAGTTCGACGCTGCGGAGAAAGAGCGCAACGCGTTCTTCAACGCGCGGCAGGCACAGCGTGAAGCGGCGAACGTGGCGCGTCAGCAGGCGCGCGAAGCGGAGAGGGCGAAACGGGAGGCGGCAAAGAACCATCCGGAAATCGCGCAGGCGCAGCCGGCTCCGGCTGCCGCGACGACGACAGAAGGCGTCACCATCAAACGCAATCTCACCGAGGCGGAGAAGCAGGCGCTCAAACAACACGAGCGGCAGGCGACGCTCATCTTCGGCCAGAAGTTCAACGTCCCGCTGCGCAAGCAGGGGACGATCGTCGGCCACATTTCCGCGCAGGTGAGCACGCCCGAAGTCGTGCGCCGCGTGTTGGGTGTACATGGCGACGACAACGATGAGATCACCTTCGCCGTCGATCGCGACAACAACGTCTACACGCGCAGTCCGGACGACCGCAAGACTCTCGACCGCCTCGGCATCACCGATCGCGTGTTGAAGAATCGCGCCGTGAACGACGTGAAGGATTGGATCGTCGTGATGTCGCGCGATCCGCAGAGCGGACTCCGCGTCGGCGTCGCGCGTCCGGTCGGCGACAACCTCGAGGAGCTGCGGAAGACGGCGGGCAAGAACTTTGGCTACGGCATCGCGCTGATCTTCGTGGCGATGATCGGCATCGTGCCGATCGCCAATCACATGACGCGCGACGTGAACCTCGTCACGCGCGGCGCGGAAAGAATCGCTCAAGGCGATCTGATGACGCGCCTGCCGGTGAAGTCCAACAACGAGATCGGCCAGCTCGCCGCCGCGTTCAATCGCATGGCGCAGGACCTCAGTCTGCAGCAGCAGACGATCGTGGAGCAGGAGCGGACGCGCAAGGAGCAGGAGATTCAGCAGCGCATCCTGGAAATCGAGTACGACCGGAAATCACTCGACCTCGAAGAAGCGCGCCGCTTCCAGCTGTCGATGCTGCCGAAATCGGTGCCGGCGCACGATCTCTTCGACGTGTCGGTCTTCACGCTGACGGCGGCCGAAGTCGGCGGCGACTACTACGATTTTCACGTCGCGCCGAATGGGGTGATGTCGGTGACGATTGGCGACGCGACCGGCCACGGCGCGAAAGCGGGAACGATGGTGACCGTGGTCAAAGCGCTCTTTGCCGGCTACACACCCGAAGTCACGCCTGCGCAGTTTCTCCGCGACGCGGCCGAAAAAGTGAAGCGCATGGACCTCGGTCGCATGGCGATGGCGCTGCTTCTGGCCCGCTTCGATCGCAATCGACTCACCGTCGCCTCGGCGGGCATGCTGCCGGGCTACGTTCATCGCAAAAAGAACGGCAAGATCGAAGAGGTCGCGCGCGGAGCGACACCTCTCGGCACCCTCGGTGCCGACTATCACGACGTCAGCATCGATCTGAACGCCGGCGATACGGTGCTCTTCATGACCGACGGTTTTCCCGAACTGCAGAACGAATCCGGCCAACAACTCGGCTACGCCGCCGCGATCGAGGAATTCACCGCGGCCGCCGCCGGCCAAACCGCCGACGACGTCATCGCCTCCCTCGCCGCCGCCGCAAAGCGGTGGAACGGCGAGCGACCGCCGAATGATGACGTAACGTTCGTCGTCGTCCGCGCCAGGGCGGCGTGACACAATTCGCGGCAGTGTCGCCGCGGGTCTCGGTCATCATCGCCACGTACAACTGGAGCAGCGTCCTCCCGTACTCGATCGGAAGCGTGCTCGGACAGACGATGACCGATTTCGAACTGCTCGTCGTCGGCGATGGCTGCACGGATGATTCGGAGCAGGTCGTCGCAGCGATCGGCGATCCGCGCGTGCGCTGGATCAATCTGCCCGAGAACACGAAGCATCAGAGCGGTCCGAACAACGAGGGACTGCGCCAGGCCCGCGGTGAATTCATCGCCTATCTCGGCCATGACGATCTCTGGCTGCCGCACCACCTCGAGGCGCACCTTGCGGCCATCGAGAAATCGGGCGCGGCGATGACGCATTCGCTGCTCGTTCGAATCGATCCTGATGACGGCGAGCCGTGGGCGGTGCTGCCTCAGCCGAAAGACGGAGCATGGGGTCCGCCGTCGTGCACCGTTCATCGGAGGAGTGTGACCGAGGCGATCGGAGGATGGCGCGACTACCGGGAGATCGTGGAGCCGCCGGAGATCGATCTGTGGAGGCGCGCGCGCGATGCCGGCTTTACATTTGCGTTCGTGCCGCGGCTGACCGTGATCAAGTTTCCGGCCTCGCTTCGGCGCGATGTCTATCGCATCCGGCCCTGTCACGAGCAGGCCGCGTGGAGCGCGCGTATCGCGGCCGAACCCGATCTCGAAGGAACGCTATTGTTGCAGTTGATCGCGGAACGCCGCCCCGTCAGCCGCATGCCGTACCGTGAGCTTGTCGCGCAACTTGCCAGGCAGACCCTGATCCGAGTGCGGCGGCGACTCAGCGGCCCGTCGAAGTTGTTCGCATTGTTCCGGCCACGGAAGGGCGAAGTGATCGACGGTGTTCGACGATTCAAAGGTTTATAAGGACAAGGAGATTGGATGCTGCCTGGCGCGCGAAAAGATCCGCAGTTGGTGACGAAGGATTGGCAGAAGATCGAGGAGCAGATCGACGGCGTCGTCGTCCGCGAGGTGCTTCACGTCCCGCGCGACCACGGCGTGATCACGGAGATGTTCCGGCCGGAATGGGATCCGACGGGACTGCCGATCGTGCACATCTATCAATCGCGGCTGTTTCCCGCGGCCATCGGCGCGTGGAGTTGCCACGCCTCGACCGTCGATCGCCTTTTCGTCAACCAGGGACATCTGAAAATCGTGCTCTACGACGGCCGTGAGGAGAGCAAATCGTTCGGCCGCGTCGTCGAGCTGCACGCCGGCGATGCGCGGCCGTGCTTCGTCGTTCTTCCCGCCGGCATCTGGCACGGTCTTCAAAACCTCGGGCCGACCGACGCCCTCGTCGTCAACTGTCCGACGAAGGCCTACAACTATGAAGATCCCGATCACTACCGTCTCCCGTTCGATTCGCCCGAGATTCCGTACACGTGGTCGATAAGCACCGCGGCACGGCTGCGCGCCGACGCGCGGTGATGGGGCCACGTCAGCCGATCTTCTCGGCGAGCGCGACGAGGATGCCCTCAGGGCCACGGACATAGCAGAGTCGATAGCTGTTTTCGTATTGCACCAGCTCGCCGACCAGTTCGGCACCGTGGGCGCGGAGCCGGGCGACGACATCATCGATGTCTTCGACGGCAAACATGATGCGACGGATGCCCGGCGTGTTCGGCGCGGCGTTGTTCGGCTCGACGCTGTCAGCCTTCGGGCTCAGAAACCTCGTCAGCTCAATGCGGCTATGACCGTCCGGGGTCCGCATCATCGCGATGTCGGATACAACGCCCTCGAGTCCGACGAGCCGGTCCACCGAGGATCCTTTGACCTGCGCCTCGCCCTCCAGCTCCAGACCGAGCTCCTTGAAGAAAGCGACGGCGGCTGCGAGGTCGTCCACAACAATACCGACGTTGTCCATCCGCTTGAGTGTCATGCAGCGGAGCATACCGGCGGCGCGCGCTGAAGCCGAGGGGGGTAGCGTCGAAAGGGAGGTGGGGGGTCGGGGGTGGGGGAGTCGGAGTTGATCCTTCGTTTTTGCGCTGAAGCCGCGGGGGCCACACCTTCGTTTTTCGGAACCGACTAAGTCACAAATTTTTCAATAGGTTACGGCGATGCGATGTCAGCTCGTGAATGACTCGATAGTTATTCTGACCGAAGAGCAAAGCGAAAATCGAAGGTGTGACCCCAGTTGCGTTAGAGTGCGCCGCCATGCCGACACCGTACGAAAGCGCCAAACTGATTCTGCAGATCTTCGAAATGCGCCGCGAGACCGTTCTCCGCGAAGCGAGACTCTGGTTCGTCCGCGACTTCAACCCCGAGACGATCGACGACGTGAAGGCCGCGCTGGCCGGCCCCCACAATCCGCACTTGCGCATGGTCAGTGGTTACTGGGATATGGCCTGCTCGCTCGTCACGCATGACGCCATCGACCGCGAGATGTTCCTCGACGCGAATGGCGAGATCTTCGCCACGTTCGCCAAGGTCCAGCATCTGCTTCCGGAGATTCGCCAGATCTCCGGCCCCAATTTCGCGAAACATGTCGAGCAGGTAGTGATGTCCGTGCCCGGCATCGAGGAGCGGCTGGAGATGTTGCGTCAGCGCTTCCGGGCCATGGCAGCAGCAGCGAAGACAGAGACCTAGATCCGAAGTCTCACTTCGCCATGCTCAGAAGCGTTGCTTCGAGCTCGACCGGAATGCCCCAGTGGTAGCCCTGGCCGTGGTCGACGCCGATCGCGCGGAGTACATCCGCATGCGCTTCGCTCTCCACGCCTTCGGCGATCACTTCCTTTCCGAGAATTCGCGCGACCGTATTGACCGCCTGCACCAGCGCGCGATTCGTGGCGTTGGTATCGAGGTCGCGCACGAAGGTGCGATCGAGCTTGATGTAGTCGACGGCGAGCGCGCGCAGGTATCCGAATGAGGAAAAGCCGACGCCGAAATCGTCGAGCGCGATCAGGCATCCGAGGTCTTTGAGGCGGCGGATCCAGTTGCGTGCGCTGCCAAGGTCGGAGATCGCCGCGGTTTCGGTGATCTCGAACGAAATCCGGCCCGGCTCGATGTTGCTGGCGCGGAGGCGTGCCTCGATATACGTCAGCAGCGGCTCGTCGTTCAGACTGCGCGCGGAGAGGTTCACGAAAATGCGCAGCGTCCGTTCCGATTCGAGGATGCGCATTACTTCATCGAAGACCCAGCGGTCGATCTGCGGCATCAATCCGTAGCGCTCGGCGGCGGGGAGGAACTTGTCGGGCTGGATGACCGCTCCGTCTTCGCCGCGCATCCGGATCAGCGCCTCGTAGTGCAGCGGTTCTCCGTTGCCGAGTTGGATGATCGGCTGAAAGGTGAGCGCGAAACCGCCGTCGCGAAGTGCGGAACGGACTCTGGCCAGCCAGCGCGTGACTTCATGCACCACCTCGCCCTCGGCCAGCGGATAGCTCGCCACGCGATTCTTGCCGTGCTCTTTCGCGGAGTACATCGCCGTGTCCGCATGCGCGACGAGCGTCTTCGGTTCTTCAGCGGCGACGAGCATGGCGATGCCGACGCTGATGGTCACCGCGTAGACGATGCCTTCGTGCTCGAACCACATCGCTTCGACGGCGGAGCGCAGGCGTTCGGCGATGACGCGGGCCAGATCCTTTTCGACGTTCAGCAGGAGCACGACGAATTCGTCTCCGCCGAGGCGGGCCAGAAAATCGCCGGGACGAAGTTGTGCCTGGAGGAGTGCGGTCAGCTCGATGAGCAGCTCGTCGCCGACAGGATGCCCGGCAGTGTCGTTGACCAGCTTGAACTCGTCGACGTCGAGAACGAGGATCGCGGCGTTGCGGCTGGCGCGCGCATCGTGGGTGAATCGGGCCAGCTTCGCCTCGAAGGCGCGGCGGTTCGGAAGCGACGTGAGCGCGTCGTGCAAGGCGAGAAAGCGGATCTGCTCCTCCTGCTGCTTCCGTTCGCTGATGTCCTGCTTGATGGCGACGAAGTGCGCGATCCTCCCTTTCTCGTCACGCACCGGCGTGATGGTCTGCTCCTCGGGATAAATCGTCCCGTCCTTGCGGCGGTTGAACATCTCGCCGCGCCAGATCTCGCCCGCGTTCAGCTGCTGCCACATGCGCGTGTAGAACGCGCGGCTGTGATTGCCGGAGCGGAGAATGCGCGGCGTATCGCCGATCGCTTCCTCGGCGGTCCAGCCGGTGAGCGTGGTGAACGCCGGGTTGACCCACTCGATGATGCCGTTCGTATCCGTGATGACGATGGCGTTCGCCGCCGACTCGAGTGCGACGCGTTGCAGACGGATCTTGTCCTGCCCGATGCCGGCGATGATCGACAGCGCGATCTCGTCAGCGAAGCTGCCCATTTCATCGTTCATCTCTTCGTCGAAGGCATCTTTAGACGTTGAGAAGATCGTCAGAGCGCCGAGGATCTGGCCGTGCGCGGCGAGGGGGAGCGAGATGGATGATTTGAGTCCGTGTTCCGCGGCTTTGCTCCTCCATCGCTCGAAATTCGGGTCGGACTCGATGTCGCAGATCTGCACGCGCCCTTCGCGAATTGCGCGCCCGGTGGGGCCGAGCGACTCGGCACCCTGATCCCAGCGGACGTCGATGCCGTCCAGAAACGCTGCCGCCGGACCGGCAGAGCCGCGAATCGAGATGCGGCCGCCACGCTGTTTGATGCTGATCTGCACCAGCGCGTAGTCATTGAGCTCGACGAGCTGGCCGCAGATGAATTCCAGAATCGCTTCGGCGGGTTGGCCGCGCAGGATCGCGCCGTCGATCTCGTGGATGATCGATTGCAACAGCTCGCGCCTACGCCGGTGCGCGAGATCGCGCGCCACGCACAGCACCAGCGACTCGCCTTGAACCTCGGCGCGCACAGCGCTCACTTCGAGAGGGAGGAGCGATCCGTCCGTCCGCCGATGCACGCACTCGCAGGTGCGCGGTTCGCCCGATTCGAGCGTGCGCTGGATCGCACAACGTTCGCCGCTGTGGCAGAGGTTTGCCGCCGGTGTTCCGACGAGATCCGCGGCCGGAACGCGGTAGGCGGCGGCCGCTGCTGCATTGACTTCGACGATGCGCCCGCTGCTATCGATAAAGATGGCCAGGTCGTGCATCGTTTCGGCAAGAAGGCGGTACTTGCCAAGGACCAAATCGGGGGTCTGAGCCGATGCGTCATCGATCACGCTGCCGATCGTGATCGGAGCATCGCGCACGTATGCATGACGGCGCGCACATGCAGGTGTGACGTGACGCTCGGGTGTACGATTTCGGCCATCGGTATCTCACCATTCAACTTGCGTCTTGATTGCCGCCTCGCATTGGCGCTTTCCGCGCTCTTGCTCGCGAACGCTGCTTTCGCGCTCGATCCAAGCCGCGCGCTGACGCAGTCGCGGCTTTCGGTCTGGGCGAATGCGTCCGGACTGCCGCAGGCGACGATCGACGCCATGGTCCAGACGGCGGACGGGTACTTGTGGATCGGCACCGAGGAGGGGCTGGTCCGGTTCGATGGGATTCGGTTCGTCGTCAGCGATCGGCAGAACGCGCCCGCGCTGCGCAGTCCGTTCATCTCGTCTCTTTACGAAGCACCGGATAAGACGCTGTGGATCGGCACCTACGGCGGCGGGATCGCGCGTTTGCGCAATGGACGGATCGAGGCGTTCCACCCGGAACTGCTCGGATCGGATCGTGCTCGAGAGTTTTTCACGGCGCGCGACGGAGCGATCTTCGTTGCCACAGCTGGAGGCGGTCTGCTCCGCATCGACGGCGAAAAGGTGACGCGTTTCACGACGCGCGACGGACTGCCGAGCGATCGGATCTGGACGATCGCCGACGACGGCGAAGGTGGCTTGTGGGTCGCCACGCATGGCGGGGGCGTGGTGCGCTGGCGCGACGCGCGCGTGCAGCAGCGGATCACCACGCGCGAAGGGTTGCCCAACGATTTTGCGCGCGCGCTTCTGCGCGATCCGGACGGCACTCTGTGGATCGGAACCGACGGCGGTGGCGTGGCAGCGTGGCGCGCGGGATCGATCGTGCGAACGGTAACGATGCGCGACGGCCTGCCGAACGATTTCGTGCGCACGATCAAACGCAGCCGCGACGGCAGTCTCTGGATCGGAACCGACGGCGGACTGGCGCGCCTGCGCGGTACGCGCGTCGAGTCGATGAGTGTCGCGCAAGGCCTGCCCAGCCCGGGCATCCGCTCGATGATCGAGGATCGTGAGTCCAACCTCTGGGTCGGCACGGCCAGTGGCCTCGTCCGCCTCAGCGACACGCGCGTCCTGTCGTTCACGCGGAAGGAGGGATTACCGGTCGATGCCGTCCGCGCCGTTTTCCAGGCAAGCGACGGTCATGTCTGGGCCGGCACGGAAGGCGGCGGACTGTGTCAGGTTCTGCCCGGCCCGGTGCAATGTCACGCGGCGGCAGACCGCCTTCCGCACGGCACGGTGTACGCGCTGATCGAGAGCCGCGACGGCAGCTTCTGGGCGGGAACCGATGGCGGCGGCGTCGCCCGTTTTCGCGGCGGCAAGTTCGTGGAAACGATCGACGCTCGCAGCGCCGGCCTGCCGAACGACCGCGTGCGTGCGCTCGTCGAGACGGCGAACGGAAACCTGTGGGTCAGCACGGCCGCGGGTCTGGCGCTCGTTCGTGGAGGGCGGGCCATCCGCATCAGGGAGTTCGAGGATCGTCAGCTTCGCCCGCTCCTGGCGCTGCCCGATGGCAGCCTCCTCGTCGGAACCGACGGCGCCGGATTGTGGCGCGTGAACGGCGATGGCTCGGACGCGAACATCGTGGCGACGTTAGGCCGCGGCCTGCGGAGCGATCGCGTCTTCAGTCTTGCCATGGACGCGGAACGCCGCGGCGTCTGGATCGGAACCTCGGGCGGCGGCCTCGCGCATCTCGATCTCGCAACCGGCTCCGTCCGATCGCTGACCAGACACGATGGATTGCACGACGACGTCGTCTTCGAAGTCGTCGACGCCGGCCTCGGCGCAGACCTCTGGCTGACCAGCAATCGCGGCGTCTATCGCGTGAAGCGCGATCGGGTGCTCGATGCGATGCAGGGGAAGAAAGCGGATCTGTCCGGGATCGTCTACGGGACGATCGACGGGATGCCATCCGCCGAATGCAACGGCGCGTTTCCTGGTGCGATGCGATCGCGCGACGGCCGGATCTGGATCGCCACCTCGCGCGGCATTGCCGTGATCGACCCGAGCGCGAACATTCGCAACGACATCCCGCCTCCCGTGCGCGTGGAGGAAGCTCTGATCGACGGCGTGAGCGTGGCCGGCGACTCGCTGCGCGTTCCCGCCGGCACGCTTCGCCTCGAGTTGCGCTACACGGCGCTCAGCCTTCGTACGCCGGAGCTGGTGACCTTTCGCTACATGCTGGAAGGCTACGACCGCGGCTGGGTCGAGGCGGGGACGAACCGCGTTGCGACATATACGAAGCTGGCGCCGGGCAGCTACACGTTCCGCGTCATGGCCATGAACGAAGATGGAGTGCCGAGCAGGAGCGAGGCACGGCTGCCGATGGTGGTCGCGCCGCGATGGTTCGAGACGTGGTGGGCGAGGCTGATCACGCTCGTGCTTTTCGCCGCAGCTCTCTGGGGAATCGTGCGGCTGCGCGTAGCGACGCTCCATGCGCGTCAGGCCGAGCTCCAGGCGCTCGTCGCCGAACGTACCCGAGGCCTCGCGGTAGCCAACGAGCGGCTTCGAACGCTGTCATACCTCGATGGACTGACAGGCGTGGCCAATCGACGCCGCTTCGACGAAGCGCTGGAGGAAGCCTGCGCCACCGGCGCGCCGATCTCCCTCGTGCTGATCGACCTCGATCACTTCAAAACCCTCAACGATTCGCAGGGACACCAGGACGGCGACGAAGCGCTGCGCTCGGTGGCCGCGCTCCTGGCGCAGCGAACCGAATCACGCGGCGGCCTGGCCGCCCGCTTCGGCGGCGAGGAGTTCGCCTGGCTTCTTCCCAACGTGACGCTGCAGGAATCGATGGCCGAAGCCGAATCGCTCCGCCTCAACATTCGCGACGCCGCCATCCGCCACACCACCGCCGCCCACGGCGTCGTCACGGCGAGCTTCGGCGTCGCCGCAGGCGCCGGCATGACGCCGCAGGCGCTCGTCGCCACCGCCGACGCCGCGCTCTACCGCGCCAAGTCCGAAGGGCGGGATCGGGTGGTGGGGGAGGGGGTGGGGTAGGAGGGCGTCATCCGCCAACAACATTTCGCCGGCGGACCACTACTACGCTCACCATCACAACGCTCAACGTTGTCGAGGATTGACGCCCGGCTTCGGGAGAATGCCCCGCCTCACGGCGGGGCATTCGACCGTTATTTCCAGAAGAGCAGAACCAGGAGGATGGCGATAATGAACAGAAGGAGCCAGAAGAGCCACTTCCACTTCCTGCAGTCTTCGCCGCCGGGAACGAGAGGCGCCGGAGCCGTTTTGGGCGGCGCGGCGACGATGGGCGGGAGGCCGGGTTGGGAGATGACGACGCCGGGGTCGGCGCCGGCGTCGACGACGACCGGCACGGTGTAGGAACCGTCTCCGTTGTCGACCGGCGGTCCGGTCACGGTCGTGCCGGGGGCGCCTGTGACGGAGATGCCGTCGGTGCGGCCCGGCCCGAGGTTGTTGTCGTAGCGGTCGCGCGGCGTGATGGTGACGGTGCCGGTCGTCGAGCCGTCGGGATGGTTCGTCGTCGTGGTGCTGGTGGTGACGGTGTGCGACGGATCGATGCCGACGTCGACATGAACGCTCCACAGCGTTTCCCGCGTGGCGGTGCAGCCTTCGCCGTACGTCGCGCGGCAGTGGAACGTGTAGTTGCCTTCCGCGGTCAGCAGATCGGCAAAGCTCTTACCGAGTACCGCCGCCTCTTCGAACTGCCCGTTCGTATCCGCCGACTCGGCGCTGAGCTCGAATGTCTGTTCGCGGTAGCCGATCGCCGGCTTTCCCTGTTGTTCGAGAGCGAGCAGGGTGGTCTGCCTCGATGGGACGGTATCGGCGTCGATCGTCATCGGCGGCCGCAGTCTTCCCCGCGAGAGCAGCGTTCCGGCATTGACCGTCGGGATCGAGACCGTGACCTCGATTTTGTGCACCTGTTCAGGCCAGGTGTTGTCGTCGTAGCGAAGCTCGACCAGCGGGTTGATCGTCTGGCCGGTGTAGTAGCGCCGCTTGTCCGGCATCCGCCGCAGACGCGGACCGCCGGTCGGGATGACGCTGACGAAGTACCGCAGCGCCGGTGAGGGAGGCGGGAACTCGGCGGGGCCGCCGGGACGGACCACGGTCAGCGTCCAGACGCCGTCGCGTTCCGCTCCCTGAGGCAGCGGCAGACGCAGGAACGACCACGTACGGCCGGAGTTCTCCACGACGCCGGGCGATGCTCCGGTAATGAGCTTGCCGCCGGGCGTCCGGATGTTGATGCGCAGCGTACCGGTGGCGTCGTTCCATCCGATGATCGCCGTCACCGTTTCCTCACCGCAGACGTTGAAGGAGAGCGGTTTCGACTCTCTCTCGGCGGCCCCCAGATCGAACTCCGGATCGAACAGAACGCCGTTCTCGAAGATGTTTCCGAAGGCATGGGAGAAGAACTTCTCGAGGGAGAGTCCGTTGGCGGCGCGCGTATAGAAGCCGTTATGCGCCGTGGCGAGGTTGTTGAGAATCGCGCCGTCGAGACTGGCGTCGGTTCCGAATCCGATGGCGTGCACGTCGATGCCCGTCAGAGCCCCTTCGACCTCGTTGATCATGCGCGGGGTGTTCTGCAGGCCGTCGGTGAGCAGTAGGATGGCGCGCGGATTCACGCCGGGCGCGGGGAACTGCACGCGTGCCGCATCGAGTCCTTCGCCGATGCTGGTCGCGCCGCCCGGAACCAGCGCTCCGACTTTCCCGCCCGAGTACGGCGCCGGTCCGATCAGGGTGAGCTTGTGCGGATCGGTGACGCTGGTGATCGGGAAGTCGACCGGCATGCTGGCGCCGGTGCTGAAGGAGACGAGGCCGGCGCGATTGCCCACGGACGATTTGACCAGTTGCACGAACAGCGAGACCGCATCGCGCGCGGCATCGATTTTCGGGCGACCCGTGCCGTCGTCGAGCGACATGCTGCCGGAGCGGTCGAAGACCACCATCACGTCGCGCGTCACGGGTGGCGGCGGAGCGGGGACCAGATCGGTCATTACGGTGGCCGTGGGGAAGTAGAGCAGGTGCCCGCCGTTACACGGATCGCCGTTCGACAGCACGCCGACGATCCGCCCGGCCGTGTCGAAGAGTCCCGAGCCGGAGCTGCCGCCCGACACGTGAAAATTCGTCGGCACGGTGATCGACATCGCCGCGCTGCTCACCACGCTGCTGAATCCGGGATGCGGTACGGACAACTTCTTCGGGGCGCCGTTCGGCTGGTGAATGCCGAATACCTGCTCGCCGACGCCGGGGAGGTCGTGCCGCATCTGCACGATCGGAACGCCCACCGGTGCTTCCGCGAGCTGGAGAATGCTGTAGTCGAAGCCGGCGGCGTAATGATGCTTGACGACGCTCTTTACCTTGTAGAAGCGGCAGGTGTACGGGTTCGGTCTCTTGCCGTCGGCGGTCAGGCGCCAGTCGAACGTGACGGAACTGGAGAGCGCTTCCTGCGGCGTATGGCAGTGGCCCGCGGTGATCACCTTGTCGGTATCGATGAGCGTCACCGAGCAGGTGGAGAGCTGAATGGTGGGCCCGCTGGTGCTTTTCTCGACGGTGAGGATCATGCCGACGCTTCGCGCGACATGCGCGCGGACGTCGGGATCGGCCACTTTCGCCGCGTTCTCCCAGTTCGGCGGATTGGCGCAGAACCAGAACGGGTCATACGTCGGCTCGACGTAAGTGCTCTCCTTCTGGAACGGGTCGGAGTTCGAGATGCTGGGATGGCCGGGCTCGCCGACATGCTCTTCGCCGCGGCCCCAGAAATCGAGCGTCACGGTCCCCGCGCCGCCGCCCTGGACGTAGCGGATCGGAACCTTCCCATCGAGGCCGCCCAGGGCGGCGGGATAGATGTTCGCGGGGCGCGTCCAGAAGTCGGCGCCGTCGGCGGAGGTGAAGACGTCTGTGGCGTAGCCCAGGTCCACCTCGAGTCTGCTGGTGCCGGGCAGGCTGACGTTGGTGAAGTGCAGCATCGCCAGCTTGGTACCTCCCGGAGCGTCTGACGGAATGAAGTTGAAACTCCAGACGCCGGGTGACGTAGGCGCATCGCCCGTTCCGGGGCCGATGATCTTCGACGGCGTCACGGGTTGCCGCGTGCCGGTGATGTGGGACATAACGACCTCCTGACTCACGTAGTGACGGAAGGCCGTCATCCGTTACAGGACGGCGCCTCAATCCTCGGGGAGGCATACACTTTCCCGATGACGATCACCGGCGCCGTCCTTGCCGCCCTCGCTGCCGCCGCTCTCCTTCTCTCCGGCCCGGGGACGCGCTGGGGATGGTGGGACTTTAAGGTCGGCCTGCTCCTCTTCGCCGCGGCGTTCGTCGCCGGCCTGCTGGCGCTGCTGATCTCCGGGATCGCTTGGATTCGTAGGCGTCCGAATCCGACGGCGGCGATTGCGGCGATCGCCGGCTTGCTGATCGCGCTCCTGCCGCTGACGCAAATCATCGGCGCGCGCGGCAAGCCAGGGATCCACGACATCAGCACTGACCTGGCAGATCCGCCTCGCTTTTCGGCGGTGCTTCCTCTTCGCGCGGACACGCCCAACGGCGCTCCCGATCAGATCGACGCAGCCACCGCGGCCGCGCAGCGAGCGGCCTATCCCGACATCTCCACACTCGATCTCCCTGTTACGAAAGACGTCGCGTTTGCGAAGGCGGTTGAAGCGGCGAAGACGATGCAATGGGAGATTGTCTCGCTGCGTCCGGAGGACGGCGTCATCGAAGCCACCGCCACGACTGCCTGGTTCGGCTTCCGCGACGACATCGCCGTGCGCATCCGGCCCGCCGGATCGCACAGCCGCATCGACGTTCGCTCCACGTCCCGTGTCGGGCGCGGCGACGCCGGCAAGAACGCGGAGCGCGTCCGGCGGTATCTGCGGCTGCTGGCGAAATGAGCATGCACGTTCGGCTTGCGGTCATCGTCTTCGCGAGCGCCTTCTTCTCGTGCCAGCCGGCTGTGCCGCCCCCGAGCAAGCCTCCGCAGAGAACGATCCTGCTTTGGTCATCCGGCGCGCCGGCGTTCCAACTCGTTGCGCCCGAGGGATACCACATCGAAGCGTCGATGGGTCCCGACTTCTCCGTTCACCACCTGCTGCCGGCCGATGCGAAGGATCAGGAAGAGGAACTCGGCATCTACGTCGGAAACTATCCCGGCCTCCTTCTCTCGCAGCGCCGCGACAGACCACGGGTGTCTTACGCCGCGGGAACCGTGGCAGGGCAACGCGTTACGTGGTCATGCTGGCAGGACAACCCGAAGCACATCGTCTGCGAAACGACCACCTCGGGCCTCGTCCCTGAATCGAATGAATCGGTGCGCACGATCCTTCACCTTTGGGTCAGAGCTGGAAGCGACAGGGAAGCTGCGGCCTATCGCCGGTTCGCCGCCACGCAAATCGTTCCGGTGAGGTGAGGCTAAGACTACGGCCGCGAGTACGCCCGTCCGCCGTGCAGCTCGTCGGAGTCGTCGCGGAAGTGGAGGCGGACGAGGTAGTCGAGCGCGAGGGCGAGTCCCTGGCGTTCGCGGAGCGTGGCCAGCAGTGGAAGCGAGAGCGCGCCGAAGAAGATGGCGGTGCTGAGCCAGCCGGTCGGGTGAATTCCGAAGTAGAGGATGGCGATGCCGGCCAGGAGCGGGATGCGGTCGGTGATGATCATGAACATCAGCGTGTCGCCGTAATCGCGCTGATAGAGAAGGCCGCATTCGGAGCAGCGCTCGTGGGTCTTGAGGCCGCGGCGGAAGAGCTGCCCTTCGCCGCATCGGGGGCATCGCCGGCGCAGGCCGCGGCCGAGTGCGGTTCGGATGGGGGTTCGGACGGCAGCGGGAGCGGTCTGCATCGGCGCGATTCAGAACGATCGGTGAGCGGATGCGATTCCGATTTATCCTTCGCCCACACATGAACATTGCGGCAGGGACACGGCTCGGTCCGTATGAGATCGTCGCGCACGTCGGTGCGGGTGGGATGGGAGAGGTGTGGCGCGCGCGCGATACGCGGCTCGACCGCAGCGTGGCCATCAAGGTGTTGCCGCGCGAGTTCGCGGGCAACACGCAACTCAAGCTGCGCTTCGAGCGCGAGGCGAAGGCGATCTCGCAGCTCAATCATCCGAACATCTGCACGCTGCATGACGTCGGCGAGGAGCATGGGACGAGCTATCTCGTCATGGAACTGCTCGACGGTGAGACGCTCGGCGATCGTCTGGCCAAAGGTCCGCTGCCGCTGGCGGACGTGCTGCGCTACGGCATCCAGATCGCCGACGGACTCGATCGCGCGCACCGCGCCGGCATCGTTCATCGCGATCTGAAGCCGGGCAACATCATGGTGACGAAGACGGGCGCGAAGCTGCTCGACTTCGGACTGGCGAAAGGCGGCGCGGCGACGTCCACCGAGTCCGCGGCCGACGTGCCGACGATCGCGAAATCGCTGACGCAGGAAGGGACGATCATCGGAACGTTCCAGTACATGGCGCCCGAACAGCTGGAAGGCCTTCCGGCCGACGCGCGTACCGACATCTTCGCCCTCGGCGCTGTCCTCTACGAAATGGCAACGGGGAAGCGCGCCTTCGACGGAAAGACGCGGACGTCGCTCATCGCCGCGATCGTCAGCGCGCAGCCGCCGGCGATCACGAACGTGCAGCCGCTGGCGCCGGTGTCGCTCGATCACGTGATCTCGACGTGCCTGGCCAAAGATCCGGACGAGCGCTGGCAGAGCGCGCACGACGTCGCGCAGGAGCTGCGCTGGATCGAGACGAATGCCGCCGTCGCTCCCGCGGGGTCGCGCGCTTCGTCGCGGTGGTGGATTGCGGTCGCGGCGTTGGCGGTGATCGCCGCGGCGATTCTGGCTGCGCTCTACGTGCGGGAACGCGCGCGGCCGCGCGACGCGGTCGCCTTCTCGATGCTCCCGCCGCGCGGCTACTCGTTCGATACGCCGCAGATCGCTCCTGATGGTGAGTCGGTTGCGTTCATCGCTCACGATGAGCGCGGCGAGCCGAGCATCTGGATGCGGCGCGTCGGTTCGGTGGCAGCGGCGAAGATCCTCGATCGGCCGACGATGAGCTCGGCGGTGCTCTTCTGGTCTCCTGACGGGAAGTGGCTCGGATTCTTCGATGGCGACAGGATGATGAAGGTTCCCGCGCAGGGCGGTACGCCGGAGACAATCTGTTCCGGCTGCGTCTCGTACGGACAGGGCGCGACGTGGAGCCGCTCGGGCACGATTCTCTTCGCGCCAAAATTCGCCGAGGGCTTGTTTCAGGTGCCGGCTGGCGGCGGAAACGCCGTGCGGGTTACGTCGCTGGACGAAACGCGGCGCGAGACGCTGCATGGCTGGCCGCAATTCGTCGATGAGGGAGACCGCTTCGTCTATCTCCTCCACACGATTTCGAACGAGAAAAACGCGATCTACGGCGGAAGTCTCAACGGGAAAACGAAGATCTTCCTGACCAACGCCGAGTCGCTGGTCGGCGTCTCCGGCTCGTATCTGCTCTTTGTCCGCGATGGCGCGATGTACGCGCAGCGTTTCGATGCGGCGAAACTGCGCCTCACCGGTGAGCCGCGGAAGGTCGTCGACGACAGTGATTACGATGAGGACCGCGCTCACGCGTATGCCTCCGTTGCCGAGACCGGCGCATTGGTTTACCTGCCGGCATCGAACCGGGAGCGGAAGGTGGAAGTCGGCTGGTACGACCGCGGCGGCCGGATGGTGGAGAAACTCTTCGATGACGTCAGCGTCGATTCGCTGTCATTGACGCCTGACGATTCGAAGATCGCGATGACGCGGTTCGCTTCGAAGAAGGGCGCATCGGACATCTATGTGTATGACGTTGCACGCGGGATTCGCTCGAAGCTGACCGGCGGGCTCGCCAACTATGACCAGATAACCTGGTCGCAGAGCGGCGACCGCATTCTCTTCTCGGCTGACGGCGACGGAATGTACGACGTCTATGGCCAGGCTGATGACGGCGCAACGCCGGCCCAGCCTGTCTGGAAGGGCGGCGACGATAAACATCCGAACGCTGTTTCGCCCGACGGACGGTTTCTGCTTGCAAAACAATATTCGGCGAAGACGAAGGACGATATCTGGCTCGTTCCGCTGGACGGAAGCGCGAAGCCATCGGTCCTGATCGCCACAGACGAGAGCGAAGGCGGTTCCCGTTTTTCGCCTGATGGCAAGTGGATCGTGTACGCGTCGGAGCAGTCAGGACGATCCGAGGTGTATGTTCGCGCCTTCCCCAACGGCCGGTCGCTGCAGGTCTCGGTCGAAGGCGGAGAGGCGCCATCGTGGAGTCCTGACGGATCGGAGATTTACTTTTGGGCGCGCGATGGCAACTACATGGCGGCGCCGTTCCACGCCGCCGGCGAAGCGCCACAGCCGGGGAAGCCCGGCGCGCTTTTCCACGCGCCGAAATCGATGGTGTCCTTCGCCCCGTCGCACAAGGCGGGCCGTTTCCTCGGCGAGGTGCGCACCGCCCCCGAGGAGTCGATCAAGGTGATCAACTACATGTCGGGGTGGATGGAGAAGTTGAAGGAGTAAAGCGCGGCTTCGTAGGCTCGCGCTATCCGCGGGGCGACAGGGAGTAAAGGTCGGGCAGGCGCAGGTCCGAGGCGACGATTTCGGGGAGCAGGGGCATCAGCATCTGGGCGTTGATGCCGGGGCCCTGGATCAGCGGATTGCGGATGATCTTCAGCAGCTCGGCGTGATCGGGGTGGCTGACCGATGTGACGTCGGCTTTCGCGAATGTCCGCTCGTCGTAGGCGCCGTAGTTTGTCAGGCGCTGGAACCAGATCTCGTCGACGCCGAGTCCTTTGCCGAGCGCGACGAAGTCGAGCATCTCGCGGAAGTTGTCTTGTTGCACGACCATGTTGATCTGGAACTTGCGGAGCTTCTGCGCGCGGCGCATCTCGGCCATCACTTCGAGATTGCGCATGAGTACCGGCCACTTGCCGGGACGGCGCAGACGTTCGTAGGTCTCGGCACGGGCGGCATCGATGGAGACGGAGAGGATGTCGATCATCTCCGGGAGATTCGGGTACTCGGCCCATCGCTGCGAGGTGAGCAGGAGGCCGTTGGTGATCAGGTAGATGTAGAGCCCGGGATACTCGTCGCGGTTCAGCGCGGCGAGGATCGAACGAAAGTGCTTGCTGGAGAACGCTTCGCCGCCGCCGGAGATGTAGCTCTGGCCGTTCACCTTTTTCAGCAGCGGCAGAATTACGCGCTGCGACGCCGCGGCGAACATGTCCTGCTCCTCCGCGTTCGTCGCGATGATCTCGGTGCGGCACGACGGACATGCCAGATTGCACGTTGCATCGTGATTGAGCTGCACCATCTGCGGGACGTCATCGAGCACGGTCTTGCGCTGATCGATGTATCCGCGAAGCGTGGGATCCGTAATGTCGCTTTTGAGCGGGAGCTTCTGCGCGGCGATGTATGAGCAGAGGGTGCGGCTGCAGTATTTGAAATCGCCGTCGTGGATGGAGCGGCGAACCTCCACGGCGGCATCGGAGTTCCACACCGCCTCCGCCGACGGCGCGCTCAGCACGTTGCCGACAGGAAACGGAACCCAGGCTGGGCAACAGCAGACGAAGGCATCGCCTTTGTAGCCTGTGGAGAGGTGAGTGAATGGAAGGTGGCAGAACTTGTCGGTGAGGTCGTAGTTCATCCCATCGAGCTCGCCGCGGTCGCCCTGAATCGCTCGCCGCGCCTGCAACGCGCGGCCGAGAAGTTGCTGTGACGTCTGGCAGACTGCCTGAATTCGAAGCGCGCGTTGGATGAGAGCGATCGCTTCGTCGAACCGCGACTCCTCGAGGAGCAACTCGGCGCGCACGAGGATCGCCGGACGCGAATCAGGACATTGCTCGACGAGCAACTCGGTCAGGCTCGCTGCATCGCGCAACAGCGCGGCAGCCACATAGTCGATGAGGCGGCGCACGATCGCCACCGCAACGGAGATGTCTTCGTACGAGCGCAATTTCGACGATGCCAGCCGCACCTGGCCTGAGTCAACCGAGGAACAGAAGTTCAGCAGAGCGGGTGCGAAGGCGCGATCGGATTTGCGGACGAACGTGATCTGCGTGTTCGCGTGATCGGCGATTGCGGCGATCGTCTGCTTCCTTCGGCCATCCGTGAATATGAAATCGCCGAAAGCGCGGTTCGCCCAGCGCATCGCGCGGCGTGCATTGCCGACGCGAGGGAGACGCGTTCGGATTGCGGAGGCGTAACGGGAGAGCATCACGATGCGGGACCGGTGAGTTGAGCGATGAACGTCTGATTCACGCGCGGGCTTCGCATGATGGGGTCTGCCAGGATCGCTTGCAACTCGGAATGTTCTGGATGCGCGGCCGAGGCAACGTCCTTGGCGGAAAAGACGCGGCTGCCTTCGTGGCCGAAGCTGTAGTAGCGCTGAAAAATCACGGAGTCGGCGTTTACCTCTTCGGCGAGCTTCACGAACGCCGGCATCTCGCGGAAGTTCGCGCTCTGCACCACGAAGGCGAGCGAGAAGCTGATCGCATCGTCGAAGCCGGGGAACACTTCCGCGTCCGGGCGGTTGCGCACGAACGTGCCGGTGCTGTTGATCTCGCCCATGACGCGCAGGTTTTCGCGGATGACGTCCCAGCGTCCCGGGCGGCGCACGTTTTCGTACGTCTCTTTCGTCGCGGCATCGACGGAGACGCGCAGCTCGACGATCTTGTCGCGCAGGTGCGGCATCGTTTCCCAGACGCTCTTCGTAAGGCCGAGTCCGTTCGTCAGGATGGAGAGTTTGACGGCGTCGAAATCCGAATCGCGCAGCGCTTCGAGGATCGACCGATAGTGGCGGCTGGCGAACGGGTCACCCCACGCGGTGAGGTGCAGACCGACCTCGCGATTGCGCAGCAGCGGAAGGATCACGTTCTCTCGCGCGCGGTCGAGCCGCTCGTTCTGCGCTTTGTCGGCCATGACGATGTCGACGCGGCACGACGGGCAGGCGAGATTGCAGGAGCTGTCGTGGCCGAGGGCGATGAGGCGCGGACCATCGTCGACGATCGTTTTGTGATTGTCGATGATCGCTCGCAGGCGCGGCGACACGACCTCGCCCGCGCGCGGCAGGTTGTCGTTCGCGATCATCGGACAGAGGGTGCGGCTGCAGTACGAGAAATCGCCGTCCAGAATCGAGCGGCGGATTTCCTGCGCGCCTTCTGAGTTCCAGACGTCGTCGGGAGAATCGGCTTCGACGATGTTGCCGGCGATGAACGGCAGCCACGCCGCGCAGTCGCAGAGATAGCTCGCGCCCATCACCTGCTGCGTGACGTTCGTCTCCGGGTTCCAGCCGGTCGACTGCGTGCTGACCAGCACCTCGAAGGGCCGCGGGCAGAAGCGGCCGCGCAGATCGGCGAGGCCGGTCTGTGCGAGTTTGTCGAGCGCGCCGCCGGCGCGTTGGCGCTCGCGATACGCGTCCATCAGCAGCCGCTGAGATTCGGGACAGGCGCTGACGATGTTCAGCGCGCGTTTGGCAAATGCGATCGCTTCGTCGCAGGCGCCGGCCGCGAGTCTGCGGCGGCCGGCGACGAGGAGCGGCTCGCGCCAGCTGCCGGCAGCATCGGCGAGCTTCGAAGCGACATCGTCGACGCCGAGATCCGACGCGATGGATGACACCAGCAGATCCATGACCGCCAGCGAGGCGGTGATGTCGCAATAGGCGCGGAGTTTCGAAGTGGCGGCGGTGACGTCGCCTTGATACGCGAGCCAGCTCAATGCGTATTGAAACGACGACGCGAAGACCGCGTCTTCGAGTACGGACGGCCCTTCGTCGAGCCGGGAGAGAATCGGCGCCAGCCGGCGAGTGAGCTCGGTTACCACTTCATCGCGCCGCGATGCGCCTCGATCGCTTTGCAGAAGCGGCGTGATCATCTCGCCGAACCGCGTGCGCCACGCCCGCCGTTTTCGCTCGCGGATGGAGCGAAACGTACGCATCAAATAACGCTTCACACCGCGTCTCCGGAGACCGAGCATCGAAGCGGCGATGATACAGTACCGATCGATGAGCTCGCGGACCTCCGGCCGATGGTTCGACGGCGGATTTCGGGAGCTGGCGTCGCTCTGGACCCACCGTAACGTACTGAAAGCGCTGGCGCGCCACGACCTGCGCAAGACCTACGCCGGCAGCGCGGCCGGGGTGCTCTGGGCGGTGATCACGCCGCTGGTCCCGCTCCTCATTTTCACCGCGGTCTTTGCCCTGGGGCTTCGGCTCTCCCTCGGCCGCGCGCCGTACATGTTCGGCTTCGCCGCCGCGTATGTGCCGTGGGTGTTTCTGTCGAACGCCATCACCGGCGCGGCGGCCTCGATCGTCGATCACCGGCACCTTGTGAAGCGCGTCCTCTTCCCGATCGAGATCATTCCTGCCGATCCGATCCTGGTCCATACGTTGCCGCACGCGATCCTCATCGTCCTCACCGCTGTGGCTTGCGTCATCGGCAGCTACGCGCACTTCCCGCAACTTCTTTCGCTCGTTTATTTCTATGCGTGTGCGGCGGTGCTGACGATCAGCGCCGGACTTTTTCTGGCGGCGCTGGCGGTGCTCGTGCGCGACGTGCAACAGATCCTGCCGTCGTTTCTCAACGTCTGGTTCTGGATTACGCCGATCGCCTGGGCCGGCAGCTCGCTGCCGCCCGCGGGGCGGAGGCTCCTGGTGTTGAACCCGGCTGCGTACATCGTTTCCGGCTATCGCTACGCGTTGATGCCGTCGGTGTTCCCGCCGCCAGCGCTCTACGAAACTGCCTTTTTCTGGGGCATCGCCATCGTCCTGCTGCTGATCGCGTCCGTCTGCTTCCGGCGGCTTCGCGAACACTTCTGGGAGTGCCTTTGAGCGACGCCGCATTCAACTGGACGCTGCGCGATTACGTCTCGCCCGGCCTGCGCGTCGTGCGCCCCGACGATTGTTTCCCGCACATGCGCGCCGGCGATCTTCTTCATCATCCGTGGAAGTACCTGCGCCGCGACGTGCCGCACATCTGGTACGCCGACGATCGCTATCCGCTAATGGGATTTCTGAACCGCGACGAGGCGACGCTGCTGCACAACATCGCACTGCAGTTCGCGGGAAAGCAGGCGCTGGAGATCGGGAGCTGGCTGGGATGGTCGACGTGTCACATGGCGCTGGCCGGCGTGACGCTCGACGTCATCGACCCGGCCCATGACGACCCGTCGTTCCGCGCCATCGTCGAGGAGTCGATCGCATGCTGCGGCGTCACGGATCGCGTGAAGCTGGTTGGCGGACGCAGTCCGGAATCGATCGGAGCGCTTCGGAAGAAGTGGTCGCTTTTCTTCATCGACGGCGATCACGAGTCGCCTGGCCCGGTGCGCGATGCGCTGGCCTGTTTGCCATATGCCGAGGGTGACTGCGCGTTCGTTTTTCACGATCTTGCGGCGCCTGCGGTCGCGGATGGATTGCGTGCTCTCGCGGACAAGGGATTTCACATCGTCGTCTATCAAACCGCCCAGATCATGGGCATGGCCTGGCGCGGCGACGTGATACCGATCGCGCATGTTCCCGATCCCGAGGTTGCGTGGCAGATGCCTGCGCATCTGTCGGGGATGCCGGTATCGGGAGTGAATTTCGACATGCCCGTCAGGCGGGTGTATCGGGAGCTTTCGGCAGTCGGGAGCCGGGGGTCGAGCGTCGGAGAAGAGGCCGAACCGCCAGGCGTCCCGACCCCCGACGCCCGGCTTCCGACTCCCTCCATCTGCATCGTCACCAGCGAAATCATCGGTCCGTTCAAGAACGGCGGCGTCGGCACTGCCATGACCGGACTGGCCGAACTGCTCGCCTCGCAGGGCCTGCCGGTGACGGTGCTCTACACCGGCGCGATCTGGACACCCGACGTCGGATTGGCGAAGTGGAAAAAGCATTACGCCGATCGGGGGATCGAATTCGTCGCGCTCTCGCTCGAAGATATGAAACCGCTGGCCGGACCGCTCAAGGATCGCGGCTTCGGCGTGCCGTGGCTCGTCTATCGATACCTCGCCGAACGTTCGTTCGACGTCATCCACTTCAACGACTGCTGCGGGGAAGGGAGCCTTAGCCTCGCCGCGAAGCGTCTCGGTCTCTCCTTTCGCGATTCGCTCCTCGTGGTCGCTCTTCACAGTCCCTCGGGATGGGTGATCGAGCTGAATCAGATCCTTCCGGCAAACATCCTGTTTTCGGCCTATCACTGCGCCGAACAGATCAGCGTGGCCTGCGCCGATCTGCTTTGGAGTCCCAGTCAATATCTGCTCCGCTGGATTGCCGCCCGCGAGTTCGAACTTCCGCCGCAGACGTTCGTGCAGCAGTACGTGCTGCCGGGAAGCACCGACAAGAGTGTCGGTGCCACAAGTGTCGGTGCCACATTGCCGCCGAACGAGATCGTCTTCTTCGGCCGGCTCGAGGAGCGCAAAGGTCTGCGTCTCTTCTGCAGCGCGCTGCACCTTCTCCGCGATGAAATCGCGCAGCGCGGAATCACCGTGACCTTCCTCGGCAAGCCGGAACGTTGCGCTGGAATGCCGAGTCTCGACTACATCGCGCAGCGCGCGGCATCGTGGCAGTTTCCGATCAGGACGATCACCGACTTGGGCCAACCCGAGGCGCTGGAGTATCTGCGCGGCGGAGGGAAGCTTGCGGTAATGCCGTCGCCGATCGACAACTCCCCGTGCACCGTTTACGAGGCGCTCAGTTCGGGAATCCCGTTTCTCGCGGCACGCACGGGCGGGATTCCGGAGCTGATCGACGAAGCCGATCACGAACATGTGCTGTTCGAGTACGCGACCGAATCGTTGGTCTACGCGTTGCGCAACGTCATCGAGCACGGCGGATGGATCGCGAAACCCTCGGTGCCGCAGGAAGAGACGCGCCGAAGCTGGATGGCGACGCACCGCGGGTGGCGGGCGCTCCTTCAGCCGCGCGCCGAGGTTGCTGCACCGCGGACTGTTGCCGTCATCGTCGATCACCACGCGGGATCGCGTCTCGATCTCACCATCGATTCGCTCGTCAAGTGTTCCGGTGTGCAGCGATTCATCGTTCTCAATCGCGGCGGTGAAACGCTGCCGGTGGACAACGTCGATCTGACGACCGCGGATCCGGATACGGTCGATGCCGCCCTCGCGGCGATCGCCGAGGATGCGGTGCTGTTGATTCACTCCGGAGTTGCGGTCGTGCCGGAAAAGTTCAGCGCAATGCTTGCCGCGCTGGAGCCGTCGATCGACGGTCTGATTCCTGCCGGCCGCATCATCGGCAAAAACGGATCGTCGATCGTTCCGCCGCTGGGCGGCAGCGCGGCGTTCAGTCTCTTCGAAGGCGTCACCTTCACCGGCGCGATGCTCGTCCGGCGCGACGTGCTGTTTGAAGCGAAGAAGGGCCGCGGCTTCGCGATGGAGAGTCCGTTTCTCGGTTTATCCGATTTCTGCGTCGCGCGCGGCGGAACGATCTGGCCATACCCCGATGCCGTGGTCGAGCGCACCGAGGAATGCCGCGTTGATGTGAAGAATGCGTTGCCGGCGCGCGTGGCGGCGTACGACGGCGCCTCAAGTAACGATCGTTACTACATGCTGGCGGCGGGCTATGGCGCGGCCAACGAACGGCCGATCGGATTCAGGCGCGACCTGGCCCTTGCCGCCCTCAACCTCGGCCTTACGCCGCTGGTGCGGATCGGAACATGGGGCATGCGGCGTCTGCGGCGGTGGATGCGCTGATGAGCGACGCCATCTCGTTCGAGCACGTCGACAAACAATTTCGCTACTTCCATTCGCCGCTGCAGCGGTTGAGCGAAGCGTTCTCGCCATTCCGTAACGTGCGCCACGTTCCTGTTCCAGTGCTGCACGACATCAGCTTTTCCGTTCCGCGCGGGCAGACGATGGCGATCATCGGTCCAAACGGCGTGGGCAAGTCAACGCTGTTGCACATGGTGGCGGGACTGGTCGAGCCGTCGTCCGGAAACGTGATCGTGAATGGCCGCGTCACAAGCCTGCTCGACCTCGGCGGCAGTTTTCTGCCCGACCTCACCGGCCGCGAGAACGCGCGCTTCTTTCATCAGATTGTCGGGCGCGGCGAGGGCGACGCGAACGCACGCGAACGCGCCATCGAGGAGTTCGCCGAGATCGGCGAGTTTTTCGACCGCCCGCTGCACACGTACTCGTCGGGCATGGCGCTGCGTCTGGCATTTGCCAGCGCCACATGCGAAGACCCCGACATCCTTCTGATCGATGAAGTGCTCGCCGTCGGCGATGCGCGCTTTCAGCAGAAGTGCTACCGGCGCCTGCACGAGCTGCGCGAGCGCGGCACGACCATCCTGCTCGTTACACACGTCGTGCAGGGCCTGGCCGGTTTGTGCGACCGCGTGCTCGTGCTTGAAAACGGCCGCATCGTCTTCGATGGCGATCCGGCGCGCGGCGTCGACCGCTATTTCCAGCTCTTTTTCATGGCTCCCGAGCAGCCGGCCCGCGACGACGGCAGCGAATTGCGATACGGCGCGGGCGGCGCGGCCATCAACCACGTGTTCGCCTCGCGCGACGGCAGCAATGAACAACGCGCATTCAGCACCGGCGATCTGGTCCGCCTCGTTCTCGACGTCGAGTTTGCGCGGACTGTTGACGCGCCGCAGATCGGATTCGCCTGTTCGACCAAGGAAGGTGTGCGGATCTACGCGACCTCCACCAGCCTGCTCGGCGAAACGCTGCCGGCTGCGGCGGCTGGCGAGAAGCGGCGGATGGAGATCGAATTCCGTCTCGACGTCGCAGTTCCCGATCTCTTCCTCGATCTCTCCATCTTCGAGGTCACGGCTGGCGCGGTGAACGTTCTCGATTGTCGCGTCGCGGTGCTGCACCTCAGCGTTGCGCTGCCGCGGCACTTCGGAGGAATCACGGATCTGTCGGCGGTCATCCGCGACGTGGGATAATCCAATTCTTCGCCGCCCCGGATGAGTACCTCAACCCGCCAAATCCTCTACGTAACCACCAGCCTCGGAGGCGGTGGTGCCGAGCGTCTGCTGACCAACATCGCATTGCAGCCGAACGTCCGCGACCGGATCTCGGTGGTCAGCCTGCTTCCCGGCGGCGTCTTTCGCCCGACGCTAGAGGAGGCGGGTATCGAAGTCACTGACCTCGGCATCCGTCGCCGCGTTGACGCGTTACCTGGCCTGTTCCAGCTCGCGTCGTTGATTCGGGCGCGCCGGCCGGCCGTCGTTCACGGTTGGCTTTATCACGGCAACCTGATGGCGTTCTTTGCCGCGCTTCTGGCGCGGCATCCGCTCGCATCGTTGTTCTGGGGAACGTTCTGCACCGACGCGCAGGGCGACCCGTGGACGGTACGGTTGCTTCGCCGCATGAACGTACTGCTGTCGCGCTTCGTGGCCGGCGTGGTCTACAACGCCGAGGAAGCGCGCGACTTTCATCGCCGCATCGGCTTTCGCGAACGGCGGTCAATCGTCATTTCGAATTGCATCGATCCGGAGACCTTCCGCCACGATCCGCAGCAACGGAAGGCGTTGCGCGCGGAGCTCGGAATCGGCGACGACGAAGTCATCGTGGCCGTCGTTGCGCGCGTCGATCCGATGAAGGACTGGCGCACGGTGCGCGACGCCGTGCGCGACGTTCCGGGCATCGTCACGCTGGCGATCGGAAAGGGGACCAACGAGCTTCCCCCGCAGAAAGGATTCCGCGGGCTGGGCTGGCGCGACGACGTCGTGCGCATTCTCAGTGCCGCTGATATTTTTCTGCTCGGCTCCGCCTTCGGCGAAGGGACGTCGCTCGCGCTCGGCGAGGCGATGCTGTGCGGGCTGGCGTGCGTGGTGACGGACGTGGGCGGCCACGCCTCGCTCATCGGAGATGCCGGCATCGTGATCGAGCCGAAGAACACGGCGGCAATTCGTCACGCCGTGCTCGATCTCGCGCGCGATCGCGAGCGGCGTGAAGCGCTCGGCCGCGCCGCGTATCTGCGCGCCATGGCCGCGCCGTCGGCAGAGCAGACCATCGGCCTGCTGCGCCTTCTCACCGTGACCGCCGAGGGATCGCGTTGACGCTCGTCCGCGTCGGCCCGGTGCACTTTCAGCCGCTGGAGCAGGAGCTCGAGCCGGTGACGCAGTATCTGTCCGGCCACATGCTCAACGCGGGATGCGGCTCACGCGATCTGCGATCGTTTCTCCAGCGCAACGGCGTCACGGAGCTCACGCGATACGACATGGCGTCGAGCGATCCCGAGGTGGTGATCGGTCCGCTCGAAGCGATGCCGTTCGCCGATGAGAGTTTCGATTCGGTGCTCTGCAACGCGGTTCTCGAACACGTTCGCGATGCGGAGCTGGCCATTCGCGAGCTGGGCCGCGTCGTGCGCAAAGGCGGCCATCTCGTCGTTGCCGTTCCGTTTCTTCAGCCGTATCACGCATGCCCCGGCGACTTCCGGCGCTACACCGCTGACGGTCTGGCGCAACTCGGAAACGCCGCGGGACTGGAAGTGATCGCGGTCCTGCCGGTCCATTCGTTCGCGCAGACGATCGGCTGGATGCTGTGGGAGTACGCGCTGGAGAAAGGCGGGCGGCTGCGCTGGCGCGCCGCCTGGATCATCGCGTACGTCCTGACGCGCATCTGGAATCGCACCGATCACACCCTGAAGAAGAACGCGAATACGTTCCAGGCGGTCTTCCGCCGTCCGGAGTCGAAAGAGTCGCAGATCATCGGAACGCAGTGGCGGCAGCAGCCGGTGCCCGCGGCGGTGGCGAATGTTCCGACGATGCTCGTCCCGGACGAGTTGCGCCTCCTTCATCATCTGGCCGAGAACTACTACAGCGGCCTGGGTGTCATCATCGACGGCGGCTCATTCCTCGGCGGTTCGACCGTGGCACTCGCGGACGGCCTGCGGCGCAATCCGCGGTCGCATCGTCTCGGTAACGTCAAGCCGATTCATTCCTTCGATCGTTTCGACATCGAGGAGTGGACCCGCGACACGTTTTTTCCGGTGAGCAAGGAGGCCACGTTTCGCGAGCAGTTCGACCGGAACGTCGCGCCGTATGCCGATCTCATCGAAGTTCATGCCGGCGACGTCCGCGATCACGAATGGACAGGCGGTCCGATTGAGATTCTCTTTCTCGACATGGCCAAGCACTGGCGGACGTGCGACTGGGTGACGTGGCAGTTCTTTCCGCAGCTCATCCCGGGCCGCTCGATCGTGGTGCAGCAGGATTACCTCTACAGCCAGTTCGTCTCCTGGCTGCACGTGACGATGGAGTTTTACGCGGACTACTTCGAGTACGTGTGCGACACCGAGGTGAACTCGATGGTCTTTCTCAACACGAAGAAGATCCCCGCCTCCGTTCTGCGCCGCAACACGGTGGAGAGCCTGACGTTCGAGGAAAAGATGGCGCTGATCGATCGCGCCGCATCACGTTTCGATGGCGCGAAACGCGATTTCATCCTTTCCGCCAAAGCACAATTCGTCGAAATGCTGGCGTCGGAAGCTACTCCAGCTTCGTGACCTCGACGAGCAGCGCGAGGCCGGTCTCATCGCGGCGGATGGTTACGTTGCCTTGTCCCACGCCGGCGTTTTCGCAGTAGCGGTAGATGTCTTCCTCCGTCCGCTCGATCAGTTTCCAGTTGCCGAAGTATTCGATCAGCGGCCGGTACGGATTTCCCGCGGCGATATTCGTGAAGTAGAAGACGCCGCCCGGCGCAAGCGCACGGAAGGCGAGCTGGATAAGCAGCGTGGTAACGCGCTCGTTGAGATAGTCGACGAGGCCGCCGGCGAGGACGAGATCGTACGCGCCGCGTGTCAGCCGGCGCGCAAAGGTAAGCGCATCGCCCTGCCGGAAATGGCAGTGCTTCGCGATCGGCTCCAGCGCTTTGCGGGAGAAGGCCAGCGCGTCGTCGTCGATGTCGTTGAGCCACACCTCGCCGACGAGCGGCGGCAGATGATCGAGGATGAGCCGCAGGTCGGGACAGCTTCCGCAGGCGATGGAGACGATGCGCGTGCGGCCGGGATTCATGAGCAGGGTGCGCATCAGCCGCGATGCCTGATGCTGGATTTTGTTGCGATGCTGCTGCGCGATCGACCGGCTCAGCGCATACGCTTCACACGATCTCGCGATCCGATCCTCGGCGCGATTCGCGGCCGCCCCACCGATCAGATACTCGACGGTCTCGAAATCGCCGGGATAACCGCGCGGCCATTTCTGCAGGCGCTCGACGAACGGCGAGCGCGCATGGACGCGCCTCACCGGCTCGATCACGTCGAGAATTTCATCGCGGGTCATCGACGCGTTTTCGCACGCCAGGATGGCCGCGCAAAGGTGATGCACGACGGCGAGCAGGCGATGGTAGAGCTCCTCCTCGCGGAGATGCTCGTCATCGAGCGTCATGAATTCGTGGACGTGGCGACGTAGCTGTTCCACAGCCTGCTTCTCCGTGTCTGGGTCGGACAAGATGGCTCCTCCTGCGATTTCTCTCGCAAGAAGGGACGGACGGGTTTCCGATTTTCCGAATCTGTGTGCATCTGCGCCATCTGCGGATGAGGCTTTATCCGCAGATGACGCAGATGTAGACGCAGATGAGTTACGGCGCGACGCAGGGCAATACGCGCGTCTCCGCGCCGCCGGCGTCGACGCCGAGGAGGTGGCCGAGGGTTTTGGCGAGGAAGGTTGGGGCGACGGTGTCGTCGTATGAGCCGGCATTGATGCCGTTGCCCCAGAGCATCGTGGGGACGTGCTGATCGGCTTCGACCGGCTGGCCGTGCGTGGTGCCGGCGGGCGGCGTGCTGTAGTTCCAGATGTAGCCGGGCTTGAGCGTGAGGAGGACGTCGCCGGAGCGGTCGGCGCGGAAGGAGAGTCGCACGGCTGCTTCGAGCGGCGACGGCGCGGGGTTGGTCATCATCAGCTCGCTGTTGGTGAAGGCGGCGGAGACACCGTCGACGTCCATGAGCGCATCGCGGAGAACGCGCTTAACGCGCTCGCCGTCGAGCTTGAGCTCGCGGACGCGCGTCCAGTTCAGATAGAACGCCGGCTCGTCGAAATAGGCGATGAATGCCTTGTCGATTGGTGTGGCGTCGGAGACTTTGACGCCGAGCTTCTTCGCCATCGCTTTCTCCAGCGCGTTCCGCTGCGGAACGAGATCGGCGAAGATCTTCGCGGTTTTCTTGTCGGGATTGCGCATGTAGACGCGGCCCGCGACTTTTCCCATGTCTTTCGCAACCTCGGGAATCGACTGCACGCCGTGGTCGGCGGTGATGGCGAAGGTCCAGCGGTTGCCGAACTTCGCGTCGAGGTCGTGGAAGAACGTTTCGAGATCGCGATCGGTGCGGACGACAGTGTCGGCCGCTTCGAAGGAATCGGGTCCGAAGGCGTGGCCGAGGTAGTCGGGCGAGGAAAGACTGACGAAGACGAGATCGGGATTGCCATCCGCGGTGCCGAGGCCTTCGGCATCGATCAAGCGTTCGGCGAATTGCAGGACGAGCTGATTGCCGTACGGCGTGTAGGTAAGCGAGTCGGCGTCAGTGATCTTGTGCGGAAACTCTTTGCCGAGGTGCTTCGGATCTGATTTCCATTGCAGCAGCTTGGGGAGATCGTGCGTGACGTTGGCGAGATCCGCGGACGGGATGTACGACGACTGTTCCCATGCAGTATGTGTTGCGACGAACGGCGGAATGGTGGCGTTGAACGCATCGAGGAGCGGCTTGTCGAATCGGTAGTAGGAGCTGGAGACGAATCCGGGCACCTTGGCATCGAACCAGTACGCGGCGTTGGCCTTGCGTCCGGCCATGAGAATCGCGGCACGGTCCTTCAGCGAGATGCCGTAGACCTTCGATTTGCCGTAGCGCTCCTGCAGGCGATCGCCGAGCGAATCGGAGTCGAGGTTCAGCGGCGAGAATGCGCTCCCTTTGGCGCGTGCGTCGTCGACGCAGTATTCGACCGCGCCGGTGGTGCGGTCGTACCAGTTGTTCGCCACGATGCCGCTGTCCGCGGGGACGTGGCCGGTGCCGATGGCGGCATGTCCCGGGCCGGTGTAGGTGACGGCGTACGGATAGCGCGACTGGGTGAAGTTCGCGCCGTGCTTCAGCACGCGATTGAAGCCATCCGCGCCGAAGTATTTTTCGAATCGCTGGATGTAGTAGTAGGGAAACTGGTCGATGGAGATGACGACGACGAGGTCGGGCGTCTGCGCGAAGGACGAGGCGGTGAAGAGGAAGAGGGCGAGGGCGATCGTCAGGCGGCGCATGAGGGCGAGTTTAGCGCGACGCGCCGCCGAGCCGGCGGCGGTCCAGCCGGCGAGCCGCCGGCGCTACGGTCCTCGCTGCGCGTTTCATCGAGAGCCCCTCTCCCCGCAGGTTTTTTTGCGGGGAGAGGGAGACACGAAGTGCGGGTGAGGGGCTTACTGCGCGGGAACGTACGTTGGATCTTGCGTCTGCATGTCGATGACGGAGCCATAGGCGGTGATGCGGCCGTCGCCGTCGATCACCTTGATCGAGATGCGGGCGTTGTAGGCGGTGCCGACGCCGAGTTGCTGGAGGACGCGGAACTGGCGGTATTCGTTTGCGGCGAGAGGGATGGTGACCTTCGGCGCGACTTTGGCGTCGGGGAGGAAGACGGAGACTTCGACGGTGGCGGGCTTGCCGCTCACTTCGGCGATGCCGAGGTTGGTGCGGTAGCGGCTGGAGTCTTCGACCTGCAGGACGTTGAGCGTGCGGCTGCCTTTGCCCACCGCGTCGGCGGGCGTGACGGCGGCGATGTACTGGCCGTAGGTGCCGCCGCCGTCGATGAGGTTGTAGGTGCGGCCGGTAACGACGAGGTTCGCGTCGGTCGGCGTATCGACGTGCATCGCGCCGCCGAGGTTCGTCACGCCGAAGCGTGAGGCGAGGACGTTATCGAGCACGCTGACTTCGCCGGGATTGACGGTGAAGGAGCGGGAGATGGTGTCGCTGGTAGCGCCGCCCGCGAGCGGATAGAGCGTCATCGTGACGTACTGCGGATCGGTTCCGGCGTTGAAGACGCGCATGTCGGTGCGCCAGCTGGCCAGGCCGTTGTTCAGATCCGCCACGCCGGGGAGGACGAAGCTGCGCGCCGGTGTCTGCACGAGCGGGACGCCGTTGACCAGGAGAGGATCGGTGGTCTTGTTGTCCACCACCGAGGCGTACGCGGTGACCTTGCCGTCGCCGCCGGTGACTTTCACTTCCACGCGGCCGTCGCTGAGGGTGATGTTCTTCGCCGCCAGGAACGAGTTGAGTTGCTGCTGCTCGCCGGCTTTCAGATCGATGGGGATGTCGAGCAGGTTCTTGCCGGCGGCATCGAAGACGCTGACCAGGACGGAAGTCGGCTTGCCCGCGGCTTCGACGATGCCGAGGTTGGTGCGGTAGGAAGGCGACTGCGCGATCTGCTGAAGGCTGAGGATTCCGGCGCGGGCATCGCCTGACGCCACTTTGCCGATGAAGTTGGCGAAGGGGATGGCCGGGATGTACTGGCCGAGCGTTCCGCCGGCGGACTGATTGAAGGTGCGGCTGGAGGCGACGGTGACGAGCGAGACGTTGACGTCTTCGGCGTTCGGCACGCCTTTGCCGCTGGTGTTGAGCGGGCGGATCTCGAGGACGCCGTTGGCGGCATCGCCGAGCGCGCCGACGCCGTACCAGTTCTTCACGATGTCGTCGAGGGCCATCGTGTCGTTCGCGGCGATGGTGACCTGCGTCTGCTTGATGGCATTCGGATCGCCGCCGGCCGGGGTGAAGCGGAGGAGGTAGTTGATTTTCTGCGCGGCGGTGTTGGTGATGCGGACGTCGGAGCGCCACTGCGAGTTGATGCCGTCGAGATGGCCGACCGAGGGGATGATCAGCGAGTTCGCGGCTGGCGTGGAAAGGTTCGCCGGAGAGACCGGCGTGACGACGCTGATCGAGACGGGGACGGTGACCGGCGGCTTGTTGTCGAGCGTGCCGACCTTGCCGCCGATGGCGTCAGGGAAGGTGAGGATGATCGTGGCGGTGAACGTGCCGTTGGGTAGATCGGCCGGATCGGCGGAGACGGTGAGGGTGATGCCCGCGGCCGGGAGGAAACCGATCGACGGCGTCACCGTCAGCCACGGCTCGTCGGTCGATGCGGTGAACGGAATCGAAGCGCCCTGGCCGGGGATGAAGACGGTCTGCACGACGACGTGTTTGTTGTTGATGTCGACCGTGGCGCTGGGGCCTTGCGCGTTGATGGGCGGGATGGGAACGACTACCACGCGCTCGGCGCCGGAGAACGGACCGGGACCCTGGCCGCACGCGGAGAGCGCGCGGACGCGGTAGAAGAACGCGGTGGCGCTGGCGGGAGTCTTGGTGAAGGCTTTCGACGTCCCGTTCACCTGGAACGTCTGCGCATTCGTGAAGGCGTCGTTGTTCGCTTCCTGCAGTTCGTAGGTGGTGACGCCGATGTCAGACCATTGCACGGTGTAGCTCTGGCCGGAGCTTGACGTGCCGACGACGGAGAGGAGCGGTGCGGTGCCGGAGCTGCAGACGTTGAACGTGCCGTTGGCGGAGAGGAGCTGGTTGCAGTTGTCGACACCGAGCGCCTGGACCGACCAGACCACCGTGCCGCCGCTGATGGGGAGCGTGATGGAGGTGTTGCTCGTCGCGCCGATCTCCTGCGTCGAGGCGCCGCCGATGGAGGCGAAGACTTTGTAGCTCGTCGCGCCGGCCACCGCGGTCCAGGAGAAGGTCACGGGCGAGGTGACTGTCGATCCGTTCGACGGCGCGGTGAGCGTGGGCGGCTGCGCGTTGCAGCCGGCCGAGCCGATGGTGGTGGTGACGCTGGAGGTGTCGTCCGCGAGGTTCGGATCGGTCGTGGTCGCGCCGATCGTGGCGGAGTTCGTGATCGAGCCCGAGGTGGCGGTGACGGTGTAGGTGGCGGTGATGGTCACGCTCTGATTCGCGGTGAGGCTGCCGAGCGAGCAGGGGAAGGCGCCGCTGCAGGCGCCGGAGGTACTGACGAAGGCGAGGCCGGCCGGGGTCGGATCGGAGACGACGACGTTCGTCGCGGTGGCCGGACCGTTGTTGGAAACGATCAGCGTGTAGGGGATGGTCGCCCCGCTCGTGGCCGATGCAGGGCCGGATTTGATGATGGCCAGGTCGGCGGTGGCGGCGCTGAACGAGGTCACGGCGGTGGCGCTGTTGTTTCCCGAGGTCGGATCCGGGGTCGTGCTGGTCACCGAGGCGGTGTTGGAGAGGCTCGTGCCGGTAAATGATGGGGATGTTGAGAAGGTGCTGGTGATCGTCTTCGACTGGCCTGCGGTCATCGTGCCGAGCGAGCAGGGGAAGGTGGTGGTGCAGGCGCCGCTGTTGGAGACGAAGGTCGCGCCGGCGGGCGTGGCATCGGTGACGCTGACCGATGCGGCGTCCGAGGGGCCGTTGTTGGTGACGGTGATCGTGTAGACCAGCGTCGATCCGGCGGTGGAGAAGACGGGGCCGGATTTCGTGATGGCGAGATCGGCGCTGCCGGTGATGGACGTCGTCTTCGAGCTGCTGTTGTTGCCGGACGCCGGATCGCCGGTCGTCGACGCGACCGTCGCCGTGTTGGTGATGCTCGTTCCGGCAGCGCTGGGTGCGATGGTGTACGTCGACGTGATCGTTGCCGTCTGTCCGTTCGTGAGCGTGCCGAGCGCGCAGGGATAGGCGCTCGTGCAGGCGCCGGAGTTCGAGACGAAGGTCAGACCGGACGGCGTCGGATCGCTCACCGTGACGGACGTTGCCGATGACGGACCGTTATTCGTGACGGCGACGGTGTAGACGATGCTCTGGCCGGCGACTCCTGCGCTCGCGGTGTTCTTCGTGATCGAGAGGTCCGCCTGCGCCGTGACGGTGACCGTTTGCGATGCGGAGTTGTTGCCGCTGTTCGGGTCGGAAGAAGCGGAAGGAACGCTGGCCGTGTCGACGGCGGGGCCGCCGGCGGGTGCGGTCATCGTGAGGATGAGCGCTGGTGAGGAGCCGCCGTTCGCGATCGATCCGACCGAGCAGTTGGCCGCGCCGCCGGAGAGTGGCCCGCACGTCCAGCCGACGCCGGAGAAGGTGAACGAAGTCACCCCTGCCGGGAAGACGTTCGTCACCGTGACGATGCTGGTTGGATCGGGACCGCCGTTGGAAACGACGATCGAGAACGACAGTGGACTTCCGGCGTTGACGGGATTGGTGGAGGGGGTGTTCGAGACCGACAGGTCAGCGGACGGGAAGACGGAGGTTGAGGCCGGGCCGGTGTTGTTGTTCGCGGTATTCGGATCGAACTCGGTGGCGGCGACCGACGCGCTGTTCGTGATCGTGCCGGCGTTCGGTGCATTCAGAACCAGCGTGACGTTGACCGATTGATTCGCGGCCAGCGACCCGAGGTTGCAGGTCACCGTCGAGCCGGACGGCGTGCACGGTCCGACGGACGTCGCGCTGACGAAGCTGGCGTTGGCGAAGGTGTCGGTCACGACGACGTTGGTGACCGGTGTCGGACCGTTGGTGATTGTCAGCGTCCACGTGCCGTTCTGGCCGTGGAACACCGAGGCGGGCGCGGTCTGGCCGATCATCAGGTCGGAGGCCGTGACGACTGCAGTAAGGCGGAGGACGTTCGGCGAGCCGGAGACATAGGCGTTCTGGAAGCTGCCGCCGCCGGGGAAGGTGGGGAGGTTGTAGGTGGCGAAGTCGCCGCTGCGCGTGTTGAAGCGGAGAACGTCGAACGTATTGCCGTTCGATGGAACGAAGGCGTTGAACAGCGACGCGTTGAGCGTGCCACCGAGCGTCACGCCGGACGCGGACGCATCGACGACGTCGTAGTTCGCCGTTCCGCCGATCTTGAGGTTCATCGCTCCGCTGGGGCCCTGTGCGTAGGGACCGGTGACGGTGATCGTTCCGGTGGCGACCGCGCTGCCGGGAGCGACGATGCCGTTGGTGTTGTTGAGCGCGGCCGAGACGGTGCCGTTGCCGGTGAGCGTGCCGCCGGCGAGGCTGACGGTGGAGGGCGAGCTGATCGAGCCGCCGAGGAGGTTCGTCGAGCCGGCGGTCTGCGTCAGGCCGCCGTTGAAGGCGAGCGTGCCGAGGTTGGCGTTGATGGCGCTGGTGTTGGTGACGGCGGGACTGATGCCGATCGTGCCGTTGACGCTGCGCTGCAGCAGACCGTTGTTGGCGATGACGTTGTTGATGCCGCTGATGCCGATGCCGGGACCGGCGTCGAGGGTCAGCGTCGCGCCGCCCGCGTTGGTGATGACGGCTCCGTTGGCGAGGATCAGCCCGTTGACCGCGGACACGTAGCTCAGCGTGCCGTTGTTCACCAGCGGGCGCGAGTCGAGCGTCATGGCGGCGGTGAGGCCGTCGAGCTGGAAGTTCGCGCCGGCGTTGACGGTGAGCGTGCCGCTGCCGTTGATCGTGCCGCCGGTCCATTCAGAGACCGGGCTGGCGGCGGTGAGGTGGATGGTTCCTGTGCCGCCGAGCGTCGCGGCGTTGTGGACGTTGAGCGTGCCGATCGTGGCGGCCGAGTTCAACGTCACGTTGGCGCCGTTGACCGTGAAGATCCCTGGCGTGATCGTGCCGCTGCCGATGGTCGATGTGCCGCCGTTGAAGGTGAATTCTCCCGCGCCGGTGAGCGAGGAGGTGCCGTTGAAGCTGTTGCCGGTGGTGAAGGTGACGTTCGCGTTGGCGGCGACGGTGAACGCGCCGGTGTGCGTACCGGCGGCGGTGAATGCGATCTGGCCGAGGTTCACGTTGACGCTGCCGTCGTTGTTGAACGGCGCGCTGACCACCGCGGTGCCACTGCCGGACGATTTCGTGATCGCGCCGGTGCCGAGGTTGTGGAAGAGGCCGGGCGTGGCGCAGTTGCAGGTAAACGCAGCGTCGCCCTGGTACGAGAAGGCGTTGCTGTTGTTGAAGACTGCGCCGTTCACCAGTTGCAGCGATGCGCCGCCGTTCTGGTAGGTGACCGTTCCGTTGTTGTTGAAGGTGCGCGTGTCGAGGAACGAGTTGAGATTGTTCGACATCGTCAGCGTGCCGCTGTTCGCTGTCGTGCCCGAGCCGGCCATCGTTCCGCCGCCCCAGGCATTGCTGCCGGTGAGGGTGAGCGTGCCGCTGCCGTTGATCTGTCCCGAGTTCAGGGTGAGATCAGAGAGGGAGAACGGCGCGTTGACGGTGACCGTGCCGCCCGTGACCCAGAACCCGCCGCCGCTGCCGCCCCACGTCCCGCCGGTGATGGTGAAGGTCGATCCGACGCCGAAGTTGATGGCGCCGGGCGAGACGGCATCGAGCGTGCCGTTACTGGTGCCGGCCATGAGAGTGAACATCCCGCCGAAGGCCTTGAGCAGGCCGGTCGCATTGTTCGTGATCGTCGGGGCGACGCTGGAGTTGCCGGAGGTCTGGAACGTGCCGCTGTTGACGATGCTCGTTCCGCCGCCGCTTTGCAGAAAGGCGGAGTTGTCGGTGATGCTGATGAGCGCGCCGCTCTGATTGGTGATCGACGCGGTGCCGAAGAGCGTGAGCTGATTACTGGTGCCGCCGGTCAGCGGGTGATAGGTGATCGTGCCGCTGTTGTTGATGGTCTTCGAGAGAAGCGTCAGCGCCGAAGACGACGTGCCGGGGACGAGAAGGTTTCCGCCCGAGGAGACGATGAACTGGCCGGTGCCGCTCATCGTGCCGCCGTTCCAGGTGTAGGTTCCGCCGCTGGGGATGGTGAGAGAGGCGATTCCCTGCACGGTGCCGAAGTTCTGGATGAAGTTAGTGGCGGAGTTGGCAAGGTTGACACTGAGGACCGCGCCGCTGCCGGTCATGCGAATCGCACCCGGTTGCCCGTTGTTGAGCGCGCCGCCGTTGAGGTTGAACGTGCCGTTGAAGATGTCGACGAAGTTGGTCGACGACGTGGCCTGCAGCGCGCCGCCGCTCAGCGTCCCACCGCCGTTGAAGATGATCGTGCTTCCGGACGTCGGTGAGTTCGCGTCGGTCGTGCCGGCGGTCTGGGTGTACTTGACGTCGAAGCGGAATCCCGAACCGCCCGCGCTCTTCTTGACCGTTCCGGAATTGTTGAATGTGTTGATGCCGGCGCCGTCGGTGAGCATGGAGCCGTCGCTCTGAATGTCGAGCGTGCCGCTGTTGTTGAAGGTCGAGCTGCTGTCGACACTGATCGGCTGCGTGACCGCGGACATCGTGGCGTTGCCGGCGTTGTCGATGGCATGCGTCGTCATCGACCGCGCTGCGGATTCGGTCAGCATGTCGAACGTGGTGCCCGACGTGATGATGGTGTGCCCGGCGCCGGCGAGCGTTCCGCCCGTCCATTTGAATGTCGCGGGCGAACTGATGGTGAGCGCCGCGGGAGTAGTGAATGTTCCGCCGTTCAGCTGCAGGTTGGTGTTGTTGATGGTCATGGCCGCCGTGGTGGCGACGGTTCCCGAGCCGTCGATGGTGACTTTTCCGCCGTTGAACGCAGTCCCGCTTGCCCACGTGTACGTTCCCGCAAACGGTGTCGGGAACCACACCTCGGTGCCGGCTGCCATCGTCCAGACGGCGGCGCTCGTGCCGGTGGCGTCGATGTCGAGCACGCCGCCGTTGATGGCGACGCCGCTGCCGCCGGTGTTGAATGCCGGTTTGATGATGAACAGGCCGCTCAGCGTCTTGGTGAACTGGCTGTTGCTGGAGAACGACGTCGCGGAGCTATCGGTGTCGATCGTTCCCGAACCGGCGGCGGTGAAGCTGCCGTTGTTGACGATCGACGCGCTGTTCTTCAGCGTCAGGTTGTTCGTGCTGGAGCTGTAAAGAATGGTGTTGCTGTTCGTGAGCGTGCGGCCGTCGAGCGTCATCGGTCCGGCCGATCCGGTCAGCGTCAGCAGGCCGGAACCGCCGACGGTGAGCGAGCCGCTGCCGGTGATCGTGCCGCCGGACCACGTCGGTGTGGCCAGCAGGGAGATCGCCCCGGTGCCGCCCAATGTGCCGGCGCTGATGTTGATGTTGGGTACTCCGTTGAACGTGGTGGCGGTGTTGATGTTCAGCGTTCCGCCGGCGACGTTGAAAGTGCCGGATCCGGCAACCGCACCGTTATCGTCGAACGTGCCGTTGGTGAAATTCATGATGTTGCTGGCCGTGGGCACGTACAGGGTGCCGGTCGATTTACCGCCGCCGGCGAAGTTGAGCGCGCCGGTCGCATCGTTCTCGACGATGCCGCCGGAGTTATCGACGTAGGCGAGGATCGACGACCCGGACGCACCGGCCGATTTGAAAAGCTGGCCGGTGCTGCCGGAGATGCGCAGCGTGCCGGCGCCCGAGGGGACGGCTTGAATGTCGTAGTCGCCGGCGATGGTGAACGTGCCGGGCGCGTCGGTCTCCAGCTTCGCGCTTACGCCGTTGATCGTGAGCGCGTTCGGCGTGGCGGTGTAGCTCATCGCGCCGCTGTTGATGATGACGCCCGTCAGGATCATCCCGGAGTTGCTGCCGTCGAGCGTGGAGGTGCCGGAAATGTTGAACGGTCCCGTGCCGGCGATCGTGCCGCCGGTCCACTTCAGGCCACTGCTCGCGTTGATCGACGCGTTGAACGTCTGCGTGCCGCTGACGAACTTGATTGCCGACGAGCCGCTGAACGACGTGCCGCTGTTGAACGTGTTGTTCCCGCCGAAAGCGACGGTCTGCGAGCTTGAGCCGGTGACGAACGAGCCGGAATGCGCCCCGCTGCCGCCGAGGCCGAGCGTTCCGCTGGTGACGGTGATCGAGCCCGCGTTGTTGACGATGGCGTCGATCTGGATCGTGCTCGCGCTCGTCCCCTTCGACAGCGCGCCGCCGGTGAGGATGTCGATGCCCGGACTGCTGACGTTGTTGGTCTGGATCGAGCCGTTCGACGTAAGGCTCATCGTCGACCCGCTCTCCAGCTTGATCTTCGCGCCGTTGAGCAGCGACAGCGTATTCGGACTGGCGACGCTGTACGTGAGGTTGCCGAGGGTATCGATCGTCGCGCCGTCGACGTTGATGCTGCCGCCCGTGCCGGTGACGGCGACGGTGCTGCCGCTGGCGACTTTCAGCGTGCCCGGACCGTTGATCGAGCCGCCGTTGATGGTGAAGTTGCCCTGGCCGTTGATGTTGGAGAGCGTGCCGGTCAGCGCGAGCGTTCCCGTGTTGTGAACCAGGTTCCCGCCCCACGTCACGGTGCCGCTCCCGACGGCGAGTTGCCCTCCGTTGATGTTGACCGTCGTCGACGAGGTCGCGGTGCTCGAAACCTCCAGTTGCAATGCGCTGCCGGACGGAATGTTCACGTTAACGCCGCTGCCGGTGAGATTGACGATGACGCCGTTCGGGATGACGCCGTTGATGTTCATGTTGAAACCGCTCAACCCGACGGAGGCGGTATCGCCCGCGCTGGCGCCAGGGTAGGAGCCGCCGCAGCCGGACCACTTCGTCGTGTCCGTCCAATTCGTCGTCGGAGCGGTTGAAGTCAGCGTGCAGGTGTTCGCAGCGTTTGCGTCCGGCGCGAACGCCATCGCGGCGAAAAGCACGATGACGGTGATGAGCGTGGCGCCGAGGGAGATGCCGACGATGCGGCGGCTCCGCTGTTTCACGAGGTCATCAACTGCATTCACGGCGACGGCAGAGAAATCGTTATTCAGTGTCGGCATGGGCGGCACGAAGCTCCTGGCTCTCTGGAAAATCGAAGTTATTTGGGTGGACGGGCGGCGCTGCAAATAACGGAATGGGCGAATTGTAGACGACATCATCAGTCTTCCCAGCGAGGGCGACCGTGACGAAACGCACGAAATGCCCGTCCTTGTCAGGATGACAGGGGGCAACAAAAGAGCCGCCTCGCGGCGGCTCTCTCCAAATCGGTAATTCGAAAATCAGCGCGTCATCGCCACTGTGTCGGGCGCCAGATCCTTCGCTGCTCCGATCATCGTCAGAAAGTCGCGGCGGTACCCTTCGAAGTCGCGCCCGAGCGATTTCTGCGCGAGCTGGCGAACTTCGTCGTACGTGGCGTCGCCTTTGTGCTTCGAATCGCGCAGCAGCATCCCGAACTCCGCGACCGCCGACGCGAACCGCAGGTTGTCCGACGCCGCCATCACCGTCGCATTGCTGTCAGCGACCGTATACGTCAGCAGCTTCGACGTTTCGCCTTCCGGCTCTTTGTACCGAAGCTTGAGCGTGAGCAGGTCGGCCGATGCGGCGGCGACATGCGTGGTCTGATACTTCAGCGGATCGACGCTCGAAGGCACCGCATCGGCTCCCGGCGGGACCAGTTCATACAACGCGGTGACGGAATGGCCGGCGCCGATGTCGCCCGCATCCTTCGCATCGTTGTTGAAGTCTTCCTTCCGCAACAGCCGATTCTCGTAGCCGATGAGGCGATACGACGCGACCCTGGCCGGATTGAATTCGATCTGCAGCTTGACGTCTTTGGCGATGGTGAACAGCGTCGCTCCCATCTCCGACACCAGCACCTTGCGCGCCTCGGCGAGGCTGTCGACGTACGCGTAGTTGCCGTTGCCTTTGTCGGCCAGCAACTCCATCTTCGAGTCCTTCACGTTGCCGGTGCCGAAGCCGAGGACGGTGAGGAAGATGCGGTCGCGGCGTTTGGATTCGATGAGCTGTTCCAGCTCGCCGTCGCTCGACGCACCGACGTTGAAGTCGCCGTCGGTGGCCAGGATGACGCGGTTGTTGCCGCCGTCGAGGAAGTTTTGCTTCGCCACTTCGTACGCCAGCTTGATTCCCGCGCCGCCGGCCGTCGAGCCGCCCGCTTCGAGCGACTGAATCGCGGAAAGGATCGTTCCCTTGTCCGATCCGGGAGTCGACGGCAGCACGAGCCCCGCGTTGCCGGCGTAGACGACGATGGCCACGCGGTCTTTCGGACGGAGCTGATTGACGAGCAGCTCGAGCCCTTCCTTCACCAGCGGCAGCTTGTCGGGCGACATCATGGAGCCGGAGACGTCGATGAGGAAGACGAGATTGTTCGCCGGCAGATCGGCCATTTTCATCCGCCGTCCCTGCAGTCCGACCAGCAGCACGCGATGACGTTCGTTCCAAGGACACGCGGCGACCTCGGTGGTCACCGAGAACGGCTGGGCGCCGGACGGCTCGGGATAGTCATAAGTAAAGTAGTTGACCATCTCTTCGATGCGCACGGCGTCGCGCGGCGGACGCTGTCCATCGCGCAGGAACCGGCGCACGTTGCTGTACGAGGCACGGTCGACGTCGACGGAGAAGGTGGAGAGCGGATTGTCGGCGACAGCGAGAAAGTCGTTCTCGTCGATCCGCCCATACTCTTCGGTGTTGAACTGCGCATCATCGTGCGCCGCATTAGCCGCTTTGAAATTCGCCGCGTAGCTGGTGCCGATGACGCCCCCTACCACTCCGCCCACGACGCCACCTGCCACGCCGCCCTCAACACCCCCTTCAACCTTGGGCGCGCGCATTTCCTGAACCGAATCGAACGGCACGGGCGGACTGCCCGGTTGCATCGCCGCATTGCGCGCAACGGGCGGCGGCGGAGCGGGAGCAGCCTCCGGCTTCAACTCGTTCTTGCACGACACGAGCGAAAGAAGGGTGAACAGAACCGCGGAGAGGATGAGCACAACGCCGTCGAGGGCAGAGCGGATTTGTCGATTTCGCATGATGTTTCCTCCGTATGGCTTCCTTGGACACGGAGGGGTGTGAGGAGGAAACCGCGATTGGTTGCTGGGTTGCTGGGTTGCTGAGTTGCTTGGTAAAGACGTCGCATGGCCGCTGAATCACTCAGCAACTTAGCAACCCAGCAACTCAGCAACCCAATCTCCGCTACCTTCGCCGACTCGCGCGACGCACCGGCCGCGGCACCTGCATCGGCTCGCGAACAGTCGTTGCGCGCGGCGCCGGCTGCGCGTGCGGTCCCGGAGCGGTCTCGCCGAAGACGCGCATCTTCAGCGACGGTGCGCCGTACGCGCCGAACGCCAGCTCGCGATTGATGAAGAGCGCGTCGGGGGAGCGATACACCTTGCCGTTTTCCACGAGCACATACGAGCCGGCAAGCTTCTCCTCGAGATAGTCGCGCGCGGCCTGCTCATCCTCGGCAGGGACGTCGACATTCGTCAGGTGCACGACCTCGGCGCCGTCGATCCGTTCGACGACGATGGTGCGGCTGTCGATCACTTTGGAGAAGCGGGCCATCGGGTTGGCCGCCATCAGGGATTGCGTGGATACAGCGATAGACACACAAAGAATGAATCGTTTCATAGTCGTTTGCGTGGTGCGGGAAGACGGAGAAGCAACCGCGCAGGAAGCGGGTCTCGGGTGGGGAGACGGAAGTTAACACACGTGTGCGACAATCTGCAACTGGAATGTCGGGACGGGAGGGGAAGCGCAGTGTGACGCCGCGGCGGGGCTCGTTCCGCAGCGTCGCGCTCCTGATGCTGATCCCCGTCGGCGGCATCCTCCTCTTCTTCTTCTGGAGCTTTCTCAACAACGCGCTGTCGACGATCCGACGCGCGCCGCATAGCGAGGCGTCGGTTATTGCGACACCCAACCATCGCGGTGACATCGTCCTGATCCTCGACGACGTCGGCTTCGATCATCAGCCGCTCTCCGCCGCGATGACGATCGATCCGAATGTGAACTTCGCTGTACTCCCGAATGGGATGCGTTCGATGGAGTTCGCCGCCACGCTCCACAACCGTGGCTTCGAACTGCTCTGTCACCTGCCGATGGAGCCGGAAGGCTTCCCGCGCATCTCGCCGGGCGACGGCGCCGTGCTGACCACGATGTCTGACGCGCAGATCGCTACCGCCACGCGAGCGAACATCGAGTCGATCCGTTTCGCCCGCGGCGTAAACAACCACATGGGCTCCCGCGCCACCGCCGACCGCCGCGTGATGACCGACGTCCTCGGTGCACTCCCGAAAGGGATGTACTTCATCGATTCGAAGACGACCGGCAACTCGCTCGCCGGCTCGCTCGCGCGTACGATGCGTGTGAAGACCGCATCCCGCAACGTGTTCCTCGATGACGTGCAGGACGTCGCTGCCATCCGCCGGCAACTTGCGGAACTGACGTCTACCGCCGCCTCGCACGGCGTCTCGGTCGGCATCGGGCACATGTACCCGTCGACGATCAGAGTGCTGACCGAGGACGCACCGAAGCTGCGCGCGGAGGGATTCCGATTCGTGCGCGCTAGTTCGGTGGTGCGTTAACGAAATCGTAGCGCCAGCGGCTCGCTGGCTGGACCGCCGCCGGCTCGGCGGCGCGTCAATGCATTGCCGGCGAGCCGCCGGCGATCCAGCCGGCCAGCGGCCAGCGCTACACTCCACCACCCAATGCTCCTCGCTCTTTTCCTGATCGACCTCGCCGCTGGTCTCTACCTCTTCCTCCCACTCGTCGGCCGCCGCAACGCGGGCGTGAAGTTCTACCGCCTCATCCTCATCACCACCGGCGCGCTCGACCTCTGCGCGCAACTCGCGCACGTGCAGCGATTCCGTCCCTTCGAAGCGGCCGCGGTCGTGCTGACGATCGTCGTCTACGTCACGCTGCGCTATCCGAAGCGCCTCGTCTTCCGCATCCCGGCCGTGCTGCTCGGCCTCGTCTACCTCATCGCACCGGTGATCGCCTGGCGTGACGCGACGCACGCATCAATGATCTGGTCGATCGCCGGCGCACTCTCCAGCGTCGCGCTTCTCGGCAGCGTCACACTGGCCATGCTCCTCGGGCATTGGTACCTCGTCGTGCGCGGCATGGCCATCGATCCGCTCAAGCGTCTGACGTTCGCCACGCTCGGAGCGACGATCGTCAAGATCGCCGTCGTGACGATCGCCATCATCGCCGGCGGCGCGTGGTACGAAGTGGCCATTCGACAAGGCATCTTCTTCTGGATGCGCGCCGGATGGGGATTGGCCGGACCGCTGCTGCTCTATCCGATGGTGTGGGGCACCGTGAAAATCCGTTCGACGATGGCAGCGACCGGGATTCTCTACGTCGACGTCGTCGCAGTGGTGATCGGAGAAGTGCTCGGCGCGTGGTTGAGCGCCATCGTGCATCTGCCGGTTTAGATGGCTAAACGTGGCCTCCGCCCCCAAGTTCATGCACGCACATTCCGAGTGGAAAGAGGGTCATTTTGACTTGACGATCTCGCAGGATAGGTTCACTGAGAATCTCCTGAACATCCAACCATTCGCCGGCGCGCGCGTTGGTGTAACGAGAAAGCTTAGATATAAGGGACTCGAGATCGGCGCGACCTAGATTTCGACAACCTAAGAGCGCACGCCTAAGGGCAGTTTTTTTGCCTCGTCTGAATATCGCATGGGAGCAATTTACGCGTGCTCGATCCACCTCGTCAATATGTTGACCACTTCTTTCTCATGAGTGCCCTTCTTCTGCTCCTGGAGGCGCCGCACCGTACACATGCCGATCGTGAATCACGAGATCAAACGGCTTCAAAGAGGGATTCGGCGGGTACCCGCGATGCACGGCCTGGCATTTGTAGCAGACGATCACATCCTTCACGATGCGCCAGACGATGTAGTCGAGGATCGTGACGCCGAGGAGTGAAAGGCCGTACGTCCACGGCACGAAGATCGAGCCAAGGACGACGAGCGCGATACCCGTCTTGCGATTGAAATCCTTTTGAAAGTAGAGCTGATCGTGTCCGCAGGCGGCGCAGCGATCGATGATCGCGTCGGCGGCAGGCGAAACGACATCGTTCGCCGTCCCGCACAAATCACACGGGCGCGACGCCTCACCGGCATCGCGCCCGAGGCGCTGTTCGCATTGAGTGCAGAGAAAGTGGACGGAGGGCATTGCTGCCGGCTCAGGATGACAGGCACCTACTCCTTCTTCGCGCGTTCCAGATACCGGTTCTCGGTCGGATCGACGATGATCTCTTCGCCTTCCGACACGAACGGTGGCACGAGCACCGTCACGCCGTTCTCCAGTTTCGCCGGCTTGTACGACGCCGAGGCCGTGGCACCCTTTACCTGCGGCTCCGTTTCCGCGATGCGCACGCGCAACGTCTTCGGGAGCTCGATGCCGATCGGCTTCTCCTCGTAGAACTGCACCTGCAGCTTCACGCCGGGATTCAGCCACGAAGCGGAGTCGCCGAGGTCCTCCTCGGAAATCTCAACCTGCTCGAAATTCTCCGTGTTCATGAAGTGATGCGCGTGGCCGTCGGAGTAGAGGTACTCCATCTCGTGCTGATTGATGTACGCCTGCGTGATTTCGTCCTGCGAGCGGAAGCGGTGCTCGAACTGGTTGCCCGTGCGCATGTTCCGCAGCTTCGCCTGAACCATCGCCCGCAGATTGCCGGGCGTGTGGTGATTGAACTCCATCACCTTGCAAAGATCGCCGTTGAACACGATGACGATCCCTCTCCGAATGTCGTTGGCCTGCATGAAGTGGTGAATCCTTTCGCTGGTAAACTCCGGCGCCAAATGAACCGAATGCTTACGATTTTTCTGTGTGTTGCGACGGTCCTCGGCCTGAGCTGCCGTCCCCGTGCCGAACGACAAACTGCCGCCGCTGCGAGTGATATTCCAGTCGGCGTCTACGCCGCGACCAGCGGTTCCGAGGCCGCGTTCGGCCAGGCCACGGTGCAGGGCGAGAAGCTCGCCGCCGAGGAGATCAACAAGAGCGGCGGCGTCCTCGGCAAAAAGATCCGGCTCATCATCGAAGACGATCAGGGCAAAGCGGAAGAAGCGGCATCCGTCGTCACGAAACTCATCACACACGACAACGTCGTCGCCGTCCTCGGCGAGAACTCGTCGAATCAGTCGCTCGCCGCGGCGCCGATCTGCCAGGCGTCGAAGGTGCCGATGATCTCGGCGTCGTCGACGAATCCCGCCGTGACGAAAAAGGGCGACTTCATCTTCCGCGTCTGCTTCACCGATCCGTACCAGGGCAAAGCGCTGGCGATGTTCGTTCGCACGAATCTGCACGCGACGACGGCGGCCATCCTGCGCGACAACAAAAACGACTATTCAGTCGGACTCGCCGAGGTGTTCCGCAAGGAGTTCACCACCCTCGGCGGAAACATCGTGGGCGAACAGAGCTACAGCGGCGGCGATAGCGATTTCCGCCCGCAGCTGACCGCGATCAAAGGCACGAACCCGCAGGTGCTTTTCATCCCCGGCTTCTACACCGAGGTCGGACAGATCGCGATCCAGGCCCGCGACCTCGGCATCAACGTTCCGATGGTCGGCGGCGACGGCTGGGACTCGCCGACGGTCATCCAGATCGGCGGTAAGTCCGTCGACGGCTGCTACTTCTCCGATCACTATTTCGTCGGCGCGCCGGATCCGGCGGTGAAACGCTTCGTCGCCGAGATCAACAAACGCTCCGGCAAGAATCCCGACGCCAACTCCGCCCTCGGCTACGACGCGGTGTACGTCCTGGCCAACGCGATCAAGCGCGCCGGCTCGCTCGACGGCAAAGCGATCCGCGACCAGATCGCCGCAACGAAGGACTACCACGGCGTCTCCGGCGTCATCACGATGGGACCGGATCGCGATCCGATCAAACCGGTGGCGATGATCAAGATCGACGGCGGGACGACGCATTTCGCGGGATGGATACAACCGTAACTTCGCTTCGCGCGTTGCTGTCATTCTGAGCCGGCGGCGCCCCGGAGGGGCAAAGCGCGGCGAGGAATCCCCAGCTGAGACCGCGAACGTTTGGTCGCGAGAATCGCTGGGGGTTCCTCGCCGTCCTCGACCCCTCCGGGGTGTCGGCGGCTCGGAATGACAGAACGCGCTAAGCGCCTCTAACCGACAACCGACAACGCGCGAAGCGAACTACATCTCTATCTGCGCGCCCAGCTCGATGATCTGATTCGTCGGCAGCGAGAAGTACTGCGCGGCGCTGGACGAGTTCCGCATCATCGAGGCGAAAAGCTTCTCGCGCCAGAGCGCCATGCCGGGGCGTTTCGTCGGCACGAGCGTCTCCCGGCCGAGGAAGTAGCTCGTTGTCATCGCGTTGAATGAGCCGATCTGCGGCGAGAGCCGGTCGAGGATTACCGGCAGATCGGGATCTTCCATGAAGCCGAAGCGGAGGACGAGGCGCGATACGCCCTGCCCGAGGTCCTGATATTCGAAACGCTCCTCATCGGCCAGATGCGGTGCCTCTTCCACATTGACGCTGAGCAGGATCACGCGCTGATGAACGACCTTGTTGTGTTTAAGGTTGTGCAGCAGCGTCGTCGGAACGCCCATCGCCTGACGCGAAAGGAAAATCGCGGTTCCCGGAACGCGCGGAATGCGTCCGCCGGCGAGATCGCGAAGGAGATCGTCGGTGGAGAGCGTCGTTTCCTTCAATCGCTCGGCGAGGATCTGCCGGCCGCGGGCCCACGTGGTCATCGCCGTGAAGACGATTCCGCCGATGGCCAGCGGGAACCAGCCGCCTTCTTCGACCTTCACGATGTTCGCGCCGAAGAAAGCGAGATCGATGATGAGGATCGGAATGGTGAGGCTGAGGATGGCGATCATCGACCAGTTCCACCGCTCGCGCTCCACGATGGCCAGGAGCAGCGTGGTGATGCCCATGGTCGCCGTCACCGCCACGCCGTACGCCGCGGCCAGCGCGCTCGATTCCTTGAAGGCGAGCACGAGGCCGATCGCGGCGATCATCAACAGCCAGTTGATCGACGGGATGTAGATCTGCCCGATCTCGCGCGCCGAGGTGTGGCGGATCTGGATACGCGGCACGTAGCCGAGCTGCACCGCTTGCCGCGTCAACGAAAACGCACCGGAGATCACCGCCTGCGATGCGATGACCGCAGCCACCGTGGCCAGCACGACGAGCGGGTACTTGGCCCAATCGGGCGCCATGTGAAAGAAGGGGTTCTGGGCCGCCGCCTTGTTCTGCAGCAGCAGCGCCCCTTGTCCGAAGTAGTTGAGCAGCAGGGCAGGGAAGACGACCGCGAACCACGCCAGGCGGATGGGACGCGCGCCAAAGTGGCCCATATCGGCGTAGAGCGCTTCACCGCCCGTGACGGCCAGAAAAACTGCGCCGAGGACGAGAAAGCCGTGCATGCGATTGACGATGAAAAAGTGCACGGCGTGATTCGGCAGGATGGCCAGCAGCACGCGCGGCTCGGTGACGATCCAGCGGATGCCGAGGATGGAGATGACCGCGAACCAGACCATCATCACCGGACCGAACATCGCTCCCACGCGCGCCGTACCGGCCCGCTGGACGCCAAACAGGATGATCAGCACGACGACGGTGATGATCTCGATGTACGGCCCAAAAACCGGCGTGGCTACTTCCAACCCCTCGATCGCGCTGAGCACGGAGATGGCCGGCGTGATCATGCCGTCGCCGTAGAGCAGCGCCGATCCGAAGAGGCCGAGCGCGATGAGGATGGCCCGCCGCGTCGACTGCGATTCCCGCGTCCGCGCCAGCGACATCAGCGCCAGAATCCCTCCTTCGCCGCGGTTGTCCGCCCGCATGACGAAGACGAGGTACTTGAGCGAGATGACGATGATCAGCGACCAGCAGATCAGCGACAGGATCCCAATCACGTTCTCCGGCGTCGCCGCCACCCCATGCTTGAGGTGAAAGCACTCCCTCAGCGCGTAGAGAGGACTGGTCCCGATGTCCCCGTACACCACGCCGAGCGCACTCAGCGAAAGGACGACAAGGTACCGTCCACCAACCTTCTTCTCCGGAGACGCATCCATCGGGCGCGCGGGAAGGTAACACAGGAGTAGGGCGAGGGAGGGCTTGAAGCCGCCGCTACGTTCCTAAGTGATTGAACTTGCTTCTACGGCGCGTCTACCGTGTGCACTTCGCCCGCCGCCAAAATCGCGCCGAGCTCGGCTGCGGGCATTGGCGCATTAATCAGGTAGCCCTGCATCTGGTCGCAGCCGCAGCGCTTGAGGAAGCTGGCCTGGTCGCGGAACTCGACGCCTTCGGCGATTACTTTCAGCCGCAGGCTGTGGCCCATGGCGATGATGGCGGTGACGATGGCGGCGGTGTCGGGATCGCGGGTGATGTCGCGCACGAACGATTGATCGATTTTCAGCGTGTCGATGGGGAAGCGCTTCAGATAGGCCAGTGACGAATGGCCGGTGCCGAAATCGTCGAGCGATATGCGGATGCCGAGGCGTTTGAGCTCGTAGAGCGTGCGGATGCTGGCTTCGGGACTTTGCATCGCGGTCGATTCAGTGATCTCCAGCTCGAGCAGGCGCGCCGGAAGGCCGGTTTCGGCGAGAACTTCGCGCACGAGATTGACGAGATCGGGTTGCTGGAGCTGGCAGACGGAGAGGTTGACGGCGAGCGACAGCGTGTCGAAACCGGCGTCGTGCCATTCCTTCGCCTGCGCGCAGGCGACGCGGAGCGCCCAGGTGCCGATCGGGATCATCACGCCGATGGCTTCGGCGAGCGGGATGAACGTCGCTGGCGGAATCGCGCCGAGTTCCGGATCGGTCCAGCGCAGCAGCGCTTCCATTCCGGTCATGCGCCCGGTGCGGAAATCGAAAATTGGCTGATAGTGCACGGCCATCTCGTGATGCGACAGAGATCGCCGCAGGCCGTGTTCGAGCGCGATCCGCTGCAGCGCCTTCGCATTCACGAGCGCGTTGAAGAGCTGGTAGTTGTCGCGGCCCTGCTCCTTGGCCTGGTACATCGCGGTGTCGGCGCTCTTGATCAGCGTCTCGGCGTCGGGACCATCCTCGGGGAAGACGCTGATGCCGATCGAGGTGGTGATGTAGAACTCGCGCCCTTCGATGTGGAACGGATAACGGACGGCTTCGAGGATCTTCTGCGCGACGAGCGCGGCATCTTCGGCGTGTGTGAGCTCGGGAAGGAGGAGCGTGAATTCGTCGCCGCCGAGGCGAGCGACCGTGTCGCTCTCGCGGACGCACGATTGCACGCGCGCGGCGACCGCCTGCAGGAGTTGGTCGCCGATGTTGTGGCCGAGGGAATCGTTGATGACCTTGAAGCGATCGAGGTCGAGGAAGAGGACGGCCACGCGCGAGTCGTGGCGTTGCGCGTGCGAAATCGCGACGGTGACGCGGTCTTTGAACAGCAGCCGGTTCGGCAGCGTGGTCAGCGCGTCGTGATAGGCGAGGTGCTTGATCTGCTCCTCGGCGTACGTGCGTTCGGTGATGTCGCGCACGACTGCGACCATGCCGCCGCCCTCGATCGTCGATAGCGAGATCTCCTGCGGGAAAAGCGAGCCGTCGTGGCGGAGGCCGGTGGCTTCGCCGCGCCAGCGCCCGCGCTGCTGCACGAGCGGAACGACGGTGGTGATGAAGCGCACCTGTTCGGGAGGCTCGTAGAGATCGCAGATGGAACGGCCGATGATCTCGTTCGGCGCGGGATATCCGAACAGTTTGGCCAACGCGTCGTTGACGTAAGTGAAGTCGAGCTGGTTATCGAGGATGCCGATGCCGTCCATCGACGCCGTCATGGCGGCGGACTGTTGCCGCAGCGTCTCCTCGGCACGTTTGCGCTCGGTGATGTCGGTGGCGACGTGAAGGTATCCGCTCAAGCTTCCGTATTCGTCGTGCAGTGCCGTCACGGAGAGAAGGACGGTCACGGGCTCGCCGTTTTCCGTGATGTACGTCCACTCGCGTTCTTCGAGCCCTTCGCGCGCGGCGCGGTACACGAGCACGTCGAAGCCGCTCAGTTTTTCGCCGAGCTCAAAAGCCAGCCGCCGCGCGTGCTGGACGAGCTCCGTATCGAGATGCAGTTCGGTGATGTTGCGCTTGCCGATGACGTCCGAGGCCGCGTAGCCGAGCATGCGTTCCGCGCCGGAGTTGAAGATGGTGATGACGCCGCGCGGATCGGTAGCGATGATCGAAACGCGCGTGGCTGCGTCGAGCACGGCCTTGCGCTGCGCGTTGGCGGCGGCGATCTGCTGATCGGCCAGCTTGCGTTCGGTGATGTCGAAGACGAATCCTTCGAAGACTTCGGCGCCTTCCTGCAGGTCGAAGGCGTGCGCGTTGAGTTGCACCCAGATCGGCGTGCCGTCTTTTCTGCGCCACAACAGCTCTTCTTCGATGGCGTAGTTGTTCTCGGCGAAGCGCTGCAGCGCAACCTGGCGTTCGCGCTCGGTGATGTAGACGTCTTTGGCGAGATTGCGCTGCTGCAGTTCCTCGATGGAGTCGTAGCCGAGGATGCGCGCCAGCGTCGGGTTGGCCATCAGGATCGTGCCGTCTGGCGTTGAGCGATAGATACCGACTGAGGCGTAGTCGACGATGTTGCGGTACTTCTGTTCGGACAGCAGCAGCGCTTCCTCGGCGCGCTTTCGTTCGGTGATGTCGTGGATGATCGAGTAGAGCAGCTTGCGGCCGCCGGTCTCGATCGGCCCGGAGTGCACTTCGACGTCGCGGATGTCGCCGCTGGCGAGGCGGTGCCGAAAAACGAAATAGCTGCGCCGCTGTTGCGAGGCGTTGGTCATCTCGCTGCGGATGGCGCCTTCATCGAGAATGTTGATCTGCCAGATGTACATGCTGCGCAGCGTCTCGACTCCCCAACCATAAAACTCGGCGGCGGCCATGTTGGCGTCGACGATGCGGCCGCTGCTGGGGTCGAGGAGGATCTGCACGGCGCGGTTGTTCTCGAACATCTGCCGGTAGCGGCGCTCGCTTTCGCGCAGCGCGTCTTCCTGGCGCTTCTGTTCGATGGCCGAGGCAACGTGCTGGGCGACGAAGACGAGGAGATCGCGATCGCGCTCCGTGTAGCGCACGCCCTCGTCGTAAGTCTGGACGCCGAGAACGCCCCAGGTGCGGTCGCCGGTGGCCAGCGGCGCGCCGAGCCAGTCGACCGAGGGCGCGCCGACCGATTCGACCTCGCCGCTCTTTTTCAGATCTTCGAACTCCTGCGGCGTGGCCAGGAGCGGCTTGCCGGTGCGCAGAACGTACGCGGTCAATCCGCGGCCGGGCGAGCGGCCCTCGGGAGCCTCGTCGTATTTGTCGACGAAGTAGGGGAAGGTGAGGATGTCGCGCGCGGCGTCGTACTCGGCGATGTAGAAGTACGTGGCTTCCATCAGCCCGTTCACGATGCCGTGCACGGCGCCGTAGAACTCGTCGAGGTTGCGCGCGTCGCGGCTGAGCGTGGCGATGCGGAAAAGCGCGGCCTGCATCCGTTCGTTGCGCACGCTTTCGGTGACGTCGCGGAAGTACCAGGCGCGCCCGCGAATCCGTTTGCCGGAAACGATCGGGACGGAGGCGCGCGAGAGCACGCGGCCGTCTTTCATCTTCACGGTGTCGTTCGTTCGGACGGCGTCGGGGTGCGTGTAGAGATGGTTGACCAGCTCGATGAATTCGTCCCAGTCCTCTACTTTGTCCGAGGCGAAGCCGAGCAGCTCGTTGTCATCCGCGGCCTTCGCTGCCTCCTCGGGGATGCCCCACATATCGAGAAAACGGCGGTTGTAGGAAAGGATCGCGCCCTTGTCGTCGACGACGAGAATGCCGTCGAGCGTGGCTTCCTGCTGCGAGCGGAGGATGGCCACGGTGGTGCGCAGCGATTCATGCGAGGCGCGCGTGCGTCCGCCGCGAAGCCAGCGCGCGAGCGCGTTCCGGGCGTTTGCGAGATGCGGGGGAGGTTGAACTTCCATGCAGGTTGGCCGGGCTATTTTAGGCGAGTTTCCATCCTGGCGTCGTCAGTCGGTGCGGTTGTGCGATCGAAAGAACTGCCATTGCGTCCAACTCGTCCAGACGTACCAGCCGACGAGCAGCGCGATGAAGAACTGCCTTCCGAGAAGCGTGAGCACGACGATGCCGACGCCGACGAGCATCGAGATCCAGATGGAGATGACGAACGCGGGGCGCTCGCGCAGGAAGAGCCGGAGAAAGTTGCGCAGGATGCCGTTGCCGTCCAGCGGTCCGATCGGCAGCAGGTTGAAGACGCCCCACCACCAGTTGGCGCGCGACATCAGCGGCAGAAGCGCGCTGAGAAACGGATCGCGCGTGGCAACGGGAACGTTCGCGATGAGCAGCGAGATGAGCCACGCCAGCAGAAAGCTCGACGCGGGCCCCGCTGCGCTGATGAGCAGGTCCTGCCACGGTTTGGCGCGGCGCTCGTTGTAGGTCGCGCCGCCGATCCCTTCGAGCATGATCGAGCTCGATCCGAATCCGAGCGCGCCAATCATGGCGGCGTGCGCCAGCTCATGCCACAGGATGCTGATCAGCAGCACCGGCACCCACAGCAGGGCATAGCGCATCCCCACCGCCTGGATGTCGGTCATCACGAAAAAGATGATGAGGATGAGGAAGCTGAAGTCGAGAGTGATTGTGGTGCCGAAGATCGTCCCGAGGTGGATGCGGCCCATGAGGTGGGGGAGTATACGTTGCGCTGGCGAGGAGAACGCGTGGCCGTCATCACGATGGTAACGATTGTTCGCGCGAGTGCGGAGCGATGCTTCGATGGCGGCAATTGAGCGCTCCGAATGACAAAGGCGAACACAACCGTGTCGAACGTGTGTCATGCGCAAACGAGAGCACCAGCGTCCCGTACTGACATCTGAAAGGAGAAAACCAATGAAAGTCTTTATGGTTTTTCTCGCAGTGGCGTTGCTCTCCGGCGGAATTGCAGTAGCAGGTGATCGTGGAGCTGGTCTGGATCCGAACGGCGGCATCGTGAAGCAGGCGGCGACGACGGGCGATAAAGGACTCGGCGTCGATCCGAACGGCGGCGTGCGCGTCGCGGCGTCGGATCAGGGAGTTCTCATCGACCCGAACGGCATTCGTCATGCGGCGGCGACGGGCGACAAGGGCCTCGGCGTCGACCCGAACGGCGGTGTCCGCGTCGCGGCGGCGGATCAGGGAGCCATGATCGACCCGAACGGCGGCATTCGGCATTGATCATCGACGCTCCCGCTCCCTCCGTCGCGGAGCGGGAGCGTCTCGCAAGGCAGGTCACCTACCGCGAGGTACCTTCGATCGCGATTTGAGCGAGATCGACGGCGCCGAGCGCTTGTAGTCGTATCCTCCGCGGATGCGATTTGAAACGAAGGCCGTTCACTCAGGCGCGGGCGCGGACGAAGAGACCGGCGCGATCTCGCAGCCGATCCATCTTTCGACCACATTCGAGCGAACCGTCGATGGTGCGCCGTCGCATGGATTCAGCTACATCCGCGACGGCAATCCGACGCAGGAGAAGCTGGAGGAGGCGCTGGCGGCGATCGATTCGGGATCGCGCGCGCTGGCGTTTGCGTCGGGCATGGCGGCGGTGACTTGCGTCCTCCAGTCGCTGCCGGCGGGATCGCATCTCATACTTCCCGACGACGGCTACTACGGCGTTCGCGCGCTTGCGGCGGAGTATCTGCCGCGGTGGGGCGTGGAAACCGATCTCGTGGCGATGGACGATCTCGAGAACGTTCGCGCGGCGATCAAGCCATCGACGCGGGCGATCTGGTGCGAGACGCCGTCGAATCCGTTGATGAAGATCGTCGACATCGCCGCGCTCGCCGACATCGCGCACGAGGCGAACGCGATGCTCATCGCCGATGCGACGTTCGCCACTCCCGCGCTGCAGCGTCCGATCGAACAAGGCGCCGACGTCGTCATGCACTCGACCACGAAATACCTCGGCGGCCACAGCGACGTGCAGGGCGGATCGCTTGCGTTTGCGAAGGGCGATGCGTTTGCGGAATCCGTCGAGCACTGCCGCAAGATCACCGGCGGCGTGGCGTCGCCGTTCAATTCATGGATGATCCTGCGCGGCATCCGTTCGCTCTCGGCGCGCATGCGCGTGCACTGCGAGAATGCCATCGCGCTGGCGCGGGCGCTCGAAGCGCATCCGAATGTGGAGGCGGTGCACTATCCGGGACTTGCATCACATCCCGGTCATGACGTGGCGGCGCGGCAGATGTCGGCGTTCGGCGGCATGCTTTCGTTCCGCGTACGCGGTGGTCGCAGCGAAGCGCTGGCGGTGACGGCGAAAACGAAAATCTTCACGCGCGCCACGTCGCTTGGCGGGACGGAGAGTCTGATCGAGCATCGCCATTCCAGCGAAGGTCCGGGCAGCCGCACGCCGGAGAACCTTCTGCGGGTCTCGGTCGGCCTGGAGCACGCGGACGACCTCGTCGACGACCTGACGCAGGCCCTCGGATCGTAGCGCCGGCGGCTCGCCGGCTGGACCGCCAGCGGCTCGCTGGCGCGTGATGGGAACTGCCGCCGAGCCGGCGGCGGTCCAGCCGGCGAGCCGCCGGCGCTACGGCGCGCCTGCTTCGCGCTGTAGAATCACGCCGTTATGGCCACCAACATCGAGATCCTCTGCCCCTGCTGTGACGCCACTCTCGTCATCGATCGCATTTCCGGCGAGGTACTGCTGCACAAGGCGAAGGAGCGCCGCGCCGGCGGCTCGCTGGAGTCGATGGTGGCCGGCCTCGAGTCGCAGAAGAGCGAGATGGAGAAGAAGTTCGACCGCGAGATGGCCAGCCAGAAAGACCGCGCCCGCATCCTCGATGAGCGCTTCAAGGAAGCGATGCAGCGTGCGGAAAAGGACGACACGCCGGTCTGGAATCCGATGGATATGGATTAGGCGGTTACGCGGTCGCGCGGTTTCGCGGTCGCGCGGTGAAAAAATCAACACCGCGAGACCGCGTAACTGCGAAACCGCGAGACCAACCAATGACAACGCCATTCGACCCCGACGCCGCTGCCGGTACCGCCTCCGGCATTTACGGCCTGCCGTTCACGCCTGACGAGGCGCGCGTCATCGTCATTCCGGTGCCGTATGAGGCGACCACGTCGTATGGCGGCGGGACGTCGCGGGCGCCGGAGGCAGTGTTCGAGGCGTCGAAGCAGGTCGATCTCTTCGATCGCGATACGGGGCGGCCGTATGAAGCGGGGATCGCCATGATCGAGATCCCGAAGAAGATCGTGAAGTTGAATGAGAAGGCGAAACGGATCGCGGCGTCGGTCATTGAAAAGGGCGGCGCTGTCGATCACGCCACGCAAAAAGCGGCCGCCGAAGTGAATGCGATTTCCGAGGAAGTGAACGACTGGGTGTACGAGACGACGCGCGCTCTGCTCGTCGCCGGCAAGATGCCCGTCGTCCTCGGCGGCGACCACTCCGTTCCGTTCGGTGCCATTCTCGCCTACGCGGAGACACATCCGAATCTCGGCATTCTTCATCTCGACGCCCACGCCGATCTTCGCTGCGCGTACGAGGGATTCACCTGGTCGCACGCGTCGATCTTCCACAACGTGATTACGAAGGTCGGCGGCGTCGATCGTCTCGTGCAGGTCGGCGTTCGCGATCTGAGCAACGCCGAGTCGGCGATGATCGACAACTCACAGGGACGAATCGTCACCTTCTTCGATTCCGATCTCGCCGCGCGCAAGGAAGAAGGCGCGACGTGGGCCGAGATCGCGGATGAGATCGTGGCGGCGCTGCCGCGCGACGTCTATCTCTCCTGGGACATCGACGGACTCGATCCCACGCTCTGTCCATCGACCGGAACGCCAGTTCCAGGCGGATTGTCATGGAACGAAGCGATCGGCCTGCTGCGTGCGCTGCGCCGCAATGGCAAGCGCATCGTCGGTCTCGATCTCTGCGAAGTGTCGCCCGGCGAAACGGAGTGGGACGCGAACGTCGGCGCCCGCCTGCTCTACAAAATGATCGGCTTCGCGCTACTGACGCAGTAGTCAATTTATCCTGAGGAGCGCAGCGACGAAGGATCTGGCGACTGGTAACCGCGGCGGTTGCAGTGCCCAGATCCTTCGCCTCGCTTCGCGAGCCTCAGGATAAATTGACTGCGTTACCGCATCCGCCCTACGACCTGTTCGAATTTCTCGCCGCTCTGCGCGAGCGTTCGCACGGTCGCGGTCAACTCCTCGGCGAGCGCGTTGTTCTTCTGCGCGATGTCGCGCATCGAGCTTGACGCGCCGGACACCTCCTCCAACTGGCCGAGCTGGCGGCGGACGATGTCGCGGATCGTGCGTGCGTCGAGGTCGATCTGTTCCATCGCCTCAGCGATTCCGCGCGCGGCGGTCGACTGATGATCGCTCGCGGCGCGCACCTGCGCGGCGATGTTGTGCACTGCTTCCGCTTCCTGCGCCAGCAGCCGCGCGGCTTTGGCCTGCTCTTCGATCGAGCGGCGGTTTTCGCCGATGTGATCGCTCATCTTTGACGCCGTGCGGTGCAGGCTGCGCGTCGCCATCGCCTGTTGTTCAAGCGACGCGGAAATGCGCTCCGACATTTCGAACGACGATGACGACGTATCGACGATTCGCCCGAGGGAGGCGCTGGCGTTGCGGGCGATATCGACGGTGCCGCGGACGCGGTCGACGCCGTCCTGCATCGCTGCCACCGCCGCCTGCGAGGCGGTGCCGACGCCGTTGACGATCGCGCTGATCTCGTTCGTCGACTTGCGCGTCTGCTCGGCCAGCTCACGCATCTCCTCGGCCACGACGTTGAATCCGCGCCCGTGCTCGCCCGCGTGCGCGGCGATGATGGCGGCGTTCAGCGCGAGGAGGTTCGTGCGCTGCGTGACGTGGCCGACCACTTCGAGAATCTGGCGGATCTGTCCAACGCGCGCGGTGAGATCGGCGAGGACATCGGAGGCGCGTTCGGTCAGCTCGCGCGAATGTTCGATGCCGGCCACGGTCTCGTCGACGGCGGAGCGTCCTGCTCCCGCTTCCTCGCGCGCGCGGCGCGAGAGATCCGCGGTGTTTTTCGCCAGCGATCCCAGCTCGACCGATGTCGCTTCCATTTCCGAGATGAAGGCCAGCACGTCATCGCCGGCGGCCGCAAGTGCCGAGGTCATGGCCGACATCTGCGCGGACGCGGCGGACATCTGCGTGGTCGATGACGACGTCTTCGCCGCCGATTCGAAGAGCTGCGTCATCGTGGTGCGCACTTCTTCGCTCGATGCACGCAACTCCGTGGCGCGCGCGGCCGAGTCTTCCGTCCGCGACGTCACGCCTTCAGCGGTGCGCACGACCTGTTCGGTGATGTCGCGCACTCTCACGAGCGATTGCGCCGATCGCTCGGCGAGCTGCGACTGTTCCGTCGAGCGAATGAGCAGCATGTCGCTGCCGTTCGTCATCACGCGGATACCGCCCGTGATCGCGCCGCCACTTTCGTTCAGCGCGCGCGTTCGAATTTCCAGCGACTCGGCCATGCGGTTAAACGATCCCGCCAGCTCGCCGATCTCGTCCTGGCTCTCCGCGGTGATTCGGCTCGACAGCTCGCCCGCCGCAATGCGCTCCGTCCCCGCCACGAGTTTCTGTACGGGACGCGTGATGCCGCGCGACATCACCACCGAGGCGATGGAGAGCGCGATGAGGGCGAAGAGGGTGCCGAAGCCGATGGTGAGAAACGTCCGGCTGGCGGTGGCCGTCGCTTCCTCCGCGCGCGCTTTGAGCACCTGCGTCTCCTGCGTCTCGATCGACGTGACCGCCTTGCGGATGGCGATGATCGCGTTGTCGTTGCGGTGGCCACGGATGTCTGCGACCGCGGCATCGAGTCCCTTCTGATCGCGGATGGCGATGCCGTGGTCGAGCTCGCGGATGACGTCCGCGATCAGCGGCTCGAGGGCCTCCAATCGTCCGCGAAGGGCGGGATCGCGCCGCTTCAGATCGGAGATGGCTGGGCTGAAGGTGGACGTCGATTTCTGATACGCGGCGCGATACGCCGGCTCGCCGGTGAGCAGATAGCCGCGCTGCTCGTTCTCCGCGCCGCGAAGATTCGCTACGAGCTGTTCCAGATCGACGAGAAACTGCCTCGCCTGCGACCTCGCTGTCGTCACTGCGACGAGATGTTTGGTGTCGTAAAACGCGATGGATCCAATGATGATCAGAATGACCAGACTCAGGCCGAAGACGCTCCTGAGCTTTGCCGCCACAGACGTACGCATAGGTTCCCGTCATCGTACAGAGGTTCGCCAGCGAGCGCGACCAGAAGGCAATTGGTCAGTGCGCCATCAGAATCGCGACGACCAATGAGCCGCCGAGGAGGAGGACCATCACGGCCCAGCGGCCGAGCCACAGCAGAGCCGTTTTGATCGCCGACGAAGCGGTGCTGTTGCCGTAAAAACGCCGCTGCGCGATGAAGAGATAGACCAGCGAGATACCGATCGTGAGCGCCGTAACCGCCTTCTGCACCGGTCCGGGATGGAATCCGGCGATCGCGTAGATCGGCCAGTCGACCACGAGCGCCACGATGTACGAAAAGGCGAGGTAATGCGCCGCGAAGACGAGATGCTCGGCGAGGTAGCGTCGCGGATGCAGCACCTTCAGGACGAGCGCCAGGCCAAGTATGTTCATCAATTGAAGTAACGAATAGTTCTTGTGCCACCGCTCGTCCAGCCGCTCCTCGAACTCCTCGCGCGTGAGATGCCGCTGGAGCGCCCGCTTCTCGACGAGCTTCGTCAGCGCACCCGCATTGTCGAATCTCTCGAACGATTTGACGGTGTACACCGCGGCCGGCTGATAGAACGTGAACGCCAGAAACTGCAGCGCGAACAGCGTGAGGAAGAGCCTTAGCGGCGCGATGTACCGCGACTTCCTCCCCGCGAAATACTCCTCGGTCAGAAACCCCGGCTTCGTGACGACATCGCGCAATGTGCGGAACAGCTTCGAGTCGAGATGAACGAACTCGTGGACGACTTCGTGCGCAAAATGCCCGACGGAAAGATCGTGATGCCCCGGCTGCCGCTCGCCGCACCGAGTGCAGAAGTCAGCGGACGCCGCGCCGCAGTTCGTGCAGGGCGTGAGGGCGGATTGGATTGTCGTCATGCGTGATGGCGATTCTCGCATGGCGCGATGAGGTTACGGCTCGACGTTCCACGGTTTTTCCCACGGCCGGAGCTCGACGCCTCGTGCCCGCAGAATCTCGTACGAAATCTTTTGAAGTTCGAGCAGTTGCCTCAGCTTTTCGGGAAGTGGAAGCATGCGCTGCGCTTCGTGAAGTGCACGCTTGCCCTCGAAGAGGCGATTCAGTAATTCCTCGCTTGGCCTTTGCGGAGATTCACTCATGATTAGAAACTCAGGTTGTATCTCGCCAGGACTTTTGCGAGTTGTTCAGAATCAATTGCCGCCGAGTCGCGTAGCGCTGCCGCGCGCTCTCGCCGCTTGAGGGTGCGCGCGGAGGGCACCAGATAGAGCGCGACGAGATATTCAGGCCTGACCACACGAACATCAACGCCCTGGTAGTCTCGTGGGACCGCGGTCCGAATGGCTTCGTCCGCAAGATCGCTGTACGACGGAAGGAACTGAACTGGAACGCCGTCGATGATCAGGTGCTCATGTTCTGCTGCGTAGCCGCGCGCCGCAGCCCATTGGTAAATCGGTTCGAGGGAAACGAGCGGCTTCGCCGATGGCGGCAGCAGGACGAGCACATCAAGGTCGAACGTCGGCACTGGTTCGATCCAAAACATGAGAGCCATGGCGCCAGCGATCGCGTAGTCAGCGACGATGCCCGTGTCTTTCATTGCGTTCACCACGCGCAACGTATTTTCGAACGACGCCATGGCCCGAGTATACGTGCCGTTTGCGCTATCCTTTTCCGCCACCAGATCGGAGACACCATCCATGACCGTGCAGGCCTCATCCTCCTCTCTCGAGCGGGAGCTCGAGTATCGGAAGAAGCTCACGTCGATCACGAATCAGATCAATGCGGCGGAGTCCATTCCGCACATTCTGATGACGCTGAAGGACCGCATCCTCGAGCTGCTCGATGCCGAGCGGCTCACGATCTATGCCGTCGATACGAAGAACCAGGAGCTGTACTCGATGACCAAGGTCGGCGACATGCCGAAAGAGATTCGGGTGCCGAAGTCCTTCTCCTCGATCGCCGGATTCACCGCGCTCGCGCGCAAGACCATCAACATCAAGGATGCGTACGACGCCGCCGAGCTGGGGAAGTTCCACGCCAACCTTCGCTTCGATCAGCGCTGGGACAAGCAGACCGGGTTCCGCACCAAGGCCGTTCTCGCTGTTCCGATTCTTTTCGAGAAGTACCTGCTCGGCGTCGTGCAGCTCATCAACAAGCGGCATGGCGTCGCCTTTACCGCGCAGGACGAGGATGCCGCGGAGGAGATCGGGCGGATTCTGGGGATCGCGTTTTACAACCAGCATCGCGCCACGCGGCAGACCAAGCCTTCGCGGCTCGGCGCGCTCGTCGACAAAGGGATCGTTTCGGAGAAGGACATCGAGGCCGCCGTCTCCAGCGCGCGCGTCAACAACACCACCATCGAGAAGGTGCTCATCGAGGATTACAACGTTCCGAAGGAGGAACTGGGGAAATCGCTGGCCGCGTTCTACAGCACCAGCTTTTTCAGCTACGACGGGACGCAGACGATGCCGCAGGAGTATCGCGACCGTGTGCCGAGCGATATGTGGAAAAAGTACGGCTGCGCGCCGATCGAGCGGCGGCCGGGCCTGGTCGTCATCGCCGTCGACGATCCGCACGATCTGACGCGGCTCGACGGCATCCGGGCCATGAACCTCTCGCCGCGTTACGACTTCTGGGTGGGGATGAAGCACGAGATCCTCGCCTACATCGGCGCGTCGTACGGCGAAGCCGAGGAGGCGTCGACCGACAGCGCCGACCTCGCCAAGATCCTCGATTCGCTCGGCGACGGCGAGTTATCCGCGGACGAAGAAGAGAAGGAGAAGGACGAGATCGACGAGACCGATTCGGGCATCGTCAAGCTCGCCAATCAGCTCATCGTCGAAGCCGCGCAGCGCGGCGCCTCGGACATTCACGTCGAGCCGGACGGCGCAAAAAATCCCTGCCTGATCCGCCTGCGCATCGACGGCGATTGCGCGAAATTCATGGAAATCCCCGGCCCGCATCGCAACGCGCTCGTGCAGCGCCTGAAGATCATGGCCAAGCTCGACATCTCCGAACGCCGCAAGCCGCAGGACGGCAAGATCCGCTTCAAATCGTCGAAGGGCATCATCGAGCTGCGCGTGGCCACGATCCCGACCACGAACGGCAACGAGGATGTGGTCATGCGCATCCTGGCCGCGTCGAAACCGCTGCCGATCGAGAAGATGGGATTCAGCGATCGCAATCTGAAGAACTTCAAAGAGATCCTGGCCAAGCCGTACGGGATCTGCCTCGTCGTCGGTCCCACCGGCTCAGGAAAAACCACCACGCTGCATTCGGCGCTCGGCTCGATCAATACCGAGGACATGAAGATCTGGACGGCGGAAGATCCGGTCGAAATTACGCAGAAGGGATTGCGACAGGTGCAGGTGCAGCCGAAGATCGACTTCACGTTCGCCGCGGCGATGCGCTCGTTCCTGCGCGCCGATCCGGACGTGATCATGGTCGGCGAGATGCGCGATCACGAGACGGCGGCGATCGGGATCGAGGCGTCGCTGACGGGACACCTCGTCTTCTCCACGCTGCATACGAACTCCGCGCCGGAAACGATCTCGCGTCTGTTGGACATGAACATCGATCCCTTCAACTTCGCCGACGCGCTCCTCGGCATCATGGCCCAGCGCCTGATCCGCACGCTCTGTCCGAAATGCAAGGCGCCGCATCATCCGTCCGAGGAGGAGTTCGACGAGCTGATGGAAATCTACGGCCGCGACTTTTTCCCCGACCTCGGCATCAAGTATTCGCCCGACTTCATGCTCTACGAACCGAAGGGCTGCCCGAACTGCAACAACACCGGCTACAAAGGCCGCATGGGCGTGCACGAACTGCTGACCGGAACGGACGAGGTGAAGCGCGCCGTCCAACGCCGCGCCCCGATCGACGAACTGCGCGATCTGGCCATGCGCCAAGGCATGCGCACGCTGCTGCAGGACGCGCTGGAGAAGGCGATGCGCGGCATTACGGACGTGAAGCAGGCAAGATCGATCGCGGTGAAGTGAGGGGTTCGCGCGAGCACTGTCATCCTGAGCCGCCGAAGGACGGTCGAAGGACCCCCTCGCTGTTAACCCGGGTTGGAGTGGCGGCTGTTCACGATGCGAGCACTTGGGGGGTCCTTCGGCGCGCTACGCCGCTCCGCGGCTTCGCCAGCCTCAGGATGACAGGCTCGCTGTTATCATCGCGAACTGTCCCGCGCGGGCGAGTGTGTGATGCGCGGAGCGGGACCGAACGTCAACGAAAAGCATGACCACCACCTACGACAGTTCTGCCATCGAAGTCCTTACCGGTCTCGAGCCCGTGCGCAAGCGGCCGGGGATGTACACCACTACCGAGCGGCCCAACCATCTCGCGCAGGAGGTGATCGACAACTCCGCGGACGAGGCGATTGCCGGGCATTGCAAGGAGATCGTCGTCACGCTGCATGACGATGGCTCGATCTCCGTTGCTGACGACGGACGCGGCATGCCGGTCGACAAGCATGCGCGCGAAGGCGTCAGCGGTGTCGAAGTCATCCTCACGCGGCTGCACGCTGGGGCGAAGTTTTCGGACAAGAGCTATCGGTTCTCCGGCGGGTTGCACGGCGTCGGCGTCTCGGTCGTGAACGCGTTGTCGAAGCGGCTGGAAGTGAAAGTGCGCCGCGACGGCAACGAGTACTTCATGGATTTCGCCGACGGCAAGAAGAAGCACGAGCTGAAAGTCATCGGCCAGGTCGGCAAGCGCAACACCGGCACGACGATCCGCTTCTGGCCGGATGAGAAGTTCTTCGATACGCCGAAGATCAACGTGCCGCGGCTCAAGCACGTGATGCGTGCGAAGGCGGTGCTCGCGCCAGGGCTGCGGCTGCGATTCATCAGCGAGAGCGATCCGACCGAAAGCGAAGAGTGGTTTTACGAGAACGGACTGCCGGCGTACCTGATGTCGGAGCTGGCGGGATTCACGACGATTCCGGAGATGCCATACGTCGGTACGTTCAAGGGATCGAACGAAGAGGTCGATTGGGCCGTGGTCTGGCTGCCCGAGGGGGATGCGAGCGATCTGGTCACCGAGTCGTACGTGAACCTGATCCCGACCGCGCAGGGTGGCACGCACGTCAACGGATTCCGTACGGGGCTCACCGAGGCCATTCGCGAATTCTGCGAGTTGCGCAATCTCCTTCCTCGCGGCGTCAAGCTCGCTCCCGAGGATGTCTGGTCGCGCTGCAGCTACATCCTGTCGTTGCGTATGACCGAGCCGCAGTTCACCGGGCAAACGAAGGATCGGCTGTCGTCGCGCGAGGCGTCGGCGTTCGTTTCCGGCGTCGCGCAGGATGCGTTTTCAATCTGGCTGAACAACAACGTCGCCGACGCTGAACGCATCGCGCAAGTCGCTATCGCCTCGGCGATGACGCGACTGAAGCAGGGGAAGAAAGTCGAGCGAAAGAAGATGACCAGCGGTCCGGCGCTCCCGGGCAAGCTGGCCGACTGCACATCGACCGATCTCAATCTCACGGAGCTTTTCCTCGTCGAAGGCGACTCCGCCGGCGGCTCGGCCAAGCAGGCGCGCGACCGTGAGTACCAAGCCATCATGCCGTTGCGCGGCAAGATCCTGAACACGTGGGAAGTCGATCCGAACGAGGTGCTGTCGTCGCAGGAAGTCCACGACATCGCCGTGGCCCTCGGCGTCGATCCGGGCAGCGACGATGTGAAGGGCCTGCGCTACGGCAAGGTCTGCATCCTGGCCGACGCCGACTCGGACGGCGCACACATCGCCACGCTGCTGACGGCGCTTTTCGTTCGCCATTTCCGCAAGCTCGTGACCGACGGGCGCATTCACGTTGCGATGCCTCCGTTGTATCGCATCGACGTCGGCAAGAACGTTTACTACGCGCTCGATGATCACGAGCGCGATGGCATCATCCAGCGCATCGAAGCCGAGGGGATTCGCGGCAAGGTCAACATCCAGCGCTTCAAAGGCCTCGGCGAAATGAATCCGCTGCAACTCCGCGAGACGACGATGAACCGCGACACGCGGCGGCTCGTGCAGCTGGTGCTGAAAGCCGAGGACGGAGCGGACGCGACGATCGACATGCTGCTCGCAAAGAGCCGCGCGGGCGATCGGAAGATCTGGCTGACGGAAGAGGGCGACAAGGCCGAGATCCTGGAGTAGTCGAAAGCACAGACAGGAGTGTCTGTGCCACACAGTCTGGCTTTTATGTGGCACAGACACTCTTGTCTGTGCTTTTTTTTGCTGGTCACACGATCCTGACCACCACCAGCGTCACGTCGTCCTGCTGCGGTTCGTTCCCGCGGAACTCGTCCACGTCGCGCAGGATTGAATCGCGAATCTCTTCCGCGGTTCCGTCGCACGCGGCGACGGTGCGCGCGAGTCGATCGAGCCCGTACTCGTCGCCGGACGCATTCGTCGTTTCGTAGATACCGTCGCTGTGCAGGATGAAGGTGTCGCCGCTGGCGAAGGGGACGACGCGCTGCGGAACGATAGCGCCGAGGCGGGCGCCGAGAGGCGGTGAGAACAGCTCGATCGAGTCGGTGGTGCGCGTGTCCGCGTGAAGGTGGAGCAGCGGCGGATGGCCGGCGGAAGCGATCGTGGCCTGATGCGTTTCCGAATCGAGCAACAGAACGGAGATGGTGACCATCATCCGCCGCCGGCTGCTCTGTACGACGACTTCCTGCAATCGTCCAAGCACGTACGCGGGATCGAGCAGCTGATCGCGAAGGAGAGTGAAGCCGCTGCGAAGCGCGGAGAGGGTGATGCCGCTGGCAAGGCCGTGGCCGGCGACATCGCCGCAGACGATGGCGAGCCGTCCATCGACGACGAAGTAGTCGTAGTAGTCGCCGCCGACTTCGGTGGCCGGCAGCGAAACGCCAGCCACGTCGGCCCACGGCAACTCCGGCGGCGCCTCGGGAAGCATGCTGACCTGTACCTCGCGCGCGAAACGCAGTTCGTCGCGGATGCGCAAGCGCTCGCGCGCCTCGTCACGGCGCTGCACTCCTTCCTCGATGGCGGCCTTCTTGACGCTGCGGCTGATCAGCGCGCCAGCGGCGAAGGAGACGGCGTTGACCGATACCAGCGCCACGAGGATGCCGGTCTGATTGTGTTGTTTGACCTTCGGAGCGAGGATGACCGCCGCGACGGCGATGGCGAGCATCATCGCGTTGAGCACCGTGCGCTGCATGAATCGCAGGCGCAACCCGAGGGTCAGCATCGGAATGATCACGCCCCAGACGATCCACCCCGCGTTGTCTCTCAGCGCGAAGTAAATCAGCGTGGCGAACTTGACGGTGAATACGACGACCAGCCAGGCGGAGAGATTGCGCTGCACGATGCGCGCGTAGGGACGCACCCGCGCGCCTTCGCGGCGCCGTACGCGGCGCAGCTCGCCCATGGCCGCGATGATGAAGAGCGTGAGAAGCGCGTCGCAGATCGCGGCGACGGAATGGGGAAGCCTCTGCAGCTTCCACGCGAACGCCGTAGGCACCAGGACCAGCGACGACAGAGCGAAAAACCACGAGATCAGATACGCCCAGACGAGGTTGTGCTCGTCATAGCGCCGCTGCACCATCTGCGGCTCGGTCGTCTGCGCGAGTTGCTCGAGAGGTGTGCGCTCCATCGGCGGCGTATTGTCGCCGATGAGTACGGAGGAATGCCCTGTCATCCTGAAGCGGCGGTACCCCGGTAGGGGTAAAGCGCGCTGAAGGACCCCCAGACTGCAACCGCGGACATGCGAGTCGCGGTTTCAGCTGGGGGTCCTTCGCCGTCCTCAGCCCCTACCGGGGCATCGGCGGCTCAGGATGACAGGCAAATCAATCCTGTGACATCGGAACCGTCACGCGAAGTGGCCGGTGCCGTCGCCGAGGTAGAGGCGGACGCCGTTCGGGAAGGTGTTGGAGTCGACTGCAAGGAGATCGAGATTGCCGTCCTCATTCACGTCGGCGCAGAGGAATTTCAGAAAGGCTTCGGGAGTGAGCCGAATGTCCTCGATGATCTTGCGGAGCAGGTTTGGCGAGATGTCTCGTGCTCCGTGAAATGGGACAGTCGTCATGCGACCGTCGGCATGGCGAAACGGTTTGTGAGATCCGCATTGACGAATCTCCACGAAGCCGAGCTGTCCTGCGGGAAAAGACTAACAAGCGGTGAGACCGTTCCCTTCGACTAGTAATCCGCGACGTTCAACTTCCCGCCCTCCCACACCCGCGCGAATTCCGCGTTGACCGATGACGCGTCCTTCTTTTGTGCGCGCAATGCGGCGGCGAGGCCGTACAGCGATCGCGGGTTGTGAGGATTGCGAACCAGGTCGGCGTGGAAGGTTTTTTCGGCGTCTGAATAACGCCTGGCGCGGAGGAGGGCGGCGCCGAGGGTTTCGCGGGTGGGGTAGAACCAGTCGGTGGGCTCGTCGTAATCGAGCGTGTCTTCCTGGACGACGGCTTTCTTGTATTCGGCGATCGCTTCGGCGGTGTTGCCGCGGGCTTCGGCGATGCGGCCGGCGAGGACGTGCGTAGCCACTTCGGCGACCGCTTTTTCGGAGTTCTGGAACAGGCCGGGATCGTCGGGGACGTTTGCGCGCGCGGCTTCGAAGGCTTTCTGTTCCGATTCGGCGCCGGCGATGTTGCCGAGTTTCGCGAATGCAGAGCCGCGAGCGAAGTGGGAGAAGGTCGTCGACAGCGGGCCGACGTCGACCGGCATCGCTTTCAGCACGTCGTTCCAGCGTCCGAAGCGGACGAGGAGGAGGAGCGTGCTCGCGGCGGCGTATTCGGCGGGCGGCATCTCCTTGGCCATCATCGTGGCGTTGGCCGCGAACTCGTCGGCCATCGTCTTCGCTTCGTTGAAACGGCCGGACATCGCGTACGACGCGAGGCCGAACTGGAGATTGTGGTTGTAGTACATCGCCGCGTAGATGCCTTCGCCGCCATGGTTTTTGATGAAGATGCGATCGGTGGCCGCGGCGTTCGCGTTGGCGCGCGCGGCCCCGGCGTAGTTGCCGGTGCGCTGGTAGATGTGCGCGGGCATGTGCACGAGGTGGCCGGACATCGGCGCGAGCGTCTTGAGGCGCGTGGCGCTGGCGAGCGCGCGCTCCGGATGCGGCGACGCTTCGATGGCGTGGACGTAGTAATGGTTCGCGCCGAGGTGATTCGGATTGCGGCGGAGGACGGATTCGAGCGTGGAGACGATCTCGGTCGTTCCTTCGTTGGGCTTGCCTTCGTGCGACCAGAACTTCCAGGGATGGAGATCCATGAGGCTCTCGGCGTAGAGCGTAGCGATGTCGAGATCGTCGGGATACTTTTTCACCAGCGACTTCATGGCCACGCTGTAGTCGCGGCCGAGCGCTTTCAGGTCGGCTTTCGGATCGTTGCTGTAGCGCTTTGCCAGCGCGGCGATGAGCGCGCGTTCCTTCGCAGATGCATGCGGCTGGTGCGCGAGCGCGGCCTGAACGCCTTCGTAGGCCTGCTTCTCGCGGTCGGGATCGACGTCCATGTTGATGTTCGGTCCGAGCGCGAGGGCCGCGCCCCAGTAACCGATGGCGAGATTGGGATCGAGGCGCGTCGCTTCCTGGAACGAGGCGACGGCGGATTCGTGATTGAAGCCGTAGAGGTACTTCATCCCCTGATCGAAAAAGCGCTGCGCTTGCGCGTTCTTCGTGGAGACCGGCCAGTGGAAGTTGCCCAAGCCTTGTTCGAGGACGACGGGTTTCGCGGGTTGCGACGACATGTCGTGCTGCGCGAATGCCGAGGCGGCGAAGGCGAGAGTGAGCATGCAGATGTTTCGCATGCTCGAAATGATAACGGAGCCGGCGGCTCGCTGGCGCGCATGCAAAAGAAAACCGCCGCCGAGGCCGGCGGCGGTCCAGCCGGCGAGCCGCCGGCGCTCCACTTCTGATGTTTCTTACTCCGTCGCCTTCTGCGTGAAGCCTTCCGTCGAGTCGCCGGGGTTGTAGAGCGAGTAGCCGCGGCGGATGCGTTTCGGATCGAGACGTTTGCCGAGCTTCTCGTTCAGACGGTTCTCGAAGCCTTTCACGCCGTTCCGGTCGGTGCCGCTGAGGATCGCCACGAACTCGCCGTCGCGATTGTGGCAGACGACGTCTTCCTGCCGGCAGAGCTGCGCGAGAGAGCGATTCAGCTCCGGATCCTCTTCATTCGCCTTGAGCCAGTAGAGCGCGAACGGCTGATCGAACTTCGAAACGGTGTCGACGTTGCGCTGGAGCCGTTCGTTGAAGTCGGGATCGAACTGAACGCGATCCTCACCGGTCGCCTGCATGATCGGACCCTTCCGCGCGGGCGACGACTCGCCTGCATTCATCAGCGACGACATCTCCTCGGGCGTGATGCTGCTCATGTGCGAGTCGCGCAGGTTGAGGCGGCGTCCGCTCCGGCGGATCAGAGCATCGACACGGGCGCGGAGCTCGGCGGGCGTAAACGGCTCGGTGATGAAGTCATCGGCGCCGGCGTGGAGGTAAAGGACCTTGTCCGCCTGACGATTTGCGTGCGGAGAGAGAAACGCGATCGAGGAGGCGGAGTTCTTCGCCAGATCGAGAATCGCGCTCACGGAGCCGAGGGCGCGCGACGGGGAGACGAGCACGAGGCCCGGTTTCTCGCGGCGGGCGCGGTCGACTCCCGCTTTCAGATCCGACTCCGCCTGGACCTGATAGTCAGATCCGAGCGCTTCCTTCACGCGGCGGATCGTCTCCGGCTGCGCGCCGAGGAGCAGAACGGTGCGGCTGACGGTGGAGGTGTCTTCCCACGGCTTCGTGACGTCGGCAACTTTCTCGCCCTCGCCGCGGTAGTTGATCAGGCCGCGTCCGTTGAGGATGCGGTAATTGGCGGAGAGATCGTCGTTGCTGGCGTAGCTGAGCTTCGACAGGCGCATGAGGCGTCCGCCGGTAGCCTGATCGTGCGAGAGGTCGATGACGCCGAACGCGTTCTGCTCGAGTTGGCGCGTGATCGGATTCAGCTCGGCGTCGTTGTCGTGCGCGGCGATGAGCAGCGTCGTGACCGGCAGATCTTCCAGCGCGTTGATCAGCGACTGCGTGATCGAGAGCGCGAAATGGCTGGAGTACGAGGTGTTGATCAGCGTGTAGACGGGGTCGATGACCAGCCGGCGCGCGCCGATCTTCTTGATGTGATCGCCGAGCTCCTCGACGATGGCCATGACGTCGGCCGGGCTCTCGACGAGCTCGAAATAGTGTGTGCTCGGATTCAGAATGGAAAGTTGTCCGCGTCGGACCGATTCGTCGATGGCGAAGCCGATCGAATGCGCTTGCGCCAGAACGTTCTCCGGCTTCTGATCGGTGATCAGTACGCCCGGCTCCTGCAGCTCGAGTCCGCGGGTCAGGTACTGCAGGCCGAGGAGCGACTTGCCGACGCCGGTGCCGCCTTTGACCAGGTAGACCTTCTGCGGCATGAGGCCGCCGGCGCCGTAGTCGAGGAGGTCGATACCGCTGATCATGCGGTCGGCGCGTCCGTCACCTTCGGCTTTGCGAGGTGTACCGGAAACTTCCTGCGCGGGAGCGTCGAGGGGAAGCGGTGTGTCGGTTTTGCTGGTGCTGCGGGAGGGCGTGGCGGGAGTGGTGCTGTTCGATCGAACGTCCGTCGATCCGTTCATAGGTTCCTCTTCTCTCAATGAGGCGTCAACAGCAGCGGCGTGCGCGATGGCAGCCGAGCGGGAGAGATAGCAACCTCCGTTCCAGAGCCGCTGCCAAATTCAAAGGCGTAGGGCAGGCGTCCCCGCCTGCGACCGACGGGCGTCCTCGCCCGACGGGGGTTTCTGGGATTCAACTGCAGACTGGGCGTTAACTCACGACCCACCGTCGGGCGAGACGCCACACCGGAAGCAGGCGAGGACGCCCGCGCTACGCTCCATTCGGCTGCGGGGTGCCGTCGTAGAGGATCTCGTAGCGCAGCTCGGTCGCTCCGATGCGGATCTGGTCGCCGCTCTGGAGCAGCGCATGGAAGGTTCGCGCGCCGTTCAGCCATGTGCCGTTGCGGCTCTTGAGATCTTCGATGGCGTAGCCCTCCGGCCCGCGATAGATGCGGACGTGATGGCCGGAGATGCCGAGGTCGGCCAGCGGGATCTGGTTGTCGCGTTGCCGTCCAATCAGATACTCGGCTTCCGTCAGCGGGAACATGAGGCCGGTGTCTTCGCCGCTGGTGATGGTGAGCTGGGCAACCATCGGCTTGACGACGTCCTTGTACGAGAGCTTGGCCTCGGTGGAGACGAGAAGGTTGGTGTCGTCGCCGACTTCGCGGATGGTGGAGTCGGCGCTGAAGGTCGCCGGCTGCTGGCGCATCGTCTCGTCAGGAACCGGGGTTGCGGGACGGCTGCCGCTGCCGGTGTCGTCGGGCAACGTTTTCCGGCTCACCGGTTCGATCAGCTTGTTGCCGAAGAGGCCGTAGATGACGCGATAGACGTGCAGCGGCTCCGCGTTGACCTCGGAAACGAGATCGCCGAGCGAACGCCGGCCGTTGATGAGGAAGAGGATCCGCCACTCGTCGAGCGTCAGCGTGATCTTTTCGGCGTCGGGATTGGAGACGACGCGGAAGACGACGTTGGCGTCCGGCAGCAGGCGCACGCACTCTTCCCACTCCGCGATGCGCCGCGCTCCTTCCATGATCAGGTTGGAGAGATCGACGGAGATCGTTACCGCGTACGGCGGAAGCGAAGCGTCGTCGATGAAGGCGAAGGCGCCGTTCGGCCAGACAAAGCAGTCGTAGATGATCTCGGACGCCTGCACCTTGAGGAAATCGCGGAGCTGTTCCTCGGTGAGCATGCCCTGCTGCACGGCGAGCTGGCCGAAGCGGCCGCCGTCGGCTTTCATCAGCGCGTCGATGGCGTCGGACTGCGCGGCGGAGATGTGTTTCCTGCGAAGAAGAATCGTACCGAGGCGGAGGGCTTCCTGGTTCGATCCGGCGTAGACGACGGCGCCGTTGTCGAAGTAAACGGTGGCCTCGCTCGATCCGTTAGTGATGGTGAGCGAGCCGCTTTTTTTCGCCGAGGCGAGGAAGGTGAGAACGTCCGCGAGGCGAAAGGATGCAAGGCTCCCGCGTAGAGACGGCTCGTTCATCGAAGCTGGGATTGTATCCAGTTCATCCTGAGCGAAGCGAAGGATCTGGCGACTGGTAACCGCCAGGGCAAGCACTGACCAGATCCTTCGCCGTCCTTCGGCGGCTCAGGATGAACCGAGAGACCGTCTACAATCGCCGGCTTCATGCAATCGAACTCGCGCCACGCCGTCGCTGCCGGTTTTCTGGGATGGACGCTCGACGCGTTCGACTTCTTCGTGGTCGTCTTTCTGCTCGATACATTGGCTGCGCAGTTCGGTGTGCCGAAGTCGAAGATCATCATCACGCTGACGGCGACGCTGGCACTGCGGCCTGTCGGCGCGATCATCTTCGGGATGCTGGCGGACCGCTACGGACGTCGCATTCCGCTGATGGCGAACGTCATCTACTTCTCGCTCATCGAACTGCTCTCCGGCTTTTCGATGACGTTTACGCAGTTCCTGATCCTGCGGGCTCTCTTTGGGATCGGGATGGGCGGCGAGTGGGGCGTGGGCGCGTCGCTGGCGCTGGAGAATGCACCGCGGAAATGGCGCGGCGTGCTGTCGGGAATCCTGCAGAGCGGCTATTCGATCGGCTATCTCCTCGCCGCCATCGCCTCCCGCGCCGTTCTGCCGCACCTCGGCTGGCGCTGGATGTTCTGGATCGGCGCGCTGCCGGCGCTGCTGGCTCTCTACATCCGGACGAAGGTGCCGGAGTCGGCGGCGTGGAAGGAGCATCGTGTCGGCAGCTTCGGCGAGATGCTGCGCGCCGTTCGCGGGCAGACGCGCGGCTTCCTCTACCTCGTCCTGCTGATGACGTTCATGATGTTTCTCTCGCACGGGACGCAGGATCTCTATCCCGATTTCCTCAAGCACGCGCACGCGATTCCGGCGGCGACGGTGCCGTACGTGGCCATGCTCTACAACGTCGGCGCGGTGATCGGCGCGATCATCTTCGGCCAGCTCTCGCAGAAGATCGGGCGCCGCTACAGCATGATCGCGGCGCTGGTGGTCTCGCTGCTGGTGATCCCGATGTGGGCCTTCGGCGGCTCGCTCGTCATCCTCGCTGCCGGCGCGTTCCTGATGCAGGTAGGCGTGCAGGGCGCGTGGGGCATCATCCCGATCCACCTGAACGAACTTGCGCCGGATGCCGTCCGCGGACTGATGCCCGGCCTCGCGTACCAGTTCGGAATCCTTTTCGCCTCGCCGACGAACACGATCGAAGACGCGCTGCGCGACCGCTTCGGCTATTCGTGGGCCCTGGCCGGCTTCGAGGTCTTCGTCATGGTCAGCCTGACGATCATCCTTCTACTCGGCCGCGAGAACCACGGCCGCTCGTTCCACTCAGGCGACCTGCTGATCGAGAAGGAGTGAATGGTCCGCGATTGTCGGCTCTCATCGGCGTCCATCTGCGTAATCTGCGGATGAAGGTTTTATCCGCAGATGAACACAGATGGACCAGATGAAGGCGGGGAGCGTCACACCGTCCGCATCACGGCGAAGAGGGAGACGGACGAGATTACGATCCAGAGCAGGATGCCGAGGATGAGCGGGCGCGCGCCGACGGCGGCGATCGATTTGCGCGAGAGGCCGGCGCCGATCAGGAAGAGCGTGATGGTGAGGCCGATGCGGGCGATCATCGTCAGCGTCGACCACACCTCGGCCGGCGCAGCGACATAGGTTCGGATCACCGACGCGACGACGAACCAGAGGATGAACCAGGGGATCGCGACCTTCGCCGATTTCTTTTTGAAGAAGAACGCGGTGGCGAGGGTGAGAGGGACAATCCACAGCGCACGCGTCAACTTGACCGTCGTCGCGATCTGCAGCGCCTCGGCGCCGTACTTCGCCGCGGCGCCGACGACGGAGCTGGTGTCGTGAATCGCGATCGCTGCCCAGACGCCGAACTGCGGCTGCGTCATTCCGAGCCGATGGCCGATCATCGGAAAGACGAAGAGCGCGATTGAGTTGAGGATGAAGACGGTGCCGAGGGCGACCGACATCTCTTCATCGCTGGCGTTGACGACGGGCCCTACCGCGGCGATCGCGCTGCCGCCGCAGATTGCCGTCCCTGACGAGATGAGGTGCGAGGTCGTGCGAGAGATTTTCATCGCGCTGCCGATCAGGAATCCGAGCAGCAGCGTTCCGACGATCGTGACGACGGTGAAGACGACGCCGGTGCGGCCCGCCTCAACCACTTTCTGCAGATTCATCCCGAAGCCGAGGAGGACGACGGAGGTCTGCAGCAGGAGCTTGGTCGCTTTCGAGTTGCGCGACGCGAACGGATGGCCGAGGGTCAGCGCCAGCGCGAGGCCGAGGGCGAGCGCAATCGGCGGCGACGCCCACGGCGTGACGCAGAAAATCAGCAGCGCGGCGAAAACGGTGATGCGAAGCGCTTGCACTACGTCAGGTGACCACGGAAGAAGTCAATCGTCCGCCGCCAGGCATCTTCCGCGGCCTCGGCGTTGTAGTTCGGGCCGGTGTTGTTGAAGAACGCGTGGCCGACATTCGGATAGACGTGGAGTTGAACCTCCTTGTCCATTTCCTCGAGCTGCTTGGCCAGCGCGCGGCCGCTTTCGATCGGAACGCCCTGATCTTTCTCCGCGTAGATCAGCATGATCGGCGCGCTGAGGTTCGACCAATCGCTCGACACTTTCTTGAAGCCGCCGTAGAAACTGACCGCGGCGCCGACACTCTTCTCCTTCGTCGCGGTGAATTGCGCCAGCGCGCCGCCCATGCAAAAGCCGACGACGCCGTACGTCTTCGAAGTGCATTTGGGACGGCTGAGAAGGTACGCGCCTGCGCCCGCGATCTCTTTCTCAGCGCGGTCGGCATCCATCTCCATCAGCAGCCGGCCGGCTTCATCGGGAGACTTCGCGGTCTTACCGTGAAAGAGGTCCGGCGCAATTGCGGAGAAGCCTTCGCCCGCGAAGCGGTCGACGATTTCCTCGATGTGCGGAACGAGTCCCCACCATTCCTGAATGACGACAATGCCCGGTCCCTTGCCCGCGAAATACCCCTGGCAGGTGTGGCCGTTCGATGGAAACTCGACGCGCTCGCCCATGCGATCCTCCTCGAAATCGGCGCGGATTCTAATCCAGTGAGGAACCAGCGGCGCGCCTCGCCCGTAATCATGTGACAATAACCCGCCAGAGAAAGAGAGAGGGTTTCGATGACGCTGACGAAGGACCAGGTTTCCGGCCTCGCAAAAACGCCGCGCTGCCCCCGTTGCGATCTCAACAAGACGATCGGCAATGCTCTTTGCCGCACATGCCGCGCCAAGTTGCCGGACAACATGCGCCTGGCGCTGGAACGGATTCCATCGAAGGACGCGTGGACGGTGTCTCGCGCAGTCCGCGCCGCCGCGCGATACTTCGACGTGCACTTCCAATCGGTGCGGAACTTCGGCGGCGGACGCCACCGGTAATCAGCGGTTCCGCTCGGCCTGCTCCGCGATATCCGCCAGTTCGTCGATGTGCGCTTCGCGCGCTTTCGCCACGATCACTGCCGTTTGCGTGCGCGACTTTGGCGACCGCGCCCACGCGGCAGCCAGCGAGGCGCGCTTCATCCTCGTCGACGCGTTCTTCCACTTATGCAGATCGGCGACACGCAGCGTGCTGTGAGCATCGCCGGCGTGAATCGTTGCGATCGTCTCATCCGGTTTCGCAGCTGGTTTGAATTCGATCTCGTACAACGCGGTCTCGTTTGCCGTGAGCGATCCGGTCAACGGCCGGTGCGCGGCAACGGCGTCGCCGAAGGTGAGATCGATCGCGGTTTCCGTCTTGCCGGGAGCGTCGACGGAGACGCGCAGGAGCCACTTGTTCGGATCGAGCGGCGTCGCTGCTGCCTCGAGCTCGACGTGGAGATCGGCAGGCGCGCGCTCAGGCGCGGCGAAATGCTGGACGATCGTGGCGACGTCCACCTCACGCGGTTCTTCACCACGCGAGATCGCCTGCTGGATCGCGAAGAAGTTGCGCACCGGCGGCTGCGCAGCGGCGTCGCGGGCGGCCGACGATTTCGCAAACGTTCTCTCACGAGCGACGTTGCCGCTGTCGGCGGTGACAGCTGGCGCCGCCTGTTCAACGGCAGCTGCAGGTGGAGGTGGCGGCGGCGCAACGGGAGCGGCGTTGACGATGGCAGTGCCCTCGGTCGTCATTGGCGGTATTTCCTGGACCGCACCGATCAAGGCCGTTCCACCGCCGCTCATCCCGACCGCTTCTTCGTGCCTCGCGTCAGCGATGCGCGTCGTCGCGGGCGTCGCGGCGATGCTGGTCGGCGGCGGAACTCGCGGAAGCGGAGGAAGGTCGGCAGGCTCCTGCACGCGCGCGCTGCCCGGTTCCGGCGGCGTATTCGGGAGCGCGATCGGGGGTCGAATCGCAGTCGCCGTCGTGTCCTTCGCCGCCGGCCGTGGCGACATGTTCAATTCCGAATGCGAGACGAGACGAAGCGCCAGATACAGCGACGAGACGAGCAGGATGATCGACGCCGCGATGCGCAGGTTGAACATCGCAGACTTGTGCAGTTGCGTTCGCTCCTGTTCAACTCCGAGGCGTTGCGGGATTTCGCTCTTGATGCGGTCGGCCAGTCCGGCGGGCGGCTTTGCCACCGGCGCCATCGCCAGCTTCCGCTGCAGATCAGCTTTTCGATTCCGGGTCATGGTCTTTCTTCCTCAACGTGTGCGCCGAGGGCTTCTTCCAAAAGGGAGAACGCCTTGTGCAGCCGCTTGCGTATCGCGACCGTCGTGATCTCTTCGATTGCGGCAATCTCCTTCACCGCGAGTCCGCCCCAGAAATGGGCGGTGACGGTGAAACGGAGATCTTCGGGCAGCTTCAGCACTGCCTCGCGAAGGTGCTCGGCTTCCTCGGCGTCACCGAGCACCTCGTCCGCGCCGGGCGAATGGTCCGGCATCTCGGGCGATTTTTCGTCGTCGAGCGACTTCATCAGCCGCGGACGACGAATGTGATTGAGAAATGTGGTGTATCCGATGCGGTAGAGCCAGGTGAAAAACTGCGAGTTCCCGTTGAATCCCGGCAACGCCTCCCACGCTTTGCGATACGTGTCCTGCGTCAGATCAGCGGCAAGCTCGCGATCGCCGCACAGCCGGTACATCGACGCGAAGACGGAGGAGTAGGTGCGATCGACGAGCTCTTCGGCGGCGCTTCGATCGCCGCCGCGAATTGCGGCGAGCAGGCGGTGTTCCTCATTCCAGGAGGGAATCACCGCATCATGCTCCGGACGCATCGCCGGAAAGGGGGCCACATTGCTCACCCCGATAAGACACGGCTCTGCGACATTTCGAAACCACGGTTTGAGTATCCTATCCGACCGATGAAACGCGCCTTCGCCGTTCTGCTCCTCCTCACCGCCGCCTGCCGCTATGAGCCACCCGCCGGAACGATCGACGGATCATCGATCCAGAAGGATGAGGATGCGTGGCGCGCGCATCGTGCGGAGCGGCTGAAAGCCCCGGACGGCTGGCTGACGCTGGCCGGTCTCTACTGGCTCAGCGACGGAAACAACGATGTCTCGCTCCCTGCGAAGCCTCCCGTGCCGGCGCAGTTCATTCTGCAGAACGGGAAGGTGACGCTGCAGCCGAATCCGTCGCTGATGATCGATGGCAAGCCGGTCACCGCGCCGGTCGAACTGGTCGACGACACGCAGCCGAAAACGACGGTAGTCCGCACCGGTACGCTTTCCTTCGTCGCCATCCGCCGCGAGGAAGTGACACACGGTCCGCGATTCGGCATCCGCGTCCGCGACACGGACGCCGATGCCCGCACGCACTTCAAAGGCCTCGACTATTTTCCGGTCGATCCGAACGCACGCGTGGAAGCGCGCTTCGAGCCGTACAACCCTCCGAAGAAAATCCCCATCACGAACGTCCTCGGCATGATCAGCGATGAGGTCTCGCCGGGCGCGCTCGTCTTCACGCTGCAGGGCCGCGAGTTCCGCATCGATCCGATCCTCGAACAGGGCGAGACCGACTACTTCATCATCTTCAAGGACGCGACGAGCGGGAAAGAGACATACGGCGCCGCGCGCTATCTCTACGCGCACCCGCCCGATGCGAACGGAAAGACGATCGTCGATTTCAACAAGGCGTACAACCCGCCGTGCGCGTTCACGCCTTACGCGACATGCCCGCTCCCTCCGCCGCAGAACCGGCTACCGATTCGGATCGAGGCAGGGGAGAAGAAGTACGCGGGCGGACACGCGTGACCGCGTAACGCCGCCGGCTCGGCGGCTGGACCGCCAGCGGCTCGCTGGCGTTTTTGTGGTACGCGCCGCCGAGCCGGCGGCGGTCCAGCCGGCGGGCCGCCGGCGCTACATCAAGCGCTACGAGTTCCGTTCGTCGGCGAGCACCTGCGCGACGCAAGCCGTCACGTTCTTGCCGGTCTGAATGTCGAGAAACTCGTTCGGTCCGTGCGCGTTGCTGTGCGGCCCCAGGACGCCGGTGATCAGGAACTGCGCGTTCGGAAAACGCTGGCCGAGCATCCCCATGAACGGAATCGATCCGCCTTCTCCCCACGTCGTGGCAGGCTTGCCGAAGAATGCCTTCGACGCGGAGTCGACCGACTTTTCCAGCCACGCCTCAACTTTCGGCGCTTCCCATCCGCCTCCGCCTTTTTCGGGCTCGTACGTCACCCGCGCACCGTACGGCGGGTTGCTTTCCAGCAACTCCTTCAGCTTCTGATCGATACCGGTGGCGTCGAGCGTCGGAGGGACGCGAAGGGAAAGCTTGAGCGACGTCTTCGGACGAAGGACGTTGCCGCCCTGAACGAGATCGGGCAGACCTGCCTGGCCGGTGTACGACAGCATCGGACGCCATGTCCGGTTCAGGAGAAGCTCGACCGGATCGGTGGCCATCGGCGTCATGCCGGGGAGAAACGGGAACTTGTTGAAGACCTCATCGCCGAGGATGCGGGCGGTCTCGCGGACTTCAGCCATGCGATTCGCGGGGACTTCGGCGTGCAGCCACTCCGGGATGATCCGGCCGGTCTTCGCGTCCTCCAGCCGGTCGAGCAGCATGCGCAGGATGCGGAAGCTCGACGGCACGATGCCGCTGGCGTCGCCGGAGTGGACGCCTTCGCTGAGCACCTCGACCGTCAGGTTTCCGACGATCGAGCCGCGAAGGGAGGTCGTCATCCACAGCTGTTCATAGTTGCCGCAGCCGCTGTCGAGACAGATGACCAGGCGCGGCGTTCCGATCTTGTCGGCCAGGAGGTCGATGTAGGCAGGGAGATCGACCGAGCCGCTCTCTTCGCAGCATTCGATGATGACGACGATGCGCGAGTGCGGCGCGTTCTGCTGCTTCACTGCCCGGATGGCGGAGACAGCCGCGAAGATGGCGTAGCCATCGTCGGCGCCGCCGCGTCCGAAAAGCTTGCCGTCGCGGAGTACCGGAGTCCAGGGTCCGAGGCCTGCATCCCAGCCGACCATGGCCGGCTGTTTGTCGAGATGGCCGTACATCAGCACGGTGGAGGAGTCGTCGCCGTCGACTTCGATGAAGATCAGCGGCGTGCGGCCCTCGAGCTCGTGGGTCTCGATGCGAAGTCCTGCGATCTGCTGCTCTTCGACCCAGGCCCGCGCCAGCGCCACGGCCTGCTGCATATGGCCATTCGCCTTCCAGTCGGGATCGAAAAGAGGGGATTGGTTGGGGATGCGGATGTATCGCTCGAGGGTGGGGACGATCGAACTGTCCCAAATCTGCGCCACGCTGCTGGCGATCTGTTCTGAATTCATCAACTTACCTTCTGCCGGACGGGTTTTTGCGACGGCGGAGGATAGCATCAGTCTCCGGGCGGTCCGGGAAAAACGCGGTCCGCGGCCGTCTAAAAATTATCGACACCTTTCCGCTACTACATCGGGTATGCTTACCGGAATCCAATCCGGTTCCATTTCACGCATCTTGACGTATCGAAGGAAGTTCTTACTTTTTGGTGGTATCGTCGCAGCATCTCGTCCATAATTATCGACTCGCAGCTTCCGAGAGAGAGGACCGCGGTCGTGCTCGATCCGAACGTGCTGGAAACGCTGTCAAGCGCCCCTGCTACCGCCGCCGCCATTCCGGCCGCGGCGGTGGAACCTGTGCTGCCGCCGGTCATCCCACCGGAGCCGCAGCCGGAAGACATCGGCGAGCTGTACGTGCGCCATCGTCCGCTGCTGCTTCACGTCGGCTGCCGCAAGTTCCGCATTCCTGAGTCGGAAGCGGAAGGGCTGATCCAGGAAGTCTTCCTGTCGTTCATGACCACGACGACGAAGGTGGAGAACATCCGGGCGTGGCTGGTGGCGGCGATGTGCAACGCCAGCCGGCATTACTGGCGCGGCCAGGGACGCACCGAGGCGCTGCCGGAAGATTTCGACGATCACACGGATCCGTCGTCGAACGGCATCGCCGAAAAGATGGCGATGGTCATCACGATGCAGCAGGCGCTGGACTACCTGCAGCCGCGCTGCCGCGAGACGCTCTACCTGCACTACTACGAAGGCCGCTCGGCGAACGACGTGGCGATTTCGCTCGATACCACGTCGCGCTACGCGGAGAAGCTCATTCATAACTGTCTGAAACGGGTGCGTGAGATCTACCTCAGCATCACGGCGGTGAAGCGATGATGATCGAACAGCATTACGACGAAGAAGTGCTCGCCGGTTTTCTCGCCGAGCCGATCGATTCGGCCACGCGCGACAAGCACCTCGCCGGCTGCTCCCTCTGCAAGCGAACGCTGGAATCGCTTCGCGGCACGGCCACGCTGCTCAAACACGGCGAGGTCTGGGAGCGCCAGTCGTTTTCCAACGCCCCGCGCCCCGAGACGCTGGCATTCCTGCGCAACGTCCAGCGCACGATGGCCGATGAAGACGCCGCCGCAGAACTTTACGTGCGCCATCTCCTCAGCGGATCGCGCGATACCTGGGCCGCGAAACTCGCCGAGCATCCCGAATGGAGGACGGCAGGGGTGGTGCGGAAACTGATCGCGGCCACGGATCGAGCCATCGATCTGATGCCGGCGGACGCGGTGGAGATCACGCGACTGGCTGTCGAGATATCGGATGAGCTGCCCGTCTCAGAAACTGCTGTCAGGCTGCGCGGAAGCGCGTGGTACGAGTTCGGGTACTCGCTCCTCTACACAGGCGCATACTCCGATGCCCTGAAGGCATTGGCGAACGCTGAGTCGAACTTCGTCCGCATCCCTATTGCTGAGCATGAGATGGGCCGTGTCCATCTCGTGCGGGCGATGGTCTTCCGCGCGCAAGAAAAGAGCGACGATTTGCTGCCATCGATTGCGACGGCCGCCGCGATTTTCCGCGCATATGGCGATAAGGAACGGTCTTGCGCGGCAAAACTGGCCGAGGGCCTGGCGTTGTACAGCCGCCGCCGTTTCCGAGAGGCGCTGACGCTTAATCTGGAGATCGCGAATGAAGAAACGATCGCTCTCAAGTGGCGTGCGGCAGCTCAGCAGAACGCTGCTACCTGCTACCGGGAAGTCGGCGAGTTCGATGCCGCAATCGATCATTTCACAAAGGCTATCCACGCCTTTGAATCAGCAGGAATGATGTCATTTCGCGCCAAAACAAGATGGACTCTCGCGCGCATTTTTGTGGCTCGTCAGCAATATGACTCAGCGCTTCAGATGCTCACCGAACTTCGCGGAGAATTCGAAGAGCTGGGGATGGCGAACGATGTTGCGATCGTCTCGCTTGATATGGCTGAAGTGCTCATCGCCACGGAACGGCACGATGACATTGCGGTAGCGTGCCGGAAGTCGATCGCGTACTTCGAGCAAGCGCAGCTCACGTCGTGCGAAGCAGCTCGGACAGCTGTGACGTATTTATGTGAGGCTGCGCTGGCGGGAACGGCAACCAAGGCGCTTATCTCCGAGCTGCGCATCGCGTTCGTTGCAGCAGCGAAGCGGCCCGAGTTGATGCAGGCATACTGCTGACGTAAGGCCAAGTCGCGTCGCTTGGGTAGGGAAAAGTCCGCGCCAGACACTCCTACGTAGGGGCGCCCTCCAATGAAACGAGTTCAAGCGAACTCGACGGAGGGTGTATGTCTACGAGATCCAAAATTACTGTCGCCGCGTGTCTTCTGATCGTGGCGCTGAGTACCAACGTCGCATCTGCGGCTCCCCAGCGCGCGGGCGCGCCCGACGGACTGTTCGGGAAAATCGAGCGGATTGTTAAGCAGATCCGCAAGATCCTCCATCCGCTGGATGATCCGTCGTTCCCCAAACCATAATCCTCCGCCCGCTTACAATGCGCCGACTTCGTCTCTCGGGAGCTTGAGCATGTCGGTTGTCTTGTCGGTGCGGGATGTGGTGAAGACGTTTGGGGCCGTGAGGGCGGTGGACGGGATCTCGTTCACCGTCCAGCGCGGCACGATTACCGGGTTGCTCGGCCGGAACGGCGCGGGTAAGACGACGACCATCCGGATGATTACCGGAGTCTTCTTTCCTGACGCCGGATCGATCGAGTGGCTCGGCAGCGAGCGCGACGCGCGCGACCGCATCGGCTATCTGCCGGAAGAGCGCGGGCTCTACCGGCAGATGAAGGTGAAAGAGCACCTTCTCTTTCTCGCCGAGATCAAGGGAAAACGCGGGAGCGCCATCGTCAACGCGGCCGATCAATGGCTCAAACGCTTCGAGTTGTGGGAGAAGCGCGACGCCAAAGTCGAGGAGCTGTCGAAGGGCAACCAACAGAAGGTCCAGCTCATCGGGACGCTGCTGCACGATCCTGAGCTCATCATTCTCGACGAGCCGCAGTCCGGACTCGATCCCGTCAACATGCTTCTCGTCCGCAATCTCCTGCGCGAATTGAAGGAGGAGGGGAGGACCATCCTTCTCTCCACGCACATGATGGCCGAGGCCGAGCGGATGGCGGATGAGATCATTCTCGTGCACAAAGGGAAGGTCGTTCTCTCCGGCGGACTCGACGCTGTGCGCGACTCCTTCGGCAAGAACACGCTGCACATCGACTACGACGGCGACGGCGGATTCCTCGAGACTCTTCCGCAGGTCAAGCGTGCCACGATCGTCAACAACGCCGCGGAGATCAGCCTTATCGATGGCGCTGATCCGCAGGCCATACTCGAAGCCACCATGGGCAAGCTGCGCATCCGCAGGTTCGAGTTGGCCGCGCCATCGCTCGAAGAAATCTTCATCGAGCAGGTGGGTGCGGAGACGATGGAGGCCAACCGATGAACAAGATGTTCGCAGTCATCAAGCGCGAGTACCTGCAGGCCGTGCGCAAGAAGATGTTCATGTTCATGACGCTCTTTTTTCCCGTGCTCATGGCCGCGCTCTTCATCGTTCCCGGCCTCATGGTCGCGAAGGGTCTGGGCGGGAAGAAAGTCGCCGTCATCGATGGAACCGGCGTGCTGCAAAACGCCTTCGCGCATCACATCGAGCCGGCGGTCCCCGATCCGAAGAAAGCGCTCTCCGGACGCAGCCGAGGAGAGCTGCCGCAGTCGATTGATGTGGAGTATGTCGCGGCGAACGGGCAAGCCAGCATGACCGGATCTGCCAAGCCATATCTCGATCGTCTCAACGCCGACAAGGATTCCGGCAAGCGTCTTGATGCCGTTCTGCTCATTCCGTCCAACGCGTTCGACGGCAACGACGCCAAGATGACGTACTACAGCCGCTCGTCGACCGATGTCTTTTCGCAGGAGCGGCTGGCATCGGTCGCGAATCGCGCCATCCAGCGCCAGCGCCTTTCGGGACGCGGCATCGATCCGGCCGTCGTCGATACGCTCACGCGCGAAGTTCCGATCGACAGCGTCCAGCTTTCGCGGAGTGGCGAACAGAAAAAGGGGAGCGAGGCGACTCTCATCTTCGGATTCATCTTCGCCGCGCTGCTGATCATCCCGTCGTTCATCTACGGCCTTGAAACGATGCGCGGTATCGTGCAGGAAAAGAGTGAGCGCATCGTGGAAGTGCTGGTCTCCTCGATGTCGCCGCGCGAGCTTCTCACTGGCAAAATTCTCGGCGTGGCCGCGGTCGGACTGACGCAGATTGCGGCCTGGCTCACGATCATCGCCGTCGCCGGCGTATTCGCCGCGCCCGCTGCGATGGCAGCCGGCTTCGATGTGAAGCAATTCCTTCGGCCAATGGTCTTCGTCTACTTCGCTCTTTTCTTCATCCTCGGATACCTCACCTTCGTCTGCGTCTACGCCATCGCCGGCGCCGCGTGCAACACCGACAAGGAAGCGCAGCAGCTCGTAGCGCCGATCCAGATGCTGATGATGGTTCCGTGGTTCGTGATGTTCGCCATCATCACCAATCCCGACTCGTCGTTCTCCGTCGCTCTTTCGCTGATGCCGGTCTACGGCCCCATCACGATGTTCGTCCGCACGCTCGTCTCCGAGCCGCCGGTCTGGCACGTGATCACCTCGATCGCCGTCTCCATCGTCACGATCCTGGTCTTCTTCTACGTGACGGCGAAGATCTTCCGCGTCGGCATCCTGTCGTACGGAAAACGCCCGACGATTCCGGAGCTCTGGCGCTGGCTGAAGGTGGCGTAGAGCCGCGAAGCAGCATCATCCTTGCGGTGCTGCCGGCAGAGCCTTGGGCAACCCACGCCGCCGGCCGTGCCGGCTAGGCTATGATCCGCGCCTAATCCCGACCAAAACAGGGGGCCGCGCGGATGGAGATCAAGACTCTCAACGATATCTACACCGTCACCTGCACGCTGCCGCGTCCGGCGGCGCTGAAATACAAACGCAACGGCACGTGGGTCGACACCAGCGTCGACGAGTTTCGCGACACGGTCCGCTACTTCGCCACCGGCATGCGGCTTCTCGGCCTGAAAGCCGGCGATCGCGTGGCCATCCTTTCCGAAAATCGTCCGGAGTGGGCGATGGGTGACTTCGCCATTCTCGCCAGCGCCGCGATCACCGTTCCTGTCTATCCCACGCTTCTCGGCTGGCAGATCGAGTACATCCTCAATGACTCAGGCTCCGTCGCCGTCATCTGCTCGAACGAAGAGCAGATGAAGAAAGTGGCCGGTGTGCGCGCGCACTGCCCGCACATTCACAATGTCATCGTCTGCGATCCGCCGCCGACGCTGCCGCCTGGTGTTCTGAGTTTCGCGCAGGTCGTCGAGAGCGGACGCAAAGCTGACGATGCCGCGGCGCGCGCCTGGTTCGACGAAACGCGCGCCAAACCGAAGCCCGACGACGTTGCCACGCTTGTCTACACCTCGGGCACGACCGGCAATCCGAAGGGCGCCATGCTCACGCACGGCAACGTCACCAGCAACGTCCTTGCGACCGCAAGTGTTCTGCCGATCGGAAACGGCCAGGTTGGTCTCTCCATCCTGCCGCTCTCACACATCCTCGAGCGGATGGGCGACTACACCTACTTCTACCGCGGCTGCACGATCGCCTACGCCGAAAGCGTGGTGAAGGTCGGCGACAACCTGCGCGAGATCAGGCCCGATCTCTTCGCCGCCGTGCCGCGTCTCTTCGAAAAGATGCGCACCACGATTCTCGACGGCGTGGCCGTACAGCCGGCATCGAAGCAGAAGATCTTCAAATGGGCGCTCGGCGTGGCCGAACAGCGTTTGCCGTATCGCGTGACCGGAAAGTCGATGCCGTTCGGCTTAGCGATCAAGTCCGCGATCGCCGACAAGCTCGTCTTCAGCAAAATCCTCGCGCGCCTCGGCGGGCGCGTGAAGATGGTCCTCTCCGGCGGCGCGCCGTTGTCCGCCGAGCTGGCCGCGTTCTTCATCGGTGCGGGACTCGACATCTACGAAGGCTACGGACTCACCGAGACCTCGCCCGTCATCGCCGTCAACACGCCGAACGCGCGCCGCGTCGGAACTGTCGGCAAGATCATCCCCGGCGTCGAAGTGAAGATCGCCGAGGATGGCGAGATTCTGAGCCGAGGGCCGCACATCATGAAGGGGTACTGGAACAATGATGACGCCACGCGGCAGGCGATCGATGAAGACGGCTGGTTCCACACTGGCGATATCGGCGAGATCGATTCCGACGGCTTCCTCAAAATCACCGACCGCAAGAAAGACATCATCATCAACGCCTACGGCAAGAACATCGCCCCGCAGCCGCTCGAGGCGCTCCTGAAAAGCTCGCCGTACATCGGCACGCCCGTGCTCATCGGCGACCGCCGCAAGTACCTCGCCGCGCTGCTCGTTCCCAACTTCGACAAGCTGGAGCGCGATGCGTCCGCGATGGGTGTGCAGTTTGCGAATCGCGACGAATTGATTGCCAACGACAAAGTCCGGCAGATCTACCAGACCGAGATCGATCGCTTCAACACGAACCTCGACCGGCAGGAAAAGATCCGCCGCTTCGCTCTCCTGCCGCGCGATTTCAGCATCGACGAAGACGAGATCACCCCGTCGCTCAAAGTGAAGCGGAAGATGATCGACAAAAAGTACAAGCCCATCATCGATCAGCTCTACATCGACGAAAACGCCGAGGGGGCTGACGCATGACCACGGTCATGGAAGCGCCGTCGCGAATCGGATCTGCCTTTCGTATCGAGCGCGACGCCGATCTCGCGATCGTCTGGTTTGATCTGCCGGGCGAGAAGGTCAACAAATTTTCGACGACCGTGATGAGCGAGTTCGCCGCGGTGGTCGACGAACTGGAGAACGACCGCGACATCAAGCGCGTGATTATCGCGTCCGGCAAGCCGTCGATTTTCATCGCCGGCGCCGACGTCACCGAATTTTCGAAAGCAACGTCGGCCGAGCAGGCCGCCGAGTACACCCGCTTCGGCCAGCAGGCCATTCACCGTTTCTCCAAACTGCCGCAGGTCACCGTCGCAGCGATCAACGGCGCCGCGCTCGGCGGCGGCTGTGAGCTCGCCATCACCTGCGACTACCGCGTCATGTCCGACAGCCCGAAGGCGCAGATCGGATTGCCGGAGACGAAGCTCGGCATCTTTCCCGCTTGGGGCGGCACCACCAAGCTGCCGCGCCTCATCGGTCTCCCCGCCGCGCTCGACATCATCCTCAACGGCAAGACCATCGACGGAAAGCGCGCCAAGCGGATGGGCCTCGTCGACGAAGTCGTTCCCGCGCCGATCCTCCTCGAAGTGGCGAAGCAGTTCTCGTCGAAGCCGAAACGCCGCGGCAGCGACCGGACCAAGTTCTACGTCGAAGGCAACCCGCTGGCGCGCCGCGTCATCTTCGGCAAAGCACGCAAGGCCGTTCTCGCGCAGACCCACGGCCACTATCCCGCGCCGCTGAAAGCGATCGACGTCATGGAGTACGCCATGTCCGCCGGCGTCGAGCGCGGTCTGGCGCGCGAGGTCGAGGAAGTCGTTCCGCTCATCGTCGGACCGCAGGGCGAAGTCGCGCAGAACCTCATCCGCCTCTTCTTCATGATGGAAGACTCGAAGAAGGAGCGCATCGCCGCTGCGCCGATCGAAGTGCACGACGCGGGCGTTCTCGGCGCTGGAATCATGGGCGGCGGCATCGCCCAGCTCATCGCCGACAAGACTGACGCCTCCATCCGCATGCGCGACATCAACTGGAAAGCGATCGCCGGCGGGATGAAGGCAGCTGCGAAAATCTGGAAGAAGAAGGTCGAACGCCGCCGCATGACGCGCGGCGAGATGGCGCGCAAGCTCGCTCGCATCACTTCGACGACTGACTGGAGCGGATTCGAACGCTGCGAGCTGGTTGTCGAAGCCGTCGTCGAGAACGTCGACGTCAAGCGCCAGGTGCTCAGCGAATTCGAAGTGATCGCCCCGCCGAACGCCATCTTCGCCACGAACACCTCCACGATTCCGATCACCGACATCGCCGCGCAGGCGAAGCATCCGGAGAACGTGGCCGGGATGCACTTCTTCAATCCGGTCGACCGCATGCCGCTCGTCGAAGTCATCCGCGGCGCGAAGACCTCCGACACCGCCATGGTCACCGTCGCCAACTTCGCCCGCAAGATGGGGAAGACCGTCGTCTACTGCAACGACGGCCCCGGCTTCGTCGTCAATCGCATCCTCGGCCCGTACATGAACGAGTCCGGCTTTCTGCTCGAGGAAGGCAACTCGATCGAATCGCTCGACAAAGCGATGGTCGATTTCGGGATGCCGATGGGACCGATGGCGCTTCTCGACGAAGTCGGCATCGACGTCGCCGCGAAAGTGGCCAAGATCCTCGGCGGCGCCTTCGGCGACCGTATGGAACCGTCGCGCGTCGTCGAAACGCTCTACGCCGACGGCCGCTACGGCAAGAAAAACGGCAAGGGCCTCTACCTCTACGAAGCCGGCAAACGCCAGGGCCCCGACCCCTCGGTCTACAAACTCCTGAACATCCGATCGACGCATCCCGCGGATTCACAAGCGGTAGTCGAGCGGATGATTTTCGCCATGGTGAACGAGGCCGCCATGATCCTCGACGAGAAGATCGTGGCCTCGGCCGCGGAGCTCGACCTGGCCATGATCATGGGCACCGGCTTCCCGCCCTTCCGCGGCGGCCTTCTCCGCTACGCCGACAAACTCGGCCTCCCGTACATCCTGGCGCGCCTCGACGACCTGTTCCAAAAACACGGCAAACGCTTCCTCGCCACCGTCGCCCTGCGCAAGCTCGCGGAGCAGGATGGGAAGTTCTACAGGTAAGGTTGCCTGGTTGCCGAGTTGCCAGGTTGCCAACTGACGGGCAACCCGGCAACCGGGCAACTCGGCAACCCGCTTCAGCGATGCACACCCAACCACCACCCGCGCTCACGCCGCGTCAGCGCCTGACGTTCGGCATCGTCGCGCTCGTCTGCGCGGCCACGCGGTTTCTGGCGATGGCGAAATCGCTGTGGGATTGGGACGAAGCGCTTTTCTGCCTCGGCATGCGCTCGTACGACGTCACCGCACACCACCCGCATCCGCCCGGCTTTCCCGTCTACATCGCCCTCGGCCGCATCGTTCGAACCGTGATCCCGAGCGACTTCCGCGCGCTTCAGATGGTCAACCTCATCGCCGCGATGCTCGTTTTTCCGGCGATCTTTTTTCTCGCGCGTGAGCTTCGCTTACCGTTCGTTACGTCCGTGATCGCCGGCGCGCTTTGCGCATTCTTCCCCAACGTCTGGTTCTTCGGCGGCGGCGCGTTCAGCGACATCCCCTCGCTCGTGCTGGTCGTCTTTGCCGTCGCGTTTCTTTTCCGCGGATGCCGCGATGCGAATTCGTATCTGATCGGCGCGGCGCTTCTCGCGCTTGCCGCCGGAATCCGTCCGCAGAACTTCCTGATCGGACTCGCGCCCGGCTTGCTGGCGACGTGGTATCGCGCGCGGGCCAACTGGCGCGACGTCGTCTTCGCCGCGCTCGTCGGCGGGATCACCGTCACCGTCGCGTTCGGCGGTGCGATCGCGGCGACCGGCGGTTACGCGCCGTACTTCGCGGCGGCCAAGGAGCACGGCGAATACATCACCCGCGTCGACTCCTTCCGCAGCGACGCGCGCCCGCCGCTCTGGCGCCTCTTCGACCGCTTCTTCATCAAGCAGTACCAATCGCTGGCGTTGAGTTTCATCACCTCGATCTTCGTAGTCATCTCCATCGCCGGCGCGACCGCGTCAAAAGATCGCGGCATCGGCTGGCTCGCTCTCACCTTCGGCCCATTCGCCATCCTCGCGTGGATGATGCTCGACCGATACAGCATCAACCGTTTCTCCATCGGCTACTGCCCGCTGTTCGCCATCCTCGCAGCCGATGGCATTCGCCGCATCACGCGCGCCTGGCCGAAGTTTGAGCAGGTGGTGGCGACGGCGCTGATCGCGTCGTTCTTCATCTGGACGCTCCCCGCGCTGGCCACCGTCCGCAACACCGTCGCTCCCTCGGTGCTCGCAGTCGAAGCAGTGACGCAGCATCTCGATCCGCGCACCGACGACCTGTTCGTCGCGCGCGACATGGAGCCGTTCTTCCAGTACCTCCTGCCGCACTATCCGTACGTTCGCGTTCCCGACAAACGCGCCTTGCCGCCTTCGATCGGAGACCGCCGCGCATGGGTTCTCGCCGAGGGTGATGCCGATGATCGCGATGGTTTCGTGTTCCATCGGCAGCGCGATCACCTCTGGAACATCGCTCGCAGGCATTACTTCGACGCGGGCCTGTTTCCGGCACGGACGCCGTGACCGGGCATAATCTGCGATCGATATGGCTGATCAGAACGTCGACCTTCGCATCATCGTCGAGAATCCGCCGGTTCGCTTCGCCGTACAGCGCGGCAAGGACGAACTGCTGGAGGCGACGTCGTCAAGCGCAAAGGAGCTCGTCTTCGACTTCTCGGTCCGCGCGCGCGACGACGGATCCGCGACTCCGAACTTCCTCGGCCCGTTCGCGCAGGGTCCCGTCGGCGGCCGTTTCGTCTACGTGAACTCGGGTACGCTGGCCGGCGAGCCCGACTCGAATTGGACGCGCCGCGCGAAAGTTCCGCTGGGCGGCATCACCTGGAAGCTGATAAATAAAGCCGCGGGCTCCGTGATCGAAGCGCGCATCGACGGCATCGCGCGCGATGGCGGCCCCGCATGCGCGACCGTGCCGCTGCTCGGCGACGGCTGGAAAGTCGCTCAGTAGCGACCAATGCGGCGCCGGGCGTAGTGCGGGCGTCCCGCCTGCGTCCGCCGCGGCGTCTCGCCCGGCGGGGGTTTCCAGAATCATTAACTGTGCTGCGATTGAATCCCAGAAACACCCGTCGGGCGAGGACGCCCGCCGGATGCAGGCGGGGCGCCTACACTACGCCTCTCGGGATGACGGCTCGCTGCCTTTCATTCGGACCGGCATAATCTGCAATCGACATGGCCACGAAGCGATCGCCCGAAGCTCTCCTCCGCAAAGTCTTTCCGCCGATGCTGGCCACGCTCACCGACGCGCCGCCGGCGGGCGCGAGCTGGGCGTTCGAACTGAAATACGACGGCTTCCGCGCCCTCTGCGCCATCGTCGATGGCGAGATCGCGATGTGGAGCCGCAATGAGCTCGATCTTGCGCCGCGCTTTCCTTCGGTCGCCGCGGCACTCACAAAGTTGAAAGTGCCCGAAGTCGTGCTGGATGGCGAGATCGTCGTGCTCGATGAGAAAGGCGCGCCGCGTTTTCAACTCCTGCAGCAGGGCGACCGGCGCGAGATCCTCATCGTCTTCGACATCCTCTGGCTCGATGGGAAGGACCTGCGCAATTTCACCTACGACGAACGGCGAGGCATTCTCGAAAAGACGCTAAAGCGGACGCCGGCGGCGATCCATCTCTCCGAGAAGATCACGACCTCGGGTGCCGAGGCGCTCGAACGCGCAAAGAAAAATGGATGGGAAGGCATCATCGCCAAGCGCCGCTCCTCGGTGTACGAGTCGCGGCGATCGAAGGAGTGGCTGAAGATCAAAGCGATCAACGAGCAGGAGCTGATCGTCGTCGGCTGGAATCCATCGACAGCCTCCGATCGCGAAATCGGATCGCTGCACCTCGCCGTGATGGGCGAGGATGGCGCGCTCCACTACGCCGGCAAAGTCGGCACCGGCTTCTCCGCCAAACAGCGCCTCTGGTGGAGAAGCGAGCTGGCGAAAGACGTCGTGCCGCAGACGACGGTGAAGGACGCGCCGCGCGAACGCGTAGCCACCTGGGTGAAGCCGCGCTTCGTCGTGCAGGTCGCCTTCACCGAATGGACCGCCGACAACCGATTGCGGCACCCGTCGTTTCTCGGCATGCGCGAAGACAAGAAAGTGGCGGAGGTGGTGAAGGAGGTGCCTGTGGCAAGTGAAAAAAAAGCTGTCACGCGGAGCCGCGGAAACGCGGAGAAGTCAAAACCAACCTCCGCGTCTCCGCGTCTCCGCGTGAACAAGAAATCGGAAAACGAAGTCACGCTCACCAATCCCGACCGCATCCTCTACCCGCGCGACGGCATCACCAAGCAGGACGTCGCCGACTACTACGCCGCCGTCGCCGAGCCGATGATCCGCGCGCTGCGCGACCGTCCGCTCGCGCTCGAACACTGGAACGAAGGGATCGACAAGCCGTCGTGGTTTCACCAGGACGTCGGCCGCGGCGCGCAACCGTGGCTGACCACCATCGAAACGCCCACGCGCACCACCGCGCACAAGAGCGTGAAGCATCTCGTCGTCGACAGACCCGAGACGCTGCGCTGGCTGGCGCAGATGTCGGTGCTCACCATCCACATGTGGGCCTCGCGCGGCGCCGCTCTCGATGAGCCGGATTGGCTCGTCTTCGACCTCGATCCGGCGAAAGGGAAGGGGATCGAGCAGGCCATCGATGCCGCCATCATCGTTCGCCGCCTTCTCGACAACCTCCGCCTGCCGTCCATCCCCAAGACCTCCGGCAAGCGCGGCATCCACGTCTTCATCCCGCTGGCCGGCGGCTACACGCACGAGGAAGCGAACGAGTTCGCCTGCTCGATCAGCGCTGCGATTGCCGCGAAAGTCCCCGAGTTCACGATGGAGCGCGCGCTGAACAAACGCCGCGGCCGCCTCTACCTCGATTGCATGCAGAACGCATACGGCAAGACGGTCGTGGCGCCTTACTCCCTCCGCGCCATCGACGGCGCCCCCGTCTCCGCGCCGCTGAGATGGGAAGAGGTAACGAAGAAGCTCGATCCGAAGAAATACAACCTGCGCACGATGCCCGACCGCGTCGCCAAAGTCGGCGACCTCTTCGCGCGCGTCTTCGAGGAGCGGGTCAAGCTGCCGGAGTTGAAGTGATGAGGTTAGCCATCATAGGCCACGATGATTTCAAGGACTTCTGCAATTGGTGCGATAACGCCGTCAACCACGGACGACTCAATATCCTGCCAGCCGGTGCCCCCTATCTCATCGTCGATGTACCTGTGCAGAGTCCTTAAATCGGATAATCCCATCAAGACGAGCGAAACTTCAGCCTGTAGTCCGGTGATCTCCAACTCAAGGAGGTTATGTCGTTCACCGATCTCCTGGCACTTACGCTGCCAGTCAAAGGAGTTGATGGCCTGCTGATTAGGCTTCGGTAGTTGAGATAGCTGGTCCCTTATACTGATTTGCAACGTCTCGTTCATCGTCACGTCTCCAACGCAAAGACATCGGCGAGCGCGGAATGGACCTTATAATTCGATCTCGCGCGGGCCGCTTGAAGTAAAACTGGAGACCGCCTGGAGTTGGTGGTTGAGTTTCTTCGCAGTTTCGATCACTTGGTTCTCGGCATAGGCCAGGTGCTCCACGGCGGCGAAGCCGTATTTGTTCGGCTTACCAAGTACGTTGCCGACGGTCCACTCAATGACGTTTCCGCTATGGTGCGCGACGTGTTCAAACAACACCCAGTCGGTCCATTTGTGTTTCTTGATGAGAGCGACTTCATCTGCTGAGGCCTCCAGTCCTACATGCAGGTAGTACACGGTCATCGTCTTGAATAGCTTCCGTTCTTGTTCTTCCGTTCTATTTAGTGTGAGTTTCATTCTGACCTCCATCAATGTAGCTCTACTCGGCCGTCGCATTTTGGACATCGTCCGCTGCGGAGGCACGTCCTTCCGAGGTGCCATCCGCATTTACGACAGTAATACGTCACTTCGCTGATTACTTTTTTGCACCATCCGCAGTTCACAGCGACTCCATTCGAAGCGGTTACTACCTCAGTGTGTGACCGCAGAGCTTGCAGTGTTCGTGGCCGTACGCGCAGTCCTTGCACGTGAAGTGGCCTTTCGAACAGGTTTTGCCACCGGATACAGATTTGGTCTTGCCACAGGCGTCACAGACTCGATCGGACATGTCTACTCCTTCCATATTTCCTATGATGTGCGAAGAAAAACGACGCTAAACAATGAGTTCCGTCGACTCATCGCACGTATAGACACGGACAAGCATTGGCGGTTGGGGGACGGTCAGCGTTTGCCCGCGCGCGGCGCGCCACAATCCAGCCCCGCCCGGCGCGGGGGGAAACATATCGCGGCCGCATGTTCGTCCGATCGCGCAAACCCCGCGCAAAGCGCGGGGCGGTATTGGTAAGCGCGCCTCCGCGCGCGACGCGCATCCGTTGGGGCGCAATTTCGTCGCACTCTGACATCGGACCGTGGATACACTGTCTTCCATGCGAGCAATCATCACTGGTGCATCGAGCGGGATCGGCGCAGCGCTCGCGCGCGAGCTGGCGCGGCGCGGATACGACATCGCGCTTCTGGCGCGGCGTGCGGATCTGCTGGACGCGCTGTCCCGCGAGTTGCCGACGAAATCGATCGCGCTTCCGTGCGACGTCAACGATGGCGAGGCAGTGAAGATTGCGGTGAAACGTGGCGAGGAGGCTCTCGGCGGCCCGTTCGATCTCGCCGTCGCCAACGCTGGCGTCGGAGTGCCGTCGCATGCGGCGAAGTTCGTCCTTGCCGACGCTGAGTTGATGATGAAGGTCAACGTCATCGGCATGTTCAATCTGTTCGATGCCGTCATCCCGTCGATGATCGAGCGAAGGGCGGGAAGGTTTGCCGGGATCGCGTCGATAGCGGGACTTCGCGGACTTCCCACCTCCTCGGTCTACTCGTCGACGAAGGCGGCCACGCAGTCGTTTCTTGAGGCCAGCCGCGTCGAGCTGCGGCCGTACGGCGTCGGCGTCACCACGGTCAATCCGGGATTCGTCATCACCGCGATGACGGAGAAGAATCGGTTCAGGATGCCATTCCTGATGAAGGTCGACGATGCGGCGCGCGTGATTGCCGACGGTCTGGAACGCGGCAAACGCGTGGTCGAGTTTCCGCGGCCGATGTCGCTGCTGATGCGGTTCGCGCGGTTGATCCCTGACGCGATCTGGGATCGCGCCACGATGCCGTATGCGCGGCGCAAAGTTGATTCAGCGAAGGCGAAGCGATGAATAAAGCCACGGCCGGCGTCCGCCTCTGGGCGCTTCGCAACGTTTTCCTGCTGTACTTCACCAAGCCGTCGGTGCTCGAAGTGAACGAGCGCCGCTGCGAGGTGCGCATCCCGCTGAACTGGCGGACGAAGAACCACCTCAAGTCGATGTACTTCGGCGCGCTCTGCATCGGCGCCGACGTGGCGGGAGGGCTGATCTGCTTTCACCTGATGTCGAAGATGAAGGTGCGCCTCTCCTTTGTCTTCAAAGCCATCCGCGCGGAGTTCCTCAAGCGCCCCGAGGATGACGTGCATTTTTCGTGTGAGGACGGCGAGGCGATTCAGGCGCTCGTGCGGCGCGCGATCGATTCCGGAGAACGCGAGGAGACGACGGTGCACGTCACCGCCCGCGTCCCGAAAAAGCTCGGCGACGAGCCGGTCGCGCAGTTCGAGATGACGCTGTCAGTAAAGCTGTCATCCTGAGCCGCCGAAGGACGGTGAAGGAACTCAAAATGCGGGATTCCAGCCGGAGCCCGTGGATTTCAGCCGGAGCCGCGCATCTTGAGTTCCTTCGCCGTCCTCCGGCGTCCTCGCCTGCGGCTCGGCGCCTGCGGCGGCTCTGGATGACAGCAGTGCGTGTAGACTCGCGCGAACCATGTCGCAGTACCCCATCGGCGTTTACGGCGGAGGCGAGTTTCTGGCGCAGCTTCGCGGCTCCGCTCCGGCGTACGCGTTCGTCGATGGTGATGAGCGCGAGCGCTGCCGGGTGGTTGTTGTCGACGATGGCGTGAGCGCTCCGCTTCGCAAGAGTCTCGTTCGCGTGATGCTGTACGACGGCGCGATCGATGGCGAACGCAGAGCGGGCGACATTCGCGTTCCGCGGACCACGTTTCTTGCCAATCCGGGCGACACGCTGGCTGTCGCTTCGGATCTGGCGAGCACCGTCATCCACGCCGCGAGTCTCGAAGCCGAGGTTTCGTATCTGACGCAGATTCACGAGCTGATGACGATTGCGGACGCGAATACCGTCTCCGAACGGATCACCGGCACCGTCCTTGAGCTCCTCGGCCTGACGCGCGGAACGCTTTTTCTGCACGATCCTCGCGTGGAGCGTTACGTCGTCAGCTACAGCTCCGATCCATCGGTCCGCGAGACGGGCGAGTTTCTGCCCGGCATTCCGCCGGATCTGTTGCAGCGCGCGCTGTCGTCCGGCCAGTCGTTCGCGGCCGATCGTGCGGCGGGGATGATCGTGATGCCGATGCAGGCGCAGCACGATCTGATCGGCGTCATCCGCGTGGCCCTCGGGCCGCACGATCGTTTCGACGACGAGGCGGCGGCCAACGTCAGCCGCTACCTGCGATCGGTTGCCTCGGTGCTCAGCAACATCTATCAGCTCACGCGCAGCCGCGATCTGGCCATGCGCGACGATCTGACCAAGGCCTTCAATCGCCGCTTCTTCGAGTCGTATCTCGACGAAGAAATCGAGCGCGCGAAGCGCTACAGCGCGACGTGCAGCATCATCTTTCTCGATCTCGACGAGCTCAAGACCGTCAACAACGCCCACGGCCATCTGGCCGGCTCGCGCACGCTGCAGGAAGTGGCCAAGCGGATCCTGGCCGCCGTCCGCGCGATCGATAAGGTCGTCCGTTTCGGCGGCGACGAGTTCTGCATCATCCTGCCGCAGACGGATCAGGAGCAGGCCATCGCCGTCGCGCATCGCGTCCGCAAGGCGCTGACCTCCGCGCCGTTCCATCTGGCGGACAACATCGACATCTCCATCAGCGCCAGCTTCGGCATCGCTACGTATCCGACGCACGGCGTGACGAAGGACGACCTCATACGCCAGGCGGATGCCGCAATGTACCGCGTGAAGTCGACGACGAAGAATGCGGTGGGTGTTGCGATCGCCGGCGACGATCAGATGTCGTCGCGCGCGTAGTTGTCAGCCCTCGCGAGACTCACCAGCACAGACAGGAGTGTCTGTGCCACATGGCTCCTCGGTACTTGAAGAGATCGTCGCAATGGGCAGGATGTGTGTGGCACAGACACTCTTGCCTGTGCTTTTGCAAATGCAGCGGCTGAACCTCGATCAGTATCATTCCGACAATGACTCTCGATGACCTGGTGGACTGGGTGGATGCGGCGATGGCGCGGCTGCCGGGCGGCATGATGAATCGCAAGCGCTCCAGGCACGCGCGGAAGCTGTACCGAATTCTCGACCAGCAGGGATGTCAGTGGGAGCTGCGCGAACCGTGGCACGCACTCGCCGTGAAGGTGGCGCGTCTGCTGGACGAAGCGGTTCCGGAGCCGGCGTCGGAAGTATCGCCGGAACCTCGCGAGCGCATGCCGTGGCGTCCGCCGGAGCCGCCTCAGCGGAAGCCGAAATTCGCGGAGAGGCCGCCACGCGTTCGGGAGCGTCGCGACGAAGAGCGTCCGGTGCGGCGGCGTCTGGGGAAGCCGGTCCCGCAGCCGATCGAAATCAATCCGCAATTGCAGGCGGCGTTCGACGCCGTTGCCGCGGATCGGCCGATCATCTTCGTGACCGGTGGAGCGGGGACCGGCAAGTCGACGTTCATCCGCGAGCTGCGGGCGCGCTTTCCGGAAAAACAGTCCGTCGTGCTGGCGCCGACCGGCGTCGCGGCGCTAAACGCGGGCGGCCAAACCATCCATTCGTTCTGCCGCCTTCCGCTCCGGCCGGTGATGCCGCAGGACATCCGCAGGCTCGAGGAGCGAGACGTCATCGAGGCGCTCGACCTTCTGATCATCGACGAGATCTCGATGGTGCGCGCGGATGTGCTCGACGGCATCGATGCGTTCCTGCGCGTCAACCGCAAGTCCGAGCAGCCGTTCGGCGGAGTGCAGATCGTTCTCGTCGGCGATCTGTTTCAATTGCCTCCGGTCGTCACGACGCGCGATGAAGTGCTGATCGGTCAGTTGTACGCCACGCCGCACTTTTTCTCGGCGCGCTGTCTGAAGGGATTGAAGTTCTTTCCCATCGAGCTGGAGATCGTCTACCGCCAGCGGGACGCATCATTCGCCTCGCTGCTGGCCTGCATTCGTGACGGAGAGGGTGCCGCGGATGCGGTGCGGCGATTGAACGAGTCATGCGTCGGACGCGCGCTCAAGGGGCAGCACCTGATCCTCGTCCCGACGCGGAAGGCTGCTGCCGAGGAGAATGAGGCGCGGTTGGCGGCGCTGCCTGGAAAGCTGCGCACGTACGAGGCCCGGTGCGAGGGAACATTCGTCAACGCCGGCGATGATCGGCTTCCGGCGCCGCAGCAACTCGCGCTCAAACGCGACGCGCAGGTGATGTTCGTGCGCAACGACGCGATCGAACGGCGCTGGGTGAACGGAACGGTCGGCGTGGTGACGTCGCGCCACGATGCGAAGATCGTCGTGCGGCTCGACGACGGGACGACGCACGACGTCGAGCCGGTCGAATGGCAGGACATCCGATACGCGGTCGACGAAAAGACGAAGGCGATCGTCGAAGAGGTTGGCGGAACGTATGTTCAGTTCCCGTTGATGCCGGCGTGGGCGGTGACGATCCACAAGGCGCAGGGGCTGACGCTGGCGCGCGTCATGGTCGATCTTGCGCGGGGCGCATTCGCCGAGGGGCAGGTGTATGTCGCGCTGAGCCGCTGCCAGACGATGGAGGGGCTGTCGCTGCGCCGCGCCGTGCGCGCGCGCGAGGTGCGCTGCAGCGAAGCGGCGCGGAGTTTCTACGACAAGGTGCGCTCGCGCGCGCGGCGGCTGTCATCCTGAGCCGGCGAAGCACGGTCGAAGGACCCCCAAAGTGCTCGCATTGTGAAGAGCGGCCGCTGGGGGTCCTTCGACCGTGCTTCGCCGGCTCAGGATGACAGTGGCGCGACGGCCGTCGTTTCGCTCGCTACGTGCTCTTCGACGTACGTCTCGTCCCACGGCCGGCTGATGACGCAGGAGTTGATGCCGCCGACGCCCATGCTCAGTTTTCCGCAGTAGCCGTGGTCGAGTTGGCAGCCGTCGGCGGAGACGAATTTCGCGTCGTGGATTTTCACGTCGGCGTGCAGGTCGCCTTCGGTCAGCGCCATCGGGTAGAGGCGGCCTTTCGACATGCCGAGGTGTTGGGCGGTCAGCTCCCAGGCGCCGCCGACGGACATGCCGTGGCCGAACGTTCCTTTGCGCGCGGTGAAGAGGACGTCGGGATGCAGCATCTCCAGCGAGTTCTCGATCTCGGTCGCGTCCCCGGGCGTTGCGGTTGCGTGCATGTCCCACGTCGTCACGTCGGCGGCCTGCACGTCTTCCATCGCCTTGCGGATGGCCAGCTGCGGGCCGCCTTTCGACGGGGTGATGATGTGGTGCGCATCCGACGACGTTCCGACGCCGACGATCTCCATCCCCACCGGCCGGAACCCTTGCTTCATCAGCTCTTCCGCATCGCCGACGATCCAGACGCATGATCCGCCGGCGATGTGTGTGCCTTTGAGCGCTGTGAGCGGGCGCGAAACGTCGGCGTCGGCGGAAAGGACGTTAGCGTTGTAGAACGCGGAGATGACCAGCGCGTGCGGGGGAGGATCGGTCATGCCGACGACGACCGCTTTCGCTTCGCCGAGGTTGATCGCATCGACCGCCATTTTCAGAGCGACGCCGAACGAGGCGCATGCAGCGATCGGTGCGAACGCGGGACCGACGATGCGTCCGATCATCGACACCTGCGATGCGGGAATGTTGGAGATGTTCCAGAGCAGGTTCGGCGAGACGGCGGCCCACGGCTCGTCGGGGCAGCCCCACTTCTTGTTCAGCGCGCGAATCTTGTTCAGCTTCTGTCGGATGGTGCTGAGCTTTGCCGATCCCGACGACGGCGGCACCGGCTCCGACTGAATGTCGGCGGCCTCGCTCAGATAGCGCATCAGATCGTCGCTCTTCGCCGCCCAGAACGCTTCCCACTCATGCTTCGCGTCGATCCAGTCTTCGCAGCCGATGGTGAATTCTTCGGGATCGCGCGGCGCGGCGGGATCGGACGCGCCGTCGATATGCGCGCGCAGCGCGGCACAGCGTTCTGGCGCGGCCCAGAACTCGTTCCACTTGCGGAAGGCGCGATCGTAGGCGATGGTCTCCGTCGCGGCGACGGTGATCTCGCCGAGGCCGGTTCCAACGTAGACGTGGGCTTTGGTGCCGAGCGACTGGAGATACTCCTCCATGCCGGGATTCTGCGACAGCGACTGGATGAAGGCGCCGATGCACGAGAGCACCATCGGTCCCATCTTGTCTTTGAGCTGTTTGAATTTGGCGGGAGGAAAGCGCTGATCGAACCAGTCGTGGTAGGTTTCGAAATCGAATTCAGGGTAGCCGACCAGGAAATTTGACGGTCCGAACCCTCTGAATGGAGAAAGCCAGCTGTCGGCGCGTTCGAGGTTTCGCTCGAACGTTTCGATGTCCGGAGACTTCGGAGCGACGACGCCCCAGCCGAAAACACCGATCCGCTTCCGTGCGTCCATTGGGGGGCGCATTGTAGCGAATCCTGTCAGGGAAATTGCATGGGTGCGTGAATCCGCGTTTGATCACTCCGTCGATGAGGTGTTCGTGAAGAAAACAGCCACGCTGTCGCTCCTGCTCGTGATGACGCTCGCCCTTTTCGCCGCCGGCTGCCGCGGACGGAAATCGAGCACGACCACGACGGCTCCGACGACACAGACCATTGCTCCCGCCGCCGGCCAGCCCGGCGCGAACGGCGGCGATGCGGTGACGCAGACGGTGGACGTCGAAGACGGCCGCTCCGAGGATGACGGCGGCGTGCTGACGAATCCGCAGAAGACGACGACGGCGAAAGCGGCGCCGAAGCCGCAGGTGAAAAAGAAACATTGATCCGCAGATGACGCAGATGTAACGCAGAATTGATCTGCGATACATGAATTACGAACCGTTTATCGAGCGTGATTTGGACGCGATCCCTGCGACGATCGCGGAGTTTCGCCGCGAGCATTCCGCCGAGGAGACTTGGACGGCGGTGACGCGGTTTGCGGTGCTGGCGTTTGCGCCGTCGCAGCATTCGATGCATGCGCTGCTGTCGTGTTTGTCGGTGTGGGATCTTCGCGAGGAGTTGGGTTCGCGTTTCGATGATGCGATCGCGCAGTGCGCGATCTACGCGTCCGCGAGCCGGCAACCGTGGAGCGAGCCGCCGATGCTCGATCCACCGGCGCTGGAGTCCGATCAGCGCGGCGACGTCGATGAGCTGCGCGATGCGATCGCGTCGTCCGATCGTTTGCGCGCGGAACGATGGCTGGCGAAGCGCTATCTCGATCGCGATTTCCCGCACGATTACTTCACCGTCGCTTCCGACGATTTCGAAGACTTCGGGCACAAGCTGATCGTCGCCTCCGCCGCGATGCGCCTCGCAGACATCCTCGGCGAGAAGGGGAGATACGCGATGCTCCGCGTGGGAGTGTGGGAGATGGTTTCTGTGGGATGTGGGGAGTTGGGAGTGGGGAGTGGGAGCGATCCGGATTCGCTGTGCAACGCGCTGATCGCGAACGTGATTGCGAATGACGGCGATATCGTCAGCGCTCACGCGATGTTTCTTTTCGACGCGGCGCTGCAGACGAATGATGAGGCGGTGATCGGTCGGGCGTCCGCGCATCTTGCGAGCGTCGCGCCTAATTCACAGCCGCACAGACAAGAGTGTCTGTGCCACATTGAACCCTACTCCTTCGCTCGCGACTACGGCGCTTGCCTGAAAGCGCACGCCATCGCGAAGCGGCTGCGAAGCCGTTTTCCGAATGCCCGCTTCGATGGCATGCTCGCCGCCGTGCACCACAATCTCGATACGTCGCCGTCGCTGGAGGGGATGACGTTTGCGTAGGTTGCTGCCTCTATTCGTCATCCTCTTCGCGGCGTGTGCAACCGCACGTCCATCATCGCTTGCGCGGCGCATCGACGCCATCACCGCCAGACCGCAGCTCAACGGCGCGATATGGGGCATCGACGTCGTCGACGATGCGGGCCGAACGATCTACGCGCGCAACGAGAAGACGCTGTTGATCCCCGCGTCCAATCGCAAGCTGTTCGCTGCCGCGACCGTCGCCTCGTGCGAAGGGCTCGATCGCCAGATTGCGACGGAGCTCTGGCGCGACGGCGACGACCTCGTCATCCGCGGCGGCGGCGATCCATCCCTCGGCGGGCGATGGGCATTCGATCGCGACGCTGTCTTCGCGCCGTTCGTCGCTGCATTGCGCGAGCGCGGGATCGCCGAGGTGAGGGATGTGATCGCGGATGTGTCGCTGTTCGATCGCGTCACCATTCCCGGCAGCTGGAAGGTCGGCAACCTCGGCAGCGACTACGCGGTTCCGACGGACGCGCTCGCGTACAACGAGAACGTGGTCGGCCTCGTCGCCGATCACTGCGCGCAACCGGTTGTGGTCACGGATCCCTCATTCGTTCCGGCGACGGCGAACGTCGCGTGCGGAAAAGGGGAGCCGGTGGTCCGGTCGGATGCGAACAACATTGTCACGATCAACGGGAACATGCCGGAGCGTTTTCAGACGCTGGTGGGCATTGGCGATCCGGCGTTGTATGCGGCGCAGGCGCTCGCCGATGCGCTGCGGCGTGCGGGGATTCACGTCGCCGGACGCGCGAGAACTGCGGGCGGGACGCCCGCGCTCCCAGGCGAGCGCATCGCGGTCATTGAGTCGCCGCCGCTCTGGCAGTTGCTGTCGGTCGTACTCAAGCCGAGCCAGAATCTTTACGCTGAGATGCTTTTCAAGGGATTGTCTGCGGGTGCGCAATCGGCGTCGTACGAGGCGTCAGAAGAAATCGAGCGCCGCTTTCTGACGTCCGAGGCGGGCGTCGCGAACAGCGACTTCCGGTTTGTCGACGGCTGCGGACTTTCGCCGGACGATCTCGTCGCGCCGCGTGCGATCGTGACGCTCCTGCGCTGGATGAACGAGCCGTCGCGCCGCGCGATCTGGTCGATGATGCTCGCCCATCCCGGCGAGGAAGGAACGCTGCGCCGTCGCCTGCTGCCGTTTGCGGACCGGCTGCATGGTAAGACCGGCAGCATCAACGGCGTGAACGCGCTCAGCGGCATCATCGACGGACCGAACGGCACGCACCGCTACTTCTCGATCATCATCAATCACAACGCCGGCGATTCCTCGGAAGCGCTGAAAGCGATCGACGCGATCGTTGGGGAAATCGAATAGCTGCGCTTCGCGCGTTATCGGTTGTCGGTTAGATGCGCTGTGGCGCGTGGGGCAGAGCAGGGACAACGCGCGTAGCGCAATCAACCGATAACCGACAACACGGCGAAGCCGGAGTTACACCAGCGTGGAGAAATCGCGCACCAGATGCCGCAGCCGCTCGAGATACTCCGGGTCTTCCGCGATGCGGTGCTTGAGGTCCTGGGCGAAGGGGAGGTCGCGGCGGCGCTCCTCCTCGGTGCCGTTCCACTCCAGGAACTCGATCCACTTCTGCGGATCGCCGTCGAACATCGACAGCAGCATGTGGACCCTCGCAAAGTTCGCTACCAGGGCAGAAAGATTCGTCGTATCAATCCAGTCGTAGGTTTCGACAGCCATCGCCTGCACAAAAAATCTCCCACTCAAGGAGTGACGGAAAGGCGTCTGTCCCTACCCCCTGAGCGGAAAATAATATTTATTTGTTTACCGCGGCGAGCTCGGTCGTTTGGCCGTTCCACGTTCCGTACGACAGGCATCGCACGCACGTGAAGGAGTACTCCGTCAGTCCCGTGTCCGGATTCGCCGACGAGTCGATCACCAGCTCCGACTGGCAGCGATAGCAGAGGTTCGCATCGCCGCGCTCGATGTTTTCGAGAAAGCCCTCCACCTGCTGGCGATGAAACTCCATCTGCCGCGGCCGTTGCGGGATGGTGATGGTCTCTTTGCTGCGCTGGCAGGTGAGGAAGATGTGATCGGCAAACGTGGTCTGGATGAAGCTGCCCGTCATGATCGCGCCGGGATGTTTCGGACAGGGGACGGGCTTTCCCGCCCAGAACGCGCGCGCCAGATCGCGAAGTTGTTGTACGTCGTTGGCCATAGTTTGAGTTTAACGCGAACTCCCTGGGACCGCGGGCGTCCCGCCCGCTGTCGAGTCTCGCGCGACATCCGATGCGGGCGGGACGCCCGCGCTCCCAGGGAGCCGCCCTGCTTCGATCTGTTCGAACACGCGCAGAAAGTTTCCGCCGAGGACCTTCTCGACGTCGCCTTCGGACATTCCGCGTTCGAGCAGCCGCGCGGTGAGCAAGGGCAACCCGGACGCCGTCTGCAGTCCGGCCGGCAATGCCGGTACACCGTCGAAGTCGCTGCCGATGCCGACGTGATCGATCCCCGCAACCTCGGCCGCGTGAATCACGTGATCCGCCGCGTCGTCGAGCGTCGCCTGCGGGCAGCCGAGGGTGTTGAACCATTTGACGTAGAGGTCCCAGTCGGTGGCGTCGTCCGGCATCTCCTCGGTGCCGCCATCCGAATCGCTGCGCACGCGTTTCTGCGATTTGATGATCACCTCGGCCACGCGATCGTTGAGGAACGCGGAGAAGAAGTTGATCATGCAGACGCCGCCGTTCTTCGCCAGAGCGCGGAGCATGTCGTCTGTCATGTTGCGCGGATGACGGCAGAGCGCGCGGCACGACGAGTGCGTGGCCACGACCGGCACGCGCGTCGTCTCCAGCACGGCGTAGTACGCGGCGTCGGAGACGTGCGAGATGTCGACGATCATGCCGAGGTCGTTCATCGTGCGTACGACCTCGCGTCCGAAATCGGTGAGACCGTTGTGCCGTCCGCCGTCGCCCGACGAGTCGCACCAGTTGTTCGTGTTGACGTGCGTGAGCGTCAGATAGCGCGCGCCGAGCGAGTAGAGATCGCGCAGGATCGAGAGCGAGTCCTCGATGGCATGGCCGCCTTCGACGCCGATCATGATCGCGGTCTTGCCATCGGCCTTGGCCTGGCGAATCCCGGCGGCGTCGTTGCAGAACGTGAGGACGTCGGGATTCCGTTTCACTTCGGCGTGAATGAGCTCGATGGCGCGATACGCAAATCGCGCCGCGCCGCGGCCCGCATAAAACGGCGGGACATAGGCTGCAAAAAAAGAAGCGGTGATCCCGCTCTCGCGCAGCGATTTCAGATCGACCTGCGCCTCGGTGTCGTGCTCGTCGAGGTGCAGATTGTGGCGGAGAAGGCGGTAGGGCGTGTCGCAGTGGCCGTCGACGATGATGGCGCGGCGGTGGACGGAAGACGCGGCGCCGGTCACGGCCGGCTCATTCGTTGTTGAAGTACTCATCGATTCGATCGATCTTCCTCACCAGCTCCCCGACGTCGTCGAAGAGGAATTCTGCCTTGGTCAACAGCTCGCGTTCGAAACCGCCCGACAACACCGCCGCGATCGCCAGTGAGGCGCGATGCGACGCCAGGATGTCGTAGGGCGTGTCGCCGACCGTGAGCGTGTTGTCTGCTGCGGTGCCGAGCTTCTCGAGTGCAGCCTGAAAAATCTCCGGCGACGGTTTGGAGAGATCGGCATCCTGTTTCGACGTCGAGCCTTCCACCAGATCGCCGACCCCGAGAAGCTCGGTATAGTACTGCACCTCATCCTGGTTCGAAGACGATCCGAGCGCGAGTTTGATGCCGCGCCCGTGCAGCGTTTCGAACAGCTCGCGCACGCGCGGAAACGGTTTCACGTCCTGCATGTATTTGCGTTTGTACAGATCGGTACGGAACTTCTTCAGCGCCTCGCCGAACCCGCGCATCTCGCGCGCGCTGAGTAGATCGGGAACGAGGAGATCGCCGCCCTTTCCGATCTGATTTCTCACCACGTCCCACTCGAAGTGCTTATCAAAATGTTCAAACGCCTCGATCCAGCAGAGGGCATGAATGTCGTTGGAGTCGACGAGGGTGCCGTCGATGTCGAAGATGATGGCTTTGAGTTTCACGAGGCGGGGAAGAGCAAGTTTGGTGCTTGATGGGTCAGCCATCGAGAGCCCTTCTCCCCCGGCGTCTTCTTGCCGGGGGAGAAGGTGCCGGTACAGACCTGATACATAGGTAACAGATCGGCCCGGAGACATAGGTAACAGTCGGGAACCGGTTCAGAGGCGTCGAGGAAGAGCGACGATGCCCTGGAAGGGGACGAGTGTGACCGATCAAAGAGCGAAGTTCATGCTCGACTACAACGAACGAGTACGAACGGGGCAGACGACGATGTTTGCGCTGTGTGCCGAGCACGGAGTGAGTCGAAAGACTGGATACAAGATTGTTGCTCGCTATGAGAAGAGTGGCTGGCAAGGGCTGGCCGATCACTCGCGCGCGCCGCTCGGCGGCAAGCACTGGATTCCGTCGGAGACGATCAGCGCCGTGCTCGATGTCCGTCTGGAGTTTCCTCAATGGGGTTCGCGGAAGATCGTGGCCTATCTGCGTGACATCGAGCCCGGCCGGCAATGGCCGGCAGCAAGCGCGGTTCATGAATGGATCAAACGAGCTGGAATGGTGATCAATCACCCGGGCCCGCGACGACGTTTCCCACATCCGGGACGGCCGCCGGCCGAACCGATCGAACGTCCCAACCAGCAATGGAGCACCGACTTCAAGGGGCACTTCCGAACCAAGGATCGACGCTATTGCTATCCCCTGACGGTGATCGACTCGTTCAGCCGTTACATCAATCGGTTGCCGGGCTCTGAGTGCGACCACATTCGAGCTGACCTGGGCGGCGTTCGAGAGACTCTTTCGCGAGTACGGGTTACCCGATGCCATCCTGTCCGACAACGGAACGCCGTTCTCGTCGAACTCGGTCAAGAGGCTCTCGAAGTTGTCGGTTCGCTGGATACGCCTCGGCATTGAGCCTCGGCTGATCCAGCCTGGCAAGCCGCAGCAGAACGGCCGCCATGAACGGATGCATCGAACGATGAAGGCCGAAGCGTGTGCCCGGCCTGCCGCCGACTGTCGCCGCCAGCAGCCTCAGTTCGACAGTTTCGTCGATCGATTCAACTGCATTCGTCCCCATGAGGCCCTCGGTCAGACACCCCCGGCACGCAGCTATGAGTCGTCTTCGCGCGAATACCCCAAGCGTCTACCGGAGATCGCGTATCCATCGACCCACGAGCTCCGCCGCGTTCGGAGCAGCGGCGAGATCAAGTGGAAGGGGCAGTGGTTCTTTCTGAGCGAATCACTGGTCGGCGAGATGATCGCCTTCGAGGAGATCGACGACGGCTGCTCGATCATCCGCTTCGGCCCCCTGGAGCTCGGCTACTACTCCGAGCGGGACCACCAGCTTCACCTCGACCGATCCAGGCCTGCCCCGCCGACAACGGAGTCCAACCAACAACCCGTTTAACAACGCGTCTCGAGAGAGCGCGCAAGTCCGCCACCCGAACACCGGGCTATGGAATCTGCCGTCCTGTGGAAAGCCGCGATGGAGCCGCGCCTTCCCACAGGACTTGGAAAACGCCCCCCACACGCCGCCCGCGTTCCCACAGCTCCCACAGCCCCTGCTACGAAGAAAAAGAGAAGCAACCACCGGAAGCAGACCCCGCCACTCCGCCGTCAAAGTGTTACCTATGTTCCCGGTCCAAAGTGTTACCTATGTTCCAGGTTGCACAGCCGAAGGCGGATGAGGGGGGCTTGCACGTACAGCGGATGCCGGTTACGCCCCTCACCCGCACTCCGCTTCGCTGCGTGTCTCCCTCTCCCCGGAAAAAACTCGGGGAGAGGGACTCTCGATGGTCAACCTTCTCCGGATGACCACTACACTACGCGCGCTGATGAACCTTTCCCGCCAGATCGCGTGGCGATACCTGCGGCGTCCGACGGACCGTCTCGTCTCCGCCGTCGGCTTCGTCTCCGTCCTCGGATTGGTCATCGGGGTGATGGCGCTGGTGATCTCGATGGCGCTGATGACCGGGTATCGCGGCGATTTGCAGCGAAAACTTCTCGGCGGCAACGCGGAGATCTTCGTCTACTCCGTCGGCGGTCCGATCGAGAACACGGAGCAGCTCGTGGCGGCGGTGCGCGGTGCACCCGGGGTGGCCGAGGCCGCGCCGGTGCTGTTCAAGAGTGCGCTGGTGACGACGGAGCGAAATACCACCGGGACCGAGGCGATGCTCAAAGGCATCGAACCGGCGCGTGGCAAAGGGTCGCCGATGATCGCGAAGATCGTCGGACCGCGGATGGCGTTCGATACGCCGGAAGGGGAGCGCGGCGTCGCCATCGGCCGCTATCTGGCCACGAAGCTCGGCGTGGCGAAGGGGCAGTCAATCAGCATCACCGTGCCGGTCGAGGACAGCGGGAGTTTTCTGCCGCGCAGCGCGTCGTTCGTCGTGACCAACGTCTTCGATACCGGCTTTTACGAATTCGATGCGCGCTGGCTCTTCATCGATCTGCGCGAAGCCGAGGCGCTGCTGAACGCACCGGGGGCGGCAAACCTGCTGGAAGTGAAGCTCGTGCCGGGCGCGGATCTCGACGCCGTCTCGCGCGCGATCGACGCGCGTACCGAGCACCGCTATGCCGTCAGCGACTGGCGCGACATGAACCGGCAGCTTTTTTCGATGCTGAAAATCCAGCAGCTCGTGCTTTTCATCGTCATCGGCCTGATCGTCTTCGTCTCCACGTTCAACATCGTCTCGACGCTGATCATGACGGTGCACGAGAAGCGGAAGGAGATCGGCATCCTCTCGTCGATGGGCGCGGAATCGGCGATGGTCAGCCGCATCTTCGTCTGGTACGGCACGATGGTCGGCCTCCTCGGCACTGCCACCGGCATGCTCCTCGGCGTTGCGATCTGCTGGGTGATCACGCGCTATCACCTCGTCTCGTTTCCGCCGGAGATCGCGCAGGTCTATTTCGTATCGTCGATCCCGTTCGTGACGCGCCCGATCGACCTGGCGATCATCGCCGCCTTCTCGCTGGCGGTTTCGTTCGGAGCGACGATCCTGCCGAGTCTGCGCGCGGCGCGGTTGAATCCGGTAGAGGCGCTGCGGCACGAGTGAATGTGGCACAGACACTCTTGTCTGTGCTTGTGAAGCTGCGCAGCTTGCGAGTTGACGCGAGCCTCCCAGCCGCACAGACACGAGTGTCTGTGCCACACCAGCCCGTATAATCCGCCCGATGCCTGCACGCCTCATTCTCGAAGATGGAACTGTCTATGCCGGTGAGTCGTTCGGCGCCTCCGCCAACTCGATCGGTGAAGTTGTTTTCAATACGTCGCTGACCGGATATCAGGAGATCGCTACCGATCCGTCGTACCGGTTTCAGATCGTGGTGATGACGTATCCGCACATCGGAAACTACGGGATCGAAGCCGCGGTCGCGCAGAACGAACACGCGCAGGTGGCCGGTTTCGTCGTGCGCGATGCGATCGACGAGCCGTCGAATGCGCAGTCGGAGATGTCGATCGCGGAGTACTTCACGCGCAACAACATCTCGGCGATTCAGGGGATCGACACGCGCGCGCTGACGCGCAGGATCCGCAATCAGGGCGCGATGCGCGGAATGATCACGAGCGAGAACGAGCGCAGCGTCGATTCGATCGTTGACGAGATCCGCAGCGCGCCGTCGATGAACGGACTCGATCTCGTGCAGCGCGTGACCGCGCTTCGTCCGTACACATTCGACGAGCCGCCGGCGAAGCCGACGAAACGCATCGCGCTCTACGATTTTGGCGTCAAGCGCGACATCCTCCGCCAGCTGTCGCAGCAAGGATGCGACGTCACCGTCTATCCCGCCACGACGCACGCGGACGAAATCCTCGCGCAGAACTTCGACGGCGTGATGCTCTCGAACGGTCCCGGCGATCCGGAGCCGGTGACGTATGCGCAGGAGAACATCCGCCATCTCATCGGCAAGGTCCCGATCTTCGGCATCTGCCTCGGCCACCAGCTTCTCGGCCTCGCGCTCGGCGGCAGGACGTACAAACTCAAGTTCGGCCACCGCGGCGGCAACCATCCGGTCAAGGATCTGCGCACGGGACGCGTCGAGATCACCGCGCAAAACCACGGCTTTTCCGTTGATCCTGACTCATTGAACGCGAACGACGTCGAGCACACGCACATCAATCTCAACGATCAGACGCTGGAAGGTTTCCGCCACAAGAACGAGCCGGTGCTGGCCGTGCAGTACCACCCCGAGGCCGCGCCGGGACCGCACGACTCGTTCCATCTGTTCGGCGAGTTCATGAACCTGATCGACGATTGGAAGCGATGATCGCGTTCGTTCTCGCGCTGCTCGCCGCGTTCGTCGTTCCGCCGAAACCGGCAAAGTACGTGACCGACAACGCCGGTGTCCTCACCGCCGCGCGCGCCTCGGCGCTGAACGAGAAGCTGGCGCAGTTCGAGCGCGACACGTCGAATCAGATCCTCGTCTACGTCGATCGCCGTCTGCCGGCCGATTCGACCATCGAGCAGTTCGCCAACGAGTCGATGCACCAGTGGGGCGTCGGGCAGAAGGGAAAAGACAACGGAGCCGTTCTTTTCCTTTTTATCGACGATCGCAAGATGCGCATCGAGGTCGGTTACGGACTCGAGGGCGCGTTGACGGATGCGAAGTCAAGGCAGATCACGAGCACGATCATCAAGCCGCGCCTGCAGGCGAAGGATTACGACGGTGCGGTGGAGCAGGGTGCCGACGCGATGCTCGCCACGGTCCGCGGCGAGCAGCTGAAGGGAACGGGCAAGACTGCGCATGAGGCGAAGGGATCGCGCAGCATTCGTGGGCTCGTGCAGTTCATGCCGTTGGTGTTCATCCTGCTGATCGGTTTGATCATGCTCATCGTCCGGGCAAGCCGGCGCCGAGGCGTGCCGGGAAGTTACGTGGTGCCGTCGACGGACAACGATTCGTCGTCGTGGTCGTCGTCATCTTCCTCGGACTCGTACTCCGATTCCTCGTCGTCCTCAGATTCGAGCTCGAGTTTCGACGGCGGCGGCGGCGATTCCGGCGGCGGGGGTTCGAGTGACTCGTGGTGAAAACCGTAGCGCCGACGGCTCGTCGGCTGGACCGCCAGCGGCTCGCTGGCGGTTTTCGGTACGCGCCGCCGAGCCGGCGGCGGTCCAGCCGGCGAGCCGCCGGCGCTACGTTCGCTACGCCAGCCGCAGGTCGAGGGTGATCACGTCAGACGCGCGCCCCACTACCGGCTGAATCCGCGAGATCCACTGCATCACGTTGGCGATGTCGGCTTCTTCTTCGCGGCGTTGTCGCGCGTCGTGATCGGCTTCGTCGATCGTGCGCTCCAGAACTGCATTGACAAGCTCGCTCATCTCTCGCCAGCTCGCGGAGCAAGCGTCGTGCCGCGACGCGGCTAGTCGAGCGCGATGATTCCGTCGCGCCAGAGTTTGTAGAAGATGAGCATCGCGTCCGGCTCGCGGATCGGCGAGATCTTGATCAGCGATCCGAGGTCCCACTGCCCGTTGATGCGCGACAGCATGAAGCCCTCGTTCGGCGTGAAATTCATTTGCGTGATGTCTTCCAACGGTTTCGCCACGCGCGGCACTTTCGAATCGAGCAACCCCTGCCCTCGGAGATCGGAGAGGATGGCCGACTCGGCGCCTTTGATGGCGTTGCGGACGCGCTGATGACTCGGATCGAGATTCTCCGCGGCCTTCAGCAGCCGCTGCGCTTTCTCGTACTCGCGGCCGCGCAGCGACTGCTGGGCGCGGCTGATGAGCGACACGATCTCGTCGTCTTCGTTGAAATCGTCGACCGGCGCCGGCTCTTCCGCGGGTTTCGGCGCTGGCGCTTCGACGATCGTCGGATCGGTCAGCTTCACGTAGCCTTCGCGCGTGAGGTGATAAATCGTCGACGCAACGTTAAACGATGACGATCGGCTTTCCAGCACCAGCTCGGCAAGCGAACGGCGCCCGTCGATCGCGTTGACCACCATCCGCTGCGGATCGTCTTCGAGCTCTTCCGGCGGCAGATCTTTGACGATTGACGGGATCAGCGCCTCGTGTCCGATGAGCGTGTGAATGCGGTTCCACTCGTCGACGCGGCGCGTCCCTTCCATGATCAGGCCGGTCACGTCGACCTGCAGCGGGATCATCTCCATCTGCGGCAGTTCGTCGTCGATGAACTGAAACTCGCCTTCGTTCCAGAGAAAGATGTCGTAGATCTCTTCCTCCGCCTTGAGCCGCATCAAGCGCTGCAGATCCTCCTCGGTGATCACGTTGATCATCACCAGAATTTTGCCGAGGAGGATGCGCGACTGCGCCTGCACCTCCATTGCCTTCATCAGTTCCGGCTCGGTGATGTAGCCGTGGCTCATGAGGAACTGGCCGAGGTATTCGCGCGGATCGTTCGACGCGGAGGAGATGACGCGGCCGTTGCGGAAAAAGATCTTTTTCTCCACGCCTTTGTTGCGGACGCAAAGCGTGCCGGTCTTCTGCCCGAGGCTCAGCCACTGGAGCAGATCGCCCGGAAGCATCGTTTTGAGATTGCCGCTGACGCTCATGGTTGGAGGGATGCGGAAAAAGGGGGTGAATTATACGGGCCGCCGGATTACCCCCGCTATCATTGCCTGCAATGCCTGATGAGAAGCTTTTTTTCGACGCGGACGATCTCGGCGCGCGCAAGTTCGATGCCGCAAGCGACCTCGGCACACCGGGCGCATTTCCCTTCACGCGCGGTCCACAGCGCTCGATGTACCGCGGAAAGTTGTGGACGATGCGGCAGTACGCCGGCTTCTCCACCGCCGCGGAATCGAACAAGCGATATCGCTACCTGCTCGAGCGCGGCACGACGGGACTCTCGGTCGCCTTCGATCTCCCAACGCAGATCGGGATGGATTCGGACGATCCGCGGGCGAGGGGAGAAGTGGGAAACGTCGGCGTCGCCATCGATTCGATCGACGACCTGGAACTGCTGTTCGACAGCATCCCGCTCGACCGCGTCTCGATTTCGATGACCATCAACGCGCCGGCGTCGATCCTGCTGGCGTTGCTGCTCGTGGTTGCGGAGCGGCGCGGGATCGAGTGGTCAAAGCTTTCCGGCACGATTCAGAACGACATCCTCAAGGAGTACGCGGCGCGCGGGACGTACATCTTCCCGCCGTCGCCGTCGCTGCGCATCGTGACCGACATCTTCGAGTTCTGCGCGAAGGAAGTGCCGCGCTGGAACACGATCTCCGTCTCCGGCTACCACATTCGCGAGGCCGGCTCTACCGCGGTGCAGGAGGTGGCGTTCACGCTCGCCAACGGATTGCAATACGTGCAGGCGGCGGTGGAGCGCGGACTGGACATCGACTCCTTCGCGCCGCGGATTTCGTTCTTCTTCAACGCGCACAACGATTTTCTGGAAGAGGTGGCCAAGTTCCGCGCCGCGCGAAAGCTTTGGGCGCAGTTGATGCGCGAGCGATATGCGCCGAAGGATCCGAAGTCGCTCGCGTTGCGCTTCCACGCGCAGACGGCCGGCTCGACGCTGACCGCGCAACAGCCGGAGAACAACGTCGTTCGCGTCGCCTACCAGGCGATGGCCGCCGTGCTGGGCGGGTGCTCGTCGCTGCATACGAATTCGCGCGACGAAGCGCTGGCGTTGCCGACGGAGGAGTCGGCGAAGATCGCGCTGCGAACGCAGCAGGTTCTCGCGCACGAAACGGGCGTTCCACGTTACGCCGATCCGCTGGCTGGCTCGTACGAGATCGAGTCGTTGACGCTCGACATCGAACGCGAAGCGCGCGCGCTGATCGAACGCATCGACGCCATGGGCGGCGCGCGCGAGGCGATCGAATCGGGATTCGTGCAGCACGAGATCGGCGAGTCTGCGTACCTGGCGCAGCGCGCGCTGGAAGAGAAGCGCGCCATCGTCGTCGGCGTCAACGATTTCGTCGATGACGGTTCCGCAGCGCTGCCGATCATGGAGATCGACGAAGCCGTTGAGCGCGATCAGGTCGAGCGGCTGCGCGCGTTCCGTGCGAAACGAACGGGCAACGTGAACGCCGCGCTCTCCGCACTCGATGCTGCCGCCCGCCACGGACACAACCTCATGCCGCTCATCGTCGACTGCGTCCGCCAGGATTGCACGGTGGGGGAGATCGTCGGGAAGCTGAAGGAAACGTTCGGCGAGCACAAGGATCAGGGCTTCTGAGCTGATCGCGTAGAATCCGCGGCCCATGGCGCCCAAGCCCGATGCCGGCGAGAAACTGATCGCCTCGAACAAGAAGGCCTTTCACGACTACTTCATCCTGCAGAAGTTCGAGGCGGGCGTGGCGCTGACCGGCACCGAGGTCAAATCGCTGCGCGACGGGAAAGCGAACATCAAGGATTCGTACGTCATCTTCAAAGACGGGGAGGCGCTGCTCTTCAACGCGCACATCTCGCCGTACTCGCACGGCAATCTGCAGAATCACGAGCCGGAACGGAGCCGGAAGCTTCTGCTGCACAAGCGCGAGATCGAGAAACTGCACGAGCAGGTCGTCGAAAAAGGTCTGACCGTCGTCCCGCTGCGGCTCTACTTCAAGAGCGGCAAGGTGAAAGTCGAGATCGCCGTCGTCCGCGGAAAGAAACTCTACGACAAGCGGGAGACCGAGAAAAAGCGCGAGCTCGATCGCGAAGCTGCCGTGGCCATGAAGCAGCGGTGAGGTCATCGTGAGCCGGCAAAGCACCAACGGCGCGTAGCACGGTCGAACGTCCGGCAGGTCGTGAGGGGGTCCTTCGACCGTCCTTTGTCCCCTCCGGGGACTGCGGCGGCTCAGGATGACAGGGAGGCGACTGTGGTCTGAGAGCCACAGTCGTGACCCATCGGCACCACAGAATCGGCGCACGAAGCTGTTGACGCGAAACGCGTAAGTCACTGTTTCCATTTGCGTTAGGTCCGATTAGACGCCGCCGGCCACCCGTGGCACTTCCCCTGCTCTTAAACGCGCGAACATGTACGTCAAACGCAAGACGATCAACACCAAAGTCAGCATCTCCGGCATCGGCCTCCACTCCGGCATCTACACGAAAGTCGAGCTTCATCCGGCCCACGCGGGCAGCGGCATCACCTTCGTCCGCGCGGACCTCGGCATGCGCATCCCGGCGCTGCAGGCTTCGACGACGGCGCTCGATCACGCAACGACGGTCGGCCGCGATGACGTATCGGTGGGCACAGTCGAGCATCTTCTCTCCGCGCTGATGGCCTGCGGGATCACCGATCTCGACATCCACATCAACGGCCCCGAGGTTCCGATCATCGACGGAAGCGCGCTGCCGTTCATGCACCTGATCGATGCCGCCGGCGTTCGCGAGCTGGCCTCGGACATCCGCGTCCTGCGCATCACCGAGCCGATCGAAGTCACCGACGGCAACAAGAGCATCCGGATCACGCCGTCGAACCGGCTGGTCATCAAGTACAAGATCGATTTCGCCCACCAGACCATCGGCAAGCAGGCCCTTCAGTTCGATTTCAATCACGACAGCTTCCTCAAGAAGATTGCCCCCGCGCGCACCTTCGGCTTCAAGCACGAAGTCGACAAACTTCGCGCGGCCGGTCTGGCGCGCGGCGGTTCGGTCGAGAACTGCATCGTGCTCGATGACGGCGGCGTGATGAACGGGCCGCTCCGCTTCCGCGACGAATTCGTGCGCCACAAGGTCCTCGACCTGGTCGGCGATCTGGCGCTCATCGGGCGTCCCGTCGTCGGCGAGATCACCGCGTACAAGGCCGGTCACGCCCTGCACTCGAAGTTCGTCGAGCAGATTCTGCGGGCTGCCGAAGCCGAGGAAGGCGCGCCTGCGATGGCCGCGCGCGCGGTCGAAAGCTTCGCATAGCGGGGTTGCGCGGTCTCGAAGTTTCGCGGTCGCGCGGTCCCGCCTCCCAATGACGCAGCTCATGGCTCAAACACCGCGAGACCGCGCAACCGCGTGACCGCGTACTCAGCAACCTCCCATCGTGTGGTAAAACGACCACACCCGTGCGTTCGCTCGCCCTCACATCATTAATCCTCCTGCTCGCCGGAGCCGCGCTCGCGGACGATCCCGCCATCGACATGCTGACGGCGAAGGACATCAACCGGCAGGTGAGCGTGCACTTCACGATGGCGCATGGGTTCGATCGCCGGGAAACAATTCAGGGTCTGCAGAGCGGCGTTCCGACGACGCTGACCTATGTCATCGAGATCTTCCGCGATCGGCCGCGCTGGTTCGACGAAGGGATCGGACGCGCGCGCATCGAGGTGATCGCCACGTTCAATTCGCTGACGCGCGAGTACCTGCTGAATTACCGCCGCGATCACAAGCTTGTCCGTTCCGAGACGTTCAGCGATCTGGCCTCGCTGCAGAAAGCGATGACGACGATCGATGAGCCGAACCTCTTCGACATCGGCAAGCGGCCGCCGTACAAACTGAAAGTCCGCGTGAAGGCCGATCTGATGCGCGGCTGGCTGCTGTACTTCATCCCGTGGGAGTTCTCGACGCGCTGGAAGACGGTGCGCGTGGCCTCGCCGCCGGAGCCGGCCAGATGAGTTTGCGGGCGACGCTGTTTCGCTACCGCAAAGATCCGCGCGTCATCGTCACGCTGCCGCTGCTGATCCTGGCGGCCACCAGCCTGATCTACTACGCCGTCCAGCGGGCGAAAGAGCTGTCGCCCGAGGCGCTGAGCAGCCAGGTGCTGCTCTTCGTCCTCTGGAACATCAACATCCTCTTGATCTTCGGCATCCTCTTCGTGCTGCTGCGCGGCGTGGTCAAGCTCGTGCTCGAGCGGCAGCGCGGCATCCTCGGATCGCGTTTCCGAACGAAGCTGGCGGTGGCCTGGGTGGCGACGTCGCTGATTCCGGTGCTGATCCTTTTTTTCTTCGCGACGGATCTGCTGCGGACCTCCATCGACCGCTGGTTCAACGCGCCGGTCAGCCGCATCCTGAAGAACGGCGAGGCGATTGCGCGGATGGCGGAGGATCAGTCGGCGATGGTGGCGTCGGCCGCGGCGCGCGAGATCGCCATCAGCGGAGAATCGGGGAATCCTGCGCAACTCGACGCGGCGCTGAATCGCGTCCAGCAGTTTCACAACGTCGATATGGTCGGGCTCTATCGCAACGGCACGTTGGTTCGGGTCGTGGCAAATCCGCGCGCGCCGATTCATGAGGTCTCCGAGCCGCCGAAGAAGTTTTTCGATGATGTCGCCGCATCCGGGCGCGCAACGAAGATCGACGTGGGCGCGAGCGGGAAGTGGATTCGCGTGGCGAGCCGCGTCGGTGCGACGCCGTACGTCGCCGTGGCCGGCGTCTTCATCCCTGTCGTGATGAGCCGGCTGATCGACGATTCCATCCTCGCGGACAAGAATTTCGAGCAGATGAACGCGCAAAGGCCGACGCTGAAGGCGTCGCAGACATCGCTGTTCCTCGCCGTGACACTGGCCATTCTCTTCGGCACGTTGTGGACGTCCATCTACGCCTCGCGCCGGATCACCATTCCGATCAAGGCGCTCGCCGAGGCGACGGGACGGCTGGCGGAGGGCGGCTACGGACATCGCGTCGCGGTCGCGGCCACCGATGAAGTTGGGCGGCTCATCGAATCGTTCAACGACATGTCGACGCAGATCGACGAACAGCGCCAGGCGCTGACGCAGACGAACCGCTACCTCTCGACGGTGCTCGACAGCGTCTCCGCCGGCATTCTCGCTTTTACGGACGCCTTCGAGCTGCTCAGCGTCAATCACGCCGCGCTGCAGATGTTGCAGATCGACGAGCCGCCTCCGAAGGCGAATCTGTCCGACGTGCTCATGGGTGATCTCACGCCGCTCTTCGACACATTGCGCGAGCTGACAGCGCGCGGCGGCCGCGCGCGAGAAGTGACGCTGATCCGCGGCGGCGAGCTGCGCTATCTCGAAGTCTCCGTGGCGCGCCTCTCCGGCGGTGGCGACGAAGGGTGGGTGGTGGCCATCGAAGACTCGACGTCGCTCGTGCAGGCGCAGAAGCTCGCGGCCTGGAACGAGGCGGCACGGCGCATCGCGCATGAGATCAAGAATCCGCTCACACCGATCCAACTCTCCGCCGAGCGCATCGCCCGCAAGTTCCGGAACAACGACGCCGACACACCGCAGGCGATCGACGAGGGGACGAAGACCATCGTCTCCGAAGTGGGGCAGCTCAAGCGGATGGTCGACGAGTTCGCGCGCTTCGCGCGGATGCCGGCCGTTCACCTGCGCCACGCGCAGCTCGCCGAAATCCTGCAACAGGCGGCGGGGCTGTATCGCGACGTGAAGCCGGGCGTGTCCGTCAGCGTCAGCGTCGAACCCGACATCGAAATCCTGGTCGATCCCGAACAGATCCGCCGCGCCGTCGGCAACCTGCTCAAGAACGCAGTCGAAGCGACGGAATCGGGCGAGGTGCGCGTCTCCGCCCGCCGCGCGCCGCACCGCGTGGTGATCGAAGTGGCCGATCCCGGCCGCGGAGTCCCTGATGCCGACAAGGAGAAACTCTTCCTCCCATACTTTTCCACCAAAGGCCGCGGCACCGGTCTCGGCCTGGCCATCGTCCACCGCATCGTCAACGACCACGACGGCCGCATCTCCGTCCACGACAACCATCCGAAAGGAACAAGGTTTGAGATTGAACTTCCCGCCTGATTCTCCTGGGAGCGCGGGCGTCCCGCCCGCAGTCTCGCGCGGCCGTAAGTTGGAGGACGGCGGGCGGGACGCCCGCGCTCCCAGGGAACCCAGGGGTTGGTACTCACGCGGATACCTTCCTCACTTCGATGCTCCCGGCGTCGTGCAGTCGATTGGCTTCCGACTCGCCGATGCGGTGCCGTTGGCGGTTGTGGAGATGTGGAAGCAACAGCTTCATATCGATCGCCATACGCCGGCGAGCGATCCGCGGATGATCGGTCTACGCCGTAAGATCGATCGCTACGAGGATGCTGGACACGGATCGTGTGTCCTGCGCGATGCTCGCGCCGCAACGATCGTCGAGAACGCACTTCTGTATTTCGATCGGGAGCGCTACAGCATGATTGCGTGGTGCGTGATGCCGAATCATGTGCATGTGATGATCGAGCCGTACGAAGGGTTCACATTGCCCGTCATCCTACGTAGCTGGAAGTCGTTCACGGCAAAGGAAATCAACAAGCTCCTCGGGAAACGCGGCCAGTTCTGGCTCGAGGAGTATCACGATCGATACATTCGGGATGAGCGGCATTTCCACTCGATGGTTTCGTACATCGAGAAGAATCCGGTGAAGGCTGGATTGTGCCGGGACGCTGCTCGGTGGGCATTTTCAAGTGCGCGGTTTCGTGCGAGAGAGGACGGCGGGCGGGACGCCCGCGTTCCCAGGTAATGGCCAAAATTCTCATCATTGATGACGAAGCGGCGATTCGCGAGACGCTGGCGAACATCCTGCGCGACGAGGGGCATCAGCCGACGCTTTGCGATTCGGGCGAGGCGGCCATCGCGCAGTTTGCGCGCGAGGAGTACGACCTCGTTTTTCTCGACCTCTGGCTGCCCGGCATTGACGGGATGGCGGTACTGGAGCGTCTCAAGACGACCGGCGCGCCGCCGGTGATCGTGATCTCCGGTCACGGCAACATCGACTCCGCCGTTCGCGCGACACGGCTGGGCGCGTACGATTTTCTGGAGAAGCCGCTGTCGCTCGAGCGCGTCCTGCTCACCGTCAATCACGCGCTGGCGGACCGCAAGCTGCGCGATCAGGTGCGCGATCTTCATCGCCACTTCACGCTCGAAGAGTTGCTCATCGGCGAGAGCGACGCGATGAAGAAGCTGGACGAGCAGATTCGCTCCGCCGCGCCGTCGAATAGCCGCGTACTCATCACCGGCGAGAACGGCAGCGGGAAAGAGATCGTTGCGCGCACGTTGCATCGTTTGTCGCAACGCGCCGAGCATCCGTTCATCGACGTGAATTGCGCGGCCATTCCCGAGGAGCTGATCGAGTCGGAGCTGTTCGGCCATCGCAAGGGGGCGTTTACCGGCGCGATCGACGATCGCAAGGGGAAGTTCGAGCTGGCGGACGGCGGCACGCTCTTTCTTGACGAGATCGGCGACATGAGCCTGAAGACGCAGGCGAAAGTGTTGCGCGTGCTGCAGGAGCAGACGTTTCAGAAAGTGGGCGGGCAGCAGACCATCAGCGTCGACGTACGCGTGATCGCGGCGACGAACAAGAGCCTGGAGACGGAGATCGCAAACGGCAATTTCCGCAGCGATCTTTACTACCGGTTGAACGTCGTCCCGATCGAGGTGCCGCCGCTTCGCGCGCGCGGAAACGACGTCACGCTGCTCGCCGAGCACTTCCTGCGCCGATTTGCGGCGGAGACCGGAACGCCGAAGAAGCGGCTCTCATCCGGCGCGGCGTCGAAACTGCGTGCGTATCACTGGCCGGGCAACGTGCGCGAGCTGCGCAACGTGATCGAACGGATGGCCATCCTGATGAAGGGCGATGTCATCGAGCCGGAGGATGTGCAACTTGGAGCCGCCGTCGCGGCGACGCCGCAGATCGATACGCACCTGACGCTGAAAGAGGCGCGCGACGAGTTCGAGAAGCAGTACATCCTCTCCCGCCTTCGCGAGTTTGCCGGCAACGTCAGCCGGACCGCCGAGGCCCTCGGCGTGGAGCGCTCGAATCTGTATCGCAAACTGAACGCCTACGGCATCCGCGTGGAGCGTCCGTAGGAATAGGATTCGGCGCCGTGCCGTTAGCGGGCGAGATAACGGCGCGAGCTTGACAGCATCCGGATCGCTGACTACTCTTCGCCGTCGTTCGCGGGCATAACTCAGTTGGTAGAGTGCAACCTTGCCAAGGTTGATGTCGCCGGTTCGAGTCCGGTTGCCCGCTCCAAACGAACCTGATTCAGGGCCGCGGAAACGCGGCCCTTTCTGTGTTTTCAACAAGTTGAAGCCGCTCTGATGTCGACAACAAGCGTGATGAGGGCAACCGAGCACCGGTTGCCACTTTGGCTATAACCTATAGCTTAACGAATGAGGCGATGGAGCGTGGGCGTTACGTGTGCTTCATCAGAGAGTCGGCGCATCTCTTCGACGCGATCAGGCTCGGGGGGCAAATTTGATCGCATCTCGCGCTTAAGCACCCCGGACACCCGAGCCGGTGCTACGCTTTCGCTGGGAAATCGCGCTGCGAAGAAGCGCAGCACTTGATTCCGCGTATCGATCAACGGGCTGCGCTGCTCGTCACCCTCCCATGAGCGATCGCCCAGATTCACCAGCGCCAACTTTTGACGTTCACCAATGAGGGCCTGGTTTATCCATCTTCCTGTACTGCGAATCATAAGGCGCACTTCCCAAACTTCATCTCGTCAGCAGCGTCGAAGTTGCAAAGACGCCAACCGACAGCGGAAGAATGCTGACCAAGCGAAGAAATACTAAATATATCGAGGCGACTTGGTAAACTCCGATGTATCGCATGTCGGCCTGCCGCGGCCACCTGCAGCGCCGAAACGGAATACGACTGTACTAAAGCTGGCCGCCAGAGGCACCCTTTACCTAGCAAACATTACGGCCGCAAAAATCGTCGGTTCTACTATATTCACCACAATCGTTGGCAGCACAAACGTCATGACTAAAAATGCCTTCACGACAGAACGGCATACATTGCGTGCGATTCTATCCATTTGGCATGCGCAGCGCCGCCGTCGTTTTCGCTTCGAGGGATTCCGTCGAGTAGTTCTACATGTACGATTTCGCGCTGACCCCATCGAGAGTGCAGATAACGTAAATGCAGCGCAACGATTTCGGATGTGAACCCATCGACGGATATCGGAGAGGTTAATCTTACAAGTGCGGATTTCATTGGAGTAGCGTCGGCAATAAAGGCCAACACCTCGCCGTCCACGCTTGCGCGTGAATCGAGCCAAGTCGGCTTAGAATCGTACCCGCCCGAGAGCCGAATCCGGTCCCCTGTCCGTAACGGTCGGCTGGTTCCTCGCATAAGTCGTGGAAGCAAACCTATCGCAATAACCGTCAATATGGTTATTGCGAGAATCATCACCATCATGTGCATTGGATTTTCACCTTGTGATTCTTACCTCGGGAAAGTCCATGCGCGATAGTATTCGCTCCCGCCGCCGCCGCCAAAAGCCGGGTTCCCGGACACAGTTCGCGGACCCGCCACGGGCTCAAAGGCTCCCGGTCGCACTTGGACAACATCCGTTGGGAGCTTTGGCAATTGCAATGCATCTTTCGCGCTTGAGTAGTCCGTCCCGTATGGTGGCTCCCAACCGCGCGTGAGCCACGGGCCGTCGGGTGAAGACTCGGGCCCGATATATCGCCAATAGGGACGACGCGCAAAGGCGTCGGCGCCAGCAGCAATTGAAAGAGTTGTGAACGTAGCATCGCTGGTGCACGGTGTCCAGAGCGCCGAGAAAGCGCCGCCAACTGCGGCCGCTCCTTTCGCGAGCCAGCCGGCATTTGGGTCAGCGAGTGTATCGGCATATGACGTGAGGGCGGCTGTACCGGCATTCTCACCGAGGTCGACCCATCCGAAGAATGGGACTGTCAGCGTGCCCGTGGGGTCGGCATAATTCACAGGGTCGCCGTAGGCATAGGCGTATAGATTCGATTGCTTTCCGGCAAACCCGAGTGGATCTTTGGTAGTCCAATAACCCGTTTGAGAATCATAGTCTCTCGCACCAAAGCGCACGAGTTTTGTGTCCGCGTCGTAGAGGCCTCCTGCGAAGCCGAATGGCTGGAAGCCGGGGAGTTCGTCGAACAGAACGTTCCCGAATTCGTCGTACTCGATGTGCTCGACAGCGTCGGCGGTTCCAGTCTCGATGAGGAAGCGCGGACTTCCGGCATGATCGGTCACGAAGCGGTAGGTGTTTCCGCCGCGGAGCATGTAGTCAGGAACGTTCGTGTGGGTGCCGTACACGAACTGGCTGACGACGGTCCCGGCGCCGTCGAGTTCCGCGACCACACGAAGCTGGTCAGCGTAGAGCCATCCCTTAACCAGCGTTCCGTTGACCTTCTTGCCGACGCGGCGATTTTGGCCGTCGATCACGTATTCGATCTGTGTGGCGTCGGGAAGGGTGACCGTCCGTAGATTGCCGAGCGCGTCATAGATGTAGTTCGTCGTCCCGCTCGCGTCGGTCTTCGACGACAGCTCGCCATTGGCCGTGTAAGTATAGCTCATGCCGTTGTACGTGAGAAGGCGGTCCTGATCATCGTAGGTGGCTGCCTCCGTTCCCCGCCACGGCGTCGTTTTTGTTGCCCGGCCGCTGTTCGCATTGTAGGTGTAGGAGGCAGTCTCAACTCCATCATGCGTGACGGAGGCGAGGCGGCCGGCGGTGTCGTAGACGTAACCGAATGTCGTTGATGTCCCAGAGAACGACTCCGTCTGCGCAGTGATCTTGCCGGCATCGTCGCGGACGTACTGTTCATCCAGGACCACAGCACCGTTTTCCGTCACTGAATACTCCGACTGTTCGCCGAACGTGTTGTACAGGTAGGCATCAGACAGAATACCGATGCTCGTTCCGGTGAGGAACCCGTTTTGCGGATCTCGGCCGAGCGTCAAGTCGCCGGCACGGACGAGGAGGCTATCGTTGTCGTAGCCATATGACACGCCATTTTCCGCGACCACACGGAGATTGTCATCGTACGCGTAGGAGATCGCGCCGCTCACCGGCCCACTCCATTGCTGACCCGTGAGGAGCGCGCCAGCGTACGAGAAAGTCAGTGACTGACCGTTGGAGGCGGCGATCGATGTAACATGCCCAACCGCGTCGTAAGCGAATGTGTCGGTCAGAGTAGGCGCTGTTAGCGTCCGCAGCCGTCCGGCTGTGTCGTAGCCTAGGCTGACTTCCTGGCCATCGGGACGCGTAGCAAAAGTCAACTGGCGCTCGCGGTTGTAGCGATAGATGGTCGCGCCGCCGCTCGGTGCGACCGGTGGCACATAGCTGCTCGGTAGATTTACCAGCGTTGAGAGAAACGTGTGCGACAATCGCGAAGGCGGTGTCACCGACGTCATATTGCCGTTTTCGTCGTAGGTAAACCCAATCGTCCGGCCATCTGCAAGGGTCTTCGTAATTACACGATTGGCTGAATCGTACGCGAAGCTCGTTTCTCTGTGAAGTGGGTCAGTGACCTTTGCGATGCGGTCAAAGGCGTCGTAGTCATACTTGATCACGCGCGAGCCTCGGGTGACAGTCGCGAGGCGGCCGCGATCGTCGTATCCCAGCAAGACATCCTCAAGGGACGGTATATGCGCGCGTGTGGCCCGTCGTTTCGCATCAAGCATTAGCGAACTCGTTCGACCGGCTGGACTCACTTTGGCAATTGAGCGGGAGATTGCGTCATACGTCGACGTCCAAGTCAGGCCGTTCGCGGTAAACGAGTCAGTGTGTGCCGTAAACGAGAAGACGTTCTTCGGGTCTGCGAGCACCGCGGACCGGCGCTGGCTCAGAAGCAGTGTGTGTCCACCCGTCGTGATGGTTGCCGAACGAAGAGGCGCCATCATGCCGAAGCGCGGATCAGGCGAGAAGCTGGAAACGACTGACCTTCCATCGGCAGTGCTGACCGTGGACGATGCTCCGAAGAATGAGGATGTCGTCGAAAGGCCAGCAGTATCAGTATGGATGTGCGTCTCGTGACCGGTAGCATCGACGGCAGATGAGTACGCCTGGGAGCGTCCTTCCGCTCCTGTTCGCGTGATGGAGAACGTTTGTCCAATGCCTGAGCGCGTTAGCGCGATGAATCCGCCAACTGGATCTGTGTCTTTGGAGAGCAAGCCGTTCTCGTCGTAAGTAAACCCGTGCACGCCGTGCCGGCGATCCGTGAGCGTCGCGAGGAGTCCATTGGCCCCGTACTCGAATCCGTACGTCGCACCGGAGGGTTCGGTAATCGCGGTGAGATGGCCGGAGGTGACCGTCAGGGTGGTTCGCTGTCCGTTGGGTGCAACGATCGCGGTAGGCACGCCTGCGATATCACGCTCGATCGTAGTGATCCGGCCGTCCTGATCGGTGATGCGAATCAGATTTCCGTATGGGTCGTAGTCCAACGTCTCAAGCGCAACACCCGTGAGCGTATCGAGCGTGCGGGTATGGCGGCCGGCGTTGAAGACGTACGCTAGCGAGCCATCGGCGGAAGTGAAGACCGGAGCGCCGGCAACTTCAACGCGCGGAAAGGACGTCGTGATGCGGCGAATGCTTTCAAAGGTGAGATCGAGAAGGAGAAGGCTGCCGTCAGGCGCGACGCGCACCTCCCACGGGTAATCGACGATGACGCTCCGCGACACGCCGGTTGGCGCCGGGGTGGTGTGCCCGCCAATGAACCCGCCCGTGCCAGCGAGCAGCCTGGTGATGCCATCCGTTCCAATCGAGAACACTTTCGCGGCATTCAGGTCACCGATGAGGAGCGTTCCATCCGCCGCCACCGCGAGGTTCTGCGGTTGGGTCGATGGCCCATGCGCGAACGGGACATGGAAGATGCGACCATCGGGCGAGACACGTCCGACGTTGTGCTGATCAGCGAAGTAGATGCTGCCGTCCGGCCCGACCGCAAGGCCGAATGCATACACACCGACGGACGTCGCCGGCGCTCCATCGACGAACGCGGAAGTCCCGTTCGTTTTTGAGAAGCCAGCAATGGTATGCACGATACCATCGGGGTCGACGCGGAAAATACGTCCGCCTCCCGACAAATAGATCGTCCCGTCGGGACCGATCGTGATGCCGTTCGGGACGATCCCGACGGACGTCGCGAGCACACCATCAATCGGCCCCGCCGACTCGCTCGTGCCGTTACCGGCGACGGTCTTCCACGTTCCGTTCACGAGCTTCCGCACGCGCGTCCGGTCGTCGATGAGGTACAGCGTACCGTCCGGTCCGGCCGCCATCTGATAGGAGACTAGCGGGTTCCCGAGGGCGGCTGCGCCGTCAGGAGTGAAGCCCGCTCCTGTCGTACCGGCAAGCGTCGTGACTGCGCCGTCCGGCGTGAGTTTGCGGATCTTGTAGGCGTCCGTGAAATAAATCGAGCCATCGGGCGCTGGTGCCATCGAGAAGAGATCGTGGGCGGCATCGGCTCCGCCGTCGGCGGTGCCAAGCCCGATAAGACCGTTGCCCGCGACCGTGGTGATGATCGTTTCCTTCAGTTGGAGCGGATCGACTGATCGCATGGTCCCGCGGTCGTAGAGGGTGCCACTGATGCCATCGTAGAAGCGCTGGGGCGAGAACGTCCATCCGCCGAATGCCGTCGTCGCGTCGAGATGCCCCAGCAGAAGGGAACTCTGTTTGCTCAACCGGTACTCTGCAGCCGTGCGCGTGACATCCCCGTAGACGAGGGCCGGGACCGCCCAGGCCGGATCACTGGTCTGCCCGGAAGACCCTAGGGCATAGCGGCCTTGGTAGACATAGGTCACTTCGAAGATGCCGGGTTTGGCTCCTTCGACGGTGCGGCCGAATTCGTCCACGCCGTCCCACGTGAACTCGTAGTTAAGATTCGCGCGCGGCGCGAACGTGAGCGTTCGGCTCGTACCGGCAACGGAAATCTTCAGCTCGACGCGATTGACGGACGCCGGAAGCGAGGCGCCTGTTAAGCGCGCCGTCGTTTTGTACTGGACAAAGCCGGCGCGAGAGCTGTTGTAGTCCAGCGAATACGGTGTGCCCTGAATCGGAATCGACTCACTGAGCACTTGATTCGCGCAGTCGATCACCGACCATCCACAGGTCTGATTTGCGGAGTGCTCGTTCGGGTTCGGTGTGGACGACAACGTCGGCTCGTCGGGAGCCTGAACGTCCGTGGGAGGGAGGATGCTCCAGTTGCAATCGAAGGGCGTAAAGTGATCGACGGTTGCGCGCCAGATCGTTTGACCCGCGGCATAGAGCACGGCGAGTTGCTTTCGCTCATCATCTGAAATCTGCAGAGCGGTATCAGCCGCACCATCACCATCCGTATCGACCGAAGCAAGACCGTTCACTACGGAGATGATCTTGATGACGCGCCCGTTCGCGGATGCCTTCCACGCACTCGCGGTTCGATCGTAGTAGCCCACGGGCACGACCGTGCCGACCGGGAAGTGAACGAAGTTCTCGACGTAAATCGAGATCGGTTTCGTGAAGCGAACGGTCCCTGTTGTCGCTTCGTCCGCACTCAGTTCGACGCAGTACGTGTATGCGGAGGTCGCAGGAAGCGCCGCGGGCATCGCGAGCGGACCGGTCGATCCGACTGTGAATTCCGTTGCGCGGACGTGGAGCGCGGTCACCGTAGACGTTAATCCATCGCGCCCAACAATTGTCGCGCCCTCCCCGACCGGCAGGAACACGGTCGCTGTTCGCGCGCCATCGACGTCCTCGACGCGTGAGCCCTGAGCGATCTGCGACGTGCTTGCGCCCATTGCGACCGCAGTTACGTGCGCGTCATAGCCGACGAGGACGATGTCGTCGATCGATCTCTGCTCGTTCCATTGCGTCGTCACCGCGCGGTCAGCTTCGATGTAGCCAGCTTTCGCAAGGTGGAGCGTGAGGGTGCCGCCGCCGTTCAGGGCGATATTGAACACGCCGTCCATACGCGACAAGGTGTGGCCCAGTTCCGGGTGTCCGACGACCGTAACGTCCACTCCGGCGATCGGTTGGCGTGCGCGATCGTGGAAACTCCCGCGGATCGTCGATACACGCTGATCATCGATCGCATTCGTGGCAACTCCGGTCTGAACAGCCGATGGCCCGGTGTAGAGAAAACGGACCGTATCCGCAAGCGATTGCACGGCCGTGCGGTTGATCGCGGTCGGCACAAGGACGGGAACAGTGAGCGATTCGATCGTTACCGAACGTGTCGCGGTGAAGCCGCCGAAGACGGCGGTAACGACGGCGTTGCCAGCCCCTCGGCCGGAGACCGCGCCGGTTGTATCGACGGCCGCGACATCCCCATTCGACGAGCTCCAGCCAGCCTGCAATGAGACGTCCGTGCCGCTTCCGTTACTGAGCCGCGCCACTGCATTGAAGCGCACCGCCGTGCCTTGCTGGAACGACGTCGCGGGTGCCGTTATCTCAAGGGAAATGATCGTTGAGGTGGAAAAGTCAGTCGCCGATGTCGCGCTGCCGCCTGCCGTCGTGACGGTGATCCTGCCCGTGCTAACGCCGCTCGGAGCAAGAACCACGAGTTGCGTTGCCGACGCGCTTTGAACGGCGGCGGGGAGCGAGGAGAAGAACACCTGATCCGCGCTGGCATCCGGATCGAAGTGCTGTCCAGTGATCGTTACGACGGTACCGGCAGATCCCTGCTGCGGCGCAAATCCCGTGATCACGGGAGGGGCAAAGTACATGAACGCCGCAGGCTTCGTTGCGGTGCCGGCCGATGTCCCAACCACGACATCAGCAGGACCTGCAGCGCCGGATGGCGTGCTGGCTGTGAGGCTCGTGGGGCTCGTCACGGTTATCTGCGCAGCCGCGGCGCCGCCGATCTGCACAGTCGTCGCGCTTGCGATGAAATTCGTGCCGGTGATGGTGACGAGTTCGCCGCCGGCTGTTTTTCCCTTAACCGGCGTGGTGCTGGCGATCGTCGGAGGAGCGGCATAGGTGTAGGCAGCCGTTAGCGTCGATGTTCCAGTGGGTGTTGTCACCTTTATGTCGACAGCGCCGATCGGTCCGGCCGGCGTCGTGGCGATGATCTCGGTCGACGAGACGTAGGTCACCGCGGTCGCTGATCCAGTGCCGAACGTCACCTGCGTTGTGCCAGCAATGAATCCGACGCCGAAGATCCTCACCTCCGTCCCGCCGGCCGGCGCGCCGCTGCGTGGATAGAGATTAGTTGCCGTGACCTGTTGCAGCAGCTCGCGCAGGGCGTTATTGCCAGCGTCTCCGACGAACAGTGCGCCTTTGCTATCGATCCCCGCGGGCTGCTTGAATCGGGCAACACTCGCGGCGCCATCTGCGTAGCCGGGAGTTCCGTTACCGCTGACGGTCGATACGGTCGCCCCGGATGGCGCGAACGCCACTTTGCGGATGGCGTGATTCGCGGTGTCGGCGATGAAGAGATTGCCTGCCTCGTCGCTCGCCAGTGCAGACGGTTGGTTGAACTGCGCGGTGATCGACGAACCGTCATTGAACCCCGGTTGACCTGCCCCCGCGACCGTTGACACTTGGCCACCATCGATTTTCCGGATGCGATTGTTGCCCGTGTCCGAAACGAAGACGGCACCCGAGAGAGTCACGGTGACGCCCGCAGGCTGCTTGAAAAGCGATTGGGCCGCTGCACCGTCCGCAAAGCCGTCGTGAACGCCTCCCGCAAGTGTGGTCACTGCGCCAGCAGGCGTGATGAGGCGGATGCGGTTATTGCCGCTGTCGGCGACGAGAAGATTGCCGGATAGATCGAACGCAAGGCCCATCGGCTGCTTGAACGCGGCCTGGAGCGCCGGGCCGTCAGTGTCGCTCGCGAGACCGGAGCCCACGTACGTGGTCGCCGAACCGTCCGATGCAATCCTGCGGATGACGTTGTTGCCCGTGTCAGCGACGTAGATGTTGATTCCTGCGGCATCCGTCACCACGGCTCCGGGCTGCTTGAACTTCGCCGCTCCGGCCGTGCCGTTCACGAGGCCGGGATCGCCCGTGCCGATCGTCGAAAGCAGTTGGCCGGTCGGGGCGAGAATCTTGACTTGGTGGTGGAGCGTGTCGGTGACATACACCTTTCCACTGCTTGCCACGGCGACACCCGACGCGTCCTTGAAAAGGTCGTGCGCCTGCGCCGACGCGCCGAGGGTGGTCACCGTGACGAACGGCGCGTCCGCCAGCAGCGTGAATCCGAAAGTCGCCAGCGTCTTGCTGCCCGCGGTCACCATCACCGGTCCGCTTGCGGCGGTCGGCGGGACGACGATTTCGAGTACGTTCGCCGATTGGCTGACAATCGCGGCCGGAACCGTGCCTCCTCCCGTCGCCGCAAAAACCACGGCGATCGAACCGGTATCGAGTCCGCTTCCCACTACAATCGCGCGAGCGCCACGCGGTGCAGATGCCGGTAGAAGATCAGTGGCAGTAGCCGCGGCAAGCGCCGAGAACGAGACGCTCAGAATACTGACGAACAGACACACCCCAACTAAGCGAACGCGTGACATCAAATCTCCTGACGTGAGAATGAAAATTTTCGAACGAGGTAACTTGACCGAAGTTTGTTTGCTTTCTTGAAGAGTGACGGCTACGGCAAAATCCCTACCCCGCGCGACAAAAGAGACTCTAAAGAGTCACGCCTGAGCGTCGTCGTCGCCGAGATAGAAGACTTGATTTGCTTGGTCGGTTCACCCGTGACTCGACGGATTGCCCTAACGATTCTTACTATGACGTCCTCACGCGCTTTCGTGGAGAAAGAGTCCGGTCCATCGTCTGCATGCTCGTCAAGGCGCAACCAGGAAGGTCGCGGGAGTAGTTGGTAGGGGCCGCCAGCAGCCATAGGTTGTCTGCTCGTGACTTGTCTCGGAATACCTGTCTGTTTGCTCAATCGGAAATCGGATGCAGTTCACCTGATCGTAGACAGCGAGGATCTGAACCGAGAGCCACGAGGCCTGATGCGTCGTGTCGTCTTCCATCTCGCACATCTGGACCGCCTCGTCGATTGCGATCATGCAACCGACAAGCGATCATTCACGCGCTCGCACAGCGGAAGGTTGGCGAATTCAGCGAGCGCGTTCACGGACGAGCGGTTCGAGTCCGGTTGCCCGCTCCAAACGAACCTCATTCAGGGCCGCGGAAACGCGGCCCTTTCTGTTTCTGCAGGGGCGATTTCGCGGGGTGCCGCTACACCCTGATTGAATGAATCAGCTCCATACGGCGCTGCTTTCGACGCTGCTCGTGAGGAAGATGAGCGACATCGTTCACGACGTTCGCGGCCTCGCGCGGCTCATCGAAGAGGAGCCCGATCTGTCGCCGCACGAGCGCGACGCCCTCCTCCGCGCGACGGAACGAATGATCGCGGAGGCGGACGTCGTGCTGGCGTGGATTTCCGAAGTGCCGATGAGCGGATTTCGGAACTGAATCAGTCGTCCGGACTGCACTGTTTCAGCGGCGGACAGGTGCCTTCCTGCGGCAACAGGTTGACGTTTGCCCCGAAGCAGAAGTTCTCGACGAAATTTTTCGAGTACTTCTTCACGACGCCGTCTGGGATGTCTTCCAACTTCAGCTCGCGGAACTCGAATGTGATCGCGCCCGCCGCGCTGACTGTGCCGAGGAGATAGCCGTAAACATTCGCGCGCGTGTTCGGCCCGCGCGTCGCCGTCTCCGGCAGCTGGTAGCGGACCGCGCCGGACGTGCCGACGATCCATCCTGGCAATACGCCGCGTTTATGATCGCGCCAATAGTCGCTGTCGTAGACGTTGTCCATGACGAAGTGCGAGTGGCTGGCCAGGATGTAGACCTGTTTCTTGCTCTTGTCGCGCATCGCCAGCATGAGGTTGTAGACCTCGCGGCCGGTCTTCTGCTGGTTCGGATAGTTGCCCATGCTGTGGCCGCAGGAGCGGCTGTCGGGGAGCGCCGCGTGCGCGCCGAGGACGACCGTGCGGATCGAGGCGTCGGCGGCGTCGTGGGCAAGCACCTTGCGCAGCCACGCCATCTGCGCGTCGTCGAACATGTCGCAAGAGCCGTTGTCGAGGGTGATGAAGTCGATGCCGTTCGTGACCACGTGATAGTACGTGCGCACGGTGGTGTCGCTGGGATCGTCCTTGAGACGCTGGTCGCGGATGGCGGGGATGTCGAGGTAGGGGCCGAACGATTTCAGGAACCGGTCGCGCGACATCGGCCAGATCGTTTCGTGATTGCCGATGCCGACAAAGACGGGGACGCCGAGGTCGTCGAACGGCTTGAGCTGATTGTCGATAGCGTCCTTGAACGCGCCCTTCAGGTAGCTGGAAATGTTCAGCGGCGTTCCGGCGAGCACGTTGGCCTGAACCATGTCTTCGTCAAAGGTGTAGATGGCGCGCCAATCGCCGAGGTGCCAGTAGAACTTCGCGTCGTTGTTTTTCGCAGCCTTGGCGATGGCCGGCATGACTATGTCGCCGCAGTTGCGTGAGTCGCCGGCCACGACGAAGTGCCATGTTCCCTCGGATGGCGCGGCCGATGGCGACGCGGGCGTCTGCGCGAGCGCAGCGATGGGGAGGAGAACCAGGGCAAGTGCATAACGAAGTTTCATCACGTCTCCTTATTGAGCTTTCAGGTAGCGGTCGAACCATTCGATGGTTCGCTTGATCGCGTCGATCTGGTTTTCCCGCTTCGCGAATCCGTGTCCCTCGGCGGGATAGATGTGCGCGTCGACGGTCTTGTTCGCTGCCTTGAGGATGGAGACGACCTGCTCCGCCTCTTCTTTCGGCACGCGGATGTCGTTCTCGCCCTGCAGCACGAGGAGCGGAGCGGTGGCGTTGCGCAGGTACTTGATCGGAGAGGCGTTCTCGTAAACGGTGCGGTCCTTGACAGGATCGCCGAGGAGCGACTTTTCGTACTCCTGCAGCCGCGGGTCCTCGTGCTGCAGCATCGTGTACCAATCGACGATGCCGTACTGCTCGACGCCGGCGGCCCAAACGTCGGGCGTTTTGCCGATCGCCATGAGCGTCATGTATCCGCCGTAGGAACCGCCGGTAATGCCGATGCGCTTCGCGTCGACGTAGCCGGTTGCGGCGAGGAACTTCGCGGCGAAGACCTCGTCCTGCAGATCGCCGCCGCCGAGGTCCTTGTAATTCATGTGCTGGAAAGTCATCCCGTAGCCGGTCGAGCCGCGGACGTTCGGGGCGATGACGGTGTAGCCGCGCGAGACGAGCGCGATGACGTTGCGGCTGAAACTGTCGACCGTCTGTCCGGTCGGTCCGCCATGAGGAAGGACGATGCCTGGATTCTTGCCGTTGCGATCGAGATTGAAAGGAACCCAAAGCAGCGCGCTGATCATCGCGCCGTCGAAGCTCTTGTAATGGACGATCTGCGAAGGGGGGAGGGTCGCCGATCCGATGCTGGCGATCGCGGAGTGGCTCAGTTGCGTTGCGTGCGAAGCGCCGAGGTCGTAAATCCAGAGATCGCCGGGCATCGTGGCGCTCTGGTGCGCGATGAGCAGGCGATCGCCGTTCGGGCTGAACGCTGACGGACTGCCGGGCGTGCTGTTGAAGCCCTCGGGAACGGAGAGTTTGTGCGCGTCAGCGCCGTTCGCGCGTGCGAGGTAGACGTCGGTGCGGCCATCCTCGTTGATCGTGTACGTGAGCCATTTCCCATCCGGCGAGAAATCGCCCGCGTTGGATGCCCATCGGACCGCGGTCACCGGTTTGATCGCTTTCGATGCGACGTCGAGCAGGGCCACGTTGTCGTAGCCGCCGTTCTCGTTCGTGGTGATGAGCAGCGTCTTGCCGTCAGGTGACAGACCGTTGGCGCTGATCAGCGCCGGCTTCGTATGCGGCGTCAGATTATCGGCACGGCCGGTGGCGGCGTCGATGCGATAGACCTCGCCCATGGTGTCGTCGGGATTGGAACGATTCGCGTAAATCGCGCTGCCGTCGCTGCTCCAGGCAACGACGCTCCAACTGCGGTCGGCCGTTTTCTCGTTGGTCAGGTTGCGGACGGATTTCGTGGTCAGATCGAGGACCGCGACGTCCGTCTGTGGCGTTGCCGTCGGCTTGTAGTCGAGAGCGAGCCATTTGGAATCGGGCGAGAAGTGCGCGCTGGTCTCGGAGATGTTCGGCGTGTTCGTCAGATTTGACGGCGCACCGCCGGCGGAAGGGATGGCGTAAAGGTCGTAGGCCTCGTTGCCGCCGCGGTCCTGTTGCCAGACGATCCACTTGCCATCGGGCGACCACACGGGCGAGAGCTGGCGATCATCCGCAACGGCGAGTTGAACGGGCCAGCCGCCGGACGACGCGACCTTCCACAGGTTGATGCGACCGGTGGTGTTCGTGCCGAAGACGATTTCCTTTCCGTCCGGCGACCACGACGCGCCGGTGACGCTGCGGCTGAAAAAGAGATCGTCGATCGGTACCGGCGCCGAGTTCGCGTTGCGCGGCGACGTAACGGAGGCGGGATCGGTGATCGTTCGTTCTTCAGGCGATCGGGCGAAGACGAAAAGCAGGGAGGTAAGGGCTACCTCGAGGACCGCAATCTTTCGCATGCGCGGATCATAAAAGCAAAACGCCCGGGTTGGCCCGGGCGTTTTGTCGTTCGATGCGGATGACGTCAGCGCCGGCCGGTGGGCTTGGCGCTCGCGGAGACGTTGACCGTCGCGGTCTGGCTGTCGACGCTGCCGCACGGGTTCGAGACGCGCACCCAGTACGAGGTGGTGTCGTTCAGCGCCGACGTGGTGAAGTTCGCAGAAGTGCCGCCAGCCAGCGGGAAGTTCACAAGTCCGCTGGCGCCGGTGAACCACTGATAGGTGAACGGACCGCTGCCGGCTGCTTTCACGGACAGTTGTGCAGGACGTCCGGCCGAGACCGTGCTGCTCTTCGGCTGATCGATGCCGAGGATGAGGGGTGGATCGCAGAGGACCGTGACGAAGACCGAGGCGGAGGCGAAGGTCGTGCCGTCCGTCGCGGTAATCGTGACGACGTGATCGCCGGCGGTGGCTTTCGGAGTCGTCCGCAGCGTGAGGATCGCGTCTCCGATGCCGGGAGCTGCGATGACGGACTTGTTGATCGTGGCGATCAGATCGTCGGAATCGCTGACGGCGGAGAGGGAGATGTCGTTCTTGCTGTTGCTGTCATTGAACGTGGAGAAGAGGACCGTCGACGTGGAGGAGTTGTTCATCACGATCGGCGCCGCGATCGTGTCGTCGGAGAGAACGACCATCGGCCCGCTCGGCGCGGGAGCAGGTGTCGGTGTTCCGCCGCCGCCCGAGCCTCCATCCGAACCTCCGGAGCCTCCGCCGGTTCCCGTATCGCAGGCGATGCCGGTGGTATCGACATAGTTGAGTTGACCGCGGATCGTCGGCCGCGCACCCTCGCAATGCTGCTCGAAACCCACCACCAGCTGCTTGAGGTGTGGCTGCGGCGTTCCAATGCTGTCCGGCTTGCAGTCGAAGGCGATCGCCGAGATCGTGAAGCGGCCGGTGATGCCGTCGCAGCCGCGGCCGTTCAGACCAAAGTCAAGACCGGCTGTATTGTCCAGGGCAAAGGGAGCGCGCGTGGCCGTACCGTAGTTTCCCGCGGTGAGTGATTTGTTCAACTGATCCGTGCCGAGGGTCAGATCCCAATCATCGCCGGACTTTTGACCTTTCCCTACGAAGAAAATCATTTGCAGGTAATCAGGATTTGCTGTTGCCGCGGCGCGAAGGTGGAAAAGGTTGACGAACATCACTTGAACATCGGCGTCTGTGTAGCGATAGCTTCTGCCGCCTCCGATGTAATCACCAATGTCACTCTGCAGAGTCAAAATGAATTTTTCTCCGCTAACCTGAGCCTTGGCAACGGGCGTAAGGCGTCCGCGGTCGATTGCCAGCGCCGGTCCCGCCGCCGCAGCAATAATCAGTGTTGCGAGTCCTGCAATTCTCAGCATACGCATGAGACCCCTCCAGATTGCAACTGGGTTTGTGCAAGTATAGCCAACATGAACGATTCCCGCTGGTGATGCGATGACGGCCCAAACTCACGCCTGGGGAACGCAGCCCGAGATGTTCGGCCCGCGTCACGAATATCGCCTCGGCATCATCACGCGCGAAGTGGAGAAACTGCCTCCTGGGGCGCGCGTGCTGGACGCCGCCGTCGGTCTCGGTCAACTCGCAGGAAGGATGCAGCAACGCGGCTACGACGTGATCGGAATCGACTATTCGCTCGATGCCGCCGTGCACGTGCGAAAGACCCTCGGCATCCCGGTCGTCATTGGCGACATGACGCGCCTCCCGTTTCGATCGCAAGCATTTGCAGGCGTGACCACGGGTGAAACGCTCGAGCACCTCGACGACGACGCCTCGGCCGTCCAGGAGATCGCGCGCGTTCTCGAACACGGAGGGACGTGCGTAGCCACCGTTCCGGCGCTGCAATCGCTCTGGACGGCAAGCGACAACTACTACGAGCATCGCCGCCGCTACGCCCGCGACCAGCTCACATCACTCTTTCGCGCTGCGTCGATGCGTATTCAGAAAGCATCGTTCTGGGGCTTTCCGATCGTGCTCGTCTACGACACGCTCGTCATCCTGCCGATGAACAAACGCCGCGCGCGCCTGTCGATTGATGACGATCCAGCCCTCCGCTCCGTCGCCCGCGTCGGCCGCTCGCGCATGCTGGTCAACACCGTCCGCGCGATCTTCTCGCTTGACCGCCTTTTTTCGTTCATCCCATTCGGACCGGGACTGCTGCTGGTAGCGCGGAAGGAGTAATGCGTTGATTTTCCTGACGCCATCGGAGTTGAAGATGGTCGATGTCGATGGCATCTCCGCTCGTCGCGAAATGACGATTGGTTTTGCGATTGGTGAAATCCGAGGCCGCGCTGCCGCCGCCGCCCTTCACTGCGACTGGCTTGCGATCGAAGAGGGCGCCACCATCGCGATCGACTCGCCGGCGGCGTGGAGCGGCGCGATCGGGCGGATCGGTGCGCGCGCATATCGCTTGCACCTTCTCGGGCATGCGACGCTCGAAGCGCAGCAAGCGGTGAGGGAAGGATTGGCGGACGTGCTTGTTCCTGCCGGAGCCGATCCGGTAGAGTGGCTCGCTGCTTGGATCGGCGGGCGCAGTACGCGGGCACTCGACGCGGCGGCGGCGCTGATCCGCGGGCGCGGCGGCGACGTGACCGAGCGGTTCGAATTCGCCCGCCTCTTTGCTACTGGCCAGCCGCAGGAAGGGCTGGCGGCATTTCTTGAAAAACGACGACCGGATTGGACCTTGAATGAATCGAAATGAGACTGATCGCGCGCAGGCCGTAGCGGTACCGCCTATCCCGAAGGTGGAGGACGAACAGCAGTTGCCGCTGTTTTCCGCCGAGGCAGTGAATGTGGCGAGGCAAGGGGCGGCGCGGTGGCAGGCAGCGGCGGCGAAGAAGCCGGCGTGGAAGAAAGACTTCACCACCGTCAGCGGCATGGAAGTCGATCCTCTCGGCACGCCGGACAAGATCGCCAATCTCGATTTCGAGCGCGATCTCGCCTTCCCCGGCGACTTCCCCTACACCCGTGGCATCCATCCCGGCGGCTACCGCGGCCGGCTCTGGACCATGCGCCAGTTCGCCGGGTTCGGCAGCGCCGCGCAGACGAACGAACGGTTCAAGTACCTCCTGTCGCAGGGGCAGACCGGCCTTTCTACGGCGTTCCATCTCCCAACGCTCTACGGCTACGACTCCGATCATCACTTCAGCGCCGGCGAAGTCGGCAAGTGCGGTGTCGCGTGCGACACGCTCGCGGACATGGAGGCGCTCTTCGACGGCATCGACCTCGAGGACGTGACCGTCTCCATGACCATCAACTCCACCGGCCCGATCGCGCTGGCCATGTATTTGGTCGTCGCGGAGAAGCAGGGCGCGGATTGGAAGAAGATCTCCGGCACGCTGCAGAACGACATCCTCAAGGAGTACATCGCGCAGAAGGAGTACATCTTCCCGCCGCGGCCCTCGATGCGGCTGATCACCGACACCTTCCGCTTCTGCGCGGAGAACGTTCCGAAGTACAACCCGATCTCGATCAGCGGCTATCACATCCGCGAGGCCGGCTCGACCGCGTTACAGGAGCTGGCGTTCACGCTGCGCGACGGTATGGAGTACGTCGAGTACGGCATCAAAGCCGGTCTCGATATCGACGAATTCGCTCCTCGGCTCTCTTTCTTCTTCAACTCGCACAACGATCTATTCGAAGAGGTGGCCAAGTTCCGCGCCGCCCGCCGCGTATGGGCCAAGGTCATGCGCGACCGCTACGGCGCCAAGGATCCGCGCTCGTGGCAGCTTCGTTTCCACACGCAGACGGCCGGCTGTTCGCTGACCGCGCAGCAGCCGTACAACAACATCGTGCGCGTCACGATCCAGGCGCTGGCCGCGGTATTCGGCGGCACGCAGTCGCTGCACACCAACTCGCTCGATGAGACGCTGGCCCTGCCAACGGAAGCGGCGGCGCGCATCGCCTTGCGCACGCAGCAGATCATTGCCCACGAGTCGGGCGTCATCAACACGGTCGATCCGTTCGGCGGCTCGTTCTTCATCGAAGAGCTGACCAACAAGATGGAGCAGGGCTGCTTCGAGTACATCGAGAAAATCGACGCGTTTGGCGGCATGGTCGAAGCGATCGAAGCCGGCTTCCCGCAGCGCGAGATCTGGGACGCGTCGTATCAGTTCCAGCGCTCCGTCGACTCCGGCGAGAAGATCGTCGTCGGTCTGAACGCATTCCAGATGGAGACCGAGGATCCGTACGAGATTCTCTACATCGACGAGTCGGTGGCAGGGGAGCAGGTCGAGCGCCTGAACCGCATCCGCGCCGAGCGCGATTCAGCCAAAGTGCAGGATGCGCTGCAGGCTCTGCGCAACGTCGCCGCCGATCCGAACGCCAACACGATGCCGGCGCTCATCGACGCGGTAAAGGTCTACGCCACCGTCGGCGAGATCAGCGATGCGTTGCGCGACGTATTCGGGACCTACCAGGAGCCGGCGCTGTTCTGATCCATCAATTCGAGAAGCTCCGAAGACGATCCAGGATGTCCTGAACGCGCGAGCGCTCCTCGCCGTGCGGCAGGCGGTCAGACGTCGCCTGTACGCTCTGACGAATCGTCTGCCGTTCCTCCGGTTGCGCGTGACGGTACTTGGTGGCGATGACGTAGGTGATGATCTCGGCCTTCGCGTCGGACAGTTTCACGAGATCGGGCAGGTCGCGCAGCAGCCGGTCGGTGGGACGGCTCTCCAAATCTTTGACGAAGGCCTGCAATTCCGTGAATGTCTTCGCGTCGATCGCTTTCATCACGATCGACGACGTCGGCACGTTTTGTTCTCTTTCAGACGCCATGGGCACTCTCTCTCCCCGTTGGATTGAAGTGATGATTGAGGTGGGCCGCCACTGGGAAAGCAACATCCGCGCCTCGGAGAGCACCTTACCATCTCGGATGGAAGGACGGCAGTGAGCCGAGGTCACAAAACTGTCATCCTGAGCCGCCGCAGGACGGTCGAAGGATCCCCAGCTGATAACCACCGCCCTTCCGGGTTATCAGCAGGAGGTCCTTCGACCGTCCTGCGGCGGCTCAGGATGACAGGCGCGATATGATCCGCGCCCGCAGTTGCAGGAGCCGCGATTCATGACCATCACCCCTGAGCAGCGCAAGGCCGATCTGGTCGATCGGCTTGCTTCGGAAGCGCACAAACGAGTCAGTGACGAGCAGGCCGACAGCGCCGAGGCCTTTGTCCGGCGTTACTTCGCCCTCGTCTCGCCTGACGACATCATCTACACCTCCTTCGAGACGCTGATCGGCGGCGCGCTCTCGCTCTGGCAGTTCGGCGAGCTGCGGCACGTCGGTACGCCGAAGGTGCGGATTTTCAATCCGGACCCCGAGACCAACGGCTGGGGGCTCGAGCACACCGTCATCGAGATCGTCAATGACGACATGCCCTTCCTCGTCGACTCCGTCAGTGCCGAGGTCACGAGGCTTGGGCGGCGCAACATCCACCTCCTGCTGCATCCGGTGGTGCGCGTGCGCCGCGACGCAGGCGGCAAACGGATCGAGCTCACCTCGACGCAGGAAGCGAAGATCGACGCGATCGTCGAGTCGTACATGCACGTCGAGATCGATCAGGAGAGCGACGCCGCCGAGCTCGAGACGCTGCGCGCTTCGATCGAACGCGTTCTGCACGACGTGCGCGCTGCGGTCACCGACTGGCAGGCCATGCGCCGCCAGCTTCGCGCCGACGTCGAAGAGCTCGAACATGCGAAGTTGCCGATGCCGCAGGAGGAGGTCGCGGAAGCGCGCGCGTTCCTGCAATGGCTCGATCAGGGCAACTACATCCTGCTCGGTTTCCGCCGCTACGGATTCGAGACGCACGGCGACAACGACTATCTCCCGCCCGTTCCGGAGTCCGGCCTCGGCATCCTTCGCGAGATCCGCAAGGAGTCCGCCGCCCGCGCCGCCGCACCGCTCACGCGCGAATTCAGCGAGTACGCGCGCACGCGCGATCTGCTCATCATCACCAAGGCGAACAGTCGCAGCACCGTGCATCGGCCCGTTCCGCTCGATCGCATCGGCATCAAGCGCTACGACGACAACGGCAATCTGATCGGCGAAGATCGCTTCCTCGGGCTGTTCACGTCCGCCGCGTACAGCCGCAGCGTGCGCGAGATCCCAATGCTTCGCCTGAAAGCGACGCGCACGCTCGAACGCGCCGGGCTCGATCCGCACAGCCACAACGGCAAGGCGCTCGTCGACATCCTCGAGACCTTTCCGCGCGACGAATTTTTCCAGATCACCGACAACCAGCTCTTCGACATCGCGCGCGGCATTCTTCTGCTGCAGGAACGGCATCGCGTCGCGCTCTTCACGCGCAAGGACGTCTTCGAGCGCTTCATCTCCTGCTACGTCTTCGTGCCGCGAGACCAGAACACCGTCGAGTTCCGCGACAAGGCCCGGCAGATTCTCGAGGAGCAGTTCAACGGCCGCGATACCTCCGTCTACGAGTACGTCACCGACGCGCCTCTTGCCCGCATCCTTTTCGTCGTCAAGACCACGCCGGGCAACATCCCCGAGGTCGACGAGAAGCGGATCGAAGCGATCCTGTCCGACGCCGCGCGCACGTGGGGCGACCGGCTGCTCGACACCGTCTGCCATCGCTATGGCGAAGAGGAAGGGATCGAGCTGCAGCGGCGCTACAAGAAAGCATTTTCCGCCGCGTACATGGAGCGCTTCGAATCCGATGCGGCCATGTACGACATCGAGCATGTCGAAGAAGTGCTGGCCACCGGCAAGCTCGTCGTCGACCTCTATCGCCATCGCACCGAAGAGCGCCAGTTCCATTGCAAGATCATCCACTCCGGTCCGCCCGTGCCGCTCTCCGAGATCATGCCGCGGCTGGAGAACATGGGACTTAAGGTCCTCGCCGAAGAGCCGTACGAAGTGCATCCGCTCGGCGCGGCGTCGGTCGTCCGCATTCGCGACTTCAGTCTCGCTGCCGAGGGGCTGCAGGACGACCTGACGCCGATCAAGCAGAAGTTCCAGGAAACGTTCGTCCGCGTCTGGAACCGCGAAGCGGAGAACGACGCGTTCAATCGCCTCGTCCTGACCGCGGAGCTCGAGTGGCACGAAGTGGTCGTGCTGCGCGCGTATAGCAAGTACATCCGCCAGATCGGCGTCAACGTCAGCGAGCAGCTGATCCAGCAGACGTTGTCGGCGCATCCCGCCGTGACGCGCCTCCTGATCCAGCTCTTCGAAACGCATTTCGATCCGTCGCTTGGCGCAGCGACTCTGCGCGGCGCGAGCATGGCCTCGTCAACGGTGACCGGACGCCATCTCGCAGCCGGTGGAATCCGCGCACAGGTCGAAGACGCGCTGGAGCGCGTGAAGAACCCGGACGAGGACCGCATCCTTCGCCTCTACCTCACGCTCATCGAAGCTACGCTGCGGACGAATTACTACCAGCGCGACGCAGATGGAAATCGCAAGACGTACCTCTCGTTCAAGCTGGACTCGCAATCGATTCGCGAGCTGCCGCTGCCGCGGCCGATTTTCGAGATTTCCGTTTACTCGCCGACGATGGAAGGCATCCATCTGCGCGCCGGCAAAGTCGCGCGCGGCGGCATCCGCTGGTCCGACCGGCGCGAAGATTTCCGCACCGAGATCCTCGGCCTGATGAAAGCGCAGAACGTCAAGAACGTCGTCATCGTGCCGATGGGATCGAAGGGCGGTTTCGTGGTGAAGAATCCGTCCGCCGATCGTCCGACGTTTCAGAAAGAAGGCGTCGCCGCGTACCAGACGCTCCTTCGCGGCATGCTCGACATCACCGACAACCTGCGCGGCTCCGACGTCATCCCGCCGCGCGATGTCGTGCGCCGCGATGCCGACGATCCGTATCTCGTCGTCGCAGCCGACAAGGGCACGGCCACGTTCTCCGACATCGCCAACGCCATCTCCGCCGAATACGGTTTCTGGCTCGGCGACGCATTCGCCTCGGGTGGCAGCGCCGGCTACGACCACAAGGCCATGGGCATCACCGCGCGCGGCGGCTGGGAGGCGGTCAAACGCCACTTCCGCGAGCTCGGCACCAACATCCAGCGCGAGGACTTCACCGTCGTCGGCGTCGGCGACATGTCGGGCGACGTCTTCGGCAACGCCATGCTGCTTTCGCCGCACATCAAGCTGCTCGCGGCGTTCAACCACTCGCACATCTTTCTCGATCCCGATCCCGATCCGGCCGTCAGCCTCGCCGAGCGGCAGCGGATGTTCGATCAGCGGCTGAACTGGAACGGCTACAACCCGGACCTGCTGTCGAAGGGCGGCGCGGTTCTGGAGCGCAGCGCGAAGGTCGTTACGGTCTCGGACGAAGTGGTCCGCTGCTTCGATCTCGAAAAGAAGACGCTCGCGCCGGCGGAACTGATGAAGGCGATCCTTCGCGCCCGCGCCGATCTGCTCTGGCTCGGCGGCATCGGAACCTACGTGAAATCGACCGATGAAGATCACGCTGCCGCCCGCGACCGCGCGAACGACGCACTGCGCGTGGACGCCAGCGAGCTTCGCGTGCGCGTCGTCGGCGAGGGCGCGAACCTCGGCTTTACGCAGCAGGCGCGCATCGAGTACGGGCTCGCCGGCGGCCATATCAACACCGATGCGATCGACAACTCCGCCGGCGTCGATACCTCGGACCACGAGGTCAACATCAAAGTCCTGCTCTACGACGCCATCGAGCGCGGCGAGCTCGCCGGTCTCGACGAGCGCAACAAACTGCTCGCATCGATGACGGACGAAGTCGGCAGTCTCGTCCTCTGCGACAACTACGAGCAGACGCAGGCCATCTCGCTGACGCAGGCGCTCGGCGAGTCGGTGCTCGATGAGCAGGCGCGCTTCATGCGCGCTCTCGAACGCGCTGGCCGTCTCGACCGCGCGCTCGAAGGTCTGCCTGACGACGAAACGATCGCGCAGCGCCACACCGCGCACATCGGCCTGATGCGTCCCGAGCTGGCCGTGCTGCTCGCTTACAGCAAGATCGTGCTCTACGCCGACCTTCTCGCCAGCGATCTTCCCGACGATCCGCTCCTCGTCGAAGACCTCGTGCTCTATTTCCCCAAACCGCTGCGCGAGCAATACCGGAGCACGATCGAGCGCCATCGCCTGCGCCGCGAGATCATCGGCACCTACGTCACGAACAACATCATCAACCGCATCCGCCCGACGTACGTGTGGCAGATGACCGAGGAGACCGGAAAGCCGGTTGCGGACGTCGCGCGCGCGTTCACGATCATCCGCGAATCGTTCGACCTCCGCTCGCTGTGGTCGGAGATCGAGAAGCAGGACAACGTGCTCCCGGCGCGCGTGCAGATCGAAATGCTGATCGAAGTCGGACGGCTCCTCGAGCGCGCCATGGCCTGGCTGCTCATCAGCGACTACGAAAAACTCGACACGGCGCGCTACGTCGGCGAGTTCCGCCCCGCAATCGCCGCGATCTCCGACAAGCTGAACGACATCCTCCCCGCCGCGCTCCTCGGCGCACTCAAAGCGCGGCAGGGCGAGCTGGAGATGGACGGCGTTCCCGAAAACGTGGCCTACCGTATCGCCAGCCTCGGCGTGATGGGAGCGGCGCTCGACATCGTCCGGCTCTCGCGCACCGGCCGGCCGGTCGAGGACGTCGCCCGCGTCTACTTCAGCGTCGGCGCCCGCTTCGGACTCGATCGCCTGCGCACCGCCGGCAGCTCGATCGCCGCGGAAACGCCGTGGCAGAAAGCCGCCGTCGCTGCCGTCATCGACGATCTCTTCAACTATCAGAGCACGCTCGCGTCACGCGTCCTCGGCGAAAGCGACGGCGCGAAGGATCCAGTCGACCGCTGGCTGGCCGCGCGCCCGCGCGAAGTCGAACGCATCGATCAGATGATGACCGACTTCCGCGCCGCGCAGACGGTCGATCTGGCGATGCTGACCGTCGCCAGCCGACAACTGCGCACGCTGGTGGAGAGCTGAAACGCCGGATCAAGTCCGTCTCTGATGACGAGGCGATTGACTGATGAAGAAGCTTCTCGTCCTGCTCGCAGCATTTGCGCTCCACTGCACGACGGCAACGCCGCCGTCCGCGGAACAGCTCCGCGTAGCCGCGGCGTCCGTTCCCACATTCAACGTTCCCGAAGCGTCCAGCGAAGATGCGGAGTTCATCGGCGCCGGCGACATCGCCGATGCGCGGTTTCTGACCGACGCGGCGGCGACCGGCGCGATCATCAATCGCTTTCCGGCGGCTACGGTTTTCACGCTCGGCGACAACGCCTATCGCTTCGGTTCGGACGCGAATTTCAGAGACAACTACAACCCGACCTGGGGCATGTTTCTCGATCGCACGAAGCCTTCGCCGGGGAATCACGAGTACCTCACCCTCGGCGCGGCCGGTTACTTCCGCTACTTCGGTCTTCGCGCCGGACCGCCGGGCCTCGGCTGGTACAGCTACGACATCAAGGGATGGCACATCATCTCCCTCAACAGCGAGCACGTTGACGACGCCGCGCAGATGGCATGGCTCGATAACGATCTGAAGCAAACGTCGAAGCCGTGCATCATCGCGTACTGGCACCATCCGCTTTTCAGTTCCGGCGACGAACACGGCGATCAGTCGTCCGACCCGGGCCGGCGCACGGACCGCTTCTGGCGTCTGCTGATGGCGAAGGGCGCCGACGTAGTGCTCAACGGCCACGATCATGACTACGAACGTTTCGACCCGCAGAACACGTCAGGCGCATCGCTGGCGTCGGGGCTTCGCGAGTTCGTGGTCGGAACCGGGGGCGGCGAGCCGCGCGGCCTCGGCACGCGGAAATCCAACAGCGTCTTCTTCGATGCGAAGCTCCGCGGCGTCCTGCTGATGACGCTTCATCCCAACAGCTACGAGTGGAAGTTCCTCGCCACCGACGGAACGACTCCCGACGCCAGCAGCGCGCGCGTCGAGTGTCATCCGAAACATCAGGGCTGACGCGGCTACAATGCCGCGGTGTCGATTGCCGGAAAGATCCGTTTCGTACTGAAGTCATTCGGAGGAGGACACATGCTGAACGTCGGCGACGAAGCTCCTGACTTTGAAGTAACCGATCACAAGGGCCGCAAGGTTGCGCTTCACGATCTGCGCGGCCGCAAGGTCGTGCTCTGGTTCTATCCGAAGGCCGACACACCTGGCTGAACGGCCGAGGGTTCCGGGTTCCGGGACCTCATCGACGAGTACGAGAAAAAGAACACGACCATCCTCGGCGCAAGCTTCGACAACGCCGCCGACAACTCCCGCTTCGCGGAGAAATTCGATTTTCCCTTCCCGCTGCTGTGCGACACCGACCGCAAGATCGGCATCGCCTACGGCGCCGCCGACTCGCCGAAAGACGAGTACGCGAAACGGATCGCATACGTCATCGACGAGAACGGGAAGATCGCCGAGTCCCACGCGAAGGTGGACCCGCGCAGCTACCCGAAGGATCAGTTGAAAACGCTGTAAGCAAACGGCCGCTTCGAATTACACTGCGCCCTCGTGACTGAACCGCTGCGCGTGCTCGTTGCCGATGATGATCCCGCCATCCGCATGCTGGTGCAGCGGGTCCTGGTGCGGCAGGGTTACGACGTGACGACGGCGAACGACGGTGCGGATGCCATCGTGCAGCTCGACCAGAACGAGTTCGATCTGCTCGTGCTCGACCTGATGATGCCTCGCGTCGACGGCATCGGCGTCATCACGCACCTGCAGACGCGCGGCGCGGCGCGGCCGCCCATCCTCGTCATGACCGCCGCCTCGCCCGACATCCTCCGCCGCCTGCCGCGCGAGCGCATCGCCGGCATCGTGACGAAGCCGTTCGATCTCGACCAACTCGTGCGCGATGCGGATCAGGCGATCCGGGCGTAGGGGGCAATGAAGCCAAGTGCCTTCCCGAGGGAAGGCACTTGGCGATCAGCTGGGGTTTAGAACTCGAAAGTCCATCCGTCGAGGCCGTCCGGCCACGTTCCGAAACGCTTTCCGAGGGTCAGCTCTGCGGCTTCTCCCATATCGAAAACTTCCGGCTCCTGATACTCGTTTTCCTGATTCATGTTGTCTCACCTCCTTCCGATCGCGATTTCAGCACGCTCGGAGGACTGCATTCCGAGCGCTGGCTGTTCCAGACTCTTGAGCCACGATTCGATCGCCAGAAGGCGGAGCAGACCGGGCGCATTGTGGTTCTGCCCATGCGCCGCACGCTGCAGCGACTCATTCAATGCTTCCCGATCGACGTAGCCGTAGCTGCATACACGCGCGTCTTCAAATTGCGCCTTGATCGTCTTCCACTGTTGGCGGAACCGGCGATAGATCGTCGCGGCGGGGCCGCCCTTCGTCCGGCGGTCGCGGATTGCTGAAGGGAGAAACGGGGACATCGCTCGCCGCTGCAGCGAGCGCGGTTGGTGGGGCCGCACGTGCTGCCCGACCGGGACGGTGAACGCAAATTCGACCAGGCGGCGATCGACGAATGGATAGCGGACGTCGACGGTGCCCATGACCGATCGCCGGAGACTGAGCTCGGCGGCCAGACCTCGCAACTCGATGAATTGCGCCCGCCGGCTCGGCAGCCGGAAGGCGCGGGTTTCGGCATCGTCGGCCTGACGGCGATCGATGCCCATCGATTGAGCAAAGCGCGGGCTGATCCAGGGCGGAGGTTCCATGTTCGAGGGGGCACGCAGTCTCTGGACAGCTCCGAGCATCACACCCGCGCGTGTCTTCCCCGTTGCCGCAGCCCACCGCGTCGCGGTGCGCAACGCGTTCACGAGGCGCAGTCGCGACAGATCATCGGCAACGCCCGGAGGAGTCGTGACCTCGCTCCAGCAGAGGTGATCGCCTCCGATTCCACTGAGCAGGACGTTGCTCTTTGCGGATGCCATCCGTTCGTTTGCCGCTTCGACGAGCCTCGTACCGAACCACAGTGACGAAGGCTCCGCGAACGGATAGTGGTCAGCGATCGACGCCAGAAGCTGCGCGTCGTTTTCTTCGACGTGGTGCGCTCTTCGTCCCAGGTGCTGCTCCATGATCTCGATGAAAGGGCGGTCGTCGAAGGACGCCGCCTCGTCGTAGATGTGGGAGATCGTCTGCAGCGAGTCGTCGGGGAGGAATTGCCGGCGACAGATTCCGTCTGCGACCGCGGCGATGCTCGACGAGTCAAGGCCTCCGCTCAACTCGCAGAACACCGGTCCGCTGCTCCGCATGCGAACGCGAACGGCGTCGCTGAACAGCGCGGCGAATTGCGTTTCATAGTCGGCGTCGGATTTCAATAGGAGCTCGCGTTCCGGCTCGAGACGCCAATACGTCTGGACGCGAACGCCTGCAGAATCGCAGTGGACTACCGATGCCGGCGGCACGATCGCGATTGCTTTGAAGGGGCTGACGTTCCCGCGGGACGCAAACGAGAGGAATCCTGCGACGAAGTGCGGATCGGGGTCGCGGCTGCAGCCGGTGGCGTGGAGGAGCGCGGCAAGGTCCGATGACCACGCCAGCCCGCCCGGCGCGCGATGATAGTAGAGCGGCACGACACCGAAACAATCCCGGCCGAGCAGCAGCCGGTTCTGCGAGGCATCCCAGACGGCGACAACAAAATCGCCGTACAGCATCTTTAAAAACGCCGGGTCGGCGCCGCTCCGCCTGTAGGCAGCGGCAATGATCGCTTCGTCACCGGCGAGCGGATCGAGCGAGAGCTCGCTAATGAGCTCGTTCCGATTGTCAATTCTTCCTTCAAACGAAACCTGCAGTCCCTGCTCGGCCGCACACTGAGGCATGGTGATCGATGGGGGGACACCGAATCGGATGGAACCGCGAACGATCGACATGTCAGGTCCGGCTTACAGCCGGATACCGCTCCAGAACGGCGTAGCGTTCCCTGATCAGTTGCTCATCGTCGCCGACGACACGGCCGTCCAATTCGACCCATGCGTGTGCGAGGAAGGGGAGGACGCTCGCGCCCACGACCATCTCCGCGGGATAGCCGCGTGAGCGAAGGAGCCAGGTCATGGCGGCCGATCGGCGCAGGCAGTGCAGTGCCCGCGGGTAATACGACTCCGCGAGATTCATCATCTGAGAGAGCTCCGCGGCGGTCTGGGATCCTCGGCGACGACGGACCTGCATGCGGCGAACGAGCCGGTCGAGAGCGGAGAAACCGCGGATCGAGACGAGGGCGTCAATGAACGCAATCCGCACGAGGGCTGGTCTCATCCGACAGGCTCCAGCGTGATGAGTCCACGCGACTCGAGCTCGTGAAGGAATTTGTGCAGATCGGTTTCCAGGCGAGTCCTTGGAACCGCCGGATACCGGGCGCAAAGTGCTTGGGCGATGTCATCGGTCGTACCGCCCTGAGATAGCTCGTCCCAGATCACCCGACCCGTGGCGTTCAGCGTCTTGTAGACGCCACGATCCAATTGCAGCAGCACCGCGCCTTCAGGTTTTGACGCGTACCGAACACCCTTGTTTATGCAGGGAAGGAAAGGCACAGAGGAGGGAGGCTAGCATGAAGGAATTGCGTATACAACATGTCCCATTCAGGCAGGACCTCCGGCCAATCGCATCAGCCGCAAACCAACCTCCTACCGTCGCCGCCGTTTGGCCGCAGTCCGCTTTGCTTCTGTCGTGCGGTACGCCTGTTCAAGGATTGCGGCCAGCGCGCCCGTCGGCAGTTTCGTGTTCATGTTGATGCCGATCCAGCCGCTGACGCCGACGTACGGCGGCACGAAGAAGTGCTCGGGATCCGCGGCGACGAGATCCTGCTGCGCACCGGGCGGCGCGTTGCACCAGACGGCGATGCGGCCGTCGCCGTGGTGGTTATTGCTGAACATCGCGAAGAGCTTTCTATGCACGCGCCACGTCGACTCGCCCCACGCGATCTTCTCCTCGGTATCCGGCATAGCGAGACAGATCTTGCGGACGAGCGCGAGGATCTTGTCCGGATTGCCGCGCGGCTTCACTGGCGCCGGGCGAATGTCGATCTTTGCGCTGCGGCCGGCTTCGAGCTTCGCCTTCGCCAGCACCTCGTCATCGATCTCCACCCAGAACTTTTTCATGCGAGGGACGATGGCGCTCTCGAAGCCGACTCCGTTGACCGTTCCGATCACGCGATGGCCATTTCGGCCGGCACGAATGCGCGACGGCTCGATCGACCAGCGCTCGGCCGGATCGAACGGCACCTCGAACGCCGCGCCTTTGTGGCCCTCGACCAGGGTGGCGGTGAACCGTGCGTTTGCCATTTCGTCATTTTACGAGAGTGCGCTTTCGCGCTACAGTCCTGCGGTCGTCCATCCCACCTTGCAGGAGCTTCCAATGCGCATGCGTGCTTTGCTTCTCGTCGCCATCGTCCTGTCCGCGTTTCCGCTGCTCGCGGTCGACATCCACGACACTCGGCTTCTCTCCGAGCCCGCCGTCAGCGGCGACCGGATCGCGTTCGGATATGCGAACGATCTATGGGTCGCGAACCTCGATGGCAGCGGCGTACGCCGGCTGACGTCGCATCCCGGCATTGAGGCGGGGCCGCACTTCTCGCCGGACGGGAAGTGGATTGCCTTCACCGGCCGCTACGAAGGCAACACCGACGTTTATGTCGTGCCGTCCGAAGGCGGCGTGCCGAAGCGGCTGACGTGGCATCCGAGGGCGGATGTGGCGCTCGGGTTCACGCCGGATGGGGCGAATGTTCTTTTCACCTCGCCGCGCGAGGTCTACACCGGACGGTATGTGCAACTTTTCACGGTGCCGGTTGGCGGCGGGATGGCGACGAAGCTGCCCATTCCGCATGCGAACAAGGCTGTCTACTCGGCGGATGGAAAGAAGATCGTCTACGTCCCGCTGAACGACGCGTTCAACGAGTGGAAGCATTACCGAGGCGGGCAGGTCTCGAACCTCGTCATCTTCGATACGGCGACATACGCAACTGAGCACGTGCCGCAGCCGGCCGGGCGCTGCAACGACACCGATCCGATGTGGGTCGACGGCAAGGTCTACTTCCGCTCAGATCGCGACGGTGAGTTCAACATCTACAGCTACGACCCCGCCACAAAGAAAGTCGCGAAGATCACCAACCACGCCGACTTCCCGATCGTGAATGCGACCGCGGGCGGCGGCAAAATCATTTACGAGCAGGCCGGATACCTTCACCTCCTCGATCCGAAGAGCGGCGCAAGCAATCGCGTGAAAGTCGGCGTGGCCGCCGATCTCGTCGAGACGCTGCCGCGCTTCGTGAAGGGGAAGAAGTACATTCGCAACACCGCCGTCTCGCCGTCCGGCGCGCGCGCAGCGCTCGAATTCCGCGGCGACATCTTCACCGTCCCGCGCGAGAAAGGCGACGACCGCAACCTCACCGCCACGCCCGCGTCGAACGACCGTTCGCCGGCGTGGTCGCCTGACGGCAAGTCGATCGCCTGGTTCTCCGACCGCAGCGGCGAGTACCGCCTCTACGTCGGCGATCAGGACGGCAAAGGAACGCCGCGCGAGATCAAGATCGATGGCAACGGCTTCTACGACGACCCGAAGTGGTCGCCCGATTCGAAGAAGATCAGCTTCGCGGACAACTCGCGCTCCATCTACGTTACCGATGTCGCCTCGGGCACAACCGACAAAGTCTCCAGCGACGTTCTCTACGGCCCGGTGCGCGTCCTCAATCACAACTGGGCGCCTGACTCGCAGTGGCTGGCCTACACGCGCAACACGCCGACGTACATGAACCGCATCTACCTGTATTCGATCGGCGAGAAGAAGTCGTATCCGCTGACCGATCCGTACACCGACGCCAGCCAGCCGGTGTTCGATCCGAACGGCAAGTACCTCTACTTCCTCGCGTCGACCGATGCCGGTCCGGTCGAAGATTGGTTCGCGCAATCGAACGCCGATCTCCGCGCCACGCAGTCGATCTACCTCGCCGTCCTGCCGAAAGGCGTCGTGTCGCCGATCGCGAAAGAGAGCGACGAGGAAGCAGTTAAGAACGCCGACGAATCGGCGATGAAGCCGGAGACAAAGTCGAGCGACAAACCGGCGGACGACAAGGCCAGCGCCGACAAAGCGAAGTCCGCCGCGTCGAAGACGGTCAAAGTCGTCGTCGACTTCGACGGTCTCACGCAGCGCATCGTCGCGCTGCCGCCGAAGCCTGCGGGGTACGACTCGCTGCAGGTCGGCAAGACCGGCCAGATTTTCTATCTCAAGTCCGCCGGCTTCAATCGCTTCGGCCCTGACGAGACCAGCCTGCAGCGTTTCGATCTGGAGAAACGCAAGGAGGAGACGCTCCTCGAAAAGGTCGACGGCTACGACCTCTCGGCCGACGGCAAACGGATGCTGATCGCGAAAGACGGCTTCTCGCTCGTCGACGTCGGCGACAAACTCGATCTCTCCAAGTTCAAGCTCGCCACCGACAAGCTGCAGGTGAAGATCGATCCGCGCGCCGAGTGGCGCCAGATCTTCGATGAAGCCTGGCGCATCAATCGCGACTACTTCTACGACCCGAACATGCACGGCGCTGACTGGAACGCCATGCGCGCGAAGTACTCCGCGTTCCTGCCCGATCTCGCCGTTCGCCAGGACCTCAATCGCGTGATGATGTGGATGTCCTCCGAGCTCTCCGTCGGCCACCACCGCCTCGGCGGCGGCGATTCGCTCGCTGATGTCGAGGCGGTTCCGGGCGGACTCCTCGGCGCGGACTACAAGGTCGAGAACAACCGCTATCGCTTCGCCAAGGTCTACGGCGGCCTCAATTGGAATCCCGAACTTCGCTCGCCGCTGACCGAGCCGGGCGTCGACGTCAAAGCAGGGGAGTATCTCCTCGCCGTCGACGGCCACGATCTCAAGTACCCCGAGGATCTCTACAGCCGCTTCGAACAGACGGCGGGACGCATCGTCGAACTGACCGTCGGACCGAATGCCGACGGCAGCGGCTCGCGCGTCGTCAAAGTCGTTCCGATCGAAGACGAATCGAACCTGCGCAATCGCGACTGGGTCGAAGGCAACCTGCGCAAAGTCACCGAGGCAACGAATGGCCGCGTGGCGTATGTGTATGTGCCGAACACCGCGGGCGCGGGTTACACCTACTTCAAGCGCTACTTCTTCCCGCAGGCGGACCGCGAGGCGATCATCGTCGACGAACGCCACAACGGCGGCGGCAGCGTGGCCGACTACTACATCGACATCCTCCGCCGTCCGATGATCAGCCACTGGGCGATGCGTTACGGCGCCGACCTCAAGACGCCGTTGGCCTCGATTCAGGGACCGAAGGTGATGCTGATCGACGAGACCGCCGGCTCCGGTGGCGACCTGCTGCCGTGGATGTTTCACAAGCTGCAACTCGGCACGCTCGTCGGCAAACGCACCTGGGGCGGCCTGGTCGGTATCCTCGGATTTCCCACGCTGATGGATGGCGGCACAATCACCGCCCCGAACCTCGGCATCTGGACGCCCGAAGGCTTCGTGGTCGAAAACGAAGGCGTCCCGCCCGACATCGACGTCGAGCAGACGCCCGCCGACATCATCGCGGGCCGCGATCCTCAGCTGGAGCGAGCCATCGACGTGGCGATGAAACAGCTGGCCGCGAACCCGCCGCAGAAAGATGTCCGCCCGCCGTTCCCCCTCCGCGCGCCAAGCGCGAAGAGGTGATTGCTCCTGATCGAAAGGGCCGGCTTCACGCCGGCCCTTTTTGTCATCCTGAGGCTGGCGAAGCGCGCCGAAGGATCTCAAGATGCCTAACTCCGGCTGGAACCCGCCTGGGGATTCAACGCCAGCTGGGACGCTTGAGATCCTTCGCCGTCCTGCGCCTCCTCGCCTCGGCTCAGGGCTCCGGCGGCTCAGGATGACAACTGTTTGTATTTTCCCCGCCGTCGCTCGCGACTCATCAGCAGGTCGCGAGTTCACGGCGGCATCCAACCGATGGACAAACCAGCCGCAGTGAAGTGCCGGGGGAGCGTTGTGCTCCTCCGGCATATTCGGGTCGCGATGCGACCGCATCCTGCGCGCGACTCCGCAATTGATTGGTCGTGTAATTGACGGGATCAATGCGCGTAACTACCATGTCGCTCGCATGACTTTGGTCGACGCCGACAGCACACAAACTTCCCGCCGACGCCTTCTCGAAGCCGGCAAAGCGCTCTTCGCCCGCTTCGGTTTCGAGCAGACCTCGACGGCGATCATCGCCCGCGAAGCCGGCACCTCCGAATCGCAACTCGTCCGCTATTACAAGGGCAAAGCGGGTCTGCTGGAAGCGATCTTCAACGATTGCTGGGCCGCGCTCAATCAACACGTGCAGTCCGTCGTCGTCGCCGCGACCGACGCGCGTGAAGCGCTGGCCGGTGTGCTCGAAACGGTCACCGAGGCCTTCGGACGCGACGCCGATCTTGCGTACTTGCTGCTGTTCGAAGGACGCCGTATCCGCGGCGGCAGTTCGGAGATCCTGCTGTCGCGCGGCTTCATCGAGTTCGAGAACCTACTGCGCGTCCTGATTCACCGCGGCAAACGCGATGGCACCTTTCGCACCGACGTCAGCGACGAGGCGATCGCCTCCGCCCTCCTCGGCGCGACTGAAGCGATGATCCGCGATCGACTGGTCGCGCAGCGGGCCGGTAAGCCAAGCCCTTACAGCGATCAGGAAATTCGCGCGATTTTCTTCGCGCTGCTGATCGGCCTGAAACACGAGAGCTCCGAACCGATCAACGCTAGCTGATTCGCGCTGCGCGCGTTGTCGGTTGTCGGTTGGATTCGCTTCGCGCGTTGTCTTCACCGACAGACTCGCCGCGTTAGTGGCTTCGGACGATAGCCAGGCGTGCGGCGAAGCGCGCACGCCTGGAATGGGGGTAGGCGGGAGGATTGTGCCGCGTCAGCGGCACAGGACGCGCCGCGCTTCCGGTGCCGCTGACGCGGCACGATATCAACACGCGCTCAATTTCCAGGCGTGCGCGCTTCGCCGCACGCCTGGCTATCATCCCCAGCCGCTAGCGCGGCAGTCTCAATTTCCCGCAAACGCGAAGAGCAGACGTTTACATCGGCTCTCCAGTTGACAACGCGCGAAGCGCAATCAACCGACAAGCGACAACGCGGCGTCACCGCCGCAGTGCTTCGATTACGCCGAACATCCCGCCGGTTGGGATTACGCGTTCGACTTCGTAGCCGCATCGTTTCAGGAGCGCGCTGTATTCGCCCGCCGTTCGTTCGCGTCCGCCGAGCATGACCAGCATGTTCATGTCCATGAGGGTGACCGGCGACGGCAGCGGCGTATCGGGCAGAAGGCCTTCGACGACTACGAGCCGGCTGCCCTCGGCGGCGGCGCGATGAACGCTCTTCACGATTTCTTCGCATTTGTCGTCCGGCCAGTCGTGCAGGATCGACTTCAGAAGATAGAGGTCGCCGCCGCGCGGAACGTCGGTCAGGAAATCGCCGCTGACCAGTTCAATGCGGTCCGCCATTCCGCTTGCGGCCACGGCGCCGCGAGCACCTTCGATGACGTCGGCGCGATCGAAGAGCACGCCGCGCGCTTTTGGAGCGCGATCGAGAATGCCGCGGAGTAGAACGCCTTCGCTGCCGCCGACGTCGACGATCCGTTTCGCGTCGCCCGGATCGTAGACGCGCGCGACGTCAGCCGAGGCGATCGCGGAGAGATTGCTCATCCCGCGGGCGAAGCAACGCCCTTCTTCTACATTCGTCGCGTAGTACTCCCACGGATCGACGCCGAGCGTCTCTTTCGTCATCGCGCCGCCGCGTTTCACGGCATCGACGAGCCGTCCCCACGGCAGCCAGTGGCCGGGCGCGGTCTCGGCGATGACGAAGTCGCGCAACGAGCCGGGGACGTTGGCGCGAAGCGTTTCGCCGAGGGGAGTGAGCGCAAAATCGCCGGGCGCGGTCTCGATCACCAGGCCGATCGTCGCCGCAGCGCGGAGCAAACGATGAAGTGCGCCTCGATCCGCGCCGCACTCCTCGGCGAGATGTTCGACCGAGCGCGTGCCGGCGGCGATGACGTCGGGTACGCCGAACTGCGCGACGGCACTCATGATCTGCGCGACCCACATTCCGGTCAGCATCTGGAGAACGGCGGCTTGCGGCGGCGGTGCGTCGATGTGCAGCGAATCGGTCATGCAGTTTTCTCCCTGATTTGTTTTGCGAGGCTACGCGGCGCAAGCGGCGCCGGATTGCTATCGCGCCAACGCGTCGGTGAGAATCCGCGCGAAGGCCTCGGCCGGGCTGTCGCCGACGCGGTATTCCTCGCGCGGCATGAAGTAGTTGAAGATCGGCCGGCCGTTTTTCCTGATCGTGGCGTTGGCCGAGCGGCTCTTTCGTCCGAGGCCGTGGCGCGAGACGGAACCAGTAAAGCGGATTTCGATGGGCGCACCTTCGCCGATGCTGACGCCGCGCCCGCGCAGCGCATTCGACAGCTCGTTGATCATCTCCGCGTCGCCGCCGGTCAAGGAAACGTGCGTCACGCCGCCGATCTGCTGATGCAGCGTTGCCAGGGCAGCATCGTTTGCATTGCCGTCGCCGTGCTCGCGGAACGTTGCAACGTTCGTCGATGCAGGTTGAGGCTCAGGTTCAGGCTCGGGAGCCGCGGTTTCTTCGACCGGCGCAGGCTCTTCGACAGGAGCCGGTTTTGGCTTCGGCGGAGCATGCGTCGTGGTCGGTGGCGGAACCACTGCGGCGGACGATGTCGTCGCCGGTGCGGTGGTAGTCGTCGTAGTTTCGACAAGAACCGGCGGCGTGACGTCGACCGACGTCTGTGACGGCCGCGCCGTGGTGGCGGCTATGGTCGTCGTCGTTGCTGTCGTCGCGGTAGTGGCCGTGCCGTCGAATGAATGGCGAAAGCGCATCACCGCCATGACGCCGGCCGCACCGATCGCGCCGAGGACCAGCACGACGATGATGCTGACTGCGATGATGGTGCCGGTGTTGCTGCGCGGTTTCGCCACAGGCATCGGCATTGGATCGACGACCGTCGGAGGCGCCTCGGTGACGGGCGGCGGCGGAACGGGACGATTCGGAACGGTGGCAGGCCGCGTGACGGATGGCGCCATCGTCGGGAGCGGAGGAGTGCTGGTGACGATCGTCGGCGGCGCTGCTGCCATTGCGGGAGCGATCGTCTGACCGCCGCTCGTCCGCTGCGTCTTCATTGTCGCGTCGGCGTCGAACGGTGCAGCGCCTTTCGGCGATTCATCCGGCAGCGTCGGCTCGATGGCCGCGAGCGCGTCGGAAAACTCGCGCGCCGTGGCGAAGCGTTTGTTGCGGTCGCGGTCGAGCGCGCGTGCGAGGACGGTCTGCAGCGCCGGATTACCGGTAATGCGATCGAGGTCCGGCGCGTTTGCGTACTCGTCGCGCGAGTGATGAATGATGTATTCGTGCGGCGAGGTGGCCTCGAACGGCGGCCGGCCCGTGAGCATCTCGAAGAGAACGACGGCGAGCGAGTAGAGATCGGCGCGGCCGTCGATCCGTTCGCCGGTGGGCAGAAAGCCGAGGTGGTCGGGCGACGCGTAACGGAACTTGCCGACGAACATGCCGGTCTGCGTCATCGCCACATCCGACTCCGCCGCTTTCGCCACGCCGAGGTCGATGATCTTCACGAACTCGGAGCCGTCGGCGGCGTGCGTGATCATCAGATTTTCGGGGCTGATGTCGCGATGGACGATGCCGGCGCAATGGATGGCCTCGAGTCCGGCCAGCGCCTGAATGGCGATGTGCACCGCATGCCGCGGCGCGAGCGTTCCGTGCTGGCGCAGGACCTGCGCGAGGTTCTGCCCCTCGATGAACTCCCACACCATGTAGTGCGAGCCGTCGGGGAGCGCGGAGAAGTCGTGCAGCGTGGCCACGTTCGGATGCTGGACTTTGGTGGCCAGCCGCGCCTCGCGCAGGAATCGCTCGTGCGCATCGCTGCTCGACGAGATCTGCGCGCGGATGATCTTCACCACGCGCGTCGAGCCGAGAAAGGTGTGCTCGACCTTGAAGACTTCGCCCATCCCGCCGATGCCGAGGCGCTGCACGATGCGGTACTTGCCATCGATCGGCTTGTCGGCGTACTCGCGGAGAAAGTCCGTTACCGGCTCGCCGCAATGCGGGCAGGCTTTGAAATCACGATCGATCTGAACGCCGCAGCGGATGCAGGGGATGGTGGCCATGAGCGGCGGAATGATAGCTCAGCGAGGAGAACGAAAACGTTCACGCGGAGGCACGGAGCCGCGGAGAAAGCGTTACCCTTCGCGGCATGACGGCTTACATCTGTCTTCTCCGCGGCGTGAACGTCGGCGGGAACAAGATGCTGAAGATGGCAGAGCTGAAGTCGCTCTTCGACTCGCTCCGCCTGCGAGACGCGAAGACTTACCTTCAGAGCGGCAACGTGGTCTTCGGCAGCGACGAAACCGACCGCGCGATTCTGACGAAGCGCATCGAGGACGGCATTCGCAAGAAGAGCGGTCTCGAGGTGAAAATCATCCTTCGCACCGCCGACGAAGTCCGCAACGTGATCGCCGCGAATCCGCTGTCTCCCGAAAATCGCAATCCCAGCGCCATGCTCGTCGCGTTCCTCGGCGGCCCGATTACGAAGGAGGCGAAAGCGCTTCTGACATCGTTGAAGATCCCTTCCGAGGAGCTCCACTTCGGCAAACAGGAGCTGTACCTCTATTTCGTTGAGAGCATGGCCCGCTCGAAACTCGCCGCCGCTCTAACAGAAAAGAAACTCGGCGTGAATGTGACCGCGCGCAACTGGAACACGGTCAACGCGCTGCTGAAGATGGCGGAGGATCTGGAGCAGTAATGCCGACGATCAGACGGGAAGGGCCGTACCGGTTTTACTTTCACAGCGGCGACATCGGCGAACCGCCGCATGTTCACGTTGATAGTTCTGATGGGACGGCCAAGTTTTGGCTTTCCCCAGTTGCGGTTCATTACAATATCGGATTGTCTCCACGAGAACTGCGTACGATTGAACGCGTGGTTCTGGAGAGGAGACGAGATTTCCTGGAGGCTTGGAATGTCTACTTCAGCGCCTAAGGCGGGTGAAAAGATCAAAGCAGTCCGCATCGACGAAGATCTTGTCACCGTGGACCTTTTCGATGGCCGGACGGTAAGCGTTCCAGTCGCCTGGTATCCGCGCTTGCTTCACGGTTCAGCGCAGCAGCGGCAGAACTGGGTGCTCTCCGGAGCTGGATTCGGCATCCATTGGCCGGACCTGGATGAAGACATCAGCGTGCACGGCATGCTTGCGGGCGCAGCCGCTCCGGGAGTGCGAGTGGCGGTGTGATTCGAGGTTTTGCCATCCGAGCAGACGGTCACGCCGACAGTTTTTCCCAATCACTATCGGGCGCGTCCAGCGCAAGTGCCAAACCGCCGTCGGAGCCGACGAAGACCGGGTCCTGCATGTGCGTGACCTTGCCTCCGCCAACCTGCTTGAGCGCGTCTTCCAGCGTTTGGGCGAGGTTGCGGATCAAGCCGCCGCCGCCGGAAAGGATGATGTTGTTGCGCACGCGCTCCTGGAACTCCGGCTCGACGCGGGAGAGGAGATCGAGCATCGTCTCCACCGTCGGCGGCACCAGCGTTTCGCAGGCGGCGCGCATCTCGTTCGTGATGTCGAGCTCCGTCGGAACGCCTTTGACCGGCGCGGTGACCAGCACGCGTTTCGGTGCCTCGCCGACGAAGCTGTGCTTCTCTTTCCACTCGCGGACCATGAACACCGTCACGTTCGCCTGTGGATAGCGCTCTTCGATCAGCTTGAGGAGTTGCGAATCGAGCGAGTCGCCGGCGATGGTCAGCGTGCGTTGGTCTTCCTCGCCGGGATAGCGGCCCTTCATCACGCAGAAGTCGGTGGTGCCTGCGCCGATGTCGATGATCATCGTGTGCAGGAGGGCGTTCAGACCGTAAGCGACGGCGAACGGCTCGCTGACGATCATCAGGCTGTCGACGATGCCCTTCATCGAATTGCGCAAGTACTGCTTGTTGGTGCGCAGCGCCGCGGCAGGGACGCCGACGACCGCGCGAACGTTCGAGCCGTCCGTCTTGCCGTTGGAACTGACGCCGACGAGTCGCAGCAGATGCTTGAGCAGTTCGCGGACCGCTTCCACGTCCTTGTCCGAACCTTCTTTGAGCAGGCCGCGTTCGAGCGGGCGATGCAGGTCGAGCATGGTGCGGTTGGCGACCGCTTCGTGGCCGATGAGGACGTCGCGCTTGAGCACTTTCTTCGCCACCATGTCGGCGGGCCAGCCGACGAAGCTGTCGACGACGAAGCGCTCGCCGTTCGAGGCGGAGATCGCGCTGCGAGAAGTGCCGAGGTCGATCCCAACATGGAGGATTTCGGGGAGGATCTCGGAGTCAGTAGCCATTCAGGTCCCTTTCTTCTGCGGCGCGTCGTTGGCGCTTGCGTATGCGTTGATTCCGTGGAAAAGCGCCTGCGCGATCTGCTCGCGGTAGGTGCCGCTGCGCAGCATCTCCGCCTCGCGTTCATTCGATAAACATCCGACTTCCGCCAGGATCGCCGGCATCTCCGTCGCCACGAGGACGATGAACGGCGCACGTTTGACGCCCCAGTTTTCGAGGCCGGGATCGACGCCGCGCAGTCCGCTGAAGAGCTGGTGCTGGACGGCGTCGGCGAGGCGATGCGATTCATCGCGGCGGACGTCGGCGTAGACGCGGTCGAGCAACTTGCGCAGATCGGCCAGCGCGTAGCCGGAGGTGAGGTTCTCCGCGGCCGCCAGCTTCGTCAGCGTCGGATCATTCGTAGCGCCGAGGTAGTACGTCTCGACGCCGTGGTTGTTCGGATGCGGGATCGAGTTCACGTGAATGGAGACAAAGATGTCCGATGCCGAACCGTTGGCGAGGCGGGCGCGCTCGCGCAGCGGGATGAGGCGATCGTCATTGCGCGTGGCGATGACCTCGAAACCGTTCTTGCGCAGGAGCGCGCCGAGACGCTTCTCGATGTCGAGCGTGATCTCTTTCTCGCTGACGTTCGAGATCGACGACGCGCCGGGATCGGTGCCGCCGTGGCCTGCATCGAGAACGACGCGGCGGACAGACAGCGGAAATGCCGAGGCGCTGATCGGCTCCAGCGTATCGGTCATCAGCATCGGTGCGACTGAGGCTTGGACGACTTTGGCGTGCGGTGTCAGCGGAGGCGGCACCTTCGCACGCGTCGTCGTCGAAACGCCCGTGTTGCTGATGAAAGCGAAGCTGGCCAGCATGAGGGGGATGATCACGAGCGGCGCGCGGCGGAGGAAGAGGCGCCCGAAACGCGGGCCGGGCCGCAGCGAACGGGGAGGCAACCCTCGAATCGTATCGAGATTGTCCGCCACCGCCTCGCGCAGCAACTGGCGCTTCACCCGGTTGATCTGCCCACCCCTCATTGCACCAATAGTAAGGCACTCGGCAGCCGCCGAGTGCCTCAGGAGTCTATTTCGGTGCTTCGAACATCTTCTCGTCGACCGGTTTGCCGAGGTCGATCGAGGTGTACTTCCGAGTCGCGTTCTGGCCGCCGTTGACGCTCGACACCTTCACCGTGAACGGAACCTTGACGCCATTGACCTCGCGATAGTCCTCAAAATCGGTCTGCGTCGGGATGCGGCCGACGGGGGAGTCGACGGTGATGACGCGACGCACGGCGAGGCCGGTCGTTGCATCGAACCAAACGCGTTCGCGGGTGTGTTCGTCAAGCTGTGCGCCGACGGTCCAGGTCTCGTGACCGTCGATCGTGTCTTTCCCGAAGACGCGCGCATTTTCAGGGAGCGACGTCACCGGCTCGTACGCCCGCGCGAACATCAGGCTGGTCGTGGCGTCGGCGCCGGTCATCGTACGGACGCCCTGGCGGCTCTGCATCCACGCGCTGTCCGCGCTGTACATCTGCACCATTGCCGGTCCCTCGGCGGGAGTGCCGCGCACCAGAATCTTGCCGCCCGAGCCGTAGACTTCGATCGGCATCGAGCGTCCCGCGGCGTCAGTCCGCGTGCCGGCGGCGGTCATCGATGATGTGGCCAGCTTCTTCGCCGCGGCCTCGCCTCCGATCGCGGTGATGTACTTCGTGATCACGTCCTTCGCCGCCGGATACGCTTTCCGTTCCGCTTCCTCGGCTTCGTGAGTCTTCGTCGGCGCGGCCGCGGGCATCGGCAGTGCGACGACCGTTGCGGGATGCTCCTTGCCGAGGTGGCAGGTGTAGCAGCCGACGATTGGACGCCCTTTGAAGTTTTTCTCGTTGAGATCGAGGACGAGCTTGATCATCTCGCGCCCGGTCTTCTTCTCCTGCTTCGCGTCGTTGGCGAAGTCGAGGCTCTTCGTCTGCTCGTTGAACACGTGGCAGAAATCGCAGTGGACGCCGAGCGACGCACTCATGTCATTCATCACCAGGCCGAGTTGCGTGTCGGAGAGGTTGGTCAGCAGCTGCACGTTCTTCTGCTCGGCCTGCGCCGAGATCGCGACGAGGATGACGAGAGCAAAAACGAATTTGCGCATTGGGTTCTCCTTAGGATTGCGCGGCGGAGGATAACGCAACAGCCTCATGCGGCGGCGGGCGTTGTGCATTACGTAACAGAGTGGAACTGCGCATCCCGTTCACGACGCTGCTGAAAGTCGCGCTGACCCTGCTGCTCTGCGTCTGCGTCATCAAGCTCTGGCCGGTGATCCTGATGATCATCGTCGGAATCCTGCTGGCGGTGATGCTCGATCCGATCGTGCTGTTCGGCGAACGGCATCGCATCCGGCGCGGAGTGGGCGTCATCGTCCTCGCCATCCTGCTGTTCGGTCTACTCGCGCTGTTTTTCGGCGTGACGATCCCGAGGATGATCGGCGAGATCGGCGACATGACCAAGGATCTGCCGCGGCTGGAGCAGGCGATGGCCAGCCGCTTCCCTGCCGCGGCGCCGTACGTCAAGGATCTCCACGGTGGAGCGCCGCCCGCACTCAAGACGTGGCTCACGCGCGGCGTCGTCGCCGGCAAGTACGCGATCGAAGCGATCACCGCGATGATTTTCGTCATCGTCCTCACGCTCTATCTGCTGATCGAAGGACGGACGGCGTTCGAATGGCTGATCAGCCTCGCGCCGAAGAAGAAACGGCCGCGCCTGCGCCAGACGGCGCTGGAGATGAGCGACGTCGTGCTCGCGTACATGCGCGGCCAGGCGATTACCTGCTGCCTCTGCGGCGGATGGGCGTATCTCGTCCTGATTCTGCTGCACGTTCCCGCGGCACTGCCGCTGGCAGTGATCGCGTTCGTGGCCGACCTGGTGCCGGTCGTCGGCACGATCGTCATGACCGTTCCCGCCGTGGCGATGGCGCTCACCCTCGGCCCGATCAAAGCGCTGGCGGTGTTTGCCGGCTACATGCTCTATCACTTCATCGAGAGCTACTTCATCATCCCGCGCGTCTACGGAAAACAGATGCGCCTCTCCACGCTGACCGTGCTGCTGGCCATCATGATCGGCGGATCGCTGCAGGGCGCCGCCGGCGCGATCCTGATCCTGCCGTTCGTGGCCGCGTATCCGATCGTGGAACGGCTCTGGCTTCGTGAGAAGTTACCGGAAGATACCGTCGAGCGGCACGAAGAGTTGGCAGAGGAGTGAGAGCTCGCGGCTTATCATCCGCATCAGAAAACAGGAGGAGGAAAATCATGCCCAGATATGTGATCGAACGTGAGATCCCCGGAGCGGGAAAGATGACGCCCGAAGAGTTGCAGGGAGCGTCGAAACATTCGAACGATGTTCTGGCGAAGCTCGGCCCCGACATTCAGTGGGAGCACAGCTATGTTGCCGGCGACAAGATCTACTGCATCTATTCAGCGCCGAGCGAGGATCTGATTCGCACGCATGCGAAGGAGTCCGGGTTCCCGGCGAATAAGATCACCGAGCTGTCGGCGGTTATCAGTCCGAAGACTGCTGAGGGGTAACGTTTTTCACCGCAGAGACGCAGAGGGCACAGAGAAAAATCTCTGCGTCTCTGCGGTGATCTCACGGCGGCAAACGACGCGGATCGCCCGGCTCGAACGCCTTCTGAATATCCTGCGACGTCATGTAGTGGATCCGGCTGTTCTCCTGGTATCGCGCGCTGTCGGCCACCAGGCGGTTCAGCACTTTCATGTAGCGGCGCTGCATCATGAAGCGCTTCAGATCGGGATAGAGGAAACCGACCGCGGTCAACGCGAAGGCGAACATCTCCTCGAAGATGGGGATGAACGGCAGGGCGATGATGATGCTGCCGATCACGAGGCCTGCCAGCGCGAAGGCCAGACGCGCGCCGAGGTCGCCGCCGCGCCAGATGCCGAAGTCGTTTTCCTCCAGCTCGTTCATGTCGCGCGCCGCGGCGATGTATTGCGGCAGCGTCACGTCGTCGACTTCCTTCTCCAGCGCTTCCCAATACGCCGCGGAGCCTCCGAACTCGTCGTACGCCGCTTTGATCTCGCCGAGTTTCTCCGCCGCGCACGCCTTGACCTCGGTGTCGAACGATGCATCCGGGAAGCTGCGGCGGCGATGCTCGCATTCCTGCAGCACTGCATAGACGACCTGCGCGTAGTCGTATTCGGGTCCGGCAATGTTGAGCATTACTGGTTTTCCGCCGCCGCCTTCTGCTGATACTGGATGACGCCGAGCTGCTCCAGCAGCTTGTTGCCGTCGATGATGACGTTTCCGTTCGGCAGCTTCGGAATCTGGCGGATCTCCTTCTTCTGCAGCGCGTCGATCAACTGCAGCGAAACGTAGGCATCGCCCGCGCTGCCATTCAACGCCGCGCGCTCCTTCTTGATGCCTTGCGCCACCGCGCTCTTTTCCGACAGTGTGGCCTGCGCGTCCTGCTGCTTGCGGACGACATACGCGTCCGCCGCGCGTTTGGCCTGCTCGAAATCGCCCTGCGAACGGGTGAGCTGTTCCGTCAAATCGGCGATCTTGTTCTGCAGATTCGCCTTGTTCGATTCCAGTGTGGCCAGGATCTGCGACTCCAGTTTCTCCGCCTGTTTTTCCGCCTCTTTGCGCTTGTTGATCAGGTTCTGGTAATCGGGCTTGAATGAAAAATCGCCGAGGATGACCTGCTCGACGATGACGCCGTAAGGCTTCAATTGCGCGGCCAGCACTTTCGTAGCGTCGCTCGCCGCGGCGAAGCGCAGATCGGGGTTGTAGTACTCCTCGGAATCGAGGCGGTTGAGCACGTCGCGCACATACGCCCGCGCCAGCGGCCGGACGAGGCGTTCCTTCAGCGCCGTGGTGCTCGGAGCAACTGTGCGCCAGATGTACGCCGAGCGGGTCGGATCGATTCGCCAGCGGATGGTGACGTCGGTCTCGATGTCATTACCGTCGCGCGTCTTGAAGCGCAGATCATCTTTTTCCTTGCGGTCGCCCTCGACCGCCTTCGCGGACATCACCAGGTTCTGCGTCGACGTGTCGTACGTCGCCCAATCATTGATGATCGGCATGAAGAAGTACGTCGCGCCGGGATCGGAGGTCTCCGTGGCGCGCGTGATTTTGTTGAAGCGAACGCCGACCTGCGTAGCCTGCGTGGTGTGCGGCGTACAGGCGGCGGCGAGCGGGACAACGGCGAGCAATGCGATCAGTCGTTTCATCATTCGCCTCAGTGTTTCGCGGTCAACTTGCCGATGTCGGTGGGATCTTCGCTGATGTAAATCGGACCCTTGATGCCGTTGAGAATTGCCAGACCTTTTCGCAGACGCAGCAGCTTGTCCGAGCCGGCGCCTTCCATGGCCCGATTGATGTCCTCGGTCCCCTGCGCCTCGGCGCTCTTCACCAGCAGGTCAGCCTCGGCATGTTTGGAGCGCTCGTAAAAGTCGCGCTGCGCATTGAGTCCGGTGATCTGCGCCTGGAACTCGGCGCTGCGCACATTGATCGAGTTCTGTCCCTCGGCCGCCGTCTGCTTCAGCCGCGTATCGACCTCGGCCTGCTTGGCGAGCGCGCGGTTCGTCAGCACCGACTGGTCCTGAATTTTCTTCTGCTCGGTGAGCTGCTGGAACGTATCGGGATAGTCGTACTGACGAATCAGGACGTCCGCCAGCTCGAGGCCGTTCTGGCGAAACTTCTCGGCCAGCTCTTTCTTCAGATCGTGCACCTTGGCGATGCGCTGATCGCGATAGAACTCCTCGGCGCGAAGCTCGCCAAGGTGCTGCTTGATGGCAGGGTCGGTAAAGCGCATGACGACGTTGTCTTCGTAGCCGCGCCCGAAGCCGAACTTCGACGTGACGAGGAACGGATCGGCGATGCGATAGAGGACGGTGACGTCCACGGCGACCGGATAGCCGTCCACGGTCGGCACGTTGATCGCGGCGACGGTGCGATGGTCGGCACCGCGCTCGGTCTCATCGTTCGTGAACTCGATCGCCTGAATGTTGCGGGGGAAGGTGCGGATCGTTTCGTAGCCGGAGATCGCGCGCCTGTATCCCGGTTGCACGAGCTCTTTCTGCAGGCCCTTGTTCATGCCGAACGACACCTGGCGCAGCCCGATCTGATCGAGCGGGACGTACGTGATCAGACAGGCGCGCAAAAGCACGAGCGGGACGAGGATGACGCTGACTCGCAGAAGGAATCGGACGAATCCTCCCCGAAGCGGCGGCAGTTTGATTGGGAACGAGGGCTTGAAACGCGGCGCAGGGGCGGCGGACTCGAACATGGATTTGGCTCTTCCTCAATTGGAACGATTGGGAAGATTGTACGCGCCCTGGGAACGCGGGCGTCTCGCCCGCCGTCCCCAGTTACACATTTGCGCCGGCGTGGAAAGCGGGCGGGACGCCCGCGCTCCCAGCTACTTCACGCCGAGGTTTTCCTGGATGAACTTCCACATCGCAGCGCGCATGTGCGCGTTGAGCGCCGGATCGACCACGCCGTGCCGCGACTTCGGATACACCTGCAGCTGGTACGGCTTGTTCGCCTTTTCCAGCTCGTAGATGAACTGAATCGTGTTCTGCATGTGCACGTTGTCGTCGATCGTGCCGTGCATCAGGAGGATGTTGCCGTGCAGGTCCTTCGCGGCCCAGCGCGGCGCGGTGGCCTTGTAGCCCTCCGGATTGTTCTGCGGCATCAGCATCACGCGCTCGGTGTAGATCGAGTCGTAATCGCGCCAGTCGGACACGGTGCCGCCGGCCAGTCCCGCGCTCCACATCTTGCTGTGCGTCAGCGCGTACGACGTCATGAAGCCGCCGTAGCTCCAGCCGCTGAGCGCCACGCGCGAGCCGTCGATGTACGGCTGCGACGTCAGCCACTTCAGTCCGTCTTCCAGATCGCGAAGCTCTCCTTCGCCCATCCGCTTGTACGAGGTGTAGGCCGACTCCGCCCCCTTGCCGCTGGCGCTGCGGTTGTCGCAGATCCAGACGATGACGCCGTGCTGCGCCAGGAACTGATGCCAGAGATACGTCGCGCCGCTCCACGCATTGCGCACCTGCTGCGCGTGCGGACCGGAGTAGGTGTGCTCGTAGACCGGATATTTCTTCGACGGATCAAAGTCGGGCGGCTTGATCATCATCGCTTCCATGACGAAGCCGTCGCGCGTCTTCACCTGCACGAACTCCGGCTTCGAAATGCGCAGGTCGCGCATCAGCGGCGCCTCGTTCGCATCGATGACGCGGACGCGGGTGCCGTCGGCGCGATAAAGCGCCGTCGACGGCGGCGTCGACACATCGGAGTACGTATCGAGATACGCCGTCATCGACGGATTGAAATTCGCGCCGTGCTGGCCGGGCGCTTCCGAAAGGCGTTTCAGACCGCTGCCGTCCAAGTGCACGCGATAGATGTCGGAGCCGAGGACTGAGCGCTCCGTGCCGGCGAAATAGATCCAGTCGTTGTCTTTATCGACGCCGTACAGCGTCCGCACTTCCCACGGACCGCTGGTGAGCTGCGCGATCTGCTTGCCGTCGGCGGAGTAGTGATAAAGGTGCTTGAATCCGCTCCGCTCGCTGAGCCAGAGGAACGAGCCGTCCTTCAGCCACTCCGGGTTGCCGGTGATGTCCACCCATGCCTTCGTCGTTTCGCGGAAGAGCGTCTTCGGCGCGCTGCCGCTCCGCACGTCCGCGGCGTCGAGGTCGAGCCAGGTCTGCTCGCGATTCTGGATTTGATAGACGACCTTCGAGCTGTCCGGCGACCAGTCGACGAGCACGATGAGGAAGTCGCCGCCGCTGTAGCTCTCGGTGCTGATCTCCTTCGGCGCGGCGCCGGTGACGCTGACGCAGAACAGTTTGGCGATTGGATTCGGTGCGCCCGCTTTCGGATACAGCTCCGACTCCACGTTCTGCTGATAGGGGATGTGATCGACGACGGCGAAGTGCTTGACCGGCCGCTCGTCGAGCTGCAGGTACGCGATGCGCGTCGAGTCCGGGCTCCACCAGTAGGCGCGGAAGGTACCGCGGCCGTACACCTCTTCCTGATAAACCCAGTCGAGGATGCCGTTCTGAATGTTCTCGTTGCCGTCGGTGGTCAGCTGCCGCTCGCGCTGTGTGGCCACGTCGACGATGTAGATATTGTTCTCGCGCACGAACGAGACGAAGCGTCCGTCCGGGCTGAACGTCACTTCCTCTTTTTCGCCGGGGGAGGAGGTGAGACGCGTCATCGAGTCGGCGTCGAAGGTGTACAGATAGACGTCGTTACCGATGTTGAGCAGGACGCTCTTCTTGTTCGGGCTGAAGTTCCACCCGCGCGATCTCGTGAATCCGGCCGCTTCTTCCGCCGAAACGCCGGCGATCTTCTTCGCCGCTGCTTCGAGCTTCGCGGCGTTGAACAGAACGTGCTTGTTCCCCGTCTCGCTCTCCACCACTGCCTGCTCGACCACCTTCCCATCCTCGGTGCGAGGCCAGGCGAAGGTCTTGTCATCGAGCCAGCGGAATCCGAACTGCGGCGTGCCGCCGAACGAGACGCGCTGCTTCGGATCGAACACATTCTCGAGCGTCAACTCGCGAATGGTCGGCTTCGGCTGCGGCGTGGTCTTGACGTCCTGCGCCAGCGCAGCGACGGCGATGAACAGAAGGAGAGCGGATGCGATGCGGTTCTTCATGGCCGCGCGTTATACAACGGATGCCGGTTCAGTGTCCCGATGATGCGGTCTTCACCGGCAGCGACTTGATGTACCTCGCCAGCTGCCATCTCCGCTCCTCGGGGAGCCGCGACCACGACGGCATTCCTTTCGGCAGATCGCCGTCGGTCAGGAACTGGACGAGAACGTCGTCCGGCATCCCTTGCACGGATGGAGTGTGAAGGCTCGGACCGCGTCCGCCCTCGGCGCTACTGCCGTGGCAGGAGGCGCAGTGCTGCGCGTAGAGCTTTCCGCCCGCGCGAACCTCGGTAGAGATCTCGCGCGGCGTTGCTTGCGATTGCGGCGGCGCGACGGCGCAACCTGCAGTGACGATTACGAACGTAAGAAGAGGCAACAGAATCTTCATCGTGTCGTCCTTGAAGCAAACATTGGGATTTCATAAGAGACGCCGAATCGCACCAGCGCCCGATTGCTGTTCGAATTGATTCCGAATGACGGGCTGAGTTTGAAGGTCACGCCATTGGGAAGGTTCCAGGCGACGGACGGCGCAACGTAATGCGACGTGCCGGCGAGCGTGACCTGCCGCCATTCGCCCAGTCCGCCGTACATCTCAACACCAAGAGAGAAATTCTCCGGGCACAAGGAGCACGGGTCAGGGGAGGCAGGGAGTGCAAGAGGACGGCTGACGGCGGCCGCATAGCCGAATTCGAACGGCTCACCGCTCAGATTCTTCTCCGCGATCAGATTTCCGGCCAGATTCCAGCCGCGCACGTTGCTGGAGAGGATCAGTTTCGTCTCCACCTCGCGCTTCTTCTCATGCCGCGCTTCGTCCGCCGGCTCCAGCAAACCTTCGAACGTGTCGAAGCCGACGACTTCTTTGAAGATCTTATCCGCGCCGGTGATGTCCTCGTATTCGACGTACAGCACCGGATTGATCGCATGCTCCTTCATCAGCAGGCGGAACCGGTTCTCAAATCGCCAGCCGGTATAGAGCGCGCTGTCGTGTCCCGTCTTCTGCCCGTCGAGATACAGTTCCGACGTCCACCACCCATTGACGCCATATTCAAGCTCCAGAGAAGAGGCGAGAAAGTGTTTCGCGCCGCCTTTCGGAACGCCGAAGACCGGATTGAGCGCCACTTCCAGCTCTCCCGGCTCCTCCATGTGGTGCGTGTAGGTGATGAAGTAGGGCATCTCCTGCGCCGAGGCGAGGCTCGCCGCGCCAAGTACCAGGAACAGGGAAAGCAGCGTGATGGAACTTCGAATGGACATCCGGTGACCTCTCGTCGGCTCTTCTTGCGTCTGAGACTGAGTCTCAGTTGCGAAGAGTCTACCTGTCTCTCCGGTCCGCCGTCAACGGGTCTCCGTCACACCTCGATGTGACGAAGAGGGGAGGGAACTCTTCGTTCACCCCTTTTTGCGGAATGCGGGTACCATAACGACGCAAATCCGCCCAGAAAGTCAGAAGGCCGCCCAACGATCGCGGCAGTCTCACTCCCGATTTGCATCGTCCATCGGTCACAAACGTTGCGTTGCAGAGAGAAGGAGTACCTCATGGCCCATACCCGGCGCCTCGCGGTCACGCTTGCCGTTTTCTCAATCGCCACCCTGGCGTTCGCCCGCGGAAATCTGAAAGAGCTCACGGTCCCGCTGAAGTACGCCCCGCAGGAAGGCGTCCATACGACGTCGGCGGACCTCACACCGGCGCTGCTTGAAAAGTCGGTCGAGATCCGCGTCGAAGATGCCCGCAAACTCGATGACGCGCTCGTCATCGGCCAGGGCACGGGAGGCGACGACAAGACCTTTCCGATCCACGCCGACCACGACGTCATCGCCTTCATCAAGGAGATGGTCGCCGGCATCAGTAAGGATTGGACGCTGAAGCAGGAGCATCCCGCCGCCCGCACGCTCATCCTCCAGGTGACCCGTTTCTACGTCGACGAAAGCAACAAAGCGCTCGGCTCCGTCTACGGCGCCGAAGTCAAGTTCGCGTTCACACTGAAAGACGCGCGCGGCAGGACGCTCGCCCAAGGCAGCGGAACAGGGACCGCCCATCGCTACGGCCACGCCCACAGCCCCGAAAACATCAACGAAGTATTGAGTGACGCGCTCAAGGAAGCCTACGCAAACGTCCTCGCCGATCCCGGCCTGCAGCAAGCGTGGATCTCCGGTACCGCGTCCTCCACCCCGGCCGCGCGCCCCTCAGAATCCGCCGAGGAACGCCTCCGTAAGCTGGATGACCTGCTGAAGAAGGGCCTGATCACGAAGGCCGAATACGACCAGAAGAGAGCCGAGATTCTTAAGGATATGTGAGGAATTTATGAAAACACTGCCCGCTGGCGTCGATAAGAGTAAGCAGTGCGTTCACCGCTATCGCCGGATGGTGTTAAGAGCCACGATGGCCGTAATTGCGGTGATGTTAGCTGGGACAGGAGTAGTTGCGGCCGCGGCAGTCGGGCGGCCTGCACCACCGCGCTTTCTCGCAAAAAAGACGACCGGCCTAACGGTTCAGGAGCTAAAGATTAGCGGGTTAGTGCGAGATGTCGTATCGGATCTGAGGGCAGAAGGTGTGACTTATACGAATGTGCCCGTGCCCGAAGTGTCGAATCGCTTTTCCTCACCGTTGCTGAAGGTCGATGATCGCGCGAGGATGCACCTCTACCTCGAATTGAGCGAAGTCAATGACTCGTCCTTAATCGCGATCGCCAAGGTCGCAGACATCGAGGTCGAGATCGTGAATCCGGAGTTGAAGATTGTGCAGGCTTGGGTGCCTTACGACCGGATCGAGGCTCTTGCGGAACTCGAGGTTGTCACTCGAATTCGTCCGCCGGAATATTCAACGTTCGGTACAGGCTCGATCACGAGCCAGGGAGACTCGATCCTGAAGGCGAATCTGGTGCGCAGCACACTTAACGTTACCGGAGCCGGCGTGAAAGTAGGAGTCATCTCGGATGGAGCGAATAACCCGAGCTCGGCGCAGACCAGCGGCGATCTTCCGTCCAGCTTCACTTCGTTTGGAACATGCAACACGGCCGTCACCGGAACCACGTGCAACGAAGGAACGGCCATGATGGAGATTGTCCACGACCTTGCTCCTGGTGCAACTCTGGCGATGGGCGCGGCGGCCACGTCGTTGGATTTTATACAGCGCGTGACCGACCTCACCAACTGGGGAGCCAAGGTAATCGTCGATGACGAGAGCAGTTTTGGGCAGCCGTATTTTGAAGACGGGAGCATGGCTTCCGCTTACGCGAATGCTCTCGCGCAGGGCATCGTAATGGTTTCGGCGGCGGGAAATTATGCACAACAACATTATCAGGGAACCTTCTTAGACAGTGGCGGCGCCGGGTGGCACAACTTCGGCGGTGGCGACGAGACGATGGCGTTTACTGTTTCGCCGGGAAGAACGGCGGCCGTATTTCTACAATGGTCAAACCAGTTTGGGCATTCAAACGACGACTACGATCTCTATATTTATGACGCCAGCGCGACGACGATTCTCGCATCCTCGCGAGGTTTTCAGCTGGGTTTCCAGGATCCTCTAGAAGCGGTGACGATTGCTTGTACCGGCACTTCAACCTGCACATTCAATGCGGCAGTCAAACGGCCATTGTCCGCAACCGTGCAGACGATTGAGTTGTTCTTCAGCGGTGGATTTCCGACGGAACACATCATTCAGTCCGACAGTCTGTTCGGCCACACAGCCGTCCCCGGCGTTATTTCGGCGGCGGCCATCAGCGCAAGCAATCCCGGAAATCTCACCGCAGAGACCTATAGCTCGCGAGGTCCGTCTACGATTTTCTTTCCGGGTTTTCAGCAGCGTGCAACGCCGATCCTTACCACGATTGACTGCGTTTCCGACACCGGCGCGGGAGGTTTTTCGACGACTTTTTGCGGAACCTCTGCAGCGGCTCCTCATGCGGCGGCGGTTGCGGCGCTTCTCCTGCAGGCTAAGTCCAGCCTGACTACGGCGCAGGTCAAGAGCGCCATGCAAAACACGGCGGCGGATCGGGGAGCCAGCGGTTACGACAATACCTATGGCTCAGGCCTGGTCGACGCATTGGCAGCCGTCAGCTCGGTGATGCCGACGGTCTCGATTTCGAAGGGAGGCACGGGAAGCGGAACGGTGACGAGTAACCCGTCTGCAGTCAACTGTGGGTCTACATGCCAGGGCAGTTTCATATACAACAGTCAAGTAGCACTAACAGCGAGCGCCGCCAGCGGTTCAACGTTCAGTAGCTGGACGGAGAATGGCTCTGTAGTGAGTTCATCAACCACGTATACATTCACGCTCACTAGCAGCCGTGCCCTGGTGGCGAATTTCGCCGGCGCCAACTACACGATCAGCGTAAGTGCCTCGCCGAGTGCGGGCGGCACCGTCAGCGGAGGAGGGACATTTGCGGCCGGCTCTTCGCGAACGGTGACCGCTTCGGCGAACAGCGGCTATGCGTTCACTAATTGGACGGAAAACGGCGGAGTGGTCAGCTCGTCCGCCAGCTACACGTTCACGCTCAACTCCAATCGCACTCTTGTGGCGAATTTTGCCGCGGTGAACTACACGATCAGCGTAAGTGCGTCGCCGAGTGCTGGCGGCACGGTTACCGGTGGAGGGACATTCGCCGCGGGTTCTTCGCGGACGGTGACTGCTTCGGCGAACAGCGGATACACGTTCAGCAACTGGACAGAGAACGGCGGAGTGGTCAGTTCTTCGACGAGCTACACATTCACGCTCAATTCGAATCGCAGTCTCGTAGCAAATTTCACCTCTCCGAACTACACGATCAGCGTAAGTGCGTCGCCGAGTGCTGGTGGCACGGTTACCGGCGGAGGGACATTCGCCGCGGGTTCTTCGCGGACGGTGACCGCTTCGGCGAACAGTGGATACACGTTCAGCAACTGGACAGAGAACGGCGGAGTGGTCAGTTCGTCGACGAGCTACACGTTCACGCTCAATTCGAATCGCAGTCTCGTAGCGAATTTCACCTCTCCGAACTACACGATCAGCGTGAGTGCGTCGCCGAGTGCGGGCGGCACGGTCAGCGGAGGAGGGACGTTCGCGGCAGGCACTTCACGCACCGTGACGGCTTCGGCGAACAGCGGCTACACATTTGTCAGCTGGACCGAGAATGGCGGCGCGGTCAGCTCATCGGCGAGCTATACCTTCACGCTCAACGCCAGCCGGAATCTGGTGGCGGTGTTCTCAGCTGGGAATCTGCCTAATCTCACTCCCTATCAGCCGCCGGGCTGGGCGAACAAGATTGTTGTTTCGAAGGTCACAGGTACCCATACCGATGATACGTCGTTTGCTCCCACCGACACTCTCTATATCGACTGGGCTGTAATCAACAGCGGGTTGGGCGCGACGGCAGCGGTGTTCCAGACACAGATGCTGGTTGATGGAGTTGTTATCGGTACATTCCCTGTCGTTCCGCCGATGAACCCGAACGCGTTCCAGAGCTCACAGGATGCTCCACTCGGTCCTTTGGCGAATGGTGTTCACACGATCACGATTCAAGCCGATACCACGGGCGCCATCGCCGAATCTGACGAGAGCGACAACCAGTTTTCGCGAACGATCGTCGTAGGCAATGGCGGCACCCATATCCGCAACGATTTCGATGGTGACGGGAAGGCTGACGTGGTGTGGCGTCATACGGTGGGTACGACCGCGGTCTGGTCCATGAATGGTGGCGCGGTGCTCTCGGGTGCATATACGCCGTTGCTTGACGGGACGTGGATTCTTGCCGGTACCGGCGACTTCAATGGCGATGGCAAGACTGACCTGCTGTGGCGGTATCCGCCGTCCGGATTGGTGGCGGTCTGGCTGATGAACGGCACGTCGATTATCTCGTCAGCCTACGTGAATCCGCTCGACAGCTCATGGAAGGTGGCCGGGGTCGGCGACTTCGACGGCGACGGAAAGGACGACGTCCTGTGGCGTCATTCGCTCGGGATCAACGCAGTGTGGTTCATGAATGGCGCCGCGATCTCTTCCGGAGCCTACATGACAAGCGTCACTCCGGACTGGGCCGTGGCTGCCGTCGGCGACTTTAACGGCGACCATAAGGCGGACATCCTGTGGCGTCACACCTCGGGAATCAACGCGGTGTGGCTGATGAACGGCGTGACCATGACGACCGGCTTGTACGTCAACACGCTGGACAGCAGTTGGACATTGGCCGCCACGGGCGACTACGACGGCGACGGCAAAGCGGACGTGCTCTGGCGCAGTTCGTTCGGGACGAACGCCATCTGGTTCATGAATGGCGCGGCCATCCGGCAGGGCGCTTACACCACCTCGGTCGATTCGAGTTGGGCCGCCGTGGCCAGCGGAGATTTCAACGGCGACGGCAAGGCGGACCTGATGTGGCGTTCCTCCGACAGCCGTACCGCGATCTGGATCATGAACGGTACGGGCATTAGTGGCACGTACGGTCCTCTTCTTCCTACGTCCTGGAACAGCAGGCCCAATCCCGCCACGAACGGTCAGTAATTGCGGACCGGCGCTCTTGCCCGGGTAAGAGCGCCGGTCTCGCTGCGGTCATTTCAGCGCATGCGTTACAATCTCCTTCCCACCGCGGCCGGCCTTCGCGCCGGCTTCGTATTTTCGAAGGAGCAAAACCAATCGCATGACCGCTACACTCGAAGTCACACATTCATTTGATGCTGCCCGCGCCGCGGGCCGCGCGCCGTTCAAGGTTCGGGATCTCAGCCTCGCTGCGCTCGGTCGCAACGAAATCCGTCTGGCCGAGCACGAGATGCCGGGGCTGATGGCCGTTCGCGAGAAGTACGGCAAATCCAGGCCGCTGACCGGCGCACGCGTCATGGGCTCGCTGCACATGACCATCCAGACCGGCGTTCTCATCGAAACGCTCGCGCACCTCGGCGCGGACGTTCGCTGGGTGAGCTGCAACATCTTTTCGACGCAGGACCACGCTGCCGCCGCCGTCGTCGTCGGACGTCCGGAGACTGGTGGTACGCCTGACGATCCGAAGGGGATCCCTGTTTTCGCGTGGAAGGGTGAGACGCTCGAAGAGTACTGGTGGTGCACCTCGGAGGCGCTGCAATGGCCGGATGGGGCAGGGCCGAATCTCATCGTCGACGACGGTGGCGATGCCACGCTCCTTGTGCACAAAGGCGTCGAGTTCGAAGGGAAAGGGCACGTTCCCGATTTCAATCCGGCCGATGAGCCGGAGGAGTGGGGCGTCATCCTCGATCTGCTGCGCGCGGAACTGAAAGCCAACTCGAAACGCTGGACGCGCGTAGCCGCGGACCTCAAGGGCGTCTCCGAGGAGACCACCACGGGCGTTCATCGCCTGTATCAGATGATGGAGGCCGGCGAGCTGCTCTTCCCCGCCATCAACGTCAACGACTCGGTCACCAAGTCAAAGTTCGACAACATCTATGGATGCCGGCACTCCGTCGTCGACGGCCTCAATCGCGCCACCGACGTGATGATTGCCGGCAAGCTTGCCGTCGTCGCCGGATATGGCGAAGTCGGAAAAGGTTGCGCGCAGGCGTTGCGCGGGCAGGGAGCGCGCGTCGTCGTCACCGAAATCGATCCCATCTGCGCGCTGCAGGCGGCGATGGAAGGATTCGAAGTGCGCACGCTGGAGTCCGTGGTCGAGCGCGCCGATATCTTCGTCACCGCGACCGGCAACAAGAACGTCATCAGCGCCGACGACATGTCGCGGATGAAGAACAAGGCCATCGTCAGCAACATCGGCCACTTCGACAATGAGATCGACATGGCCGGCCTGAAGAAGTTTCCCGGCGTGACGCGCGTGAACATCAAGCCGCAGTACGACGAGTGGGTTTTCCCGGACGGCCACAGCGTTCTCATTCTGGCCGAGGGAAGGCTGATGAACCTCGGCTGCGCGACGGGGCATCCGTCGTTCGTGATGTCGGCTTCGTTTACCAATCAGGTCCTCGCGCAACTCGCGCTTTGGCAGAACAAGGGCGAGTATCAGAAGCAGGTTTACGTCCTTCCCAAGAAGCTCGATGAGGAAGTGGCCCGCCTGCACCTGGCGCACCTCAGCGTGGAACTGACGAAGCTCACCGAGGAGCAGTCGAAATACCTCGGTACGCCCGTCGAGGGGCCGTACAAATCGGATCACTATCGCTATTAGTTTTTGCCGATCGGGCCGGTACATATTGATGCTGACGCACACTGAATCCCTTATGAACCGTTTTGTCCTCATTGCGCCTTTTGGTTAAACTTCTGGTAGCATGCACAAACCAATGTGCAAAACGCACAAGAAGGAGTGAACAACGTGCCTAGACCCAGACTGAATGCTCCCGCGCCGCAGTTGTCCGCCGGACAGGCCGCCTATGTGTTGGAACGCCTGATTGCTGATCGCAGAATTTCTCCTGGTGAAGTGAGTCGCTACGTGAGCGACATGCATCGCGAGATCAATGATCTCGAATCCCGCCTGCAGATGTTACGCACGCACGCCGGTGCGTCGACCGGCAGCGGAGCCGGTATGACGAGCGGTGGTACGACCGGCGCGCGCCGTGGGCGTCCTCCCGGCCGTCCGCCCGGAAGCGGCGTGACTGCAAGCGGCAAGCGCCGCGGCCGTCCGCCCGGAAGCAAGAATGTTGCGTCGTCGTCGGCAGCCGCAGCCTCAGGCGGCGCTTCGGATGCAGCCGCGTCGACTGGTGGCGGCAAGCGCCGTCGCCGCGCGCGCATTACGCCCGAGCAGCTCGCGTCGCGCCAGCTTCAGGGCCGTTACCTCGGCCTGATCCGCCAGATTCCGGCCAGCCGGCGCGCGCAGTATCAGAAGATCGCCAAAGAGTCGGGACGCGAAGCGGCAATCAACGCGATGAAGTCCGCCGTCGGCCGGTGATCCCCATTTCAAATCTTCGTGACAAAGGGCGCTCACCACGGCGCCCTTTGTTTTTTCTGCTGCTTTTCCTCTGCGGCACGGCTTACGCGCGCACGACGAGCGTAACGCTTCTGCATTTCTCCGACTATCACTCGCACGCCTTGCCGTTCTACTCCGAGGAACGGGAACAGCAGGGAGGAATCGCGAGAGCGGTCGGGTATCTGCGCGCGGAAAAACGCCGCGGCGCGCTCGTTTTCTCGGGCGGCGATATGGTCAACAAAGGCTCGCCGGCGTGGTCGGATAAATATCGCTGTGCTGAGTGGCCGTGGTTCAACGGGGTCATCGATGCGATGGCGCTCGGAAATCATGATCCCGATTACGGGATAGGTGAGCTGCAGAAATGCCTATCCGCGATTCGTTATCCGGTGCTGAGCGCGAATACGAACGGGTTCAAAGGATCGCGAGTATTCGTCGTCAAAGGAATCCGCATCGGCGTCTTTGCGATCGCTGGAAGCGACTTCAAAACTCTGGTTAAAGAGCCCGCGCTGCATTTCGGCGATCCGATCGTTGCGGCGCGGGACGTCGTGCGCGATTTGCGCGAAAACGAGCACGCCGACGTCGTCGTGATGATCGGACACGAACATCTCGACGACGACTTCGCACTCGCACGTGCGGTGCCGGGAATCGACCTGATCTTCGGCACGCATAGTCATCTCAAACGCGGCCTGACTCGCATCGAGGGCACGCGCACCTGGTTCATTTCGCCGTTTCAGTACCTGACGTACATCAGCCGCGTCGTCCTGACCTTCGACGGTCACAAATTAAAAGGAGTAAGCGGCCGCCTGGTGCCGGTCGACGCGCGGATACCCGCGGATAAGACGATCGCCCGCCGCGTAGCCGCCATGCAGCGCGATCTCGAACGCGATCCGCAGTACGCCGCATTCTTCGTGAAGATCGGAACGCTCTCCGCGCCGTTGTCCGTCGATGCGCTTGCCCAGCGCACGGTTGAGATCATGCGCGACTCTGCGCACACCGACGTCGCGCTGTCCACCGCCAGCAGTTTTCGGCAGGCCCTTCCGCGCGGCGTCGTGACGCTCGAAGCTCTCCGCGCAGCGCTGCCGTACGACAACGAGATCCTCGTCTATCCGCTGCGCGGCGACGTCGTCGAAAAGCTGCTCGCGTATGGCAAGTCGCGGCAGGGAAGCGATTCCTTCGCCATCGTCGCATCGCCGAATGCGATCGATCCGGCGCGAACGTATCGCGTTGCCACGACGGATTACCTGGCGAAGAACGCTCCGGGTTACCGCGATTTCTTCGCCGGCCTGACGGCGGAGACGCCGGGATTGCACGTGCGCGACGAAGTGCGGAAGAGGATCGCGAGCGAGTGATGTTTTGTCAGAACAGCGCACTCGCTCTTGTGATCGCTGCTTCTTGACCCGCTGCCTCTCATCGATATGATGCAACCCATGACCGCTGCCGCACCGGCCACCCCACACGTCCGCACCTCCTGGATTCTCAGCTTCTACCGTTCGGCCATCGGAAAAAAAGCCGTCATGGCCATCACCGGCGTCTTCCTTTTCGGCTGGATCTTTCTGCACATGGCCGGCAACCTGAAGGTCTACACCGGCGCCGAGCACTACAACGCGTATGCGAAGTTCCTGATCACGATGGGCGCGCCGCTGCTGCCGAACAAAACCGCGCTGATCGTCGTGCGCACGCTGCTCCTCATCGCGGTCTGGTTGCACATCCAGGCCGCCACGCAGCTCACGATCATGAACCAGAAGGCGCGGCCGATCGGATACGAGCAGCGCGATTACGTAAAGGGGACCTACGCGGCGCGGACGATGCGCTGGGGCGGCGTCATCATCCTGCTCTTCGTCTTCTACCACCTCGGCCATCTGACGTTCGGGAAGTTCCATCCCGACTTCGTCGAGGGCGACGTCTACCACAACTTCGTGACCGGATTTCAGGTGTGGTGGGCGAGCGCGATCTACATCATCGCCAACCTCGCGCTGGGCATGCACCTCTACCACGGCCTCTGGAGCATGTTCAATTCGCTCGGACTCAATCACGCGCGTTTCAACTCGTGGAAGCGCGCCTTCGCGACGGCGTTCGCGCTGATCGTGACGCTCGCCAACATATCCTTTCCGATCGCCGTCCTGACGGGCGTTCTCCAGTGATCGCACGCGTTTCGGGACCACACAAGCAGGTGAAGACTCGATGACTCTGGACAGCAAGATCCCGCCCGGACCGATCGACAAGAAGTGGGAGTACGCCAAGGCCCACTACAAGCTCGTCAATCCGGCCAACAAACGGAAGTACGACGTCATCGTGGTCGGCGCGGGGTTGGCCGGCGCGGCCGCAGCGGCATCGATGGCGGAGCTTGGCTACAACGTCAAGTGCTTCGTCTACCACGACTCGCCGCGCCGAGCGCATTCGATCGCCGCGCAGGGCGGAATCAACGCCGCCAAGAATTATCAGAACGACGGCGATAGCATCTACCGCCTCTTCTACGACACGGTCAAAGGCGGCGACTACCGTTCGCGCGAAGCGAACGTCTACCGGCTCGCGGAACTGAGCGTCAACATCATCGACCAGGCCGTCGCGCAGGGCGTGCCGTTCGCGCGGGAGTACGGTGGGACGCTGGAGAATCGCTCTTTCGGCGGCGTGCAGGTCTCCCGCACCTTCTACGCGCGCGGCCAGACCGGACAACAGCTTCTCCTCGGCGCGTTCCAGGCGCTCGAACGACAGATCGGACTCGGGCGCGTCAAGATGTTCCCGCGCCACGAGATGCTCGACGTCGTGCTCGTCGACGGCCAGGCCAAGGGCATCGTCACGCGCAACCTCGTCACCGGCACGATCGACTCGCATGCTGCCGACGCGGTAGTTCTCGCCACCGGCGGCTACGCGAATGTTTTCTATCTCTCCACGAATGCGAAAGCCTCGAACGCCACCGCGATCTGGCGCGCGTACCGCCGCGGCGCGTACTTTGCCAATCCCTGTTACACGCAGATCCATCCGACCTGTATCCCGCAGAGCGGCGACTTCCAGTCGAAGCTGACGCTGATGTCGGAGTCGCTGCGCAACGACGGGCGTATCTGGGTACCGAAGACTGCGGGCGATGCGCGCCGTCCCGATCAGATTCCGGAGAACGAGCGCGATTATTATCTCGAGCGCAAGTACCCGAGCTACGGCAACCTCGCGCCGCGCGACATCGCATCCCGAGGAGCGAAGGAAGTTTGCGACGAAGGTCGCGGGGTGGGTCCCGGCGGCCGCGGCGTCTATCTCGATTTCGCCGACGCCATCAAGCGCCTCGGGCGCAGCGTGATCGAAGAGCGTTACGGCAATCTCTTCGAGATGTACCAGGACATCACCGCCGAGGATCCGTATGTGGTGCCGATGCGGATTTATCCCGCGCCGCATTACACGATGGGCGGGCTGTGGGTCGACTACAACCTGATGTCTACGATTCCCGGCCTCTACGTCGGCGGGGAGGCGAATTTCTCCGATCACGGCGCGAACCGCCTCGGCGCGAGCGCGCTGATGCAGGGTCTCGCCGACGGCTATTTCGTACTTCCGGTCACGATCGGCGATTACCTCGCCGGCCAGCTTGGGAAGAAGGTCACTGCCGATCGCCCCGAGTTCAAACAGACGGAGTCCGAGGTCGCGCAACGCGTCAATCGGCTCGTGTCGGCGAAGGGTCACCGCAGCGTCGACTCGTTCCACAAAGAGCTCGGCAACATCATGTGGGAGCGTTGCGGCATGGCGCGCACCGCGGAAGGTTTGAAGTCGGCGATCGCCGATATCCGCACGCTTCGCGATCAGTACTGGCGCGACGTGCGCGTCCTCGGCACGAACGAAGAGCCGAATCAGGCGCTCGAAAAAGCGGGACGCGTCGCCGATTTCTTCGACCTCGGCGAGTTGATGTGCATCGACGCCCTGCAGCGCGAGGAATCCGCTGGCGGCCATTTCCGCGTCGAACATCAAACCGCGGAAGGCGAGGCCAAACGCAATGACGACGACTTCCTCTACGTCAGCGCGTGGCAGTTCAAGGGCGACAACGCCGCGCCCGAACTGAACAAAGAACCGCTCGTTTACGAGGAAGTGAAGCTGGCGACCAGGAGCTACAAATAGATGGACCTCACACTACAAGTCTGGCGGCAGGCGTCGCGCACGGCCGAGGGCAAGTTCGTCACGTACGAGGCAAAGGGAATCAGCGCCGACGCCTCGTTTCTCGAAATGCTCGACGTCGTCAACGAACAGCTCACCGAGCGCGGCGAGCAGCCGATCCATTTCGAGCACGACTGCCGCGAAGGAATCTGCGGCTCGTGCGGGATGATGATCAACGGCATCGCGCACGGACCGAAAGGCGGCACCGCCACTTGCCAGTTGCACATGCGCCACTTCAAAGACGGCGATGAGATCCGCGTCGAGCCGTGGCGCGCGCGCGCGTTTCCGATCATCAAAGACCTCATCGTCGACCGCAGTCCGCTCGATCAGATCATCCAGGCGGGCGGTTTCATTTCCGTCAACACCGGCAGCGCGATCGAGGCGAACATGTTGCCCATTCCGAAGCCGGTTCAGGAGCGCTCGATGGATGCCGCCGAATGCATCCAGTGCGGCGCCTGCGTCGCGCAATGTCCCAACGGCGCCGCGCAACTTTTCACCTCCGCCAAAGTCTCCCACCTCGGACTTTTGCCGCAGGGTCAGCCCGAGCGCTACGACCGCGTCATCCGCATGGTGGAAGTGATGGAGGAGCACTTCGGAAGCTGCACGATGTACGGCGAATGCGAAGCCGTCTGTCCGAAAGAGATCTCCATCGATTTCATCGCCCGCATGAACCGCGACTACATCGCCGCGAAGTTCAAGAACCGGAAGAGCGAAGCGGAAGGGTAGCCAGCACGACGGCGGGACACTCGTCCCGCACCGCGGGACACCTGGATCACACCGAATAGCTGTCATCCTAAGCCGGCGAAGCACGGTCGAAGGACCTCCTTGTTGAAACCGCCGCCCAGCCGGGGCTACCGCCTTGGGGTTCCTTCGCCGTCCTACGCTGCTCCGGCTTCGCCTACGCAGCTTCGGCGGCTCAGGATGACATCCCACTACACTCCGATTCATCGCGATTGCTGATGAAGACCGTGATTGCGGTCATCGTGCTGATGCGTCTACGAATTGCTGCAACGCTGCCTCGGCATCTTCGAGCTCTTCCTTCCGGCGCAGATAGCCACGCTTTAAAATAAGCCGGCGAGCCTCGGCGAGGTCGTGCTGCGGCGATTTCCATGGGTACGTCGCGTCGCGAGAGAAGAGCCGCGCGCGATACAGATGGATATCAGCCAGGAACAACGGCATCGGTCCGCGCTCCGCGATTTCCCACGCGTCGTCCAAGTCGCTCTGCGCGCTATCGGGACCTGTACGTGGGCCGGTGAGACTGCGCAGCCAGGCGCGGGTGAGAAGGCCGCGTGCAATGTAGTCCTGGTAAACCGCGTGGCGGAGGCCGGATACGGCGTGGTTCAGCTCCCTGGCTGCCGCGGTGAATTCGTCCCGCACTGCTTCGGGCGGGGAGCAGGTTTGCGCTGGCTCACGTGAGCGGATACCTGATTCGAGAATTGCCGCATAGAGCGCGGCGCGACCAAGCGTGAGGTGGTCGAGGGCGATGTCGAGGAGTCCGAGCTTTGCATTGGTCGCCCACTTTAGCGTCTGCGCCGCACGTTCGGCGACAGCGCGGCAGGCAAAACTTTCTTCCGTCTTTACTTCTCCGTCCATCTTCCCTGCCTCCCGCTCCGCGTCCGATAAGAGCAGGTCGCAATAATGAAAGCCTCGAACGGAATATAGCTGCGGGTGGGAGGGCAGGCTTTCGGCCTGCATCAGCTCGCTTTCGCGGTAGCGCGAGGCGGCCTCGTCCCGGCGGCCCGCCTGATGCAGGGCATCAGCATGGGTCGTCCGGTTGACCATCCGAAGAAACGGATCGCCGCTGGCGTCGGCGTAGGTCACACACTGGTCGGCGTCCTCGACCGCCCCGGTCACCTCGCCCAGCGTCAGCTCCAGTTCGCTCAGGTTGCTGTAGCTGCGGGCAGCGCCGTTCCAGCGCTCTGCTTTGACGTCCATCGTCACAGATCTCCGCATCGGCTCCAAGGCCTCGGTCAGCCGGCCCAGGGCGCGCAGACTGAAGGCGGCTTCGTTCAACAACCAAGCTTGGTCGGCTTCCGTAAGTGCGGGTGTGATGTGGCTCCACGGTGTGTCGAAGAAGCATGCCACGGCTCCCAGGTCCGAACCGAACGCGCCGAGTTTCTTCGCGGCATAGGCTTCGGCCCCTCGCTGGATGCGGTCGCGGTAAACCTTCTCACACGCGTCCTGTTGCATTCCCGCATGGCAGCCATGTGCCACGGCTTGGTAGAGCGGTTGGAGATCTTCGAGCGTGGCGTCGGGCTTGTCCTTCGTCGTCGTGCAAAGGTGCTCATAGATCCGCCGGTGTGCCGCGCGCCACGCCTCGGGCTGTGTCTCGCGCAGGCGCTGGCCAAAGTACGCGCGCAGGAGAGGATGCGCATCGACGGAACGGTCGGCTTGCACGGTGAGCAGTTGGATCTCCTCTAAGCGGTGCGCGACGGCAGCCACGTCGCGTGACTGCAGCGAGACCAGCGGCTCGGTCAGGCCTACGATGAGGGGCCTTCCTCGCACGGCATCGAGGCAGTCCTTGGGGGCCGGCCGATCAAAGAGGCCCAGGAGCCGCAGGACTGCGAGCTGGCGCTTGCCCTGCGTGCCCTCGCGCAGGAACCATTTTTCATAGGCCTCCATGGCCTTGAAGGCGTGGCCATATGGGCGTGTTTCGTCGTTCTGATATTCGCGGTCGGCGTCCGCAAGCCGTACCGTATCGCGTTTGAGTATGTCCCCGTCTTCCACGAGCCGCAGATACTGCCCGAGCAGTTGCAGCGTCAGGCCATGGCCGCGCACCTCTCGGCTGGCCGTCTGAAGTTCTTTGTCGTCGCGTGCGATCTTACGAGCGCCGGCACGCGTGGCTCCGCGGTCGTGCAACAGCGCCGCGCCAGCCAGGTCGGTCAGCGCGGTGAGCTCGAAATCGTCAGCGGTCCGCCCGTAGTGTTGCTGGATGTCGGGGATTCTCTCTCGCGTGGTGACGACGCAAAGCCCGGTATTTTGTGCCGAAAGCCCTTTGAGAAGAGCCGCGATGGCGTCGTCTTTGATCCTCCCGTGCATTGGGCCGGGCGGATACTGGAGCGGCTCGAGGCCATCGAGCACGAGGACGCAGCGGACTTTCCCCACGAGTCCGGCCAGGCGCGCACCCCGTTCCCATGCGGAGCCGAGCTTGGGATCGGGATCGCCAAAGGCCTCGAGGGCGTTTGCGATGAAAACGTCGGCTGAGGCGTTGTGCTGGTCGTTCGTGCCCTGGCTGTAGAAGGACCAATCGAAGACGCGTTCGGCGCCGCGCCACTTCTTCATCCCCAACTCGGCCATCCAAGTCGCTACCAGCGATGTCTTTCCCATACCGCCAAAGGCGCGGATGATGACCACGTTCTTGTTGCTGTTCCAGGCGCTGTCCAGCCGCGCGAGATCTTCGTCTCGCCCTATGAGCCGTTCGGCGGTGTGGCGGAGCTTGGTCGGGGGTACGGTGATCGAAGGCTCAAGCCGCGGAAGGATCTCCACCAGATCACGAAGGACGGCGGAGCTGAGGCGCTCTTGGTTGCGGAACTGACCGCGGTCATGACCGAGGGCGCTGATGCGCTGGTAGTGCTCCCTCTGCGCTTGGAACTCTACGGGATCGAGGACGAAGCGGGAGTCGCGGGGGACATCGAGCGAGTCCAGCTCGAAATCCGTGGAGCGATAAACGAACAGTGGGCGGTCGTGGTACATCGCCAGATACGCTTCCCACTGCGTATAGGAGAAGCCCGGCTGGGATTTGCTCAGGGCGGATGCGAGCGGCGGCAACTTGGCGGCGAAATCGGGATATTTCTGGAGCAACGCGGCCACAGCCGGCTCCTCCGGCCCTGCTCCCGTGGCCTTGCCGATGAGGTGGATGACGCCGTCGCAGGCGGCGATGTAGTCGTCGAGTTTCGCCAGCGTGCTGCCGCCGGTGACGATGAAGTCTTCCTGCACCGCGACGTCGAGCGTCGGCCGCTTTAGGTCTCCAGTTAGCAGTGTGCGATACGCAAGAAACTCACGGCTAACCGCAGAGAGAAACAGCTTCTTGTTACCGAGCACGTTTCCTCCCTGGCCATCTGTGTCTAGGCATTTCGATTATCGCCGGGAAACGACAAGGCGATCGCAAACTGCCGGCGCTCGGATGAATCGGTATCGCTCATTGGACCGATCCCATAATACCGTCCTGCGTTCCCTAATTTGAATTGTGACTACATGCTCGCAAGATTCACAGACCGGAAGAGCGCTGCGAGCGGATAATCGTCCATCCCATGATCGAACCGATCCGGTTCAACCTGCTTGTCGGCTGGACGATGATGGTTGCCGGTGCGGTCTCGGGCGCTGGCATCGGCCTCTTTTTTCATCAGGAGAATTGGATGGGCGGCTATGCGTCGCTGCGCCGCCGCATGACGCGGCTTGGGCACATCTCGTTCTTCGGCCTCGGCATCATTAATGTGCTGTTCGCGCTGAGCCTGAACGCGATTCCGATGACGTTGCCGTACGCGCGTTTCGGATCCGCAGGATTCGCGATCGGCGCGGTGACGATGCCGGCCTGTTGCTTTCTCACCGCGTGGCGTCCCGCCTTCCGCCATCTCTTTCCGATTCCTGTCGCGGCCGTGCTCTGCGGCCTCGGCGGCTTGATCGGCGGATGGCTGCGGCCATGAAGCTCGGTTTCCTGGCGATGAGCGGCCTTCGCGCGCACGAGCCGGAACTCACCGCGCTCGGGCTGACGCTGCCGGGATTCGTCGAGCGCAACAAAGTCATCGCATCGCTGCCAAGCCTCGGACTGTTGACGCTTGCCGGAGCTACGCGCGGCGACGTTGATGTCGACTACATCGAAGTTCCCGACGTTCTGCCCGCTCCCTGGCTGCCGGGCGAGTTCGACGCGGTAGCGATCTCCAGCTTCAGCGCGCAGATCAAGGAAGCGTATGAGCTGGCCGATCGCTATCGCGCCGCCGGAACGAAAGTCATCCTCGGCGGTCTGCACGTGACAGCGATGCCGCACGAAGCGGCGATGCATGCCGATGCGATCGTGCTCGGAGAAGGGGAGCCGCTCTGGCCGCGCGTCGTCGATGACCTCATCCGAGGCGTGCTTGAAAACGTGTACGACGCGCGGCCGATCAAGTTCGATCTGGCCAACGCGCCGATGCCGCGCTACGAACTGCTCGACGTCGAAAAATACAACCGGCTCACCATTCAGACGCAGCGCGGCTGTCCGTTCGACTGCGAATTCTGCGCGGCGTCGATCCGCATCGCGCCGGGATTCAAAGTGAAGCCGGTGGAGACCGTCATTCGCGAGTTACGACACATCAAATCGTTGTGGCCGCACCCGTTCATCGAATTCGCGGACGACAACACCTTCGCGAACAAGACGCACGGCCGCGCGCTGCTCACCGCGCTGGCGAACGAGCATGTGCGATGGTTCACCGAAACCGACGTCTCGATCGCCGCCGATGCCGAACTGCTGTCGCTGATGCGCGACAGCGGCTGCGCGCAGGTGCTGATCGGCTTCGAAGCGCCTTCGCGCTCGCTGCTGGAGCACGTGGAGAAAGCGAATTGGAAAGCGCGGCAGTTCGATCGCTACCGCGAGGCGATCGACACGATTCAATCGTACGGAATCACCGTGAACGGCTGCTTCATCCTCGGGCTCGACGGCGCCGGCCCCGAATCGTTCGACGACGTTCTGCGCTTCGTGCAGGACAGCGGTCTGTACGAAGTCCAGATCACCGTGCAGACCGCGTTTCCCGGTACGCCGCTATACGGGCGCCTTCGCAACGAAGGACGGATTCTTCGCGCCGAGGCGTGGGAGCTCTGCACGCTCTTCGATGTGAATTTCCGTCCGTCGCACATGAGCGTCGCCGAGCTCGAACGCGGCCTTCGCGATCTCGCGCGGCAGCTGTACGACGAGCGCTCCACCTCTCAAAGACAGGCCAACTTCCGCAACCGTCTGCGCGCGCTCCGCAGACAAGGTCACGGCGATGAACAACCATTGCCGTAAAGGAGACCTCTTACATCTCCGAAGCGCACTACGTCCACGCCAGCATCTCCTTGATCTGCTGTCCCAGCGTCAGCGGGTCGAACGGTTTGGAGATGATGCCTCGTACGCCGAGCTGCGTGAATTTCTGGCGGTCGGCGGCCTGGACTTTCGCGGTGAGGAAAATTACGGGGATGGTGTTCGTCACCCCGTTTTGCTGGAGGACGCGCAGGGTGCTCGGTCCGTCCATGTCAGGCATCATTACGTCGAGGAGGATGGCGTCGGGTTCGGAGGTAAGGGCGAGCGCGGTTCCGGCGGCGCCGCCGTTCGCAATCGATACGATCCAACTCTCCGTCAACTGAAGGCTGAGACGGACCACTTCGCGGATGTCGTTTTCGTCGTCGATGACGAGAATCTGCTTAGGCGGCATTCTGAGCTTGCTTTCGCACGGTCTCGATCAGCCGGACGACGCGCCGTTCAAATTCAGCGAGGCTGCAACGGCTCTTGGTGAGGAACTCGGTATCGCCGAGGCGGAGCCGAGCCTGGTCGGCGCTTCCGACGTCGAGCGCCGAATAGACCAGAAGAGAAACGTTCCGCAGCGCGTCGATTTCCCGCAGCGCACGGACGACGGCGAAGCCATCGAGATCGGGAAGTGCGAGATCGAGCACGATGAGACTCGGCTGGTGCTGGTTGCACAATTCGACGGCTTCGTTGCCGCTCGCGGTGTGAAGCGTTCGCAGTCCGTGACGCTGCAGCGCGGTCGTCATCACCCGCGCCAGATCGGTATCGTCTTCGACGATGAGAACCGAGTGATCTCCGAAGTCGTGGGAAACGGGGGACACGTCGATCGTCGTCAGCGACGGCGTCATGCACGCGGCCAGCGGAATGGTGAAGTAGAGCCGCGTTCCGGCAGGATCGTTTTTCTCCGCCCAGATGCGGCCGCCGTGTGCGCCGACGATGCTCTGGCAGATGGCCAGGCCGAGTCCGGAGCCGCCTTTGTCGCGCGAATCGGAGGCGTCGATCTGGCTGAAGCGCTGGAAAATCGCACCGAGCTTGTCGTCCGGAATGCCGCGCCCCTCGTCGGCAACACAGAAGGTGAAGTGGCTTTCGTCCGCGTTTCCGCTGACCGTCACGGTCGTTTTGGCGGGGGAGAACTTGATGGCGTTGCCGATGAGATTCGTCAGCGTCTGGATGATGCGGTCGCTATCGCCCCACAGCGATCCCGCCGCCGGTTCCAGCACGATGCGAATTCGTGCGTGGTCGGCGATCGACTGCAGGCTTTCGCGCGCCTGCTGCATGACGGTCTCGGCGTCCACCACTCCGCGCGACAGCTCGACCCGTCCCGAGTTGATGCGCTCCAGATCGAGGATGTCGTTGATCAGACGGACGAGGCGATCGGTATTCGTGACCGCGATCTCCAGCATGCGCTGACCTTTCTCCGCGATCGGGCCGAGAAGTCCGCTGCTCAGAAGGCCGAGCGCGCCGCGGATCGAGGTGAGGGGAGTGCGCAGCTCGTGGCTGACTGTGGAAACGAACTCGCTCTTCAGCCGTTCGATCGCCTTCCGTTCGGTGATGTCGCGAAAGATCAGGACGGCGCCGGCCTTGTTTCCGTCCTCGTCGAACATCGCCGTCGCGGAGTATTCGACCGGGAAGTACGTTCCATCCAGCCGCCAGAACGTATCGTCGTTGGCCGCATACGAATCGCCTCGGCGCAGGGCGATGCCGAGGGGGCAGTCGGCTTCGGGAAGCGGCGCTCCGCTGGCGTCCGAATGGTGAATGAGCGCGTGAATCGAACTGCCACGCAGCTCGGAGAGCGTGCGGCCCAGCATGCGTCTTCCCGCCGGATTCATGAACGATGGATCGCCGTGAAGATCGATGCCGAAGATGCCGTCGGTGGCGCTGTTGAGAATCAGCGAGCTTTCGCGCGCCAGTTGTGCGTTCGCCGCCGCGGCTTTTTCGGCGGAGTTCTTCGCCACGAGCAGTTCCTGATTCGCGGCCGTCAGCTCCGCGGTTCGTTGCGCGACGGTAGTGACGAGCTGCGTCTGGTGCAGCGCGCGCTCGCGCTCGTGTTGTTCGAGCTCCGCGAGCATGGCGTTGAATCCGGTGACGAGATTGCCGATTTCGTCGCCGTCGTTCAGGCCGGTGTGAATGGCGCGGACGGAAAAGCTCTTGTCTTTCGACACGAGCGCGGCGACGCGGGCCAGCTCGGCGATCGGTTCGGAGATGCTTCGCTGCAGCCTTGCCGCCAGCGCCAGCGCGATCAGCAGGGAGAGCAGGATGATTGCGGCGGTGATCTCGCCGTACTCCTTCAGTCGTGCGTCGCGGTCGCGTTCGTCCGCGGCGACGTACAAAGTGCCGATTTGCCGGCCGTCCAGCCGGATGGGCCAGAACAGTTCGACGCCCCTGGCGGTCTGGTAAACGCCGGGTGGCCGAACCGTCGCCGGGATGGAGATCGAGTGGTTTGCCTTGTAGCGAGCGAACGCATCTCCGCTGTCGGTGAAGATCGCGGCGGCGATGATCGACGGCTTTGCGCGGAGACCGGTGAGGATCTCATGCGCGGCGCGGCGATCGCCTGACTGCAACGCGGCGGTGCTGTTGAAGGCGACGAGGTGCGAGGTCGTCGAAAGATCGGCCAGCAGGTGATGCCGGAAATTGATTACTCCCGTGCTGACGAAGCCGAGGCAGGTCAGCGCGACCGCGGTCGTGCTGGTCACCATGATGATCCGGGTCAGTTTTGCGCGAATCGAATGTCTTTGACGTTTCGTCATTGTGTGGCGCCGCCTGCGTACTAGTGCACCGAGCGGCCCGAAAAAATACGCGGTGACGATTCGGCTGCATCGGGATGCGTCTGTATTTTTCGGACCCCGGGAAGCGACCCATACACAGCAACCAGAGAAACGAGACGCCTTTGCAATCAGCCATATCCAGCATGCGGGAAGATCAGGTGAACGTGATGACGATGCAGCTCAATGGATCGATGGGACGAAGTCACGACGCGCGGGACTTACGGCCGCATCCGCCGGCGCCCTCGGCGGACCTGATCTGCACCCACGATCTGAACGGACGGATCCTTTCCGCCAATGTCGCCGCCTGCGAGGCGTTAGGCATCTCGGAAGCCGATCTGCGGCGAGTCCGAATCCAGGACCTCCTGCCGCCGGATGGCGGCTCCGCGTTCGGCGACTACATGCGGACGCTGACGCGCGATGGCGTCGCCGCCGGAATGATGAAAATCGTGTTGCCGTCCGGCGGCCGCGCGATCTGGGAGTACCGCAACATCCTCGACCAGAGTGCGGACTCGGCGCCGGTCGTTCGCGGAATCGCGCGCGACGTGACCCGGCGCGAACAGGCATTTCTCGACGTTCGCCGCAGCGAGGAGTACTTCCGTTCCATCATCGAAAACGCCTCCGACATCATCGCCATCGTCGGCCGCGATGGACGCATTCGCTACGGGAGTCCTTCCGTCGAGCGCGTGCTCGGATATCCGCGAAAAGTGCTGGCCGGTATCGACGCGCTCGATCTCATTAATCCGGAAGCCGCCGAAACTGCCGGCAGGTTTCTGGCCCGCCAGCTCGCCGATTCCGCCGCGACCCAGACGATGGAGCTCAAGGCGCGGCATCACGACGGAACGTGGCGATCGCTGGAAATCGTGGCCACGAATCTGATCAAGAACGGGCGGACGTCCGCGGTGGTGATCAATGCCCGCGACGTCACCGAGCGCAAGCTCCTCGAGGCGCAGCTGGTGCAGGCCAACCGCCTCGGCGGACTTGGCCGTCTGGCCGCCACGGTTGCGCACGAGTTCAACAACGTCCTGATGGGCATGCAGCCGTTCGCGGAGCTGATGCAGCGCCAGGACGTCACGCCGGAGATCATTTCCAAGGGCGCCTGGCACATCGCCAACTCGATTCAGCGCGGCCGGCGGATCGTCCTCGAAATCCTCCGCTTCTCCCAACCTCACGTTCCCGTTCCGAAGGCAGTGGATCTCGGGCAGTGGTGGGAAAACTTCGCACCCGAAGCCGAGGCCGTGCTCGGGAACTCGATCGCCGTCGTTTCCGAGCTTCCGGCCAGCGGGCTGTACGCCGTGGCCGACCGAAGCCAGCTTTCGCAGGTGATGGCGAACCTCGTCGCGAACGCGCGCGACGCGATGCCCGGCGGCGGAACGCTCACCATCAGCGCGAGGGAACTGCAAGCCGACGCCCGATTTCCCTTCGCCGTCGTCCCGCATCCCGAGGGATTCGTTCAGATCTCGGTGCGCGACACCGGGCACGGAATGCCTCCCGAGATCATGGATCACATCTTCGAGCCGCTCTACACGACGCGCCCGAGTGGAGGCACCGGCCTCGGACTGGCCGTGGCGCATCAGGTGCTCGCCCAGCACGATGGCTACATCTTCGTGGAGAGCGAAGTTGATCGCGGCAGCACCTTCCATCTCTTCCTGCCGAAAGCGGCGCGTCCGGAGTCAGGCAAGGAAATCATCTCCGCCTCCGCGCGAAAACCGGCCGCGCGCAAGCTGCTGATCATCGACGACGAGCAGTCGATCGCCGATGGGATTGCGACGGCGCTGGAGCAGGACGGAATGGAAGTCCACGCCATCGCCAGCGGGCTGCAGGCCGCGGAGGCAATCGCCAGTTTTCATCCCGACGTCGTCCTGCTCGATTTCGGCCTTCCCGACATGGACGGCAGCGAGGTCTACGTCGCCATTCGCAGGATCGACGCGACTCTTCCCGTGATCTTTGCCACAGGTCATGGAGACCGCCGCACGCTTCACGACAATCTTCATGATCCTCGAACGAGATTTCTCCAGAAGCCGTTCGACATCGCCGATCTGCTCGAAACGATGGTTCAGATCGAGACAGGGAGCAACGCTTGAACAAGAAAAATGCGCTGATCATCGACGACGACGATCACATCCGCGAGCTGCTCCAGGTGCTCCTCGAAACCGCCGGCTTCCAAGTGGACCTGATGCGCGACGGCATCGACGCCGTCGAGCTGAAAAAGTACTACCACGTCATCGTGCTCGACATGAAGATGCCGATCTTCGACGGCGAACGCCTCACCGATTACTGGAAGCTTACCCAGCCGCAGGTGTTGCGGCGCGTCATTCTGCTCACAGGCTTTTCGCGTTTGTCGTCCGATCGCGACTTCGGCACCTTCGCCGTCATCGCCAAGCCGTTCGATTACCGCGAGCTGCTGCGTGCGGTGGAAGCGTGCTACCGCCAAGCCGCGGCAACGTGTGCGGAATCCGGCCACTTTCCGGCATCCGAACAATGTGCGGAATGCTTCGATTCGATGTAAGCCGCGAATCGTCAGTAACTTACGTCGAATTGTGAATCGGCATCGCCGATGCTCTTGAGCCAGCCGGAGATGAGAGCGATGGCTGGAAGAGTATTGGTAGTCGACGACGAAGAGACGATCGTGGAAGGGCTTCGCTGCCTCCTCGATTGCGAAGAGATCGAAAACGGCGGCGCGTTCGATCGCCTGAGCGCCGAGTCGATGATGGAGGGGACGTTCTACTCCGTCGTCGTGGCCGACCTGCGGTTGCATACCGAAGCCGAGGGGCTGGAACTGCTGGACGGGATTCGGAGGATCAGCCCGCGCTCGCGCGTGCTCACGCTCACCGGCTTCGCGACGCGGGAAATCGAAGACGAAGTTCTCCGCCGCGGATCGTCGATGGTCATGCGCAAGCCGGCGCAGGCGGCGGAGATCCTCGCCGCAATCGCCGACCTGCTGGCCGAAGTGGAGAAGCTGGCCGATGCGCAGGAAACGCTCGACCTCGAGCAACTGCACCTCGGACTCCGCAATCTCCTGCACTCGATTCCCCGCAAACGTTACGGACTGACCGCCGACGAAGCGGAAGAAGTCGTGCAGCAGGCATGGCTCCTCTTCCTCGAAAAACGCGACCTCATTCGCACCGCGAAACCGTGGCTCATCGGAACCGTGGCCAATCTCTGCAAACGCCAGATCGGCGCGTCGATCCGCAAGCGCGAAACGTTCGTCGCGGACGACGCGCTCGCCGAGCTGCCGGATGCACGCATCGAACCGTCCGACGACAACATCGCGCTCCGCCAGGCGCTGGCGTCGCTCAGCCAGCAGTCGCGCGAGCTCTGCATCCTGATCGCGATCAAAGGCTACGCGTACGACGAAGTAAGCGCGATCACCGGCCTCCCGATCGGCTCGATCGGCCCGATGTACATCCGCGCGAAATCGAAGATGCGCATGGCGATGGCCGCGTAATTCGCAGGAGCAGCGTGATGGAGCGCTGGCGTCGCCGCCGGCTGGCTCGGCTGCGTCTCGCTGCCGATCCGCCAACCCCCTGACATGTGCTGATAACGCAGCGCCGCCGCAAGCCTCCCGTTCGGCGGCGAGACGCCGGCGTTCCAGACGCGTGGACGCTCGTGCTACGCATGTAAGCTGCGCTCTTCATGACGCGAACGCGAGCCTTGCTGCTCACCGGCCTGGCCGAACTCCTCGGCATGTCGCTCTGGTTCACCGCGTCCGCGGTCGCGCCGCGCATCGCTTCCGAGTGGCACCTCGGCGCGGGAACCACGTCGTGGCTGACGCTGGCGGTACAACTCGGCTTTGTCGCCGGAACGCTGATCAGCGCGATCGCGAACCTGCCGGATGTGCTCAACGTGCGGCGTCTTTTCGCCGTATCGGCATTCGCGGGCGCCATCACGAACGCGCTCTTCGCCTGGCTCGCGCATGATGCGACGACCGCCATCGCTCTTCGTTTTCTCACCGGCGTTTTTCTGGCGGGCGTCTATCCGCCGGGGATGAAGATCATCGCCACCTGGTTCCGCGAAGGGCGCGGCTTTGCGCTCGGCGTTCTGGTCGGTGCGCTCACGCTGGGCAAAGCGTCGCCGTATCTCGTCAACGCGATCGGATCGCAGAACTGGCGGATCAACGTGGCCGTTGCCTCGCTGCTCGCGGCCGCGGGCGGATTGATCGTGATCACATTCGTGAGCGACGGCCCGTTCGCGCTACCGAATCAGCCGTTCGACCTCGGCCAGGCCACCGACATCGTTCGCAACCGCGCCGTGCGGCTGGCCAACTTCGGCTATTTCGGGCACATGTGGGAGTTGTACGCGATGTGGACATGGATCCCGGTGATGCTGCGAGCGAGCATGGCGCCGCGGCTGGCGGAGATCGGATCGTTCGTCGTCATCGGGAGCGGCGCCGTTGGATGCGTGATCGCCGGCCGCTACGCCGATCGCCTCGGACGCACCGTCGTCGCCTCGGCCGCGATGATCGCCAGCGGCGCCTGTGCGATTGCCATCGGATTCCTCTTCGGCGGCCCGGCAATTCCGCTGCTGATCGTCGCCGCGATCTGGGGCGCAACCGTCGTCGCCGATTCCGCGCAATTCTCCGCCTGCGTGACCGAGCTCTCCGATCCGCGCTACATCGGCACCGCGCTCACGCTGCAGACATGCATCGGATTTCTGATCACGACCGCGTCGATCAGCCTGATGCCGATCATTCAACACGCCGTCACCTGGCGCTGGGCCTTCGCCATCCTCGCGCCCGGCCCAATCCTCGGCACGATCGCCATGTTGCGCCTGCGGCGTTTACCGGAGGCGCGGAAGATCGCGCAGGGGAGGCGCTGATCAGTGTCCGCGCAAAGCGGTCAGTGATGCCTGTCCGAGCACGTGGCCGCGGATGACGACGCGCAGCTTGCGCCACGTCATCGGCGTTCCGGCGTCGTCGATGCTGGGAAGGTCGAGCGCGTAGATCGTGAAGCGATACTTGTGCGGCGGACCTTCGGGCGGGCATGGTCCGCCATAGCTTCGTTGCAGGAAATCGTTGTACGCATGCCGGCCGCCGCTCGGAATGTCGCCCTCGTGCGATCCGGCGCCGGCGGGGAGACTGGTTGTCGTTTCCGGGATGTCGTACACGGCCCAATGGATGAAGCCATCGCCGGCGCGTGCCTCGAAATCGTCCAGCACCAGGGCGAAGCCGCGCGTGCCGGCGGGGGCGTTTTCCCACGCAAGCGGGGGAGAGATGTTCGCGCCGTGGCAATCGAGACCGTTCAACACCGTACTGTCGGCCAGGGTGTCGCCTTCCCGGAACGCGGGACTCTTCAGTAAAAACGTGGTGGGAGTGACGACTTTTTTCCAGACGACGTCTTCATTGTTCCTGCGGTCGATCAGCGCATCGATCGTCCCGTTCTCCGCGACGTGAAAAAGCCGCCGCCCCTCGACGCCTTTGCGAAAGAAGATGTCGCTCGCCTCGGGGATGAGTAGCTCGCGCGCCCGGCCGTCGCGCTGCGCGTACAACTGGCCGTTCTCGATGGACACGATCATCCGCGTTCCCGGTGTCAGCTCATACGTTCCCGCGTAAAGCGCGAGACGGTTTGGATCGATCGTTCCCGCAGCCGGGTCCTCGTAGTAGCGGAACATCTGCGTAGCGACGATCTGCCACTGCCCATTGCGATACATCCAGGTATCGGTGCCGTGATAACGCGCGCTGAGGTTTTGCCCCCAGATCGTCTCCGACTCGTCGAGCTCGTAGCTGAGGATCGCCGTGTCGTTCACGATGCGGCTCTGCGCCTTCACCAGCTTGATCAATCCTCCATAACCGTTCGGCAGCGGAGTGATGTCGGCCACGAGCTGCGCCTTGGTCATATTGCGTCCCTTCTCATCAAAGAAGAGAGCATCGTCGGCGTAGTACTTCTGCCACGGCCTTTGATCGCCGCCAATGACGGAATCCATCAACTCCTGCGTACGCCGCTCGAGCTCCGCCTGCGTAATCGCCGGCACGTTGCGTACCGGCGTGCTGGCGCACGCGCATGCGAGCAGCAGCGATGCGGCGATCAGTCGATGTCGAATCATGATGGCTCCTGGATCACGGTCTCACCGCGCGTTTTCGGGGTGGCGCTGCCGGCGTCGGCGGGACGATGGCGATGGCTCGCGTGATGCTGGGCGGGCCGGAGCCGACGATCGGGGCGAGAGGGTAAGTCTTCGTGTCGCCGGTGGCGTTGTCGATGGAGACGGCCATGGCGGCGACGCGGGCGTTGCCGGCGACGGCGGTGACGACCACTTCGACGTTCGTGCGGTCCTTGCGGCGGTCGTCGGCATCGAGGCCGAGGGCGTTGAAGACGGTGTCGAGTTGCAGCTGCTGGAACGGCGCGATCGATATCGTCTTTTCCGCGATCGCGCTGGTGCGGTTGCCGGGCTCGAAGAGCCGCACGTTCATCAGGCCGGACGCGCCGCCCACTTCGTTCATGACCAGCATCCATCGCGATCCGTGCAGCGGATCGATTGACTGTTCCAGGCCATCGAAGAACAGCGGGCGCTGTCCTGCCGATGCGGCGCTCGTCAGCGCCTCCGCCAGCGTAGTCGGCAACTGCAGTTCTCGCGGCGGTGCGGAGGCGGTGTTCCCGGCAATCGGCTGCAACGTGGCGTAGACCTTTCCACCGGACGGGATTTCGACGAAGACGCTGCCCGCCGTCGGCGATTTTCCGAACAGATCCTTCACCACGTCGCCGTAGATTTTCGTCGCCGAGGCTCCGACGGTGATGGTCTGGCGCGGCGAGGCGTTCGTTCCGCCGGCCTCGAGGAAGGTAGCGAAGAACGTTCCGGAGAATCCGTACGGCGCGGCGAAGGCGACGGCAGTTTTGAAATTCGGCGACGAGCCGCCGGATCCGGTCGACGACGCCAGCACGGGAACGACGGTCTTCACGCTGACCGGGGGATTCGTGTCCTGCGGTTGAAGGAACGCGCGCGCCAGAACGGCTTTGGACGAGCCGGTGGTTAGCGGGGCGCTGAGGAACGTCGCGCCGCCGTCCGCGCTGCCGACCGTGGCTACGCCGACGACGGCGCCGCCGCCCGCGGTGACGCTGATCTGCAGTTGGCCGGGATCGACGGGCGGGCCGTTCAGCGCGGAGACGAGATTGTCGAAATGCTTCACGCCGTACGGCGGAACGTCGAGCGTGGCCGTGCCGGCGGGCGTTCCATTCGCGTCGAAAAGCGTGAGCCGGACCGTTGCCTTGTCGATGCCGGTCGTTTCCGCGATCGTGAGCGAGGTCGTGACCGAGGCGTTCGACGTGATGCCAGTGAGGCCGTGATCCGATCCGATGCGCGCGCCTTCGCCGCGGGTCACCACCGGCGTCACGAATCCGCCGCCGCTGCCGACAACGGCAATGCTGGACGTTACGCGGAGCAGGCCGACGCGTTCGGGCGGCAGGCGCACTTCGAGCGATCCGCGCGGAGGACGGGAGAAGCGGAAAAGCTGCACCAGCGGATCGATGAGCGTCACGACGTCGTTCGGAGGCACGACGACGACGGCGCGCTTGACCGCATTCGCGTCGAAGCCGTCCGCGCCTTCCGGCGTGAAGATCAACTCGGCCTGCACGGAGCCGCCGCCGATGTTGCTCAAGCGCAACTGGCTCACCAGCGGAAGCCCGGCCGCAGTCGTCCGGCTGACGACCTCGGGGACGATGAACGACCGCGTGGCCAGGTCGAGGCGGATCGTGCGTCCGGTCGCGACGGAAGTCGCTTCGCTGTCCTGCACGAGCAGGCGCGCCGTCGCGCCATCTTTCGTTCGAACGCCGAAGTACGTGTAGCGCGGCAGCGGCGAGCCGTTCGGCGCACGGCTGCGTCGGGTGGAAAGGTTGATGGTGCGCGTCGCGCCCGGTTGCAACGCCGTCGCATTCCACGTCGCATCCGGCACGAGCCAGACCTCGGGGCCGATCTCCGCGGCCAGCTCCATCGGAGTCGTCCCGCTATTGCGGATGGCGATGCTCAGTGGTGGACGCGTCGCATCGTCACCGCTCAGCGGCGGGAACGCCGCGTATTCGATCGGTGTCAATCCGTCGACGAACTGCGGTTTCGCCGACGGCCCGCCGCCGACTTTCAGATTCACGAAGGCGTATGGCGTGACCGCCAGACCTTCGCCGGTTGCGGCCACGAAGATCACGCCCTGGTAACTGGCGGCGGCCGCATTCGACGGACCGGCGTAGTGGATTTCGAATCGATGCGGCTTGCGCGGCTCGAGTGTGACGAATGCGGAATCCGTCGCGCCCGGATCGACGATGCTGAAGAACGGCGCCGATCCGTTCAACTCCTGCCGGCCGACAATGACCTGCACGTTCGACGTCCCGAGATTTTCCAGCGCGAACGCGCCGGTCTTGTCTTCGAGATGATCGCCGATCGCGGTGACCACCGCCGCGGGCAGCAGTGTGAAGACGACGTTCGGCTTGGCGGCGACGACGGTGACCGCGCTCGTCGCGGAGATCGGACCCGTCTTCGATGGATCGCATCCCGGCAACGCGCGCACGCGGTGGTAGATCGTTCCCGCGCCGCCGGCGAAGAACGACGCGGCGGTCGACGTCGTGACCTGGCTGTCGAGCAGCGGAGAGAACGACGGCGACATCGATCGTTCGACAAGATAGCCGCCGTCGCTGTCCAGCCCCGGTGCCGGGGACCAGACGATCGCGTACGTCGTTCCCTCGGACACGCTGCCCGGCGCGAAGACGATCGACGTCGCGCCCGCGGCCGCGCACGAACGCGTGGTGAAGCTGACGACGTCGGACGTCACGCCGTTCGGATCGCACGGCCCTTTTGCCACGACGCGCCAGAAGTACGTCGTGCCGGGCGCGAGCGACGTCACTGTTTGCGTAGTTCGATCGAGGCCTCCGATGAGCAGCGGCGGCTGTGCCGACGTTCCGAAGTAAAGGTCGTAGCTGCTTGCAACGCCGAACGGTACCCATCCGAGGTCGAAGGTAGTCGAGATGCTGGTGGCGCCGTTCGTTGGGCGCGAAGCGATGACTTGCAGTTGCCCCGGCGTACATCCGGTTGGCAGCGATGAAAGGAACGAGCGCGTTGGCGTCGTCGAAGTCTTCGACGGATCGCACGCGGCGTGCGCGACGACGAACCACGCGTATTGTCCTGACACGATCGTTGCGCTGTACGACGTCGCGCTGATTCCCGATGCAGCCAGCGGCGGCGGAGAGAGCGTGCCGAGGTAGACGTCGTAGGTCGCGTTTTCGCCGGCGGATTGCCAGGAAAGTTGCACGGGCGACGCATTGATCGTGCTGCCATTCTGCGGCGCGATCGCATCGAATGCCGCGGCGCCACACGTCGCGTCGGTGGTGAACGAAGCGACGCGAGATGCCGCCGTCGCAGCGGGCTTGCAGAACGGATCGCCCTTCGCGACGACGCTCCAGTAGTAGCGCGTCGACGGCTGCAGATTCGCTGGCGTGAACGACCGGTCGCTGATGTCTGCGGCGAACACGCGCACGGGAGGATTGACGGTGTCGAGCAAAACGTCATACCGAAACGCGTGATCGACGGCGGCCCACGACAATTTCGGCGCCGTCGATACCGTTGCCGCATCCGCCGGCTGCGAGAGTTGCGGCGCGCTCACGGACGCGCAGGCGTTCACGACGCGTACGCGATCGTTGACCGTATCGGCGATGAAGAGATCGCCCGCAGAGTCGAGCGCGACGCCCGATTCCGTGAAGACGAAGTTCAGTTTGGCCGCGGTGGCCGCGCCGTTGTCGCCGGAGAACTCGCGATCGGTGTAATTCGCGCCGCTGCCCGCGATGGTGGTGATGACCTGCGTCTTCGCATCGATCTTTCGCAGGCGCAGGCCGTTCTCGTCGGCGACGAAGATGTCGTCGTTCTTCGGATCGATAGCCATGAACTTCGGCGTGATGGCCGCGTTCGTGGCCGTTCCGCCGTCGCCGTTGCCGGTTGGCGGATTGCCGCCGCCGGCCCAGGTGGAGAGGTTTCCGCTCGCAGCATCGATGCGCCGGATGAGCCCATTGTTCGCCTCGGAAATGAAGACGTTGCCCTGACGATCGACGACGATGTCGGTCGGCCCGCTGAGCATGGCCTGTTTCGCTGGCGTACCGTCCGGACTGAATCCCTCCACGCCGGTTCCGGCGATGGTCGTGATGACTTTCGTCGCCGCATTGATTTTGCGCACGCGGTTCCGGCCACGCTCGGCGAGATAAAGGTTGTGCGCGGCGTCGAGGAAGATGCCGACCGGCGCGATGCTGGCGTCGAGCGCCGGGCGGTCGTCGTTCTCGTTCGTCCCGTTGGGATCGTTCCCGCCGGCGTACCGCTGAATCTTCCCCGTGCCGTCGACCACCCAGATCGTTCCGAGAAAATCGGAGATGAATACGTTGCCGTTCGAGGCCACCGCGATGTCGGCAGGAAATCCGATCGGCACCTCGGCGGCCGGCGCCGGATCGGTCGAACCGCTACAACAGTTGTTGACCAGCCCCGCGAAGGTGGAGATGACGTGCGTCGTGGTGTCGACGCGCCGGACCAGGCTGTGGTCCGTATCGGCGATGAGGAGATTGCCCTTGCTGTCGATGGCCAGACCGTGCGGCTCGGCGAGAAGCGAGGCATTGGCCACGCGTCCGTCACCGATGAACGTTCCGCCTCCGGCCACCGTCGAGACGATGCGCGTGACCGCGTCGACTCTGCGGATGCTCCCGTTCGATCCATCTTCGACGAACAGGTTGCCGGCCGGATCCAGCGTCAACGCGTACGGTAGCTCGACGCCGGCCGCGGTGGCCACGTTTCCGTCGCCGCCGCCGTACTCGCCGTTTCCCATGAAGAGCGCAATTCTGCCGGTGGCCGGCGTGTAGCGGAGGACACGCCGGTGACACGGATCGGCGACGTAGATCAATCCGGCGGCATCGATCGACAGCGCGGCCGGACAGAGGTTCGCTTCCAGCCCCGGCCGATCGCCGAGGGTGTCGGGATCGCTGCCGCCGCCGGCGACGGTGTCGATTTTGTGGGTGACGTGATCGACTCTGCGCAGCCGTTCATTGCCGTTGTCGGCGATGTAGATGTTTCCGCTGCTGTCGACCGCCACTGCCACCGGACCGTTGAATCCCGCCTCGGTGGCCGGACCACCATCGCCGCCGAACGACACGAGTCCTCGCTTGCCGGCTACCGTGGAGATGATTCCGTTGCGATCGACCTTGCGGATGACGTTCGCGTCGTAATTAGTCTCGGCGATGTAGAGCTCACCGTCGCGCCAGGCCACGCCGACAGGCGAGGCGAGAAGGGCCGCGGTGGCCAGGCCGCCATCGCCGGCATCGGAGATGTTCGGATCGCCACCGCCGGCGAACGTGGTGATCACGCCGGTTTTGATGTCGACGCGGCGAACGCGCCCGTTGTCTTCGTCGGCGATGAAGAGATTGCCCGCATCATCGAACGCCAGACCATGCGGCCGCTTCAAAGATGCCTCGCGCGCCGGCCCGTTGTCGCCGCTGTAGCTTCCCCCGCCGTTCCCCGCGAACCGCTCGATGACGCCGGTGGCCAGATTCACGCGCTGCACGCTGCTTCCCGACTCCTCGGCGATATAGAGATTGCCCTTGCCATCGGCTGCCAGCCCGTACGGCGATGTGAGCACGATCGCCTTCGCCTGCAACCCGTCGCGCGTCCCTCCGCCCGCGTAGGTGAGGATCGACTGCGCGAAAACGACAGGAGTCGCGAGCACGAGGAGTGCAGCGCCGATGGATCGCATGAGATGTAGGGGGAGAGGATACCAGCGAGACGGAATGAGCCGCGCCGGCGACTACGCGTACATGAGTCGCCCGCGAGGCTCAGGAATCGGACGGCCCAGTTCCTCAGCCATCTCGATCCACTCCGCGACCACCGTTTTCACATTCGCGACTGCGGCTTCATATGTCGGCCCGTCAGCGGCGCAACCGGGAAGCTCCGGTACTTCGGCGATGAACGCATCATCGTCGGCGCTCCAGTAGATGATGATTTCGTAGCGAGGTTCAGGAGCAAGCAGTTTGCCTCGCGACGTCACGAGACCGACGATACCATCCGCCCCCTCTCTCCGCGCCTCCGCGTGAAAAAGCGTTTATGATCACGAACTCATGAAAATCTCGTTTCTCAAAGCGCCGATCGGCGGAATCATCGGTCTGGAGATGATCACCTTCGTCGAGCCGCTGGGGATGGAGTGCGTCGCCGGCGGTCTCGAACTGGAAGGGCACACCTGCCAGATCGTCGACATGCGCATCGACGGCATCAAAGACGGTCTCGCCAAGGTGCGCGCGTTCGGACCGGACATCGTCGGTCTGCAGTGCAACTTCACCACCGAACGCTTCCGCGCGCTGCGCCTGGCGCGGCAGGTCAAGCACGAGATGCCGGACGTGCTCGTCGTCATCGGCGGGCATGACGCGTCGCGCGATCCGCGCTGGTTCCTGAAGCCGGACATCGACGTCATCGTCGTCGGCGACGGCGAAGAAGTCATGCCGGCGCTGGTCGAGGCGTGGTCGGAGAAGCGCGACATGCGCGGCGTTCCGGGGCTGCTGATCAACAGTCCCGGCAATCCGATCGACACCGGTCATGCGCCCGCGCGCGGGAACATCGACAACCTTCCCATGCCGGCGCGGCATCTCATCAAGGAGTACGCCTCCGAGTACTACATCAACTTCCGCCGCCCGCTGGCGCTGCTCGAAACGGCGCGCGGCTGTCCCTTCAAGTGCAACTTCTGTTCGGTCTGGAAGTTTCACGAGAGCACGTTCCGCGAGAAATCACCGGACCGCGTAGTCAAGGAGCTGCAGCAGATCGACGCGCCGAACGTTTTCATCACCGACGACATTTTCTGGATGAACGTGAAGCGCGGCCGCGACCTCGGCAAGGCGATCGCGGCGTCGGGTATCCGCAAGCACTACACCATCCAGACCCGCAGCGACATCATCTGCAAGTTCCCCGATCTGATCGAGCAATGGAAGGAGTGCGGCCGGATGACCGTGTTCCTCGGCCTCGAGAAGATCGACGACGCCGGTTTGAAGTCGGTCAACAAGAAAAACACCGCCGACAACAACAACCGCGCCATCAAGATCCTGCAGGATCTCGACATCGGCTACACCCCGAACTTCATCGTCGATCCGTCGTGGGATCGGACGGACTTCGAGAAACTCAAGCAGTGGGTCGACGCGACCGGCGCGTACAACTCCGGCTTCTCCGTCCTCACGCCGCTTCCGGGCACCGATCTGTGGGATGCAACGGAAGATACGATCGTGACGCGCGACTGGGAGCTCTTCGACATCGCCCACACCGTGCTGCCGACCAAGCTGCCGCTGAACGAGTTCTATCGCGAGTACGCCGGCCTCTGGAAGCACGCCACCGACGTCCGCTACCAGATTCACGGCAAGCTGAAAACGCACCTCGGACTTCTCGCCGCACTGGCCACGCGCAAGGTGACGTTTACGGCCATCCGCAAGGGCATGCGCATGGGGAACGTCCTCAGCGATCCCGCCACCTTCCTCCGCGCGCACGGCGAGAGCGAAGCGCGGCTGGCCGAAGCAGCGGCGATGGTTCAGTAACGTCAGCGCACCGCGCGCAGCTTTGGCAGGAAGAGGAACAGTCGCAACGAGCCGCCGAGCAGATCCCGCTCGACCGAGCGCGCATAGAGCACGATCGCTGTCGCGCCTTCCCCGATGACGTTGTACACGATGAGATCGTTCGCGCTCCACGTCATGGACGAGATTACGTCGCCCTCGGGCGAGACCGCATGCCTCCGGCCGTCATGCCATACCTCGAAGCCGCCGCTCTCGCGCGGAAGGACGACCGCAGGCTGTGTGAGATCGCTGGCGAAGAGATTTTTCTCGACGCCGAGTGCGCCGTCGGACCGCACGCTTGCCGCGCTGAACGTCCTTTGCAAACCATGCATCCAAACGATGAGGCACGCACCTGCCCTGCACCCCAGAGAAACGGAACGGAGTGAGAGAGACGAAGGCTGCGGATGCTCGTCGCCGAATGACAATTGCTGGCCAATCGGAACGCCGCTTCGATCGGCGAGACGCGACGTCACGCGGACGCGCCGTACACCATTCTCTTCTGCCTCCTCGATCCACGCGACGCGAAACGCGCTGCCGTCCCAGGCGACGGACGGTTCCCGTTGCTGGAAGGCCGAGGGCAGGATGGCGACGCCGCCGGGGGGCAGGACGTCGCCGTTCGCGGTGATGGAAGCGATGCGTACCTGCTGGTCGTACGTCGCCCACGCGACAAGCCACTCGTGTCCATCCGTGCTGATCGCCGGTTGGCCTGCTCGATCGGCTACTTCAATGGGCGGAGGCTGCGCGGCCCGAGCTACGAGTCTCGAGGCCAGAAGGTGTCCCTGCTCGACGCGGACGAACAGAGTCTGCGAGCCCGCAACCGAAAGGCGCGGCGAGCTGGCGTCGAGATCGCCAACCGCGTCGCCGCCCATGAAGACTCGCCGGCGTTCACTCCATGCGAGGAGGAGCCCCTGGCCATCGATGACTGCCGCTCCGTCAGACTGTGGCGCCGCAACAACCGAGATGATCTCCCCGCGTGATCGGTCGGGTGACTCGCCAGAAGGCACAAACACGGCGCGCACCTGAGAGTCTTCGAGCCACACCGACATCGATCCGAGCCTGTACGCCGCCGTAGTCCGCGGAACGCTCAAGTTGCTGATGCCCCGCGTCGAAACGCCGCTCGTATGAAGAACACCGCCGGTTGGATCGAAGGCGACGAGAGTGAGGCGGCCGTCGACATTCAGCGTCGCCACGCATTGCTGCCGGTCGCACCCAAGGCCGTACACGACGCCTGATGATCCGCTCGCGAGAATCAACTCCTTCCCGAGCGCGCGGCCATCGGCACTGACGCGCGTCATTGCCGCGATGGGTCTGAACCCGAAGGGTCGAACAAACTGCGGCTTCGCGTACGCGACGACATACTCGCTTCCGCTCCATGCTGCCGCCTGAGCACCGAAGCCCCTTGCAATGAATACTTCACCCGCCTGGCGCGACGTCCCATCCTCGCGGAAGGTGCGCACTTTCACGACCGACGCCTCGGTCGTAAGGACGCCCGGAATCCCCTCATCCCACGCGATGAGAAACCCAACGTCACTGCCGGTGACGACGGGCCGTGCCGAAACGACGCCGGGCGACGGGATGAACACCGGTTGCGAGACCGGAATCTCCGCCGCAATCGCGCTGCTGCCCAACAGCATCAGAATGAAGAATCGCACGCCGCCGAAGATACGTAGCCGCGATCCTCAGCGTCGCCGAGACCGGCATTCAGCGATTACGGCGATCAGATCCACGGCTCATCGCCGCTCGGCCCGTAGATCGACGGCACCTTGCCATCGGCCATGCGCAGGTAGATCGAGAACTGGCCGCGGTGGTGGATCTGATCGTGGAGGAGGAACCAGATCCAATCCTTGCGCGAGATCGCGCCCATCTGCTTCGGTCCGACCATGAAGTGGACGTTCTCTTCGAGCTCCGCATCGGATGCGGCAGCCACGAGATCGCGGAAATCCTTGTGCGCTTTTTCCAGCGTCGCCAGAAGCTCGTCCCAATCCTCGGGCGGCTTCGGTGGCGTGGCGCCGGCTTTGGGCGGACCGCTGGCGTATTCGTCGTTCCAGACTTTCGTGCCGAGGGCGCGCTCCATGATGAAAACGAAGGCGAGGTCGCGAGCCGTCTTCAACTTCGGATGGGGACGCAGATCGAGCTTGTCCTTCGGATACGCCTTCAGAACGCGCATCGTCCGGGCGTGCTCTTCATCGTAGGTCTCGAGAAACTCCTGCTTGCCAGTCGACATCGTCAGTCTCCTTAGTCGATCCGTAGATTAGTGGATTCGTCGACCCGAGGGCGAGCGATTGTCATCCTGAGCCGCCGAAGGACGGTCGAAGGACCCCGTGATGCTTGCCTGGTTCAAGTGCCGCCACCCGCACCGGGTTAGCAGGGAGGGGGTCCTTCGCCGTCCTTCGGCGGCTCAGGATGACAACGGGAGAGCGTCCTGATCGACTGATCTACTAATCCACGAATCGACTGGCTTGATATAGTCGCCCTCCGCGCGCCGTTTTCCTCACGCGCCATTCCGCATCAGAGGATGGAAATGCCTCACAACACCTTCAATACTCTCGATTCCTTCGACCTCGGCGGCGGACGCCGCGGTCAGTTTTACTCGCTTCCGAAACTCGCGGCGGCCGGCATCGGCAACGTGTCGAAGCTGCCGGTCTCGATCCGTATCGTTCTCGAATCCGTCCTGCGCAACGTCGACGGAAAGAAGATCGCCGAGCGCGACGTGCGCACGCTGGCCAACTGGCAGCCGCGCGCCGAACGGACGGACGAGATTCCGTTCATGGTCGCGCGCGTTCTGCTGCAGGACTTCACCGGCGTGCCGCTTCTCGTCGATCTCGCCGCGATGCGCTCCGCCGCCAGCCGTGCCGGAGCCGATCCAAAGATCATCGAGCCGCTCGTGCCGGTCGATCTCGTCGTCGATCACTCCGTGCAGGTCGACTACTCCAATCGTCCCGACGCGCTGCAGCTGAACATGGACGTCGAGTTCAAGCGCAATCAGCAGCGCTACCAGTTTCTGAAGTGGGGGATGCAGGCCTTCAACGGATTCGGCGTCGTGCCGCCCGGCATCGGCATCGTGCATCAGGTCAACCTCGAGTACCTCGCGCGCGGCGTGCTGGAGAAGGATGGCGTCTGGTATCCCGACACGCTCGTCGGCACCGACTCGCACACCACGATGATCAACGGCCTCGGCATCGTGGCCTGGGGCGTCGGCGGGATCGAAGCCGAGGCGGGGATGCTCGGGCAGCCGGTGTACTTTCTGACGCCGGATGTTGTGGGCGTACACCTCAAAGGATCGCTACGCGAAGGCGTCACCGCGACGGACCTCGTGCTCACGATCACCGAGATGCTGCGCAAGGCGAAAGTGGTCGGCAAGTTCGTCGAGTATTTCGGCGACGGCGCGGCATCGCTGGCGCTGGCCGACCGCGCCACGATCGCCAACATGGCGCCGGAGTACGGCGCCACGATGGGCTACTTCCCGGTCGACGAAGAGACGTGCCGCTACATGCTGATGACCGGCCGCAGCGAAGAGCAGGTCAACGCGCTTCGCGGCTACTTCAAAGCGCAGGGACTCTTCGGGATGCCGAAGGCCGGTGACATCGACTACACAACGACGCTCGAACTCGATCTGAGCAGCGTCGTGGCCAGCGTGGCCGGACCGAAGCGGCCACAGGACCGCATCGAGCTCGATGACATCCAGCGCGAGTTTCTCGCCATGATGAAAGCGCCCGCTCCGGCCGGCTACGGCAAGCCGGAGGGGGAGATCGCGCGCAAGGCGCGGACGCTCGTCGGCATTACCTCGACCGGTCCCGAGCACACCATCAGCGGCGGCGGCGAACAGGATTCGGGCACGGCGCCGAACGCGATCGCGTCGGACAGAAAGAACACGAGCATCGTCACCGAAGAAGAGATGGTGAACAACCGTCCCACGCCCGATCGCGTGGCCGCCGATTCGCTGGCCGACGAGTTCCCGATGGCTGTCGCCGAGTTGCATCACGGCGACGTCCTCATCGCCGCCATCACCTCGTGCACGAACACCTCGAATCCGTCGGTGATGCTCGCGGCTGGATTGCTGGCGAAGAAGGCGGTGGAGAAAGGGCTGCGCGTTCCACGCGTGGTCAAGACTTCGCTCGCTCCCGGCTCGCGCGTCGTCACCGACTATTACCACCGCAGCGGCCTGCAGCCGTATCTCGACCAGCTAGGCTTCTACACCGTCGGCTATGGCTGCACGACGTGCATTGGGAACTCCGGCCCTCTCGATCCGCGCATCGAAGACGCCATCACGCGCCACGATCTGATCGGCGTCAGCGTCCTCTCCGGCAACCGCAACTTCGAGGCGCGCGTCCATCAGTCGATCCGCGCGAATTTCCTGATGTCGCCGCCGCTCGTGGTCGCGTTCGCGCTGGCGGGCCGCATCGACATCGACATGGCCAACGAGCCGATCGGCCGAGGGGCGCATGGCGAGGACGTGTATCTCCGCGAGATCTGGCCGACGATGGCCGAGATCCGCGAATGCATGGCCAACGCGCTCGATCCGGAGTCGTTCCGGACGCTGTACAAGAACTTCGCCGATCAGAATCCGCTGTGGAACGAGATCCCCTCCACCGGCGGCTTGCTCTACAACTGGGATTCGCAGTCGACCTACATCCAGGAGCCGCCGTTCTTCACCGGCGATCAGGCGAAGGGGAAGGCTGCCGACATCATCGGCGCGCGCGCCCTCGCCATCTTCGGCGATTCCGTGACCACGGATCACATCAGCCCCGCCGGTTCGATCAAGGCGAATTCGCCTGCCGGCAAGTACCTCATCGAGTCCGGCGTTCCGGTCGAAGACTTCAACAGCTACGGATCGCGCCGTGGAAATGATCGCGTGATGACGCGCGGTACGTTCGCCAATGTGCGCATCAAAAACCTGATGGTGCCTGGCGTCGAAGGCGGCTTCACCGCGCATCAGCCGGATGGCGCAGGGATGTCGATCTACGACGCGGCGATGCAGTACCAGCAGGAAGGGACGCCGCTCGTGGTCATCGCCGGCCAGGAGTACGGCACCGGCTCCTCCCGCGATTGGGCTGCCAAGGGCACCAAGCTCCTCGGCGTGCGCGCGGTCGTCACGCAGAGCTTCGAGCGCATCCATCGCTCCAACCTCGTCGGCATGGGCGTGCTGCCGCTGCAGTTCGAAGAGGGGACGAATGCGCAGACGCTGGCGCTCGACGGAACGGAAACATTCGACATCACCGGCATCACTGGCGATCTCCGCCCGCGCCAGAAAGCGACGCTGGTCATCCATCGCGCGAACGGAGCAACGGAGAACGTGCCGGTCATCGTGCGCATCGATACGCCGATCGAAGTCGACTACTACGAGCACGGCGGAATCCTGCCATTCGTGCTGCGGCAATTGATGGGCGCGGCCTGATCGATTGAAGGCAAGATCCTTGCTCTTTCACCGAGTGCGATGAAGCCCGCATCGATCACGCTCGTTCTCTGTCTGGCCGCGCTCCCGCTGCTCGCCGCGCCCGGTCCGTTCACACTCAGCGGTAGCGGCCAATGCAATGGCGTGACGCCGCACATCGCCCTGACGTGGACCGCCTCGTCCGGCGCGACGTCGTACGACGTCTACCGGAACGGGGTGTACTTCGTCACGATCTCGGGCGGAACGGCATTCGACGATTCGAACGTCGCATCCGGCTCGAACTACTCGTACTTCGTCCGCGCCACGGACGGGTCGTCGATCACCGACTCCAACACCGTCGTCATCCAGGCTCCGAGCTGTTCGCCGCCTCCCGGCGCATTCACCGTGACCGGCAACGCCTTCTGCTACAACGCGCCGCCGGAGCAGCCGCCGGCCGGCAAGCGCGGGGCGATTCATCTGTCGTGGCCTGCATCGTCGAACGCCGCAAGCTACGACGTCTACAGGGATGGCGGTTTTTTCACGTCGACGCCCACCGGCGGCAGTTATGCGGTCGACGATATCTCGCCCGGATTGTTCGGTCATCACTCGTATTACGTGGTCGCCAAGAACGCCGCGGGAACGACACAATCGAATACCGTTGACGTGACCATTCCCAACGATGTCTGCCAGCCGGCGCCCGGCGCGTTCACGCTCGATGGCAGCGCATCGTGCGATACCAGCGGCCCGCGCGCGAATGTGAGCCTTTCCTGGACCGCGGCCAGCGGCGCCGCCAGCTACCAGATCTTCCGCAACAACGCGCCGGTGACGTCGACGACCGGTACGAGCTACACAGACACAACCGTCAACCCCGGCCAGAGCTACGACTACAAAATCACCGCCACGAACAGCGGAGGCTCGAGCGATTCGAACACAAAGACGATCAACGTCAGCAACACGATCTGTCCGCCCGCCACGCCGACGGCAACAGCCACTGCGACGTGCGTGGCCGGTCCTCCCGCCGGTCCCGCCGTCCACGTGGCATGGAACTCGGCCGCATTCGCTACGTCGTATGTCGTCAACCGCGGCGGCACCCCGATCAGCGGAACGCTGCCGGCGGATGCGACGTCATTCGACGATACGAACGTCACGATCGGCCAGACCTACAGCTATACGGTCACCGCCTCGAACATCAACGGCAGCGCTACATCCGCGCCGGCGCAGGCGACGGTGCAACACCTGCCGTGCGTCCCCGATCCTCCCGGTCCCTTCAGCGCGTCGGCCAATGCCGGATGCGACAACAACGCGCCGGTAGCGCACGTGAGCTGGATGCCGTCGCCCGGCGCATCGTCGTACGTCGTCAACCGCAACGGCACGCCCGTCAGCCCGGCGTTCTCATCGTCGACGGATCATTACAACGATACCGGCGTGATCTCGGGCCAGTCGTACACCTACACCGTCACTGCATCGAACGTGAGCGGGAGCACGACGTCGTCGCCAGCGGACGTCACCGTTCCTTCCTGCGCTACGCCGCCGTCGTCCTTCACCGCCTCGGTGAGCGCCTTCTGCAACGCGGGCTCGCCGGCCGTGCACGTGATCTGGAGCAGTTCAACCGGCGCGGCGTCCTACATGGTGACCCGTAACGGCGTCGCCGTCAGCGGCGTGCTTTCGGCCGGAACGCTTTCGTTCGACGACGCCAACGTCACATCCGGCCAGACCTACACCTACTCGGTCGTGGCGACGAACTCCACCGGCAGCACGACGGCACAGGCGGGATCGATTACGCCATCCGCCAGCATCTGTCCGCCGCCCGCCTTCACGCTGACGGCATCGGCGACGTGCAATCCGATCGTCTCGCCGCCGCTGGCGATGGTCACGCTCAACTGGTCCGCCGCCGCGACCACGACGAGCTACGTGATCTTCCGCAACGGCACGCAGATCAATTCCGTCAGCGGCAACACGACTACCTTCAGCGACGGCGGCGCCTCCGCCGCGGGAACGTATACCTACGTCGTCCGCGCCATCGGTCCCGGCGGCAACACGGATTCGAATTCCGCGTCCGCGACCGTCACCGCAAACATGTGCAGCACGCCGCAGCCCGACCTCGCCGCGGTCGACGTTGCGATCGCACTGCCCGCGGGCCAGCCGGGCGATACGATCGGAGCCGCCTTTACCGTCGCCAATCAAGGGAGCGTCGGCGCGCCGGCAACCACCTCGCGCCTGCGCATCGGCAGCGATCCGGCATTTTCAATCTCCGATCCGCTCGTCGCAACCGTCGCCACGCCGGCACTGGCCGCCGGAGCAAGTACGACGCAAACGACTTCCTTCACGGTGCCGAATCTCCCCGCCGGCACGTACTTCCTCTTTCTCTCCGTTGATGAAGACCACGTCTCCGGCGACATCAATCCCGCGAACGATGTGAAGCGCAGCAGCAGTTTCGTGATCCAGGGAAGCGCCTGCACGCTCAATTGTTCGGCAGCCGTTCCGTCGTCCGCACAGGCAGCGACGCCGGTCAGCTTCGCCGTCCAGGTTCCGTCGTGCTCCAACGTCAGCGCCGTCTGGACCTTCGGCGACAACAGCGGCGCCACCGGCTTCGCGCCGATTCACACCTACTCCGCAGCCGGCACATACCACTGGACCGTAACGCTCACCGCCGCCACCGGCGAGAATTGCATCAGCAGCGGAAACATCACCATCACTACACCAACGGTCCCGCCGAAACGGAGGGCGGTGCGGCACTGAGCACTACCGAGTGCCAAGCCACCGCAAGAACCGTAGCGCCAGCGCTCCATTGCAGCGGCGCGGATGCACGCGATCTCGTGAGCCCGCTCAAGCGGGCTCTCCATCGGACTGTGATTCGGATTTCCCACGGCTGAACGCCGTGGGCTACGGTTCTTACGGCGGCTTCGCCGCCGAACGAAGCAGCGCGCCGTTGCACTGAGCGGCGTCACCCGTCCGCGTCATTTTCGCGTGCTATTCTCCGCGCGCCATGTGGCAATACACCCCTCGCGTTGCCGTCGTGCGCGGTCTGCGTACTCCCTTCGCCAAATCCGGCACGCATTACGCGCGGCTCTCCGCGCTCGACCTCGGCAAGATCGTCGTCGCGGAGCTCGTGCAGCGTTCGGGCATCGATCCCAACACGATTCAGGAAGTCGTCTTCGGCACCGTCATCCCGTCGGTGAAGGCGCCGAACATCGCGCGCGAGATCGTTCTCGGCACCGGCCTCCCGCGCAAAATCCCCGGCTTCACCGTCGGCGAAGCGTGTGCCTCGTCGAACCAGGCGATCACCTCGGCCGCCGACATGATCTTCCGCGGCTACGCCGACATCATCGTCGCTGGCGGCAGCGAGTCGCTGTCGGACATCCCCATCCTTTTCTCGAAGAACTTCGCCGAGGCGCTGGTCGGCGCGAGCAAGCAGAAGAGCGTCGGCGGAAAGCTCGGATCGTTCAGCAAAATCCGCCCGAAGGATCTCGCGCCCGACGCGCCGGCGATCGCTGAGTCGACGACCGGCCTGACGATGGGCGAGTCGGCCGAGAAGATGGCGAAGGAGAACGGCATCACGCGCGAGGCGCAGGACGCGTTCGCGCTGCAGAGCCATCACCGCGCCGCCGAGGCGACGGCGAATGGCCGGTTCAAAGAGGAAGTGATGACTGTCGTCGTGCCGCCGGGCTACGACAACGTCGTCGAGACCGACAATCTCATTCGCGGCGATTCCACGCTCGAAGCGATGGCCAAACTGCGGCCGGTGTTCGACCGCAAGTTCGGAACGATCACCGCCGCCAACGCGTCGCCGCTCACCGACGGCGCGGCGGCCGTGCTGCTGATGTCTGAGGACAAAGCGAAAGCGCTCGGGATCAAGCCGATCGGATTCATCAAGAGCTACGCGTACGCGGCGACCGATCCATTCGAGCAGTTACTGCAGGGCCCCGTCTTCGCGCTGCCGGTTGCACTCGAACGCGCCAAGCTGACGCTCAAAGACATCGGCGTGATCGAGATGCACGAAGCCTTCGCCGCGCAGGTGCTGTCCAACATTCAGTGGATCGGATCGAAAAAGATCGCCCAGGAAAAACTCGGCCGCAGCGAACCGGTCGGCGATATCGATCCGACCGCGATCAACCGCACGGGCGGATCGATCGCCCTCGGCCACCCCTTCGGCGCCACCGGAGCGCGCATCATCACCACCGTCTGCAACGAGCTCCAGCACACCGGCCAGCAATACGGCCTCGTCACCGTCTGCGCCGCCGGCGGCATCGGCGTAGCGATGGTGCTCGAGCGGGAGTAGGGGATGGCCAAGTCCAAAGGCGGCAGGATCGAGTCGAAGCTGCGCGAGTTCGCGCTGAAGTTCCCCGAGGCGTATGAAGAGTTTCCGTGGGGACATAGCGCGATGAAGGTGAAGAAGAAGGCCTTCCTCTTCATGGGTACCGACGAAAACGGACGCTTCTCGATTTCCGTCAAGCTGCCGCAGTCGCGCGATATGGCCGCCGACCTTCCGTTCACGGAGCCGACCGGCTATGGTCTCGGCAAAGCCGGTTGGGTCACCGCGTACCTGACGGATGAGAAGCCGCTCGATCTGATCAAGGCGTGGATCGAGGAGAGCTATCGAGCGATTGCGCCGAAGAGTTTAGTGAAGACCCTATCCTGACGTGAGCATCGGCCGTTTTCGCGGACGCTCTGTCATCGATTTGTGACTGTGAATGCGCGCGGCAGCGTTTCCTCTCTCTGCGGATCATGGCTCAGCTGTCGCAGGCATCACGTCGCTCGCACTTCAATGGAGGGGATTATCTGATGACCAAGCCGCTCGTCGCCCTCGTCTCGTTGCTCCTTTTTCTTGTTTCATGCACCACCACTCGCTCGGACGAGAATGTTCGTCTTAAAACGGCTCGAGCCATTGGCGGCGTCACCTCAGAGCAGGTCACAATCAGCAACCTTCATACTCGGATGGCGGGCGGCGCAGGAGGAACGTTGGCCGTATCGCCGGTGTCCGAGTACTGGGAAGCTGAAACGCCCAAAGGACACTACCAATGCTCGTCAGGTGACTGGCTTAAGCGCGGTGCCAACTGCGTCAGGCTATAGTCTGGCCGACCGCAAATCTCGAGTGAACGCGCTACGGTAGACTGACGGCTGCATGCCCGAGGTCATCCGCGCGGTCTGCCCCCACGATTGTCCTGACACGTGCGTCATGCTCGTCACCGTCGAAGGCGGCCGGGCGACGCGCATCGCGGGCGATCCCGACCATCCGATGACGCAGGGTTTTCTCTGCACGAAAGTCTCGAAGTATCTCGAGCGCACGTATCACCCCGATAGGCTGACGTACCCGCAAATTCGCGTCGGGAAAAAAGGGGAGGGACGGTTTCGTCGCGCCACCTGGGATGAAGCAACCGCGCTGATCGCCGAGCGTTTGAAGGCGATCATCGCCTCACCCGACGGACCGCAGGCGATCCTGCCGTACTCGTACGCCGGCACGATGGGATTGGTGCAGGGCGAGGGGATGGCGTCGCGCTTTTTCCGCCGCATCGGAGCCTCGTTCCTCGACCGCACGATCTGCTCCAGCGCGGGCGCCGAGGCGTTCGCGCTGACGTATGGGACGCGGATGGGGACCGATCCGGAAGCGGTGCCGGAAGCGAAGCTGATCCTGCTGTGGGGCACGAACACGCTGACTTCGAACCCGCATCTCTGGCCGTTCATCCGCCGCGCGCGCGACAACGGAGCGCCGGTGATCTGCATCGATCCGCTGCGCACGCGGACGGCGACTGCGTCGGACGAGCACATCGCCATCCGGCCCGGCACCGACGCTGCGCTGGCCCTCGGCATGATGCACGTGCTGTTCAGAGACGGTCTCGAAGATCGTCAATATCTTGACGAGATGACGAGCGGCTGGCAGAAACTGCAAGATCGCGTGCTCGCCGGCTACGCGCCGGAACGCGTCGCCGGAATCTGCCGCTTGCCCGTCGAGACGATCGAGCGCCTCGGCACGCTCTACGGCACGACGCGTCCGACCTTCATCCGTCTCAACTACGGATTGCAGCGCCACGCCGGCGGCGGATCGGCCGTGCGCGCGATCTCGCTTTTACCCGCGATCACCGGCGCCTGGAACGAGGCTGGCGGCGGCTGCCAGCTTTCGGCGTCGGGAACGTTCGCGATGAACACCGCGGCGATGGAGCGGACGGACCTCGGCAACCACGCCGCGCGAACGATCAACATGACGCGCTTCGGCGAGGCGCTGACGAAGACCGACGATCCGCCGGTGAAGGCAGTCATCGTCTACAACTCGAATCCCGGCTCGATCGCGCCCGATCGCGAGGCTGTCCTGCGCGGGCTGCGGCGCGAGGATCTCTTCACAGTCGTTCTCGAACACTTCCAGACCGATACGGCCGATTATGCCGACGTGCTGTTGCCCGCGACGACCCAACTCGAGCACGACGATCTGCACAAGGCGTACGGCCACGTTTACGCGACGTACAACCGCCGTTCGATCGAGCCGGTCGGCGAGGCGCTGCCGAACAGCGAGATCTTCCGACGCATTGCCGCGGCGATGGGGCTCGATTACCCGGAACTGCGCGAAACCGATGAAGAGCTGATGCGCGCCGCCTTGACCGGAACGGGCGAGGTGATGAACGGCGTCACGTTCGAAGCATTGCGCGAGCACGGCTCCGTGCGCCTCAACGTGCCGTCGCCGCATCTGCCGTTTCGACAGGGAACGAAGGTTCCGACGCCGAGCGGCAGGATCGAAATCGAATCGCAACAGATTGTGTCGCTCGGACTCGATCCGTTACCAACGTACTTACCGCCGTACGAATCGGAAGAGCGCAATCCCGAGCTGGCGCGCCGCTTCCCGCTGGCGCTGATCTCGCCGCCGGCCCACGAGTTTCTCAACTCCTCATTCGTCAACGTGGCGTCGCTGCGCCGCTCGGCCGGGAAGCCGACGCTGGAGATTCACGCCGACGACGCGCACGCGCGATCGATCGCCGACGGCGCCCGCGTGAAAATCTTCAACGACCGCGGCACCTTCACCGCCGACGCTGTCGTTACGGATCGCGTCCGCCCCGGCGTCGTCTCCGCGCCCTCCGTCTGGTGGGGTCGTCTGACCTCGGACGGCGCCAACGCGAACCAGACGACGTCGCAAGCGCTCACTGACATCGGACGGGGGGCTACGTTTTACGACAATCTGGTTGACGTGACTCTCGTTTAACCACAGAGGCGCAGAGGACGCAGAGAAAATCTCTGTGATCTCTGTGCCTCTGTGGTTGCCTTAGGTGAAGTCCTTCACAACCCCATCCCACTCCCCGCGCTCACGCAACAGCCTTTCAACCAGTTCCCGAAACGCGCCGGCACCCCCGCGCGAATCGAGCTTCCATGTCGCAGCCTGATGCACCTCGGCCGCAGCATCGGAAGGCGCGGCAGAAAGGCCGGCGCGCATCATCGGAGCAAGATCGGGGAGATCGTCGCCGATGTAGAGCACGGACTCGAACCCGATCGAACGCTTCTGAAGAATTTCCGTACAGACCGTCAACTTGTTCGCCGCTCCCTGATGCAGCTCCGTAATCCCGAGCTCCTTCGCGCGCCGCACCAGCGCCGGCGAACTTCGCGACGTCAGCAACACGATGTCGATCCCCGCCCGCTGCGCGAGCTTCGCGCCCAATCCGTCGCGAACGTTGAACTCCTTCACCTCGGAACGGTCGCCGGCGTAGATGATTTTTCCGTCCGTCCAGACGCCATCGACGTCCGAGACGATGACGCGAATGTCGCGCGCTGAACTCATCAGGCGCGAAGGATAGCAGCCGTCCCATAGAATCCGCCGCGTGAACCTTCCCGCGCATCGGGCCCGCCGCGGCCGCATCCTCTACCGTATCCTTCGCGTTTTCAGCGCGATCGTGCGCCGTCTTCCGCTCAGAATCGCGCGCGGCATCGGCCTTTGTCTAGGCCACATCGGATGGCACGTGCTGCGTCACGACCGCCGCCGCGCATTGGCAAACATCGGCGCTGCGTTTCCCGACTGGACGCCGCGCCGCCGCCGCAACACGATCCGCTCGATGTTTCATCACCTCGGCATGGCGTTGACCGAGGTGTGCTGGCTGCCGAATCTCGATGCGGAGACTTGCGCGAGGACGACGACGTTCGAAGGATTGGAGAACCTGCGGCCGGGCGAAGGGATGATCGGCATCACCGGCCACTGCGGCAACTGGGAGTGGGTCGCGCACGCCATCGCGCTGCACGCTCCAATGACCGTTCTGCACCGCGGCCGCGACGAGCCCAAAATGAACCTTTTCATCACCGACCTTCGCGCCAAGGTCGGCATCGCCACCATCGATCGCGGTTCGACCGCCGCCGGCCGCGAGATGATTCGCGCCCTCCGCAACGGCAGCATCCTCGGCTTCCTCATCGATCAGAACATCCGCGCCGAAAGCATCAAGGTGCCGTTCTTCGGCCGCCCCGCGCTGACGCCGATCGGTCCCGCACGCCTCGCCGTGCGCATGGGCGTGCCGATCACGCGCATCTTCGGCGAGCGCCGCAACGGCAAGATTCACGTGCGCATCCTCGAGCCGATCATCGTGCACGAGGACGACGATCCCGTCGCGCTCACCGCGCGGTTAACCGCGGACATCGAAGCGCAGATCCGCCGCGTACCGGAGCAATGGGTGTGGATGCACGACAGGTATCGCGAGCGCCCGAAGTGGGATGTGACGGACTGTCATCCTGAGCCGCCGGAGGACGGTCGAAGGACCCCCTGATGCTTGCCTTGTGAAAAGCCGCCCAACCGGGTTACCAGCTGGGGGTCCTTCGACCGTCCTTCGGCGGCTCAGGATGACAGTGCTGCTAGCTACCTCCTCCTGAGCACCCGCCCGCCCAGCCGCCCGGTCATCTTGCCGTTCTGCAGCACCGGCACTCCATTCACGATCACGTTCGAGATGCCCTCGGAGAAATGGTGCGGATCTTCGTAGGTGGCGACGTCGCGGATCGTCTTCGGATCGAAGACCACGACGTCCGCGCGCATGCCGGCTCGCAGGATTCCGCGGTCGGCGAACTTCGCGCGCGAGGCGGCGAGCGACGTCATCTTGCGCACGGCTTCTTCGAGCGTGAAGAGGTGCTCGTCGCGGACGTAGTGGCCGAGGATGCGGGGGAAGGTTCCGTAGGCGCGGGGGTGCGCGCCGAACTGGCGCATCGGTCCGACCACGGCGCCAGAGTCGGAGCCGACGGCTACCCACGGCTGCTTCATCGCCAGTTTGAGATCGTCTTCGCTCAGTCCGAAAAAGATCGCGATCGGCGATGACGTACTCGCCTCGAAAATCCGCAGAGCTGCTTCGGCCGGATCGGCGTTCATGCTCTTCGCGATTTCATCGAGCCGCTTGCGCTCGAACGCTTTGATGGCCGGATCGGGCGACTGGATGCCGCGCACGAGAATGCCGTTGCCGCCCTTGCTGATGTAGCTGCCGCTGCGCATCTCTGTCGCGACCCGCGCGCGCGTGGCCGGATCCTTCAAGCGCGCAACGAACTGCAGGTAGCCGCCGTCGAGCGCCCATGCGGAGACGATCGATGTGAGATCGGTCGACGTCGCGGTATAGGGATAGATCTGCGACGCGACGTCGAGACCTCCGGCGCGCGCCGCTTCGATTTTCGCGATGATTTCGGACATGCGGCCGCGCATCCCACCGCCTGCTTTGAGATGAAAGATGTTGACCGGCAGCTTCGCCTCGCGGCCGATGCGGAACGCTTCGTCGAGCGCGGGCATGATGCGATCGGCCTCGTTGCGCAGGTGCGTCCAGTAGCTGCCGTTGTACTTGCTGACCACGCGTCCGAGCGCGATCAACTCCTCGGCCGTTGCAAAGCGGCCGGGCGGATAGATCAAGGCGGTCGACATTCCGACGGCGCCGGCACGCATCGATTCATCGACGAGCGTTTCCATGCGCGCCAGCTCCGCCGCGTTCGGCGCGCGATCGGCGGTGCCGAGAAGGATCTCGCGCGGGTTGGCGGCTCCGATGTAGAACGCGAAGTTGATCGCGGAGCCGCGCTTCTCAACTACGCGCATGAAATCATCGAGCGATCGCCAGGTTGCGTCGGGGTAGCCGGGAAGACGCGTGCGGTTGATCTCGGCGGCCATCGCCTCATTGATCGGTCCCGGCGAATGCCCTTCGCCGGTCACCTCGGTGGTCACACCCTGCCGCACTTTTCCTTCGAGCTCCGGATCGAGAAGCACAGACGCTTCGGAGTGGCCGAGGAGGTCGATGAATCCCGGCGTGACGACTTGATTCGTGGCGTCGATGGTGATCGTCGATGTGGCGTTACTCAGATCGCCGATCGCAGCGATGGCGTCGCCGCGAATGCCGACGTCCGCGCGGAATCGCGGCTTGCCGGTGCCGTCGATGACGTCGCCGTGGAGGATGCGGATGTCGTAATCGCGGTTGCGAGGTTGCGCCGTCTCGCGGTTGCGCGGCGGAGATGACGTCGAAGAGCCGGCGCAGGTGAGGGCGAGGAGGAGTGCGAGAGCGGAGCGCATTTGCAAAGGGAGTTCCGCCTGGGAACGCGGGCGTCCCGCCCGCAGTTGAGCACGATCCTGCCTAGGACGGCGGGCGAGACGCCCGCGCTCCCAGGTTACGGGTAAACGAAGAACAACTCGTTTTTCCGCACGAAGGCGTTGCGGAGGAGGAAGACGTACGGGCGCTGGCTCTTGTACGTCATCAGCAGGTCGGTCTTCGTCTTCTGAACGTCCGCACTGAGGCCGTACGTCGCCCAGGAGAACGCCGACATGCGCGCGGGCGGGAGGAGGGCGCGGCGCGGCATCTTCATGAAGGCGGTGTGGATGCGGCTGCGCGTGGTGTGGACGAGATAGCCGAGGCGCGCGGGATGGAGCTGGAGCTCGTCGAGAGCCACGTCGGTGATCTCCGCGGCGGCGCTGTGGTCGGGATGCAGATCGAACGGCACGGGCGCGATGACGGTAGTCGGATTAACCTGCGCCACGACTTTCTTGATGTCGCTCATCAGGCTGGCGTAGCTGTACTCGGCGCGCGGCGTCACGGCGTCGGCGTACGGAACGCTGTTCTCGCGCGTCGCTTTGGAGCGGACGATTGCGCCGGGATTGTCGACGATCGTGCGCAGGCCGCGGTCGGGATAGCCGAGGACGAAGTAGTGCTCCCGCGGGATGCCGAGAAGATGCATGGCCGTGCGCGCCTCGCTGATGCGCGCGTTGCCGACGCCGAGGTAGTTCGAAGCCGTCGGCTCGAACGTTTTGTACATCAGCCTCGCGGAGAAACGGTTGCAATCGCCCGCGGTGAGGAAGACGACATAAACCTCGGCGCCATTCGCGAGCGCGTCGATCGCGTATCCGCCGGCACCGATCGATTCGTCATCGATGTGCGGCGCGATGATGAGGATACGGTCCTTCCGCGCAGCCGCATGAAGGCGCGGATACTGCTGCATTTTCGCGTCGTTGGTGCGACCAGGGTTGAGCAATAGCATCGTTGCGAAGGTGATGAGTGAGAGAAACATGACGTTGGGACACCGGGGGAACCGCGCGGATTATACGGTTTAGTCCCGACGTGGGTTGCCGGTTGCCAAGTTGCCCGGTTGCCAGTTCATGCGAGATGTAGCGGCAACCTGGCAACTCGGCAACCTGGCAACCATTCAAAATCCATATCTCACCTCCACCGTCACCGTCCGTCCATCCGTGTTCGGGCTGAGTCCCGACTGCTGCGCGGCGGGGCGCGCGCCGGTTACTTGCGCGAATTCGGCGCCGAGGCGGACGTTCGGTTTGAGATCGTGCATCCACGCCAGCACCCACGAATGTCCGTGCTCCGTGTTGTCCTCGGCGACGTGATCGCGGTCGGTGGTGGAGAAACTGTCGAAGCGGACGGAGTAACGATCGTTACTGCGCTTGTACGACGTGAGCAGGTACCAGGTGGCGAAATCGGCCTGCACGAAATGCGGGGCGGCGCCCATTCCGGTTGCACCCCAGCAGTACTCTGCGGCGACGGTGGCGGGCGAGGTGAGGCCGAGCTGCGCGGCGGCGATGTTGAAGTGCGTCTGCCACGCGTACTCGCCGCGGTAGAGCTCCCGATCGCCGCGATTGTCGACGCGCGTGAGCTGCATCATGGCGCGTTCGGGAAGTTGAAGACGTACGCGGGCTGATACGCCGGTGCGGCCGTCGAGATCTTTCTCGAAGGGAACGGTTCCATCGTGACGCTGGCCGGCGAAATCGGCAGGCAGCGAAAAGAGCGGCGGCAGCGGGAGCACTTCGTTGTAGACGGTGAGCCGATTTCCGACCGTCCATCCGCGCCAGGCGAGGAGCGCGCCCATCGAATCGTTGTTTCGAAACGCGGTCGCAGCGGCGGTGACGTAGAAGTTTGGACGCCAGGCGAGATCGACGCCGACGGGACGAAACTCTTCGCCGATCCAGCTGTTGAGCGGCGAGAAGCTGACCGTGTAAGGCGAAGTCCAGAGCGGCTCGGTGTTCTCGCGCGACGTGCCGAGGAAGAACTGGCCGGCGCGCAGCTGGAAGTGCTCGGAGTGGAGATCGACGTAGGCCTCGACCAGTCCCGCGCGTTTGCCAGCCGAGCCGGATTGATCGCGTCGCGCGACGCCGTGGGCATGCAGATCGATCCACGACGCCGGCGCCCATTCCGCGGCAATCTGCGCGACGCCGAGCGTGAGCAGGCGATGGTCGTTTACGTCCGCGGCGCCGGTGTCGAAGCGTCCGAAGCCGCCCTGAAGCCAGGAAGGTTGGCCGCTGGTGTAGATCTCGCGCGCGGAGACGAAGCCGTGCAGCTGGAAGGTGGATTGGGCTTTTAACTGCGCGGTGATCGCGAGTGTCAGGAGCGCGAAGCGAAGCGAACGCATCGCGCGATTGTATGTGGGATACGTAGCGCCGGCGGCTCGCCGGCTGGACCGCCAGCGGCCCGCTGGCATTTGTACTGGAGAATCGCCGCCGGGCCGGCGGCGGTCCAGCCGGCGAGCCGCCGGCGCTACGTCGCGCGAGCTAGAAGCTGAAGCGGTACTCCGCCGTTACCGTCGATCCGCCGGTGCGCGGGTCGAAGCCCGGCGCGAGGCCGGGGCGGTCGCCGGTGACGCGGCAGTATTCGAGGCCGGCGCGCGAATGCGCGTTCGCCTCGTGCATCCACGCCACCGTCCACGCGTGGCCGTCCTCGCGGGCAGAGTCCGGCGTTTTATGCGCGTGGTTGCTCGTCGTGAAGCGCTCCACGCGGCCGCTGAGGCGCTCGTGGCCGAACTTGTGCGAGCCGAGGAGATAGACCGTATCGAAATCCAGGGTGAACGTGCCGCCCGGGAAGCCGACCTCGGTCGAGCCGCGCATCCACTCCGCGGCGACGGTGGTATCGCCAGTCGATCCGACTTCACCGCCGACGATGTTGAAGTGCGTCAGCCACGGCTCCTGATCTTTCACACGAACGGGGGAGAGGGTGGCGCGATTGTCGACGTGCGTGGCCTGCAGCATGGCGCGCTCGGGAAGCGAAACGCGGATGCGCTCGGCGTAGCCGTTCTTGCTGTCGAGGTCCTCGCCGAACGGCCGCGTCAACTCGCCATCGGGTGTCGGCAGCTCTTCGTTGTATGCGGCGAGATAGTTCCCGAACGTCCAGCCGCGGCCGGCGAGGAGCGTTCCCATCGTGTCGTTGCCGCGGAAGGCGGTCACGCCGGCGGTGACGTAGAAATTCGGCGACCACTGCAGATCAGCGCCGATCGGGCGGACCTCCTGCGCCATCCACGAATTCAGCGCGGAGTAGGTGATGGTGTACTTCGACGTCCAGAGCGGATCGGTGTTCTCGCGCGACGTCGGAAGCCAGAACTCGCCGGCGCGCAGGCGGACGTGCTCGTTGTAGACGTCGGCGTACGCCTGAATGAGTCCGACGCGTTTGCCGGCGACGGCGCCCGATTGCTGATGACGTGCAACGCCGTCGGCGTGAAACAGGAGCCACGACATCGGCATCCAGTCGACGCCCAGCTGCGCGTTGTAGGTGTTGACCAGTTCGTGATCGTTGAAGGTGTCCGCGCCGGCGTCGAATCGTCCGGCGCCGCCCTGAAGCCACGAGCGCTGCGCGTTCACGTAGATCTCGCGCGCGGTGACGAAGCCGTGAAACTGCACTGATTGGGCGCCGGCGGAAGTTGCGACGCCGAGGAGAAGGAGCGCGAGCGTTTTACGCATGAGGGAAATCATAACCTCCGGTGTGCCACAGACACTTGTCTGTGCTTAGAGCGTGCGGGGATCGCGCCAGAGTCCGACTTCGTGTTTTCCGTAGTCGATCGTCACCAGGAACTTGGAAAGAATCCGATTACCGACGTGCGGCGCCGAAACGTCTGCAAGACGGATGTCAAGATTGCCGAGGTCGGCTCCGGCGAGCTCCACGCGCGCGTGCGTGCGGCCCGCGGCGGCGTTGCCGCGCGGAAGCGTCAGCGTATCGGGCGACGCCGTGTCGACGATCGCCGGAATCGTCTGCCCATTGACGACGACGTTCACGCGCGGCTCCGCGGCGAAGCGGTAGAGCGTCATCAGTTCGGGATGAATCCCTTCCTTCTGATAGGTGAGCAGACCCGCGTTGTAGTCGATCGAGATCGCGCGATTGCCCCACACGTCGGCGCCGATGATTCCGTCCGCAACGCGATGCAGGTCCATTTCCACGGGCGTAAAACGGAGCGATTCCTTCTCATTCAGCTGCAGCATGCGCTCTCCGGAGCGCGGAAGTTGAGGAAGCGTCGCGGCGAAATGACTGTCCAGCGCGGTCCGCGCGTCGCCGGCGGCGATCAGAAACTGTCCCGTGCGCCCGTCCACCGTCGCCGAGGGGAGGAATAGGAGATTGTTGCGGATCACGAAGGCGAGATTCACCTCTTCGCCGATCGGCTCGTTCGCCCAGGGGAGGGCGGATCGGCACGAGCCGAGGAAGAGCAGAGTCGCGATTGCGATGACAAGCGTTTTCGAGTACATACCGGCGGCGCCGCGAGGTGGAACATCGCGACGCGGAGGAAAAATGCTCAGCGAATTCAAGAACGAGCCGCTCACCGATTTCACCACACCCGAGAACAAGGCAGCGATGGAAGCGGCGCTGGCCACGGTGCGCGCCGAGTTCGGCCGGGAGTATCCGGTCGTCATCGGCGGCGAGCGCATCACAGGTCTGAAGACATACGAATCCATCAATCCCTCGCACAAGTCGCAACTCCTGGGCCGATTCAACAAGGCGACCAAGCAACACGTCGAGCACGCGCTCGACGCGGCGTGGAAAGCGTTTGAATCGTGGAAGAAGCAGCCGGTCGACGTGCGCGCCGGATTGCTGGTGAAAACGGCGGACCTGCTCCGCCAGCGGAAGCACGAATTTTCCGCGACGATGGTCTACGAGGTCGGCAAAACATGGCCGGAAGCGGACGCCGATACGGCCGAGGCAATCGACTTTTTGGAGTTTTACGCCAGAGAAGCGTATCGCTGGGGCGGCGAGCAGCCGATCACGAAGATCGCCACCGAGGACAACGCGCTGGTCTACGTTCCCCTCGGCGTCGGCGGCGTCATCCCGCCGTGGAACTTCCCGCTGGCCATCATGGCGGGCATGACCACGGCTGCAGTCGCGACCGGAAACTGCGTGATCATGAAGCCGTCGTCCGACGCGCCCTGGATCGCGTACCGCTTCTTCGCGTTGCTCGAAGAAGCAGGCATGCCGCCCGGCGTCGTCAACTTCCTCAGCGGCTCCGGCGCCGAGGTCGGCGATCCGCTGGTGATGTCGCCGCGGCTTCGCTTCATCTCGTTTACGGGATCGAAGGAAGTCGGCCTGCACATCAACGAAGAAGCGGCGAAGACGCAGCCGGGCCAGCTCTGGATCAAGCGTGTCGTCGCGGAGATGGGCGGCAAAGACGCGATCATCGTCGACCGCGATTACAAGAATCTCGATGATGCCGCCACCGCCGTCGTAGCCTCTGCATTCGGATTCCAGGGGCAGAAGTGCTCCGCCTGTTCGCGGCTGATCGTCGACGATGCGATCTACGACAAGCTCGTGCCGATGGTGGTGGAGAAGACGAAGGCGCTGCGCGTCGGTCCGCCGGAAGACGGCACGTCGCAATTCGGACCGGTGGTGAATGCCTCGGCGATGAAGAAGATCAAGGAGTACATCGACAAGGGCAAAGGCGAAGGCAAGCTCCTCGCCGGCGGCGAAGTGCGCGACGAGGAAGGCTTCTACATCGAGCCGACGGTGATCGGCGACGTGGCGCCGGATGCGACGATCTCGCAGGAGGAGATCTTCGGACCGGTGCTCGCCGTGACGCGCGCGAAAGATTTCGACGACGCGCTTCGCATCGCGAACAACACGCAGTTCGGCCTGACCGGCGCGGTGTTCACGGACGATGAATCAAAACTCGAGCGCGCCCGCGAAGAGTTCTTCGTCGGCAATCTCTATCTCAATCGCAAGTGCACCGGCGCGCTGGTCGGCGTCCACCCGTTCGGCGGCTTCAACATGTCCGGCACCGATTCGAAAGCCGGCGGCCGCGACTACCTCGGCCTGTTCCTGCAGGCAAAGGCGATTTCGCGCAGGAAGTCGGGAGCGCCGCAGGCGTCGGGGGCGGGGGAGTAAGAGCACCAAAACGCGCCGGCGGCCCGCCGGCTGGACCGCCAGCGGCTCGCTGGCGCGTCCATTTGCAAAGACGTGCCGCCGAGCCGGCGGCGGTCCAGCCGGCGAGCCGACGGCGCTACGACCGCCTTACTCCAACGTAAAGTTCACCGTCAGGTTGAAGATGACGTCCACGGCTTCGCCGTTGAGCGTGCCGGGGTGGAAGCGCCATTTCTTGACTGCTTCGACTGCCTGTTCGCTGAGTCCGAGGGGGAGGCCTTTGAGGACCTTCACCTGCTCGACTTCGCCCTGTTTGTTGACCACGGCTTCGACGATGACGACGCCGGTGACGTGACCTTTGCGTGCGGCATCGGTGTAATCCGGCTTGGCGCGGTTAATCGCGACCGGCGCTTTCACATCGCCGCCGACGCGAAGCGGTCCTTCATCCTTCGGCTCGGGTGCCGGCGGAGGCGGAGGAGGAGGTGGCGGCGGAGGTGCTGCTTCGCCGCTGCCACTTCCGGTTCCACCGACCGTGCCGCCCACTACGCCGCCCTTCTCGCCGCCGAGGACGCCGCCGATCTGGCCGCCGACTTCGCCGCCGACCGTTCCGCCCTGCACGCCACCGACGACTCCGCCCGGCACACCGCCGGCGACACCGCCTTCCTGCGCGCCGGGAGGATCATTCGACGGCTGAGCCGGCGTCGGATCAACCTGCGCCACCTTGGTCGTCGGGATATTCACCTTCGGGATCTCTTTTGGGATCTCGCGCGGTTGCACGAACGTCTGTTGCGGCACCTGCACCGGTTTCACGATCTTCGGAGTTGAGGCCGCATGCGAGGCCGCGGGCGGCGGGGGTGGGGGAGGCGGCGGCGGGGGCGGAGCTGCGTGCGAAGAGAGAAACGCCCGAATCGGCTTGTCTTCCGCGGCCACTTTCTGCGTCGCCTGCGTGGAGATGAAGACGATCAGCGCGATGATCGCGCCATGCACGCCAAGCGAGCCCAGCGCCGATTTCCAACCGCCTTTTTGTTTATGGTTTCCGGACTCCAACAGCTCGTTCTGTAGGTCCATTGAATAGTCGCTCCTCATTCGTTTTCAGATAGTTATTGAGCAATATCGCCGCCAACTGTTTACAGCTTTTTGTACCTTTAAAATCAGTGACTTAGGAGCGCATGCTAGAATGTCGGCCGTGTTTGAAAACCGTAGCGCCGGCGGCCCGCCTGCTGGACCGCCAGCGGCTCGCTGGCGGTCTCCCGAAACGCGCCGCCGAGCCGGCGGCGGTCCAGCCGGCGGGCCGCCGGCGCTACGGTTGTTTCTGGTGCTCTTTCTGGGAGCCTGCGCCACCACGTCGTTGCCGATCCCGAAGGCTTGGGAGGCAGTGCCTATTGCGAATCCGATCGGCGACTATTGTGCGCATTTTCAATGTGCAGCAAGATCGCAGCCGGCGAACATCCGTGTGTCGGGAAACCGCCTGTTCAACGGCAGCAAGCCGCTGACTCCGCAGTTCGTAGCCATCGATTCGTACGACGTTTCGCTCGACCGGAAGGAGATCGTCTTCTCCGCGAAGCGGAAGGACAACTTCGACGTCGGACTCGTCTCGATGGATGGCAGCGACATCCACTGGATCCCGGAGGATCGTGCCGATGAGGTCAACGCGCAGTGGGCGCCACGCGGCAACAAGGCGAGCTACATCCTTCACACTGTGACCGGCAGTATCGTGCGCACGGTGCATGTCCCGACGGCCACACCGCTGTCTGTCGATTTTCCGCGGACGCAGATCGACGCGCTCACCTGGGAGCCGCAGGGGGAACGCTTCGCTGTCGTGATCGAGTCGCCCGATTCGTCGGAGAGTCTGGTTTCGATGACGTACGAGGGACAGAAGCGGCAGGAGCTAGTCCCGCCGCAGTCGCGCCTCGATGTCTCCATCGAACCGATCGGTGGCGTGCTCGTCATGCGTCCGAACGCAATGCACTACAACGAGCGATTGCCGCTCGTCGTCTGGGCCGAGAACAACCCGTTCGCCTGGAGCGACGCCCGCGCCGCGCTCATGAAAAACGCGCGAGTGGCGATCGCCATCGCTCCGAAAGTCAGCGAGAACTTCTGGACCGAAATTCAAAACGTGAAGTGGATCGACGCGCGGACTTACATCATCGCCAACCCAGCAACCCAGCAACCCAGCAACCCAGCAACCATCATCACAAGCGACCCAACCGTTCCCGCCCATCACTACCGCCGCAACGGAAACACGATCTCCGTTCCACCCGCTGTCGTACAATCGTTTGCCGCCGCGTTCATCGCGGACGACCTGAAGGGAACACCCCCGCCGAATGGCCGTCGATGAAACTCAAAAGAAATCGACGATCCGTGAGTACTACGAAGCGCTCCTGATCGCCGTCATCTTCGTCAACTTTGCCCGCATCTTCGCCTTTCAGGCCTTCAAGATCCCCACCGGATCGATGGAAGACAACCTGAAAGTCGGCGATCACATCATCGTCAATAAGTTCATCTACGGAGCGGGCACCGCACTCGGCGGACTGCTGCCGCTGCGCGAGATCCGGCGCGGCGACATCATCGTCTTCCGCTATCCGCTCAATCCCGACACCGATTACGTCAAGCGCGTGATCGGCCTTCCCGGCGACACGGTGGAAGTTCACGACAAGATCGTTTCCATCAACGGCAAGCCGATGGCGGAGCCGTACGTCATCCACGTCGATCCTCTGATCATGCCCTCGCGTCCGTCGCTTCCCGAATACGGCGGCGTGCGCGATCAGTTCGGCCCGTACACCGTGCCCGACGGCCAGTACTTCGCCATGGGCGATAACCGCGATCGATCGAGCGATTCTCGTTACTGGGGAACCGTGCCGCGGTCGATGATTAAAGGCCGCGCGTTCATGGTCTATTGGTCGTTCGAGGGAACGCCGGCCGCGCCCGACGCACCGCCATCCGCGCGCATCAAAGAATTGTTGGGCGTCGTGGTGCACTTCTTCACGAAGACGCGATGGGAACGGACGTTCTTCATCGTCGACAGCAAATACCATTTCACGCCGGGCCTGACGCCTGAGGGCGAGGCCGGCGAAAGTCCATGATTCAACGAAACGGGGAGTGGGGAGTGGGGAGTGGGGAGTGGGAGAACGTCGACGATCCGAACGCGTCGGCTTCGGATTCCGCTGGGTCCGCCCCCACTGAACATCACGTCCTTGCTCCCACACCCCACACCCCACTCCCCACTCCCGACGAACCAGGCGTCGTCATCGACCGCAGCGACCATCCCATCTCGCGGCGGCGCATTCCGGAGAACGTTCTCAAGGTTCTCTACCGCCTGCACCGAAGCGGCTATCGCGCGTACTTGTGTGGCGGAAGTGTGCGCGACCTGCTCATGGCGGGGACGCCGAAGGATTTCGACATCGCCACCGACGCGCATCCGATGGAGATCCGGCGCCTGTTCCGCAACAGCCGCATCATCGGCCGCCGCTTCCGGCTCGTGCACATCATCTTTCAGGACATGCTCGTCGAAGTGGCCACGTTCCGCCGCGAGCCGGAGCGAAACGAGGATGCCGAGGAGCTGCTGATCACCGACGACAACACGTTCGGATCGCCGCTGCAGGATGCGCGTCGCCGCGACTTCACCATCAACGCGCTCTTCTACAACATCGCCGACTTCTCGGTGATCGATTACGTCGGCGGCCTGGAAGATCTGGAAGCGAAGCGCGTGCGCGTGATCGGCGATCCCGATGTCCGCTTCCGCGAAGACCCGGTCCGGATGATGCGCGCCATCGAGTTCGCTTCCCGCCTCGGATTCGAGATCGAGCCGGCCACGTACGACGCGATCCTTCGTCACAAGAACGAGATTCTGAAAGCGTCGCCGCCGCGCGTGTCGGAGGAAATCCTCGATCTGCTTCGCCGCGGCTGGTCGCGAGGCGCGGTCCGGCTCCTGGTCGACAGCGGCGTACTCGATCCGCTCCTCCCCGAGGTTTACAAAGCGATCGCCGGCGATCGCGCGCCGTACTTCTGGAAAATGCTGGAAGTGCTCGACCGCACGGTGCAGGCAGGGCGCAGGATTTCCGATCCCGTGCTGCTGTCGGTGATGTTCCTGCCGTGGATTCTGCAGGAGCTGGAACGCGAGGAAGCGAGCCGCGAGTCGCGCATGAAGATCGGCGAAGTAATCCTCTTCATCCGCGAGCTGATCCAGCCGATCTGCACGCGCATGGCGCTGGCGGCGGGCACGCGCCACCAGATCGAGACCGCGCTCGACACGCTCTGGCGTCTGCTGGAGCCGCCCGCCGACCGCCGCGCGCAGTTCAAGTTCGTGTTCCGCGAGCCGTTCAACGATGCGCTCGCGCTCCTCGAGCTCTACGCGCTGTCGTCAGGCAAGCACGTCGACGCCTTCCGCCAATGGCAGCAATTCGCGCAGCGAGTGCGGCGGTCGGCGGAAGCCGAGGCGCCGAAGGCGCCCGTGAAACGACGTAGAAGAAGACGATAACTTCGCGCTTCGCGCGCGTTGTCGGTTGTCGGTTGATTGCGGCTTCGCCGCGTTGTCCTCTCTGGTTTTGACAACGCGCGGTAGCGCAACCAACCGACAACCGACAACACATCGCGAAGCGATGGAGTGCCAGCGCCGCAGTATCATTTGGTGAAAATGCCCGAGCTTCCGATTTACATGGATCACCACGCCACGACGCCGGTCGATCCGCGCGTGGTCGAGGCGATGCTCCCGTTCTTCACGGAGAACTTCGGCAATCCCGCGTCGCTGACGCACGAGCATGGCCGGCGCGCATCGAATGCGGTCGAGGAGGCGCGCTTCAGCATCGCCCGTTTCTTCGGCGTGCAGTTGAACGAGGTCTACTTCACTGCCGGCGCGACAGAGTCGAACAACATCGCGCTCAATCTCCTTGCCCCCGGCGATCACCTCATCACCTCGGCCATGGAGCACAAGTCGATCGTCGTTCCGGCGAAACGGCTGGCCAAGCACGGCATCGAGGTCACGATGCTGACTCCCGACGCCGAGGGCTTCATCGATCCGGACGAGTTGAAACGCACGATCAGGCCGAACACGAAACTCGTGTCCATCGAAGCGGCGAACGGCGAGATCGGCACGCTCCAGCCGATCGCGGACTTAGGCGCGGTCTGCCGCGAGCGCGGCGTCCTTTTTCACAGCGACATCACGCAGGCGGCGGGGAAAGTTCCGCTCGACATGAGCCACGTCGACCTGGCCGCGTTTTCCGCGCACAAGCTGTACGGACCGAAAGGTATCGGCGGCATGATCGTGCGGCGCGGTATCCGCATCGAGCCGGTCATGCTCGGCGGCGGACAGGAAAAGGGGGCGCGCAGCGGAACGGTAAACGTGCCCGGCGTCGTCGGAATGGCCGCCGCGTTTCGCGTCCGCGGGGAAGAGATGGCCGCGGAAGCGGAGTGGCTGACGGATCTGCGCAACGCATTGTGGGATCGCGTGGTCGCCGAAGTGCCGGAAGCGTTCGTGAACGGACCGAGAGAACGGAGACTGCCGGGAAATCTCAACGTAAGCTTCGATCGCGTCGAATCCGATTCCGTGATGATGGCCATGCGCCACTTTTCGCTTTCCTCCGGCTCCGCGTGCAGTTCGGGCGAGCGGAGCGCGTCGCCGGTGCTGACGGCGATCGGCGTCCCCGAATCGTTGGCCTACGGCTCGATCCGTTTCGGACTCGGCAGGTCGAATACGAAGGAGCACGTGTCGCTCCTCGTCGACGATCTGAAGCGCACCATCGGCCGCCTGCGGGAGATCTCCGCGGCGTGAGCAAGCCCGCCACCGGTTGCATCCTTCTGGTCGATCATTCGCGCGGCTCGCTGCTGTTTCAGGAATCAATCCTTCGCCGCCGTGAGGCAACGGTTGCCACGGCGTTGACCGGAACCGCCGGACTGGAGATCGCGCGCAGCGATCGCCCGCAGCTAATCATGTTCGCCTTCGATCTCTTTGACATGACCGCCCCGGAGTTCTGCCGCGAAATTCGCGCGGATTCGTCGACCCGCACGACGTCGCTCCTGCTCGTCTGTGAGCGCGAATCGCCCGAGCACGCGGACCTCTGCCTCTCCGCCGGCTGCAACGACGTCATCTATCGCCCGCTGCAGCGTCACGAGCTCGATGGCAAAGTGGGAAGGCTGACCTCGATCCCGTCGCGCCGCGAGCTGCGCACATTGACGCGCATCGAAGTCTCCGTCGAAAAGAACGGCCGCTTCATCATCGGCCGCAGCATCAACATCTCCGCCAGCGGAATGCTGATCGAAGTCGATCACGTGCTTCCGGGGGAAGGGAAACTGCGGGTCCATTTCTATCTGCCCGGCGATCCGAAACCGCTGCAGCTCGAAAGCGATGTTCTGCGCGCGGAGTTCACCGGCGGAACGGCAAAGTACGGAGTCCGCTTCATCGCCACCGACGACGCGGAGCGCGAACGCATCGAGCGCTTCGTGCGGCGGCTGCGCTCGCGCGAGTTGATCTGATGGCCGACATCCTCCAACGCATCGACGAAGCGGTCGCGCTGACGAAGGAAGAGGAGTACCTGCGCGCGCTGACGATCTTCCTCGACGTATACGGCGGCGAGGAGCCGCCCTCGCCGATGCTGTCGTCGAAGACTGCCACCGGACTTTCGTTCTTCGGTCTCTGCCTGGCGCTGGTGCAGAAGAAGATGAAGCCGGCCATCGATCTCTGCAAGCGCGCCATCGAGCTGCAGTTTTACAACGGCGACCACTACGCAAACCTGGCGCGCGTGTATGTCGCGGCGGGAAATCGGAAGAAGGCGCTGGAGACGATCGAGCAGGGGATGAAGACGCATCCCGAGGACGACGCGCTGCTCGCGGTGCGCCGCGAATTGGGAATCCGTTCCCGTCCGCCGGTGCCGTTTCTCGATCGTTCGCACCCGATCAACGTCACGCTCGGACAGGCTCGGCACGCGAAGAAGGTGTCGTCGAAGCCGCCGAAGAAGAAGGCATGAACCTCCGCATTTTCGATACCACTGACGACCTTCTCGCCGCCGCCGCGCGCGCGATTTTGCAGCGCGTCGAAGCCGGTGCACGAACGATCGCGCTCTCCGGCGGTTCGACGCCGAAGCCGCTGTACGCAATGCTCGGCGCGTCTCCGCTACGCGAACAGCTCGCGGACTTTCCCATTACCTGGATCGTCGTCGACGAGCGCTACGTGCCGATCGATCATCCCGATTCGAACGCGGGGATGATGCAGCAGACGCTCTTCGCCAACGGCATGTCGCCGGCGCATCGTTTTCTCCATTTCGATACTGCGCTCAACGATCCCGCCGCCACCGCCGTCGCTTTCGAAAACGAATGGCGCACCCTAGGCATCACCCAGCTCGATCTCGTCCTCCTCGGCGTCGGCGACGACGGCCACACCGCCTCGCTTTTTCCCGGAACGCCGGTCCTCGAAGTCGAAGACCGTATCGCCGCCGAAGTCTTCGTCCCGCGTCTGGACACCTGGCGCGTCACGATCACGAAGCCAGTCATCCGCGCCGCATCGCTACGCATGGTCCTCGCCACCGGCCCGAAGAAAAAGCCGATCCTCGAAGGCGTTCGCGACGGCGCCGATTACCCGATCGCGCAAGCGACGACGGGCGTCGAGACGTGGTGGCTGATTGATCGCGATGCAGCGCCGGCTTAGCGCGGTTGCGAAGCACAGACAAGAGTGTCTGTGCCACACAATCCGCTTCTTATGTGGCACAGACACTCTTGTCTGTGCAGCGCGGCGGAGCCGCGCGCTACTCGCCCATCAAAATCCGGCGCGCGAGCACGAGCTGGCCGAGGTGATACATGTTGTGATCGAAGGTCATCAGGATCTGATGGAGCATCGTCGCCTTGCCGTGCGGGATTTTGGCGAAGAGGTCGATCGATTCGTCCTTCACGACTGACGAGAGTTTTTCGCGATCAGCGCGGAACTTCGCCACGCTCTCGGCCCACGCCTTCTCGCTTGGCGGCTCAGGAGACGCTGGCCAGTAACCCTTCGGGAACTCGGGCGAAACGTGCTTGGCATCGAGCGAGTATTCGAGGATGTCCCACTGCGCGATGCGCATGTGCTCGAGCAACTCCCACGGTGAATGCGGCGCGCCGGCGGGACGCTTTCCGCGTAAGTCCGCGGGAACGGCGTCGACGGCGGAGTCGAAGTCCTGATGCGCGTGGCCGCTGTTGAGAACGTCGAGAAGATGGTCGCGAAGGGCGTCAGTCATCATGTTCACCGGCGATCGAGCTTATCACCGCGATGATACGACGCCGCTCGTTGGGACTCCGGTCCGCCGGCGGAAACGAGCTGAAGCGATCCGCTCGAAGTCTGGCGGTGATGCTCGTGGATCGTCGCCGCTGCCGGAAAGGAGACGGTAATCGTCGCGCCGCGTCCTTCGCCGTCGCTGGCAGCGCAGACGGTTCCGCCGTGAAGCTCCACCAGCTGCTTGACGATCGAAAGTCCGATGCCCATGCCGCCGTGGTTTTTCTTCGATTCGCCCTTCTGTTGTGCGAATCGGTCGAAAGCGTAGGGGAGGAACTCGGGCGTGATCCCGATCCCGGTGTCCTCCACTTCCACCACCATCGTCGACTTGCGGGCGTACAGCCGGATGTCGATGCGGCCGCCCTCCTGTGTGAATTTCAGGGCGTTGGAGAGAAGGTTCCAGAACACCTGCTGCAACCGCACGGCATCGCCGCTGATGCGGATCAGCGGCGCCTGCGCGTTGATGTTGATCTTGATGTTCTTTGCGTTGGCGGCAGGGACGATCGCGGTCAGTGCGGCACCGAGGACGTTCTCCAGGTCGATCGGCTCGATGTTGAGATGCAGCTTGCCGGTGATCATGCGCGAGACGTCGAGCACGTCGTCGATGAGTTTCGCCTGTGTCTTCGCGCTGCTGAGGATCGTGGCGATTCCGGTGCGGAGCGTCGCCTCATCCAGGGTATTCATCGTCAGCAGTTCGCTCCAGCCGAGGATTGAGGTGATCGGCGTGCGAAGCTCGTGGGAGATCGTGGCCAGGAACTCGTCCTTGGCGTGGTTGAGCGATTCGGCCTGCTTGTAGAGCCGGGAGAGATCGTCCTGGATCCGTTTCTGGTCGTCGATGTCGGTGTTCGAACTGATCCACATCGTGATCGCGCCACCGGCATCGCGCATCGCACAGGCCCGGCTCAGGTGCCAGCGATGGACGCCGTCGCTGCGCCGGAAGCGGTGTTGGAACTCGAAGGATTCGCCGGTGGCGAGCGATCGGCTCCAGCGGGCGACTGTCTCCGGCAGATCGTCAGGATGGATGAACCGTGTCCAGCGCCAGTCCTTGATCTCGTCGAACGAGAAGCCGGTGAATGCACTCCACTGCTGGTTGAAGTAGTCGACGTCGCCGTTGGGGCGCGCCGTGAAGACCATGTGCGGCATCGACTCGGCCAGAAAGCGAAAGCGCTCCGTACTTTCCTGCGCCGTCCGCTCGGCCGCTTTGCGCGCCGTGATGTCGCGGATGTTGCACTGAATGACGGTGCAGCCGTCGACCTCGTAGACGTTGCTGACGAACTCCACCTCCGCGCGCTTGCCGCTTTTCGTTTCGAGTGGCAGATCCTCGTAGCGGATGTATCCGTCTCTTCGCAACTGCTCGAAGGCTGCCTTGCTCTCTTCGATGTCGCGGAACAGGCCGATCTGCCAGAGGTGCATGCCGATCAGTTCCTCGAGCGGGTAGCCGAGGAGGCCGATCACGAACGGATTGGCATCGACGATTCTGCCGCTTTCGCCGTCGAGAATGAGGATGGCATCCTGCGCGGTCTCGAAAAGCCTGCGGTAGCGAGCCTCGGAAACACCCAACGGCAGTGCCGGTACGGAAGGAGGGAGTACGGCCACGATGGACGGGAGGCTATCAATGCACCAGTCCGGCGTCTGTGCAATAGGGAACACGTTTTTTATTGCGCGCCTGCTACCCTTCCCGCAATGAAAAACGAGCGCTCGACCGCCTCGAGCGGAAAAAAACCGATCCCACGAAATCGCAAGACCGCCGCCTTCGATCCCGAAGCCTTCCTCGAGAAGGCGGGAGTGGGGCGGACTCTTATCGAGCTGAAAAAGAACCAGGTTCTTTTCTCCCAGGGCGAGCAGGCGGACTCGGTGTTTTATCTCCAGAAGGGCAATCTCAAACTCACCGTCGTCTCGCAGCGCGGCAAGGAAGCTACCGTGGCGCTGCTGGAAGCAGGCAATTTCGTCGGAGAGGCGTGTGTCGCCGCGGCGGAGCGCATCCGCACGTTGACCGCCACCGCCTTGACCAAATGCACGCTCATGCGCATCAAGCGGACGGAGATGGTGCGCGTCCTCCACGAGGAGCACGCCTTCGCCGACGTCTTCGTGTCGTTCCTCCTGGCCCGCAACGTCCGCATCCAGGCGGATCTCGTCGATCAGCTTTTCAACTCCAGCGAAAAGCGGCTCGCCCGCATCCTGCTGCTCCTGGCCAACTTCGGGAAGGAAGGGAAGCCGGAGAGCGTGATTCCGAAGATCAGTCAGGAAGTTCTGGCCGAGATGATCGGCACTACGCGCTCACGGGTGAACTTCTTCATGAACCGTTTTCGCAAGCTCGGGTTCATCGAATACAACGGAAAACTCCAGGTACACAGCTCGCTCCTGAACGTGATCCTTCACGATTAGAAAAGTGTCTCTTTTTGCACAGTTTCGTCGAAGGCGTAACGGTTATTGTCCGGACCTGTTCATAAGGATCGGACGCCCATGATCGAGACACTCAGGATTCGCCCGCTGTTATCGTCAGCCGCCACACTGCTGTTCCTCCTCGGTGCAACGCCGGCCTCCGCGCAGGTGACGCTGGGATCAACTCTCTCCAGTTTCGGCGTCCTCGGCGGATCGACGGTGACGAACACGGGACCTACGATCGTCAGCGGCAATCTCGGCGTGAGCCCCGGTAGCGCGATCACCGGCTTTCCTCCCGGTGTCGTCAGTGGCGGCATCATCCACGCTGGTGACGCGACCGCTGCGCAGGCGCAGAGCGAGCTCACCACCGCGTACAACACGGTCGCCGGAACGCCCTGCACGGTCGATCTCACCGGCCAGAATCTCGGAGGTCTCACGCTGACTCCGGGCGTCTACTGTTTCACCACCTCGGCGCAACTCACCGGAACGCTCGTCCTCAACGCCCTCGGCAATCCGAACGCACAGTTCCTCTTCAAGATCGGCAGCACGCTGACTACGGCCAGCGGATCGAGCGTGCTCGTGACCAACGGCGGCTCGACATGCAACGTCTTCTGGCAGGTCGGAAGCGCCACCACGCTAGGTACGGGGACGACATTCGCCGGAAACATCCTCAGCCTCACGAGCATCACCCTGACTACCAGTGCCAGCGTCGCCGGCAGAACGCTGGCCCGCAATGGCGCGGTGACGCTGGACTCGAACAACGTCGCGACGTGCGGCTCGGGCAGCGCCGGGATTCCTGCGCTTTCCTTCCCGATGCTGATGCTCCTCGGCGGCGCGATCGTTGCAGCTGCACTGTCGATGCTTCGCGAGTGATACGCGCAACGACTGGGCTCGGCCGGAGAACAAACTCCGGCCAAAGCGCGTTCTTGATGCTCGCCGAGGAAACTTCCCTGGCCCTTCAGTCCTTCTGAACTAAGTCAGAACCTCTGGACTCACCCCTCTTAGCTTTCCCTTTCTTTCAGGCGCTGTAAGCGGCGAGCACTCCGTCATCGGAGCGCGCCGCGGGCGGCATCGAAGGAAATCGCCGGCATGCCGGCAGGAGCTCCAATGAAACTGTATGTAGGAAATCTCTCGAAACAGGTCAACGACACCCAGCTCAACGACCTCGCCATTCCGTTCGGAAAACTGCTCTCGGCGAACGTAGCGGTCGAGCGCAAAGGCGGCGAATCGAAAGGCTTCGGCTTCCTCGATTACGCCAATGACGACGAAGCGCGCGCCGCGATCACCGGTCTCGATGGCCGCGACGTGAACGGCCAGGCGCTCAAGGTCAACGAAGCCAAGCCGCGCAAAGACACCGCCGTCTGAGCCCACCCGAGCGCGGCGGAAAGTCCGCCGCGCTCCATCCGCGAAACAGGAGACCTCATGCCGACGTGGGTATTGATCGCAGCCGTAGCCGTCCTCGCAGTTCTCGGATGGATGCTTTATCGCCGCCTCGCATCCGATCGGATCGCGAAGTACATGGAGAAGCGGCGAACGACATCGCGGATCGTCAGCCGAGGAGAGTTCGTCGATGGAAATCGGCGCCTGCCTGTTGCGCTGGCTGTGACCGACTCGACGTTCTTCTATGAAAACGCCGACATGCAGGCCTCGCTCGACCTGCAGTGGGTGCGCGAAATCGAATACGCCACGGAGCTGGTTACCGGCACCGCCGTCGCGGGCGGCAAAGTCCTCCGCCTGCGCTGCTACAGCGAGACGTTCGAATTCGTCCTGCCGAACGACGTCGTCGCGCGCTGGCACATGATGATGCCGCCTCGCCGCGCGGCTGAACCGGCGGTCGCCTGATGCCGGAGGAAACCGGCATCCGCCGCGTGGCGATGCTCGGAAATCACCTGCCGCGCCAGTGCGGCATCGCCACGTTCACGACACATCTGAGTGAGGCCATCGCATCCGTCGCGCCCGATCTCGATTGCTTCGTCCTGGCCATGAACGACGGCCTGCACAAGCACGCTTATCCGGGACGCGTCCGGTTCGAGCTCTCCGACAACGACCTCGGCGCGTACACGCGCGCCGCCGACTTCCTGAACGTGAACGCTGTCGACGTCCTCTCCGTGCAGCACGAGTACGGGATTTTCGGCGGAAAAGCGGGTGGGCATCTCCTGACCATGCTCCGCGAATTGCGTATGCCGATCGTCACGACGCTGCACACGATCCTCAGCGCGCCGAATCCTCAACAGCGCCGCGTGATGGACGAGCTGACGTCGCTCTCCGACCGGCTCGTGGTCATGACCGACGGCAGCGCGGAGATCCTTCGCGAAGTCCACGGCGTCGACGCGAGAAAGATCGACATGATCCCGCACGGCATCCCCAGCGTGCCGTTTTCCGGCAGCAAGGACCGCCTCGGCGTTGAAGGGCGGCCGCTGATTCTCACCTTCGGCCTGCTCGGACCGGACAAGGGCATCGAGTACGTGATCGACGCGCTTCCGACGATCCTGTCGCACTATCCCGACGCGGTCTACATCGTCCTCGGTGCAACGCATCCGCACATCGTCGAGCGCCACGGCGAGACGTACCGCCTGATGCTCGAAGAGCGCGCCAAGCGCCTCGGCGTCGACGGCAACGTGATTTTTCACAACCGCTTCGTCAGCCAGTCGGAGCTTTGCGAATTTCTTGCGGCGGCCGACATCTACATCACGCCGTACCTCAACCCGGAACAGATCACCTCGGGCACGCTGGCGTACGCACTCGGCGCCGGAAAAGCGGTCATCTCCACGCCGTACGCCTACGCGAAGGAGCTGCTGGCCGATGGCCGCGGCATTCTCGTTCCGTGGCGCGACGGCTCGGCCATCGCCACGGAAATCGTCGGCCTGCTCGACGATCCGGAGAAGCGGCTCAATCTCCGACTGCGCGCCGCGGAGCACGGGCGGGCGATGCTCTGGCCCGCCGTCGCGCAGTCGTATCTCCAATCGTTCGAACGCGCGCGCGACGAGCATGCGCAGCGTCTGCGCACCGCATTCCGGGCTCGCACGCTTGCCACGCGTCCCGCCGAATTGCCGCAGGTGAATCTCGAGCACGTTGCGGCGATGACCGACGACACCGGAATGCTGCAGCACGCGACCTTCAACGTCCCCCGGTACGACGATGGCTACTGCGTCGACGACAACGCACGTGCGCTGTTGTTGATGACACTCCTCGAAGACGCCGGCGCGGCCGATCCGAAGCTCGTGCGCACCTTCGCCTCGCGCTATCTGGCATTCGTCAGCCACGCGTTCAACCGTCCGCTCGGGCGATTCCGAAACTTCATGTCGCACTCGCGTTTGTGGCGCGAGGAACAGGGCTCCGAAGATAGCCACGGCCGTGCGCTGTGGGCCCTTGGCACAGTCGTCGGATGCTCTGTCGATCCGGGACGGTATAGCCTCGCCGGCGCGCTCTTTCACGACGCGCTTCCGGCGGTGGCGGCGTTCAGCAGCCCGCGCGCCTGGGCGTTTGCGCTACTCGGCATCGAGCAATATCTCCACGCCTTCGAAGGTGATCGCAGTGTGCAGGCCGCCGGCAGATCGATCGCCGATCGTCTGCTCAGTCTTTTCAAACGCACCGATCGTCCGGAGTGGCCGTGGTTTGAAAACAGCGTCACCTATTGCAACGCGCGATTGCCGCAGGCGCTGATCGCTACTGCGTCGTGGAGCGGGGATGCGGAGATGGCGGCGACGGGACTGCGCTCGCTCGAATGGCTGACGACGATCCAGCGGACAGGGGAGGGCTACTTCGCTCCCGTCGGCACGAACGGCTTTTTTGAACGCGGTGCGACCGCGGCGGTCTTCGATCAGCAGCCGGTGGACGCTTGCGCAACGGTGTCGGCCTGCATGCATGCGTTCCGAACGACCGGCGATCATCGCTGGGCGGATGAGGCGCGGCGGGCGTTCACCTGGTTTCTCGGCCAGAACCAGCTGCATCAGGCGCTCTACGATCCGCTTTCCGGCGGTTGCCGCGATGCGCTGCACGTCGATCGGCTCAACGAAAATCAGGGCGCCGAATCGACGCTCTCCTTCCTGCTCGCGCTGATGGACATGCGCGCGGACGAGATCCGCCGCGCCGCCCTGTCGATCGTTTCGTCCGAGGTTCTCGTGGCGGTGAGCGCATGACGGTTGTGCAGGAGTACGAGACGCTCTTTCGTCGCAGCGTCACCAATCCCATCCTGAGAGCGGCCGACTGGCCGTATCCCGTCCACACCGTCTTCAACGCGGGCGCGACGCTTCTTCAGGACGGAACGACGCTTCTCCTCTGCCGCGTCGAGGACCGGCGCGGACTTTCGCATCTCTGCGCGGCGCGATCGAAAGACGGGGTCGGCGGATGGATCATCGACGCACAACCGACGCTCGCCGCCGATCCCGAGAATCATCCCGAGGAGTTGTGGGGAGTCGAGGACCCGCGTATCACCTGGGTCGCGGAGCTCGGCAGATACGCGATCGCGTACACGGCGTTCGGAAAAGGCGGCCCGGGCGTTTCGCTGGCGCTGACCGAGGATTTCAAAACCTTCGAGCGATGCGGACTGGTGATGCAGCCGGACGACAAAGATGCCGCACTGTTGCCGCGGCGCATCGACGGAATGTACGCGCTCGTTCATCGTCCCATCGCCGATTCCGGAGCGCATGTCTGGATCTCCTACTCGCCGGACCTGCGAAGCTGGGGCGGCCATCGCATGATGCTGCAGGCGCGGCGCGGCGGTTGGTGGGACGCGAACAAAGTCGGACTCTCGCCTCCGCTCATCGAGACGGATCGCGGCTGGCTGATGCTCTACCACGGCGTCCGCTCCAACGCGGCCGGCAGCCTCTATCGCCTCGGCGTTGCTCTCTTCGATCTCGAAAATCCGGCCGAGCTGCTTCTGCGCGGCGATGAATGGATCTTCGGTCCCGAGGAGACGTACGAGACGCACGGAGACGTCAACAACGTGACGTTTCCCTGCGGCTACACCGTCGGCGCGGACGGCGACACGCTCAATCTCTACTACGGCGCGGCGGATACCTGCATCGCCATGGCCACGGGAAGTATCCGCGAGATTCTCGATTGGCTCGACAGACACGGGAGGATTTCATGACCAGACAAGCCGTTCGAACGACAGCAGGAAAAGTCCTACGCAGCGATGACCTGATCGCCGACGAGAAGGCAGTAGCGTCGGACTTCCTCAAGGCCAATCCTCACTTCGGTAATCCGCACGTGGTCCGCTGCGACTGGTGCCACGAAACAAGAACGTTGTTCCGCGACGAGAACGAAGGTCCGTTCAAGCTGACCTCGCACGGCTGGCTGTGCGAAACGTGCAACGTGCGGGCGTCGAGTCAGGAAGTCAAATTCTGATTGCCGTAGCTGCGCGGCAGGATCACGCGGAACGTCGTTCCCTGGCCGGGTTTCGTGGCCAGTTCCAAACCGGCGTCGAGTAGCTCGCAGAGGCGCTTGACGATTGAGAGACCGACTCCTTCGCCCGGGTTTTGACTTTGCGTTGGCGCCTCCGATGCGGATGCGAGAGTCGAGGCGGGAGCGATGTCGCGGCGGCGGTCGGTGCTCGCGTCTCTCGCGTCGTTTGCCGCTTCGGTGGCGCTGTGAAGCTCCTGTGCGAGCGGCGCGGCGCGATTTTCGTCGATGCCCGGGCCTGTGTCTTGTACCGAAAAGGTCCAGCGATCGGTATCGCGGCCGTTGTCGAAGCCCCACGTCACCGAGACGCCGCCGCGCTGGGTGTACTTCACGGCGTTGAGCAGAAGGTTTTGAAGGATGCGCAACACTTTCGGCCGATCGCCTTCGACCGGAAGCGAGCCGGGGCCGTCCATCGTCAGATATAGCCCGCGTTCGGCGGCGGAAGACTGCGATGCGGTGCAGAAGTCGCGCAACAGCGCGGCAGCGTCGAACGCCGTGATCTCGCGCTGTTCGTGTCCCGCTTCGAGACGGGCGAGACTGAGCAGGTCGTTCAGCATGTCGTGGAGCGAGGAGACGCTCTTGCTCAGCATGTCCGCCACTTCGCCGCGCAGTTCGGGCTCCGTCGCGTCGCTCTCGTTGAGCAGCGTGGCTGCGCCTTTGACCACCGTAACGCTGCCGCGCAGGTCATGCGCCGCTGTACGCCAGGCCTCGGCGCGCGACTGTTCCATCGTATGCAGCGCCGAGAGTGCGCGCTCGAGATCGTTGACGTGTCCCGCCGATTCCGCCTGCTGCAGGCGCCAATACTGAGTGGCGCTCTGCGTGACGCCGCTCGCGCACAACTGCGACCACGCGCGGCGCGCAGCCGGCATGACGGCTGGATCGAGGTCGGGATGTTCAATGGAGTACCGTTCCAGCTCGTCTGCGACAGCGATCTGCAGATATCCCCATTCCGCGATCAACTCGCGGAGCGGGTAGCCTTGCTGCCAGCGTTGCAGGCCGTGTTCGCACACCTTGTCCGACTGCAGCGCCGTTGCGGCCGCATCCGGCTCCTCGGGCCACACCCGAAGCGTGCTGGCCAGACAGTCGAGCACCGCGGGGATGTGATCGTTGAACTGGGCGCGGGAGAGCGATGACGCGATGCTGCCGCCCGGCCCGGCATCGCCGGCCGCGCGCCACGCGTCGAGAATCGCGTCGCGGCGCTCCAGCAATTCATTGGCGAGAGCGTTCAACTGCCCCTCGGCATCATTGGGTTTGATCACCAGATGGAGCTGCGCGGGAGCGTGAGCGTTTGATTCGTCGGCGGGCATGCAGGCTTCCTTTCGTCTGGCGTCGCGGACCAGGCGATGGAAGCGACCGGGTGAGCGTTTTGGATGATTTGACTGCAATAAACGATCCAGATAAGTGGACGATGGCGGCGATGATCTGCCGCCATCGTCGCTCGGGCCTTACCCTTCCGGATCGATGCGCGGGCTGGCGTCGATCGTCGTGCAGGAAGTGCAATCCGACGTGGTGCGCAGGCCGCCGTTGGGATCGATGGCCGGCCCTTGATCCAACGCTTTGCGCGTCAGGCGCGCACCGCCGCCGTGTGGATCGAGGCCGGTGCCTTCGTAGGCGATCACGGTGAATCCGTAGAAGAGTCCGAGGAACAGTGCGAGGCGAATGGCGAACATATGTCTTTCTCCTTGTGTGGAGTAATACATCCGCCATGCTTCCATCGCGCGCGCCGTTGCTGTTTGGTTGCGCGAACCGAACAAAATCCGGACGTTCCGCCCACGCTTCCTTTGCAAGCGGCTACGCGGCGGCAACGCACGCGCGGACCGTGTCCACGATCTCGTTGATTCCCGCGGGTTTCTGCAGCGCGGCGAAGACGTTATGCCCGGCGGCGCGTTCGATGATGTCGAGCGGCGCGGCGGACATGACGACGACGAACCGCGGCTTGACCGGGCGGACCGTCAGGCGGGCAAGCACTTCCATGCCGCTCATGAGCGGCATCATCAGATCGAGCACGATCGCGTCGTACCGCGTCTGCTCCGTTTTCTCGATTGCCTCGGGCCCGCTACTGGCCGTATCGACGTCGAAGTTTGCGCGGCGCAGGATGGTGGCCACGAGACAGAGAATCGACGGATCGTCGTCGGTAACGAGAATGCGCATCACTTGCGGCCAACCGGGATGGTGAAGGAGAACGTGCTACCGGCGCCGACCGTGCTCTCGACCATGATCCGCCCGTCGTGCGCTTCGACGACCAACTTGCAGAACGCCAGTCCGAGCCCGGTGCCGACTTTGCCCGAGTCGAGTTGGCCGAACTTTTCGAAGATGCGGTCGAATGCTTCGGCCGGGATTCCCTCGCCGGTATCGCGAACGGCAAAGCGGATACTCCCCGGGTCGTCCCGCGAGACGGTGACGGTCACCGTGCCGGCGCTGGTGAACTTGATGGCGTTGCCGATGAGATTGACGAGCGTGCGAGTCAGCTTCTTGTCGTCGCCCGCGAAGGGCAGCAGATCGGCGGCAACCTCGGTGACAAGCGTCGTCCCGCTGAATTCGGCGAGGGTGGCGACCTGCTCGACCGCGCCCGCAACCAGCGCGGCCGCGGTCAGCTCGTCGTACTGCAGTTGGGCCGAGCCCGACTCCATCTTCTCCACGTCGAGCAGATCGTTGATCATGCCGAGGAGCGTCTTTCCGCCGCCCACGGCGATGGCCATGATCTCCCGCTGCGTTCCGTTGAGATCGCCGTCAGCCTCCAGCATCTCCATCCCGACGATCAGCCCCGTGAGCGGCGTGCGGAGATCGTGAACGATCATGTTGCGCATGTCGTCGCGCAGCTTCTCCAGCTCCTGCAACCGTTCGTAGTTGTTCTGCAGTTGCTCGAAGAGAACGCTTTCCCGATCGCGTCCGCGCTTTTTCTCCAGGGAGGCGCCGATGCGCGCCTTCAGCAGCGTGGGATTGAACGGCTTGGTGAGGTAATCCTCGGCGCCCGCTTCGATGCAGCGAACGACCGACTGCAGTTCGTTGAGCGCGGAGATCATGATGACGGGGATGTGCTGCAACCTCTCGTCAGCCTTGATCTTGCCGAGGACTTCGTAGCCGTCCATATCGGGCATCATGATGTCGAGCAGGACGAGGTCGAAGGCGGCCTCGCGCATGGCTCGCAACGCATCCAGGCCGCTGCCCGCCGTCGTGACGTGATGGCCTTGCATTTCGAGGCGCCGGCAAAGGACTTCGCGGTTGCTCGGATCGTCATCGACGACGAGCAGAAGTCCGGGCTGTTCGGCCGTCATCGGCGCGGGTGACTCCGATTGCTGCGGCGCCTGCGCATGGTTGTCGACGACCAGTACCGGAACCACTTCCATGACGGTGTTGAAGTTCTCCTCGATGAGCGTGAGCATGCGGTGTCCTGCCGCCGTGATCTTCCCGAGGTCGGTGGCGAATCCTTCCCGCCGCTGGCTGGACGCTTCCTCGGTCAGCATTTCGGAGTAGCCGATGATGTGATTGAGCGGGCTGCGCAGGTCGTGCAGGAGTTGCGACGATATGTTCGTTCTCGGGAAGGCGGTCATCGCCTCGGGTTCCGGACGCGGCGCCGAGCTCACGACACTGGCTCCGGTGATGCGACCAGCAACACGTCCATCTTGGCCAGGAGGCGGGGCAGCTCGATCGGTTTCGTGTCGTAGTCGTTGCATCCCGCTTCGAGCGCCTTATCGCGGTCGTTTGCCATCGCATGCGCCGTCAGCGCGATGACCGGAATGTGCCTGAGGCGATCGTCGGCTTTGAGACGCCGCGTCGCTTCCCAGCCGTCGACGACCGGAAGGCTCATATCCATCAGGATCAGATCAGGCACGCTCGCGCGCGCTACCTCGAGCCCTTCTTCTCCATCGACTGCGATCAGGACCTTGAAGCCCTTGCGCTCGAGCCGGCGCGACAGCATGTCGCGATTCATCTCGTTGTCTTCCACGATCAGGATCGTGGTCACGGCGTCGACCCTTCGAAGATGTGTACCGGCGCCTCGTGCCCGGGAGCGCGCGGCGCCTTGCTGTCGGCGAGGAGATCGCGGACCTGTTCGAGCAGCGTCGCGCGTGAATCGCCGTCCTTCCGCAGAATCTTTTCGACGTTGCCGTTCAGCCGGCGGCGATCGTCCGCGGTGAGGTCCTGCGAAGTAATCACGACGATAGGGATCGAGCGCCACTCCGCGTGTCTGCGCACTTCGGCGGCGAACGCAAAGCCGTCCATCTCCGGCATCATCAGATCGAGACAGATGAGCCGCGGGCGTTCGCGCGCCATGCTCTCCAGAGCTTCCAGTCCGTTTCCAGCCTCAGAGACTACCCACCCCTCTTTTTCCAGCATCGCCCTCAGGAGCGAGCGGCTGGAAGGCTCGTCGTCGATCACGAGGACGGGGCAGGGCGGCCGGAGGCAGGTGTACTTTTTCAGGATCTGCGAAAGGCGCCGGCGGTTGACCGGCTTGGTCACGTACTCGGAGGCGCCCATGGTGAACCCGCGCTCGGGGTCATCCACCATCGTCAGCATGATTACCGGTATCTCGCTCAGAAGAGCATCGGCTTTCAACTCGGAAAGTACGCCCCAGCCGTCCATCTCCGGCATCATCACGTCGAGCGTGATGGCGGCCGGCAGAAGTTGACGGGCGAGCCGCAGCCCCTGCGCGCCGCCGCTGGCGGTACAGACGCTGAAGCCTTCCTTGCGCAGATAGCGCTGCATCAGGTCGCGCTGCAGCGGATCGTCGTCGATGACCAGTACGCACGTGCGCACCGCGGGCGCCGGCTCGCCATCCGTGATTGGAATGTCGGGAACTGCCGTTGGTGCCTGGCGGCGATCCTCGATCAACTCCACCGGCTCGACGACGATCGCGGGAAGCTTGATGGTGAAGATGCTCCCTTCGCCGGGGACGCTCTGCACGGTGACGTCGCCGCTCATCATCTGGCAGAAGCGGCGGGTGAGGGCGAGGCCGAGACCTGTCCCGCCGAACTTCCGCGTGGTCGACGCGTCGGCCTGCGTGAACGATTGGAAGAGCCGCACGATCTGGTCCGGGCTGAGGCCGATGCCGGTGTCGGAGACGCGGAAGACGATCCAGTCGCTGCCGTCCATGAGCTGGCGTTCGGCTTCGACTTTGATCTTGCCGTCGTGCGTGAATTTCGCCGCGTTCGAAACGAGATTGAACAATCCCTGCCGCACTTTGCTCAGATCGGCGCGCATGATGCCGGCGCCCGGCGCGCAGATCACTTGCAGCGTGTTGCCGTTCTTGGCGACCTGCATCTCGATCGTCGACGCGACTTCCGCGATCAACGTCGAGATGGCGAACGATTCGAGATGAAGCTCCATCTTGCCGGCCTCGATCTTGGAGAGGTCGAGGATGTCGTTGATCAGTCCCAGCAGATGCTTGCCTGCCGTGGAGATTTTCTGAAGGTCGGCGCTGAAGTCCTGCAGGTCGCGCTCGATCGCTTCCTCCTGCAGCATTTCGGAGAATCCGAGGATGGCGTTGAGCGGCGTGCGCAACTCGTGGCTCATGTTGGCCAGGAAGAGACTCTTCGTCCGGTTCGCCGTTTCCGCCGCTTCCTTCGCAGTGGCTACCTCGGCTTCGGCGCGCCGGCGTTCGGTCACGTCTTCCATCGCCAGCACCAGCAGTTCGGCGTGGCTGCCCTGACGCAGTTTTCGCGCGTTCAGCAACATCACGCGGCGGCCGATGACGGGGAAGTCGTGCTCCAGCTCGAAGTCGTTGAAGACCGAGCTGGTCGGAACGATGTCCTCCAGCAGCGTGCGCAGATCGGGGATGTCCCACTGCCCGTTGCCAAGCTCGTAGATGAGCTGGTTCTCCGTCTCTTCCGCCGAGACGTGAAAGGTCTGGTAGAAGGCGCCGTTGGCGGAGTGAACGCGCAGGCTGCTGTCGAGAATCAGCAGCGGCTCGCGGACCGTATCGACGACGTCCTGCGCGTATGCCTCGATCTGCTCGAGCAGATGCTGCGCGCGCCGCTTCTCGGTGACGTCTTCCATCGCCAGCAGCACGAGCTCGTCGTGCAGCTTCCGGGCGTTGAGAAGCATGACTCGCCGTCCGATGTGCGGAAAGTCGTGTTCCAGCTCGTAGTCGTTGAATACCGTGCTTTCCGGAACGATGTCTTCGAGCAGCGTGCGCAGAGCCGCGATATCCCACTGTCCGTTGCCCAACTCGTAGATAAGCTGGTTCTCCGTCTCCGCCGCCGAAACGTGGAAGGTCTGACAGAAGGCGCTGTTGGCCGAGCGGACGCGCAGGCCGGCGTCGAGCACGAGGAGAGGCTCGCGCACCGTGTCGAACACGTCCTGCGCGAAGTTCTGAATGTCGGCTACGAGCGGTACGGTAACGCGCTGCGGCTTGGTTTCGTGAAGGATCGGTTCGAATACCGCTTCGTTCATGGATCGCCTCCTGGTTACTCCAACCGGACGCGATCGCAAGGCGCGGGCAGTCGATGTGGGAAATAGAACCTGAGAGTTTCGGGAACGGCGTGATGCTGTTATCGCTGGACTGATGCGGTTCTGATGCCGTCTTGCTTCACGCGCAGTTGGCCGGTCCTGTCATCCTGAGCCGGCGAAGCACGGTCGAAGGACCCCCGACGTGCTTGCCTCGTGTAGCCGCCGACCACCCGGGTTAACAGGTCGGGGGTCCTTCGACCGTGCTTCGCCGGCTCAGGATGACAGCGTCGTCGTTCATGGACGGAGGCTTCCGCAGGAAATGCAAGCCTTCAGCGGCCGACCGCCCGCGAACGGCTGCTGTGAAAGACCCATACACCTCCGCCCGTACCGCCGGCGAAGAGCGAATTGCCGCTCGGACTGATGACGAAAAAGTTGCCGTGCGACCTACCGAGCCCCGTGGAGAGCGAGAACCACGTCTTGCCGCCGTCGTTGCTGCGCTCGACCGCATCGGAGCTGCTGTTGTAGATGCGGCCGTTCGTCGACGGATCGAAGGCGAGGAGGATGGCCTGTCTACCGGCGGTAGTGGCGAACGGCGTCCAGCTCGCGCCTCCATCGATCGATTCGAATCCCGATGAATTCGACCACTCGAGAAGGTGATTGGAGTTGAACGGATCGATGCTGATGCCGGCCGGAGTGCCGATCAGACCGCTGCCCGCGGACGTCCAGGTATCGCCGCCATTGGTGCTCTTGTAGATCCCGAAGGAACCCCCGGTGTAGAGCACCGCGGGGTTGTGCGGATCAATGGCCAAAAACGAAGCCGAAACGTTCACTGGCAGACCGGCGTTTTTCATCGTCCATGGAAGTGCGTCAATTTTCTTGAACGGGACGCCGGCGCTGACGGTATAAAGCGTGCCTGGCGTGAGCGGATCGAGAGTAATAAATCGCGCCGCCACCGGGATGCCGTTTCCAAATTCCTCCCATGTAGCTCCGCCATCCACGCTCCGCAAAAAAGCTCCCGACAAAATGCTGTAGACCGTCTCCGAATGGAAGGGATCGACCGCTACCCATTGTGCAAGGGCTGCGGTTAACAACGCCCAATGGTCGCCATGATCGATACTCTTGAAAATGCCGGCCGGACACGCGGCATAAAGGATTGAGTCATTCCGCGGATCGACGGCAATCGACTGCGTGTTCGCGGCAGCAAGGCCGAAGGCAGACGGCGAGAAGCTCGAGCCGCCGTTCACACTTCGGACGATCGTGCCATTGGATACGACGAGGATCTTCGACGCATTGAGAGGATCGATGGCGATGGCACGCACCGCGTCCAATGGCGAAGGGCCGCTCCAGCTCAGCCCTCCATTCGTCGATTTGTAAACGCCACTATCGACGGTTGCCACGATTGTCGGCGGAGAGCTGCTGATTGCAATTGATCGATAGTTGCCGATGTCGAGACCGTTGGTAAGCTCGCTCCAGGACGCGCCGCCGTTCGTGGACTTGAAGGGACGGCCCGGAAGAGGGCCAGCATACAGCGTAGCGACGTTCGTGGGATCAATGGCCAGCGACGCGATGGCGGAGACGGTAATGCCGGAGTTCGCCGCGGTCCAATGCGCCGCGCCATCGATCGATTTGAACACCGTGGCGCTCGTCACGGTAGAGGACGCGTAAACGACGTCGAAGTTCTGCGGATCGACGACGAGCGCAGAAATCGACGCAGGAAAGCCGCTGCCCGCTGTACCGAATGTGACTCCGCCATCGGATGACCGGATGGGCCCACCGGTGGAGACGCTGAGACAACATTGCCGTCCGTGCTGACCGCAACTTTGGACGAACCGAATGGATGAACGACGCTCCACGTCACCCCGCGGTTACTGCTTTTGTAAAGTCCGTAGACCGACGCGGCGAAGACTTTCTGTGGATCGTTGGTCGCCACCGCCAGATCGCTGAACGGCGTGCCGAGGAGTCCGGCCGCGGCAGTCCAATGCTGGCCGCCGTCGCTGCTGCGAAAGACGCCGTTGGAGGTGGCGGCGTAGACAATGGAGGAGTCGGCTGGATCGAAGACGATCCTGGTCGCGCTGCCCGCTTCAGGACCGTTGATCGTCCAGCGGTTCTCACCGGCGAAAAGGGAGAGAGAAAACAGCGCGACGAAGACAATCGGGCTGAGTGATTTCAGCAAACGAGGCGGGCTCCTGATGATCATCTTACAGGTTCCGTTGACGAGCATTGTCGCTCGAAGAGGTCAGTGGCCGACCGCACGCGAACGACTGCTGTGAAAGACCCACACACCTCCGGTCGTCCCGCCGGCGAAGAGCGAATTACCGCTCGGACTGATGACGAATAGGTTGCCGTGCGACCTACCGAGCCCCGTGGAGAGAGAGAACCACGTCTTGCCGCCGTCGTTGCTGCGCTCGACCGCATCGGAGCTGCTGTTGTAGATGCGGCCGTTCGTCGACGGATCGAAGGCGAGGAGGATGGCCTGTCGACCGGCGGTAGTGGCGAAGGGCGTCCAGTTCGCGCCGCCATCCGTCGATTCGTATCCGGATGAATTCGACCACTCGAGCAGGTGATTGGAGTTGAACGGATCGATGCTGATGCCGGCCGGAGTGCCGAGGCCATTTCCGGCGGGAGACCAACTATCGCCGCCGTTGGTGCTCTTGTAGATTCCGAACGAGCCGCCGGCGTAGACCACAGCTGCGTTGTGCGGATCGACGGCGAGGAACGAGACGGCACCGTTCGCCGGCAGACCGCTGTTCCTGATCGTCCAGGCATCCGTGCCGATCTTCTTGTATGGCGCGCCGTTGCTGATGGTGTAGAGCGTCCCGACCGTGAGCGGATCGGCGAGGATTCCGACAGCCGTGGATGGAAGGCCGGTTCTGAAGTCCTCCCAAACAGTTCCGCCGTTGAGGCTCCGCCGGAAGTTTCCGGAGGTGATCGCGTAAATGGTTTGGGAATTGAACGGATCGACGGTAACAGACTGCGTCAAGGTGGTGACCAGCGACGTCCAGCTCTCGCCATGGTCGCTGCTCCGGAAGATGCCAGCCGCACCGGATGTGTAGACGATCGACTCATTGCGCGGATCGACGGCGATGGACTGCGTGTAGGCGGCGGTCAATCCCGAAACAGACGGCGTGTAACTCAATCCGTTCGTGCTTCGGACGATGCTGGAATTCGACGCCACCAGGATGTTCGACGCGTTCAGCGGATCGACGGCCACGACTGTCGAGGGCGATGGCGGCAACGGTCCGGTCCAGCTTCCTCCGCGATCGGGCGATCTGTAGATGCCGCTATCGGTTGCGGCAACGACGATTGCAGGTGCGGCGGGGCTGATGGAGATCGAGCGATAGAACGTCGTTCCGAGAAAGTTGGTCAACTCGAGCCAGGTCGTTCCGGCGTCGATGGTCTTGAAAATCCGGCCGGGTCCGGGGCCAACGTACAGCGTGGAGCTGTTCGATGGATCGATCGCCAGCGACAAGTACGCCGATGCCGTCAGACCGCTATTCGCCGCGGCCCAATGCGCACCGCCATCGGTTGATTTGTAAACGCCGGCAGTGGAGAAAAACGACGCGTAAACCGTATCGGAATTCTGCGGATCGACGACGAGCGCGCTGACGATGGCGCCGAAGGGAACTCCGCTGCCGGCGTTGCCAAACGTGACGCCGCCGTCGATCGAGCGGATCGGTCCGCCGGTGGAGATGCTGTAGACGACGTTCCCGTTCGTGCTCACGGCCACTTTGAACGATGCGAATCCATGAACGATGCTCCACGTCGCCCCGCGGTCGCTGCTCTTGTACAGCCCGTAGACCGACGACGCGAACACCTTCTGCGGATCGCCGCTCGCCACCGCAACGTCCGCGAACGCCGTGCCGAGGAGTCCCGCCGCTGCGATCCAATGCTGACCGCCATCGCCGCTCCGGAAGACGCCGTTGTCAGTCGCTGCATAAACGATCGACGAATCGATCGGATCGAAGGCGAACTTATTGACCGGCCCGGCCTCCGGCCCTCTGATGGACCAGCGATTCTCACCGGCGACGAGGGGGAGGGTGAAGATGGCGATTAAAAGTATTTGACTGAAGGATTTACGCAAAGGTTGAAATCCCATTGAGTGCATTCTAACCCGCGCGTTCGTTTGCTCTGATCGCCGCGTTCGCGGCTCAGGAGGATAGCCAGGGGTGCGAAGACGCGAAGCGCGAGCACCCCTGGAAGAAAGGCGATGAGTTTGTGCCGCGTCAGCGGCACCGGAAGCCTTCTCCAGGGTGCGCGCCGCCGCACCGGAAGCCTTCTCCAGGGTGCGCGCCGCCGCACCCTGGCTAACCTCTGAAGCCGCTACGCGGCGATGAGGCTCCTTCGCAAAGCACTTTGCGTTACCATGTCACGAATGTCCGAGGCACCGCTTCCGATGCGCGAGCATGCGCTGGATAACATCCGCTTCATTCGCGATGCGATGGAGCGGGCGGGGTCGTTTACGTCGATTCCGGGTTGGGGCGGCGTTGGCGTTGGAGTGACGGCGATCGGGGCGGCCGTCATCGCGCAGCAGTTTCTGGGCAAGTCGCTGACGATGTGGCTGGCGACCTGGCTCGGCGAAGCGATCGTCGCGGCGGTGATTGGATTCGGGATGATGGCGCTCAAGGCGCGGCGTTCCGAGGCACCGTTCATGTCGGGCGTGGCGAAGCGGTTTTTCGTCAGCTATTTTGCGCCGCTCGTGGCCGGTGCCGTGCTGACGCTCGCACTCGTGCGCGTCGAGGCGTACGCCGCGATCCCGGCGACGTGGTTGCTTTTGTACGGCGCCGCGTTCGTCAGCAGCGGAGCGTTTTCGATTCGCGTCATCCCGGTCATGGGCGTCGCATTCATGCTCCTCGGCGGACTCGCGGCGCTCGTGCCACTCGGCGCATCGAACATCATCCTCGGCATCGGATTCGGCGGCCTGCACATCATCTTCGGATTCATCATCGCAAGGAGTTACGGTGGCTAAATCGGCAGCAGTAAAGAAGAGCGAATCGGCGAAGATTCATCACGTTGTCGAGACGCAGATCCCCGACTTCGATCGCGTCATCCACGAGAAAACCCGCCTGGCCATGATCAGCGCGCTGGCGGTCAATCCGACGCTGACGTTCAACGAGCTGAAAGCGATCCTGAAGACGACCGACGGCAACGTGAGCGTTCACGCGCGCAAGCTAGAAGAGGCGAGCTACATCTCGTGCAAAAAGTCGTTCGCCGGCCGGGTGCCGCGGACGGAGTACTCGCTCACCGCGGCAGGACGGCGCGCGCTGGAGCGGTATCTCAATCACATGGAAGCGCTGATCAAGGCGACGCGGGGAGCGTAGCGCGCCTGTCATCCTGAGCCGCCGAAGCCGCTTTGCGCGTAGCGCTAAGCGGCGTAGGACGGTCGAAGGACCCCTTCCTGAAACCTCCGCCCAACCGGGTTAACAGGTTGGGGGTCCTTCGACCGTCCTTCGGCGGCTCAGGATGACAGGGGCCTCAAATCACGATCGTCTCGTGGATCGGCTTGTTCTCCCAGAAGCGGCGGATCGAGAGCGGCGTGCAATCGAGCGTGCGGTATTCGCCGTAGTGCAGCAGCTCCGATAGCGCCATCCCGACGGCGGGCGACTCCATCGCGCCGTGGCCGGAGAAGCCGGTGGCGAAGATCAGGTTCGCTACGTGCGGGTGCTCGCCGAGGACGGCGTTGTGGTCGACGGCATTCGTGTCGTAGAGACCGCCCCACATCGACATCAGGCGGCAGCGTTCCATACCAGGGATGCGCTCCTGCATGTAGAAGTTGATCTGCTCCTCGTAGTACTTCGCGTCGGGCGTGGTGTCGAAACTGGCCGGAGTATCGGGATCCGCTCTCCCGATCATCAGGTTCGGTCCCTCGGGGCGGAAATAGACGCCGTTGTCGATGATCGTCATCGGGATGCGCTCGAATCCTTCGATCGGCGGCATGTTGGTAATGAAGAGCATGCGATTGAGCGGGATGACCGGCGGCAGGTCGTCGCCGGCAAGTCCGGAGAGCTCGAGCAGCTGATTCGTCCACGCGCCGGCGGCGACGACGATCCTGTCGCTCTCGATGAACGAGCCGTCCGCCATCTCGACGCCGCGGTACTTGCCGTCGATGATGCGTACTTTCGTGACGATTGAATTGAGCCGTAGCTCCGCGCGGCCGTCGAATCCTTCCAGTCCGCGCTCGAAGTAGCCCTGCGCAGCCGCGGAGGGATCGAAACTGCCGCACTCCGGTCCGAACACCCCGCCGGCGATCGGTTTCATCTGCAGAATCTCATTCACCTCGGGGTCGATGTGATCGATGCCGGCGCGCAGACCGGGAACCTTCGCTTCGACGCCGGCTGCATCAAGAAACTCGATGGCCACGCCGTTCTTTGCCCACTCCGCGCCGTAGGCTTTGGCGCTCTCGAAATTCTCTTCGTATTGGCAGAAGAGATAGCCGCGCTGATCGAAGCCGATGGGAAAGCGGAGCTCGTCGTTGAACGCCTTCAACTTCTTGATCGAGTAGCTGGTCAGCCGCATGTTGATCGGCGTCGTCCAGATGTTGCGGAAGCCGCCGGCGGAAAGGGCAGTGGAGCCTTTCGACAACGCATCCTCACGTTCGAGGATGAGCACGCGGCCGGGATAGCCAAGCTGCGCGAGGTGATACAGCACGCTCCCGCCGATGATGCCGCCGCCGATGATGATCAGGTCGTAATCAGGCATTCAATCTCCAAAGTGGATTCGTAGATTAGTGGATTCGTAGATTAGGAAGATCATGTCCGCCTAATCGACCAATCCACGAACCTACGAATCCACTTCTTCTCATTCCGTCTTCGCCACCACCGCCGCCGCGACGCGCGCCGCTCCGACGCGAACGAGCTCGCCGGCGCAGGCGCGGATCGTCGCGCCGGTCGTGCAGACGTCGTCGACCAGCAGGAGGCGGCGTGATTTCACGCGCGGCGATGCGAGAAACGCACCGCGGACGTTTTCGCTGCGCGCCGCCCGCGGAAGTTTCGACTGCGCATCGAGGTCTCGGATCTTCGTCAGCAGGTTCGTCTCGCACGGGACGCCGATGCGGCGCGCCAGAGCGCGGGCGAGGAGCTCCGCTTGGTTGTAGCCGCGGCGCCGGACCTTGGCGCGATGCATCGGGACAGGAACGATGGCGTCGAAATCGAGGTCTCCGCGCCCACGGATCATTCGCTCCATCAACTCCGCAAGCGGATCGGCGAAGAAATCGTGGCGCTTGAACTTGAACGCCTGAAGCACGCGTTCGAGCGGCCCGCGATAGCAGCCCCACGCCTCGGTCCAATCGACCGGCAGAGGATCAGTAAGGCAGGGGCCGCAGACGAAGTCCTCGTCGGGATCTCCGACCCACGGCATCGCGCAGAAGCGGCATTTCGACGCGGAGATCGCCGGCATCGAATCCCAGCATGCGGTGCAGCACGACGCGGTCCGCGCCCGCCACGGCAGCTCGCCCCCGCACGCCACGCACGCAGCGTGCAGAACGATTCGCGCCGTCTCCCGTCCTATTGAGGAAAGCGTTTCCAACACGGCGTGATTGTATTTCGAAGAGTGAAGGGTGAAGAGTGAAGAGTGAAAAGAATCGGCGGCAGCCTTTCACTCTTCACCCTTCACTCTTCACCCTTTAGACCGATATAGTGAGGCTCGTATGAAAAAGACTTTGATTCTCGCCGGATTTCTGCTCGCTGCCGCGTTCCCACTCCTCGCCCAGAACAACGAAGTCGGCCTGCTGGTCGGCGGCGCGAAGGCGATGAAGACCGCGGCCGGCGGCAAATCCGACTTCCAGCACGGCTTCGAAGAGATCTCCTACGGCGTCAGCATGGAACAGGGCACGATCTTCAAGATCAAGCTCGGCCGCATGAACGCAAAGACGGCGTTCGTGTCGAAAGATGCGAACGGTGATCAGGTGGTCGATCTCGTCGACAACGACGGGCAGGTCGAATACGCGGACGCGGTGATCGAATACCGCTTCTCCGAGCCGTTCGGTTCCACCGGCCTCTTCGCGGGCACGGGCCTCTATCGTCAGGACGGCGGCAACCGGCAGGAGACCGACTACGGTTTCGTCGGCGGCGTCAACGGCCTCTTCCCGATCACGCGCAGCATGGGCATCACGGCCGAAGCCGCCTATCACTGGGCGCACTTCTACAGCCCGAAGCCGCGCTACGCCACGCTCGGGGTGGGGCTGCGCTTCGCGTTCTGAGGTTTCACGTTCGCAATCTGATTCCGGGGCATGAGCCTTGCTCCTCCCTCCTTGAAAAACAAGGAGGATTCATGGCTCAAGAACGGAATCAGAAATCGGGCGGAGGCTCGCGCAATGCGCGCGACGTCATGACGCCGAACCCCACCACGGTCTCGGAGAAGAACAGCATTCGGGATGCCGCGCGGATCATGGCCAGCGAAGATACCGGTGTCGTGCCGGTGGTCGACGGGCGCAAGGTCATCGGCATCGTCACCGATCGCGACATCGTCGTGCGGTTTGTGGCCGAGGGGAAAGACACGTCCACTGCGAAGGTGAATGAGTGCATGACCAAGTCGGTGCGCTCGGTGAAGGAAGACACGCCGGTCACCGAGGTGCTGTCGATGATGAGCAGCGCGCAGATCCGCCGTGTGCCGGTGGTCAACGCCAGCAACGAGCTGGTCGGCATCGTCTCCATCGGCGACATCTCGACCGAGACGAACCAGGACGGGAAAGTCGGGAAGGCGATCGAGGAGATCAGTCAAAGTCCGGCGAACAACTGAGGTTGGCGGGTTGCCCCGTTGCCAGGTGGCCACACGGCGATCTGGAATGGGCAACCCGGCAACTTGGCAACCGGGCAACCCCTCCACACCCGCGTAGTACTCTTCCCCGATGCAGAAACGTGTCGCATCGGTCGTCCTTCTTCTCGCTCTCGTCACTCCGCTTTACGCAGCGCGTCCGGCGAAGGTGGTTGCCAAACCGGCGCCGCCGGCGGTTACCGTCGACACGCACGCCGATACGCCCACCGAGTTTCTCGATCATCCCTTCGACCTCGGCGTCCTCAACAGCCGCGGTCACTTCGACTATCCACGTATGAAGGCCGGCGGACTCGACGCCGAGTTCTTCGCCGCGTACGTCCCCGCCAAATACGCGAACAAAGGTGCGGCCGCGTTCTGCATGAAGATCATGGAGACCATCCATGAGATGGCCGAGGCGTACCCGAACTGGGTCCGTTTCACCACGTCGACGGCGGGGATTCGTTCCGCCGTCGCCGCAAACCGCCGCGCCATTCTGATCGGCATCGAAGGCGGCCATGCTATCGAGGACTCGCTCGATCTGCTGCGCGCTTTCTACCGTTTCGGCGCGCGCTACATGACGCTGACGCACACGAACACCAACAACTGGGCCGACTCGTCGACCGATGAGGCGAAGCACAACGGTCTCACCCCGTTCGGCAAGCAGGTCGTCCTCGAGATGAACCGCCTCGGTATGCTCGTCGACATCTCGCACGTCGCGGACAAGACTTTCTACGACGCGATCGAATTGTCGAAGGCTCCCGTCATCGCCTCGCATTCTTCATCGCGGACGCTGGCCAACGTTCCGCGCAACATGACCGACGACATGCTCCGCGCCCTGGCGAAGAACGGCGGCGTGGCGATGGTGAACTTCTATCCCGTCTTCCTGTCCGACGAAGTGGCGAAAGCGTCGAAAGCGCGCGACGAGAAACTCAAGCCCGAGATCGCCGCTCTCAAAGCGAAAGATCCAGCCGAGGGACCTGAATATCAGGAAGGCGTTCGCAAGCTGATGGAGGCCAATCCGCTGCCGAGGGTGTCGTGGACCGTGATCGTTGATCACATTGATCACATGGTGAAAGTGGCGGGCATCGATCACGTCGGCATCGGCTCCGACTTCGACGGCATCCCCTCCGTTCCCGAAGGGATGGAAGACGTCAGCAAGCTGCCGGCAATCCCCGCGGAGCTGAAGCGCCGAGGCTACAGCGATGCCGACGTGAAGAAGATCATGGGTGAAAACTTCATGCGCGTGTTCGCCGAAGTCGAGCGCGTCGCGAAGGAGATGCAGGCGGCGAAGTAGAGGAAGGGAGGAAAATCATGCTCGAACTGCTCATCGATCTCTGGCTCGACAGTCGCATTTCAGTCCCGAACGGCTAGCCGGGAATCGTGATCTCACTAGTGCCGCGGAGTGCTACTCCGCGGCTTTCATCGTTGTAAAAGCTCCCTAGCCGCATCGCATACAATTTATCGCCCGGAGGAAAGAAGATGTCGGTGATCGCTCCCGCGATCGATGCAAATCCTCTTCGTGAAGGTCTGGAGCAGGAGCGCGTTCCGGATGCTTCCTGCCTCGTCATCTTCGGCGCGTCGGGCGATCTGACGCAGCGCAAGCTGATTCCCGCGCTCTACTCGCTCGCGCACGACGGCCTCCTTCCCGCCGGCCAGACCATCATCGGCTATGCGCGTCCCGACTACACCGACGACGCATTCCGCATGGCCATGCGCGAGGCGTGCGACAAGTTCGCGCGCGTCCGTCCCGTCGATGAGGCGATCTGGGAGAACTTCGCCAAGGGACTCTTCTATGTCCGCGGCGAGTTCGCCGAGCCGGACGGCATCCTTCGCCTCAACGCCAAGCTGAAAGAGTGCGATCAGGCGCGCGGCACCGGCGGACGCCGCATCTATTACCTGGCCGTGCCGCCGAACTTTTTTCCGATCATCGCCGAGCTTCTGGGGCGCGAGAAAATGGTCACCGATCCCGAGCACGGCGGCCCGTTCACGCGCGTCATCATCGAGAAGCCGTTCGGTCACGATCTCGAGTCGGCGAAGGAGTTGAACAAAGTCGCCGTCACCACCTTCCGCGAGCGACAGGTCTTCCGCATCGATCACTACCTCGGCAAGGAGACGGTGCAGAACCTGCTCGTTCTACGCTTCGCGAACGGGATTTTCGAGCCGTTCTGGAATCGTCAATACATTGACCATGTCCAGGTCACGGTGGCGGAATCGATCGGCGTGGAGAAGCGCGGTCCGTATTTCGAGACCGCCGGCATTTCGCGCGACATCATCCAGAACCACATGCTGCAACTCGTCTCGCTGATCGCGATGGAGCCGCCGGTGGCGTTCGAAGCCGATGCCGTTCGCGACGAGAAGGTGAAAGTGCTTCGCGCCCTGCGCGAGTTCCCGCGCGGCCACGAGACCGACGTCGCCGTCCGCGGTCAGTACACCGACGGCTCGGTCCTCGGCGAGAAGGCGATCGCGTATCGCAAAGAGGTGAACGTCGATCCGAACTCGCAGGTCGAGACCTACGCGGCGCTGAAAATCTTCGTCGATAACTGGCGCTGGGCCGACGTGCCGTTTTACATCCGCGCCGGCAAGCGGCTGCCGAAGCGCGTGACCGACATCTCCATCCATTTCCGCCCCGCGCCCTATCCGCTGTTCAACAAGCTGACGCACGTGACGATGCAGCCGAACGTGCTGGCCATTCGCATCCAGCCGGACGAAGGCATCTCGCTGAAGTTCGATTCGAAAGTGCCCGGACCGACGGTGCGCACGGCGCCGGTGACCATGGAGTTTCGCTACGCAACCTCATTCGGCGCCGAGCCGCCCGAGGCATACGAACGACTGCTGCTGGAAACGATGCTCGGCGATTCGACGCTTTTCGCGCGCCGCGACGAAGTAGAAACGGCGTGGGCGTGGCTCGATCCGCTGCTGAACGCCTGGGCCGCCGATCCCATCGGACCGGAGCTCTATTCGTCCGGCACGTGGGGCCCCGAGGCCGCGGACCGGCTGATTGAACGCGACGGGCGGAAGTGGAGGAGGCCGTGAACGCGGTTGCGAGGTCTCGCGGTTACGCGGTCTCGCAGCGCTGCGCTCGGCGTTGCTCCCGCCGCCAGACCGCGCAACCGCGAAACCGCGAGACCGCGCAATGACCGACATCTCCAACGAAGACGTCCGCGTCGACGTCAACGCCATCGAGAAGAGTCTTTCCGAACTTTGGCGCGGGCAGCAGGATGGCGACGACGCGGTCACGCGCGCGGCACTCTGGAACGTCGTCGCGCATACCTCGACCAGCGAGCTGCACGCCACGGCCAGCGAGACGCTCGGCCGTGCCAGCGCCTCGGTGCCCCAGCGGACGATCGTCGTCCGCGCGAATCCGGCCGCCGAGGCTGAGCTGTCGTCGTGGATCAGCGCGAATTGCCATCTGATCGGCGGCGGAAAACAGGTCTGTTCCGAGGAGATCAATCTCGTCGCAGGCGGCGACAGGATTCATCGCGTGCCGCCGGTCGTTAATGCGCTGCTCATCCCCGACATGCCGGTCGCGTTCTGGTGGCTCGGCGATCTGCCGAACGAACATGAGGCGTATGTCGAGCTGCTGCTCGAATCAGCGGATCGGCTCATCGTCGATTCTGTCCATTTCGATTCGCCCGCCGATCTCGCGCTCGTGGCACGGATCGCTGAACAGACGTCGACGTCTCCTGCCGATCTGAACTGGGGCCGGCTGGAGGAGTGGCGCGCCGCGACCGCTTCGATCTTTGATCCGCCGGCAATGCGCAGCCGCCTCGGCACGATTCGCCGGGTGCGCGTCATCGCCGGCAGCTCGAATCACGAGTTCTTCGGTGAGTCGATCGAGTCGCTGCTGTACGCGTCGTGGCTGAGCGCGCAGGTCGGCCACAACGTCGAGTCGAGCGGCACCGTGGAAGGCGCGGCCGGCACGATCGACTACGCGTTCGAGCTCCGCCATCAGCCCAGCGACATCGGTGCGATCTCGCTCGTCGAGATCTCGTTCGAGGACGGCACCTGCGCCAGCATCGCGCGCGACCGCGAGCGCGGCGTGCTCGTCGCGAACGTCGACGGCAGCGTGACGGTGCAGTCGGTTACGCGCACGCTCAACCAGCGCCTGGACGAACTGATCGTGCGCCAGCTCAAACGCTCCGAAGGAGATCGCGTGCTGCGGCGCGTTCTTCCCATCGCGCTGAAGCTGGCGAAACGGGTGGCGTAAGTTTGCCGCTGACCGTCGTGATCCCCACGCTGAACGAGGAGGAGTGGATCGCCGGCGCCGTGACCTCGGCGTTCGCAGCTGGCGCGGCGGAGGTGATCGTCGTCGACGGCGGCAGCGTCGACCGCACGCCGCGCATGGCCACAAGCGCCGGCGCGCGCCTGCTCCTCTCCGAAGCGATGCGCGCCCGTCAACTCAACCTCGGCGCCGACGCTGCGTCGCACGATGCGCTGCTGTTCCTTCACGCGGATACGCGCCTGCCCGCCGGTGCCGCGGACGCTGTCGCAGATGCCCTATCGCGCGCTGACTTCGGCGGATTTCGAATCGCGTTCATCGAGCAATCACGAAAACTTCGCTTCGCCGCCGCGCTCATCAACCTGCGAACGCGATTGACGCGCTGCCCGTGGGGCGATCAGGGCCAGTTCATCCGCCGCGATACGTTTCTCAAATCCGGCGGCTTTCTCGATTTCCCGCTGATGGAGGACTACGAGCTCGCCGTCCGCATGAAGCGCAGTGGACGATCCGTCCTCCTGCCGATGTCCGTCACCACCTCGGGGCGCCGATTCCTGCGCAAAGGTTTGCTTCGCACCGCGGCGCACAATTGGCGGACGATCATCCGCTATCGCATGGGCGCCGACATTCACGCACTGGCGCGGAGCTATCGAGCGTGAATTGCTACATCCTGATCGGCGGCAACTCGCGGCGCATGGGTCATTCGAAGACGGAGCTGTTCCTCGATCGCGTCGCGCTCACCGCCTCGGACGTTTTCGAGCAGGTAATCGCGGTGCAGCGAAATGGCGGCGCGTCCGCAAAGATCCCGACGATCTACGAAACTCTGCACGACGATCAGGCGCCCGTCTTCGGTGTCGCGCGCGCACTCGACCACGCGCGCGAGCGCTGCTTCATCCTCGCCGTCGACTATCCGTTGATCACCGTCGAAATCCTGCGGCGTCTGCGCGAGCGTTTTGAAGCATCAACCGCGATGCTCGTCGCACCCATCTGGAGCGGCAAAACGCAGATGCTCTGCGCCGGTTACGCGCCGGAACTCCTGCCCCGCATCGAGCAACGCATCGCCGCGAAGCGATACGATCTGCGCGGCCTCGCTAGTGACGACGAAGCGGAGATCATCGGAGAAAATGAGTTGCGCGCAGAATTCGCAGGCGAGCCGTTGATGAACGTGAACACGATTGAAGATTTGAGGGACGTACACGATGCCTAGCAATTTCTCCCACCTCGACGACACCGGCGGCATTTCCATGGTCGATGTCGGCGCCAAGCGCGCCACGATGCGCGAGGCGGTCGCGCTGGCGACGGTGCGCATGACGCCGGAGACGCTGAACAAATTAGTAGCCCAGGCTCTGCCGAAGGGCGACGTGCTCACCACCGCCAAAGTAGCGGGCGTGCTCGCGGCGAAGCAGACTCCGAATCTGATTCCGCTCGCGCATCCGCTGGCCATCAGCTCCGTCGACATCACCTTCGACCTCGATCAGAACTCCGGCACGATCGAAGTCCGCTCCATCGTCCGCTGCGAGGGCAAGACGGGCGTCGAGATGGAGGCGATGACCGCCTGCGCCGTTGCCGCGCTGACGATCTACGACATGTGCAAGAGCGCGGAGAAGGGGATCAGCATCGAGTCGCTGCAGCTCGTGCGCAAATCGGGCGGCAAGAGCGGCACGTGGGAACGCGGCTGAGCGTCCGCTGCGCGTGACGTTGTGTCATGCGATCCGGTCATCCCGCACGCTGCCGGATCGACGCTGCTGAGGCAAGCCTGTGGCACACTCTCGGCACGCAGCAGCGCGGACGCCCGCCCCATCGCAACGATTCGAGGAGGATTCCTGATGCGCCTCTCCCGTGTGCTCCTTCCGGCCGTCTTCGCCCTTGCCACGCCGCTTGTCTTCGCCGCCAATCGCGAGAAAACGACAGTTGAAGTCGTGCAGGTACCGGTCTCCATCCGAACCGGCGCCAGCTCCGTGCGCGGACTGACGCGCGACAACTTCGAACTGCGCGTCAACGGAAAGGCGCAGCACATCGATTACTTCGACGTCGTCGATTTCGCGGCGCTGTCAGAAGAGCAATCGCGCGATCCGCGGCAACGCCGTCTCTACGTGCTGCTGTTCGACCTCGCCAACAGCCAGCCCTTTTCGGTGTTGCGCGCGAGGCGCGCCGCCGAGGAGTATCTGGCTCACGCGCAGGCCAGTGACTACTTCGCCGTGGCGCTGCGGCGATACAAGAGCGTCGAGTTTCTCGTTCCCTTCACACGCGATCGGGCCACGCTCCGGCGCGCCGTGGCCAACTTCAGGGGATCGTCCGGCGATCCGCTTCGTCTCACCGTCACCCCCAGTGAACGCACGGCCGATGACTCGAGGATGATCGCCGAACTGCAGCGTTCCGGCGGCAGTCTGGCGGAAGAGATGGTCATCGCTGCGAACCGCAGCTTCCTCGCCCACGAGATGGAGGACCTCGGCGAACTCGCGCAGCGCCTGGCGCCGATCGAGGGACTGAAGCACGTTATCCTCCTGTCGCACGGTTTCAACTACACGCTCTTTGCAGTCAACGCACGGCCGCCGGTCAACTCCCTGCGCGAGATGACCGCGCCGCCAGTGGCGTCGTCCGTGGTATCGAACCGCTCCTACCCGCCGGACTTCGATTCGTCGGTGCCGTTCGCGCAGCGGGAGATGCAGAAAAAGTTCGCCGCGGCCGGCGTCTTTCTCGATGCCGTCGACATCGCCGGCATCCCGGCGTACGACACGCCTCGCAATGATTCGCTGTATTACCTGCTCGCCGACACCGGCGGCCAGGTCGTCGATCTCCGCAACGATCTGACCGGCGCGCTGCAGCACCTCACCGACTCGCAGCAGGTCGTCTACCTCCTCGGCTTCCACGCTCCGGCCACTGGCCGCAAACAGAACGCGATCTCCGTTCACGTCAACGGCGCGCCGCGCGGATCGACAGTTGCGTACCGCGAATCGTATTCAACAGTCGTCGAGCCGCCCTCATCGAGCGACGGTCTCCGCCTTGCCGACATCGTGAGCAACGACATCCCGCAGAACGGCGTGACGATGACGACCTCCGTCGCCGCCGCACCGAAACGCGCCACGGTCAACGTGGCGATCCCCGGACAAGAGTTGCTCGCAATTGCCGATGGCGACGCAAAGCTCACCGGCGAGGCGCTGATCTACGTCTTCAAAGGCCAGACCGCCGTCGCCTTCGCCGAAAAAGCGATCGACATCGATGTGCCGCGCGCCGCAGGTCTGTCGACCAACAACGTCGAGATCACCCACACCTTCGACCTGCCGCCCGGAGCGTACGCGATGAAAGTCCTCATCCGCATCGACGGCCATGACACGCTGGCGTTCGCCCGAAAGGACTTCGCCGTAGGGGAGTAGCTGTCATCCTGAGCCGCCGAAGCCCTGAGCCGAAGGCGATGAGGCGCAGGACGGTCGAAGGGACCCCGTTATTGAGTCCCGGATCGGGCGGGGAGCGATCACTGTCATCCTGAGCCGCCGGAGCCCTGAGCCGAAGGCGATGAGGCGAAGGACGGTCGAAGGACCCCCTCATTGAATCCCGGATCGGGCGGGGGAGGTCACTGTCCATGTTTCGAGGTCCCCCGCCCTTTCCGGGTTATCAGTCAGGGGGTCCTTCGACCGTCCTTCGCCGCGTTGCGCAAAGCGCAACACGGCTTCGGCGGCTCAGGATGACAGCGTTCCTCCTTCTACCAGCGGTAGTGAAAATTGATCGAAAGCTCCTCGGAACGGAAACTCCTCTGCTCCCGGTGGAGTTTCTTCGCGTTTTCTTGCGCCCGAGGAATCCTCGGTGCATGGCAAAAGAACATCAGTATTACGTCTACATGATCAGCAATCGGTGGCGCAACGTCGTGTACATCGGCGTTACGAATTCGCTTGAGCGGCGAATGTGGGAACACAAGACAGGCAGGATTTCGGGGTTCACGAAAAAGTACAACTGCGATGAGCTTGTGTACTTCGAACTGTACGAGAACATCGTTCAGGCGATCGCGCGAGAAAAGGAGTTGAAAGGCTGGCGCCGTTCGAAAAAGGATGCGCTGATCGCGAAGATGAATCCGAACTTGCGGGATCTTTCCGCCGAGTGGGAAGCGTTGGCGCCGCTGTCGTCGACGTTGTCGCTGCGGTGATCTCCGCCGCCCGTCCCGGGATTCAATCACGGGGTCCTTCGACCGTCCTGCGCCGGCGCGCTTCGCGCGCTTCGGCTCCGGCGGCTCAGGATGACAGTCCCTACCGCTTGTGCTGCATCCACGCCGGTACCGTCGACGTGTTCCCGTTGTCCGCGTTTTCCGCTTCCTTGTCCGCGGTAACGAGCTGCTTGCGGATGGTGCCGAGGATCCGTTGGTCGGCGGCGGTGGCGAGGTCGAGAAGGTGCTGGCGATCGTGGTAGCCGTTGAAGGCGATCACGAAACGGTCGATGCGGAATGCCACCACGCGTCCGAGGTAGCGGTCCTCGGCGGTGAAATTGTCCTCGCCGAGGTTCGGGATCGGATCGAGCAGCTTGCCGTTGTGGAGGTAGAGCCCCTTGTATTGATCGAGGATGTTTCCCGCCGCCTGCTTGTTCGCGGCGGGGATGACGATGCCGTCGATCAGATCGTTGTCGATGTTGAACGTGGCCTGAAACGAGTTGGCCAGGAACGGCTGGCCGAACGCCGAATCAGCCGAATAGCGTTCGCTGCCAATGACGCGCTGCTTGTCCGGCAGGAACGCGAAGACCGCCGGCTTGCTCGGCGCGGGCGGCATCTTGTCGGCGACGAACGTCGCTAATTTCAGAACCGCATCGCCCTGTCCCGCACCGGTGATGCGGACGTAAAACGGACCGCGCCAGACGTGTACCGAGTGAGCTTTCGCGAACGACTCATTCGGGATGTCGATGAATCGCAGGTTGCCGTTCTTCTGTTTCGAGTACGCGCCGAACGCCTTCACGAAATCGGGGAAGCGAAAGATCTCCACCGTCGCGAAGCCGTCGCTGCCGGGCGTGCTGTACTTGCCAATTGTGAGGTCCAGCGTCTCGTAGCGCGCGAACTGCGGCGCTTCCACCGGACCGAGGTACGTGTTTAGGTGATCGCCGGGGATGACGATCGGATCTTCGTCCAGCTTCCAGATCTGCGCTTCCTGCTGGCGCGGCAGAAACTGCAGGCTCGGCGAATCGACCGTCGCGAAATTGACCTCATTGCGCGGCGGCGGCGCGATGCGCACCTGCGCCGGACGCTTCCCATCGCATCCCGAAACGACGGCCGCGATCAGGAGTGTGACAACGATTCGAGAAATGCGATCGTTACGCGAACACCCGCGCCGGTCGCTCCGCGCGCCTCGCGCGCCGTCTCCGATTCCGCGTATGCCGTGCCGGCGATATCCAGATGCGCCCACGATGGACAATTGACGAACTCCTTCAGGAAAACTGCCGCCGTGATCGCGCCGCCCCACCGTCCGCCCGAGTTTTTCATGTCCGCCCATTCGCTGCGGATCAGTTCCTTGTAATCGTCCCACTCGGGCAGTCTCCAGAGGCGTTCGCCGACGCGCTCCCCACACTCAATCAACTTTTGAGCCAGCTCGTCATTGTTCGTGAACAGCCCCGTGGCTTCGCTGCCGAGGGCCACCACGCAGGCGCCGGTGAGCGTGGCGTAATCGAGGATGTGATCGGGCTTCAGTTCCGACGCGTAATGCAGCGCGTCGCTCAGAATCATGCGCCCCTCGGCGTCGGTATTCACCACCTCGACCGTCTTGCCGCTCATCGTGGTGATGATGTCGCCCGGCTTGTACGCGCTGCCGCTCGGGAGGTTGTCGGTCGACGCGATGATGCCCGTCACGCGCACCGGCAGGGCCAGCATCGCCGCCGCCTGAACCGTGCCGATGACGGCCGCCGCGCCGCACATGTCGAATTTCATCTCCTCCATCTTCTCGGCCGGCTTGATGGAGATGCCGCCCGAGTCGAAGGTGATGCCCTTGCCAACGAGCGCGACATGCTTCTTCGCCTTACGCGGCGAGTACTCGAGGACGATGAAGCGCGGCTCTTCGACTGATCCGCGGTTGACGGCCAGCAGTCCGCCCATCTTCATCTTCTCGATTTCGCGCCGGCCGTAGACGGTGCACTTGATGCCGACGCCTTTCGCCACTTCCTCCGCGCGATTGCCGATAAACGTCGGCGTGGCGAGGTTGCCAGGAGCATTGCCGAGGTCGCGCACGGTGCGCACGCCGGCAGCGATCGCTTTCGCTTCATCGTCGAGCTGCTTCGCGCGCTTGGCATCGATGCCGTCGGGTGGAACGAGCGACGCGCTGATCGGCAGCGGCTTGTCGTCCTTCTTGGTGATGTAGGTGTCGTACTTGTAATCGGACGCCGCCAGCGCATCGGCCGCAATGCGCGTGGTCTCCTCGGCGCCAAGTTTCGCGATCACGACCGGAAGCACGACGACGATGTTTCGATCGCGCTGCTTCTTCGCCATCTTGGCGATGCTGTAGATCGCGGTGCGAAGTCCGCGAATGGTCAGCGACTCCGCTTTCCCGATCCCGATCAGCGTGATCTTCTTCGGTTCGCCCGCGACGGTGGACAGCGATTCATCCGCACGTCCGGTGAATCCCGCCGCCGCAATGGCCTGCATCGCCTTCGCCGCGACCGCAACATCCGGCTTGCTCCCCTCGGCGATGAGTACAAACAGATGATCCGCTTTCGCAACCTTCGGTTCCCGCGTAATGGTGACGTCCATAGCGGCGCGGATTGTACTTGAGGAACTAGAGCTCGAAGCGCCGTAGCGCCAGCGGCCCGCTGGCTGGACCGCCGCCGGCTCGGCGGCAATGCCTCGAACCGCCGGCGAGCCGCCAGCGGTCCAGCCGCCGAGCCGGCGGCGCTACGATCGCGCTCCCCATACAATTGGCCGCACTCATGCACGAGCGAGGTATCTGAATGGCGTTTCGAATTCTTGTCATCGATGATGAAACGGCGATCCGGGAAGCGATCCGGATGACGCTGGAGTACGAGGGATACCGCATCGATGAGGCGCGGTCGGGGCAGGATGGGATCGACAAGGCCACGCGGACCGCGGCGCCGTATGACGCCATCCTGCTCGACATCAAGATGCCGGTGCTCGACGGCATCGAAGTCCTCGAAAACCTGAAAGAGCAGAAGGTGCCGTCGCCGGTGATCATGGTCTCCGGTCACGGCGACATCTCCACTGCCGTCGAGTGCACCAAGCGCGGCGCGTTCGATTTCCTGGAAAAGCCGCTCAATCGCGACAAGCTGCTGCTCTCCGTCCGTAACGCGGTGCGGCAGCAGAAGCTGGAAGAGGAAGTCGGCGAACTGCGCGAACGCGAAGCGCGCGACTACCAACTCGTCGGCGACTCGTCGATGATGCGCGAGCTGAAGGCGCAGATCGAGCTCGCTGCACCGACGAAGGCCACGGTGCTCATCACCGGCGAGTCGGGCACCGGCAAGGAGCTAGTCGCGCGCGAGATTCATCGCCGGTCGTCGCGAGCCTCACAGCCGTTCATCCAGGTCAATTGCGCGGCGATCCCCGAGGAGCTGATCGAGTCGGAGCTGTTCGGACATGAGAAGGGATCGTTCACCGGGGCGGTGCGCAAGCAGACGGGCAAGTTCGTCGCCGCGGACGGCGGCACGATCTTCCTCGACGAGATCGGCGACATGTCGCTGCGCACGCAGGCCAAAGTGCTGCGCGTGCTGCAGGAAGGGGAGGTCGAGCCGGTCGGTTCGGCCACGGTCATCAAAGTCGACGTGCGCGTCATCGCCGCGACGAACAAGGACCTCGTCGAAGAGATCCGTGGAGGACGGTTTCGCGAGGATCTTTTCTATCGCCTGAACGTCATTCCCGTCCGCACGCCACCGTTGCGCGAGCGGAAGGACGACATCCCGCTGCTCGCCCAGCATTTCGCCACGATGTTTTCCGAGCAGTACAACCGCCACGCGAAGAAGTTCACGCCGTCCGCTCTCAGGGCGCTGCAGGACGCGGCCTGGCGCGGCAACGTGCGCGAACTGCGCAACATGATCGAGCGTCTGGTGATCATGGTGCCGTCCGACACGATCGATATCTCCGACCTGCCGTCGGAGTTCTTCCGCGCCGCCGCCGACATCATCTCCACCGCTATGCGCCTGGCCACGCTGCAGGATTTCAAGGACGAGGCGGAGAAGGCGTTCATCCTGGCCAAGCTGCGCGAGAACGGCTGGAACGTGTCGAAGACCGCTGAGGCGATCGATACGCCGCGCTCGAACCTGTACAAAAAAATCGAGCAGTACAACATCAAGCGCGAAGGCGGCGGCGCCATGGCGGCAAGCGATAGGGACGAGGGTGAGAAGCAGGGATGAGGGACGAGGGACGAGGGAAAAGCCCCGAGCCACGTAGCGCCGCCGGCTCGGCGGCTGGACCGCCGGCGGCTCGCCGGCGCGTCGATCTTCTCAACCCTTCCGAGCCTCACCAGCACAGACAAGAGTGTCTGTGCCACATCAATCCTGCCGAACTTGCGCGCATGTTGATACCGGCGAAAGCCGGTGTGGCACACACACTCCTGTCTGTGCTTTCGCAAGTTGCAGCACCTGTCCCTGCGAACCGCTAGTGCCATGGCAACGAGAACCCGCTCCCCTCGTCCCTCGTCCCACGTCGCTGCCTCACCAATCGGCATCTTCGATTCCGGCGTCGGCGGCCTCACCGTCTTCCGCGAAATCGCCCGCGCTCTCCCGCACCACTCCCTGATCTACCTCGGCGATTCCGCCCGCGTGCCGTACGGAACCAAGTCCGCCGAGACGGTGACGCGCTACTCGCTCCAGGCGGCCTCGCATCTCCTCGACCGCGGCATCGGCATGCTGGTCGTGGCCTGCAACACCGCCACCGCCGCCGCCCTCCCGGCACTGCAGTCATCGCTCAAGATCCCCGTCATCGGCGTCGTCGAGCCCGGCGCCCGCGCAGCCGTCGAACGGACACAAGGCCGTGTCGGCGTCATCGCCACCGAGGGAACGGTTCGTTCGAAGGCCTACACGCGCGCGATCCACAACCTCGATCCAAAGATCGAAGTGGTCGAATCCGCCGCCCCGCTCTTCGTCTCGTTAGCCGAGGAGGGATGGGCGAACACGCATGTAGCGCGCGAAGTCGCCGAGATCTACCTCTCTCCCCTCCTCGACGCCGGCATCGACACCCTCGTCCTCGGCTGCACCCACTACCCAATCCTGCGCGGCACGATCGAGCAGGTGGTAGGGGAGAAGATCTCAATCGTCGACAGCGCCGAAACCACCGCCGCCTGCGTCCTCGCCGCCGTCACCGCAATCTCAAACGGCGCCGCCAAGCACACCTTCCTCGTCACCGACGCCGAGGAGAGGTTTCGGCGGATTGCGGGGGAGTTTCTGGAGCGGGAGATCGAACATTTGGAGTTGGTAACGCTCTAGTGTTAGCAAACATCGCCTCGATCAGGAACGTAGCTGCGACTACCAGACTTCGTTGCCAACTGCTTTCCCGGTTTCAATCTCGTCGTGGCGGTTGCTCGGAGTAATCCTGGCGACGAGATCCTCAAGCGTCAGTTGCGGTTCTTCGATGGCGACGACCACGAGCTTCCCAGCTCGAACCGAAACGTCGACGGCCGTGTCCTCGTGCAGGTTCGACTCCTCCGCGAACGGCTTCGGAATGCGAAGAGCCAGACTGTTACCCCACTTCTGGATGCGCGCTTTCATCAGTTGGTCCGTTTCTACAAAGAGTACACCTTGGTTAGCCGCCTAGTGCCGAAAGTGGCGCTCCCCCGTGAACACCATGGCCACCTCCCGCTCATTCGCGGCGGCGATTACCTCCGCGTCGCGGACGGAGCCGCCGGGTTGGATGATGGCGCGGATGCCGGCGTCGGCTAGGAGGTCGAGGCCGTCGCGGAAGGGGAAGAAGGCGTCGGAGGCGGCGTAGGTTCCCGACACGGGCAGGATCGATTTCATGATCGCTACTTTGGCGGCGTCGACGCGGCTCATCTGGCCGGCGCCGATTCCTACCGTTTGATTGCGGTTGGTGAGGACGATGGCGTTCGATTTGACGTGGGCGCAGACGATCCAGGCGAATTCGAGTCCTTGCAACTCCTCTTGAGTTGGCTGGCGATTGGTGACTACCTTCCAAGCCTCCCAGGGCACAGACAAGAGTGTCTGTGCCACATTGTCTGGATTGTGTGGCACAGACACTCCTGTCTGTGCTTTGGACTTCACCACATCGGAACCTTGAGCGAGGATTCCGCCAGCCGCGCTCCGGTATTCGATTCCCGGAACGGGCGGCGGGGCGGCGATCAGGCGGAGGTTTTTCTTCTTCGATAGCAGCTCGCGCGCGGCGTCGCTGAAAGTCGGGGCTACGATCACTTCGAGGAACATCGACTCGATGATCTTTGCGCTGTCGAGATCGAATTCGCGGTTCGTGCCGATGATGCCGCCGAAGGCGGAGACGGGGTCGGATTCGATGGCGGCGCGGAGGGCATCCGCGAGGGTGTCGCGCCGGGCTACGCCGCAAGGGTTGGTGTGTTTGATGACGGCGGCGGCTGGAGTGTCGAAGGCGTGTGCGAGGCGCATCGCGGAATCGAGGTCGAGGAGGTTGTTGTAGGACAGCTCCTTGCCTTGGATCTGTTCGAACGGCTTCGTGCCGGGCGGAACGTAAAAAGCCGCGGACTGCTGCGGGTTTTCGCCGTAGCGGAGATCCTGAAACTTGGTTAACTGCAAAAAGACGTTGTCGGTTGTCGGTTGTTGGTTGTCGAGGAAGTTGGCGATCGTTGCGTCGTATTTGCTGGTTTTTCGGAAGACCTCAATCGCGCAGCGGAGGCGGAACTCATCGCTGATCTTGCCGGCCTCGAACTCGCGCAGGAAATCGGCGTAGAGCGATGGGTCGCAGAGCGGTAGGACGTGGCGGTGATTCTTCGCGGCGGCGCGGAGCATCGACGGGCCGCCGACGTCGATTTGTTCAATCGCCTCGTGGATCGTCACGCCCTCTTTGGCGATCGTCGACTCGAAGGGATAGAGATTGACGACGACGAGATCGATCGGCGGGATCGTCAGGCGTTCGACGTCCGTGCGATGCGCGTCATTCAAACGGTCGAAGAGGATGGCTCCAAAGACTTTCGGCGTCAGCGTCTTGACGCGGCCGCCGAGGATTTCGGGGGCGCCGGACCATTGCGCGATCGAGGTGACGTCGATGCCGTTGTCGGCCAGGTGCTTCGCGGTTCCGCCGGTGGAGAGGATCTCGACGTTTTTCGCACGCAGCGCGCGGGCGAGCTCGACGATGCCGGTTTTGTCGGAGACGGAGAGGATGGCGCGGGTGATCGGCATCGAACTCAGCGCCGCACGCTGCCGCCGGCGGTTTTCCAGATGAAGTATTCGAGGTTGACCATGTCGGTGATCGCGTGGGAGTAGCAGACCGAGGCGACACCGAACGCAGTGGACCGGTCGTCGAAGGTGGCGCCGTTGCCTCGCGAGTACTCCTCGGCCATCAGCGGTGAAAAATTCGTTGTCCGCTTGAACATCTTGTCGAGGTAGGTGCTGAGGACGAAGTTGCGGTCGAAGCCGTAGAAGACCGGCGCGAAGCGGGCCAGGCGGCGCTCGAAGTACTGCGCGAAATCGACGCGCTCCTCGGCGTCGTCATCGCCGATCTGGAACGGGTTGTTCGCGTCGGCAACAAAGTGCGAGAGGCTGCCCAGCTCGCGGACGACGCCGCTCATCGGCTCGTTCGTGCGGATCATCTTCACGATGCCGTTCGTCTGCGCCACGATCCGCTCGCGCAGTTTCCTGCGATGGATGTCGGTCCCCTCGGTGGCCAGCGCTTCGTCGATCCCGCGCATGTATTCGTCGTGATACTTCGTGATCACGAGCCGCAGATCGGGCGGCGCGAGCTCGGCGCTCTTCGCGGCGATGCGCTGATCGGCGGCGCGCGTCCACGCCATGGCCGGAAGCGCGATCCCGAGGAAGAGCAGCGCGATTGCGAGGCGTTTCATGGGCGGACGCGATGGTACATCACGCTGCTTTTGCGAAACACGTCGAGCTGCTGACCGCGTGCGCGGCCTGCCCGAACGTCTTCGGCCGGCCCGTCGTCGGCGCGGTGGCCGGCGCGCAGGTGATGCTGGTCGGTCAGGCGCCTGGACCGCATGAAGCGGACTCGCGAAAACCGTTCGCCTACACAGCGGGCCGGCGCCTGTTCAGCTGGATGGCGGATCTCGGCGTCGATGAAGAGACGTTCCGCGAGCGGGTGTACATCGCGGCGGTGATCCGCTGCTTTCCGGGGAAGGACGCGAAGAGCGGCGGCGACCGCGTGCCGGACGAAGGCGAGATCGCGCGCTGCGGCGAGCATCTCGACCGCGAAGTCATGATCCTGAAACCGAAGCTGGTGATTGCGGTCGGGACGCTGGCATCGCAGCAGTTTATCGGGATCGCGCAGTTGAAGGATGCGGTCGGCCGTATGCACCGCGCGAAACGGGCAGGCCGGACGTTCGACGTGGTCGTGCTGCCGCATCCCTCGGGGCGTTCGACGTGGTTGAACAAGGCGGAGAACGCGGCATTGATGCGCGAGTCGCTGCGGTTGATCGCGGCGCATCCGGCGTTTGTGGCGAGCTTCGCTAATCGTCCAGCAGCTTCCCGCTAAACATCGGCTGGCTGCCGAGGGCGGTTCGGAAGGCGAAGGCGGTCAGGAGGACGATGAATAGGATCGGCGCCATCGCTGACGGCAGGAACCACGAGGAGACGTCGATGCCGATGAGAAGCGAGAAGGAGACTGTGAAGATCGTATGGGCGGTGACGATGCCGAGCAGCCCGACGCGGACGACCACGGCCGTCCAGATCGCGGCGATGAAGATGCCCGACAGGAAGACCCAGCGATTCCCGCCCGCGGCCACCCAGATGATCGCAAGCTGCAGGAGATAGAGCGCGATGGCGGCATAGCTGCGCTTGCGCAGAACGATGGCGAATCCAATCAGGATGACCACCAGGACCAGGCCGGTGATGATGCCGCGGCTGATCATGGCCACGATCGTGGCCAGTTCGTGGCGAACGCCGAGCAGCGTCTCAAGGAACGAGGAGTGCGGCGCGATGGGAAGAGTGAGGCCGAGGCGCGACGGAAGCCAGTTCGAGGCGGATGCGAGGGCGGCGTGTGCTGCACCCGCGGTGATGCCGATCAGCATGTCGCGGCCGACCAGCGGATCGCGGACGTTTCCCGCCATCAGGCGCGACCAGGCCACCAACCGTTCCGGCCAGCGGCGGCGCACATACGGCTCGAGCGCAATGTAGAGAAAGAAATACACCGCAGCCCAGAAAACCGCGATGCGCAGGGGGGCGATGACGATGCTGATCTCGTGGCTGAAGACCGCACGATGATCCGCGGCCAGCAGACCTGCGATCGCTTCGATGAAGAAGACGGCGACGACGATCCGCAATGTGCCGGAGCGGTCGCCGCGGCGAAGGCGGAGGTTGCGCACTGCCAGGAGGATGGTGAGCACGGTGAGCACCGCGAACAACGATGCCACGGCGATTTCGAGCCCTCGGCTTGAAAACGGCAATCGTCTGGCCGCGTTGGGATCGCCGCTCCAGGGGCCGGTGATGCGCAGAAAGACCGGCACGCCGCCGGCGGCAGCGGCTTCGATGTGCGCCGGTTTCGAGCGATCGTCGGGCCAGACGCCGTCCCATGCGGCGCGTTCGTCGGCGAAGAACGGCGGCGTCTCGCGCGGCTGCGCGCGCGTGAGCGCCGCGGCGTCGAAGCCGGCCAATCGCAGGAGTTTGTTCCAATCGGCGTGGCCGGTTGCCTTTCCGCGCGGAGGTGCGAGCAGGCCGACGAGTTTGCCCGTCGTGTCGACTTCGATCAACGCCATGCCCGGAGTCATTGGCGGATCCTCCGTGCCGGCACGCGGCGAATCGGAGACCGGCGTGAGCGGCGTAGGGCTTTCGCGAAGCCAGAAAACCAGCGACGGCGGACCGGCGCGAAGATGGTCGAAGCGCGATCGCCGCTGATCGTGCTCGGCGATCCACACGAGATATGCCAACTGCGCTTCGAATCCGCCGACGCGGAATCGCTCCGGTGCAATGCCGACGGCGCTCGCCGCATCGATGGCGTTCTGTTCCAGCACCTCGGGCGACTTGTCGAGCGACACTTTCGAGTTGATCCGCCACTCGGATGCGATGAAAAGTACGGTCGCGAGTAACACGACGATCGCACCGACCCACATCCACGCGACGGCGGGCCTGAGCGTTCCTTCGATGCCGGCGGCGGCCACAACTCCCGGCGAGGGCGTTTCGCCGGCGGCCAATGCCGCGGCGAGCGGATCGGCGCCGGGGAGCGCTTCGAACACCTGGCGCGCGGAGCGAGGACGCATGGCCGGATCGGATTCGAGGCAGCGCAGGATGATCCGCTCGACGGCCGGATCGATGTCGCGCACCACGCTGGACGGCGTGGTGATCTCGGTGGTGTGCTCGCGGCGAAGATCGGGCACACTGCGTCCCGACCGCGCGCGGCGGCCGGTGAAAATCTCGTAGAGGATCAGGCCGAGCGCGTAAAGGTCGCTCTGCACGCTGGCTGCTTTTCCTTCGAGCTGTTCCGGCGCCATGTACGCGGGCGTGCCGGCGACGATGCTGTTGTCGAACGATTCGTCGCTCGCCAGCGCCAGGCCGAAGTCGGTGATCCGCGGCTCTCCGCGGCCGTCGATCATGACGTTTGCCGGTTTGAGGTCGCGGTGCAGGATTCCCTTCGCATGCGCCGCGGCCAGACCGGCCGCGATGCCTCGCGCAATTTCGACGGCTTTGTCGTGCGCGAGACGGCCGATGCGCTGGAGCAGGCGAGCCAGATCTTCGCCATCGACGTACTCCATCGCTACGAAGTGCGCCTGTTCCCAGTCGCCGATGTCGTAGATGCGGCAGACGTTCGGATGCGAAACCTGGCGGCCGAGGCGGACTTCTTCGTGGAGAAGATCGAGTTGGGCGATGTCCTTCGCCAGCGCGGCGGGGAGGAACTTGAGCGCGACCTGCTGCCCGAGTTTCAGATCGTCGGCGCGATAGACCTCGCCCATGCCGCCGGCGCCGAGGATGCTGACGATGCGATAGCGGCCGGCGATCACCGAGCCCGGCGCGAACTGCGCGTAGGGGAGGTGCGAACGCGGCGTCTGCTCCGGCACACGAAGCGTCGAGTCATCCGAGGTTGGCATTGGGAAGGGAGAATTGTAGAACGATGTCAAAGAATTGTTGGGCCCTCAATCCTTCACGAAACATGCGTGACAATGCGCCGTACCACATCGTCAATCAGGAGATCCGATGATCACAATTCGCCGCATCGCTGTTGTCGCAGTTCTCGTCGTTTCCTTCGCCGCCATGGCCGCGAAGAAAGCGCCTACCGTTCCGGGCAAGTACGCGGAGTGGGGTCCGGACATCGATTCCATCGAAATCGTGAAGACGTTCCGATTCGCCGACTACGCGAAGGTCGTCGTCGAGCCGCTGGATGGTTCGTCGACTCCGAAAGCGGAAGAGGCGGACATGGTGGAGAAGGTGGAGAAGGTCGCGGCCAACGCGACGCCTCCGTTCCTCGAGGGGCTGAAGAAAGGCGTCCCCACCGCGGCGATGGCGTCGTCATCTCCGGCCTCCTCTGAATTGATCGTGCGCGGAAAGATCACCGCGCTCGATCCCGGCTCGCGCGCCAAGCGCATGTGGGTCGGCTACGGCGCCGGCGCGGCGCGCACCGCGATCGAGGGTGAAATCGTCGACGGGAAAACGGGCCAGGTGCTCGTGCGCTTTACGCAGGAGCGCCGTTCCGGCATCGAACGTTTCGGCCGCGGAAGCAGCTACGAAGAAATCATGAAGCGCAATCTGACCGCGATCGGCGAGGACGTGGCGAACATCCTCAAAGAGTTCTGATCTCGCCGCGGCACGAGCACAGACAAGAGTGTCTCTGCCACCTTACGGCCAGCGGATCACGATGTCCGGCAGCCTTGTGCGGCCGCCTTTTCCGTCGATGATCTCGATCTGCACGTCGGTCCATTGCGGGATGCCGCGCGGGCGTTTGGCGAAGGTGAGGGTGAAGCCGGGGTTGCGGACGCGCGGGTACCAGGGGAACTTCATCTTCACGTCGATGCGGCTGGAGGGATCGGCGTGGTAGCGGTACATGCCGTTGTGCAGCAGGACGTCGACCGAGGAGATGCCGTTCGGTGAGAGCGCCCAGCCGGTGACGGTGAGCGGTCCCTTGATCGTCTCGTCGCTGTGCGGCTGATCGACGACGCCGAAGCTCTTGCTCATGTACGTGGCCTGGCCGGCGAGCGCGCGCTGGAGCGACTGATCGTCGCTGAATCCGGCGGCGTCGCGGTGATCGGGCTGACGGAGGTCGCGCCAGTTGGGGACGTTCTGCGCGACTGCGAAAAGGTAGTCGCCGCCGCCTCGATGATCGAAGCGGCGCACGAAGCCGATGCGGTTCGCGGCCATCTCGCGCGCCAGCCACGCGTGCGTCGGCTCGGTCGCGCCGCGCAGCCAATCGTCGTGGACGAGGAGGAAGTGACAGTCATTCGATGCCAGAAGCGGAAGGAACGTGTCGGGGATGGTCTTCTGCTGCGCCATCGAAACGATCTTCGTGTGCAGCGGCGGCTCGAATCCCGACGTGCCGTTCATCAGCGGCTTGTGATGAATCGTGGCGCCGAATTGATAGAGGAACTGGGCGATCCCTTCCGACACCGGAAACTCCAACGTGCCGCCGCTGTACTTCGTGTCGCGCATCCAGACGTAAGCGGGATCGGCGACGTAGACCGCGTGCTCCCAGCGAATGATGGGGAGGACGTCGTGGATGGAGAAGACGATCAGCAGTGCGGCCACGCTCCAGCGGCCGATCTTCGTCTTCCGCTTGTCGATCCAGGCCGCGGCGCCGCACGCGCTGGCGCCGGCCAGGCCGACGTAGGCATCCGTCGCCCATCGCGCCGGCACGCGCATGCTGCGGAACATCAGTACGCGGTTGTAGAGAAATGTGTGGACGAACGAGTGCAGGCCGAGCGAGCCGAGGACTCCGACCACGATCCAAAGGAGCAGGACCCACATCTCGATCGGAACGCGCGAGCGCGCCGCGGCGGTGCGAAGCGATTGCAGCGATTCGCCGGACAAGCCGCGCGGCAACTGCAGCGAGAGCCGCACGACGATGCCGATGACCAGCAGCACCGCCGGCAGATCGGAGGACTGGATGCTGACGACGGTGTGGTGAAAGACTTTCCAGTGAAATCTTTCCCCGGATGCAGCGCCGAGGTAGGTGCCGAGGCCCATGGCGACGATGAAAACGTCGAGCAGGCGCAGGAGCCATCGCGAGGCGGGACGGGCGTCGACGGCTACCGGCAGCTTGCGGCGATCGATCAGCAGCGCGCTGGCGGTGAGGAAGATCATCATCAGGCCGGGGAAGAGGACTTTTTCGCCCTTCACGTTCTCGGGATTGGCGACTTCTCCGTACGCGCGGTTGCGGCCGCTCGCGGACAGCCAGTCGGTCCAGGTTGCGGAGCCCCAGATGGCGGCGTTCCGATCGCGAACCATCCCGTACATGTCCGAGACGGTTTTGTACGGGAGCAGCACGGGCAGCATCAGCGCGCAGGCGAGGATCGTCGCGCTCGCGGCGCCGATCAGCGTGCGCCATTTGAATCGCGTGGAGAGCAACGCCAGCAGCGCGATCGATAGAACGATCGCAGTCGTGCCGAAGAGAAACTGGTGGATGTTGGTCAGCCCGTTCATCAGCACGCAAATGCCGAGGAAGATGGCGTTACGGATCGTCGGCCGGCGCCAGTAGTGCAGCAGCGCGGCGAGCATCATCGGCATCCATCCGCCCCACACGAACTGGATGTGCGCGAGATGGTCGACACGGAAGCTGACGAACGAGTAGAGGATGCCGGCGACGATCCCGCCCGCGACAGATCGCGTCAGCACTCGTCCGAGTACGAACGCGCCGTAGCCGCAGAACGCGAAGCCGAGCAGGAAGGCGATGTTGTAGACCGCCAGCGGAGTGAAGCCAAAAAAATAGAACGGCAGCGCGACGATGGCGATCCCGAAGAGATTCTCGCTGTACGCCAGCGGATACTTGCTCGGATAAAAAATGTTGGCGTCCCAGATGTGCGCCGGCGCGCTGGTGATGCTGTAGAGGTCCCAGTCGAGGATCCAGGTGTTTAGCAGCGGATCGCCGAGATCGGACGTTGCGGTGTCGAGGCGAAGGACGACCGGCCAGGTGAGGACGATGGTGAACAGCAGGAAGAATGCGAAGGCGCCGACCTCGCGCAGGATGCGGACTCCGAGCGGATGCGCGTCGTCCACGCGGTAACCGAATGGCTCCGATGTCATTCGGGGCAGAGAGTAGCAGAGCGCGGTTGCTGGGTTGCTGAGTTGCTGGGTTGCTAGGTGAGAGTCAAAGGCTTTCACGCGGAGGCGCGGAGATGCGGAGCAGCCCAGCAACTCAGCAACCTGGCAACTCAGCAACCCGCGTTTGATATCTTCCAGCCATGATCAACAAAGTCGTCGCATCGGCTGACGAGGCGGTTCGCGACGTCGCCGATGGTGCAACGCTCGTCGTCGGCGGCTTCGGCCTCTGCGGCATCCCCGAAAATCTGATCAACGCGCTGGTCAAGCGCGGCGTGAAGGACCTGACCTGCGTCTCCAACAACGCCGGCGTCGATGACTGGGGCCTCGGCCTGCTCCTGCAGACAAAGCAGATCCGCAAGATGGTGTCGTCGTACGTCGGCGAAAACGCGGAGTTCGAGCGGCAGTATCTGAAGAACGAGCTGGAGGTGGAGTTCGTGCCGCAGGGAACGCTGGCCGAGCGCATGCGGGCGGGCGGCGCCGGAATCCCGGCGTTCTTCACGCCCGCCGGCTACGGCACGATCGTGGCCGAGGGGAAGGAGACGCGCGAGTTCGACGGACGGATGTACGTGATGGAGCGCGGCATCGTCGGCGACTTCTCCCTCGTCGCCGCGCAAAAAGCCGACCGCCTCGGCAACCTTCAGTATCGAAAGACGGCGCGAAACTTCAATCCGATGGCGGCGACTGCGGGGAAGATCTGCGTCGCCGAAGTGGAAGAACTCGTGGAGCCCGGCGAGCTCGATCCAGACTGCATCCACACACCGGGCATTTTCGTGCACCGTATCGTGGTGGCGAAGCGCGAGAAGCGCATCGAGCAAAGGACCGTGAGCAAGTAATGTCCCTTACCCGCGACCAGATCGTGAAACGCGCCGCGCAGGAACTGCGCGATGGTTACTACGTCAACTTAGGCATTGGGATGCCGACGCTTGTGGCCAACAACATCCCGCCGGGAATGGAAGTGATCCTTCAATCCGAAAACGGCATCCTTGGGCTTGGGCCGTTTCCCGCGGATGCCGACGTCGATCCCGATCTGATCAACGCGGGAAAACAGACCGTGACCGTGCTTCCCGGCGCGTCGTTTTTCTCCAGCGCCGATTCGTTCGGGATGATCCGCGGCGGGAAGGTCGATCTCTCCATCCTCGGCGCGATGCAGGTTTCCGCGCAGGGCGACATCGCGAACTGGATGGTGCCGGGCGCGATGGTGAAGGGGATGGGCGGGGCGATGGATCTTGTCGCCAGCGCGAAGCGGCTCATCGTGACGATGGAGCATGTGACGAAGAAGGGCGAGAAGAAGATTCTGAACGCGTGCAATCTGCCGCTGACCGGCGTGAAGTGCGTCGATCGCATCATCACGGATTACTGCGTGCTCGATGTGACGGAGGACGGCTTGCGGCTGATCGAGATTGCGCCGGGCGTGAGCGTCGACGACGTGCAGGCGATGACGGAGCCGAAGCTCATCGTCGGCGACGTGAAGGAGATCAGCATCTGAACCGCCGGCTCGCGCTCGCAGCCGCCGTCGCCATCGCGGCCGGAGCGTTCGAGCCGTTTTACTTCCGCATCTTCGTCGCTGACCGCGCGGCGCTGGCCGCTCGCGAGGTCGCGTTGCCGTATCAGAAGTTGCCTGGATCGCGCGAGTTGATGCTCGAAGTTCGCGCGCGGACGAGGCCGGGCGATGTCATCGCCATCGCGGCGCCGTTCACGAAGTGGGATCAGGGATATCGCTATCTCTACATGCGGTCGCTCTATCCGCTGACCGGGCGCGTGGTGCTGCCGCTGGCCGATGGGCATTTTGAGAATCTCGCGCGAGCGAACGTCGTCGTGGGGTATCGGTGCGAGCCGCGCGTTGCCGGATTCTCGATTGTCTGGCGAGGACGGGACGGTGTGTTGTTGCGGAGACAGGGATGACGGTTCACGCGGAGGCGCGGAGACGCGGAGGGGAGTTCGTCCTCATCGGCATCGGCGTTTGCGCGGGGATGCTGGCGATTCTTCCGTGGTCGCGTTGGGTGATCGTTGGAGCGATTCTCCTTCTCGCGATCGTCGCATTCGTAGCGCCGGCGGCCCGCCGGCTGGACCGCCAGCGGCTCGCTGGCGATTTTGATGCTACGAACGCACTGCTTCTGCTCTTTCCACTCATCCCGCTCCTCGGCTACGCGCTTTACGCCACGCTCGCGCCGCCTCCGGAGTTCGATTACCTCGCTGACTGGGGATTGAAAGCGCGCGCGTTCTTCGAGATCCGCGGGATCGACTGGCAGTTCCTCGGACGCGCCATTCCGCGCGATACGCATCCGGACTATCCGCTGCTGCTGCCGCTGACGTACGACTTCATCGCCATCCTTCGCAACGGTTGGAACGACGCGTACCTTGGCATCGTCCACGTCGTCTTCGCCGCGGCGCTGTTGCTGGTGATTCACGAATCGGCGATCGAGGAAACGCGTTCGCGCATTGCCGCTGCGTTCATCACATTCGCGCTCGTGCCGCTCGCGGCGACGCCGTGGATCGGGATGGCGGAGGGTCCGTTCATCGCCTATGGGACGGCGGCGCTGCTGCTGATCCGGCGCGGCGACATGATCATCGGAGCGATCCTGCTCGGGCTCGCGGCGTCGACGAAGAACGAAGGCCTGACCCTCATCGCAGCAGCGGTGATCGGGCTGCTTTGCGCCGGAAGAAGACGCGACATCGTTCGGCTCTGGCCAGCGGTTGCGATTCCGCTTCCGTGGCTGATCCTCCGATCGCTGCACCACCTTCCGACGGACATCGTGACGGGATCGGTGATCGATCGCGTGGCCGCGCATCTGCGCGATCCGCGTCCGCTGATCGCTGCGCTCTCGTCGGTGTCGCTCGGCAAGCCGCTGTTCTGGATCGCGCTGGTGGTTGGAATCGTGATCGCCGCGCGCACGCTGGTGACGCGCGAACGATTCATCCTCGTCGCGCTGCTGATTCAGTTCGGCTGCTACATCGCCGCGTACGTGGCGTCGCCGTACGACATCGCGTGGCACGTGACGTACTCGTGGGAGCGGCTCGTCGCGCATCTCACGCCTGCGCTGACGTACGTCGTGCTGGCGTCGCTCATCGGACCGCGCGGCGTTTCACAACCGGCGGCGCAATCGTGACGTGGACGGTCTTTCCGCCGTTGCGCGGCAGCGTAAGCGTCGTGGCGCGGACGCCGGCGACGAGCGACGGAACGGTGAGCTCGTACGTGCCGCTGCCGTTCGTCGGGTCGGTTGCGTAGACGTCGATCGTCTGACCGCTGGCTGTTGAATAGACGATGCAGGGAAAGGTGGATTGATAGCCGGCCGCCGATCCCGCGGTCCAGAAAACGATTCCGAGCGTCGAGCCGTTGCGAACCGCGGAGACGTTGCTGTTGTTCGCGATAATCGATGGCGCGACCCAACTGGCCATCGCGGCCGACGTGGTATTCGGGACGATCGCGTACGCCGCATCGGCGTTCACCGGCGCGATGCCGTGATCGAGCCACATCGTCAGGAACGTCGCGGACTTCGGCGTGGTGTCGTCGCTCGCGCCGAGCGATTGCCATGTGCCGCTGCGCGACTCGCGCGTGACGTTGAGCGCGGCGTTCTGCGGATAAACGTAGTAGCCGACGTTTTCGCACCAGAGCCAGTTCGTGCCGCGGACGAGCGGCGATGACGGATTGACGAGCGGCCACTGCTGGATGATCGTCTCGGCGCGGTTCGCCGCCGGGAGCGTGATGCCGTTGGTCAGGAAGACGATCGCGTCGTCGAAGAAGAACCACGACTTCCTGGCCGTCAACGACGATCCGACCGGCTGCAGGTCCATCGCCGAGACGCCGTTGCGGCCGTCGGTCGCGCCTCCGACGAAACTGCGCGTGCCGGTCGCATAAACGTTGTTCGCCGTGTCGCCTTTCTGCTCGACAGTGATGCCGGGGAGGCGTGTCCAGTCGTACGCGGGCCAGATCTCGCGGCCGAAATACTCGCTGCCGTCCATGACGAGATAGAAGCGGCCATCCGACTGGCGTGAGCCGAGCGAATTCTCGCCGTTCGTGTTTTCGCCCGACTTTGTGCGCGACGAGAACATTTTGACCGAGGCGAACCAGCCGGGGCGGCGGTGCACGGTGTAGTCGGAGAGCCAATAGTGCTGATGCCCGGAAGGCCACGCCGCGGTCGGCGACGTCTGCGTCGCGATCGCCGCGAGTTCCGGCGACAGACTCCACGGCCACGACTCGAGCATTTTGGCCGAGGCCGCGCGGATTTCGTTCTGCCGCGGCGACGGGAACTGTGACGACTGCAGCAGCGCGGCGATGCCGTTGTAGCCGGTCGTCGACGGTCGTGCCACTTCGCGGCCGATTGCGGAGACATCGAAGTAGGCGCCGTCGAGCGACCACGCCACGCCGTCGGCCATGTAATCGGCGAACGCGTTCAGCGCGGTTACCGGCAGCGCGAAGTCGGTGCCGCGCGTCAGCAGCGCGTACTTCGAGACGTCGTTCGCAAACGAGCCGCCGTAGCCGCCGGTGTAGAGCTGGGCGCCGTGCTGATGAAACGAGCTGTCGGCCTGAATGCCGTCTCCGGCCGTCGTCGCGCAGACGCTGGCCATCGCGTCGCGGACGGTGGCGAGCATCGACGCGTCATCTTTCAGCGCGCCGAGGCAGAGGTGCGTGAACGATGACCAGACCAGGTTCTCGCCGGTCGGCGTCGGTCCGATCAGGCCTTTCGAAAACGCATTCGATCCGATGTGCCACGTCAGCGTGGTCAGGCAGTCGTTCATCACCTTGTCGCTGATGTCGCCCTGCATCAGAACCAGCGTCGGGCCGAGGTCGAGCGGGACGCCGAGCGTCCAGAACCACCAGTTGCCGTTCGGCATCGTGGTGACGCCGTAGTACGACGGCACGAACGCGAGCGCCGACTCGATCTGCGCGCGCAGTTGCGGATCGCCGTAAAACGGCTGGCCCGGCGTGCGGTACGCCCGGGCCATGGTGAAGAGGCGTTGCGTGTGCGCCCAAGGCGACCAGCCGCCGTCCGGCACGTCTTTGTAGTCGATGTCGCTGAAGCTGCCGTTGGCCAGCAGTAGTCCGGGTGCGGTGGCGGCGCGCGTCTGCGAAGTCAGCGCCTCGAGCGCGGACTGCATCCGCGGCGCGGTGCGATCGGCACCGGCGGCGGAGTAGTAGTCGGCGATGTTTTTGCGGATGGCGTCGCTCGATGGTGACGCCTGCACCGAGGAGACGAACAGCAGTCCGATCGCGAGGGAGAGGAACGATTTCACTCGCTTGGAAAAGGCTCAGGAGCGGGTGCGGTATTTCCAAATAACTACGGAGCAGACATGTCGGACTCGTTCGAGATGTCGAGCTGCTCGAACTGCGCTCCCAGTGCTTTCACCCCGAACCAGGCCTCGGCCAGAATCACCGCAACCGCGGGCATGGTGGCGACGGCGACCAACGCCGGACTGCCCGAGAAAAATTTGAAGGCGATCCAGACCGACGGCAGGAAGACGATCGCGGCGGGAATCATCGCTACAGCCAGGACGAACAGGTTGCCGGCGAGCGTCACGATCCGCTGCCCCATCGCTACGAAACCGCGCGGCTCGTCTTTGCTGCGCATCGCCCACGCCGGGAAGAGCACCGGAATGGCGTTGCGGATGAGAAGCTGTATCGCGCAGACCGGCAGCGTGAGCAGGAGCACTATCACGATGAATTGCGGCGTGGCCACGTACTTCGTGTACTTGTGTACCTCGCCCATGCCGATCATGATCGACGCCGAGGTGGCGAAGACCATCTCCAGGATCGAGATGACCAGCAGCGGCGCGGCGATCTCCGCGGCGATGAGCCGTTCGCCGGTGATCGGATAACTCTTCAGCACCTCCAGCCGCGGCATGTCGAGGCGGAGATCGTTGGTGAAGACGTTCGGCCCCATCAGCGGAAAAAAGCAGGCCAGGAAAATCAGCATCGAGCCGATGACGGTGTAGGTCGTCGTTTCGTGCGCCCAGAGCGACAGGGCGAGCATGAAGGCCAGGAGCGACGCGAAGACCACGACCCAGGCGATGGAGTTGCGCATCAGCGCGATGAGATTTTTCCAGACCACCGCGACTTCGACCGGCCCGGTCTCCTGCAGTTTGAACGGCGCCGGCGCGCGCCGGAACATGACCAAGCTGCCGGAGCGCTGACTGCGCGCGCGCTGCTGCCGCGCGGCTTTTTTCTGCGATACCGCGAGCGATGCTTCCTGAAACGAGACGTTGAGTCCGGCGGCGATGAAGAAGAATCCGACGCCGAGCGCAAGGACGACAGGAACGGAAATCGCCAGCATGCCGATCGAGCGCGGAATCGCGGCCGAGGCGATCAAGTGCGGGATGAAGAGAATCGTGCGGATGAGCGGCTTCTGAAAGGGAACGCTCGGCGCGGCCATCACCTGCGGCGCGTTTTTCAGCGTGCGGAAGTTGATCGCGCTCAGTTCGGACTTCGCGATCCAGAACAGACCGGCCACGATCACGGCGACGCCGGCGAGCCTGGCCAGAAAGCCGATGTGCATGAGCCGCAGCCGCGCCCTGCCGAGCGAGACGAGCGTGAAGTAGACGCCGAGCACGGAGATCGCCGACCAGACGCCGAGGAACAAACCGTTCCGCCACCAGCCGAGCACCGTCATGATCAACGCGCTGAAAATCGCCTGCGGCTGCGCGCGGACGATCTTGTAGAGCAGGACGTCGCGGCGGCGCAGCGGGGCAGGGAAGAGGAAAGCGATCTCGGTCTCGGTGAATTCGAGTCCGCCCGAATCGGCCGGCAGCGCCCACGCGGTGATCATCAGCAGCAGCAGGATGACGCTGGCGCAATCGGCGACGACCGGGCTGGCGGACAGCGTCTTCATGATCAGCAGCTTGGGGTTATTGCCCTGCGGGCCGCCGTGCATGGCGCGCCGAAAAAAGAAAAACCAGAAGTAGGCCGCGCCGGCGATGGCGCCGATGAGGTAGCGCGGCTCGCGCAGCCGGCGCACGCGCTGGAGGGTGCGGTTCTTCAGCGTGAGAAACGCAACCGTGAGAAACGTTCCGATCACGCCTTCGCCGTCTCCTCGGACGTAATCTTCAGGAACGCATCTTCGAGCGAGAGGTCGTTGCGTCCGCTGGTGATCTTCCACTTCAGGTTGTCGATGGTGTCGTAGGCGATACGCGTACCGTGCTGAATCACGGCGATGGTGTCGCACAGTTCTTCGACGAGATGCAGCAGGTGCGAGCTGAGGATCACCGAGGCGCCGGCTTGCGAGCGGCGGACGATCGACTCCTTCATCCGGCGGATGCCGAGCGGATCGAGTCCGGTGAGCGGCTCGTCGAAGATGAGGACGTCCGGCTCGTGAATGAAGCCGCAGGCGATCATCAGCTTCTGTTTCATGCCGCGCGAGAGCTCGCTCGGCAGCGACTTGCGCTTGTCGGCCAGCTCGAATTCGTGGAGGAGCGGGTCCATCTTCTCCTTCACGTTCGTGACCTGGTAAAGCCGCGAGACGAACTGCAGGTGCTCTTCGACGGTGAGGTAATCGAACAGCCGCGGCTCGTCGGGCATGAAGGCGAGGTGCCGCTTGGCGTCGACGGCGTCTTCGCGAAGATCGAAGCCGCAGATGCGGATGGTGCCCTCGGTCGGCGGATGAATGCCGGCCAGCGCGCGCAGCGTGGTGGTCTTCCCCGCGCCATTCGGACCGACCAGCCCGAGGACCTCGCCGCGTTTCACGGCAAAGGAGAAATCCTTCACCGCGACAAAGGAGTCGTAGTTTTTCGTGAGGCCGTTGACCTCGATGCCGTAGTCCATGTTTGGGGATGATACGGGGTTACCCCGCAGGAGTTGCGATGCGCCTGTCATCCTGAGCCGCCGAAGGGCGGTCGAAGGACCCCTGATTGAATCCCGGGCGGCGGCTATTCAGACGGCAAGCACTGAGGGGGTTCCTTCGACCGTCCTTCGGCGGCTCAGGATGACAGGCGGGCACTTTTCGTGAACGGCTGAGGCGCATGGCTCGTCAAGTTTCGTGGAAACCGATCGCCATCCTGACTTCGATCTCCACCGTCCTGCTATCGCTGCTCCTCCTTCCGGCGTGCTGTTGCGTGAAGGGACCGCTGGCTCCGATCGCCGGGCCGCCGAAGGTCGAGACGCCGCTGATCGGGACGCAGCAGATCCCGACGCCGACCGAGGCCGCGTCGAAGGCGCCGACGCAGGCGTTGATGCGGAATGTGTGGTTTCACTTCGATCAGGACGCGTACCTCGACATCCACATCATGCGCGGCGAGTTGGTCTCGAATACGCCGGGAGAGCCGCTGAACTTCGACAACAAGCTGTCGTTCGTGATGAAGGTGGACACCGGAAGGATCGGGATGCGCAGCGCGAGCCTCGACGTGCTGATGAACCGCTACATCTTCGGCTATCCGAATCCGCCGCTGCGCAATCTGCACATCGAAATCGCGGGGAAGCAGCTGAAACAGACCGGCATCATGCACAAGATCGTCGACATCCCGTTCACGATGCTGGCCAACGTCTCGGCCGACCACGGCTTGATCCGCATTCATCCCACGCGGATCGACATCTGCGGCATCAACGGCATCGGCCTGCTCAAGGCGGTGGGGATGACGATGGAGAAGATGCTGAAGCTGCCGAAGGACCGCGGGATCTCGGCGCAGGGAAACGATCTGCTGCTCGATCCGAACCACGTGCTGCCGCCGCCGAAAGTCGATCTGCATCTCGTCGACGTCCGGATCGAGGGCGACGAACTGGTGCAGGTGTTCGACGCGGGTCGCCATCTTCCGGAACTGATCCTGCCGCATCCCGAGGAGAAGAACACGATGTTCTATCGCGGCGGCACGTTGCGGATGGGGAAGCTGCTGATGGTCGACGCGGACATGCAGGTCGCCGACTCCGATCCGAGCGATCCCTTCGACTTCGTCATCGACCGCTACAACGAGCAGCTCGTGGCCGGCTTCTCGCGCAATCAGCCGGATTACGGACTGTTCGTTTTCATGCGCGATTTCGATGATCTGGGGAAGCCGGCGCGGCCGGGGGAGCGGCTGGTGCCGTGAGGGGTTGCTGAGTTGCTGGGTTGCTGAGTTGCTCGGTGGGTGGTTGCCAGGTTGCCGCTCAAGTAGTTTCTTATTGGGCAACCGGACAACCAAACACCGCGAGACCCCGCGACCGCGAAACCGCGCGACCTACTCAGCAACTCAGCAACCCAGCAACTCAGCAACCACACAAACGAAAAGGACGGCCTCCCGGCCGCCCTTTCCTTGGCACTGCTGTCTGTACGCGTTATTGCGGGATGGTGACGTTCGCGGCCTGCAGGCCTTTCGGGCCCTGCACGAGGTCGAACTCAACCTGGGAGCCTTCGGCCAGTGAACGGAAACCTTTCGACTGGATTGCCGAAAAGTGCACGAACACGTCCTCGCCGCCCTCGGTCGTGATGAAGCCGAATCCCTTGGCATCGTTGAACCACTTGACTGTACCGGTGCTACGCATTCTTAAGAATCTCCTTTGACTTGTTACCGATGTTTCGTGACGCTGCTGGAGATCCGTTGCGGCGACCCTTCGTCACTCAACGGCTCGCGTTACAGACTGATCACGCCAGGCTCGGACCAACAGGCCGAGGTTAAGGCCTATTTCCGTTTCCGTGCCGTCTTCTTATGGCGAGCGCGGCCAGAACGCCGACGACGATGATGCCGCCGCCCAGTTCGGCTGCGCGCGGAGCGGCAGACGCTTTCGCCGGTTCGAGCGTGACGCCGAGACTGTCATTCATCTCATTGAGCGCCGCGAGGTGGTCCGCAACCTCGGCAACGGAGACCGCGTCCTTCGTGGCGCGCAAGGTCGTGGTGATGACGAGATCGGCTCCACGTTTCAGGTGCTGCTGGAACTGCAACGCCGAGGAGTCGACGACGACGTCGTCATCCTCGGCCTGCGCATTCGCGCCACCGCGGATGATCAGCCGCTCGGTGACGTCGCGCGGATAGTCGATCGACAGCGGCATCGAACGCACGAGCGTCTTCGGGCGCGTCAGATGCTGCTCGATGGCCCGGGGGTAATACGTCCACGAGCCGTTCTTCCAGAGGTCGTGGATGGCGTAGCGCTCACGCAGAACGATGACGTTCTTCAGCCGGTCGTCGCTGATGGAGGGCTCGCCAAGCGCCGCGATGCGCGGGTGGTCGGCGGCGTAGCGGTTGAGGTGATTCCTCGCCACATCGGCGAGCGACTCGCTGGCAAGTTCGGCGCGCATCTCGTCCGCGTCGCGTCCGGAGTATGTCGAGGTGACGGCGAGCACCATCTGCTGCTGATCGCTGCTGATGACTTCCTCGACGGCGATCGTTCCGTGGCTGTGGATGACGATCGGGGTCAGCGCTTTGGTATCCGCACGGATGAGCAGCGCGCGCTCATCGCTCGGCGTATCGAGCGTGGCCAGCGTGCCGCCCTGATCGGACAGCGTGGCGTCGATCCAGTACGTCTTGCCGCCGTCGACGACCTCGGTGATGGCGTGATCGAACAGGAATGGCGACGGGAGGAAGTCGTCGAGACGGCGGCGCAGCTTTGTGTTGACCAGCGCCGGATACGCCTCGACACCCAACTCGCGCAGGAGCGCGGCGAGAAACAGCGCTTTGTCTTTGCAGTCGCCGTAGCGCTGCTCCATGACCACCGCCGGCTGCCGCGGCTCGTGCGATCCGCGTCCCATCTCGATGCCGAGGTAGCGGATGTCATCCTGCACGAAGCGAATGGCTGCAACGAGCTGCGAATCGCGATCCGTGTTCGACGCGCGGATGTCATTCGCGAGTTTGGCGACGGTAGTTCGCGATGCCTCGTCGAGCTCGAACAGCGCGACGGCCCATCTCGCGACGTCGCTCCATGACGCGTACTCAGTCACTTGCACGGTTTCTGACGGATCGAACCACTCGGGCGTGGAGTCTTCGACGTCGGTGGCCGCGACGTTTTGCCGCTCCCACGTGTAAATGTCCGTGCCGCCGCGATGCTCGATTTTCGCCGGCTTGCTGAGGTGCAGCGCGCGTCCTGCCGGACAGACCAGGCGATGACGCATCAGCCGGGTCGGAACGAGCGCGCCGAAATCGAATTCGTCCGCGTAACGCCCGCCGAGGAGCGGGTTGGATCCTTCGAGCGACCAGGAGTAGTCGAGTACGTCGCCGGGACGAACGTCCTTGAGAAAAATCAGCGCGGTCAGCTCGCCGCTGTAGATGCTCTCCTCCGCGTCCTGCTCCTTCTCGATGATGCGCACTTCGTCGCGAGACAGTTCGCCGATCCGCTTGCCGTCGCGGATGAGGACGACGTCGTGCAGGACGAGCCGCTGATACGACGGATCGAAGTCGATGTTCAGTTCCGAGGCGTTCTGCACGCCCGCCGAGGTGGCGACGCGGAGCACGCGGCGAAAGTACTCGTCGACATTCGCGGCGACGACACGAATCTGATGATCATCGAACAGGCCGTCAATGCCGGAGCGGATGTTGGCGCTGGCGGGATGCATCTCCACCGCGACGGTATCGATCCACGCAGGCGCGCGGCGCACCTCGAACTGCCCAGCATCGTCCGCGCGGACGGCGGCGTGGGCGGGGAGGGCGAACAGGAGGATGAAGATTGCGCTTCGCACTTGTCGGTTGTCGGTGGAACGTGACGCGGCGTTTTGTTTACTCCGCAGCCGTCCCGAGCCTACAAAGCACAGACAAGAGTGTCTGTGCCACACAGGCTCTCGCCTGTCGCGGCAGTTCATCAAGTACGGCAGGGTCTATGTGGCACAGACACTCTTGTCTGTGCTTTGGCAAGATGCAGCGCCTGTAGCTATGAACGGCGGCTTAACGGCGCGGCCCACGAACAGATCGGACATTTCTCGAAATCGTGATTGCGCGCCGGACAGTACTCGCGGCCGAAGTAGATGATCTGGAGATGACGCTTCGCCCAATCGTCGCGCGGGAAGAGCTTCTTCAGATCGCGCTCGGTCTGCTCGACATTTTTCCCCGAGGAGAGGCCCCAGCGGAAGGCGAGTCGGTGAATGTGGGTGTCGACGGCGAACGCCGGCTCGCCGAACGCCTGCGATACGACCACACTCGCCGTCTTGTGGCCGACCCCGGGGAGCTTTTCCAGCGCTTCGATGTCGTTCGGAACCTGTCCGCCGTGCTCGTCGACGATCGTCTGTGCCAGCTTGCGAATGTTGCGCGCCTTCCCGGGCGCGAGACCGCAGCTCCGGATGATGCTCAGGATCTCGCTCTCGCTCATCGCCGCGAGCTGCGCCGGAGTTTTCGCACGCGCAAACAGCGCCGGCGTCACTTTGTTTACCTGCACATCGGTCGTCTGCGCGGAAAGGACGACCGCCACGAGCAGCGTGAACGGATCTTTGTGCTCGAGCGGGATGGGCGGGGCGGGGTAGAGGTCGTCGAGGATTTCGCCGATACGGGCTGCTTTGTCCTGCTTCTTCATTCGAGAAAGGCAATGTTGAATGTTGAATGGTGAATGTTCAATGTTGAATGGCATCGCAGGCGGAGCTTCATTCAACATTCAACATTCAACATTCAACATTCAACATTGAACATTCACGATTTACGCATCCAGCAACGCCTTCCACGCCGCTACGGCCTCCGGCATCGGAGGGGAGACCATCTCAGGAATGCCTGCAAGTTCGAGCAACTCCGCAGGGCGAACGTTTCCGTTCGGCCCCCGCAGCAACCCGCGCACATACGCCTGCGACGCGACTTCGCCGCGCCGTTCCAGGATGTGCTCGAAGTAGATCCACTTCTCATCCCAGCAGACGACGCGCGAGCGGACGGTGAAGCGCTCGAACGGTAGCAGCGACTTCTTGTAGCGGATGAACGTCGCGCCGACCATCGGACGCCATCCGCGTTTCAGCGCCGGCCGCAGCATGCGGGTGCGGGCGAGGATTTCGACGCGGCCGATGTCCATCATGCTCAGGTACCGGCCGCTGTTCATGTGCATGTTCAGATCGAGATCGTTCGGCCAGACGCGCATGGTGATGACGCAGTCGTCGAGGATGCCGAGCCGCGGGCGGAAACGGCTTTTGAAGATGGCCAGGAGGAAGCGGAAGAGAACGACCACGAGGGTGAGGATACCGCCTGGGAGCGCGGGCGTCCTCGCCCGCTGTCGACGGCACGCTGACTGCGAGAGTCGACAGCGGGCGGGACGCCCGCGTTCCCAGGTCAGTTCAAATCGAAGAGCAGCACTTCGCCGTCGCCAGCGATCGTTACCTGCGATTCCTTCTCGATCGCTGCGCCATCGCCGGCGCGCAGCTCTTCGCCGTTGACCGTCACTGCACCACGGGCGACCTGCAGCCAGCCGTAGCGGTCCGGGCGGAAATCGAAGGACACGCTCGCATCGCGCAATGTCGTCGTGTAGAGATCGACGTCCTGGTGAATCGTCAGCGATCCATCGCGGCCGTCGTGCGAGGCGACGAGACGCAGGCGGTTCTCGCGCTCCGATGCCGGAAACGCTTTCTGCTCGTACGACGGCGTGATCCCATGCCGCTCCGGCAGAATCCAGATCTGGAGAAAGTGCACCGGCATCGCCGACGCGTTTTTCTCGCTGTGCATGACGCCCGTTCCGGCGCTCATGCGCTGCACCTCTCCGGGACGGATCACCGAGCCGGTGCCCATCGAATCGCCGTGTCCGAGCTCGCCTTCGAGCACGTACGAGATGATCTCCATGTCGCGATGACCATGCGTCCCGAAGCCGCGGCCGGGCTCGACGCGATCTTCATTGATCACGCGCAGCGAACGGAAGCCCATGAAATCGGGATCGTGGTAATCGGCGAATGAAAACGTGTGGTAGGTGTTGAGCCAGCCATGGTCGAAATGCCCGCGGTCCTCTGCCCTGCGTACTCGGATCATCGAAGCCCTCCTGCCGAGGAAAACAGAATCGTATTCCGTGCTACAACCGTACCGATGCTCGACGATTTTGGGCGGCGCAACCTGAACGAACGGACCGGCAGGCACGTCTGCGTCCGTTGCCTTGCGGAGGTTGCGACCGAAGAGTATCTGCGCAACGACCATCTTTGCGACAAGTGCGCGGCCGAGGGCGACTATCCGCTGGCGTCGACGCCGGAACCGAAGCGGAAGAAGAATGGTCGGTAGAGTCGCCGTCATCCACGACTGGCTGACCGGCATGCGCGGCGGCGAGCACGTGCTGGAAGGCATCCTCGAGCTCGTACCGGACGCGGAGCTCTTCACGCTGTTTCACTTTCCCGGCAGCGTTTCGAAGGCGATCGAGTCGCACACCATTCACACATCGAAGCTGCAACAGTTGGCCACGCGCGTTCACGATTACCGCACGCTCCTGCCGCTGTTCCCGCGCGCGGTGCGCCAGTGGGATTTGAGCGGATTCGATCTCGTCATCAGCTCCAGCCACGCCGTCGCGAAAGGTGTCGATAGCCGCGGTAAGCCGCACCTCTGTTACTGCCATACGCCGATGCGCTACATCTGGGACCGGTTCGACGACTACTTTCCGAGCGGCGCGAAGCGGTTGGTGGCGAAGCCGCTTGCGGCGCGGCTGCGGAGCTGGGATGTCTCAGCGTCGAACGGTGTGACGCGTTTCGTGGCGAACTCGAACTTCGTGCGCGAACGCATCCGCACGTTCTACGACCGCGATGCGACCGTGATCCATCCGTTCGTCGACGATGCGTTTCTCGCTCCCCATCTGAACGAAGCGCGCGACAAGTTTCACGTCATCGTCTCGGCGCTCGTTCCGTACAAGCGAGTCGAGCTGGCCATCGATGCGGCGGAAGGACGGCGGCTCGTCGTGATCGGCGGCGGACCGCTCCTGGAAACGCTCCGCGCACGCAGCGGGCCCAACGTTCAACTCCTCGGCGCCGTATCGAGAGACGTGATCATCGATCACCTGGCCCGCGCCCAAAGCCTGATCCTGCCGGGCGTCGAAGATTTCGGCATCACTCCGCTCGAAGCGATGGCCCTCGGCACGCCCGTCGTCGCCCTCGGCACCGGCGGCGTTTGCGACTCGGTCGTCAACGGCGCGACGGGGATTTTTTTCGACGACGCGGCGGTACACTCGCTGCGCAACGCGCTGGACGTCGTGGAACGCCGCACGTGGGATCGCGCCCTGATCCGCGCGCACGCCGCGACGTTCTCGCGCGAACGGTTTCAGCGCGAGATGCTCGCGGAGTTGCAACAGGTTATCGCGTGATCGAGAAAAAACACCGAACGCTGTCATCGATCTACCTGATCAACGATGCCGTGGCATCGAATCTGGCGATGCTGTGCGCCTGGTTCCTCCGCTTCAGCGTGAAGGTGATTCCGGTGACGAAAGGACAGCAGGAGGTGGAGACGTATCTCCAGCTGCTGCCGATCGTGACGATCGTTTTCCCGCTCGCGTTCGCGGTGCAGGGGCTGTACAGAATCCGGCCGACACGCTCGAAAACGGAGGAGTGGCTGTCGGTTGCCATCGGCTCGATCGTGGCGACGGTCGTCTTCTCCGGCGTGCTGCTTTGGGTGCGCCCCGGCAGTCCGGACGTTCTCTATTCGCGCGCGACTCTGCTCATCTTCCTCGTCTGCGCCATCGTCTTCGTCATCCTCGGACGCGCCATCGTTCGCGTGTTCGTCGAACGCAGCCATCGCGATGGGAAGCGGCTCGACCGCGTCCTCATCGCCGGCAGCGGTGAGCTCGCGCGCGCGGTCGTGGAGCGCGTGAACGGTCATCGCGAGCTTGGTTTTCTCGTGGTCGGCTATCTGCGCAACGGCGAAGAGTCGAAGCTGGATGGTCTCGAATGCCTCGGGACGATCGATCAGGCAGAACAGGTGATCGCCGAACAGAAGATCGATCACGTCTTCGTCGCGCTGCCGCATGCGTCATCCGAAGCGATGATGGCGCTGCTCGACCGGCTCGTGCGCAGTGTCGTCGCGATTCACGTCGTCCCCGATCTGCTGCAGTTCATGGTGCTTCGCTCGCGCGTCGAAGACCTCGACGGGCTGCCGACGATCAATCTTTCCGAGACGCCGCTAGAAGGATGGAGCCGCTTTCTGAAACGCGGCTTCGATCTCATCGTTGCCACCGCCGCGCTGATCGTTTTTTCGCCGGTGATGGTGATCGTCGCGATCGCCATCAAGCTCGGCGACCGTGGACCGATTTTCTATCGCCAGGAACGGATGGGGCTCGACGGCAAGCCGTTCGACATTTTCAAGTTCCGTTCGATGCGCGTGGGTGCGGAGAAAGACACCGGCGCGAAGTGGGCGGAGAAGGACGATCCGCGCCGCACGCGGGTCGGCCGGTTCATCCGCGAGACATCGCTCGACGAGCTGCCGCAGCTTTTCAACGTTCTCCTCGGCGACATGAGCGTGGTCGGTCCGCGCCCGGAGCGCCCGCAGTTCGTCGAGCAGTTCCGCGCCGAGTTCCCGCACTACATGCTTCGCCACAAAGTACGCGCCGGCATGACCGGCTGGGCGCAGGTGCACGGCTGGCGCGGCAATACGTCGATCCGCATGCGCATCGAACACGACCTTTACTACATTGAGAACTGGTCGCTGATGCTCGACCTGAAGATCCTTTTCATGACGCTGATTCACGGGCTGAAGCACGAGAACGCGTACTGAGCTTCCAGCTTTATCCTGAGCGAAGCGAAGGATCTGGCGATTGGCAACCCTGCCAAGCATTTACCCGATCCTTCGTCGCTTCACTCCTCAGGATAAACTCCAAAACCCATGGGCAAAAACTCCGAAACTCTCTTTCATCGCGCGCAGGAAACGATTCCCGGCGGCGTCAACTCTCCCGTTCGTGCATTCAAAGGCGTCGGTGGCTCCCCGCTGTTCATCGACATGGCGCAGGGCTCGCGCATCTTCGACGCGGACAATCTCCAGTACATCGATTGCGTAGGCTCCTGGGGTCCGATGATCCTCGGCCACGGCCATCGCTACGTCGTCGAGGCGGTGAAGAAAGCGGCCACGCGCGGCTTTTCGTTCGGCGCGCCGACGCTCGGCGAAATCGAGCTGGCCGAGATGATCGTGCAGGCCATTCCGTCGATCGAGATGGTGCGCCTGGTCAACTCCGGCACCGAGGCCACGATGAGCGCGCTGCGGCTGGCGCGCGCGGCGACGGGACGGAAGAAGATCATCAAGTTCGACGGCGGCTATCACGGCCACGTCGATTCCCTGCTCGTCAAAGCGGGAAGCGGCGGCGCGACGTTCAACGTCCCCGATTCCGCCGGCGTGCCGAAGGAAGTGACGGAGCTGACGATCAGCGTCGCGTACAACGATCTGGACGCGGTGAAGACGGTGATCGATGACGAGGTCGCAGCCGTCATCGTCGAGCCGGTCGCGGGAAACATGGGGTGCATTCCGCCGGCCGAGGGCTTTCTCAAAGGGGTGCGCGAGCTGTGTACGAAGAACGGCGCCCTGCTGATCCTCGACGAGGTGATGACCGGCTTCCGCGTCGCGTACGGCGGTGCGCAATCCGTTTTCGACATCAAGCCCGACATCACCACGCTCGGCAAGATCATCGGCGGTGGCATGCCGATCGGTGCGTACGGGGGGAGCAAGGAGCTGATGCAACTCGTCTCGCCGCTCGGTCCGATGTACCAGGCCGGAACGCTGTCGGGAAATCCGGTCGCCGTCGCCGCCGGCAAGGCCACGCTCGGAGTTCTCAAGAACTCCTCGATCTATGCCGATCTCGAAGAACGCTCCGGCGAGTTCGAAATCGGCGTGGTCAAAGCCGCAGAGAAGCACGGCGTTCCGCTGACGGTCAACCGCGCCGGCTCGATGTGGACGATCTTTTTCACCGAGGGGCCGGTGACGGACTTTGTAAGCGCCGATCGCTCGAACCGCGAGAAGTTCGCGCGCTTCTTCCACCTCATGCTCGGCGAAGGCGTCTACCTGCCGCCCTCGCAACTTGAAGCGGCGTTCTTCTCCGCGGCGCATGCGAAGAAGGACATCCTGCAGCTGATCGAACGCGTCGATCGGGTGCTGAAGAAGATTGCATGGGAGTTTGAGAAGTGACAGCGGCGTAGCGCGCTGTCATCCTGAGCCGCCGAAGGACGGTCGAAGGACCCCCTGACTGGTAACCATCCCACCGCACGCGCCTGGCTTCAATGAGGGGGTCCTTCGACCGTCCTTCGGCGGCTCAGGATGACAGTGTGGTCACCCGCGGCACGAGCCAACTCCTGCCGCCCATCGACACCGCTTCGGCATCGAACCCAAACAACTCCCGCACGACCTCGGGTTGCATCACCTCCGCCGGCGTTGCGTCGCGCGCGAGTGCGCCGCGCTGCATGACGAGCATGCGATCGCTGTACGCGGCGGCCCAATTCAGATCGTGCGTGGCGTAGAGGACGGTGACGCCGGTGCGGTCGACGATCTCGCGCAATAGCGCAGAGAACTGCTGGACGTGCGAGATGTCGAGCGAGGCGAGCGGCTCGTCGAGCAGGATAAGCCGGGGGCGCGCGGCGAGGACGCGGGCGAGGAAGATGCGTTTGCGTTCGCCGCCGCTCATCTCGTCGAGATACCGCGCGCCGAGGTGCGCGGCGTCGCAAAGAGAGAGCGCGCGTTCGGCTTCGTCATAGTCGGCGTCGCGCTCCCATTCGAAACGGCCGAGGAATGGGGCGCGGCCGGAGACGACGACGTCGATGGCGCGCATGGAGAAGGTGGGATCGGGATCCTGCGGCAGATACGCGACCTGCTTCGCGTACTCCTTCGCCGGCCAGTCGCGGAGGCGTCTGCCGTCGAAGGCGATTTCGCCCTCATGCGGTGTGAGGACGCGCGCGACGAGTTTCAGCAGCGTCGATTTGCCGGAGCCGTTCGGACCGGTGAGGGCGATGAGCTGCGTGCGATCGAACGACGCGGTGATGCGATCGACGGCTTGTGCTCCCTCGTACGCGAACGACACATCGCGCAGCTCCAGCATCAGCGATTCCTCCGCAGCAGCGAGAGGAAAAACGGGACGCCGAGGACGGCGGTGAAAGCGCCGATGGGAAGCTCGGAGGAGGTGACGACGATGCGCGAGAGCAGATCGGCGAGCACGACGAGAATGCCGCCGCCGAGCGCGCAGAGCGGGAGGAGGAAGCGGAAGTCGCGGCGCCAGATCAGGCGGATGAGATGCGGCACGAGCAGTCCGACGAAGCCGATGATGCCGCTGACGGAGACGGCGGCGCCGGTGACGATCGACGCGGTGATGAAGCCGATCACTTTCACGCGCTCGACGTTGACACCGCGCGATTTGGCGTCGTCCTCACCGAAGGCGAGCATGCGTAGGTCGTTGCCGATCGCGGCAAGCATGACCGTGGCGATCACGAGCAGGATCGCCAGCAGCGCGACGTCGCTCCACGTCGCGCCGAAGAGCGTCCCCATCATCCAGCGCAGCGCCGCGGTGAGATCGCTTTGTCGGGAGATGCCGAAGGAGATGAGGATGACGGCGGAGAAGAATGCGTTCAGCACGAGTCCGGAGAGGAGCAGGCGGGTCGGATCGGTGTACTCGCGCCGCCGCGCGAGCAAAAACACCGCACCGGTGGCGCCGCACGCGCCGACGAACGCGATGATCGGTACAACACCGGGCAGTCTGGCCAATCCTGCTGCCGTAGCGATCGATGCGCCGCAGGCGGCTCCGCCGGAGACGCCGAGGATGAACGGATCGGCGAGCGGATTCCGGAGCAGACTTTGGAACGTGACGCCGGCGACCGCCAGCGTCGCGCCGACGAGTGCGGCCAGCAGCGCGCGCGGCAATCGGATCCCGATCAGGATCGCGCGAGCGGTCGCATCGCCAGATAGCGCTGCGCGCCAGGAGACGTTCGTCGCACCTTCTGAGGAAGCGAGCAGGAGCGCGATGACGAGCAACAGCGCGAGCAGCGCGACGGCCCCGATCAGACGTGATTGCTGGCGGACTGACGACACGCTGCGCAGTGTAGGGCAGGACGTGCTCGCTACTTGATGTCCCACGACCTCCACATGCGAATCCGGCCCGGCTCGACGATCCAGATCTGACCCTCGGGAGATTCATCGGCCGTATGCCCGATCGCTTGTCGGAGCAAGGAGCGAATCATCGTTAGCGACGGTACGGGCACACGCAGGACGATCGTTCCCGCCGCGGGTGGAAAGCGGATTGGATCGGAGAAATCGAGGTCGAGCGTCACTAGGCAACGCTCCTCGGCTCCTGCCGCGGCAAACACCTGATCGTCGGAGGCGCCGGACATCTGCTCGTCCCGAACTGTCTTTGCGTCGTGACCGAGAGACTCAAGCCAGACCGCAAGGCCAACATCGAGATTCTCGTCGAGCTTCAACCGCATCGCAGCTCATCCAACCGCGGTGGGGATGACTCGCTCCCGCGTGACCTCAGCGGCGTAGGCGAGAGCCGCCTTGATGTCTTCGCTGGTCAGCGACGGATACGCGTCAAGAATCTCTTTCTCCGAGGCACCGTTTGCGAGATTCTCGATAATCAGCGCGACCCAGATCCGGGTGCCGCGGATGCACGGCTTGCCGAAACAAATGTTCGGGTCGATCGAGATGCGGTGCAGCAGGTCGTTGCGCGTCATGACGAACAAGGATACGACCAACGCGGACGTGCGCGGTAAACGTCATCCCTCCCCATTCGTCCAAGCAACATGAAACGTGCGATCCCATTCATCGCCGGGCTCATCGCTTTTGCGTTGTTGACCGGCGCTACTTCCTCTGACAACAAACTTTCCGACCGCCAGCGCGCGCTGCATGTGCTGAACCGGCTCGCGTTCGGGCCGCGGCCGGGTGATGTCGATGCCGTGATGAAGGACGGCGTCAACACCTGGATCGAGCAGCAGCTGCATCCCGAGGCCATTCCGGATCGGGCGGTCGAGGCGCGCGTCGCCGGTCTGCCGACGATGAAGCTGTCGAATGCGCAGATCGTGAAGACGTATTACGAGCCGGTGCTGATGGCGCGGCAGAAGGCGAATGCCGAGGCGAAGGAAGGGGATGTCGATAAGAAGGATGCGCGGCGCGAGCTGATGCGCGACATTCCGTTCGACAAGCGCCCGCAGGTCGTCATGAACGATCTGCTCAGCCAGCGCATCCTGCGCGCGGCGGAGTCCGACCGGCAGCTCAACGAGGTGATGGTCGACTTCTGGATGAATCACTTCAACGTCTTCGCCGGCAAAGGCATCGATCGTTTTCTGCTGACCAGCTACGAGCGCGACGTCATCCGCCCGCACATCTGGGGACGCTTCGAGGATCTGCTGCTTGCCACCGCGAAATCGCCCGCGATGCTCTTCTATCTCGACAACGCGCGTTCGGTTGCCGCGCCGGAGAATCGGCCGCTCATGGCGCAGCGCATCGGGCGCCGGATGATGGAAATGAACCCGCAGCTGCAGAACCGGCAGGGTGGGCTGAACGAAAACTACGCGCGCGAAATCATGGAGCTGCACACGCTCGGCGTCGACGGCGGCTACACACAGAAGGACGTCACCGAGCTGGCGCGCGTGCTGACCGGATGGACGATCACCACGCAGCGCGACGGCGGCCAGGGCGCGGCGTTCATCTTCCGCCCCATGCTCCACGACGCCGGCTCGAAGACGGTGCTGGGCGTTCGTTTGGCGCCCGGCGGCGGGATGGAGGAAGGGGAGAAGATGATTCACATCCTCGCTCACCATCCGGCCACGGCGCATCACGTCGCGTACAAACTCTGCCAGCGCCTCGTCGCGGACGATCCGCCGGCGAAGCTCGTCGATCGTGTGGCCGCGAAGTTCCTGGCGACGGACGGCGATCTGCGCGAAACGGTGCGCGCCATCATCAGCAGTCCGGAGTTCTGGGATCCGAAGTCGTATCGCGCGAAGGTGAAGTCGCCGTTCGAATACGCGATCTCCGCAGTTCGCGCGGTTAATGCGCAGATTACCGATCCGACGCCGATTGCCCGCGCGCTGCAGCAGATCGGTGAGCCGCTGTACGGCGCGCAGCCGCCGACCGGTTACAGCGACAAGGCGGACGTCTGGATCAACACCGGCGCGCTGATGAACCGGCTGAACTTCGCGCTCGCGCTGGCGGCGAACAAGTTGCCCGGCGTGCATGGCGACGTCGTCGCGCTGATCCCGGCGAAAGAAGCCGCGGATGCGTCGCATTCCGTCGAAGCGCTGGCACAGGCGCTGACGGGCGGCAACCTCACGGAAGAAACGCGCAGCACCATCAAATCGCGGATCGTCGAGCGGAACGCCCCGGCCGAGGATCCGTGGGACAACACGCAACTCCCGACGGTGGCGGGGCTGATTCTCGGCTCGCCGGAGTTTCAGAAGCAGTGAAAGGTTGCTGAGTTGCTGGGTTGCTAAGTTGCTGGGTGGGCGGGACCGAGCAACTTAGCAACCCAGCAACTCAGCAACCCATCCCCCAGGAGATTTTCATGATCGACAGACGCTTCTTTCTCAAATCCTCGGGACTCGCGCTCGTTGGCGGGAGTCTGCTTCCGAATGTTTTCGTCAGGATGGCGAATGCTGCGACGACGAAGGGCGGCAAGACGCTCGTGGCGATTTTTCAGCGCGGTGCGGTCGACGGTCTGAACATGATCGTGCCGTACGGCGAGTCGGCGTACTACGCGGCGCGGCCGACGATTGCGGTACCGCGTCCCGGCGCCGAGGGGGGCGCGATCGATCTGGATGGCTTCTTCGGATTGCATCCGTCGCTCTCGTCGCTGTCGCCGTATTTCAAGGATCACAGCGCTGCGTTCGTGCACGCGGTCGGTTCGCCGGACGCGACGCGCTCGCATTTCGATGCGCAGGATTTCATGGAGTCGGGAACGCCCGGCGTGAAGTCGACCGAGGATGGATTCCTTTCGCGCGCGGTGAGTCTGAAGAGAGAGAAGTCAGCGTCGCCGTTGCGCGCGGTAGCGCTCTCGCCTGCGATGCCGCGCATCCTCTCCGGCGGCGCGGGGGCGGTGGCGATGACGAATATCAGCCAGTTCGGAATCCGCGGCGGCGCGAACGTCAGTGGCGGATTCGAATCGATGTACGCCGAGGCCGTGGCCGGGACGCTGGGCGGAACGGCGAAGGAGTCGTTCGACGCGGCGCGCATCCTCAAGAGCGCCGATCCGCAGAAACTGCAGCCCGAGAACGGAGCCGTTTATCCAAACGGACCGCTCGCGAATTCGCTGCGGCAGATCGCGCAACTGATCAAATCGAACGTTGGACTCGAGGTCGCCTTCGCCGACGTCAGCGGCTGGGATACACACGCCGGTGAAGGTGGCGCGCAAGGGCAGCTCGCGAACAATCTCCGCAATTTCTCCGATGCCATCGCCGCATTCACGCGCGATCTCGGGTCGCGCATGGGCGACGTCGTTCTGGTGACGATGTCGGAGTTCGGCCGCACGGTTCGCGAGAACGGCAACCGCGGCACCGATCACGGTCACGCGAACGTGATGCTCCTCCTTGGCGGCGGCGTGAAGGGCGGCAAGGTGTACGGCAAGTGGCCGGGCCTCGCGTCGCAGCAGCTGTACGAAAACCGCGACCTCGCCATCACCACCGACTTCCGCGACATCTTCGCCGAGCTGCTGACGAAACAGCTCGCGGTACCGTCGTTGAAGACGGTGTTTCCGGGTTACGAGGCGAAGATGCGGGGCGTGATGACGTAACTGTCATCCTGAGCCGCCGAAGGCGCGTAGCCGAAGGCGAAGCGCCGGAGGACGGCGAAGGATCTCAAGTTACGCAAGCTGCGTTGGAACTCGGGTTTCAGCCGGAGTTGCGCATCTTGAGATCCTTCGGCGTCCTCCGCCGGTCCATCGCTTCGCGATTCCCGGCTCTGGCAGCCTCAGGATGACAGTGCGCTCCGCTACTATCACTTGACCAATTTCACATCCCCGAACGGCGCGATCTGATCCTTGATCTGTTTGTAATCGCCGACGATGACGATCGCGCTGCGATACGTGTCGAAGTATTTCGACGCCGCGCGCTGCACTTCGGCGAGCGTCAGCGCGGCTACCTTGTCGCGGAACGTCTGCAGGAAATCGCGCGAGAGCTCGTCGACGTAGATCGTGCTGATGCGGCTGGCGAGGCTGAGCTGCGACTCCAGCTCCAACTCCATGCCGCCGATGCTGTACGTTTTCGCCGACTGCAGCTCGTCGTCGGTAACCGGCGCGACGCGCATGCGGTCGAGCTCGTAGAGCATTTCGAGCAGCGTCGGCCCGGTGACTTCGTTGCGTACCGAGGCGCCGGCGGTGAAGGCGCCGGCAGCGCGGCGGAGATCGGCGGAACTGAACGGCGAATACGTGTAGCCCTTCGACTCGCGGATGTTGCGCGTCAGGCGCGAGTAGAACGAGCCGCCGTAGATCATGTTCGTGGTGCGGAGCGGGATGTAGTCGGGCGAACGCCGCGGAGGAGCGGGCGCGCCGATGAGAATCGTCGACTGCACGGAGCCGGGGCGATCGATGACGTAGATCTGCCGTTTGTCGCGAACGGGAAGCACGAGCTTCGGCGCCGGCGGAAGCGGGACGCGCTTCCAGGAGCCGAAGAACTTCGCAACGTCGGTCTTCATCGCCGGCACTTCGAAATCGCCGACGATGACCAGAACGGCGTTGTTCGGGACGTAGTACGTCGCGGCGAACGTCTTCAGCGCATCGCGGGTGACCTTCTTGATCGCGTCAGGATTCGGAACGGTGAAGCCGTACGGATGCGCGCCGAAAAGCGCCTTGTCGAGCTCCTCCTGCGCCAGAAAATCGGGCGTGGAACGCTCTTCTTCGATCTCCTGCGCGAAGTTCGTCTTCGCCAGCGCGACCTCGGATTGCGGATACGACGGATGCCGAACGACGTCGCTGACGAGATCGAGCAGCTTCGGCGCGAAGTCGGCGAGTGATGTTGCGGAGAGGGTGGTGGCATCGCTGTCGACGCCGATCGAAAGCGAGCCGCCGATGGAGCGCAACTCCTGCTTGATCTGCAGACTCGTACGCGTTGCCGTTCCTTCGTTGGCAACACGTGCCGTGAGTTGCGCGACGCCAGGCTGCGTCTTGTATGCGGTGCCGCGACCTGCCAGCAGCGACAATGCGACGGTGATCTTCGGCACGTTGTGCAGCGGGACGAGGACGACGGTCAGGCCGTTATCGAGCTTCGATTCGGAAATGGCCGGCCAGTTGATCGGACGCGGCGGCGCGGGCGGGGGAGCCTGGGCGAACATGCTCGTGGCGAGAGCGATGATCGCGACTGCGAGGAGGCTTGTGTGGCACAGACACTCTTGTCTGTGCTGGCGAGGCTCGGGATGCCGGAGAAACTTCAGCCACTGCATCTTTCCAAAGCACAGACAAGAGTGTCTGTGCCACATTCGGAGCGCGCTCATTTCCCCTCCTTCGGTGCCGGCACCCGGTCGATCGACGTTCGGTTCGACGGCGCGAGGTATTTCTGCGCGACTGCCTGAATCTGTTCGCCGGTCACGGCGTCGAAGATCGGCAGCACTTTGTTGATCTGCGATGGATCGTCGCGAAAGAGGGCGAAGGAGGCCAGCAGGTTGGCCTTGCCGCCGGTGGTTTCGAGCGCGTCGTAGAAGTTCGAGCGGAAGCGGACTTTCGCGTCGGCCACTTCTTGCGCGGTCGGTCCGTGCTGCTGGATGTCGGTGACGATCGCGTCGACTTCGCGCAGGATCTCATCCGCGGTGTGGCCCGGCTTGTATGTCGTGCGCGAAACCATCAGCATCGGGCCGTCGTAATCGAACTCGTTGCCGAGCTCGTAATTGATGCCGCCGCCCCAATCGATCGATGTCTGTTTTTCTTTTACCAGCCGCTGGTAGAAACGCGAGCTGTCGTCGCCCTGCAGGATGAAATCGAGCAGCACCGCGGCGGCGTAATCGGACGACTGCTGATCCGGGAGGTGATAGCCGAGGGCGAGCGCGGGAAGGTTGGCCAGCTTGTCGGTCTGGTTGATGCGCTTCTCTTTCGTCTGCGGCGGCTCGCTGACATCGGGACGCTTCGGAATGGTCTGCTGCGGAATGGAAGCGAAGTACTTGTCGACGAGCTTGCGCGCCGCGGCCGGATCGACGTCGCCGACGATGGTCAGGACAGCGTTGTTCGGCGCGTAGTAGGTCTTGAAGAAGGTGCGCACGTCGTCGATCTTCGCGGCCTCGATGTCGTGCAGATCGCCATAAAAATTGTGGGCGTTGGACCAGTTCTGATTTGCGTTCTGCCACAGGTCGAGCCATTCGAAAAGTCCGTACGGCTGGTTGAGAACATTGGCCCGCACTTCCTCGGAAACGACGTTCTGCTGGTTCTTCAGATTTTCCGCGCTGACGTCGAGCGATCGCATCCGATCCGCTTCCAGCCACAGCGCCGTCTCCAGCCCCTCGGCCGGCAGTGTCTCGTAGTAGTTCGTGTAATCGAGGCGCGTCGAGCCGTTCAGATTGCCGCCGTTCGCTTCGACGATCTTGGCGTGCTCGAATTTCTTCACGTGCTCCGAGCCCTGAAACATCATGTGCTCGAAGAGGTGCGCGAAGCCGGTCTGCCCTTTCGGCTCGACGCGGAAGCCGATGCCGTAGTAGACGGCGACGGTGACGGTCGGCGCGGCATGCGCTTCCGAGATGACGATTTTCAATCCGTTCGGGAGCTTGTCGTAGACGATCGGCACCTCGACCGGTTTCGCGTAGGCGGCGGCGCAGGCGAGGAGAGTCGCGGCCAACAACAGTCGGACGTTCTTCATGCGCGGAATCCTACACGGTAGAGTGCGCGGCGCATGAAAACGAAACGGTTGCGGCGCCAGGTACGCCGCGTCATGGATTGGGTGGCCGCGGCGCACATCGATCTGCGTTTGTGGCTGACGGGGAAGACCGATCCGGAGCTTCCGCCGCTGCGGCTCCGGTTCGTCGGCGTCGGCGATTTTCGAACGGTGGGCGAGGAGCTGAAGGATCTGCTGATTCGCTTTGGTCTCAAGCCGAACGATCGCGTGCTCGACATCGGATCGGGAGTCGGCCGCGTCGCCATACCGCTCACGCATTACATCGATGTCGGTACGTACGACGGCTTCGACGTCGTGCGCCGAGGGGTGGCTTGGTGCAAGCGGCACATCACACAGCTGTATCCGAACTTTCGCTTTCATCACGTGAAGGTGGCGAACTCGGAATACCGAGGAAGCGGCGCGTCGGCGTCGGGATTCCAGTTTCCGTTCGGCGACGCGTCGTTCGACTTTGCCTGCGCCACGTCGCTCTTCACGCATCTCGTGCTCGAGGAAACGCGGCAGTACCTGCGCGAGTCGGCGCGCGTGCTGGCGCCGGGCGGGCAGCTCTTCGCCACCTTCTTCATCCTCAACGAGCACTCGCGCGGAGCGCTGCCGCGCTTGGATGCGCACTATCGGTTTCCGATCGACCGGCCGCCGCTTCGCTTGCTGGACGCCGAAAATCCGGCGGTTGGCGTCGCTATCGATGAAGCGGTGCTCGTGGCGCTGATTCGCGAGGCGGGCTTCGCCAGTTACGCCATCCACTATGGCCAGTGGGCTGAGCGGCCGGATGGGGTGACGTTTCAGGATCTCTTGATCTGCCGGCGCTGAAGCATCAGCGTCGCGCTGATGATGCCGAGGGCGCCGCACGCGGTCCAGACGAATGCGGGGTTATGCGCGAAGAGCAGCGTTCCGACCGGCGGGCCGATCACCATGCCGAATGACCACATCATCATCACCAGCCCGAGGTAGCGGCCGCGATATTGCTCCGGCGCGAGTTGCACCGCGTAGGCGCTGGCGACCGGTGAGCTGATCATCTCGCCGAACGTCCAGACCACGACCGTAGCCGCGAGCGCGGGGATGGTGCGCGCGAAGCCGGTGAGGGCGAAGCCGGCGCCGGCGAGGAAGTAGCCGAGGGCGATCATCGGGCGCGGGGGGAAGCGGCGTGTCCACTGCGTGATGAACAGCTCGACGATCACGATGATCAGACCGTTGGTGGAGATCAGCAGGCCGTAAACGCGCGATGGAAATCCGATCGACTTCACGTGCAGCGCGAACGTCGAGCCCATTTGAAAGTCGACGATGGTGATGCAGAGCGTGGCGAGGAGAAAGACGATGAAGGGACGGTCGCGGATCGCGACTCGCAGCGCTTCGCCGGTGCGCTCACTTTTCACGTAAGTCCGCAGCCCGTGCGGCAGCGCGAAGAGGGCGATCAGGCCGTAGACGATCGACGTCGCGGCATCGCCGATGAAGAGCAGCGAGAAGGAGTGGTCGGCCAGGAATCCGGCGGTTGCCGGTCCGGCCGCGAACCCGAGGTTCACGGCGAAGCGATAGAGGCCGAAAGCGGTAACGCGATGTTCGTCGCCGACCAGATCGCCGACGAGCGCGTAGCTGGCGGGGCGATACAGCTCGCTCAGCGATCCGGTGATGCAGGTGAGAACGATGATCGCGGCGTAGCTCCGCGCCTGCGACAGCGCGAGCATTGCCGCGGCCGAGCCGAACATCGACAGGACGATCGTGTTTCGACGGCCGATACGGTCGGCGAGATGTCCGCCTGCCGACGATGCGATGAGATGGCCGAGACCGTATGCGCCGACTGCCAGTCCGGCCTGCGCGCTCGTGAACCCCATCCGCGTCAGGTAAAGAATCAGGAACGGGATCACGAACGTGCCGAAGCGATTGATGAAGGTGCCGCCGAAGAGAATCCAGGCGGCGGGCGGGAGGGCTTTTAGATTGTCGCGGAACGATTGCAAGGGCGACGATTATCACGCGGAGCCGCGGAGACGCGGAGGAGGCAAGCTGATTTTCTCCGCGTCTCCGCGGCTCCGCGTGAAAACGTCTTATGCGAACTCGAACCGCACGCGCTCGCGCAGATGGCCGAGGATCGCGCCGAGGAACGCGCCGGTGGTGTTCCAGATGATGTCGTTCACATCGGCCACGCGGTCGGGAAGAAAGTACTGCCACCCCTCGATCGCGCAAGTGAAGGTAAAGCCGAGGAGGACCGTGAGCACGTAGGTCTGCATCGTCGGACGCTCGACTGTGTAGAGCGCAATGAACATCAGAAATCCCCACGGCACGAACAGCAGCACGTTGGCGATGATCGGGATGATCATCACCGCAAGGAGATGCGTCGACACGGGATGGCTGGCGATGCGGTGCGAGATGTGGCGGAGATCCTGGAACGGCAGCGGATCGACTTTCGAGTAGCTCTTCCCCGACATCCAGACCGTCGTCATGACGATGAGAATCGTGACGGCGATGAGCAGGATGATGGTGATCGGGCGCTTGATGGTGATCGTGGTCTGCATCAGACGTTCACGAATTTGCGGAAGCCGACGTTCAGAATCAGTCCGACGGCCATGAAGAACATCATCGTGGCCGAGCCGCCGTACGAGATGAGCGGCAACGGGATGCCGGTCACGGGCAACAGGCCGATCTGCATCGAGACGTTGATCAGGATGTGGAAGATGAAGAAGCAGATCAGCGAGAGGACGAGGAACGTGCCGCCGCGGTCGCGCGAGGCTTTGGCCACCGCCAGCGACTCGACGATGAAGAACAGGTAGAGCGTGAGCACGACGCTGACGCCGACGAAGCCCCACTCTTCGCCGAGGACGGAGAAGATGAAATCAGTGTGCCGGGCGGGGAGGTACTCGAGATTGACCTGCGTCCCGTGCAGAAAGCCTTTGCCGGTGATGCCGCCGGAGCCGGTGGCGATCTTGGCCTGCATGACCTGATATCCCGAGCCGAGCGGATCGCGCGACGGATCAAGGAAGATCGAGATCCGCTCTTTCTGAAACGGCTTCAGAAAATGCCAGCCGATCGGCGCCGCAACGAGAAAACAGAGCACGGCGATCAGCCACAGTTTCGGTTTGATGCCGCCGAAGAACATCGCTACGCCGAACAGCGGGAAGAAGCTGGCCGCCGATCCGAAGGCGGGCTGCAGCGCGATGAGAACGACGGGGAAGCCGATCATCCCCATTACCACGGAGAAGCTGCGGACGTCGAGATAGGCGCGATCGTTGGAGTCGAAGTACTTGGCGATCAACAAGGCCGTGAAGATCTTCATGAACTCCGACGGCTGAAACTGGAAGTTGCCGATGTGAATCCACGACTTGACGTTGCGCGTCAGCCGGTCGGAGGCGAGCAGGTACGCGAGCAGCACGATGCCGATGGCGTACAGGAACGGCGCGATCTCCATCAGCACGTGATAGTCGACGGCGATGAAGAGGATCATCAGGATGATGCCGATGAGCGTCCAGATGACCTGCTTGCGGAAGAGCGGCGCTTCGGGGCCGAAATACGTTGCGCTGTAGACGAGCAGGCAGCCGATCGCGGCGATGAGCAGCGCGGTGGTGAGAAGGTTCAGGTCCAGCCGGGAAATCGTGCGTTGGAGAGACATGAAGCAGTGGATCAGTAGATTAGTGGATTAGTGGGCGAGAAGCACGAACTGTCATCCTGAGCCGGCGAAGCACGGTCGAAGGACCCCGCCTTCTTGGGCTCATGCATATACCGCCACCCGACCGGGCAAGCACGGTGGGGGTCCTTCGACCGTGCTTCGCCGGCTCAGGATGACAGGCGCGCCGCGCTGGTCATCAGTGCTTCGGGATTTCCTGGTTGTAATAGAACATGCACGTCACGCGCTCGGTGTCGTTCGGGAAATCGCGCGGCAGAGGATTGAGCGGGGAGGAGAGCTCGATCCCCTTCTTCGCGGCGTAGTCGTACGGAGGTACGCCGGAGCTTTCGAGGATGGTGACGTCGGTGATGCGGCCGTCGCGATGGATGGTGAAGCGGATCGTGACGACGCCCTTGAGTCCCGTCTGGATCAAGTGCGGCATGTTCGAGTACCAGTTCACCCGGATCCTGCTGACCATCCCCTCGGCGTATTCGCCCCAGTCGTACCATTGCGATTCGAACGAGAGCGGGCCGTCCTGCGCGAAGCCTTTCTCGCCGCCGGCGGAGCGGTTGAGGTCGGGACCTTCTTGTCCGCCGCCGAGGGATGCGACTTTGCCGACTTCCTTGATGGCGTTGCGCCAGTTCACTGGACCAGCGGCCATCGCCTGCGTCGGCTGGCGATAGGTGAGGGTGGATGGCGCCTGCGCGTTCGTGGCGGCCGGCGGCGCGGCGGCCTGTTGCTGCTGCGGTTGCGCGGCGGTGGCTGCTTCCTGCGATGCGTTCGCAGGCTGTTGCTGCTTCTGGCCGGGAGGAGGTTTCGGCGGCGTGTAAATCTGGCTGCCATCGCCGGGCCGCTTCGTCGGCTGATCGCCGGTCGGATGCGGCGTCGACGCCTGGCGGTTCGCGTCGGAGAAGGCGGCGTCCGGTTTCGCGGGACGATTGATTTTCGGGCCGGGCGCTTCGACGAACGTCTTGTCCTGTGGATTTTGCCGGATCAGCTCGACGTAGCGCGCGATCGGCGGCGCGACGGCATCCTTCTGCACCGGACGATACGTGGCAACGAAGTACGCGAAGATCGCGGCGTGCAGGATGAAGGAAACGACGATCGCGGCGCTGACTCCGCCGCCGCGCGATTCGGCATGCTCGCCGAGCAGGTCGATCGTCTCTTCGAAATCGTGGAGTTCGTGATCCAAACGGGAGTCCTCAGCGTAGAAGTTGCCCGCTCTCCGATTTCTTCCCCGGAGGCGGTGTAAACTCGACCTCAATGTCCGACGTCTTTCAGCCTGTACCGCCGCCTCCGCCGCCACCTCCGCCCCCGATGCGGCCGCCGGTTGCGGGCTTCGACTTCGCGCGTCCGTTTACCTTTACGTTCGAGGACCCTCGCTGGGTACAGAAAGTTCTTCTTGGCGGACTCTTCATGCTGGCGAGCGTCTTCATCGTCGGTGCATTCTTCGTCTACGGCTATCTGGCGCGTCTCACGCGCAACGTCATCGCCGGCGTGCAGCATCCTCTCCCGGAATGGGATGACCTGGGGGAGTTCTTCAGCGAAGGTCTGCGACTTTTCTGTGTCGCTCTGGTCTATACGTTGCCGCTGATGGGGCTGGCGATGTTCTTCATCATTCCGTCGATCCTCGCGCAGTCCGTGGACAACGATGCGCTTCGCAACATCGGCGGCGGGATGGCGGCCTGCGTCTGGTGCCTGATCTTCCCCCTCGGGCTGGCGCTGGCGATCTGGCTTCCGGGCGCGCTGCTCTTCACGGCGGTGGAACGGCGGTTCGGCGCGGGATTCGAGTTCGCGCAGATCGCGGCATTCATCAAAGGCAACGTCGGCAATTACCTGCTGGCGTTCGTGGTCTGGCTGGTCGTGCGGATGATCGTTCCGTTCGGCTTCATCCTTCTCTGCGTCGGCATCTTCTTCACAGGATTCTGGTCGCTGGTCGTGGCAACGTACGCGTTTGCGCAGACCTGGCGACTTGCCCCCGGCCGCCGGTGAAGCGCGATACGAAAATCGTTGCGGCCACGCTGGTGGCGATCTCCGGAGCGATTCTCTCCGCATCCATCGCCTGCACCGCCGCGATTGCGCACGGCGCGTCGATGCGATGGCGGCTGCTGTTTCGCGTGTTCTGCCACGGCATCCCGGAACGTTGTCTCTACCTCTGGAACGTGCCGATGCCGATCTGCGCGCGCTGCACGGCGATCTACGCCGGGCTTATCGCGTCGTACGCCGTCTTCCTGATCGTGCCGCGGATGACGGAAAAGTTCGCGCGGATGGCCCTCTATGTTGCATTGGCTCCGATGGCCGTTGACGGCTTGACGCAGCTCGCGCAATTTCGTCTCAGCACGAATACATTGAGGATCGAAACAGGTCTGCTTGCCGGAATCGCCTTCGGTGTGTGGGCGCTGAGCGCGATTGAAAATCACGTGATCGTCACGATTCCTTGACCTCACTCTCACCGTGGGTTACGCTTCAAGCCCAGCTTCCATAACGCCGAAAACAACCGAAAATGGCCTTCCAGGGATCGCTCAAAGAGCTACCGCTGCCCGACATCATCCAGTTGGTCAGCGTATCCGGAAAGACGGGCAAGTTCACTCTCTCCCGGGATCACGACCGCGGCTACATCTACCTGAAAAACGGGCAGATGGTGCACGCAACGGTCGGTGATCTGGTCGGCGAGGAAGCGATCTACGCGCTCGCCATCTGGAATCAGGGAGAGTTTCAATTCGGCGCCGGCGAAGAACCCGACCGCCAGACGATCACGAAATCGAACACGAACCTATTGATGGAAGCCGCCCGCCGCCTCGACGAGTGGCGCGTGCTGTCGAAGAAGGTTCCCTCGGTCGATTACATCCCCGAACTGCAGGTCCGGGAGTCGCGCCACGAGCAGATCACGCTGAATCCGCAGGAGTGGCTGCTGATCACACGCATCGACGGCCACCGATCGATCGCCGACATCGGCAAGGTGCTGAACATCTCATCGTTCGAAGTTGCGAAGATCCTCTACGGGATGATCACCGGCGAGCTGGTGGCCTTAAAAAAAAAGCCTGAATTCATCGGAGATGAAGACAGCGGTGAACTCGTAGACCTCGCCGCCCGCATCCGATCGATCGCCGAGGAGTTCATCGGCAACTCCGCGCACAAGACGATCGAGAAACACTTTCTGCGCGCCCTCGACGGCATCATGAGCGGCGACGGCGAACACGCGGTCGACGCTATGGTGACGGAGTTCGAAAAGACCGCGTCGCTGCTGCGGGGATTGGCGGTGACGGAGCAGCTGCGTTCGCGGATTTCGGAACTGCGTACGGCGGTCTGACCCAACTTTATCCTGAGCGAAGCGAAGGATCTGGCGATCGAAGCCGCGGCGGTTACCAGTCGCCAGATCCTTCGTCGCTGCGCTCCTCAGGATGAAGTTGAGACTTTAAAACGCTTGCCCGCTCGAGAAAGCCACCAGCCACCCCTTCCGCCCCAGCGGATCGCGATTGAGCGCGTAGCCGAGATCGATCCGCAGCAGGTTTTTCGGAGTTCGCGGAAGTCCCACGCGCAGGCCGATGCCGATGTCGCTTTTCAGGTGGAGCAGCGTCGTGAAGCCGCCGCTGGTGGCATTTCCGGCATCGGCGAACGCCACGATGCCGGGCGAGGCGAGCTGCAGAATCTCGCGGCCTAGGTAGAGGCGCTCCTCGACATTGATCACGATGGCGCGGCTGCCGGCGAAGGCGTGCGCGCGGTAGCCTCGCAATCCGGTCAGCCCGTCGGCGAAGAATTGCTGCTCGCCGTCCAGGCGCCAGCCGCTGCTCATCGTCACGCGGCTGAGAAATGCCGTCGGATACGACGCGCGTCCTCCGCGCCGCACGTAAAGCAGCGACGACGTGGTGATCGTGTTGCGTGGTCCGCCGTCGAGACGCGATGACAGCGACGCGGTGGGAAGGACGAAACCATCGCCGAGCGATTTGCCGTCGGCGGCCGCGACGCGAACGTACGACGTGGTCCGATCGGCGCCCATCGAGCGCGGCGAAACCGCTGCTTCGATCGAATACTGCTGCCCGAGGTTGAAGTCCTCGTATCGGATGTCCTTGTTGACGAAGTTCAGCTTCACGTAATCGTTCACCGCGCTGTCGTAACGGATGAAGACGTAGCGGAACTGCCGGTCGGACGGAAGTTCCTGCACGCCTCCGCTGTGCATCTGAAAGAACGAATCGTCGTCGAAGCGAAGCCCCGCAGTGAGGCGTTGCGCGTGAATGTCGTTTGGCGACAACGCCACGCCGAAGCTCGTCTCGATCTCGCGATGCTTCTGCCGGAAGCGCTCGATCTCCACGCCGCCGCCGTAAATGTGATCGAACTGGCGGAACCCGGTGAACGAGATGTCGGTCGCCCACGGCGTGGCGAACGAATAGAACGGCCGCGAGACTTCGAAGCGGTGATCGTAGCCGTCGGAATTCACGGCGTAGCCGAAGTTCGCTTTCCAGTACGGCGCAAAGAACGCCGGATCGCTGTAGCCGATGCCGAGGCGCGAACGGTCGACGCCGTTCTGCCATCCGAGCTCGAGATCCTTTCCCAGGCCGAGGAGGTTCGTCTCCGACAGCGTCGCGCCGACGGTGCTCTTGCCGCCTTTGCTGCCTGCCTGCGTCTCCGGCGCGATCGACCAGGAGTCCTGCGTGGTGACGGTGACGTCGACGACGCCGTCGTGCGGCGGCGAAGCGACGACCGATGCTGACTTGAGAAATCCGAGCGCGCGAAGATTGCGCTCCGTTTCGGCGAGCCGTTCCGGGCTGTAGACGTCGCCTTCGCGGAAGAGGAGAAACTTCTCGATCACGGAAGGCCGCGTCTCGATGTGAAGCCGATCCGCAAGCCGGTACAACCTCCCGTGCCCAGCCTCGGCATTCGAATACACGTCGAGCGGCCGGATGGTGATGGTGCCGATACGAAGAGGCGGCTCCGTCTGCGCGCTCAGCGCCGCGGCAGCCACAAACCCAAGGAAGACGAGGAGGAGGGATTTCACCGGATCGGATTTGAGAGTAGCAGATTGCTGAACGACAACGCGCGAAGCGCAACCTCATTTGCTATTCTGCGCACCACACCAATCCCCGGAGGAATTCCTTGGACAGTTACAGAGGCGGCTGGATCGAGATCATCGCCGGAGGCATGTTCTCCGGCAAATCGGAAGAGTTGATCAGGCGTCTGCGGCGCGCCGTTATCGCGCGGCAGCGGGTGCAGGTATTCAAGCCGCTCATCGACGATCGTTTCAGCACCGAAGACATCGTTTCGCGCGACGACCGCCGGCTGAAAGCGCATGCGGTGGCTACCAGCGCGGAGTTGTTGACCCGCGTCGAGATCGGCATGCAGGTCATCGGCATCGACGAGATCCAGTTCTTCGATGCGGGCGTCGTCGACGTCTGCATGCAGCTGGCGGACGCCGGAATCCGCGTCATCGCCGCGGGGCTCGACCAGGATTACATGCGCCGTCCGTTCGGTCCGATGCCGGCGCTGCTGTCGGTAGCCGAGGACGTGTCGAAGATGCATGCGGTCTGCGTGCGGTGCCGCGGCGCCGCGCACTACTCGCAGCGTGTCTCGGGCGGCAACGCGCAGGTGGAAGTCGGCGACTCCGCGTACGAAGCGCGATGCCGCGCCTGCTTCGAGGCGTACAAGTCGGTGGCCGAGGAAGAGCCGGCAGTACAGCTCACGATGCCCGCGACGGCATAGACGCGTCTGACACTTCTTGTCACCGGACGCCGCTACAGAATGGCCGTCGGCGCACGCCGTCCGATCGGCGAGCCGCATAAGTCTCTCTTACGGAAGACGATAAGGACATCGTTCGCGCTGGTATCGCACTTGCCCTAAACTATCCGCGCTCCCCCAGCCAACCAGAGAGGGTCCCCCGTGAGGAGAGAGAACGGCTTTACATTGATTGAGCTGCTCGTCGTCGTTGCGATCATCGGAATCATTGCTGCCATCGCCATCCCCAACCTGCTCATCGCCATCCAGCGGGCGAAACAGCGCCGCACGATGGTGGACATGCGCAACGTGGCCACTGCCTGGGAAGCACGGAACACGGAGTCGAGCCGCTACAACGCGGCCGGTCAGGGGAACGGCGTCGAAGGCGCGGATCAACGGGTCACGCTCGATAATCTGGTGACGATGCTGCAGCCGACCTACATTCGCACTCTTCCTCGGAAGGATGGCTGGGGCACGGACTATCAGACCTACACGAATCAGCCGTTCGGCAGCCCGACCAGCCGCGCCACCACGTACGCGATCATCTCGGGCGGAAAAGACAGCGTGATCGAGGCCGACCCGACCAGCGGTCCCTTCACGAACTTCGATTGCGACATCGTCTATTCGAACGGTGTCTTCCTGTCCTACCCTGACGGGCTGACGTTCAACAAGTAGCCTTTACCTGCATGCTCTCATTCCGACGGCTAGCCGTTCTGTCGCTGCTCTTCTGCCTTGTCGCATCGATCCAATGCCGCCGCGCGGACGCGGTGGGCAGCGATCCGATCGATCACGAGGCGGAGAATGCATTGGTGTCGTACCTTTGCATCGACACGTCGAATCCGCCCGGAAACGAGAGCGCCGGCGCGCGTTTTCTGCAGCAGCTACTGATCAAAGAGGGGATCGACGCGAAGCTGGTGGGATCGAATCCGAATCGCCAGTCCGTCTACGCACGCCTCGCCTCGGGGACGAATGAGAAAGGGCTGATCCTGCTGCACCACATCGACGTGGTGCCGGCAATTGCCAGCGAGTGGACGAAGCCGCCGTTCGCCGGACTTCGCAGCGGCGGCTACATCTGGGGACGCGGCGCGCTCGACATCAAGTCGCTCGGCATCGCGGAGCTGATGGCGTTCATCGATCTGAAGCGCCGCCACGTGCCGCTGACTCGCGACGTGATCTACCTCGCCGTCGCCGACGAGGAACTGGGCGGCGTGAATGGATGCCGCGCGTTGCTCGAAGAACATCCCGAGCTCTTTGCGAACGCCGGCTTCGTGCTGAACGAAGGCGGCTACAACGAGACGATCGTCGACCACGTTTCGTTCTGGGGCATCGAGGTGCAGGCGAAGGTGCCGCTCTGGTTGCGCATCACGATGAAAGGCGCCGCCGGTCACGCCGCATCGCCTCCCGACGACGGCGGAACGCTCGGGAAGCTCGTCCACGCGCTCGATGCGATCGGGCACATTCCGGCGCCGTATCGGCTCACGCCCGCCGTCGCGCGCTCGTTCCACGAGGCGGGTAAATCGCGGAACGACGAGCGAGGCGAAGTGCTGCGTGGCATCGGCGAACCCATCGACGTGCCGCGCATTGAACGCGTCCTCTCGCCGGGCTATCGCGCGCTCTTGCACGACACCATCGCCATCACCCGAATCACCGGCGGCAGTTCGGTCAACGTGCTGCCGGCGAACGCGTCGGCCGATCTCGACATTCGTCTTCTGCCCGACGAAACAGCCGAGCCGATGATCGCGAAGGTGAAGGAAACGCTGCCGAGCGGCGGCGAACTGCAGGTCCTGCTGGCGGGCCAGCCCGTTCCGGAGAGTCCGAGCGACACCGACCTTTTCCGCGTCGTCACTAGCGCGATGAAAAACGCGGAGCGCGGTTCGATCGCCGCGCCGGTGGTCGGCGCGGGAACATCGGACAGCCGCTACTTCCGCGCAAAAGGAATCGTGGCGTACGGCATCGCTCCCTTCAAAGTGAACTACTACGACGCCGACACCGTTCACGCCAACGACGAACGGATCCGCGCGCGCTTCTTCAGCGAGGGCGTGCGTTTGATGCGCAGCATCGTGACCGGATTCTGCACGAAAGCAGCTCGATGAGCCGCCGCGCCGCATTCGCCGTCATCACGCTGCTCGCGCTGATCATCTTCGCGCCGCCGCTGCTGCGCAACGAGATCTTCTCGTTCCGCGATCACGGCGACTACTTCCAGCCGCTGCGATGGTTCACCGCGACAGAACTGCAGCACGGCCGCCTGCCGCTCTGGAACGTCTACAGCGCGTCGGGCGAGCCGTGGCTGGCCAATCCGCAGACCGGGATTTTCTATCCGCCGACCTGGCTCTTCCTCGTGCTTCCGTTCACCCTCGCGTACACGCTCTATCTTTTCCTGCACGTCGTACTGCTCGGCACCGGCGCGTATCTCCTCTTCGCGCGATTGACGCGGCCCGGCGGCGCAGCGCTACTCGCTGCAATCGCGCTGACGTTCTCCGGCCCGGCCATGTCGTTGCTCGACGTGTCGAATAACCTGACCACGTTCGCCTGGATCCCGCTGATCGTCTGGTGCGCGCTGGAAGGCGTTTCGCCGCGTCTGAGCGCGGTGGCGATCGCGATGTCGTTCCTGGCGGGCGAACCGTTCTTCGCCGCGGCCGGAGCGCTGCTCTTCGTCATCGTCCGACGCCGCGGCATCCGCGATCTGATCGACGTCGGGTTGACCTCGTTCGCACTCTCCGCGATACAGCTTCTCCCGTTCCTCTCGATGGTGAGCCGCAGCGACCGCGCGCACGGCGGTCTGTCGCGCGCACAGCTCCTGCAGGATTCGATGTCGCCGGCCGACTGGTTACGCACTGCCATCCCGCCAAACCTCGGCGGCAACCCGTACGACCCGCGCCTCCATCAGCATTTCATCCCGGTCGTGTACGTCGGGGCGTTCACGATTCTCTTCGCCGTCATCGGCATCGTCGTGGCGCGCAAACGCGGCGCCGGATGGATCGCACTCATCGCCGTTTGTGCGTTGATCGGCGCCGGCAGTTTCCTCGCGCCGGCGGCCTGGCTCTTCGTACATATGCCGGTCACGCTGTTCCGCTATCCGGCGCGGCTCGTGCCGCTGGCAACGCTCGGCATCTGCGCGCTCGCAGCGATCGGATGCGATCGCGTGATCCGCAGCAACCGCTGGCAGATCGTGATTGCGTTGCTGTTGTTCGCTGATGTCGCGATCCAGATTCAGCCGCTGTTGCCGACGGCACCGTTCAATCCGCATCGCGTCGGCTATCCGGCGGCGATTGGCCGCGCCGCGAAAATCGTTCGCGTCGACATGACTCGCAACTTCAACCGCGACGGCTGGATTTCGGGCTACCTGAACCTCTACGACCGCCGATTCGACGCATGGACCGCGTCGCCGATCGTTGCGCAGAACTACGCCTCTCTCTACCAGTCGACGCTCGCGCGCCGCGACGTTCCCGAACTCAGCGCGATGTCGGTCGGCTACGTCATCGCGCCGGGCGCGCTCGCTGCATTCCAGCCGGTGATGATGCTCAACGGCGCATTCGTTCATCGCAATCGCGGCGCGTTTCCGCTCGCCTATTTTCGCGACGATGTTCTGCACCGCGCGACGAACGTTTCCGCTCTCGCGTTTACATCGTCGTCGGTGTTCATCGACGTCGACGCGCCCGCGGACGGCGACGTCGTACTCACGCAACAGAGCGCGCCGGGATGGAGCGTAACGGTCGACGGAAACGCCGCAAACCCGCATGAAACCTCGGTTTTCCGAGGGGTGCATGTTGCGCGCGGCCGTCACTCGATCAAGTGGACGTATCGGCCGCTCGCACTCATCGTGGGAGCGATTCTCACTCTCCTCGCGCTGGTGCGCTTGCTCTTTTCACCAATGTTTGTCAAGCGTACGGCGTGAGAAAATTTTCTTCGCGCGTCTCTCAAATTTGCGTAGCACCTTTCGTGAAGTAGGGGTGTAGAATCCCGCTCTTCCAACGAAGGTCAGGGGCGAAACTCAATGGTAAGTATCGATGATCGTTTGAATCAGATCATTCGCGAATTGATTGGTAGCGGCATTACTCTCGAGCAGGCTGTTGAAGCCTTCGAGGGGAAGTACATCGTGGCGGCCATGTCGGCCAGCCGCGGCAATGTGACGCAGGCGTCGAAGGCGCTGGGCGTGCATCGCAACACCCTTCACAACAAGCTGCGGTCGCAGACGATGCTCAACGGTTTTGCCGATTCCATCCGTCCTGTACGCCGCCGCCTTTCCGCCAACCGCATCGTCGCGCCGAAATCGTCGAACGGTAAATCGACGCGTTCGCGCTGATCCGAAGAGTCCTTTGCCTCAGTCTCTCTCGCTTCCCGGATCCGCCGGCCTCAAACAATCAATCACCAATCTTCTCCGCCAGCGCGGCAGCCGCATGCTGCCGATCAAAGACATATGGGAACGCCTCGCCGATCCCGATGCCACGCGCGAACAGGTCGAGCGCGCCGTCGATGAGCTGGAGCAGGACGGCATCATCGTCGCCGTTCGCGGCAAGCGCTATTCGCTGCTCGAGTTCACGCCGTATCACGCGGGCCAGATCCGCGTGCATCCGGACGGTTACGGCACAGTGTTCGGCGGAGGCGGCGAAGAGCCGGACGTTTTTATCGATCGCCGCTCGATGAAAGGCGCGATGAACGGCGACCTCGTCGTCGTCCGCGTCGACAAGCACAATCCGAAGTACCACACCATCCGCCAGCGCAAGCTCATCATCGGCGAAGTGGCGAAGGTGCTGCGCCGCGCGCATCGCACCGTCGTTGGCCGCTTTCACGCCGATCCCGATCAGCCGTACGTCGCGCCGTTCGATACGCGTCTCGATCACGACATCGTCATCGACCGCGACGGCACGATGGACGCGCGCGACCAGGAGATGGTCAACGTCGAAATCGACCGCTATCCCGATCGCTCCAGCCACATCGCCCGCGGCCGCGTCGTCGAAGTCCTCGGCATGATCGGCGAGCCCGGCGTCGACATCGAGCTGGTGATCCGCAAGTTTCATATCCCGCACAATTTTCCTGCCGAGGTTCTCGCCGCCGCCGATGCGGTTCCCGACGAAGTAAAACCGGAGGAAATTGCCAAGCGCGTCGATCTCCGCGAGCACAACATCGTCACCATCGACGGTGAGACCGCCAAGGATTTCGACGATGCGGTCGAAGTCCAGCAACTCCCGAACGGCAACTACCTGCTCGGCGTGCACATCGCCGACGTCTCGTATTACGTCACCGAGGGAAGCGCGCTCGATGAAGAAGCATTCGAGCGCGGCACGTCGGTCTATTTTCCCGGACGCGCGGTGCCGATGCTTCCCGAGCGGCTATCGAACGGCATCTGCTCGCTGAACCCGCGCGTGGAGCGACTCACGTTTTCCGTCGACATCGAGATCGACAGGAAAGGACGCTTCGTTGAGCGCAAGGTCTATCGCTCCGTCATTCGCACGAAAGAGCGGATGACGTACACGAACGTCAACGCCTTCCTGGTCAACGAAGGCGTGGCGCAGCCGAGCGGACCGCCGCCGCATGGCGTCGTCGTTCCCGAGCCGGCCGAACTTCGCCAGCGATACGGCTACCTGCTCGCCGACTTCACGCGGATGCACGCGCTGTACGACATCCTGCGCAAGCGCCGCGAAGCACGAGGCTCGATCGATTTCGATCTGCCCGAGGCCGAAGTCATCCTCGATGCGACGGGCGTCATCGATGCGATCAAGCCGACCGAGCGCAACGTCGCGCATCGAATCATCGAAGAGTTCATGCTCGCAGCGAATGAAGTCGTCGCCTCGGAGCTCGTCTTCACCAATCAACCGGGCATCTTTCGCGTCCACCAGCAACCCGACCCGCAGAAGCTGCAGGACCTGCGCGAAATCCTCAAGGAGTTCAAGCTCACGCTGCGCGGCGATCTCGAAGAGATGCGCCCCGGCGAGTTGCAGCGCGTCCTCAAGTCGGTCGAGGGCACACCCGAGGAACGCTTCCTGACGAATATCGTGCTGCGTTCGATGAAGCGCGCGTCGTACTCCGAGGAGAACGTCGGCCACTTCGCGCTGGCGCTGGAAAACTACGCGCACTTCACCTCGCCGATCCGCCGCTATCCCGATCTCATCGTGCATCGCCGGCTCGGCGAACTGCTGGAAAAAGGGCCGATGTACGGCGAGCGGCTCAACGAAGTCGAGCGCGCGCATCCGCTGTACGCGGCGCAATCGAGCGATCGCGAGCGCCGCGCGGACGAGGCATCGCGCGAAGTGCTGGAGTGGAAGAAAGTAATCTTCATGCGCGACAAAGTCGGCGATAAGTTCGCCGGCACGGTGACGGGCGTGGCGTCGTTCGGCCTCTTCATCGAGCTCGACGAAATCTTCGTGCAGGGCATGGTCCCGGTGGCGACGATCGGCGGTGACTTCTGGGTTTTCCGCGAGCGCGAGCACCGTCTGCGCGGCGAGTCGACCGGCCGCGAGCTGCGCCTCGGCGACAAAGTTACGATTGAATTGAAGTCGATCGACGAAGACCGCCACCAGCTCGAATTCCGTCTGCTAGAGATCGGTGGATCGCCGATTGCACTGCGCGAACGGTAGAAACGATGCCCGACCGAAACGACCTAGCCAGACAGATCACGACTCTCGTCGACCAGCGTGTCGCCCTCGAAACGAAACTGCAGAACGAACCGGGCGAGATCTCGGAGTCGCGCGCCCGTCAGTACGGCGATGAATACTCGTCACTGCAGCGAAAGCTGGCCGCGCTCTTCAAACAGACGAGCGACGAGCCGCAACGCATCACGCTCATGCTCGAGCTGATGCGCATCCTCGAAAACCGCCTCGTCTACCTGCACAACTTCATCGTCGATACGACCTCGGACAATCGCATCCTGGCGCAGCTCGTGACTCAGTTCATCGAGCAACTCGGGGCGCAAGACAGCAGAGTCCTGACCAAACTCGAGGCGACGTACTACCGCGCGGTGGCCACGCTGTACGCCGGCGACGTAGCCGGTGCGCGCACCGGATTTTCGGAGGCGTGCGCCTCGGAGGAGTCGGACGAGGCCAACGACATCAAGTACAAGTCGTACGTCATCCTTGGCCATCTCTCGCACGAAGCGCACGAGTACGAGAAGGCGAAAGAGCTGCACGAACAATCGCTCCGCTATTCGCAGAACAACAACGTCACCGCGCAGGCGCTCGCGCTGAAGGCGCTCAATTCGTACGCACTCGGTGACCGCGACGAGGCGCTGCATCTCTTCAAAGAATCGCTGCAACTCTTCGACGCCAATCAGCCCTTCTTCAATTCGTATTTTTTTCGGAATGCGCTGCTTTTCTGCGGCGCGATCCATTTCGACGCTCGCGATTATGAGAACGCCGGTCAGTACTACCGCCAGGTGCTGGAAAACGTCGAACAGAACTCCTACGACTACTTCGACGCCCTCACGCACCTCGGTCGCATCGCCTACGCGAAGCATCAGTACGATGACGCGGTCGCCGCGTTCGAGAAAGCCTCGCAGTCGCAAAAGCTCAGCGAAAACGAATACATCATCGACACCTGGTTCTGGATCGCCCGCACGCACCTCAAGCGCAATGACAGCGCCAGCGCGAAGCCCTACCTCGAAAAGATCGCCGCGACCGACGTGAAGTACGAGAAGAAGCCGCAGGCGGTCGAGCTGCTTCAGAAGATCGCGTAACGCTCGTAGCGCCGACGGCCCGCCGGCTGAACCGCCAGCGGCTCGCTGGCAGGTCCTGCATACGCCGCCGAGCCGGCGGCGGTCCAGCCGACGAGCCGTCGGCGCTACCCTTGATCCGCTCAATGAAATCGCGTCACGACGAAGGCAATGTCATCGCGGAACTCCTCGGTGGCGGGGAACGTCGACACATCCTCGAAGATGCGGTCGTAGATTGTATTCAGATCGGAATCGCAGGCGCTGTCGAGGAGCGCAACAATTCGATCGATCGAATAGAACTCGCCCGCGGCGTTGCGGCGATCGGTCAGTCCGTCCGTGTAAACGAAGAGCGTGTCGCCCGCGGCGACGTGGAGCTTGTGTTCCTCAAAGAGCATCGATGGCATCGCGCCGAGGAGGTGGCTGGGCGCTTCGTGGATGGCAGTCTTGCCGTTGCTGCGACGGCAGAGGAGAAATGGCGGATGCGCGGCGTTCGAGTAGACCAGATTGCCGCCGTTGTCGATGCGAAAGAGCTGCGCGGTAGCGAACTGCGTCGGCAGCGAAACGCTGAAGAGGAAGTCGTTCAGGCTGGCCATGAACGATGACAACGACGTTTGCGAGTCGGCCTCGGTGTGGATGTAGCTCTTGAGCAATGCCACAAGGATCGATGCGGGCAGACCGTGGCCGGAAACGTCGGCCACGAAGAGGTACATCAGCTCGTCCTGCAAAAAATAGTCGTAGAAATCGCCGGAGAGCGTTGCGCTCGGGATGTAGGCGGAACGGATCTCGATGCGCGGCCCGCTAAACGAACCGTTCGGCACCAGCGCTTCCTGCACTCGCCGCGCAATTTGCAGGTCGCGCGTGATCTGCTGATTCAACTTGCGAAGCTGGTCCTGATATCGCTTCACGCGCAGTAGCGCGCGCAGGCGAGCCAGCAGGATTTCTGTGTCGGAGCCCTTGGTGACGAAGTCGTCCGCGCCGGCTTCCAATCCATCCACGACCGTCTGCGCCGTGTCTGCGCCCGTTAGCATGAGGACAGGAATCGTCTGCAACGCGGGATCGGCTTTGATTCTGCGCGTGACTTCGAACCCATCCATCACCGGCATTCGGTAATCGACGATGAATGCCGCCGGCGTGATCGCCTGCGCCAGCGCCAACCCCTCCTCGCCCGACGTCGCCGCCGAAACGTCGAACCCGCGCCGCTCCAGAAAGCGCTTCGTCACCTGCAGATCGTTCGCGCTGTCATCGATCAGAACGATGCGCTCGCGGGTGGGAGTAGGCTCGGGCATCAGCTTTCTTTCAGAGACTGCTGCACTTCCTGGAGCAAGCGTGGGAGGTCGGTGTCGATGAAACCCCAAACGAAATCAGGATTGACGGCGGAGTAGCCGTGGACGACTACGTTTCGGAAGTCAATGATCACACGTGAATCGCTGATGCGAGTGGCGAAGGTTCGGTCGACGGCGATGATGTTTCGGAGAGCTTCGCCAATGATGATGAACTCCCGCTCGACCGACGACCGAAGCCATCTCGTTACGCGGAACTCTTCGAGAGAGCTTCGTTGCGCAAGCTCCAGAATTGCGCGGCCTGCTTCGTCGATATCCCACAAATACTTCGCGATCTCAGGCTGCATAGAGCTCTCGCTGCGTCAGCTCAATCGATCGGCGAAAGAAGGGATTCTGGACTGCCGTCAACCCGATGAGGTCGACAGGCCGGAGTAGTAAGTCCTCAAGTGCGAATTTGAGATCAAAGTACGAGTGCCAACCGTCGGACGGCGCGAGAGGTTCGAACTCCACCACAAAATCGACGTCGCTTCGTTCGGCATCAAACGTACCGTTCACAGCCGATCCAAAAACGGCCAGACGCTGCACGCGGTACTCGCCGCAGAGCGAGCGGATTTCATCGAGATGATCGGTGATGATGGGTGGCAGCGGCGGAGTCACGCCGAAATTGTACCGTTGCGGGGGACGCAACGTTACAAGCGCGTCACGGCCGCTAACCTTTGTCCTGCCTTGTCGTCTCAGCGTGTGTGAGACGAACGGCGGCGCTCCTCCTCATGCTCCTTTCGGTGACGGCCTGTCAGCTCGCCGAGAACTCCAAGCGCGCCGCAAGCCGGGCGGTTTTGACGTTCGTTCTCGAGTCCGCGATCGATCTGCAGGGCCGGACGGCGCTTACCCAAAGCAGCGCGCGTCCGGTTCTGCAGACGGTGCCGGCGGCTGCACCGGCTCCGAAGATCTGCAGGAAGCGCGTGATCCCACCCGTGAAACGCGTGCTGATCGCGCGCTGCTCGATCGCTCCAGCTACGCCGCGCCCATTCCCGACATCTTGAAGACGACGGGGATGATGACGAAGAGCTGCACCGCGTCGAAGATGCCGTGCGCGATGATTCCGGGGATCAGGTTTTTCGTCCGATAGAACGTGAAGCCGATCACCAGCGAAATCACCGAGACGCCGATCAGGAGCAGCGGCTGGCCGAGGCCGGAGTGGGCGAGGGCGAAGAGCGCGGTGGAGGCGATGACTCCGATCCGCTTCTGAAGCCAGCCGCGGAAGAACGCTTCCTCGATCGTCATCGCAGACAAAACGATCACGCCCTTCTTCCACAGTGGCAGCGCAGCCATCCAGCCGATCATCGGCGACGGTTGTGGGTTCTTCGGAATCAGTCCGGACGCAGCGAGAAGGAGTCCGATCATCAGCGCCACAGCCAGCGTGAAAAGCCAGCCGCCGACGCCGACCGCGAACCCCGTCAGCACAGCCTCGCCGTTGCCGCGCGACGGGATGTTCAGGAACTCGCCGATCGGCGGACGTCGCGTGAGCAGCCACCAGCCGAGAAGAAAAATAAACAGGATCGCGTGAAGGCCGAAGAGCGAATAGAACGGCACGCGCGCCAGCTCTTTCGCCGTCGGCGTTTTCAGCGATGAGCCGGTGATCAGGATGGCCAGGCCGAACATCAGGATTCCGAGCCAGAGGTAGGCGATCAGTTTCATCGCCGGCGACGAAAAGTGATCGACGGAAAACAGCCGATAGCGCTCGTTCATCACGATCATCGCGACGTAAACGAGCGCGATCAAGATGAGCGGGAAGATGTAGTGGTGCATTGGCGCGGCGAAGTGTAGCAGGCAGGCTAGCCAGCGATTGCGGCAAGAATGCCGTCCAACTCTTCCGCCGAATCGAAGAAGTGATTCGGATTTTCAGCGCGCAACGTTTCGGCGGAAGTCTTCCCCGATGCGATGGCGATGGTGGTCGCACCATGCGGTACGCCGCAGCGAACGTCGTAGATCGAGTCGCCGATGATGACGACGTCGGAGCCGTGAAAGGTATGGCCGGTGATCGTTGCCGCCCGTTCCACGGCGATCGGTGGCAACTCCTCGCGCCGCGGTGAATCGTTGCCGAATGCGCCGAAGGGAAAGAAGTCATTGAGATCGACGGCGCCCAGCTTGAGACGTGCGCCGGGTTCGATGTTTCCAGTGAGAAGCGCGACAGTCATTCGTTCGTCGCTGCGAACCGAATCCAGCAGCGTCCGGACGCCGGCGAGCTCGCGCACGCGTCCCGGCGCATTGCGCGCGAGATCGGCGAGATAGTGCCGCCAGAGATCGGAGAGTCTCGCATCGACGTCCGGCTCGCTCCAGCCGGCATCGTGCAGGATCATGCGCGCGATCTGCGGATCGGTGCGCCCGGAGAAGTCGTAGCCGCGTACGTCGCCGCGAAACTCGTAGACCTCGGCCAGCGCGTCGGCAAACGCGTGACGCGCCGCACCGTCGTCCGTGATCAATGTTCCGTCGATGTCGAAAAGGACGAGGCGGCGTTTCGTCGAAGGCATTCGGGCGACAGAGTACACTTCGCCGCCGGTCATGAAGAAAACGTCCCTCGCCGTCCTCTTTCTCACCGTCTTCATCGATCTGATCGGCTTCGGGATGGTCATCCCGTTCCTCTCGTTCTACGCCCGCGAATACGGCGCCAGCGGCACCGCGGTCGGCATGGTCGTCGGCATCTACTCGATCATGCAGTTCTTCTTCGCGCCGGTGTGGGGACGGATGTCGGACCGGATCGGGCGGCGTCCGGTGATCCTGATCAGCCTCACCGCGAGCTGCGCCGGCTACTTCCTCTTCGCGTTTTCGCGCAGCCTCACATTGCTATTTCTTTCGCGCATCATCGCCGGTGCAGGCGGCGCGAACATCGGAACGGCGCAGGCGTACATCGCCGACAAAACGACGCCGGAGAATCGCGCCAAAGGGATGGGAATCATTGGAGCCGCGTTCGGAATGGGCTTCATCCTCGGACCGCCGCTCAGCGGAATCCTGTCGCACCTCGGCACGCAGCGCGGCATGGCGGGCAACCTTCTGCCGGGACTCGCGGCCGGATCGCTGTCGCTGATCGCGCTGCTGATCGCCTTCTTCGTCCTCGGCGAATCGAAAGCGCCCGATCTCCGGCCGCGCAGCGGGATGCCGCCGCAGTTCGACAAACACGTCTGGCACGAAGTGACGACGCACGGACTTCTGCTGGCCATCATCAGCACGCTGTTCATCACCCTGCTCGCCGTGTCGGGGATGGAGACAAGCGTGACGCTGCATGCGCGCGACCGTTTCCACTTCACGCAGCTCGATCTCGCCTGGTTTTTTCTCTTCATGGGGGTGATCGTGGCGGGGATTCAGGGCGGTCTGATCGGCCGGCTGGCGAAACGCTTCGGTGAAAAAGCGCTCGTAGCCGTCGGCGCCGCCTCATTCACTCTCGGACTGGCCCTCGTGCCGATCGTCTGGCGCGTTCCGATGCTTTACGTCGTCGCGTTCTTCATCGCCATCGGGCAGGGGCTTTCGTATCCGTCGCTGACGTCGCTGGTGACGAAAGCGTCGCCGCCGAACGAGCACGGAAGCATGCTCGGTCTCGCCTCGGGGATCGGATCGCTGGCGCGATTTCTCGGGCCGATCTGGTGCGGATTTCTCTACGACCTCGCGAAAGCACGCGGCGCGTTCTACGGCAGTGCCGTGCTGACCGCCATCGCGTTCGTCATCGCGTTGCGAATGCGAAAGCAGCCGGTGCTCGTGGAAACAGCAGGATAAAATCCGGCGCATGTCGATTCTAAAAGTGGCCCGCCTCGGGCACCCGGTCCTTCGCATGAAATCGTCGGACGTCGAAGTCGCCGACATCAAAGCGGGCAAGTTCCGCGCGCTCATCGACGACATGATCGAAACGATGCACGAATACGAAGGCGTTGGCCTGGCCGGCCCGCAAGTTCACCTGCCGCTGCGCATTTTCGTCTTCGAAGTGCAGGAGAAAGTTGCCAAGCGCCGCGGGATCGCGAAGCTCAACGCCGGCGTCTTCTTCAACGCCGTCTACGAGCCGATCGGCACCGAAACCATCACCGATTGGGAAGGCTGCCTCAGCGTCCCGTTCCTCGGCGGCGAGGTGGCGCGCTACAAACGCCTCCGCCTGCGCGGGCTCGATCACGAGGGCAACGAAGCGGAGCTGGAAGTGACCGATTTCACCGCCCGCATCTTCCAGCACGAAGTCGACCACACCGACGGCCACGTCTATCTCGACCGGATGCCGGACCTGACGACGCTGGGCTACACCGTCGTTCTGTAACCCTACGCCACGACCTCAGCGAACGTGCGCAAAAACGCCTCCATCTGTTCCGGCTTGCCGATGGTGACGCGCATGTGGTGCGGCATGGCGGGGAAGACGCGCCCGACGTGAACTCCACGCGTCCGCATGGCGCCGATCAGCGGGCGTACCTCCCGGCGGACGTCGATCATGATGAAGTTCGTCTCCGAGGGGACGATGTCGAATCCGAGCTTCTTCAGCGATGCGACTACATTCGCTTTCGTCGCGGCGTTTCGCTTCTGTCCCTCGGCAGCGTGAGTCGGGTCGTTGAGACTCGCCTGCGCAGCGGCGATCGCGATCGCGTTGATCGAATCCCACGGTTGCTGCGCACTGAGCGTGCGAATCGCGTCGCGCGAGCCGATGGCGTAGCCGCAGCGCAGGCCGGCCATTCCGTAGATCTTCGAAAACGTACGGGCCACGATCAGATTCGGACGCGAAGCAATCAGCGGAATGACGCTCTCGTAGTCGCTGCTGGCCGCGTAATGGTGATACGCCTCGTCGACAAGAATTGGCCCGGGCGCGTTCGACAACAGCGTGCGCACCGCCGCTCGCGGCGTGATGCTGCCGGTCGGATTGTTCGGATTGCAGATGTAGATCAGCCCTGTGCCGGCGACGCTGCTCATCTTCGCGACATCGTGGCCGTACGCGCTGTCGAGCGGCACACTGACCACCTCGGCGCCGGCAGCTCGCGCGTAGGTTCCGATTGCCTCGAACGTCGGAGCTGCCATCACCAGCTTTCGTGATGGTCCGGTGAACCCCGCCGCGGCCAGCTTCAGAATCTCGCTCGATCCATCGCCGAGGAGCACCTGATCGCGCGAAACGGAATGCAGCTTCGCAATCGTGTCGAGCAGCTTTTCCTGCGCCTCATCCGGATAGCGCCACGCCTGCGCGAACGCCGCATGCATCGCGTCGAGCGCTGCGGCCGAGGGGCCGTAAGGGTTTTCGTTCGCGCTGAGACGGACGATGTCGCTCGTCGCGTTCTTCACCGCCAGAAGCGGGCGCAGAGCAGAGATTGACGGCAACACGGCGGCTGCTGCGCCGGCGCCGGCGACGCGCGCAAATGCGCGGCGGGAGAGGTTCATCACGTCCTCCTTCGCAACTTACGGGAACGGCGGGAGTATACCCGTGGGTCGATTCGTTATTTGACGGAACTGCGAAACGGGTTTACCGTTCGCAATCCGTCCAAATAGATGCGAAGAACCTGGGTGGCAAGGGAGGGGAGGATGACCGTTAGGTTTTTCCCCGGAAGCAAGAAACAGAAAACGAGCCTCATCGAAGGCTTTCTTACGCAGCATCACGTCGCGCACGAACTGGCGCGCCCTGAGGAGATGGCGTCGAAGACGTTTCACCTCGGCACCGATCCCGCGGTCGAAGTCGATGGACGCCTGTTCGTCGATCCGAATGTCGACGCGTTGAAGAAAATCTTCCACGTCGACTAAATCGCGCGCTACGCCGCGAACATCGTTGCCGCTTCGCGCTCGATGGTGCTCTTGATGCGCGACTCGAACGGCTTGGCAATCAACGGGAGTTTGCCCTCCAGGATCACCTCGGAGTCGGTAATCTCGACCGAGCCGTTCGCTTTGAAACCTTTCGCGGTGCCGGAAAAAACGAGCCGGTCGCCTTCCCAGTGCTGATTGATGTCGCTGAGATAGTGGCCGTGCTGTCCGAGAAGATCCTGCAGGCGCGCCTCGATTTTGCGGCGCGCGTTTGCTTTATCGGTGTGATGCGGAATGACGATTCGCATTAGTCCTCCGCGCCGGGTTGTATCACACCGCTTGCCATTACTCTTGCCATTGGCTGCAATGCCGAGGTAGCCTCGGTGCGGGACTTCCGCGTGGTCGCTACCCGCCATGCTTTCCAAGGTATGGAGTGCCGCGACCCTCGGAATTGATGCAGTACGAATCGTCGTCGAAGTCGATGCTCGGATCGCTGAGCAGCCCGGCTTCACTCTGGTCGGACTTCCGGACGCCGCCGCGCGCGAAGCGTATCCGCGCGTCCGATCTGCTCTTCGCCACTGCGGCTATTGGCTGCCGCAGCGCCATTTCACCGTAAATCTCTCGCCCGCCGACGTGAAGAAGGAAGGGTCGGCCTTCGACCTCCCGATCGCGATCGGCATCCTCGTCGTGGCCGAGTTTCTGCCGCCGGAGGCAGTGATGGGCCGCGTCTTCGTCGGCGAGCTGTCGCTCGACGGCGCGCTCGTGCCGGTACGCGGGACACTCGCGATCTCCGCCTCGTTCGCGCGCGACGCCGATCTGCGCGAGCTGATCGTACCGGCCGGCAATGCGGCCGAGGCCGCGGCTGTGCAGTCAGTGCGCGTGGCTGGTGTCAATCATCTGCCGGAACTTCTGCGGCATCTGATGGGCGACAACGTCGTCGCGCGCGCTGTCTCGACGCCGGTCGGTGAGCTTCCGCGCGATGCTCCCGATTACTCCGACGTTCGCGGGCAGTTGCAGGCGAAGCGCGCGCTGGAGATCGCGGCTGCCGGCGGTCACAACATCCTGATGATCGGACCTCCAGGATCAGGAAAGACGATGCTCGCTCGCCGGTTGCCATCGATCCTGCCGGAGCTGACGCTGGACGAGTCGATCACGACGACGAAGATTCACTCCGTCGCCGGCACGCTTCCGCCCGGCGGCGGACTGATCTCGCGCCGTCCATTCCGCGCGCCGCATCACACGATCTCGACGGCGGGATTGGTCGGCGGCGCGTCGCTGCCGCGGCCGGGAGAGGTGAGTCTCGCGCATCACGGCGTGCTGTTCCTCGACGAGTTGGCCGAGTTCCGCCGGTCGACGCTGGAAGTGCTTCGCCAGCCGATGGAGGACGGCTACGTCACCATCGCACGCGTCCAGCGAACGCTCACGTTTCCATCACGCTTTACGTTGGCCGCAGCGTTGAATCCGTGCAACTGCGGATACTTCAACGATTCCCGCCGGCAATGCATCTGCACGCCGGCGCAAATCGCTCGCTATCTCGGCAAGATTTCCGGACCGCTCCTCGATCGCATCGATCTGCAGGTCGAGGTCCCCGCGCTTACGGCCGATGAAATCTCCACGTTCACTCCCGGCGAAAGCTCCGTCGTGATTCGCGAACGCGTCGAAGCCGCACGGCAGATCCAGCGGCAACGATTCGCACGATCGGCGACGATGCAGTGCAACGCGGAGATGACGTCGCGCGCGATGCGGCGTCACTGCGAGCTCGACGCCGCCTCCCGCCGCATCCTCGACCAAGCTCTCACACACCTCGGCCTCTCCGTCCGCGCACACGATCGGGTCCTGAAAGTGGCGAGAACGATCGCCGATCTCATCGCCAGCGAGCGCATCCAAAGCGACCACATCGCAGAGGCAGTGAACTATCGGGCGCTGGATCGGGCGTACTTCAAGACGTGATGTCAATAAGTGGAATCCGCAGTTCCCTCCGGCCAGCTATTGGGTCGGAGGGAAGGATGCAATGTCAGCCATCCGGCTTTGAGGTCACCTAACTCGCTGACGCGATTCAGCTTAACGCCGTTTCGCTGCTGGTTTTGTGGCCGCAGGCTCATCCTCTTAATCACTCAGAATAATTTTGCGTCCGGGCGGCGTTTCATCCCGAGCGAAAGAAGTGCGATTAATTGTTGACAAAATCGGCTTCGATTTTATGATCTTATCACCTAGCCAGCAGGGTTCGTGATGGGTGAGGAGTCGGAGAATGGCTTTTGAAAAGTGGGATCCCCAACCTGAATTTGAACGATTTCCTGCTTCGGCAACCATCGTTCAGTCACGCCTGATTCGCCTTCCCACCCCGGTTGCGTCGATGCTGCGGCTGCGCGGCAAGACCAACGCGAACCTCTACTACGACAAGAAGCGGAAGGTCATCGGCATCCGCGCGCTCGACAAAAAAGAAGAGGGCGCGGCGAAGATCCGCCAGTCGGACAAGTCCACGTCGCTGCACGTCCCGAGCTTCTTCCGCTTCTACGACATCGAAGTGCCTGGCATCAAACGCTTCCACTGCTGGTACGACGAGAAGGAGCGGATGGCGATGATCGACATCTCGCGTCCATCGCCGCGCGGGCGCCCTGCGGGAACGTAGGTCGCTGACATTCGCTGCAAACGAAACGGGCGGCCGCGAGGCCGCCCGTCGTGTTTAATCGTGAATGAATATCAGCGGAGAGCGCGGCGCCGTGCCGTCGGGGTGCTCGTCACCTGGAAAATGTTCATCAGGCTCTTCGACGCTTCGTCGCTCATGATCCACATCATGCCGGGGAAGGCCGCCGCGCCCGACGCCATCTTCGTGGCGGGGTCGTTGTTCTGCATGAACGTCGCAACCGACGCCAGCGGCACGTGCGTGCCGTAGCCGGAGTTGATCGCCTTGATGTATTCGTTGGCGAAGAGCGTGTAGCCGATGTCGCTGAGGTGGACGCCATCGAGGCTGAAAAGGCCGCCCGTGATGAAGTCGCTGGTCAGATGGAACGGACCGACGTTCATGCCTGTCGCGAAACGATCGAACAGGCCCTTGATGTCCGCGACCGGGATATTGCGGGCCGACGCCGCAGCGGTGATGGCCGCGTTGTACTCAGCGATCCGAGCCACCAGCGTAGTCTGTTCTGCCGGCGTCAGGATGACCGCATCCGGAAGCGGTGTGCCGAAGAGCGGCAGTTTGTTCTGCGGATCGAGGACCGGTTTGAGGGCTGACGGGATGCCGAAACCCTGCGCGAGGAGCGAGCTGGCGCCGAGGGTAACGAGGCTACCCGGCTGGAGCTGGCCGACGCCGGGCGCCGCGTCGATCTGGCCGACCAGCGTGATCGGCTGCCCCGTCGGTCCGAGAACCGGCGTACGCGTGGTCGGGTTGATCAGAACGGTGGGAACTGTCTTGAAGAACGGGACGGAGACCGGGTTGGTCGGCAGCGTGCCGACAACGATGCCGGCGCCGGTGGCGACGAGCTTGTCCAGCATCGTGCCGTACGCCGTCGTGAAGGTGGCCAGCGGCGTCAGGCCGGTGGTCGTACCGTTGGTGGCGGAGCCGAGGAAGTCGTTGCCGCCGATCCAGACCAGGACGAAGGTCGGATGAAGCGACGAGACGGCGTCGACTTCGGTGACCGGTCCGCGGAGGATGAACTGTGCAAGCTGCTGTACGCCGCGCGTGACCGGCTTATCGGTTCCGGTGACGGTGAAGGTGTCGGCGACGTTCGCGCCCGGGATGCTGACGTTGTTGAAGGCGCGTCCGAACGTCGTGTTCAGCGGAGTGCCTGATCCGGGTGCATTCACGATGACCGGCGGGTAGGTGCTGATGTCCATCAGCGTCAGCTCCGGTCCGATACCCGGGTAGCTGACGATCGGCTGGGCGAAGCAATTGTCGCTGGCCGAGGAGCCCAACGTGCAGAGCGGAATCCCGAGCTGTTTGGCGACGATGGCCGGCCAGCTGTAGACCGAATGATGCTCGTTGAGCGAATTGCTCTCGAAGCCGGCGCCGTAGCTGTCGCCGATGGCGACGACCGTTTTGAAGTTAGCCGAGCCGACCGCGGCAAAGCTCGGAGCGGCGATGACTGCGATTGCCAATGCAACCGCGGCGATGACTGCGAAGCTTCTGATGCGCGTCATTGGGATTCTCCTTTGGGGTCTGACCTAGAACCTGTAGCCGAGGTTCAGGCTGATGAGGTTTGCGTCTGTGTGATACGTCCCGTTGAAGTTGATTTCTTCCTGGCTTTGACCCTGCGTACCGCGTTTCTTGAAGTGAAGCGCGAACTCCGTGGCATCGAACGTCCACGGTCCGTGATGCCAGCCGATGCCGAAGCTGGCGCCTTCGCGGTCGGAGTCGGGGAGAAGCGGGCTGACGTTTTCGGTCGGCTGCGGCGTGCGGTCGTAGAGCAGGCCGAAGCGGACGTCCCAGGTCGGATTGATGGTGCGGTTCGCGCCGAAGCGGTAGGAGTTGCTGTTGTCCCAGTTCTCGTGGCGCGTAAGGCTGGCGCTCGGCGTGGTGACGAAGTTGATCTGCAGCGTCTTGAAGCGGCTCCAGCCCGTGTGAACGACGTCGAACTCCAGATCCCAGTTCGGAATGGCCGTCGTGGCGATGCCGAGGTTCGTGATCGAGGGGAAATTGAGCGTCGTCGTGACCGGCTGGCTCGGCGGAAGTTCCGGTTTGACCAGCGCATCGAGCTGCGCGTTGCCGGTCGAGATCTGCGTCACCGTGATGTCACCCTTGAAATCGATGTCCATCGGGGCGCGGTAGGAGGCGCCGATGCGCCAGGTCGGAGTCGGCTTGACGAGTATGCCGGCGTTCCAGCCCCAGGCGTTGTCCCAATCGCTCGACAGATAGCCGGTAGCGAGGTCCGGGAAGCGGCCGAGGAACGGATTGACGTTGACCGTGCCGGGAGGGAAGGTGATGTTCTGCGCCAGCACGACGCGCGCGCGGCGATACTCCGCGCCGGCACCGATAGCCAGGCGGCCGTCGGTGGTCTGCCAGGCGATCGAGGGCTGCACAGAGACCGTCTTGATGTTCGCATCGCGCGAGACGAAGCGGCCGATCCACGGATCTTCCCAGTTCGTGCGGAGGCCGAACGGAGTGAAGACGCCGACGCCGAACGTCAGGTTCGTTCCAACGGGAACGATGACGTACGCGTTCGGCGGCACGAACGTATGCGCGCGGTATTGACCGGTCGCGCCGCTGGTGAAGGCGTCGTTCGGGTCGCCGGTGAACTCGTTGTTGAAGTTGATCAGGGTTCCGCCCGCGAGGAACGCCGTGTGGCGCTGCTGGGCGATACCTGCCACGTTGTAGAAGATGGCGCTGGGATCGTCCGCGGTCGCGGCGAACGCGCCGCCCATGGCCGTTGCTTTTGCGCCTTGTTCGAAGAGCCCGAATCCGGCTCCGAATGCTGCACTGCTTACTGCCAACATCGCTGCCGAAACCAGTAGCCCGATTTTGCTGAAGGAACGCAAGCTGGACCTCCTAAGTCACTCGAAATGCGCTTGAAAGTGGGACCTTGGGAAACGCGCGGGATCATAGCACAGCGATTTTGGACAACTTCCTGATGAAATTCATCTTCCGGATCACGATCCGAGCAGTTGGCGAAGGATGTCATTGGCAAGATCGGCCTTGGCTTTTCCGCGCGTTTCCTTCATGAGCTGACCGACGAGAAATCCGAAGAGCTGGGCCTTTCCGGCGCGGTACTGCTCGACCTGCGCAGCGTTGTTTGCGATGACGCGCCGAGCCGCTTCGGCGATGACTTCCGGATCGCTGATCTGCGACAGCCCTTTGCGCTCGACGATCTGCTCCGGATCGTCGCCGGTGGACGACATATCGTCGAAGACTTCCTTTGCCGTCTTGCCGCCGATCGCGCCGCTGTCGATGAGACGGATCAGCCGGCCGAGCATCGCCGGCGTGACGCGATAGTTGCCGAGGTCCGCTTTCTGTTCATTGAGAACGCGCAGCACTTCATTACGAACCCAGTTCGCCGCCGTCCTCGGGTTACCGCTCGCATCCGCCGTCGCCTCAAAGTACTCCGCCAGCTCCCTCGATGTAACCAACGCCTCGGCATCCTTCGCGCTCAGCGCGTACTCGCGCTGATAGCGCTCGGCGCGGACGTGCGGCAGCTCGGGGATTGATCGCGCGATCTCGTCGATCCACGACCTCTCGATCACCAGCGGCAGCAGATCGGGATCGGGAAAGTAGCGATAGTCGTGCGCCTCTTCCTTCGACCGCATCGGCCGCGTTTCTCCCGCCGCCGGATCGTAGAGCCGCGTTTCCTGCGTGATGACGCCGCCCGATTCGAGAACGCTGGTCTGTCGGGCGATTTCGAAATCGATGGCGCTGCGCAGGTAGCGGAAGGAATTGACGTTCTTGATCTCCGTGCGCGTGCCGAGCGCTTCTCCCGGACGGCGGATGGAGACGTTGGCGTCGCATCGCAGCGATCCTTCCTCCATGTTGCCGTCGCAGACCTCGGCGTACATCAGAATCTGCCGCAGTCTCGTCAGATACGCGTCTGCCTCTTCGGCCGACCGAATGTCCGGTTCCGAAACGATCTCCACCAGCGGAGTTCCGGCGCGATTGAGATCGACGTGCGAGACATCGCCGTGATGGATCGACTTGCCAGCGTCTTCCTCCATGTGAATGCGGAGGATGCGAACGCGTCCGATGCTGCCGCCGGTCGCCAAGGGCCGGTCGAACTGCGAGATCTGATAGCCCTTCGGCAGGTCGGGGTAGAAGTAGTTCTTGCGCGCGAAGACGGAACGCTCGTTGATGGTGCAGCCGGTGGCGAGCCCGGCGCGGATGGCCAGTTCGACGGCGCGCCGGTTCAGCACCGGCAACGCCCCCGGATATCCGAGGCAGACCGGGCAGACCTGGGAGTTCGGAGCGGCGCCGAAGGAAGTGGGGCAGCCGCAGAAAATCTTGGTGGCCGTGGAGAGGTGGGCGTGCACTTCCAGGCCGATGACCGCTTCGTACGACATGGGCGCGATTATGTCAGCCCTGGGGCCGCGGGCGTCCCGCCCGCTTTCGACTCCTCGCGCGAATTGCCAAAGCGGGCGAGACGCCCGCGCTCCCAAGGACGTATACAATCGGCGGCTTCCGGGTCATGTCTCGCGCAGTTCTATTTCGTATTTACGTGCTGGCGGCGATCGCCATCGCCGTTACGGCGGTGGTGTGGACGTTCAGCGTTTCCTCGTGGACGACCGTCGGCGCGCTGCTTTTCTACGCAGCGCTTGTCGCCGTCGCCGTATGGGTGCGCGTCGACGACGCCTCGCCCGGATTCGAAGCGGCAGTCGTCTTCGCGGCCATCCTTCTTCTGCACGATCCAGCCGTGGCGCTGATCTCGGTCTTCGTCGGCACTGCGGTCTATCGCATTGCGGACGATGCTCGCCGCCGCGCGTTCCGGCTCGAATCGCTTTACGACGCGGCGCAACTGGCGCTTTCGTATTACATCGTCGCGCTCCTCTATTCATCAGCGGTCGCGAAGGACGCGCCGCTGATGGCGAAGGTCTCCGGCTACATCCTGCTCGTCGTCGGCTACCTCGTCGCGCACACGTTGTTCGTGGCGATCCGGAGCGCGGGCAAAGGCGAGCCGCTAGACGTTCGCCGCGTACTCGTCACGCAAAGCCGGATGTTGCTGCTGATGACGCCGATCGTCGCGGCCGAGGTGCTGACGTATTCGATTTACGGCCGGCTCGGCTTCGCGCTCGCCTTCCTGCCGGTGCTGGTCGTCGCGCACGCGATGCGCAACGAGTCGGATGCCACACAGCAGAACGCGGAACTGATCCGGCGCAATCGCGAGCTGTCCGTCCTCACCGAAAGCGCGTCGCAGATTCTTTCCGCCGAGGGCGATCAGGAGACGCTTCGGCGGATGGTAGCGCTGCTCGGGCGGCTTGCCCGGCTCAAGGCGTGCGCGGTCGTCACGTGGGGCGCGAATCCCGAGGTGCCGGCAACCGTCTATCGCCACGGCGCCTGCCAGCCCGCCGATCAGGCAATCCTCGGTTGGGTGGAATCGGCTGGTTTCGCGGAGTCGGCGCCAAGCCGCGCGTTCGTCTTTCACAACGACCAGCGGCGCTTCCCGCTGTCCGAGGGGAACGCGATTCAGGTGCTGATCGGCATTCAGACCGCGGAAGTGATCTACGGAATCCTCATTTACGAAACGGAAGATGCGGCCATCCTCAAGAGCGGAAGCATCAACCTCCTCGCGCTGCTCGCCAACCAGGCGGCGATGTCATTGCAGGACCAACTGCTGCGCCGCGAGATGGGGGAGAAGACGATCCAGCTCGAGGCGCAGGCGGCCACGAAGTCGCTGATTCTCGACGTCGCCAATGGCCTCATCGGATCGTTCGACGTCGACGCGATGCTCACCCGCATCGCGCAGGCCATCCGCAAAGCGCTCGGATTCGAGAAGGTGGCCTTCGCGCTCTTCGATCCGAAGCGCAACGAATTCACCCGCCGCGCGCACGCCGGTCTCGATGAGGTGTGGGAGGAGATGAAGCGGAAGCCGGTGGCGGCGAGCGAGATCACCCCGTTCTTCTCCGAGGAGTTCCGCGTGTCGAACTCGTACTTCATTTCGCACACGGTGCTGCAGCAGAGCGAGCACGGCGTGTTCGTCCGGCACGATGACGATCTGTTGCGCCGTCCCGACGAGTGGCACGAGAACGACAACCTGATCGTGCCGCTGATGAGCGGCGACGAGATGATGGGCTACCTCGCCGTGCGCGATCCGCACGATCGCCGCGTGCCGAACGTGGAGACGGTGCAGACGCTGGAGATCTTCGCGCTGCAGGCGGTGACGGCCCTCCAGTCGGCGCGGCAGTATGAGGAGATTCGCCGCCTCACGTTCATCGACGGACTTACCGCCGCGTACAACCACCGCTTTTTCCAGGAGGCGCTGGCGAAGGAAGTCCATCGCAGTGCCCGCGCCGGCCGCGAGTTCGCGCTGGCCATGCTGGACATCGACAACTTCAAGCGGATCAACGATACGTTCGGCCATCCGGTCGGCGACGAAATCCTCAAAGGGCTCGTCGACGAGATGATGACGAACGCGCGCGATACCGACGTCGTGGCCCGCTACGGCGGCGAGGAGTTCGCCATCATCTTTGCCGACACGCCAGCGATCTCCGCGCGCGACGCCGCGAATCGGATGCGCGAGCTCGTGGCGAAACGCGAGCTGATCATGCCGGCCATCGCCCGCACGCTGCGCGTGACGATGAGCATCGGCGTGGCCGTCTATCCGCACGACGGCATCACGACCACCGATCTCGTCGCCCGCGCCGACGCCGCGCTCTACTTCGCGAAAAAGAATGGCAAGAACCAGGTGGCGATGGCAGGCGAGCTGCCGGCGGAAAGCGCGTCCGCGTGATCCACGCTTCGCGTGTGTTGTCGGTTATCGGTTGATTGCGGCTCCGCCGCGTTGCCGCTAAGCGGCCTGACAACGCGCGAAGCGAAATCAACCGAGAACCGAAAACGCGCGCGAAGCGCGCCATAATCACGCCATGAAGCGAATCGCACTCCTCCTTCTGTTCATTACCTCATCAGCATTTGCCCAGTCTCTCGATCAGATGATCGATCGCGAGATTCCGTCGCTGCTGACGACGTACAAACAGCTTCACGCCGCCCCCGAGCTGTCGATGCAGGAGAAGAACACCTCTGCGCTCGTGGCGTCGCGGCTGAAAGAGCTCGGATACGACGTCACCTATCCCGTCGGCCAGTATCTCGAGCCGGGCGCGACGTGCTACGGCGTCGTCGCAATCATGAAAAACGGTGCCGGTCCGACGCTGCTCGTTCGCAGCGACATGGATGCGCTGCCCGTTCAGGAGCAGACCGGACTTCCGTACGCGAGCACCGTGCGCGCGAAGAACCAGTCCGGCGATGACGTGCCGGTAATGCACGCCTGCGGACACGACATCCACATGACATCTCTCCTCGGCACGGCGAAGATGCTGGCCCAGCTCAAGTCGCAGTGGCACGGGACGCTGATGCTCATCGGCCAGCCCGCCGAGGAGGTGGTGAAGGGCGCGGACGGAATGCTGCGCGATCATCTGTACGAGCGTTTCCCGAAGCCCGACTTCGCCATCGCGTTTCATGACAACTCCAACCTTCCCGCCGGCCAGGTCGGCTACACGCCCGGCTACCTGATGGCCAGCGCCGATTCCGTCAACGTCACCATCCGCGGCCTCGGCGGCCACGGCGCCTCGCCGCAGTCGACGAAGGATCCTGTGGTGATGGCGGCGCAGTTCATCACCGCGCTGCAGACGATCGTCAGCCGCGAAGACTCGCCGCTCGATCCGGTCGTCGTCACCGTCGGCTCGATTCACGGCGGGACGAAACGCAACATCATTCCGGACGAGGTCCAGCTCCTGATGACGGTCCGCACGTACAAACCCGAAGTGCGCAAGCGCGTGCTCGCCTCGATCGAGAGGATCGCGCGCGGCATCGCCATGACCGCGGGCGTCCCCGAAGATCGCATGCCGGTCTTCGAACTGCTGGCAGGGGAGTCGGTCGATTCGACGTACAACGATCCGCCAACGACTGAACGTATCGCTGCCGCGCTGACGAAAGGGATGGGCGCCGCGAACGTCATCCGCATCGATCCGCTCATGGTGAGCGAAGACTTCGGCCGCTTCGGCATCGATCGCAAAATCCCCATCGTCATGCTCAACGTCGGCGCCGTCGATCCTGCGAAGATCGCCAGCGGACAGCGCCTACCGTCGCTGCACTCATCCGGCTTCGCGCCGCTACCCGAACCAACGCTCCGCGGCGCCATCAAGGCGATGACCCTCGCGGTCCTCGAGATCCTGCATTGAGTACTCATGTCTGACGAGAATCTCAGCATTCAGGGAACGCTCGCTGAGACGACGGTACCCGACCTTTTCCGCTCGCTCGTGCGCAGTGGTGAGACGGGAATCGTGTCGCTTGAGACGAACGGGCGGAACGACGCGATCTACGTTCACGAAGGGAAGATCATCTACGCGTCCAGCTCCGATGCGGACATGGGGCTCGCCGAGGTGTTGCTGCGGGGCGGCGAGCTGACGTTGCAGCAATACAACCAGGCCATGGAGCGGCTCATCGTGCAGCGGCGCATCGGTGCGCTGCTCTGCGAGCTTGGCTATCTCGATCCCGACGGACTGCTGCGCGCATTGGAGCGGCAGGCGAGCGAGATTGTTCTCGACGTAATCCGCTACCGCAGCGGTAACTACACCGTCGAATTCACCGACGAGTTTCCACCCGAGATCATCACGCTGCAGTTGAATACCGAGCGGCTGATCCTCGACGGGATTCAGAGCATTGACTATTGGTCGCTGATCACGCGCGGCCTGGCGCGGCCCGATCGTCTTCTGCAGCAGGTTCCCGGCGCTGACATGCGTACGTATTCGATGGAGCTGACCGACGAGGAGAACCACGTCCTCAACCTCCTCGTCGAGCCGGGCACCGTCGAAGAGATCTGCGCGCGAAGCTATCTCTCCAACTTCGTCACCTGCCGCACGATCTGGGCGCTGCTCAGCGTCAATCTGATCGCCGAAACGGAGAGCAGCACGGTCAGCGAGCAACGCGCGGCGACGGAAACGGAGTACGAACTGGAAGGCGTCGTCGAGGCATACAACCGCAAGTACGAAACGATTTTCGGCCTCGTCTTTCAACGCATCGGCGATCACATCTACGACTTCATGGATCGCGTGGTCGTGCACATGTCGCCGGAGACATTGCCGTACCTCTCCGGACTGAACTTCGTGAACGAGGCGCGCATCGATTTCGATCAGCTCGTGAACAACGTGATCGCCTCGGGTGCTGGCGATCACCCCGCGGTCGTGCGCAACATCCTCGACCAGCTTCTCGCTGGCTGGATGTCGGAGATCAGGGCCGAATTCGGCGCCGAAGTTGAGGCGGAAGTTCGGCTAATCGCCGACGTCATGTAAAATAACTCCTCACATGGTCCGTGCCTCTTCCCTGATCGTTCTTCTCTCTGTCATCGCTGCGTCCGCGTTTGCCGCCGGTCCGCCTACTCAACCGAATGATCGGGAGTGGGGGCTGCTCAGCGCCGACTACGCTTGGATCGAGACGCTCCGCAAAGCCCAGCCGCTGCCGCCGGCGAACGCGTCGCGGAAGCAGATGCTTGAAGTCGTGCTCGAAAATCAGAAGAAGCTCGAGCCGGTGTACGTGCCGTTCCTGGACAAGGTGAAGGAGTACTTCGATCGCACGCACGATCTGCGGGCCGGCCAGGTGCTGGCGCGCGAGAAGATCATCATGGGCGACGAGTACATGCAGTACCTCTCGCGCTACGACAAAGCGCTCGAGCTCTATCGCGCCGCCGTCGATCTCGATCCGACGAATGAGGAGGCGAAGAAGCGCGTGGATCTCGCCCAGCAGCGCCGCTTCGTCTCGATGACGGCCTTCGCGAACGTGAAGACCGGGATGAAAGAGGACGCCGTCCGCGCCACGGTCGGCCTGCCGCGCGAGGATTGGATCAAGCAGGTGGTGCAGAACAATCGGGTCTACTCCGTATGGATTTACCCAAAGGAAGACGGAGGCGCCTCGGCCATTTACTTTGACAACGGCGTCGTCTATCACACAAACTGGAACGCCGCGGCGCCGCCCGCGTCACAGGCTCAGACAAAGTAACGGGAGGGTGTGCATGGTGTCTGAAGAAGTTCTTACCGACGATCAATCCCACTACGAAGTTTCACTCACGGCCGGCCAGGCGTTCGTCGCCTTCGTCCTGCTGCTGCTTTCTCTGGCCGCCTCGTTCGCCTTCGGTCTGATGATCGGCAAGGGCCAGGCCGACGAGCGGCTCGTGGTCCGCAAGGAGCCGGCGGTCATCAACGAGGGGAGCGTCATCGCCTCGAAGAAAAACGACAGCAAGCTCGTCGACCTCGGCGTCGGCAACGATGATTTCAAAGCGCCGGCGGCCACGACGAGCTCCGCTCCGACGGAAACCGCCGCTCCCGCCCCGACGATCACGGAAGGAACGGTCACGCCGCTGACCGACTCCGCGGCAGTGACGACGACTGCAGCCGCTGTCGTCGAGCCTCCAAAGCAGGCGCCGAAACCTGCCGTAGTCGCCGAGGTTCCGAAGCCGAAACCAGCCGCGCCAGCGGGTCCCGCATACGCCCAACTCCTCGTCACCGGCGATCAGAAGACCGCCGACGCGCTGGCCGCGAAAGCGATCGACCACGGCTTCATGTCCACCTACGTCGAACGCGCCGGCACGACGTTCAAAGTGCGCGTAAAGTTCAACTCCGAAGCCGAGGCGCGCGCGAGCGAAGCGAAACTCAAAGAGATCGCGAAAGACGTTTGGATCGTGAAGTAATCATCAACCAGGTGCGGCCTGAGTTCTGAGCGTAGCTGCGTCGCCGAAGGACGATCGCTCGTCCAATTCGTGCATTGCATCTCCGCGATAGGATCAACAGGCCATGGCTACAAAACCGCGCACCAAAACCACCAACCAACAAACCACCACCCCCCAGCTCGAAGCGCTGCGCAAGGGGCAGGCGAGGAAGCGGTCGGCGGTTGATCCGTCGCACATCCTCGACAAGGCCATCTACCAGCTCTGGGAGACGATCAATGATCTCGATCAGATTCAGCCAGAGCGGGTCGAGCATTACCGCGTCTCCGTATTCGGCAGCTCGCGGATTCAGCGCGGCGATCCGATCTACGACCAGGCCAAGAAACTCTGCTACGAGTTGTCGCGACTCGGCGCGGACATCGTCACCGGCGGCGGGCCGGGACTGATGGAAGCGGCCAACGCCGGTGCGATGGAAGGACAGACGGAGAGTCATTCGCGATCCTTCGGACTGGCCATCCATCTGCCGACCGAGGAGTCAGCGAACGCGTTCGTGAACAAGGTGTTCCGGCATCGGACATTCTTCTCGCGGCTCCATCATTTCATCCGGCTCTCCTCGGCATTCATCGTTCTGCCGGGCGGCATCGGAACCGCGCTGGAGCTGTTCATGGTGTGGCAGCTCATTCAGGTCAAGCACGTCACCGAGCATCCACTCATCCTGGTCGGTACAATGTGGAGCGGTCTGATCGACTGGATCAACGAGTCGATGATCACGCGCGGGTTGGCCAGTCCGCAGGACATGAACGCGGTCTCGGTCGTCGCCTCGTACGAAGAGGCCATTCCGATCATCCGCGCCTCGTACGAACGCTTCATTCAGGAGAAAACGAATGCCGACAACGGAACAGATTCTCGACGCGCTTAAGGGCGTCAAATTTCCCGGGCTCTCGCGCGACATCGTGTCGTTCGGGTTCGTCCATGACGTCCGCGTCGAGGGCGGCAGCGTCTCCTTCACGGTGCGCTTTCAGACGGAGAATCAGAACGCGGCCACGCAGATCAGCCGCGATGCCGAGGCCGCGGTGAAGAACGTGCCGGGCGTCGAGAGCGTGAAGATGACCGTCGACGTCGGCTCGCGCCAGGCAGCCGGACCGATGGGCGGACCGGCGCCCGAGCAGATCCTCTCCGGCGTGAAGTACAAGATCGCCGTCGCGTCAGGAAAAGGCGGCGTCGGCAAGTCGACCGTCTCCACGAACCTTGCTCTTGCCCTGCGCGCCCTCGGCTACACCGTCGGCATGCTCGACGCCGACATCTACGGTCCGTCGCAGCAGATGATGCTCGGGATCCACGGCCGTCCGCAGATCGACGAAACGGACGAAAAGATCCTGCCGATGGAGAACCACGGCGTGAAGACGATGTCGCTCGGCCTGATCACCGATCCCGATACGCCGGTGATCTGGCGCGGTCCGATGGTGATGAAGGCGCTCGATCAGTTCCTCAGCGACGTGAAGTGGGGCACGCTCGATTTCATGATCATCGATCTGCCGCCCGGCACCGGCGACGCACAACTGACGCTGACGCAGAAGGTGCCGCTCTCCGGCGCGGTGGTGGTGACGACGCCGCAGGATGTGGCGCTGATCGATGCCCGCAAGGGCCTGGCGATGTTTCGCAAGGTCAACGTTCCGGTCCTCGGCATCATCGAGAACATGAGCTACTTCATCTGCCGCCACTGCGGCGAGCGCGAAGAAATCTTCGGCCACGGCGGCGGCCGCAAAACCGCCGAGCTCCTCGGCGTCCCCTTCCTCGGCGAAATCCCGATCGATCCGAAAGTCGTCGTCGGCGGCGACAGCGGCGAACCGATCTTCGTCCTCGATCCCTCATCCGCGGCAGCGCAGGCGTTCCGCAAACTGGCGGAGACGGTGGTGCAACAGGTGGAGTCAGGGCACGCGGGACATACGCACGCGATCGGCGAGCATGTTCATGCCTGATGTTCACGCGGAGCCGCGGAGGGACGACGGGTTTTCTCCGCGTCTCCGCGACTCCGCGTGATCAAAAAAGGGAGAGTCCTCGCGCCTGTTCGGCCGCCAGCATGTCGAGAAACCTGTTCCGCGGAATCTCGCGCGCGCCGAGCGCTTCCATGTGCGGAGTCGTGACCTGACAGTCGATCCAGGTCGCGCCGCGTTCGCGGAGATGTTCGATCAGAAAGAGCAGCGCGAGTTTGGATGCGTCCGGCGCGCGATGGAACATCGATTCACCGGTGAAGACGCCGCCGGAATCGACGCCATACAAGCCGCCGACTAGATCGGATCCACTCCAGACTTCCACGCTGTGCGCATCGCCGGCGCGGTGGAGATTCGTGTATGCCTCGATGATCTCCGGTCCGATCCACGTGCCGACATCGTCGCCGCGCGCCGAATCCGCACACGAGGCGATGACCTGCCCGAACGCGCGGTCGATCGAGTACGTGAACCCGCTCCGGCGCTGCGCCTTCCGCAGCGAACGTCCAACGTGAAGTTCATTGAAAAAGATCACCGTCCGCCGCCGCGGCGAAAACCAGGGAAGCGGCGGCTCCTCATTCGGCCAGGGAAAGATCCCGTGCCGATACGCATCGCGCAGCGTCTCGACGCGCAGATCGTCACCGACGGCAACGACGTCGCCGCGCGCATAGCGGGGATCGGGAAAGCGGGACATCAGCCTCGATCGTACCCGAGGCCGTATACTGCCTTCACTCCAAGTCCGGAAGGTCCTTCATGCCAAAACAGTCGCTGGCCGCGCGCGCGGTGATGGCGGTTTGGTTGACGATCGGTTTCTACGCGCTGGCGCTCTTCATCGTCGCCGGGCTACTCGGCGCCGTTTACGCCGAGTTGGTCTACGCAAATCACATCCTCGTCCGGCCGACGATTTTCGCCATCGTCGCGGCGGGAATGATTCTCTGGTCGATTCTCCCGCGCATCGACCGCTTCGAGGCGCCCGGACCGCGGCTGGACGAGGAGCAGCAGCCGGAGCTTTTCGCGGTGTTGCGCCGCGTTAGTGCAGCGACGGGCGAAGAAATGCCGTCCGAGGTGTACCTGCTCGGCGGAGAGGTCAACGCGTGGGTAATGCAACGCGGCGGATTGATGGGCATCGGCAGCCGGCGCGTCATGGCCGTCGGATTGCCGCTACTGGAAAGCGTTACCGTCCCGCAGTTGCGCGCCATCATCGCGCACGAATTCGGGCACTTCCACGGCAGCGATACGAAGCTCGGGCCGTGGATCTACAAAACGCGGCAAGCCATCGTGCGCACCGTCACTACCCTTGGCAACGGATGGCTTCAGAAGCCGTTTCTCTGGTACGGGAACCTCTTCCTGCGCATGACACAGGCGATCTCGCGCGCTCAGGAGCTGGCGGCCGATGCGTTGTCTGCGCAAGTGGCGGGCGCGCGGACGGCCATGGCGGCGCTCGTGGCGGTGGAGAGGTCCAGCGCGGCGTTCAGCTCGTATTGGTCCTCGGAGGTCATCCCGATTTTGTCGAATGGTTTCCGTCCTCCGATCGCGGCGGGACTCACACGGTTCCTCGGCGCAGACGAAGTGGCGTCATCGCTGCGCGAGCACGTTGACAAAGCCGTTCAGGGAACCAACGCCGACGAATACGACAGCCATCCGCCGCTTGGTGAACGGCTGGCTGCACTGGAGCCGCTGGCGAGCGACGCAGAAGAGATGGGGCCGATCGCATCCACTCTCCTTCGCGATCTCGACCAGCTCGAGGCCGATTTCCTGCGTTCGATTTTCACCGATCCGGCTCAGGTCGCGTCGTTGCGGTCCGTTGAGTGGCAGGACGCAGCGACCGCGGTCTACCTCCCAGCGTGGCGGACGAAAGTGGAACAGCACGTCGAGTTTCTCGGCGGCGTCCGCATGCAGCAACTGGCGTCGATCGCCAGGACGATGCCGTTCGTCTCGAAGCAGATGAAGCTCGATGACGTGTTGGCCGAGGAGCGCACTGAGGCCGCGAAGATCATCATCAGCTGCGCGCTCGCAGTTCGTCTGTGCGACGACGGCTGGGTATGCAACGCGGAACCCGGTCGGGCCATCACGATGACGAAGGACGGCCGCACGATTGCACCATTCACGCTGCTCACGCGCCTCGGCAATGGAGAACTGCCGGAGACGGAATGGGCGAGCGAGTGCGCAGCCGCCGGCATGGCGGAGCAGACGCTGGCGTGACTCAGTACGCGAGCGTCAGAAAATCCCCGCAGGCTTCGACGACCACGTTGCCGCCATCCTGTAGTTTCCCGAAGAGGATCGCGTCGACGAGCGGTTCCTTGATCTTGCTGTGGATCAGGCGTGACATCGGACGGGCGCCGAACGCACGATCGTAGCCGTGTTTGGCCAGCCATGCGCGGGCGGGTTCGGTCAGTTCGAGCGTCACGTTCTTCGCGCGCAGCTGCACGCGCAGCTCGTCGATGAACTTGTCGACCACGCGCTCGGTCGTTTCGAATGACAGCGGCTCGAAGGCGATCCAGGCGTCGAGGCGGTTGCGGAACTCGGGGGTGAAGGTGCGCTCGATCGCGCCGCGGCCTTTGCCTTTCGATCCGCTGGTGTTGCCGAAGCCCATCGACGCGTCGCTCATCTCGCGCGCGCCGGCGTTCGTGGTCATGATCAGGATTACGTTGCGGAAGTCGGCCTTCTTGCCGTTGTTGTCGGTGAGCGTGGCGTGATCCATGACCTGCAGCAGGATCGAGAAAAGATTCGGATGCGCCTTCTCGATCTCGTCGAGTACGAGCACCGCGTACGGCGTTTTCGTGATCGCGTCGGTGAGCAGGCCGCCCTGATCGAAGCCGACGTATCCCGGCGGCGCGCCGATCAGACGTGAGACCGTGTGCGGCTCCATGTACTCCGACATGTCGAAGCGGATGAATTCGACGCCGAGGGAGATGGCAAGCTGGCGCGCGAGCTCGGTCTTGCCGACGCCGGTCGGACCGGAGAAGAGGAAGGAGCCGACCGGTTTCTCGGGCTGACCTAGACCCGAGCGCGAAATCTTGATCGCGTTCACGACCTGATCGACCGCGTGATCCTGGCCGTAGATGACGCGCTTCAGATCGGCGTCGAGGCCTTGCAGCCGCTCCTTTTCAGAGATGGCCACGGTGCGCGGCGGAATCTTGGCCATGCGCGCCACGACGTACTCGACGTCGTCGATTCCGATGACCGAGGGCGCTGTCATTTCGGCGGTGCGAACGATGCGCGCGCGTGAGCCGGCTTCGTCGAGCACGTCGATCGCTTTGTCCGGCAGATGGCGATCGTGCATGTACTTCGCGGAAAGCTCGGCGGCGAGCTTCAGCGCGTCGTCAGTGAACGAAACGTTGTGATGCTTTTCGTAGTACGACTTCAGACCCTTCAGAATCTCGATCGTCTCGTCGACGGTCGGCTCGCCGATCTCGATCTTCTGGAAGCGCCGCGCAAGCGCGCGATCACGTTCGAAGGATGACTTGTACTCGGCGTATGTCGTCGAGCCGATGCAGCGCAGCTTCCCCGAGGCGATGGCGGGTTTGAGGATGTTCGAAGCGTCCATCGTGCCGCCGCTCACGGCGCCGGCGCCGACGATGGTGTGGATCTCGTCGATGAAGAGAATCGCTTCCGGTTTCGCCAGCAGCGCGTTCACGACCGCTTTCAGCCGCTGCTCGAACTCGCCGCGGTACTTCGTCCCCGCGAGCACGGCGCCCATGTCCAGCGACCAGACCACGGCGTCCTTGAGCACCGCCGGCACTTCATTCTTCATAATCTTCAGCGCCAGCCCCTCGGCGATCGCGGTCTTGCCGACGCCCGGCTCGCCGACGAACAGCGGATTGTTCTTGCGGCGGCGGCAGAGGATCTGGACCGTCCGTTCCAGCTCCGGCGCGCGGCCGATCAGCGGATCGATGTCGCCCTTTTCGGCGCGCTCGTTGAGGTTGACTGCGAACAGCTTGAGCGGATCGCCCGTCTGTTCCGCCGCGCCTTCCTCATCGCCGACGAATGCCGGCTTCGGCGCCGGCGTGTCCTTGCTGATGCCGTGCGAGAGGTACTGCAGCACGTCGAGTTTGTTCACGCCCTGGCTGCGCAGAAGGTAGACGGCCTGCGAACGCTCGGCCTGGTAGATCGCCGCGAGCATCTGGCCCGTGTCGACTTCCTTCTGCCCCGACGACTGCGCGTGAAGCTGCGCGTATTGCACGATCCGCTGCAGCATCGCGGTCAGCACCGGCTGTACTTCCGCATCATCGGCGAGCTGCTCGAGCGTGCGGTTCATGAAGTCGTCGAGCTGCTTGCGCAGGACGTCGACGTCGCCGCCGCAGGCGCGGATGCACTCGCGCACGTCGCGGTCGTGGAGCAGGGCGTAGAGGAGATGTTCGAGCGTTACGTACTCGTGGCGGCGCTTTAATGCTTCGTTCAGAGCGAATTCAAACGACTTCTGTAGCTGGCGGGCAATCATGATTGGCGCGCAGTAGAACCGTGTCCGAGGCGGGCGGATTTCGTCATGCCGGCTCCATCGTGGCGAGGAGCGGAAACTCCTGCTCGCGAGCCAGCGCGATCGTCCTTTCGACTTTCATCTCCGCCACTTCAAACGTGTAGATGCCAGCCACGCCGACGCCTTGCATGTGCACGTTGAGCATGACCTGGATGGCCTGCTCCTCGGCCATGTTGAAGACCGATTCGAGCACCCAGACCACGAACTCCATGGTGGTGTAGTCGTCGTTATGCAGCAGCACTTTGAAGAGCGACGGCTCCTCGGTTTTTTCCTCGCTCTCGGCAACCGGCGCGTGGTCGAGTTCTGCGAATGGGACTATGGGCATCATTTCGTTTACTCGCCCACGCCGTAGCGTTCGTGCAGGATATTGAGGTGCCGCTGCACATGTCCCGCGGCGATGTACGCGATGGCGCGGACGGTCAGCCGCTTGCCCGACACCGTTCCCTCTCGCGACCACGCCTCGGACGGCAGACTCGAAAAGAGCGCGATGCTGGCGTCGCGGACGGCGAGTTGCTCCTCGACGAGATTGCGGACGCTGCGATCGTTGAAGTTCGCCGCCGCCGCGTACGAATCCGGCCCCCACTTCGGCAGCTCGATGCGGTCATTGCGCGCGAACGTCAGCGCGCGAAAGGTGTGAATCCGTTCCGCATCCGCCATGTGGCCGATGACTTCGCGAATGGTCCACTTGCGGTCCGCGTATCGATACCCGCCGCGATCCTCGGGGACTTGGTCGACGAGTTTCGCGATTCGCTCGCGGCCCGTTTTCAGTCCATCGAGTATCGGTCCGGTGATGAGCGAGACGTACTGCTCGTGATGGGGCGAGTACTCGTCGGGCTGGGGTCGTTGGTCAGGCATTCGCGAATTTTATAGTCCCGGGCTCCATCTCGACCGGTTGTTCGCGCCGGCGAAACACGCGCGCAGTTTTCTCGCCGAGGAGCGTGGTCACGCCGTCTTCGACTCGCAGGATCGAGCCTTCGCGCAATCCGATCACCATCGTCGCGTTCTCCTCGTGAAACTCGCGAATCCTTTCCTCGCGCGTTTCGCCGCGGTGTGTCGACTGCGGATCGGGATCGAGGTAATGCGGGTTGATCTGGAAATCGACCAGGCCGAGGGCGGCGAAGGAGGGCGGCTCGACGATCGGCATGTCGTTCGTCGTCTTCATCGTCGGCGCGGCGATCACCGTTCCGGCGCTGGAGCCGAGGTAGGGGAGTCCGGCTCGGACGCGGTCGCGGATCGTTGTCAGCAAATCGCGTTCGTACAGAGTCTTCAGCAATCGGAACGTATTGCCGCCGCCGACAAAGATGGCGTCGGCGCGATCGAGATCTTCGATCGGAATCACATCGAGATTCATTCCGTCGAGGCGCTCACGCACTTTCGCGGTGTACGCGTCGTGATCGTGCGCGGCGAATGGCACGAACGCCACGCGGCGGTTGTCGCCGAGGAACGCGCGGATCTCCGGCTCGGGATGATCGAGGTAGCCGTAGCCGTGAACGTTGGAGGAAGAGATCAGAAGAAGGCGCATGTTCTGCGAAGTCTATGATCGCCGCCCTCTTTTTTGCCGCCGCCGTCGTTCTGAGCAAGCCCGCGCCGCCGCCCGACCTCACCGCGCCGCCCGCGGACGCGCAGAAGAGCGCCGATGGTTTGATCTCGAAGCAGCTCGTTGCCGGAACCGCGGGCGAGCATCCCGCCGCGACCGACCTGGTCCACATCCGTTACGCGGTGTGGAAGGCGTCGGACGGGTCGGTCATCGACTACACGCGCACCGAAATCCCCACTTTCGTCGATATGACCAAGCTGCTGCCGGGCATGCGCGAGCTGTTCGCGCAGATGACGCCGGGCGAGAAGCGTCGCGCCTGGATTCCGGCATCGCTCGGGGCGGGCAAGATCAAGGATGGCGACATGTTCGTCGTCGATGGCGAGTTGGTGGACGTCGTTCATCCGCCGGCAACTCCCGCGGATGTCGCCGCGCCGCCCGCCGACGCCATGAAAACCGGCTCCGGACTGGCGTACAAGATCCTCACTCCCGGAACCGGAACCGTGCATCCGAGGAAGCGCGACAAAGTGCTGGTGAATTACAGCGGCTGGACCACGGACGGCCAGATGTTCGACAGCTCGGTCATGAAAGGTGAGCCGGTCGAACTGTCGCTTGAACAAGTGATCCCCGGTTGGGTCGAAGGCATCCAGCTCATGACGGAAGGGGAGAAGGTCCGCTTCTGGATCCCGCAGAAACTGGCGTACAAAGGCCAGTCCGGGATGCCGGCCGGAATGCTGGTGTTCGACGTGGAGCTGATGCGGATCCGTTGAGCTGGGAGCGCGGGCGTCTCGCCCGCCCTTCACGAGCGGGCAAGATGCCCGCGCTCCCAGGCTACTCCGAACCGATCACCCACTTCTCGTACGAATCTCCCGGAAGCTCGCGGATAAACCGCGACGGCTCCATGAGCACGTCCAGTCCGCCGCGGTCGCGGGCCATGACCGGGAAGACGAGATAGAGCTCCTGCTTGGCGCGGGTGACGGCGACGTAGAAAAGGCGGCGCTCTTCTTCCTCGCCGGGGATGACGATCTCGTGTTCGGTCGGAGCGTCTTCCACGATCTCTGCCGGCATTTCTTCGATGGCCAGATCGGCGTTTCCGCGGACGAGCGCGTCGGTCAATTCGAACGCTTCGTGCAACTCCTTCGGCTTCACGCGCACGATGCCGCCGGGGACGCGCAGCGCGCGTTGCGACGGGAAGCGGCCGTCGGCGAGCCAGATGACGAAGACGACGCGCCACTCCAGTCCCTTGGCCTGGTGCACCGACGACAGCACGATCTTTTCGTCCTCGGGGCCGACGACGGCAACGTCTTCGCCCGCGATCGGATTTGCCAGCGCCACTTCGTCGAGGAACGCGTTCGTATCGTCGTAGCGCAGGGCGTATTGCGAGAGTTGTTCGAGATCGTCGAGCCGCGCCTGCGAGTTGGCGAACTTCGCGCGCGCGTAGTCGGCGTAGCCGCGTTCGACGATCAGCCGGATCGATTCCGATGGATTGTGCTGCATCGACTCGCTGCCGATGATGGCGAGGACGTCGCGAAGGTTCTTGAGGACAGGAGTGCGTGAGCGACCGGTCGATGGAGTTGGTCCGGCGCTGTTGAGGAACGCATCGAGCGGATTCTGTGCGGTTCCGATCCTCGCCCACACCTCGGCCGCCGTTTTCTCGCCGACCTTTGGGTACAACTTCATCACGCGCTTCCACGACAACTCGTCGCGCGAATTCGTGACAATCTTCAGGTACGCGATGACGTCCTTGATGTGCGCCTGTTCGAAGAAGCGGATGCCGCTGCGAATCTCGTACGGGATCAGCCGCCGCGACAGCTCCATCTGCAGTTCGAGCGATTGATAGTGCGAGCGATAGAGCACTGCGATGTCGCCGAGCGATTCGCCTTCATCGCGCAACTCGAGAATGCGTTGCGCGATGAACGAGGCCTGCTCGAAAACGTCGTCGACGCCGACGACCGCGGGATCCGGTCCGTCGCCGCGCACGGCCTGCAATTCCTTGCGGAACTGGAAGCGATTCTGCGCGATCGAGGCATTCGCGAGACTCAGGATTTGCCGCGTCGAACGGTAGTTAGTCTCCAGCTTGTAGATCTTCGCTTCGGGGAATCGCAGCGGAAAGGTGATGATGTTTTCGAACGACGCACCGCGAAATGAGTAGATGGATTGCGCGTCATCGCCGACCACCATGACGTTGCGCCGCACCGCGGCCATGCCATCGACAACCTCGGCCTGCAGCTTGTTCGTGTCCTGATATTCGTCGACGAGGATATATCGATACCGCCGCTGCAACGCCGCGCTGACCTCGGGATAGTCGTCGAGCAGCAGCTTCCAGTTCACCAGCAGGTCGTCGAAATCCATCGCGTTCGCCTCGCGCTTGCGCTCTTTGTAGCGCCGGAAAACATTGATCATCTCGTCGCGATAGATCCCGAAATGCGGGTAGTTGTTTTCGAGGTGCAGCTCCAGTGGCGTGCGCGTGTTGATCAGGTAGGAATAGATGTCGATGAGGACGTCGCCCTTCGGAAAACGCTTCTCCAGCGTCTTGATACCGAGAGAGGAAATGGACGATTCCATCATCTCCTTCGCATCCTCGGCGTCGAGAATGGTGAAGCTGGATCGGTAGCCAATCGTGGCCGCGTGCTGACGCAGCAGCCGATTGCCGATGGAGTGAAACGTGCCGCCCCAGATGCGCCGCGTGTCGATGGTGACGAGCTGCTCGACGCGGCTGAGCATCTCGCGCGCGGCCTTGTTGGTGAACGTGAGGAGAAGGATGTCGGAGGGATCGACGCCGTCTTCGATCAGCCGTGAGACGCGATAGGTAAGTGCCCGCGTCTTGCCGCTGCCGGCGCCGGCGATGACAAGCATCGGCCCCTCGCCGGCCATGACGACGTCGAGCTGCTCCTGATTGAGCTCGTCTTCGTAACGGACGCGATACTGCTTCTGGGCCTTCGCCGGCTGCTTCAGCGTGTAACGGCGGATCTTCTCGGGCACGGGGAAAGCCTAGCAGGGTGTGACACTTGTCATGCGCTTCCGCTGACGTTTCGCAGTGTTGCCTTCGACCATCCCGAGCAATATTCGCGTGATGAGAAACCGTAGCGCCAGCGGCTCGCTGGCTGGACCGCCGCCGGCTCGGCGGCGAGTCATTGGCGTCGGGACGCGCCGGCGAGCCGCCGGCGTTCCAGCCGACGAGCCGTCGGCGCTACGAGCGTGCGCTTAGACTTATGCCCATGCCTCCCGAACGCGACTACGCCGGTTGGACGAAGTACATCTGGCTGGTCTACATCATCCCGTTTGCGGGATATCCGGTTCTGGAGAAGGCGAGCGCGGGACGGATCGCGCTCGCCTGGTTCGCCACCGCGGTCTTCACCCTCATCTACCTGAGCGGGTATCGCGTTCGCGGACGGCGGTTGCTGTACGTCATCGCGGCGATCACGCTTCTTGGCGTCGCGTTCATGCCGTCGAACCTCGGCGCGGGCGCGTTCTTCATCTTCGCCGCCTCGTTCGCTGGATCGGTCGGCAGTCCGCGGCGTGGATTCTCGATCGTCGGGATCATCCTCGTCGTGCTGCTCGTCGACGTTACGCTGATCGGATTGAATCCGTTGACGTGGTGGTGGGCGGCGTTCTTCACAATCGTGATCGGCGCGGTGAACGTACACTTCGCGCAGGTCGGCCGCGCGAACAAGCGTCTGCAGATGGCGCAGGACGAGATCGAGCATCTGGCGAAGGTCGCGGAGCGCGAACGCATCGCGCGCGATCTTCATGACGTCCTCGGACACACGCTCTCCCTGATCATTCTCAAGTCGGAGTTGGCTTCGAAGCTGGCCGACCGCGATCCGCAACGTGCGCGCGATGAGATTCGCGACGTCGAGCGGATCTCGCGCGAGGCGTTGTCGGAAGTGCGGCAGGCGGTGCGCGGCTATCGCGCCGGACTGCAGCAGGAGCTCGACGGCGCGGCGGCGATGCTGCGCGCGGCGTCAATCGAACTGACGGCGAAGTGCGAGCCGGTTCCGCTTGCGGCAGGACAGGAAGCGATCCTCGCACTCTCCTTGCGCGAGGCGGTGACGAACGTCGTCCGTCATTCGAATGCGTTGCGCTGCACGATTGATCTTCGGCGTGACAGCGATGAAATCCGGCTGATCGTTTCTGACGACGGCCGCGGCGGCGGTGAAGACGGCTCCGGAATCAGCGGGATGCGTGAACGAATCGCGGCGTTGGGCGGCTCGGTTTCGCGCGACGGTTCGCACGGGACGACGCTCATCGTGACGCTGCCACTGGCCAGCGGACCACAGTCCATCAGTGCCATCGAGCGATCGGCATGATCCGCGTCGTCATCGCCGAGGATCAGGCCATGGTTCTGGGCGCGCTTTCCGCGTTGCTCGAAATCGAATCGGATATCGAAGTCGTCGCTCGCGCGCGTACCGGTGATGAAGCGCTCGATCTGGTGCGAGCCCATCGTCCCGACGTACTCCTCACCGATATCGAGATGCCGTCGAAAACGGGACTGGAGGTCGCGCAGATGGTTCGCGATCAGCAGTTGCCGACGCGCGTGGTAATCCTGACGACGTTCGCGCGCAGCGGCTACCTGCGCCGCGCGCTGGAGGCGGGAGCGTCCGGATATCTGCTGAAAGACTCGCCGGCGGAGCAGTTGGCGAATGCGATCCGCCGCGTACACGCTGGCGGACGCGCGGTCGATCCGGAGCTGGCGGCCGAGGCGTGGAGCGAGCCGGATCCGCTGACGGATCGCGAGCGGCAGGTTCTGCGGCTGGCGGGCGAGGGGCAGGCCACCGGCGACATCGCTGAGTCGCTGCATCTTTCGGAGGGGACGGTGCGGAACTATCTCTCCGAGGCGATCAGCAAGCTCGGTGCGCAGAATCGGGTCGAGGCGGCGCGGATCGCGAGAGAAAAAGGGTGGTTGTAGCTCGCGACGGAGCGCTGGCGTCCTCGCCGGCTGGCCCGGCGCGCGTCTCGCCGCCGAACCGCCAACCCTTGACATTCACTGGTAACACGACGCCAGCGCTCCGTCTTGCTCCGCCAACAGTTTCGCAACGATGAGCCGGTTACGCAGCCTTCAGAAATCCTGCCTCCCGATTTTGCATTCAAATGCAGGTTGCACGGAGGTTTCATGAAACGAGTCTTTCTCACGCTTGCTCTCATCGCGGTCGCCGGATGCTCTTCCGCGCCGCCGAAGACCGCGCCGGCGCCGCAGCCGGCGTCGTTTGCGCCGTCCTACGCCTTCGGGATGGGCAACTCGACGATCGGCGTCATCCCCTCGGCGATGTTGCGCGACACCGCACGCAACAAGGATCTCGAGGTTTCGATCGAGTATCCGACGCGCGGAACCGGTCCCTTTCCGATCATTATCTTTTCGCCGGGTTATGGCGGATCGAGCCACGCGTACGAGGCGCTGATCTCGTACTGGACGAGCTACGGCTACGTCTGCATCCGGCCGATGCACGCCGATTCCGGCGCGCTGCGCGACACGATGAATGAGCTGCTGCAGTTGCATCCCGAGGATCGGCGGCGAAACACGCGGGAGCGCGATCGCAGGCCGGCGAATCCGCAGGCGCAACCGGCCAATCGTCCGAATCCGGCGGAGATGATCTGGGACAAAGAGCGCGAGCCGCAGTGGCGCGACCGCGTCCGTGACGTCACGCTGATCATCGACTCGCTGAACGATATCGAGAAGAACTATCCAGAGCTGGCCGGGAAGATGGATCACGCGCGCATCGGCGTGGGCGGCCATTCGTACGGCGCGTTCACGGCCATGCTCGTCGGCGGCGCGAAAACGTTCAGCACTCCGCCGCTTGCGCTCGGCGATCCGCGCGTGAAAGCGATCCTGGCGATGTCGCCGCAGGGTGTTGCCGCGAATCGCGGACTTACCGCGGAATCGTGGCGCGACGTGCGTATCCCGGCGATGTTCATGACCGGCTCGCGCGATTACGCCAGCGAGACGGAAGGTCCGGACTGGCGCCGCACGGCGTACGAAAACTCTCCGGCGGGGGACAAGTACTTCGTCCTGATCAACGGCGCCGGCCACATGACCTTCACCGGCCTGGCCTCGGGACTGGGCGGCGAGCAGTACGACCGCAGCCGCGAGGTTCCGATCACCGATCCGCGCACGGGGCAGGTTCTGAATGCCACTCCGCAGACGAACCGCATGAACGAACAGATCAACGACCGCGGCACCTTCCGCAACATCCGTTCGATTTCACTGATGTTCTGGGACGCGTACCTGAAGGACAAGACGGATGCGAAGGCGTTGCTCGATCCGACCAAGTACGCGGGCAGCGTGGAGTTCGCGCGGAAGTAGGGTCGAGGCACCGACAAGAGTGTCGGTGCCACAACTTCTGCGACTAGAATCCCCTTACTTATGTCCGAAGACGTCACCTCACTCCGAACGGCGTGGACGACCACGTCGGTCGAAGAGGCGAAGCTGCTGCGGAAACTGACCGAGCAGCGCTTCGAGAGCGAGCAGCTTCGGCTCCTCGGCAGCGCGGTGCGCGTGGCCGGGCAGGGGATCGCGATTCTGACGCCGGCGGTCGAGGCGCTCGGGCCGCGTATCGCGTTCGTCAATGACGGCTTCTGCGCCATCTACGGCCGCGATCGCGAGGAGATCATCGGCGAGACGCCGGTCGCGTTCGGCATCGTCGATCGGCATCACGTGATCTTCGACTCGCTGCTGCATCACGTTTTCGCGCGGCAGGCGTTTGCTGCCGAGGCGACGGCGCAGCGGAAGGACGGGCATGAGTTTGAGCTGGATCTGCAGCTCGTGCCGGTCGAGGACGGCGGGCAGCTCACGCATTGGGTGGCGTTCCTTCGGGACGTGACGGAGAGCCGCAACGAGATCGTGGCGCTACGGCATCAGGCCATGCACGACGGTCTGACCAATCTGCCGAACCGGATGATGCTGTTCGATCGCCTGGCCGAGGCGTTGGAGGCGGCGCGCAGCGACGGAAAAGTCATCGCGCTGCTGCTGATGGACCTCGATCGCTTCAAAGAGGTCAACGACACGTTCGGCCATCATTTCGGCGACGTCCTGCTCAAACAGGTGGCGTTTCGCCTGCGCAATCAGCTTCACATCGACGACACCGTGGCCCGCCTCGGCGGGGATGAATTCGCCATCGTGCTCACCTCCGCGCTCGATGCGAACGCCGTTGCGATGACCGCGCGCCGCATTCTGAATTCGCTGCAGCAGCCGTTCGTCGTGGAAGGGCAGGTGCTGGAAGTCGGCGCGTCGATCGGGATCGCGCTCTATCCGCAGCACGGCAGCGACGCGCGCACGCTGATGCGCCGCGCGGACGTTGCGATGTACGCCACGAAGCAATCGAATGCCGGCTTCACCTTTCACGAACGCGACGAGCAGGAGTCGCGCGTTCCCGATCAACTGTCGCTCGTCGTCGAGATGCGCAGTGCGATCGAGCGGAACGAGTTCGAGCTTTACTACCAGCCGAAGCGCCACCTGCGCAGCGGTCTGATCACGCGCGTCGAGGTGCTGATCCGTTGGAACCATCCGACGCGCGGGCTGCTGCTGCCGGTGAGCTTCGTGCCGATCGCGGAACGGACGGGGCTCATCAAGCCGATGACGGACTGGATCCTCGACAAGGCGTTGCAGCAATGCCGCGAGTGGCAGGACGCCGGCGCGCCGATCCACGTCGCCGTCAACGTCTCGGCGAAAAGTCTGCTCGAAGAGACGCTGCCGTCGAAGGTGCAGTCGGTGCTGGACAAGTGGAAGGTCGATCCGCGCTTTCTCAAGATCGAGATCACCGAGAGCAGCATCATGGCCGACCCGGCGCACGCGCTGGCGATCATGTCGATGCTGCAGTCGATGGGCGTGCGGCTGTCGGTCGACGATTTCGGCACCGGCTATTCGTCGCTCACGCACCTGCGCGAGCTGCCGATCGACGAGATCAAGATCGACAAGTCGTTCGTGATGGGGATGTTGACCAGCGATGCCGACGCCGCAATCGTCCGCACCGTGATCGACCTCGCGCACAACCTCGGCAAGCAGGTTTGCGCCGAGGGCGTCGAGGACTTGGAGACGATGCGCTGTCTCGAGGAGATGGGCTGCGATCTCGCGCAGGGTTACTTCATCTCGCGGCCGGTTCCCGCGGCGGCGCTGATGACGTGGCTGACGGACAACTTCTGGGGCTTGAAGCGGAGTTAGTTCGTTTTCGCCTGCCGCTCGATCTTCATTACCCGCTTCACTTCGCGATTGACCGAGGCCGGACGGTCGCGAAAGATGTCCGCGGCGGCTGGGAGGGGCCTTCCGGTCAACTCGAGTGCGTTCGGCACCTTGGCCACATTCTGCATTCCGGAGCCGGCGAGCGGGACCGCGATCGGGAGGTAGAAGATCCGCCACTGCAAGCCGAGGGCGCCGAACTCCATCCAGCCGATGTGCCACTTGATACGGCCGGGTGGAAGATGGTCGGGGAGCGCCGACATCTTGATTTCGTTCTTCGCAGCGAAGCGGAGGAGCGCATCGCGCGAGTAATCGGGACGCGTCGCCGTCGTTTGTTCCTGCGCGAATGCGGCCGAGGCGATCAGAAGGAGTGTTGCGCTGAGGATGAGACTGCGCACGTCATTACTCGCCGAGGAGTCTCAGTACGATGCGCAACTCGCGGCGGACGCCGGCGGATGATGCCAGCTCGTCCGGAACGTACGGCATGGAGCGGGCGATCGGCGTATTCGTCAGCGCGAACGCGTTCGGCACGGTGGCCACATCGGCGAGGCGCGTGCCCGGCAACGGCGCGAGGAAGGGGAGATACAGGAGCTTGCCCTTGACGCCGTACTTGTAGACGTTGACCGCGCCGAGGTTGCCGAGATCGAAGTCGCCGAGTTTTGACTGCGGTTGGAGCACGAACTCGTGCGCGAAGCGGAAGATCGCGTCCTGCGAATAGTCAGGCTTCGGCGCGTCGGCGGCGAGCAGCGGCGCGGCGACGGCGGAGAGGAGGATGAGCAGCAGGGCGGCGCGGTTCATCGGCATGGCATTGTGACGCTCCTCTCGGCCAATCGGTTACGAAACTTTCGTCAACGGATGTCGACCAGCGCGCGCGGACGCTGATGCGGACGCAGCGGGATGGAGGTGCCGGTCAGCGCCAGCGCGTTCGGCATTTCCATCGACGGACGGAATGCGGTTCCCGGCAGCGGCGCGAGTACGGGCAGATACGCGAACGTGTAGCGGCCGCTGTGGGTGGTCAATCGGACGGCGCCGACTTCGACGTCGACGCGGGTCGTCGCGTCGGCGGGAGCAACGACCTGGAGCGCTGGTCCGGGTGGCGTTTGCACCGGCGTAACTCGTTGAGTGTCCTGTGCATATGCGGCGGTGGCAATGAGCATGAGGACTGCGATCATGGTTGTTTTCATACTTCAAATAACAGGCAGATTGCGTGCCGTCTGAACGCTGTTCAGGCTGCCGTTTCTGGAACGCGACACGCATTGCACCCGCGGCAGGAGGACACAGCAAATGAAACGAATTGCGCTTCTTTCAGCCGTCCTGATTGTGACGGCGTTTGCCGCAAATGCGCAGACCAACGGCACCCTGCTCACCTGCGAGTCGTTGAACAACGTTCGTCATACATGCAAGGCCGACGTGGCCAGCGGCGTCACGCTGAACCGTCAGTTCAGCAAGGACGTCTGCCTTCGCGGAAAGACGTGGGGCACCACGCGCGAAAACAATGGAATCTGGGTCGATGCCGGTTGCCGGGCTGAATTTCTGATCGGTGGCGGAACGGCGCAGCTTCCGAACGGAGCCGTCCAGACCGTGACCTGCGAGTCGATCCCCGGTCATACGAAACGCTGCACGGCCATGACTGCGAACGGCGTCCAGATGGTGCGCCAGATCAGCAAGCACGCTTGCGTGCTGAATAAGGACTGGGGCTGGGACAACAACGGCGTCTGGGTGAAGAACGGCTGCCGCGCGGAGTTCACCACCAGCACGACGTTCCCCGCGCCGATGGCGTCGTCGTTCTTGACGATCACCTGCGAGTCGTCGAGCGGAATGAACCACCGCTGTGCCGCAAATACGATGAACGGCGTGACGCTCTCGCGCCAGCTCAGCGATTCCGGTTGCGTGCAGGGCAAGACGTGGGGCTACGACGAAAACGGCATCTGGGTCTCGAACGGTTGCCGCGCCGAGTTCACGGTGGGACGGTAGGCTTTTGATGTCATCCTGCAGCGCGCAGAGCGCGCTGCAGGATCTCAGCCCCAGATAGAGTCAAGGAATCGCCACTTTCGCCCGCGCAAATCCCGCGCTCTTGTTGGCCTGATCCACGACAGCGACGGAAATCACGTTGTCGCCCGGCGTCATCGCGATCGTCGCTTTGTACGTGATCTTCTTCTCCCGAAAATCATCCTCAGCATCCACCGGAACCTTGACCGCGTGGACGTTCCTGATCACTTTCGAGGTGTTCTCGCCATTGCCGACCACGATCAGGACGGCGAAGTTGCCGACCAGGTTGTCACCCTCGGGCGCGAGCGTGATGGTCGGCGCCATCGTCACTTCAATCGGCACTCGGAATTCGCTGCCCTGCTTTTCGGGCGTTCCCGGCTTGACGCTGACTTCCCACACGTTGTGCGGATCGGTGGTGTAGAGATTGGCGATGACGCGTGCACTCATCTCGTCCTGCGGCGCCTTCGAGCTCGGGATGTACGTCTCGCGGGCGCGGAAGCGGTACTCCGGGTTCTTCATCTTCACCACGATCCTGCGCAGGCCGGGCGCGGTAGTGTCCGACGGTTTGAAGCCGAGGGAGTAGTAGGAGTTCAGATCGTTGACGAGCGTTGAGAACGCTGAATCGAAGTTGCTCGTGTTCGTGATCGCCAGGCCGCCGCTGATGCGCGCCAGCGTCTGATACGCCATCGCTGTGTTGGTGAATGTCGTGAACTGCTCGGCCTGATCGACCGACGACGTCGTCTCGGCGCTTCCGGCGTCGCGTGAGTCGGCGGCATCGATGATGTAGAGCGCAACGCCGTTCGCGCTGGCCTGTTTGGCGGCTTCCTCGATGGAGTAGTGCTGCATCGATCCTGTCTTGCCGCTGATGCTCTCGTTGCTGAACGTCAGGTTGGTCATGTAGGTCGTGAAGGCGTTGTAGAGCCACTGATAGAGCTCCTGGCCGGGGCGTTCCGGGAGATGAGCGCCGACGAAGATGATGACGTTCTTCCCTTCCAGTCCCGCCAGCGCGGCGGTGATCTGTCCCAGCGCGGCGAGCGTGTTGCGGCCGCTGAAAATCTCCTCTTCAACGTGACTTCCCACATCCGAGGTCGCGCGGGTGTACGCGTCCTTCCACTCCAGCCTCCCCCCTTCTTTGGCCATGGAGATGTATTCGTTGACCGTCTGTTTGAGGTGATCGATCGATGCGGTCCGGTTGAAGGTTCCGGCGCTCTTCCTGATCGTTTCGACGCCGGCGCGAATCGCTTTCCGATCGCTGGTGAACGGCGTGATGACGGTCGTCTTCTGCGTCTCCAGCACCAGCATGACTTTGTCCTGCGGTCCGAGCTGTTCGACGAATTTGTCGAGCGACTGGAGGACCTTGTCGCGCCGGAACGGCTCGATCGAATAGTTGTCGACGAACATCACGATGTTGCGCGGACGGATCTCGGTGGGAGTTTCCGAGGGAGCGGATGCCGCCGGCGTCGTTTTCGCAGCTGTCGAGATTGCGGCCTCCGGCGCGCGGACTTCGTAGAGATTGGTGATCTCCCGCTTCTGGCCGTTCTCGAAGATCTCGAAATCGGCTTTCGTCAGTCCGGTGACCGGCTTGCCGGCGCGGTCCCGCACGACGACGTCGACGTTGACGACGCGCACTTCTATCGACTCGGAAGCTTCCTGCGCCAGCGACCCTGCTGCGATGACGCTCAGGATTGCGGCGATGACGATTCGTTTCATGAACGATCCTTGCCTGTAGGTTGAACTGGTTTCTGTTGCGCGACCGGCACCAGTCCGCAGCGGCCTGTGCTCTCGGCGTTCAGCGCCGTCACAGGGTCCGCGGCGAGCCAGACGATGCGCTGTTTTGCGAGCGAACGATTGAGCCGTGCCGAGGCGGCTTCAAGACCGGCAGCATTGGAGATGTCGTCGATCGGTCCCCATGCCGCGGTCAGATCGGGACGTGGACCGTCCGCCGACCAGACGAAGAGCGGAACGCCGACGGCGTCGAGATAGCGTCTCACGACGAGCGGAGAATAGAGGCTCTTGTCCGCCGCCTTGCTCACCACGAGAACGACGGCGCGGCGGCGCGCTTTTTCGAGCGTGCTCATCGCCGCGACGGCGACGGCGTCGGCGAATTGCCGCGGCTCCGTGGACGATGGCGCGGGCGTCAGCCGCTGCGTGAGCAGCCACGTCAGCGTCGAAGTCTTGCCGTGATTGACCGACTGCGGAAAGGCGATCGCGGTCGGCTCGCCGCGAGCATTGATCGGACGGGGAAGTGGCCAGAGCATCCGTTGGGCTGTATCGGCGTCGAATCGCGAACCAGCCGGCGGAAGCACCAGCGGACGCGTAGCCGGATCTTTCACCATGACCACGAACGCGTCGCTCTTCTCGATGGCCGTCGCTTTGACCGGCGTCCTGCCGATGGAAAAGCACGTCTCCAGATCGTCGGTGGCGCGATCCTCGGTCATCACCAGCACCGGCGTCAGCTCGGAAGCGAGCGAGCCCGAAAATCCAGCCTGCAGGACGCTGTCGCGCCGAGCCACCTCGCCATCTTCGAACTCCATCTCCGCCGAAACGATGTGCGGTTTTGAGATGTCAACCGGCGGCAGCCGCGCGTGAAAATCGCGGCCGACATGCACGGCAGTTCCGTCGACTGACAGCTTCGCGCTCTTCGGCAGAATGTGCAGGCGATGCCGCCCCACCAGCTCCGCTTCGACCGGCATGTTGCCGTCGCTGCGGATCACGATCTCGAGCTCCGCGGCCGGGCGGGCGAGGTTGATCGGCTGCGAGACGCGGGCAATCTCTTTTCCGTCTCCATCCAGCGCGATCGCGGTCAGCTCGGTGGGCACGAGTTCGCGGCCGAAATCGACCTTCGCCGTCCATGGCGCGCCATCCATCCGCGCGACCTCCCGCCCACCCAACTCGATCCGCACCGACTTCACCGCCGCGTCCACCTGCAGGACGACCGACTGAACTCCGGTGATCAGGCCGAGAAAAAAGGAGAGGAAGACGATCTGCGGCACGCGGGCATTCTACGCGGCGGCACCGTTCAGGGCGGGGTCTGACTGCCGACGATGTAGAGGTCGGACAGCAGCCGCGTGTAGCTGTAGACGGTCGTCGCGCCGTCGGGGGTGACGAGGATCGGGCCGACGTTGATGAGGCCCGCCGGATCGGCCGGCATCGCTTCGCGCCAAAGGGTGCGCGCGCCAGTGGTGAGGTCGACTCTGTAGAGCATGGCGGGGATTTTTCCGAACGTGGCCACGAAGAGGGAGCGGCCGTCGGGCGAGAAGCGCGTCGGCACGTCGCCGTTTTTCAGCGCGGGAAGTGGAATCGCTGCGCCGCCTGCGACTGGATACAAGTAGAACTTACGATCGGATGCGCGGCCGAGGATGAAACGGCCGTCGGGCGTTACCTGGGAGCCAGCGACGTTTTCGGGACTGACCGGACGCGCGGCGCTTCCGTCGAGCGCCTGCACCCAGAGCCGCGGCGGGCTCGCTTCGTCATTTCCCTGGAAGAAGATGTGCGTGCCGTCGGGGAGCCAGCGCGCGTTGCGATGGTTGATGTGATCATGCGTGATCTGGCGCGGCTGACCGGTGCCGGTGGGCAGCATGATGATCTGTGCGGGCGTGCGGTTGCGCGGAATCGACAGCACCCACTGCCCATTCGGCGAAAGCGCCTCGGAAGTGCCATCGCCGAGGCGAATGGCGGGCGAGCCGTCGGTTCCGCGAAGGTAGACGCCGAAGATCGCGCCGCCCGCTTCGCCCGATTCCGAAAAGATGATCGTCTTTCCGTCGGCGGAGAGATCGCGGACGACGGAGTAGTCGAACCAGGAGAGATCGACGGGAGGAGTGCTGTCCTGGATGCCAACGATCCCGGCGCGGACGATCTCGCGCGAGACGAGTGCGCGTCCATCAGCCGCGACGTCGTGCAGCCAGAGCGGTCCCGCGCTCGCGGCGACGATGCGCTGCTTCCCCTTCAACGTCACCGCCGCGACCGCGCGCGCGTTGTTGCTTTCCTCGGACGAGAAGATGACTTCCTTGCCGTCCGGCGACCAGGCGAGGCCCTGCACGCTCTGCGATTCTTTCGTCAGGCTGCGATGCACTTTGCCGGCGAGCGTGACGAGGACGACGGAGCCGCGGTCGTCGTTGAGAAACGGATGATCGAGGAGTGCGATCGAATCGCCCGCCGGATTGAAGCGCGGATGGCCGATCCATCCTACCGTGTCGTAGACGACGTTCCCGATCGGGAACTCCAGCCGGCAGCGGCCACCGATAGTGCGCACGACGGCGAGGCGTCCATCCGGGGACCAGTCGGCGAATTCGACATCGTCGAGGATGGATCGCGGCGCGCCGCCGGCGATCGGGACCTGCGCCAGCGTGCCGCTCTCGCGCAGGTAGCCGATGACGTGGCGATGCAGCGAGATGGCGAGCTGGCCGGTGCGCGAAACCGCGAGAATGTCGGTATCGGCGCCGAGCTGCAGATCGCGCGATTCGGGGGAATCGGCGCGGACGGAGAAGATCGCCATCGGCTTGCCGCCCCATCGCGCGCCGTAGAAAACCGTCTGCCCGTCGGGCGAAAAGCGGGCGTTGAAAATCGTGCCGCTGCGGAACGTGAGGCGCTTGTACACCGGCGGAGGCTGCGTACCGCGCTGCTTGCCGGCGACGTACGCGAGCAGGGTGACGGCGATGATGGCCAGTGCGAGCAGAAGGGGCTTGACCAGATCCCGCGTCTTGAAATGCCAGTTCGGATGGAAGGAGAGCGCCTGACTGGTGAGGCCGGAGAGGGAGCCGAGGTCGAAGGCGAGGTCGCGTGCGGACTGGAAACGTTCGTCGGGATTCTTTTCGAGGCAATGCCGGACCACGCGATCGAGCGCACCGGGGACGCGGACGTTGAGCTCGAAGAAATCGGGCGGATCGTCTTTGAGAATCGAGTTCAGTGTCTCGATCGGCGACTCGCCGCGAAAGGCCGGCGCGCCGGCCAGCATTTCGTAAAGGATCACGCCGAACGCGAAGATGTCCGAGCGGTTGTCGCCGCTGCCGCCGCGCACCTGCTCCGGCGCCATGTAGCCGACCGTTCCCATCAGCCGGCCAGGCTCCGTAGGCGTGGTGGGAAGCGTGGCCTCGTGCTCGTTGCCGGGCGTGGCATTCGGTACGCGCGGTCCGGCCAGCTTGGCCAGGCCGAAGTCGAGAATTTTCACATGGCCGTCGCGAGTGATGAAGAGGTTCTCCGGCTTCAGATCGCGATGGATGATGTTGCGCTCGTGCGCTGCAGCCAGTCCGCGGGCGATCTGCGCGGCGTAATCGAGCGCCTTGCGCGGCGGGATGGCGCTCTGCCGGATGCGCGCGCGAAGCGATTCGCCCTCCAGCAGTTCGGAGACGATGTAGTGCAGTCCGCCTTCGTCGCCGATGTCGTAGATGGCCAGGATGTTGGGATGGTTGAGCATCCCGGCCGCGCGCGCTTCCTGCTCAAAGCGCCGCAACGCGTCGGCATCGGTGGAGAGATTGCGCGTCAGGACTTTGACGGCCACGTCGCGCTGGAGCCGGGTATCCTGCGCGCGATACACCTCGCCCATGCCGCCCGCACCGATGGCCATGAGAATTTTGTACGGACCGAGCATTGTGCCCGGAGCAAGCATGGCCGCGAATCATGTCACGGGATGGCAGCGATCCGGCAGCGTGTTGAATAGAATCCGGTTAGCGGGTTGCCGAGCTGCCAGGTTGCCCGGTTGCCGAAACCGCAGCGACTTCGGCAAACGGTTTTCGGCAACCTGGCAACCTGGCAACCCGGCAACCAAGGACAGACATGAAACCTGAATCCACCATCCGCCTGACGCCCGGCAAGCGCGTCCTCTTCCTCACCAAAGATCCGGAGCTCATCCGGAAGCAGCTTCGCGGCGAGCTCGATCTGCAGATGAACGATCTCTCCGTCGACGATCTGCTCGACGACATCAACACCGACGCGATGACTCCGGCCTGGGTCTGCTTCAGCCACAAGCCGGAAGACATCGCCCGCGACGCGTACGCCGGCCTGATCGTCGACGGCAAGCGGCTCTTCGAGCATGACGCATTGATCAACGGCAACTTCGAAGTGATCGTCAGCGGCTACCGCAAAGGCGTCGGCAGCTCGCGCGAGACGGCCACGCAGTGCGAGGTGTGGAGCGGCATCCGCATCGCCGTCGCCGCGTCGTTCGCGCCGATCCACGCCGGCAACAACATCAATCAGGGTTTGCTGATGGCGAATCACGCCATGCTCGCGCGGTTGCAGGCGGGCGAGGGAATCAGCATCGACGAGTTCTGTGCGGGCTACGACGCGATCACGCAGCTCATCATCAGAGAGGGTGGACTCTTCCCCTTTGCCAAGGCGGTCGCCCGCGGCGACATTCAGGTCCCCGTGCCGGACACTGCGAAGCGGCCGATGACGATGGGGGAGAAGATCCTGGCGCAGCACCTCGTCGGAACGAAGTCCGGCGAAGAGGCGTACGTCAAGCCGGGCGATGCCGTCGTCGTCGAAGTTGACGGCGGTTACACCCACGAATTCACCACCGCGCAGGTTCACTACTTCCTCGAAGAGGAGTACGGGCCGGATTACGCGATCAAGAACCCGCAGAAGTTCGCCGTCTTCGAAGATCACCTCATCTACGCCGACGACGTGGCGCGCATGCGGCCATTCATGGGGAAGATCCAGACCCTGCGCGATCTGCAACGCGAGTTTCAGCAGCACACCGGCTGCCGCGATTTTTCGGCGACAGACAACATCTCGCCCGGCATCTGCCACGAGGTGGCGCGCGAGTTCATCATCGACCCCGGCGATTTCATTCAGGCCACCGACAGCCACACCTGCATGGGCGGCGTGAACAACGCGCTGGCGTGGGGCGTCGGCGCGACCGAGTACGCGAACCTCGTGCATTCGGGGTTCACACAGGTGGAGGTGTCGGAGTCGATCCGCTTCGAGCTTACCGGCCTCCTGCGCGAGAACGTCACGGCGAAAGACGTGATGCTCTACATCCTGCTTCACTATGCGAAGCCGCAGATGACGCTCGACCGGATCATGGAGTTCACCGGCCCCGGCCTGCGCTCGCTGTCGATGGACGAACGCGCCACGCTGGCCAACATGGCCACCGAATGCGCGGCGCGCACGGCGATCATCGAAGCGGATGAGAAGACGTTCGAATGGATCAGGGCGATGCGTCCGGATGCCGATATCGAGGTTCTGAAAGCGCGCGCCGTCTCGCCCGATGACGACGCCGAATACGCCGGCGGCATTCACATGATCGATCTCTCCACGATCGAGCCGATGGTGGCGCACCCGGGCGATCCCGATCGCGGCATCCCGTCGGATCCGACCAACGGGGCGTTCGTCGAAGAGTTTGCGGACACAAAGATCGACATTGCGTACGCCGGCTCCTGCACCGCGGGAAAGATCGACGACTTCCTCTTCTACCACCAGGTGGCGAAAGAGGCGGTCGATGCCGGACTCAGAGTCGCCGACGGCGTGAAGTTCTACATCCAGTTTGGATCACAGGCGGTGGAGACGTTCGCGCGCGAAAACGGCCTGCTCGACACGTTCGAACGCGCCGGCGCCGTCGTCCTCAACCCTGGCTGCGGCGCCTGCATCGGCTGCGGCCCTGGTGTTTCGGAGGAGTCGGATCAGGTCACGATCAGCGCCATCAACCGCAATTACAAAGGCCGCTCCGGTCCGGGGAAACTGTGGCTCGCGTCGCCGCTGACGGTCGCCGCGTCGGCATTCACCGGCCACGTGACGGCGTACACGCCTGGGATGTTCGCGAAGCAATTGGTGGAAGCGTAATCACCAGATCGTTGCGACAACGCCGCTGCGCTGAATCCGCTCATCCTTCGTGACGAGCGATGACGATCACTTCAGCGCGTCGTACTCCACGTCATCGATCGGCGAGACGATATCGCCGAGGATTTTGATCGTGCCTCGCAGATGCTCCATCGAGCGCTCGCGCTCCGCTCCGGCGGCACTCATCCACTCGCCCTTGTACAGCACGCGTCCGCCTTCGGACGGCGTAGCCGAATGGTTTTCCACCCGCACCAACTTCGCGACCGGTTTCCCGTCGCGCGTCAATGTGATTTCGCCGCCATTTTGGGAGAGATCCTCTACCAGTCCAGGGCTGAGCTGCGCGACATCGATTTGAATGGTCATGACGTCATGCTAGAACTGCTTCTCCGCATCTTCAACTTCCCGCCGCGCGCCGTTGCGATGGCCGAAGCACTTGGGCGAGATCGTCTGCGAACCTGACGGCGTCTTTCACATCGAGCGACGCGATCGTGACGCGGATCGCTGGCGCGGTCTTGATTCGGTAGCGTTCGCCGGCAGCCACCGCCCATCCTCGCTGGAAGAGTGCCTGGATCACTGCGCTCTCCTCGGGCATCGGAATCCAGACGTTCAGTCCCGAGGAGCCGTCAGCGTCGATGTTGTGAGCTCGCAGTGCATCGATCAGCGCAACGCGGCGTCGCGCGTATGTCCGCTCCGCATGGACGAGTTGCTTCGCCACGCGTTTGTCGCGCCAGAGCGCGACGACCAGCCGTTGCAGGATGTGGCTGACCCAGCGGATGCCGAGGGTCTGGCGGCCTTCCACTCGGGCGATCGTGCGCGCGTCGCCGGCCATGATGGCGAGGCGGAGATCGGGTCCGAGCGATTTCGAAACGGAGCGGACGACGGCCCAGCGTTCGCGCGCGTTGTCGACGAGCGACACGTAGCGAGCGCCGGCGACCGGGCCGGCGTGGTCGTCTTCGATGATCAGAAGATCGGGACGCTGTCGGAGGACGGCGCGCAGTTTGCGACCGCGGCGCTCGCTGAATGCGGCGCCGGTCGGATTTTGCGCGCGCGGCGTCACGATGATTGCGGCGGCCGAGGCGGCGCTTCGAAGGGCGGCGGGAAGCATCCCTTCATCATCGACGGCAATCGGCACCGGAACGAGTGCGAGCGCGTGGAGGAGATCGGCGACGCCGGTGAAGCAGGGATCCTCGACGAGCACGCGGTCGCGGGGGCGGAGCTGCTCGCGGAGCACGCGTTCGATGCCGTCGAGGGCGCCGCTGACGACGGCGACCGATTCCGAGGGCACGCTATCCGACGCGAACTGTTTGCGTGCGAGCGATACGAGCTCGGGATCGTTGAGCTCATCGCGATAAAGGCGAGGCGCGCCGTCGAGCTTTCGAAAGTATGCCCCGAGGTCCGGCAGCAGCTCGCCATCGGGATTGCCGCTGGCCAGGTCGCGCACGTTCGGCGGCAGTTGCGCCGGCGCGGGCGGCGCGGCAGGAGAGGCGGGGCGGATGATCGTGCCGCGTCGCCCTTCCGCGAACGCGATCCCTCGATCCTGGAGAATTCTGTAGGCCGCGGCGATGGTGGCGGGACTTACGCCGAGGTGTTTCGCCAGCTGACGGACGGGAGGCAGGCGGTCGCCGCCCGCGATCCTGCCCGCTGCCACCGCCGACTCCGCGCTCGCGGCGATCTTGACGGCGGTCGTTCCGTTGAGATACGTTTGTACTACCATATGAGCGATACTGTACTAGAACAAAGCACGTCATTGCAATCGCCGCGGACCACCGTCAAACGGCTGGCCAAACGCGGTGAATACGATCGCCACACCATCAACGCCATCATCGATGAGGCGCTGATCTGCCATGTCGGATTCGTCGTCGACGGATCGCCGGTCGTCATTCCGACGATTCATACCCGCATCGGCGACACGCTGTACTTCCACGGTTCGGGCGCCAGCCGCATGCTCCGTTCATTGCGCGACGGCGTCGATGCCTGCGTGACGGTGACGATTCTCGACGGGCTGGTGATGGCCCGCTCCGCCTTCCATCACTCGATGAACTACCGCTCCGTGGTCGTCCTCGGCAAAGGCCGCGAGGTGATCGATCGGGAGGAGAAGCTGCGCGTGCTCGACGCGCTCGTCGAGCATGTCTGCGCCGGACGTTCCCGCGACGTTCGTGCGCCGAATGACGCTGAGCTGCGGCAGACACTCGTCATCGCCATGCCGCTCGCCGAGGCTTCGGCCAAGATCCGAACAGGACCCGCCGTGGATGATGACGAAGATTACGCACTGCCGATCTGGTCCGGCGTCATTCCGCTCGCGCTTACGCCCTCAACGCCGATCGATGATGCACGATTGATCGCCGGCGTCGCCGCGCCCGAGTACGCCACGCGCTACGAACGCTGACTACTCGGTGCTCCACGGAGGCACCACGCCATTCATCCGCGCGTAGGCGACGGACTGGCCGAGGTGTTCGTGCAGATGATTGAGGGCCATCATGAACGCCGCGCGCTCCGTGCTGTCGTTGCCGAACATGCGGATCGATTTGTCGAGATCGGCGTCGCTGGTGCTCCCGATTGCATCGCGAAGGTAATCGAACGAGCGGCGAAGCTCTTCGAGCACGCGCGCCTTGTCCGTGATCCGTTCCAAGGAGCGCGTATCGAGCATCGGCCGGTCGCCGACGAAACTGACCAGCGTGTAGTTGCCGCCGGCGATGTGCATGTAGACCTCGCTGACGGAGCGGACGCCGCGGCCGGGCCGCCACGCGTACTTGTCGGCGGGTATGGCCATCGCCAGCGAGACGATCTTCTTCTGCATGTCGTCGAGGTCGTGGAGCAGTTCGGCGCGGACGCCGTTCTTCGGTATCGATGGCGATGCCGTCTGCCGGATCTCGCGCGGCGTCCGTACGGCCGCGGCGGCGGGCAGGGCGGTGATGATCACAACTGCAGCGATTGAGGAAAAGCGCATAGGATTTCTCGCGGACGCAACAGGTTACTCCCGCCGGATATTTGCGAGCAACGAATGTTCCGGGGCGAAGACGACTTTGTGCGGCACGCTCGACAGCTCCTGTGTCACTGTCTGTTCATCCTTGCGAATGGGCATGAAGAACACCCCTCGGCGGTCTCCATCGAACTCGATGAGCACGGGCGCGATCATCGCGAAGTCCTCGCGGACGCCGCTCCGTTTCGCCGTCAGCGTCAGCGTGGCGCCGCCCTTTCCATTCGGTTCGACCTTGTAGTTCCAGCGGATGGTCGGGATCGCTGAATCGTAGACCCACGCATCGAAGAAGTAACTCCAGTCGCCCGGCGCGTTCTTCTCTACCACGTGCTGGAAGTTGGCGGTGCTGGCGTCTTTGCCGCTGTATTGCTTCACGAAGTCACGGAGGATCTTCACGAAGAGGTCGTCGCTGTGCGTTCTCAATCGCAACATCGTCCGGAGCATGTGCAGGACGAGCGGACCCTTGTGATACGCCTGAATCTGATAGCCGGCCGGGATCTCTGACGTGCCCGCGCGATAGCCGACTCCGATCGGGCCGAGTCGGGCGCGGGCGTTGGGGTTGAACTCGATCAGCCACGGACGATTGAACTTGCTGAAGCCGCCGGCGAGCGTTCCCTGCACGATGCCGTCGTACGCGTTGATGATCTCGTCGTAGTACTTGTCGCCGCCTTTGACCGTCGCCTGCACGAACATCATCGACGCGTACTCGGCGAACGACTCGCTCAGCCACTGATCGCGATAGGTTTTCCATCCGATCTTGTGGCCGAACCATTCGTGGGCCACCTCGTGCGCGCGGAAGAGCTCCGTCGCACCGGGATGCTCCTCGTACGTGAACTCGGAAAGATGGAGGAAGCCGTCGAAGGCCTGGCCGTGACCGGCCGCGATTGAGGTTACGTAGATCTGCGGGTTGTCCAGCTTGTCGTCGAGAAGGTACTGGTAGAAACGGAGCGAGTTGACGACGTCGGCGCCGGCGTTGCGGATGCGCGCGCCGGGATCGAGTCCCGTGACCGTTCCGAAGGAGATGACTTTCGGGACGCCGGGGATTTCGAGCGGCACTTCGGTGAAGCGTTCGGCGGTGGAGAAGGTGACCATCTTCGCCGGCCGCTCGACGAGCCAGATCGAGACTTTGCTGCCGTCCGGCGATTCCGTCTCGCTGACTTTCCGGCCCATCGAGCGCACCTCATTGCGCTTGGCGACGCGCAGCTCGAGCTTCGCAGTGGCGGCGTCGATTGCCTCAGGCACGGTCGGATACCAGAGGTTGCCGAACGCGTAATTCGGCGTTTCGAGGTCGTAGTGGAAGGTGACCGCATGCGGCTCGTTCGCCTTCAGCGGCGCGGGAAAAATCAGGATGAAGTTGTAGCTGTAGACGTCGTTGTCGATGTTGGCGCTGCGGGCGCCGACGTGATCGCGAAGGACGGCGAGCGGCTGTCCCTTCTCGTCCGTCGCCGTCAGATCCTTCGCAGTCGGATAGAGCTGGAGCGGCAGCGCGACCAGTCCATCGATATTCGCCGCGATCTCTTCCTGAATCGTGTAGTGACCATTGAGCATGGCCTGCTCGGTCTGGCCGACTCGCCGGGCGTTCCATTTGCCCTTGGAGAGATCGGCGATCACATCGAGGTGGCTCACCGTCGCCGGCCGAACATCGTGCTCGCCGGGGCCGCCCTTCGCAGTCCGATCCTCAGCGCGATCGAGACTCACCCACACTTCTGCGGTGCGGCGATCCCAGTGCACGAGCTGGATCTCTTCGCGGCGTGACGAGTTGTAGTCGAAGGTCAGCCAGTCAAAGTCGGCTGTCTTCATCGCCGCCGTCATCTGCAGCGCGCCAGGATTGAGCATCGCCGCGATGACCTGCGCATCGACGTCGTTTTCGAGATCGATCAGCCAGTGATTTTCGCGGCTTTCCGCGATCGCATTCTTCGTGAACGGCTCTTTCGCCGCGCCAGGAAAGGCCTTATCGATCGCATCGTCCGAGGTGCGCAGGACGAGTTGCGTGAACTTCTGATCGACGGAGGTGATGTCCTTGCGGGAGAAGCGCCGCAGCTGCGCCACTTCGATGCGGTCGGGGATCGTCATCGTGAAATGGCCGTCGCCTTCGAAAACGAGTCCTGTCACGCGGCCCGACGACACTGGCTGCATGAGATGAATGCTGCCCGAGTTGAGAGTGATCGTGGCGTTGTCGCGCGTGAAGGTGACCGGCTGCGTCAGCGGAATCGACGCGCTGGTGAACTGCCAGTTCTGCAGGCGAGCATAATCAGCGCGCGCCTGCGCCGGATCGGCGGCCAGCGCGGGCAAGGCGATGCCGGCAATGATCAGAAGCGACGCGCGAAGTCGCATGGGTCCCCCTGCTGATGTGTGGAAGATGGACGGCCGGCGCACTTTAGCACGCGGCATCGATCATAAAAGAAGAGGTTGGTGCGAAAGGGGGGAATCGAACCCCCATGGTCTAATGACCACAGGCTTCTGAGACCTGCGCGTCTACCAATTCCGCCACTTTCGCGTTCGAGCGGGGACCGAGATTCTCGGTTGCGCGGTATGGAATGTCAATCGGCTGTTTCGTATTCCTTTGCGGGGCCGCGCAAAGCGGCTATTCTGACGTGCAGAACACCTACCGAGAACCTTCCATGCAGCCGACCGAAGCCGCTCCCGCGGTGCTGGAGCGCGCGAAACCTACCGCCGTTCCTTCGCCGGAAAGCGTCGCGACCGAGATCTGGAATCTCCCGAACTCGCTGACGCTCTTCCGCATCTTCCTCGTGCCGTTCATGGTGGTGGTCCTCCTCACGAAGTATTCGAACTACCTCGGCCTGGCCATCTTCTTCGTCGCAGCGATCACCGACTATTTCGACGGCTACTTCGCGCGCAAGTACAACAAGATGACGCGCCTCGGCGCGTTGCTCGATCCGATCGCGGACAAGCTGCTGATGTCGGCGGCGTTCATCTCGCTCGTCGAGCTCGGTCTGGCGCGCGCCTGGATCATCGTCATCATCATCGGCCGCGAATTCGCCGTCTCCGGACTGCGCTCGATCGCCGCACAGCACGGCGTGACGATCGCCGCCTCCCCGCTGGGGAAGACGAAGATGGTCGCGCAGGTGATCGCGATCGGCTTGCTGATCGTCGGCTACGAGCTGGGCGAGTTCCGCTTCATCGGCGAGCTGGCGCTCTGGGTGGTGATGCTCTTCGCGCTCGTCTCCGGCGTCGACTACTTCATCAAGTTCACGCGCGGGGTTTTGCGGGCGTAAAGCTGCAGAGGACTCTGAGGAATCTCTGCGTCCTCTGCGCCTCTGCGGTGAAGCCTTTCGTCACTCTTCGAGCGCTTCCAGATTTCCAAGAATGGACTCAATCCGATCGCGGATCTCACTCCGCTCCCGTTTAAATCGCTCGTTGTCCTCTTCAAGCGTCGACGCGCGCTCGGCCGCGTCTCCCTGTTCCTGCGCGCGCGCCGTCGCCTCATCGAGCTGACGGCGAAGTGTGTCGCGCTCGCGGCGCAGTTCCTGAATCGTGGCGATCGCTTTCTCCACGCGTTCATTGAGGCGGCCGAGGATTTCTCCCTCCTCGGTGCCGGCAAGGCTCAGTTGGTCGTTATCGCGGTTCTTCTTCACGTTGGATTTCCTCAGAGTAGTTTCACCGGCAGCATGGCCGCCAGGCGTGACGCGAGCTGGTGATGATTTGCGGCAATCTCTTCCTGCGTCAGCGAGCGGTCGAACGCCTGGTACCACATGCCCAGTGTTGTCTTGATGACGTCGTCAGTTCCCTCGGGTACGAAGCGATCGCGAAGACCGACTTCGTGCAGGTAGGGGACGTCGAACGAACGAATCGTATCGATGATGCGCTGGTATTCAACGTCGCGCCCGTGCGTGAGCGCGAGGATCATCGGCACGCCTGGGAAGCGCGCCACGGGCGCCATCTTCCACTCGGTATCCGACGACGCGATCATCGCCTCGACGTCGATGTCGGCCACGGCGACGTCGCCTTTGATCCCGAACGCGTGCAGCAACTCGGTTCCGAAAAATCCGAGGCTGGCGATCTGGCGATCGCCGTGCCACGCGATGGCGCGCTTGCCGCTGCGCAGCCAGCTCTGATCGGACGCGGCGAAGGTGACGGCGACGTGCATCTTCGACGCGATCTGTTCGACGATCCCTTTGATATCGAAGAAGTCGACGGGCCGTTTCACATCGCCCCAGAACGTACCGATCGAGCCGTAAAGAACGACTGCCACGCGGTGATGCTCGAGCACGCGATCTCCGGCACGATGGTACGTGCGCCCAACTTCGAACAGTCCGCCATCGCGAGTTCCGTACGAGCGGTTGAAGACAACGGTGTCGAGCATTCCGGGCAGCAGCGACAGACGCATCGCCTCGATCGCCTCGGAGAGCGCGTTCGTGATCGCGATCGGCTGCTCGTCAGAAATCAGCGCGTTCCACTCGGGACGAATGAACGAGTAGTTGACCACCTCGGAAAGGCCGCAGCCGACCAGCACGTCGCGGATTGCATCCTCGGCGACGTCCGCGGCTTCACGGCGAACATCACCCGTCGTGACGCGCGGCAACTCGGCCGGAACGTTGTTGAGGCCGAAGAAGCGCAGCACTTCTTCGATCAGGTCCATCTCTTCGAAGATGTCGCCGCGATAGGTCGGCACGGTGACGAGTAGTCCGTCATGAACCTGCTCGGCTTCGAAGCCGAGGCGGCGGAAGAGATCGAGCGCGTAGCCGATGCCGACGGAACCGGCCGAGGCGTCGTGCAACCTCGCGGTGCGAAGACGGATCGACTTCGGCTTCACTTCGGCTGCGACGACGTCGATCGGCGCTTCGGCAATGCCGCCGCCACTTTCGACGATCATCCGCGCCGCTTCGCTGATGACGACGAGCGTGTCGTTCGGATCGACGCGCCGTTCGAAGCGATACGACGCGTCAGTTTTCAAGCCGAGGCGGCGCGCGGTGCGGCGAATCGCCGACGGATCGAACCAGGCGCATTCGAGCAGCACGTTCTTCGTCGACGCCGTGATCTCCGACTCGAAGCCGCCGATGATTCCGCCGAGGCCGACGGGACGTTGCGCATCGGCGATGACGACCGTGTCCGCGTCGATCTTGCGCATTTCGCCGTCGAGGCTCTTCATCGTCTCGCCCGGTTTGCCGCGACGGATGATGATGGTCTGGCCGCCGATGCGATCGAGATCGAACGCGTGAAGAGGATGGCCGAGGGCGACCATCACGTAGTTGGTGATGTCGACGATGTTGTTGATCGGGCGGAGGCCTACTTCTTCGAGTCGCCTGGCGACGAGCGGGGAGGACGGCTTCACGGCGATGTTGCGGATGACGAGCGCGGTGTAACGCGCGCACATTTCCGGCGCTTCGATGCGTACGGTCGGCGGCGCGGACGCCGCCGAGCCAGCCGGCGGGGACGCCGGCGCTCCTTTGGTCGATCGGCCCAGGGCCGCCGCAAGCTCGCGCGCCATGCCGATGTGCGACATGGCGTCGACACGGTTGGTCGTGATCTCGAGATCGAAGACCGTATCGTCGCCGTGGCTCTCCGTCGATTCCACCGCGTGGCCGATCTCCGTCAGGCGGACGCCCAGCTGGTCATCGCTGAGATCGGAAAGATCGACGTATTCGTTGAGCCACTGGCGGGAGAACTTCATCGGGGCGGGGATTGTAGCCGAGCCGGCACGGCCGGCGGCGTTGGTTTCATTTTCCGAAGGAAACGCGCGAGAGCAAACCTTCCGCGGCGGCCTGAGGATTGTTCTTCTTGCGCAGTACGTCGTCGAGAAGCTGCTCGTAATCGGCGCGCGCGATCGTTTTGCCGATCAGCCGCTCCATAAACTTTTCCTTCAGCATGGTCTCGATGCGAATGCGCACCCGCTCGCGGTTGCGGCGATCGAGCTCGCCCGACGCCTGCAGATGTTCAAAGTGCTTATTGATCGCGGCATCGAGATCGCCAGTGCCCTTGTTCGTGGATGCGACCGTTTTCACGATGGGCGGTATCCAGTCGCCGTGCTCCTCGACCAGCGACATCATCATTGTGATCTCGGTGACGGTGCGGTCTGCGCCGGGACGATCCGCTTTGTTGACCACGAAGACGTCGCCGATTTCCATGATTCCGGCTTTGATGGCCTGGATATCGTCTCCCATGCCCGGCACGAGTACGACGACGTTCGTCTGCACGGTGCGGATGATCTCGACTTCGTCCTGGCCGACGCCGACGGTCTCGACGAGCACCACGTCGAAGCCAGCGGCGTCGAGAATGTCGACGACGTCGTTCGTCGCCTTGGCCACGCCGCCGAGAAATCCGCGCGTGGCCATGGAGCGGATGAAGACGCCGCGGTCAGTGTAGAGGTCGGCCATGCGAATGCGGTCGCCGAGGATTGCGCCGCCGGTGAAAGGGGAGGTGGGATCGACGGCGATGATGCCGACCTTCTTCTCCTGCGCGCGATAGAACTTCGCCAGCGCCGAAACGAGCGTCGATTTTCCGGCGCCGGGCGAGCCGGTGATGCCGATGATCCGCGCGCGGCCGGTGGCGGGATAAATATCCGCCAGCAGCCGTTCCGCGCGGCCGTCATCGCGCTCGACGAGCGACACCGCCTGCGCCAGCGCGCGGTACTTGCCGCTGCGGAGAGCGTCGGCGAGGTCGGTCAGCTCGGCCATGCAGTGCTACTGGGCGGCTTCGGCGAGCAGGTTGCGCGCGATCACCATTCGCTGGATCTCGCTCGTCCCTTCGCCGATCGTGCAGAGCTTCACGTCGCGGTAGTACTTCTCGGCCGGAAACTCTTTGATGAAGCCGTAGCCACCGAAAATCTGCACGCCTTTCTCCGTCGCCCTCACGGCAACCTCGGAGGAGTACAGCTTGGCCATCGCCGACGCCTGCGTCACTTTCTGGCCGGCATCCTTGATCGTTGCGGCGCGATAGCAGAGCAGCCGCGCGGCGTCGATCTCGGTGGCCATATCGGCGAGCATGAACTGGATGGCCTGAAAATCGGAGATCGACTTGCCGAATGCCTGCCGCTGTTTCGAATAGTCACGCGCCGCTTCGTACGCGCCGCGCGCGATGCCGACCGACAGTGCGCCGATCGAGATGCGGCCGCCGTCGAGCACTTTCATCGCGTCGATGAAGCCGTAGCCGATCTTCCCGAGGATGTTCGACGACGGCACGCGGCAGTCTTCCATCACCAGCTCGGCCGTGTCGGAAACGCGCATGCCGAGCTTGTTCTCCTTCTTGCCGGGACGGATTCCGGGACGATCCATCTCAACGGCGAACGCGGTGATGCCGTGCTTCTGATCGGACTTGTCGGTCACCGTCAGGACGACAGAGATATCGGCGTAGGTTGCGTTGGTGATGAAGTTCTTCGTCCCGTTCAGCACCCACTCATCGCCATCCTGCACGGCGGTGGTGCGCATACCGGACGCGTCGCTGCCGGAGCCGGGCTCGGTGAGTCCCCACGCTCCAATCCATTCGCCCGAGGTCAGCTTCGGAAGCCACTTGTGCTTCTGTTCATCGTTGCCGGCGAGGTAGATGTGCCCAGTGCCGAGCGAGTTGTGCGCGGCGACGCTGAGCGCGAAACCGCTGTCGATGACGGCAAGCTCCTCGATGACGTGAATGTAATCGACGTACGACAACCCCGCGCCGCCATACTCCTCGGGGACCGTGACGCCGAGCATGCCGAGGCCGCCGGCGCGCTTGAAAACCTCGGTGGGAAAGTGCTGCGCCTCATCCCACTCCATCAAATGCGGCTTGATCTCGCTGAGCGCGAACTCCCGCACCATCTGCTGAATCTGTGTCTGCTCGTCAGTAAGACGGAAATCCATTCACGCTCCTCGATCAATTGTCCGGGGCACGCAGGCCGCGCGCCGCCCAGGCGGAAATGGGGATGATAGCAGGGGAGGCGCGAAAATGAGTGCCAGAGCGGTGATCGGTCGAAGCACTTCGTGCGACGCAGAGACTTCGCGCGAAACGCTAAATCAGCATCCTGTACACGTCGTTCTTCCTCATCCCGAACTTCTCCGCGACCGCTTTCACGGCATCGTTGCGGCGCATGCCGCTGGCGCGGAGGCGTTCGAATTCGGCGGCGACGTCTTCCGGCGACGCAGCGCTGACAGATGTCTGTGCGGCGGCGAAGACGAGCGTGATCTCGCCGTAGATCGACTGGCGAGGGCGAAGCTCGGCCAGCACTTCGCTGATCGTGCCGCGGAGAAACTCCTCGTGCAGCTTGGTCATCTCGCGGGCGACGGTGATTTCGACGTCGCCGAGGACGGAGAGAGCGTCTTCGAGGGAATCGACCACGCGTTCGGGCGACTCGTAGGCAATCGCGGTGTGGCCGAGCTCTGCGAGCGTTCGGTAGAAATCGGTTCGTTCGCCGCGGCGGTGCGGGGTGAATCCGAGGAAGGTGAAGGGAAGGGGAGCGATTCCGCTGGCGACGAGGGCGACGACGCCGGCGAACGGGCCGGGGACCGGTTCGATCAGGAGCCCGAGCTCGCGCGCGAGGCGGACCAGGCGAAAGCCGGGATCGCTGATGACCGGCATCCCCGCATCGGAGACAAGCGCGATTGTTTCGCCGCGCGCGATCCGGTCCGCGAATCCGCGCGCTTTCGCCTCCTCGGTGTGGTCGTCGAAACGATCGGTTGGCCTGTCGATGCCGAAGTGCGTGAGGAGCTTGCGCGTGTGGCGCGTGTCTTCGCAGAGGATGAGATCCGCCGACTTCAGCGCCTCGATCGCGCGGGGCGGAAAGTCGCCGAGGTTGCCGAGAGGTGTGCCGACGATGAGGAGCTTGCCGGTCATCGGAGTTGATAGCTCCGCGCCAGCAGGATCGCGGCGGACGATGCAACGTTCAGCGATTCGATGCGCGGCGCCATGCAGATGGCGATCGTCCGCGCGACGTCCGCAAGGGCAGGGGAGAGTCCCGATCCCTCGCTGCCGAAGGCGAGGATCGCGCGTTGCGGCGGCGGGTCTGCGATCTCGCCTCGTGCATCGGCGGCGATGACGTCCCATCCTTGCGCGAGCAACTCATCGGTCGAGCAACTCACCACCGGCACCGTCAGGATTGCGCCGGCAGATGAGCGGATCGCTTTCGGGCCGAATGCATCCGCGCAGCCGGGGAGAAGCGCGATGCCGTTCGCGTCGAATGCAGCAGCAAGGCGCACGATTGTGCCGACGTTGCCGGGGTCCTGGACGCCATCAAGCGCGACGACGATCGACGATTCGCGCGCAAAGAGCGATTGCAAGTCAAAGCGCGGACGCTCGAAAAGGCCGATCACATTCTGCGGTGACTTCGTCTCGGCGAGCGCGTCGAAGACCTCCGAGGTGAAGTCAACGTCGCGGGTGATGACCTTGATCGGCGTCCAGCCTGCGGCGATTGCATCGGCGACCGGTTTCGGTCCTTCGATGACGATTTCGGCGGCGTGATCGCGGATGGCCTCGCGGATGCGCTTGAAGAGCGGGTTCTGCCGGCTGCTGATCCTGATCAACTAGAATGCGCGCTCCTGGCGGGCCGATGATACTGAAACTCATCAAATCGACGACCGCAGCCTCGGCCGCCGCGTGGTCCGCACTCTGGACCTTCCCAAGCATCCTCCTCTCCGCATTCATCATCGCGTGGGCCGCCGAAGCGGCGCAGTTCCTCATCTCGCAAGGCTTGGCGCTGGCGATTCTGGCGTGGCTGCAGACGCTGCCGGAGTTCGCGGTCGAAGCGGTCATCGCCTGGCAGGCGGGCAAAGATCCGACGAAGACGCACCTCGCCATCGCCAACTTCACCGGCAGCCTGCGACTCCTCGTGGGACTGGGCTGGCCGATGATTTACTTCGTCGCTGCCTGGTTTGGATGGAAGCGCGAGCGGCGATTCATCAGCGTCGAGCTGGAGGCCGAGCATTCGGTGGAAGTCTTCGGCCTCTTCCTGCCGATCGCTTACTTCACCTTCATCTGGTGGAAGGGGACGCTCTCGATCTGGGATGCCATTCCGCTGACTGCCTCGTACGTGCTCTATCTCTTCATCCTCTGGAAAATCCCCCCGCGCAACGAAGAGGAAGAAGCGCTCGAAGACCTCGGCGTCGTGCCGCGAGCGATTCTGAAGATGCCGCCGAAACGCCGCAACGCAGCGATCTGGGTTCTCTTTCTGGCCGGCGGCGCGATCCTCTTTTTCGCCGCGCATCCGTTTCTCGATTCGATGCTGGCCATCGCCACGTCGCTCGGAGTATCGACCTTCGTCTTCGTGCAGTGGGTCGCCCCGTTTCTTTCCGAGTTTCCGGAAAAACTGAGCGCGTTTTACTGGGCGCGGAAAGTGCGCACGGCGAACGTGGCGCTGATGAACATGGTCTCGTCGAACATCAACCAGTGGAGCATCCTCTCCGCGATGATCCCGATCCTCTTCGTGATCAGCGCGGGCGAACTGCGGCCGCTGGTCTTCGACGCACATCAGCGCGACGAGATCCTGCTGACCATCCTGCAGAGCTTTCTCGGATTTCTTCTGCTGTTAAATCTGCAGCTCAAGTTGCATGAGGCATCGATCCTGTTCGTCTTCTGGCTGGTCCAGTTCGCCGTGCCGTCATGGCGCGAGCCGATGATTTATGTGTATCTTGCGTGGTGCGTCGTGGAGCTCGCACGGCTGGTGATCAGCCGGCAGGCGCCGCCGGCCTGGCGGGCATTACGCATGACGCTCGGAGAACGCTTCGCCTGATGGGAACGGACGTAATCACCAAGCCTCGCATTCGCCTGACGCGGCGCGTCAGCGAGATGCAGATTTCGCCGACGCTGGCGGTGATGAACCGTGCTCTCGAATTAAAAGCGGCCGGCGTCGACGTCGTCGATCTCGGTCCGGGCGAGCCCGATTTCCCGACGCCGGAATCGGTCTGCGAAGCGGGCAAGCAAGCCATCGATGACGGCTTGACGAAGTACACGAGCGGCAACGGCACGAAGGCGTTGCGCGACGCATGGGCTGCCCGCTACAACCGCCGCTACGGAACATCGCTGACGGCGGACAACGTCATCGCCGGCACGGGCGGAAAGCAGGAGCTCTTCAACGTCACGCTCGCACTGGTCGATGAAGGCGACGAGGTCATCATCCCGTCGCCGTACTGGGTGAGTTTTCCCGATCAAGTGCAGTTTGCGGGCGGCACTCCGGTCTTCGCGCGCACCGATCCGCAGAACGACTTCCGCCCGACGCTCGCCGACATCGAAGCGGCATCGAGCGAGCGCACGCGCGGCGTGATCCTCAACTCGCCGTGCAATCCAACCGGGGCGGTGATTGCGGAGAAGGAACTGCACGCCATCATCGAGTGGTGTGCGGCGCGCGATGCGTTTCTGATGTTTGATGAGACGTACGAGTTCTTCGTCTACGACGGCGCGAAGCACGTCTCTGCCGTTCGCTGGTTCGACGACTATCCGGAGACGATCGTCAGCGTGAACTCGATGTCGAAGACGTTCGCCATGACCGGCTGGCGCCTCGGCTACGCGATCGCGCATCGCGACGTGATCGCCGCCGCGGGCAAGATCCAGAGCCATTCGACGTCGAATCCGAGCTCGATCACCCAGGCCGCTGCGCTTGCGGCGCTCAACGGCGGCGAGGACGAAGTGCGCCGGATGTGGGAGGCGTATCGCGAACGTCGCGCGTGGCTGATTCCCGCGATCAATTCGATCGACGGCCTTTGCTGCGCGCATCCCGACGGTGCGTTCTATATCTTTCCCGACGTCAGCGCCTTCTTCGGGCGAGGTAGCGTTCGCGACTCGCAGACGTTCACCAATTACCTGCTCGACGAGGCGCGCGTGGCCGTCGTCCCCGGCTCCGCGTTCGGCAGCGACGATCATGTCCGCATCAGTTACGCCACCTCGATGGAACGATTGCAGGAAGGCGTTCGGCGGATCGAGTCGGCGCTGACGAAACTGCGCTGAGTCCGCTGGAATCAAGCCTCACCACCCCCCGTTACGAACCGCGTCCAATCACGGTACGCCAAATACGCACAAGGAGAATTTGTGAAGAAAACATTGATTGTCATGGCTCTCGCGCTGGCCGCTCCCGCGGTATTCGCGCAGAGCACGGCGGCCCCGGCCGCACCCGCTCCGGCAGCGGCGACTGCAACGGCGACATCCGCCGATCCGGTCGTCATCACCGCGGGTAACGTCACGGTGAAGAAATCGGAGTTCGAGGCAGCGCTGAAGACGCTTCCCGCTGAATACCAAAGCTTCGCGCAGGGTCCCGGCCGCAAGCAGTTCGCGGATGACTACCTCCGCATGCGTCTGCTCGCCAACGAAGGCGCGAAGGCCGGCCTGGAGAGCGATCCCGACGTCCTCAACCAGCTCAACCTGATGCGCGAGAACCTCGTCGCGACCGCGGAGCTGAAGAAGATCGAAGCCGGTATCTCGGTCAGCGACGCCGACGTTCAGAAGGCGTACACCGAGAATTCCAAGGATTACGAGCAGGTCAAGGCCCGCCACATCCTCATCGCGCCGAAAGGCAGCCCGGCCGCGCAGGCCGGAAAGAAAGAATTGACCGACGAGGAAGCGAAGGCGAAAGCGGAAGACCTGCGCAAGCAGATCCTCGCCGGCGCCAACTTCGACGAGCTGGCGAAGAAGGAATCGGACGACACCGGTTCCGGCTCCCGCGGCGGCGACCTCGGCTCATTCGGCCATGGCCAGATGGTGCCGGAGTTCGAGGCCGCAGCGTTCGGCGCGAAGGTCGGCGAAGTGACGCCGGTGGTGAAGACGCAGTTCGGTTACCACATCATCAAAGTCGAAGCGCACGATTCGACGCCGATCGAGCAGGTTCGTCCGACCATCGAGAAGAACCTCAAGCAGGCGAAGCTTCACGCCGCGCTCGACGCCATGAAAGAAAACGCGCACCCGACGTACGACGAAGTCTACTTCGCCCCGCCGCCGGCTCCGCCCGCCGCGGCCGCGCCGTCCGCAACGCCAGCCACTCCCGCCGCGCCGAAGAGCGACGCCGCGAAGACCACTCCGGCTCCGAAGAAGCACTAGCACATCGCACCGATTTCGAAAGGGACGGCGCCACGCCGTCCCTTTTTGTTTTTGAACTCAGCCCCTGCAACTTGCCAAAGCACAGACAAGAGTGTCGTCTGTGCCACACCGTCCTGCGTACTCGCGCCAATGCTGCTGAAATCCGCGGCAGCGTGTAGGACAGACACTCTTGTCTGTGCTGCTGATGCTCGGAAGCGCCGGTGCGGCGCAGCAGCGTCGTTTACCATGCCGCGCGTGAAGGTGGCGATCGTCGGACCTGTGTTTCCTTTTCGCGCCGGCATCGCGTATTGCACGACGCGGCTGGCCGAGGAGATGCGGAAGGGGAGCAAGGTCGACGTGATCTCGTTCTCGCGGCAGTTTCCGAAGCGCTTCTATCCCGGCGGCGACGACGTCGATCCGACGCTGCCCCGCGCGAACGCGCAGTTCATCGTCGATGTGGTGAACCCGCTGACGTGGCTGCGCGCGGGCCGGCGGCTGCGCGGCTACGACGCGGTCATCTTCGTCTGGTGGGTGTGGATCTTCGCGCCGGCGTATCTGACGATGATCGCGATGATGCGGCGTAGCACGCGCGTGATCCTGCAATGTCACAACGTCGGCGACAAAGAGCCGGCGGCGTGGAAGCGCTGGCTGACGAATCGCGTCCTTCGACGTGCCGATGCGCTCGTCACCCATGCGCAGACGGAAGCGGACGAAGCGTGGACGCGCTCCGGCGGACGCCGCATCGTGAAAACGTTTCTGCCGGTGCACGAGCTCGGCGGCGCGATTCCGTCGCGTGCGGATGCGCGCGCGACGTTGAAGATCGATCCCGCCGCCAGCGTCGCGCTCTTCTTCGGCCACATCCGTCCCTTCAAAGGACTCGACGTCGCGCTCCGCGCCTGGCGCGAGTTGAAGAGCGACGTGCTGCTCGTCGTGGCGGGCGAGCCGTGGTGGGAGAAGAAGGCCGAATATGAGCAGCTCGCCGTGGGCTTGAACGTCCGCTTCGATTTTCGCTTCATCCCCGATTCCGAGATCGCCACCTTCTTCGCCGCCGCGGACGTAGTGCTCGCGCCGTATCGCATCGAAGCCCAGAGCGGCGTCGCGCTGACGGCGTTCCATTTCGCGCGTCCGGTCATTGCCACGACTGTCGGCGGACTTCCTGAGATCATCGACGGCAGCAACGGCATCCTCGTCCCGCCCGAAGATCCGTCCGCACTCGCTCGCGCCATCGACGAGTTCTTCACCACGCGCGATCGCGCTGCGATGGAACGCGCCGCCGCCGGCTCAGCGCGCCGCTACTCGTGGCCGGAATACGCTGCTGTGTTTGCGGCCTTAGTGGACCGGAGATGAAACTCAACCCCCGCCGCATCAAAGTCGGCCTCGAGCTGACCTCGAAATGCAACCTCCGCTGCGGCATGTGTCCGCTGCCGGTGCTGCGCCGCCCGTACGAGGACATGGCGTGGCCGATGGTGGAAAAAGCGGAGCGCGAGATTCACGGCGCGGGACTGAAACTCAAGTGGCTGCACGAGATGGGGGAGCCGCTGCTCTACGCCCGCATCGACGACGCCATCCGCCTTTTCCCCGAGGCCAGTCTGTCGACGAATGGGTTGGTGTTGACGGAGGAGATCGGCGCGAAGCTCCTCGCGTCGCCGCTGAAGCGCATCCGCATCTGCGTCGACTCGATCAATCCCGACGTCTATCCGCAGCTTCGCACCGGCGGCGATTTCGACAAGCTCGTCGTGCTCACGCGCGCCTTTCTCGATCAGGCCAAAGGTCATCCGATTCGCATCGAGATCCAGAAGATGCGCTCGCGTCTCACGCTGGAAGAGACGGTCGACGATTTCCGCAATCTTTTCGATCTCAAGCAGTACCGCAACGCCCGCGTGATCGAGAAAACCTGCGAAGCGCTCGACGTGAATGAAGAGACCGATCTGCACGGAAAGTTTTATGGCTGCGTGCAAGGTGCGTTTTTCACCTGGGTGGTGATCTTCGCCGACGGCCGCGTCACGCACTGCTGCTACGACGCGCACGGCGATCAGGTCCTCGGCGATCTGAAGACGCAGTCGCTGCACGAGATTCTCGACTCGCCCCGCTTCGCCACGATGCAGGACGCCTTCTCACGCCGCGATTTCACCAACCTGCCGCGCTGCGCGGAATGCTTCAAACACGGCGGTGAGTCGCACACGTTCAACGACGTGCTGACGCGCGTGCAGAACCTGCCGGGCGTTGCGAAAGACGTCGTGCGCAAAGTGATCGATGTGCGGTACCGCACGTGATCCACATCCTCAACATCGTTTTCGGTCTGATTCCGACGCTCATTCTCGGCGCGAGCATTGCGGCCGGCGTCGACGATGATCGTCACCATCGGCGGACGTTTGTCCTCGTTTATGGCCTATGGTCCATCACGCTGGCCATGTGGAACTGGATGCGCTCCGCTCCCTTGGCGTGGATAGGAATCTGGCTCGTCGCGGGCGTCATCGCGGTTGGTATGCCGCATGCTCTTCGGGCTTCTCGCCGGAACCACCAAAGGGGATCCTCATGAAGAAAATCGCAGCAGTTTCGTTCGTCAGTTGTTTCGTGCTTCTCAGCGCATGCGCCACGCATAACGCAAGCGTCGTTACACCGGTCAATCTGACGGTTGCATCACAAACGGCCAACAACGGCTTCGTCAGCGATGTGCGCAAAGCGACGCTCAAGGCCATTCGGGAGCAGGTACCGGCGGCGCGGCCTCTGAACGTGGCGGTGAATCTCGACGTCGAGTACCAGAACACGCAATCGCCGTTTTACGTCGCCACTCCGGCGAATAATCAGCGCGCGCTTCCTCCCAGGGATTCGGTTCAGGCAGCGCAAACGGGTGCGGTGGCGACGGTCCCCGTGAACGAGTCCGCATTCTTCACCCAGACTACGGAGACGGTGTCGGCGGTGCGGCTCGCGTACACGATCACCGACCAGGCCGGGCGCATCGTCGAATCGCAACGATTGAAACTGGCCACAGGCCTTACGGCGCCCACTCATGTGACCGGACTGCCCATCGGTTTCCGTAACGGCGATCCGTTCACGGTGCGTCACCAGCTCGTCGAGAACGCCGCGGACTACCTCGCCGCTCGCGTGAAGACGCTGAGCCAATGATGAAACGCCTCCGGCGTCTTTCAGCCTGTGCAATTGCATTGACGCTGCTGCCGGTGATTGCCAACGCCGCGGCGCGGGTGTCAGCGAAGGATCTCGCTGCCATCCGCGCCGTGCTCGATGCACAAGCTGCGGCCTGGAATCGCGGCGACATCGATGGCTACATGGCCGGCTACGCGCAAAGCGACGAGACGATGTTCGTCGGAACGGACGTCACGCGCGGCTGGGCCAAAGTGCGCGATCGCTACAAAGCGAAGTACGACTCGCGCGCGAAGATGGGCACACTCGACTTCTCCGACATCGATCTTCGCCCCGCCGGCGCAGATGACGTAATCGTCACGGGTGCCTGGAAGCTCACCCGCGACGCCGACACCCCGCACGGCCGCTTCACGCTGATCTTCCACCGCCGCCCGGAAGGGTGGCGGATCGTCTACGACCATTCGTCGTAACTGTCACTGTCATCCTTCGCCGCGTTGCGCAAGCGCAACGCGGCTCGGCGGCTCAGGATGACAGTCCACTCAAAACGTCCACCGCACGCCCAACCGCGCCGAGGTTGCTGGCGTGCGGGCGACCGGTTTCAGGTAATTCGGGTTCGCGGACTTAGCGAGCGCATTATCGCTTTCCTGGAAGCCGTAGCGTTGATCGAGGAGGACGGCGCGCTGCGTGTTGAGGATGTTGAAGACGTCGAGCAGCAGGTTGAGCTTCGAGCCGCCGAATGCGATCGGATATCCGAGATGGACATCCGCGTCGTAATTGCTCGGCGTGCGCCCCTCGGCGCCGCGCGAGGTGAGAAAGAACTCGTAACGGCGATACGCATCCGAGTACCCGTAGCGCGTGACCGGCGTGCCGCTGCGCCAGTACGCCGAAACGCCGAGGGAAAGTTTCCAGGGTGTGTTGTAGATGCCGGAGGCTTTGAACTGGTGACGGCGATCGTTTGAAAGCGGGCCGTGATTGGTGATGACGCCGAGGTTGCTGCCGTTGGTGAAGAAATCGTAGTAGTCGTACGCGGCGGATATGTTCGGATCGGCACCCACGTTCGTAAACGGGGCGTATTCGCCGTCGTAATTGCCTTCCAGGCGTGAATAGACGTATGACGCCATCCCTTGCCAGTTGTTGCTGAACGATTTGTTCGCGTCGAACTGGATGCCTTTGTACGTCCGCTTCGGCTTCGGCGCATTGAACTGCGTCGAATAGTCGAGCGTGAAGACCTGCTTCATGATCCCTTCGCCGGGATTGCCGATGCAATAGGTGCCGTCGTCGGCGCAGAGGAAGTCTTCGATCACGCGGCCGTAATTGCGATAGATGCCTTTGATGCCCACGGAGACGTTCGGCATCACCTCGCGTTCGCCGCCCACGAGAAACTCGGTCACATACTGATTCTTGAGATTGGGATCGGATGGCTCTGTGAATCCGCCGAGGATGGCGGATTTCGTATCGGCGTCATGTTCCGCATTCGCGTCGGGAACGGTGCTCGTCGGACTGTAATTGATGATTCGCGGCTGGCGTTCATAAGAGAACGAGCGGATGACGAGGTCCATCGGGATCTGCTCGTAGTAGCGGCCGTAAGAAGCGAAGACCTTCGACTTATTCGCGCCGCTCGGGTCCCAGGTGAATCCCAGGCGAGGCGCGTAATCTTTCTTGAGATCGATCTGCGTGACACCCGATGCGTCGATAATGCGTTGACGGTCCCAGCGAAGACCGCCATTGAGCGTGATGTTGTTGAACGTCCAGCGGTCCTGCAGATAGGCGGTCGTGTTCTTGTGCTGCGGCGATGCGTTCAGCGCGGATATCGGCGCATTCGCGACTGTGGCGTCAGGCGTCGTCCAGTAACTGTGGCTGTAGATCGGTTTCGCCGCGTTGTTGGGATTGTCGAAAATGTCGACCTGCTGGCCGCCGGACATCCGCTTGATGACGTCCGCGCTCTCGTCTTCCAGTTCGATGCCGCCTTTGATCTGGTGCGCGCCGGCGTAATGCGTGGCCGAACCGCCATAGAACTTGCGCTCGAATGATTTCTGCTGGATCAGGCCGAAACCGCCGGTCTGGAAGAAATTGTTGCGCGCATCGATGTATTCGATCGCATCGCCGGCCGCGGTGGCGGGGCCGACGGAGTTGTTGTCCTTATGGCGTGCATCCTGTGCGGAGAAGAGCCAGGTCGTGCCGATGATGCCGTCGTAGCGAAGCGCGTAATCGCGCCCGCCGAAATCCTGCCGGCCGAGGTAGGTAGCCGGCTCGCCGATCAGCGAGTGGTTCGCGTCGTTGATCGCGCCCGTGTCGGCGCGGGGATCCTCCAGGAACGTGCCGATGAAGGTGTGGCTCGGTGTCGCGCTGAACGTCAGCTTGGCCGAGCCGAGGTTGCGATGGCTGAGCGAATCGACGGATGTTCCGGCGTTCGGCCCTTCGAGCAGGATGTTTCCCTGCGTGTTGCGCACTTGATCGTATGCGCCGAAGAACCACAACTTGTCGCGCAGGATGAATCCGCCGACGTCGGCGCCGTAATCCTTCCGCGTGAAACTGCCTGGCGTCGTCCCGGCCACGTGCTTCGAGCTGGTCTGCAGGGAATCGCTGTTGTCGTAGCCGAAGACGTCGCCGTGCAGCTCGTTGCTGCCCGATTTCGTGATCACGTTGATGATGCCGCCGGTGGCGCGGCCGTACTCCGCTTCGTAGCCGCCGGTCTTCACTTCCAGCGCGTCGATGAATTCGAAGTTCAGTTCCTTCCCCTGAAAGCCGTACTCGACGTTCGTTGTGTTGACGCCGTCGACGTAAAACGCATTCTCGGCGCCGGACGAACCGTAGACCGTGATCGTCGGCGTCTGTTTGTCGTCGGATTGAATGGCGTCTGTCGAAACGCCGGGCGTGATCTGCGTGACGGAGGAGTAATTGCGAGCGGTCGGCAGCGTCTCGATCTGCGTGGCGTTGAGATTCGTTCCGAGCGTGGTCGAAGAGTTGTCGATCGGTGGCGCGAAACTGCCGACGGTGATGGTCTCCGTCAGGGAAGGGGAGAGCACGGCGTCGACCGCGGTGTCCTTCCCGAGCACGACCGGAACGGCCGCGTTCTTCTTCTCCGCGAAACCGGTCAGCGTGAACGCGACGGTGTAGCTTCCCGGCGGAAGCAGCGGAAGCCGGTACAGTCCCGTGATGTCGCTGATGCCGACGCGGCTGCCCTGCAACGCCGGCCCGGTCGCGACGACCGTGACGCCGGGCAGCGCCGAGTTGCTCGTATCGGTGACGTGGCCGCTGATCGAGCCGGTGGTCTGCGCAGCGAGCGGGACCGTAATGAAGATAAGGATCGGGAGGAGAAGTCGCCGGAGAGCGGAAATGGTGAAGCCTCCTTAAGTATTGCGATGCAGTTTATGCGAACCGGGCCAGGACGTTGCGCACGCGCGCGAGACCAGCTTCGATCTGCGCAGGCGAAACAGCGCCGACGCTGAGCCGGAACCAGCCGCTTTCGTCCGGCAGACCAAACGCCTGGAACGGCACGACGGCGAATCCCGCATCGTCGAGGAGCAGCCGCCGGATCTGTTCATTGCTCTTGATCGCGCCGCGGCCGATCAGATCGAACTGAACAGAAAGATAGATCGCACCCTGCGGCGCGATGGCGCGCACCGGCAGGCCATCGGCACTCATCGCGTGAATGCGGTCGTAGAGAAGATCGAGCCGGAGCTGCAGCTCGCGGATCATCGACTCATGGAAGTCGTCGATCGCGCTGCGCATGCTGAGGAACCTGGCTACTGCGATTTGTTCAGGCCGCGGAGCCCACGCGCCGACGTGTCCGAGGATGTCGCGCATGCGCGAGGTGATCGGAGGCGGAGCCACCGTCCAGCCGACGCGCAGTCCGGTCGCGGCGAACGCCTTCGAGATCCCATCCACAAAAATCGTGTACGGCATGGCCTCGGCCACCAGCTGCGGCGGGCTGAAATGCCGCGACGCGCCGAAGGTCAGCATCCAGTAGACCTGGTCCCACAGGATCAGGAGCGCGCGCTCGCCGGTGGCGGCGCGGCGTTCGTTTTCGTCGACGACGAGGCGTGCGATGCGCTCCACTTCGTCGCGCGCCATGACCGTACCGGTCGGATTCAGCGGCGTGCAGATACAGATCATCCGCGCATCGCGAATGTGCGGCCGCAGCAGATCCGCAGTCGGCAGGAAGTTCGTCTCCGGACCGACGGTGATCTCGACCGGCACGCCGCGCATGAAGTACGTGTAGTGGTTATTGTTCCAGGAGGGGATGGGGTAGACAACCTTGTCGCCGGGATCGACGACCGCCGCATACGCAGCGAAGATGATCGGCCGCGCGCCGCCGGCGATGAGGACGGAGTCGAGCGGATACTTCAGGCCGAGGGCGTCGTCGTAGTAACGGATGACCGCCTGCCGCAGCTCCTTCGTCCCATCCGAGGGCGGGTAATTCGTCTCGCCATTCGCAAAGGCCTCGGCGATCAGATCTTCGAGCACTTTCGGGATGCGGAACTCTTTCGGCGAGAAGTCGCCGACGGTGAGATTGCAGATGTCGTGGCCGGATTCCGCGAGCGCGCGAATCTCGCCGGAGATCTTGAGAATTTCGGAGCCGGTGAGGCCGAGCGCGAGGTGCGAAAGACTGCGGTCGTCGCAGACAGGAAGGGTGGTCGTCATCGGCGGGGGATTGTAGAGCATCGACTGTCATCCTGAACCGGCGCAGCGTGGACGAAGGCCCCCGCGTGCTTGTCGCAAGCGCCGCCCGGGATTCAATTGGAGGTCCTTCGACCGTGCTTCGGCGGCTCAGGATGACAGCCGTTTCCGATACGCGTTCCGAATCTTCCGCAGATCGTTGAGCGCGCGCAAAAAGTCGTGCGACTTCACTTTCGAGCCGGTCACGTCGTGCCAGCGCATGACCGGCAACTCGTAGATGGCCGCGGCAGCTGCGTCGCGTCCGAGGAACTGGACGTAGCGGGCGATGATCTCGACGTCGAAGATCCAGCGGGAGATGAATGGCCGCGCGAAGACCTCGGCCAGCGTTTCGTTGCGGCGGAAGACTTTCGCGCCGCATTGCGTGTCGTACACCGCCAGCCCGAGACTGGAAGAGATGAGCGTGGCGCCGACGCGGCCGAAATAGTGTCGCGCAGGACGGCGGCTGATCTCGCGGCCGAGGAGCCGGACGCGGGCGCCCATGACGATCTGTATGGCGGGGCGGGCGTCGAGCACTTCGAAAAAGCCGGGAAGCTCGGTGAACGGCGTGGCGAGATCGGCGTCCCAGAAGCCGATGTAGTCGACGTCGCGTTCCATCGCCGCAACGAATCCGCGGCGGACGGCTTCGGCTTTGCCGCTGTTGCGCTCGAGGTTGAGCACGGCGAAGCGCTTCCGATCTTCGTCGCGCAGCGATTCGAGGAGACGCAGCGTTCCGTCGCGGCTGCCGTCGTTGACGAAGAGGAAATCGATCTCGTGTCCAGCGACGGCTACGCTCCGAAAAGCCTCGGTGTTGAGACGCTTCTCTTCGTTGTAGCAGGGGACGACGAGGGTCAGGCGCGACACGGGGAGGCATTCTAGCGGGGGTTTGTTTTCGAAAAGCTGAATGTTGAATGTTCAATGGTGAATGTTCAATGTTGAATGGGCTTCGCTCGGCCGCCTCTCGCGTTCCATTCAACATTGAACATTCAACATTCAACATTGAACATTCGTCTTCCAGGGGCGAAGTAGGATTCCGCACATGACCGACATCCAGACGCGCACCATTCCCGCCACCGTTCACGGCCGCTATCTCGTCCGCGATGGTCCGCCGGAACGGCTGCTGATTGGGTTTCACGGCTATGGCGAGACCGCCGAGCTGCACATGGCGGAGCTGCGGCAGATTCCGGGCATCGATCGCTGGACCGCTGTCGCCGTGCAGGCGCTGCATCCGTTTTACATAGGTCGCACCGGGAAGATCGGGGCGTCATGGATGACCAGCCTCGATCGCCTGTGGGCGATTGAGGACAACCGCGTGTACGTCCACTCGGTCGTAACGCAGTTTCCGGTGAGGCAGCAGGTGGTCTTCCTCGGCTTCTCGCAGGGAGCAGCGATGGCGTACCGCGCGGCAGCCCTAACGGACGCAACCGCCGTCATCGCCCTCGGCGGCGATCTTCCGCCGGAGATCGTCGAGTTAGGCATAAAGCTGCCGCCGCTGTTGATCGGGCGAGGCATTCGCGACGATTTCTACACCGACGAAAAGTTCCAGCAAGACTTGAGGTTTCTGCGCCAGGTCCACGCGGTCGATACCTGCGTCTTCGACGGAGCGCACGAATGGGGCGCTGAATTTAGAGAGGCGGCGGGGGCGTTTCTGGACCGGCTCGCTGACTCGTCAACAAGTTGACCAGTCAGCTGGCTGACCGCATCACCGAGGGATGACAAATTGCTCGTAAGTTGTTCCAGCTACTCCTGATGTCCGACCGATTCGAACGGCTGAAAGCGCGGCTCAAAGAGCTGCCCGACCGCCCCGGCGTCTACATGCACAAGAACGCCGAGGGGGAGGTCATCTACGTCGGCAAGGCGCGGAACCTCAGGAATCGCGTCGGCTCGTACCTCGTCGGACGCGGCGCGCGCGACACCAAGACCATGTCGCTGATCAACGAGATCGAGACGATCGATTTCGTGACCACGAACAACGAGCTCGAAGCCATCCTGCTCGAGAACAACCTCATCAAGACCAACCAGCCGCGCTACAACATCCTCCTTCGCGACGATAAGAGCTACCCATACATCAAGGTCACGATGTCCGAGGATTACCCGCGCGTGGTCTTCACGCGGCGGCTCGATCGGAAGAAGGGCGACCTGTTCTACGGCCCGTTCTTCGCCGGCACCGCGCGCCGGTTGCTGAAGCTGGTGGCCGATCAGTTCAAGCTGCGAAGCTGCGACCTCGAGATCAAAATCGGCAAGAACGCCCTCCCGCGGCCTTGCCTCTACTACGACATGCACCAATGTCTCGGGCCGTGCGTCGTCGGACTGACCACGCCGGAGCTGTATCGCGAGATGGTTGATGACGTCGTCCTCTTCCTCGGCGGCAAGACGAAGGAGCTGCAGGACCGGCTGACGCGCCGCATGTACGCCGCCGCCGAGGGGGAGAACTACGAGATGGCGACGTACTACCGCGATCTCGTGCGCACCGTGGAGCGTGTGCAGGCCGAGCAGCAGGTGGCGTCCGCCGAGGATGAGGATGCCGATGTTTGGGGCCTGTACGAAGAGGGCGGCGACGTTGCGGTCCAGCTCTTCGTCATCCGCGATGGCAACGTCGTCGACCGGCGCGAGCTGTTCTGGGAAAAGGTCGGCGATTACCAGCCCACGTACTTCCTCGGCGAAGTTCTTCAGCGTTACTACCAGGACAATCTGTTCATCCCGCGCGAGGTGCTCATCCCGTTCGAGGTGGAGGAGTGCGACCTGCTGACCGCCTGGTTGACCGAACAGGCCGGCCACAAGGTGGGACTGCGGGTGCCGCAGCGCGGGCGAGGAGTCGATCGGCTGGAGTTGGCCAACCGGAACGCGAGGCTGTCGCACGAGTCGCGTTTCCGCAAATCGACGCAGGACCGGCTGCAGATCGCTGCACAGAAACTTGGGCAGATTTTGGGCTACGACCGCGAGATGAACCGCATCGAGTCGTTCGACATCTCCAACATCCAGGGGACCGACTCTGTGGCGGGGATGGTCGTTCTCGACCGCGGCAAGTTCGACAAGAAGCAGTACCGCGTCTTCAACATCAAGACCGTGGAGGGCGCGGACGACTTTCGCTCGATGGCGGAGGCGGTCGATCGGCGATACCGGCGGCTGATGGATGAGAACAAGTCGCTTCCGGACATGATCCTGATCGACGGCGGCCGCGGACAGCTCAACGCGGCGCTTGCGGCGCTGAACAAGCTCGGAATCGAGGAGATCCCGATCGCGGGCCTCGCAAAGCGTGAGGAGGAGATCTACGTCCCCGATCGCGAGGAGCCGATTCGCTTGGAGCGCCGCGATCCCGCGTTGCAACTCCTGCAGATGGTGCGCGACGAGACGCACCGCTTCTCCGTCTCATCGCATCGCCGGCGGCGGTCCAAACGCTTCCTTCACAGCGCGCTCGACGACATGCCGGGCATCGGCGAGAAGCGCCGCCGCCTGCTCATCGAGCGTTTCGGCAGCGTCTCGGGCGTGAAACAGGCGTCCGCACAGGATCTGGTGAACGTCCTCGGCAGGAAAGTCGGACAGACGCTGTACGACGAGTTGCACGCCTGAAGCGGGTGTCGGGGGGCGGGGGTGGGGAGTCGGAAGTCGGAAAGGGATCCTTCTTCGGCCCCCGACCCCCGACCCCCGATCACCTACGGCGTCGTTACTTGAGCGGCATATTGTACGGCAGTACGGATCGGAGGGCATCCATCTTCGCAAACGTCTGACGGCAGGCGCGTGCGATAATCGCGAGTCCACAACGCGTAGATTGAAAAGGGTGGGGAGCACATGAGTTTCGAAGGCGAAATCGGCGAGATCGATCTGATTCAGCGGCTCGTCGAGCTCGGGAACGAGCAGTTCACCGGCGCGATCCGTTTCGAGAGCGACGGCATCATCAAGATCGTTTACTTTAAGGGCGGCGACATCCTCTCCGCCTCGACCAACGACCGCACCGACGCCGTCGACGAGATCCTGCTTCGCGCGAACAAGGTGACGCGGGAGCATGTGAAGCAGGCGCTCGCGAAACGCAAGGAGAGCGAAACGCTCGGCGACGCGCTTCTCGGCCTCGGCTTCATCACCCGCAAAGAGCTGACGTGGGCGCGCCGCGTCCAGGTCATCGGCATCCTCCGTTCGATCATCGGCTGGACGACCGGCTCATACACGATCGTGGCCGACTACCTCCCGAAGCGGGAAGAGGGAACGCTCTTCTCGCTGGCGCAGATCATCGTGGAGCTCGTGGTGACGGACATGGACCGCTCAAAGTCCGAGCAGGCGATGGACAGCGGCAACGCGATCTTCGAGAAGGCGCCGAGCTTCGACGATTCCTTTCGCCGCCTCGGCCTCAACGAAGATGCCGAGCAGATCGTGGCGCACATCGACGGCAACAGCACCGCCGCCGACATCGCCGCCCGTTCGGGCAAGGATGTCTTCAATGTCTACAAACTGCTCGAAGCGCTGCGCCTGCTTCGCCTCGTGAACCGTACCGACAAACCTCCAGCAGAACATGAGGTCTATGGCGGCGGCGACGACGCGTGGGACGTCGAGAATCCCGAGTTCAGCATCGACGACGTCGCGCCCACGGTGCCGGTGACGGCGAACGCCGAACCGCCCGCACGCGTCGACAGCGCCACGATGGAGATCCCGGCGCTAACCCCCTCGGCATGGGCGACGGAACCGGAGCCTGCCCACTCGGTCTGGGACGAGCCTGCCGATCACGATGCGTACTCCGCGACCGAAATCGCGCCGCCGCCAATCGCATCACCGGCCGTATCCGAGCCGCAGTGGGGCTTCGACGAGGCGCAGATCGAGGCCGCGCGCCGGGCGGCGGTTCCGGTTCACGGGAACGAACCGGTCCCGACATCGTCGCTCCCAGCCGACATGCCGCCGTCCGAGCCGCGGAAGAGCATCGTCATGCCGCTGCTCCTCCTGCTCCTGATCGCCGGCGGCGGATACGGCGGCTGGATGTGGTGGCAGAAACGGCAAACGCAACCCGCTGCGCCCGCGGTTGTCGCCGCGCCCCACCGCAACCCAATCCATCGCATCGGGAACGCCGGCGTCCCGCCGGCTGGCCCGGCGGCGTCCACGCCTCCGACCGCGACGATCGCGCCGGCTACGACATCCTCAGCGGCACTCTCAACTGCGCCCACAACGACCACCGCCGCTCCGCAGCGAGTCGCGACATCAACCCAACCTCCGACCACGACCGCCGCACCTCGCGTAGTCCCCCAACCGGCACCCGTCGCGCGCGTCACCCCGCCCCAATCCGCGCCGGTCACCCACATCGAACGCACCACGACCAGCGCGACCATTACCAACGCCGCGACTCCATCCGCCTCGTCGACCGACGCGACCCGCGCGAAGTACGACAGCATGGCCAGCAACTTCGCCGCGCAGAAGGGGGGCAGTCATACCCTTCAGTTCGAGCTGGTCTGCGAGACCGCGTCGATCAGCCGCGCGCTGAGCGAAGGGGGCGACAAGGTGTGGTTCGTGCGGACCAGCTACCGCAACCGCCCCTGCTATCGCGTCTTCTGGGGCCGCTTCGACAGCAGCGCCGACGCGAATGCGGCGGCAAAGCAGTTGCCGGCATCGCTCGGGGCAACCCCGGTCGTGGTTAAAATCCCCCGCTGATGATCTCCTCGCTTCTCACCTCGGCCGGACTCGGGCTCGGCGCAGGCATCAACGCCTACGCCACGCTGCTCGTCTTCGGCATCGTGGCGAGGTGGCAGCCGGCGCTTTTTCACGATGATCTGGCGCGTTTCTTTGCCACGACGCCGGTGCTGATCGTGGTCGGCATCCTCTACCTGATCGAATTCGTGGCCGACAAAGTCCCGACCGTCGATCACGTGTGGGACATCATCCACACGCTCATCCGTCCCGTCGCTGGCGCGCTCGTGGCGTGGGCCGCCGTTTCCGACCGCATCCCGCACGGCGCCGTGATCCTGGCGGCAGTCATCGCCGGCGGGGCGGCGCTCGGGTCGCATGCGACGAAGGCGACGGTCCGCGGCGCCAGCACGCTCACGACCGCCGGTCTCGGCAATCCGGTACTCTCGCTGATCGAAGACGCCTTTGCGTTCATCAACGCCGCGATCGCGATCTTCCTCCCGTGGCTGGTGATCTTGACGCTGATCGTCGCCACCGTCTTCTTCGTGATCGTCTATCGCCGCCTCCGCCGCGTCCCGGCATGAGCTGGGTGATTGACGGCAACAACCTTCTCGGCCGCGCCGGCGCCTCGCGCGATGCCGCCGAAAGCAAGCGCCAACTCGTCCGTTCGCTCGCAAACTTCGCCCGCGCCAAACGAACGAAGGTGGCCTGCTACTTCGACGGCAGCGAACCCGAACACTTCGGCCGTCACCTCGGCAACGTCAGCGTGATCTTCAGTGGCGCCCGTTCCGCGGACGATCTGATCGCGAAGAAGGTCGCCGCCGGAAGCGGCTGGAAAGTGGTGACCGCCGATCGCGGCCTGGCCGCGCGCATCCAGCGGAGGCAGGTCGACATCATCGATCCCGGCACCTTCATGGCCGACCTCGAGCGCCTGCCGCAAGGGGAGGAGAAGGTCGCCGGCGACGAGTGGCTGGCTTGGTTTGCCGACCCGAAAAACCGGAATATATTTTGATGTCGGCGCGCCGACATTCATTGTAAGCGATTGAAACAGCAACAATTTATCGTGATCGATTCCTGCTTTTCTCCGCTCCTCCGCGTCTCCGCGTGAAACCGTCTCCCTCTGGAATGGCAGATGCCTGAGACTGTTACCCCTCCCCGTGTGGAGTGGACTGGAAGATCGCGGCGCGCAAGCGTCGAGGAAAGTCCGAACTCTCACGGGCAGCAGGCTGGCTAACGGCCAGGCGCGGCGACGCGACGGAAAGTGCAACAGAGAACAGACCGCCGATCGCTTCGAATCGCAAGGTTCGAAGAGGAGGTAAGGGTGAAACGGTGCGGTAAGAGCGCACCGCGTCCCGCGCGAGCGGGTACGGCACGGCAAACCCCCTGCGGAGCAAGACCAAATAGGGAAGTCATGGAGCCGCCCGTCTCCGTTATGAGCTTCCGGGTAGGTTGCTTGACCACCGCGGCAACGCGCGTGGCAGACGAATGATCTTCACCCTCGCTTCGGCGCGGGAACAGAATTCGGCTTACAGGTCCACTCCACACATTTGCGGTCTCGAAGTTACGCGGTATCGCGGCGTCCGTGCGATCGAACACCGCGAGACCTCGCAACCGCGAGACCGCGAGACCAAGTACGACACTTTCTGCCAATAGGGCGGACAACAAGCGGCGCTTCGAACCCTCTCTCCTCTCGCAGCCGGCTCAGCATCGCCTTTGCTACTCTGCGCGGGAATGCTCATTCCTCCTCGTGCGCTCCAGCGCAACGGCCGCATCGTCGTACTCGCAATTTCATCCCCCTCCGAGATGCCGCGCATCGAAGCCGGCGTCCGGGCGCTGGAGCAGCGCGGACTCCGCGTCACCCTCGCGAAAAACATCGATCATCGCTATCGCGGCTACCTCGCAGGCATCGACGACGAGCGCCTCGAACAGTTGAACCATTACTTGAGGTCTGACGACGTCGACGCCTTCTTCTTCGCCCGAGGCGGCTACGGCGCGATGCGCATCCTCGATCGGATTGACTACGGCGCCATCTCCGCCAATCCTCGCCCCATCATCGGCTTCAGCGACATCACCGCGCTCCATCAGGCGGTTGCCGTCCGCTGCGGTATCGGCTCGTTTCACGGACCGATGGTCAACCTCGACTGGTTCGAAGGTCTGACCCCGTACATCGAGCGCTGGTTCTGGTCGACGCTGGCCGGCGAAGCCCCGCTTACGCATCCGTTCAGTGCGAATCAGGTCGTGCTCGAGGGTGAAGCGGAGGGGATTTTGTTCGGCGGGTGCCTCTCATTAACGACTGCGTTGACCGCGACTCCCTACGACTTCTGGATCGACGACGGCATCTGGTTTTTTGAGGATGTCGAAGAGTCGCCGTATCGCATCGATCGAATGTTGACCCATTTACGCCTGGCCGGTAGACTGCAAAAAATCCGAGCTGTGGTCATCGGGAAGCTGAAAGGGTGCGGCAGCGACGCCGAAATCGAGGCGCTGCTTCACGAATTTTTCGCCTCCAGCAACATACCGGTCATACGCGATCTGCCCTTCGGCCATCACGGGGACAACCTCCTGATGCCGATCGGCGGCCACGTCCGCGTCAGCACCCGGGACCGCACGTTCACAGTTACACAACCGGCGGTCAGGCCATGAAAACCGTTTTCAAAACGACCGGCGGAAAGGATCCGGTGAAGGACTCGACAAGCGTATATGCCGCCGGCGACGTGATCTTCCAGCAGGGAGAGCTCGGCACCGAGATGTTCATCATCCAGGAGGGTGAGGTGGACATCGTCAAGCACATCAACGGCGAGTCGCACACCCTGTCCCACCTGGAGAAGGGCGACTTCTTCGGCGAGATGGCCGTGCTGGAGAGCGTTCCGCGCACGGCCGACGCCATCGCCAGGACCGAAGTCCGCGCGCTGGCCATCAACGGCGCCCGCTTCGACGAGATGCTCCGCAAGAATCCCGAAGTCGCGGTTCGGATCATTCGGAAGTATTCGAGGCGGCTGCGCGAAGCCAACACCCTGCTCGAACGTCTCGTCGGCCGCGAGATCCACACCGAACATGGCTCGCTCGACTCCACGATCAACGTGCCGGGCGAAACGCATCAGCGGCACCGCCTCGTCGACGCCGCCACCGGCGCCGAGTTTTTCTTCAGCAAAGGCGACGAGACCACCATCGGCCGCGCCGATCCGGTCACCGGCATCCTCCCCGACATCGATCTAACCTCCGTCGACGCGAACCGCTCCGTCTCCCGCCGCCACGCCAAGATCATCTGCAGCGGCAACGAGTACTTCATGCTGGAAGAAGTGGGGACCGTGAACGGCACCTATGTGAACGAGCAACGCATCCCGACCGGCACACCGGTGATGATCCACGACGGCGACGCGATCAAGATCGGCCTCATCGCGATGAAAGCCGCCTTCGACTGAAAAGTTTTTAACCACAGAGACGCAGAGAACACAGAGGCTCTGTGCCCTCTGCGTCTCTGTGGTTAAACGCCTCTACGCGCCGTAGAACACGACCTCGTGCAGCACAATACAAATGTGACCATCACCGTCGACACCCCCGTTCGCGCGCTCCCCGGCGCCGGACCGATGCGCGCGAAGCAACTCGAAGACGCGGGGCTTGCCACGGCCGGCGACCTTATCTACTACCTGCCGTATCGCTACGAAGACCGCCGCCATCCCATCCGCATCGCCGATGTCGGGCGCCACATCGACGAACCCATCCTGCTGCGCGGCAAGGTGATGTCGGCGAACATGCACACCACGCGGCTGAAGCGGATGAAGGTCTTCGAAGTCGTCCTCGAAGACGGCACCGGCGCCGTCAAGCTCGTCTTCTTCAACCAGGGCTTCCTCGGCGAGCAAATCCGGCGTGGCGATCGCCTCGCCGTCTTCGGCGCGCCGAAAATCTCGTCGTACGGCCAACTCCAGATCGAGAGCCCCGATTGGGAAAAATTCGAAGGCGACGACGAAGCCGACGGCGCGATCGTTCCGATCTATTCGAAAGTCGGCAACATCCCGCCGAAAGCATTGCGGCAGATCATCGGCGGCGCGCTCAACGCGCTGCCGACGCTCGACGATCCGCTCCCTCCCGCACTCCGCAAGCGCCTCGGCGTGATCGATCTGGCTCCCGCCCTCGAACAGATTCATCGTCCGCCGCAGCTCGACGACGCCTTTCTCTTTCGTCGCTCCCGCGCGCACGTCCGCATCATCCTGCAGGAGTTCTTCACGCTGCAGCTGGCGCTTCGCGTCCGCCGCGCCAGCGAAGAAGTGAAAACGAAGACGCGAAAAATCACGATCGACGACGAGCTGCGCGACGAGGTGAAACGGATCCTGCCGTTCCGCCTGACCAAGGCGCAGAAGCGCGTGGTGAAAGAGATCGCCACCGACCTGCAATCGGAGAAGCCGATGTATCGCCTGCTGGAAGGGGACGTCGGCAGCGGCAAGACGATCGTGGCGCTGATCGCCGCAATGATGATGATCCGCAACGGACACCAGGTGGCGCTGCTCGCTCCGACGCAGATCCTGGCAGAGCAGCACTACCAGCGAGTTCGTCAACTACTTGACGATTCTGTCGTCGTGGCCAAAGCGACCGGCTCGATGACGCCCGGCGAGCGCCGCACGCTGCTCGCGGGGCTGCGCGACGGCTACATCCAGCTTGCCATCGGCACGCACGCGTTGCTCGAAGATCGCATCGTCTTCAAATCGCTCGGCCTGGCCATCGTCGACGAACAGCATCGCTTCGGCGTCGAACAGCGCCAGCGCCTTTTCGCGAAGGGCGACACGCCGGACATCATGGTCATGACCGCCACGCCGATTCCGCGATCGCTGGCGTTGGCGATGTACGGCGACCTGGAGCTGTCTGTCATCGACGAGCTTCCGCCCGGGCGCCAGCAGATCAAGACCGCGGTCCGCGCGCCGTCGCAGATCGAGCGCGTCTATCAATTCATCGACACGGAGATCGACGCCGGCGCACAGGTCTACATCGTCTATCCGATCATCGAGGAGTCGGAGAAATCGAACCTCAAGCCGCTCACGATCGGTTTCGAATCCACGAAGCTGCGCTTTCCCAATCGCCGCATCGCGATGATCCACGGCCGCATGCCGCCGGCAGAGAAAGAAGAAACGATGCAGCGCTTCAAACGCCGCGAGATCGATATCCTCGTCTCCACCACCGTCATCGAAGTCGGCATCGACGTCGCCAACGCGTCGCTGATGCTGATCATCGACGCCGACCGATTCGGCCTCTCGCAACTTCACCAGCTTCGTGGACGCGTCGGCCGCGGAACGCGCCAGTCGTATTGCGTCCTCATCGCCGACAAAGAAAAGGATCGTCTCACGCAGTTCGCAAAGACGCTGAACGGCTTCGACCTCGCCGACCTCGATCTCAAAATCCGCGGCCCCGGCGAGCTCCTCGGCACCCGCCAGGCCGGCGCCATGCGATTTAGATTCGGCCACATCGTCCGCGACATCGCGCTGATGGAAAAAGCCCGCGACCTCGCCATCGAGATTCTTGAAAAGGACGGATTGCCAAAGGCCTCGAAGGTCGTGCAGAAGCTCCTCGGCGTCCCGGTCGAGAAGGAGCGCGATTGATCAAAGAATATTTTTACGAAATCCACTGCAATGCAGCCGACGAATGGCTGAATGAGATATCGCCTCTGGCGCCTCGCTTTCGCGAGTCTGACCCAAACCAGTGGATTTTCCGCGGACACGCGGATTCTGAGTGGCGACTCGTACCAACGGCATTTCGTGAGGAATCGTGGTCTTCAATCGAATCATATGGGGTGCGCGATTGGTCAAAGATGAAAGAAAGGCATCAACGAGTCATCGAGAGCAATGTGATTCGGGACTTCTTTAATCGGAGCGATATCGCTGGACTGCCTTTGCCGGAAGACTCACCTCGAGTGCGCGAACTCCTAGGAATCAGCACTCTGAGTTTCCCAACCGATCACGACAAAAGCTGGCCGCCTCATGAGTTGTGGTCGGTAATCGCTCTCGCACAACATTACGGTGTCCCAACGCGTTTGCTCGACTGGTCTCATGAAGCTTGGACAGCGGCTTACTTTGCCACAGCGGATGCGATTTATGGCCAGCATCCCGTGGCACCACGGTTAGGCGTTTGGGCCTACAACCGTCCCATTCATGTCATCCAGAACTATGTTGAACAGTCCTATCGAAAGGACAAAGGGAAAGTTCACATAATCACTGCGCCCTATGCGAGCAATCCGAACTTGGCCGCACAACGAGGCGCGCACATGCTTTACATGAGACCTGCTGTACCAGACGATCTTGCTGATCGCCCCTGCTTCGAAGAGGAGCTAAAGCGGATTGCTGAGGAATACAAAAGCGACGCACTCTTCCTATTCACCTTGCCGACTGATGAAGCACCCCGAGCATTACGTCTGCTGGCCAAAGCGGGAGTCACAGCGGCAACGCTGTTTCCCGGATATGCAGGGGTCGTTAAGGCGATGCGAGAGCAGCGCGAGATTGCGAGCGACATCATGCAGCGCGTTCGCAGCAAAATGCCGCTCTGAGCGTCACGGTCTTCAACCTCTAGATTAGAATGATCGCCATGACCAACCTTCTTGACGAAGCCTATGCGGCAGCGAAGGAACTTCCGGAAGATGAGCAGGAAATGATCGGTGCTGTCTTGCTCAAAGAGATCGATGCAGATCGGCGTTGGGAAGAACTATTGTCGCAACCATCGGACGTGGTTGAACGCATGATCGATAAAGGGCTCGAAAATCACCGTCTTGGCAAGACGCTTCCGCTCGACCCAGACACATTGTGAACGGAACCAACTGCGCGAGCCTCGCAAGCACAGACAAGAGTGTCTGTGCCACACTGGCTCTCCGAGGAGCAGCATCTCCGCAAGTACGGCAGGATCGATGTGGCACAGACACTCTTGTCTGTGCTTTGTGCGGCTTGGCGAACTGCGACCTACCGCCCCGCCGCCTCCCGCACTTTCTCCACGAACGCGATCGGGTCGACCGGCTTTGACAGATGGAACCCAAAGCCGCTGGATTCGATGCGTTCGCGGTCCTCGGGGCGCGCGTAGGCGGTGAGGGCGATGGCGGGGACGTTTGTTGCGCTCGCGACGGCGCCGGAGCGGATTCGCAGCATCATCGTGCAGCCGTCTTCGCCGGGCATGCCGATGTCGCTGACCACGACGTGCGGCTTGTGTGCGCGCAGCGCGTCGATTGCCGCGGAAGCGGAGGAAACCGCCGTCACGGCCGCGCCGAAGTTCTGGAGCGCGGCGGTCAGCATGCGGCGGCTGTCATCCTCATCTTCGACGAGGAGGACTGAGACGCCGGCGAGCGACATCGTCGATTCAGCGGGCGAGGTCGCCTTCAACGCCGCTTGTTTCGACGCAGACATCAGCGGCAACGTGATGGTGAACGTCGCCCCTTTTCCTTCTCCTTCGCTTTCCGCGACTACGTTTCCGCCGTGCAGCTCCACGATGTTCTTCACGATGGCGAGGCCCAGCCCGAGGCCGCCGTGGGCGCGCGTGGCGCTGCTGTCGGCCTGGCGGAAGCGTTCGAAGATGTAGGGGAGGAACTTGCGCGCGATGCCGATGCCGCCGTCGCGAACGATGACTCGCGCGGCATCGGATGACGTTTGATCAACCGCGATCAGGATCGAGCCGCCGGGCGGCGTGAACTTCACCGAGTTCGAAAGGAGATTCCAGATCACCTGCTGCAGGCGGCCGGCATCGCCGAGAGCGACGCCGTCGATCGCGCCGAGGTGAAGGTGAAAGTCGATGCTCTTCGCGTCGATGCTCGGACGGATCGTCTCCACCGCCGCCTCGACGACCGCGGACAGATTCACCGGCACCATCGACAGCTGCAGTTTGCCGGTCACGACGCGCGAAACGTCGAGGATGTCGTCGATGAGCTTCGCCTGCGCGCGCGTGCTGCGCTCGATCGTCTCCACCGCGACCTGAAAATTGTCGGGCGACAGATCGCGCATGCGCAGCATCGTGGCCCAGCCGAGCGTTGCCGTCATCGGCGTGCGCAGCTCGTGCGACAGCGTCGCCAGGAATTCATCTTTCGCGCGATTCGCATCCTGCGCGTGGCGGTAGAGACGTGCGTTGTCGATCGCGTATGCCGCGCGGCGGGCCAGCTCGGCAGCCGTGCTGAGATCGTGAGCGTCGTAGCGGCGTTCGGCTGACGACGAGACGAACGAAATCGCGCCGAGTGTGCGGCCGGCGACCGCCAGCGGCACGATCATCGTCGACTCGTTGCCGAGGGTGCGCAGGATTTCGGCGGTCTCGGGCTGCGCCTCCAGCTTCTGACGCATCTCATCGCCGAAGACGCGAATGAGCACCGGCTCGTTGCTGGCAATGACGCCTCCGACATACTGCTTGCGCAACTCCGAGGGCGGCAGATTCTTCAGCCGCGCGACAAGATCGGCTTTTTCCGGATCGCGATGAACGACCGCGATGCGCTGCACCGCTCCTTCGTCGTCGACGAGATCGATCACGCACCAGTCGCAGAGTTCGGGAACGATCAGCTGCGCGACCTGCCCCATCGTCCGTTCGTAGTCGAGCGACGACGACAACATCGCCGACGCATCGGCGAGAAAGCGAAGGCGTTCGCGCTCGCGTTCCAGCGCGTGCTCCGCGCGGATGCGCGCGACGCCGAATGCGATCTGGCCGGCGATCGTCTTCGCCAGCTCGATTTCCTCGGGATAGAAATCGTGGCGGCCGGCGTAATACAGCATGAACTTGCCGATGACGTGATCGCGATAGTTCAGCGGAAAAAATCCGAACGCGCGGATGCCCTCGCGCTCGAATACGTTCGCGTACGTTGCGAGCGAGGGCTCGTCGCGAAAATCAGCAACGCAGATCGGCTCCGGGTTCGGCGTCTCCGGACGCCATGGCGTATGGCCTGTCACCGCGGCGCGATACGCATCAGAAATCCCGCGCGAGGCGACGAACTGCATCACGCCGTCGTCATCGAAGAGAAGTACAGATGAGCGGTCGACGCCGAGCGTGTTCTGGAGAGCATCGAGAGCGACCGTGTAGATGTCTTCGAGGGTCGCTGTGCGGCTGAGAGAATCGGTCAGCCGCGATACCGCGATGAGGTGATCGATGTCCATCCGCGGAGAGCAATTGTATGCGCAGACTCTGCTACACTCCGCCGTCCAAATCGGCGTGAGCCATCCCATGAGTCAGCATTGAACCAACCTCCTCAGTACGTCCTCAGCGGCCTCCGCCCCACCGGCCGCATCCACCTCGGCAACTATTTCGGCGCGATCCGGAACTGGGTGCGTCTGCAGGATCTGTATGACTGCTACTACTTCGTCGCCGACTGGCATGCGCTGACGTCGGATTACGCGGATACGTCGCGGATCGCGAACGCCACGTTCGAAGCGGTCGCCGATCTGCTCGCGGCGGGACTCGATCCGGCCAAGTCGACGATCTTCATCCAGTCCGAGGTGAAGGAGCATGCCGAGCTGCATCTGATTTTGTCGATGGTGACGCCGCTGCCGTGGCTGGAGCGCGTGCCGACGTTCAAAGACCAGCAGGCACAGCTCGAAGAGAAGGACCTGAACACCTACGGATTCCTCGGCTATCCGCTGCTGCAGACCGCCGACATCATTATCTACAGGGCGAACTTCGTTCCGGTGGGCGAGGATCAGGAGTCGCATCTCGAGCTGTCGCGCGAGATCGTGCGGCGCTTCAATCGCTTCTACGGCGACGTGTTTCCCGAGCCGCTGCCGCTGGCCACCGATACGCCGAAAGTGCCGGGCCTCGACGGACGCAAGATGTCGAAGTCGTACGGCAACACGATTCCGCTGACCGCGAGCGCCGATCAGATCCGCGAGTTGGTGATGACGATGTTTACCGATCCGGAGCGCATCCGCCGCAAAGATCCCGGCCGGCCGGACGTCTGCAATCTCTTCCAGTTTCACAAACTCTTTTCGAGCTCGGAAACGATCGCGCGCGTCGACCGCGAATGCCGCAGCGCGGAGATCGGATGTGTCGACGATAAGAAACTGCTCGCCGAGATCATGATCGAGTCGCTGCGGCCGATCCGCGAGAAGCGCGAAGAGATCGACCGGGATCCGTCCATCGTCTGGGACGTGCTGCGCGACGGCAACCGCAAGGCGCGCGAGCGCGCGCAGGAGACGATGCAGCTCGTGCGCGACGCCATCAAAATCAAATACAGCGGGCTTTGAAATAATGACGACGATGGCCGATGAAGAAAAAGTGCAGCCGCTCGACGATCGTCCCGCCGACGAGCAGGACGAGAGCCAGGGCGCGCTCAAGGTCACGCTGCCGTCGTTCCACGGTCCGCTCGACTTGCTGCTGCATCTCATCAAGCAGCACAAGATCGACATCTACGACATCCCCATCGCGCTGATCACCGAGCAGTACAACGGCTACCTCGATGCGATGGAGGAGCTGAGCCTCGACGTCGCCGCCGACTACATCTACATGGCGGCGCTTCTGATCCACATCAAGTCGAAGATGCTGCTGCCTCACGACGAAGATGAGGTGATCGAAGATCCGCGCAAGGAGCTTGTCGATCGCCTGCTCGAATATCAGCGCTTCAAAGCGGTCGCCGAATCATTCGCGGAGCTCGACGTTCTGCGCATGGGCGTCTGGCCGCGGCCGGCGACTCCGATCCCCGGCACCGACGCGTCCGAGATCGACATGAGCGAAGTCGGACTCTTCGACCTGATCGACGCGTTTCGCGGCGCGCTCAATCGCTACAAACAGAATCATCCGCAATCGATCGAGCTGAAACGCACGGTCCACAAGATTTCGGACAAGATGCGCGAGCTGTACACGAAGCTGCAGGAGAAATCGCCGATCCGCCTGCAGTGGTTCCTGGAAGGCCGCGACCGCAACGAGCTGATCGCAATCTTCCTCGGCACGCTGGAGCTCGTCCGCCTCGGCGGCATCTCACTCAAGCAAAGCGACAACTTCGGCGAGATCCTCATCGGCCGAACGGAAAAGATCATCGACGAAGCGCAGTTCGCGGTATTCGACAATAGTTAGATGTCATCCTGAGCCGCCGCAGGACGGCGAAGGATCTCAAGATGCGCGGTGTTTGCTGAAAACCGGTTTCAGCAAAGGCCGCGCGATTTGAGATCCTTCGGCGCGCTTCGCCGGCCTCAGGATGACAAATGGCGCGCTTCGCCAGCCTCAGGATGACAGAGAGACACGATGCCAATGGAACCAAACGAATTACGAGCGGCCCTCGAGGCCATCCTCTTCGTCAGCAACGAGCCGGTGAAGCTCGACGAGCTCGCCGAGGCGTTTGCCGATGAAGGGAGGGAAGCGGTGATCGCGCAGCTCGAAGAGATCAAGCGCGCGCTCGACGACCATCTCGGCGGATTCATGCTCGAACAGACCGCGGGCGGCTGGCGTCTTGCCACGCGGGCCGAGCACGATCCCATCCTCAAGAAGTATTTTGCGAAGAAGGGCGAAAACCGCCTCTCCATCGCAGCGTTGGAGACGCTGGCCATCGTTGCATATCGCCAGCCGATCACCGCGCCCGAGGTTTCGGAGATCCGCGGCGTCAATTCGAATCAGACCATCCGCACGCTGCTGGAGCGGCGCATGATCCGCGTGGCCGGGCGCAAGAACGTCGTCGGCAGTCCATTTCTGTATCGCACCACGCGCGAATTTCTCGTGCACTTCGGGCTCAACGACATCCGCGACATGCCGCGCCTCGAAGAATTCGGTGACCTCATCGGCGAGCAGATCAACGAGGATCTCGTGCTGGCCATCGAGTCGACGCCGATCGCGGAAGGTGTCGAAGTTCCGCTCGCGCAAGGGGAGCAGATCGACGACGCGGTCAACGCGGAATTGAGCGACGAAACCATCGCCACTGAAAATTCTGCGAACGATGATGACGCGCAGTCCGCATCGAACGCTGTACAATCGCCCGTCGTCAACGAACAATCAGAGTGATGCAAGAGCGATTGCAGAAGATCATCGCCCACGCCGGCGTCTCCTCGCGCCGTGAAGCCGAAGCGATGATTCGTGAGGGACGGGTAACGCTGAACGGGCGCGTCGTCGACGAGCTCGGAACGCGCGCGGACGCGAAGCGCGACCACATCAAGGTCGACGGCAAACTGATCACGCAGGCCGAGCCGCATCGCTACATCCTCCTGTACAAACCGAAAGAAGTGATGACGACGGTGGAAGACCCGCAGGGCCGCCGCACCGTCATCGATCTCGTTCGCGGAATCCGCGAGCGCATCTATCCCGTCGGCCGTCTCGACTTCCATTCCGAAGGTCTGGTGCTGCTGACGAACGACGGCGAGCTCGCATTCAAGGTCTCGCATCCGACGCACGGATCGGTCAAGACGTACAGCGTGAAAGTGCGCGGCGTCCCCGAGGAGCGGCTGGTGGACAAGCTGCGCCGCGGCATCACCATCGATGGCAAGCGCACGCTTCCGTGCGACATCGAACGGATGCATACGACGGGGAAGCGCGACGACGAAGGCAACAGCTGGTTCGAAGTGAAACTGCGCGAAGGGCGCACGCAGCAGATCCGCAAGATGTTCCAGGCCGTCGGCCATCCCGTTTCAAAACTGCGCCGCGTCGCCATCGGTCCGATCTCCGATCCGAAACTGACGCCCGGCGTCTGGCGCGAGCTGACCAAGCAGGAAGTGAAGATGCTGGAGACGATGAAGGAGCCGAAGAAGACGGTGAAGGCGCGTCCCGTTTCGCGCAAGAAACCGGCGTCGGCCGCGAAACGTCCGACCGCAGCCTCGCGCCCGAAGTCGCGTCCCACCGCGGCATCGCGTCCGAAGTCGCGTCCCGCTGCCGCGCGATCGGCATCCGCACGCACCGAAACGCGAAGCTCGACGCGCCGCACGCCGTCGCCGCGGCCGGCAACTCCGCGCCCGAAAACGGCTGCCGGAAAATCGAGCGGTTCCAAGAAACCTGCCGTCCGCCGCTCCGGCGCGCGCCCGTCGCGAAGCAGCGCGCGCCGATAACGCATGGCGAAGATCATCGCCATCGACGGTCCCTCCGGCGTCGGTAAAACCACGACGAGCCGTCTCGTCGCCCGCGAGCTCGGCCTTCCGCACATCGACACCGGCGCGATGTATCGCGCCCTCGCGCTCGCTGCGACTCGCGAAGGGATCGACACCCGCGACGAAGCAAAACTCGAAGATCTCGCCTCGCGCGTCCGCATCGATTTCATCCCCGGAGAACGAGCACGTGTCCTGCTCAATGGCGAAGACGTGACCTCGATGATCCGTACGCCCGAGATGAGCATGGCGGCGAGCAACGTCTCCGCGGTCCCGGCCGTGCGCCGCGTTCTCGTCCGCCTCCAGCAGGACCTCGGCCGCCGCAGCGGCGGCGTGCTGGAAGGGCGCGACATCGGGACCAAAGTCTTCCCCGACACGCCCTACAAATTCTTCCTGACCGCCCGTCCCGAAATCCGCGCCCGCCGCCGCCACGCCGAGTTGTTAGCGAAAGGGGAGGGCGCGTCCTACGAAACCATCCTCGCCGGCACGACCGCCCGCGACGAACAGGACTCCAACCGCACCGACTCCCCCCTGACCTACGACGACTCCTACACCGTCATCGACACCTCGGATTTGACGATTGACGAGGTGGTGCTACGGATCGTGGATTTGTCATCCTGAGCCGCCGGAGCGACGTAGGCGAAGCCGAAGTCGCGTAGGACGGCGAAGGAACTCAAGATAGGCAAGTGTGAACTGAAACCCCGCGTTCCAATCGGCTCGCGTCACAGTCGCGCCGCCATCTTCGCCTCGCGCCTTCGGCAGGCTCGCAATGACACAGGCGCGTTTGTCATCCTGAGCCGCCGAAGTCTCCGGAGGGGACGAAGGACGGTCGAAGGACCCCCTCCCTCCCGGCAGGTAGTGAGGGGTCGTTCGACCGTGCTACGCGCCTCCGGCGCTTCGCCGGCTCACGATGACAGTCAATTTCTTCACATCCTCTGAGGCTGGCCGGAGCCGGGAGTCGCGAAGCGACGGAACGGCGGAGGGCGCCGAAGGATCTCAAGATAGGCAAGTGTGAATTTAAGCCCGGTTCCCAACCGGCTCGCGCAGCACTCGCTCAGGACGACAGTGGTATCCACCGGATGTAGAACCTTTTGCCGTAAGAAGGTACCGAGGGAAAATCGCCGTCATGCGATGGACCCGTCTGGTGACCTACGCCTGTACTCCACCTACATCCTCTCGAATAATTCAATGACGCTTTACATCGGGATGACAAACAACCTCCTCCGGCGAGTGTTTCAACACGAACGCGGCGACGGGTCGGAGTTCACCTCGCGCTATCACTTCGATCGCCTGGTTTATTTTGAGCAGACAGCTGATGTTCGCGATGCGATCGCGCGTGAGAAACAACTCAAAGGGTGGACGCGAAAGCGGAAGATCGAATTGATCAAGACAATGAATCCGCAGTGGGTCGACCTCAGCGCCGAATGGGAGGAGTGATTCGCGCGAGCCTGGTTTCAGGTCAGGCCGCGCATCTTGAGATCCTTCGCTACGCTCAGGATGACAGCCGCCCGTAATTCCTTGACTCCCCCTTACGCTCGCCGCTAAACTCCGCATTTCGACTAGTATCAACAATTTACGCCACGTGCGCCTGCGGGCGTATGCGCCCGAAATTTCCAGGAGGTAGCCCGTTTCATGCCGTCGAGTGACGATCCGAAGAACCTGAAACAACCGCTCCGAAAAGGGGGGGAGACAAACGATCTGGAAGGCCTCGGCATGGACGAGTTGCTCGACATGTACGACCGGAAAATGTCGAACTTCGCCGAAGGCGACATCATCCGCGGCCGCGTCCTGAAAGTGATCGGATCCGAGGTCGTCATCGACATCGGTTACAAATCCGAAGGCGTTTTGCCGGTCCATGAAGTCACCGGTTACGACGGCAAAATCACGGTCAAGCCTGGCGATGAGCTCGACGTTTTCATCGAGCGTCTGGAGAACAACTCCGGCTACATCGTCCTGTCGCGTGAAAAAGCGGAACGGATGCTGGTCTGGGACCGCATCGAAGCCGCATTCAAAGCCGACGAGCCGATCTCCGGCCGCGTCGTCGAGCGCGTCAAAGGCGGACTGGCCGTCGACGTCGGCGGCGTCAAAGCGTTCCTTCCGGGATCGCTGATCGACACGAAGCCGGTCAAGAACCTCGACGCTCTTCGTGGCCACGAATACAAATTCAAAATCGTTTCGTTCGACAAGAAACGGAACAACATCGTCCTCTCGCGCCGCGCCATCGTTGAAGTCGAACAGGCCGCCGCGAAGAAGGACACCTTCAGCCGCCTGCAGGAAGGGCAGCACACGCACGGCGTGGTCAAGAACATCACCGACTACGGCGTCTTCGTCGACCTCGGCGGCGTCGACGGCCTGCTCCACATCACCGACGTTTCGTGGGGCCGCGTCAACCATCCGTCCGAATACTTCAATGTCGGCGACGAGATCGAAGTGGTCGTTCTGAAGTTCGATCCCACCGCGGAGCGCGTTTCGCTCGGCTACAAGCAGAAGAGTCAGGATCCCTGGACCGATGTCGTGCAGCGCTATCCGCTCGGCTCGAAAGTTCACGGCCGCGTCGTCTCGCTGACCGATTACGGCGCCTTCATCGAGCTCGAAGAGGGTGTGGAAGGGCTGATCCACGTCTCGGAAATGTCGTGGACGAAGAAGGTCCGCAATCCATCCAAGCTCCTGGCCATGGGCGCCGAGGTGGATGCCGTGGTCACCGACGTGAACGTGCAGAACCGGCGAATCTCGCTCTCGCTGAAAGCGCTCGAACAGAACCCGTGGGACACCATCGCCGAGCGTTACCCGATTGGCGCCGTCGTCACGGGCAAGGTGCGCAACCTGACCGACTTCGGCGCGTTCGTCGAAGTCGAAGACGGCATCGACGGACTGATTCACATCTCCGACATGTCGTGGAACCGCCGGCTCAAGCATCCGAACGAAGTGCTGAAGAAGGGCGACGCCGTGCAGGCGCGCGTCATCAGCGTCGACGGCGAGAACCAGCGGCTGTCGCTTTCGATCAAAGAGTTTCTGCCGAACGAGTGGGACAACTTCGCCAAGTCACACAACGTCGGCGATGAGCTGATCGGAAACATTGCCAAGATCACCGACTTCGGGCTTTTCATCCGCGTTGCCGAAGGCGTGGAAGGGCTCGCGCATATCTCGGAGATCTCGCGCGATCCGAAAGCGAAACTCGACAAGACGTTTCACGTCGGCGAAGCGGTTCGTGCGCGCGTGATCAAGATCGACTGGACCGACAAGAAGATCGGGCTCTCGACGCGCGACGTCGAGCCGCTGACCGAGGAAGAGATCGCGCAGCACGCGGCGGCAACGCCGGCGGCTGAAGAACATCCCGCGAGCTCCGAAACCGAAAGCGAAGCTGCTCCTGCCGCGGAGACCACGCCGCAAGGCTGATCCCATGTCGGAACTCGATCCCGTACCGCCTGCCGGTGAGGCCATCGCCGAACCGGCCGCTGTAACGACGCCGAAGAAATCGCGCGCCGGGATCTTTTTCTTCGGCGCGCTCAGCGGCTGCCTCGTCGTCTTCGCGGGCATGCTGCTCCTCGGCATCCTGATCGCGTCGTTCGCGAGTGACGACACCACCTCGCGCGGAGAGGTCTTCGGCGCCAAGGTGGCCATCATTCCGATCGATGGCGAGATCCTCGGGTCGCGCGACACGATCGAGGCGCTGCATCGCTACGCGAAAAACACCAGCGTCAAAGCGATCATCATGCGCATCAACAGCCCGGGCGGAGCGATCGCGCCGTCGCAGGAGATCTACGAAGAGATCCGCAACGTCCGCGCGCGCAGCGGCAAACCGATCATCGCCTCGCTCGACAGCGTCGCCGCGTCGGGCGGCTACTACATCGCTTCCGCCTGTGACCGCATCGTTGCCAATCCAGGATCGATCACCGGGTCGATCGGTGTGATCCTGCAATGGATGGAGACGAAGGACCTGATCGCGTGGGCGAAGCTGAAACCGCAGACGATCACCAGCGGCGCGATGAAGGCGGCAGGCTCGCCGTACGAGGAGCTGACCGATGCGCAGCGCGCGTACTTTCAAGCGATCGTGATGCAACTGCACTCGCAGTTCGTGCGCGCCGTGGCGGCAGGACGCAAAGGGAAGCTGACCGAGGAGCAGGTGCGGCAGATCGCCGACGGCCGCGTCTTCACCGGCGAACAGGCCCTTGGCATGAAGCTCGTCGACCAGCTCGGCAATCTCGACGACGCCGTTCGCGAAGCCGGCAAGCTCGGCGGAATCAGCGGAAAGCCGGGCACGATCTATCCAAGGAAACGGACGCGCGGTCTTTTTGACGCGTTGACCAGCGACGAATCCGACACGGAGACGGCCATCAGCCGCATTCTCACCCGCCGTCCCCGGTTTCTCTTTCAGTGGTGAGCGTCATGAGTGAGGAGGCACCTTTGGATCACCTGGAACCCGAAGAAGAAAGCGCGGACAAAACGGGCGTGATGACCAAAGCGGAGCTCGTCGACGAGGTCGCGCGCGTCGTTCAACTGACGAAGAAACAGGCCGAGACGATCGTCAACATCGTCTTCGATTCGATCGTGGACTCTCTTCGCTCCGGCCAGAAAATCGAGCTGCGCGGATTCGGCAGCTTCCGCCTGCGCAGCCGCAAATCGCGCACGGGACGTAACCCGAAGACCGGCGAGAAAGTCGAAGTACCGTCGAAGAAAATCCCGTACTTCAAACCGGGCAAAGAATTGAAGGAACTGATCAACAAGGCGCTGGAAAGCGTTGCGGCCTCCGAAGGGGGAGGCGTTTAACCGCAGAGACGCAGAGGACACCGAGAACTTCTCTGTGTCCTCTGCGCCTCTGTGGTGAAAAATCTCCACCATGCAATGGACATCCTCTTCACTCCCTGGAGATATCCCTACTTGACCGCGCCGAAGAGCGAAAGCACGTCCTGCATCTTCTGCAATGCGGTGAAATCGAAGACGCTCCGCGACACGCTCACCGTCTTCCGCACCGATGACGCGCTGGTGATGCTGAACCGGTATCCGTACACGAATGGCCATCTGATGGTTGCGCCCGTCGCGCATGAAGCGCGTCTGTTCGACAGCCGCGACGATTCGCTTCGCGCGCTGATCCGTCTCACCGCGGAATCGCAGCGGATTCTCTCCGACGTCTACCGGCCGGACGGCTTCAATGTCGGGATGAATTTCGGACAGGTCGCCGGCGCCGGCGTCGCCGATCACTACCACATGCACATCGTTCCACGCTGGAGCGGCGACTCGAATTTCATGACGGTGACGGCGCGAACGCGTATCGTCCCCGAGGAGCTGGACGTGACGTACGACAAGCTCCTGCCGCACTTCAGGAAAATCCGAAAGGGCTCGATCTCCAACCAATGAAAGGCCGCACTGTTTTCGCCATGCTGCTGGCGTACCTCGTACCCGGCGCCGGCCACCTCTACCTCGGCCGCCGCGCGCGCGCCATCACGTTCTTCTGCATTGTCGTGGTGCTCTTCCTGATCGGAGTCGGCATCGACGGTGATCTCTACACGATCGGCTCGGCCAACGGATCGGTGCTGCGCATGCTGGCGGCCCTCGGCTCGCTCGGATCCGGCGTGATCTACTGGATCGCGACGTCGATGGGCGTGCACGGCGACGTCACCTCCATCACCTTCGAGTACGGAACGGCGTTCACGATTACGGCTGGACTGATGAACCTGCTCCTCGTACTCGACGTCTTCGACATCGCGCAGGGACGAAAAGAATGAGCCTGCTCCGCAATCACATCGTGCTGATGTTCATCTACGCCGTCGCCACCGGCCTCTTCTTCGCGCTGCTCTGGAAGGAAACGCGCACGGAGCGAATCCGCTTCTTCCTCCTCGTCTTCTGCTCCCTCTTCTTCGGCGGGATTGCGCTGGCGTGGCTGATGTATCCGTTTCCGCTTCGGTGATTGCACGCGTGAAGGAGATGGCAGGATCGAACATCGAGAGCCCTTCTCCCCGCGCACGGGGAGAAGGTGCCGAAGGCGGATGAGGGGACGCCCCTCACCCGCACTTCGTGTCTCCCTCTCCCCGCAAGAAGACGCGGGGAGAGGGGCTCTCGATGAGCCAGATCCTTCGTCGCTGCGCTCCTCAGGATAAATTTTGAGAACCAAACTCGCCATCGTCGCCGGTGAAGCCTCCGGCGATCTTCACGCCGCCGAAGTTCTTCGCGAGCTGAAGCGTCTCGATCCGGATATCGAGACGTTCGGCATCGGCGGCGATCTCCTCGCGCGCGAAGGCATGCGCCTCGTGCATCACGCGCGGGAGATGGGGATCGTCGGCTTCTTCAACGTCCTGCGGCATCTGCGTATGTTCCAGCAGATCTTCGACGAAACCTTCGCCGAGATCGCGCGGCAGAAACCGGACGCCGTCCTGCTCGTCGATTACCCCGGCTTCAATCTCCGCATGGCGCGCCGCTGCAAGGAGCTGGGCCTGCGCGTCGTCTACTACATCTCGCCGCAGCTCTGGGCGTGGAAAAAAGGGCGGGTCAAACAAGTCGCGAAGTACGTCGACCGCATGATCGTCATCTTCCCATTCGAGGAGACGTTCTACCGCGAGCACGGCATCGAGGCGGCGTACGTCGGACATCCGCTCATCGAAGAGATCGGACATATTCAACGACCGCCGAAACGCGACGAAACCGTGCGCATCGCACTGCTGCCGGGATCGCGAAATGCCGAGGTGAAGTCGCTGCTGCCGGCGATGCTCGATGCGGTGGAGATCCTCGGACGCGAGCGCGCCATCGACGCGTACGTCGTCCAGGCGCCGACGATTTCCCGCGCACTTCTCGACGAGTTCGTGGCCGGCAGAAACGTTCGCGTCGTCGCGCATGACAACGGCGAAGCGGTAGCCGCGGCGGATGTGGCGTTGTCGTCATCCGGAACGGCCACGCTCGAATGCGCGGTCCTGGGTACACCGGTCATCGTCATGTATCGGCTGTCGTTCGCCAACTACTGGCTCGGCAGGATGGTCGTGACGATTCCGCACTTTGCGCTTATCAACATCGTGGCGGGGAAGAAGATCGTCCCCGAACTGATTCAGGGCGACGTGAACGGGGAGCGTATCGCCGCGGAAGCACGCCGGCTCCTCGATCCGGCCAACTACGCGGGTGTCGTCGAAGAGCTGGCGGCGGTGCGGAGTAAACTCGGCGACGCCGGCGCGGCCCGACGCGCTGCCGAAGCGATCATGAAAGTCGTCCAACGATGAAGCTCCTGCGCCGCCTCTACGGCTATCTCAAACGCTACAAAGCGTGGGCGGTGCTCGCGTTCGGTTCGATGATCATCTTCGCCGTGACGCAGACGGCGATGATCGGACTGCTGCAGCCGGTCGTCGACATCGGCCTCACGCCTCCCGGCGCGAAGCCGCTGGTGACGCACGTATCGCGGGAGGAAGTGGCCAAGAATGGCGTGGCAGACGCCGTACTCAGACGCAATCTGCCCGAGGGGCATCGCGGGTGGGTGATCAATCACATCGATCAGACCAACCATCGGTTTCACGCGTGGTGGGACAAGGAGAGTCGCAAGGATCAGTTCCGCCAGATCCTCTTCGTGCTGTTCACCGTCATCGTTCTCCGCGCGATGGCGTCGTTCTTTTCCGAGTACGCGTTCCAGAAAGTCGGCCTCTCCACGGTGCGCGATCTGCGCAATCAACTGTACGAGCGGATCATTTTTCAGAGTCATCGCTTCTTCTCCGAGCGATCGACAGGTGAGATGGTCAGCCGCGTCGTGTCGGATGCGGATGCGATCCAAGCCGCGGTGTCGACGCGCATGGGCGATCTCTTCCAGGAATCGCTGACGCTCTTTTTCCTGCTCGTCTACGTCTTCTGGACGAATCCCGAGCTTGCGCTGATCACGTTCATCGTCGCGCCCGTGATGGTCTATCCGGTCGTCCACTTCGGCCGGCGCCTGCGCGGGACCACGCATCGCTCCCAGGAGCGGATGGCGGACATGGCCACCCTGCTCGAAGAAACGATCCGCGGTGTGCGCATCGTCAAGGCGTTCACCATGGAGCGCTTCGAGATCGGGCGCTTTCACATCGCTACGAAACGCCACCTCTCGTCGAATCTGAAAGCGCAGAAGATTCAGGCGCTCTCGTCGCCGGTGATGGACTTCGTGACCGGCTTCGGCGCGCTGGCCATCTTCGTTTACGCATCGCGCCGGATCGCCGACGGCACGCTCACCTTCGGCGCGCTCATGGCCTATATCGCCGCGCTGGCCGCGATGTATCAGCCGATCAAGAAACTGAACAAAGTCAACCTGTCGGTGAACACCGCGCTTTCCGCCGCGGAGCGCGTTTTCCGCATGCTCGACATCCCGAATGAGGTCGAGGACAAGCCGGAAGCGGCTGCCATCGCGTCGGTCGGCAGCGGGATCCGCTACGAGAACGTCTCGTTCAGTTACGAAGCCGAGCCGGTGCTGCGCGACGTCAATCTCAATATCGCGCCGGGCGAGATCGTCGCGCTCGTCGGCGGCAGCGGCGCGGGGAAGTCGACCTTCGTCAATCTCCTGCCGCGCTTCTACGACGTCAACGGCGGGCGGATTACCATCGACGGTCACGACGTACGCGACGTGAGCCTCGCCTCGCTGCGCGGGCTGATGGGACTGGTGACGCAGGAAGTCGTCCTCTTCAACGACACGGTGCGCAACAACATCGCGTACGGCCGCGGCGACGTCGATCCGCAGCGCGTGATCGAGGCGGCAACGGCGGCGAACGCGCACGATTTCATTTCTGCGCTGCCGAACGGATACGACACCGAGATCGGCGAGTCGGGCGTTCTTCTCTCCGGCGGCCAACGCCAGCGCCTGGCCATTGCCCGCGCGCTGTTCAAAGATCCGCCGATCCTCATCCTCGACGAAGCGACGTCCGCGCTCGATACGGAATCCGAGCGGCTGGTGCAGGGCGCGCTCGAACGGCTGATGCAGGGGCGGACGACGCTCGTCATCGCGCACCGTCTGTCTACCATCCGTAGCGCGGACAAGATCGTGGTCCTCGACCGCGGCGCGATCGTCGAGAGCGGCCCGCACGAGGAGCTGCTGGCCCGGCGCGGCATCTACCGCAAGCTTTACGATCTGCAGTTCGCGGACGATGCCATTCCGACCGGAGCGATTGCGTGACGAAGCTGCTCTCCTTCCTCGGCTACCTTTTTCTGCGCGCGTTGCACGCCACCATGCGCGTGCGCCACGTCAACGTCGAACACCTCAACTCGTCGCCGCGCCACATCCTCGCGTTCTGGCATCGGCACATCCTTCTGTCGCTGCATTCGAAATGGCGGAAGCCGACGACGGCGATCATCTCGAGGTCGAAGGACGGTGAGATCGTTTCGGGCGTACTGCGTTTTTACGGAGCGGAGACGGCGCGCGGATCGTCGACGCGCGGCGGCGAGGTTGCGCTTCGTGAGATCCTTCGCGCGATTCAGGCGGGAAAGAACATCGCCTTCACGCCGGACGGGCCGAAGGGTCCGTCGCAGGTAGTCAAAGACGGCATCATTTACGTGGCGAAGGTGAGCGGACTGCCGATCATCCCGTTCGCATGGGCCGCTAAAAAAAAAAGTTGCTGCGCTCGTGGGACCGCATGGTCGTCCCCATGCCGTTCACGCGGGTGCTCTATCTCTACGGCGCGCCGCTCATCGTCCCGCGCGACGGCGACACGGAAGAGTGGCGGCAGCGGTTGGAAACGACAATGAACGAGTTGGCCGACAGGGCCGAGAAACTTGTAGAAGGAGAAAGGATTGAAGGATGAAGGCTGAAGGATGAGACTTGCGGCATCATCCTTCATCCTTCCGCTTTCATCATTCCAATCATGATCACTTCCATGACCGGCTTCGGCCGCGCTGCCGGCGCGCTTTCCGCGCGCTACTTTGTCGCGGTCACCGCCAAGAGCGTCAATCACCGCTTTCTCGAGACCTCGGTGCGCATCCCGGACTACTTGTGGGAAGCCGAGGCGATGGTGCGCGGGCTGACTTCGGAGACGTTCGCCCGCGGAAAGGTCGACATCTCCATCCGCGTGCAGCGCACGGCGCAGCCGGAGTACAACGTCCGCATCAACACGCAGATCGCGAATACCGTCGTGCCGCAGCTCCGCGCGATTGCCGAGGAGCTCGGGCTTGGATCGACGTTCTCCGGCGGCGATCTGCTGCGCGTTCCCGACCTGCTCCAGGTCGAAGCGATCGATGCGGAGATCACGGAAGATGAGAAGGAAGCGTTGGCCGCGATCGTTCGCGACGCGCTCGCGCAGATGCGCGCCATGCGCATGCGCGAAGGCGAATCGCTCCGCGCCGACGTCACCACGCGTCTGCAGACGATCCGCGAATTGCAGCAGCGGCTGGCCGGACATCGCGATGAGATCCGCAGCGAGCTTCTGCTGTCGTATCAATCACGCGTGCAGGAGATCGCAAAGGCGGCCGGTGTCGACGTCAACCAGGATCGCATCGCCCAGGAAGTGGTGATCATGGTGGAGAAGGGCGACGTGGCCGAGGAGCTGACGCGGCTCGCGCACCATGTCGAACAGGCGGAGAAGGCGGTGAGCGGGGGAGAAGCGGCGGGGAAGAAGCTCGATTTTCTTTCGCAGGAGATGCTGCGCGAAGTCAATACGATGGGCTCGAAGTCGCGTTCCGCGGCGCTGCGCACCCTCGTTGTAGAATTGAAAACCGAGGTCGAGCGAATACGCGAGCAGGTCCAGAATGTCGAGTAACTTCCACCCCGATGGGACGTTGTTCATCGTCTCGGGCCCGTCGGGTGCCGGGAAGACGACGCTGATCAATACCGTCCGCGCGCAGCTGGAGCCGATCGGAATCACGCTCTACTTTTCGGTCTCGCACACGACGCGCCGGGCGCGCATGGGCGAAGTGGACGGCATCAGTTATCACTTCGTTCCGACCGCGCTGTTCGAGACGATGGCCTCGCAAGGGGAATTTATCGAATGGGCCTTCGTTCATGAGCAGCGGTACGGGACTTCTAAAGCCGAGGTTCTGCGCCGCCTTCAAAACGGCAAAGACGTCATCCTCGACATCGACTACCAGGGCGCAAGGCAGATCGCCGCGGACGCCGAACTGAAGCAGCGCTCGCTCAACATCTTCATTTTTCCGCCGTCGTTCGATCATCTCGAGCAGCGGCTTCGCGACCGCGGCCTGAACAGCGAAGACGAGATTCAGACGCGTTTGCAGAAGGCGGCCGACGAGATCGACGCCGGCAAAGAGTTTTACGACTACGTCATCATCAACGACGACCTGAACGTCGCCGCGGAATGTTTGAAAGCGGCGATCATCGCCAAGAAGTTGCAGACGAAAACGGCGCTCGAAGCGATCACCGCGATGGCCGAGCGACTCAAAGGAGAACGAGATGGAAGGTTTGCCAGAGGGCATTGACAGCAAGTTCCGCTACGTGTTGCTCGTGGCCAAGCGCGCCGAGCAGCTCGTGCAGGGCTCGATGCCGAAGAGCCGCAGCAAGCACGCAAAGCCGACGCGCATTGCGATGGAAGAGATTGAGAAGAACCAGGTGAAGTGGCAGCTCACGCCGCCGGAAGAAGAGACGACGGCGTTAGAAACGGAGTAGCGCAGTCTCGCGGTTGCGCGGTCTCGCGGCAAACCCACCGCGCGACTTCGAAACCGCGCGACCCCGCAACCGCATGCATATCGTCCTCGGCGTCACCGGCGGGATCGCGGCGTACAAGGCGCCGGACGTCGTGCGGCGCCTGCGCGACGTCGGCGCGGATGTGCGTGTCATCCTCACTCCGAATGCGGCGCGCTTCGTTTCGCCGCTGTCGCTGGCCGCGGTCTCCGATCATGGTGTCATCCTCGAGCAGTGGGGCGACTCGGGACATGGCGGCGTCGACCACATCGAGCTGGCTCGCTGGGCCGATCTGCTGCTGATCGCGCCGGCCACGGCGAACATGATCGCCAAGCTGGCGGTGGGCATCGCGGACGATGCGCTGTCGACCTATGCGATCGCGCATCGCGGCCCGATCGTTGTCGCGCCGGCGATGAATACGTCGATGTTGCAGCATCCGGCCGTCCGGATGAACCTGGCTACGCTGCGCGAGCGCGGCGTCATCGTGCTCGATCCGGACAGCGGCATCCTCGCGTGCGGCGATGAAGGCTCGGGACGGATGCCCGATCCGCCGGTGCTCGCCGATTTCGTCAAACAGCAATTCGCCACGCGCGATCTGGAGGGGCGATCGATCCTCGTCACCGCCGGCCCGACGCGCGAACCGATCGATCCGGTGCGCTACATCTCTAATCGCTCGTCCGGAAAGATGGGCTACGCGATCGCGGAAGCGGCGCGGAGAAGGGGAGCGAAGGTCACGCTGGTCTCGGGTCCGACGGCGATTACGCCGCCTGCCGGCGTTGCGCTCACGCGCGTGACGACGGCGGCCGAGATGCACAGCGCCGTCATGGACGCGCTGCCTTCGCAGCAGATCGTGATCAAAGCCGCCGCCGTGTCTGACTTCACGCCGGTCGACGTCGCCGACAGCAAGATCAAGAAGCGCGACGAGATGACGCTGGCGCTGAAGAAGGCGCCGGACATCCTGGCCGACATCGGCGCCTCATCGCCGCGCCCGTTCATCGTCGCCTTCGCTGCGGAGACGGACGACGTCGAGTCGAATGCGCGCGAGAAACTGGTACGCAAGAACGCCGATCTCATCGTCGCCAACGACGTCGCCGACGCGTCGATCGGATTCGACTCCGATCAGAACGCCGTGACCGTCATCGCCCGCGACGGATCATCGACGAAGATCGAACGCGCCCCGAAGATCGTGATCGCGAATCGGATTCTGGATCTGGTGGTCGAGCGGCTTTAAACTTCGCTTCGCGCGTTGTCGGTTTTCGGTTGATTGCCTTCGGCGTTGTACTCTGCGCTCGCGCAAACCATGATTGATCTCCGAAACGAACTGACCTTGCTTCGCGACCTCGGGTTCACACATCTCGACATCCCGCGGCGCGGCGCGGCGCCGGCCGTCGTCGATGATTCCGATGGCGTGGGGCTACTCGACGCGCTTCAGGCAATTGCCGTCGTCTGCGAAAAGTGCAAGCTGTCGAAGACGCGCACTCAGGTCGTCTACGGCGTCGGCAATCCGAACGCGGATCTGATGTTCATCGGCGAGGCGCCCGGACGCGATGAGGATTTGAAAGGGGAGCCGTTCGTCGGACGCGCCGGCCATCTCCTCACCGACATCATCAAGGCGATGAAGCTGACGCGCGATGACGTCTACATCGCCAACGTCGTCAAATGCCGGCCGCCGGAGAACCGCAATCCCGAGCCGGAGGAGTTGGACGCGTGCCGTCAGTACATCCGCCGTCAGGTCGAGATCATCCAGCCGAAAGTCATCGTCACCCTCGGCAAGTTCGCGCTACAGAGCCTCACCGAAAAGTCGTACGGCATCACCGCCACGCGCGGTCAATGGCTGGAGTACAACGGCGTGAAGGTGATGCCAACGTATCACCCGGCGTACCTGCTGCGGACGCCGTCGGCGAAAAAGGATGTGTGGGCGGATATGAAGCAGGTGATGGCGCAGCTGGGGATGGCCCCGCTGTCATCCTGAGCCGCCGAAGGCGGCTCAGGATGACACTGCTCGCCGTCTTCGTGCGGACGCCACCACAACCGACATCACCACCGCCGCGACGCTCACAATCGCTCCGTTCGTCACCGCTCTCGGCCGGTAGGACGGTCAATGGCTGGAGTACAACGGCGTGAAGGTGATGCCGACGTATCCCCCGGCGTACTTGCTGCGGACGCCGTCAGCGAAAAAGGACGTGTGGGCGGATATGAAGCAGGTGATGGCGGAGCTGGGCATGGCCCCGCTGTCATCCTGAGCCGCCGAAGGACGGTCGAAGGACCCCCCAAGTGCTTGCCTCCTGAAAGAGTTGCCGCCCTTCCGGGTTAACAGGAAGGGGGTCCTTCGACCGTCCTTCGGCGGCTCAGGATGACAGGGCGCGCCGTCTTCGTGCGAACGCCACCACAACCAACATCACCACCGCCGCTACGCTCACAATCGCCCCGTTCGTCACCGCCCTCGGGCGGTACGACAACACGATGTTGTGATCGCCGGCAGGAACGTACATGCCGAGGAAGGCGTGGTCGGCGAAGTGAAGCTTGATAGGAGTGCCGCCGTCGGTTGCGCGCCATCCCTTCCACGCGGTTTCCGAAACGACAATCCATCCGGGCGACTGCATCGACGCGTGCAGCAGAAGGCGCGAGCCGTCCGCGCGGACGCTGACGGTTCCCGATCCATTCGCCGCAGTCGTCGCCAGACTTGGCGTTTCTACCCAGGCCTCGGCGCCGAAGTCGCGGCAGGCACTCATGTCGCGGATGACGTTGTTCATCCCGATGTGCACCACGCGCGGCACGAATGCGCGCAGAAGTACGCGGCTGTTCTCCAGCAATTCATAGCCGGGATAGCGGCCGATCAGTCGCCAGTTCGGCGGTACCGGCGGGCCGGGGAGCGCGAGCGCGAAGCGGACGTTCATCATCGACAGCATCGGCGCGGTGAGATCGTCGACGCGATTCGACCAGACCGGCTGCGGAATCGACCACAGCGGAAACGTCTCCGCCAGCCGCGCGAACGTCATGGCCTGATATCCGCGGACGTCTTCGAGCCCGTACTCGGCCGCGATGTCGGGCGCGAAGAGCGGACCCTGACCGACGATCCGATATGGCTCGCCGCCACGCGGCAGATGCTCGAAGCCAGCGATCGGCGGAAAAAATGCGCGGCGGTCGACCGCGGGGATGAAGCCGCCAATTTCCGTCACGCGCTGAAACAGGAGGAGCCCGAGCAGTCCCGCCATCGCGGCTCGGCGCGAGCCGAATCCGCGCAGCAGCGGGAAGGAAAGTAGCAGCGGTACGACCTCGCGAATCGCGTTGGTACGAACGAAATCGGGAGTCAGCGTGCTTCGCAACGCCAGCAGCACGACGAGAGCGGTGATCGCAGTTCCAGTGCCGAGGAAGAGCCAGGACAAACGCTCGCGCTCCATCGTTGAAGTCTGCAGCCCCATCGCCGCAAGAACGCAGGTGCCGAACGCGGCGAACGAAATCATCCGCGCGTTGATGGCCAGGCTGAAAATCGGAATCCGCGCCAGCACATCGCTGACGAGCGGCGCCTCAGCGCCGGCGAGCAGACCGAAGAGAACGACGCCGGCGAAGAACCATCGCTCGCGCGTTCGTCCGCGCCACAGCGCGAAGAGCGCCGGCGCGAAAAGCATCGCTCCCGCGTACGCCGTCCCCATCGAATGATGCTGCAGCCCGCGTTCATGCCACGCTTCTTCTTCGCCCGGCGTCCCTTCCGCGAACGGAACGATGTTGTTGCGCAATACGTGCGCGACGACGCTCCACGAGGCATGTCCCGACTCCGCACCGGAACGGCGATGCTGGTACTCACGCGTCTGCGGAATGGCGTCGATCATCGGCGCGAGGAAGAACGCGGTGAGCAGCAGCGCGACGATGCCCGCCGCGAGGCCGGCAATCGCCACGCGTCCGAAATTCTTGCGGACGGAGAAAATCAAATACGCGATGGCCAGCGCGACGATGTGCAGTGACGTCTCCGGATGGCCGCACAGCGTGATCAGGATCAGCGCGATCGTCAGCACCACCGCCGACCGCATCCCGGGACGCAGCGCGACGCAGCGTGCGCCGAGCATCACCAGCGGCAGCAGCGCCACCGCGTTGCCGTGCGCGGTGTGCGTGAAGGCGACGACGTACGTCGACAGTGCCCATCCCGCCGCGCCGAACAGCGACGACAGCTCGCGCAGCTCCAGGTTGCGCAGGAAGAGGAACATCCCCAGCGCGGCCAAAAAGTACGTCATCGCCGCCATGAATCCGAGCGAGTCGGGCGCCGGAAGCAGCAGGCCGAGGAGCGTAATCGGATGGAACGGAGCCGACTGCGCCGCCGCGGCGAGGACGTTGCCGGAGAGCTCGAACGGATTCCACAGCGGCCACTGCCCGTGCGCGATCGACCATCGCAACGCCGCGTTCCAGGGGATGAACTGCACTGCGACATCCGAGGGCAGCGGGTTCGCGATCCGATCGATGCCGACGCGCGTCGCCATCGACGCGAGCGGATCGAAGTGATAGGCGAGATCGATCGGCGCGTAGACCCTTCCCGTGACGAGCGCGCGTCCCGTCAGGCAGAGCGGCAGCAGGATCAGCACCGCCGCGGCGGGACGCGTGAGCGCCACGGATCGGCGGACGAGAACGAGGATGCCGGCTGCGGAAAGGAGGTAGAGGAGTGCGGCCACTGGGTCGGAGCGGCGGCCAAGCCACTCTGCCGCCGATTGTACGCGCGCTCACGGCATACTGCGCAGATGCGACGCGTCATCCTCCCGCTTCTGCTCCTCGCGGCTCATCCGCTCTTCGCCGCGTACGCCGATCGCGATCTCGTCATCCCCGTTGTCGGCCGTGCCGCGAGCGGTGCCGGCCGCGTCTTTCTAACGGCGCTCTGGATTACGAATGCGGACGATCGTCCCGCCGCGCTGACGCTCTCGTATCTGGAGAGCGGCCACGCAAATCCGTCGCCGAGACAGACCAAGGTCACGCTCGCGCCGCGCGAAACGCACGTCTTCGATCCGCTCGGCCCGCCGATCCTGACCAGCATCGACAGCATCGGCGCGTTGCGCATCGAGTCGGATGCGAACGTGATCGCGTCAGCGCGCATCTACGGCTACCTTCCATCCGAAGGCCCGAACTCCGCGGTCTCCATGGCGCTCACCGGAATCCCCACACGCCTCGGCGTCGGCAACGGGCAATCCTCAGTTCTGCACGGCGACGGCTCGCGCGACGCGCAGTACAAGCTCTACGTTGTGGAGACGGCAGGCGCGGCGTTGTCGGTCGCGGTCGCGGTCGAGGATCTGCATGGCCAGACGCTCGGCGAGAAGCGCCTCTTCCTCGATCGCTACGAGCACGTCGCCACCGATACGCGGCAGATGTTTCCCGCCGTCAATCTCGAACACGCGGTCATCCGCATCCGCGGCGTCAACGGCAACGGCCGCGTGATCGCCGCCGGAACGCAGATCGTCCCCGGCTCGCAGGACGCCTGCGCGTACGAGATGAGTTTCGCGCCCGAGCCGCGCACGCGAATCCGCTGGCCCGAGGCCGCGGTCTACATCGCCATCGCGGTGGTGGTGGCGCTCGCGCTGGTTCGGCGGAGACACTAGGCGAGGTTAGCAGGGGAGATCCGGCATCCTTCCAAAGCACAGACAGGAGTGTCTGTGCCACACTCACTCTCGCCGATAGCAGCATTCGCCAGGCACGGCAGGACCAATGTGGCACAGACACTCTTGTCTGTGCTGGTGAGGCTCGGGACCACTGAAAAATTCAACTGATTTCCTCGGAATCTCCGAGTTCGCCGAGGTGGCGGTTCCCGTCGCCGTGCACGGCACGTTCACGTACGCGATCCCGCCCGAACTGCGCGACGCCGTGCGCCTCGGCTCTCGTGTCGAGGTGCCGTTTGGCGCGAAACGAAACACGGGATTCGTCGTCGGCCTCACGGATGCCGCACCCGAGGCAAGCACGATCAAGCCGATCCGCGCCGTGCTCGACGACGATGAGCCCGCGCTGCTGCCGGAGATCATCGACCTTTGCCGCTGGGCCGCCGAGTACTACATCGCGCCGCTGGGCGAGATGCTGCGCGTGGCGCTGCCGGCGAACATGTCCGCGCGCGGCAAACGCGAGCTGGCGCTGGCCGGCGACGAATCGATGATCGCCGCGGCCATCACCTCGGAGCAAATCCTCGACGCCGATCTGCCGCTGATCGATGAGCTGCGCCGCCGTCCGCTTCCGTTCGCGGTCGCGCTCGAGGCAAGCTCGCGTTCCGCGATCGCACGGCTGCGCGATGCGGGACTGATCACGATCGGTGATCGCGTGACGGATGCGAAAGGCGTCCGCTACGACCGCTTCGTCATCCTCGACACCGCGCCGGCCGGACTGACGGCGAAGCAGCAGCAGGCGGTCGATCTTCTTTCGTCGCGGGGCATGGAGATGTCGGTCCGCGCGCTGGAGACCGCCGGCGTCAGCGCAGCCGTGCTCGCGGCGCTGGCGAAGAAGAGCATCGTTCGCATCGAACGCCGCGCACGGCGGCACACGCTCGACGCATTTCTGGCGGGACTCGACCCGGCCAGCGTCGGCGAGATCCGCCATTCGAAGGAGCAGACCGCGGCCATCGAGACGATTCGCAAGTCGTTCGGAACGTTCGCGCCGTTTCTGCTCGAAGGCGTTACCGGCAGCGGGAAGACCGAGGTGTACATCGAGTTGATGCGCGACGCGGTGAGGCGAGGGGAGCAGGCATTGCTTCTAGTTCCCGAGATCTCGTTGACGCCGGTCTTCGCGTCGCGGCTGAAGGAACGATTCGGCGAACGGATCGCCATCCTGCACAGCAGCCTCTCCGCGAGCGAACGTTTCGATCAATGGTGGCGCGCGCGCCGCGGCGAAGTGGATGTGGCCATCGGTCCACGCTCCGCGCTCTTCACACCATTCCAACGCCTCGGCCTGCTCGTCGTGGATGAGGAAGGGGATTCGGCATACAAGCAGGACGAGACGCCGCGCTACAACGCCCGCGACCTGGCAGTCGTCCGCGCGCAACTTCGCAATATCCCGGTCGTCCTTGGCTCAGCCACTCCGTCGCTGGAGTCGCGCGAGAACGCCGCGCGCGGCAAGTACACGCTGATCCGGATGACGTCGCGCGTCGAGGCGCGGCCGCTGCCGGAAGCCGAAGTCATCGATCTGCGCAAGGAGCGCGCGGAGAAGGAGGACAAAGGCTTCGTCATTTTCAGCAATCCATTGAAGGAACGGCTCAACGCAACGTTCGCGGCGGGGGAGCAGGCCATCATCCTGATCAATCGCCGCGGCTATGCTCCGTATCTCTTATGCCGCGAATGCGGTCACGAGTTCCGCTGCCGCGACTGCAGCGTGACGATGACCGTGCACCGCCGTGCCGGAATGCTGATCTGCCACTACTGCGGATTGCGCAAGCCGATTCCGGCGCTCTGTCCATTGTGCAATGGCGAAGTGCTGCAGCCGATCGGCTTCGGGACAGAAAAAGTGGAGGAGCGTTTCCGCCGCGATTTTCCCGGCATCACTGTGGACGTCCTCGACCGCGATTCGACGCGTAAGAAAGGGGAGCTGGTCCGCATCCTGGAACGTTTTCGCAAACAGGAAACGCAGGCACTGATCGGGACGCAGATGCTGAGCAAGGGCCATCATTTTCCCAGCGTCACCCTCACCGCCGTCCTCAATGCCGACTCAATCCTCGGCTATCCCGATTTCCGCTCCGCTGAAAAGACGTTCTATCTATTGACGCAGGTCGCCGGCCGCTCTGGCCGCGGCGAATTGCGCGGCACTGTGCTGATCCAGAGCGCGTTCCCGACGCATTACGCGATCCAGCACGCCCTCCGCCACGACTACGAAGCGTTCTACAAAGACGAAATCGAATTCCGCAAAACGTTCCACTATCCCCCCGTGACATCGATGATCGCGATCCTCTTTCGCGGCGAACAACTATCGGACGTCGACCGCGCCGCCCTCGACGCCGGCCGCCGCCTCGAAGAAGCGCTCAAACGCGTCCCCGACACCCGCATCCAGGGCCCTGCCGCCGCGCCAATGTCCCGCATCAAAGGCGTCTACCGCTACCAGATCCTCCTCCGCTCCCCCCACCGCAGCGCGTTGCGCAAGGCGGTCGAATCCGTGATGGTGGGGAAGAAGTGGAAAGGGGTGGACGTGGCGGTGGATGTCGATCCGATCAATATTTTGTGAGGGAACTTGCGGCTTTACGTTGGAAAAACGTACTAGCGGCAGTCTATGACAGGCAGCAGGGGAGTTGGCGGGTTTGCTCGCTTGGAGGCCGTTAATGCGCTTATTCGGTTTTGTTGCAGTCGCTTTTCTTCTGACTCCTTTCGCGGTGGCCGAGACCAGCCCTCCTACCGCGACCACGACTGCGACCGCATCCGATGGGAAGAAGACCTTGGACATCGCCAAGAGTGAGGACTTCCGGCCACTCTTCGAGGAACGTGATGTCCTCATCGAGCAACTCTCTTCGCTTGATCACGTAATCGCTGATCTGTCGGCCGCGCTCAAGGCTTTGCCACCTAGGTCTGTACTGGAGAAAAACGTGGCAAACGCAAGGCGTGACCTCGAGAGAGTCAAGAACGCTAAGCCATCCGACGCAGTAAGAATCGATTTGATACAGCAATACCTGGACGGTGCGGAGAAAGATCTCGCCACAGTCAGCGGATCAGGGCCCCTCCTCGATCAAACCAACGTGAAACGCGAAGCTTCCGCGCGACGCCTGTTCACGGTTGAGCAACGGATCGCGTCGTTGTTTGACGCGTCAAAGGATGTCAATAAGTTCCGAACTTCGGTCACATACACGTTTGGGATACTGGTGTTCATCGTAATAGTTGGTTTCTATCTGATTGCCCAAAATCGAGACATCGCTAAGACCATTTTCTCAGGCGAGATGGGAATGCAATTCGTTACGCTCTTTCTCATTGTGATTGCAATTATTCTTTTTGGAATTATGGGAACGCTTGAGGGCAAGGAACTCGCAGCGTTACTTGGCGGTCTTTCAGGCTACATCCTCGGAAGAACGTCACAGCCCAAGCCGGCGAGCGTTCCAGCAAGGCAGTAGAGCCGTTGTGAGGCTGACTAGAGCGGCCGGCTTCGTGCTATCCTTACCCGCGGCTTGCAGTAAGGAGACTTCGTGGACGTTCCAGCAACCTTGACTTCCAAAGGACAGATCACTCTTCCGAAACCGGTGCGCGACGCGCTCGGTCTAAAAGAAGGGGATCGCGTTCTCTTCCGCGTTCTCGAAGGGCGGGCTGTTCTGGCGAAGGTCGAAGACTTCCTCGATCTCGCCGGTAGCGTGAAGGTGTCGCCCGAGAAAAAAGGCAAGTCGTGGCCGGCGATCAAGGCTAGTACCTGGCGTCGCCGTGCGACGGCTCGGAAGTGAGAGCGCTTCTCGATACGAACATTCTCATCCGCCATCTCACGGGCGATCCTCCTTCGCAGGCGAAACGGGCGACTGCATTTCTTCGAGACTCACACGAACTGATCCTCACGGATCTGGTGCTCGCGGAGATGGTACGTCCTCGAGTCGTTTTATGAGGTTCCGCGTACGGAAATTGCCGGGATGGCGCGGGCGCTGCTGGCTCTTCCTTCCATTGCCGCCGCCGATCATGACGTGCTCCTGCGCGCGGTGGAGATCTATGAAGTACTTCGACTCGACTTTGCCGAAGCCTATCTGGCTGCCTTGGCCGAACAGTCGGACGTGAAGCGTGTGGCGTCGTTCGACCGTCAGATCGATCGCGTGAAGAGCATTCAGCGCGTCGAGCCGTAGAGAAGATAGAACTCCGCATTGCCCTGTATGTATCTCTTGAAGTGATTCGGACGCTTCTCGCGACCGCCTGTCTCCTCGTCGCCACAGCCGCCGGCGCGGACGTGCAAGCCGACAGAGTCATCATCCAGAAATCGGCTCGGCAACTGACGTTGATGGGGAGCGGAAGGCCGCTGCGCTCGTATCACGTGAGCCTCGGGCCGAATCCGAAAGGCGCGAAGGAGCGGGAGGGCGATGGGAGGACTCCCGAGGGCCTTTACACGATCGACAGCCGCAACGCTTTCAGCAAGTACCACCGGGCGTTGCATGTCTCGTATCCGAATGCTGCGGACCGTGCTCGTGCGCGCCGGATGCGTGTGTCGCCGGGGGGCGCGATCATGATCCATGGCACTCCGAATCGATGGCGCGGGCTGCGTTTCGTGTTTCAGCACACCGATTGGACGGCTGGGTGTATCGCCGTATCGGATGGCGAGATCGAGGAGATCTGGAAGCTGGTGCCGAACGCCACCGTCGTCGAGATCCGTCCGTGAGTTGGGCGATTGACTTCGCGCGGCCGGCGGGCATAATGCCGCCTCACGTGAACGCGCCGCGCCACTTCGCCATTCGATTTACCCGCTGCTTCAGCGGAGCGGCGGAGGCGTCTTAGAGCAGTAGCAAACCTTAGGCATTCCATCCGACCCGCTCCTCATGCCGAGGAGCGGGTTTTTTGTTTTCAGGAGGTCGTGATGACGGTGTTGACCGTGGCGTTTCAGGGGGAGCATGGAGCGTTCAGTGAGAGCGCTGCGCGGAGACTGTTGGGCGCGGAGGTGACGCTTCGGCCGTGTGAAACGTTCGATGACATGTTCGCCGCGGTGCGGTCGGCGGATGCCGATTGTTGCGTCGCGCCGATCGAGAACAGTCTGGCGGGTTCCATTCATCGCAACTACGACCTGTTGATCGAGTCCGGCCTCAATATTTTCGGAGAGACGAACGTCAGGATCGTTCATAACGTGATCGGTGCGCCCGCGGTGGCGCTTACCAGCGTGCGACGGATCTATTCGCATCCGGTGGCGTTGGCGCAATGCTTACGATTCTTTCGCGCCAATCCTCAGATCGAGGCCATTCCCACGCACGACACGGCGGGGGCGGTGCGGGAAGTGCTGGGGCGGCAACAGCCGGATGAAGCGGCCATCGCCTCCGCGCACGCCGCGGAAATCTATGGCGGGACGATCCTGGCAAGCTCGGTCGAGGATCACCAGCAGAACTTCACGCGCTTCCTGCTGCTGGCGCCGGATGTTCAGCGATCGGAAGTTCGCCCGATCGAGCCGGCCCGTCGCTGGAAGACCTCGCTCATGTTGCGCCTTCCCGACAAACCCGGCGCGCTTTTTCGCGCGCTCGGTGCGTTCGCCATCGTCGACATCGACCTCTCGAAGATCGAGTCGCGGCCGATCGAAGGGCGGCCGTGGGAGTACGCGTTCTACATCGACGTCATCGGTCGCCGCACCGACGCGCCGCTCGAACGGGCCATCAGCAATCTGGAGCAGATGTCCGACGAACTTCACGTTCTCGGTTCGTATCCGACGCGATGGTGAGAGGCTTACAGGAAGCCGTCCTCTGAAGAGGACTCGGATCTTTTTCGTCACGTTCTCGACCTTTTCGAAGAGCCATTTCCCCTTTGTGAAGAGGCTCCGGGCCTATAGGAAGAGGCGTTTAACCTTTTGGAATAGGTGCACAGCCTATTGCTATAGGCGTTTAACCTTTTCGAATAGGCCCACAGCCTATTGCTATAGGCTTTTTACCTTTTCGAATAGGTCCACAGCCTATTGGTATAGGTCCACAGCCTATTGGTATAGGTCCAGAGCCTATTCCGGGGCAGCCGGAGCCTCTTCCTATTCGGAAGATCTGCGCGCGTCGTTGTCAATCTCGGCGGCGGGAGCGCGTTCCGGGATCTTGATCGCCTTCCCGTCGCGCCGCCAGATCATGGCGCTGATCCACCAGCTTCCATCGCGTTCGAAGAGCTGGATGCTGTTCACGCCGCGGTTGATCACGTCGCCGGCGCGGGTCCAGCGGGTTTCGTAGGCGCTGAGGACGTGGGCGATGTTGTCGAACCGGTGCGTCTCGCGCCAGATCTCTCCTTCCCAGAAGCTGGGGAGGACGCCGGAGTCGATCATCGATTCGAAGTTCTGGCGGAAACTCTCCACGGTGAATTCGAAAACGCCGTCGTCGTTCACGCGGACGAAGCGCGCGTTCGGCGCGAAGATCTCGGATTCGCGTTTCCAGTCCGGGCGCGTTCCCGGCTCGAAGGAGACGTTCTCGTACATTGCGGCGATGACGCTGTCGATGTCGTTCATGGCCGCGCATTCTCGCAGTAGTCGCGCGTCACGCGATGGCGAAACGCGAACACCTTGCGCAGCCGCGGCTTGATTACGATCGGATCGATCAGGCGCCCGAGGAGGCCGAAGGGCGGCGTGTAATCGATGTCGTCGATGAGGACCGCGCCGTCGGGATGCGGTTCGACGAGATGACGATGGCGCCAGTCGCGGAACGGCCCGCGCACCTGCTGATCTTCGAACAAGTGCGGCGGATCGAACGCGGTGTGCAGCGACTCGAAGGTCATCCGGACGAATGCGATGCGGATTTTGACAATGGTCCGGCTGCCGGCTTCGAGATTCGGCGCGACCTGAATCACGCGAATCCTTTCGCTCGGCGCGGTCAGACGCAGGAAAGCGTCGGGCAGCTCGTGAAAGGCGAAGAGCGCTTCAGGACTCGTTCGGATGACGCTGCGGGCGGTGAAGCGGCAGGACACGGACGAGGATACCAGCGAGGTGGTTGCTAAGTTGCTGGGTTGCTGAGTTACTCGGTGCCGGGCACTCGATCGACTGCACCGAGCAACCCAGCAACTCAGCAACCCAGCAACCAGCGGTCACTCATCCCTTGCCAGGCGGCGGCGCAAGCACCGCGTCCGGAACCTGGTTGTGGATCGGCTTCAGCGACTGCAGGTACGCGTAGATCGCGCGCAGGTCGTCTTCCTTCATCCGGCTGTAGTTCTGCCACGGCATGGGCGGAAGGATCGGGCGCGAAACGCCCCAGTGCTTTCCGGTGCGCAGCGTTTTGATGAACGTTTCCTCGCTCCAGATGCCGATGCCGGTGAGCTGATCCGGCGTCAGATTGCGCGCGTACGAGACGCCCCAGGGGCCGGCGAAGGCGGTGTTCGTCGCGGCGCCGGTCCACATCCAGGGACCTTTCGGCAGGGACGGCGCGGGCGGCATCGTCATCTGCTCCGGGTGTCCGCTGAGGAGCCGCGAACGATCGGGCTCGGGTCCCTTCGGTCCCATCTTCAATGGTGTGTGGCAGTCGTTGCAGCCGCCGACGGTGACGAGATACGCGCCGCGTTCGACGCGCTGCTGTTTCTCCGGATCGATCGACGTCGGGACGGCTTTCGCGCCGACGAGAGCCGCCGCGCCGAGGATGCAGGCCGCGAGAATGATGAATGTGGTGATTGCTTGTCTCATGTTTTTCCTCCGTGTTCGATGTACGGCCAATGTCGGCCGGTGCTCTCGGACGGGTTGCTGAGAGATCGCTATCGGATCGGAAATGAATCCTATCCAGTCGCTGAACTTCCTATTTGCTTCCTAAACAGGTCTGTATAATTGCGGCTTATGATCGAACGCCGCAGTCCTGCCGAGCAGGGGATGTCGATTTATGCGGGGAGCGTGAGCAGCGACGGAGTGCCCGCCGGCTGCCGCGCGGTTGCGCTTCGGACGAATCGCGACCTCACCACTGTCACCGTCTATCTGCCGATGGCGACGAGCCACGACGTCCTTGCCAACATTGCTGCCACCAAGCGGCTCGCCGTCGTCGCCTCGTATCCTCCCGACCATTTCGCAGTGCAGTTGAAAGGAACGACCACTGCCGTCCGGCTGGCGGCTGACGACGAATCCGAATTCGTCCACGCGCGGCTGAGCGGATTCGCAGACGTACTGCACCGGGTCGGCGTCCCGCGCCGCATCGGTGACAGCATCAACTGCTGGCCGGCGTTCGCCGTCGAGATGAACGTGGATGAAATGTTCGAGCAGACGCCGGGGCCGAACGCGGGGACGCCGATCCGATGATGCGCCTGGCCGATCTCTCCCGCTGCTTCCAGGGCGTCGTTCCGAGCATCGTCGTCACCAGCGATGGGCGCGGCATGCCGAACGTCACGTTCGTCAGCCAGGTGTATTACGTCGACGACAAACACGTCGCGCTCTCCTGCCAGTTCTTCAACAAAACGCGCCGCAATCTCGACGAGAACCCGCGCGCGCTGGTCGAAGTGCACGATCCGCTGACGCTGCAGACGTGGCGTCTGCGCATGCGCTTCCTCCGTTCGGAGAAGCACGGACCGCTGTTCGATTCGATGGCGCTGCGAATCCAGGCGATCGCATCGCACACCGGGATGAGCGGGATCTTCCGGCTGATCGCGGCGGACGTTTTCGAAGTGGAGCGCTTCGACAAGGTCGAGGGCTTCCTCACCGAATCGTCCGGCGATCCGTGCGAGACGACGTCGGTGGAAGGTCTCCGCAGCGAGCTTCGCGGACTGCAGTACATCTCGGAGCGGATCAGCCGCGCGGAGTCGCTGGAGTCGCTGCTCGATGCGGTGCTCGAATCGCTCGACCGCTACTTCGGCTTCGAGCACACCATGGTCCTGCTCTACGACGAGACGACGAAACGGCTCGTGACGATGGCCAGCCGCGGTTACGGCGAGAGCGGAATCGGCGCCGAGGTCGCGCCGGGAGAGGGACTGATCGGCACGGTGGCGCGCGAACGACGTTTGTTGCGCATCAGCGGTCTGGCCGCCGATCTGCGCTACGGCCGCACGGTGCGCAAAGAGAGTGGCGCCGTCACGCCGGAGATTCCGCTGCCCGGCCTTCCCGATGCGCAGAGCGCGCTGGTCATTCCGCTCGTCTCGGGCGACCGCCTCGTCGGCGTGATCGCGGCGGAAGACCGCGATCCACTGCAGTTCGGCGAGTGGCACGAGGCATACCTCGGCATCATCGCCAACCAGATCGCTGCCGGACTCGATCGCATGACGGAGCGCGCGGTCGATGATGACGAGCCGGCGCTGATCGTGAAGCAATCGATGTCCGACACACGGCGGACGTTTACGTTCTATCGCAACGACGATTGCGTTTTCGTCGATGGCGAGTACCTGATCCGCAACGTTCCCGGCCGTATCCTCTGGAAGCTCCTCGGCGACTGGCAGCGGGAGGGCCGCACCGAGTTCTCCAACCGCGAGCTGCGCCTCGATACGGGATTGGGACTTCCGGCCATCAAGGACAATCTGGAAAGCCGCCTGATCCTGCTGCGCCGCCGGCTCGACGAAAAGTGTCCCGACGTGCGCATGGTGCCGACCTCGCGCGGACGTTTCGCGCTGCAGGTGGATGCGGCGATCGATCTCGTGGAGCGGTAGGCAGTTCCTGGGAGCGCGGGCGTCTCGCCCGCCGTTCCCTTTTCCCACGCGCGGCCCTGAGATGCGGGCGGGACGCCCGCGTTCCCAGGGTTACTACGAATGAATTCTTCACATTCGCTAAGGAACGTTTAGCAATCGTTTAGCAATCGCGCGTTCTCCTCGACCGTACATTCACGGCGAAGGAGACACCATGACTACAGTCGAAGCGGTTCCCGAACAAGACGTAACGCAGGCGCTGGAGACGATGCTGTTGATCCGCGCCTTTGAAGAGAAATCGGCGGCCCTGAAAGCTGCCGGCCAGTCGCCGAGCATGTGTACCTCAGTAGGACAGGAAGCGTCGGCCGCGGGCGTCATGCAGGCGCTCGATGGACGCGATCTGATCCTGACCAATCACCGCAGCGCGGGACATCTGCTCGCACGCGGCGCCGATCCCCGCCGCGTGATGGCCGAGATCCTCGGCAAGAGCACGGGATATTGCGGGGGCAAGAGCGGCAGCCTGCACATCTCGGTGAAGGAGCTCGGCATCATCCTCACGTCGACGATCGTCGGCGGCGAGCTGTCGCTCGTGACCGGCGCCGGCCTCTCGCTGCAGATGTCGGAGAGCGACGGCATCGCGGCGGTGTTTTTCGGCGACGGCGCGGCCACCGAGGGCATCTTCCACGAGTCGGTGAATCTCGCCGCGGTGTGGGAGCTGCCGATTCTTTACGTCTGCGAGAACAATCAATGGCAGGCGTGGGTGCATCGCCGCGAGACGATGAAGACGGATCACATCAGCCACTGGGCAAGCCGCTACGGAATCGAATCGCGTACCGTCGACGGCAACGACGTCGATGCCGTGGCCGCGGCAGCGCGCGAGGCGGCGGCGTACGTCCGCGCGAATCGCAAGCCGTACTTTCTGGAAACGTACACCTATCGTCTGCGCGGCCACATGGAGCCGGACGATCAGGCGTACGTCGATCCGGCCGAGCTGGCGCACTGGAAGACGCGCGATCCGATCGCTACCGCGGAAGCGCGGCTTCAGGCTGACGGGAGCATCACCCGCGAGGAGTTGGCGCTCATCCGCGAGCGCGCAACGCAACGGGTCGAAGAGGCTGCTGCCTTCGCGCTCGCGTCGCCCTACCCATCACTCGATCAACTGACCACCGACGTCTACGCGTGAGGAGATGACCATGAACACGACTATGACTACCACCACGACCACACCTGATCACGCCATCGTTGCCGCGCTGGCGGAGGAGATGCGCCGCGATCCGCGCGTCATCACGTTCGGCGAAGGGGTGGCCACCAAGCATTTCGACCTCGTCAGCGAATTCGGGAAGCGCCGCGTGCGCAATACGCCGCTGGCCGAGGGGATCATCGCCGGCACGGCGGCGGGCGCTGCGGCGACAGGGTTGCGTCCCGTCATCGACCTGCTCTTCGCGCCCTTCATGACGTTTGCGATGGACGAGCTGGTGAACAGCGCCGGCAAGCTGCGCTTCATCTCCGGTGGCCAGTTTTCGTTCCCGCTGGTCGCCATCGCCCGCACCGGCGCGGGATGGGGAGTCGGTGCGCAGCACAATCACAACCTGGAGGCGTGGTTCGTCCACGCGCCGGGCGTGAAAGTCGTCATGCCGTCGACCGCCGCCGATTTCAAGGGATTGCTCAAGAGCGCCATCCGCGACGAGAACCCGGTGCTCTTCTTCGCCGACATCGGTTTGCTGCACACGCCCGGCGAGGTGCCGGACGGTGATCACATCGTACCGATCGGAAAAGCGGCGCTGCGGCGTGAAGGGTCGGACGTGACGTTGATTTCGTATGGGAAGACGGTCGATCACTGTCTCGCCGCGGCGGCGACGCTGCAGTCAGAGGGGATTTCGTCGGAAGTCATCGACCTCCGTTCGCTCAAGCCGCTGGACGAAGCTGGGATCCTCAGCTCCGTGCTCAAGACGGGCCGGGCCGTGATCGTTCACGAAGCGGCCGCGCCGTGCGGTGTCGGCGCCGAGGTCGCGGCGATCCTCAGCGAGAAAGCGTTCGCATCGTTGAAAGCGCCGATCGTACGCGTGACTGGGCCGGACGCGCCCGCCGCGGCGTCGTTCCCGCTGGAGCAGGCGTACGTGCCGCAGGCGGATCGAATCGCGGCGGCGGTACGTCGCGTAGTGGCATAGGCAGTCGATCCGTGAGACGCCGCCCGTCGGCGAAGCCGGCGTAAGAACCGTAGCCCACCGGTTCACCGGTGGGCCGACGGGTGGCGTTTTGAAGTGTGAGCCCGCCTTGGCGGGCGAGAGGAAGCTTTCTTTCGCCCGTTAAAACGGGCTCACCAGATTGCGCGAATTGAAAACCCCCAGCTAAAGCTGGGGGCTACGGTTCTTACGACGGCTGCGCCGCCGACGGATTCACCACTTCGCCGCCGGTTTCCCGGCCCAGATCCAGGCGATGAAATCGACCAGTGGCGGCGTTCCGCCGAGCTCGCGAATGCGCGTGTTCACCTGGCCGCGGTGATACGTCGAATGCGATGGGAGTTGCAGCAGCGTTTCGCCGAGGGTGGAGGGCTGCGCGGCGAAGCCGGCGCGTTTGGCGAAGTAGCTCGACCACGGAAGGACAAGGTCGGCCCCGACGGCATCGTCGTTCAGCAACGCGATGTACTGCGGCGCTACGGCGTAGAACGCGAGGCCGAGCTCGCGCACGGAAGCGAGACCGGGATAGTCGTCCGGTCCCGTGAACATCACCTCTTCGCCGCGCCAGGCCTGAAGGAACGCGTGCTGCGTGGCGTGGATGTGGTAAAGCCGGTCGTGAAGCACCTTGTCGTCCGAGGGGCAGTCGGCAACGGCGCGCCAGACCATCGCGTCGGCCCATTGCATGTGATCGAACAACGGGCGGACGGCGTCGAGCATGATTACGCGATCGGCTGCGGACGAAGTGGCGTTTCGAGTTTTACCAATCCGTCCAGCAGGTGCTCGTCGACATTGCGGTCGATCGTGCGGACGAGTGTCAGCACGCGTTCGACGTGCTGGATGACGACCAGAAGAGCGCCGTAGATCGGTTCGCCTTTCGATCGCTCGCCGGTGTGGAACGGAAAACGGCGTCCGAGGAGGTGCGGATCGAGCGAGTTGAGGCTGGAGACGGCCTGATTCAATCCCCACGCGATGCGGTCGCCGAGGTCGTGCGGCGGATGATTCCCTCGGCTGTGGCGCGCCGCGTCGGCGAGCCGATCGATGGCGCGGCAGAGCGCGCGGAACTCGTTCTCCAGCGGAGTCCGGCGCGGATCGTCCGAGGGGAGGTGGGAGAACGGAGTGAAGAGAATTTCGATGCGGCGGCGCAGGTCCTGATCGAGTTTCCAGACCATCCATTCGGCTGAGGGAACGTGCCGCATCGGCTCGTTGCGAGCCCAGGTTTCAAGGGATGACCGCCCGGCGGCGGCCTCTTCGGCGTCAGTTGCGAGCATGCTATTCATCTGTTAGGGTCACGCACCTATGAATCCTGACCCGACGCAGTTCGAGGAGCCGATACTCCAGCTCCGGCGTCGAATCGAGGAAACCACCGCGGCTGAAGGAGATCCGGATCAGCTCGCGGCGCTTCAGGCAGAGCTTACCAAAGTCGCGGACGAAATCTTCGCGAACCTCACGCCGTGGCAGAAGACGCTCGTGGCCCGGCATCCGCTGCGGCCGTACACGCTCGACTTCATCGGTTCCCTTTTCGAGGAGTGGACGGAGATCCACGGCGACCGGAAGTTCTCCGACGATCCCGCCATCGTGGCCGGCTTCGCCCGCTTCCGCGGCATTGCCTGCGCGGTAGTCGGCCATCAGAAGGGGCGCAATACGAAGGAGAAGATCTACCGCAACTTCGGCCAGCCTCGGCCGGAAGGTTTCCGCAAAGCGCTGCGCGTGATGAAGCTGGCGGAGAAGTTCAACCTGCCCATCATTACCTTCATCGATACGCAGGGCGCGTACCCCGGCCTCGGCGCGGAAGAGCGCGGTCAGGCGGAAGCGATCGCCGTCAATCTGCGCGAGATGGCGATGCTGAGCGTGCCGGTGATCGTGGTCGTGATCGGCGAGGGCGGCAGCGGCGGTGCGCTGGCGCTGGGTGTCGGCGACCGCGTCTTCATGCTCGAGCATGCGGTGTACTCGGTGATTTCCCCCGAGGGATGCGCCGCGATCCTATGGAAAAACCCGTCGGCGGCAGCGGAGGCCGCGGCGGCGATGCGCATCACCGCGTCGGATCTGAAACGCCTGGCCATCATCGACGAGATCGTCCCCGAGCCGAACGGCGGCGCGCACGCCGATCCCGCGAAAGCGGCGGAGCTGCTGGCGCCCTATCTCGAAAAGGCGCTGAAGGAGCTGATGAAGCTCAAGCCCGCCGCGCTTCCGGAAGAGCGGTACAAGAAGTTCCGGAAGATGGGGATGTTCGAGAAGGGGTGAGGGTTACGGAGTAGCGGGGTTACGCGGTCTCGGGTAGTCGTGCTGAGAATCCGCAGCAAGAACTTTCCCTTGAGAGCCCTTCGCCCCCGACGTCTTCTTGCCGGGGGGAAGGTGCCGAAGGCGGATGAGGGGGCGTTCACGCGAATTTCCCCTCACCCGCACTTCGTGTCTCCCTCTCCCCGCAAAAAGACGCGGGGAGAGGGACTCTCGACAGCCAATGACCTGTTCCTCACGTTGCGCACCTTAGTGCTACACTGCCGCCGATAACCCAACAATTCGTCGGAGGTGGCTCGTGCGGATTTCACGGCTCGTCGTCCTTCTTTTCGCTTGCGCCGCGACGGTGAAGGCTGCCGATCCCAGGATCGCCGGCAAGTGGTCGCTGGTGAAACGCTGGCCGTTTGTTGCCACGCATGCTGCGCTGCTGCCGGATGGGAAAATCATCGGCTGGGCGCGCAAAGACGGCGTCACGCAACTCGAGACGTGGATCGGCAATCCGAAGACCGCCGTCTTCACGCGAGCGTTCAATCGATACGAGCAGCCGTTCTGCGGCGGGCAGACGTTTCTCGCCGACGGCACGCTCCTCGTCGCCGGCGGTCATGACAAGTGGGACGGTTGGGGAGCGATTCAGTCGACGATCTTCGATTACCGCACGAAGATGTGGACGAAGAGCGCCGACATGAACGCGGGGCGCTGGTATCCGACGACGTCGCCGCTGAGCAACGGCGACGTGGTCGTGCTCTCCGGACGGATGCCGCCGTCGCAGACGCCCGCTGGCGCGAACGGCATCAATCCGCTGCCGCAGGTCTGGTCCGGCGGACACTGGCGCGATCTTACCGGCGCGACGAACGAGAATCTTCCGCTCTATCCGCGCATCGTTCTCGCGCCGGACGGCCGCATCTTCATGGCCGGTCCGGTCGCGGAGTCGGCCTGGCTCGACACGAGCGGAACGGGCACGTGGATGCCGGGGCCAACGAGCTCCGTGGCCAACCGTGACTACGGATCGGTGGTGATGTACGAGCCGGGAAAGGTGTTGACCGTCGGCGGAGCGAGGCCTCCGGTGAGCAGCGCGGAAATCATCGATCTGAATAGCGACAAGCCGGAGTGGAAGGCGGTCGATTCGATGGCCTTCGCACGGCGTCAGATGAACGCAACGATCCTCGCCGACGGCACGGTGCTCGCCACCGGAGGATCGTACGGCCCTGGTTTCAGCGACGACGATAAGCCAGTGTACGCGGCGGAGCTGTGGGATCCGGCAACCGGCAAGTGGACGACGATGGCCAGCGCGTCGGTGATCCGCACCTATCACTCGGTCTCGCTGCTGCTGCCCGATGCGACGGTGCTGAACGCCGGCGGCGGCCTGCCGTTCTGGGGCATGCATCCGCCCAAACCACTGCCCGGCGCGCCTCCGAACACGAGCTACGAGCCGCCCGGCCGTTACCACAACAGCGCGCAGATCTACTCGCCGCCGTATCTGTTCAAGGGTCCGCGCCCGAGGATCACGCGGGCGCCGAAGAAGGTCGGATATGGCCAGACGTTCACCGTGAGGACGCCGAACGCTTCGAAAATCTCCGCCGTGACCTGGATCCGCCTCGGCGCGGTGACGCATGCATTCGATATGAGCCAGCGCTTCGTGCGTCTCAATTTCAACATCCACGGCAACAAGCTGTCGGTCACCTCGCCCGATCGCGCGTCGATCTCGCCGCCCGGACCGTACATGCTCTTCATCCTCAACAAGCGCGGAGTGCCCTCGATCGCGAAAATCGTGATGATCCGATGAAACGCCGGCTGGCAATCGCCGCAATGTTGCTCATCGCGTTCTCAATCAGCGCGAAGGAAATCCCCGACGCCGACGTCGTCGATCAGTCCGGACGTCCGCTCCATTTCTATCGCGATCTCGTCGCGCAGAGAGTCGTCGTCATCGCCTTCTTTTTCACACGATGCCAGGATGCCTGCCCGGTCGTCGCCCACACACTCCTCCACCTTCAAACCGCGCTCGGCGAACGCCTTGGGCGCGATGTGTCGCTCGTCTCCGTCTCGATCGATCCCCAACACGACACGCCTGCCGTGCTGGCGCAGTGGGGGAAGGATCACGGCGTGAAGCCTGGGTGGACGCTCGTCACCGGCGATGCCGCGTCGATCGATCGCGTGACGCGCGCATTGACCGGCGACAACGCCCGCATCGGCCTGCACTCGATCGTGGTCTACGTGGGCAACGACCGCACCGGCGAGTGGATCTGCGATTCGGGCAGCCTCTCCACGCAGCACTACCTCGATCTGCTCGCGCGTCTCAGCCGCTAGTCCGCCGCTTCTCCGCCTCTTCCAGCCACCCGCGCCGCAATGATTCCGCCGGGATGCTGGATAGGTAGGGCTTGATGTCGAGAATCGGCGTTCCGTCGAGCATGTCGACGCCATGAACCTGCAGCTCGGTCCCGTCGCGCTTGAGCAGCTCGACCACCGTCAGCGCAATCGGATTCGGCCGGAACGGCGACCGGGTCGCGAAAACACCATGCGGCTCCTCTTCGCCCGGTGGCGCGCCAAGAAGCTCGAATCCGTCCGATCGATCGAACATCCAAAGGACGAAGAGGTGGGAGAAGCCCTCGATGTCCTTCAGTCCCGCCTCAAACTCCGGCAGGATCTCGATCACGCCATTCGCCTCGTGTTTCGTCCCCGGTCCCTTCGGAACCTGGGCGGTATTTTTGAAGGGAGTGCGCGCGAAGCCGATCGGGCGGGGTGTGAAGAGACAATTTGGATTCATGATCGTCCGTTGCGTGTTGACGAAGCCGAAGCGAAGACCCAGACTAGTTCATCTTAGAGGACGCTATGCACACCGTGAACATAGAAGAGGCGGCCGAACAGCTTTCCAGGCTGGTCGATGAGGCGGTCAAGGGTGAACCGTTCCTCATCGCCAGAGAAGGCAAGCCGTTGGTGAAAGTTGAGGGGCTTGCCGCTCCGGTCGGAGCTAAACGCCTCGGCTTCATGGCGGGCCAGATTTCCGTTCCCGACGATTTTGATCGGATGGGTGAGAAGGAGATCGCGGCGTTGTTCGGAGCCGAAGTTTGAGGCTTCTGCTCGATACGCACGTGCTCCTATGGATGGCTGAAGACTCCGACCGACTCTCGGATGCAGTTCGGAAAGAGATAACTGATCCAGCCAACGAGTTGGTCTTTAGCGCGGCAAGTCTTTGGGAGATCTCGATCAAGAACACTTTGGAACGTGAAGACTTCCGCGTGGACGCGCGCCAGCTTCGTCAGGGTCTGCTCGACAATGGCTATGTCGAGTTGCCCATCACCGGCAAGCATGCGGTAAGCATCGATCAACTTCCTCTGCTGCATAAAGACCCCTTCGATCGAATCCTGCTCGCGCAAGCTATTACCGAGGGCCTGACGTTTGTTACCGCCGATGCGCGATTAGCCAGCTACCCAGGCCCGATCCGCAAAGTCTAACGTTCGCCGCGAAACAATGCTGCCTGGGAGCGCGGGCGTCCCGCCCGCAGTCGAACACGATCCTGACAAGCACGGCGGGCGAGACGCCCGCGCTCCCAGGAACGGAGATACGATCTCCGGCATGCGTCGAATCGTTCTCTTTCTTGTTTTCGCATCGGCGATGACTCTCCACGCCCAGCTCAATGATTCCGAGGTTTGGGTGGGATCGCTGGATATGTCCGGCGGGCGTTTCGCGATTTCGAACCTTGCGAACATTTCCAACCATCCGGGATACGACAATCAGCCGGCCTTCTTTCCCGACGGGCGGCTCGTGTACACGTCCCAGATCGCGGTGCTCGACGAGACGGGGCATGCGGTGCAGGCGGTGATCCACGATTTCGCCACCGGATCGTCGACGCCGGTGATCGGCGCGCTCGGATTCAGTCCTACGCCGGCAGCGAATGGCTCGCTCATGATGCTGCGCGAGGGGCATGTCGTCCTTCGCGATGCCTCGGGGAAAGAGACCGCGCTGACGGAGACGAAAGACGCCGGCTATTTCGCGCGATTCGATGATCGGACGTGGGTCCTGTACATGAACGACAAGCAGCGCCGCATCGTCCTGTACGACCCGGCGACGAAGGTGCTCGATACCATCGCCCTCGGCGCGGCGACGGGTCCCATTCGCATTCCGGGTAAGCGCGCGGTGACCTTCGTCGCCGTTGAACCGTTTCCGATTCCGGAAGGGGAGGCGGCGAAGAGTGCGCCTGCGCGCACGCTTCATCTGCGGCAACTCGATATCGACAATCGCCAGGTCACTACGCTCGCTGCAATCCCGTTCGCAACCTCGGGGAGTCACGTCTGGACAAGCCGAGGAACGTTGTTGATGGCGTCCGGGCACACGATTTATGAGTGGAATCCGGCGCATCCGGACGACTGGCGGAAGGCGGCGGAGATCGACAATCCGGAGCTGCAGGGACTGACGCGCATCGCGCTCAGCCCGCGCGGAGATCGGATCGCGCTCGTTTCGACGCCGCGCGATGAGACCATCATTCGCGACTCGCGAATGGCATCGAACGAGGCGCTCGCCGCGCACAATGCGAATGCATACGTGCAGGTGATGAAAGAGGACTCTGCCGTGATCGCTGCAAGCGGCAAAGTGACTCAGGGGCGCGCGGCACGGAAAGAAGAGATCGAGTCTCGCTGGAAGGCGCAGCCGGAACTGGTCTTCGTCCGTACGCCGGCATCGATCGAGATCAGCCGCAGCGAACCAACCGCCTCGGAGCGCGGAACGTGGACGGGTCACGCGACGACAGCCGCAGGTGCCGCCGATACGCGCGGCGACTATCTCGCGGTCTGGCGCAAGACGATCACCAGCGCGGGGCTGCCGTCGTGGACGATCGCGTCGGAGCTCTTCGTCACGCTCGACTGCACCGGCCCGGGCTGCGCGGCGAAGTGAAGTTCGCGGCGATTCCTGCGCAGTCGTTTCTGATGGGATCGGAAGACGGCCGTCCTGACGAGCGGCCGCTTCATCGCGTGTGGATCGATGCGTTCGAGATCGGCGTATGTCAGGTGACGAACGCCGAATATGCCGCCTTCGCGAGCGCGACGGGCCGTCCGCTGCTGACTCCATTCAACGATCCTGAACAGCCGATCGTCGCCGTCTCCTGGTTCGACGCGGTCGCGTTCTGCGGATGGTCTGGCGTTCGGTTGCCGACGGAAGCGGAGTGGGAGTGCGCCGCGCGCGGCGGTGCGGAAGGGTTGCGCTACCCGTGGGGAAACGAGTTGCCGCCGAATGATGAGTGGGCCGAACCGCATCCCGCCGGCCGCGGAACGCCGAACGCGTACGGCCTGTACGACGTCTGCGAGAACGTTCACGAATGGTGCAGCGATTGGTACGCGGCGGATTTCTACGCCACGTCGCCGGAACGGAATCCGCGCGGCCCCGACACCGGAACGCGACGCGTCTCGCGCGGCGGTTCGTGGAGGCACCAGATCCCGTTCAGCCGCTGCGCCGCGCGATCGAGCATTCCGCCGGAGTTTCAGTACGCGGACTACGGCTTCCGCGTCGCGCGTAGTTGATCGTTCCCATATTGGGTATGATCGTTCCCGAAATGGGAAAGCCGTCCGCTGACGCGCCGGCCAGCAACATTGCCGCGGCGCTTTTCACGCCCGTTCAGCAGCGTGTTCTTGGGCTGCTTTTCGGCCAGCCCGAGCGGCGATTCCAGAGCGCGGAACTCATCCGCCTGGCTGGGAGCGGCACTGGTGCTGTTCACCGCCAGCTGGAGCGGCTCGCGAAGTCGGGACTCGTTGAAGTGACGCGCGACGGCAATCAGAAGTACTACACGGCCCGGAAAACATCGGCTGTTTATCCGGAGCTGAACGGATTGATCGTCAAGACCGTTGGTGTGGTCGAGCCATTACGCTCCGCCCTCAGCGACCTAGCCGATCGCATTCATCTCGCGTTCGTCTTCGGATCGATCGCGAAGGGGCGGGAGAATGGCGCGAGTGACGTCGATCTTCTCGTGGTGACTGACGCGCTCGCATACGCCGACATCTATAGCGCACTCGAAACCGCGGAACGAAGCCTCGGCCGAACGATCAATCCGACCGTTTTCACGCGCGCCGAGTGGAGGCGGAAACGTGCGCGCAACGATTCGTTCGCCGCACGGATCAGCTCACAGCGAAAGCTCTTCGTGATCGGAAGCGACGATGCCGTCGAATGACCGGCTCGAAGCGCTCGCCGAAGCAGGCATTCTGAAGCGGGAGCCGCCAGTAGACGACGAGATCAAAGGATTGATCCGCTCGGCGACAGCTCGGTTACTCGATGCGGAAAAGACAACGAATTCGCCCGAGAGCAGGTTTGATCTCGCCTACAACGCCGCGCATGCGCTGGCGCTCGCAGCGCTCCGTTTTCACGGCTATCGCACGGAGAAACGGTACATCGTCTTTCAGGCGCTTCCTCACACCCTCGGCGTTGCAACATCGACGTGGCGGCTGCTGGACCGTTGCCACCGAGAGCGCAATGCGACGGAGTACGAAGGCTTGGGGCATGTCGACGAGAAGCTGCTGGCGGGACTGCTCGATGCGGCCCGCGAGTTGCTCGATCGCGTCCGCGTTCAGATCCTCTACGAGCCGTAGAGTCGCGACACTCACGTACACTTCTACGGAATGCTTCACGACTCCTGGCGCCTCGCGGACACGCCGCTCGATATCCCGCTTCTTCCCATTGCCAACGACAAGCTGCGCGCGATCATCGCGCGGCGCGGGATCAATACTGAGGATGAGTACCGGCGGTTTGTGGCGCCGTCGATTGGCGATCTGCACGATCCGATCACCATCCACGGCATCGGCGACGCGTGCGAACGGATCGAGCGGGCGGTGCGCGATCGGGAGACGATTCTCATCTACGGTGACTACGACGTCGACGGCGTCACGTCGATCGTTCTGCTGCAGACGGTGCTTCGCGCGCTGGGCGCGGACGCGGCGCATGTCGTCCCGCATCGGCTCGTCGACGGCTACGGATTGAAGACGACGGTCATTGATCGGGTGCTCACCGATCGCGACGTAAAGCTCATCATCACAGTGGATTGCGGGATCACCAGCGTCGATCCGGTGCGGCAGGCGATCGAGCGCGGGATCGATGTGATCGTCACCGATCATCACCTGCCGCCGGAGTTGCTCCCCGAGGCGGCGGCGGTGCTGAATCCGAAGCAGCCGGGGTGTGAGTATCCGTTCAAGGAACTGGCGGGCGTAGGCGTGGCGTTCAAGCTGTGCTGCGAACTGCTGCGGCGAAGCGGGAAGAAGATGGCCATCGCGTCGCTGCTGAAGATCGCGGCGATCGGAACGGTGGCCGACGTGGCGCCGCTGATTGGGGAGAACCGCACCATCGCCTGGCTCGGTCTGGCCGGTCTTGCCGATCCACGCAACCCCGGTTTGCGCGCGCTCATCCGCCGCCTGGGCATGCTCGGTCGTCCTCTACGAGCTGTAGATGTCGGCTTCAAAATCGGCCCTCGCATCAACGCGGCGGGCCGCCTCTCTTCGGCGGAAACAGCCATCGATCTCTTCGCCGCGACCACGGAAGAATCGGCTTGGACGCTTTGCGCCGAGCTGGATCGGCTGAATGCAGAGCGGCAGGAGATTGAGCGGGGAGTGCGCCTGGCGGCGGAAGAGATGGTTGCCCGGTTGCCGGGTTGCCCGGTTGCCAAAAACGGGAACCCGGCAACCGGGCAACCCGGCAACCGCATCTTCGTTCTCGCCGGCCATAACTGGCACAAGGGAGTTCTCGGACTGACCGCGGGCCGGATCGCGCAGCGGTATCACCGGCCGACGTTGGCGATCGGCATCGAAGGGGACCTGGCGGTCGGATCGGGACGGAGCATTCCGACGATCAATCTTCACGAGCAGCTCGAATCGGTCGCGGAGCTCTTCACGCATTTCGGGGGACACGAATTCGCGTGCGGGTTCGCGCTGCCGGCGAAGAACGTCGACGAGTTGCGGCGCCGGCTGGAGGAGCGGTTCGCATCGTTTGATGATGACGTGTTCCGCCGCGAGGCGAAGGTCGACGCGGAGGTGACGTTCGCGGAGATCGATCGCGAGTTCGTGAGCGCGCACGAAATGCTGCAGCCGTTCGGCGCGGGCAATCTGCAGCCGCTGTTCCTCGCGCGCAACGCGACGGTCAAGGCCACGCGCGAGTTCGCCGAGGATTGTTGCGAATTGACGCTCGACGACGGAACGGGGATGGCGCTCGCGGTTTTGTGGCCGTCGGTCAAGTCGCTTGCGTCAGCGGTGAAGAACGGCGCGACAGTGGATCTTCTTTTTCAGATCGAGCCGGACGGATATGCCGCCAGCGGAGGGAAGCTAACCATCGTCGACGCGCGGAGTTGCGCTTTCGGCGCGTTGTCGGTTGCCGGTTGATTGCGGCTTCGCCGCGTTCGTGAACCGAACGCTTCCGGCAACGCGGCCGCAGGCCGCAGCAAACCGAAAACCGACAACGCGCCGAAGGCGCAGCAATCGGAATACCCCTCATCCACAACAAGTTACCCGCCCCGTGCAGCGCACGATCCGCATCCTTCGCGTGGCGCTTCCCCTCGTCTTCATTGGATTCATCGCCGTGATCGCCGTCAACTGGCGCCGCGGAAAACCGCACAAGGACAAGGCCGGCGCCGTGCCGGTGACGTCGACGATCCGGCCCACCGACACCGCCGCGATCGAGTCGCGGACGTTCGAGGACACGCAGACTGTCAACGGCCGCGTCGCCTCGCGCATCCGCGCGCAGCGCGTGGTGGCGTTTCAGTCGGGCTGGAACACGCTCGAAAACGTGCAGATGACGATCTACCGCCCGACGGGCTTGACGTATGAGCTGATGTGCCCGCAGGCGCAGTTCAACAGCAACACGAAAGAGACCGACGCGAAGGGCGGCGTGCGCGTGACGTCGAGCGACGGCGTGGAAGTCACCACGGCCGAGATCCACTACGATGGCAATCACCTCACCAATCACGTGGCGGTGTATTTCAAAATCGATCGCTGGACCGGCAGCGGCGGCGCGCTGGACATGGACGTTCCCGGCGAGATGCTGAAGCTCTACGACAAGGTCGACGCCACGATGGCGCCGGAGACGGCAGCCGAGTCGCCTCTGAACATCAAGGCGCAGGAGGGATTCTTCCGGCGCAAGGAAAACCTCGGCGAGTTCACCAAAGACGTCGTTGCCACGCGCGACACCGATCGCATCAACGTCGATCACATCCTCGGCCGCTTCGGCGCCGACCGGAAGACGCTCATGGCGCTGGAAGGACAGGGGCACGTCACCATCGTCATGACCGGCGATCTGAGCGCGGGCGGCGGCAAGGCGGCCGATACCGCGGGGCGGAAGACGATCACCGCCGATCGTTTCTGGAGCGAGATTGGCGCCAATCAGCAGGTGAGCGCGATGAACTTCATCGGCGATACCGGCCCTGCGCACGCGGTAATCGAAGGTCCGCCGCATCGCGATCTCGTCGCGCACGTCTTCCGCGTGGGCCTGGCCAACAAGCAGGTGACCGACATCAAGGCCGACGAAAACGTCGTGATGAAAGAGACCGCGCCGATCAAGCGCGAGATGACGACCGGACATCTCATCGTCTACTTCGATCCCGCCACGCACAAGGCCAGGAGCGCCGCGCTGGAGGGAGACGTTCATTACTGGGATCCGAAAAATGATGCGCGGTCGGTGCGCGCGAATTACGACATCACGAACGACAACGTCGTGCTGACCGGCGATCCCGGTTTCTATCCCGCGGTCGTCGCCGATGGGCAGACGCTGAAGGCGAAGGTGATCGAATTCTCGCCGCGCGCCGGCACCGCGCGCGCGACCGGCGAAGTCATCGCGCAGCTCGTTTCGAAACAAGCTTCCGGCGCGGCCACCGCCGTCAGTGCCGATTCGACGAACGTCTTTCCGGCGAGCAAGCCGGTCTTCGTCAACTCCGACATGGCCACGATGCGCCAGTCCACGAAGATCGCGGTCTTCACCGGCAATGTCCGCGCGTGGCAGGAGACGAACACGGTTTTCGCGCAGGAGATGCAGGTGCAGGGCGCGGGGGATCAGGTGACCGCGCGCGGCAACGTGCGCACGCTGCTCTACAACACGAGCACGAACGCGACCGCCGAGCAACGCAAGGTTCCGATGCAGTCGAAGAGCGACATGCTGGTCGCGCACAAAGGCGAACGGCGCATCGATCTGAACGGGAACGTGCAGATCGACGACGGCGAGCAGCGCCACCTCACCTCCGAGCACGCGTCGTTCTTCTTCGACGCGAACAAGAAGATGGAGCGCATCGAGGCGACGGAAAAAGTCGTGCTCGTGGATAAATCCACCAACCGCCGCGGCACCGGCGACCGCGCCACGTACAACGTCAGCCGGCGGATGATCTATCTCACCGGCGCGCCGGCCACGGTCTCTTCGCCGGAAGGCAACAATAACGGCGAGATGATGGCCATCGACCTGGCGCGCAACAAGGTCGACGTGATCAGTCTGAAGACGCCGATTCAGGGCACCTACAAGCCGAAGCCGTGAACCGCCGCGCCGCACTGGTAGCGTCGCTCTTCGTGGCACTGGCGGTGGCGCGGGTGATCGCCACCTATCCCCATTTCTCGCAGACGTTCGACGAGCCGGTGCACGTGGCGATGGGGCTGGAGTGGCTGGACCGCGGAACGTACACGCTGGAGTTGCAGCACCCGCCTCTGGCGCGGATCTTCGACGCGCTCGCATTGCGTCTTGCCGGCGAGCACTATCCGTCCGGCCCGATCGTGCTTACCGATGCGGCGGCACCGATTCGGAAGGGGAACGCGATTTTCGGCGGGCCGGATGACTACCAGCGAAACCTGACCTTGGCGCGCATCGGCGTACTGCCGTTTCTGCTGCTGGCGGCGTTCATCGTTTTCCATTGGACGCGATGGATTGCTGGTGCCGAGGCGGCGGTGGCTGCAGCAGTGCTGTTCACCTTCGTTCCGCCGATCCTCGGGCATGCGGGATTGGCGACGACCGACATGGCGCTCGCGGCGACGTTGACTGCTACGGTGTATGCACTGGTGCGATGCCTGCCGAGTGGCGCTGGCATCTTCAAGCATCAGCAGCACAGACAAGAGTGTCTGTGCCACACAGGCACTGCCGAGCAACAGACCCGCAGTGCGAAGTGTCCGGTGCACGGAGATCCAGAAACAGGGCAGTGGCTAATGTGGCACAGACACTCTTGTCTGTGCCTTCTGAGTCTGGGGATTACGTTGGCCGCAGCCGTTCTCTCCAAGTTTTCAGCGATCCCGTTCTTCGCAGCGATTGCAATCGTCCTGCTGATACTGAAACCGGGCAAGCAAGCGCTCGCACGAATCGCCATCGCCATTCCGATCGCGGCGATCCTCCTCTGGGCGATGTATCGCTTCTCGATCTGGCCGACGTCGCTCTACGGCTTTGCGCCGGGTGAATTCACGGCCATGCTCGGTACCTCGTCAGCGCCGCCCGATCGCACGCTCTTCTTTCTGCTCAGCCACTTCCGGCTTCCCGCGCCCGAGTTTTTCGCCGGCCTCGCACACCTCGGCGAGCACACGCTCTTCGGTCATCCGTCGTACTTCCTCGGACAGATTCGTCCGCACGGCGTCTGGTACTTCTTCCCCATCATCATCGCGGTCAAGACGCCGATTGCGTTCCTGATCCTGGCCATCCTCGGTGCGCGCAAGGCGCCGGTGCCCGTCCTTTCCGCCGCGGCGATCGTAGTGGTTGCGATGGCGGCGCGAATCAACCTCGGCGTCCGGCACGTCCTGCCGATCTATCCGCTTCTTGCGATCGCCGGCGGTATCGCGCTGATCGACCTCTGGCAACGCCGGCGCGTCATCGCCGTCTTACTGACAGCATGGATCGCCGTCAGCAGTCTTCTCGTGCATCCCGACTACATCGCGTACTTCAACGAGTTGGCCGGAACGCATCCCGAGCGGATCGTCGTCGACAGCGATCTCGATTGGGGGCAGGACCTGCCGCGATTGCGCGATGCGGTCGCCGATCGCCGCATCGACCGGCTCTGGATTGCGTATTTCGGATCGGCCGATCTCTCGCGCTATCCGATCGCGCCGGCGATCCGCATGCTGCCGCCGAGGACGCGGGTGCGCGGCTGGATCGCCATCAGCAAAACGTCGTTGAAGGGAGCGTACGGCAATGCTGATGACTATGCGTGGCTGGAAACCGAGACGCCGGTGCAGGAGATCGGGCGCTCGATGTTGCTCTACCGCGTCGAGTGATTCAGTTAACATCCGCACCCTGAATGTCTGACCGCCGCGTAGTTTCGTTGACTCCCGCCGATCGCGAGCGTCCCGCCGAGGCGCCGCTGCGGCTGGCGGCGGAGCATCTGGTCAAGGTGTACAAGCGGCGCAAGGTCGTGCGTGACGTCTCCGTCGACATCAAGCAGGGAGAAATCGTCGGACTGCTCGGGCCGAACGGGGCAGGGAAGACGACCACCTTCTACATGATCGTCGGCCTCGTGCGGCCGGACGACGGCCACGTCACGCTCGGCGATGACGACATCACGAACCTGCCGATGTATCTGCGCGCGCAGCGTGGGATCAGCTATCTGCCGCAGGAGGCGTCGGTCTTCCGCAAGCTCACCGTCGAAGAGAATCTGTTGGCGGTATTCGAGACGATGGATTTGCCGTTGGCGGAGCGGAAGCGGCGCGCGCGCATGCTGCTCGAAGAGTTCGGCATCACGCACATCGCGCGTAACCGGGCCTTTTCACTTTCGGGGGGAGAACGGCGGCGGGTGGAGATCGCGAGAAGCCTCGCCATCAACCCGGCATTCATCTTGCTAGATGAACCCTTTGCAGGAATCGATCCAATTGCCGTATTCGAAATTCAACGAATCGTTTCGCAACTCCGCGCGCGCGGCATCGGAATCCTCATCACCGACCATAACGTCCGCGAAACGTTGAAGATCACGGATCGAGCCTACATCATCAAAGAGGGTGAGATTTTCCGGCAGGGGGCCCCTGAGACGCTTTCGGCAGATGCAGAGGTTCGAAGAATTTACCTGGGCGAGTCCTTCAACCTTTACTGACCGGAGAGCACCGCGAGACGTAGTAACCTGCTGACCCAGACCAATGGCACTAGAACAAAAACTCCACCTCAAACTCTCCCAGAAACTGATCATGACGCCTTCGCTGCAGCAGGCGATCAAGCTGTTGCAGTTGTCGAAGCTCGAGCTCCAGGAAGTGCTGAACCAGGAGCTGCTCGAAAATCCGCTCCTCGAGGAATCGGCCGAGGAAGCGAAGCAGGAAGAAGCGGAAGCCGAGGCGCAGGAAAAGACGCAGACGGAAGAAGAAGCGAAGGCCGCCGAGCCGGCGCCGGAGAAGGAGAAGGATTCCTTCGACGAGATCGACTACGACGCCTACTTCCAGGATTACATCGAGTACGGCTACAACCCGCGGATGGGGGAGGACCACGAAGAGTTCCCCATCGAGAACACGCTCACCCGTCCGCCGAACCTCACCGATCATCTCGCTTGGCAGCTCGGCATGAGCGACTGCTCGCCGGCGGTGAAAGAGATCGGCGCCTTCATCATCGGCAACATCGACGAAGACGGCTATCTCCGCGCGACGAACGACGAGATCGCCGCGGCCGGTCCGTACGATCCTGCCGACGTCGAGAAAGCGGTCGCCGCGATCCAGTCGCTCGATCCGATCGGCGTCGGCGCGCGCGACCTGCGCGAATGCCTCCTGCTCCAGCTCGAGTTCCTCGAAGTTGACAATCCGATGGTCGAGTCGATCGTCCGCGACCACTGGGACATGTTCATGCAGCGCCACTTCGTGCAGATCTCGAAGGCGCTCGGCATCGACATGAAGACGCTCGAAGGTGTCGTCGAGATCATCAAGCATCTCGATCCCAAGCCCGGCCGCAAGTACTCGAACGAGCGCGCCATCTACGTCGAGCCCGACGTCTACATCCAGAAGGTCGGCGACGAATACATCATCGTCCTCAACGAAGACGGCATGCCCAAGCTGCGCATCAACGGCAGCTATCGCAACATGCTCAACTCGATGGATTCGAAGTCCGACGGCGAGACGGTCAACTACATCAAGGACAAGATCCGCTCCGCGGTGTGGCTGATCAAATCGCTCGATCAGCGCCAGCGCACGATCTACAAAGTGGCCGAGTCGATCGTCAAGCATCAGCGCGAGTTCCTGGAGAAGGGGATCGACTACCTTCGCCCGCTCGTGCTGCGCGACGTGGCCGACGACATCCAGATGCACGAGTCGACCGTTTCGCGCGTCGTCTCGAACAAGTACATGCACACGCCGCGCGGTCTTTTCCTGATGAAGTACTTCTTCCACAGCGGGATCGATTCCGATACCGGCGAGGACATCTCCAGCCTCACCGTGAAGAAGAAGATTCAGGGCTTCATCGACGCCGAGGATCCTCGGAAACCGCTCTCGGATTCCAAGATCATGAAGATCCTCAACGACGAGGGCATCAATATTGCCCGTCGTACGGTGGCGAAGTATCGCGATGAGCTGAACATCCCCTCATCGACCGACCGCAAGCAGATTTTCTAACCGCATCCGGAGGTGCCTTGATGGCCGCAGTCACGCCCGAAATCGTTGGGCGCAATTTCGAAGTGACCCCTGACATCCGCGAGCTCGTTGAGTCGAAGCTCGGCCGCGTGGAAGACCGCCTGTTCGACGACGTCATCAGCGTCCGCGTCATGCTGGAGGTCGAGAAGTACCGCAACATCTGCGAGATCCTCATCGTTGGCAAGGAGCACGACGTGAAAGCGGTGCAGGAGTCGAAAACGTCGATGCCTGACGCCATCAACGCCGCGATCGATCACGTGAAGCGGCAGGCGCAGAAGAACCGGGAGCAGATCCGCGACCATCATCGGCGCGGTGACGAAGATCAGGAGCGCCCGGCGTAACGCCCGTTTCACCACAGAGACGCAGAGGACACAGAGAAAAACTTTTACTCTGTGTGCGCTCTGTGTCTCTGTGGTTAAAAACTGTGGGAGTACGATAGCGCCCTATGGCTACGTCAATCACCGGGCGCCACTACGAAGTCACAGACGACATCCGCGGTCTGATCACGAAGAAGCTCGACAAGATCGTCGAGAAGCTCTTCGACGACGTCATCGACGTGCGCGTCGTCCTTCAGGTCGAGAAGTACCGCAACATCTGCGAGATCCTGATTACCGGCAAGGAGCATGACGTCAAGTCGGTGCAGGAGTCCGACGACTCGATGCAGGACGCGATCAACAGCGCCCTCGATCACGTCAAACGGCAGGCGCAGAAGAACCGAAGCACGATCCGCGATCACCACCGCAAGGACGGCAAGCGGAACAAGGTCGCCGCCGGCGCGGTGACCGAGTGGGCGGTGCAGGTTCTCGATCCCGGCCGTCTGCGCCAGTCCGGCCCCAAACGCCTGCCGCGCATCATCAAGACGAACAACCTGGCCATCCTGCCGATGACGATCGAGGACGCCGCCGAGTCGCTCGACGGATCGAAGAACGAGTTCATCGTCTTCCGCGACCTCGACAACGACCGTATTTCCGTGATGTACAAACGCCGCGACCACAACCTCGGACTGATCACTCCGGAGACCTGACATGAAACGTTTCGCCGCCGTCGTCACGCTCGCGTTTTGCGCCACGACCGTCTTTGCCGCGGTCTCGCGGAGCTACAAGGACTGGCCGAACACACCGATCGGCTATTACCTGACCAACGCCGAACGAAAGCAGTGGGACGCACTGCAGACGGATGCCGAAGCGGAACAGTTCATCAAGGATTTCATCGCCAAGCGCGGCGGCGAGACGTTCACGCGCGAAGTGGCGCAGAACGCTGAGAAGGCCGACAAGTACCTGACGGTCGGGAAGACTGCCGGCTCCGAAACCGTGCGCGGAAAGATGATGATCCTCCTCGGACCGACGGTTGCTACCGCAGCCGCGAAAAAGAAAAAGAGCGGTGAGGTTCACCTCGCACCGGCCACCACGATCGCCGGTCTTTCCGGTCCCAGCATGCAGGACATGCAGACCGCTTCCAACGATCCCGGCAACTCGACGCTCTTCACGACTGAATACACCTACACCTATCCCGCGTCCGCGTTGCCGCCGGCGTACGGTAAGCCGCTAACCGTCAAGATCGAAGTTGAACCGGACAAAAATCGCGACCGCCTCGTCGGCATCGGCGCGGAGAAAGAGCTCGACAAGCTCTATGAGATGGTGGCGCAGGCGAAGCTGGCCGCGGCAAAAGCTCCGGCGCCCTGACACCGCATGAGCGAGAACGACGATTTCATCGAGACTACGGTCCGCTCGCTGCTGGGCGGCGAGCTCGATGAGCTTGCGCTCAAGATCGTCACCGGCGACGACGGCCTCGATCGCACCATTCTCCGCCCTCGGGTGCAGAAGCCCGGCCTCGCCTTCGCCGGCTACTACGAATACATCAAGCCGTGGCGCGTGCAGATCATCGGCGAGTCGGAGACGAAGTATCTGCAGAGTCTTCCCGCGCGCCTGCGCGAGAAACGCGTTCGCGACGTCGCCGCGCTCGACGTCTCCTGCTTCATCGTGACCAAAGGCATCACCCCGCTGGAAGAGTTCAAGCACGAGTGCGAGAAACGCTCGGTGCCGCTCTTCTCCACGCCGGCCATGTCGTCGACGTCGATCACCCGCACGACGTACTTCCTCGAAGAGACGATGGCGCCGAAGATCACCATGCACTCCGGGCTGCTCGACGTCTACGGCATCGGCGTGCTGCTCCTCGGCGACAGCGGCATCGGCAAGAGCGAATGCGCGCTCGATCTCATCTATCGCGGCCATCGCCTGATCGCCGACGACATGGTGATCATCAAACGCCACCCGAACGACGTACTCCTCGGCTATTCGAACGATCTGCTGCGCCACCACATGGAACTGCGCGGCATCGGCATCATCGACATCAAGGATCTTTTCGGCGTTGCATCGACGCGCGACGTCAAGCCGATCGATCTCGTCGTGAAGCTGGAGAAGTGGGTGGAAGGAACCGAATACGACCGCCTCGGCATCACCGGCGAGTCGTACGAGCTCCTCGGCGTCTCGAAGCCGTACGTCCGTCTTCCGGTCGCCTCGGGACGAAATCTCGCGCTCCTCGTCGAGATCGCCGCGCGCAATCACCTGATGAAACTGCAGGGCTACGACTCCGCCCGCGCCTTCCTGCAACGCATCGACGCGCAGATCGCGAAGCAGGGGAGCGGGGCATCCGATGCACTCCCGCATTCGAATGCCGAGGAGATGGCCAGCTCCGAGCGCCGCAGCATGAGCACGAAGATGCGGTTTCAGCCGGATGTGCTCGATCGAACGCGGCGGCAGCGGTGAGTTTATCCTGAGGAGCGCAGCGACAAAGGATCTGGCGACTGGAAACCGCCGCGGTTGCAGTCGCCAGATCCTTCGGCATCGCTTCGCGAGCCTCAGGATAAACTGACCAAGCAATGCCCCGCCCCGAATACCTCGTCATCATCACCGGCCTCTCCGGCTCGGGGAAGAGTTACGTGCAGTCGACGCTGGAAGACGTCGGGTTCTACTGCTCGGACAACCTGCCGATCGCCTTGATCGAGCCGTTTCTCGAGGAGGTCGGCGAGCATGAAAATGCCGATCGTGTCGGCATCGTCGTCGACGTGCGCACGCACGATTTCGCCAACGTCTTTCCGACGTTCTATCGCGAACGGATTCAGAAGCTCGTTCCGCATGTCGTGCTGATCTTTCTCGAAGCGAGCGATGAAGTGCTGGCGCGGCGTTACTCGGAAACGAGGCGTCCGCATCCGCTGGCCAAAGATCAGCCGCTCATCGAGGCGATCGCCACGGAACGCGAGGCGCTGACCGAGGTCAAGTCGCTGGCCAACATGGTCCTCGACACGTCGCAGTTCTCCGTTCACGAGCTGAAGGCCGAGGTGATGCGGAAGTTCGAGCTGAAGGACGAGAAAGTGACGATGCTGGTCACGATCGTCACCTTCGGTTTCAAGTACCAGATGCCGTACAACGTCGACCTGCTTTTCGACGTCCGCTTTCTGCCCAATCCGCATTTCGTCGAATCGCTGCGCCCGAAGACGGGGCTCGATCCGGAGGTCGTCGCGTATCTCAAAGCGCAGCCGGGATACGACGTTTTCTACAACAAGCTGCTCGACTTCGTGACCTACCTGCTCCCCGAATACCAGAAAGAGATGAAGAGCTACCTCACGATCGGCATCGGCTGCACCGGCGGGAAACACCGTTCTGTCGCCATCGGCCAGCGGCTCGCCGAGGACCTCGGCGAGCGCGGGTATGCAATCGAGATCGTTCATCGCGATTGCAAGAGGTAGCACTGTCATCCTGAGCCGCCGAAGGACGGCGAAGGATCTCAAGATGCGCGAGCCTCGCTGAAACCGGGTTCCAGCAAATACCGCGCATCTTGAGATCCTTCGACGCGCTTCGCCAGCCTCAGGATGACACCGCTCGTTTGCTCCCAATGCTCTCCCCACCTATCATTCGCCCGCTGCAGAGGAGAGTTGATTGATTGGTGCTTTGATCGTGACGCACGGGAATCTGGCGAACGAGCTGCTCAACGCTGCCCGGAAAATTGAATCGACGGATACCGTCATCGAGGCGCTGCCGCTCGAGTGGACCGACACCGTCGACGAGGCGCGCGAGAAGATCCGCCTCGCGCTGGAGCGCATCGGCACCGACAAAGGCGTCATCATCTTCACCGACATGTTCGGAGGCACGCCGAGCAACATCAGCCTCTCGTTTCTGGAAAAAGACCGCGTCGAGATCATCACCGGCGTCAACCTGCCGATGATCGTGAAGTTCGCCACGCTGCTTCAGGACGGCAAGGATCTGACCGCGCTCGCGCACGTGATCAGCGAAAAGGGATCGAGAGCGATCCGCGTCGCATCGGAGCTGCTGACCGCCGAGCGCAAAGTGGGAGCGGCGTCGTGATCGAGCACGACATCGAGATCAAAAACAAGCTCGGCCTGCACGCGCGCGCCGCGGCGAAGCTCGTCCACACCGCGGCGCGATTCCGCTCGGATATCAAAATCCGCAAGGGCGACGAAGAGGTCGACGGCAAGTCGATCCTCGGCATCCTCCTGCTCGCCGCCGGCCGCGGCACGATCATCACTGTGAAAGCGAATGGCGATGACGAAGCCGATGCGGTGAAGGCGATCGAAGCGCTGATCGACGCGAAATTCGATGAAGTAGAATGACTTGCGGCCCGCATCCGGCCGCATTTCATGCTCACCGAAAGCACCGCAAGACTCGCCACCGCCTCGCGAAGCGCGATCCGCACGTACAAAGGGATCGGCGTGTCGCCGGGGATCGCAATCGGCCGCGCCGTCATCATCGAGCGGCGTGAAGCGGCCATTTATCGCGTCCCGATCCGCGATGACGAGGTGCCGTCCGAGGTCAATCGATTCCTCGAAGCGATCGAGAAAACGCAGACGCAGCTGCACGATCTGAAGGTCAAAGTCAGCCGCTCGATGGGCGATGAGTACGCGCAGATTTTCGAGGCGCACGCGATGATGGTCAGCGATCCGTCATTCGCCGACAAAGTCATCCAGAAGATCGAGGCGGAGCAGGTCAACGCCGAATGGGCGCTGGCCGAGGTGCAGGAAGAGTTGCAGGCGCGGTTTCTCAGCTTTGACGACGTTTACCTGCGCGAGCGCGTTGCCGACGTGAAAGACGTTGCCGATCGCGTGCTGAAGAACCTTCAGGGCATCGCGCATCACGATGTCTCCGAGATCACGCACGACGTGATCATCCTGGCCGATGATCTGACGCCGTCCGACACGATCCATTTCAACCGCCGGCCGATCGTCGGATTTGCCACCGAGGCGGGCGGGCGAACGTCGCACACCTCGATCATCGCCAAGTCGCTCTTCATGCCCGCGGTCATCGGAGTTCCGCGCCTCACCAAGGTCGTCGACAACGATGAGATGGTGATTCTCGACGGTTACGAAGGCACGGTTCTCGTCAATCCGACGCAGGCGATGATCGCGGAGTACCAGACGCGCGTGATCCGCCACGAAGAGGCGGAGCGGCGTCTGCTCGAAAATCGCGATCTCGAAGCGGTGACGAAGGACGATCGCCGCATCACGTTGCAGGCGAACATCGAGCTCGTCGAAGAACTCAAAGACGCCATCCGCTTCGGCGCCGAAGGCATCGGGCTCTATCGCTCCGAGTTCCTCTACATTTCGAAAAGTCCGCTGCTGCCGAATGAGGAAGAGCACTTCCAGCTCTACAAAGCGCTCGCCGAGGCGACGGCGCCGCGGTGGTGCGTGATCCGGACGTTCGACCTCGGCGGCCGCAAGCTGGCGAAGGAAGTGATCGGCAGCAAGGAAAACAATCCGGTTCTCGGCCTGCGCGGTCTGCGTCTGTGCATGAAGCATCGCGACATGTTCCGCACCCAGTTGCGCGCGCTGCTCCGCGCCTCGGCCTTCGGAAAGATCAAGATCATGTTCCCGGTCGTGACGAGCGTGCAGGAACTGCGGCAGGTGAAGACGCTCGTCCGCGAGTTGCGTGCGGAGTTGGACGCCCAAGGCGTCCCGAACAATCCCGACGTCCCGATCGGAATCATGATCGAGGTGCCGTCCGCGGCGATCATCGCGGACATTCTGGCCACGGAAGCCGACTTCTTCGCCATCGGCACGAACGATCTCATTCAATATTCGCTGGCCATCGACCGCTCCAACGAGAACGTCAGCTATCTCTATGAGCCGCTCCATCCCGCGCTTCTGCGTCTGCTGAAGACGGTGATCGATGCCGGCCACAAGGCGAACATCCCGGTCTCGCTTTGCGGCGAGATGGCAGCCGATCCCCTCTTCGCCATCGTGCTCCTCGGCCTCGGTCTGGAAGTTTTCTCGATGAATCCGTCGTCGATTCCGGTGATCAAGAACATCGTCCGCTCGGTTCGCTACAAAGATTGCAAACGCATCGCGGAGATCGCGCTGACGAAGAAAACGGCGCAGGAGATCGAGGAGTTCATCATCGAAAGCGTGGCCATGCGTTTTCCCGAAGGGTTGGTCAACAAGACGCCATGAACGACGATCCTTTTGCCAACCGGCCGATCACGCGCGTTCCGAAGCCGTGGGGCTACGAGCTGATCTTCGCGAAGACGGATCGCTACGTCGGCAAGATCCTGCACATCAACCGCGGCGAGAGCCTGAGCCTGCAGTACCACGAAATCAAAGAAGAGACGCTGTTTGTTGTGGCCGGGGAACTGAAACTGACGATTGAGGTCGACGGCGACCGCCGCGACTTGCCGCTGCGCGCCGGCGAAGCGTTTCACATCACGCCGCGCATGATTCATCGGATGGAAGCGATCGAAGATACCGACGTCGCCGAGGTTTCGACGCCGGAGCTTGACGACGTAGTCAGACTCGAAGATCGATACGGACGCACCGGCACAAACGCGCCATGAAACTCGCCATCGCCATTTTTCTGATCGCAGCAGCAGCATTCGCGGACGATTCGCCGCTGGTGAAGGCGGCGAAGGCGAATGGCGGGCCGAAGAAGTCGACGAAGAAAGTCATCACGAACGCCGACGTGAAGAAGTCGTCGGGCAAAGTGACGACGCTTCCTCCTGCTGCGACTTCCACGACGCCCGCCGCTGCACCGAAGGGATCGATCGCCGCGCAGGACAAGCTGCTGCACGATCGCGCCGCGGCGCAGAAGCGCACGGATGCGGCGCAGGCAAAGGTGAACGATCTCGACAAGGAGCTCGATCGCATCGAGCAGGCGTACTACGCGGAAAACGATCCGAACTATCGCGACAAGACGATCGCGGAGCGGTTCGAACAGACCAAGAAGCAACTCGAGTCGGCGCGGAAGGATCTCGCCGAGGCGCGAGAGGCGTTGGAGAAATTGAAGCCGAGAACCGCGTCGTAACATCAGGCACTGCAGCTTGCCAAAGCACAGACAAGAGTGTCTGTGCCACACCAGCTCTTTCAAGCACCGTCGACAAATACGGCAGGATCAATGTGGCACAGACACTCTTGTCTGTGCTGGTGAGGCTCGGCACTGTTGGAAAATATGACCAAAACCTTTTTCATCGAAACGTGGGGCTGTCAGATGAACGATCTCGACAGCCAGCGGCTCTCCGGCAGCCTCAAGCTGCGCGGGTACCGCCGCGTCGAAAGCGAAGGGGAGGCGGACCTCATCCTTCTCAACACGTGCTCGATTCGCGACAAGTCGGAGCAGAAAGTCTTCTCGCATCTCGGCCGGCTGCGCGAGATGAAAGTTGAGCGCGAAGATCTGCAGATCGGCGTCTGCGGCTGCGTGGCGCAGCAGGAAGGGGAGGCCATTCTCCATCGCGCGCCGTGGGTCGATTTCGTGATGGGACCGGGCAACGTCGGCCATCTCGATCAGATCCTCTCCGGCGACCGCAAGGTGGCCATCGATTTCCCCGACGACCGCAACTACGACTACCTGACCGTCGACCGTCCCTCGGCCACCAAAGCGCAAGTGACGATCATCGAAGGCTGCAACAAGAACTGCACGTTCTGCATCGTGCCGACGACCCGCGGCCGCGAGGTGTCGCGTCCGTTCGATGACGTGCTGCGCGAGGTGCGCGCCGCGGTCGACACCGGCCGCGTCGAGATCGAACTGCTGGGACAGACGGTGAATGCCTATCGCTGTCCGATTACCGGCCGTGACTTCGGCGCGTTGCTGGCCGCGGTCGCGGAGATCGAGGGCGTGGCGCGGCTTCGCTTCATGACCTCGCATCCCGCCGAGGTGAATGAATCGATGATCGCGGCGATGAGAGATCACGAAAACATCTCGCGGTATCTGCACCTGCCTGTGCAATCGGGATCGTCGAAAATCCTGCGCCGCATGAAGCGGCTCTACACGCGCGAGCATTACCTCGAAACGATCGCACGCATCCGCGCGGCGGTTCCGGAGATCCACTTCTCGACCGACGTCATCGTCGGATTCCCCGGCGAGACGGATGACGATTTCGAGCAGACGCTCTCGCTGATCGAAGAAGTCCGCTACGGATCGATGTTCGCGTTCAAGTACTCGCCGCGTCCCGGAACGCCCGCGCTGAAAATCGGCGACCCGGTCGATGACGCCGTCGCCTCGGAACGCCTCACGCGCGTTTTCGACCTGCACGAGCGGATCAAGCGCGAGCACCTGGAGTCGTATCGCGGCCGCATTTTGCCCGTCCTCGTCGAGGGACCAAGTCGCCACGACGCGGCGATGCTGACCGGTCGGACCGACTACAACATCGTGGTCAATTTCAGCGGCAACTCATCGACACCTCCCGGGAGTATGCTGGGCGTCCGCATCGATCAGGCGCAGCATCACACGCTGCGCGGGGAGGCCGTCGCATGAGTCAGCTCGTACCGATGTCGATCAAAGGGTTGATGCTCGATCCTGTTTCCAATTCACCCATCGTCGTTCTCAAGGACGAGGAGGAGAAGTTTTTCCTGCCGATCTGGGTGGGGATCTTCGAGGCGAACGCAATCGCCCTGCAGTTAGAAAACGTAGCCACGCCGCGTCCGATGACGCACGACCTGCTCAAGAGCGCCATCGCCCAGCTCGACGGGCGCGTGACGCGCATCGTGATCAACGACCTGCGCGACTCCACCTTCTTCGCCCAGATCCGCATGATGGTGAATCGCGCCGGCGCCGACACGATGCTGGAACTCGACGCCCGCCCCAGCGACGCCATCGCCCTCGCCCTGCGCACCGAGGCGCCGATCTATGTCGCGCAATCCGTCCTCGATCAGGCCCAGACCATCACGCCCGACTCCGACGATCAGGAAGAGAAGGCGAAGAAGTGGTTCGAGAATCTGGATACTGAGGATTTGGGCAAGTACAAGATGTGATTCGCGGTCGCGGAGTCTCGCGGTCGCGCGGTCTCGCGGCCGTGACTTGTTAGCACGTCGCCGATGACTTCCAGTCCCGTGGCATAGACACCGCGAGACCGCGTAACCGCGAGACCCCGCGACCACGTTACAATCGCCCAGCCTTCATGATCATCACCGTAGCCAACCAAAAAGGTGGAGTGGGCAAGACCACGACCGCCATCAATCTCTCTGCCGCTGTCGCGAACAAGGGCAACAAGACGCTGCTGATCGATCTCGATCCGCAGGCGAATTCGACGATGAGTTACGTCGATCCGCGCACCATCTCACGGTCGATGTTCGACGTGCTGGTGAGCGAGGAGCTCGGATTCAACGACGTCATCGTTCCGACTCCGCTGCCGAATCTTTTCCTCGCGCCATCGAAGATCGCGCTGGCCAAGCTCGAATCGAAACTGATCGGCGAGATGGACGGGCCGTTCCGGCTCAAAGACAAGATGAAGGATGCGGCCACCGAGTACGACTACATCTTCATCGATACGCCGCCGACCCTCGGCATGATCACGGTGAACGCGATGGTAGCGTCGACGCACGTGCTCGTCCCGATCCAGTCGTCGTACTTTGCGCTGGAAGGAACGGACGATCTGCTGGAGACGATCGAGAAGATCAAAGCGCGGCCGAATCCGAACCTGCAGCTCCTCGGCGTGGTCATCACGATGCACGATAAACGCACCACGCTGGCGCGCGACATTCACGATCAGATCGGGCAGGTCTTCGGCGAGCGGCTCTTCAACACCGTGATCACGAAATCGATCCGCCTCGAAGAAAGCCCGGCGTACAAAGAATCGATCTTCACCTTCGCGCCGAAATCGAGCGGCGCGATGGAGTACTACTCGCTGAGCGAGGAAATCCTGTCCCGAGTCTGAGGAACCTGATGAGCATGAAACGCGGATTGCCCGAGCGAGCGACGATGCGCCACGACGCGCATTTCGTGGAGGAACTGACGCGCCGTTCCGGACGGCACATCGGCTCGATGATCCCGCTCGAATTCGTCGAACCGAACGCCGAACAGCCGCGCACGAACCTCGGCAACATCGAAGAACTGGCCTCGTCGATCCGCGAGAAAGGCGTGCTCGAACCGATCCTCGTGCGCGCCGTCGGACCGAATCGCTACCAGATCATCTCGGGCGAGCGCCGCTTCCGCGCGGCGTCGCTGGCTGGACTCGATGAGATTCCCGCGATTGAGCTGGACGTCGACGACAAGGAACAGCTGGAGATCGCGCTGATCGAAAACATCCAGCGCAAAGACCTGACGCCGTTCGAAGAGGCGGAAGGCTTCTACGTCCTGCAGCAGAAGTTCGGCTACACGCACGAGAAGATCGCGCACGTGATCGGCAAGTCGCGCACGACGATCACGGAGACGCTGTCGATCAGCGACATCCCCGACCGCATCCGCGCCATGTGCCGCGAGGCGGGCATCTCGAACAAATCGATCCTCGTACAGATCGCGCGCGCAGGCGACGAAGAGGCGATGGAGGACGTCGTCCGCCGCTTTGCCGCCGGCGAACTGACGCGGGACGACGTGCGCAAACAGACAGCGAAGCCGGAGCCGAAGAAGGCGGGACGTCCGAAGAACTTCACCTGGCAGGTGAAGGACAAGGCGCTCCCGTTCACCGTGAATCTCAGTTTCCGCAAAGCGAACGTGGAGAAGAGCGAGATCGCCGAGGCGCTGCGCGAGCTGCTGCGAAGGATTGAGAGCGAGTGATCCTGTCATCCTGAGCCGCCGAAGGACGGTCGAAGGACCCCCCTCCTGAAAACCCTTTTCATCGGGCAAGCACTGAGGGGGTCCTTCGACCGTCCTTCGGCGGCTCAGGATGACAGGGCGTTGACATCGCGAGGTTGAATCTCTATCCTCCGCGGCCAACATGTCTCGCCACACCATGATGTCGATGCGCCGAATGGTGATGCGCCGCCCGGGCGCGGACGCGTAGACTGACTGCCTCCTCGACCCGGGTCCCTCCTGAAACTTTTCTCCCCGACATGTCAGCAGCATGAGAGTCCGCCGCTTCGCGCGGCAGGAGGGGAAACATGTACCGCTTCGACACACTCGCAATTCATGCCGGGCAGCCCAACGATGCGGCCACCGGCGCAGTCACCGTTCCGATTTATCAGACGTCGACCTTCGGCCAGATCGAGCCGGGAGTCCATCGCGGCTTCGGCTACGCGCGCACCGAACATCCCACGCGACGCGCATTGGAAGAATGCCTGGCTGCGCTCGAGGGCGCGCGATACGGGCTCGCGTTTGCCAGCGGGATGGCCGCAATTCACAACGTGCTTTCGCTACTGCGGCAGGGCGATCACGTCGTCTCCACGCAGGATCTCTACGGCGGCGCGTGGCGGATTTTCACGAAATACTTTTCGCGCTTCGGCATCGACTTCACCTTCGTCGATACCAGCGATCCGACGCCCATCGAGAAAGCGATCCGTGCTGAAACGAGGCTGCTCTGGCTGGAAACGCCGTCGAATCCGCTGTTGAAGACCACCGACATCGCCGCCTGCAGCGCCATCGCGCGCCGCGCCGGCATCCGCACCGTCGTCGACAATACCTTCGCCACTCCGGTGCTGCAGCAGCCGATCGCACTCGGCGCGGACATCGTCGTGCACTCCACCACGAAGTACATCAACGGCCACAGCGACACCCTCGGCGGCGCGGTGATCACCGACGACGAGTCGATCTTTACTGAATTGAAGTTCTTTCAGAACGCGATCGGCGCCGTGCCCGGTCCGCAGGATTGTTTTCTGATTCTTCGCGGCGTGAAAACGCTCCCGCTGAGGATGGCGAAACATTGCGAGAACGCAAGGGGAGTGGTCGACTATCTCCGCGCGAACGATCGCATCGCCCGCGTTCACTATCCCGAGTTCGGCGCCATCGTTTCGTTTGAAATCGACGCAGACGTCGACGATACGATCGAGTTCACGAAGCGCTTGAGGTTATGGACCCTCGCGGAAAGCCTCGGAAGCGTGAAGAGCCTTTTCTGTCATCCGCCGACGATGACTCACGCCTCGGTTGAACCCGAGGTTCGGCGGAAGGTTGGGATTGCCGACGGCTTGATACGGCTGTCGGTCGGTCTCGAACATGTCCGCGATCTCATCGACGATCTCGATCAGGCGCTGGCGGAAGTGGAGTCGCCGAGGAGGATCGCATGCGCCGGATAAACATCGGACTGCTCGGATGCGGCACCGTCGGACGCGGCTTCGTCGATCTGCTCGGGCGCGAGCGGGAGCGAATCCGCGGACGCGACGGCGTCGACATTGCGGTGAAGCGGATTCTGGTGCGGGACGCGGACAAACCGCGTCCCGGCATCAATCCATCGCTCCTCAGCACCTCGGCCATCGACATCCTCGACGACGGCTGCGACATCATCGTGGAGCTCGTCGGCGGCGTTCATTCAGCCGGCGCGTTCGTGCGAAGAGCGCTGGCGAACGGACGACATGTCGTCACCGCGAACAAGGCGCTGCTGGCGGATTCAGGGCGGGAGTTGTTCGCCACGGCGGAGCGAATGAACGTCCGCCTCGGATTCGAAGCCAGCGTCTGCGGCGGGATTCCGATCGTCCGCGCACTGCGGCACGGGCTTGCCGGCGATCGCATCGAATCGATCAGCGGAATCCTCAACGGAACATGCAACTACATCCTGACGCGGATGGAGCAGGACGACCTCGAATTCGAGGCCGCGCTGCGGCTGGCGCAGGAGCGCGGCTTCGCGGAATCAGATCCGGCGCTGGATGTCGGTGGCGATGATGCCGCGCAGAAGCTGCGAATTCTCGGCGAGCTGGCGTTCGGACCGCGGCACGTGAACATGCGTGTTCACGGCATCGCCGACGTCACGCATGCCGAGGTCGAGCAGGCGCGCGCGAGAAGATGCGTGGTGCGGCACGTGGCCACGGCGCGCCGCGTCGCCGGCGGGATCGAGATGCGCGTCGAGCGGCGCGAGCTGCCGGAGTTTCATCCGCTGGCGGCAATCCGCGACGAGAACAATGGCGTAGTCATTCGCGGGAGAGCCGTGGGAGAGTTGATGTTCCAGGGAAAAGGGGCAGGTTCGCTGCCGACCGCGGCCGCGGTGCTGTCGGACGTAATCGAGATCGCCAACCTGTCATCCTGAGCCGCCGAAGCCGGGAGTCGCGAAGCGACGGAACGGCGCAGGACGGTGAAGGAACTCAAGATTCGCCGCATTTGCTGCAACCCGGTTTCAGCGAGGCTGCGTAACTTGAGATCCTTCGGCGTCCTCCGCCGTCTTCGCGCTTCGCGCTCGCGGCTCCGGCAGCCTCAGGATGACAGATAGGTAACTTAACATAATCTATCTTAAGGGACTCTGTGGAAACCTTTCACAGGCTCGCAAGTCGCACATCAAGTCACGACGTTACAATCGCCGCCGCCGATGAAGATCCTCACGCGCTACATCTTCAAGGAGATGCTCGGGCCTTCCGCCCTCGGCTTCGCCTTCTACACCTTCATCATCCTGATGAAGAATCTCTTCGACTTCGCCGGGATGATCATCAAGCGATCGCTCCCGGCGTCGACCGTGGCGCGCCTGCTCTTCCTCTCGCTGCCGCACATCGTCGTGCTGACGGTTCCGATGTCGCTGCTGTTCGGAATCCTCATCGCCGTCGGCCGGCTCTCGTCCGACTCCGAGATCATCGCCATGCGCTCCCTCGGCATCTCCACGCGCACGATCTACCGGCCGGTCTTTCTCTTCAGCTTCCTGGTCTTTCTGATCAACCTCTACCTGATGAATTTCGTGCTGCCGCGCGGCAACGCCGAGCTGCTGGCGCTGCGATCCGAGATCTTCACGTCGCAGATCGAAAAGGAGCTCAAGCCGCGCGTCTTCTACGACGAGTACGAAAACCTCACCATTTACGTGAACGATGTCGATTCGAAGACGCTGCAGTGGAAAGGCGTCTTCGTGGCCGACAGCCGCACCGCTGACGAGACGCGCACCGGCACCAGCAACCCGCCGGTCACCATCGCCCAGCAGATCCAGGCCGCGAACGCCGAGGCGAATCAGCCGCCGCCGATATTGCCGCAGAGGTCGAGCAACAAGATCATCGTCGCGGAGTACGGAAACCTCTCCATTCTCAAGCCGCACAACCAGGTCTGGCTGAACCTGAAGAATGCCGAGACGCATCTGTGGGATCCGAAGCGGCCCGACCGTTACGACCTGAACAGCAACAACAGCCAGCGCATGCGGCTGCCGGACAAGTACTCCGATACGAACGGCGGCACGCAGCGATCGCTGCGCGAGATGAGCTTCCGCGAGCTGATGGAGCAAGCCCGCTGGTCGCAGTACTCGCACGATCCGATCGCGCGCGAGACGTATTGGGCGGCGAAAGTCGAGATGAACAAGATGTTCGCGATCCCATTCGCGTGCATCGTCTTCGGCATCCTCGGGCTGCCGCTCGGTATCACCAATCGCCGCGGCGGCAAGAGCTCAGGTTTCTCGTTAAGTATCGCGATCATCCTCATCTACTACGTGATGATCAACAACGGCGAGCATCTGGCCGACACCGGCAAGATCGGCGCGGCGGTGGCGATGTGGACGCCGAACGTCATCCTGCTCGCCGTCGGCATCTACCTGCTGATCCGCGCCAACCGCGACACCGGCGCGCAGCGTTCGGAGGGCGGCATCATCCGGCGCATCGTCCAGGCGATCAAATCGCGCAAACGCGCGGGCACCGAAGCCGTCGTGGCCGATGATTCGAGCCTCCTGGGACGCTTCGACATCACCTTCCCGAACACGCTCGACCGCTACATCCTGCGCGAGTTCCTCAAGATTCTGGCCATGGTGCTGGTCTCCACGGCGGCGCTCTTCATGATCGTCGATTACACCGACCTGAGCGGCGACATCCGCGCGAACCACATCCCGCTGTCGATCGTCGGCGAGTACTACCGCTACCTGATTTTCCAGATCCTGAATTACACGCTGCCGATCTCGGTGCTCGTTTCGACGCTGGTCACGTTCGGCATCTTCTCGAAAAACAACGAGGTCACGGCGTTCAAATCGGGCGGGATGTCGCTGTACCGTGCGGCGCTGCCGATCGTCGGGATCGCCATCGCCATCAGCATGCTGGCGTACCTGCAGCTCGACTACGTCCTGCCGTATTCGAATCAGCGCGTGGAGGAGTTGCGCACGCGGATCAAAGCGAAGCGCAGCGCGGTGCGTCCGGTGACCGCGCCGCACCAGCAGAAGCTGTGGTTTCTCGGCAAGGGCCGCTACCTCATCAACTTCCTGGCGTACGACCGCGATGAGAAGGAGCTGTCGCAGGTCCAGGTGTTCGAGTTTCATCCCACGAAGTTCCGCCTGACGCGCCGCGTCTATGCCGCCCATGCGCGCTGGGACGGCGTCGGCTGGGTCTTCTCCGACGGCTGGATGCGCTCCTTCGCCGACGACGGCAGTTCGACCTACGCGCCGATCACGCGTCCGCTGCGGCTCTACTACAGCGAACGCCCCGAGGATTTCGCCACGGAAGCGCGGGCGCCGGATCAGATGACGTTCGCGCAATTGCGGCGGTACATCGAGACGATCCGCAAGTCGGGCTACGCCGCCGAGGAGCTGACGGTGAAGCTGTACACGAAGACGTCGTGGCCGTTCATCAGCCTGGTGATGGCGCTGATCGCGCTGCCGTTCGCCTTCCGCATCGGCAAACGTGGCGCGCTCTACGGCGTCGGCATCGGCCTGATCCTCGGCATCTTCTACTGGATGATCTTCGCCGTCTTCACCAAGTTCGGCGAAGTGGGGAACCTGCCGGCCATGCTCTCCGCCTGGAGCGCGAACATTCTGTTCGCGATCGCGGCGATTTACATGTTTCTGAACGTGGAGACGTAGCTGTCATCCTGAGGCTGGCGAAGCGCGCCGAAGGACCCCCAGCTGCTAACCCGGTCGGGCGGCGGTTTCAGCTGGGGGTCCTTCGACCGTGCTTCGCCGGCTCAGGATGACAGGGATCAGAACCACTCGCTGCGGCCGCGGGTGCTGGCCTCGAGGTGCGGCGTGGCGACGACGCTGGTCAGGACGAACGCCGAGGTCTGCAGCAGTCCGTCCGCAGCGCCGACAGAGATCGTATTGCGGCCACGGTCGAGGACGAGTTGTACGTTGCAGGTGGAGGTGGGGCAGTCGGCGTGCTTCACTTCCGACAACTCCCCTTTCGAATTCGCCACGGCAATGGCCAGGCGCATCGGCGGGAGCGAATCGGGAAGCTTCACGGTCAGCGCAACGGTGCAGATGCGGCCGTCGCAGGTAACGTCGCCGGCGCGGACTTCGAAATCGAAATCGCCGGGCGCCTGCAGCGCGAGAAGCGAGGCGAGAACGCGAGAGTCGAGATCGGAAACGTTGCGGCGGCTGCGCGGAGTGCGCACGCGAAGCTTGCCGAGGAGCGGACGATGTTCGATGGAAGGCGCGGCGGGAGTGGGAGTTGGCGTGGCAGCCGAAGAGCGATCGGCGCGCATTGGCGCCGCCATCGTACTGACCAGGATCATTGCCGGAACGATCGCTCCGAGTCGCATCCCGAGACCTCCGCTGTTACGAACAGCGGATAGAGTAAGCCGGCAGGCGGATTTTGTCGAGTTGTGCCGTAGGGAGTGGGGAGTCGGGAGTGGGGTGTCGGAGCACGAAAAACAGCGACCATCGTCGCTCCGACACCCCACCCCCGACTCCCTAGATCGCGTTCACGATCTCCTCGCTCAACCCTTTCCACTTGCGCAGGTACGCACGCCGGTCCGTGTTGTACTTCTCGACCAGCTGCTGATACTCGTCGCTCCTCCCCTGCCGCTCGTACATCTTCTTCGGCTGCAGGTAGTCGGCGTCGTCGATGCCGGGGACTTCCGTCGCCACGAGATACCCAAAGTCCGGGTCCTTCTCCCACTTGATCGTCCCCTCGGCGATCGACTTCACCACGGCCGATGAGTGCTGAATCTTCACCTTCTTCGAGCGTTCGTCCTTCTCGTCGCCGCCGATGCGTCCCGTGTTCATCAGGTAGACATCCATCGGACTCTGTTTCATCAGCTCCAGCATCCGATTGCCCTGGAAGGCGTGCAGCAGCGGGAAAAAGGGATTGGTGCCCGGCACGCGCAGCGACTTGCCCGCCTCCGCCGCGCCACCCGCGCTCGTCCCTTTCGTTTCGCCGAGCATGAAGTACGCCGCAGCGAGCGGCCCTTCCAGTTTCGCCACCGCCGGGATGATGTTCTCGTTGCGGTTGAGGATGAGGAGGAAGTCGACGTTCTTCACCTCGCGCGCATCGAACGCGCCCGCAACGTCGTCCATGCGGATGACCGCGCGGCCGTTCGGCGTGTAGGACGTGTCGAAGTAATCGACTTTGCCGTCATCAGACTGCGAGACATTCTCCAGATATGCATACGGCGACGCGCAGGCGTGGAAAATCGTCGGCTCGTCCTTCGGATTGAGTCCGAACGTCTTGGCGAAGCAGCCGTTCTCGGTTGCGTACACCTTGCCGCCCGGCATCAGCGCGCAGAAGTCATCCTGCACCGGCTGCGAGTTGTTCTGCTTCGTGAAGGTCGTCGTCGTCTTGCCCGTACCCGACAGTCCGACGATGAGACCGACCTTGTTCTCGCCATCGACCGGAATCACCTTGCAGCCGGCGTGAAGCGCCAGCCCGCCGCGCTCGTAGACGATCTTGTTCCACATCCGCAGTCCGCCCTTCTTCGACTCACCGAAGTAGTCGGAGTGGAAGACGCGCGTGATGAAGTTGTCCAGATCGACGGCGATCAGCCGCTCTTCGGGATACCCCTCGGCTTTCAGATTCGGCGTGTAGATGACCGTGACCGTCGGCTCGAAGTTCTCCAGTTCCGCCGCCGTGGCCGGATAGTAGAGATGCTGCTGCATGCCGGCGATGTTTGCGTTCGCCTTCTCGATGATCAGGCGCGCCGCCACGCGAAACTGCGGATCGTTGCCGATGTAGCCGTCGACGACGAGCATGTCGCGCGTGCGGATGTAATCGTTCTGCAGCTTCGCCATCCGCTCGTATTCGGCGCGGCTGATGGTCTGATCGGAGTGATTTTCCGGCGTGTCGGTGGCGACGAACGTCGAGCCTTTCGAGCGCGAAACGACGCGCGTGGCCACGTTCACGTTCCCAAACTCCGTCTTCCGGCAGTTCGGCATCTCCTCGGTGAAGCGGCGGAGCTGTTCCGGGCTCGGGTTCCACACCACCGACTTCGGCTCGACGGGAAGCGTCAGGATCTCGGTCATGAATTCGTCCTCTCGACGGATCAGATTTTTTGTGAGCTGATTCGACGCAAGGATTGCGCCGGAACGGCCGCGAAGGTGCGGGATTTTACACGAAACCATAGAATGCGCTGCGTCCCCGGCAGGAGGGTTCGAATGTATCTCGTACGCGACATTTTTCAGTGCAAACCCGGCAAGGCAGGCGAGCTGGCCGCGAAGTTCAAGAAGACGATTCCGTCGATGGAAAGCGAGGACAGCTTCCGCAACTGCCGCGTGATGGTCGACGCGGTCGCGTCCTACTGGACCGTCGTCCTCGAATGCGAATTCGAGTCGCTCGCCGATTTCGAGCACCACATGGCGGAGTACTCGCGCCGCGATGACGTTCGCGAGGCGATGGCGGGGTACATGGATCTCGTCGAAGGCGGGCGGCGCGAGATTTTTCGGATCGTTTAACTCGTAGCGCCGGCGGCTCGCCGGCTGGACCGCCAGCGGCTCGCTGGCAGGTCATAAATACGCGCCGCCGAGCCGGCGGCGGTCCCCGCCAGCGAGCCGCTGGCGCTACGATGCTGCGCCCTGCGATACCCTGCGCTTCATGAAAATTGCAGTCATCGGTGCAGGCGGCGTAGGCGGCTACTTCGGCGGCAAGCTTGCGAACGGCGGCGCGGACGTCGTCTTCATCGTTCGCGGCGCCACGCTTGAGGCGATACGCACGCGCGGCCTGCGCGTCGACAGCATCAAAGGCGACTTCGTCATCGAACATCCGCATGCCACCGACGATCCTGCCTCGGTTGGAAACGTCGACGCGATCTTCGTGACCGTGAAAGCGTGGCAGATCGCCGAGGCCGCGGAGCAGATCAAGCCGATGATCGGCGAAGAGACGATGGTCATTCCGCTCGAGAACGGGATCGATGCACCCGAACAGCTCGCAGCGATTCTCGGCCGCGAGCACGTCCTCGGCGGCTTGTGCGGCATCGTCAGCTTCATCGCTGCGCCGGGACACATTCGCCATGTTGGTGCGGAGCCGTTCGTCATGTTCGGCGAGCTGGACAACCGCAAAACATCGCGTGTCGAGCGGCTGCGCGACGAATGCGTTCGCGCGGGCATCCAAGCCGACATTCCAGCCGACATCGACCACGCGCTCTGGTCGAAATTCGTCTTCATTGCAGCGATGAGCGGCATCGGCGCGGCAGCGCGCGTTCCGATCGGCGTCTGGCGTTCGATGCCGGAGACGCGCGATCTGGCGACGCAAGCGATCCGCGAGATCGTCGACGTCGCCAACGCGCGCGGCGTCGACCTCGGCGGCGACGCTGCGATCGAACGGACGCTGGCTCGCTTCGACGGACTTACCGCCGACGCCACCTCGTCGCTCCAGCGCGACATCATGGAACGCAAACCATCAGAGCTCGATGCACAACTCGGCGCCGTCGTTCGCCTCGGCCGTGCGGCGGGCGTTGCAACTCCCGTTTGCGAAACGCTTTACGATGTGCTCCTGCCGCAGGAGCGCAAGGCGCGCGGGCAGCTACCGTAACCGGACGAAGGCGATTGCCACCATCGCCAGCGCCAACGCGATCAGCGTTCGCCGGTCAACCGCCGGTAGAACCGTGAACAGCGTGATCGTCCGCGTCAGCGTCGTCGATGAGAATGGGCTGGTCAGGTTCAGCTTGACCACATACGTGCCGGGACCGGGAAACGTGTGCATGACGTTGATCCCGCTTCCGATCGTCGTGTGCCAAAATCCCAGAAGAAGTTATGGCTCTCGCAGCCGAATGAATAGCCGCTTGGGCTGGCCGAGAAGAAGATCGTGTCACTCGTCTGGCACGGCGTCGCCGACAGCGGCGTGCAATTCGACGGCAGTCCGGTGTAGTCGATGATGGTGTTCGAAGGCGACGGTTGCATGCACGCACTGCTGACGGCAAACGCGGCGGCGGCGCTGAACGAAAGAAGGAGAGCGAGAAAAATCACCTTCATGGCCGCGCATTGTACGTTCCATCACCCTCGTACTACCATGCCGCGCGATGCCGAAGCCGCGGAAGTCCGCCGCGATCCGCGATGCCAAAATCCATCCTGCAATCGCCGAGGCCCGGCGCGTGCTGGAGGTGGAATCGGCGGCCATCCTCGGCGTCATCGACCACCTCGATCACACCTTCGTCGACGTCGTCGAATTGATCAACGCCTCCTCCGGACGCGTGATCACGATGGGTCTCGGCAAGTCCGGGATCATCTGCAAGAAGGTGAGCGCGACGCTCGCATCGACCGGCACGCCGTCGTTCTTCCTTCATCCCGCCGAAGCGATTCACGGCGACCTCGGCATGATCGTTCGCGGCGACATCGTGCTCGCCATTTCCAACTCCGGCGAGACCGAGGAGTTGCTGCGGCTGCTGCCCAGCATCAAGCGGATCGGAGCGGAGATCGTGGCGATCACGGGCAACCCACAGTCGTCTCTCGCCAAAGGCGCCGACTTTCACCTGTCGGCAGCAATTTCGAAGGAAGCATGTCCACTCGGCCTGGCCCCGACCGCGTCGACCACCGCCACGCTCGCCCTCGGCGATGCGCTGGCGATGGCGCTGCTCATGCGCAAGGGATTCAAGGAGGAGGACTTCGCCTTCCTCCATCCTGGCGGAAAGCTCGGCAAGCGATTCCTTCGCGTCCGCGATCTCATGCACGCCGGCGCGCAAACGCCGATCGTGCAATTGACGACGGCGATGCACGACGTCATCTACGAGATGTCGGCCAAAGGCTTCGGCATCACCGCTGTCGTCGATGACGAAGGCATCCTCGCCGGCGCCATCTCCGACGGCGATCTTCGGCGCCTGTTGCAGCGCGATACCGAAATCCTGAAGAAGGCGGCGGCTGATTGCATGAAACCGGATCCGGTCACCATCGACGGCAACGAGCTTGCCTCGGCGGCGCTGGAGCGCATGGAGCAGCGCAAGATCACGTCGATTTTCATCGCGGACGCGGCCGGCCGCGTCGAAGGTATCATTCACCTCCACGACCTCTGGGGCCTGGAACTCTTCTGATGGATTCAACGACAACAACAGTGGTGCTGCGTTACCGCGACGGCCGCACCGAACGGGCCGCGCTCATCGAGACCGACGTCGATCGGCAGATCGTCCGCGTCTCGCGCGACGACGGGGCGAACGATGACGTCCCGTTCTCCACGCTGAAGGCGATCTTCTTTCCGCGCTCCGCCGATCAGGCGCTCGAAGAACCTGCGGGCAGCACCATTGCAGTGGAGTTCGCCGACGGCGAGGTGATCCGCGGCGTGGCGCAGTACAACCCGGAGCGCAACGGCTTTTTTCTCTACCCGCTCGATCGGAGCAAAAACGACCGCATCTTTGTTGTCAACTCGGCCATCGTTTCGATCGAAGTCGAAAAGCTGTAGCGCTTGGTTGCCTGGTTACAAGTTGCCGGGTTGCCGCGACATTCATCCACTATGAAAACTACGACGTTACTTCTCAGCATCACTCTGATTGCCGGCACCGCCTTCGGCGCTGAAATCGATCGCGCCGCCGCTACGCTGGCGGGAAGTGAGGCGCAATTCACGCAGCGCTTCACTCCCAAGGGATTCAAGAACAGCCAGGTCGACAGCGGCAGCGTCGTCTTCGGAACACTTCCGATGATGCGCTGGACCTACACGAAGCCGGAGTCGAAGATTTTCGTCTTCGACGGCAACCGTTCCTGGTTCTATCTACCGGCCGAAAAGCAGGTAACGGTCACGACGCTGGACGAGGAGCACCGCCGCCAGCTGCCGTTTCTCATGATCGGCGACGCAGCCGCGCGCGACCGCAACTTCATCGTGCGCGAGACGACGCGCGGCGGAAACGTCATCGCCACGCTCCAGCCGCGCGCCGCCTCAGCCATGATCCGCAATGTGACGATTACCATCGCGCCGGCGACTCACGCGATCCAGCGCGTGGCCTACTCCGATCGCGACGGCAACGAGACCACGTTCGATTTTTCCGGTTTCACGAAGCGGACCGTCACGCCCGATCTCTTCCGCTTCACGCCGCCCGCGGGCGTCGACGTTGTGCAGCAGTAACGGAGGCAAGCAGCAATGGCCCAGGATTTCTCATTCGACATCGTCTCGAAAACGGAGATGCAGGAAGTCTCCAACGCGATCCAGCAGGCGCAGAAAGAGCTCGCCCAGCGGTTCGATTTCAAAGGGAGCAAGAGCTCGATCGAGCTAACCGGCGAAGAGATCGTCCTGGTCAGCGATGACGAAGGAAAGCTGCGCAGCGTCAAAGACATCCTCGAATCGAAGCTGGTCAAGCGCGGCGTCTCGCTCAAGGCACTCGACTATGCCACGCTCGAACAGGCCGCCGGCGGCACCGTGCGCCAGAAGGCGAAGATCGTTCAGGGCATCGAGATCGAGAAAGCGAAAGCGATCGTGAAGGCCATCAAAGAGGCCAAGCTCAAGGTGCAGGCGTCGATTCAGAGCGACCAGGTACGCGTCACCGGACGCGCCAAGGACGACCTGCAGAAAGCGATGGCCATCGTCAAGGGTCACGACTACGGAATCCCGCTGCAGTTCACCAACTACCGCGGTTGAGGCTTCCGGACCAATTCGATTATTCTGTGCGCCGTGACGGCTCCCTCACCCAGCAGCGCGCCAATCGAACAGCTCGGGCGCGCTGAGCGCCTGCTCGACCTCGTGGCGCCGAAGCTTCAGCTCGTGGAAAAGGAGCTGGCGCGCAATTTCGAGTCGAAGATCAAGACCATCCAGGACGTCGGCGACCACATCCTCGCCGGCGGCGGCAAACGCCTCCGCCCTGCCCTCCTCCTGCTCGTCTCGAAAATGCTGCGCTACGAGGGGCATCGCGATGTCACCTACGGCGCGGTGGTCGAGTTCATCCACAACGCCACGCTCGTGCACGACGACATCATCGACGAAGCCGAGGTCCGCCGCGGCCGCACGTCGATCAACTACCGCTGGGGCAACAACCTGACCGTTCTCGTCGGCGACTACATCTTCATGCACTCGATGTCGATGGCGCTGGCCGAGGCCAATCTGGATGTGCTGCGGCTGCTGTCGACGACGACGATCAAGATGATCGAAGGCGAGATTCTGGCGCTCGAGCAGAACGGGCGCGCCGATCTGTCGGTCGACGACTACTTCACCATCGTCGAGCGCAAGACCGCGCTGCTCTTCGGCGCCTGCTGCCGGATTCCGGCCTATCTCGTCGATCAGCCGCCCGCAATCGGCCAGGCGCTTTTCGATTACGGCGTGAACCTCGGCATCTGTTTTCAGCTCATCGACGACATCCTCGACTTCACCTCCAGCACCGAAGTCCTGGGCAAGCCCGCGCTGTCGGATCTGAAAGAGGGGAAGCTCACGCTGCCGCTGATCCTGGCGATGCCGCGCGCAACGCAGGAGGAGCGGGAGAAGATCGCGCTCATCGCCGCAGTGAAGTCGTTCGAAGGGATCGATCCGGCCGAGATGCTGGCGCTCGTGCGCAAGTACGAGACGCTGGACGAGACCCGCGCCATCGCCCGCGACTACGCCAACCGCGCCCGCGCCGCGCTCGAGCCGTTCGCCGATTCGCCTGCGAAAGAGGCGCTGGAAATGGCGCTGGACTTCGTTTTAGAACGAGACCGCTGACTGGATTGCCAGGTGCCGCGTGCCGGCGCCGCCGCCTGATGCGTCAACGCTTTGAATTGCAAAGTACTTAAGAGAGCAGCTCCATGATCTCCGCCATCGCCGCCCGCGCGCGCAGGTGGATCGCTTCACTCCCCTTGTCGCCGGTGATGCGCAGCACCTTGTTGTACTGCTCGACGGCGCGCGTGTAGTCCTGCAGGCAGCGGTGGTAGATCTCCCCCTTGCACAATTTGGCCTCGGCATTCTGCGGATCGAGCTCGAGGATCTTGTTCAGAAAGATGAGCGCCGCGTCGTACTTCTGCTCATCGAGCGCCATCTTGTAGCGCAGGCGGTAGAGCGTGATCAGCTCGTTGTTCTTCGGCGCGATCCACGCTCCCGGCAGGTAGTTGCGGATCGTGGAGAGGAGCCGGTTGTTGCTGTGGGAATCCGAGCGCTTGATCTCCAGCCGCTGTCGCATCACTCACACCCTCCCGCTAACTGTGTCACTCGAATTTCACTCATATTAGGTTCGATGAAGGCGATCGTCAAGACGTTGACCATTGATCGGTCGCGCCCTCATCGATCACCTGCTACCATCTCGCGCGATGCGCACCGCCATCTATCCCGGCTCATTCGATCCGCTGACGAATGGTCATCTCGACATCATCCGGCGCGGCACGCGGCTCTTCGACCGCTTCCTCGTGGCCGTGCTGGAGAACGAAGGGAAGGCTCCCCTCTTCAGCGTGGCCGAGCGGATGGAGCTGATCGCGCGCTGCACGTCCGACATGCCGAACGTCGAGGTTCACTCGTTCTCCGGACTGCTCGTCGACTTCATGCGCCGCGTCGACGCCAACGTCGTCGTGCGCGGAATCCGCGCCGTGTCGGACTACGAATACGAGCTGCAGATGGCGCTGATGAATCGCGAACTGCATCCGCAGATCGAGACGATCTTCATGCTCCCCGCCGTCGAGTACACCTACGTCTCCTCACGCCTGGTCAAAGAAGTCTTCCGCCTCGGCGGCGATGTGGCGCGCCTCGTCCCGCCAACGGTGCTCGAATCGCTGAAGGCGCGGCTGCCGGTGACGGTCGGCTGATTTTCACCACAGAGACACGCATTCGTTCCATCGACAGTCCTTCTCCCCCGGCGTCTTTTTGCCGGGGGAGAAGGTGCCGAAGGCGGATGAGGGGGCGGAGCTTGCGCGACCTGCGGTTTCAGGCGCCGCCCCTCACCCGCACTCCGCTTCGCTGCGTGTCTCCCTCTCCCCGGAAGAAGCTCGGGGAGAGGGACTCTCGACCCTCTGTGGTGCTAATCGCTGCGGGGATCCAACGCGTCGCGGAAGCGGTCGCCGATGATGTTGAAGGCGGCGACGGTGAGAAAAATCGCCACGCCGGGAAAGACGACCAGCCACCACGCGTATTCGATGTAGTCCTTCGCCGACGAGAGGATGCTGCCCCAGGTCGCCGTCGGCAACGGAACGCCGAGGCCGAGGAAGGAGAGGGCGGACTCGGTGAGGATGGCGTAGGCGACGCCGAAACTGGCCGACACCAGCACCGGCGCGAGCGCGTTCGGCAGAAGGTGGCGGAAGATGATCCGCGAGTCGCGCGCGCCGCTGGCCCGCGCGGCATAGGCGAAATCCATCTCCCGGATGCGAAGAAACTCGCCGCGCACGTAGCGCGCCTCGCTGGTCCACGTGGTCAGGCCGAGGGCGATCATGATCGTCCAGATCGACGGGCCGAAAAACGCCACGATCGCCAGCGCGAGAAACAGCAGCGGAAAGCAGAGCACGACTTCGATCAGCCGCGAGACGAGCCAGTCGGCGACGCCGCCGTAGTAGCCCGCGATCGCGCCGAAGAGTGATCCGACGACGAGCGCCATCGCCGTAGCCATCAGTCCCACCGTCAGCGAAATGCGCGCGCCGTGGATCATCCGCGCGAGCACATCGCGCCCCAAATCGTCCGTGCCGAAATGATGGTGCGCATCAGGCGCGTGAAGGCGATTGACGACATCGATGTCGTCGGGTCCGAACGGAACCAGCGTCGACTTCGAAGCGGCGATCAGCGGGGCCGCAATCGCCAGCAGCGACACGAATCCGACGTACAGAAGCGCGGCGATGGCCAGCTTGCTGCGACGGAAACGGCGCCAGGTGATGCCCCACATCCCGCTCACCTCGTCTCCAGACGGATGCGTGGATCGGCCGCGACGTAGAGAAGATCGGCAAGAAGGCTGGCGAACAATGTGGCCACGGCGGTGGCGACGGAGAGGCCGAGGACGGTCGGATAATCGCGGGTCAGGATCGCTTCGAAGTACAGCCTCCCGATGCCGTCCCACTGGAAGATCTGTTCGACGATGACGCTGCCCGAGATGAGATACGGAAGTGTGATGCCGAGGAGCGAGATCAGCGGGATGAGCGCGTTGCGAAGGGCATGGTGCCACAGCACGGCTCCCGTGGCCGCCCCTTTCGCCTTCGCCGTTGTGATGTAGTCCTGCCGGATCACCTCGGTCAGTGCCGATTTCGAGAATCGCGCGAAGAGCGCGAGCTGCGCGTACGCGAGAGTCAGAACCGGCAGGATGAGATGTTTGGCGCGGTCGGCCAGTTTCATCATCCCATTCAGATCGAGGTAATCGTCCGAGGTCATCCCAAACAGAGGGAGAACGTTGAGGCGGACGGAGAAGAACTCCATCAATAGCAGCGCCACCCAGAAACTCGGCAGCGAGTAGAGGAGAAAAAAGGTGACGGCGGAGGCGCGCTCGACTGGCCGTCCCGATCGCGCGGCGCTCCAGAGCCCCACCGGCACACCGATGGCGGCGGCGATGAGGAACGCGATCAGGTTGAGGACGAGCGTGTTCGGCAGCTTCTCCAGAATGCGCTCGGTGACCGGCCGGTGATCGATGAACGAATTCCCGAAGTCGAAGGTGACGATTCCCCGCAGCCACCAGACGTACTGTTTGACCAGCGGCTCATCGAGATGATGCGCATGCCGCACTTCCTCGATCACCGCATGCGAGAGCAGCGAGGGCCCGTGCGATCCGACGTAGAACGTGATCGGATCCCCCGGCACGCTGTGCACGAGGACGAAGACGACGACGGTGATTCCGAAGAACGTCAGAACGCCATACAGCAGGCGGCGAACGACGTAGGTGAGCATCGGAAGGAGTTTACCCCGCGGGTTGGCGACTGTAAGCTCTTAGCTGTTGGCTCTTAGCTGTTAGCGCAGAACTGTCAGTGGGGCTTGCTCTTGCTCCGCAACGTGCTTCCCTAACAGCTAAGAGCTAACAGCTAAGAGCTACTCCCACTCACCTCTTCTGCTGGCTCTTCGGAATCCACCAATCGAGCTCGCCGGGGTACCAGAGGTAAATGCCCCACCCTTTGCTCTCCTTCACGCCTTTCACGCGCTTGGAAATCGCCCATTTCGTCGAGACCTGCACGGTCCACGTGTACGGCTGATCGTCCGCGAGGAGGGCGTGGAGCTGGCGATAGATGGCGGTGCGTTTGGAGCGATCGAGCTCGTGGCGGCCTTGCTCGATGAGCGCGTCGGCCGTCGGATTTTTGTAGAAGACGAGGTTCTGTCCCGCGGGCGGAAACTGCGACGAGTGGAAGAGCGCGCGCGGATCGGGATCGGGATCGAGGTCCCAGGCCAGATACGAAACCTGATAGTTGCCGGCCAGGACGCGGTCGAAGAAGGCGCTCGGATCGAGCGGCGTGACCTTCAGCTCGATGCCGACGTTCTTCAGCGCGGCCTGATAGATCTGTGCGAACGGATTGGAAGCGCTGTTGCCTCCGACCACGACCATCTCCAGCTTGAACGGCTTGCCGTTCTTGTCGAGGATGCCGTCGCCGTCGGTGTCGAACCAGCCGAGGGAGTTGAGGACGCGCTTGGCCTCGTCGGGATTAAAGTGGATCACCGGCACTTCCGGGTTGTACGACCACTGATCCGGCACGAAGGGTCCGTTCATGGCCCGCGCGGTGCCGTGGTAGATGTTGTTGATCACCGACTGCAGGTCGACGCACATGGCCAGGGCGCGGCGCACGCGCTTGTCGGCCAGCAGCGGATCGCGCGTGTTCCAGGGGATGAAGTTGTAGCTGAGGAGGTAGAAGCGGCGGAAGTCGAGGATCTTCTGCAGCTCGGGGCGGTTGCTCTCCATGGCCCACACGTCGGAGCTGATGATGGATTCGTCGAGGTCGCCGCGCTTGACCGCCTGCCACGCTGTATTGTCGTCGCCGATGACTTTGAAGAGGACGGTCTGGATGTGCGGCTTCACGCCCCAGAAGTCGGCGCGGCGCTCCATGACGACCTCTTTTCCCGGAACGCGGCGAACCAGCCGGTACGGTCCGGCGCCCACGGCAACGTTGTTGAACGCGGTCTTGAAGTCGCCCTGCGCATAGACGTGTGCGGGAATGGGACGGATGTTGGTGAAGTAGACGAGCTGCGGTGCGAGCGCCTCTTTGAACGCGACGACGAGGGTGTGGTTGCCGTCGTCGGCATGCGTGTTGGCCGGATCGTACGATTCGAACTGACCGGCGAACTGGGCGGCTTCCGATTTCGGATCGACGATTTTGTTGATGGTGAAGAGGACGTCGCTGGCCAGCACCGGCGAGCCGTCGGAGAAGGTCGCCTTCGGATTGAGATGGAAGGTGTACTGCTTCCCGTCGGACGACAGCTCGTACTTGTCGGTCACGGAGCCGGCGGTAGTCGGAAGCAGGTTGGCGTCGAGCTGCAGCAGCGGCGCGAAAAGGTACTGGCTGACCCAGTGCTCGTAACGGCTGCCGATGAGGACAGGATTCAGCGTGTTGATTTCGCCCTGGAGCCGGCGATAGAGCGTGCCGCCGTCGACCGGCGTGGTGTCATCTTCGACGGCAGCCGCTTGCGGCTGGACCGGCCGCTCCTTCGAGCAGGCGCCAAGAAGCAGCAGACTGAGAGCGAAGGCGACACATATACGGTTCACGCCGCTAAGTATAGCGGGCGCGGCCCGCAGCGTTCGTTGCCCAAGGCTCTGTCAGCAGCGCGATCTGAATATCCGGCAGTGGCAAACAGGCTAAGGCAGCGTAATCGACTCCGTTGCCACGTTGTAGAACGCATCCACCGCGCGGACGATCACGAACTTGCCTGTCAACCCGCTGCGTTTCAGGCGATACGTCTCGCTCGGCGAATCGCTGATGCCGTCGATCGGAGTGATGCGGATCCACTTCTGCGCATCGGCGGAGTATTCGACTTTGCCGACCGGCGAGAGTTTGTCCGTCACGCGGATGACGACTTCGTCGCCTTCCGAGGAGGAGGTGATGACGGGAGGGGTATTGTCGACGCGGAAGTCGATCCCCTCCTTCGAATCGGACAGCGGCGTATCGGGATTGTCCTGCGCGTCGGTGGCGGAGAGTTTCAGCTCGTAGGTGCCGTCGGGAAGCTGCGAGGTGTCGAAGTTCATCGACGTCTCGTCGACGTTCTCGCGCAGGCGGAGCCACTTGTCGCTCCCTTTGCGGCGGAACGACAGCGTGTAGCGCAGCGAGTCGCCGTTGTCGTCGTGCGCGCGCCAGGTCACCGTGCGGAAACCCTTGCGGTAGACCTTCTTCCCCTGTTCGTTCTTGTCGCGCGGCGTATCGAGGCTGGTGAAGATGCCGTACTCGTCGGGATTTGTCGCCTCCACGACCTGCGGCGACTGCGGATAGCTGCCGGTGATGTAGACCACGGCCGGATCCTGAACCGTGACGTTGTCGATGACCGGCGCGACGTTGCGGTTGACGAAGGCCACAGTGACGCCGTCGACGGCGACGTTGGCCGCCGGCTTCGGCATGGTCATCTTCCACTGGATATAGCGTCCGGCTGGCGCGTCGATCGAGCCATCGCTCGTGCTCGACGCCGCGCTCCACGGACTCCACGTCGCATCCGGCGTGCGGGTGTTGCCGGAGCGGAAGGCGATGGCGAGATGGCCGTCGCCGACGTTCTCCCCTTCGATGCGGTAGTTGCCGAAGCGCGAGAAGCGCTCGACGTCCTTCGCCGCGGAGCGGAACTCCGCTTTCGCCGAAGTGCCCGGCTCCATGCGATAGACGGCGCCGCTGTTCGTGGTGGTGATGAGGGTTTGACCGTTGAACGTTGAAATCGAGACAACCTGCTTTTCCGGCACGCCGCCCACCAGCGCGACCTCCCCGTCTTTCAGCTCGTAGATGCGTCCCTGAGGTCCGGTGCCGAGGAGGATCGATCCGTTCGGACCGGCGGTGATCGAGTAGGCCATCTCGTGTTCGAATTTGCGCACGACTTCGACGAAGCCGTCGGGATTGATCCTGTAGATCTCGCCGCTGCCGCCGCCGGTGGCCGCGGCGGAGCTGCCGTCATCGAAGGAAACGCTCACTTCGACGCTGCCCGAGGATTCCTCTTTTTTCTGATCTGCCGTTGAGGCATTCGCCGACGCAGTGGCGGTACCGGTCTGATTCGTGGCTTTCGCCGGCGTGGCCTTTACCGGCGCGGTCGACGGCAGCACGTTGCTGGCCGCGGAGGCCCAGCCGACGCCGTTCGCATCGACGTAGATCGACGAGATCTCCGACAGCGGCGAATCGTAGAGCGCGTGCGCGGCGCCGTCGGGACGGATTTCGTAAATGCGCCCCTTCGCCGAGCCCCCGGCGAGAATCGTTCCGTCGTTCTTCACGCCGAGGGAGCGGAGGTGCGTTTCCGGAGAATCGAAGAGGACTTTGCCCTCCCCGCCTGGCGTGACGCGGAAGAGCTTCCCGTCGACGCCGGTGGCGATGGCGAGATCGCCATTCGGCAGGAACGACATCGCCCAGATGTAGGCCTGCTTCGGATCGTAGAAGACCGTCGCCTTGCCGTCGTTCGGATCGATGCGGTAGACCTTGCCGTTCGGCGACGTCCCGGCGAAGAGCGCTCCGTTGCGAAAGGCGACCGCGTAGATCTCAGGCTCCGGCGCGGTGTAGATCGCTTTCAGCTCCGTGCCGCGAAGGCGGTAAACCTTCCCCTCGTTGCCGGTGCCGAAAAAGTGATCGCCGTTCGGCGCCGCGACCTGCGACAGAACGAACGGATCGGTGAACGTACCGAGTTTTTTCAGCGACGGACCGGGCCGCAGCTCGCCGCGCGAGGTGACGGCGAATCCATCGATGTCGCCGGCCAGAAAATCTTCGGCGTTGCGCACGCGCCAGAACTGCGGCGCGACTGCAAAGAGGCTCGGAACTGCGAACAGCGTTACTGCGAGCGCGACGACACGGCGCATGGAGTTGTTTCCTTTCGAATGGCTGACCATCAGCGATCAGCGCGACATCATGTCTGACGTCTGACCCCGCGCGCTGTTACTAAATGGCAGGCTTTACATCGAGATCGATCTTCACGACGCCGTCGACGATGTAGCCGAGCGGATGCGCGAGATGCTGGGACGCATGGTAGCGGACCGGGGCCTGAGCGCCGTTGGAGGTGTCGCCGCCGATGATGGCGCGCATGGTCGGCGGGAGGTTCGGCAGATAGACGCCCGCCGTAACCGCGCCGTCGGTCGGTTCGTACAGGCCGAGGGTCAGCTCGGTGGAGGGGCGAAGGCGGCGAAGGACGGCGATCACCTGATCGAGACTGCGCGGGTCGGGCGGGACGAGCATGAAGTCGACCTGATTGAGCACCGAGCCGCTGCCGACGAGCAGGTACGCCATTCCGGCGGGCTGATCGTCGGGAATGGTGACGTCGAACGTATCGGTAAAGGCATCGCCGCGGTACGGCTTCAGCAGCGCGCGGACCTTCACCACGTCGCCCGCGTGAAACTTGCCGGCCGGCGGCGTGTCGAGCGACGCCTCGATGATCTTGGCGATCTTCAGATCGTCCGCGTGGCGAAGATGAATCTTCACCGACTCGATGTCGGCGGTACGGAACTCGTTGGACATCACGTAACCGGCCACGACGGCGATGTACGACGGGATGGCCTGCCGCGCCTGCGCGCCGGCCCACCCTTCGCGAAGGGTGATCGGCTCGCTGAATCCTTTCACCTTGATCTCCGATTCGAGCAGCACCGTCCGCTCGCCTGCCGCGCGCTGCGCGCCGGCGACGACGGTGTCGGCAGCCATGGCCAGGATCAGCGGGGTGAGCTGCGAATGGCGCAGGACGTCGACGTGATACTTCTGCGTGGGACCGGCGCCCTCCACTTCCAGGTCGACCGGGATCATGTCGGCCTTCTCCCCCATCACCCCCATGATGCCGACCGCGCGGTCCTGGCGGAACGCGCCGACGACGGCGCCCGTGTTGGCGAATTTGAAGGAGCTGGCCAGGCTGGGCAGCACGCCGACGATCTCCGACTTCGCCATCGGGAAGGCCACTTCGCCCATGTCGAGGAAGGGATGGCCGAACGCGTAGACGCGGTCGCCGTCGATGTAGGTGACGGTGCCGGTGGCGGCAACGTTGAAGTCGCCGCGCAGCAGGACGGCGCCGATGGCGTCGCCGGCCGCAAATTCTTTCTTCGTGGGAGTTGTGGACGTCGTCGACGTCGACGACGCGCCGCTAGGCACCGGCATGAAGCCGAGCGGATCGAGGTATTTGCCGAAGCGGCCGAGCGTGTCAGGCGCAAAGCTGGACATCGACAGCGGGACGGCGATCGGCTTCGCGCCGGCGATGGACGACGCGGGCGTTGCGCCGGTCATGCTGCTCATCATCGTTTCGAACGTTTCAGCCGTCTTGTGCTCGATGATGGCTTTCAGGAACTCCGATCCGGTCATTCGAGGAGTTGCGGCGATGAACGAACCGGCCGGATGGCCGTCCACCTGCGCGATCTTCAGCATCTCGTCGATCGGCGTGATACCGGCGATCGCCTCTTTCGCGAACTGCCACGAGTACGCCAGCGCACCGATGACCTTGCCATCGATGTAGATCGGCGATCCGCTCATCCCGGCGATCACGCCGGCGCGGTCGACCACCGGTCCCGAAACTTTGGCCAGGATCAGATCCTGTCCCGGCCCGATGTTCTGCAGGACGCCGGTGATCTCGACGTCGAAGCGCTCCAGCTTCGTCCCGTCGAACACCGTCTCGCCGTAGCCGTGCATGCCCTTGCGGACCTGCGAAAACGGCATTGTGTTCGTAGCAGCGGACGCAGCCGCGGAGACAATGGTGGCGAGGGCGACGGAGATGGCAAGGATAGTTCGCGGCACGGGCGATCTAACAGTACCTTCGAACATCGCTATTTCGTGAACGGCGTTTCACCACAGAGGCACAGAGAACGGCCTTTCTCTGTGTCCTCTGTGCCTCTGTGGTAAATCGTTTTTTCACGCATCCGGAATCCAACAGGTGACGGTAATCCCCCCGCCTTCGCGCCTGCCGATGCGAATCGTGCCGCCGTGCGCATCGACGATCTCGCCCGCCAACGCCAGGCCCAGCCCCGTGCCGCCGGGCCTGGTCGAATAGAACGGAAGAAGCGCGTGGCCGAGCGTCTCGTCGTCCATCCCCGCTCCGCGGTCTTCGACGACGAGCGCGCTTCCTCCGTCGCGGCGGACGATGCGGACGTTGATCTCTTCTTCGGCGCTGCCGGCTTCGCGGGCGTTCTTGATGAGATTGATGAGCACCTGCTCGATCTGCGAGCGATCGATGAACGCGTCGTGCGCCGGCAATTCGGCGACGAACGGCGTGATGCGGCGAACGGCTTCGATGACCTCCGCCCACGCTACGCTCTCCCGCCGCGGCTTCGGCAGCCGCGCCAGATGCGCGTAGCCGTCGATGAACTGTTGCAGCGACGTCAGCCGGTCTTCAATCGCTGCGTTGATCTCGGTCAGCCGGCCGTCGTCATCGTTGCGCGACCGAACGACGGTGGCCGAATGGAACAGCGAGTGGATCGGCGCGAGCGAGTTGTTGAGCTCATGATTGACGACGCGGATGGCCCGCTTCCAGATGTCGAGCTCCTGCCGCCGCAGATCCTGCGTCAGGCGGGCGACGAGGTAGAGCATGTGCTCGCGCGTGTTGAGATAGAACGATCGCCGCGTCAGTTGAAAGGTCTCGCCGCCGGAGGTGAAGATGGCGCTTGGGCCGGCCTCCAGCGCCACCTGCAGCGCGGGAACATCGGCCACGATCTCATCGAACCTGCGGCCTTCGACCTGGGCGCGGCCGCCGAAGAGATCGCGCGCGGCGCGGTTGACGAAAACGATCCGGCCGTGATCGCTGGTCAGAATCATGGCCAGCGGCGAGGCCTGCAGCAGGGTCTCGAACAACAGCTCGCGCTGCACCGACTCGTTACGCTGCTCGCGCAGGATGTCGCCGATCTGGTTGTACACGGCGACGAGGTCGGTAATCTCGTCGCCGCCCGTGACGTGCAACCGCAGACTGAAATCGCCATCGGCAAATCCGCGCACGCCGTCGACGAGCGCGCCGAGGTTGCGCCGAATGCGCCGGAACGGCCGCCGCATGGTGATGCTCATCGTGCCGATACCGAGAAGGAAAAGGGCGCAGGCCGTCATGGCCGCTGCGCGTGGCGAAGCGTGGAAGAAGAAGACGCCCGCTGCCACGCCTGCAGCAATGGCGATGATGACGATCGTGATGATCAGGTGTAGCGCATGATTCGCGTGAGTCGGCGTCTTCTCATGAGAGGAACAATCCGCAGATGTCGCAGATGAACACAGATTAAGACGGTTCTCACCTGCTACATCTGCAACATCTGCGGATCACCTCGGACGCCGAGACTGGTGTCGTATCGGGAGCGTGCGCACTCCGCCCTGACCGAGGCGGGTGAATTCAAACTCTTCGTCCGTCTACGATGCAGGGGTGAATGATGAGTTCCTTGCAATGGTCACGGCCGACCGTCATCAAGCCGGGCGTGGGAAAGAAGAAGAGCTTCGTCGCGAGCACGAAGATTCAGGACCAGCTGGCACTGCTGCTGAGCGGCGCGGAAGTCGCGCTTCGCAGCGGCGACACCAGCGGCTGCTGGATCGGATCGGCCGAATTTCCGGTGACAGGCGGTCCGGCCAATCTCTCCGTCACCGTTCGCGGCTTTACCGAGCAGGCCGAAGGCGCGCAGACCACGATCCTCATCGTGATCGGTGCCGTCTTCAAATCCATCGCCTTCGAAGGTGCGCGGAGCGGCGATTTCACCGAGACGTATCAGGCCTCGATCAGCGATTCGTCGAAACAAACCATCACCATCATCCTGCTGGCCGAGCGTCCGGGCGGTGCGCAAGACGATCTGCTGCTCCAGGTCGACACCCTCGACATCGTCAAAGCGTAAATGCAAGAGGGGCCCGCGGGGCCAGCCTTCTTCTTACAGCGCAATCCTGCAGGAAACCACGGCAGTCGTGGGTTCAGTTGGTTTAGACCTCCGGCCTGTCACGCCGGAGGTCGCGGGTTCGAGCCCCGTCGGCCCCGCCACTTCAAACGCCTTTCCTGCAACGATCGGCAAAGTCGGAGGCAGGAGCCTCAAGCCGATGCTCATCACGGAAGCGGTCGCGCGCCGACGCCGCCGCCCGACTCCGGCCGTCGAGCCTACGCCTGGGCCGCGCTCTCCGTGGACGTGTGGTCACCCGACCAAACGAACGCAATCGCGGCAACGCCTAAACCGAGAGCGGGTTCGCTCTTCCGCAGCGACGGCAGCGATACTCGTTTCTCGCGTCGAAGCCAGCGGGTAAGAATCGTCGCAAGTGCAACACAACGAGATATCCCCGAGCACGTCGAGACTCATGAACTCCACTTTAAGCAAATCTCAAGTCCTGTTGTGGGATCAAAGCCCCACAAGATACAGACTGGTTCGGCATTCGCAGCAGCGCCCGCAGTGAATGCCTTGTTCACGTCGGCCTTCTTGACAAGGGCAAATTCCGAAGCCGCCTCACCATGAGTCTTGCTGACTTCAGCCACTGCCTTCAAGAACTTCTGATGATGGGACTTGAGCTTGTGCATGCAAAAACTCCTTTATTACTTGCCATGCGGCGGCGCGTACGCCACCACGACCGAAAATGGATCGCCCTTCTTGAAGTCGAATGGCAACACTGCGAGACCACTTGCATCGGGCTGAGCGCTTGTTCCGGTCGTAGCCTTCGCAGAGGGCACGAGAAGCCGCGGAGCGCCATCCGCTCCTGTCGTGATGACGACAGGAATGAAGGTCAGTGCACCTTGGCACACGCCGCTCGCATCCGCCGAGAAGGAAATCGCGCCCTCGCGACCAGAGCCGCGGCCGGCCACCGTCCCGTCCTTCCCAGTCACCACGAACGCTCCGTCATCACGGTTTGTGGTAACTGCAACGGTGCATCCCTGCTTTGCACTCACGACAGTCGTCGCAGGCTCGCCGGCGAAATTCCACAGCGGAACATCCTTCAACGTCCGAAGCGCTACTTCCTCGTATACATCATCATTCTCAGCCTCCGGTAGCTTATTGAACGCACCGATATGCCCCCGATGATAAACATGGCGGAGAACACCAATCAGCGCGATGTCAGCGCTCACGTGTTCGGCAATCGGCCAGGAGAAATATGGTCCAGGAGTCACGGAGGCAGAACTGCATTCACTAAATGTCACGCGACAGCGTTGTGGATTATCCTTGCTGCAAGGATCACGCGCGAGATAGGTGGGCACCTCCAGCATCAGGTCGAAATTGTATGTCCCTCCGATGCGCACGTTCCGAATGCCCCGAAAATCGGCATAAAATGTACGCCCACTATCGAAGACACCGGAGGTGCGGCGATCGATTGCGTCGGTAAGTTGCGCGACATAGCTGTCGGACACGGTCGCTCCGATCTGCGGTCCGCTCGCCGGTCCAATCGTCGCGGATTTCGTCGTTGTTGTCGTATCAGGGGTTTCGCCTGTAATGGAAGCAACGGTCTTCGTAGGCACATATGCAAGCTGAGCCTGAAGTTGAGCCGCCGTAGTGAGCTGGCCCCGGGTGTAATCAGCGAAATCAGCGGCCTTTGGCGTGTAATCAATAATGCGAGGTTCGGGATCAGTCCCGTCGCAACTGTCTGCGTGGAGCTTGACTCGCACAGCGAGATAGTCGAGCCTGTCGAGGATGGATGGGGAGTGAAACACTGATCCGAAATCCAGAGAGATCTGCGGATAATAATAATAGGATTGAATGCCACACTGCAGTCGATCGTGCGGAACTGCGACGAGGGCCAGGTCGGGGATATTACGAAGCCTCGCCATGAGAAACTGCTGCAGCGCAATCGGTGTTCCGAACGGCTGTTTCGCGTTCGCGGCAATGTACGTGCTAAGCGTGTTCACAACCGTGGTGGTGATGTCGATTGGAAGAAGCGCGGCTGCCGCGCTTCTGTCATGGATATTGACAGCGAGGGACGCCGGCTGAAACGGCGCAACGCCGTATTCGGCAACACGATACTCACGAAAGGCTTTCAAGGTCTTATCGCCGCTGGAAGCGACTTCTCTCGTGCCGTTCGGCCCGATAACCACGACGAGGTCCCCGTCCGGTGAGTCCGCTTTCACGAGCAGGTGCGGAAAATCTTTCGTGAGCTGATCGCAAGTTACAGCATCGTCCACGCATCGCGCACGGATAATCGTTCGGGTTCCGGTCCCCACGGTGGTACAGCCTGCAAACACGATCACGGCGAATCCGAGGAAGCTGTATCGATGCAACAGGTCAAGCAACCAGGCATTTTTCACGAAACGCATTGCAGGGCCTCCCTCGCGGTTGCACGTCTTCGCACGGCGTTGCCGCGATCCTTGATCGGAATCTCTCTCTTCTGTAGGAGGGACACCACGGACAATTTCCCTACCCCACACGGGCTGGCGATCTACTTTTTCTCCTGCCTTGCGGAGCGGCCGTTGCCGCGTTGCGATGAAACCTTCGGTTTTCGTTTCACCCACGCTCGACCTTCGCACCACGTGCGTATGTCAACGCAATCGATCAGTTCTCGCAGGTGACCGGTAGTCGCCGCGGCGGCGCGGCTCTCGCGAACCCGCCGGTCTCGCGAAGACCCTTGCGTCGCCCTTGCGGCGTTAGACTTTCCCATGCGCATCCTCATCGTCGAGGACGACGTCGTGTTGCGGAATGGGTTGCGCGATATGCTCGCGGGGGCGGGGCATGACGTTGAATCGGAGAGCGACGGGCCGCGCGGGTGTCGCCAAATAACAGAGTGTTCCACGCCTGCGGGGCGCGAGCTTGTGAGGCTTGCGAGACTCACAAGCTCCTTCACAAGATCGGGCTTCCAAGACGCTAAGTGCCCTGTTATCATGCGCCCCGCAGTTGCTTCTAGCCTGGGGCGGTAGTTCAGCCGGTTAGAACACAGGCCTGTCACGCCGGAGGTCGCGGGTTGGAGCAGCGTGCCTGCCAATCAGAAGTCGAAGCGGTCGGAGCATTCCTCCTTCCGACAACCACAACTGCTTTGAACGATGAGGCGCACCTCCTTTTGGGAACCGCTGCCGACGAGCAGGCAGGTCCGCTCCTGCCATGCGTAGCGGTCGCATTCCCGGCCGCAATCGCCGCCGCCGCAACCCGTGCGTGTGGTTTTCCATCCGGTCTCCTTGGTTTTGCAGAAGTTGAACGCTGCCGCCGCGATCCCTGTGAGCCTGTCGAAGTACACAAGCGGCGGCTTCGCCGGACGTTCAATGTAGACGAGGCGTTGAAACTCGCCGAGCTTCGTTGAACCCTTGCGGGTGATGTCGAAGTGGAGGGCGAGTGTTCCGATCTCCGTGGGGATCGTGACCACCCTCACTGTTTTCAGATTCACAGCTTCGTCCTGTTCGTCGAGGATCGTCAGTGCGTCCTTGAATCGTGTGTTGCCCTGGGCTTGTGCGATCTGCGCGGGGGTAGCGCGAACCGGCGCTGGATCGGCTGCCTGCGCAACATCAGCGCCCCGATAGAAAGCCGCGCACACTACGGCCAGGACAACACCTACAGTTCGGATTTTCATTGTGATCTCCTGAACAGTAGTGTGCTGAACGCCGGGAGCGTTTCAGGGTTGATCACTTTACCGTCGAAGCTCTGGCCCCCGGTCAGAGTGACCCTCCGCAAGTTAGAGGAGCGCTACCGGGGGAACACGTCGCCGGAGCAACCAGTTCCACGTCCTCGATACGTACCCTCACCGGCCCAAAGTTGAGATTTCAGCCGGTTTTCGCGTATCGTGTTTTCAACAACTTACTGAGCCGTCGAAGGTTGTACGAATACGAGCCCCGTCGGCCCCGCCAAGCCAGTTTGGCGGCTTTCGTGTTCTGCTTGGTCGCTTCCGAAATCCGTCGCGCACGAAGCGCCGAGATCGTATTGGCTGGGGTTTCTTCTGCGCATCGAGCGGCGCCTGCACGAGGAACGGCGCGTTCGGAATATTGATCGAGCCACCGTCCGGAACGTCCTGCCCCCGACGATGGGACCGGAGAGGCGGACGTCGACACGACCGGCACTCCTGACCAACTTGCACGCGGTCAGGATCAGGCACCGAACGAGGGTCCCGGCCTTGCGCGTCTGCGTTTCCAACAAGGCAAAAGAAACAAGGCAAAAGAAGACGTGCTGCTTCCGCGACCGCAGAACTGTGCCCGGAAGAGGGCGGCGCCACCGCCGCCCTCCAAACCGTAACGGCTACTTCGCCGCCGCGAGGTATTGCCGGATCGTGTCCGCCTCGCGGGCGCGGAATGCTACGCACTCCCCTACCTGCTCTTCGGTCCGTTTCATCGATCGGTCCATCCCCTCCACCTTGTGCTCCGGGGTGAAGAAGAATTCGCGCGCCTTCGCCAGGCGGGACGGATCGCAGCCGCCGGCGGCGCTGGGCAGGCTGCCGCGGAACTGCGGCGGAACGCGCGCGGCGATGGGGTCGTAGTTCGCGATCAGCCAGTTGAAGACGTACGCGCGCGACTCCTCGGTGTCGCCAGTGCTGAACGGAATGGTGAAGATCTCGTTCGGGCGGATCTTGTCCGTGAGCGCGTAGGCGAACGCCTTGTCGCGCAGCTTCGGATCGCGGAACGCGCCGAGGACGCCGAGGTAGCGGTTGCGCTCCACCGGAACAGTCGCGGCCTCGAAACGCTTGCGGAACTCTTCGTACATCGCCTCGTCGCCGCCGTTGTACGCGGCGATGTTGAGGACGGTGCCGGCCAGCGACGGGTCGACCGACTCCGCGTCGGCAAGATACTTCGCGGTCTGATCCTTTGCCCACGCGATCGCCTTCGGGTCCTGGCCGATGTTCGCCACCCAGCCGATCAGACGCGGACGGAGGATCGTCAGCGGCTGCGGCTCGCCCGGCTTCTTCTCGTAGCCGATGCGGTCGAGGACCGGGCCAAGCGTACGGCGGACATATGCCGCGAACAGCGGGCGGTCGCTCTCGCTCAGCGCCGCGTCGACGCGGCCCATCGCCGTCAGCAGTGAGCCGAGGACGTCGGGATCGCTCTCGCTGGAGAAGCGGTTGAGCACTTCGAGATAGCCGTTGCCGTGCAGCGCGCCGGCATCGAGTAACGCACCGAGGTTACCGAGGAAGGCGATGCGCTCGCCTGGTGTCAGCGCCTGGGTGGTGTTCGACGCCAGCGTCACGAACTGCGCCTGCGGCTCGTTCCAGCGGTAATAGCCCGAGGCGTTCGCGTGCGGGAAAACCCACGCCACCTTCGGCGCGTCGAGCGTGAAGGTTTTCGAAGCAGCGTCGAGCAGCAGCGTCTTCACCTTGGTCGTGCTGCCGTCGGAGTATCGCAGCGCCACGGGCACGATCCACGTCTCCGGGTCGGCCTTGATCCCCGCGCGCAGGTAGCGGACCTGCGAGAGCTTGACCTGATTCGGAGCCACCAGCTCGGCGGTGATCAGCGGCAGGCCGGCCTGATCGATGAACGTGTTCATCGGCGCGGCGGTCTGCTTGCCGAGCGAGGCCCAGAAGTCGGCGGCGGTGGCGTTGCCCCAGGCGTGTGCCTTGAGGTGGCGGATCACGCCTTTGCGGAACTCCTCGGGTCCGAGCCAGTGCTCGAACATCGAGATGACAGCCTTGCCCTTGTTGTAGGCGACGCCGACGGAGCGCATTGCGTCGGCGGGACTCGCATCCTTGATGTGGATGGGGTACGTGAGGGGGCTGGCGTCGACGTTCATGATGCCGTTCACGTTCTGCAACTCGCTCATGGCCAGGCCGTACTCGGGATAAACCTGGTCGGCGACCTTGTCGCCCATCCAGTCGGCGAACGACTCGTTGAGCCAGAGGTCATCCCACCACGCCATCGTCACCAGATCGCCGAACCACATGTGCGCCAGCTCATGCGTGGTGATGCGCGCGTTGGAGCGCCGCTGCGCCGGCGTCGCGGCCTTCGGATCGACGAGGAGGATGTTCTCGGCGTAGGTAATCAGGCCCGGATTCTCCATCGCGCCGTACCAGTACTCGGGGACGGCGATGAGGTCAAGCTTCTCGAAGGGGTACTTGCTGTCGAAGTATTTTTCGAGGCCGGCCAGGACTTTCGGTGTCTGTTCGACGGAGACGCCGGTCAGACCGCTCTGTCCCTTCACCGTGACGATGCGCGTCGGGATGCTGGTGCCGGGCACCGGCGTGAACTCGAACGTTCCGACAGCCAGGGCGAGGAGATACGACGGCAGCGGCCTGGTGCGGACGAAGGCGACGGTTTTCCAGCCGTCGGCGGCGCTCTCTTTTTCGACCGGAGTATTGGAGACGACTTCGTATTGCGACGGAATCGTCGCGGTGATCTGGTACGGGATCTTGAACCCGGGCTCATCCCACATCGGAAAGGCCTTGCGCCCGTCGACCGCTTCGAATTGCGTGAAGAGATACGGGCCGTCCTTGCGGACCATCTTGTAGAGGCCGACCGCGCGGCGGTCGTAGTCGTTGGAAAAAGCGATGGTCATGGTGGCGTGGCCGGTGGCCAGCGGCTTGCCGGGCGTGACCACGAGCATCTGTTCCGGTCCCGCGGCGGAGGTGGCCTCGACACCGTCGATGCTGACCTTCTCGATCTTCATCTCCTCGGCGTGCAGCGAGAACGTCGTCACCGGCTTTTTCACGTCGAGCTCGACGACGGCGGTGCCACCGTAGTTGTCCGCAGCGGGATCCATCCTGAGAGCGATCGACTCACTGATCGGGACGACGTCGCGGCCGAGCCGCAGCGGCGGCGCGGCAAGAAGCGGCAATGCGATGAAGGAAATGAGGGCGAGTACGGCGAAGCGCTTGCGTGTCACAGAAATCTGCCTCCTGCGTATTTGCCGATAGAACGCAAAAGGGAGGCGCAGGTTTCAATCTGTTTTCCGCGCGCGCCGCATCATGAGACGAACGATCCGCAGATGTCGCAGATAAAGACAGATTAGCCGGTTCTTATCTGCTACATCTGCGTCATCTGCGGATCACCATCCCCGCACCGGCCGCCATTCATCGGCGATCTTGCCGCGGTCGATGACGTGATAGTGGTCATACATCGCGGCGGTGAGGCAGGAGTGGTTGGGAATCACGCGGACGCGCGTCCCGACCGGCAGCGGCGAATCCATTTTGATCTTGCCGTGCTCCTGCGAGAGCGAAACAAGGCGTGCGGGCAGCGGGCGGAGATCGACGTCGCAGACGAGGCCGAAGCCGAAACTCGGATCGAGGTGCTCGGGGCTGATGTCCTTCGACATTGCCAACGCGCCGGCGTCGATGATCGCTTCGCCACGTTCAGGATACGAGCCGACGACTGTGGCGAGGACGGAAACAGCAACGTCATCGCGCGTACACGATCCGAGCGTGGCCTGGAACGCGTCGAAGAAAACGTAGTTGCCGGGGCGGACTTCGTCGGTGTCGCTGAACGAATCGGCAGTGGCCGTCGTCGGCGTCGAGCCGATGCTGCGCGTCAGCTCATCCATCCCGATCACCGCACGGAACCTCGCCACCGACTCGATCTCCTCGGCTGCAATTCTCCGGATCTCCTCCACATCGCGAACGTTGTACGAATGCCCGGCATGTGTGAGCAATCCCTGAAAATGCGCGCTGGGCGAACGGGAAATCGCGATGGCCAGCCGCGCGCTGTCCGGGTCGCTCGGATCGACGCCGGCGCGGTGGTAGCCGCAGTCGACCTTCAGAAAGATGTCGAAAACGACGCCATTCGCGGCGTGAAACTCTTCTACGGCGCGTAGAGCGGCCTCGCTGTCGATCAGAATATTCAATCGCTCGATTCGCCGCGCCAGCGCCGCCGCGCGCCCCAATTTTTCTGGCGCAATCGGCACCGCGTACGTGATGTCACGGAACCCGCTCTCCGCGAAGAACTCCGCCTCGGCCATGGTCGAAACGGTGATCGGACCGATCGCGCCGCCGTGCTGCATCCGGCCGATCTCGATCGTCTTGTGCGTCTTCACGTGCGGGCGGAATGCGACCCCCGAGGCGAGCGCCTTGTTGCGCATCCGAGCGCAGTTTTGCTCGACAATGGAGCGGTCGACGAGAAACGCGGGCGTCGACAGCGATGAAAGCGAAATGTTGAATGCTGAATGTTGAATGTTCAATGTTGAATGAAGCCCCGCCGTCCCATCATTCAACATTCAACACTGAACATTCAACATTCAACATTTGCTTCTCCTGCGCTTCTCCATGAGAAAGATCATCCACATCGACATGGACGCTTTCTACGCCTCCGTCGAGCAGCGCGACCGGCCGGAGTTGCGAGGCAAGCCGGTGATCGTCGGCTGGCCCGGCGAGCGAAGCGTGGTCTGCGCCGCGTCGTACGAGGCGCGCAAGTTCGGCATTCACTCGGCCATGCCCGCCACGCGCGCGAAGCGCCTCTGCCCCGACGCGGCGTTCATTCATCCGGATTTCGAAAAGTACCGCGAGGTCTCGCGGCAGATCCGCGAGATCTTCGAACGCCACACTCCGCTCGTCGAGCCGCTCTCGCTCGATGAGGCATACCTCGATGTGACCGAGGAGCTGACCGGGATTCCGACGGCTACGGAGACGGCGGAGACGATCCGCCGCGAGATCAGATCCGAAACCCACCTCACCGCCTCGGCAGGTGTCGCGCCGAACAAGTTCCTGGCCAAGATCGCCAGCGACTGGAAAAAGCCGGACGGCTGCTTTGTCATTCGCCCGCATCAGGTCGAGCGTTTCCTGATGCCGCTGAACGTGCGCAAGATCCCCGGCGTCGGCAAGGCGACGGAGAAAATCCTGACCGAGATGGGCATCGCCACCGTCGGCGATCTCCATTCCTTCACCGCCGATCAACTCGTGGCCCGCTTCGGCAAGTGGGGCACGCGGCTGTGGGAGCTGGCCCGCGGCATCGACGAGTCGCCGGTCGAGCCGGACCAGAAACGCAAGTCGTGGTCGAGCGAGAACACCTTCGCCAAAGATCTGACGATGGACGAAGTGGCCGAGTACATCGCCGAGGAAGCGCAGAAACTCTGGACGGCGCTCAGCGCCAAGGAGCTCGTCGGCCGCACGGTGACGGTGAAACTCCGCACCGGCGATTTCAAGACCGCCACGCGACGGCTGACGCCGGAAGCGATTCCATCGAGCGGCGACGATTTAGCGCGCATCGGTGCGGAGCTGCTGACGCGGTTCGCGTTCCCACCGCAAAGCCGGTTCCGCCTCGCCGGCATCGGCGTCTCGAACTTCATCGATGAGGATGATGAGCAGCCGGAGGAGCCGGAGCACCAACCCGAGTTGTTCGAAGGCGCCCCTCTGTCATCCTGAGCCGCCGAAACCCCGGAGGGGTTGAGGACGGTCGAAGGCCCCCCTCAGTGCTTGCATCGTAATTACCGCCGCCCTACCCCTCGTTACCAACGAGGGGGTCCTTCGACCGTCCTTCGTCCCCTCCGGGGACTTCGGCGGCTCAGGATGACAGGACGTTTGTCGCGGCAACTTGGCAACCCGGCAACCTCCACTACAATGCGCGCCACTTTTCGCGAAGGGGTGCTCATGAATCCAGTTCAACCCATCACAGTGGCGCAGTATGGAATCGGTCCGATCGGTGCGGAGATCGCGCGGCTGCTGCTCACTAAACCGTGGCTCCGTGTCGTCGCCGCCGTCGACGTCGATCCGAACAAGATCGGCAAAGACCTCGGCGAAGTGATCGGGCTCGATCGCGAAGTCGGCGTCAAGGTCACGCGCGAGCTCACCGGACATCCGAACGTCGTCTGCCACTCCACCGGCTCGCGCCTCCGCGACGTTTCCGGCCAGCTCAAGGATCTTCTCGACCGCGGCTGCCACGTCGTTTCGACGTGCGAGGAGTTGTCCTTCCCGCTCGACCATCAGATCCGCGAGGAACTGCAGCAGGTCGCGCGCGCGAAAAACGTGACGCTGCTCGGCACCGGCGTCAATCCCGGCTTCGTGATGGACAAGCTCCCGCTCACCATCACCTCCGTCTGCCAGAGCATCACCGCGGTCGAGATCATCCGCATCCAGAACGCGTCGACGCGGCGCGAACCGCTGCAGCGCAAGGTCGGCGCGGGCATGACCCCCGAGGAGTTTCGCGCCGCGGTGGATGCCGGCAAGATCAAGCACATGGGCCTGCGCGAGTCGCTGATGATGGTCGGCCACGGCCTCGGCGCGGAGTTCGAATCGGTGAGCGACGAGAAGATCGAGCCGATCATCGCAGAGCGCGAAGTAAAGACGCAGTACCTGACCTGCGCCCCCGGCCAGGTTGCCGGTGTCCATCAGACGATCTACGGACGCGGCAAGATCAACGTGAGCCTCGAACTGCGTATGTACGTCGGCGCCGAGGATGTAGCGGCCGATCGCGTGATCGTGCATGGCGTGCCGGATGTGGAGATGGAGATCAAAGGCGGCGTCCACGGCGACCGCGCCACCGCGGCGATGGTGGTGAACTCGATCCCGCGAGTGGTCAGCGCAAGACCAGGCGTGCTGACGATGGACGACATCCCGGTGTCGTTCCGGTAGGAGCGTTAACCACAGAGACACAGAGGCCGCAGAGATAACCTCTGTGTTCTCTGTGCCTCTGTGGTGAAAAGCCTTTTTTAACCCTACACGAAGATCCGAATCTCTTTCAGCTCGCGCAGCTTGTCGCGAATCTCCGCCGCCTTCTCGAAGTCGAGGTTCTTGGCCGCGTCCTTCATCTCGCGCGTCAGACGGGCGATCGCTTTGTCCAGATCCTCCCCTTCCGTCAGATCGAGACGCGCGCGGGAGGACGGTCCGCCCGGGACTTCGAAGTAGTCGAGATTCGCCATCTTCACCAGGTCGCTGTCGATCGCTTTGATGATCGAGGCCGGCTCGATGCCGTGCTCCTCGTTGTATTTCTGCTGGATGGTGCGGCGGCGCGTCGTCTCGGCGACGGCGAACTTGATCGAGTCGGTCATCTTGTCCGCGTAGAGGATCGCGATTCCGTCCAGATTGCGCGCGCAGCGGCCGATGGTCTGGATCAGCGAGGTTTGTGAACGGAGGAAGCCTTCCTTGTCCGCGTCGAGGATGGCTACGCACGAGCATTCGGGGATGTCGAGACCCTCGCGCAGGAGGTTGATGCCGACCAGCACGTCGTACGTGCCGACGCGGAAGTCGCGGATGATGGCGATGCGCTCCAGCGTCTCGACGTCCGAGTGCAGGTAGTTGACCTTGATGCCCAACTCCATCAGGTAGCGTGTCAAATCCTCGGCCATCCGCTTCGTCAGCGTCGTCACCATCACGCGCTCGCTTTTCGCGATGCGTTCCTTGATGACGCCGATCAGATCGTCGACCTGCCCTTTCACCGGCTTGATCACGATCTGCGGATCGAGCAGCCCGGTCGGACGGATCACCTGCTCCGCGAAAAGGCCGCCGGTTTTTTCAAGCTCGAACGGACCGGGCGTTGCGGAGACGTAGACGATCTGATTCAGCTTCCCTTCGAACTCGTCGAATGACAGCGGCCGGTTGTCGATCGCGCTCGGCAGCCGAAAGCCGTATTCGACCAGCGTCTGTTTGCGCGCGCGGTCGCCGCCCCACATCGCGCGCACCTGCGGAATCGTCTGGTGCGACTCGTCGACGACGAGCAGGAGGTCTTTCGGAAAGTAATCGATGAGCGTCGGCGGCGGCTCGCCGGGCTGGCGTCCGGACAAATGCCGCGAATAGTTCTCGATGCCGTTGCAATAGCCGAGCTCCGCGATCATCTCCAGATCGAACATCGTGCGCTGCGACAAACGCTGCGCTTCGAGCAGGCGATCGTTCGCGCGCAACTCGGCCACGCGCTCATCGAGCTCGGTGCGGATGTTCTCCATCGCCACCATCAGGCGATCGCGCGGCGTGACGTAGTGCGTGCGCGGATAGACCGCGAGGCGGTCGTATTCGCGTCCCGAGGTGCGGCCGGTGATCGGATCGATGCGGGTCATCTTGTCGATCTCGTCGCCGAAGAACTCGATGCGCACCGCGTCATCCTCGTACGCCGGCCAGAGCTCGAGGACGTCGCCGCGCACGCGGAACGTGCCTCGGGCGAGGTCGTACGGCGTCCGCTCGTATTGCATCTCCGTCAGGCGGCGGAGGTATTGCGTCATCGGCTTGTCGATGCCGCGCTCGAAAAAAACGAGCATCGAGTGGTAGAGATCGGGATCGCCGATGCCGTAGATGCAGGAGACCGAGGAGACGATGATGACGTCGCGGCGCTCGAAGAGAGCCTTCGTCGCGGCAAGGCGCAGCTTGTCGATCTCGTCGTTCTTGGTCATCTCCTTTTCGATGTAGAGGTCGTTCTGCGGGATGTAGGCCTCGGGCTGGTAGTAGTCGTAGTACGAGACGAAGTACTCGACTTTGTTCTCCGGAAAGAAGTTCTTGAACTCCTGATAGAGCTGCGCCGCCAACGTCTTGTTATGGCTGAGGACGAGCGTGGGCCGGTTGATCGCCTCGATGACTTTGGCGACGGTGAAGGTCTTTCCCGATCCGGTGACGCCGAGGAGCACCTGATCGCGCGTACCGGCCGTGACGCTCTCCGTGAGCTGCCGGATCGCCTCGGGCTGATCGCCTTGCGGAGTGAAGGATGAGAGGAGCTTGAAGTTCATGGTTGCCAGGTTGCCGAGTTGCCTGGTTGCCGGCTCTTTCGGGCAACCCGGCAACTTGGCAACCCGGCAACCTATTTCACGCTTTGATTCACTTCCCGCACCGCCGCGATCAGCTTGTCTGCCTCGGCGTGATCGATCTTTTCGTCGGCGTCGACGTCGGTGGCCAGGCGGAGGAACGACTGGGTCTTGTCCAGCTTCAGCTTTCCACGGCTGGCGGACGCGCGCAGCGTCTTCATCTCCGCGGCGAACTCGGCCTTCTGCACGGCGTTAACGTCCTTTGTGAAGTGACCGGAGATGTCGTCCTGAATCTTGCCGAAGAGCATGTCGAGGACCGATCCCGACTTCGGCGCGAGCGCGCCGGCAACGAAAAGCAAAACGACGAATCCGAGCGCCGCCCAGCCGCAGCCGGCCGGAACCCAGCGCGGGAACAGCGGCCGCAGATCGCTGCCGGGCGTCGAGTAGTAATCAGCGGGACGCCGGAACGGAAGAGAGTCTGGTGCCGGCTCCGGTGATGGCGCAACGGGCGCGAGGTCGGAATTGAATTCGTCCATGTCGTTGCGGCGGCAGGAAAATGTATCATGCGCGGCAGTCCAATCGCGGTTACCCAAGTGAAGGAAGGAAGTAGAGCATGCCCCCGTCGTTATCGAATGTGGCGGTGTTGATTCTTGATGACAACCCGCTGGTCCTCAAGCTGGGCCGGGCGCTGCTCGAGCGCGAAGGGTGTACCGTCCTCACCGCCGCCAGCTGGATCGAGTTCAATCACGTCCTTGCCAGCAACTCCCCCGACATCATCTTTCTCGACGTCAACCTTCCCAGCATCAAAGGCAACCGGCTGAGCGAAGTGCTCAAGTCGCAGTCGAGCAAGAAAGACATCCCCATCGTGCTGATCTCCGATCTGCCGGAAAAGTCGCTCGAAGAGATGTTTCCCAGCTCCGGCGCGAATGCCTGGATGCGCAAACCGCTCACGCGCGACAAGATGGTGGACATGATCAACCGCTACGCGCGATGACGGACGAGACGCGAATCCTTCGCACCGTCGGCGTTCCCATCGTCATCGCCATCATTCTGCTGGTTGTTCTCCCGAAGATGTGCGTGAAGACGATCGCCGTCTCGAAGGCGCGTCAGGAAGAAGCGAAAAAAGCGGAAGGGCTGCACGTCGAATCGTCGCAGAAGCCGGTCACATATCCGCCCGGACTCGATCCTGAGCGAGTGCGCTACCTGGTCGAGATCGACAGCCGTTTCTCCGCGCCCTACACGGTGCACGTTCCAAAGGTGCACGACGCGATTACGACTCTCGGCGAGGACCGCATTGTCCCTGCCCTGCGGAAGCTCGGATACGTCGACCTTGGATCCGACGGCACGCTCACGCTCACGAGCGACGGACTGCTGCACATCGATGGCCTGATCGAAGACGCAAACTCCTGGACCTTCCCCGTCGCCACGCGCCAGTTCACCGCGGTCACATCGGTCGACGGCGACGCTTCCGCCGCAAGCGCGGTCTTCACCTGGAAGTGGCAACCGAATCCGATCGGCGCCGAGCTGATCGCCGCTCCCAAGCGCCACGAAGCAAAAGCGGACCTCGGCCGCGGCCCGACCGGCTGGACCCTGACCGGGCTGACGGTCGATTCAGACCTTCAGTAACCCCACAACCTCGTAGCGCCGACGGCTCGTCGGCTGGACCGCCAGCGGCTCGCTGGCGTGTGACTCGCCGCCGAGCCGGCGGCGGTCCAGCCGGCCAGCGGCCGGCGCTACGGTGGGGACGACGTCGTCGGCGGCGGAGGTGCCGTCGCTGTGGGAGGTGCTGTTTTGGGAGGAGCCGCCGTCTCCGTCTTCGGCCCCTCTTCCAGATTCGGCGCCGGCGATTCCGCGCTTTCGCCGGATCGCGCGGACGCATCCTGCGCGGATTGCGTCGGCTCCAACTCCTTCGGCTGATAGAACGGCTTCTGCAGGTAGTAAGGCAGCTTGCTGACCGCCACCGTCGCGCCGCTGCAATCCTTGTCGGGCTCCTGGCCGGAGATGAACGCCTCCATGATCACGCGCTCGCACGGCCCTACGCCGCGGCGTCCGCTCTTGAGGTCCATCGGCACGATCACGATGCCGGACGGAATGTCGAATTCAGGCCGCGAAGTGCGCAGCTTCAGCGTGTCGAGCTGCTTGACGATGTCGATCCAGATCGGGAGCGCGACCTCGGCGCCGGTCGCGCCGCCGCCGAGCGAGCGGCTCGGATCGTCGTAGCCGGTCCAGACCGCGATCGTGTACTCCGGTGAGAAGCCGAGGAACCACGCGTCGGTGTAGGAGTTCGTCGTCCCCGTTTTTCCGGCCAGCGGCGGCGGGAGCACGTGCGCTTCGAAGCCGGTGCCGCGATCGATCGTGCCGCGCATCACGTGCGCCAGCTCGAACGCCACCTGCGCCTGCGTCGCCTCGGACAGCTCGGGGAATTGCTCCTCGAGTACGCGGTCGGTCTGATCGACGATCTTCCGCACGAGCCGCGGTTTCACGTAGACGCCCTGGTTGGCGAACACGTTGTACGCGCCGGCCATCTCCATCGGCGACACGCCTGCCGCGCCGAGCGCCGTCGACGGATAGCGCGGGATGTCCGAGGTGATGCCGCAGCGCTTGGCGAAATCGACTACGTGATTCGCGCCCACCATCATCCACGTCTTCACCGCCGGCACGTTGATCGACAGCTCCAGCGCGCGCTGGATCGTCACGATGCCCGCGTACTTGCCGTAATAGTTCTTTGGCGAATAGATCTGATTGCCGACCGGAATCGCGACCGGCTCGTCGAACACCGTATCCGCAGGCGTCAGACCTTTTTCGAATGCGGCGCCATAGACGAACGGCTTGAACGACGATCCGGTTTGGCGTCTCGATTGAATCGCCCGGTTGAACTTCGACATCTGGAAGTCGTAGCCGCCGACCAGCGCACGCACCTCGCCCGTCTTCACGTCGAGGATGACCACCGCGCCCTGCACCTGCGGCAACTGATCGAGCACCCACTTCTTCGCGTGCGTCTTCGCGTCTTCGTCGACACGGATGTGGATGATGTCGCCCGTCCTGAGCGTCCCCTCCATCGTCTTGTGCTGCGTCCACGCGAAAGACGCGGCGGGCAGCGTCATCGTGTCTTTGCCGACGCGCGCGGTGACACCGTTCTTGTCGACCGCCATGACCACTGCCGCATACAGCTTGTCCGGAACGTACGCGTCGTTCGACCAGCTTGGATCTTTGTACGCGTTCGGATCGATCCCCTCGGTCACGAGATTCCGCGCCGGTTTGCGGAAGCCGCGCCGCCGGTCCCATCGCCGCAATCCGCGCTGCAGCGCCGTCTCCGCCGCGATCTGCATGCGCAGGTCGAGGGTGGAGTACACCTTCAGACCGCGCTGATAAAGATTCTCGACGCCGAACTTGTCGCTCCGTTCGATGTACTGGCGAATCTCTTCGGAAAAGTACGCGCCCACGCGCGGCGCTTCCTCTTTATACGTGCCGAGGACGATCGGCGCGTTCAGCGCCTGCTGGAACTGCTGCTTGTTGACGTAGCGCTCTTCGTACATCCGCCGCAGCACGTGATTGCGCCGCGCGACCGCGTGATCCATGTGCGTGATGGGGCTGTAGTACATCGGCGCGCGGATCAGTCCCGCAATCATTGCGGCCTCGGGAACGGTCAGATCCTTCGCATGTTTGCCGAAGTACAGCCGCGACGCCGATTCGACGCCGTATGCGCCGTGTCCGAGGTAAACCTGATTCGCGTACAGCTCGAAGATCTGGTCCTTGGTGAAGTTCTTCTCGATGTCGACGGCGAGGAACGCCTCGTTGATCTTGCGCTGGAAATCCTTCGCCGGCGTGAGGAAAACCTGCTTGGCAAGTTGCTGCGTCAGCGTCGACGCCCCTTCCACTTTCTTGCGCGCGATGATGTCCTTGAGCGCGGCCCGGAAGATCGCCTTCGGATTGATCCCGCCGTGATGGTAAAAGTCCGCATCCTCGGTGGCGACGATGGCCTGCACCAGCGCCGGCGCCATGTCGCGCTTCGCCACGACGATCCGCTTCTGAATCGAGTATTCGGCGAATCCGATTCCATTGCGGTCGTAGATGCGCGTGATGATTGCGGGCTGATAGTTCTCCAGCGACTTCACCAACGGAACGCGGATGGCGTGCGCGAGCACGAAACCGCCGGGGATGCCGAGGAGGATGGCGACCCCGATGAGGATCAGCCGGGACTTGCGGGGTGCAGACATTGACAAAGAGTTTATCCGCAGAAGCTGTGGCGCAGACACTCCTGTCTGTGATTCGCCAGATAGAATGCGCCGAATGTCCTCCGCTCCCTCCCAAACGATTTCGCCGGTCCGCGACTGGAGCCGGCAGGTGGCCGAATCGCTGAAACAGCACGGCGCCTGGCACACCTACCTCAAGCTCATCGAAGCGCGCGGCGCGTACCCTGACGACCTCTCTCTCCGCGGTTACACGGAAATCCTACGCAATACGATCGTCCGCGACTTTCTCGCCCATCCGAAGTCGATGCAGGCCGTGCCGAAACTGACGGCCGATTTCCTCTCGAACTTCGACCGCTTCAATCTCACCGCACAAGAGGGCTACCTCATGTCGCTCATCGACGGCCGGCTCGACCTGCAGAAATTGCTGATCCTCAGCCCGTTCGATCAGTTCACCACGCTCTTCACGCTGGCCAAACTGCAGCACGAACGCGCCATCACGGTGCCGCAATGAATGTGACCGACAACAACTACGTCATCGCCAAACACCTCAAGACGCCGATCGCGCTCGTGAACGAGCACGGCAACGTGGAGTGGCGCAACGACGCCTTCGAAAAAACGTTCGGCCGCGACGCGCGCGACTGGCTGACGCAGGCGGCGCGCTCGGTGGCCGGTGAGAGCGGCTGGCTGCAGGGGTTCTTCGTCGATGCCGACGCGCATCGTTCGCTCGACGTCGACATCGAAGGCCGCACCTATCGCGTCGACAAGATCATGCAGGTTGCTGACTTCGACACGCCTACCGTCGCGCTCTGGTTCGAAGACGTGACGCGGCAGCGCGAGGCGGAGCAGGCGAAATCCGACTTTACCGCGCAGATCGTCCACGACCTGCGCGGCCCGCTCTCCGGCATCCAGGGAACGCTGGAGTTCGTCCTCTCGCAGGAGACGTCGAAGATGGACCCGCTGCACCTGGATTTATTGACAGAAGCCCAGCGCGAATCGGAACGGATGATGAGCCTGATCAACGAGATCATGGACTTCTCCAAGATCCAGTCGGGCAGCTTCGCCGTGGAACAGGAACCGGTGCGCATCGCCGGCCTGCTCAAGCGCGCGGTGCGCAGCCTGCAAAGCGTGGCCGCGCGCGACGAAGTGTTCCTCCTCTCCGCGCACGGCCGCGACGTCCCGCAGATTATCGGCAGCGTGGAAAAACTGACGCAGGCGGTGATCAACCTGATCTCGAATTCGCTGAAGTTCACGCCGAAGAAGGGACTGATCTCTGTGGGCGCGCAGATCGTCCGCAACGGCGAGCTCCCGGAGGCGATCGTGATCACCGTGACCGACAGCGGGATGGGGATCAAAGCGACGGAGCTCCAGCAGATCTGGGACAAGTACAAGCAGTCAGGCAACAAGTCGCTCCGCGGCGGCGGCGGCACCGGCCTCGGCCTGTACATCGTGAAGCAGGTGGTGGAAGCGCACGGCGGCGAGGTGACGGTAGCGTCGATCGAAGGCGTCGGCACGAGCATGGTGCTCAAGCTGCCGGTCACGCGCGCGGCGTAAGATGAGCCGGTGCAGGCGCTCGCATACTGGAAAGCCGTGACGCAGGATCGCTCAGATTTTCTCGACGAGTTCCTTGAGCTGCTCGTCAAGAACGGCATTCTCTATGCCGTGATCGGCGGTCAGGGTGTGAATGCCTACGCGGAACCTCTCGTCAGTCTCGATCTCGATGTCGCCATTGCGACGGAGGATCTTGATCGCGTCGAACGGCTTCTGTCAGAACGCTTTCGCGTCGAGAAGTTTCCGCACAGCATCAACGTCAATGCCGCCGGCTCGCAGCTTCGCGTGCAGCTCCAGACCGATCCGCGTTACGCCGCGTTTGTGACGCGGGCCACGCCGCGCGAGGTGCTCGGTGTGACGCTCCAGGTCGCCGCTGTCGAAGACGTCCTTCAGGGAAAGGTCTGGGCGTTTCTCGACGAGCAGCGCCGCGGAACGAAGCGCCAGAAAGATCTCGCTGACATCGGGCGGCTCATCGAAGCGTATCCACACCTTCGTTCGCGCGTTCCGGCGAAAGTGTTGAACCGGCTTGTTTGAGGGCGATCATCGGGAACACCAACCCCTCGGCCGTAGTCACAGTCCCGAACGTCACACCATCGCCGACATTCAGATCGATGGCCATTCCGTTCGCCGTCGTGTGAACGTGTGACGCTTGCGCAAGCGGCTCGCTGACCATCTTCAAATCCGCGATGCGCAGCCTCCGATCGGTAATCTCGACCGGAACGCGCTCCCAGTCGATGATCATCGTTCCATTCCACGCGCCATCGAGTGTTCCGGCTTTTCGCGAGCGGCGCACGATGTCCGCGACCTTCTCGAATGCCGCATCAGGATGCGTCGAAGTCGGCGGCGCCTCGATTTCAACGCTCACGCCCGGCCGCTCGTCGCGCGGATCGGTCTGTTGCCAATACAGCGACGAAACGCGAACGGTCAGGCCGCTCGATGGCAGGAGCAGCTTTTTCGAATCGCCCCACCCTACCGGTTTTCCACCGGACATCTCACCGGCGAAGAACGCGTTCGTGTCCTTCTCCAGTGCGTTGCACAACATCGTGGCGGCGGAGAACGTGCGGCGTCCGATGAGCGCGAAGAGATGTCCCGGCTGGCGGAACTTCGGTTCGCGGATCAGCGCGTGAATGAGGAATCGGTTGAACGCGCCGTTGCCACCGGGATTGCGGCGCAGATCGAGCACGAGCGCATCGACGTCATGCGAATGCACGAATGCCATCAAACGATTCGAAAACGCGGGGAACGTCTCGTCCTTCTCGTTGCCGATTTCGTCGATGACGGCGTGCACGATTCCGTCGCGATACGAGAAGCTGAACTTGTGGTCATCTTCCTTCGGCAGCCACGGCGCCGGAGTGCCGAAGGGAGGCGGCGTCAGCGTGACCGATGCACCTTCCGTCACGATCTCCGCTCTTCTCGCATCCGCGGTGATGCCGGCAGCGTGGAGCATCTCCGGAATGGCCAGCATCTCCGCGACGCCGAGGTTCCGGCCGCTGTCGTTGTCGGTGGAAACGAACGACAACATCGCGGCGATCGCCTCGTCCGCCGTCATCGTGCCGAGCCGAAGCACCCGCTTTCCGCGCAATGCGGCGTTCGCGGCGTCGATGACGAAGAGTCCATCCGCATAGCGAAAAAAACGAACCGGCAGCGGATGGAAGCGCAGCGCGTCATCGGCGGGCAGCGGGGTGGTCGTGTGACCGAGAAAAAATCCGCTATTCGGAGCGACCGGCAACGTCAGCCGCGTATGCCCGTCGCCGATCGATGCCACGATCTTCGCGATCTCGGCAACGACAACATGCGGCGCCAACGACGGCGCCGCGCTCTTCAGCTTCTCGATGCTCGCCTCGAATGCCTCGCGCGTCGTCGCATGAAACGCATTCGGATGCATCTTCGGCACCTCGCGCCGAAGCAGATCGAGATCAGCGTTCCAGTCGGTGGCGTGGGCAGAGACGGCGACAACGAGAGTGAGCGCACAGACGAGAGATCGGATCATGTCGCGTCGTTGGACTGCGGTCAGGCGTGACGGTTAGCTACAGAACGGCGTCCACGCCGTACGCGATCTCCTCTCGCGTTACATCCGAGAAGACTTCGCACTGACCGATGTTGCGCGGGAAAACCATCACGCGCTTGCTGCCGGTGTTCTTCTTGTCGTGCTCTGTCGCCGCCAGAATCGCCTTGCGATCGATGCCCTCGGGAAGCGGCGAGGGATTCCAGGCGCGGATGGCGCGCTCGATTCGATCGGCGACGACGCGATCGAGCACTCCTCGCCGGACCGCGATCGCATTCGCCGCGATCATCCCCCACGCCACCGCCTCGCCGTGCGTGAGTCCGCGGTAATCAAGCGCTGCCTCGATGCCGTGCGCGATGGTGTGGCCGTAGTTCAGCAACCGTCGGAGGTCCGCTTCCTTTTCATCGGCGGAGACGATCTCCGCCTTCACGCGGATCGCCTTGCGCACGACCTGTTCGATGTCGAAATCGGGCGGCGACTCGAGCAGTTCGAAAAGCGAGGCGTCGCCGATCACGCCGCCTTTCAACGCTTCGAAGAGTCCGCTCAACACTTCGCGGCGCGGGAGCGAGTCGAGTGTGGCGAGGTCTGCGATCACCGCGCGCGGCGGATAGAAACTGCCGATCAGATTTTTCCCCTTCGCATGATTGACGGCGAGCTTTCCGCCAAGCGAGCTGTCCACCTGCGCGAGGAGCGTGGTGGGGATGTGAACGAGATCGATGCCCCGTAAAAAGATGGACGCCGCGAAACCAGCCGTGTCGCCGACCATGCCGCCGCCGACGACCACGGCCATCGAATCGCGCTTGGCGCCTCGGTCGAGGAGCTGCGTGACGACGTCGTTCGCCGTATCGATGGTCTTGTGCGCCTCCCCTTCCTCGATGGCGATGATGTCCGCATCAAGTGTCGCCGCGATCGCTTCGCCGAACCGGTCGCGAAGCACCGTCGACGTGATGACGAAGATCCGTCCGCGGTGTTGAATCAGCGAGCGGATGTCATCGAGAACGTGTCGACCGACGTAGACGGGATAGGTCGCGGAGGACTGGCGAATCGTGATGAAGGGCTGCATTGGCTGCGGAGTTTATCTGGAGCGCCGCCAAGTGCCGCGGGGTAGAATCACCACATGAAAGTCGCAACGGGAACGGTTTCGGACGGACGGATCGTCGTTGAAGGCAATCCCTTCGCCGAGGGTGAAAGGGTCACGGTGCTTGGCGACGACGCGAATGTGACGTTCAGCGTCACGCCCGAGGAGAAGCGGTTGCTGCTTGCCGCGATCGCTGAGGCAGATCGAGGCGAGTTTGTGGACGGGGAAGAACTTCTCGCGGAACTTGATGAGTCGAACTAGCCGTGCATCGGGTAAAACCGATCCCCTCCGCCGCGCGGCAGATTCGGGCGGAAGCACGCTGGTGGCGGCGTAATCGAACCAAAGCGCCAGCACTTTTTCAGCAAGAGCTTCGACGCGCCTTCAGACTCATCGCGACGTATCCCGAGGCGGGTGCATTGGCCAAGGACCTCGCGTTAACGGGAGTCCGCCGACTGGTTCTCACAGTCACACAACACTACGTTTATTACCGGGTGAACGAAGCGGAACGAAGAATCGATGTGCTTGCAGTTTGGGGCACAAACCGCGGTGAACCGCCGGCGCTTGATTAATCACTTCAGCCGGATCCCCAATTCATCCAACTGCTTTTCATCCACCCGCGACGGCGCTTCGCTGAGCAGATCCTGCGCACGCGCAGTTTTCGGGAAGGCGATCACCTCGCGCAGCGACTCGGCGCGGGCCATGAGCATGACCATGCGGTCGAAGCCGAGGGCGACGCCGCCGTGCGGGGGGGCGCCGTATCGGAAGGCGTCGATGAGGAAGCCGAAGCGGTCGCGCGCGTCTTCGTCGCTGATGCCGAGGGCGCGGAACATGCGCGACTGCAGTTCGGGCGTGTTGATGCGGATCGAGCCGCCGCCAATCTCGATGCCGTTCATCACCACGTCGTACGCGCGGGCCAGCGTGGCGCCGGGATCGCTCTCGATCAGGTCAACGTCCTCCAATCGCGGCGAGGTGAAGGGATGGTGGCGCGCGAAGAAACGGCCGCTCTCCTCGTCCCATTCGAAGAGCGGGAAGTCGACGACCCAGAGGAAATCCCAACGGTCGGACGGGATGAGATTCTGCTCTTTGCCGAGCTTGAGACGCAGCGATCCGAGAACGTCCCACACCTTCGTCGTTTTTCCGGCCACGATCAGGGCGAGATCGTTTTCATTCGCGTGCAGCGCGTTGCGAAGGGAATCGAACGCAGCGTCGTCGAGGAACTTCTTGAGCGATGACCCGCGCTGCGCGTCGAACTTGATCCAGACCAGTCCCGATGCGCCGAGTTTCTTGGCTTCTTCGGTCAGATCGTCGATTCGCTTACGCGACAACGACGCGCCGCCGGGAACGACGATCGCGCGAACCGTCTCCGCTTCACGGAACGCGGCGAATTCGATTGCTTTGGCCGCGGCTGAAATGTCGATCAACTCCATCCCGAAGCGCGTATCCGGGCGATCGATGCCGAAGCGTTCCATCGACTCCTGCCAACTCATGCGCGGAAACGGTGTTGTGATCGGAATCCCCGCGAGCGGAAAGACTTCGGCGAACATCCCTTCGATCAGCGAGAAGACGAACTCCTCGTCGATGAACGACGCCTCGATGTCGACCTGCGTGAACTCCGGCTGGCGGTCGCGGCGTAAATCCTCGTCGCGGAAGCAGCGCGCGATCTGGTAGTAGCGATCGAGCCCGCTGACCATCAGCAGCTGTTTGAAAATCTGCGGCGACTGCGGCAACGCGTAGAACGTCCCCTTGTGGACGCGGCTCGGCACCAGGTAATCGCGCGCGCCTTCCGGCGTCGACTTCGTGAGAATCGGCGTCTCAATTTCCAGAAAGCCCTGCCGATGCATGTAGTCGCGGACGCCGTGCGCGACGCGATCGCGAAGGATCATGTTGCGTGTCAACGCCGGCCGCCGCAGGTCGAGATAGCGGTACTTGAGCCGCAGATCTTCGGCGGCATCGACGTCATCGTCGATCGGAAACGGCGGCGTCTCGGCGCGGCTGAGCAGGTCGATCGTGCTCGCAACAATTTCGACGTCGCCCGTCGGCATCTTCGGATTCCTGGTCGATTCCGCGCGCTCGCGCACTTCCCCTTCGATGCGCACGACAAACTCGGAGCGCAGCTCCTTGGCAATCGCCAGCAGCTCATCGCTCGCACCTTTCGAACGATCGACCACCACCTGCACGATGCCGCTGCGATCGCGCACGTCGATGAAGACGAGATCGCCGAAGTCGCGCTGCTTCTGCACCCAACCGGCGATGTTCGCCGTCGTGCCGGCGTGGGATTTGTCGAGTGTGCCTGCGTAAGTTCGCATGGTGATTCGTCCTGGGTAGCGCTGGCGGCTCGCCGGCTGGACCGCCGCCGGCCCGGCCGCGCGTGAACCGAGACACGCCAGCGAGCCGCTGGCGGTCCAGCCGACGAGCCGTCGGCGCTACGTCAGATACTTCTCCTTGTACTCCATGTAGTTCCGCCACGACTGTTCCAGCCGCACGATCTCTTCCATCCGCAAGTCGCGCTTCACTTTCGCCGGGACGCCAACCGCCAGCGTCCGCGCAGGGATCGACATCCCCTCGCCTACCAGCGCGCCGGCGCCGATCAGGGCCAGCTCGCCGATCGTTGCGCCGTCGAGAACGCGCGAGCCCATGCCGATCAGCGCGCCGCGTGCGATCGAGCATCCGTGCGCGATGACGCCATGGCCGATCGTGACTTCTTCCGCGATTTCGATTGGATGCGTTCCGTTCGTGACGTGCAGGACGCAGTTGTCCTGGATGTTCGTGCGCGCGCCGATGCGTATCGAATGCACGTCGCCGCGAAGTACGGCGCCATACCAGATCGAGCAGTCGTCGCCCAGCGTGACTTCGCCGATCAGCGTGGCATTTTCGGCGACGAAAACACGCTCGCCGATGCGCGGAGAATGGCCGTCGTAGGCCCGGGAAATCATGGCGGCGGACTTTAGCACGCTAGAATCTGCCCATGCCGCACGCCATCCCGTTCCGCAACCGCGCGCACGAAGTGTCGCGCGTGGAGGCCTTCAGCGACGTCGTCTTCGGCTTCGCCATTTCGCTGCTCGTCGTGTCGCTCGAGGCGCCGAAGACCTACGAACAGATGATGGAGATGCTGCGCGGCTTCCTCCCCTTCGCGATCTGTTTCTGGCTCTTCATCGACATCTGGTTCGAGCACCATCACTTCTTCAAGCGGTACGCGCTGCAGGACAAGATGACGATGTTCCTGAACACGCTGCTGCTCTTCGTCATCCTCTTTTATGTCTATCCGCTGAAGTACGTCTTCACCCTTTTCACCGCCGGAATCCTCGGCGAGCACGAACAACTTCCGCGGGGAGGTCAGACGTTTCTCTTCACCATCTACGGCATCGGATTGACGTCGGTATTCTGGATTCTCGCCGCGCTGTATCACCATGCGTGGAAACGCCGCGATGAGCTTCAGCTGAACGACGTGGAAGTCATCGATACGCGCGAAAGCGTTTACGACAATTTCTTCATGGGCGTGTTCGGGATCATCTCGATCGCTTTGGCGCACACGCGCCTGGTCGGACTCGCTGGATTGATCTACTTCTTCATCGCGATCCCAAAGACTGCTGTGCCCTGGATCATGGGTACGAAACGGCGGAAGGCTGAGGAAGCGATGCTCGCCGGTTTCACCACAGAGACACAGAGACCACAGAGTTAGTCCTCGGTGCTCTCTGTGTCTCTGTGGTGAAACGCTTGTTTCATCTCCATAATCGCCAGGTCCACGAGCCCCAGACCAGTCCCCACAGAATTGCGATCGATGCGACGCCGACGGTTGCGACCGCTGGGCCGAAACGATCCGACGCAACGCCCGCGGCGATGCTGGAGATCGCCATCGTCAAGGTGACGAACCCCCAGTCGGCGCCGAAGACGCGGCCGCGGATCCAGTCCGGCGTCTCGCGTTGCAAGCCATACGTCGAGGTCTGCCACTGCGCGCCGCCGCCGAGGTGCGCGGCGAAGACGGCGATGGAACCGGCCAGCAGCGAATGCGAAAGGCCGAGGCACATGTAGCCGACGCCGAAGAGCAGCACGGCCGGGCCGATCAGGCGATATTGCAGATCGTCGCGGCGCGAGCCGAGGGCGCGCAGAAGAAACGGTCCGAGCAGCGCGCCGAGGCCGCGCGCGGCGAAGAGGAGGCCGATGCCGAACGCGCCGGCGCGGAAGATTTCTTTTCCGAAGACGCTGAGCATTGCCACGACGCCGGCGCCGAGTCCGTAGCCGCCCTTCGACGTCAGCAGCGCCAGCACGCGCGGATTCGATTTCGTGTAGCGCAGCGTCTCACGCACCGATTCGAGCAGCGGCGGATGCTCCTGGTGCCGTTCTTCGGCGAACGACGCGCGCATGCGCCAGAGGATCGCCGCCGAGGCGAGGAAGCTGAGCGCGTCGACGACGAAGGAAACGTCGCGTCCGAAGCGCATCGTCACCGCACCGCCGAGCGCCGCGCCGACGGCGAGCATCGTTCCCCACGTCGATCCCATCAGCACGTTCGCGATGTGCAGATCCTCGCTGGCGACGATGTTCGGCAGCGCGGCCTGCGAGGCCGGCTCGAAGTACGCGGAGCCGATGGAAATGCCGATCACGCCTGCGTACGCGAATGGCAGCAACGCAGGCGTGCGCGCGAAGAGCGGCAGAAGGCAGGCACCGCAGCGGAGCACGTCGACGACGATCATCAGTTTCCTGCGGTCGAGTTTGTCGACCGCGCGTCCAGCGATCGGTGTGACGAGAAAAATTGGGAGCGTCTGGCAGAGCAGCATCAGCGACGCGAGCGTGGCTGAGCCGGTGAGCTGCAGCACGAGATCGAGCAGGGCGACGGTGAGGAACCAGTCGCCGCCGAGCGAGATCAGCGAGCCGAAGTAGAGCAGCCGAAAGTCGCGATTGGTCCGCAGCAGGCGCCACATGCGGCGCGCATGCTACCCCTCCTCAGCGATCGGATGGATCGCCGGCGCAACGCGGTCGTACGTCAGGAACGAGTAGGGAAAATCGTTCTTCGCGTCCGCTTCGAAATCCTCGCGATCGGTGAGCCGCCATTCGTTGACGTCGTCGAACTCGGGAAAGTACGTATCGCCCGGAACGTCGGCATGGACCTGCGTCACGTACATGCGCGTGGCGCGATGCATGGTCTGGCGAAAGATCTCCGCGCCGCCGAGGATGAAGAGCTCGTCCTCTGTGTTCGGGATCACGGCGAACGCTTCGTCGACGGTCGCAACCGGGACGACGTTCTCCTGCGGATCGATCGGCGACCGGCTTACGATGACGTTCGTCCTCCCGGGCAGCGGCTTGCGCCCGACCTCATCGAACGTCTTCCTTCCCATGACGACGTGATGTCCGATCGTCAGCGCCTTGAGCCGCTTCAGATCGTTCGACAGGTGCCACGGCAATTTGCCGCCGCGTCCGATGACGCCGTTCGTGGCGACGGCGACGAGGAAGGAGATACGCATGAAGCGCGGATGATATGCCGGCCCCTGTCATCCTGAGCCGCCGGAGGACGGTCGAAGGACCTCCTTCCTGGTAACCCGGGTGGGGCGGCGGTACGTCACGATGCAAGCACGAGGGGGGGCCTTCGACCGTCCTACGCTGCTACGGCTTCGCCTACGCAGCTTCGGCGGCTCAGGATGACAGGGCGCGCGACCGCTCACACCGCGATCGGCGCTTTGATCGACGGGTGCGGGTCGTAGTTTTCCAGCGTGAGGTCTGAGAACTGGAAGTCGAAGATCGACGTCACCGAGGGATTCAGCATCATCGTCGGCAACGGGCGCGGATCGCGCGACAGTTGTTCGCGCGCCTGATCGAGGTGGTTGACGTAGAGATGCGCGTCGCCGAGTGTGTGGATGAAATCGCCGGGCGCGAGGTTGCAGACCTGGGCCACCATCATCGTCAGCAGGGCGTACGAAGCGATGTTGAACGGGACGCCGAGGAAGACGTCGGCGCTGCGCTGGTAAAGCTGGCAGGAGAGCTTGCCGTCCGCGACGTAGAACTGGAAAAGCGCGTGACACGGCGCGAGGGCCATGCGGTCGATGTCGGCGACGTTCCAGGCGCTGACGATGTGGCGGCGTGAGTCGGGATTGCGCTTGATCTGATCGATGACCGCGCTGATCTGATCAATGTGTTGACCATTCGGCGCGGGCCAGGAACGCCATTGATATCCGTAGACCGGACCGAGCTCGCCGTTCGCGTCGGCCCATTCGTCCCAGATCGTGACCTTGTTCTCGTTGAGGTAGCGGACGTTCGTATCGCCGCGCAGGAACCAGAGCAGCTCGACGATGATCGAGCGCAGGTGCACTTTCTTCGTCGTCACCAGCGGAAAGCCGGCGCCGAGGTCGAAGCGGAGCTGGTGGCCGAAAATGCTGAGGGTGCCGGTGCCGGTGCGGTCGGATTTCGGCGTGCCGTGGTCGAGGATGTGGCGAACGAGGTGCAGGTATTGCTGCATGCGGCATTCTAACCGGCACGGCCGGTAGCGTTGGTTGCCCAAGGCTCGGCCACCATTTGTCTCTTCGATGGTTCTGCCGCGCAGACGCTTGGTGAGACCTATAATCGCGCGCCTCGCATGCTCCACGTCATCGACCGCACTCTCCACATCGGCAACGTCTCCGCACCCGATCTGATCAACCGCTACGGCTCGCCGCTCTACGTCTACGACGCCGAGGTGATCCGCCGGCAGATCGAACGGGTGAAGCGCGCGTTTGCAGCGCTCCCCTTCCGCCCGTTTTACGCGATGAAGGCGAACGGCGCGCTTGCCATTCTCGACCTCGTTCGCGGCGCGGGGTTCGGCTGCGATGCCGTGTCGCCCGGCGAGATTTTCATCGCGCGGCAGGCCGGTTTCACGCCGGACAACATCTGGTTCACCTGCTCCAACGTTTCCGACGAGGATCTGCGCGCGATTCCCGACGAGCGGATCGTGATCAACGTCAACTCGATGTCGGAGATCGACCGCATCCTTAGCCTCGATCTGCAGAACCCGATCGCGTTGCGCGTCAACACCGACATCGGCGCTGGGCATCATGTCGACGTCGTCACCGCCGGCGGAGGCGTGAAGTTCGGGATCGATCGGGCCGAGGTCGAGCAGGCGCGGATGGTGGTCGAAGACAGCGGGCGGAAGGTCGTCGGCCTGCACGCACACATCGGCTCCGGCATCGACAACATTGCGCCGCTGATCGAATCGGCGCGACGGCTGCTCGAGCTCTCTACGGACTTCCCCAACCTGCGCTGGATCAATTTCGGCGGCGGGATTTCGGTGCCGTACGAGCCGGGATCGGTCGAGTTTCCGATCGACGACTACGGCGCGGAGTTGACGCGCATCGCCGACCGACTTCTGCGCGCGCGAGACCTTGACGCGATCCTCGAGCCGGGCCGCTATCTTGTCGCCGAGTCGGGCACGCTGCTGTCGCGCGTCACGTCGCGGCGGCTCAGCGGCGGGCAGTTCTGGATCGGCGTCGACACCGGTTTCAATCATCTCGTGCGGCCCTCGAAGTACGGCGCGTATCACCACATCGTCAACGCCACGAATGCGTCGGCAGCCTCGCTGCGGCCGAGCTTCGACATCGAACAGATGCACGACGAGGTCGTCGTGGCCGGCAATCTGTGCGAGTCGGGCGACGTCTTCACACGCGATCCGTCAGGGCATCCGATTACGCGAAAAATCGATCGGACGAACGTCGGCGATCTGCTCGCCTTCTGCGATGCCGGCGCCTACGGCTTCTCGATGGCGTCGCTTTACAACGCGCGGCTGCTGCCGGCGGAGGTTCTGATCGATGGCGATAACGGACGGCTGATTCGCGAGCGGCAGACGTTCGACGATCTGGTGAGAGGGATGAAATGAAAGTTCCTGGGAACGCGGACATCCTGTCCGCCGGTTCGGCGAGGGCGCTGCGAGCATCGAAAGCGGGCGGGACGCCCGCGCTCCCGGGCGCGATCGCGTCGATCCTTCTGCTCCTCCTTTTCTCCGCCTGCGCCACCGCTCCCAAACCCGCCATGCTCGATCTGAAAATCATCAACGGCCGGATCATCGACGGCACCGGCGCGCCGTGGTATCGCGGCGACGTCGGCGTGCGCGGCGACACAATCGTCTCCATCGGCGATCTTTCGAATTTCGCGGCAACGACGACGATCGACGCGCACGACAACGTCGTTGCCCCCGGCTTCATCGATCTCCTCGGCCAATCGCAGTACGCCGTGTTTCAGGACCCGCACCTCGAAGCCAAGGTGCGCCAGGGCATCACCACCGAGGTGACTGGCGAAGGAAGCTCGCCCGGGCCGCTGAGCCAGCGGCAGATCGACGCCGCGAATCCGAACAATCGTCCGAAGTGGCACACCCTCGGCGAATGGTTTTCGCTGCTGGAGAAAAATCGCAGCGCCATCAACTTCGCGCTCTTCGTCGGTGCCGACAATCCGCGCGAGATGGTCATCGGCGATGTAAACCGTCCGCCGACTGCCGATGAGATGCGCGAGATGGAGGCGATCGTCGATCAGGCCATGCGCGAAGGGGCGATCGGACTATCGACGTCGCTGATCTATCTCCCAGCGATGTATTCGACGACCGACGAGATCATCAACCTCGCGCGCGTTGCGGCGAAACACGGCGGCGTCTACTTCAGTCACATCCGCGATGAAGGGGACAAGATCGACAGCGCGCTGGACGAGGCGTTTTGCATCGGCCGCGAGGCGAAGATTCCGGTCAACATCTGGCACCTGAAAGTCGGCGGCCGCACGAACTGGGGGCGCATGCCGCACGTGATCGAGCGGATCAACGCCGCGCGCGCCGAGGGGCTCGACGTGGCGGCGAATGTCTATCCGTACGCGGCGTCATCGACATCGCTCTCCACGCTCGCTCCCGATTGGGCGCTGGAAGGCGGCTACGCGGATTTCAAGAAGCGGCTCGCGGATCCGGCGGATCGCGCGCGCATCGCGGAGACGCTGCAGGCGCAGTTCACGAAGCGCGGGCCGAAGGGGATCTACATCACCCGCATCGGCAATCCGGCGTTCGCGCAGTACGAGAAGCATTTCGTCGACGAGATTGCGACGATGATGAATGTCGCGCCCGACGAAGCGATGATGCAGCTCTTCGCCAACACGAACAGCTCGCCGAGTGTGATCTTTTTCTCGATGGACGAGCCGGACGTGCAGACGGCGCTGAAGCAATCGTTCGTCTCCATCGGCTCCGACTCCGGCTCGCCCACGCCGGCATCGCGCGCCGCCGGCCAGGCGGTTCATCCCCGCGCCTACGGCACGTTCCCGCGCGTCCTCGGGCATTACGTTCGCGACGAGCATCTCTTCACGCTCGAGGAGGCGGTGCGCAAGGCGACGTCGCAGGCGGCGGATCGAACGAACCTCTCCGATCGCGGCGTGCTGCGGCCGGGGATGAAAGCGGACGTCGTGATTTTCGATCCGTTGAAGATTCGCGACGTGTCAACGTACGAGGATCCGCACCACTTCAGCGAAGGGATCCTCGATGTGATCGTGAACGGGTCGCCGGTGTTGCGCGACGGTGCGATGACGAATGCGTTGCCCGGGCGGGTTTTGCGGGGGCGTGGGTTTCAGCCTTGAGTTTTTAACCGCAGAGCCGCAGAGGACGCAGAGAAAAATCTCTGTGATCTCTGCGTCTCTGTGGTGAAATGCTTTCCGTCCTTTCATGCCAGACAATTCGACCGAGAAACTCGTCCGGGCCGTCGGGTTCTGGGGCCTGGTGGCGATGTGCATCAATGCCGTCGTCGGCAGCGGCGTCTTTCTGCTGCCCACCGAGTCGTACAAACTCCTCGGGCCGTTCTCGCTCTGGGCGCCGCTGATTTTTGCGTTGCCGGTTTTTATCCTCGTGCTCTGCTTCGCCGAAGCAGCGAGCCATTTCAGCGAGCCGGGCGGCGCGTATCTCTACGCCAAGACCGCGTTCGGCGACTTCATCGGATTCGAGACCGGGTGGATGAACTGGCTGGCGCGCGTTACGTCGCTGGCGGCGCTGTCGAACGGCTTCGTCGTCTCGCTGGCGCGCATCTTCCCCGCCCTCGGCACGAACATCGCGCGCATCGCAGTCATCCTCATCTCGATCGCCATCCTCACCGCGATTCACTACGTCGGCGTGAAGTACGGCGCCGCGTCGATCTACGTCTTCACCCTCGGCAAGCTCATTCCGCTGGTCGGCTTCATCGCCGTCGCGCTGATCGCGTGGCGGCACAATCCGATTCCGGCGTCGATGACCATCCCCGGCCCCGGCACCGACTGGAGCGGCGCCGCGCTCTTCATGCTCTTCGCGTATGCCGGCTTCGAAAACATGGGCGTGCCCGCGGGCGAGTTCCGCAATCCTCGCAAAGAGCTGCCGCGCGCGCTGCTCGTCGGGACGTTGGCCATCGCCGCGATTTACGTCCTCGCACAGCTCGGCGCGATGTCCGCGCTCCCCGATCTCTCGAAGACCGCCACTCCGATTGCCGACGCCGCCGCCGCGCTCATCGGACCGCTCGGCGCGATCATCGTCACCCTCGGGGCGCTGCTGTCGATGGCGGGAACCAACTCCGGCACGGTACTGGAAGGCTCGCGCATGCTTTACGCGATCTCCCTCGGCCGTCCGAAACTGCGCGCCGTCAGCTACGTCCACCCAACCTTCCGCACGCCGTCCGTTGCGATCCTGATTCACGTCGTCTTCGCCGCCGCCCTCGCCTGCGGCGGATCGTTCGCGAAACTCGCGATGCTCTCCGCGGTGGCGCGTCTGACGACGTACCTCTTCACCTGCGCGGCCGTGCCGTTCCTGCGTAAACTCAACGAGGGTTTCCGCACGCCTGGCCTCATCATCCCGATCCTCGGCACGCTGATCTCGCTGGCCCTTTTCCTCACGCTCAGCGCGTTCAACTTCCTCGCCGCGGGCATCGCCATCACTGTCGGCGCGCTCATCTACGCGATCTCGCGAACGGGCGCGGACGTTGCTCCGGCGTAGGGCATGGACAACAACGAACAACTCGATCTCCGCGACACCGCGCGCGGCCTTGCGATTCGTGCCGGTCTGCTCACGCTCGGCGGTCTCTTCATCGGCGGCTGGATCACCGCGCTGGCGCTGAAAGTGGCCGGCAAGGCCATCCATCTCCTCGTCCTCCTCGGCGCCGGCCTGATCATTACCGGTCTCGGAACGTACGAGGTGAAGAAGGTGCAGCGCCGCTGGCAGCGCGACGACGTCAGCAACGTGGCGTAAGCGTCAGCGGAACATCCAGATGCAGACCGCGGCGGCAACGATCGCGGCGACGGCGTCCCCTACCAGCGCGGACGGAATCGCATGCCGCGTTTTCTTGACGCCGACCGCGCCGAAGTAGACGGCGAGGACGTAGAAGAGTGTCTCGCTGCTGCCGTAGAGCGTCGCGGCCATGCGGGAGAGCATCGAATCGGCTCCGTAACGCTTGATGACGTCCGTCGTCAGCGCGAGCGAGCCGCTGCCGCTGAGCGTTCGCAGGATCGCGAGCGGAAAAAGCTCGGGCGGAAAAATCGTGCGGCTGAGGAGCGGACGGAGCGCATTGGTCAGCATGTCCATCGCCCCCGAGGCGCGAAACATCCCGATGGCGACGAGGATGCCGACCAGGAACGGGATGATGCGAACAGCGACCTGGAAACCTTCTTTCGCTCCTTCGATGAAGACGTCGTACACCTTGATGCCGCGAATGAGACCGATCAGCGGGATTCCAACGAGCAGGAGCGGGATGGCCCAGAGCGAGATGCCTTGCAGGATGTCGCGGATCACGGCCCCACCTCGTTTCCATCGGAGCGCTGGCCGCTGGCCGGCGCCTCACCGGCGCTATCGAGAATTGCCGCGGAGCCGGCGGTGGTCCAGCTCTCGAGTCGACGGCGTTCCGGGAAAAATCGCTGGAGCAGTTTCGCCGTCGTCACCGCCGCGACGGCGCCGCACAACGTCGCGATAAGCGTGGTCGGAATGATCGACGTCGGCGCGACCGATCCGGACGCGGCGAGAACTCCGATGATCGTCGTGGGGATGAACTGCACGCCCGCGGTGTTCAGCACCATGAACGTCACCATGGGGTTCGACGCCGTCTCTCTGTCCGGATTCAGCGTCTGCAGCTCTTCCATCGCCTTGATGCCGAGCGGCGTGGCGGCGTTGTTGAGGCCGAGCATGTTCGCGGAAACGCTCATCACCATCGCCCCGATCGCGGGGTGATCCGGCGGCACCTCGGGGAAAAGAATCCTGCTGACCGGCCGCAGGATCCGGCTCAGCATCGCCACCAGTCCCGCCTCCTCCGCCACACGCATGATGCCGAGCCAGAGCGTCATGATGCCGACGAGTCCGAGCGAGATTTCGACTGCGGTTTTGGCGGAGTCGACGCTCGCTTTCGTGAGCGCGGCAGCGTTGCCTGTGAAGATCGCCACGACGACGGCGATCGCCATCAGGCCGAACCAGATGTAGTTGAGCATGCCAGGATTGTAGAGGCGAAAATCGTCGCGCCGCCCCTTGACAAACTCATAACAGATCGCAATATTGATATTTCGATTTGCAATAGCGCGATTTGAACATGACCGTCGGTGAAAAGCTGCGCTACCTCCGCGCCATCGAAGGAACCCTCCGCGGCTTCGATCGCGAGATGACTCAACAAGCGGTCTCCGACGCCATCCGGACCGACCTCGGCGTCAACATCAGTCAAGGGTATCTCTCGCAGATCGAGCGCGGACAGCGGCGCCATCTGACCAACACCTCGCGCATGGCGCTGGCGAAGTTCTTCAACGTGCATCCGGGGTATCTCGTCGACGATCCCGAGGGGTATCACGACGAGCTGACGTCGGATGTGCGCGCGCTGGAGGACAAAGTCGACCTCTGGCTGATCGCCGGCGCGGAACGATTTCACGATGATCCCGAAACGCACGATGCGCTCATCAAGCTGGCGCTGCATCCCGATACCCGCCGCTGCCTGGCGCTGATGAGCGCGATCCTCGACACGCCTGATCTCGCGCGGCAGCTGCTGCAGGTGCTGCGTCCCGAGCTCTCGGACGAAACGCTGGTGCATCGGAGTGAGACATGAACTGGGAATCGATCTACCTGACCTGCTTCATCACCGGCCTGTTGCTCACGGCCGCCTCTTTCATTTTCGGCACGCACTTCCACATCCACCTGCCGGTGCATCTGCATCTGCCGGGGAACGTTCATTTGCCCGCGGTCCACGGCGCGCGGGGCGAGACATCGTCGCCCTTCAATCTCACCGTGCTGCTGATGTTCCTCACGTGGTTCGGCGGCGCCGGATATCTGATGACGCACTCGCACAACGCAGTTGCATCGGCGGCGCTGACGGTGGCCGCGGGCGCCGGCTTCACCGGCGGCGCGCTCATGTACCTCTTCATGGCGCGCGTGTTCATGGCGAACGAGAAGCCGCTGCGTGAAGAGGATTTCGAAATGGTCGGCGTCATCGGACGCGTCAGCAGTTCCATCCGTGCGACGGGGACGGGCGAGCTGATTTACACGCAGCAGGGAACACGCCGCAGTTGCGGCGCGCGCAGCGACGATGGCCGGGCCATCGAGCGCGGCGCGGAAGTCGTGGTGATGAATTATGAGAAAGGGATCGCCTACGTGCGGCGCTTCGAAGAGCTGCACGGCCAGGCATAGGAGGACAGGATGCTTACAGCACCAGTCGTAATCGGAGTTGCGGCGGTCGCGGCGTTTCTGCTCGCGATGTCGATCATCGCCACGTGGTTCCGCAAAGTCGGACCGAACCAGGCGCTGATCGTCTACGGATTTCGTGGAACGCGCGTGATCAAGGGCCACGGCACGGTCGTGCTGCCGATGCTGGAACATGCGCACGAACTCTCGCTCGAGCTGATGTCGTTCGACGTCGCGCCGCAGCAGGACATGTACACGAAGCAGGGCGTGGCAGTGACCGTCGAAGCCGTTGCCCAGATCAAGGTGAAAAGCGATCCGGCCTCGATTCAGACCGGCGCCGAGCAGTTCCTCACCAAGTCTCCGCAGGAACGCGAAGGATTAATTCGCCTCGTCATGGAGGGTCACCTGCGCGGCATCATCGGTCAGCTTACGGTCGAAGAGATCGTGAAGGAGCCGGAGATGGTGGCCGATCGGATGCGCTCCACGTGCGCCGAGGACATGACCAAGATGGGACTCGAAGTCGTCTCCTTCACCATCAAGGAAGTGCGCGACAAGAACGAATACATCACCAACATGGGACGCCCTGATGTGGCGCGCATCAAGCGCGACGCGGAGATTGCCACCGCGGAAGCAGAGCGCGATACCGCAATCAAACGCGCCCAGGCGCAGCGCGCTGCCGCGATCGCGAAGGCCGAGGCGGATCAGTCGCGCGTCGAGGCGGAGACGGCGTCGCTGGCGAAGCAGGCCGAGGCGCAGCGCGAGCTCGAGGTGAAAAAGGCGCAGTACAACGAAGCGGTGAAACGGCAGCAGGCGCAGGCCGACAAGGCGTACGAGATCCAGACGAACGTGATGCAGCAGCAGGTCATCGCCGAGCAGGTCAAGGTGCTGCAGATCGAAAAGCTGGAGCAGGTCAAGGTACAGGAAGCGGAAATCTCGCGCCGCGAGAAAGAGCTGATCGCGACGGTGCTGAAGCAGGCGGAGATCGACCGGCAGCGCATCGAGATGCTGGCGGCCGCCGAACGGCAGCGGCTCATTTCCGAAGCCGAGGGACATGCGGCGTCGACGCGCGCTCAGGGTGAAGCCGAGGCCGAGATCATCTTCAAGAAAGGTGAAGCTGAGGCCAAGGCGATGAACGTGAAAGCCGAGGCGTATCAGGAGTGGAACCAGGCCGCGGTCGTCGACAAGCTGATCACCGGCCTCCCCGAGGTCGTGCGCGCGATGTCGGCGCCGCTCTCGCAGGTGGACAAGATCACCATCGTGTCGACGGGCAACGGCGACGCCGCCGGCGTGAACAAGATCACCGGCGACATGGCGAAGATGGCGGCGCAGGTACCGGCTCTTTTCGAAGCGCTCAGCGGCATGGACCTGAAGGAACTGTTCGCGAACGTGCGGAGCATCGGCGACAAGTCGCCGAAAGCGGTCGCCGCGGACGCGGCCAAGGTTCCCATCAAGCAGCCGTTGCAGCCGAAGGCGTAGGAGGCAGTCATGGCTCTCATGGAACGCGTTTCGACTCTCATTCGCGCCAATCTCAACGACCTCGTCGACAAGGCCGAAGATCCGGAGAAGATGCTCCGGCAGGTCATTCTCGATCTGGAGAATCAGATGCTTCAGGTGAAGACGCAGGTGGCAATCGCCATCGCCGACGAGCATTTGCTGGCGAAGAAGCAGAAGGAGAACGCGGCCAAGATCAGCGAGTGGATGCGCAAGGCGGAGATGGCGGTCGACAAGGAGAAGGACGATCTGGCCCGCGCCGCGCTCGATCGGGTGGAGACGTTCCGGCGCATGGGCGAGGCGCTGGAGGAGCAGATTGCCGATCAGCGCACGCACGCCGAGGCGCTCAAGACCGCGCTGCGCCGTCTCGATTCGAAGTTGGCCGAAACCCGCCAGCGCAGCGATCTGTTGCTTGCGCAGACTCGCCGCTCGCGCGTGAGCAAAGCGGCTGAAGCGCATCTCGCCATCGCCTCCGATCCCAACGCGTCCGCCGACGATCGTTTCGAGGCGCTGGAGCGCGACGACCGCATCGATCAATTGCTGGCGGAACTGAAATCGCGCCGCTCGCTGACGGCGTAATGAGGATTTTGAGTGTCGGCTAGGGACGCGCGGCCCGCCGCCGCGGTCCCTCGCCGTAAGTCCTGGTGAATACTCGCAGGGCATTGCCGGCATTCGGATCGACGCGGACGTACGCGAGCACGATGCCGTTTGTCAGCGCCGCCGCGGACGGTTGCGTAACGGCCAGCAGCAGCGGATCGCCGACGGCGAGCAGCGACGGCGGATCGATGGCCAGCCCTGAAGTGGTGACCGCGGAGCCGGCTTGCTCGGTGGCAAAGAGCAGGAGATGGTTGCCGTAGGCGACCAGATGCGGCGTGTGCGCGATGGAAACTCTGCGAATCGCGTCGGCGACGCCGGAGGCGCTGACGTGCCGCCCCGACGTCTGGCTTCCGGCGTTCCAGACGACCGCGTAGCTGCTGCCGATCCAGGCGATCGATGGATCGTGAGGGAAGGTGGCGACGTCATCGAGCACGAGCGGCTTCGTATCGAGAGGCCGTCCGTCGCTGCCGGTGCGCACCGCGAGCAAGCGGGACGGAATCGGAACGTCGCATGGAAAGACGCAGACGTTGTCGTTCCAGGCGATCAGGTAATCGTGACCATCGCTGGCGATGGACAGTTGGTACGCAGGGCTGCTCGTCGGAACCGCCTCGGGTACCCGCACCGCCGCGCCTTCGTCGATGGCGATCGGACGCGTCCGAAGACAACGGGGCGACGAACAGGCGATTGTGTACGCGGCGAGAACGCCATTCCTGCTCGCGCCGAGGACGAGCTCGTACGCGCCGGTGGCAAGAGGAACAGGCTCGTCATCGAGCCACTCTCCCGTCGCGGCGGACATGCGCCGCACCACGTAGTCGGGGTTCTCGGTCAACGCGTCCGTCGACGCCCATGCGATGACGTAGACGCCGCCCGCCGCTGCGATCCGCGCTTTGATCTCGTGACCGGAAGCATTCGACGCCACTTCGACCTGCGGCGAGCTCGCCGGCGGCTGGAAACGGCGGACGTAGAGATGCGCCGACCCGTCGGGGCCGAACTCGTTCCAGATCACCGCGTAGTCGTTGCCCCAGGCAGCGGCCTGTGGCTGCGTCTGCAGCGTTGCGGACGAAGAGAGAAGCGGGTGCGATGGACCGCTGACCGTGACGATCGGATCGATGCTCGTCGATACACCGGAACGAAGTGCGTCGGTAATGACCACCGGCTGCGATGCGATCTTCGTGATGACCGTGCTGTAACCCATGCCGGTCCAGTCGAAGATTGAAACCGGATTGCTTTGCGCGCTTCCGGAAACCGGTTCGGTGACGCGCCAGGCGTGCGCGTCGCCGTTCGCTTCGGACGTTGTCCACGTGACCTCGTAATGGTCGCCGTCCCGCAACACGGCCGGTTTCGCGCTCGGGTTGCCGGGCACGCGCATCGACGCGTCGTAGGAGACGAAGCTCCTGAATCCTTTCAGCACGCCGTTGCGATCGAGATGCGCGGCGAGCACTTCCCGCTCGTACGGACCGCGGCCGACGAGGAGGTAATCGTCGTCGCCGCCGGCGAGGGCCAGCGTCGATCCGATCACGTTGAGATCGACGCCGGTATCGACCGTGCCGAGGAAGTTGCCGTCGCGGTCGAGGCGATCGGCGAAGAGGTGGCGGCCCGGAACGAGATTTGTGTGCAGGATAAGGAACTCGTTTGCTCCGGCGCCGGCGACCGCCAGCGACTGCGACGTGGGCATCGCCAGCCGGATGTTCGCCATGACGATGTTGGCGTGGCTGTCGACGATGGTCGCCATTCCGAACCCGACGAAGAGGATGCGCGCGTCGGGTCCCGATCCCATCGTCGCCGCGATCTGCATGTACAGGAGAACCGTCAGCTTGCGGTCGACGATGACTCCGTCCGTGTTGATGAATACGAACTGGTCATTGCTGCCGCTCTGCGACACGACGACGAATTCGTTGCCGTTCCAGATGACCGTGCCGTCGGTGACGCTGGTGCCGATGAGGATACCGGCCGGATCGAGCGAGACGCCGTTCGCATCGATTCGCGAGCCGTAGAGATCGGTATGTCCGCTGCGCTGGTCGAGCCAGACCGCGAAGCCGATGGATCCGTTCGAAGCGGCGGCGAGCGTCTGCTGGTTCGCCGCGGGCGACGTGAAGACGGGCGCGGAGACCGGCTGTTCGGGGAAAAACGCGTCGGGAAAATTCGTCGGGACGACGATCTGAGCAGCGAGGGCGAGCGCGAGGAAAACGGGGTGCATGGGTCTCCTGTTATTGTCAGGTATTACGGAGCGAGGCTCACGTTCGTCGTGTTAGAAGTAACGGCGATGAATCGGAAAGCGCTCGCCTGTCTTGCACTGATCTCGGCCGTTGCCTGCCACAAGGAAACCGTAGCGCCGCCGGTTGCAGTGCGGCCGTCGATTCTCTTCGTCACGCTCGATACGACGCGCGCTGATGCGGCCGGACCGGAAGCAGTCGGCGTGACGACGCCGTCGTTCAACGCGCTGGCGGCGCGCGGGCGGCGGTTCCGTTGGGCGTATGCCGCGGTGCCGCAGACGCTGCCGTCGCATACGTCGATGCTCACCGGCCTCTACCCCGCCGGTCACGGAGTTCATGAAAACGCGCGGCACGTTGCCGATACGCAGCCGCTGCTCAGCGAACGCCTGCGCACCGCCGGCTATCGCACCGCCGCGTTCGTGTCGTCGTTCGCGCTGGCGCGCCGCTTCGGATTGGCGCGCGGCTTCGACGTCTACGACGACGAGTTGCCGGGTGGACGTCCGGAACGGACGGCGCAGGAGACGACGGATCGCGTGATCGAGTATCTGAAGCACCCGCCTGCGCAAGCTCTCTTTCTCTGGGTCCACTACTACGATCCGCACTATCCCTATACGCCCCCGGAGCCGTTCCGCAGTCGTTATCCGAAGCAGCCGTACTACGGTGAAGTAGCGGCGATGGATACGCAGCTCGGGCGGCTGGCGGCGGCGTTCGAACAGCAGGTCAAAGGTCCGATCGCCATCGTGCTCGTCGGCGATCATGGCGAAGGACTCGGCGAGCACGGAGAACAGCAGCACGGCGATCTGCTCTATCAGGCCACGATGCACGTTCCGCTGGTGCTGATCGGACCCCGCGTCGCCGCCGGCGTCAGCAACACGGCCGTGAGCACGCGCCGGATTTTCCATACGATCCTCGATTGGGCCGGGATCGATTCCGCCAACAGCCTGCTGAAGAGCGATACCGAAGTCGTTGTCGCCGAGGCGATGAAGCCGTTCCTCGACTACGGGTGGCAGCCGCAGGTGATGGCGGTCGACGGCAATCGCAAAGCGATCCTGGCCGGCAAGCTGGAGGTCTACGACGTCGCAGCCGATCCCGGCGAGACGCACGATCTGGCCGCGAATGCGAATCTTTCGCGGCAGTCGCGGGCGGCGTTGCAGGAGTATCCGATTCCATCGATGGATGCGCAGGTCAGCGCATCGAATCTTTCCGCCGAGGAGCAGAAGAAGCTTGCTGCGCTCGGCTACGTCAGCTCCGTCGCGAAACCGGTCGTTCGCGCGGACGCGCCGCGTCCCGCCGACATGGCGCCGATGTTCCCCGTGCTGGACGAGGCGGCGCGGCTCTTCGTGCACGAGCAGTACGCGCAGGCAATTCCGCTGCTGGAGCAGATCCTGATCAAGGATCCGCACAACCTCGATGCCGCTCTGCGTCTCGCCACCGCGCATTCGGCGCTCGGGCACGAGCAGGCCGCGCTCGCGGCCTATCGGCGCGCCGAAGTCATCGCACCGAATTCGCCGGACGTTCGCACCTACATGGCGCTGCATTACGCGCGCACCGCCGAATGGCCGAAAGCGGTGCCGATGCTCGAGCGCATCGTGGCCGAAACACCGGACAAGGTCCCCGCACTCGAAGCGCTGGCGCTGCTGCGCGAACGGCAGGGACAGGTTGCGGACGCGGTGAGCCTTCGCCAGAAGCTCTACGTCCTCCGCTCCCCCACCCCCTCCGAGCTCACCCGCCTCGGCGAGATGCAGATGGCCCTCGGCCAGACCGCTCCGGCCATCGATTCATTCGAAAAAGCGCGCGCGATGCAAGGCGCCGCGTTCCAGCACGACACGGAGCTCGGCGTCCTCTACCTCGCCTCGCAGCGACTCGAAGACGCCCGCGCCGCGCTCGATCGCGTCGCGCCGTCCGATCCTGCCTACGCGATGGCGCTCTTCAAACGCGCCCAGGTCAGCGTGCTGCTGCACGAGCCGGATGCTGCCTCGCGTATCGCCGCCGCCCGCACGCACGCAGACGCCACCACGCGCGAGCTCATCGCACACGAGCGGCTGTTTCAGTAGCGGCGTGGCACAGATACTCCTTGTCAAGGCTCAGCACATCGTGGACAGTTTGATGGCTCAGCACATCGTGGACACCGGAAGTTAGAGTTCGGCCTTGAAAGGGCCGAAGCTGTGCTTCGGCCCATAGCGGCCACGTAGCCTCGGGGAGTGAAAGCCGTCACCCGAAGGGCCGGAGCGAAGCGGAGGAGGCGCGTAGCGCCTTGACGGCTTTCACTCCCCGGGGCTACCCGAGCGTGTAGGCATGCGTCTGGATGATTTCGTCGTGGAGAACCACTGTCATCCTTTGTGCCGCGACGTCGATGGTGGCACGCACATATTCATGGGTTGCTTCCGGCGGCATCGGAAAACGCTGACCGAAGATCTCCAGACTCATATCGCTGCGGATGAACCGGATGAAGCTCACGCGGCCATCGGTGGGCTTGTCGAACGGCATCGCTGGAGGTGTTGGCCGATCGGGAAAGCGAAGGTCCACTCTGGACTGCGCAAGAGCATCATTCGGTGTTCGCCCTCCGATTTTCTTGTATCGCCACGTCGAGTTGTGCCGGCTCTCGAACTGCAGCGACTCGCTCCGGAACGCGTCGAATGAAGTCCTCTCCGCGCGGCGATAGAACATGCGGTTCCAGTGGTCGTTGAACTTCTCGACCACGCCATTCCGCCACGGCTCGCGGATCGGAATGAACACGATCTCCACACCGGCAGCAAAGCACAGCCGCATCATCTGTCCGCTCGCACGCGGATACCGCCGATTCCCGAAGAAAACCAGCTCGTTGTCGAGTTGCAGGATCGATGGGAGGCCCATTCTCGTCCAGACGTTCCACAGGCCTGGAATGACGTGTTCGGTCGCGCGCGAGAGAATCGGTTCTGCTGCGGCGCGGCCACTGGATACATCGACCCCATTCAATGAGTAGAACCGTTTGCCGCCAACGTAACGCGGGCCGACGAAATCGAACTGATCCCGGCTCCATCGCCAGCGGTGCCGGATACCTGGTTCCCTTCGGCATTCGCCGCTTCGGCACCGTCAGGCCGGCAACCTTGAGGATTCGTTTGATCGTCGAGATCGATGGCGGCTCGATCTGCTCGTCCTCCAACTCCCAGGCGATCATCTGTGCACTCACGAACGTGCCTGCCGCTTCCAGCCGGCGACGGATCTCGATGATCCGCGTCCGCAGATCCTCTTCACACGCTCCCGGGTCGTGACGCCGCCTCGATCGCTCCTCGTTCCAACCCGTCTCTTCGTGTTCCGCACGACTGAGCCATTTATAGAACCAGCTCCGCGATCGCTTCAGCGACGCGCAATTCGCTCCGATCCGTTCTCCCCGCCGATACCGCTCCACCGCCAGTAATCTCTCCACTTCGCGACCATCCATTCGACGCCACCTCCTTCGGCAGCGTCATACGGCTCCCATCGCTTGTCCACGATGTGCTGAGCCTTCAAGATGTCCACGATGTGCTGAGCCACATCAACTCCTTTCTGTGCACAAAAAAAAGGCCCGGCGTCGCCGCCGGGCCTTCGAACCGCGTGATCGAAAAAACTAGAACAGAAGCCGTGCCGCGACCTGGAAGCGGCGCGGGTTGTAGTAGCGCGTCGGGGTCGGCGCGGAATTCAGATAAGCGACCGGGCCGGTCAGCCCCGTGTAGAAGCACGACGCGCTCTTGGTCGGATCGCAGATTCCGATCGTATTCGCGCGGGACTCATAGTCGTATCCGGTCTGATGATTCATGACATTGAACCAGTCGACGACGATCTGCATGTTGATTCCGCGGATCGGGCCGAAGCTCTGCGTGTAGTTGAAATCGGTCTGGTTGTATGACGGCGTGCGGCGGCGTCCTGCCGGTTCCGCGAAGCGGTCGGTGTCGCTGGTCGACGTCGTGTACGCGCTGTAGGGCTGATACGCCTCGATCTGATACGGCTGGCCGGACTGATAGAGGAAGAACGCGCCCGTCGTGGCGTTCCAGGGCAGCGTGTAGGCGCCGTAGAGTTTCACGATGTTGCGGCGGTCGCCGCGCAGATCGCCGTACTTGTTGTCCCACACATTGCGGCCCGCGGCGTCGCCGATGTTCGACGAGCCGATGAAGCGCGCGGCGTCATTGGTGTTGTTCGGAGAGGTGTTGTCCTGGTCAAAGTTGCCGTAGTAGTGGCTCCAGGTATAGGAGCCGCGCAGGAAGATGTTCTTTCCCTGCCAGTCGCTCTCCGCCGTCGCCTCGTAGTACTTGGTGAAGGCGCCGTCGAGGTTGGCGATGACGTACGTCGCATTCGGGCTGCCGATGGCGTTGATCTTCGCGGCGAGGTCCGGGATGAACGGGACGTGCTCAATGTTCGCCGGCGCGTTCGACGGTTTCGACGAAGCGGTGCAGTTGCCGGCATTCGCGCCGGTGGCGAAGGGAGCCATGCAGACGCGCTCATTGTTCGGCGTGTCTTCCAGGAAGTGGTTCGCGAAGCGATGGCGTGCATATGCGCGCAGCGACCAGCGGCTGTTGATCTGCTGTGACGTGCCGAGGATGTACTCCTTCATCTGCGGCGGCTTCACGCCCGGAACGAACAGCTTACCGGCCGATGAATTGGTCGGCGCGACGCCCATCAGGTTGCCGTTGGCGTCGAAGTACGCGGTGATGGTGCTCTGGAGCTGGCGGTCCCACGACGCGGCGCGCGCAAGCGAGCTGGCGGCCTGGTTGTAGCCGGCGTAGCTCCCGTAAACCGTGTCTTCGCCGTTGTAGGCCCAGGTTGCGCCCAGGCGCGGTTGCATCATGTCCTTGAAATTGAACTCGTGCATCTTGTACTTCGCGCCGACCTGCTTCACGTAGCCGGCGATGTTGTCCGCCTTGACCAGACCCTGGCCGTAGTACGCGTCGTCGCTCATCAGCAGGCCGATGTTGTACGTCCAATTGGTCCGATGGATGACGTCGTTCAATTCGACGTTCTGCGAATGCACCTCGGAGTGAATCGGCGGAACGATTCCTTCCGACTGCTGCTGCACGGTAGCCGTGAAGAATGCCGTTTTCGCCGTGCCGCAAGCGCTGGCCGGGCAATTGTTAAGGGTTCCGCCGCCCGGGATCGAAATGCTGCCCCATCCGTTCGACGTGCGGACCAGGGTTTCTTCGTCGTTGTAGCGCTGATAGCCGGCATGCAGGTCATGCGTCAGGGCTCCGGCCGTGAGCGTGTAGTTGTAACCGGCCTGACCGTTCTTCCGATAGAAACTGTCGTTGTCCTCGCGAAGGCTGCCGAAACCGGTCGTGCCGCCGCCGGTGCGAACGCCGTTGACAAGGTAGCCGTACTTGTCGATGTACGGCTGCACGAAGGCGGCCTGGATTGCGTTTTGAGGTTTCGTCGGGTCGGCCGGAAGGGCCGTCGGAACCGTGAGCAGACCGAGTTTGTCGAGATTGGCGATGTCGAGATGCGTTCCCAACACCGTCGAAACCTGTACGTCGGCGAGGTTGTCTGCTCGTCCGCCGCCCGGGTTCTTGAAATCCGTAAACTTGAACGTGGCGAAGCTCTTCGGGTTGACGACCCAGGAGCCCTCCAGCGTTCCGATCTTGAGATCGGTTTCGTAACCGGTTCCGGTCGTTCCCGCCGATTTCGTTCCGAATGCATCGCCTGAGGTATCGAGGCGGTGCTCGTGCCGATAGCTGCCATTGATGAGGACCGAGGAGAGAGGCGTGAACGTCAGCTTTCCGAACTCTTCATGGCGTTTGCTGTGGTACTCCGGCAGTGAACCATAGAGGTTGGCCTGGTTCGCTTTGGTGTAATCGGGCTTGTAATACGAGCCATAGAAGAAGAGCCGGTCGGAGAGAATCGGACCGCCCAGGCTGACCGTCGCCCAATCGCGGTCCTGCAGGAACGTCGCATTCACGGAGCCGGCCTGGTCGGCGATCATCGAGTGCTTGAGCACCTGGTACTCGACCGATCCGCTGAACTTGTTCGTACCGGACTTGCTGACGGAGTCGATCGTGAAGCCGCCGGCGCGGTTGAAGTCGACTGCATTCGCGCCGCCGCGCACGATGTTCACCTGCGCGATGTCGTGGGTCGACGGCTCAGAAACGAGCACGCCGAATAGCGGCATCGTGACGTTGACGCCGTCGAAGAGATAGACGTTCGACTGACCGCTGCCGCCGCCACTCGGTCCGCGCACGACGTCCTGCGAGACCATGACGCCGGGAATCAGCTTCTGCAGGTCCTTGTACTCCTGCGCCACCGGAAGCGCTTTGAACTGATCGTTTGAGAGGCCGCTCTGGATGGTGGTCGATTCTCTGTCGACCAGCGTCTGGTTGGCGGTGACGGTGATGCTTTCCGCGACACCGCTGACGCCCATCTTCACGTCGGCCGCGTTGTCCTGACCGAGCAGCGCTTCCGCCTTGCGCGTGGTGGTTTGCATGCCCGAGAGCGTGAAGGTCAATGTGTACGCGCCGGGCTGCAACTGCGGCAAACGGTAGTCGCCGTTGCCGTCGGTCACCGTGACGCGTGGCTGGGGCAGCACGTTCGATTTCGCTTCGACGGTAACGCCCGGGAGGGCTGAACCGTCTGAAGCAGTGACCTTTCCGTGGAGCGCCCCCGTTTGCTGGGCGAATAGGGATGTTGACGCCAAAATCAACACAAGGCAGCCAAACAGCCTGCGTAGTTGCATATGTCTCCCCCTCAAATTGTTTGTGAACGTTGGACTAAAGTTCGCGGATTCTACACCTGCTCTTGACAAGCGCAGGCCGTACAAAAATCAGGAAAGCGGCCAGTCCAATTCGCCGAGAAATCGCTCGTCCTCGCGCCATGAGCCGTGCACGGCGACATGCAGGTCGAGGAAGACCCGCGCGCCGAGGATCGACTCCAACTCCACTCTCGCCTCGGTGCCGATGCGTTTAATCATCTCGCCGCGCTTGCCGATGATGATCGGCTTCTGCGTCTCGCGCTCGACCACAATCGTCGCGTAAATCTTGATGAGGTTTTTTTCCTCTTCCTCTTCCCAGCGATCGACCGCGACGGCCGTCGTGTACGGCAGCTCTTCCGACGTATGAGCGAGCAGCTTCTCGCGCACGATCTCCGCGGCGAAAAAGCGCTCCGGCTGCGTGGTGAAATCCTCGGTCGGATAGATCGCTTCGCCGAGGCCGACGCTTTCGAAGAGCAAGTCGACGAGATGATCGACGCCATCGCCAGTCGCGGCCGATACGGGAACGATCTCTTCGAACAGTCCCGTCTCGTTGTATTGCTGGATCAGCGGGAGCAGTTTGTTTTTCTTCAGCAGGTCGATCTTGTTGAGGCTGGCGAAGCGCTTTGATTCGGCGCCGCTCGCTTTCTGGTGGCGCATCATCTCGAGCACGAATTCGTCGCCGTGACCGAACGGCTGGCTGGCGTCGATCAGCACCGCCGCGACATCGGCCTCGGAGAGGCTGGCGCGCACGTGCTCCATCATCCGCACGTTCATCTTGTGCAGCGGGCGGTGAATGCCGGGCGTATCGAGAAACGCGAGCTGCCCGCGCGGATCGTTGAGGATGCCGACGATGCGATTGCGCGTCGTCTGCGGCTTGGCCGAGACGATCGAAACCTTGTGGCCGAGCATGCGATTGAGCAGCGTCGACTTGCCGGCGTTCGGACGCCCGACGAGCGCGACGACGCCGAAGTGGGGTTTGTTGGATTTGGATTCAGCCATGTGTGTTCATCGTAGCGCCGCCGAGCCGGCGGCGGTCCAGCCGGCCAGCGGCCGGCGCTACGATCGATTCTCCCTCTCCTCTTCGTCCTCGGCCGTCCACTCCGGATCCTTCGACACACGCACGCGATAAATGCGGCGGCGGTCGGCGCGGTCGACGACGAACTGGAAGCCGTTCTTTTTGATGATCGCGCCGACTTTCGGGACGCGGCCGGTGGAGGTGAAGATCAATCCCGCCACGGTCTCGTAGTCGTCGCCTTCGAGATCGGCATCGAGCAGCTCTTCGAGCGCTTCGACGCGCAACTGGCCGCTGACCATGTACTCGCCATCGCCAAGGTCGACGATCGTCGCCTCGTCTTCCTCGTGCTCGTCCGCGATCTCGCCGACGATCTCTTCGACGACGTCTTCGATCGTGATGATTCCGGCGGTCCCGCCGTACTCATCGACGACGACCGCGACCTGAATGTGCTCGCTCTGAAACTCGCGCAGCAGTTCGGAGACTTTCTTCGTCTCGCTGATGAAGTACGGCGGCCGGGCAATCTCGGCGACCGGACGCGCTTCCCTTTTGACCAGCGCGTCGAAGACTTCCTTGATGTGAACGATGCCGGTGATCTTGTCGACGCTCCCTTCGTAAATCGGGATGCGCGAGTATTTCGATTCGCTGAAGAGCGCGGCCAGCTTGTCGAACGGATGCGTAGCGTCGAAGGCCAGCACGTCGATGCGCGGCGTCATCAGCTCGCGGGCCACGCGGTCGCCGAAGTCGACCACCGACTGGATCATCTTCCCTTCGGTACCCTCGAGTATCCCCTCTTCTTCGCCGACGTCGATGTACGCCTGCACGTCGTCATCGGTGACTTCCTCATCCTCGTGCGCTTCCTCTTCCTCGCGGTCGAGCCGCTCGAAAACGCGCCGCATGGGGAAGAGCACTGGCCAGAACAGGAGGTAGAAAAAGTGCGAAAACGGGATGAGCGCTTTCAGGATCATCTCGCCGACATCTTCGGGAACGAAGGCGAGCACGAACTTCCAGAGGATGACGATGATGAGCCAGATGGCCGCGGAGATGCCGCATGCGAGCGGGAGCGATTCGCCGTCGAATGCACGGATGGTTGCTACGAACGCGCCGACCAGCGCGATCTGGAGCAGCGAGCCGCTGACGAGCTGCAGATTGCGCGGATCGAAATGCAGCCAGCGGCTGCTGCGCTCCTCGGAGGAATCGCCCGACCAGCGCCGCAGCGTGACGGGGCTGATCTCCTGCGCGAAGTAGCGGATTGCGTCGAAGAGTAGGAAAAGAACGCCACCGACCGCGCCGAGGACGATCCAGGTGACGTGCGAGAGGCTACTACTTCCCATTCGTTAAGCGGCGGATTCTATCAACTGAAAAAGAGAGCGATGCACGCGGCGATCACCGACGCCTTCATGACCCCCTCGGCGCGAATGTGCAGGTAGTGAAAGTACACGCGCACCGGGTTGTCCTCGCCTTCCGGCCCGAGGTTCACGCTGAAGACGCGCATCTGCCTCTGAATCGACATCTCACCGAGCAACGCCCACGCCAGCATGACGATGGCAGCCCAGCGGCCGATGAGCCAAAGCGACGCCGCGTGCCGCTCCCAGATCAGAAATCGCGCACCGGCGCTGACGACGATCATGATCAGCGCGATCGCCCGCATCCGCAGGAAGCGTCCGAGGATCGGTCCGAAAATCGCGCCGGCCTGCTGCTTCGGCAGCGCCTTGAAAAGCTCGGGCGCCGTCCCCGCGCCGAGCGCGAGCGCTCCTCCGATCCAGATGGCGAGGCCGAGGATGTAGAGGAACTGAAAGATGAGGTAGACCCAGTTCGGCAAGCGCAGATAGTAACGTTTACAGATTGTTCGCGCTGGAGGGAGCGATAATTTCGCCCATGCACGCCCTGGCCATCCTGCTGCTGTCCACCGTCGCTTCCATCCCGCAGCCGATCCTGACGACGACGCTGATCCTGCGCAACGGAACGCAGTACAACGTCGAGGGCCCGATCCGCGAAGAGCGAGGCCGCATCATCTTCCGTTCCGGCATCCTTTACTCGATCCCGGTCGACGAAGTGGACATGGAGGCGACCCGCGCTGCCATCACGAAGACGGTGCTCGCCACAAACAGTCCGGACAAGAAGCTGAAGGTGTCGCCGGAAGAACGCGATCGCCTGCTTCGCGAACTGGAGCAGAACCATTCCGGCGGACCCGCGGCCGAACTGGCGAAGGTGCCCGAGGTCCGCGAGCCTGAGTCAAAAGGCGACGAGTGGTCGTGGCGCAACGCCGCGCGCGCTCACGAAGAGGCGATCTTGCGCGCGAAAGAGAATGTGGCGCTGCTTCACGATCGCGCGGAGTTGCTGAAGCACCAGATCGAGCAGTTCGTCGCCCTCGGCTACCACGCGAACCAGTTCTCGTATCAATCGACCGAACTGCAGTTGACGCGCGATCAGATCCCGGGCGCGGAGCTCGAAGTGACGCGCGCCGAACGCGCAAACGCACAGTTCCGCGAAGACGCGCGCAAACAGGGAATCCTGCCGGGCTGGCTGCGGTAACTGCGGCTTTCGCCGCGTTGTCGGTTGTCGGTTCTCGGTTAAAAGCCAACGCGCGAAGCGCAATCAACCGACAACCGACAACGCGCGCAAAGCGCGCCATATACTTCGCTCATGCGCGCTCACACCGCATCCGTGACCGAGATTGAAGAACTGGCCCCGAGCGTGGTGCAGATCACCGTGGCGTTTAACGATGACGCCTTCTCGTTCGAGGCAGGGCAATGGGTGAACTTTCGCTTCCCCGACGGCATCTCCCGCGCCTATACGATCGCTTCGGCCGCACAACGGCCGCAGGCGGTGCAGCTTTGCGTGCGCGTCGGCAGCGGCCGCGGTGGGAAGGCGCTGACGAAGCTCGACGCGGGAGCTGCGGTGTCGATCGACGGCCCGTACGGCGATTTCGTGATTCCGGAGAATGACGGCCGGCCGATCGTGTTCCTGGCGGGCGATACAGGCATCGCACCGATCCGGAGCATGGTCCTGACGATGCTCGCCGATCACGATCCGCGAAAGCTGTACGTCCTGTACGAGCCGGACCATCGCAACATCCTGTACGCCGCCGATTTCGATCCGCTGGCGCGCGATGGCGCGATCGTGCACGAGAGCGGAAAAATCGAGACGCTGATCGCACGCAACCGCGAGAGCATGCGCTCCGCGACGCTGTTGGCCGCAGGCTTCGACCCGTTCATTGACCGCGTCGGCGACGCAATCCGCGAGAACGGGCTGGACGCGAAGAAGCTGATCAGCGAAACGTTTGGACCGCAGCCGTAAGCTGCGGCGAAGCCGCAGTCATCCCCACATCCCTGACTTGGCCAGCTTCTGGATCTTTTTCATGATCCGATCCTTCTTGAAGCCGCGCAGGTGGTCGATGAAGAGGTTGCCGTTGAGGTGGTCGATCTCGTGGCACAGCGCGCGGGCCATCAGGCCTTCGCCGCGGATCTCTCGCTGCTGTCCGTTGCGGTCGGTGTAGCGCACTTTCACCCGCTCCGGACGCGTGACCACTTCGACGAAATCGGGGATCGAGAGGCAGCCCTCCTCTTCCGTGATCTGCCCTTCCAACTCCAGGATTTCGGGATTGATGAAGATATGCAGGTTGCCCGGCTTCTTTCCGACGGTGAGGTCGATGACTGCCAGACGTTTTGAAATACCGACCTGATTCGCGGCCAGGCCGACGCCCGGCGCGGCATACATCGTATCGACCATGTCGTCGATCAGTTTCTGCAGCACGGCGTCGATGTCGCCGACAGGTTTGGTGGGCTGGCGAAGAACGGCGTCGCCGTATTTGACGATGGGAAGAACGGACATGATTCAAGGATGAAGGCGAAAGGATGAAGGATGAAGGCGCGTAGCGCCCCGTCCTTACTTCATCCTTCAGCCTTCAGCATTCATCCTTTCTTTTTCAGACTGTCGATCATCGCCTCGACCGTGTGCTCCGCGCGGCGCTGATAGAAATCATTCAGCACGTTGCGGATGCCGGGGTACTTCGCCAGCGCGTTGTCGAGCTTCTCTTTGTCGAGACGAAGCAGCTCGGTGCGCTGTGACGCGGTGATCGTGGCGGTGCGCGGTTTGCCGGTCAACATGCTGACCTCGCCGAAGAAATCCCCTTCGCCGAGGCGGGCAAGGTAGACGGTGGAACCGGCGGCGCCGTGCGTGAAGACCTTCACCTCGCCGCTGGCGATGACGTACATCGACGAGCCGGGCTGCCCTTCGCTGATGATGACGCTCCCCTCCTCGTGCGATTCGAGCTCCATCTCGCGAACGAGAGCGTCGCGCTCTTCCTCGCTCAGCACCTCGAAGAGCGGCGACTTCGGCACTGGCCGCGTGAACAGCGGCTCGCTCTTTCCTGCCGTCGGCTCTTTCGGTTGCGACGCGGCAATCTGCTCGCGCAGCTTCTCGCCCTTTTTCGCCACGGCGATGGCCTGCACGGTCAGGCCGTTGTCTTCGTAGTACTTCGCCGTGTGCTCGTACTGCGCGATCGCTTCAGCAGCTTCGCCCGCGCCGGCGAGTGCATCGGCGTACTGCAGACGGATGCGGGGATTGTTCTGGTACTTGTCGAGATCGCGTTTGAGGAGCGGAACAGCGCGCGCATATTCGCGGCGCGCCAGCAGCGATGCGCCGCTTTCGGTTTCGTCAGGCATGGGAGGGGGATTGTATCGGGTGTGGGGAGTAGCGTGTGGGGAGTAGGGTGTCGGGAGTCGGGGGTCGTAGCGAAAGAACCGAGGCTCCGACTCCCGACCCCCGACTCCGCTTTATCAGTACTTCACGCGCTTCAGCTCCAGCTTCGCCGACGACGCCGCAGTCGAATAGGGATACCGCTTGATCACCTCGTCGAAGGTCTTCCGAGCCATGCCGAGGTCACCGGTTTTGGCGAAGGTGAGTCCGATCTTCAGCATCGCGTCGGGCGCCTTGTTCTGCTCGGGATACTCCTTCGTCACCCGCTCGTAGGCGCGCATGGCGTCGGTGTAGTCGCCGGCGGCGTAGTACGTTTCGCCGATCCAGTAGAGGGCGTTGTCAGCCAGTTCGCCGGATGGATCGGCATCGAAGACCTGCTGCAGCGCCGTTCGCGCTTCGGCCATCCGGCCTTTGCCGTACAGAATCAGCGCCCCGCGGTAACTGTCGGCGATCGCCGCGTTCTGCAGCGGACCGCTGACTTGCGGCGCGGTTGCGCGAACAGGCGCGGGTACGGGTTGCGAAGGCTCGATGGCTCGCGGCGCCGGTTCGACGACGCGCGCAGGCGCCGATGCCGGCGATGACGATGATTCCAATCGCGCGATGCGTGCGTTGAGCACGTCAATCCGTTCCAGCAGCTCCGTCATCGACGTCTGCATCTCCGCGAGACGCGCGTCGGATGCCGGATTCGGCGCCGCCGTAGCCGCGTCGGGCGGCGGCACGAGCGACGGCACGTCGTTGTCGTCGGCCTTCTTCGTAGCGCAGGCCGTCAACGCGAGAAGGAAAACGATCGCCGCCGCTCTCTTCATCATGCTGTCTTCATCGTTCCGAGTTTCTGTTTCGCCCTCGTTGCGTACGGACTCTGCGGATACTCAGTCACCACGCGGTCATAGTAAAGCCGCGCCTCGGCGCTGCGTCCCAGGCCCGCCAATGCGGTGGCCAGATCGAAGAAGACGCCGTCACGCTCGCGATAGGCCGGATACGACTCGACGATGCCGTTCAACCGCTGCACCGCGGCGTAGTAGCTGCGCCGCTTGATGTAGTAGCGGGCGATGATGTGATCGTGCTTGGCCAGCCGGTCGAGCACATCCTGTAGCCGCTTGTCCATCTCCGGACGCAGCGAGCTGCGCGGATAGGTCTTCAGAACGTCGTTGAATTTCTCCAGCGCCTCGCGGGTCTTCTGCTGGTCGCGGTCCGGACGCTCCATCTGCTTGTAGGAGCACATCGCGATCTGCAGCATCGCGTAGTCGGCGCGGTCGCTGCCGGGATAGCGATTGATGAAGTCGCGGTATTTGTACTGCGCCTCGACGAGGTTCACCGCATCGCCCTGCTCGTAATACGTATCGGCGATGCGCAGCAGCGCGCGGCGGCCGAGAGGATCGTTGGGGAAGGTCTCGTAGACGTGCGAGTAGTACTGGCGCGCCTTCTGGTACTTCTTCTTCGCGAACTGCTCTTCGCCGAGCTGGAACACCTGTTCCTTCGGCATCTTCGCCAGTGAGGGATCGAAGCTCGTGTGCAGCGACGAGCGCGTGATGCTGCTGCCTCCCCTGCCGCCGAACGAATGCCGGCAACCGGCAAGCGCGATCGCCAGGACCGCGATGAGGGTCAGTGTCTTTTTCAAATTGCCTCCGATGGATCTCAAACTCGTACGCTAACGCTGTTCCTGATCGCTTCCATTGCCGCCCTGCGATCGGGCTGTCCGAAAACGGCCGATCCGGCCACGAGGATGCTCGCGCCGGCGGAAACGACGAGCGGCGCGGTGGCCGCATCGATGCCGCCGTCGACCTCGATGTCGACCGCGACACCTCTCTCCCTGATCATCTGCGATATGTGACGGATCTTCCCCACAACAGGTTCGATGAACTTCTGTCCGCCGAAGCCGGGGTTGACCGTCATCACCAGGACAAAGTCGCAGAACTCGATGGCCGTGCTCAGCGATTCCGCCGGCGTGGCGGGGTTGATGGCGATGCCCGCCTTCGCTCCGCCGTCGCGGATCATCTGAAACGCGCGCTGCAGATGCGGCTCGGCTTCCTGGTGAATCGAGATCATGTTGGCGCCGGCTTTCAGAAACGCGTCGATGTACCGCTGCGGCTCCTCGATCATCAGATGGCAATCGAACGGCAGCTTCGTCTGCGCGCGGCACGACTTCACGATGGCAGGACCGATGGTCAGGTTCGGGACGAAGTGCCCGTCCATGACGTCGAGGTGGACGAGGTCCGCGCCGCCTGCTTCGACGTCGCGCAGTTCATCCGCCAGCCGCGAAAAATCGGCGGAGAGAAGTGACGGCGCGATCCGGATTCGATTCATTGCGTGGTAGGTGGCGGCGCGGCTGCCGGCTGCTCGATGATGCCGCCTTCAGCCTGCCGGCTGACGACGACCGTGATCGGGTCGCGGCCGCTGACAGGCGCGCCCCGCAGGGGAAACTGGCGAATGATAATGCCGTCCGCAATTCCGGGATACGACTCGAACTTCACGTTCGAGACGCTCAGGCCGTGGCCTTCCAGCGCGGGGCGAACCCTCTCGAGCGGCTGATCGATGAGGTCCGGCATCACGTACGCGGGCGGCGTCGCCGGCGCACCAACGAGCAACGAAACCGCTGTCTGTGCCGGCACGACCGTTCCCTTCGGCGGCTCCTCGGCCATGATTCCCTGCGTGATGCTGTCGATGTAGGCGAGATTGCCGAGTTTCAGATTCTGCTGCCCGAGGCGAAGGAGCGCCGTGCGCGGCGACTGGCCGTTGAGATCGGGCACCTGCAGCACGAGCGGGCCGGCGCTCAGCTCGACGTGAATGTCCGTGCCGCGCTTGATCAGATTCGTGGCGCCGGGCGCTCTGTTCTGCCACACGACGTTGTCCAGCGCGATCTTGTCGGAATTGCGGCGATGCTCCGGATCGACGACGAGACTGATGCCGAGGTCGGAGCAGATTCGCTTCGCGTCGGTGACGGAACGTCCGATGAGATTCGGTGTCGAGACCGACCGCCCGCGAATGAAGAAGTTGAAGCACAGGTACGTGCTGACGCCGAACGCGAGGATGAAAAGCGCGGCGAAGAGGAGGTTGTCCAGGCAGCCGCGTTTCATCGTTTCATTCATCGCTGTTCTGGCCGGTCGCTCTTCGGATGTTCGGCTTTGTACTCGGCATCGTCGTACTTGCGCGTGCTCGGACGCGCCACGACGAGCGGGATCAGAGTTTCTTTCCAGACGTTCTCGACGCGCTCGGCGAAAACGAAATGCAGCCCCGTCTTCACTTCGTCTGGCACCTCGGTCAGATCTTTGCGGTTGCCTTCCGGCAGAACCACCGTCTTGATGTTGGCCCGCTGCGCCGCCATGACTTTTTCTTTGATGCCGCCGACGGAGAGCACTTTACCGCGAAGCGTGATCTCGCCGGTCATGGCGACGTCGTGCCGCACCGGGCGGTCTCCCATCACCGAGGCGATGCAGGTGGCGATGGCGACGCCGGCCGAAGGACCATCTTTCGGGATGCCGCCGGCGGGGAAATGGATGTGGATGTCGTTCTCGGTGAACTTCTTGTCGTCGATGTCGAGATCTTTGGCCTTCGAACGCACGTACGAATACGCGGCGGTCACCGACTCGCGCATCACGTCGCCAAGCTGACCGGTCACGGTGGTCCGTCCGCTGCCGGCCATGCGCGTCGCTTCGATGAACATGATCTCGCCGCCGTACTGCGTCCAGGCCAAGCCCGTGGTGACGCCGACTTCGGGATGGCGTTCGGCAAACTCGTGCTCGTACGACGGCAAGCCGAGGTATGACTCGAGCTCGGAGCTCTCCACCGTGTAGTGATCCTCTTCCGATCCGCTTGCGACTTTGCGGGCGATCTTGCGAAGGATCGTGGCCAGCTTGCGCTCGAGATTGCGCACGCCCGACTCGGCGGTGTAGTCGCGGATGACGGTCAGCAACGCGTCGTCATTGATCGATACATGCGCCGCTGCAAGGCCGTGGTTTTCCAATAGCTCCGGGATAAGGTGCTTCTTCGCGATCTCGAGCTTTTCCGTTTCGGTGTAGCCGGAGAGTCGAATGACTTCCATGCGGTCGCGCAGCGGGCTGGGAATCGTGTCCAGCATGTTGGCGGTGCTGATGAACAGCGTGTGCGACAGGTCGAACGGGATTTCGAGGTAGCGATCGACGAAGGCATGATTCTGCTTCGGATCCATTACTTCGAGCAGCGCCGAGGCCGGATCGCCGCGGAAGTCTTTTCCGATCTTGTCGATCTCATCGATCATGATCAGCGGGTTGTTCACGCCGACCTGGATGTAACTCTGAATCAACTTGCCCGGCATCGCGCCGATGTACGTCTTGCGATGTCCGCGGATCTCCGATTCGTCCGTCACGCCGCCAACCGCCATGCGCACGAACTTGCGTCCGAGCGCGTCAGCGATCGCAGCGCCGAGCGAGGTCTTGCCGACGCCGGGCGGGCCGACGAAGCAGAGGATCGGTCCCTTCAGATCACCCTTGAGTTTGAGCACGGCCAGAAATTCGAGTACGCGCTCTTTGACCTTTTCCAACCCGTGATGCCGCGCTTCGAGAATCTCCTCGGCGCGGACGAGATCGAGCCGGTCTTCCGTCTTCTCGGTCCACGGAATCTGAAACACGGTGTCGAGATGACCTTTGATGACGGCGTAATCGCTCGATGACGGCGAGAGTTGCCCGAGGCGATTCACCTCGCGGCGCAGCGTCTGTTTGTGCTCTTCGGCGAGCGGAAGCGTCTCGACTCGATCGCGATACGTATCGGCTTCGCGTTCGGAGGCGTTCGTATCGCCCAACTCGTCCTGGATGACGCGAAGCTGCTCGCGGAGATAGGTCTCGCGCTCGCGGCGGTCGATCGACGTCTGAATCTGGCGCTGCAGTTCCTTGTCGAAGGTGGCTTTGCCGAGGTCGCGCTGAATCCAGTCGATGAGCAGTTCGAGGCGCTCGATCGGATTCACCGTTTCGAGCAGGAGCTGCTTTTCTTCGAGCGGGAAGTTGACGAAGGAGGAGAGGAGGTCGGCGAAGGTGTCCGGCCCTTCGCTCATGTTCATGCGCAGGATGTTGAGCAACTCGTTCGAGTATTTCGAATCGCTCTCCACGAGCTTTTCGAACAGCGAGTTGGCCTTGTTCATCAAGACCTCGGTCTTGACGTTCTTCGGAATCGGACGCGGCGCGATCTCGCGCAACATCCCTTCGAAGTACGGCTCGCTCTGGATCATCTGCACAAGCTCGACGCGCTGCCGTCCCTGCAGGAAGACCTGGTAGCGGTCGGACGACAGCGGCAGGCGCTGCACGATCGCGGCGAGCACGCCGATCTGTGACAAGTCCTCGGCGCGCGGGTTCTCCTTGTCGCCGCTCTTCTGGCAGAACGCGGCGATGAGGTTCTGATCGTCGCCGAGACTCTTCAGCAGGCGGACGTTGCGGTCGATGCCGACCTGCAGCGAGAGAACGCCGTTCGGGAAAAGGACGGACGAGACGAGCGGGATGATGGGAAGGCTCTTCGGAATCTCGCCGTCCATCCATTCGGATGTGCTGGCGTTCGTCGGAGACTTCCGATTTGTCTGAGCCATTTTTAGAGTTCGAGGAAGGTGCGAAGCGGCCGCGCCCGGTGAGCTACACTTCCGTACTCATCCTCACCGGCACGCGAATTGTAGGAAAAATGCAGACAGGTTGAGCAATCATTTCTAAGACTATTGCAAACTCGATGAACGATACGGCTACGGTGCAGATCCTCGCGGATCCTGAGGTCAAGCGGGCCGATCTGCACTGCCACAGCCGTTTTTCGGTGTTCAAGTACTTCCGCCGCGCCAACACCCGCGATTGCTACAACAACCCCGAGGACGTGTACCGCATCGCAAAAGAGCGGGGCATGTCGTACGTGACGCTCACCGATCACGACTCGATCGACGGCGCACTGTACCTCCTGAACAAGTTCCCCGACATGACCGATTTCTTCATCGGCGAAGAGGTGGAGACGTACTTTCCGGAGACGGGACAGCGCATTCACGTCGGAGTGTGGGGCCTGAACGAAGCGCAGCACCGTGAGATCACCCGGCTTCGCCGCGACATCCGCGAGCTCATTCCGTACATGAAATCGCAGCGCCTGATCTTCGGCGTCAACCATCTCTTTCAGAACTATCGGATGAAGAACGTGGCGGCGCGCTACATCGCCGAGCTGATGGAGATGTTCGACATCTTCGAAGCGATGAACGGCGCGATGGCGTCGTTTCACAACAAGATGGTGCAGCAGCTGGTGAACACGGTGCAGAAAGGCGGGCGCCACGCCTCGATGATTGGAGGCTCCGACGCGCACACGCTCAAGCACGTGGCGAAGGTGCACACGGTTTCGAAGGGCGAGACGACGACGGAGTTTCTGGAGAACATCCGCCGCGGCGATTGCTTCGCCTGGGGCAGCGAGATGCGCTTCCGCGAACTGATCGCCGACATCTATCTGCTCACGATCGCCTACAACGGCCAGGCCCGCGCCGATCTGATGTCGCAGGACTACAGCGTGGCCGACAAAACGATGCAGCTCGCCGGCCGCCTTGCCTCAATCCCCGCCGCCATCTCCGGCCTCCCCGCCGCGATCACGTCGCTCAATTACCTGAAACAGATCGTGGTGACGAAGGGGATCTCGATGCGCTTCGACAAGCTGGTGGAGAAGATTCAGCCGGGATTGAAGTGAGGGTCTGTCATCCTGAGACTGCCGGAGCCGCGCCAGCGGCGTAGGACGGCGAAGGATCTCAAGATGCGCAACTCGGGCTGGAACTCCTCTGGTTTCAACGCAGGCCGCAGCATCTTGAGATCCTTCGGCGCGCTCCGCCGCTCCGCGGCTACGCCAGCCTCAGGATGACAAGCTAGAAGTTCACCGCGAGCCCGCCGATGTAGCGCCGGGTGCTGCCGTCGGCATCGAGGGCATCGAGCAGGATTCGCGAGTTCTCCGAGCGGGCCAGTTCGACGCCGAGGAGCACCTTCAGGTCAAGCGGAAGGTGGAGCGACTGTGCGAGGCGGACGTCGACGCGATGCGTGCGATACGCATCGCCGCCGTTCGGCTGCGGCTGTTGAATCTGGCGGTAGGAGACGGCGACCGTCGTGCGCGTCGGCGAGAACGTCGACTCGACGTCGCCCGCGACGTAGAGCTTTTCGGTTCCGTGTGCATTGATTGCGGGATGCGCCGGCGCGGCGGTACCGGCCATCGACGAAACGTCGAGCAGGATCCGGCTGCCGAGCTCCTTGCGGAACGCGACGCGAAGATCGTGGCGGACGTCGCCCGCATCGATGTAGAGCCCGTCCCAGAAATGTTCGAGGCCGTCGGTGAAGACGATGCGCAGCGGCGTGTCGGCCGCGCTGACGCTGCCGACGACGCTGAAGTGTTCGCGGGCCGTGTCGCCGGAGACGATGCCGGCCGAGTACGCGTAATGCGGCAGAAGACGCGAGTCGTCGGACCAGACGATGACGCTCGGCAGTGTGTTCTGGTGCGTGGCGTCGACGACTTTGTACATGCCGGAGACGACGATGGCGGTGTCCTTGCCGATCTTCAGCTCCGCACCGGTGCGCGGCGCCCACTCGGTGCCGTACACGCCGACGCGGCTCGACATCCCGTAGTCGAGCGTGACGGCGGGAACGACCTCGAACTTCGCATTCGCGGTGAGATCGGCGGTGCGAAGGGTCGGTCCCGTAATCGTGCCGGGCGTGCTGCGCAGGCTTTCCTGCGTCACGCGCAACGAGACGCCGACATCGTTGCGGCGCGTCTGGATCACGCTCGTGCCGCCTGCGATCTCGATCAGATCCGATCCCGGCGTTGCCACGAAGAGATTCTGCTGCGCGAGGTAGCGGACCTGCACGCGCGAGTCGCCATGCTCCCATTCGAAGTTGTGCGAACGGACGTCCGCCTGGTGCGAATCGTCCGGCACATCGTCGCGATAGCGCCACCACGAACGCGTCGACGCGAGCTTGTACGAATCGGTCGGCGAAGAACGGAGCTCAATCTGCGCCGCACTGGCCTGGGCTACTGGCGTTCCGAACGACTCGTTGTCCGTCTGATCTTCGATGCGATGCAGATTGCCGCGGAAACCGAGCTGCCAGTTATCGCCGAGGCGGCTCTGCAGTCCGAGCGCGGTCTGCGCGAAGGCGGGGCCGGAGGGCGACGCCGCGCCGGCGGTCATGCCGGTCATCGACATCATCTCGCCGCGGAAACGCGGCATTTCGTACGCGGCCGTTGCTGTCGGCCCAATCGGATCGGGCGGCGGCGTCATCACCATATCGATCTCGCGCAGGATGTCGGGCGGCAAGGAGCCGCGGATTTCCCACATCTGCTGATTCGTGCCCCGCGCCTGCTTCTCGGCCTCGAGTTTGAGTTTGATGCGGTGATCTTTCTTCGTCGGAACGATCGTCTCGATGGCCGGCGCGAAGCCGTACTTCATCGCGATGATCTTGTAGACGCCGGCAGGAAGCTGCGGCAGGGCGAAGGAGCCGTCGCTGCTGCTGAAGGTCTGAATCGCGTCGAGATTGTTGAGATTGAGAGCGATGACGAGCGCGTTGCCGACGGGCCGTGTGGAGCTGGTCACATTGCCCAGGACCTGCAGGAAGGCGGGAAGCGGGACCTCGGATTGCGCAGGGACAGCGAGGATGACGATGGCGGACGCAATCGCAATCGCACGCAGTCGGCGCATAGGCTCTCCTCCTTCGTTTCCCGGCAAGCGAGTCTAAGGAGTCGTTTGCCGCGAGTCAAATGGCGGAACGTGACGTTTTGGGAAGCTCTTCCCTGACCCGATGCACGCGAAGCAGGTTCGTCTTTGCGCGTTGATAGATCGGCGATCCCATCAGAATCACCAGGCGATCACCGGGCACGACGATGTCGCGGCTCAGCAGGAAATCGTCGACGCGGTCGACGATCTGCTCGTGATATTCGCCGACGTCGCGAAGAACGAATGGCTGCACACCCCAGAGAATGTTCATGCGGCGCGCGACCCAGGTCGACGGCGTGAGCGCGATGATCGGCTGCTTCGGACGGAACTTCGACATCAGGCGCGCCGCGAATCCGGTCTGGGTGAACACGATGATGAATTTTGCGTCGAGCTGTTGCGCGGCATAGTTCGCGGCGCCGGCCAAGGCGTCGGTGAACTCGTCGATCTCGGAGGAAACGCGGAACGGCTCGCGGCCGCCGGCAACCTGGAACTCGCGGTTCTGCTCCGCCGACATGATGATGCGCGCCATCATCTGCACCGCTTCGACCGGATAGAGTCCCGACGCCGTTTCGGCGGAGAGCATCACCGCATCGGATCCATCGAAGATCGCGTTCGCCACGTCCGAGGCCTCGGCGCGCGTTGGACGCGAATTCGTGGTCATCGATTCCAGCATCTGTGTCGCGGTAATCGCGAACCGGCCCCACACGCTGGCCTTGTTCAGTACGCGCTTCTGCACGATCGGAACGGCCTCGGGCGGAAGCTCCACGCCGAGGTCGCCGCGGGCGACCATGACGCCGTCGCTGACTTCGAGGATGTCTTCGAGCGCGTCTATCGCCTGTGATTTCTCCAGTTTGGCAACGACGTTGATCTCGTCGCCGCCGAGGTCGTGAAGCAAGGAGCGAAGTTCGACGATGTCGCTGCGGCGGCGGATGAACGACGCGGCGATGTAGTCGAGCTGATTTGCCACCGCAAATGCGACGTCCTCGCGATCCTTCTCGGTGATGGCGGGAATCGTCAGTTCGGTATCGGGAAAATTCATTCCCTTTTTCGACGAGATCGGTCCGCCGTGAATGACGCGCGTCAGAACTTTCGCGCCGTCGATCGCTGCCACGACCAGTTCGACGAGACCGTCGTTGATCAGGATGCGCTGCCCGAGTTGCACTTCGCGCGGCAGCGGAGTGAATGGCGTCGAAACGATCGACGCGTTGCCGACGAGCGGCTCAGTCGTGATCGTGAGCATCTGGCCGGTCTTCAATTGGATGACGCCGTCAACCTCGCCAATGCGTAGCTTCGGACCCTGAATGTCGCCGAGGATCGGAATGTACTTGCCGTGATCCGTGGAAACGCGGCGGATGATCTCGATGAGCCGGACGCGATCCGCCGGAGCGCCATGCGAGAAATTCATCCGAAAAACGTCGACGCCCGAGGTCAACAGGCGGAGGATGAGGTCTTCGGACGCGCACGCCGGTCCCAGCGTGGCGATGATCTTCGTGCGTCTCACGCTGTTGCTGTCAACGCCGGTTGCAACGACCGGCCCACCACCTGCGCGATCGCATCGCATTCGCGGACGATCTGTGCAAAAGCCTCGGGCAGGATGGCTTGCGGGCCGTCGGAGAGCGCTTCTTCCGGCTTGTGATGGACTTCGATCAGCACGCCGTCGGCGCCGGCGGCGATCGAGGCGCGCGACATCGGCGCGACTTTGTTGCGCTTGCCGGTGCCGTGGCTGGGATCGACGAGGACCGGCAGATGGCTGATGCGCTTGATGGCCGGGATGATGGAGAGGTCGAGCGTGTTGCGGGTGTGATCGGCGAATGTCCGCACACCGCGCTCGCAGAGGATGACGTTGTAGTTGCCCTCGGCCATGATGTATTCGGCGGAGAGCAGGAGTTCTTCGAGCGTAGCGGACATGCCGCGCTTCAGCAGCACCGGCTTTCGCGCGCGGCCGGCCATCTTCAGCAGCGAAAAGTTCTGCATGTTGCGCGCGCCGATCTGGATGCAGTCGGCGTACTTGTCGACGAGCGTCAGCGCGTCGTTGTCGATCGCCTCGGTGACGATGGGGAGATCGAACTCCTCGCGGATGCGCGCCAGAATCTCCAGACCCTGTTCCCCGAGTCCCTGGAATGAGTAGGGCGAAGTGCGCGGCTTGTACGCGCCGCCGCGAAAAAGCTGGCCGCCGGCGTTCTTGATCCCCTCGGCGATGGCGCGGGCCTGATCGAGCGACTCGACCGCGCACGGACCGCCGACGACGATGATCCCTTTGCCGCCGACGTCCACGCCGCCAACATTGATGATGCTGTCGTCCGGGCGCGCCTCACGGCTGACGAGCTTGTACGCATGCGAGACGCGGATGACTTCCTTGACGCCGGGATAATTTTCGAGAACCTCGGGGTCGGCTTTGCCCGGCTGGCCGGTAATACCGATGGCGGTACGGTGTGCGCCGGGGATGGCGTGCGCCTTCAGCCCCATCTTCTCAATGTGGCGGACGACGGCTTCGATTTGATCGGGCCGGGCGCCGGCCTCCATGACTACGAGCATAGGGTCAGTATAATCGACCGTTTTGAAGCGCCATTCCGGGAGACCGCTGATGAAAAAATCGTTGATCGCCGCCGCATTCGTAACTCTCGCCGCCACGCAGCTCTTCGCGAGCTACTGGGTCGTGATGAAGGACGGCACGCGCTACGAAGCCAGATCGAAGTGGACCATGGCGAACGGCAAAGCCACGATCACGCTCACGAACGGCAGCGTGCTGGCGGTCGATCCGAACTCCATCGACGTGGCGAAATCGGAGCAGGTCACCCGTCTCGGCGGCGGCGAGCTTCTCGGCGTGGAGCAGACGACATCGAACGCCGCAGAAAAATCAACGCTCGGAAATACGATCCGTCTTCGCAAACTGCCGCCATCGCAGACGCCCGCTCCCGCGCCGGCGGCACCGGCCGGCGGCGCAGCACCGACAATCGAGCCGGGCACCGGCCTCGGCGCGGACGTCATCTCGAAATTCGAGCGCGCGTTCGAAAACGTCGGCATCTTCGAGCACAAATTGGTCTCCACCGGCCCGCACTCGCTTCGCGCCGATCTGACGGCGGACAACGAGGACAAGGTGTTCAACACGCTGACCGCGACGGCGTTTCTGATGATGCATAACGCGGGCATCCCCGGTGCGCAGATTGACGCCGTCGACCTGTTCCTGAAGACCACCACCGGCGGCGCGGCCGGCCGTTTTCACGTCACGCACGACGACGCCCAGGCGCTGGAGGCGAAGACGATCACGCCGCAGAGCTACTTCGTTATGAAGGTGCTGTTTTAGTCACTGCACCACGTCAACGCTCGCCGCGCTGCCGTAAACCGTCACGTATCGGAACTGCCGCGACTCCTCGTCGAGGATCGTCCGCTCCCCTGCCGCGAAGACGAATTGATCCACCGGGCCGTCGATGGTGAAGAGCTCCGAGCGGTCATTGGCAAAACGGACGGTGACGGTGCGCGCGGCGTTCGCGACGTCGCGAATGGTGAAGTGCGCGCGGCCTGACGTCGGACCGAAGTCGTACGCGGTCGCGTGCGTCTTGCGCGAGACGGTCACCGCCGTCCCGCCGATGACGGCGATCTCCGGAAGCGCGGTCTCGAATTCGAACGATTCGCGCGGCGCGATTACACGCTGCGGCGGCGCGAACGGTTTCGCATCACGCTGCACGAGATAGTTCCAGCGCCGCGCGGGTGGACGGCCAAGGAGTTGAGGCTTGGTCAGTTGATCGGCGGGAGGATCGCGAAGGAGCAGATCGTCGCGCCAGCGGCGGACGATGTGCCAGTCACCGCCGGTGACGATGAAGTTTCCGAACTCCGCGGTCAGATCGATCGACGCGATCAAACCTCCGACTCCATTCGCGCTGCGAACCGCGACGACGATGCGATTTTTTTTGTCGCGCGCCAGCTTGCTCACGTCGTACGTATCGAGCGCCTCGTTGTCGTCGCCGACGTGGCGGCCACCGACCGCCACGCCGTTGAAGTACAGCGTGTACTCCGGATCGCCGAGCATCTTGATCCGCGTGAACGTCCGATTCGGCGGCAGGTCGAATTCGCGCGTGGCAAAGAACGCCGCCGGATCGCCCTGCGCCAGCCGGTTCTGCTGCCAGATCCACTGCGCGCGGCCGGTGTTGTCGAAGAACTTGTGCGAATAGAGCAACTCCAGCCGGCTGATCGCGCCAACGACGACGAACACCGATGCGGCGATGATGAGCAGGCGCCGGATCAGGACGCGATCGGCGATTGACGGCAGCCGAGGGTCGGTCACCGAACTAGAATCCGCACTCATGAAGTCGGTCATTGTAATTCCCGCGCGTTGGGCGTCCTCGCGCTTTCCCGGCAAGCCGCTGGCGATGATCGCGGGCGTCTCGCTCATCCAGCGCGTATACGAGCGCGCGGCGAAATCGAAGCGCGCAAGCGCAGTCTTCGTGGCCACCGACGATGATCGCATCGCCGATCACATCGCGTCGTTCGGCGGACGTTTCGTCCGGCCGGAAGGCGAGTTTCAGAGCGGGACCGATCGCATCGCCGCGTCGCTCGATCTGCTTCCTGAAAATTACGACCAAGTCATCAACGTCCAAGGCGACGAACCGATCATCGACGTCGATTCGATCGATGCCGTCATCAGTGTCCTTCAGGACCCCAGCGTCGATATGGCCACGCTCTCCACTCCCATGCCGACCGACGATGAACGGCAGTCGCGCGACGTCGTCAAAGTCGTGACCGCACTCTCGGGCGATGCACTCTACTTCTCACGCGCGCCGCTGGCTGGTGCGCAGCGGCACGTCGGCATGTACGGCTATCAAACGCACGTTCTGCGCGCTCTCGCCGCGCTTCCGCCGTCGCCGCTGGAACTGGCCGAATCGCTCGAACAGTTGCGGGCATTGCAGAACGGCTTTAAAATCCGGGTCGTTCAAACCACAAAGCCGCACCTCGGCGTCGATCGTCCCGAGGATGTTGCGCGCGTCGAACATGAACTGGCGACCAATGAACTGGCTGATTAACCGCGACATCGGAGAGCGTTCGTGAGCTGCGTGCTCACGCACACACGATTCTCCGCCACAGCCAGCACCACTCTCCCCGCCAGCAAGCAGCCCGAACCGCGCCGCGGCAGCGGGCGAATCTCTCGCAACCAACCGGAGGCATGATGAGCACCAAATACATTTTCGTGACGGGTGGTGTTGTTTCCGGACTCGGCAAAGGGATCGCCGCGGCATCCATCGGCGCGTTGCTCGAGGCGCGCGGCTTCCGAATCACGATCCAGAAATTCGATCCCTATATCAACGTCGATCCCGGCACGATGTCGCCGTTCCAGCACGGCGAAGTCTTCGTCACCGATGACGGCGCTGAAACCGATCTCGATCTCGGCCACTACGAACGCTTCACGTCGATGCGCGCCACGCGCAAGAACAACTTCACCACGGGCCGCATCTACCTCAAGGTCATCGAGAAAGAACGGCGCGGCGATTATCTCGGCAAGACGGTCCAGGTCATCCCGCATATCACCGACGAGATCAAGAAGTGCATTCGCGAAGTCAGCGAAGGGGTTGACGTCGTCATCGTCGAAATCGGCGGCACGGTCGGCGACATCGAATCGCTGCCGTTCCTCGAAGCCATCCGGCAGTTCCGCCTCGAAGTCGGCCGCGGCAACGCCATCAACGTCCATCTCACGCTCGTGCCGTACATCAAAGCGTCCGACGAGATGAAGACGAAGCCGACGCAGCATTCGGTGCAGAAACTGCGCGAGATCGGCATTCAGCCCGACGTTCTCCTCTGCCGTTCCGAGCACGCCATTCCAGACGACATGCGCGACAAGATCGCGCTCTTCTGCAACGTCGAGCAGGACGCCGTCATCCCCGCGCTCGACGTCGAGTTCATCTACCAGGTGCCGCTGGCGTTTTCGCGTGAGCGGCTCGACGAGATCCTGCTGGACAAGCTTCACCTCCCGCACGATGAGATCGGCGCGCTGACGAAGTGGGAAGAGATCATCCGCAAGCTGCGCCACCCCGAGGACGAGGTGAAGATCGGCTTCGTCGGCAAGTACATCGAGTTCGGCGACTCCTACAAATCGCTGAACGAGGCGCTGATGCACGGCGGCATCGCCAACAACGTGAAGGTGCGCATCGTCTACATCGACTCCGAGGAGCTGGAGACCGAGGGGTATCACGGCGAACTGGGAAGAGTGGATGGGATTCTGGTCGGACCGGGATTCGGCTCGCGCGGCGTGGAAGGAAAACTCCGCGCCATCCGCTACGCGCGCGAGAAGCGCATCCCGTTCCTCGGCATCTGCCTCGGCATGCAATGCGCGACGATCGAGTTCGCCCGCAATGTCGTCGGCATGGTCGGCGCGAACTCGACGGAGTTCGACGATGAGTCGCCGTACAAAGTGATCTACAAGCTGCGCGACCTGATCGGCGTCGATGCCCTCGGCGGCACGATGCGCCTCGGAAAGTACCCCTGCGCGCTGAAGGAAGGTTCCATCGCGCGCAATGCGTATGGAGTGGAACAGATCGACGAGCGCCATCGCCATCGCTACGAGGTAAATCCCGAGTACGTACCGCAACTCGAGGATCGCGGCTTCCGCGTAACCGGCCTTTCGCCCGACGGCAAGTTCGTGGAGATCATCGAACTGGAAGGCCATCCGTGGTTCCTCGGCTGCCAGTTCCACCCCGAATACAAATCGCGTCCGACCGCGCCGCACCCGCTCTTCCGCTCCTTCATCGCCGCCGCGCGCAGCTACAAATCGTCAACGAAGACCACCGTAGCCATGGCAGCACAGGAGACGGAACTCGTATGACCATTCTTCGCCGCGCCGGCGCCGTCATCGTCGGGATGATCGTCGCGTTTCTGCTCGTCGCCGGCGCGGAAGGAATCGCCCACAAGATCTATCCGCCGCCACCCGGCGCCAACATGCAGGATATGAATCAGGTCAAAGCGTTTGTAGCGACGCTGCCGCTGTCGGTGCTGCTGATCGTGCTGACCGGATGGCTGATCGCGACGTTCGTCGCGACCTGGCTCGCCGCGAGAATCGCAGGGACGCCGATCCCCGGCTACGTCGTCGGCGCCCTGCTCCTCTGCGCGGGAATCGCGAACGCCTTCATCATCCCGCAGCCGGTCTGGTTCTCGATCGCCTCGATCGTGATCTACATCGCCGCGACGTGGGTGGGCGCAAGGGCGGGCGCGCGACCGCAGGTGGCGTACGCGTGAGACTAGTTGAGCACGTTTTCGAGATTGGTAACGCGTTGCGTTAGATCAAGAATCTGCTTCCTCACCTCGAACATCTCCGTACGAAGCTCTTCCATGCTCGCGTTCTGCAGTTTCATCTCCGCTTCCAGTCGTCGAACCGCGGCGATTAGTGCGTGATATTCGTCTTCGAGGCGGCCGAGGCGCACGTAGATGCCATCCACCTGCGAGAACATCTCATCGCGCGTGGCCAAGTCCGCCAGCTTGGATCGCACGTCATCAATCTCGGGACGAATTACGTCTTCATGGAAGCGAATAAGCACAGGCCAAGTAACCATTTCGCGCCGTATGGCGTGGAACTCCGCCTGCACCCCGCGCTCCACATGCTGTAGATCGGCCTTCGTAGCCATTTCGGCGCGAACCGCCTGCAATTCGGCCTTCGTGGCCATCTCTTCACGGACTGCCTGAAGATCAGACTTGGTGGCCATCTCTTCGCGGACCGCCTGAAGATCAGATTTGGTGGCCATCTCTTCACGGACCGCCTGAAGATCAGATTTCGTGGCCATTTCCTCGCGGACACCCTGGAGGCCTGTGGCCATTTCCTCGCGGACACCCTGGAGGCCGGTGGCCATTTCTTCGCGAACGGCCTGTAGATCGGCCTTGGTGACCATCTTTTCGCGGATGTCGTCAAAGTCCGGTTTGATGACATCGCGGTAGAACTGAGTCAGTGTTTCGATTAGCTCGTTCGCCACGCCGCGATTCTACCTCGGTGAGTACAATGCGCCGCACATGACGACGCGCTCAATCGCCATCACTGACGCCATCTCTTTCGGCGGCGATCACCCTCCCCTTTTCATCGCTGGCCCGTGCGTCATCGAGTCGCGGGAGCATGCGTTGCGGATGGCGCGCACGCTTCTCGCCCTGCGCGACGAGATGAAGATCAATCTCGTTTTCAAGTCGTCGTTCGACAAGGCCAACCGCACTTCGATCGATTCGTTTCGCGGGCCGGGGATTGAGAAAGGTCTCGAGATTTTGCGCGCCGTGAAGGACGAGACAGGACTGCCGCTGCTCTCCGACATTCACGAATGGCAGCAGGCCGAGCGCGCGGCCGAAGTGCTCGACATCCTGCAGATTCCCGCGTTTCTCTGCCGGCAGACAGATCTGGTCGCCGCGGCGGCGCGAACCGGAAAAGCCGTTGGCGTGAAGAAGGGGCAATTTCTTTCGCCCGAGGAGGCGAAGAACATTCTGGATAAGGGCCACGAAGTTGGGAACGGCCGCGTGTTCATTACCGAGCGAGGATCATCGTTTGGCTATCAGAATCTTGTCGTCGACATGCGCTCGTTTCCGATTCTGCGCAGCTTCGGCGCACCGGTCGTATACGACATCACCCACTCGATGCAGAAGCCGGGCGGCGAAGGGAAGCAGACCGGCGGCACGCCGCAGTTCGCGCGGCCGCTTGCGCGCGCGGCGGCGGCGGCAGGGGCGGACGGCTTCTTCATGGAAGTGCACGACAATCCGCCGGCCGCGCTGAGCGATCGATCGACGCAGATTCGTCCCGAGGCGGCGCGCGAGATCATCAGCGACATCCTCGCGATGCGTGCGGCGCTTCCTCCGCTCTGAGACGACGCGCATGTCGAAGATTCAGCGCATCGCGGCGATCGTCATCGCGCTCTATCTGCTGCTCGTTCTGCTGGATCGATTCGTTCTCGTCGAACTGCTCGTTCGTCGCATTGGCTTTTCAGTCCTGCTCGCGATGCTCGAGGCGTTCGCAATCATCGGTGTCGGCTTCGCGACTCGCTGCGCATTCGCGCGTGTGTGGCGCGCTGACGACGCCGATCTGCCGCGCGACCTTCTCCTCGGCTATCCGCTCTTCGGCGCGCTCTGTTTTCTCGTCGGAACGCTCAACGTCTCGACGTGGTCGATGGGCATCGTCCTCGTCGTTTGCGGACTCGGCGGCATCTACGTCGTCGTACGGCGATTCGAATCGCGGCCTCCGGTGATCCCGGTGATCGCCGAACCGCTCGTGCTCGTCGCCATCGCCATCGTCTTCCTCTGCGCGCTCATCGTGGCACAGGCGCCGCCGTCATCGCTCGACGAATTGGCCTATCACCTCGCCGTTCCGTGGACGTGGGTGAAAGAGCATCGCGCGATCGACCTGCCGCTTATCTCGCATTCGTACTTCCCGCTCGGAATCGAATCGACCGATCTGCCACTGCTGTCGATCCTCGGCCAGATCGGCGGCGGCATCGCCTCGCATTTCCTCCACCTCGGCGCAGCGCTGGCAGCGACGGCGATGCTCTTTCGCCTCTCTCGCGGAAACGCTCTGGCACTCGCAGCGATCGTGACGACGCCGGCGCTGGCACTGATCGCGGGATGGTCGCTGGTCGACTGGCCGCTGATCGGAATCTGCGCGATTCTCGTCCTCGCGCTCGATGATGGCGACGCTGCGACGATTTCGATCGCGATCGCAGCGGGACTGCTGACCAAATACACCTTCATTCCGTTCGCGATCATCACTATCGCCGTTGCCCACCGCTGGCGAGGCGTGTTGCCGGGTCTTCTCCTCGGCTCGATCTTCTTCATCCGCAACCTGATTCTGGGCGCGAATCCAATCGCACCGTTTTTCTCTGCCGGTGCGCCGCATCTGTCTGGATACCGCGCGCCCTTTCTTTCCGACTACGTTTTCGACGGCCATTTCCTCGACGAGAGCCTCGGCGCATCGCTGATCGCCGCCTGCACGTTGTCCGCGGGAACGCTGGCGTGGATCCTCGTCGCCGCCGCGGTGCTGCTGTTCCTTCTCGCACCGTCGTCGCGAATCCTCCTGCCGTTTTTAGCCATTCCCGCGGCACGTTCGCGCCGACCGACGCATCTCATTCGCGTGCTCCTCGGCCTGGCGACCGTCGTCCAGCTCTTTCTGATCGCGTACTTCACCGATCGCGGCGGCGCGTTCTCGCTGCTGTCCGGCGTGTCGTCCGATCAGGAGTTCCTGACAAAGCAGCGCGCGTCGTATGCGTCGACGCAGACGATCGACGCGCTCCTTCCCGCCGACGCGCGCGTTCTCGTTATTGGTCTCAACGAAACGTACTGGTTCGCGCGGCGCGTTCGCGGCGGCGGCAATTTCGACGGGCCGCGTGTTTCGCGTTACCTCGAAACGCCGACCTCGGATGCGCTCTACGCTCGGCTGAAAGGCGACGGCATCACGCATGTCGCCGTAGTCGCACCGCCGGCACCATCGACTGCCGTCCCGCAGAAGCTCGCAGAACGTGACACGGCTCTCACACCGCAGGCGCAACGAATCCTCGCGCAGACGCTCGATCGATTCGCGTCGAACGTCGTCTCGCGCGCAGGCGCAACCGTTTTCACTTTAAGATAGCCGCCATGGAAAAAGTCAGCGGCATCGGCGGCATCTTCTTCAAAGCCTCGGACCCAAAGTCACTTCGCGAGTGGTACCGCGACAACCTCGGCGTCCCGGTCGACGATTACGGCGGTGCATCCTTCGAGTGGCGCGATAAGGATCAGCCGGACACGATCGGCATGACGATCTGGTCTACGTTTCCCTCCACTTCGACCTACTTCGATCCGACGCGCGCGCCGTTCATGGTCAACTACCGCGTCGAAAATCTCGACGCCATGCTCGCGCAGCTTCGCGAGGCGGGAGTGACGGTGGACGAGAAGGTCGACGACAGCGAGTACGGCCGCTTCGGCTGGGCCACGGACCCCGAGGGGAATCGCTTCGAGTTGTGGCAACCGCCGAAGAAGTAGATGTAGCACAGACACTCTTCGCGTCCTACAACAACGTCCCCTTCAGAATCAGCAGCGCGACGGTGAAGTAGATGCAGAGTCCTGTCACGTCGACGAGCGTGGCGACGAAGGGCGCTGACGCCGTCGCGGGATCGAAGCCGAGCCGGCGCAGGACGAAGGGCAGCATCGAGCCGGCCAGCGTGCCGAAGAGAACGACGCCGACTAGCGAAGCCCAGACGGTCATCGCTACGAGCATGTAGTGAACGCCGTACTCCGTCAGACCGATCTTCTCCCACAGCACGATTCGGATGAAGCCGATGAAGCCGAGGAGCGATCCGAGCGCGAGGCCGGAAAGGATCTCGCGGCGGAAGACGCGGAACCAGTCGCGAAGGCGCAACTCGCGCAACGCAAGCGATCGAATGATCAGCGACGTCGCTTGCGAGCCTGAATTGCCGCCGCTGGAAATGATCAGCGGGACGAACAGCGCCAGCACGACGGCGCGCGCGATTTCCTTTTCAAAAAAGCTCATCGCGGTCGCCGTCAGCATTTCGCCGAGAAAGAGCACCGCAAGCCAGCCAGCGCGCTTTTTGATCATGGAGAAGACGTCCACCTGCAGGTACGGCGCGTCGAGAGCTTCCATACCGCCGAGTTTCTGGATGTCTTCGGTCGCTTCCTGTTCGGCGACGTCGAGCACGTCGTCGACGGTGATGATGCCGAGCATGTGGCCGTCGATGTCGGTCACCGGCAGCGCCAGCCGGTCGTACTTTTCAAACGCCTTGAGCACTTCCTCGCGATCGTCCGTTGCGTTCATCTTCACAAGCGGCGGATCGTCGATCTCGGTGACTCGCAGCGATGGATCGGCGAGAACGAGGGAGCTGAGGCGGATATCTTCGACGAGCCGTCCGCTGTGGTCGACGATGTAGACAACGTTGACGGTCTCCTTCCCCGGTCCCGTCTTCCGAATATGTTCGAGCGCCTCAGCGGCGGTCATCTCCGGCTGCACCGTGACGTAGCGCGGCGTCATGTAGCGGCCGGCCGTGTCTTCCGGATAACCGAGGAGCCAGCGCGCGTTCTTCAGGTCCTCGGGTGACAGCGCCGTCAGCAGCCGCCGCGTGACTTCGGCCGGCATCTCTTCGAGCAGTCGCGTGCGGTCGTCGGGATTCATCTCCGCGAGGACGTTGCGCACCTGCTCGTTGCTGAGCGATTCGATCAGCCCTTCCTGGTGATCGGGCGGCAGATAGGAGAAGACTTCGCCGGCCTCGTCGCGCGGCAGGACGCGGAAGACGAATCCTTCCTCTTCGCGCGGCAAGGCGATGATGAGATCGGCCACGTCGGACGGATGCAGATCGGTCAGCCGCTCGCGCAACTGGTTCCAGTTCTGCTGCCGGATCAGTTCCCGCAACTCATCGCCCACCGACACCGTCTCGACCGTTTCGATCATCGTCGCCGCCCTCGGTCGGGGAGGGTAAGGGATGCGGCCCAGAAAGTCGAAGCAACTTTGAAGGCCTCATCCTGCAATAATGAGCGGTCAGAACCATGACTTCGATGCGATTGGAGCTGCTGGGTGATTTATTGATCCGCTCCGGTGATGGCTCGCTGGTGACGATCGGCGCGAAAAAATCGCAGGCGCTGCTCGCGTATCTGGCGATCAAACCGGGGCAGCACGTGTCCCGCGAAAAGCTGGCCGGATTGCTGTGGTCGAGCACCGGACCCGATCAGGCGCGGCAGAGTCTGCGCCAGACGCTTTCGACCGTGCGCAAGGAGTTAGCGCAGATCGCGCCGGGACAGAAGATCCTGATCGAAGAAGGCGACCTGCTTTCGCTCGACCGCTCCGTTACCTGCGACGTGGCCGAGCTCGAGTCGCTGGCCGGCGTCGGCTCCGAGGAGGCGCTGAAGGAAGCGATCGAGCTGTATCGCGGCGATTTCCTCGATGGCTTCACGATCAATGAAGACCGCTTCGATCAATTCGTGATCGGCGAGCGCGACCGGCTGCATCGCGTGGCTCTTCGCGCGCACGCGCAACTGGTCGAGTTGCAGTCGCGCCGCGGCGCGATGGATGAGGCGATCGGGACAGCGCAGCGATCATTGCGTCTCGACGTTTTGCAGGAACCGATGCACCGCACGCTGATGCGCCTGTACCTGCAGAGCGGCGACGTCGTCGAAGCGCTCCAGCAATACGAGACGTGCGTGAAAGTGCTCAAGCGCGAGCTTCGCATCGAGCCGGATGCTGATACGAAAGCGCTGCAGCGTGAGATCCTGCAGATCCGCGCGCAACGCGGCGAGGATACGAAACGGAGCGAACGGCGGAAGACGGTGCTCGTCGTCGAAGACAATGTCCTGAGTCGCGAGCTGACGAACGCACTGCTGAAATCAGCCGGCTACAACGTCGTGATGGCGAAGGATGGCGCCGAGGCGCTGATGATGGTGGGCCGCGAAGCGATCGACCTGTTGATTCTCGACGTCGATCTCCCCTACATCGACGGCCATTCGCTGCTCCAGGCGATGCACGAAAACGGCGTCGGCGTCCCGGCGATCTTCATCTCCGGCCTGCCCGGCGACAGCGTGGAAGTCCGCGCCTTCGAAGTCGGCGCCGCCGATTTCATCCGCAAGCCGGTGAAGAACAGCGTGCTGCTGGCGCGGGTGGCGAAGGTGATGCGCGACGCGGATTAGGTTGCCGGGTTGCCAGGTTTCTCGGTTGCCAACTCAGCGGATGCATCTCAGGATCGCGGCGCACGACTTTTCCACATCGTCCGCTGTCGTCGACCAGTTCGAGACTGAGATGCGCATCGCCGCTTTGCCTTGCCATGTTGTGCCGCCGAGCCAGCAGGTGCCTTCGCGCTGGACGCGGGTGATGACGTCGCGGGTTAGTTCGTCGCTGTCGCCGAAGCGGACGAGGACTTGGTTGAGGACGACATCGTTGAGGATGGCCACGCGGTTGTCGCGGCCGAGGAGGTCGGCGAACTGTTTGGCGCGATCGCAGCAGCCGTCGATGAGCGACGCGATTCCGCGGCGGCCGAGGGAGCGGATGGCGGCGTAGATGGCGAAGCCGCGGGCGCGGCGGGAGAACTCGGGGGTCCAGTCGAAGTTGTCGCGCTCGATGCCAGTAGTCTGCTCCAGATACTCGGCGGTGACCGTCATGGCCGCGTGATGCGAGGCGGAGTCGCGGACGATGACGATGCCGCTGTCGTACGGGACATTGAGCCATTTATGCGCGTCATTCGCCCACGAATCGGCGAGGTCGCAGCCGTCGAGCAATGCATGTTTGGAAGACGTCGCGCGGCCCCAGAGTCCGAAGGCGCCGTCGATGTGCAGCCAGGCGTCGCGTTCGTGAGCGATGCCGGCGATGTCGCGCAACGGATCGACCGAGCCGCTGTTCACGTTGCCCGCCTGCGCGCAGACGATCATCGGGCCGTCGAGGTTGCGCAAGGTTTCGCGGAGAGCGTCGGCGCGCATCCTCCCCTGCCCGTCCGCATCGACCTTCACCAGCGCACGGGTGCCGAAGCCGAGCATGCGCATGGCAGCATGAATGGTGATGTGCGCGGCGGCGCTGACGACGAGGTGAACGCGCGGCGCTCCGGCAAGGCCGTCCTCCTCGACGTTCCATCCGGCGCGGCGCAGAACACCGTGGCGCGCCGCAGCCAAGCCGGTGAAGTTGGCCATCTGTCCGCCGGTGACGAAGCCGACGCTGGAGGTGCGCGGCAGGTCGAACAGCTCGAGCAGCCATTCGCGGCAGACATCCTCGACCACGGAGGCAGCGGGCGAGGTGGCGTAGGTGCCGGCGTTCTGATCCCAGGCGCTGGTCAGCCAGTCGGTTGCGAGAGCGACGGGGAGACTGCCGCCGATGACGAAGCCAAAGTAGCGCGGGCCGGCACAGGCGATCAGTCCGCGGTCGACGCTGTTTGCGAGCGCGTCGATGACGGCGGCAGGATCTTCGCCGTTCTCCGACAGCGGAACGTGCAGCGCGGCGGACAGCTCATCGCGCGTCGTGCGCGCGCCGACGTGGCGGTCGGGCAGTTCGCGGAGAAAGGCGTCGGCGCGATCGCGGGCGAGGGTTAAAAGTGGCTTGCTCACGCCGCGAATCCTACATCCGCGGTGCGGCGGCATGCGCCGCCGCACCGCTTCGGAATCTAGTTCACCGTCACTGTCACGTTATGACTCTTCACATGCGTGGTATTGCAAGCGTTCCACACCTCTACGTAGAACTGGTAGTTCCCTTTCGCCGGGAATGAGGTCGTGTAGGAGCTGGATGTGGCGCCCGTGACGATGGTTCCGTTCGACTTGAACCACTGGTAAGAGATTGGCGACGTGCCCGCAGCCACGACGGAGATGGTCACGTTCGTGTTGATGGTCGTCGATTTATTTGCCGGCTGGGTCGTAATGGAAGCGGCCACGCTGCGGCTCACGGTGGCGCTTCCACTGCCGGCCACGGCCGCGCAGCCCGAAGCATCGGTAACCGACGTGACCGTGTAGGTCGTCGTCGCCGCCGGGCTCACGTTCCGCGTGGCCGTCGTGCCGCTGTTGATCGACTGCGTCGTGTTATCGGACCACGTCACGCTCCACGGCGCGATCCCTGTTAACGCAGCGGTGATGGTGGCGGAAGCGCCGGGGCAGATCGCACCGCCGCCGCTGACCGTAGCGGTGGGAAGCGTTTTCACCGACACGGTGGCGCTGCCGTTGCCGGGGACGGAACAGCCGCTCGCGTCGCTGACTGACGACACGGTGTACACAGTAGTCGCGGACGGGCTGACGGTGCGCGATGCGGTGGTGCCGCTGTTGATCGTCTGCGTCACGTTGTCGGACCAGATCACGCTCCACGGTGCCGTACCGGTAAGCGCGGCGGTAATCGTGGCCGATCCGCCGGGGCAGAACGGGCCGCCGCCACCGCTGACGGTAGCGGTCGGAAGCGTTTTGATCGTCACGGACGCAGAGCCACTGGCGGTGCCGGTGCAGTTCGCGTCGGTAATGGAGAGGACGGTGTAGGTCGTGTTTGCAACTGGACTGACGCTGCGCGACGCGGTCGTGCCACTGCTGATCGTTTGGGTCACGTTATCAGACCAGGTCACGTTCCACGGCGCGGTGCCGGTGAGCGCGGCAGTGATCGTGGCGGAGCCGCCGGGACAAATGGCGCCGCCGCCGCTGACTGTGGCAGTCGGAGTCGTCTTGATCGTGACCGCCGCCGAGCCGTTGGAAGTGCCGGTGCAGTTCGCGTCGGTGATCGAGGTGACGGTGTAGGTGGTCGCCGATGCTGGATTGACGCTGCGCGATGCGGTCGTACCGCTGTTGATCGTCTGCGTCACGTTGTCGGACCACCGCACGTTCCACGGCGCGGTGCCGGTCAGCGCTGCTGTGATCGTGACGGAGCCGCCGGGGCAGATCGCGCCGCCGCCGCTGACGGTGGCAGTGGGAAGCGCCTTGATCGTGACCGCTGCCGAGCCGCTGGATGTGCCACTGCAGTTCGCGTCGCTAATCGACGTGACGGTGTAGGTGGTCGCCGATGCTGGGTTGACGCTGCGCGATGCCGTCGTGCCGGAGTTGATCGTCTGCGTCACGTTATCCGACCAAGTCACGCTCCATGGCGCGGTGCCGGTGAGCGCGGCCGTGATCGTGGCGGAGCCACCGGGGCAGATCGCGCCGCCGCCGCTGACCGTCGCCGTCGGAAGCGTCTTGATGGTGACGGCTGCCGATCCGCTCGACGTGCCGGTGCAGGTCGCGTCGGTGAGCGAGATGACGGTGTAGGTCGTTGCAGACGCGGGATTGACGCTGCGCGATGCCGTCGTGCCGGAGTTGATCGTCTGCGTCACGTTATCGGACCAGGTCACGCTCCACGGCGCGGTGCCGGTGAGCGCGGCGGTGATCGTGGCGGAGCCGCCGGGGCAGATCGCGCCGCCGCCGCTGACCGTCGCCGTCGGAAGCGTCTTGATGGTGACGGCTGCCGATCCGCTCGACGTGCCGGTGCAGTTCGCGTCGGTGAGCGAGGTGACGGTGTAGGTCATTGCCGATCCCGGGGTGACGCTGCGCGTGGCTGTGCTGCCGCTGTCGATCGTCTGCGTTACGTTGTCGGACCAGGTCACACTCCACGGCGCGGTGCCGGTGAGCGCGGCGGTGATCGTCGCAGAGCCTCCGGGGCAGATCGCGCCGCCGCCGCTGACGGTGGCTGTCGGTCCGGATCGGATGGTTACGACGACCGGTGTCGATTGTGCGGAACAGAAGTCTGCATCGCGCACGGTGACCGAGTAGCTGTTCGGCGTGGAGACGGTGATCGACTGCGTGGTCTCGCCGCTGCTCCAGAGGTACGACGACATGCCGGCTGGCGCGTTGAGCGTCACGTTGCCACCGGAGCAGATAGCGGTCGATCCCGAGGGGGTGATCGTGGCGGCCGGAGGCGTGTGCACCGGCAGGGTGATCGAGCCGGAGTTGCTGCAGTTGTTGCCGTCGCTGATCGTCACCGTCAGTACGACCTGCGATGCGCCGACGTTCGCGATGAAGTAGACGCGGTGGCCGGCGTTCTGCGTGATCGCGCCGTTGCTGATGCTCCAGTTGTAGGTGAGGCCGGTGCCGAGCGGCTGAACTTCCTGCACCGATTCCGATGTGCCGCAGATCGTAGCGGGCGTGGAGAATGTGACTTCCGGCACGGGATTGACGGTGACGGTCGTCGATGCCGAGGCCGTGCAGCCGTTGGCGTTGGTTACCGTCACGCTGTACGTCCCCGAGGTGCCGACGGTGATCGACTGGGTGGTGGCGTTGTTGGACCAGAGGTAGGTGTTGCCGGCGGGCGCGGTCAATGTGACCGATCCGCCCGCGCAGAATGTGGTTGGACCGCTGGCGGCGATCGTCGCGTCGGCCTGCGACGAGGTGACGATCCAGCTATTGCTCTGGATGGTGCAGCCGTTCGCATCAGCGACGCGGAGAAAATAGTAGGTGTTGGACGATGGCGTGACGTCGAGCTGGGGCGAGGTTGCACCGGCGATGGCAATGCCGCCGAAGGTGTACCACTGGTACGACAGCGCGCTGCCGTTGGTGACCGCCGAGGTGATGTGCAGCGAGGAGCCGGCGCAAACGGTGTTGCGATCTGCCTGGATGGTGACGCTGGCCGGATCGCTGGTCACATCGACCGGCGTGCTCGTCGACGAGCATCCGCTGGCATTCGTCACCGTCACGCTGTAACTGCCAGGCGTGTAAGGATCGATGGCGCTAGTGGTGGCGCCGTTCGACCAGAGATACGACGCCATGCCGGCCGGCGCGGCGAGATGCACGCTGGCGCCGCTGCAGAGTATCCGGGAGCCGGTCACGGTGACCGTCGCATCGGGCGCGTCATTCACGACGACCTGCGCCGGCGCGCTGGCCGCGGTACAGCCGTTCGCGTCGGTTACGGTAACGCTGTAGTTGCCGGACTGCGTCACGCTGATCGATTGTGTCGAGGCGCCGTTAGACCAGGAGTAGGTATAGCCGGCGGGCGCGCTCAGAGTGACGTTCCCTCCTGCGCAGAAGGTGGTGGGGCCGGATGCGGTGATCACGGGAGTGGCCGGCCGCGCGTTCGCGACGACGGTGGTCGCCGCGCTGGTCGCGGAGCATCCTGCCGCGGTGCTGACGATGACGCTGTACGAGCCGCTGGTATTCACCGTCGTCGATTGGCCGCTCCCTCCGTTGCTCCATGCATACGACGCGTAGCCGGCCGGCGCAGTGAGCGTGACGGAACCGCCCGCGCAGAACGTGGTCGGACCGGACGGAGTGATGGCCGGAGTCGCCGGAAGCGGATTGACCGTGACGGCCGTCGAAGCACTTTGCTTCCCGCAGCCGTGTGTGTCGATGACGTAGACGTTGTAACTGCCGGACGACGTGACGGTGATCGACTGCGTCGTGGCGCCGTTGGACCAGGAGTAGCTCGATCCGGCGTTCGCGGTCAGCGTCACGCTGCCGCCGGCGCAGAACGTCGTCGGGCCGGACGGGGTGATCACGGCCGTCGGGGTGAAAACAGTGATGGTGAGATCGTTCGAACGCGCCGAGCATCCCCGCTCGTCGCTGACAACGCAGTAGAAGGTGCGGGTGTTCGGCGAGTTCGCGATGAGCTGGTAGTAATCCCTGCCGGTTGAAATCGCGGCCAGCTGATCGGTGGCGTACCAGGTGTACGTTCTGACGAAGCCGGTGAACCCCGAGGCGATGGCCGTAATCATCGAGCTTGCCCCCGGGCAGTGCGACGGGAAATTGGCGCTGATCGTGACTGCCGGCGTCGACGGCGAGATGTGGACCGGCGCCGAGGTGAAGGAGCAGCCGGCCTTCGTCGTCGTGACGGTGTAATCGCCTGGAGCCGTCACGGTGATTGAGGGCGTCGTCGCGCCGGTCGACCAGAGGTAGCTGTCTGCCGGTACTCTCGTCGACAGCGTGGCGTTGCCGCCGGAACAGATAGAGAGACTCGTCGCATCGATCAGCGGTTTTGGATTGACGAACGGGACCACCGCCGAGCTCGCGGAAGAGCAATCTCCTCGCCCATCGGTAACCGTCACTGCCAGAGTTGTGCTGCCGGACGAATCCGCGGAGAACGAAATGGTCCCGGCGTTGTTCGGACCGTTGATGACGCCACCCGTGATGCTCCACAGGTAGGTTGCATAGGGGCCGTTGGCGACCGAGGCATTGCCGGTCATCCCGCCGCAGAAACCCGCCGGGAGGTCGAACGCGATCTGAGGCGCGGCCGTGGCCGCGATCGAAACCGTTTTGCTCGACGGGGCGACGTTGCAGAAGCCGCTCGTCTTCATGGAGATGGAGAGCTGGATCGGCTGGCCCGATCCATCAGGCCGCAGCGTGACCGCATTGCCGCTGCTGCTGACCTGCTGCGCATTCGTGAACGTCCAGTTGTAGTTGACGTACCCGGCCGGGACGGAGGCGGTAAACGTACCGGTCGGGCAGATCGAGTCGGGCGCGGTGATCGGCTGCGCCGTGGTATCCGCGACCGGGATGACGACTGACGACGATGACGAGCAGCCATTCCGCGTCACGGTCAGCGAGAGCGTCGCCGGCGCGCCGGCGTTCGCCGAGTAGTTGATGAGGTAGCTCGACGCGCCACTGTAGATCGTGCCGTTGCTGATGGTCCAGTGATAGGTGTCGTATCCCGAGGTGGCGGCAGATGCCGAGACACTGTTGCCCGGGCAGATGCCGGAGTTGGGGAAGAGCGTGATTGTGGGCGGGGCAAGCGTGGCCACCGGAACGGTATGCGTCACGGGGGCGACGCAGCTTCCCGGGCCGTTGCTGGCGGTCAGGGTAATCACGCTCGGGTTAGCTGGATCGGACGACATGCGGAAGCTGACGTTCCGCTGGTTGACCGTGTTGCCGATGAACGATCCATTCGTGATGCTCCACGAGTAGAACGTGTAGACCAGCTGCGAGGATGCTGTGCCGGTCCCGCCGGGACAGGTGGCGTTGACGGTGAAGTCCGTCGGCGCGGGCGCATCCACAGTGATATTGGCCGTACCGGTACCGCTGCAGCCGGTTGCGGCGTGCTCGACGACGGTCAGCGTCACCGTGCCTGCACCGAGGGGTACGTACCAGATCTGCGAGCCATGCGGATCGGCCTGACCCTGCCCGTTGAATGTGCCCGTGATCGTGGCGTTCGTGGCCGACCAGTCCCAGCTCGAGCCGGCGGTCGGCGATACGTTCGCGTTGCCGGTATCCGTCGTACAAACGTGCGCCGAAGCGTTGATCACCGGCACGACAGCCGGCGAGGTCGTGACGTTGCGGCTGATCGACGACTGGCAGCCGTTCGTGTCGGTCACCGTGAGAGAAATCACGCATCCGCTGCTGGAGGTGTTGGTGAAGTCGACCGCCGGACCATTCACCGGTCCAACGATGGTGGCGTTGATCGCCGACCAGTTGTAGGAAGCGAAGGTTTCCGCGACCGAGGCGTGAGCCGTGGTCCCGGAACAGATCTGCGACGGGATGGTGACGGTCGGCGCGGGGCGCGGGAGGACCGTGACGGACGTCGGAGCCGATGTGGCGCTGCAGCCATTCGCGTCGGTGACGGTGACGGTGAAATCACCGCTGGTGCTGACGCGCGTGGTGCGGGTCGTCGCGCCATTCGACCAGAGGTATGCGCTGGCGACAGGCGCCGTGAGTCCGACAGAGCCGAGGTCGCAGAACGTAGTCGGACCATCAGCCGTGATGAGCGGCGTAGCGGGACCGGAGTTGACGGTCACGTTGACCGGCTGCGACATCGCGCTGCAGCCATTCGCGTTGGTGACGGTGACGCTGTAGTTCCCGGCGGCGTTAACCGTGATCGCCTGCGTCGCCGCTCCGTTCGACCAGAGATACGACGCGCCGCTGTTGGCGGTGAGCGTCACGTTGCCGCCCGGACAGAACGTCGTCGGACCGCTGGGCGTAATCGTGGCGGCAACCTGGGTAACCGGAATGATCCGCTCGTACGTTGCACCGCAGCCGTACTGGCCGGCCTTGGTCAGACGAACGGTCACGGTCGCCGCGTTGTGTGCGCGGAATGTGATGGCGCTGGTGCCCGCGCCGGAAACGATGTCGCCGTCGATCACCTGCCAGTTGTACGAAACGCCGTTCGCATAGGTGCTGATCGTCGCCGTGCCGTTCGCGCAGACCGAGGCGGGAACGGAGTTGAAGTCGCCCAGCGGCGGACGATTGACGAGGATGTATGAGGTCCCCGACGCGCTGCAACCCTCTGCATTCGTCGCCGTGACCGTCAGTGCCAGCGTATCGGCCTCGGGGATAAACGTTACGGTTGGCGAGGTCGACGAGCCGAGGAAGTGGCCGGAATTCATTGACCACTGGTAGGTGACGCCGGGTCCGCCGTCAGGCACCGATGCGGTGGCCGCCGATCCATAGCAATACGGCACGCCGGGCAACGACATGGTGATGTCGGGTAGCCCGCTGACGTCGTAGCCGACCGAGGATGTTGCTGCGCAGCCGGTGGCATCGCGCGCCACGACGGTGAGCGTGACGTGTCCATTCTGCACCGCATGGAACGTGACGGAGGATTCGAACGTCGAGCTGCTGATCTCCGCGTTGTCGGCGCTCCACTGGAACTGCACGTAGTCGGAGGCGTTCGTGACTGAGGCCGTGGTCGGGCAAGAACCTGTTCCGAGCGCGATCACCGGCGGAGCGAGGACGCGAGTCGGAAGTGTGACGCTGCTCTCCGCCGGACACGATGACGAATCGGTCTGCGCCGACACATGCACGACGACCGGGTTGCCGCTTCCGTCGGCCTGGAAGTTGACGCGCGTGGTCCCCTGTCCGTAATAGACCGAGCCGTGATCGATCGTCCAGTTGATCCAGCTCCAACTCTGGCCGGGCGACGGCGGGGCGATCGTGGCGGCGCCGTAGCCGTTGACGCAGACGGTCGAATAATCAGGCTGAATCGAAACTGCCGCGGCGGTCCCCACCGGGATGGTGATGCTGTTCTGCGCTTCGCAGTGCCCGTAATCGCGCACCGTCACGTGCAACACGACCGGCTCTCCGCTGCCGTCGGCGGTAAAGCTGGCGGTCGGAGAAGTGTTTCCGTACGGCAGCGAGCCGTGCTCGATCGTCCAGACGATGCTGTCCCAGCTTCCGCCCGCGGGAGGATCGACGTAGACCTGCCCGGGACCGGTCGGACAGATCGTTCCCTCATACGTGTGGACCGCCGGCGCCGGAATCGTGCGGATCGGGATGGTGATGCTGTTCTGCGCTTCGCAATGTCCGTAGTCGCGCACCGTCACGTGCAGCACGACCGGAAGTCCGCTTCCGTCAGCAGTAAAGCTGGTGCTCAGCGAGGTGTTTCCGTACGGCAGCGAGCCGTGCTCGATCGTCCAGACGATGCTGTCCCAGCTTCCCGCCGCCGGGGTATCGACCCAGGCCTGCCCGACGCCGGTCGGACAGACATTGGCCTCATAGCTGTGGACCGCCGGCGTCGGAATCGTGCGAATCGGGATGGTGATGCTGTTCTGCGCTTCGCAATGTCCGTAGTCGCGCACCGTCACGTGCAGCACGACCGGAAGCCCGCTTCCGTCAGCAGTAAAGCTGGTGCTCAGCGAGCTGTTTCCGTACGGCAGCGAGCCGTGCTCGATCGTCCAGACGATGCTGTCCCAGCTTCCCGCCGCCGGGGTATCGACCCAGGCCTGGCCAACGCCGGTCGGACAGACATCGGCCTCATAGCTGTGGACCGCCGGCGTCGAAATCGTGCGAATCGGGATGGTGATGCTGTTCTGCGTTTCACAATGGCCGTAGTCGCGCACCGCAACGTGCAGCACGACCGGCTGTCCGCTTCCGTCAGCAGTGAAGCTGGTGCTCAGCGAGGTGTTTCCGTACGGCAGCGAGCCGTGCTCGATCGTCCAGACGATGCTGTCCCAGCTTCCCGCCGCCGGGGTATCGACCCAAGCCTGGCCGACGCCGGTCGGACAGACATCAGCCTCATAGCTGTGGACCGCCGGCGTCGGAATCGTGCGGATCGGGATGGTGATGCTGCTTTGCGCTTCACAATGTCCGTAGTCGCGCACCGTCACGTGCAGCACGACCGGCTGTCCGCTTCCGTCAGCAGTGAAGCTGGTGCTCAGCGAGCTGTTTCCGTACGGCAGCGAGCCGTGCTCGATCGTCCAGACGATGCTGTCCCAGCTTCCCGACGCGGGCGTGTCGACCCAAGCCTGGCCGACGCCGGCCGGACAGACGTCGGCCTCATAGCTGTGGACCGCTGGTGCGGAAATCGTGCGGATCGGGATGGTGATGCTGCTCTGCGCGGGACAACCGTTCGCGTCCGCCACCGTCACAGTCAGCACGACCGGCAACGCGCTGCCGTCGGCGTCGAACGAGACGTAGTGCGACGACGCGCCGACGGTGATCGTTCCATGCTGGATGGTCCACGAGACGGTGGCGTAATCCGGCGACGGCGTATCAATCCACGCGGTGCCGCTACCGAGCGGACAGATATCCGCTGGCGTTCCCTGGATGGCCGGTGGTACGTACGACGCGTTGTTGACCACGACCGTCAACGGCTGCGACGTCATCTCGCAGCCGTTTGCGTCCGTCGTCGTGACCGAATACGACATCGTCGCGTCCGGGGTGACGGTGATCATGCGCGTCGCCGCGGCGCCGGCGGACCACTGGTACGTCGTCCAGCCCGGGCCGGCGTCGAGCGTGACCGGCTGTCCCGCGCAGGTCGGGTTGGATCCCGCCACCAGCATCACCACCGGCTGCGGGCACGTTTGCGCCTGAGCGATGCCCGGCAGTAGGAAGACCAGAAAAAGGATTACAGCCGGTGCGATGCGGCGCATGAAACCTCCGAGGCGATCACTGCGAGTGAGCGCGGGATGCATTTGAGTGAATTGCGTTGCCCGGGATAGAAGAATTGAAACCTATCCGATACCGATGGACGGAGCAATCTCTTTCTCCAGACCGAATGTTCGGTTTGAAAGCATGAGAGGAAGGGTTTGCGTCCTCTTCGCGTTCACAACGCCCGATGAAACAGCGCGCTACCCGTGAGGTGCGGATCGGCAACGTGACGATCGGTGCCGGTCACCCCATCGCCGTGCAGTCGATGACGGCTACCAGGACGCAGGACGTCGCCGCAACGATTCGCCAGGTCGAGCTGCTCGAAGCCGCCGGCGCCGACGTCATTCGCATCGCCATCGACACGCCGAAAGACGTGATCGCACTCGCCGAGGTGCGTGCCGCGAGGCCGAATGCGAACCTCGTCATCGATCTGCAGGAGAACTATCGCCTCGCCGAGCGCGTAGCGCCCTTCGTGCAGAAGCTGCGCTACAACCCCGGTCACCTCTACCACATCGAACGCGACAAGCCGATCAGCGCGAAGGTCGCCTATCTCGTCGACGTCGCCCGCACCCACGGCTGCGCGATCCGCATCGGCGTCAATGCCGGCTCCGTCGATCCCGACAAACTCGACAAGTATCCGAAGGACGATTCGATCTCGCCGATGCTCGACTCCGCGCTCGAGCATTGCCAGATGCTCGACGACCTCGGCTTCGATCAGTACGTCGTCTCGCTGAAGGATTCCGATCCGAACAAAGTCATCGACGCGAACATCCGTTTCGCCGAGGCGCGTCCGGACGTACCGCTTCACCTCGGCGTCACCGAGGCCGGCATGCCGCCCGACGGCATCATCAAGACCCGCGTCGCATTCGAACAGCTCATCACCCGCGGCATCGGCGACACACTGCGCGTTTCCCTGACGCTGCCGTTCGAAAACAAAGGCGATGAGATCACCGTCGGCCGCCAGATCCTCAGCGACATTGCCAACGGACGCTTCCGCTCGGTCGCCCGCTTCGAACAGAAAGGGATGAACATCATCAGTTGTCCCTCCTGCTCGCGCGTCGAGAACGAGGCGTTCATCGATCTGGCGCAGAACGTGCGCGAGATGACGATGTATGCGAAGGAGCACGACATCACGATCGCGGTGATGGGTTGCCGCGTGAACGGACCGGGCGAAACGGACGATGCGGACCTCGGCATGTGGTGCGCGCCGACGTATGTGAACCTCAAGCGCGGTCCGGAGTCGCTCGGCCACTACACGTACGATGAGATCCTTGGCCGTCTGCGCTCGGAGCTTGATAAATTGATTGACGAAAAACGAGGCGTCGCGGTTTGAAACGGATCCCCTACCTCATCCTCTCCCTCGCCATCATCGTCGCTGATGCGTGGAGCAAATGGCTCGTAGCCACGCGCATCGATCTGCACGAATCGATTCCGCTCATCCCCGACTTTCTCCAACTCGTTCACGTGCGCAACACCGGCGCGGCATTCGGAATCGGCGCGAACGCCGACTCGCGCCTCGTCCCCGTCCTGCTGAATCTCGGCGCAATCGGCGTTTTCTTCGTTGTCGTCGCGTACGCGTTTCGCGCGGCAGTCACCGATCGCGTGCTGCAGACGGGCCTGCACCTGATCCTCGGCGGCGCGATCGGAAATCTGATCGATCGTTTCCGTCTCGGCTACGTGGTCGATTTCGTCGACGTCTTCGTCAAATCGCACCACTGGCCGGCGTTCAACGTGGCCGACTCCGCGATCTGCATCGGCATCGCGCTGCTCTTCCTCGACATGAGGCGCAAGCCGGATTCCGACGAGGTCACCGCGGCGGAGACGGCGTCGTAGGCTCGGGATCGAGCACCACGTCGACGTGCCCGGGCACCTGCTTGAACGCCCCGCCGCTCCGCTCGTCGAACTTGTTCGCCGGCATCGCAGCAATATTTGTCGCAACCGCGTAGCTCCCCGCCGCGACATCGTCGGGATTTAACGCCGCGACGTCGCTACTCAGCGCATAGCCAAGGAAGGCCGCGAAAATCCCGACGGGAGCCGCAACGACTTTGTTGACCTTCGTCGCGCTGGAAAGTTGGCGCTGAAAGTCGATCCGCTTCTCCGCGTACCCCTCTTTGGCCAGCGTGATGCTGCACGGCTGCGCCGCCCGCGGCACGATGATGACCGCCGGCGTCACCCCGCCATACATCGGCGCGTTCCCGCAATCGACCGAGACCACGGCACCCGACGGCGTCGAGCGCACCGGAATCTTCTCCGTCGTGTCATTAACGATCGTCGCGCATCGCGCGGCGGCGAATGCGACTGCGGCGGCAAACAGAGCACGTTTCATGGGTCGCAATGTTAACGCTGCACGGCGCCGTCCGAACGACGCCGTGTAAGCAAATTGTCAGGCTGTCGGCTCCGACGGCGGAGTCGACTCCGTCAACTGTCGTTGCGCCTGGGCGGCCATGCCCATCAAACCGCCCATGCCCATCGACTCCACCGCGGTCGAGGGGACGATCATCATCGCGCCCTTCTCCTTCAGTCCTTCGTAGAGCATGTTCATGGCGCGGAGGTGAAGTGCAGTCGGATTGTCGTGGTACGAGATCGAGGCGGCCTGGAAGAGTTTCGCGATCTCCACTTCCGCTTCGCCGAGGATGACGCGCGCGGCTTTCTCGCGGGTGGCTTGCGCTTCACGCGACATCGCGTCCTGCAGCGCGTCGGGGATGATCACGTCGCGCATCTCGACCGACTGCACCGTCACGCCCCACGGATTGCAGCGGTTGTCGATCAGTTCCTGAAGCTGCTCCTCGATCTTCTCGCGGCCGCGCAGCAGATCGCTGAGCGATGTACGGCCGATGATGTCGCGGAGCGCCGTCTGCGCCGCCCAGCTCACCGCCTCCTGATACTGCTGCACTTCCAGCGCCGCCTTCTCCGCGTCGTAGACCATCCAGAAGAGGACGGCGTCGACGTTGACCGGGACCGTGTCGGATGTCAGCGTCTGCTCGGCGGCGAAACTGGTGGTGATCACGCGCTGATCGATCCACGACGAGACGGTGTCGATGAACGGCACGATCCAGAAGAGCCCCGGGCCGTGCAGACCGACGAATCTGCCCAGGCGCAGGACGACCGCTTTCTCCCACTGCTTGGCGATTTTCGGCGACTGCATGAGGACCAGGCCGATCAGGATGCCGGCGATGAACCAGAGCGGATTTCCGGTGACGATGAGCATCGCCAATCCCGCGAGAATGGGAGCGGCGACCACGAAGATGGCGACGATATTCGGGCGCGGCCCGTTGAAGTTGCGCGCTCGTTCTCGATTGGTAGCTGCGACGGGTTGAAGCATGATCAGTTTTCTCCTTCCTTCAGTCGCCGCGCGATCTCTTTCATCGCTTCGCGCGGCGAATATCCGAGGGCTGCAGAATCCGTAAGAAAGCGGTCGATGTGCGCGTGAAGGCGGCGCTCGCGCTGCCCGGCATGCGCCGACTTCGGCACCGAATCGGCGATGAAGGTCCCCACCCCGCGCCGCGTCACGAGCACGCCTTCGCGCTCCAGGGTGAGATAGACCTTGGCCACCGTGTTGGCGTTCACGCGAAGGTCCACCGCCATCTGCCGCACGGTCGGCAACTGGTCGCCAGGCTGAAGGCGGCCGGTGGCGATGGCGACGCGGATGCCGCGCTCCAGTTGCGCGTAAATCGGCGTCCGGTCGTTGGGGTCGATGGAAATGGGTGCACTCATGTCTGTCTGCTTGTACTACTAATTTAGTACATTACGGGCCAGAGTCAAGAAGGTTTTGATCTGGAGGGACGCCTTACGGCCTCCAGCCGCGCCGCGCCTCGGCGAGTTTGGCGTCGGTCGCTCGTTGCAGCGCACCGGTCTGCCGGGCCAGCTCCCGCATCTGCTCGAGCATCTGCAGACGCTCCATGGCAGTCGTCCGGCTCCAGACCTTGCGATAAAAATCGCGCTGCTGCTCCCAGCCGCCGCGCCAGTCGCCCCAGTCGTCATCCATCGATTTTCTCCAGCTCCGCGATGTCGCGGAGGTCTTCAGGGCGGCCGGACAGCCGCTTCAGCGCGATCAGATCCGGAATGGCCGCAACGCGCAGGGAGATGTCGTCCAGCGAAACGACCTTCGCACGTTCGTAAAGGTCCTCGAATGCGATTGGCGATTCCGCCAAGAGATCGATGACCGTCGGTGGCATCTCGCCATCGTGCAGCGAAAGAGCCTTCAGATGCTTATCGACGATCCAACTACGTCGCACGTTTCCATCGGCAAATTGGAGGATGTCCACAGGGATCTCGGCGACAAATCCCGCCCCTTGCAGCACCTCGAGCGCTGCACGTGCTGCTGACGGCTCCAGGTCAATGATGATGTCGAGATCCGCCGTCAGACGTGGGCTGCCATGCAGGATCACCGCGATTCCTCCAACGACGACGTAGCGAATTTCACGCTCGTTCAGCAGTCGAAAGACCCGCTCGAATGGAATCATCACTCTCCCAGCTTCGCCTTCAGTTCGCGCAGCTCGGACATCAGCGTATCGACCTGCCCTTCGAGACGCTGCACGCGGACTGACAGCGGCTCGGCGCCGGATGCGGCGGCGTGCTCGACCGCCGGTTCCTCAACGACGGCTCCGCCGAGGGTTTGGGTCCAGCGCGCTTCCTTCTGGCCGGGGCGGCGCGGGAGCTCGCGGACGATGGCGTCATCGCCGCTGCCGAGGCGTTGCAGCGTCGCTTCGACGTCATCGATCGCTTCGAAGGAATGGAGACGATCGCTGCGGCCGCGCAGCTCGCCCGCCGTCTGCGGCCCGCGAACGAAGAGCAGCGTCATGATCGCTTTGGCAGGACGGTCGAGGTGCCAGGTCGCATCGAGATTGTGATCCCAGCGCGTGGCGCGGCCACCGAGGACTTTCCAGACCAACTTCTCGTCCTGCAGGCGATCGAGCGCGCGCTGCACCTCGCTCTCCCCCACCTCCATCACCGGCTCGCGATTCGATTTCTGATTGCAGGCGGCGATCAGCGCGTTGAGCGTCAGCGGGTAGTATTCAGGCGTCGAGAGTTGCTTCTCCATCAGGCAGCCGAGAATGCGGACCTCGATCGGATCGAGCTCGCGCGCGGGAAGCCGCCGCGGCTTGCGTTCGCCGTCGAGCGTGGTCACGGAGTAGGACATCAGCGCAGTCTATCCATCTGGGTTCATCTGCGTCATCTGCGGATCGAATCGCGGCTCGCGCGCCGTCCGCGCCACACCGAAATAGTTGTCTACCCGCATCGCCGCCTTCTCCGCCAGCGAACGGAACGTCGTCATCTTGCCGCCGAACACGTTCAGCAGATTTCCGCGCCGCTCGAGGCGATAGTCGCGGGCGAGCGCGCTCGGATTCGTGGAGCGGCCGACCAGCGGACGAACTCCCGCGAATGTGGAAGCGATGTCGTCGCGTCCGATCGGCTCGCGCACATACCGATTGAACCGTTCGATCAGATACTGAACCTCGGCATCGGTAGCGGAAACGTGGTCGAGCGAGCCGTGATGCATGACCTCCGTGGTCCCGACGAGCGTCGTTCCTTTCCACGGCAGCACGAAGAAAACGCGCCGGTCGCCGATCGACTGCAACAGCATCCCCGCCTCGGCGACGCGCTTGTTCAGCACGAGATGCGAACCGCGAACGAGCGAAAGGCGATAACGCGACCGGATGCGATTCTCCGCGAGCAGCGCATTCATCCACGGACCGGCAGCGTTGACGACGAAGTCGAATCGCTCCTCGCCGGTAGGAGTCGTGACGGTCCACGCCTTTCCATCGCGACGCAGCGCGGTTACCGGCGTCTGCTCGCGAACGATCGCACCTTCGTTGATCGCGGACGCAACAACGGTCCGCGCCAGCGCGTAGTCATCAACCTGGGCGTCGAAGTAGACGAATCCGCCGCGCAAGCCCGCCGGCGTAAGAGGTAAGCGCGCGATCAATTCGTCCGACGACAGTGACCGATGCCGCGCGATGTTGTTGCGGCCGGCCAGCAGGTCGTACAGCGTCAGTCCCGCGCGAAGCGTGAGCCGGCTGCGCGGACTGTCGTCGTACACCGGCAGCAGAATCTCGATCGGCTTCACCAGCGACGGCAGATGTTCCAGCAGCCAGGCGCGGTCGCGGAGCGATTCGCGCACCAGGCCGAAGTGAAAACGCTCCAGGTAGCGGATGCCGCCGTGGATCATCTTCGTCGTCGCCGAAGAGGTCTGCGCGCCGCAGCGGCCCCTCTCAAAAAGCGTGAGGTCGTAATCGCGCCGGGCCAGTTCCCAGGCGATCCCCGCGCCGTTGATCCCCCCTCCGATGACCGCGAGCCGCACGTTGGCGATCGTATCGTTTCCATCCGAGGCAAAGAAATGTTGGCGCACGGTTTGAAACGGCTGAGCCGGAAATGGCGATGGAGCTCGTCGTACCGAGCGAAGAAACGCGGAGGGGAGAGAGCGGCGACCTCGCCGTCATGCTCACCGGCGGCGGAGCGCGCGCGGCGTATCAAGTCGGCGCGATCAAAGGTCTCGCCCGCCATTTTCCGAACCTTCGCTTCCAGATCATCACCGGCGTTTCGGCCGGCGCGATCAACGCGATCTTCCTCGCCGCTGACGAAGGACCTCTTCGCGAAACCGCCGAAAAACTCGCCAGTCTCTGGTGCTCGCTCGAATGCCGCCACGTTTTCCGGCCGAACTACGCTGCACTGCTTCCATTCCACACCGCGGTGAAGGCGATCCTGCCGCCGCGCTACTCAGGGCGTCCGCACGGAGTGCTGAACGCCGGTCCGCTCGCCGAGACGCTGCGCGACGTCTACCACTGCCCGCGGCGCAATCAGCCGATCGATGGCATCCGGCGCAATCTCGACAGCGGCGCTTTGAAAGCCGTCGGTCTGATCGGCCTTGATTACACGACCGGACAAAGCGTCCGCTGGACGCAAGGCCGCTCGATCGACGAGTACGAAGGCCCGAACCGGCGCAATGTGCCGACGGAGATCACCGTCGAGCACGTCCTTGCCTCCGCGGCGCTTCCGTTCGTCTTCCCCGCCGTCAACATCCAGAATCGCTGGTACGGCGACGGCGGCATACGCCTGGCCGCGCCGCTTTCAACGGCCGTAAGGCTCGGCGCCAGCCGCATTCTCGCCATGTCCACCGGCTACCAGCGCACGCCCGACGAGGCGAATACGCCCGTCCTCCAGGGCTATCCGCCGGCGGCGCAGATCATGGGACAGCTCATCAACGCGATCTTCCTCGACGTGATCGACGAAGACGTCGTGCGCATGCAGCGGATGAACGAGATGATCGAGAAGCTCGATTCGTCGCAGCGCAACGGATTCAAACCGATCGATCTATTTGTCATGCGCCCCTCCACGGACCTCGGCAAGCTCGCCAGCGAGCACGAGAAGTACCTCCCGCGCAACATCAAGCTCCTCACCCGCGCCCTCGGCACGCGCGAAACCGAGTCGTCCGACTTCAACTCGATGCTGATGTTCGAGCCGCGCTACACGTCGCTGCTGATCAAGATCGGCGAAAACGATGTCGCCTCGCGCCTCGACGAGCTGCGCGGATTCCTCGGCGAGCCATCAGTGCCGGCGATCAGCGCGGTGTAATCACGCCACCGCGGCTTCGCGGTACTGAATCTCGTAGAGCTTGCGATACAGCCCCTCCTGCTGCATCAGCTCTTCGTGCGTGCCGCGCTCGCGGATTTCGCCGTGGTGGAAGACCAGGATCGTGTCGGCGGAGCGGATGGTAGAGAGGCGGTGGGCGATGACGATCGACGTGCGACCCGACATCAGCGTCTGAATCGCTTCCTGGATCAGCACCTCGGTCTCGGTATCGATCGACGACGTCGCCTCGTCGAGCACCAGCACGGGCGGATTGAAGGCGAGCGCACGCGCGAAGGAGAGGAGCTGCTTCTCCCCGACCGACAACCCCGCGCCGCGCTCGCGGACCTCGGAGTCGTACCCGTCGGGCAAACGCTGGATGAAGCGATCGGCCTGCACGCGGCGCGCAGCTTCGCGGACACGCTCGGGCGTGATCGTCTCATCGCCGAGGGCGATGTTCTGCGCGATCGTGCCGGTGAAGAGGAAAAAGTCCTGCTGCACGATGGCGAAGAGTGCACGCAGCGACGTCATCGAGTACTGACGGATGTCGATTCCGTTCACCAGAATCTGTCCGCGCTGAGGCTCGTAGAAGCGCAGAAGCAGCGACGTCACGGTCGTCTTTCCCGCACCGGTGTGGCCGACGAGTGCGACGCGATCGCCGCGTTTCACCGTAAAGGAGACGTTCTTCAGCACCCACTCCGGCTCGTGGTACGCGAAACAGACGTCGCGGAACTCGATCGACTCGAAGTAATCGACCTCCAGCGTCCCCTCGTCGACGATGCGCGGCGGCGTATCGAGCGTCTTGAAAATCCGCTCGCTCGCCGCCATCGCCGCCTGCAGGATGTTGTACTTCTCGGAGAGGTCGGAGATCGGCTCGTAGAAACGCTGGGCGTATTGGAAGAACGCGATCAGCGTTCCGATGGAGAGCATGCCGCGGATGACCTGCCCACCGCCGTACCAGACGATGAGCGCGAGGCCAATCGTCTCGATCAGCTCAACCACCGGATAGAAGATCGAGTAGTAGAAGACGGAATCGATGTTTGCATCGCGGTGCCGCGCGTTCAGGCCATCGAATTTCTGCGCTTCGTCGGCCTCGCGATTGAACAGCTGCACCGTCGACATGCCGGAGATGTGTTCCTGCAGAAATGCATTGATCGCGGCGATACGCGCGCGCGTCTGGCGATACGTGATGCGCGCGCCGCGGCGGAACCAGGCGGAGACCAGCACGATGAGCGGGATGATCGAGAAGAGCACCAGCGCCATCCGCCAGTTCATCCAGAAGAGCATGCCGACGATGCCGAGGAGCACGAAGATGTCGCCGAAGATGGAGACGAAGCCGGCGGTGAACATCTCGTTGAGCGCGTCGACGTCCGTCGTCACGCGCGTCATCAAGCGGCCGACCGGATTGCGGTCGAAGAACTGGATATCGAGTTTCTGGAGGTGCCCGAAGATCTGTTTGCGGAGGTCGTACATGATGTACTGCCCCATCAGATTCATCAGCACCATCTGCGAGTAGAGCACCGCGAAACCGCCGAAAAGGACGATGAAGTAGAGACCCGCGGCGAGGTTGATGCCGCTCATCGGATCGAGCGCCCAGCCATGCGCGACGAGCCACGCGCCGATGCGCTGGCTGACGCCCGGCACGTGCGCTCCCTGCGAAGGCTTCACATACAGATCGATGGCCACGGCAACGATGGCCGGCCCGGCGATCTCGAGCAGCGACGAAAGGATGACCAGCCCGACCGAGATCGCGGCGCGCAGGCGATACGGCCTGAGATAACGCAGCAGCCGCCGCGCAAGATGCGGATCGAATGCCTTCGCGCCTTCGTCTTCGTGTCGTTCGAATTCCATGCGTGCTTCGCCGCGTTGTCGGTTATCGGTTCGTTGCGCTATCGCGCGTTGTCCTCGGTCTGTTGACAACGCGCGCGCAGCGCGAAATCAACCGACAACCGACAACGCGCGCGAAGCGCGAAGTTAAGCGATCTCCGCGATCTCCTCTTCCAGTGTCTGTCTTCGATACAGGTCCGCGTAGTAGCCATGGCGCGCGAGGAGCGCGTCGTGCGTTCCCTGCTCGACGATGCGTCCGTCATCGATGACGATGATCTTGTCCGCGTCTTTCACCGAGGAGACGCGGTGCGAAACGATGAGCGCCGTACGCCCTTTTCGAATGTCGCGCAACGCCCGCAGGATTTGCTCCTCGGTATTCGTGTCGACGGCGCTCAAGGCGTCGTCGAGGATGAGGATGGCCGGATCGCGCACGAGCGCGCGCGCGATCGCCGTCCGTTGCTTCTGACCGCCGGAAAGCGTGATGCCGCGTTCGCCGATCAGCGTTTCCAGTCCGGATGAGAATGCGGCGACGTCGCCGGAGAGGCCGGCCAGTTCCGCCGATTCCTTCACCTTTTCGTCCGGCGCGTCTCGGCGGCCGAAGCGGATGTTCTCCGCGATCGATTCGGAGAAAAGGAACGTCTCCTGCGGCACGGATCCGATCCACTGACGCAGCTGCGCCGGCGGGAACGATTCGATCGGACGTCCGTCGACGAAGATCGTGCCTGGCGGCGGTTCGAACGTTCGCGTGATCAGCGCCAGGAGCGTCGACTTCCCGCTTCCCGTTCGTCCCACGATGCCGATAGTCTGCCCGGGATTGACACGAAGATCGATATCGCGAAGCGTGGGCCGTGTAGCTCCGGGATAGGTGAAGGTCAGATCGCGGATCTCGATATCGCCGTGGAGCGGATGCTCGAGGCGCTCGCCGGAATCGGCACGGGCGTCAGGCTCAATCGACCAAACCTCATGCAGCCGCACCATCGAGGCCATGCCGCGCTGGAAGAGATTCGTCACCCAGCCGAGCGCGATCAGCGGCCACACCATGCGCCCGAGGTAGAGCTGGAAGGCGATGAAGCTGCCGATGGAGAGCGTGCCGCGGATCATCTCCCGGCTGCCGATGAAAAAGATCAATCCGAAGAGGAGCCCGATCATCGCGTGCAGGCCGGGGTAGAACATCGCGGTGAGTTTGATCACCGTGCGGTTGCGGTTCACGTACTCGCTGTTCATCCGCGAAAACGTCTCGGTCTCCTCGCGCTCGCGTCCGAACGCGCGCACCACGCGCACACCGGCCAGGTTTTCCTGTACGCGCGCCGAGATGTCGCCGAAGTAGTCCTGCACCGACTTGTACTTCACGTGAATGCGCTGCCCGAAGTACTGCACCATCCAGATGATCACCGGCACCGAAGTCAGCGGCAGCAGCGCCATTTCGCGATTGATGCGCAGCATCATCACGAAGGCGCCGACCACCACGATCAGCGATGACAGCGCGTGCATGACCGCCGGTCCGATCAGCATCCGCACCGAGGCCAGGTCGTTCGTGGCGCGCGACAAGAGATCACCCGTGCGCTGCTCCTGGTAATACGAGACCGGCAGCGACTGGAGATGGCCGTAGAAGTCGTTGCGCATCTCGTATTCGATGTGCCGCGACTCGCCGATCAGGATGCGCCGCTGCAGAAAGAGAAAGAATCCCTCCATCGCCGCCGCGCCGACGAGCAGGAGTCCGTACCGAATGAGCGCTCCGCGCGTGACCGCCTTGGCCAGTTCGTTCACCGCGCTGCCGACGATAAGCGGCTTGAGCAACGAGAATCCCGCCGACGCGACCACGCAAAGTCCACCGAGCGTCAGCGCTGGTTTGTGGCGGGCGAAGTATCCGAACAGCCGGCGGAGAGGAGACATCGGGGAGGGCATTCTAACGGGTGGGAAAAGCACGCCCGGCGATGCGTCATTCCTGCGCCGCCGTTATACTCATCCGCGACTCATGGGCCGCCGATCGATCGCTGTTCTCTGTCTCGCCACGCTGCTTTTTGCGGTGGCGATTCCGGTTGTGGCGATGCTCGTGTGTCTGCCCGAAGGGTGCGGCGTCATCTTCGCGTCGCTTCCTGACTCCCATTCGCGCGTCCTCGCGATTGAGTCGATTCCGCGGCATGCTCTGCGCGTACTGGCGTCGTCCCGCCACCTCGCCCGCGCCGCCCTTCCCCACCCCGTCTAAGCGCCCGCCTGCTCTCCCGCCCGCTGGAGGAAGCATGTCGCTGAAGAACCGTCTTGGAAAACTGTTGCTGCTTTCCGCTCTGGAAGTTGGCGCCCTTTGCGGCGCGCCGATCCGCCCCGATGACATCGAGAAAATCCTGAAGATGTCATCGGAGACCGTTGTGACCTGCACGGTCCGAAACGATCAAGAAGATGGTGAGCCGCCGTCGCCCGATTAGAGCGCGCCGGCCGCCGCCTGATTCCACATCTCCTGTTTAACGCGCCACTTGCCGTCGGCGCCGCGATGCAGGACGAGCAGCATCTTGCCCCAGCTGTCGAACGACGGCTTGCCGCCGGGGAACTGCACGATCTGATGCTCGCCGCACCATTCCGAGGCCCAGTCGCCGGAGACGGTGATGTCATGACACTGCATCTCGAACTTCTTCATCTTGCCGCCGGGATACATCGCCACGACGTCATCGAGCATCTTGGCGATGGCCTTCTTCCCCACGATCGGCGCGGTCGACGGCAGAAGGCTGACGCCATCGTCCTCCCACAGCGCCAGGACGGCCGCGTTGTTCATGCTGCGCGTGGCGGAGTCCATTGCCTTGTTGAACGCGTCGACGCCGGACTGCGGGGTGGCGGCGTTGGCGATGATGGGGATGAAGAGAAGAACGAGGAGGACTTGGGTCGTGAGTCGCATCGTCAACAGGTTCCTTTGATGGCGAACTCTACAACCGAATGAACAGCCGCGGAGCGGCGAAATCTAAGTAGCCCAAGGCGTGAGCCTTGGGAACGGCGCGTCACGAATATCCAGCCGCGGAGCGGCGGCATCTCGAATCATTAACCCTTCGAAATGTCGCCGCTCCGCGGCTCAATATCCCACTGTTTTGCCCCAAGGCTCACGCCTTGGGCTACGTAGATTTCGCCGCTCCGCGGCGGCATTTCAGGACGATTCATCCTTCAGCGGCAGCTTCTTCATCTCCTGCAACGTAATCCGTAGAACGCTGCCGAGGGTGAAGCCTTGGGGGAAGCAGTGCGGGATGCGGATGCCGGCGCCGCTCAGTTCGAGAAAATCCAGCGGCGGCTTGCGGCGAGCCAGGACGAAGACGAGTTTTCGCGGGAGATCTTCGCGATCGTCCGCGTTTAAATGCAGCGGTTGGAGGTAGTACCCGAAATGCATCGTGCGCAGTGCGGGGACACCGCCGGCGAATTCGGGGAGCGTCACGCTGAGACCGAGGGCGCCGAAGATCCAGTTCTCCTGGGCGAACTCGCCGCGCCAGAAATCTTCCTCGTCTGCAGTCAGATGTTCGAGCCGCATCAGCGCACGCGGTCGAGAAAGTCGGAGAATTTATCGCGGCCGCTGTAGCCGAGGACCTTGTCGCGTACCTGACCGTCCGCGGTCGCGACGACGATTGTGGGGAACGCGCGAATCCCGAATCGATCCATGAGCTGCTGCACCTCGGGTGCGTTGCTCCCCTCTTCGCGCTGGCGATCGACGACTTTCACCGCGATGTAATGCTCGTTGATCTTCTCGGCGAGCGAGCCGTCCATGAACACTTCGTTCTCCAGCACGTGACACGGTCCGCACCATTCCGCGTAGAACTCGTAAAGGATCGGGCGATGCGCGCGCATCGCGGCAGCCGAGGCGAGGCTGATCGGCGTCCAGTGCACGAGATCGACGTCGCTCTTGACCGGATACTTCAGCGAGACGATGCGCGCTACGATCAGCAGAACCGTCAGGATTACCAGCCAGATCGGCAGCGCGCGTTGTTTCCTGCGGTCGAAGGTCAGGTTAGTCGGCACCGTACGGAACCTCCCGGCGCGAGAAGATGACGCAGGCCAGCAGCAGCGCGGCCGAGGCGTTGCAGACCATCATCAGGATCCAGTTGCGGTCGAAGGGAACCATCGGACCGTCGGGAAACAGATTGTTCGTCACCTCATTGAACCCGCGCAGAATCCCCGGATGCGCGCGCAGGACGGCGCCGATCCGTCCCATCTCGCCGCTCACCGCGTTCTTCATCATCGTCATCAGGCCGGTCATCGTCGACAGCAGAATCTGCGCCGCGATGTAGATGCCGATATTCACGTACGACCGCGAGAAGCTGCCGAAAAACGCAAGCAGACAGCAGACCAGCAGCACCTTCATTGCTGACACCAGCACCGCGGCGAGCGCGCCCCGCCAGACGATCGGAGTTCCGGCGATGAGCCGGCCGACGACGTCGCTGGCGAGCACGATGAGGATGGCCGTCCAGATTGCCAGCACCACGCCGATGACGCGCGAGACGAGATACGTCGATCGTCCAATCGGCTTGCTGATGATGAGTTGCAGCGTTCCCTTCGAAAACTCCGGGCCGATGAGCTGGCAGCCGGCGATGAGACCGAAGAGGCCGATCATTTCGTACGGCGCCTGCGCCGGAGCGCCGATCGCGGCCATCGTGGCGACGATGACGATGAGGATCAGCAGCGCGGCGATGTAGCCGAGGTGCGCGAAATGGCGCCGCAGCGTCTCCCCGATGACGACGAAACTCACGCTTCACCTCGGAAGATCGATTCGAGATCGGCGGTGCGTCGGCGAACGTCGATGACGCCCGCTCCGGTGCCGACGATCCGCGACACCAGCTGCGCGATGTCTCCCTCGGTGGCGACATTCGCCGTGACGGTGTCGTTCACCGGCGCCACGCCAGCCACCGCCGCAATGTTCGCGGCATCGTACGAACCGCCCAGCAACGTCACGATGATCGTGATCGTGGCAATCTCGCGGAGCGCTTCGTCGCGCGCGATCACGCCGTTCTTCAGGAACAGCACGCGATCGCAGACTTTCTCGATCTCCGCCAGCTGATGCGAATTCAGCAGCACCGCCGCGCCGCGCGCTTTCTCTTCGGCGATCAGATCGCGGACAAGGAAGACGCCGTTCGGATCGAGTCCCGAGGTCGGCTCGTCGAGAAAAAGAAAATCGGGATTGAGCATCAGCGCCTGCGCCATGCCGATGCGCTGCAGCATGCCGCGCGAATACTGCGAGAGCCGTTTGCCCTGGGCGTCGGAAAGTGCGAGACGCGTGAGGAGCTCGTCGACGCGGTCGTGAACGCGCGCGCGCGGAACGCCGGAGAGGCGCGCCATGTAACGCAGAAACGCTCTGCCGCTGGCGCGACGATCGAAGTTCATCCGCTCCGGCACGAAACCGGTGCGGCGGCGAACGTCGAGATCATCGTTCGAACGGCCGTCGATGGTGATCGAGCCGGAGTCGGCGTTGAGGAAGCCGACGATGCACGACATCAGCGTCGTCTTCCCTGCCCCGTTCGGACCAATCAGGCCGACGACTTCGCCCGGCGCGATGGTAAGGTCGATCCCTTTCAGCACGGGCCGCACGGCGCCGAGGGGGCGGTACGCTTTTGTCAGCCCTTCGACGCGGATGCCGTTCATTGCTGGAGCTTCCGCAGGCCGGCCACGATTTCATCGATTTTCGTTTTGTGAAACGTATCGATCGTCCGCTGCAGCGCGTCCTCCGCCGTCGCCGAAAGATCCTCGGTGTAGACCTTTTTCAGCGCGCCGGCGAGATAGACCTTGGTCTCGATGCGCCAGTTCGGATTCGCGAAAAACTCGGTCTGCACGGTGAGCTTTTTCGGGCCGACGTCGAACGCATCGAGGCGTCCCATCGGCGTATGCAGAGGATCCGGCATGTCGGTCGATGATAACAGGCGGTACAGACGGTCAGTCTCTTCAGCCGTCCCGAGCTTCAGCAGCACAGACAAGAGTGTCTGTGCCACACCAGCTCTCCGTGCAGCAGCATTCGGGCAAGTACGGCGGGATCAATGTGGTGCTCCACGAGCTCTCCATGTAGCAGCATTCGGGCAAGTACGGCAGGATCAATGTGGCACAGACACTCTTGTCTGTGCTTTTGGCAAGATGCAGTGCCTGGTATTTTTCACGCGAACAGCCGCGCCGCGTTGTCCCACAGAATCGCGCGCTCGACGTTCTCGCCGAGGCCTAGCGCGAAGAAGTCGTCGATGTTCTTTCGCGGCGAGACGACGCCCGGCGACGGCCAGTCCGTCCCCCACAGCACTTTGTCGGCGAGATCGGCGACGCGCGGGACGTAGCGCAGCAGCGCTTTCGGTGGGATGCCGGAGATATCGAGCCGGACGTTCGGATGCCGGCGCGCGAGGAAGAACGCGGTCTCGCCGTGCAGCGGCCGGCCGGCGTGCGCGAGGATGATCGGCAGGCGCGGAAAGTCGTTGGCCACGTCATCGATCGGCATCGGATCGGCGAAGACGTTGCGTGCCCGCGGAAACACCGACGTTCCCGTGTGAAACATCACCGGCACCTGGCGCTCCTCGCACTCGCGATAAATCTCCGCGAGCTGCCACAGCTCGCCGAGGTAGGCATTCGGCGAGAAGAGCTGGTGCGGCGGGTGGATCTTGATCATGCGGATGCCGAGATCGAGAACGCGGCGGATCTCATCGCGGACGTTCAACTCGTGCAGCGGATTCACGGAGCCGACCGGAAGCAAACGATCGCGATGATCGCGGGTGAAGTTCGCAATCCAGTCGTTCGTTGCGCGCGTGAAGCCCATGACGTCGGGCGAGACGTAGTTGATGCAACAGATCCGCTCCACGCCTTCGCGATCGAGAAATCGGACAACGTCATCCGCCGACGCCAGCACGTCCCTCGCATTCGCATGCGAAGGATCGGCGAGCATGGAAAGCACCTCGGGCTTGAGCATCTCCCACGGCTGGATGTGAACGTGAACGTCGAAAACGCGCATGGCGCATGGTAGCGCCGTCGGCTCGACGGCTGGACGGCCGCCGGCTCGGCGGCGCGTACCGGGACCTGCCAGCGAGCCGCTGGCGGTCCAGCCGGCGGGCCGCCGGCGCTACGCTCACCCCATTACCAGCCGCATGCAAACAGCGCTGTCCGGACAAGCACCCTGCAACTCCGTCGACGCGAGCAACTGCGGATGGATTTCGTCGCGGTCGATCGGCTTGAATCCGCGTTTGGCGAAGTACGGCTGCGCGGTGGTGGTGAGGAGGTAGAACTCGCGGATGCCGCGCGATGCGAGCCGATCGATGAGCTGGCGGACGATCTGCCTTCCGATGCCGAGGTTGCGATGCGAGTCGGCGACGGCCACGGAACGGATCAGCGCGGCCATCGTGTACGCCTCGGCGCCGCCGCAGCCGATGATGTGATCGCAGTCGCGGGCCACGATGAACGTCTTCCAGTGATCGTCGATCCCGCTCGTCGGCAGTTTGTTGGCCACGAGGAGCTGCTTGATGATCGGAACGTCGGCCGCGACGGCGCCTCTGATGTCGATCTCTGCCTCGGTCATAGCCGCCGAGGATAGCAACCGGAGTTCCGGCTGTCACGGAAGCGTTCGCTTTCCTTCACACCATTTACATAAGAACGTGCGTACATCCGAAACACATGCGAACGATTGCCATCGTCGGTTCCGGAATCAGCGGTCTGGCAGCCGCTCACGGACTTCTTCGTGCCGGATATCAGGTCGATCTCTATTCGGATCGCACGGCGCAGCAATGGCTCGACGAAAGCCGTCCCACCGGTACCGCGGCGCGTTTCGATCTGGCGCTTTCGTATGAGCACGAGCTCGGCCTGAATTTCTGGGACGACGCGGCGCCGAAGGGCGAAGGCGTTTCTCTTACGTTCTGTCCGACGCTGCACAACCCGCTGATCCGGTTGACCGGCCGATTCAAAGCGCCGTTCCAGGCGGTCGACGTGCGGCTGCAATCGCATCGCTGGATGAACGAATTCGAATCGCGCGGCGGCCAGCTCATCATCGAGCAGATCACGCCCGATCGCCTCGGCGAGATCGCCGCATCGCATGCACTGACGATCGTTGCGACCGGACGCGCGGACCTCTGCCGCATGTTCGAGCGCGACGCGAACCGAAGCGTTTACGAACAGCCGCAGCGCAATCTGGCCATGGTCATCGTCGCAGGCGGTCCGGCGCGCATCGACGGCGTTCCGTTACTGCCGGTGAAGTTCGATTTTCTCGGCACCGACGGCGAGATCTTCTTCGTCCCCTACTTTCACAAAGATGCCGGCGCGTGCTGGAACATTCTGGTCGAGGCAAAAACGGGCTCGCGCATGGATCGTTTTGCCGGCGTCGCGAATGGTGACGACGCGGTCGTGCGGATGAAGGAAGTCGTCGCCGCGCTGTTTCCGTGGGACGAACCGTTCGTGCGGAACATGCAACTCGCCGATCCGCTCGGCTGGCTGATCGGCCGCGTCGCTCCGACGGTGCGGGTGCCGGCGGCACGCCTATCCACCGGAGGCTTTGTCGCAGCGCTCGGCGATACGTCCATCTCGTACGATCCGATCGCCGCGCAAGGCGCAAACAGCGGCATCAAGCAGGCGCAACATCTCGTACAAAGTGTCGTCGCCCGAGGGGACGCCAGGTTCGATATCGAATGGATTACATCGACATTCGAAGAGTTCTTTGCCGACCACGCACGGCAGTCGTTTCGATTCAGCAATCTGCTGCTGGAGCCGATCACCGCGCCGGCGAAAGAGTTGCTCATCGCGCAGTACGGAAGCGACGGCCGCCTCGAGAATGATTCGGTGCAACAGCACATCGCGAACGCGTTCGTGGAGAACTTCAACGATCCGCGCCTGATGACGCCCGCGTTTACGAAGATGCCGGCGGCGCGGCGGGTCATCGCATCGCATTCCGGCGGCGGATGGCTCTGGAGCGGCGTGCGCGGCAGAGCGTCGTGATACGCGATCAATTGAAAGCGAAGCTCCGTCGGGTGCAATGAAAAAGGCCGCGCGGGTGCGCGGCCTTTCGTTGTGAAAACGTAGTTCGTCAGTGGCGGCTGTCGCTTGACTTATCGCTTCCGGACCACTGGTCGCTGCTCTCACTGCGGCGCGGTTCGTTGCCCATCGAGTTGCTGCCCATCGAGCTGCTGCCGGATGAGCTGCTACCGGAACGGCTCGAGCCCGAACTGCCGTAGCCGGACGATCCGCTGCTGCTGCCGGTGCGGCTGCTCGGTTCGTTCAGGTTCTCGGAGCGGCCGACGTTCTGACCGAAGTCCGCGGACGAGTCGCTCTTGTTTTTTCCGATCTGCGAGGACGTGTTGCGGTTGATGTCGCCAGCCGACGTCGACCCTGTGTTTTTGCTCACTTTGTCGCGATCACGGTTTTCCATTTGCGTCTCCTTTCGGGCTTTCGCCCGTGTAGTTCATAGTGCAATGCGGATGCCCGTGTGATCGCTAAACTGCTGAGCTGGAATGGATTAGACCGCTATTGCAAGCAGCAGAAAGCGCCTTAACTATCGATTTGCACAGAACGCAAACCTTCGTCTATCATTTGCGTCCCCATTCAATCGGGTCAGCCGGAGGAGGCGTTATGCTCAAACAGATAACGATTCGGTCGCGGTCGGGCAACATGGCGTTGGCTCTGATCGGTCTGCTGTATTTTCTGGCGGCGCTGGTCACGCTCTCATTCTTCATCGTGACGAGCTGGTTCGGTGCGTCGCTGGTCGATCGGATCCTGCAATTGGCGCTGGTCGGCTCGGCATTCGCCGGCGCATTCTTCCTGCACCTCGGCTCGCACAACCTCGGCGTCCGCCCGCGACTCACGCTTCGGCGCCACTAGCCGGCACGGCCGGCGGCGTCGGTTGCCGATGCCGCGTCGCGCACTTCCGCTTCGTCGAGCAGGCGTTGCAGCGCCGTGGTGATCTCGCCCCGAGGAATCGCACGTCCGTCGATGGCCGCGATCGGCATGACGCCCATCGTTGTGCTCGTGATGAATGCCTCGTCCATGTCGAACAGCTCGCGCTCGCGCAGCGGACGTTCATCGACGCGGATCTTCGCGGCGAGCGCGAGACTCACCACGCGATCGCGGACGACACCCGGCAGGATGTGCTCGTCGAGCGGATGGGTAATGACGGCGCCGCGGCGAACGGCGAAGAAGCTGGAACTAGCGGCCTCGCGCACGACGTCATCCTCAAGGAGGAGCACTTCATCCGCCCCGGCACGCTGCGCTTTCTTCTTCGCCAGCGCGTTCGCGAGGAGGTTCACCGACTTGACGTTGCAATGCTTCCAGCGAAGGTCGGCCGTCGTGATGAGCGTGATGCCGCGCGACTTCTTCGCCGCATCCGGAAATTGAAACGCTCGCGAATACGCGACGACGGTCGGCTCCAGATCGTCGGGATAGAAGTGCTTCCGCTCCCCTTCGCCGCGCGTGACCTGGATGTAAACGATGCCGTCATCGAACGCCGTCCGCGCGATCAGCTCGCGCATCACCGCTACGAATTGTGCTTCGTCCCACGGCACGCGGATCTCGATCTCGCGAAGTCCGCTCTCCATGCGCCGGTAGTGCTCCCGAAGAAACACCGGCCGCTTTCCGATGAACTTGAACACCTCGTAAACCGCATCGCCGAACTGAAATCCGCGATCTTCGACGCCGATCACTCGCTCGTCGGTCGTGGTGAAGCGGCCGTTGACGTAGAGAACGTCGTGCATGAGTTACGGGTTGCCGGGTTGCCAGGTTGCCAGGTTGCCCCTTGAGGCGGAGACGTAGCCGGCAACCTGGCAACCCGGCAACCTGGCAACCCTCATGGATTCACCGCCTTCACGATCACCACCGTCCGGTCGTCCTGTTCGCCGGGCCCCCACTCCGTCACCCGCGCCAGCACTTCTCTTCCGATCTCCTCGGCAGTCCGGCTGCGGATGGAACCTACCAGGTCCTGCAGCCGATCGAGGCCGAACTCCTCGTCGTCCGCGTTGTGTGCCTCGACGATGCCGTCGGTGTAAAGACAGAGGAGATCGCCGGCGCTCAGCTTGGCGAACCCGCGCATGTAGGTGGCGTCGGGCGTCGGACCGAGCACCGGTCCGCCGTTCGAGAGCATCTCGATCGTGACTTTGTCCGCGCGCAGGACGAACGGGAAGTTGTGGCCGGCGTTCACGTAGATGAGAATTCCGCCCGTTTCGATCTCGCCGTAAAACAGCGAGACGAACTTCGTCGTCAGGCGTCCGCGATGGATGATGTGATTCAACTTCTCCATCGTGCGGATGATCTTGAAATCGCGGTCCGTGGCCATGCGCAGGCCCATGTAAATGTCGCGCACGACCAGCGCCGCGGGAAGCCCGTGGCCCGATCCGTCAGCGATGGCAAGTCCGAGGATGTTGTCGGAGATGGGGATGAAATCGTAGAAGTCGCCGCTGACCACCGCGGCCGGCAGCGTCTTTCCCCAGATGTCGAAACCGGCGTACTGCGGCACCCGCTGCGGCAGGATCGATTGCTGGATGCGCTGCGCTTCATCGATGAGCGACTGGTACTTGTCGGCGCGCAACCGCTGATTCACGGTGTAGCGAATCAGGTTGAGCGAGAAGAGGATGTCTTCGCGGCTCAGGCCCGCCGCGACGTCGAATCCAAGGATGTGCGAGTGGTTGTCGCCGGCGGCGACGGCGGCAAATCGCTGCGCGCCGAGCTTGCTCTCCAGCACCGGATCGACGCCGGGATCGTTCGGCTCCATGACCACGACGCCGTTCTCCAGCACGAGCTCGATCGGCTTGTAATCGCGCGGCACCGAAATCCCGAGCGGCCCGGCATGCGAGACACCGAACCGTCCGACGAGCTCGTAGCAGTTCTCGTCATTGATCTCGTAGATCCGCCCGCCGGTGATTCCGAGCTCGTCGCGAAAGTTGGTAGCAATCGTCTCCCCGATCTGCTCGATGGTGAACCGCGTCGATTCCGCAGCCTCAATCTGTTCGAGCGTGCGCTCGACCTGGGTTAGTAGTTTTTTGTAGTCCATTTGGTGAGCCGCGAAAGCGGCGTCGAGCTTATCAGACGCCTTTTACGCGCCGCGCCCGAAGCGCGTGGATGCGTTCGTTCTCATACTTCTCTTTAAAGGCGTTCATCTCCTCGATCGAACGGAACTTGTGCACGCCTTTCGGGATGTTCAGCGGCGGAAGGAGATCTCGCCAGGTATCCCAGTGAGCCTTGATGCGGCTCGCGAGATCTACGTCGCCGCGCCGGCTACGCTGCTCCGTAAACGCGTTCATCTCCTCGATCGTCCGGAACTTATAGACCGGCATCATCATTACTCCTTCAGATCAAACTTTTCGCGCAGCCGCAACGCATCGATCTTATCGATCGGACGCACTGTGTCGCGCTTCATTCGATACAGCGTTTCCGCGGTCACCAAACGCACCTCGACACCTCGAACTTCAAGCGTTTGGGATTCCAGGTCGGTGTAGACGAAGGCTTCACCGAGTCGCGAAACGACGTCAATGGTGAACGGTTCGTCTGGCGGCTCGTAAGAGAAGCTCGGATACGCGCCGATCATTTCGTCGTCCTGAATCTCGTCGAGATGCGGGTCGTCCCAGATCGAGCGCAGCGCACGCTTGATGCGCATGACGTTCTCAGGTGCCGGATCCACGAAAAAGTCCACGTCGTCGGTGGTACGCGGCAGCCCATGAAGATTCACCGCCACACCGCCGAATACTTTGTAGTCCACGTTCTCGCGGTTGAATGCCTCCACGATTGAGAGAACGCTGTTGAAGTCGATCATTACTTCAACTCCACGCCATCAAGTTCGTAAGGTGCCTTCACCGACAACAACCCCAGCACCGTCGGATACACATCCGCAATGTACGGCGCGCGATCCGTCGCGATCTTCCGGTTGTAGAAGAAGATCCCCTTCACGATCTCGGGATCGACGGAGCAGTGGTCGCCGCTCCAGACCTGCTTGTTGGGTTCGATGAGCTGCTTCGGGATGCCGCCGAGGGAGGTTTGCCAGGAGACGCGGTAGCCGTCGTTGTTGGTGACGAAGAGGTCGGGAATCATGTTCGGGTCGAACTGGCGGTAGATCTCCTCCCGGGCAAGGACGCGGCGGACGGGATGCTCCATCGTCTCCATGTCCGTCATCGTCACGAGGCGCGACTTCAGCTCCGCTTTGAGCGCGTCGTATTCGGGGCCGGGATTCACGATGCCCTGCGACTCGCGGCCCTTCACGTTGATGTACATCTCGCCTAGGCCCATCGCATACGCGCGGGTGTGGGACCAGTCGACGTTCTCCCAGAACTGGCCCTGATCGAACAGCATCTCCACGTTGCGGTCCTTCACCTGGACGCCGGTCTTCAGCGACATGTAGCCGTTCATCACCAGCCAGGTGTTGTAGTTGACCGACTTTCGAAATGATGCGAAGCCGTGGTCGGAGAGGACGATGAGCGCGGCGTTCTTCTTCTCCGCGGCGGCCATAGCATCGCCGACGATCGCGTCCATGAGCTGGTATGCGCGCAGAAGCGCATCGCCCCACTTCGCGTGCAGCGCGGCGTCGTACGCGGGATGCTTTGGATCCATCAGGCGCCAGAAGACGTGGCCGACACGATCGGGAAATTCAAAGCACTGCACCATCAGCTCGTCGTCGCCGGCCAGAAACGCGTTGAACATCTTCCGGTCCTGCGCGACGGTGAACGTCATGTCATCCCAGAACATCTGCTCGTCCGCGAATCCCTCGGAAATCGCCCACGTATCGATCTGCCAGCCGAGCGTTTTGTACAGGCCGTAATCGCGCGCCAGCTGCGGCGCCCATTTCGGCGGCGCGGAGATGTTGAAGCCCGGCGGCAGACTGCGCGGATCGAAATTGATCGGGGAAAGGTACAGCTTCACTTCCGGCTGCGACGAGATCAGATGGAAACGGCTGATGCCGTGAATCTTGATCAGCGGATTGAATGGAAAGACGAAGTCCGTCCACCCGCTCCACTCGCCGGGACGAAGCGTCACCGTCTGCCCGCTCTCTTCGATGGTGATCGAGTTGCGGTCGTTCGCAACCGTGATCGTCATCGGAATCGAAATGTACGGCGGCGTGCCGAACAGCTTGTTCGGCGGACCCTGAATCTTCGTGTTGATGCGCCCTTTGTTATCTTCGAGCTGCACGACCTCAATGGAAAACTCGTTGGAGCCGGAGCGATGGAAATCGAGCTCCGAGGTGAAGAAGAATGGCTTGCCGACGCGGCCGGAGACGTCGGGAACGCCGAGGCCGGAAAGCATCTCCCCATCCGCAAAATCGTGCGCGGGAAACGTCACCGGAACGTGGACCACGCGCGCTTTGCGTCCCGCCTTGGCGGCCGCTTCCCAGAACGGAATGCCCTGCCGGCGATTGATGACGCCGGGCTTGGTGACGGGGATGTATTTCCTGGTCGCCATGAACGCGCCCGCGGCGGCAATCACCGCGATGATGGCCATCACCACGCGCGCCGTGCGGCGGAAGAAGAGCGCGATCAGCGCGAGGATGAAAAGTACGACTGCGGCGGCAACGAAGGGATTCTTTTCGCCGAGGAGAAAGGGATCTTTCGTCTCATCGAAGGCGGCAAAGACCGGGAGGTACGTCTTCGGATCGCGGCGAAGAAAATCGAAGATGCCGGTGCGGCCGGGATCGATACCGGTGGAGAACGTCGACCACGAAACCGGCGTCTGCGCGGGCACGGTCGGACGCAGCGGGCGAAACGTTCCCTGCGCGCGAAGCTTCGCCAGGTTTGGCAGCTTCCCCTCGTTCATCCACTGCTCGGTGTAGCGCGCGTCGACGCCGTCAAATCCGAGAACGATGACCTTCTCTTTTGCCAGTGCTGCGAGCGGGATGAGGGCCGTTACGAGAGCCAGAATTCGGATCGATCGCATCGACCGGCATCATACTTGTAGTCGGCACGGCCGACGGCGTAGGTTGCCCAAGGCTCCGCCAACATGTGCGCGAAAGAGGTAGAGCATGAAGACGCGTAAGATCCTTGCTTCTCTGGTAGTTGTCCTGCTCCTCGCCTGCGGCGGCGGCGAGAAAAAGAGCGGCGCCGGCGGCGGCGCAGGTAACAAGAATCTGGTCATCGCGCTGATGACGTCGCCGACGAATCTCGACGTTCGGGTCGGCTCCGACAACGCCTCCAGCCGCATGTTCGACCTGATCTACAGCGGCTTGATCAAGGTGACGACGAACTTCGATTACGCGCCCGACGTGGCCACGAAATGGGAGATGCCGGACGACAAGACCATCGTCTTTCATCTCAATCCGAACGCGAAGTTTCACAACGGCCAGCCGGTGAAGGCGTCCGACGTGAAGTGGACGTACGAGTCACTGATGAACCCGAGCTTCACCACTTCCAAGCGTTCCGGCTACGCCTCGGTGGACCACATCGAGACGCCGGACCAGCAGACGGTCATTTTCAAGCTGAAGGAAGCGAACGCCGGCATCTTCGACAACCTGACGACGGGCATCCTCCCCACCGGTGCCGACACGAACGTTTACAAGACTCACCCGATCGGCTGTGGGCCGTACAAGGTCGTCGAGTTCCGGCCCGATGACCGCCTGGAATTGGAAGCCTTCGACCAATGGCACGGCGGTACGCCGAAGATCAAACACATTACCGTCCGCATCATCCCCGACGCCACGACGCGCATTCTCGAGATGCGCCGCGGCACGGTGAATTTCGAAGTGAATTCGATCCCGTTCGAGAACGTGGCCGAGTTCGAGAAGAACCCCGATTTTACGGTGGTGAAGAGCCCCGGGTCGGTCTATCAGTACCTGGCCTTCAATATCCACGATCCCGCGCTGGCCAAGCCGCTGGTGCGTCAGGCGATCGCGCACGCGATCGACCGCGACCGCATCATTCGCGACATCCAGCGCGGCTACGCGCAGAAGACGGAGACGATGCTGGCCGAGGGCCACTGGGCGCGCGCCACGAACCTGCCGACGTATGAGTACGATCCCGCGAAAGCGAAACAGCTTCTGGCGCAGGCCGGCTATCCCAACGGTCTCAATCTCGTGATCAAGACGTCGACAGACGCCGAGGCGAATTCACGCGCGCAGGTGATGCAGGCGATGATGAAGCAGGCCGGCATCAACCTTTCCATCCAGTCAAACGAGATGTCGACGTTCTTCGCGGACATCGGCAAGGGCAATTTCCAGCTCTATTCACTTTCAAGAAATGGCATTGCCGATCCCGATTTCTACTACGTGATCTTCTATTCGAAGAACACCCCGCCCAACGGCCAGAACCGCGGCTACTACGCGAATCCGCACCTCGACGACCTGCTGATTCAGGGCCACTCGACCTTCGACCGCGCCAAACGGAAAGAGATCTACGGCGAAGTCCAGAAGATCGTAGCCACCGACCTCCCCTACGTCTCCCTCTACATGCAGTCGAACGTCGCCGTCATGCGCAAGAACGTCACCGGCTATGAGCAGTATCCGGCCGGTTTCTACCTGTCGATACCGCAGATGGAGGTGAAGTAAACCAGGAACGGCTTTCACGCGGAGAGGCGAAGAGAGAACTTCTCAGATATTGAAGCCGCTGAACATTTCTCAAAACAAGGCCTCTCCGCGCTCTCCACGTCTCCGCGTGAAACCGCTTCCAATAGCCGTTTGCGAAATCGCCCTCACCGGCAGCCGTATCTTCTCGACCTTCACCCATCACCGTGTACTCCGGGTCGACCATCTCCACGAGCGGTGGCCTCCACTAATCTGTCGCCATGCCGGTCGCCGTATCTGAAATCGATCACCGTCATCGATCCTGCGGCGGACGAGGTGGTCGCCCGAATCCAGGCGTCGTTCAGCGAGGAGTTCATCGCCAGAACGCAATGGAGAGCCTGCAAGAGGCGCTTCGACGACGATACCCCGGCGTGGGCTCGTCCCGATGCCTTCCGCGGTGTGTGATCGGCGAATCGTAGGTTTTCTCAGACCACAGCGAGCCTCGATCGCGTGTGGAAGACGCATGCGGATCATTCCGGACCTCCTCGTTCCGGCGGCTGAACGTGATGACCCGTTCCTCGATCGTGTTCAAACGATCCGGGAGCTTATGAAGAGTCCTCTCTGCCTTCGCGATATGGAAAACGGATGCGTGAAGATCTGCGATTCAGACCTGCGGATGTCGCGTCGAGCTTCAAGGACGTCTGAAATACGCGAGAAGATCAGAAAGTCAGACCCTGAGATCTGGCGGGCAGACCTTCACACGTCAAATTTCCTCTTGAAGATCTGAAGTTCAGATCTTAACGTGGAAAAATAACGCATCAGGATCTGCCCGTCAGATCTGAAGGATCTGAAAATCAGATCTGAATCTGATCGAAACATATCTTAAGATCTGAACTTCAGACCCTCGGATCTAACTGACAGATCTTCGGAGGAATCATGGCTGAGAGAGCGACACCGACGGTCACGCAATCGGAACGGCATGCCGCGCTGGTGAGAAAGGTTCTGAAAGAGGCCGTGAAGCGCATTCCGGGATTGAAGGCACCGCATGCGGCGACCGCGCGCCGGCTCAGCGGACATCGAACCGTACCGAAAAAGTTCATCCGCGGAATGATGTCTGCCGTTGATGCGATCGAGGAACTGCGGATCCTCGGCAAATTTGATGTGAACGCGGCTCACGCCGCCTTCCAGTTCGAAGCTGCGTTTCGCCCGATCGCCGACCAGCTGGCCTTCATCCTCGCCAGTTTGAACTACACGATCGATTCTCGCATCGCGGCCGTCGCCGCGGATGCGTTGCAGTCGTATACCCTGGCCAAAGGCCTGGCGCGCGACGGCCGCAATCGCAACCTGACGACGCGCCTTAGCGCCCTGAAACGGGACCTCGGCCGCAAAGGTCCACGAAAGAAGAAAAAGGCTACGACGCCTGGATCGACGCCGCCGAAGCCCGCCTGATCTGCAGAGTCGGCGGCACCACTGTTGCTGTGCCGGCGGCGTCTGGCGATCCTTCGACGATGTTGCGGAGGGCCACGATGGCTTCGAGCTTGGACGCGATCCTCTTTTTCGTATCGCCATCGGCGCGCATGGTGTCGGCGAGGAAGTCGTAGACCGAGCCGCGAGCGGCCGTGTCCCATCGTCCGGCGAAGAGGCAGAGCTGTTCGTAGGTGCGGATGCCGGTGCGTTCGACGAACGGCACGAAGTGGCGGCCGAGGTGGACGCGCAGGCGCGCCTCGCCGACCCAGGTCTTCACCTGCGGATAGGGAAAACCGGTACGCAGCGCGATCTCGATCGGCTCGCTGGCCGCCAGGTTCTCCAGGTTGTCGATGCCTTCGCGCTCCATGCGGTATGCATGGCTGATGTTCATCCCCGACACTTTCTTCAAACTCGTCGAGCCGTATCCGCGCCCTTCGGCGTTACCGAGAACGCGCGTGGCGAGGTGCTGAATCGTCTTGAGCGCGCGATTCGGAAAATAGCCGAGGAAGAAACCGATCACGGGCAGCAGTCCCACCCACTGCTCCTTCGAAGGATGAAAGCCGGTGGCCGTGCCGAGGGCGCTGAAAACGCTCTTGCCGGCGGCGGCAGCAGCTTCGTGCTCGCCGAAGATGATGGAGAGGCCGAAGGCCGCGACGAGCGCCGTGCAGCTGGCCACGATGATGCGCACCGCAGACGAGACGAAGGTGCTCGGCGAGAGATCGACGGTGAAGTAGCCGCGAATGAGCTGCCCGATCGAATAGACGTACGCGCCGAGGAAGCCGAAGGCGAAGGCGGTGAGGCTGTGAACCACCATGTGGAAGTTCTTGTCGCTGCCGTAATGCTCGACGTAGGGACCGAGCAGGAGCAGGTTTGCGCCGCGGCCGAAGTCGAGACCGAGTCCCGGCATGCCTGCCCCGGGATCGGCGGAATTGATCGGCTTGAGCAGGAGCAGAACGATTCCGCCGAATGCCACCACCGACGACATCGCAGCGACACCGAGAAGGTAATCGCGCCAGCGGAACTGCTTGTCTATGTACTCCTCGATCCAATCCTTGTTCGGCGGCCAGAGCAACCCAAGTTCGTTGCGCATGCGCCTCGTCTTCTCCTCGCACATCGACGATGTGTACGAGATGGCCAGCAGCGGCGGGACGAGGACGGCGAACAGTAGGAGCATCAGGTTGTAGCCGACGAACTGCGCGTCGAACCAGGAGACCACGGCCTTCAGCGCGGCGTCCGGCCGCAGCGATGCATCCGCGTACCACGCCAGTCCGATCAGCGAACCGGTGACGATCGTCAAGGTCAGAACAGCGATCAACGCGAACAGAGTGGCGCGCTTCATGGGGCCTCCGGATGGTTGTACGGAAGATAGTGCCGGATGGAGGCTGGGCGTTACAAGCGGGACATTGGTTGCTGAGTTGCTGGGTTGCTCGGTAGTTGGTTGCCGGGTTGCCGGGTTGCCGAACGCGGCCAGTTCGCCGGTTTTCTTTGCGACTCGGATTCGTCGTATGAGCGTCCAGACCTGCTGGGCAACCGGGCAACTGGGCAACCCGGCAACCATTACTCAGCAACCCAGCAACCCACATCCAGGGTCGGGAAATCACCGTCTCCGTCACTCCTATAGAGAACACCCGAAAATTTATGGCGAAGAAGAAGAGACGGCGCGCGCTGGCGTTCGCGTCCGGCGGACTCGATACGGTCATGCAGATGGGCGTCGCGCACGCCCTCCTGGTCAGCCGCGGCGCGCCCCCGGACTATGTCGTCGGCGTTTCGGCCGGCGCGCTGAATGCCGCGGCGCTCGCGGAGATCCTGCAGGCGTCGCCGGCCGGTCTCGATCCGTCAGCGAAGCGCGGCTTCGAATTCAAGGAGCGGTTGCCCTTTCAGGTCGATGCGCTGCGCCGCTTCATCGACAACTATCTGGCGATGCCGCGGCTGGTGGCGGAGGCGTTCTTCCCCGACAGCCTCGAGGTCACGGCGCGCGATCCTCTGAAGCCGCTGGAGCTTCCCATTCACTTCGCCAGCGAGCGCGATGTGCGCGAAGTGGCGAACGAGTCGAAAGCGGGCTGGGTCCACCTCCTCAACGATTTCTTCAGCCTGCGCATCACCATCGCCACCGCCACCCGCCTCACGCGCAAGATCCTCGGCATCGTCGAAGCAGCGGAGAAGCCGAACCGCTTCTTCCGTTTCGGGGCGCGGGTGAAGAACGAGGCAGGCCTGCTGTGGATTGCCTGGAAGCACTTCTTTGAGCTCGCGCCCGTCGCGGGCACCGTGCTTTGGGCGCTGATCGTCGGTCCGAACCGGACTGCACTTCGCGGCGCGCAGAGCGCCACGGCCGACAAACTGATGTCGGCGCGCCGGCTCTACGACGCCGTCGCCCTGCCGGTCCGTTCCCTCCTCGTGCTCTACCTGATGCTGCACGCGTTTGCGGCGGCGTCGGCAGGACTGATCCTGTCGTGGTTTCCGCGCGCCTTCCGGGCCTGCTTTCCGGATCCCCCGGCCGGCCCGCCCGGCCCGCCCGGGAAACTGTCGTCGCTGGCGATGACGCGCATCCTCGAGTACTACGGGCTGGCGGACGGCCTGGCCAACTCCGACGTGATCCGGCAGCTCCTGGTGAGGTGCTTCGATCCGAATTACTACGGTACGCAGGACATCAGCGAGGTGCTCGACCGCGCCCTGGCGCGCGATTCCGAACCGGCCGCGGGAAGCGATGCCGGGCGCAAACGGATGGGGGCGTATCGCACCAACAAGCCGCCGATCGCGGTTGCCGTCGTCGCCGCGCGCGTCAGCGACGGAGCGATGCACGTCTTCGGCGATGAGGTGCCGGTCGTCGACGCGCTTCTCGCCGCATCGGCGGTCATTCCGTTGCTGCCCGCGGTCACCATCGACGAAGAACACGAGAAAGAGCGCGCCGGCTGGATACCGCCGAATCCGAAACGTGAACGGAAGACCGACGGCTCGACTCTGTTCATCGACGCCGCGAACGTGTCGAACGAAGCGATCGGTCCGTTGCTGGATTCCATTCGCGACGAACTGCAGGACAGGAATGACGATGCCGCGTGCGTCGACGTCTATCCGGTGTCGAATCTGCCGGTCAGCACGCCGAAGCTTCCGGCGGAAGAAGACGAGAAGTTCGCCGGCATCCTCGACGTCGTGCCGCGCGCGCTGCAGCTCAAACGCTTTCGCGACGCCACCGTCGAGCAGCGGCTGACCACCCTCTATTCGAAGGTGCTGCCGGCAGGGCGATCGTGGTATCCGATCCCTCTCCTCGGCCGCGACGGCAAGCCTCTGAAGGACGCGCAAGGCAATCCGAAAGAAAAGGCGTTCGTCAATGCCAACATCCTCCCGCTCGAGCTGGAAAAGCCGGTGGAGATCAACCAGCGGATTATCACCGGTCAAGACCTCACCTCGTACGATGATCTGATCCACGAGACGATCGCCGACGGCTGCCGCGCTTCGCTCGAAGGGATGCTCCCCGCACTGATCCGCGTGTCGGCGAAGGCGGCGGGAGCGGAAGACAAAGTCCTCTGCTCGGCCGTCATCCGGGCGCGGCTGGCCGGTGAAGAGGCGCTGCCGGGAAACGACGCCAGCTACGGACCGGGACTGTCCGAAGTCTGCGCGCGTTGCGCGCTGGTCCGCGGGAAAGACGAGACGCAGTGGCAGGACCGCGCCACGTTGCGCGTGGTGAACGCCCGCGAAGCGTGGCCGGAGTGGCCGAGCGGCGACCGCGAGCAGTTGATCGAGTTCGTCGAGCCGAAGGCGCCGACCCCACCCACATCACCAGTCTGTAAAGAGTGGCCCGCCAAACGCGATGGATTGAAAGGGAGCGAGCGGCCGCTGGTTTCCCTCCTCTTCGGCGGCGGCGTGTTTCGCGGCGTCTTTCACATGGGCGTCATGGCCGCGCTGCGGGAAGCGGGCATTCAACCCGACGTCGTGGCCGGCTCCTCGGTCGGCTCGATCATCGCCGCGATGATCGCGCAGGTCTTTTCCTCGGAAAAGGACCAGGGAAAACAGATCGCCCACCTTGCCGCGACGTTTCTCTGTATCGATAAGCTCGTCCTGACCGACCGGCTGGCCGACTTCGTCCGCCGCCTGACCCTGCGCGCCTCGGAGACGATCTTCTCGCCCCGCGATGTCGACCTCCTCTTCCGCCGCTACGACGACGGCAGCACCGACGTCTTCGGACAGCGGATGCGCGCCATCGCCGCCGGCATCGAGCGGCTCACGCACATCAGTCCTTTCGAGTTGATCGAGCTCACGCGCGATCTCCGCATGCAGGACCTGCAGCATTTCGCGGATGCGCTCCGCGACGATGTTCAGGATTTCCTCGATCGTGGCGGCGTCGGAGAAGAAATCCTCGGCACGGAGCCGCTGGCACTGCTCATCCGCAATCACGTGCTCAAGTACCAGCGGGCCAAAGACCCGGCTACGAACGATCTGTTCGACTCATTCCGCGACAAGGCCATCTTCTTCCTGGCCACGGCCACGAATCTCGATCAGGGTGAGCTGGAAATCCTGGGTGATGCCGGTGCGGGAGCGACGACGCAGCAGGCGTCGCTCCTCTATGGCCTGCTGGCCAGCAGCGCCTTCCCCGCCGTCTTCCGGCCGCGCAGGTCGTGGGAGATTTTCCGCAAGAGCAATCACATGCATCAGTACATCGACGGCGGCGTGATCGACAACCTGCCGCTCGATGCCGTCGCGCAATTTCTCGACCGTCATTCGCTCGGAGCCAATCCTGCCGTAAGGCGTCGGCCGAAGCACCCGCACCTCATCTTCACCGCCTCGCTGGAGACCGATCCGCCGCGCGGTGGCCACTTCGATGCCGACGACTGCCTCGCCATCCGCAAACGCGCGAAAACGTTCAAGTACAACCTCAAGGTCGATGGCTACGCCGCCGCACAGCGCGACCTTCGCGCCATCCACAGACATCGCGGCAACAAGGACAACACGCTGCTTGACCTTCACATCATGGCGGTGAAACCGAAGTGGCTTTGCAGCACATTCGGGTTCCATCCGATGCTCGGCTTCCGCCGCGCCAGACAGGCGCGAAGCATCGCGCACGGCTGCGCATCCACGCTGGGCACGCTTTACGAGATGCAGGGAGCGGATCAGGGGAAGGAGTGGTTGAAGGCGTGGGGAGCGAAGAACCTCGCCCTCGATGACGCCGCGCTGAAACCCAGCAAGAAACAAATTGAGGCGGACATTTTCTATGTTCTGAAGCCGGCGAAACGTCAGAACGGAGAGTGCTGGTTCCGCATCGGCAAGACCTGCCCCTTCTCAAAAGAAGGGCTCGAGCAAGCTGGGGTCAAGACGGAAAAGATCCCCGAGGTCTCGCAGATTTACACGTTGTGCGGTGAGCCCACCACGCACGGAGCGACGGCATGATGAACGTCGAAGGCCTTCGCATCTGGATGACAGCTCACTACTGGCCGATTCTCGGTGTGCTCGTGTCGCTGTCAGTCATCTCCGGCGCGGTCACCGGGTGGATTGCCAGGAAGTTGTCGCCGAAGGTGATTCAGCTCGAGCTCGCGGAAACCGTAGCGGAGGCCAATCGCATCCTCGATGCATGGGGGGAGGCGGGAAAGCGCAGCGCGCGGTGGGCGATCTATGCCGACTACGTCTTCGCACTTTTCTATCCGCCGGCGTGCGCACTGCTGCTGGTGGGGATGGCCTCGAACCTCTACTTTCGCGACGTGCTGCCGGTCGGAGTGGCCGTGGCCGCCCTCGTGCTCACCTGCGGCATCTGCGACTGGCTCGAGAACACGGCCATGCTGCTGACACTGAAGCGCGTGCGGCCGACGACCGTCGACCTGGGGCGATGGTTCGCGCGCATCAAGTTCGGATTCCTGGCGCTCGGGATCACCTACGTTTTCTTCTGGGGCTTTTACTACGTCGGACGAATCATCACCTTCGTCGCGCAGGGATATTCAGAGGCCGTATCGCTGGTGCTCATCGTCTGTCTGGGGTTGACCGGAGCGTTTCTCGTCGCCGCCGAGTGGCGGCTCAAACCGCCGCTGCTGATGCTGCAGCTTGCGCCGACGCGGTCGGCCGTCAACCGTCTGCTGGTGCGATGGGACGATTCGCAGCACAAGGCCGCCAGGCGCGCGATTCTGATCGACCTGCTGTTCGTCCTGCTCTACATCGGCGTAAGCGCGCTGTTCTTCGCCACGGCCGTGCGGCCCGCGGCCTCCGGCCCGTTCCTCCAGTTGCTGGCCCGCATCGCGGGATGGTCGATGGTGGCGGCGGCCGCGCTGCAATGGGTACAGGATTGGGGCGCCTACTACACGTTGCACGTGCGGCGCACCGGCTGGTGGCTACAGCCGACGCGCCTCTCCGGCATCGCACGCATCCAGCTCATCAAAGTAGCCGCCGTCATCGGCGTCGTGTTCCTGATCAACTGGGAGGTCTGGCACCTGGCCCGAACGCTCTGGAAGCTGATCTGGATCGGGTCGTAGTTGGTTGCTGAGTTGCTGGGTGCTCCGATGTTGGTTGCCAGGTTGCCAGGTTGCCCGGTTGCCGGCTCCTCTTTTTCGAGTTCGGATTCGTCCACCAAGCTCCTGCTCTGCAGGCAACCGGGCAACCCGGCAACCCGGCAACCCTTCACTCAGCAACCTAGCAACTCCGCAACCACCACCCGGCCATCAAACGGCGACACCCTCGCAGCCCGACGTCGGCCAGGGGGTGCCGACGCGCGAGAGTGCCGCCGCTTCATGGCCGGCTGTCAAATGGCGACACCCCCGAGCCCGGGTGCAGACCAGGGGAGCCTGCACGCGGGGATGCCGCCGTTTCACAGCCGGAGCTCGCAATCGTGATGAAGGAAAAAAGTCCGCGGTCAGAGGAAGACCACGACTGCGCGAAGCCGGCGATTGGGCTAGGCGCGAGGAGGAGAGCGCGGATCGGACGGGATCGTGACCAGGATCAGCGCCGGCGCGGCGAGCTCGTGCTCCACACGCGCGAGTGCGATGAGGCTGAATACGAGCAGGATTGCCGCGACGACGATCGCCAGCGCTTCTTCCAGCGAGTTGCCGTTCAGCGCCAGATCATCGGAAACGGAGATGATCGGAAACAGCAGGACGAGGATGCAGGCCACCGCGAACGTGGCGCGGCTGGAGCGGCGCGGCACGATGGCGAGGGCGCCGGCCGCGACGGCCAGCCAGACTGCATTCAGGAGTAATTCGAACATCGGCATTGCGCGCGGCGGCCGGCCTCTCGACCGGCCGCCGCATTGTATGACGTCATGGTCCGCAGACGGTTTCGATCAACATCGCACAGACCTGATACGGGTCCATGTTCGCGGCGGGACGGCGGTCTTCGAAGTATCCCTTCCCCTCGTTCGACGTCGCCATCGGGATGCGCACCGACGCGCCGCGGTCGCTGATGCCGTAGCGGAACGCGTGAATCGGAGCCGTTTCGTGCAGGCCGGTCAGGCGCTCCTCGTTGTGCGCGCCGTAGACCTTGATGTGCTCCTCGTGCCGCCGCTCGAGCTTCTTCATCGCTTCTTCGATCACCTTGATGCCGCCGTCGGCGCGCGTGGCTTTCGTGGAAAAGTTCGTGTGCGCGCCCGCGCCGTTCCAGTCGCCTTTCACCGGCTTCGGATAGAGCGTGGCGCTGACGCCGAACTCTTCGCCGATGCGGTACAGCAGCCAGCGCGCCAGCCACATCTCGTCGGCGATGTCCGGCGCCGGCAGCGCGCCGACCTGAAACTCCCACTGCCCCGGCATGACCTCGGCGTTCGTGCCGACGATGTGGATGCCGGCGCGCATGCAGGCATCGGCGTGCGCTTCGACGATGTCGCGGCCGAACACTTCGTCCGCGCCGACGCCGCAGTAGTAGCCGCCCTGCGGCGCGGGGAATCCGTGATCAGGCCATCCCAGCGGACGGTTGCCTTCGAAGAAGGTGTACTCCTGCTCGATGCCGAACCAGGCGTCGTGCTCCTTGTAGCGTTCGGCCACCTCGCGCAGACGCGCCCGCGTATTGCTCGGATGGACGGTGCCGTCCGGATTGAGCACTTCGCAGAGGACGAGCAGGTCGCCATCGCGGTGCAGCGGGTCGGGGATCATTTTCACCGGACGCAAAAGCAGATCGCTGAAGTGTCCGGTGGCCTGCTCGGTGCTGGAGCCGTCGTAGCCCCATTCCGGGATGTCAGCAAGCGACTTTGCCGGGTCGAGAATCTTCGTCTTCGAACGAAGCTTCGCCGTCGGCTTCTGTCCATCGATCCAAATGTATTCCGCAGTAATTTTCGCCAAGGACGTCAACCTCCGAATTGAGATTTCGAAAGATAGCAGATGCGGTGGATCAGTGGATCAGTGGCTGTCATCCTGAGCCGCCGGAGGACGGTCGAAGGACCCCCCAATTGCTAACCCGGATCGGGCGGTGGCGTTCCAAAGTCCGAAGAACCACCGCCCTTCCGGGTTACCAGGTCGGGGGTCCTTCGACCGTCCTCCGCTGCTGCGGCTTCGCCTACGCAGCTTTGGCGGCTCAGGATGACAATTGCGCCACCCTCGCCGGTTGCAAATCCTCGCCCACCCGGCTCACCACCACGAGATTCTTGCCGAGGGACTTCGCGCGATACATCGCGGCGTCCGCGCGGCGGAGGAGATCGCTCTTTTCCTGCTCCAGCGACTCATTCCGGTCCGACTCGGGAACGTGCTGGGCGATTCCGAGCGATGCGGAGAGGAGCCCGGCTAGGTGGAGGGGCGGCATGCTGAAACCCCACTCGCGGTCGAGGAAGGTCGTGTCCTTGATCGTGCGGCGGATCTCCTCGCAGACGGCGATGCCGTCGTCGAGCTTCGTGTCCGGCAGCACGATCACGAATTCGTCGCCGCCGTAGCGCGCCACCGTCGCTGCCCCCTGCTGCACGATCCGTTTCAGGAGAAAGCCGACCTCGCGCAACACCTGGCTGCCTGCGAGATGGCCGTGCTCGTCGTTGATCGCTTTGAAGCGGTCGAGGTCCATGAAGATCAGCACCGCTTCGCTTCCCGTCTTTCGCGCGTCGGAGAGCGTCTCGGTGAGCCGCACGTTGAACCAGCGGTCGTTGTAAAGGCCGGTCAGATCGTCCTTCTTCGCCAGCTCGTGCGCGCGCTTCGCGTCCAGCGCGTTCTGCAGCGTGAACGAGGTGTAGCCGGCGAAGATCTCCAGCAGCGTCTTATCGCGTTCCGTGAAGATGCTGCCGTCGAGGCGATTGATCAGCTCCAGCACGCCGCAGACCGTTTTGCCGATGTAGATCGGGACGCAGACGACCGAGTGCGTCTTGTGGCCGAGCTGTTGATCGAACTCGGCGTAGAAGAAATCGTCTTCCTTCACGTCGGCGGAAACGTACGGCGTGCCGGTCTGGTAGACCTGCCCCACGATGCCGAATTTCGCGGAGAGCCGCTGGCCGATCAGGTCGCGGCTGGCGTGGCCGAACGTGGCGATGAAGACCAGCTCGTTCTCCCTCCGCACGGCCACTTTGCGGAACGGATCATCGAGCAGGATCGAGCCCGATTCCGACGGCACGAACTCGTTGGCCTTCTGCAGGATCTGGCGAAGGATGAGATCGAGATCGATGTCGCTCTTGAGCGAAAGCCCGGCTTTCTGCCGCTCCAGGAAGCGTTCCAGCTGCGGGATTTCGAGCGCGTGGAATTGCATCGTCCGACTGTTCGCGAAGCGCCGATTATACGGGTTGCTCGTCTTCCGCCGCGAACGCCTCGGCTTCGAACGAGATAGCGCGATACGCCGCGTCATGCGACATCCCGCGGCGCCGGTTCCGCAGATATTCGCAGATGTATCGCCATAGAAAACGGATGACGCCCAACTCCCCCGCCTGCCGCACGTGCACGAGCTCATGGCGAAGGAGCGCGTCGGTGGCATGTCCCGCGGCGATGAAAATCCGCCGGCCGAGGGTGATGGCGATCGTGTTCCTGTGAAGAAACGGTCGCAACCACCACGGATAGCCGATGCGAACGATTGCCTCGGTCGGCCTCATCTACAATCCCGCGCCATGCGCAAACTGATCATCATCGCCGCCGCGTTCGCCGCCACGTCTCTCTTCGCCCAACAGGACTTCAGCAAGGTCGAGATCAAGGTGACGAAAGTCGCCGGCACGGTGTACATGCTCCAGGGCGCCGGCGGCAACATCGGCGTCTCGGCGGGCGACGACGGCATCGTGATCGTCGACGACCAGTTCGCGCCGCTGGCGCCGAAGATCCGCGAGGCGCTGCACGGCATTACCGCGAAGCCGATCAAGTTCATCCTCAACACGCACTACCACGGCGATCACACCGGCGGCAACGCGATCTTCGGTCATGACGGCCCGATCATCGCCCACGAAAACGTCCGCACGCGCCTGGCCGCCGGCTCGAAAGTCATGGGGAACGCCACGCCGCCGGCGCCGAAAGATGCACTGCCGGTGATCACGTTCAACGACCACGCCACGCTGCACGTGAACGGCGAAGACATCCGCGCCGTCCACTTCCCCAGCGGCCACACCGACGGCGACTCGGTCATCTACTTCACGCAATCAAACGTGGTGCACATGGGCGACGACTTTTTCAACGGCATGTATCCGTTCGTCGACACCGAAAACGGCGGCAGCGTTCGCGGGATGCTGGCCGCGGTCGACAAGGTGCTCTCCACGATGCCGGACGATGCGAAAGTGATCCCCGGCCACGGCCCGCTATCCGACAAAGCCGGCCTGCGCGCCTTCGCCGAGGTCCTCCGCGGCACGACGAAAGCCGTCGCAACGGCGCTGGCCGCGGGCAAGACGCTCGATCAGATGAAAGCGGAGAACATCCTCGCCCAGTGGGATTCCTGGGGGAAGGGATTCATTAAAACGGATGCGTGGCTCGCGACGCTGGTGAGCGAAGCGAAGAAGTAGTTTGTCATCCTGAGACGCCGGAGGACGCCGAAGGATCTCAAGATGCGTGACTCCGGCTGAAACCCCTTTGGGATTCAACGCAGCTTGCGCATCTTGAGATCCTTCGCCGTCCTGCGCCGTTCCGTCGCTTCGCGACTCCCGGCTCCGGCGGTTCAGGATGACAAACGCGCGCGATGAACCATCGCCGCGGCTGCGACGAACACGATCGCGATCCCTGCATACATTGCGATCACGCCAATCGCAGGCGTGCCGTAGAAGCCCGCGAAGTCGAGCGACTTTGTTTTTCCGGCATCGTTCACCAGGACGTACCAGAACGTAAGGAAGAGGACGATGAACGTCTTGGGATTGCCGCTGATCACGCCGAGGGATGTTGCGGCGGCGGCGATGAAGAGCACTGCGATGATCACGACCGGGTGGCGGACGATTGGAACGATCAGGAGAATCGTCGCGACGATCGATGCGGATGCGAATTTCCAGAAGACGATGTTCTCGCGGAGGCGCGGAGCAGCGGAGATGAGCGCGGTCGTGCCCGCGCGGCGATCGCGGGAAGCGATGTCGGCGATGAAGATCGCGGCGAGCGCGAACGTGATCGGCAGCGATTTCGGATTCGCCAGCGCGGCGATGCTGATACCGATCAGGGCGACGCCGGCGAATGGCGTCGCGGCGAAGGTCATCATCGCGTCGGTCATCGCAGCGCCGCGCACGGGAATCGCGGCGAGCGGACGGACGATCGGCTTGGCCAGCGCGTTGAAGTTACGCATCCAGCCGCGCTTCCCTTTCGAGCCTGCCGCGCGGATCCGCGCGGGATCGAAGCGGTGAAAGAAGACTCCGGCCAGAAGCAGCAGCGGAATCGGCGCGATCGTGGAAACGAGACGCGTGGCCCAGGCGCCGCCGCCAAGGTTGAGGCCCTCGATGATGAGGACCGGTTTGGTGGCGTCGAACGAGCTGGATCCGATCGATATCGACTGCGTGTGGAAGTTTCGCTGCATCTGCTCCATCAGATAGCCGAAGCCGCTGAAGTCGAAGTAGCGCGCCAGCCCGCCTCCGCCGCGCACCATCATGTTGACCACGATGCCGAGCGATGCGGCGTAGAAAAAGAAGTAGAGAACGTCGCCGGCGCGGCCGGAGAGCCAGGGAATCGATTCGAAGACGATCGCGGCGACGGAGATGAAGATGATCGACGATGGTGTCACGATCGCGTACTGCTTCATGAAGATCAGCGGCTCGAGCGGCGCCTCACCGCGCACGAGCAGCATGGCCATCGACGCGGCCATGTAGCCGGTCATGAACGTGGTCAGGAAAACGACGTTGCCGAGAAACTTGCCGATGACGTATTCGCTCGTGCGCATCGTGGTCGAGGCGATGACGTAGCCGCAGCGCGAGTCGACGTCGCGGCGCACGGCGTTGGAGATCACGTAGAAGCCGAAGAGGCCGACGAAGATCGACGCCAGCATCGACGTTCCCATGCCGATGGCGGAGGAGTTGTAGAGCACGCGCGCGCCGTTGATCTGCATCAGCGTTCGCCCCGAGGCGGCATCCGGGATCCAGACGTAGGCGAAGCCGCTGAGGAGCAGGAAGACGATCACCGTCGACAGCCGGCGGAAGCGGATCAGGAAGTCGGCGCGGACGATCGCTGCGATTCGCTGAATCACGCCGCCGCCTTGTTACCCATCGTGTAGAGAAACGCATCCTCAAGTGTGGGTTCAGCCGCGTTCGCACCGCGCGGTTCATCGCCACTGACGATGCGCACGTGAACGCCGTCCGACTTGCGCACAGCGCTCGATACGCGCGCGGTTCGCCGCAACTCATCAAACCGTTCCGACGGCACGACCAGCTCCCATACGTTCCCCGCCGCGCCGCGCATCAACTCTTCCGGAGTGGCGCAGGCGACGATCGAGCCCGAATTCATGATGGCGATGTGCGTGGCCACCGACTCGACGTCGGAGACGATGTGCGTGGAGAGGATGACCAGCTTGCCGATTCCCACATCCGCCAGCACGTTCCGAAACCGCACGCGCTCCTCGGGATCCAATCCTGCCGTCGGCTCATCGACGATGACGAGATCGGGATCGTTGATCAGCGCCTGCGCGATCCCGAGCCGCTGCTTCATCCCGCCGGAGAACCCGCCGACGGCGCGTTTGGCCACGTTGTGCAGATTGACCATCTCCAGCATCTCGCCGACGCGCGCCTTGCTGTGCACGCCCTTCAGCGCCGCGAAGTAACTCAGAAACTCCATCGCGGTGAGGTTGTCGTAGACACCGAAATCCTGCGGCAGATATCCGAGCTTGCGGCGGATGGCATCCGGCTCGCGCACGACGTCGACGCCCTGAAACCGAATCGTCCCCGCCGTCGGCCGCGTGATCGTCGCGATCATCTGCATCAGCGTCGTCTTCCCCGCCCCGTTCGGCCCGAGCAATCCGATCACGCCGCTGCCGATGGAGAGGGAGAGATCGCGCACGCCGAAGTTGCCGCCGCGAAACTTCTTACTGACGCCGTCGAGTTCAAGCATGCCGAGGTATACGCGGGCGGGCGGTGGGGGTTATCAAAGGTAGCGCCGGCCGCTGGCCGGCTGGACCGCCGCCGGCTCGGCGGCGATTGATTTCATTACGCGCCGGCGAGCCGCCGGCGGTACAGCCGACGAGCCGTCGGCGCTACGACGAACGCCATCGCAATCAATCCCAACGTCCCGAACGAAATCGCGCGTCCGATGACGAACGATTGCGGTAAGTACGTGAGCTTCACCGAATGGCGGCCGGCGGGAACGAAGACGCCGAGGAAGGCGTGGTTGGCACGGACGATTTTCGTTGGGCGGCCGTCGACGTACGCGCGCCATCCTTTCCACGCGGCCTCGGAAATCACGACGAAGCCGTCATGCTCCATCGACGCATCCAGTTTGAATCCGAGCTTGCGCGGATGGATGGCGATCGTTCCTGGTCCGTTTGGCCCGTCGTGCGCGACTCCGGGAACATCGATCCAGGCCAGAGCGGCGAAATCTTCGGCAACCGCCATGTCTTCGACGTCGTTCGCGACGCCGATGCGCACGTTGCGCGGCACGAAGGCGCGGGGTAGCACGTGCTCGTTTTCGATCAGCCGCGAGTCGTGGTCGGTGGAGACATCGCGCCAACCGTCCGGGATCTCGTCGCCCTTCGGCACGACGGCGAAGCGGATGTTGAGCATCGACAGCATCGGACGGGTCAGGTCGTCGATCTGGTTGAACCCGTACGCGCCGCGGCGGCACCAGGCGGGGAACGTTTCGTAGAACGGCCAGAGCGACATCGCCGTCATCACGCGCGCGTCTTCGAGGCCGTACATCGTCGCCGTGTTCGGAAAGAGAGCCGGACCGATCGCTGCGATGCGGAACGGTTCGCGGATCGACTGCAGCGGTTTGAAGAGCGCGATCGGCGGGAAGGCAATCTTCGGATCGTTCGACGGGATCAGGTTGCCATCCGAAATCGTCCGCTGCAGCAGGATCAACGCGAGCAGCGACGGCGCGACGATGCGTCGATTGCGCGCGAAGAGCATCACGACCGCTGCGATTGCCAGCGGCGCAAGCTCGCCGATGAATCGCGGCACATCGATCGATCCGGCGCGCATCCCCGAGGCGCCGGCGGCGAGGAGGACGAGCAGGCCGGCCATGACGATGCCGGCGCGATCGGAAAGCGCTTCGATGGCGAACGCCGCCAGCATCGCGATGCAGATCGGGACCGCGGACGCCAGCCGATCGTTCATCGCCAGATTGAGAAGCGGAAGACGGTGCAGGAACTGCGCGACCGGCCAGGCGTCCGCGCTGGCCATCAGCGAGAGAAATCCGAGGATGGCGAAGAACCAGCGCTCGCGTGCGCGCGACGCCCACAACGCGAACAGCGCCAGCGCCAGCGCGATGCTCCCCGCCTCCGCATGCGCCATGAGGAAATGTCCGAGTGACGCGCGCGCGAACGGAAGGAAATCGGCGAGCAGCGCAAGCTTCGGAATGCCCGCAACACGCAGCGGCCCTCGGGCGAAAAATTCTGTGCGGATGCGATGTTCCGCTGTCTGCGGACTTGCCTCCAGCAGCGGAAGCAACGCAATCGCGCTGAGCATCAGTGCGGCCACACCCGCCGCGATCGCGTACGCCAGCGCCTTTCCGCGCTGCGTTCGCCCGCGGCGCAACAATTCGTAGGCGCCGTACGCTCCGCCGGCCGTCACGACGTGCAGCAACGTCTCGGGGTGTCCGGCCAGCGCATCCAAGGTCAGCGCGGTCGCGAGGATTGCCGCCGATCGGATCGATGGCTCGGCGATGACGCGACGCGTTCCGAAGAGCACCAACGGCAGCAACGCCCAAGCGAAGCCGAGCGGCCAGAGAATCTGAAACGCGATCGGCGCGGAGAAGGTGAAGACGGCTGCGCCGATGAGCGCGGCCAGTTCGCCGCATCCGAGCTCCCGCGCCAATAAAAATGTGCCGAGTGCTGCAAGGAAAAACGCGATCGATGCCGTGAAGCCGAAACTCGCCGCGACCGGAAGCAGCAACGCGATCCACGTGAACGGACTGAATGGCGCCGATTGCGCCGCGCCGGCCAGCACGTCGCCGCATCCTTCAAATCGATTCAGCAGCGGCCATTCGCCGTGCTTAACCGACTCCCGCAGCGCCTGCCGCCACGGAATCATCTGAAACGCGATGTCCGACAGCATCGGATTCTGCGACGCCGGCGCTCCCACCTCGGCACGATACGCATTCAATGGCTCGGTCGTGTAGGCCAACTCCACCGGCGCATAAACCCGTCCGGTGAACAGCGCGCGTCCAGTGAATACGAGCGGCAACAGCAGCAGCGCGAGCGCCGCCGCGCGCGTGAAGCGCGTGATGCACGTATGCGCGATGCCGAGGAGGGCGGCGGCGGCGAGGAGGTAGAGGATGAGCGTCATCGTTGCGGGCGGCGAAGGATGACATACGTGGAAACGACGAGGATCTACCCTCGAGAGCCCTTCTTCCCCGGCGTCTTCTTGCCGGGGGAGAAGGTGCCGAAGGCGGATGAGGGGGCGAAGCTTGCGCGGACTGGATTCAGGCACCGCCCCTCACCCGCACTCCGCTTCGCTGCGTGTCTCCCTCTCCCCGGAAAAACCTCGGGGAGAGGGACTCTCGAAGGCCGGCGCTACCTGCTACGTGGCATAGAGTCACCCATCTTGATCATCGGCCAACTCCTCCTCCCGGGCGCGTCCGCGTACGAGCGGAAATCGCAGCGGATCGATTTCGTGTCGTTATCGGCGGAGCACGACGTGCGCGTCGGCGAAATCGCGGATGCGGATCTCGTCCACATCTACGCGCCGCGAGATTTCGACATGAAATTGGATCGCCCGTACGTCAGCAACGCGCCGCCGAGGCGCCGGCGATTTCGGAGGAACGTCGAGCCGGAGCGCGTCGTCACACCGTTGAAAGAGATGCCGCAGACATTCATCCCCGAGGCGGTCGACGAGAGCTATTTCGGCAACCTGGCAACCGGGCAACCCGGCAACCGCAAGACCATCGGGACATTCGCCAGGCAGCAGATCACCAACACCATCGAACAGACGGCCGCCCGCATCCAGCGATTTCGTGACGACGTCGAGTGGCTGCTGTTCGAAACGCCGCCGTTGCCGGACGATCTACGAAGCGTAGACGTATGGGTCGATCCGGCCATCGACGAAAACGACTTCGACGGATTCGTTGCCGAGGCCATTGCGGTCGGAACGCCGGTCATCGCCTCGCGCACGGCGATCAACACGCAGCGGCTGGAGAAAGGGCGCACCGGCGTTCTCGTTCCGCCGCGCGATCCCAACGAATGGACTCATGCGATACTAGCCATCCTGTTTAAGCCGGAGTTACGGCACAGCAAGACGGTCGCCGCACAACAGACAGCATCGAAATTTCGCCCGCGGCACCGCGCCCGGGCGCTGATCCAGCTCTACGAATCCATCCTCCGATGATCCGCCTCGAAAATCTCCCCAACCCGCAGAAGCGCGCCCTCGATCTGGTCAAGGAAGTCGCGGCCGAGAAAGAGCTCCGGCCTTTCCTCGTCGGCGGTCCCGTGCGCGATCTCTTCCTAGGCAGGCACGATGTCGTCGACGTCGATCTGACGCTCGAAGACGGCGGCTCCACGCTGGCGCGCGCGCTGGCCAAACGCATCAATGGCCGGCTGCGATCCTTTCCCCAGTTCCTCACGTACAAAGTGACCGCCGAGGGGCTGCCGGAGATCGATATCGCGACGGCGAGGAAGGAGCGGTATCGCTCGCCGGGCGCGTTGCCGACGGTCACCGCCGGACGGCTCAAGGACGATCTGCTGCGGCGCGATTTCTCGATCAATGCGATGGCGCTCGACCTCACCACCGGGGAACTGCACGATCCATCCGGCGGCGAGCGCGATCTGGCCGCGATGTCCATCCGCGTGCTGCACGATCAGAGTTTCATCGACGATCCGACGCGCATCTTTCGCGCCGTCCGCCTCGCCACCCGCCTCGGCTTTTCGCTCGAGTCGCACACGCTGCGGCTGCTGGAGAGGGCGGTCACCTCCGGCACGCTGGAGTCGATCTCGCGCGAGCGCATCTGGCGGGAGCTGTTTCTGGCGTTCGACGAGGAGCAGGCGCCAAACGTCATCGCCGCTCTGCATGCAGCGGGCGCGCTGGAAATCCTCTTCGGCAAACGTCCTCCCGATCCCGATCTTCAATCACGTCTGGGACGAACGGCCGCCGCGTTGGCCGGAACGAATCTCGATCGCCAGGTGATGTACACCGCCGCGCTGCTGCACGGCGACGCGTCGCCGGTCGATCTCGAAGGCTCCGGCTTCTCGCAGAAACGCGCGCGCAACGTCGTCCAGCTTGCGAACGAGCTGCCGCGATTCACCGACGCGCTGTCGGCGAGCAAATCCGATCGCCAGCGCTTCCGGCTGTTCAAGCACGCCTCGCCGGAGATGCTGAGCATCGTCGCCGCCGCGGTTCCGGACGAGCAGGAAAACGTGGTGCGCTTTCAGGAGTTCCAGTCCTTCAAGCTTCCCCTTCGCGGCAACGATCTCGAAGTTCCCCTCGGCCCGCACGTTGCGAAGGCATTGGAGAGAACGCGCGAAGCCATTTTCACCGGCGAGATCGAGCAAGCCGAGGCAAAGACGTTCGCGCGCGAGATGGCGATCAGGTATTTGGATTCGCAACGTAGTCAGGACGAATCTGCAGAGCCGCGATAGCGGCAAAAGAGGATAGCCAGGGGTGCGGCGAAGCGCGCACCCCTGGAAAGGTGAGTGATGAGGATTCGTGCCGCGTTAGCGGCACTGGAGTAATGGAGACTCGATCCAGTGCCGCTGACGCGGCACAACTCTCTCGTTGCCATCTTTCCAGGGGTGCGCGCTTCGCCGCACCCCTGGCTATCCTCTGGTGCCGCTAACGCGGCGAGGCAATCGGTACACACTGAGCTGGTTATCCTCTAATCTGTCACTGACTCAATGCCCGGCCCGCTCACATTCGCTGTGCTCTTCCTCGCGGCGCAGTCGCAAACTCCGCAGCCGGCGCCTCCTCCGAATCCGACGCACGACATCTCCCAGGTCGATGCCGCACCGCTCGGCGGCGCGATTGCCATCCCGCTTCCGGAGCGCGAGCGGAAAAAGCTGGCGAAGTACGACATCCCGGAGCTGGTCGGAAGCCGGCAGGCAGTTGGTCCGCAGCTGATCGATGGACGGCTTCGCAGGCCGCTGGTCGATTACAGCGTGACCACGACCGACGTCTATCAGCGGCTGTCGATTTTCGAAGGAGGGCTGGTCGTCGTCGAAGTGCGCGGCTCCGGCGGCGTCATTCGCAAGAAACTGATCATCCCGGACGACGCGCTTCACAACTACCTCCATGCCATCTCCCCCACCGCGTTGGCGAACGTTCGCGACAGTGATCTGAGCAAGCCGCGCGACACGCGGCGCGCGTTCCTGCGGACGTACGACGCGCAGCAGAACGTCGTCGAGCGGCAGTTCGATCCGATGTCCACGATGCCGAAGACGCTGTCGGATCAGATCATCCCGATGCAGGATCTGCTGCGCGCGATTTATCAGGATCGCGGCGTCACCAACAGCGTGGCCGGCTACATGCCGAAGGTCGGCGATCAGCTCGTCGGCGACGACAAGAAGATCTACAAGGTCACGCGCGTGGTGAGCGACAAAATCGTGGAGTTGCGATGCCTCAGCCAGCCGACCACGATCTACGTCGACATCAAAGATCTCTACAACTACTTCATCGGAACGCCGGGAGCGGCCAGCCGCTGAACACGCTGCGCGTCACCACCGGCACGCTGCGCGGACGCCGCGTTCCCGTTCCGCCGCGCGAAACGCGGCCGACTTCCGAGCGCGCCCGCATGGCCTTCTTCAACATCGCCGGACCGCGCATCGACGGCGCGCACTTTCTCGACCTCTTCGCCGGCAGCGGCGTCTTCTCGTTCGAAGCCGTATCGCGCGGTGCGGCATCGTCGACCGCGATCGAGCAGGATCGCCGCGCCGTGGCCACGATCAAACAACTTGCCGAGCAGTGGGATGCAGCGGTGAGCGCCATTGCGGGCGACGTCTTCGCGGAAATCCCGCGTCTGCGCGGCCGGTTCTTCGATGTCATCTACGCCGATCCGCCATACTCCTTCGGCCGCTACGACGACCTGCTGGCCGCGCTCGATGGCAGCGGTATTCTCGGCGACGATGCCATCGTGGGCATCGAGCATCAGCGCCGCAGCGAGCCGTTCACCATCGAAACGAAACGATTGAAACCGTTGCGCCGTGCCGAGTACGGCGAAGTCTGGATTACGTTGTTCGCGGTCGCGCGGGAAAACCCCGAGACATAGCCAAAAGGAACAGATGCCAATCACTGAGGTCACGCCATCCGAGTTGCAGCAGCTTCTCTCCAGCGACAACCCACCGACGTTCATCGACGTCCGCGAAGAGGGGGAAGCCGCCATCTGTTCGATCGATGGCGCGACGCTGATCCCGATGAACTCGCTGCCACAGCGCTTGCAGGAGATCCCGCGAGACCGGCCGGTAGTGCTTTACTGCCACGCCGGCATGCGCTCGTGGATGGTCGGGCAGTGGCTGTCAGAGCAGGGATACGACGCGCGATCGCTGGCGGGCGGAATCGACCGGTGGGCGAGAGAGATCGAGCCGGAGATGGCGCGGTATTAATCTGAGTACATCTGCGTAATCTGCGGATAAAAGGACTTGAATGGAACTGACACTCGACGACGAAGGCACCCACACCCTTTTCGGGAATCACGATGAAAACCTGCGCATGCTGGAAGACGAGTTCAAGGTCAAGATTTCGTCGCGCGGCGGCGAGATTTTCGTCACCGGCGCGCCGGACAATGTCGCGCCGGTGGAGAAGCTGCTGGCGCAGATGCAGGAGCTGATCGAGCAGGGATATCCGCTCAAGCGTTCCGACATCCACACCGGCATGCGCGTGCTGCAGGATCGTCCCGAGGCCAGCATCGTCGACTTTTTCACCGACGATGCGGTGCAGGCGTCGGTGCGGCGCGTCGTCACGCCGCGCAACGTCGCGCAGAAGATGTACCTCCAGGCGATGCAGGACAACGACATCACCTTCGGCATCGGCCCCGCCGGAACCGGCAAGACCTTCCTCGCCGTCGCCGCCGCCGCCGGCGCGCTCGCCGACAAGTCAGTGAAGCGCATCGTCCTCTGCCGCCCCGCCGTGGAAGCAGGCGAGCGCCTCGGCTTCCTCCCCGGCGACATCGCGGAAAAGGTCAACCCGTATCTTCGTCCGCTCTACGACTCGCTCTACGACATCATCGGCTTCGAGAAGGTCGAGAAGCTGATGGAGCGGAGCGTGATCGAGATCGCGCCGCTGGCCTTCATGCGCGGCCGCACGCTCAACGATGCCTTCATCATCCTCGACGAAGCGCAAAACACCACGCCCGAGCAGATGAAGATGTTCCTCACCCGCCTCGGCTTCGGCGCCAAAGCGGTCGTCACCGGCGACGTCACGCAGGTCGATCTCCCCACCGGCAGCAAGTCCGGCCTGCGCGTCGTCCGCCAGATTCTCGACGGCATCGACCGCATCCGTTTCTTCGACTTCTCCGACCGCGACGTCGTCCGCCATCCGGTCGTGCAACGTATCGTCATGGCCTACGACCGCGCCGAGAAAGAGCGCGAAAAGCAGGACAAGATTTGACGAACGTCGAAGTTACCGGACCCGCCATCGCCCGCTTCAGCCGCCGCGAGATCGCCGAGTTCGTCCGCCGCATCCTGATCGCCCTGCGCGTCGACGACGACATCCACGAAGTCTCCATCGCCATCGTCGACGACGAAGCGATGCGCAATCTCAATCGCCAGTTCCGCAAGAAGAACAAGACCACGGACGTCCTCACCTTCCCCGCCGACGAATCGGACGCCGATCCGAACGCGAAAGGCCGCCCGCTCGGCGACATCGTCATCTCGATCGACCAGGCGCGCCGCCAGGCGACGGAACAGAAGCATTCGCTGGCCACCGAGGTGCGCTACCTCGTTCTGCACGGAATCCTGCATGCGCTCGGCTACGACCACGAAACGGACAGCGGCGAAATGAATACGCTGGAGATCGGAGTGCGCGCGAAGGTGGGATTGGATTAGCGCGGCTGCGCGGCCGGAGCGCTGGCGTCCGCGCCGGCTGGCTCGGCGTGCGTCCTCGCCGCCGAATGGGAGGCTCGCGCGGTGTTGGGGAAATCAGCCGAAATTTGAGGATCTGGCGGTTCGGCAGCGAGACGCAGCCGAGCCAGCCGGCGCGGACGCCAGCGTTCCAGCCGCCTCCACGTGACCTCGAGACCGCGAAACCCCGCGACCGCGCAACCGCACCCCTGCGCTACAATCCGCGCGCTTTTCAGGGAGCACAGCAATGGCAAACAAGACAATCGTTCACGTTGTCGGCACCGGCACGATCGGCGAGCCGCTGATCGGACTGTTTACCGGCTTCAAGGAGAAGTGGGGCATCGACGAAGTCACGTTCCACAAGCGCACGCCGAAGGGCGACGACAAGGCGATGGTGGAGCACCTCATCAACCACGGCGGACGTCTCGTCGTCGACGAGGATGCGCGCGACGAATTCACACGGCTCGGGCACCGCGTCTCGTTTACGACCGAGGAAGCGCTGGAGAGGGCGACGGTCGTCGTCGACTGCACGCCGGCGGGCCTCGACAACAAAGCGAAGTATTACGACGCCTGCAAAGGGCCGCGCGGCTTTCTGGCGCAGGGATCGGAATTCGGATTCGGCAAACCGTACGCGCGCGGCATCAACGAAGAGGTGCAGTCGCCCGACGAGCGCTTCGTGCAGATCGTTTCGTGCAACACACACAACATCTCCGTGCTCCTCAAAACGATCGCCTCGCGCGACGGCAAGATCGACCTCGCCGCCGGCCGTTTCGTCTGCATGCGCCGCGCGAACGACGTCTCCGATTCGAAAGGCTTCATCGCCGCGCCCGAGGCGGGCAAGCATGACGATCCGGAGTTCGGAACGCATCACGCGCGCGACGCCTATCACCTCTTCCAGACGCTCGGCGAGAAGCTGAATCTGTTCTCGTCCGCGATCAAGATCAACACGCAGTACATGCACACGCTCTGGTTCGATCTCGACCTTAAACATGACACCACGCTGGAGCAGGTCAAGTCGCTGCTGCGCTCGAATCCGCGCGTGGCGTGCACGAACAAGCGGTCGGTCAACCAGATCTTTTCGTTCGGACGCGACCACGGCTACTTCGGCCGAATCCTTTCGCAGACGGTGATGCCGATGTCGACGCTGACGGTGCCGAATCCGCGCAAAGTGGTCGGCTTCTGCTACACGCCGCAGGACGGCAACTCGCTGCTGTCGTCGATCGCCGCCACGCTGCGCTTCCTCGACGTGACGAAGCTCGAAGAAAATCTCGACGTGCTGCGGCCGTACATCTTCCGGGAGATCTGACGAACCGCGAGACCGCGCGCTCCGTCCTTAGCTGGGCCGCTGCTGCACTTTTCGCGGCGGCGCTCGTCCGCGTTTATCACGCGCGCGGCGGTCCGTACTTTGAGTTTCCGAAGACGGTGCAGGATCACGTGGCGCCGTCGTTCTATCCGAGCCGCGACATGATCCTGTTGTCGCAGCGCGCGGCCGACATCGTGCCGCGCGGCGCCACGGTCACCGCGATTCGTCCGTCCGAGGCGCCCGACTACGACGTCACGCTGTACCTCACCGCCTCGGGGACGATGCCGCGTCATCGCGTCGTGCCGCCGTTGCTCGACGCGAATGATCGGCCGCAATTCGTGCTCGCCGTCCGCGAGCCGCTGTCGAATCCGCACTACCGCCTCTTCCGCGAACTGCCCGAGGGACGGATTTACGAGGCGGTAAAGTGAGCGCGTTCGTCGCGTATCTGCTCCTCCCGCTCATCGGCATCGGCATCTGGCGCCTCAACGGCGTCCGCAAACTCGACCTCGGTGGACGAATCGCGGTGGCGGGAGCTGCCGGCATCGCCATCGTCGCCTCGGTTCTCGCCGCGCTCTCGATTGTCTCGATTCCCTGGAGCCGCAGCGTGGTGCTCTCGATCGTCGTCGTGATTGCCGCGATCGGCAATCTCCTGGGAGCGCGGGCGTCCCGCCCGCCGTTGACGACACCGGGATCGCGCAAGCACCAGCGGGCAGGATGCCCGCGCTCCCAGGGCCGAGCCTTGGCGACCGCCGCGTTGATCGTCATCGCCATCCTCTTCGTCTACGGACTCCTCGACGCGCGCCTGAGCTGCGGCGATCTCCATTTTTTCTGGGGACCGAAAGCCGTCCGTTTCTATCGCGACGGCGGCGTCACGCTCGGGTTTCTCGCCGATCCGAACACCGTGCGGATGAATCCGGGCTATCCGCTGCTGCTGCCGCTGATCTACGCGTGGTCGCAGACGATCGCCGGCCACTTCTCCTGGTTCGCCGCGGTGCTTTCGACCGCGCTCTTCGTCTTCGGCAGCGTCGCTCTCGTTCGTTCGACCTCGGGCGACGATCGCGCCGCCGTGCTGATGGCGGCAACGCTCGCCTACGCGTTCGCCATCGCTGACGCCGCCGGCGCCGGCGAGCCGCCGCTGATCTTCTTTGAGACGCTGGCCATCGTCGCAATCACCTTCATCCGCGACCCTCGCGCGCAAACCATCCTCGCGGCCCTCGGACTGGCAGGTGCGGTGATGACCAAGATCGAAGGCGCGACCTTCGCCATCGCCGTAGTCATCGCGCTGCTTGCGTTGAGGAGGTCGTTCAAGCGAACGCTGATCATCGCCACGCCCGCCGCCATCCTCCTCGGCGCGTGGCTCGCGTTCGTCAGAATGCACAACCTCTCCGAGTACTACCGCGGCGCCGCGATGCCGATCTACTTTGCCGCCGTCACGAAGACGCTGGCCACGCTGATGAAAGCCGCCAGCTACGAGCTGTACGGCCTGCCGTGGATCGTGCCGATCGTTCTGATCGCAGTCGCGCCGAACCGCCGCAACGCCGCGCTGCCGCTGCTGATCGCGATCCTCACCTTCATCGCCGCGTTCTTTTTCTACATTCACCTTCCCGACCCGACCTGGTGGATCCTTTCCTCGGCGCCGCGCGTCCTCCTGACGCCGCTGACCGCCTTGCTGATCGCCTCGGCGGCAGCGTGGCGCTCCGCGGACGATTTGAGCTAGAGTCCGCGGCCATGGCGTGGTTCCGAAAAGAGAAAAAGCCGAAGGAAGCGGTCGAGAAGCAGGTCGCCATCCCCGAGGGGCTGTGGGTCAAGTGCGACGACTGCAAAGAGATCGTTTATCGCAAGGAAGTCGAGCAGAACTTCAACGTCTGTCCGAAGTGCGGCTATCACTTTCGCCTCAGCGCGCGCGAGCGATTCGACATCCTCTTCGATGACGGCAAGTACAAAGAGTTTGCCGGCGACATCCGCTCGGCCGATCCGCTGGAGTTCCGCGATACGAAGCGGTATCGCGACCGGTTGAAAGTCTACGAGTCGCGCGTGGGCAAAGGCGACGCGGTGCTGTGCGCCGAGGGGAAACTGGAAGGCATCAGCGTCGTCATCTGCGCCATGGAGTACGCGTTCATGGGCGGCTCGATGGGCTCGGTGGTCGGCGAAAAAATCACCATCGCCGCCGAGCGCGCGCTGGAGAAAAAAGAGCCGCTGCTGATCGTCTCCACGTCCGGCGGCGCGCGCATGCAGGAAGGGATTCTGTCGCTGATGCAGATGGCGAAAATCTCCGCCGCGCTGGCGCGCCTCGCTGACGCGCGGCTGCCGTTCGTCTCGATCCTCACCGATCCGACCACCGGCGGCGTGACGGCGTCATACGCGATGCTGGGCGATCTGAACATCGCCGAGCCGAAGGCGCTGATCGGCTTCGCCGGACCGCGCGTGATCGAGCAGACGATCCGCCAGACGCTGCCCGAGGGATTTCAGCGGGCGGAGTTTCTCGTCGAGCACGGGATGGTCGACCTCATCACTCCGCGCTCGGAGATGAAGCCGGCTCTGGCGCGTTTCCTCCGCATGTTCACCGGCAAACGGCGCGAAGCGGCGTCGTGACGCCGGAGCCTCTCGCCTGGCTCGATTCGCTCCAGGGATCCGGCATCCGCCCCGGTCTCGGCCGCATGCGCGCGCTGCTGCGTCAACTTGGCAATCCGCAACATGCCTGCCCCTCGATCATCGTGGCCGGCACGAACGGCAAAGGCTCGACGTCGTCGACGCTCGCCTCGATCCTCAACGCCTCGGGATACCGCACCGGCCTCTACACCTCGCCGCATCTGGTCGAGCTGCGCGAGCGTTGGATGATCGGCGATTCGATGATCTCCGCCTCCGCTCTCGATGACGCAATCGAACAACTGCGCACTGCCTCCGATCGCGCCGGCATCGTTCCAACGTATTTCGAAGCTCTGACTCTGATCGCCTTCATCGCCTTCGTCGATTGCGACGTGATGGTGCTCGAAGTTGGGATGGGAGGCCGGCTCGACGCGACGAATGTCGTGCGCCCGCTCGCCGCGCTCATCACGCCCATCGGCTTCGACCACATGGAGTTCCTCGGCACGACGATCCGTCAGATCGCTCGCGAAAAGGCGGGCGTGATCCACCGCGGCGCCATCGTGCTGACGACCAATGACGATCCGATCGTGCTGGACGTTCTGCGACGCCGCGCAGCGAAGTTTGGCTGTCCGTTTCACGTGGTGACCTCGACGCATCCGACGCCGTTACCCGGCGCGTTCCAGGAGCGAAACGCGGCGCTCGCGGTTCGCGCGGCGGAGGAGTTAGCCCGTAGCGCCAGCGGCTCGCTGGCTGGACCGCCAGCGGCTCGTTGGCGAGTCCCGGCTACGCGCCGCCGAGCCGGCGGCGGTCCAGCCGGCGGGCCGCCGGCGCTACGCTTGGCGCAGATCACGTCAGAGTCGATCGAACGCGGCGTTGCCTCGACGCGCTGGCGAGGGCGATTGGAGAAAATCGAGCGCGATGGGAAAACGATCTGGATCGACGGCGGCCACAATGCGCACGCGATCGCTGCAATCCTGCCCTTCATCACCGAGCACGTTCCCTCTCCCCGGCTGCTCGTCTTCGGGATCATGAGCGACAAGGATGTCGCCGATGTGACGTCCGCGCTCTTTCCGCTGTTCGATTCGATCATCGCGACGGAGCCGTATCCGCCGCGATCGGAGCCGGCAGCGCGGCTCGCAGCAATCGTCGGAGGGATCGCCGAACCGGATCCCTCGCGCGCGATCGAGCGGGCGCTGGCGTCGGATTACAAATCGATCGTCATCGCGGGATCGCTGTACCTCGCTGGCGCGGCGATTGAATTTTTCGACCGTCGCGGCTGACGCCGCACGCGCACAGACAAGAGTGTCTGTGCCACATTGGCCGCTTCTTTATCGAGCAAATCAGGAGTTTTTGAGGGATGCATGTGGCACAGACACTCTTGTCTGTGCCGGTGCTTGGCAGGCAATCGCAAGCATCGCCAGAACCAGCAGTGATGAAATGACCCACGCTACGCGGGCCGCTGCGTGGTGGCGGCCGAACGTCAGCGTGACCGTCCCGCTGGCCGGGACGATTACGCCGAGGCGATCGAGGTTGATGGGGGTCGTTTCGAGAGGGCGATCATTCATCTTCGCGGACCAGGCGCGGAAGTAGGACTGATCGACGGCGAGAAGAGCCGGGCCGGTTGTCGACACATCGATCGAGATCGTCTGGCCGTCGCGGACGACGCGGGTTACGCGCGCATCGGCGGCCGAGGCGAATGGCCGAGGAGCGACGGCGGGAATGCCGGCTTCAATCATGTTCACGGCATCGGGGATTGTCGGCGCGGCGACGGCTGACGGCACGATCGACGGCGGCGCGTTGGCGATTCGCAGCCAGTTGCGATTGTGTGTCGATGCGAACCGTTCGGAGACGATGCGGCTGAGGAGAGAGTGCATGCCGTCGCCGGAGCGATTGAGGACGTATTCGAGTCCGGCCGTTGCGCCGAAAAGCGGCTCGAGGCGGCGGGCGCGTTCGCGGTAGTTATCGCGATCGATCGACTGGCCGCCGGGAGCGGTGATCGCGAAAACGCGGCGGGTTGGTTGCGGCGTGACGCGATACGGGGCGAACCAATCGATGGGCAGCGTCCAGACGGCCCAGACGAGGAGCGGGACGAAGGTCACGAGCGTCCAGATGCGCGGCGTCTTCGATTCGCGGAAATACTCCGCGGCGAGGACGACGAGCGCGGCGCACATGACCAGGGCGAACTTTTCCGGGAAGCGTCCGATGCGCAGCGCGCTGACTGCCTCGACGACGCTGCGCACGATCGGATTGAAACTGCCGAGGGCGAAGAAGAGCATCGTGGCGGCGATGACGGTGTATCGCGATCGGCGGAGGATCGCGGGGATGACGATCAAGCCGAGCATCAGCGTCGGAAAGAGGTGCGGGGCGTCGATGTGGATGAACGGGCCGATGAGGATTTCGAGCAGCCTTCTTGGATCGAAGGAGGCGTTGAGGACGGTGTGCGCTGAGTAGCCGTGGGCGCGTTCGACTTCGCTCGCGATCTCGGAGTAGGAGATCAATTGCGGGGCGGCGATGGCGGTTGCAATTAAGAGGGAGACCGGTATCACGCGGAGGCGCGGAGACGCGGAGGGGGCAAGATCGAACTCCGCGTCTCCGCGGCTCCGCGTGAAAAGAATTACTACCGCAATCGCAGTGGCGACGATCATGACCGGCTCTCCCGCCAGCGCGAGAAGTCCGAAAGCAAGTCCCAACTGCACGGAACTCCGCCTCTCGGCCCCGAGGAACGCGAGCGGGATGAGTGCGATTGCCGTGATCAAGTTGTAGAAGCACAGCGCTGACATCACCACGCCGGAGAGAATCCAGAGCCACGCGCCGAATCGCGAGCGCGTCAGCGCTCTCATCGCGAACCAACCGAGGATCAGGTGGATCAGGAAGTGGAGATTGAAGGCGACGTGCGCGGGCAGGAGGAGATAGAAAACGTTGTCGGGATAGAACGTCAGCGTGTTCGGGTTGCCGGCCAGCGGCTGGCCGCCGCCGTCGGCGAAGTTCCACCAGGGGATTTCGGCCGATCGGAAGGCGGCGGCCGAGAGCACTTTGATCGGGTAGTGCGTCGAGAAATTGTCGCGGAAAAAGAAGAAGCCGAGCGACGCGGCGAGCGCGCAGAAAACGGCGAGCAGAAGCAGAAAAAAGAGCCGCGGACGCACACTCATTGCCCCGCGATTATCGGGTAAGATCGCCCGATGACTACGACGATTCACGAGCCGCAGAACGCCGCCACCGGACACGATTTCCTCCAGCGCGCGCTCCCGGACGTCGACCGCGAGATCGCCGACGCCATCCGTCTCGAGACCGACCGGCAGAACGACACGCTCGAACTGATCGCATCCGAGAACCACGTTTCGCGCGCCGTGCTCACCGCGATGGGCTCCGTCTTCACCAACAAGTACGCCGAGGGGTATCCGGGGAAGCGGTATTACGGAGGATGCGGGCCGACCGACATCGTCGAGAACATCGCCATCGACCGGGCCAAGAAACTCTTCGGCGCCGAGCATGCGAACGTGCAGCCGCACTCCGGTTCGCAGGCCAACATGGCGGTCTACTTCACCGTGCTCAAGCCGGGCGACACCATCATGGGGATGGACCTTTCGCACGGAGGGCATCTCACGCACGGACATCCGCTGTCGTATTCGGGGCGCGACTTCAACGTCGTCGCGTATCACGTCAAACAGGACGATGAGCTGATCGACTATGACGAGATGGAGCGCCTGGCCGAGGAGCACAAGCCCCGGCTGATCATCTGCGGCGCGTCGGCGTATTCGCGCGTCATCGATTTCAAGCGCATCCGCGAGATCTGCGACAAGAGCGGGTCGCTGATGATGGCGGACATCGCGCACATCGCGGGGCTGGTCGCGGCGGGATTGCATCCGTCGCCGGTTCCGTACGCCGATTTCGTCACCACCACCACGCACAAGACGCTGCGCGGGCCGCGCGCGGGGCTGGTGCTCTGCAAAGCCGAATACGCGAAGGATCTCGACCGCTCGCTCTTCCCCGGGATTCAGGGCGGACCGCTCGTGCACATCATCGCGGCCAAGGCCGTCGCGTTCAAAGAGGCGCTGCAGCCGGAGTTCAAGGAGTACCAGGCGCAGATCATCCGCAACGCGAAAGCGCTGGCGGCGGCGGTGGGCAGCGCCGGCTTCCGCATCGTCAGCGGCGGCACCGACAACCATCTCTTCATGACCGATGTTTTCTCGAAAGGGATCACCGGCAAGGACGGCCAGAATTTTCTGGAAGCGGCGAACATCACCGTCAACAAGAACACGATCCCTTTCGACACCCAAAAGCCGATGGTGGCCTCGGGCATCCGCATCGGAACGCCGGCGGTGACGACGCGCGGCCTACGCGAGCCGGAGATGAAGACGATCGCCGAACTGATCGCGCGCGTTCTCGATGCGAAAGGCGACGCCGCCGTCATCGCGCAGGTGAAGAAGGATGTGAAGGAGCTGTGCGACCGGTTCCCGATCTATTAGGTTGCCGAGTTGCCCGGTTGCCGGGTTGCCCGCGATAGTCGAGGTCTACGCTGGCAACCAGGCAACCAGGCAACCTGGCAACCATGAAAAAGCGCTTCCCCTACTACCCCATCTACATCGACATCGAGGATCGCAACGTGCTGATCGTCGGCGGTGGAACTGTCTGCGCGCGCAAGGCGGAGACGATGATGCGGTACGGCGGACGGGTGACGATCGTCAGTCCGGAGATCACCGACGAGATCGCGGCCTGGGAGGGCGATGGGGTGCTGTCCGTTCGCCGCAAGCTGTATGAAGAAGCGGATCTCGACGGCGCTTCGATCGTCATCGCGTCGACGGATGATCAGTGCGTGAACGCCCGCGTCGCGCGTGACTGCCGGCGGCGAAAGATCCCGGTGAACGTCGTCGACGTGACGCACCTCTGCGAGTTCATCGTTCCGGCGATCATCGAGAAGGGATCGATCCAGATCGCGATTTCGACGGGCGGCAAATCTCCCGCTCTGGCGCGGACGCTGAAGGAGGACCTTCACCGCGCCATCGGCCCGGAGTACGCCGAGGTGAATGATCTGCTTGGCACGCTGCGAAAGTCGGCGAAGAGCGTGTTGCCGACGGACATCGACCGCAAACGTTTCTTCGACGGCATCATCGCAGCGGGGATTCTCGACATGCTGCGCGACGGGAAACGCCGCGAGGCGTACGAGGCGATCGCGGCACGGTGCGAGGCGGAAGGGGTGGCGGTGAGCGAGGAGCTGCGGGCGCGATTAATCGGCGCTGCTTCGTAGCGCCGGCGGCCCGCCGGCCGGACCGCCGGCGGCTCGGCGGCACGTACCTAGGACTTGCCAGCGAGCCGCTGGCGGTCCAGCCGCCGAGCCGGCGGCGCTACGCTCTGCCACAATGCGTCCGTGCGGTTGACGCTCGGCCTTTACGCCCTCCTTGCCCTGATCGTCATTCCGATCTTTCCGCATTTCGTTTCGCCGAATGAGATGACGCGGTGGGCAACGGCGGCGGCGATCGTCGAGACGCACACATTCGAGATCACTCCCCTTCTTCCGTTGCTCGGCGGGAACGCGTTCGAAGATGCGTCCGAAGTTGACGGGCGCGTTTATTCGAACAAAGCCCCGGGGGCGGCGATCGCCGGATTACCGGCGTATGCGATTGCGCGCGCGATCGTGGGGCCGCCGTCCGCGGGGACGATGCGAGTCACTGCGAACGCGATGCGGCTTCTGGCAGCGACGCTTCCGTTGCTGCTCCTGGCGTGGACGATGGCGAGAGCGGCGGGAAAACTGGGCGCAACGAAGGAGAGGATCGACGTTGCCGTCCTGGCGCTCCTCTTCGCCACTCCGCTGTTCGCGTATGGCCTGCTCAACTTCTCGCATGTCCTGACGGCCACGGCGCTCTTTGGCGCGTGGGTATTGCTGTTCGTCGAACCAAACGAATACGCCGCCGGCGCGCTGATCGGACTGGCCACCGTGTCCGAATATCCGTGCGCGATCGCAGGTGTCGTCCTCATCGCCTGCGCCTGGCGCCGCGCGCCGAAGGTCATCATCGGCGGACTCCCCTTTGCGATCGCACTGGCGATCTACAACAAGCTCCTTTTCGGCAGCGCCTTCGCGCTCTCCTCGGGCAACGAACGCAACGCGCAGTTCCGGGCCATGGCGCGGGAGGGGATCTTCGGGATCGGAATCCCGCAGGTGACGACGCTGGCGAAGCTGCTATTCGATCCTGCGCGCGGTCTCTTCGTCTTCGCGCCGATCCTGCTCGTCGCGCTCGTGGCGCTCCCGCGCGCGCGACGCGCCATGACGGGCGAAGCGTTTGCCGCGCTGGTCATCGTTCCGATCGCGCTGACGATCTTCTACGCCGGATACCCGAACTGGCACGGCGGCTGGAGCATCGGTCCGCGCTACCTCGTGCCGGCGATTCCGTTTCTCCTCTTCCCTCTCGTCTTCGCGGCGAGCTCCATCGTCGAATGGCTCGCCCTCGGCGCGTCGATCGCGGCAGTCGTTCCGGTCGCGCTGACCTTCCCCTTCCCCGACCGCAGCTTCGCCGCCCCGTGGTCGACGCTCGCGCTGCCGCTTCTTCGCGACGGACTGGTCGCGCCGAACCTGCTCCATCTGATCGCACGGCCGCTGGCGATCGCCATTCCGTTTGCAATCGTCATCGTCGCCATCGTCGTCACCGGAAAACGCAACGCCTTCTACGTCGTCATCGGCATCGCCATCATGTTCGCCCTCGGCGCGCTTGTTCCGGCAACGATGACGAATCGCCTGCGCATCGGCTACATCGAAGAGGTCTACTTCGAACAGCCCGATGCGATGGCGACGAAGGTTGGACTTCCGATTCCGCCGCGCGCAATCGCCCGCGCGCAACACGAAAAAGCGCTGCCGCCTACGTCGTGGCCGTTCTGATCGACGCGCGCGGCACCGGATCGCGGAAGATGCGGTGCGACCAGATGCGCTTCTTGTGCAGCTTGTAGAGCACCATCGTCTTCAGGATTTCGAGGCCGTAACGCGTGGAGCGCCAGAAGCCGATCTGCGACGCCTCATCGAAGTAGCGCGTGGAGATCGGCACCTCGCGGATGCGCATCCCCTTGGCCACGCCCTGCGCGATGATCTCCGTATCGAAGACGAAGTCGTCCGAGTTCGCCTCGAAGTTGACCGCGTCGAGATAGCGCTTCGAATACGCGCGGAAGCCGGAGTGGTACTCGCTGAGAAAGATGTAGAACGTGGCGTTTTCCACCATGGTCAGGAAGAGGTTGGCCAGGTACTTCCACTTCGGCATCCCCCCTTCCATCGGCCGGCCGCCGAGCATGCGCGAGCCGAAGACGGCCTCGCACTCGCCGCGCAGCAGCGGCTGCACGAGCTGCGGGATGATCTTCGGATCGTATTGATGGTCGGGGTGGACCATGACCATGATCTCGCCGCCCATCTCGTCCATGGCCGTGCGGTAGCAGGTCTTCTGGTTTCCGCCGTAGCCGCGGTTCTTTGCATGGACGACGACGCGCATCGGCAGCGTGCGAGCCAGTTCCACGGTTTTGTCGCGCGAGACATCATCGACGAGGAGGATCTCGTCGACCCATTCCTGCGGGATGTCGTCGAACGTCGCCTGCAGCGTCCTTTCGGCGTTGTATGCAGGCAAAACGGCAACGACTTTCTTCTCGTGGAGCGGCATGGGCGGGCGAGAATAGCACAGCGGAATTGGCGCTCCGGCGGAGTCGACTACAATCGCGCGCCGTGAATGACGCGACGCTTCCGCCGGTCAGCCGCAGGACCGACCTGCTCGCGCTCGGCCTCCTCTTTCTGATCGCCACCATCTCGTTCGCCGACGTCCTTTTCGGCGTCAACGAGCTCTACATGCGCGACATGACGCGCTACTACTACCCGACCAAGCAGGTGCTCCGGGAGATCGTGCAGCACGGCGAGTTTCCGTACTGGAACCGCTACTTCTCCGCCGGCCAGCCGATCGCCGCGAATCCGGAGCACGAAGTCTTCTATCCGCTGACCTGGCTGATCCTCCTCCCCAGCTACGACCTCGGCTATCGCCTGCACGTCCTCATTCACATCTACATCGGCCTGCTCGGCATGTACCTGTTGCTGCGATCGATGGAGCTTCGCCCTCCGGCGGCGTGGTTCGGCGCGCTGGCGTTCGGACTGGGCGGCATCTATCTCTCGTACGTCAACCTGCTGCCGATCCTCTTCTGTGCCGCGTGGATTCCGCTGGTCTGTCTCTTCGTCCGGCGATTTCTGCTCCGGCGAAACATCCGCGACTTCGCCGCCGCCGCCCTCTTCCTCGGCCTGGAGTTTCTGGTGGCCGAGCCGACGACGGTGATGCAGACCGGTCTGCTGATCGGCATGTACGCGCTGTACCGCGGCTGGTACGGCCGGCCGCGCGTCTCGAAGATGATCACGCGCGTTCTTTGGATCGCCGTCATCTCCGTCACCGGCTTCCTGCTCGGCGCCGCGCAGATCCTCCCCGCGCTCGATCACGTTCACGACTCGGCACGTTCGCGGCCCTTCGAATTCGACCTGGTCAGCGCCTGGAGCATGCCGTGGCCGAAATTCGCGGAGCTGATCTACCCCAACATCCTCGGCCACATTTCGATCGGCAACGTCATGTACTACTGGGGCGGCGGGCTGTATCCCGGGATGGGATCGCCGTTCCTCTTCAGCATCTACGCGGGCTTCGCCGTGACCGCGCTTGCCATCGGCGGCGCATTCGCGCGGCCGCGCGGCGGACGGTTCGTGCTGATCCTCGTCTTCCTCTCCTCGCTGCTCGCGCTCGGAGGGCACACGCCGCTGCTGCGCTGGATGTATGACGCCGGCATCGCGACGTCGATCCGCTATCCGGAGAAGTTCATCCTGATGGCGGTCTTCGCGATGACCATCTTCGCGTCGCAGATGCTCGACCGGATGCTGGCCGGCGACGAGGACGTGCGCAGCGGCGCCCTCGGATTCGCGGCGGCGTCGACGCTGATCGCGGCGATCATCGCCATCACCGGCTTCACGCCGATCTATCCGCGCCTCTTCAACCTGCTCAGCAAAGCGACGGACCTCGTCTCGATCCGCAAGGCGTGGGGCCTGACCGCCGGCGCTGCGGGAACGCACATCGTTCTGTTGTCACGAACCGACTGGATCATCGCCGCCGTGCGCGGCGCCCTCTTCATCGCCCTGCTCGTCACGCTGCGCAAACAGCGTCCGCGCATCTGGCTTGCCGCCGCCGCTGCGTTCGTGATCATCGATCTCAGCTACGTCACGTATGAGCTCAACCCGCGCGAGCCGCGGCGGTTTTTCGATCCGCCCCGCGCGGCACGCGTCTTCCCGCCCAATCGCGCGGACTTCCGCATCTTTCACGAAGCCGACTGGTACGGGACGGAGAAACCGGCGCAGCAGTACTTCTCCACAGGCGATGCCGTCTACTGGGTCGTGCGCAACGGGCTCTTTCCGATGACGCCGGCCGGCGCGCAACTGCGCACCGTTCTCGAGCGCGACTACGACAAGACCGCGCTCCTGCCCACCATCGACATCACCGACTCGGTGTGGGACGTCAAGCGTTCCGGCAAGGCCGATTGGTGGAAGCCGTTCATGGCCATGTCGAACGCCTGGTATCGCGGCGTCTACCGCGATTTCGAAAAAGAAAAGAAGCGCAACGGCGGCAACTTCAAGGAATCGATTCCGGTCGGTTTCGAGGAAGGGCCGCACTATCCGCGCTACTACTTCGCCGACCAGATCGTCACCATCCGCGACCGGCAGGACTTCGTCAAGCAGTTGACGACGTCGACCTTCACGCCGAAGGTCGCGTTCGTGCAGCAGCCTTCATTCGTACCGGCCCGAGGCGTCGTCAGCCACGTCGTGGAGACGGCGAACACCGCGGCAATGGACGTCGAAAGCTCCGGCCAGGGCTTCCTGGTCATGAGCGTCACACCGCACAAGTACTGGCGCATCCTCATGGACGGACGGCGCGTGCCGGCCATCATCACCAACATCGCCTATCAGGGAATCGTCGTCACGCCGGGACGGCACCACATCGAGATGGTGTACCGCAACGAGATCGTGCGCGTCGGGATGCTGATCTCGCTGATCACCGGCGCGGTGCTGATCGGGATCCTGATCGTCTACCGCCATCCGAAGTACGTCGCTGCGGCCCCCGCGTACGAGGAGCCGGTTCATGTCGTCGCCGACTCTGCGGGAACGCACCTGGAGCCCGCGGTAATCGAACCGGCGGAGACGGAAGAACCTCCAAGCGAGCCTCCACCGGCCTGAAGAAACGATGCGACGCTGGGCCCTGCCGTTCGCGCTGTTGATCGCCGGCGCCGCGTTGATCGCGGGACTGCGCATCTACATCAGCCGCAGCGACAGCGACATCGGCTCGCAGCTCTGGATTCCGAAGCCGGCGAAGATCACGCCCGAGGTGAAGTTGCTGCAGCAGTACGTGCGGATCGATACGTCGAATCCGCCCGGCAACGAGCTGCCCGGAGCGCGATTTCTCGCGGGGCTGCTCGAAAAAGAAGGGATTCACGCCGAGATCATCGAGTCGGCGCCGCGGCGCGCCAGCGTCTACGCGCGGATCGCTGGAAAGCAGCACGGCGACGGGCTGCTGCTGCTGAATCACATCGACGTCGTACCGGCCGCGAACGCCGACTGGACGCGCCCGCCGTTTGCCGCCGAGGTGTTTCTCAATCAGCTGTACGGGCGCGGAACGCTGGACATGAAAGGCATCGCCATCTGCGAGCTGCTGGCGTTCCTCGACGTCGCCCGTTCGCATCGCGCGCCGGAGCGCGACCTCGCCTTTCTCGCCGTCGCGGATGAAGAGGCCGGCGGCGGAAAGGGGACCGCGTGGCTGCTCGAACATCGGCCCGACATTTTCGAGGGCATCCGCTACGCCATCAACGAAGGCGGCATCACCGAAACGACCCAGGAGCGCATCACCTACTTCGGCATCGAGACCGGCACGAAGATGACGGTGAAAGTGCGGCTTCGCGCGCCGGACCGCGCATCGATGCAGGCGCTGCGCATCGCGCTGGAGCCGTTCATCACGCCGGCCGATCCCGACCGCGTGCTGCCGGAAGTGCGCGAGTTCCTGCACGACCTCGCGCCGATGCGCATCGAGCAGGGGCAGTATCTGGACGACATCACCCGCACCATCGCCGCGGGGAAGTTCTGGCTCCTCACCTCGGGATATCGCGAGCTCGCGCAGAACGTGATCTGGCCGGCCGCGATCGAGACGGATGCGCGCGGCGCGACCATGCGCGTCAATCTCTACAACCTGCCGGATGAGAATCCCGATGTGCGCATCGAGTGGCTTCGCGGAGTCGCGGCGCGATACGGCGTCGCGCTCGACGAAGTGATCGAGAAGAACGGACCGGCGCCGCTGAGCTCACGGCACACGCCGATGTTCGCCCTCATCGCCGATGAAGCGAGCAGGCAGTATCAGGGCACGAGAACCGGCGCCGAGGTGCTCGCGGCCTGGTACAACGACTCGCGGTACCTGCGTCCCCGCGGCATCAGCGCGTACGGTCTGATGCCGTTCCCCACCGACTGGTATCAGACGCAGGGCATCCACTCGGTCGACGAACGGCTGCGGGTGGACTGGTTCAACGACGGCGTCGCGCTGCTGCGGCACATCGCAATCCGCTTCGCGTTCGAGCCTCTGCCCCCGCCGCAGCCCTGACACAATTTGTCAGCGGCCTCGCGCGAAAACCGTCAGAAGCATGGCTTGCGACTTTGCCTTCGGATACCTAACGCATGTAAATGCAACCGGTTACATAAACAGGCCGATCGGCATCTGGCTTGCCCTTAGCGAGCTACTCAGGAGGGTTCAAATGATTAAAAAGAACCAGAAGGGTTTCACGCTCATCGAGCTGCTGATCGTCGTCGCGATCATCGGCATCCTCGCGGCGATCGCGATTCCGAATCTGCTCACGGCGATGCAGCGCGCCAAGCAGAAGCGGACGATGGCAGACATTCGCACCATTGCTACGGCATGGGAAGCGCGTGCGACGGACGTAAACAAGTACAACGCGGCCGGCGCCGTCTCCCTGCCGACTGCAGTACTCCCGAATGCGACGATGACGACGATCCTGTCGCCGACGTACATCAAGTCGCTGCCTCCGCGTGATGGCTGGGGCAACGCCTGGAAGTACGTCGCGGACAAGGACTTCTCGTCCACCGTGGCGGCGCAGCAGTACGGCATCCTGTCGTTCGGCCGCGACGGCATCATCGAGAGCGCGCCGGTCGGAAGCTCGACCACGAACTTCGACTGCGACATCATCTACTCGCAGGGCGGCTTCCTGCAGTACCCGGAAGGCGTCCAGCAGCAGTAATCGCAATCCGATCGAGATTGAAAGGGCGCCTTCGGGCGCCCTTTTTACGTCTGTGCGGTCTTCACGTCGCGTCAGACCGGCAGCGTGACGCGCAGCTTGGTTCCGCTGTCGGCGGATTGAATGGTCATCTCTCCGCCGAGCTCGCGTACGCGCTCGTTGATGCCCGCGATTCCAACGCCCGAGGCCAGAAGAGCGTCGCGGTCGTCGCGCATGGCGGCGGCGATTCCGTGGCCGTCGTCCCCGATCTCGATGAACAGCCGATCGTCGAGCCTCCCGACCGACACACTCGCGGTAGCGCTGCCCGCGTGGCGCTGGATGTTGGTCAGGCTCTCCTGAACGATGCGGAAGACGGAGGTCTCGACGTCGCCCGAAAGTCTGCCGAGATCGTCCGGCAAGTGCAGCGCCGTAACGATGCCGCTGCGCCGCTCGAACCCGTCGATGTACCAGCGAAGCGCCGTGGACAGCCCTGCCTGCTCGATCATCGGCGGGTGCAGCAAATAGGAGAGCGTGCGAATCTGACTGATGGCGTCGTCCGTGGCTGCAATGCTGTCGTCGACCGCTTCCACCATGCGGCCGTCGGCCGACGTGAATTGCTGCATGACACCGAGGTTCATCCGCACGCCGGCGAGGTTCTGACCGACCGAGTCATGAAGTTCGCGCGCCAGCCGCCGGCGCTCGTCGTCCTGAACGCGCAGCAGCCGGGCCGAGAGGTTCCGGATCGCTTCCTCGGTCTTCTTACGTTCGGTGATGTCGGTGAAGAGATGCGCGATCTGGCCATAGCGCGGCGAGAAGGCGCGCACCTCGAGCCACCGGTCGAGAGTGACAGAGAACGTTTCATATTGGTTCGATCCGCCGCGGAGCGCGACCGCATAGCTCCTGGTACGCTCTTCGGCGTCCCACTGGAGATATGGTGAATCCGCCGATCGTTTGCCGATCTCGGCAGCCGCGGTGACGCCGAGGAGCTGCTCCGCGGCGGGATTCATATCTACGATCTCTTGATCGACCGGCGTTCCGGTGTCGTCGAAGATCACTTGAAAGATGATGATGCCCGCTGCCGAGTGTTCGAACAGGCGCGCCAGTTGATCCTCGGCCGCGCGCAGCTTGCGAACGCGGCGTGAACGCAGGATGACGAATGCCGTCAAGGCCAGGATCAGTGACGTGAACGCCAGCAGCTGACCGAGCCGCCACGTTTCGGCGGTGGCGTCGGCGAGCACCTCCTCCTCGTCCATCTTCGCCACCACGACCCAAGGCGTCCGCGGGATCGCCTTGATCACGCCGACCACCGCCTTCCCTTCGCGGTCCGTGTAGCGGATCGAGCGCTCGCCCGTAGAAAGCACCTTGGCTGCGTAATCCCTGGGGATCGGCTTGCGGGCCGTCATCGGCGGAGGAATGCCGCTCCGATAGGGGTTCAATGCCACGCCCCACTCGTCGTAAAGGCCGATCAGGTTCGTTTCGCCTGTTTTCGAAGCGCTGAAACCGGTGCTGAGCAACGGATAGACGTAATCGTAGGGATTGGAGACGAACAGCACCGCAGCCGATCGCGCGCCGCCAGGCAGTTTGAATGGACATGCCGTGAAGACCTTCGGGACGGCCCCGACGCGGCGAAAATCGATCTTCGGAGCCGACTTGTTCATCACTTCCCGCGCGAATCGCACGGCGGACGCATCGTCTGTCCTGGCCGAGCCACGCCGGAAAAGCACGGCTCCCGAATCGTCGATGACGAAGGCCGACTCGTAGCCGTACGCGCTGATGAAACGGTCGAGCAGTTCCGGAGCGTCATGCTCGTCGCGCGATGCGGCGATCAGCGAGGCGGTGAGCTCCGCGTCCGCGATACGCTCGCGAACCCATCCGGTCAGCTCATTTTGCCGGTCGCGGGCGAGGAGCGAGAGTTGCGCCGGAGCTCGATCAAGCCTCTCGCGTTGGCGCGCCGGAAGATAGACATCGATGAGGAGGATTGCCGCGATCGCGTCCACCACCACGAGGATCAGAGCGATGACGAGCAGATCGCGGCCCGCGGGCGGAACACCGCCACGCCTGCGAAGTGAACGCGCCCGGGACGCCTTGACGGTCGACGCCATGCGCAAGACGATAGTTCGAATCGTGCGATTTTGCGTGAACGCCATTACGGACGATGGCGCATCCGCGGCATAGGGTGCATTCTGTTGCCCGAGGAAATGTGCAATGACCCGCATCGTGATCGCTGACGATCACGCCGTCGTCCGCAAAGGGCTGCGTCTCATCCTGACCGATGCCGATGAGTTACAGGTCGCCGGAGAGGCGGCGTCCGCGGACGAGCTCCTGACGCTCCTGCGAACGCGGCCGGTCGACGCGGTCATCCTCGATGTCGGGTTGGGCGACCGCGACGGCATCGAAGTGCTCAAACAGATCCGCGCGTCGTTCCCGCGCGTGCCGGTGCTCATGATCAGCATGCACTCCGAAGACGTGTTTGCAATCCGCGCCCTTCGCGCGGGCGCGGCCGGCTACATCGAGAAGTCGGCCGCGCCGGAATTGCTGCTCGACGCCGTGCGCCGCGTCGCCGCTGGTGGGAAATGGGTCAGCGCGTCGACGGTGGCGCGGCTGACGGCAAACGTCGCCGGCGAGCAGTCTGCCGCGCTTCCACACGAGCGGCTTTCCGATCGCGAGTTCGAGATTTTCCGCATGCTCGGCGGCGGCAAATCGGTGACGGAGATCGCGCGCGCCCTCAATCTGAGCGTGAAAACCGTCAGCAGTCACCGCACGCATATCCTGGCGAAAACCGGGTTCGAGACGAATGCCGAAATCGTCGATTACGTCATCTCCAACCGGTTGCGCTGAAGGGCCGCCCGCACTTTAGGAGTTCGTCCGATGCCAAGCTCGGACGGGCTCCGCTTCCTCCGGCAAGTCTCCGTGTCACGGCAACGTATTCATGCAGTGAAAGGCACGGAACCCCGGAGGAACTCATGGCCATCAGCCTGCTGCTCGTCGAAGATGAAGCTGGACAGAGTGACGCGCTGCGATCGCTGTTTGAAGAGTCGTCGCCGGATACGACGGTCATCGTGGCGCCCACGCTGAAGGATGCGCTCACGCACGACAAAGCCGGAATCGATGCGGTCCTGCTCGACCTCGGCCTGCCCGACAGCAGCGGCCTCGACACCCTGAGCGCCATCGTTCCGCGATTCACGCCCGTGCCCGTGATCGTTCTCACCGGCACAGCCGACACGGAGACGGGCGAGCAGGCCATCGCCCTCGGCGCCGAAGACTATCTGGAGAAAGCCATCATCCCGCCCGCGGCAATTCGCCGCGTGGTCCGCCACGCCATTCGCCGGTGCGCGGAGCGGGCGGCGCGGGCCCAGCGCGATGCACAGAACAAGGCCGTGGGACAACTGGGCCAACTCGCGCTCACCAACGTCTCCAGCACCACGCTTCTGGTGACGATCTGCGAGGTCGTCGCTCACGTGCTCGACGTGGCGAACACGATGTTCGTGGAGCGCTCGACCGACGGATTTCTCTTTGCCAGAACGACCGCGCCGTCTGCCACCGCGTCCTGGTCTCCGATCAGCTTGGATGACGACACCCCGTTCGGAGAAGCCATCCGCACGAATCGCCCTGTCCGCGTGGACGACATCCGGAACAGCGGCGGGCCCGTCACCGCGGCGATCTTCCGGCAACTGGAAGCCGTAAGCCTCGTCGTTGTCCCTGTCCGGACCACGTTTACGGCTCCCGAAGGAGTCCTGGTGGTGTGGCGAAAGGAGCCGCGCGCCTTCAGCGATCAGGACGTCGCGTTTCTCAACGCCGTGTCGAACATCCTCGCCTCGACGATGCAGCGCAACGCAACCCAGGAAGCGCTTCGCCTCAGCCGGGAGCACATGGAAAGGATTCTCGACGCAGTTCCGGACTGCATTTTCCGCTTCGACCGCCACCTCCGCGTTCGCTACATGAACGTATCGGCCGTACGAGGCCTGCCGTCTGTCCTCATCGGCACGCACATTGACGAGTTCTCCATCCCCACCGCGCACCGCACGCGATGGCGGTCCGGAATCGAACGCGCGCTGGCCTCCGGCGTCGCCGAGCGCTTTGACATCGACGGCCCCGATTCGGCGCGGCGGTATGACGTCTCGCTCATGCCGTCGATTCACGCCGGTGCACCATCCGTCGTCGTCGTCCTTCGCGACATCACCGAGCGCGTGCGCGCACAAGCGCGGTACGAGACGCTCTTCGCCTCCAACGTCGTCGGCGTGTTCTTCTGCGGATCGGACGGCGTCGTCACGCAGGCAAACCGGTGCTTCCTGGAGATGGTGGGCCACGAACCGGCGGATGTGGCCGGAAGACGGCTCAACATCCAGACGCTGATGACACCGACGGCGCAGGCCATTCACGCCGCGCGCTTGCGGGAAGTACGCGAGCACGGCGTTCTGCCACCGCTGCCGGGTGAGCTGGTCCACAGCAACGGGTCGAACGTCCCGGTTCTCCTTGCCTCGGCGGTCGTCGACCGAGCTCCCGCTGAGATCGTGACGTTCGCGGTCGACGAAACCGCGACCCGAAGAGCGGAAAACGAACTGCAGAACCAGACCCTCCTGCTCGACAGCGCGCGCGACGCGATCGTGCTGCGCGACATGGACGGGCGCATCTGCTTCTGGAACGAGGGAGCACGACGCCTCTATGGCTGGACCCGCGACGAGGCCGTCGGCAAGTCGCTGTCGGAGCTGATCAACATCCCCAGAACCGACGGCGAACCGCCAGCCGGTCCGGCGGTGATTGCGTGCGGAGAGTGGCAGGGTGAGCTTCAGCAACGCACGAAAACAGGCGCGCAGATCATCGTCGACAGCCGCTGTTCGCTACTCCCCTCGGCCTACGGCGAGCCGCCAATGATGCTGATCATCAACACCGACATCACGGAACGGAAGTCACTGCAGCGGCAATTGCTTCACGCGCAGCGTCTTGAAAGTCTCGGCACGCTCGCAGGCGGCATCGCCCACGATCTGAACAACATCCTGATGCCCATCCAAATGGGCTGCGAATATCTGCGGCGTGTCGGAATCCCACCCAATGCGGAACGGACGATCGACAGTATCGCGGCCAGCGCGCGGCGCGGAGCGGACATCATCCGACAGTTGCTAACGTTCGCCCGAGGTCAACGCGCCGATAACGAGATGGCGAATCCGGCGCGCCTCATCGGCGAGCTGGAGAAGATGCTCCGGGAAACGATTTCTCCTGCCATCGAGATCGAAACCAGCGTCGATCCTGACATCTGGTCGATTGCCTGCGATCCGACGCAGGTTCTTCAGGTCCTGCTGAATCTCGGCGTGAACGCTCGCGACGCGATGCCGGACGGCGGCGTTCTCGGCATTCGCGCCGAAAACGTCGAGGTCGACGAGCAGTACGCGAAGATGAATCCCGGTGCCTCGCCCGGCATGTACGTCAGGCTCTCGGTCTCTGACACCGGCACCGGCATCCCTCCCGAGTCGATCGAGCGGATTTTCGATCCCTTTTTCACCACGAAGGAAGCCGACGCGGGTACCGGCCTCGGCCTGGCCACGGTCCGCTCGATCGTGAAAAACCATGGTGGGTTTCTCCAGCTCTACAGCGAGCCCGGAGCCACGGTGTTCAAGACGTACCTGCCCGCGCTGTATGAAACGACTTCGGAGGAGACCAGAGACTTCGGCCCGCCGGCCATCTCCGGGAACGGCGAGCTCATTCTCGTGATCGAGGATGAGATGGCTATCCGCGATGTAACGGCCGCGACGCTGGAGAGCTTCGGCTACCGCGTTCTGACGGCTTCCGACGGCAGCGAGGGCATCGCGCTGTATGCGCAAAATCCGGATGTCGCCGTCGTGGTCACGGACATGCTGATGCCCGTGCTGGATGGCCCGACCACGATTCGCGCCCTGCGCAATCTAAGCCCGAATCTGCGCGTGGTGGGAATGAGCGGCTACACCGGCCCGCGAATGACCGGCCCGATGCCCGACCTGCTGCTTCAGAAGCCGTTCCGCGCTGCCGACCTGCTCAACGCGATTCACGAAGTGCTCTCACGCCGGAGTAGCGAGCGCCGCGTTACGACGCCATCGCCTTGAGCGCGGCGGCCATCGGCGCGTAGAGGCGCTCGTGATAGCCGTACGCTTCGCGGTAGATCTGCTGGAACGCGCCGAGGTCTTTGGGAGCGATGACGAGGTTCACGCCGTAGAGGAAGGCGGCGTTGCCGTCCAGCGTGCGCAGGTTGTCGGAGAAGAGGATGAAGAACGCTTTGCGGCGGTCGGTGGGCGCAAGGGAGATGATCGGCGAAAAGTCGGCCAGCGGCGGCGGCGTCACCTGCGCCGGATTGAGCATCACCACCGGCGGATACTCCTGCATGAAGTAGTCGCGCGCCTGCGCTGGTGCACCGATGACGACCGGCATGAAGCCGATCAGCTTCGCCGCCTGTCGGAGCGCGGGGCTGTCGTTGCCGACGATCAGCGCCTTCGCGCCGAAGCTGTCGTCTTCCTCGTGAATCTCCGCATGCGGAGGCGACGACACGGCGGCCGCCATCTCGAGATTGCGGCGATCGACCGGCAGTTTCGTTTCGCAGACCGGACACGGGATCAGCACCGGCTTCATCGGCAGCTTGGTCTCGTCGAGCGAGAGGACTTTCTGGCAGGAGGTGCAGGTGATCTTCATCGGCTACTCCAGCATCGACAGCATCGAGTCGCCGTCGCCTTCGGCCGGCGCCGCGGCTTCCGGCTCGTCGGACAGCCGCAGCGCGAGGTTGGTCGGATTCGTAGCGTACGCCAAGGCGATCTCTTTCGTGATCACGCGCTTGTTCCAGAGCTTCTCCAGCTCGTCGTCGAACGTCTGCATCCCGTCAACGGAGCCGTCGTGCATGGCGTCGGCCAGCGACCGCCCTTCGCTCTCCCCTTTCAGAATGTAATCGCGCGTGCGCATCGTCGATTTGAGAATCTCCAGAACGGCGACGCGTCCGCCGCCGGTCTTCGGCAACAGGCGCTGCGAGATGACGTAGCGGAACGATTGCGCGAACCGCGTGCGCACCTGCGGCTCCTGATCTTTCGGAAAGACGCCGATGATGCGGTCGACGGTCTTGGCCGCGTCGATCGTATGCAGCGTCGACAGCACGAGGTGTCCCGTCTCCGCCGCTTCCATGGCGATCTCGATCGTCTCCAGGTCGCGCATCTCGCCGATGAGAATGACCTTCGGCGCCTGCCGCAACGCGGCGCGCAACGCGAGCGCCAGCGTCTTCGTGTCCGCTCCCAGCTCCCGCTGATTCACCGTCGACTTGATGTGCTTGTGCATGTACTCGACAGGATCTTCGATGGTGATGATGTGGTAGGCGTAGTCGTTGTTGATCTTGTTGATCAGCGCGGCAAGCGTGGTCGATTTGCCCGATCCGGTCGGACCGGTGACGAGAACGATGCCCGTCTTCAGATTGCAGACATTGGCCAGCTCCGCCGGCAGCTTCAGCGACTCGAGCGACGGAATGCCCTCGGGGATGACGCGCAGGACGATGGCGTACGTGCCGCGCTGCGCGAAGATGTTCACGCGGAAGCGCGTCTTCTGCGGAATCGAATACGACAGATCGACCGACCCGTTCGTCAGCAGCGCGCGCGTCAGCTCGCGGTCGCCGCGCAGCATGTGCATGGCGATCATCTCGGTCTGATACGGCGTCAGCCGCGGCAGCCCCGGAAAGTTGACCGGCACGAGCGCGCCGTCGATCTCCACCTGCGGCTGGCGGCCGACGGAGAAGTTGAGATCGGACACCCGGTCCGACATCTTCAGCATCGCCTCGAGAATGGCGTCGAGATTGAAGTTTTTCATGAAGTGCGCTTCGCGCGTTGTCGGTTGTCGGTTGTCGGTTTTCCGTTGTCCGCGGATGCCACACATTGTACGCAACGGGAACACCCGTCAACGAAGCAACTCGACAACCGACAACGCGGCGCGAAGCGCCGCAGAAAGTACAATCCCCGCCATGTCGATCATGGCCATCGATTACGGCGGGCGCCGCATCGGGGTGGCGGTGAGCGACTCGGGCACCATCGCCACGCCGCATTCGGTGGTGAAGAACGAGGGAGAGGTCATCGACAAGCTCGCACGCATCGCCTCGGAACTGGACGCGGAAACGATCGTGGTCGGCATTGCGCGTCGCGCGATGAGCGACAGCGGCGAGCAGAAGTTCCGCGATTTCGCCGAGCGGCTGCGGCAGAGAACCTGCAAACCGGTCGTGCTCTGGGATGAAGCGCTCAGCACGGCCGACGCCGCCCGCCAACTTCGCGAGAGCGGAACGAAACGGCGCGACGCGCAGCGCGAAATCGACATGCACGCCGCGGCCGTGATCCTCCAGTCCTACCTCGACCACCTCGCCAGGAGGGCGTCATAGCTTCGCGCAAACGCAAAGGCGGAGGCGGCTGCCGCAAGGTGCTGCAGTCGTTGACGACGATCGTCGTCTTCGCCGTCATCCTCGCCATCGCCGGCGGCTGGTTCTTTCTACGCGCCATGCGCTCGCCGTACAAGAACTACAGCGAGCCGTTCAAAGACGTCGAAGTGCGCCACGGGCTGCGCACCGCAGCAATCCTCAAGCATCTCGAAGCCGAGGGGATCATTCGCGACGAATACATCCCGCTGATCTACATGAAGGTGGCGCGGCACAACGACAGCATCAAAGCCGGCATCTACGAATTCTCGAAGCCGATGACCGCTGAGGAAGTGCTGGACAAGTTGATCCGCGGCGACGTCGTGGCGAAGAGCGTCACCGTCCGCGAGGGTCTCGACCGTTTTGCCGTTGCACACATCTTTGTGCAGGAAGGATTCGGGCGCGATGCGGAGTGGGACAAGCTCACCGGCGATCCCGAGTTGATCCACGACATCGCGCCCGAGGCGAAATCGCTGGAGGGGTATCTCTTCCCGGACACGTACAAATTCAATCCCGGAACGCCGCCGCGCGCGATCGTTCAGGCGATGGTGACGAACTTCCGCAAGCACTTCGGCAGCGAGATGAACTACATCACCACCGGCCTCAATCTGCATCAGACCGTGACGCTGGCGTCGATCGTCGAAACCGAGGCGCGCATGCCACAGGAACGGCCGCTCGTTGCGTCGGTCTACCTCAACCGCATCACCCGCAAGATGCTCCTCGGCGCGGATCCCACCGTAATCTACGCGCTGAAACTGGCGAATCGATGGGACGGGAACATCCACAAGGCCGATCTGCAGATCGATTCGCCGTACAACACGTACCGGTTTCACGGCCTGCCGCCGGGCCCGATTGCGAATCCCGGACTCGCTTCGCTGCGCGCTGCCGCCGCGCCGGCGAAGAGCGACTTTCTCTATTTCGTGGCCAAGCACGACGGCACGCACGCCTTCGCCACGAACATCGCCGATCACGATCGCAACGTGCAGATTTATCAGGTGCAGTGGTATCGCGATCAGCGCGCGGCGGGTAAGAATCCGTAACCGCAGAGGCGCAGAGGACGCGGAGATTTTTAGCAAATAACTACCCTTGTGCTATCCTGCGCGGACCGCACAAAACTTGGGGGTCCGTCGAGTATGTCTGCGAAAAACCGTCCGTACGAGCAGTTCGGTTCGTTCATTCTGTTCAAAAAACTCGAGTCCGACGCTCTCGGCGATCTGTGGCGCGCGGGCCGCGTCGACAACGGCCAGCTCGGCCCGGTCATGGCCGTCCGCCGCCTCCTCGGCGGCAACCGCGCGGCGCTGACCGCGAGCGCGGGCGAGGCCAATCAGCTCGTGCCGCTGCTGGCCGGAACGACCTTCGCGAAAGACCAGACTATCGACGTCGCCAACGGCGTTCCGTTCGTCGCGCACGAATACTCGGGCGGACGCTCGCTGCGGCACATCGTCGACCGCGCCCGCGGCGGCGCCGGACTTACCCCGAATCCCGTCCCGCTCGATCAGGCCATCGTGATCGCGGAAAAGATCGCGCTCTCTCTTGCCACCACCGCCGATCTCAAATACCTAGGCAATCGCCTCGCGCACGGCGCGCTGATTCCGCAGTTTGTCTGGATCACCGACGAGGGCGAGATTCGCGTGGCCGGCCAGCAGCTCGGCAAGGGGCTGATCGCGTCGATGTCGGATACGAAAGTGGCGGCGGAACTCGGCAGGTACTTCGCGGCCGAATACCGCTCCTCGGGCGAGATCTCGAAGACGACCGATGTCTACTCCCTCGGTGCGATCCTCTATCTCCTCATCACCGGTCAGGAACCGCCTGACGCGATCACGACCAGCGCGTTCGCGCAGACGGTCCGCGCGGCAAAGACGTTCTCCGGCCAGCCGCTTCCGGACGATCTCCGCGCCATCATCGAGAAGTCGCTGGCCATCGATCCGAATGCGCGTTACGCAACGATCAACGACATGAAGCAGGTTCTGTCGGCGCTCGTGCACGGCGGCAACTATTCGGCGTCAACGTTCAACCTCGCCTTCTATCTCAACAACCTGTTGAAGAAGGAGATGGAAGGGGAAGCGCTGGAGCGCGACAGGGAGTCAAAGGTGAACGCCGCGGCGTACGCCGAGGTGCCGATGGCGGTCGTGACCGAAGCGCCGTCGCCATTCGGTGAGGCGCCGCCGTCGAAGAGCCGCATGCCGATGTACGCGGCCGCTGCCGTCGTTGTCATCGCCGCGATCGGCGCCGGCGCGTTCTTCATGCTGAAGCCGAAGCCGGCGGCGCCGGTGGTGCACGCTGCTGCTCCGCCGCCCGCTCCGAAGCCGGTCGTCGTCTCGCAGCCGGTCATCGCGTCGGGGCCCGTGACCGCAACGACCGCCACGATGGATCCGGCCGCGGCAAAGAAGGCATTCGAAGCGGCGGTCGAGCAGAAGATGCAGGAAGAGATGATGAAGCTGCAGGCGGATATGAACCGCCAGATCAAGCAGCAGCAGGCGCCGAAGAACACGCCGGTGCAGACGGCGAGCGTGATTGCGCCGCCGCAGTCGCAGCAGTCGGATGACCGCGGTTCCGCAGCCGCGCTCGATCAGCGCCGCGTCTCGCAAGCAGCGACGCAGACGCAGGCGCCCGTGCAGACACCGGTTCCACAACCACAGACCTCGGCCGTGCAGCAGCAGCCGGCGGTGCCGCAGATCGCGGTGCCGACGGTCCGTGAAGGAGAGCTCATCGACGTGACGGAGCTCGACAAACTGCCGGAGCCGCTGGGACAGATCCGTCCCGCCTATCCGCCGTTGGCGGCCCAGCAGCACGCGGAAGCGACGATCATTCTCTCCGCGCTGATCTCGGAAAACGGCGACGTGACGGACATCAAGATCCTCCGCGGCGATACGCGTTTCGGCTTCAATGACTCCGCGGCGCGCGCGATGCGGGCGGTGAAATTCACGCCGCCGATGAAGGATGGCAAGCGCGTCAAGACGTGGCGTCCGCAGTCGATCACCTTCAAGAGGTAGGGCGAGCGGGAACGAGGACCGAGACTTCAAAGTAGCGCCGCCGCACGATCTTCCACAGCCGATCGCGCGGATGCGCGAACGTGACAGCGTCGGGTACACGCCCTTCGCGCAGCTGATATGCGGCATTCGGCGTCGATACCCGTTTGTAATCGGGCAGGTACCACTGCGCGGCCGCATCCATCGCGGCGTCAACGTAAATCACTGACGTTCTCGGATCGACGTGATGGCGAATCCACTCCGCGGCCGCCGCGGGAGGCGATACGGTGCCGCGCAGATTTGCGAACGCCGGCCACGCCCACGCGATCATCACGGCAATGACCACGGACGCGACGATCGATTCAGCAACGTCCTTCCGCGTGACGAGGCGAATGCCATCCGCAACGAGCAGCGCCATCAGCGGCGCGTAACCGATCGAGAAGCGTCCGGTGCTCAGACGATCGAGCATCAGCCATGCGAAGGCGCAGAAGGGCGCGAACGAAGCGACCGCCAGCAGCACATGCCATCGCCGCCGAATGATCGAGACGGCGATCGAGATGACGGCGAAGAGCGTGACCAGCGCGTTGATCACCGGCGCGCGATACGGCTTGACGAAGAATTCGAGAAAGACTTTCCACAGCGAGGCTCGATGCGGCGCGAGAAATGAGTCGGTCGCGGCGATGAAACGGCTGTGGTTGTGCATCGCCTCCGCGTACGCCGACCACCCCGTCAACCACGCCGCCGCGCAATAGCTCGCGCCGACGATGAGCAGAATCACGATGACCCCTCTGCGCCCTCTGCGTCTCTGTGGTGAAAAATCGTGCCCCACGATGCCTGCGACCAAAAACGGCACCCCTCCGATAAGCAGGTTCTGCGGCCGAACCCCCGCCGCGATTCCCAGCAAAACCGCGCCCGCAAAGTACGCCCGAGCATCGCGGCAGCCAACCAGCAGCAGCGCGAGAACGATCACGATCAACGTCATCGACAAAACATCGCTGAACGCCGTTCCCCCGAAGAACCAGACGTTCGGAAAAAACGCCAGCAGCAGCGCCGCGAAGAGCGACGTCGTGAACCGCATCCGCAGCTCGCGGCAGAGGAAGAACATCGCCGGCACGATCGCCATCCCCGCGACGACGCTCATCGCCTGCAGCGCGTGGAAATTGTCGAAGCCGAGGAGACGAAGCAACTTCGCCGCGCCGATGAAGAGAGGGAATCCGGGAGGATGCGGATGGTGCTTCGCCACGTCGAAGTGATCGACGGCGAGCAGGAAAAGGAACTCGTCCCAATCCCATGGCGCGCGCGCAAGCGTCACGAAGCGGCTGACGACGCCGGCGAGCGTCGCGGCCGCCAGCCACCACCACTGACGGCGATCGAGCGGAGGCGGCGGCGAGCGCAGATCGCGAAGAAACGTCATCGCCGTTTCCAGGTCAGGTTGTGAAGCTGCATGCCGAGGTCGCGCGAATCGCCGCTCTGATGCGCGCGCGCGGGATTGATAGCCTGATCGACGCCGATCATCAGTTCGTCAGCAACGCCACTGCGCGACTGCACGGCGTATCGGCGCTCAATGTTTGACTTCGCAGGCACGAAACGATCGATCACGTTACCGTCGAAGGTGACCGTCACATGCGGCGGCGGCTCCCCTTCCAGCGGAAAGGTCGCGCTGAAACCGACGACCGCCGGAGCGGCGAGCGCCTCGACGAACGTGTGGCTCTCCTTTCCCATCCATCGCCAGCGTTCGCCGTTTCCGCCCTGCTCCGGCACATACCAACCCGCGCCGAATCGGATCCAGCCGCTGATCGGCTGGATGGAAGCCTCGAAATAGCGCTCGTTGAACAGCGACCAGAGTCGCGCGCGCGGACGGCGGAAGTTGACCGCGTCCGCCGACTGGCTGAGAACGTCCGTAACGAAATACGCGTTGCGTTCTGCCGGCGCGGTCGATGGATCGAAACGGTCCGGCGCGATGACGATCGTGTAATCCAAGCCGAGAAAGTACGAGGGAAACGGCTCCAGGATGGCGGCCAGATAAATCTTGCCGCCGCGCGGAACGTTCCTGCGAACCCATCGCATCGCCTGCACCGGCGGCGAATCGTAGCGGCGAATCTGCTCCAGTCCCGGCCACGCCCAGACCACGTAGCGACCGATGAGCAGCGCGGAGAAGACGGCCTGCAGCGCAAACGCGATGCGTTCGCGTCGCGCGGCGATGAAGGTCGCCGCGACATCCATCCCATCAGCGGCCAGCAACGCGTTCATGGCGATGTACGCAAGCGAGAGGCGGCTGATGCCTGTCGGGTTGAGAAAAATCCACGTCAGAAAGAAGTTCGGGATGAACGTCAGCACCACATCGAGTTGCGCGCGCCTCGGCCTGGCAAACGCGATGAGGGCGAAGAAGGCCATCGCCATCGACGCGGCGCGCGAATCGAATGGATCGACGAGAAAGCGGTAGAAGATCTCTCGCATCGGCGGGCGGACCGGATTGAGCAGCCCGTCGGCGTGCACGATGTATTGCTGATGCACTTTCACAGCGTCGATGTAATCGTCGATGCCGCTCAGCTTCGCAGCCATGCCGTAGCCAATGACGACGAGGATGAGAACGAGCCCCGTCCCAACGATCACATCGCGACGCTGCGATCCACGCCATCGCCGCCACGACGCCACGATCCACGGCCACGCCAACAGCACGTTCTGCGCGCGGACGAGCATCGTCGCCGCGAAGAAGAGGCAACCGATGATGTAGGTCGACCGGCGGTCATCGCGCAGAAGGAACGCGGCGCCGGCGATCGCGGTGACGAGCGCCAGTTCGTCCGTGAACCCGGTCCCGCCCCAGTACCAGACGTTCGGCAGAAACGAAGAGAGCAGCGCGGCGACGACGCAGGTGCGAAAGCTAAAGCGCAGTGAGCGGGCCAGCGCGAACATCGCCGGGAAGATGAAGAGCGAAGCGAAAACGCTGACCGCGCGCAGTGCGTGAAAGTCGTCGTGGACGAAGAATCGCGCGAGCTTCGCCAGCGCGAAAAAGAGCGGAAAGCCCGGCGGATGCGGATGATGCTGCGCGACGTCGTAGTGATGCAGCGCGGAGGCGAACAGCACCTCATCCCAGTCCCACAGCGAATGGGAGATGGCGAGGAAGCGCGTCGCGGCGACGACGAGCGCGAGGATGGCGATCAACAAACGCTGCCGTGCTGTCAGCGGATCGAGAATGTTCAATGTTGAATGTTGAGTGTTCAATGTTGAATGGACCCGGAGCCTTTCATTCAACATTCAACATTCGCCATTGAACATTCAACATTTGGCTTTTTGCGGGGGCGGCACCATTCTCGCAAAATTCGCGCGCATCATGCCGGGAAAGGGCGTCAAACGACGCTGGTACCTCGATCTTCACGGCATCCGGCGCGAGGGAACCAAAGAATCCGGCTTCACCTATCGCAACGCAAAAGGTTCTGCGATCGAGGACGAGAAGGCCCTCGCGCGCATCGGCAAGCTGCGCATCCCGCCGGCGTGGCAGGAGGTGCGCATCGCGCGCAGCGATTCCGCGCCGCTGCAGGCGGTCGGCGTCGATAAGAAAGGACGCACGCAGTACCTCTACCATCCGCGATTCCGCGCGCATCGCGAGGAGGAAAAATTCAAGCGCGTCGTCGAGTTCGGCGAGTCGCTCCCCGCGCTACGCCGCCGCGTCCGCGCCGATCTGAAACGCTCCGAGCTCGATCGAGAGCGCGTGCTCGCCGCGATCGTTCGCCTCATCGATCAGGGATTCTTCCGCGTCGGCAACGACAAGAGCGCGCAGTCGGAGTCGACGTACGGCTTGACGACGATCCGCGGCAAGCATGTAAAAGTCGACGGTCCGGTGCTCCTCTTCGATTATGTCGGCAAGTGGCGTAAGACGCAGAAGCGCGCCATCGAGGACGCCGACGTGGCCACCGTCGTGACCAAACTGAAGAAACTTGACGAGCCGGAGCTATTCGCCTTCATCGACAACGGCAAACCGCGCGATGTGAAAGATCGCCATGTGAACGATTACATCCAGTCGATCATCAGCAAGAACTTCACGGCGAAAGACTTCCGCACCTGGGCCGGCACTCTCCTCTGCTCCATCGCCCTCGGCATGGAAGGTCAGGCCGCGAGCAAGACGCAGCGGAAACAGAAGATCAAGCGCGCCATTCAGGCGACCGCCGAGCAGCTCGGCAACACCCCCGCCGTCTGCCGCTCGTCCTACATCTGCCCCCGCCTTCTCGACGAGTACATGGAAGGCAAACCGTTCGAGATGCTCCGAAAGCACCACAAAGGCTCGCCTGTCGTGCGCATGGGATTGTCGAAGGAGGAGCGCGCCCTGCTGAAGTTCCTGCGCGAGACGATCGCAGATCGGCGCCACCGCAACGTAGCGCCGGCGGCCCGCCGGCTGGACCGCCGCCGGCTCGGCGGCGCGTAGATTCAAAAACGCCGGCGAGCCGCCGGCGCTACGCCTTCGTTAGCTCGTCGATCGAGCAGGTCAACCGCGGTTTCTCGGGATCGCTCAGATCCAGCTTCTCCCACGGAATCCGATGCGGGTGCTTACTCATCGCGCGGCCGCCGAGGTAGCGGAGGAGGCCGACGCCGACATGAAAAAGGGAGAGGCGTTCGAAGAGTCCGTAGCGGCCAACGAGGTAGTGCGTCACGAGCAACTCATCGCCATCGCGATCAGCGAGCACCTCCTCGATGTGGCCGACGCGCTCGCCGTTGACGTCCACGACGCGACTGCCGAGGAGCAGCTCCAGCTTCACCTCAGTCTTCTTTGATGTGCTCATGAGCGAACGGCAGCCTCCCGATCAGATGGTCATCGAGCCAATGCTCCCAGGCCCATGCATCCGACTTCATCCCGTCGATATCGACGTGCACGTCGATTCCGGCTTTCGTCACCTTCTCCCATGGAACGCGAAAGACGGGGTTTTTCCGCACGCCTAAATGGCGCGTCATGAACGCCACGACGCGTTCCCATCGCGGGCCGAGGCGACGGGCCAGAACCAGCGCGCCCGATTCGAGATGCGTCACGCGCGGCTGCTTGCCGTGGGCGACGTGAATGGCGATGCCGTCGATCCTGCCGATGTGGCGTTTCTCCGCATCGACCAGTTGATTGTCGAGCAGTTCGCGGACGAGGAGGAAGTGTTGCCGCATCTCAGCCGCCTCCCATGATCTCGAGCGGAATCGTCACGATGGCCACGATCGACGCGAGCACGATCGTCAGGATGACGACCGTGTTGCCGATCGGGCCGTTCGTATGCTCGTGAACGTACTGCTTATCGTTGAGGAGGATTACGAACGGCATCGTCACCAGCGGCAGGATCACCGCCGTGATGGCCATGGCAAACATCGTCAGCTTCAGTGGATCGATGCCGGTCAGCAGGAGCGCGCCGCCGAGGAGCAGCATCATCACGTAGACCATCGAGAAGCGCGCTTCCTTGTCGGGCTTCTTGTTCTCACCCCAGTTCCAGCCCAGCGTCTGCGCAACCATGTACGCCGTGGCCAGGCTCACCTCCATTGCCGCGCCGAAGCAGCACACGCCGAGCGTACCGGCGAAGAGCGGCAGTCCCCAGCGGCCGAGCGCCGGGATCAGGACGAGCGCGGCCTGCTCGTAGCGGTCGACTTCGATGCTGCGCGGCGCCAGCACCAGCGCGGCGCAGACCAGAACAGCCACCGACATCACCGCGCCGAACGACATCCCCAGCGCGGCCGTGATCCGGTTTGCGCCGAGGCTGTCCTCGTTCCACTTGTCCTCGATCGCGCCGGAACCGTAGAAGTGGAACATGTAGGGACTGATCGTCGCGCCGAGAATGCCGACCGCGATGAACCAGTAGTGCGCCGCATCGTCGCGCGGCATCGACGGGACGAGGCCGCGCAATGCGGCGTGGTAATCGGGATGCATCTTCACCGCCGCGATCACGAACGCGAACGCGACCAGACCGAGGATGGACGTTGCGTCTTCGATGAAATCGAGCGTTCCCGCCCAGATCGCCAGCCAGATCAGCAGCGTGACCGGGATCGCCCAGACGCGCACCTCGATGCCCGTTACGAATTTCAGCGCCAGCGAAACGCCGCCGATCTCCGCGGCGATGACGAGGAGGTTGACCACGATTTCCGCGACGCGCGGCAGGACGGAGAACGTAAATCCGAAGCGTTCGCGGACGGCGTCGGCGACCGAATGCTTCGAAATCGCGGCCAGCCGTCCGGTCATTTCGACGAGAAAAATCAGGCAGATCGTGCCGAGCGCGATGGCCCAGATGAGTGAGTAGCGGAACGACGCGCCGGCCTGGGCCGCGGTGGCAACCGATCCGACTTCGAGAAAGCCGCCGATGCCCGTGATGATGCCGAGCGCGACCTGCATGAACTTCTTCATCGCAGTTCCGCCAGCTCGCGCCTCGATCTAGCGATGGCCGCGCGATCGTCGCTCTCGACGGCAGTCTGGAGATTGGCAGCGATGCCGATGACCTTCTCGGCGCGGACGGTGATCGATCGCGGCAATCCGGGCTTGGCCGTTTCGCCGGAGAGCTCCTCGACCGCCGCTTCGGTCGTCTTGCGCGCGAAGCCGCTGCCGACTTCGTCGCGCAGGCGGGCATCGGCCACGAACTGCAGCGTCGCGCTCCAGGAGTCGACAGATTTCTTCAGCTTCTCCCCGTCGTCCTGCTTCCCGCACGCGGCGAGCGCGAGGACGAAAATAATGACGAGATGCCGGCGCATACCGGCATCCCGTCAGTGCATGAGCCAGGCCCGGCTAATGTTCGCGCTCGGTGCCTCTGGACGGCTCGCGCTCCACGTTGTTGTCGCGGTTCGCGTCGCGTCCCTCACCGATCGGGCTCGACGACGGGCCATAGCCGCCCGGCTGCGATCCAATCTTTCCGCTGCGGCTTTCCTCACCGCTTCCACGGTTCGGCTCGCTATTCTGATCGTTGCGATTGCGGTTTTCGTTGGCCATGATGTGTTCTCCTTTCGCCGCTGAACCAGCAAGAGTCGCACCGCAATAAAGTGGCTTGTTGATTGCTTATTGTGAGCTTCAGAATGAATCCAAATAACCGGCTGGCTGCTCTCGTGGCACTTCTCGCGATCACTCTCGCTGTGCCCGCGGCGCATGCCGCCGTCGCGCAGGCCGCCACCTTCGACGAAAAGGTCGACAACGCGGCCGCGATCATCCTCGGCAAGTGCGTCAAGACCGAAGCCCGTTTCGATCCCACCGGCCGCTGGATCGTGACCTACGCGACGTTCAACGTCGAAGATTCGATCAAGGGAAACGCCGCCGGCCAGCTCACGATTGTGACTCCGGGCGGCAGCGTCAACGGCATTCATCAGGAGACGATCGGCGTCCCCTCGTTCCGTGAGGGCGACGAGCATGTCGTCTTCCTCCGAAACACCCGCCTCGGTCTGACCCCGCTCTACTTCGATCAGGGAACCTACAACGTTGCCGACGGCGAACACGGCGAAAAGATGATCGTGCCGATGCCGTCGAATGTGATGCACATCGATACGCAACGAGCGATGGCTGTCGCTCCCGCCGACGAGGCGCGGACGCTCGGCGCATTCAAACAGGCCGTCTCCGATTCGATGAAAGGCACCGCTCGCCGCATGCAGATGAGCGCGATGGCCGCGAATAAGGGGAAGCCGCAGAAGTCGATCTGGACGACGGTCGCGGAGAACAAGTTGCTCGTGGCTCTCGCCTTCGTCGGAATCGCCCTCGCCGCCTTCCAGCTCTGGCGCCGTTCATAATCTCCGCTCTGCGTGTTGTCGGTTGCCGGTTGATTGCGCTTCGCGCGTTGGAAACGACTCCCGACAACCTGATAACCGACAACCGCCAACGCCCGACGCGAAGAAACCATGACCGATCCAGCACCACGTTCCGGCGTGCGCCGTGCGCTTGATCAGGACCAACTCGTCCTCTTCTATCAGCCGATTCACGAGATCGAGTCGCGCAGGATTGTGAGTGCCGAGGCGCTGCTGCGGGCGCGACGGGGAACGGGCGAGATTCGCAGTGCCGTGCCGCTCACACAGGCTGCCGAAGAGGGTCCCGACCTGTTTCGCCTCGACTCCTGGACGATGCATCAGGCCTACGCCGACGCGGCGCTCTGGCAGCGCGACGGCGGACCCGACGTCCACCTCAACGTGAACCTTTCCCCGCGAGAGTTTCAGGAAGGCAACGTCATGCAGCGCCTGCACAAGCTCGTCTCCGGATCGGGCAATGACCTCCGTAAAATCAATATCGAAATCACGGAAGTCAGCTACATCGAGCGTCCGAAACAGACGAGGCACGTACTCGACGAGATGAAGGATCTCGGCGTCCAGCTCTGGCTCGACGACTTCGGCACCGGCCACTCCTCGGTCGAGCACCTGCTCCGCTTCCCGCTGGACGGTCTGAAAGTGCCGGGGACGTTCATCGCGAAACTGCTCTCCGATCAACGAGCGCGCGCCATCACGAAGTCGATGATCGATCTCGCGCACGAGCTGGAGATGAAAGTGATCGCCGAGGAAATCGAGCATCGCGACCAGCTCGAAATGCTTCGCGACATGCGCTGCGACTACATCCAGGGCTTCCTCTTCAGCAAGCCGATGCCGCTGGATGAGCTCCAGGAAACGCTGCGAGGATAGATCACGGTGATCGCGGAGCGAATCCAGCGCAGCGCACTGCCGCGATAGCGGCTGCAGAGGATAGCCAGGAAAACGAGGCGTGTTGGGTTCATGCCGCGATAGCGGCTGCAGAGGATAGCCAGGGGTGCGGCGAAAGCGCGCACCCCTGGAAAACGAGGCGTGTTGGGTTTGTGCCGCGTCAGCGGCTCAGGAAGTGCCGCGCTTCCGGTGCCGCTGACGCGGCACAAACATCAACTCGCTCCATTTTTCCAGGGGTGCGCGCTTCGCCGCACCCCTGGCTATCCTCCGAAAGCCGCTATCGCGGCGAACCTACCGTTCCCTCATCCAAAGAAAAAATTAGATTTCCAAAAACATCCGGGTAGGGAAAATACCCTCTCGATTCCCTCCTTACTTGTCAGGCAATTATCGGGGTCTCCTAAGCAAGAAAAAGGGGAGAGATGGCTGAGAGGACATCGCTCATCGAGGAGAGGATTCTGCTGCGGAGCGTCAGTGGTGGCGACCGCGAAGCCTTCTGGCAGTTGTGGCTCGAGCACCGCCTGCATCTTTACGGCGTGTGTCTGCGGCAGATGCGAGGATCGACAGCCGACGCGCTCGACGCCGTGAGCCGGTCGATGCTGCTCGCCTTCCGCAAGCTGCCCGCGCACGCCACGAAGATCGAGAACCTGCAGGCGTGGCTGACGCGGCTCACGCGCAACGTCTGCAACGACATCCATCGCGAGCAGCAACGGCTCACCGTCGGCATGGCCGACGACGAGAGCGCCGCCGAGGAGTTGCTGACTGCCGATCCGAGCCCGTCGCCCGAGGATGTCGTTCTCTCGAACGAAATGCGCGTCCGGCTACAGAAAGCGATCGAAAGCCTTCCTCCGCTGCTGCGCGACGTGGCCCAACTGCGGTTCCTGCACGAAGCATCGTACGGATCGATCGCCAGCACCCTTTCCATCACCGAACCGACCGCACGCAAGCGTGTACAGCAGGCGCGAACGGTATTACGCTCATGTTGCTAAACACATCGGAAATGAACGCCTCGCTCGCGGTCACCCTCGGGCGCGAGCCGGAAGGTTTGAGCACTCTCACGCCTGCTCCGGACTGGGTTGAGTTGCGCGCCGACGCCGCTGGCGATATCGACCTTCGCCCGCGAACGTCCGCAACGCTGCTCTACACGCTCCGAGGTGTGATTGCGGAAAGGCGCGAGCGGCTGCTGCGCGCCGCAGCAACGTTCGATCTGATCGATCTCGAGCCGGCGGATCTCAACGACACGCTGCTCCTCCAACGCATCCGACCCGAACGCCGCGTCATCACCTGGCGCGGACGGGCGCGAACGATGGACGATCTCGACGCCGCGCTTCGCACCATTCGCCGCGTTCCGGCGCTGTTGTATCGCATCGAAGTCGAGACGCCGCGCTGCAGCGAAACGCTGCTGCCGATGGCGCTTCTGGCGCGCGAACAGCGCAGCGATCTCACCGCCTACGCGATCGGCGCGATCGGCCTCTGGACGCGCATTCTCGCGCCGCGTCTCGGGGCGCGCATCGTATTCGGAGGCGACGACGATCCGATCGATGGGATGGTGTCGATCGGCCAGCTCACCGGCGACTACGGCTTTCCGCGGCTCGAACCGATCGACGAGATCTTCGGCATCGTCGGCGATCCCGTCCTCCGCTCGCTCTCCCCTCGCCTGCACAACGCCGGCTTTCGCGCCCTCGGCCGCCGCGCGCTCTACCTCCCCTTCCACGTGCCCGATTTCGCCGACTTCTGGTCATCGCTGATCGAAGGCCGCGGGCTGGAGTCGCTCGGCCTCACCGTCGGCGCGCTCTGCGTCGTCTCGCCGCACAAAGAGATCGCCGTCAGCGCTGCGCCGGCACGGACTCCGATGGTGGCGCGCACCTGCTCGACCAACTTTTTCGTGAACGAAGGCGGCGTCTGGACGGCCGATACGACCGATCCCGAGGGCGTGCTGCTCACGCTGCGCGAGCGAGGCGTCGAGCCGCGGAACCAGCGCGTGGCCGTCGTCGGATGCGGCGGTTCGGGACGCGCCATCGCCGCCGCGCTGCAACAGGCCGGCGCCGACGTCACGCTCGTCAACCGCGGCTTCGATCGCGCATCTCTGGCGATAAGACTCCTGCAGCTTCCCTTCGTTCCGCTGGCCAGCTTTTCGCCCCGCGGCTATTCGATCGTGGTCAATGCCACTCCAGTGGGCTATCGCGCCGGCGACGTCCCCTTCGATCCCGCAGGCCTCGGCGACGACGCCGTGATCATCGATCTCGTCTACGGCCAGGAACCGACCTCGCTCGTCGCCGCCACCCGCGCGCGCGGGCAGGTCACCATCGACGGCCGCGATGTCCTGCGCACACAGGCCATGAGCCAGTTCCATCTCATGACCGGCGAGCCGATGCCGGCCGAAGTGCCCGGCCAGATCCTCGGCTGGTATGCGGACGACGAAGAAGAGCCGATCGTGGCGGCCTCCGGAGGCGCACTATGACCGCACTCGATCTCACGCCGCTCACCGGCACCTGGCGCAAGACGAACGAAGCGCCGCAGTGGATCGATCGCGTCGTCGTGCGCATCGATGACGGCGCGCCTGTCGTGCGCGTTTTCGGCAGCAGCGCTCCATCGCCCGCGGACTGGGGCGAGTCGCGCGCTGAAACCGTCTACGCGAATGCGGTCGATTCGAAGACTGCGTCGGCGCTCATGACGCGCTACTCCTTCGACGACTGTGAAGTCGACTTCGAAGCGAACGTCAACCTCGGCCTGCTCGTCGTCGCAACCTTCGTCCGCTGGCGCGACGGCGCGCGCAGCGACGCCTTCACCCGCGAATTCTTTTACCGGAGCGAAGGATGACTGCGATCGTTCCCGATCTTCGCGTCACGCTCGACCTGTCGGCGCTCACCGGCACGTGGAAGAACACGAATGCGGCGTCGAAGGACGTCGTCGTCCTCGACATCAAAGCCGACGGGCACGAACTGCAGATCACCGCGAACGGCTGGATATCGGCTTCCGCGCATGCCTACTCTGCCGATGGATTCGAATCGCGGCAGGCGCTGGCCTTCAACGCCACGTTCGAGCACAGAGACTTCGAGATCCGCCTCCAGGCCAACATCAAAGCCGGCGTCCTCGTCATCGCCTTTCTCACGCGTTTTCACGACGACAGTGGACGATCGAACACCTTCGTCCGCGAGTTCTATTACCGGAGCGCGCCATGACCACCGAACCGATCACCGCCCGCTCCGACGCCGACACAATCGCCGGCTTCTACCTCCGCCCCGATCGCGTCGACCTCGTCGCCGGCGTTCGCGCGCTCGCGCGCGAGAAGCTCGCGCCGCGCGCCGCGCACTATGACGCCACCGCCACCTTCCCGCACGACGACTTCCGCGATCTCTTCGAAGCCGGCCTCCTCGGCGCCGCCATTCCGCGCGATGCCGGCGGCCTCGGCCTCGGTCCGTATCGCGGCGACATCTTCACGCTCTGGATGCTGACAAAAGAGATCGCACGCGCCGATCTCTCGCTGGCGAGATGCTGGGAAGGTCACGTCAACTCGCTCGTCCTCATCGACGGCATGGGCACCGACGAACAGAAAGCGCGCTGGTTCGAAGGCGTCCTCCAACGCGGCGAGACGTGGGTGGCGTGGAGCGGCGAGCCGCAGGCGCGCGCACCCGGCGAGAAGACGCGCTTCGGAACGTACGCCGAACGCGTCGACGGCGGCTGGCGCCTCGACGGCACCAAAGCCTTCGCCACCAGCGCCGGCGGCGCGCGCTGGGCCATCCTCCTCGTCAACACCGAAGGACCCGGCGGCGCGCGCCACGCCTCGGGCGACGTCGATCATCTGCTGCTCATGGCCTGCGATCTCACCGATCCGTCGGTCAGCATCGACGGCTCGTGGTGGGATCCGATCGGGATGAAGGCGACAGTCAGCCACGCCGTCCGTTTCGAAAACACGTTCATCCCCGACTCCAATCTGCTCGGCTATCCCGGCCAGTACCTTCTCGAAAGCTGGCAAACCTGTTTCGCCCCGCAGTACGGCGCGTCGTTCCTCGGCGCGGCGACCGCAGCCTACGACTACGCCATCGCCTCGATCCTCGCGCAGAAAAAAGGGGACGATCCGTACGTCCACCACCACGTCGGCAGAATGTCGGTCAACCTCGACACGGCGCATCTCTGGCTGCGGCACGTGGCCACGTTGTGGGAAAGCGGCAGGTCCGCCGAGGCGCAGGTGGCGGGGAATCGCGTGCGGCACCTGCTCGAGCATCTTTCCGTGGAGACCGTCGATCACTGCATCCGCTCCTGCGGCGCGCGCTCGCTCATCAAGCCGAGCCCCGTCGAGCGGATCTGGCGCGATCTCGCCATCTACGTTCGGCACGACAACGACGATCACGTCCTCGCCACGATCGGCAAGGCCGTCCTCGGCAAGAGCTACGACGTTTCGTTCTACAAGCCTTGAGCTTGAGAGAGCAGGAGGAGTCATGGACAGCGGAGCTCCCGTCAAACGCGTCGATCGCACCATCTGGCTCTTCGGCCTCGGCTACTTCATCGCGTACACGCCGTACGCGGGGCTGGTGAAGGCGATGTCCGCCGGCAAGCTGCCCGGACTTGCGGGCATCGACGGATTGCAACTGCTTCCGTCTGTGCTCACCGGCACGATCGTCACGCTGCCGATTTACGTCCTGCTCCTCGGCTGGTGGCGCTACGCGCGGGTGCCGTCGCGCGCCGTGATCATCTCCGGCTTCGGCACGTCGCTCATCATCGCCACGACGACGCTCGCCTACGCGTTCCACAACATCTCCGTACTCTTCGCGCTGCTGCTTCTCCGCGGAGGAATGCTGATCATCGCCCCGATTACTGACCTTCTCGGACGCCGCCGCGTGCGCTGGTTCTCATCCGTTGCGCTGATCATCAGCCTGAGCGCCGTCCTCCTCGGCATCATGGCGACGGACAACCATCGCCTCACCATCGCCGCGCTCGCGAACCTGGCCATCTACCTCTTCGGCTATCAGATTCGCCTGCCGCAGATGACGAAGTACGCGAAGGTCGAGCACAAAGAGACGACGAGGACGTACTTCGTCAGCGAGATCATGGTCACGCTGGTCTTCCTCGCGCTGATCCCGCTCCTCGGCGCCGCGATCGGAGTGGAGAGTCTGCGCAAGGGCCTGGCGGTGATCGTGAGCGGCAGCGGGACCGCGAACATCGGCTTCCTCATCGGCGTCCTCTACGCGACGCTCTACGTCTTCACGACGCTGATCTACCTCGACCGCCGCGAAAACACATTCTGCATGGCGATGAACTGCTGCTCCAGCCTGTTGGCCGGCATCGTTGCCTCCTACGGCCTGAGCAGCATCCTCGGCATGGCCACTCCGGCCTGGTTCGAGCTGACCGGCGTCGGGATGATCATCGTGGCGCTGATGTTCCTCTCGCCGCTGCACCACATTCCGGAGATGGCGTTCGCGTATCTCATGCAGCGCATGCCGTCGCGCAGGCGGGCCATTTGATCGATACCGCGCTCCGGTTTCATTGGCGGCTCATTCAGAAAAACGAGCCGGCCTTCGCCTCGCGCGCGCATCACGTCACGTCCAACGACAGCGCGATGCCGGACGTGGAGCAGCAGGCCGCGTTCTGCCGCGCCGGCGAAGAGGCGGGCATCGAAGGGATGCTCACCAACTTCGGCTGGCACGAGCCGGACGCGATCATCCTGTCCACCGCGATCGCGATGAACACGACCCGGATGAAGTTCATCATCGCTTACCGCTCCGGCCTGATGTGCCCGACGACGTTCGTGCAGCAGATCAACACGCTCTCCACGCTCGTCGACGGCCGCATCGCCATCAACGTCGTGGCCGGACATTCACCCGAGGAGCAGCGTTACTACGGCGACTTCCTGCGGCACGACGAACGCTACGCGCGCACCGAAGAGTTCCTCGATGTCTGCAACCGCTTCTGGTACGGCGACGGTGAGGTGGATTTCGAAGGCCGCTACTACCGCGTCGAGCACGGCAAGCTGCGGACGCCGTTCATTTCCAGCGACGGCGCGCGCGGACCGGAGCTGTACATCGCCGGCAATTCCGAGGAAGCGCGGCGTCTCGCGATCTCGCAGGGCTCGTGCTGGATGATGATGGCCGACGCGCCGTCGAAGATCGCGCCGAAGATCGGACCCGTTCTCCACGCCGGCCGGAGCATCGGCATTCGCCTGGCGATCGTCGGCCGCACCACGCGCGCCGAGTCGGTCGAGGCCGCCCGCGAGATGGCAGCCCGCGCCGCCGAACAGCTCGACGAAAAGTCCGCCGAGCGACGCTTCGTCGGCAACACGGACGCCGTCAGCCTCCGCACGACGTACGCCCTCGCCGAGACTGAATGGCTCGCGCCGTGGCTCTGGACGGGCCTGGTCCGCACGCACGGAGCGCCCTGCGTCGCGCTGGTCGGCTCGCCCGACGAGATCGCCGACGGCCTGATGCAATTCAAAGCGATCGGAGTCACGCAGTTCATCATCTCCGGCTGGCCGAAACTTGACGAGATGGTTTTCTTCGGACGCGAGATCCTGCCGCGCGTCCGCGAGCGCGAGACTCGTAGCGCCGGCGGCCCGCCGGCTGGACCGCCAGCGGCTCGCTGGCGCGAACCGTCAATCGCCGCCGAGCCGGCGGCGGTCCAGCCGGCGGGCCGCCGGCGCTACGGTTCGATCCGATGACCCTCAAAATCATCACCAACTGCGGCGCGTGCGCGCCATATATCGCCCGCTGCATCGACTCGCTTCGGATACAGACGTTCGACGATTGGGAAGCGTTCATCACCATCGATCCATGCGGCGACGACACCCACACGCGGGCAACCATCGCGGCAGATGGCGATCAACGCATCAACATCGTCCGGAACGAGCGACGCCTCTGGGCGATGGAGAACGTCATCCGCGCCGTCGATCGCTCGGGCTTTGATCCCGAGGATGTCCTCGTCGTCGTCGACGGCGACGACTGGCTGGCGACCGATCGCGCGTTGCAGATCATTGCCGACGCGTACGAAGACGACGACTGCTGGATGACGTACGGAAGCTGGATCTCCTCGATCGATCCAAACGATGGCCGCTGGCCGGCGTACGCCGAGGGAACGCGCGATTTTCGCGCTGCATCGTGGCGCGGAACAGCGGTGCGTACTTTCAAGCGCTGGCTGTGGGACGAGATCGACGAGCGCGACTTCCGTGACGTCGACGGCAGCTACTTCCGCATCGTCGAAGACCGCGCGTACATGCTGCCGATGCTGGAGATGGCCACGACCAAACACGCGAAGCACATCGCCGACGTGTTGCTGGTTTACAACCGCGCCAACCCGCAAGGCGTCGGCAAAATCCTGTACGACGAGATGATCCGCTGCACTTCCGTCATTCATGCGCGCCCGCCCTACCGCGCGCTCCTAGGAAAACCGTTCACAAGCGGTGCGCGGCGCGCGTCTCTTTGATAAACCACGACATTCAGGAGGTAGCAATGTCCAGTCTGGCCCCGGTGAACTTCACCATTTCCGCCAAATGTCTGAAGGAGCTTGCGACCGGTCTCTCCAATGCGACCGGCACCGACCCGAAGACCGTCACCGTTTCGCGCGTGTGCGCCGAGGAAACCTGGAACGCGCTGCTGGCCGCGTTGAAAGGTCCTGCGCCCGCCGGCAAGAAGAAGGGCGGAAAGACCAGCACCAGCGTGCGCCAGAAGAGCGGCCGCCCGACCGGCAGCTCCGCGCGAAGCGGCAAAGGCAGTTAGCGCTTGACCGCGATTCCTTCCGCGCCGCGGCGGCGTTCGGCATCCGCGCCGGCGATGCCGGCATCGCTGCGCGCGGTGATCGCGGACGAGTTCCCGCGCGATGTTGCGCGTGCGACGGCGATCGTCGTCGACCTGCTCCGCCGCCACGAATTCGATCGTCCGTTCGCACTGCGGCTCTTCGCAATGTCGCGCGACGGGAACGTCTCGCACGAGCTGCGCTGCCTGGCGTCGCTCGCGCTCGAACATCAGTTCCTTTTAGCCAACTCCGACCAAGCCGCGTCGCTGCTGCGCGGGATCGGAATCGCCGAGGATGAAAACGTCGTCCGGCGCTGGACCGCCCGTAACGAGCGTGTTCACAAAGAGTTGCAAGCAGTGGGGTCACACCTTCGCTCTTTTCTTCGCCACACCCGCCGCGAGTGCCGGCTCTACTTCGCCCGCCACGCCTTCACGCCCGAGGAGGTCGTCGCCGCCATCCGGGCGCGAACGCGCGCCACGCCCGCCCGGCACGATTTTCCGCCGCTGATCCACCCGTGCAACGTCGATGAAGCGGCGCTGGCGATGGAGTCGCTGCCGCCGTATGAACGCGAGATCGTGCGCCTTCTCATCGCCGCGAACGTCGTCTACTGGGTCGACGACGCGACGCCGTCATCGCTAAACACGCTCGTCGAATATCCGGCCGGCACGATCGTGCTCGTCATCAAGCCGCCGGGGTCGGACATCGAAATCGAGATCAAGCGCGCCGGCCTGCGCGGTCCGCACGCGCTCGACGTCCGCTACCGCGACGCCAACGGCGAGGTCGTGCCGGTCCACCACCATCTATGGGGCGGATCGCGCGGCGATTACCTCCGCTTCGAGACCGCGAACTCCGCGCTCCTCGCCCGCATCCACCGCCTCGCCCTCGGCGATGACGCTCCGATCCCGCGCATCGTCACGCTGGCGCGCGTCGACTCGATTCCCGATGCCGACGGAACCGCGACGTCTCTTCTCAGCCACTTCAGCAAACTCGATCGCCGCGCGGATCTGATGGCCGCGCTGGAGAAACTCAATCGCGACGATCTCGTCACGCCGCTCGATTTTCCCGCCGGCCGCTTTCTCGAAGCTACGATGCCAACGCAGGCAATCGTCGTCGGCACGACGTCGTTTCGGCTGGAACGGCTGCGCGCGTATCTGAACGACGGCGTTCTGTTCGATGGCGATGTCGATGAGCTGCTCGACGAGATCATCGACGACTACGCACCGCCGCGAGATCTGCAAGGCGATTACATCGCCGCCGCATTCGCGCACAACCGCGCCGCCGCCGATCGCACATACCTTTCGATCGTCACGCAGATCGCACGTTTCTGGGGCGCGGTGCTCGGCATGCGCGGCGGCAGCGGCGGCGAGTCCTTCGTCATCCGCAACGCCGGCCTGCGAAAAGTGTGGGCCGACGGCCGCTGGCAGGTGCGCTTCATCTCCATGGATCACGATTCGATGGCTTTGGCCGGACGCCTCCACCGCTTCTACAACCCCGCCAAGAACGTGAACGCGTTCATCCTCGATCAGGCCCACATCCTCGGCGGTCCCACTGGCAAGCGATTCCATCCCGGCGAGCTGGGCGCGCTGAAAGCGATCTATCGCGTCTCCCCCGCCATCGCATCCGAGGGTCTTGCGCTCTTCCGCGCGAATCTCCGCGAAACCTACGCGCGAACGCTGCACGCGATGTCCACCGATCCACGCATCCGCGAGCTTTTTCACGACGAGTACATCGACACCCTCCGCGAATGGGACCGCACCGTCATCGACTTTTTCCGCAACGCGCGCGATGCCGATTCGAAATCGCGCTGGCGCCGCCGCACGAAAGCGCGTCTGCGTCGCCGAGGCCTCCCGCCGCCCGTCATCGAACAGTATCTGAAGACGATCGTGACGTACGCCGATGTGCTGCCGTGGTTCGTGGGTTTGTACGAAAGCGCTATGCCGTCTTCCGCAGCGGCTCAGAGGGGCAGTAGAAATCGCGTCGCCGATCCAGATCGCGCATCACGTTTTTCTTGAACTGATCCGCGCCGCCGTTGCGCATCATCTCTTCGATGTACGCGGCGATGTCGACGATCTCCAGCCGCAGCCGCACCGTCTTGAAAACGCGCGGCAGTCCGCCCGGGAACTGCACGTGATGCAATCCGCCGCTGTACGCGATGAGCATCCGTCCCGATTTCATCGCCAGGAGGATGTCGGCGATGCCGCCGCGCACGCTCATCGGATTTCCATGCAGATCGAGTCCGTTCGCCCGCTTCATCCGCCCCTCGGGGAGGATGATGACCATCGAATGCGGATCGATTTTGTTCAGCAGTTCGAACCATGTGTGATCGCGTTCGCGCGTGATGGCGACGACATGATGCGCGACGAACTTGAAGATCATTCCGACCAACGGCCGGCCGGTGGTTTTATCCGCGGCCGGCACGACTCCATGCGCGGCGAGACGCCACACGAAGTTGTTCGGGACTGCGCCGAGGAACACGGGCTCGAAGAGGCTGGTGTGATTGAGGAAGGCGACGAGGCGGATTTTGCGCCACGGATTCGGCGGCACGTCACCGACCCAGCCGACGTCGTATCGATAGAAGATCCTGCTCACATACTTGAGCGTGACCAGCATCGAGAAGACCATGAGGCTCCGCAGCAGCGACACGGTGACGAAGCCTAGCGATGGCGCGGCGCGCCGTCAACGCAACAACTCGCGGAACTGGACGGCGAAGCGCGGCCCCTTCCCTTCGTCTTCATGCTTGAAAAAGACGTAGGCCTCGTCCCACTTCTGCTTTTGCACGCGCGCCGCCCACGCTTCCAACTCGTCCGCGGTGTACTCGGTGCGCCGCAACCGCATGTAACCCCACGAGGCAGTCGGCACGAGCAGCGCGTCGACGTCGGTGACTTCGTCCGTGTCGGCGGCGCAAAGCGCGATGTCGCGCTCGCGCAGGATGGCGTAGACCTCATCGTCGAACCACGACTCATGCCGGAACTCGAACGCCACCTTTCCCTGCTCCGGCAACTCGGCCACAAACTCGTGTAACCGCGCCGCGTTCTTTTTCATATTCGGCGGAAGCTGAAAGAGCACCGGCCCCAGCTTGTCGCCAAGCGTCCGCCCCGTCTCGAACAGATAGCCGACGTCAGCCGACGTACCTGCGAGCCTCTTCTGATGCGTAATCCGCTGCGGCGCCTTCAGCACGAACGTGAAACTCTCCGGCACCTGCTCCGCCCAATTGGCGACCATCGCCGCGCCCGGCATCCGATAGAAGGTGTTGTTGATCTCCACGGAGTCGAAACGCTCGCCGTAATACGCCAGCATCTTCGCCGCCGGTAGATCCTCCGGATAAAACGTCCCCTTCCACTCTTTGTAGCTGTAGCCGCTGGTTCCGACGCGAATGCGCATGGATGGATTATCGCCGACCCGTTGTCATCCTGAGGCTGCCGTAGGCGCGGAGCCGAAGGCGACGACGCCGGAGGACGCCGAAGGATCTCAAGATGCGCGGGGTGCGTTGAACCCAAGGGTTCCAGTCGGACTCGCGCATCTCGAGATCCTTCGGCGCGCTTCGCCAGCCTCAGGATGACTACCATCGCGCCGCGCGCACCTCCACGATCCCGTTCCTAACCCTCACCTCAAAACACCTTGCCGGGAACGTCGTCGGTCCTTTGACGACGTGGCCGTCGTCGATCGCCAGTTGCGAGCCGTGCCAGGGGCATTCGATCGCATCGCCGACTAGCTTGCCTTCGTCGAGCGGGCCGCCGAGGTGGGGGCAAGTGGCGCTGAGGGCGTGGATCTGGCCGTTGCGTTTGATGAGGACGATGGCGGTGTCCTGGATCTCGACGCGCGTCGGGGTGTTCTCCAGCAGCTTGTCCTCGGCGATGGCGGCGCGGAAATCCTCGGGCTGGCCGCGGTCGGGCGTGGCGGTGTGATCGACGCCGAGCTGTTCGCCGAAGACGAGGTGTCCGCCGAGGTATGCGGAAGCGTTGGAGATGGCGAATCCGAGCATGGCGAGAGCGACGCCGCTCGCGCGCTGCTTCTTCTGTTTGCGCATGAAATACGACGTCGTGTAAAGCGCGGTGGCGGCGACGTTTAGAAGGCCGTGCAGCAATCCGATCGTCTTACCTCGGCCATCCGACTCCGACCAATCGGTTGCTCCGGTAACCGCCGAGCCGACCGCGCCGATGAGGCCGAATCCGATGGCGAAGTCGGCGCCGGCGCGGAGCTCTTTGCGCGCACCGAGACCGTCGAGGGCATCAAGCACCATGGCCAGCGACCAGGCGCCGACCGGGATCGCGATGAGCGCAGGATGCAGCGGATGTCCGAACCAGGTGCCGTGGAGTGCGTCTTTGATTTTCTGTCCCGCTTCGCCGGGGAAGAGATCTCGAACCGTTTTCGAGATCGGATCGGCGGCGGATTCGAGCCATTTCTGATCGGCGATGGTGTCGAAGATGATTTCGTTGCTCATGCGCGGAACGGAGCGCAAGAGGAGTGCCCGGTGTCCGCTACTTCTGGTGCTTGCCGCAAAAGTACGTTGTCCTGCCGAACACGACTGTCCGTTGAATCGTGCCCCCACATTTCGGGCAGCGGTCGCCTTCTTCGCGATGCGGGACGAGCCAGCGGCCGGGATAATCGCCGCCGCGCGATTTGAAGATGATCGCTTCGTTGAGAATGGCGCGGAGGCAGGTGAAGATCGACTTCACCTCGGCATCTGAGAGTTGATCGACGGCCCGGCGCGGATGGATCGACGCGCGATAAAGCGTCTCGTCGACGTACAAGTTTCCCATCCCGGCGATGATCTCCTGCGACATCAGGAGAGCTTTCACGACGCCTCGCCGCTTCGCCACGATTTTGCGAAAGACGGGAAGACGAAACGAGCGATCGAGCGGATCGGGGCCGAGGCGGTGGTCCGCAATGAAGGCGTCCGGATCGGGCGTGAGATCGACGACGCCGAAGAGGCGCATGTCGTCGTAGGCCAGCTTCGCGCCGTTCTCGAATTCGAAAACAACGCGGGCGAAACGGGGCTGTTCGAGGTCATCGCTGTAATAAAGCAGATCGCCGCTCATGCCGAAGTGGAGATGCAGCCACGACCCGCCGGCATCGGCGAAGAGATGCTTTCCGTGGCGGCGGATGCGCGTGAACTCGTGCCCGATCAACGCTCGCTTCAGCGCCGGAGTTCGTAGGCCGAGGATCCGCTCGTCGAGCACGCACACGGCGGTCACGCGCTGATGCAGCGCGTGCTCCGCGAAATAGCGGCAATACAGCTCGACCTCGGGTAACTCTGGCATTCTTCGCCTTCGGCGCAATAGTACGATGCGCGAATGGCACGCGTACCCGATGCGGATGTCAGCAAGCTCGAACGCAACATCACCGCCGTCCTCGATGCGCAGGCGAAAAAGTGGGGCGGTCCGCTGCTGAATCACCTTGTCTACGCGCGTCGGCCGTCGATCTTCAGAGGCGTGCGCATGATGTGGAGCGGCCTCGATGCCTCGGGGCTCATCGAGCCGCGGCTGGTGGCGATGATCAACCGGCGCGTCGCGTTTCTCAACGGCTGCGAGTTCTGACAGGACATCAACGCTGCGGTCGGCAGCGCGCTCGGGATCGCGGATGAGAAGCTGCTGGCGCTGCCGGATTGGCAATCATCGCCGCTGTTCGACGACGTCGAACGTCTCGTGCTGGAGTACGCCGACGCGATGACGATCACCGGCCGCGAGGTCTCGGACGAGCTGTTCGCGCGCGTGCGCGAGCGCTTCGACGACGACGCCATCGTGGAACTGACGGAAGTCGTGGCGTGGGAAAACGCGTCGTCGAAGTTCAATCGCGCGCTGCGGATTCCGTCGCAGAAGCTGTGGCGGCGCTAGCGTTTCCGCTTCGTCTTGCCCGCCCAGTTGTTGCTCAGCATCTCGACCATCTGCTTCACGTCGCTGGCGTCGGAGAGCACCAGGCCGCTCTGCGCCGAGGCTTCGATCAGAGAGCGGATGAGCTCCGCGCGTGAGATCGCGAAGCCGTGTTGAAGACGGATGTCGACCGCGATGCGGTCCAGGTACGCAACGTGCCGGTCAAGCAGTACGACTGTGATTTTGGCCCAGGAATCCGGTTGGGAAACGGGCCGCGTTTGTTCGCGTTTCGCCATAGCCCCGATTGTACTTCCCGAATAGGAACAATCGTTACTTAGCGCGTTACTGCTCGCTCACGACCACGCCGTCGCCTTCGAAACGGATCTTGAAGCCGGCATCGTCGGCGTTCTCGATCATCACGTTTTCCAGCGATTTGTCGTCCATCACCGTCGGGATGACGTTGCCAGTCCAGGCAACGAGCGCGTTCGAGGAGATCGACAGCGGGTACTCGCGCGTGACGCGGAGCGTGAGCGGCTCGATGTGCGTGGAGATGGCCAGCGAGCCCTTGCCGAAGATTTTGACCGTGTCGATCTTGCGTTGATAGGTGCTGTCGTAGATCGGCTCTACGCGATACGTGAGCGTGTCTTCCAGCGCGAGCAGGTTGCTGCCTTCGACGTAGATGAACTCTTCGTTCAGATCGAGTAGAAACGTCTTGCGGCCCTTCTCGTAGACGAAGATCTTTCCCTGCCCTACCGCTTTCACGAGTGTCTGCGCGGTGGTGCCGAGAAGGCCGGATTCGGCGACGAACTTGAGATTGCCGGAGTAGCTCGACACCGTGCCGCGCTTGACGTGCACGCTGCGGCCGAAGTTGATCTCGAGGAAACCATTCTCGTGCAGGGTGAAGGTCTTCGACGCGCCTTCGATTTTGTGTCCGAGGTCGATGCGCTTTTCCTCGGCGAGCTGCGTCTCGTCGACGGCTTCCTGCAGCTTGCGCGCGGCCGTGTGGGCAGTGTCGGGGACGCGAGGCGCTTCCGGCATGCGCACGCTGCCGGGCTGCGTCATCAGCGGCTTCACTTCGGTCGTGCGCGCATCTTTGAGCGGAACGATCTTCTGCGTGGTGACCTTCTGCGTTTCACGGCGAGGAGCGGCCGGAGGCGGAGCCGGCGCGGGCGGAGGTGGAGGTGGCGTGCCGGGTGGCCGCATCTCGGCTTCGACCTCGCGCACGATTTTCTCGGCGCCGGCGAAACGGAGGTGCTCGATTGCCAGCCCGTACTTGCGGCGCTGGCGGTAGAGCAAGCCGAGGTAGAGATGGGACTTCGCGTAATTCGGACGCAGCTCGATGGCGCGAAGCAGAAAGTGCTCCGCCTCGTCGAGCTTTCCCTGTTTGAAAAGGATCAGGCCGAGGTTGGAGTGGAGGATGAAGACATTCGGATTTTCCTGCGCCAGCCGGCGATAGATGACTTCAGCTTCCGGAAATGCATTCGTCTTGAAGTAGACGAGGCCGAGTAGATTGAGGACGTCGGCATCCTCCGGACGCAGCCTCTGCGCATTTTCCAGCTCGCGCCGGGCCTCGGCGTACCTCGCCTCCTGAAACGCTTCGCGGCCGCGGTTGTAATGAAGGAGGAAGACGCCCTGGTCGAACGGCGGGGCGACTGCAGGATCGCGTTCGGGCATGCCGTGGCGGATTGTAGCGGCTAATTGGTCCCGAGGTAGCGCATGCCGGGAAGCATGGCGACGAGCGGCTGCGTGGCCGCGCCGAATCCGCCCTTCAACTTGCGGCCATCGCGGCGTCCGGCAAAACTGGTGGCCTGCCCGTACGGTGCGCCGTAGTAGACGGTGAGCGCGCGCTTCACATATGTCATCGTCTCTTCGTACGGCGGGATGCCGCCGTACTTTGCGACGGCGCCCTCGCCTGCGTTATACGCGGCGAGCACGTGACGAAGATCGCCGCGATACCGCTGCAGCAGATCGGCGAGGTTGCGAATCCCCCCTCGAATGTTGTCCTCGGGATCGAAGACGTTGCGCACACCGTACTGCCGCGCGGTTTCCGGCATGAGCTGCATCAGCCCGCGCGCACCTTTGTTCGAAACGCAACGCGGATTGAAATCGGATTCGACCTGGATGACGGCGCGGACGAGGATGGGATCAACGCGATACTGCGCGGCATAGCGATCGATGTACGCATCGAAGCTGGACCGCCGGTCGCGCTGCTTCGCCCACCAGTTCCAGTCGCTCTTATGCGCGTTCGTCGCAGCGCCGAAGTTGGAGATGACCTTGGTACCGTCCGCCCGGATGATCAGATGCACCTGCGCGTTGACGCTGGCGCACAGGAAGGCGAGCAGGATTGCGAGGGCGACGGGACGCATTCGCGGTAAATCGTAGCACGCGCCTGGGAGGAGGAGCGATCAGGCGATCTAACCTCGAGAGCCCTTCTCCCCCGCGTCTTCTTGCGGGGGAGAAGGTGCCGAAGGCGGATGAGGGGGCGAAGCTTGCGCAAGTTACTTCCTCGTCCACCGATCTTTATCCCGCTCGCGATACTTCGTCATCGCCGCGGTGAATGCGTCATCGAGATCGATGTTCATCGAATTCGCCAGGCAGACGGCGACGAAGATCAGATCGGACAACTCCTCCGCCACATCGCCCTTCGCCTCGCCGCTCTTGGGCTTCTTGAATCCCGCATCGTGACTCAGCGCGCGCGCCAGCTCGCCCAACTCCTCGGTCATACGCGCGAGCATCGACAGCGGCGGGAAATAGCCTTCTTTGAATTGCGAGATGTAGTCGTCAACGTCCTTCTGGATCGGCGCGAAGCTCATGGATGTAACGATTGCACATCGCGCAGCGCGGGCGAAAGGATTTGGGCTATGATGGCGCCACACTTAAATCGATTAATGGCCGTATTGGGCGCTGGACGTAATCGTTCCGCGTCCGGCACGGCATTGAACGAGGAGGACCGCTATGGATGGCCTCTTACGCGCTCTGATCAAGACGGTACGCCGTCGTGTGCGCGCCGATGAAGAGCTGACCGTGGAAGCCGTGACCAAGGAGCTGGGCTACACGCGGCAGTACGTTTCGGGACGCTTCCATCGGATTACGGGCCGCCTCCTCAGCCACTTCCTGAAAGAGAAACGCCTGGAAAAAGCAGCGCGGCTGCTCAAGAGCGGCAACATGCGCATCTCGCAGATTGCCCGCCGCAGCGGATTCGATTCGGAGAATTACTTCCGACAGCAGTTCCGCGAACGATTCGGCATGTCGCCGCGGCAGTTCCGCGCGAATGGAACGTTGCGCGCTCTGTCGGCGCCGAAAGCGGCGGCACAGCCGCAGATGGCGTGAGGGTTGATTTTCTCAGTCGTCCCGAGCCTCACCAGCACAGACAAGAGTGTCTGTGCCACACCGATCCTGCCGGACTTGAGCGAATGTTGCTAGAGGAGAGCCAGTGTGGCACAGACACTCTTGTCTGTGCTTTGGCAAGCTTCGCTACCTGCCTTTGCTAATCGCCGTGGTCGTACCCGGCTTCGATCCACAAATAGCGAAGCGTGTTCGCGTCTCGCGCGCGGGTGACGACGGCGTGATGCGCAAACAGTAGCAAGCGGCGTAGCAGTGAGTGCGGGACGCCGGTTTTCTCCAGGTACTCGCGATGGGCGACGACGGTATCGAAGCTCATCGAGCGGAGGACGTTGTTCAGTCGGATCACAGTTCCCTGCACGCCCAGTTCGCCTCGACGCAACAAGTGACGGCGATGGAAGAGGCGCAACTCGCCCTCGTTCACGCCGATACGAAGCGGCTTGCCGGCGTACATCGGGATCGATCGGATGCGAAATCCCCAAGCGGTCTGTGCGCGCATGGCGTCGGTGATTTCGCGGGCGATGGCGTCGTCGACGATCTCGCGTTCCCGGACGATGAGGAGCCAATCGTCCGAGGCAGCGTCGACGGCGCGGTTCAATTCGGCGCGATGTTTTGAGAGGGGATCGTCGAACGGGACGTCGAGAACGAGTTGTTCGAGATGCTGCAGATACGGCGTCAGCGCGTTCAACTCCTCGGCGTGCACGTGGCCGAGCGTGATGACGCCGAGGCGCAAGGATTACTCCTCCACCAGTTCATGCTGAGCGCAGCGAAGCATCTGATGGCTACCAACGCGAGAGCAGCGGTTCAGGGATATCAACCGCCAGATCCCTCGCTCCGCTCGGGATAAATTCAAAACTAATCCTCGACTTTCTCGTGAATGCGAATGATGCGCGAGGCTTTGCCGGTCGTCTCGTCGACTTCGATCATCGCGCCTGAGAGTCGGATGTCGCGCTTGGCGACCTCCAGCTTTTTCGGCGTGTTCATGAGGAAGCGGTAGAGCACTTCATCGGGGCGGAATCCGATGATCGAATCGTACGCGCCCGACATGCCGACGTCGGTCTGGAACGCGGTTCCCAGCGGCAGGATGCGTTCGTCCGCGGTCGGCACATGCGTGTGCGTGCCGACGACGACGGAGACGCGGCCGTCGAGATGGCGTCCCATCGCCTGCTTCTCCGAGGTGGCTTCGCAATGGATGTCGACGACGATGACTTTCGCGGAGTCGCCGATTTCCTTCAGCTCACGATCGACCACGTAGAAAGGGTTGTCGCACGGCGGCATGAACACGTTGCCCATCACCTGCACGACAGCCACGTTCACGCCTGCCGCGGTCTGACGGATCACGCGTCCCTTGCCGGGATTGGCCTGCGGATAATTCGCGGGACGGATCACGTGGTCGTAGTGATCGTAGTTGTCGACAAAGTCCTTCTTGTCCCAGATGTGGTTGCCAGAGGTATAGGCGTTGATGGGGAGCTCAGAAAGCTCCTCCATGATCGCCTCGGTCACGCCAAATCCGCCGGCGGCGTTCTCGATGTTGACGATGGTGAAGTCGATCTTCTCGCGATCGACGACATGATTGAGTTTCTGGTGCAACGCCTTCCGGCCCGGCTGGCCAACGACGTCGCCGATGTAGAGGATGTTGATCATGCGGTTTCGTGGTCTCGCAGTCTCGCGGTTGCGGGGTGAACGGCCGCGAGACCGCGCAACCCCGCCACTTCGCTACTTCGCGTAGTCAACCGCTCTCATTTCGCGAATTACCGTCACCTTGATCTGACCGGGGTACTGCAGTTCCGCTTCGATCTTGCGGGCGACGTCTTTGGAGAGCCAGATCGACTGTTCGTCGGTGATCTTTTCAGCGTTCACGATGATGCGAAGCTCGCGCCCGGCCTGGATGGCGAAGCTCTTCGAAACGCCGTCCATCGAGTTGGCGATGCTTTCGAGACGCTCGAGACGATGCACGTAGTTTTCGAGGATCTCGCGCCGCGCGCCGGGACGGGCCGCGGAGAGCGCGTCGGCGGCGTTGACGAGGACCGCTTCGACCGTGGTCGGATCGTAGTCGCCGTGGTGGCACTCCATCGCGTGGATGATCTCGCGCTTCTCGTCGTACTTCTCCAGCACCTGGCGTCCGAGCTCGAGATGTGTTCCTTCCATCTCGCGATCGATCGCTTTGCCGATGTCGTGCAGCAGACCGCCGCGCTTGGCGATCGTGTCGTTGACGCCGAGCTCGATCGCCATCAGCGCCGCGAGCTGAGCGACTTCCAGTGAGTGCATCAACACGTTCTGGCCGTACGACGTGCGATAACGCAGCCTTCCGAGAAGCCGCAGCACCTCGGGATGAATGTCGGTGATGCCGAGGGAGAACGCAGCGGCCTCCCCTTCTTCGAACAGCTTCTGATCGAGCTCCTGGCGAACCTTTTCGACCAGTTCCTCGATTCGCGCAGGATGAATGCGGCCGTCCTGCATAAGACGTTCGAGAGAGATGCGGGCGATCTCGCGGCGGATCGGATCGAAGCCGGAGAGGATGACCGCCTCGGGGGTGTCGTCGACGATGAGATCGACGCCCGTGGCCAGCTCCAGCGCGCGGATGTTGCGCCCTTCGCGGCCGATGATGCGGCCCTTCATGTCCTCGCTCGGGAGATCGACGACGGAGACCGTGTTCTCCGCGACGTAATCCGAGGCCATGCGCTGAATGGCCATGCCGAGGATCTTGCGGGCTTTGAGATGGCCCTGCTCGTTGGCCTCGGTCTCGATGCGCTTGATGATCTGCGCCGCTTCGAGCTTGGCGTCATTCTCGATGCCGCGGATCAGCTCGCGCTTCGCTTCTTCCATCGTCAAGCCGGCCACCTGCTCGAGCTTGTGGCGCTGCGCTTCGATCAGTTCGCCGAGCTCGCCTTCGCGCTTCTCCAGCGTCTTCTCGCGGTCGCCGATCGCCTTGTCGCGTTTCTCGACCTCGGCCATGCGCGAGTCGAGCTGCTGCGTTTTCTTGTCGAGGTTCTCTTCCTTCTGCTGCAGGCGGCGCTCGCTGACTTTCAGCTCATCGTTGCGCTGCTGCGACTTGCGGTCGAAGTCCGACCGCATCTGCAGAAGTTTTTCTTTGACCTCGAGGTCGGCTTCCTTGCTCTTCGACTCGGCGGACTTGCGGGCGTCCTCGAGGATGCGATCGGCGCTGCGGCGCGCTTCGTCGACGAGCGCGGCGCCACGTTTGCGGGATATGGCAGCCCAGACGGCGGCGAGGACGATCGCCCCGACTACGCCGATGAGCACTGCAATCACATAACTGTTGATACTCAAAACTGCACCTCCCCAGTCGGGAGGCTTGCGCGCTACTCGCGAGGAAATTCGGAGAACCCCGCCTGAGCCGTGTGTAGGATTCTTACTTGAACCTGCCGAAACAGGTGGGCGCTCTACCCGTGCCGTTTAGGCTACCGTCTCCATATCCCGCACGGTTGCCCGTACGAGACGACGGTCTGCACGCGGCGCGAAGACGCGAGCACCCGGAAGTAAGAAAAGCATCGGTTCAAGAGTTAGATCATGCATCACGAACTCTGCAGGGACTCCGAAAACTGCCTGTCTGAAACCTCTGGCTCAGGTGATGATCTTCCCGAGCCGTTCCGACATTTCCTCTGTTTTCTCGATCCAGATTCCGACCGCGTTCGAGCGCTCTTTTCTGTAGCGGGAAAACTCATCGGCGATATTGAGAGCCGCCAGGATGGCGATTTTCATTGGGTCGACCGTGGCGACCTGCGCCGCGACCTCGCGCATCCTGGAATCGACGAACCGCGCAAGCTCCGTTAAATAGTTCGGGTCTCCCTCTCCACGAACGTTATACGTCTGACCAAAGATCTCGACTGAAGTCGAGTCGTATTCACCGTCCATCGGAAAAATTTACCAAGAACGCGCGGATTATAACCTGAAGATGAAAGAGTGAAGGGTGAAGAGTGAAGGCCAAGGGAACCTGCCTCTTTTCACCCTTCACCCTTCACTCTTCACTCTTCGTTACGCATCCTGCATCCACCCCATTTGCACGAAAACCGCACGTTGATTTACGCCTCATTACCGCCTACATTGTGCAGGCGACTTCCCCATGGCCGTACTCGCCCGTTGTCTCGACACGCAGTTCCGGCTCCTCGAAGCGCACCCAAGCCCAATTCTGACGACGACTCCACGAGCAGTGGAGTCTGAGGCTCTTCGTAACCTGCGGACCAGCCTCGAAGCCTCGATCGCATCCAAACTCACCAGCGGCTCCGAGTTGATCCGCTCCGTCGCCCGCCAGCGTCGCGACGAAATCCTCCCCACGACCATCCCCGCACTCGATGCGCTCCTCGGCGGCGGTCTGGCCCGCGGCAAAATGACCGAGATTGCCGGCCGCGGAACGCGCTTCTCGATCGTGATCGCCACCCTCGCCGCGGCGACGAGCATCGGCGAGGCGGCAGCACTCATCGACGCCAGCGATTCGTTCGATCCGCAGCTCGCCGAGGCTGATGGAGTGGATCTGCGAAGGATGCTGTGGGTGCGGCCGCATACGATGAAGGACACCGTCACCGCGGCCGAGATGATCGGCGCCACCGGCTTCCAGCTCGTCATCATTGATATGGGGTCGCGCCGCCCGCCGGGCCGCCGCGTTCCCGACGCGGCCTGGGTCCGCCTGGCGCGCGTGGCGGAGTCGCACGGCGCCACGATCCTCGTCTCCGCCCCCTACGCCCTCACCGGCACCACCTCGGAGGCGATGATCCTCGCGCACTCGCCGCGCCCGCGATGGCTCGGCCGCGGCAACGCGCCGCGCGTCCTCGCCGGCGTCGAGACGAAACTGAAACTGGAGAAGCATCGCCGGCTCCGTCCGGGACAGACGACCACGGTTTTCTTTCAATGCGAAGAGGCTGTCGGATCCGCGCAATCCAGTGTCATGGCCGTCCCGACAGCCGACACCCGACAGCCGACAGCCAGAGCCAAAGCATCATGACCCGCCTGGCCTGCTTCTACGTCCCGATGTTCGTCCTCGCGGCGCGGCTGCGCAGCGAGCCCGATCTGCTCAATGAAGCGGTCGGCATCGTCGAAGGCAACGGCAGCAACGCGCACATCGTGGCCGCCACGCGGCGCGCGCGGAAGAAGGGAATCCAGCCCGGCCACTCGCTGGCGCAGGCGCGCTCGCTCCTGCCGAAACTCATCGCCCGCGGACGCGACGCCGAATGCGAGCGCACCGCGCAGGAAGCGCTGCTCGAAGTGGCCGAGACGTTTTCTCCGCGCGTCGAAGATGCCGGCGAAGGCGTGGTGTTTCTCGATGTGACGGGGATGGAGAGGCATTTTGCTGACGATCCTGGGAGCGCGGACGTCCCGTCCGCCTCGGACGACGAAGAGCGAGCGGGACGCCCGCGTTCCCAGAACTCAGAGCTTCGTCTCGCCCGCGCCGCCCTCCGCGCCTGCGACGCCATCTCCCTCCCCGCCCGCGTCGGTATCGCTGCCAGCAAACTTGCCGCGCGCGTCGCTGCGGAGTTGCCCAAGTCGCCGACCGTCGTCGCCGCCGGCGAGGAAGCGACATTCCTCGCGCCGCTGCCGCTGACGCGTCTCTCACCCGAGCTTGAAGCGGCCGCCATGCTGCAGCGATTCGGACTGGCGTCGATCGGCGACCTCGCCAAACTCCCCGAAAGCGAAATCGCCAGCCGCCTCGGCGAAGTCGGGCGCGAGCTGCACTGGGCCGCGCGCGGCATCGATCCGCGTCCGCTCATGCCTCGCCCACTGCCGCCCGAGTTCCGCGAAGGGATGGAGCTGGAGTGGCCGCTGGTCGCGCTCGAACCGTTCCTCTTCATCGCCAACGCCGCGCTCGACCGCCTGTCGAAACGGATGGAGATCCAGGGCTTCGCCTGCAAGCGGCTGGAGTTCACGCTGACGCTCGATCCCGAAGGGTTCGACGCGCGCGGCATCGACCTCCCCGCGCCGACGCGCGACGTGAAAACGATGCTGACTCTGATGCGCCTCGATCTGGAGAAAACGCCGCCCGGCGCGCCGGTGGTCGGCTTCTCATTCGTCGCGCATCCCGACCGTCCGCGCCGCGCGCAGCTCTCGCTGTTCGGCCCCAGCGCGGTATCGCCCGAAAAGCTGGCGACGACGATCGCGAAACTCGTCTCCATCCTCGGCGACGGACGCGTCGGGATGCCGATGACCGTCGATGGTCATCTTCCCGAGCGTTACGCGATCAACGTCTTCTCCCCTCCTCCGCCGCCGGACATGAAACGGACGCCGGCGCGCGGCCGCGGTCTGCTCGCCGTCCGCACGTTCCGTCCGCCGATCCCGATCGAAGTGACCACGCGTGAAGCCGAGGGGGACGACGTACAGATCGCATCAATTCGCAGTCTCGCCAATGAGATCTCCGACCCCCGGCCCCCGACTCCCAACTCCCGATCGCGCGTCGAAGCCGGTACAAAAATCGAGATCGCCGGCACGGTGCGCATCTGCTCCGGTCCGTGGCACATCGAGGAAGGTTGGTGGAGCGAACGGCCGGACATCCGCGAGTACTGGGACGTGGAGCTGGAGCGCGGCGGCGTCTATCGCGTCTTCCGCGGCGGCAAGGATTGGTTTGTCGATGCCCGATACGAAATGTAGGTGACCGAGATGAAAGACATTCACGGACGTGCCTTCGATTTTGCGTGCAGCGTGGTTCGCCTTTACCGCACCACGACGGCCAGCAAAGCGGCCGAGCCGATGCTCGGCGAGCTGCTCCGCTTCGGCCTCTCTATCGGATCGATCCTGGAAGAGGCGGAATCGATCCACGACAAAGCCGACTTCATCGCCCGCTGCCGCGTGTCGCTGCGCGAAGCGCGCAAGACGCTGTATTGGCTTCGCCTGCTCGATGCGACGCGAACGATCAAATCGCCGCGGCTGGCGCCGTTGACGAAGGAAGCGAGAGAGATCGTCGCGTCGCTGTCGGCAATTATCAGGAACGCGAACTTGCCGAAATGATCGATCCGCAGATGACGCAGATGAACACAGATAAAAGGCTTCGTCTCGTCAGACCGACGCGTCCATATGCGGAGATGCGCACGGCGTCTGCGTTCTCGTTTCTTGATGGAGCTAGCCTTCCCGAGGACCTCATCTTCAACGCGGCGCAGAAAGACATTCCGGCGATGGCGCTGATCGACACCAACGGCGTCTACGGCGCGCCGCGGTTTTATGGCGCGGCGAAAAAGGCGGGAGTGAAGGCGATCGTCGGCGCCGAGGTCGTGATTGACAACGACGCGCCGGTCAAAGGTCTGAAGCTCACGCGGATGGATGCGGCTCGGTCGAATGCGCGCGAGGCGCGGCTCACGCTGCTCGTCGAAAGCCACGACGGCTATCGCAATCTCTGCAAGCTGTTGACGGCCGGTGCGCTGAATCGGCCGAAGGGCGAGGCGCGGTTCACCTGGGACCTCATCGCGCAGCATGCGGCGGGATTGCACTGCATGACCGGCGGCGATGAAGGGCCGCTCGCGCATGCGCTGGCCAAGGGCGGGATCGTCGAGGCCGAAACGCTGCTGCACAAGGTCAGCGGCATCTTCAGCGGACGGACGCACATCGAATTGCAGCGCCATCACCGGCGCGACGAAGAGCATCGCAACATCGCTCTCGTCGATCTCGCACGGCGTTTTCACCTGCCGCTCATCGCTACGAACGGCGTCCGCTATGCGCGTGCTGAGGACAAGGAGATGCACGACATCCTCACGTGCGTGCGCGAAGGGCGAAACGTCGACAACGCCGGCCGTCTCCTCGGCGTCAATCGCGAGCGCTACATCAAAGGTGCCGACGAGATGGCCGCGCTGTTCGCCGATCTCCCCGAGGCGCTCGAAGGGGCATGGACGCTCGCCAACAGGCTCGACTTCACGCTCGCCGACCTCGGCTACCGCTTTCCCGACTATCCGCTGCCGGAAGGGGAATCGGCGATGTCGTTCCTTCGCAAGATCGCTTGGAACGGCGCGACGACGCGCTTCCGGCCATTGACAGCAAAAGCCCAGGCGCAGATCGAGAAAGAGCTGAACACCATCGAGAAGCTCGATCTGGCCGGCTACTTTCTCATCGTCTGGGACATCGTGCAGTTCTGCCAGCGCGAAAAGATTCTCGTGCAGGGACGCGGCTCCGCGGCCAACAGCGCGGTCTGCTATGCGCTCGGAATCACCGCGGTCGATCCTGTTTCGATGGAGCTGCTGTTCGAGCGGTTTCTGTCCGAGGAGCGCGGCGAGTGGCCCGACATCGACCTCGATCTCCCCTCGGGCGATCAACGCGAGCGCGTGATCCAGCACGTCTACAAAACGTACGGCGTTCACGGCGCGGCGATGACCGCGAACGTGATCACCTATCGCGACCGCTCCGCCGCGCGCGAAGTCGGCAAGGCGCTCGGCTTCTCGCTGGAGCAGGCGGACAAACTCTCGAAAACCCTCGGCACCTGGAACTTCGGCGAGATTCGCGAGCGCGTCGAGACGATGCCCGCCGAGCTCGAAGCGTCCGGCTTCGATCCGACCGACTTACGCGTGCAGCACTTCATGCGCCTCCAGATGCAGATTCAGAATCTGCCGCGGCACCTCGGACAGCATTCGGGCGGCATGGTCATGGCGAAGGGACGGCTCGATGAAGTCGTCCCGCTCGAACCGGCCGCGATGCCCGGCCGCGTCGTCATCCAGTGGGACAAGGACGATTGCGCAGACCTCGGCATCATCAAAGTCGATCTCCTCGGCCTCGGCATGCTCTCGGCGATCGAGCAGATGATCCCTCTTATCCGCACGAACGAAGGGATCGACGTCGATCTCGCCCACCTGCCGCAGGACGACAAGCGCGTCTACAAAATGCTGAACGAGGCGGACACCGTCGGCATGTTCCAGGTGGAAAGCCGCGCGCAGATGGCGTCGCTGCCACGCAACGCGCCGGAGAAGTTTTACGACATCGTGGTGCAGGTGGCGATCATCCGTCCCGGCCCGATCGTCGGCGGCATGGTCAAGCCGTTCTTCGATCGCCGCCAGGGAAAAGCGCCGCTCGAATATCCGCATCCGTGCCTCGAACCGATCCTTCGCCGCACGCTCGGCGTGCCGCTTTTTCAGGAGCAGTTGCTCCGAATCGCGATGGTCGCTGCCGACTTCACCGGCGGCGAAGCTGAGGAGCTGCGGCGCGCGATGGGATTCAAGCGATCGATGGAACGGATGGCGGAGATCGAGACGCGCCTGCGATCGGGCATGACGAAGAACGGCATCGACGGGCCGGCGCAGGACCAGATCGTGAAGTCGATCACGTCGTTCGCGCTGTACGGCTTCCCCGAGTCGCACGCGGCCAGTTTCGCCCTCATCGCATACGCCAGCGCGTATCTGAAAGCGCACCATCCCGCCGCGTTCTACATCGCGCTGCTGAACGCGTGGCCGATGGGTTTCTACCATCCCGCAACATTGATCAAGGACGCGGAGCGGCACGGCGTGACGGTGCTGCCGATCGACGTGAACCACTCCGGCTGGCACTGCCGCTGGGAACGCGGCGCCGTCCGCCTCGGCATGAAGTTCGTGAAGGGATTGCGCGCGTCGGCAGCAAACGCGATCGAAGAAGCCGCGCCGTTCGTCTCCGCCGACGACCTCGCCCGCCGCGCCAACCTTCGCGGCGATCAGCTCACGAAGCTGGCGTTCGCCGGCGCGCTCGCATCGCTCGGACTGCGACGCCGCGCGGCGTTGTGGCAGTCGGCGCAGGCGGCGAAGCCGGCGGGAGAGCTGTTTGAGGAGGACGCTGTCATCCTGAGCCGCCGGAGCGATGAAGGCAAAGCCGGAGTCGCGGAGGACGGTCGAAGGACCCCCAACCTGCTAACCCGGAAAGAGCGGCGGCCTCAGGAAGGGGATCCTTCGACCGTCCTTCGGCGGCTCAGGATGACAGAGTCTCCCCTCGCGGAAATGTCCCCCGCCGAGGAAACCCTGGCCGATTACGCGGCGACCGATCTCACCGCCGGCCCTCACCTGCTCACGCATTTCCGTCCGCAGCTGACGCGCGATGGCGTCTACACCGCGATGCAACTGAAGAAGCTGCAGAACGGAATCCGCGTCGCCACGGCCGGCGCGGTGATCGTGCGGCAGCGTCCCGGAACCGCGAAGGGATTCGTCTTCCTCACGCTCGAAGACGAAACGGGTATCTCACAAGCGATCGTGAAGCCGGACCTGTTCCGCGAACATCGCGCGCTGATCGTCGGCTCGCCCGGCCTGATCGTCGAAGGCATCCTGCAGAACCAGGACGGACAGTGCTCCGTCCGCGCCGACAAGTTCTGGACGCTGGAGGGAACGGGGGACGTCGTCAGTCACGACTTTCATTGAACCGAAGTCGCCGCGGTAGCGGCGCAGGACGATAGACAGAATGGAGTGACCCGCTCGCTCGCGTACCTTTTCGTGGGTTACACCCCGAGGGGTGCAGAGCCACATACAGGAGGAACGGGTCATGAAGATTATCCATTGGATTGGGATCGACGATCACGC